>Ga0209572_1000001_pt1 | contig 1158854 bp, 928 predicted proteins | sample EBPBio232012_DNA_FD_185867 | JGI IMG/M metagenome (GOLD analysis project Ga0209572, IMG submission 185867) | Wastewater treatment Type I Accumulibacter community from EBPR Bioreactor in Madison, WI, USA - Reactor 1_1/23/2012_ DNA (SPAdes)... | ecosystem: Engineered > Bioreactor > EBPR >...
CACCGGCAAGCGAAAATCATTCATCAATTGAAGCGCAGCCGGTAGTGGATAAAGCGGTAAATACTGAAAAGAAAATTATATTTGAAAACTCTAACTGACACCGGCACTAAAAATGGGGGAGCTTACACTCTGATAGTAACAAATAAATTTTTCGAGCTATTCTTGAAGGGAGTTGTACTTGATCCTATATATAGGTAGTGTGGTGATTATTCGTCAATTTTCTCGCCACAGCGTCTCCCGTGCTGTGGAGTTGTGCCAAGCAGGGATGACGAGTTCGCTGCACACAAGGCTGGTTTGTAAGACCTGGCTAGGTTGAGGGAAAATCAGTTTACAATTATCTCAACCTGTCCAGTCTAAGATTTCGTTTTTTTTGCTCAAATCTAAATTCAAAACAGTTATCTGTTAAGTTGATAATTTCCAGAATCGTTATTTTCTGTTTATACTCGGTTTCAATTAAGTTTCCTTTAACTGACTTAATCTTTACAACAACCTCCTGTGTGGTTTTCCCATTCTCCACTTTGAAAATTGTCAGGTGTCCGGATTTATCAATCTTATAAATATCATATTTGTAACTGGTATCCATAAATTCATTTCCAATCGTTCTCCAGCTACCATAAAGCTTGTCTGGTTCAATTCTTTTTTCGCAAGGCAAGGGAACATAAGGCTTAACGATTTTCTCATAAGACCCTGTTCCTTTTAGCATTTTTACAATTTCGCCGGTTTCATCAACTGTCATATTATTAACCAGTTCTTTATGCCACGATAATTTTTCTAAGCGATAGAAGAAATCGCAGAAATTTTCGAGAGTATCGTTTCTATCAATAATAAACTTGTTATAATGCAAACCAGTTGAGTCGGAATACTCGACATAAAAAAGGGGGCCACAATACATGCCGTTAGTATCTAACGAAAATGGAACAAATACTTCTTTGTTGTGCTTGAGCAATGAGACTAATGAGGCAATAGTGTCAGCAAATTCTTTTTTTCTGAAATGACCTGTGTATGTATGGTACGTTTCTGGTTCGGCAGGTCGAGCAAATCTGAAAATGGCATAATCACTTTCAGGGCTGTAGTATAGAAAATTTTCAGTTTTCAGGCCTTTGTTTAAATCTGTTACAGAGTCTGTTTTCGTTATGGTTAGTATCTTAATATAATTGTAGTGATGGTGGTTATTGGAGCATCCTATTAAGCCTATGAGACAAATTATTAAACAGACTGACAGTTTCATTTTTCTAAGCATTACGGCTGTATTAAAGTAAGCAACTTTCTCAGGCGAAGCAAGTTTGTCTTTTGGTCAGAGCAAACAAAAACCCCGGCACTGGGCCGGGGTTGAGATTTATTCTATTTATGTTCACCTATGCAATCGTAACATCCTTGTCTAAATACACATCTTGTATGGCATTCAGTATTTCCACACCTTCGGCCATTGGTCTTTGAAAGGCTTTACGTCCGCTGATGAGGCCCATACCACCGGCCCGTTTGTTCACTACAGCAGTCATCACTGCTTCGGCCATATCGCCTGCGCCTGATGATGCGCCACCACTGTTAATTAAACCGGCACGGCCCATATAACAGTTGGCCACCTGGTAGCGGCACAGGTCAATGGGGTGTTCGGAAGTGAGGTTTTCATAAATGCGTTTGTCGTTTTTGCCATAGGCGGATTCTTTGGTGTTCAACGCCAGGTAACCGCCGTTGTTCTCAGGCAGTTTTTGTTTGATAATGTCTGCTTCGATGGTTACACCAAGATGGTTGGCCTGCCCGGTAAGGTCGGCAGACACATGGTAATCTTTCTCTTTGGTTTTAAACGCCGGGTTGCGCAGGTAGCACCACAGGATGGTTGCCATACCCAGTTCATGTGCCATTTCGAAAGCCTTGCTTACTTCCTGTATCTGGCGGGTGGCTTCATCACTACCGAAATAGATAGTGGCACCTACCGCAGCAGCGCCCAGGTTCCAGCTCTGTTTGATGGAAGCAAACATCACCTGGTCGAACTTATTGGGATAAGTGAGAAACTCGTTGTGGTTCACCTTTACAATAAAAGGAATTTTGTGTGCATACTTGCGGGCAAGAAAACCCAGGCCGCCATAAGTAGTGGCAACGGCATTGCAACCGCCTTCGATAGCAAGTTTTACAATATTCTCCGGATCGAAATAAATCGGGTTTTTGGCAAAAGAGGCTCCGCCGCTGTGTTCGATACCCTGATCAACCGGCAGAATGGAGAGATAGCCGGTATTAGCCAAACGGCCTTTGCCATACATGGCCTGAAGGTTTCTTAGAACCTGGGGGTTGCGGTCGCTGGCAGCAAAAATGCGGTCAACGAAATCGGGTCCGGGAAGGTGTAACTGATCTTTGGAAATTGTTTTGGATTCATGACTGAGCAAATACTCGGCTTTGTCGCCCAGAAGCTCTGCGGTTTTTTTCACTGGCATAATAATCGAAATTTTATAAGTTAATAGAGCTTAGTTAAAAACTAAGGGCTAAAGGTAATATGCTTTTGCAGTAGGAGAACCTGACAGATGTCAGCCCGGGTATTGCCAAAAATCAAAAAAAGCTGCACTAAGGCAGCTTTTTCTGTATTTGTATTTGGTGTAAACAATTAAGCGTTCCTGTTGATACAGTTAAGGTCTTCGAAGGCAACTTCGAGACGCTTAACGAAAGAATCTTCGCCTTTGCGTAACCATGCCCTTGGATCGTAGAACTTCTTGTTAGGCTTGTCTTCTCCTTCAGGATTGCCAAGCTGGCCCTGCAGGTAAGCTTCGTTCTTTTTGTAGTAGTTGAGCACACCTTCCCAGAAAGCCCACTGCATGTCGGTATCAATATTCATTTTGATAGCGCCGTAGCCGATAGCTTCCCTGATTTGATGTTGGGGAGAACCACTGCCACCGTGGAATACGAAGTACACTGGTTTAGGACCAGTGCCAAATTTTTTCTGAATGTACTCCTGGCTGTTGTTAAGGATAACAGGGCGGAGTTCCACATTACCTGGTTTATACACACCGTGCACATTACCAAATGCAGCAGCAACTGTAAAGAGTTCGCCAACCTTGCTCAGTTCTTCATAAGCATAAGCCACATCTTCAGGCTGGGTATAGAGCCTTGAATTGTCAACACCAGTATTGTCCACACCGTCTTCCTCACCACCGGTAACACCGAGTTCGATTTCGATACTCATGCCCAGGGGTTTCATTCTTTTAAAGAACTCAACAGAAGTGGCAACGTTTTCTGCGATTGGTTCTTCGCTCAGGTCGAGCATATGTGAACTGAAAAGGGGTTGTCCTTTTTCTTTATAGAATTTTTCACCTGCATCAAGCAAACCACTTATCCAGGGCAGCCATTTTTTTGCAGCATGGTCGGTATGGATAACAACCGGCACACCGTAGTATTTGGCCACTTCGTGGATATGCAAAGCGCCGGAGATACCACCAATGATGTTGGCTTCCATATTCGGGTTAGGCATTCCTTTGCCGGCTATAAACTGTGCGCCACCGTTTGAAAACTGGATGATTACAGGAGAGTTAACCTTGGCAGCCGTTTCTAAAGTGGCATTGATTGAATCATGACCTACGGTGTTAACGGCAGGTAAGGCGAAATTGTTTTCAATAGCATCATTGTAAAGTGCTTTCAGTTCATCACCAAAGAGCACACCAGCCCTGTACTTTTTCATTTTGAAGTTTTTAAAAAGTGATTAAATGCTTTTCAGCAGGCAAGTTTCGTTAGCGGCGGCGAAGATATAAGATTCCTGAAATTAGGGGAACTGAGATTTGTCAATAGCAGGGCAAACGCATCTAAATACGACGAATTTGGACACGGATGGCACGGATTGGATAGATCTACACGGAATTTTATGGTTTAGACAAATGATAATACCAGATTTTATGTGGTTAATTATGGATGAACACGGATAATCCGCCTTCGGCGGATGCCGGATGACAAAACCAATCCAACCCGATAGCTATCGGGTTATTCGCCCCAGGCGAATAATATCCGTATGTTCTGTCTCACAATATTTATTTAGGTGCGTTTGCCCTGTTGTTAATAGTTTCAGCGCTTCCTTTTGCCTACATTCCGCTTTACCAGTTTCAAATTGCTGCGGAGTGTCTGGTTCATATGCGTTTTTACCACATCGCCCATGGATTTGCATTTGTCGTAGGCTGTTGTCTGCATGTATTCGTTCAGCTCTTTTTTCAGTTGCTCCACTTTTGCCACAGGGGCGATAGTGTCTAAGTGCATATTATCCAGCAGGTCTTTAATACGATAACGGGCTGTGGCCAGCCTGAAGGTAATCAATGTCCGCTCTTCGGCCTGGTATTGGAGAATTGACTCTTTATTAAGGAGCCGCAGTGCAAGATCGACAAAGGGGAAGTTTTCTTTAAAAAATTGCGGCAGGTAGAGGTTTTTCCGGCCTTCGTATGATTGCTGGTCAAAATCGATGCTGCGGACACGGTATTGATAATCTTCAATATCGGGGGTGATATTGATAATAAAATTGTAGCTGCGCATGTCGCCCAGCAGGCGGACGAAACAGCGTTCATTGAACTTGACAAACTCTTTTGCAAGCCTGATTTGGTTGGTTTCAGGTGCGTTGAGCATTTGTGCGGCAAAAATATCGCCGGGTATGCCGGGAATATGCTCTTCCACTAATGTGTTCTGATCGGTAAAGAATGTAACCCGGTTAGGGGAGAGGATATGCTCCAGTTCCAGGCCGTAGATGCGGGAGGCATCGGCAATCTTAATATAATAATGGTCGTAGTTGTCGTTGAACTTGTTTACGATACGGATGCGGAAAGGGTGGGAGTTGCCAAAGGTGCAGTAGTCAACCCTGGCCACATCGAGGTGGCTGATGAAACTGAAGTCGCCTTCGGTTTTGAGGATGGCATAAATTTTTACAAGGCCATCACGAAGATATTCCCAGTCGCGGCTGTCGTACGATACTTTTTCCCAGGCAGTGAAATGGCCGTTCTTGTCTTTCAGCGGAACAGACCATGTATAATGCAGCAGGTTGTTGTAGCTAACGGGCAGGTGAACTTCACGACCATGCGACTTGAGGTAAACCCTCAATCCGTCGCTGACAGGATACATGGGCTTCTTTCTCGAAGGTTTGTCACCTTCGTTTTTTTCTCTGTCGTTATAGTTTTCGGTGAATTTCACGGGGCGGAAGTTAGTAAAAAATGCTGTTGACTTCTTTAATAATAGCCGGAGATAGTTATCCTTCGAGTTCCATTATTTTTTCAAATACTTTTTCATATTCAGTATTTGCCTGCGCCAGTTTTTCCGTAACCGCTTTGTACTCTTTCTCCGTATTCAGAAATTTATCTTTATCGCTGTAAGTGGCCGGGTCGGCAAGCAAAGCTTCTTTTTTTGTTTTTTCCTCAGAAAGAACGGCAATATTCTGCTCCAGTTGCTGAAATTGCTTCTGCAGTTTTTGCATTTCTTTCTTTTGTTCTTTAGCCCCTCTGCCCGCCGAAATGAGGTTCTGGTTTCCTTCGGTTTTGATTTGTTCTTTTTTCTGCTCGGGCTTTGCGGTTGGCTGGGGTTCAACTGGTATGTTTTCCTGCACTTTTGAAGCTGTAATTTCAGCCTTTGCCATTCGTTCCTTCCAGGCTACCCATTCCTCATAGCCACCTTTAAACTCCTTTATTTCCTGGTCAACTATTTCCCAGATTTTGTTGGCTGTTTTAGCAACAAAGTACCGGTCGTGACTCACAAGAATCATTGTTCCTTCATATTTATTGAGGGCTTCAATCAGCAGGTCGCAACTGTGCATATCGAGGTGGTTGGTAGGCTCGTCAAGCATCAGGAAATTGGCCTTACTTACGATAACCTTTGCCAAAGCCACCCTGGCTTTTTCACCACCGCTAAGGATTTTTATTTTCTTATCGGCATCATCGCCGCTGAAAAGGAAGCATCCAAGAAGAGAACGCAGTTCCAGTTCAGTCATCTGGCTGCCACATCCTTTCATTTCATCAATAACCGTATTGTTTATATCGAGGGCTTCCAACTGGTGCTGGGCATAAAAACTCTCATCCACATTATGGCCCCATTTCCTTTCACCCGTCATGGGTTCTGTTCCGGCAATCATGCGCAACAGGGTGGATTTGCCCTTACCATTTGCCCCTATAAGTGCAATTTTATCACCCCTTTCAATTTCAGCAGTCCCGTTTTTAATAATGACATTGTCCCCAAATGCTTTTCCGGCATGTTTCAATTCAACCAGCACTTTGCCCGGCGTTTTATCAACCCTGAAATTGATCCGCATATTGGGACGAATCATTTCCGCATCTTCAATCCGCTCCAGTTTATCTAATTTCTTCATCAGGCTTTGTGCCATGGCAGCTTTGCTGGCTTTTGCCCTGAACCGTTCAATCAGCCTTTCATTCTGGCGTATATAATCCTGCTGGTTTTCATAAGCCTTCTGCTGCATCTCAATGCGGATGGCTTTCTCCTTTTCGTAATAATCGTAATTGCCTGTATAGATATGTATTTGCTGCTGGTACACTTCTACAATTTTTGTCACCATCCGGTTCAGGAAGTATTTGTCGTGACTTACGATAACCACCGACCCCTGGTAATGCTGTAAATATTTTTCCAGCCATTCAATAGAAGGTAGGTCGAGGTGGTTGGTAGGTTCATCAAGCAAAAGCAGGTCGGGCTGCTGCAGAATCATTTTTGCCAGCAGCACCCGCATCCGCCAGCCACCGCTAAATTCCTTATAAGGCCTTTTTAAATCTGAATTGGAAAACCCAAGTCCCTGCAGTACTTCCTCTGTGCGGTGATGAATGTTATAACCTCCAAGAGTTTCCAGTTCATGCAGTTTATCGCTGTATTCATGAAGTGTTTTCTCATCACCGGTTTTCTCCAGCTCCTTTCCTAATTCTTCAATTTCTTTCTCAAGTTGTAAAACCTTTTCAAAAGCCGAAAGTGCCACTTCGAGAATGGAGTCATTGGTATCAAAGCTCAGCAAATCCTGGTGCAGATAGCCAATAGAGGTGCTACGGCTTCTTTCCACAGTTCCATTTGATGGCTGATATTCGCCAACGAGCAGTTTTAGTAAAGTGGATTTACCCGTTCCATTGTAACCAATAAGGCCAATTCTTTCTCCGGGCTGTATATGCCAGGTGGCATCTTCCACGATTACTCTTGCGCCAAATTCGAATGTTATATTTTGAAGTCCTGCCAGCATAGTTGTGAATAGTTATCAGCTATTTTTTAACAATTCGCAAAAATAAAGCTTTCACCCATCCGGAAAGGGACATTTATCTTTGCACGGCATTCACAAAACTCAAATTTCTATGGATTTTAAACAAATTCTGACATTGCTCGGTATAGTGCTTCCTGCATTGATTTTATTATTGGGGATTACACGATTATTTGTGAAGAATACAAAATGGATAGGCGGCCTGACCATGTTCTTTGCCTTTATTCTTTTACTTATTGGAGTTGCCCGTTATTTATTTCTTCCCTCAGGCGGTGGTTCATCAGATAGCGGCCCCAAACCTGTTCCCATTGCAGTGAGTAAACACAGTGATGTCTTTAACCGGTCAATGGAGGATGTTCTGGCATCCTATATTAATCTTTCAAATGCTTTTGCAGGAAACGATACATCAGCTATTGCCAAAGCCGGCAGTCAGTTCAAAAATTCTCTTGATAGTTTTAAAGTTGAAGAACTGAAAGCAGATACACTTATTTATCAAACTGCACTTCAGCCTTTTGAAAATGTGAAATCTGAGACTGCTTCTGTTATTTCTGACCCCTCTATAAATGAGAAAAGAGGCTCTTTTAATATTCTGTCGAATGAGCTTTTCTCATTATTAAGCACAATTCGCTACGATCTTGCCAAATTGTACTGGCATGAATGTGAGAAAGCTTTTGGTGAAGGTAATCCCGGTAACTGGCTTAGTAAAAATGAAGAGGAAAAAAATAATCCTTATGGAATAGAAGATTGTATTGAAGTTAAAACCACCATTGATTTTGTGCCAGTTGCTGACACCACCAAATCAGCAGATACAACTAAAGCAAGATAATACTGTTATACTGGTATGAGCAGGTATGTTGTTGCACTGGTCTTCTTTGTGACCGGAATACAGGTTTCAGGTCAGAATTCTCTCTCACCAAACAAAGGGAACAGATATTCTATAAACGGTTATGTAAAAGACAGTTTAACGGGTGAGACAATCATAGGTGCAACAGTGGCGGTGAAAGGACAGCCAACGGGTGTGCAAAGCAACCAGTATGGATTCTATTCACTAACACTTGAAGAAGGAGTTTATTCTATATCGGTTTCTCACATTTCCTATGAAGGGAAATCGGCAGAAATCAGCCTGCATTCTAACCAGTCATACAATTTTGAGGTTATTCCAAAATCCAGTTCAATAGAAGAAGTGGTTGTTTATACCAAGCGCCGGGATGGAAATGTAAAGAATGCCCAAATGGGGAAGATGGATTTATCCATGAACCAGATACGGAGTATTCCAGCATTTATGGGCGAAGTTGATCCTATGAAAGCAATTCAATTACTGCCAGGTGTACGCAACGCCGGCGAAGGTAATGCCGGTTTTTATGTACGTGGTGGCGGGCCTGACCAAAACCTGATTATGCTGGATGATGCAGTCGTATATAACACTGGCCACCTTTTTGGATTTTTCTCTGTTTTTAATGGAGATGCCATTAAAAATGTTTCTTTAATTAAAGGAGGGATGCCGGCGCAGTATGGTGGCCGTCTTTCCTCAGTCGTAGATGTTACGATGAAAGACGGAAACATGAACAAGTTCCAAACGGAAGGAGGTATCGGACTGATAGCTTCGAGGTTTTCAGTACAAGGGCCATTGAAAAAAAATAAAGCATCATTTATCCTTTCTGCCCGCCGGACTTATATAGATGCCCTGACAAAACCTTTCATCAGCAAAAGCAGTGAGTTTTATGGTTCAGGTTATTATTTCTATGATGTAAATGCAAAAATCAATTATCGGTTTTCGGATAAAGACCGTTTGTACCTGAGTGGTTATTTTGGCCGTGATGTATTTGATTTCAATAATTCGAAACGTTCATTCTCTACCCAGGTGCCCTGGGGTAATGCTACGGGAACGTTAAGATGGAACCATGTTTTTAACAGGCGGTTGTTTGCAAACACTACTTTTTTGTATAATGATTATAAGTTTGATTTTAAAGCACAGCAGGAGAATTTTAAAATTGGCCTGTCATCGGGCATCAGGGATTTATCATTGAAAACAGACTTAGATTATTATCCTTTGCCCAATCATAAACTTAAGTTTGGAGGATTGCTGACTTACTACAAGTTTATTCCGAATGTATTAAGCGGAAGCCAGGATTCAGTAGTGTTTGAACCTAATAATGAAAATCAAAAGTATGCCATGGAAGCTGCTTTGTATGTTCAGGATGACTGGGAAATTGGCAATAAGTGGAAACTGAACTATGGCTTGAGATGGAGTTCATTTGCACAAATCGGGCCTTACACCCTTTACAAAAGGGGGCCAAACAGGGAAAAATTAGACAGCACAGTTTTCAAAAGATTTGAGCAGGTAAAAACATATGGCGGACTGGAACCAAGACTCACTATACGCTATGCAATAGATGAAGCCACTTCGGTTAAAACGGCTATAACCAGGAATCTGCAATACATTCACCTTGTTACAAATGCCGGAACTACCTTGCCCACTGATTTGTGGATACCAAGCACATATATTGTTAAACCGCAGATTAGCTGGCTTTATTCAGCGGGATTGTTTAAAAATTTTAAAGACAACAGTTTTGAAACCTCGCTGGAACTATACTATAAAGACATGCAGAACCAGGTGGAATATAAAGAGGGTTATACACCTTCATTAAACGACCCGGAAGATGAATTTGTGTTTGGCAGAGGGTGGAGCTATGGTGCTGAGATTTTGATAAATAAAACAAGGGGAAGACTGACCGGGTGGGTAGGCTATACTTTGTCGTGGACATGGAGAAAATTTGCTGAACTTAATGAGGGAGAAAAATACCCTGTACGTTACGACAGACGGCATGATTTGTCAGTAGTTTCAAATTATGAAGTGAACAAGAAATGGAAACTGGGTGCTGTATTTATTTATGGAACAGGGAATGCGATAACGCTTCCAGAACGGTTTTATTTGGTTAGCGGTGTACTTACACAAGAATACAGTAAGCTGAACCAGTACCGGATGAATGCATATCACCGTCTTGACTTTTCCGCCACATACACACCTCAACCCAGGAAGAAAAGAAAGTTCAGCAATAATTGGGTGTTTAGTATTTACAATGTGTACAGCAGGATGAACCCTTACTTCATTTATTTTGACCAAACAGGTAACCTTGCTAATGGTGATTTAAAAGTTGAAGCAAGACAGGTTTCTCTTTTCCCGATCCTGCCTGCCGTAACCTGGAATTTTAAGTTTTGACAATTCTAATAATCATTTTGGCTTCTCATATATAAACCTGACCATTGCATTTTTCTGCTCGTCTGATGTCAGGTAGAGCTGGTAACGTTTCTCGCCGGCATTTACAATCATTAATGCAGTGTTAGGCGGAATTGATCCCAGGTTTTCGCCAACCATGATGACTTCCTGCTCAGTACGTTTAAGGTCAATCTTTACAGTCATTGAAACAGGCTGACCGGTCAAACGCTTATTACTGACAACCGGCATATTGTTGGCATATACAGAAATGGTGTCTCCGTCAATCTGGCCATTGTCATAAAAATCGATTCGGATTGTTCCGGTGTCAACCTTTATTTCTTTTACCAGTTCAGCTTTTCTCTTTGTTAGGGTTGCTGGCAATTTTAGCTCTGGTTTAAAAGTGGAACGTTCAAAACGCTGCAGCACTACGGTTCCCGGCTCACAGATTGTTTTATTATCGGTGGCCTTTCCTGTCCATGTGCCGCGGAGTTGTTCTTCTGTCACTACGTTTCCGCCCCCTTTGTGATAAGTAAGTTTAAAAGTCTTTACACAAGGCACACAATCTTCTTTAATGCGAAAAGTGATGATGCCATTTTCCTGGAGATTGGCTGTATTGCTGTCTTTATTAAAGTTGCCTTCAAAATTTTCCCGGATATAATTTAGAGAATCAGAGAAATGATAAGAGATACCGGTCAGCTTGTTGCCGGCCATTTGAATTTGCAACTCAATGTTGTACACGGGAAAACAACCGCTTGGAGCCATTACCACACGGCCTTTCCAAATACCATTGAGGTCTTGTGACATGGCAACCCCTGTGAACAGGACAATAGAAAATAGAAGGAAACTTCGTTTCATCAATGCCAAAATAGGTAAATAAAGCAACCTGAAAATAAAAAATACAGAAACGGTAACCGCTTATACTACGGTTTCTGGTACCGGAAACGAACCACAGCATTTTTTTGTTCAGTGGAAGTGATGCGGACTTCAAAACGCTTATCACCGGCTTCTACAATCATTAACGAAGTATTAGGCGGAATACGGCCCAGGTTCTCAGCAACCATTGTAAGCTCATGGTCTGCATTTTCTTCATCATCCATATTCAGCTTTACAGTAAGGGGAGTGGCTGTAAGCTTTTTGGAAGCCAGTACCAGTTTGTTATCCAGGTAAACAGAAATAGTGTCGTTATCAATTTCGCCGTTATCATAAAGTTTTACAATCACCTCAGAACTTGATACTGTCAGGGTTTTCACCAGTTCATTTGATCTTGCAACCAATACTTGCGGTTTGGGTATTATCTGTGGTTTAACTTTTACAACCGGTTGTTCAATCTTTTTAATAGTATCCTTTATTATAGGTTGTGGTGTTAAAACAGTCTTTTTACTCACAACAGGAGGTGAGGTTGCGGGCTTTTTAGTTACTACCGGAGGTTTTGTTGTAACAGGTTTTTTATTGGTCTGAGGAATGTTGGTTTTAGCGACCGGAGTATTCACCTTTGCTTTAACAGAGTCTCTTTTTGTTAGGGGAGGCTGGTTGACAATTACCGGCACTTTTTTAATCTTTCCTTTAAGAAAGGGTTCCACATAAAAATCAGACGTGGCAACTTTGCGCAGAAACACTTTACCGCCGCCGCAGCTGCCCCATTCGTAAGGATTTGGTCCAAGCTTTACCTCATCTTTTCCCAGATAAGTACCTTCCAGAAACTCTTCCCTGCCAGATTTTGAATAAGTAAGATTATAATTCATGATGCAAGTGCGGCCACCCAAAAGGGTTTTAACCTCAACCGTCTTTATTTCCCTGATTTTAAGATTCTTTTTGGCTTTAGAAAAAGACCCGGTCATTGTGGCTTTGCCATAAAACCTCACATCAAGGTATGAATAGGAAACACCGGAAGAGAAGTTAGTGGAATTGTCAATCTGAAACTCAAGTTTGTACCTGTCGCCATCTTCAGTAATAAAAAAGCCCCTCCATATGCCTGTAATGTTTTGGGCATAGCCGGAGACTGCGCCAGAAAGCAGGAAAAATGAAAATAAAAAACACTTAAAGGCAATTCGTTTCATCGGGGTCAAAATTAACGAATGAGTTCGTACTGAAAAATGCTTCCTGCAGCAAGAGTTTGTTAATTTTATCAGAATAGTTGAGTATGAGATCAGCATCAATTACAGCACTACTATTAATTTCCGGAACAGTTTTTTCACAAGTCAGCCCCGGTGAAATCAGTCTTCTTGAAAAGCTTGACTCCGTCGGTAATTCTGTTTCACCTGCCAAACACTTTGCAAGGCTTTATATTACAGCCACTGCAAATGCTATCTATTTCTGGCAAACAAGAACTGAGGAAGAAAAAAAACTGAACCGGCGTTTTGAAACAAGATTTGCTTCTTATTTCTTTTCGGCGGCAGACTCATTCAGGAACGGGAAGAAAATACCCGAAGAATGGAGTTCTTATTTCCATACTAGTGATACTTCCTTACTACAATATCAGTTGCTTGGCATTAATGCCCACATTAACGGCGATATCTGGAAAACCCTGACTGCTGAATTCTCATCTAGTGAGCTAAAATTGTACAAAAACAGTTTTCTGGCTTTCAATAAAACTCTCAATAAGCAGTATTTTAGTTTATATGAGGAATCATTGATTCGAAACAGGCGTATGCGGTTTCTGCACCAAATCACTTACGGGATGGACCGGTGGTATTGCAGCCAGATGCTTCTGAAATGGAGAAAGAGACAAATGAAGCTGGCTGAGATTTATTATTCAAAGCCTGCTTTGTTCCTTCGAAAAGAAAAAAGCCTGAGTAAAAAGAAACTCAGGCTTGATAAAGCAATTATAAATATTTTTTGATTCAATTATTCAATATGGTATGAAACCAACGTTGATATTTGCTGAAGTTTGAGAAATCTTGTACCCATCGGGGCCTTCTCCTGTATATATTTCAGTACACCAATACCCGGTTCAAAGTAAACTTGATCTTTCCGGTAGTTTCTTGCATTCTTTTCAAAATAGAGATAGTCGTTAAAACTACCAGCAGGAGTTTTGAAGTTGCCAGAAATCTTTAAAGAACGTCCCTGAGCGGCTGCATCCTCAAAATTGGCCAAATAACGAAGAGAATCACCTGCAAACAGGCCATACTCCTTTTTCGCATCTTTCACATCTGGCATAAATACCCGGTCACTTATAGAAAACAAGGTTGAATCGTTGGCATACAGCGTTTCCGGAAGACCGATATCCATACTGGCCTGCCACCAAACGAGACCGTCTGACAATGACTTATAGGTAGTGCTATAACGAAGAGTGTCTAACTGTACTTTCTGAAGAACACCGTCTGAAAAAATGGAATCTTCATACACCCAATAGTTTTTAGTACTAAGAGGAATAATACCACAATGCTTTGATGTACAATTAAATACAATAACTGAGTCGTTACTGTATGAACGGCCAGCCGGGTTTGAGGTTTGTGCAATACATTGCTCCTCAGTTACAGGCGGTACAATCTCATCTTTGGCGCATGAAGCAAAAAAGAGAGTTGTAATCAAAAGGTATAGAGTCACTTTTTTCAAAGGAAACCAATTTTTACGGTTAAAAGGGAGGACAAAATAGACACCGGTTCTGACATATCATAACTTTACTACGTATTTTTTCTATTTAAATGCACCGTATTTTCTGCAAATAATTGGTTCTGAATATTTATGGGCATAAAAAAAATCCTACTTTTGCACAATGACACAGGAAAAATTACAGGATATGCGGTCCCGCATTGCCGGGATAAGGAGGTTTCTTTGACGTCGGGAACCGACTTGCAAAAATTGAAAATGACAAACAACTTTCTCTGAGTCCCGGTTTTTGGGATGATAATGCACGGGCAACTTCCATCATGAAGGAGATAAAGGTTAACGAGTACTGGGTAAGCCTGTACGATAAAACCAATACTTCGGTGGAAGATTTTGCTGTTCTGTTCGACTTCTGGAAAGGGGGAGATGCCACCGAAGAAGAAACCCAGGAGGCATTCGATAAAGCACTTGCCGACATTGAGGATGCCGAATTTAAAGCCACACTTAATGAACCGGAAGATGAATTACCTGCTGTTTTGCAGATAAACTCAGGTGCAGGAGGCACAGAAAGCCAGGATTGGGCCGAAATGCTGGCCCGTATGTACCGTATGTATGGAGAAAAGCAAGGCTGGAAAGTAACCGAGCTGGACTGGGTGTGGGGTGATGGGGCCGGGATTAAAACCGCTACCTTACAGTTTGAAGGGGAATTTGCCTATGGCTTTTTAAAAGCTGAAAGTGGTGTACACAGGCTGGTTCGCATTTCGCCGTTCGACAGTAATGCCCGCCGCCATACTTCTTTTGCATCTGTTTTCGTTTACCCTCTTGTAGATGATACTATTAATATTGAGATAAAGGATAGCGAGGTAAAGATGGAAACTGCCCGGAGTGGCGGTGCCGGTGGCCAGAATGTAAACAAAGTAGAGACAAAGGTTTTTTTAACCCACTTAGCTACGGGCATCACCGTGGTTTGCCAGACAGAAAGAACGCAGCTTGGTAACAGGGAAAAAGCGATGACCATGCTGAAAAGCCGTCTGTACGAAGAAGAATTGAGAAAGAGAAATGAATTAAAGGACAGTGCCAACAGCAAAAAGAAAAAAATAGAGTGGGGCAGCCAGATACGCAGCTACGTTTTCCATCCGTACAAAATGATTAAAGACCACCGTACCGACTTTGAAACCGGTAATGTGCAACCCGTAATGGATGGCGAACTGGACGGATTTATTAAAGCTTACCTGATGAGTGAGAAAGAATCGGAATCTTAAACAACTATTTTCTTACTAATAAATTGACTGCATATGAAATTTGGAACTTTTCAATACCCGATGCCTGCAAATGAGCCGGTTTTAAACTATGGACCAGGTTCAGCAGAAAAGAAAAGACTTAAGGAAGTACTTGCCGAACTGAAAAGCCAGCAAGCTGATGTTCCCATGTATATAGGTGGCAAAGAAGTAAGAACAAACAAAAAAGTAGCCATGCATCCACCGCATGAAACAAAACATGTACTTGGTTATTTTCATGCAGGAGAAGAAAAGCATGTGCAGCAGGCTATAGACGCAGCTTTGGCGGCAAAAGACAGCTGGGCTGCCATGAGTTGGGAAAACAGGGCAAATATCTTTCTGAAGGCAGCTGATCTTATTGCGACAAAGTATCGTTCGTACATGAATGGCACTACCATGCTGGGACAAAGTAAGAATGCTTTTCAGGCAGAAATAGATTCAGCCTGTGAAATCGTTGATTTTTTGCGTTTCAATGTGCATTTTCTTTCAGAAATATATAAACAACAACCTATCAGCAGCCCGGGTATGCACAACAGGATGGAGTATCGTCCGCTGGAAGGTTTTGTCTTGGCGGTTACACCTTTCAATTTTACTGCCATAGGTGGAAACCTGCCTACCTCGGCAGCTATGTGTGGAAATGTGGTTGTTTGGAAATGCGCTAATACACAAGTGTATTCTGCACAAATGTTCATGAGGATACTGAAAGAAGCCGGTTTGCCCGACGGAGTCATCAACCTGATTTACGTAAGCGGCCCGGTAGTAGGAAAAGTTTGTTTCAATCACAGGGATTTTGCAGGTGTACACTTTACCGGCTCAACAGAAGTGTTCAACAATATGTGGGAAACTATCGGTAAGAATATGGGCATGTACAAATCGTATCCAAGAATTGTTGGTGAAACCGGCGGTAAAGATTTTGTGCTTGCACATAAAACGGCTGACCCGGATGTGGTGGCCACTGCACTGCTGCGTGGAGCCTTTGAATACCAGGGACAAAAATGTTCTGCTGCTTCCAGGGCATACATCCCTTCAAACATTGCAGAGGAAGTAAAGAAAAAAATGATAGCAGGAGTGAAGAGTTTCAAGATGGGAAGCCCTGAAGATTTTACCAACTTCATTACTGCCGTAATCGATGAGAAAAGCTTTAACAGCATTAAAAAATACATTGACAACGCTAAGAAAGATGCAAAAGCAGAAATCTGGGTGGGCGGCAAGTGCGACAGCAAGCAGGGATGGTTTGTACAGCCAACAGTAATTCAGGCCAAAGACCCGAAGTACGTAACAATGTGTGAAGAGATTTTCGGCCCGGTACTCACGGTTTATGTTTATCCTGCAAATAATTTTGAAAAAGCACTAGAATTGGTTGATGCTACTTCTGTTTATGCACTTACCGGCGCTGTAATAGCAAAAGACAGGGAAGCTGTTGAACTGGCAACAAACAGGCTGAGAAACGCAGCAGGCAATTTCTACATAAACGATAAGCCTACAGGAGCAGTTGTCGGTCAGCAACCATTTGGTGGTGCCAGGGGCAGCGGAACCAATGATAAGGCCGGTTCTATTTTAAACCTTTACCGTTGGTTAAGTGCCAGAACTATAAAAGAAACCTTTAATCCGCCGGTTGATTACAGGTATCCTTTTATGCAGGAGGAATAAACACTTTTTTATATATTTTAATCATCACTTAAACTTTTGTTATGAAGAGAATCTTAATTGTTTTGATTGTTTCCGGACTTTTTATTTCTGCATCTGCCCAGGTGCAATTTGGTTTGCAGGCCAGCGGCATATCATCTTCAGCAAAAATTAAAGAAGAAGGAGAATCTTTTCCGGGGAGAAAGAACCTGATTGGTGTCAGGCTGGGGGCACTTGTAAAAATAAACCTGTCAGATAAGTTTGCGTTTATGCCTGAGTTGAATTACGCATCAAAAGGAACAAGGTTCAAACAGAATGAAACCGATGAAGAACTTGGCTATTCAATTACCTATTTTATGGACTCAAAGTTCACAACATCAATAATAGAATTGCCACTTAACGTTGCTTATTCAGCACCGGCAGGTAAGAAAGGCTCTGTTGTATTTGGACTTGGTCCTGTTATGAGCCTTGGTATAGGAGGAAAATACAATGTAGATTACAAAATCACATCCACATTTCCCGGGATTGATTCGGAATCAGAAGTTATAAAAGGAAAAATTAAGTTTGACGGCAAGACCTATGATGAAGTAAGCGATGATGATGAGGATTTTCATCTTAAAGGTCTTGAACTGGGCGGAAATTTTTTCGCCGGTTATCAGATGAACAGTGGCCTTTTCTTCCGGGCAGGGTACAATTTTGGCCTGACGAACATTTCTCCTAACGAAGACACAAAATATACGACCAGTTATTTTGGTGTAAGTGTAGGTTATTTGTTCAGCAAAGCTGCCAAATAGCAAAAGGTGTTCGGAGTGGGCGGCAGACTTATCCAGATGTCAGTACCCTGTACTGATGTAAGTGGCTGGGTCAAGAAAGATTGCCAAAACGCTGCATTATCTATTGAGAAAATTACAGAAAAATGATTTTGTAAAAGATGCTAAATCATTTGTTTATTGATTAACTGCTCCTATATTTGCGTCGTTAACTTATTAATCACTAAATTAATTTTATGAAAAAAGTATTATTGTCTTTAGTTGTAATAGCTACTACTGTATTCGCTTCACAAGCACAGGTTTCTTATGGTGCTAAGGCTGGCGCCAACCTTTATAATTTCAGCGGTGATGATGCTGACGGTTTCGACAGCAAAATCGGCTTTAATGTTGGCGGTTTCGTTAATATCCCTGTTTCTGAAACATTCAGCGTTCAGCCAGAATTGGTTTTTTCTGCTGAAGGTGCCAAAACGTCCATTTCAAGTGTTGATGCTAATTATAACATGAATTACCTTAACATCCCTATCATGCTGCAGTACAACAACCCAAGTGGCTTTTATGCTGAAGCTGGCCCTCAGATTGGTCTGCTGATGAGTGCTAAAGTTAAAGTTGATTCTGAAAGCGAAGATGTTAAAGACTCCTTTAAAGGAACTAACATTTCTTTGGGTGTAGGCGTTGGATACAGGCTGCCAAATGGTCTTGGTTTTGGTGCCCGTTACAACCTCGGTCTTGGTAACATCGTTGATGAAGGTGATGTTGATGTTAAATTAAGTGGTTTCCAACTTGGAGTTTCTTTCAAGTTTGGTGGTAGCTCAAAAGAATAATTACAACGTTATGTTTTTACAAAGGCCGGAATAATTTCCGGCCTTTGTCATTTTAGGTATATTTGTATTTCTTAAATTGTCACCATTGAAAGTCGTTTTATCAGGTCATCAATTAGCAACTGAAACTAAGCTACTGGCAGAAAAGTTGCTTGCAAAGCATATATCATCAGAGAATTTAGTTTTGGTTGGAATACAACAGGGAGGAGTGGTGGTTGCTGATAAAATTGTTGAAGCCATCAGGGAGTTACAGCCTGGCCAAACCATTGAATATGGCCAATTGGATATTACCTTTTACAGGGATGACATCCGCCAGAAAATCATAACTCCGGATGAAATGCACATTCCCTTTTCTATCGAAAACAAGATTATTGTCCTGATAGACGATGTACTCTTTACTGGTCGTACTATCAAGGCTGCACTTGATGCATTGCTGGATTACGGACGGCCTGAAAAAGTAGAGCTTTGTGTGCTTGTGGACAGGAAAGAACACAGACAGTTCCCCATTCAGGCAGATTATGCAGGGCAAACAATTAAGACAGGTAAGACCGATAAAGTTAAGCTGGTCAGGAATGAATCCGGGGAACTGGAAGTAGTATTAATCTCAGAAAATTAAAATTACAGGATGTCTTCTGTTCTTATTAATTTATCTAACTTTGATTTTTAATGCAACTATCTACACGACACCTCTTAGGCATTAAAGACCTCAACAAGGAAGACATTTCACTTATTTTATCCACTGCTGAGCAGTTCAAAGAAGTATTACAGCGGCCTGTTAAGAAAGTCCCGTCACTACGTGATGTAACTATTGTTAATCTTTTTTACGAAAACAGCACCCGTACAAGGTTTTCATTTGAACTGGCTGAAAAAAGGCTGAGTGCTGACACTATTAACTTCGCTGCCTCTGCTTCTTCAGCAGCTAAAGGAGAAACCTTGCTGGATACGGTGAATAACATTCTTTCTATGAAAGTGGATATGGTGGTCATGAGGCACAGTGCCAGCGGAGCCCCGCATTTTCTGGCAAAGCATGTTCCTGCGGCTATCATCAATGCTGGTGATGGCATTAATGAACATCCGACGCAAGGATTACTTGATGCTTTCTCGATTAAGGAAAAAACCGGTGGCCTTGAAGGCAGAAAAGTGGCAATTATTGGCGATATTATGCACAGCCGTGTGGCTCAGAGCAATATTTATCTGTTGAATAAGATGGGAGCTAAAGTTACAGTATGCGGCCCTCCAACACTAATACCAAAGTATATCAGCCAGGCATTAGGGGTAGAAGTTAGTTACAACCTGCAGGAAACACTCGAATGGTGTGATGTGGCCAATGTGCTGCGCATACAGTTAGAAAGACAGAACCAGGTCTTGTTTTCTTCGCTTAGGGAATACAATATTGCCTATGGAATAAACAGGCAACTCCTTGACAATCTTAATAAGGAAATTGTGATTATGCACCCCGGGCCGATAAACAGGGGTGTGGAATTAGACAGTGATGTGGCTGATAGTAAACAATCAATAATTTTGCAGCAGGTAGAAAACGGGGTGGCTGTAAGAATGGCTGTGTTATACCTGCTGGCCAACCGGAACAAATAAATTTACGAAGTACAAAGTAAGAAGTACGCTTCATACTGATTAAAAAAGTACTTCTCACTTAAAACTTCAAAGTCATGGCTCGTATTTGTCTTTTCCCTGGAACGTTTGATCCCATCACTTTAGGGCATGAGGATATTATTAACAGAGCTTTGCCCCTGTTTGATAAGATAATTGTGGGAGTCGGTTTGAATTCGGCAAAAGCGCCGATGTTTTCTCCTGATCAGCGGCTTAGCTGGATTGAAGAGATATATAAGTATGAGGATAAAGTGGAAGGGGCAGTTTATGAAGGTCTCACCATCGATTTTTGCAGAAAGATTGGGGCCAATTTTATTCTGAGGGGTATTCGTTACGTAAGTGATTTTGAGTATGAAAAAACGATTGCTGATGCCAACAGGGCCCTGGATAAATCGATTGAAACCATATTTCTTACATGCGAAGCAAAATATACTTCAGTAGCTTCCACTATTGTCAGAGATATTATAAGGAATGGTGGTGATGCCAGTCCGTTCCTTCCCGACATTGTATGGGCTTCATTAAAAAATGCAATATCATGACTAACATCTGGTACAAAAAAGACCTGACTCTTGAAGAGTTGAATCCTTTACTGCCCGGAACTATGGGAGAACACCTGGCAATCGAATGGACAGAACTTGGGGATAATTATGTAAAAGCAAAAATGCCTGTTGACAACCGTACCAAACAGCCTTATGGCTTGTTGCATGGTGGTGCATCGACAGCCCTTGCCGAAACGATTGGTAGTGTTGCTGCCGCAATGGTGGTTGATCATACAAAATTTGCCTGTGTAGGTCTTGAAATAAATGCTAATCATGTCCGCAGTGCCAGGGAAGGCTATGTACATGGCGAAGCCTATCCGCTTCATATTGGTGCAAATACCCAGGTTTGGGATATTAAGATATATGACGACATGAAAAAACTGGTTTGTGTAAGCAGGCTTACCGTAGCGGTCATTCCGACAAAAGAATCATTCAAACAGCCAAGCCTCTGATACATCCCTGATGGATGGGAACGACAGTTCCAGGTATTCTTTCATGCCTGACTGTTTTACCCATTTTATATCTGATATTTCTTCTTCAGCTTGCGGAATTAGTGCTTGCTTTGATGTAGCTTCCATCAGAAACCATCTTGTTTCTTTCAGAATGAAACGGGTTCCTTCATGGTATGTATGAAATGTAGTAGCCAATGGCAATGACAGCTTTACCTTTTTAAGCCCGGTCTCTTCTTTTACTTCCCGAAGGGCTCCTTTTTCGGGTTTTTCATTTTTTTCAAGATGTCCTTTGGGCAAATCCCATTTTCCTCTCCTGAAAATAAAAAGCACTTCGTTGTTTTCATTCTTTACCAGGCCTCCGGCAGCTTTCAGTAACGTAAACTTCTTAAAAAAGCTGCTTTTAAGTTCTTCGAAATTGGGGTGGAGAAATACACCAGCTTTTACTTTTGGCTGTTCCAGTTCATGCAGCATTGTTTTTATCGTGTGGGTATTCAATTCATCAATAAATACACAGTCATCCTGATGAACGTATGGTTGCAGCACTTCGTCAAGTGCATCGCAGAGGAATAGCGGTTTATTATCGAAGAATATTTTTATGTACATAATAAGGAACTACAAGCAACAAGTTACTGTAAATCCAGCAACCGTAAAATGATTTTAGTTCATTTTGTGGCCGAATGTTGTGCCATCGATAAATCACTTGCAAACTTTTATCTTTGAAATATGAATGATGCAAGCGTAGTAGCCGACAAACTTTTACAGGTTAATGCTGTAAAACTTAGTCCTGCCAGCCCGTTTACCTGGGCCAGCGGCTGGAAAAGTCCGATCTATTGTGATAACCGTAAGGTGCTTTCATTTCCTTATATCCGGGATTATATTAAGTCGGAAATGTGTAATGTGATTTTTGAAAAATTTCCGCAGGCTGAATTACTGGCCGGTGTAGCCACAGCCGGTATTGCCTGGGGTGCTATGGCTGCAGACCAGCTAAAATTGCCATACATCTACGTACGGCCGAAACCTAAGGAACACGGATTGGGCAACCAGGTGGAAGGATATTATGAAAAAGGTCAGAAAGTGGTAGTGATTGAAGATCTTGTTTCTACCGGGAAAAGCAGCCTGCAGGTGGTGGATGTGCTGAAAGAACTGGGACTCGAGGTTGTAGGGATGGTTTCGATTTTTACTTACGGTTTCCCTGTTGCAACTGAAATGTTTGAAAAATCATCATTGCAATATTATTCTCTTACAGATTATCCAACCCTTATTGAGTTGGCTGTTAAAAAAGGAATCGTTGCGCCAGATCAACTGGACGTATTGATGAATTGGAGGGATAGCCCTTCCACATGGTCAGGATCCAAATAAAGTACTATTTATGAAAAAATTTCTCTTCTTGTTTTTATTAACTGCTGGTTTTGTTTTTTTCACCCAGGCACAAACAAAACCTGTGGTTGCTGTAACTATTAAAACACCCAATGCCCTCTGCGAGAGTTGCAAAACCCGTATTACCGATTACCTGAAACGTTATGACGGGATACTTGATGTGCAGGTAAATTTCAGAAAGGGAGAGACCAAAGTAAAATACGTTACAGACCGTACAGATATTGAACAGATCAAAACGGCTATTGCTAATTGTGGTTATGATGCCGACGACGTGGCTGCAGAGCCTGATGCGTATAACAGGTTGCCCAAAACATGTAAGAAATTTGAAGATGGGGGAGGCCATCCTAAACCGAAAACGCCTCCACCTCCTCCACCTGCAGGTAACTGATAAAAGGAAGACCCTTCTGATGATGGGTCTTTTTTGTAATCATATCAGAACTATCTTATAAAATTGCTGCAGTTTCTAATGCCAGTTGCATCATAGGCAGCAGGGCTTTTTCCCGCTGGTTAGCTGAAATCTTTTCATGGGTTGGAATAACATCTGATACAGTTAAAATAGTGGCCGCTGTTTTCCCAAGATATTGTGCATTGGCAAAAAGTGCAAACGCTTCCATCTCTACGGCCAGGCACTTATTTTCTTTTGCAACTTTTGGTATTTTACTATCCTTCCGGTAAAAAATGTCGCTGGAGTGTATGTTACAATGTTTTAGTTTGATATCAAGTTCTTTTGCAGTCTTTTTGATAGTTTTATAAGCTTTTCCCTGGTGCCGGATAACGCTATCCTTTATACCCCAGGAGTATTTTGCGAATGTGGATTCACTGCAGGCACTGTCAGCATTTATCAGGTCAAACAGTTTCAAATCTTTGGTATAAGCACCGCAGGTGCCAATACGGATGATAGTTTCCACCTCGTATTCAGTAAACAATTCGTAAGAATAGATACCGATTGACGGGCAACCCATGCCGCTGGCACCGACAGTCAGTTCCTTTCCTTTGTATGTTCCGGTATAGTAAAAGGCATTTCTTGTTTTACTAACCAGCTTCGCATCTTTCAAAAATTTATTCGCTATATATTTTGCCCGAAGCGGGTCTCCTGCCAGCAAAACTGTCTTTGCAATTTCTCCTTTCTGTGCACTGATATGAATACTCATAGTTAAATATATTTGAATCAACGAAGATATTTAATTTGAAACAGAATAACGACTTTTGCGGTACTTTAAGATATACGGTAAAACTTCAAAGACCGTTGTAAAAATCTGTTACATAAAACAATTATTATGACAACGATTGCCCGCCATTACGACCTGCTTAAATATAAAACCCCGACCGGCAACATACTTACCTGCAAGGGATGGATACAGGAAGCTGCCTTGCGGATGCTGTTGAACAACCTGAATCCTGACGTAGCAGAAAGACCTGAAGATCTGATTGTATATGGTGGCCGCGGAAAAGCAGCCCGCAGTTTTGAGGCTCTTGATGATATTTTATCTGCACTAAAAGTGCTGGAGAACGATGAATCATTGCTCATTCAGTCTGGCAAGCCCGTTGGCATTTTGAAAACACATAAAGATGCTCCCCGTGTCCTTATCAGCAACAGCCAGTTGGTACCCAAATGGGCGACCTGGGAACATTTTGATGAACTGGAGAAAAAAGGCCTGATGATGTACGGGCAAATGACTGCCGGAAGCTGGATATACATCGGTAGCCAGGGCATTGTTCAGGGCACTTATGAAACCTACGCCGCCGCCGCCGATAAACACTTTGGAGGCACATTAAGAGGAACATTAAACGTTACTGCTGGTTTGGGAGGCATGGGAGGTGCACAACCGCTTGCCATTACAATGAACGAAGGAGTTGCATTGATTGCTGAAGTGGAAGAGTGGCGTATTGACAAACGTATTGAAACGAAATACCTTGACGAAAAATATACTGATATTGATGAAGCAATTGATGCAGCTATTAGGTATAAGGCTGAAGGTAAAGGGAAAAGCATAGGTGTGCTGTGCAACGCCGTCCATTTACTGGAAAGATTAATAGAAAGAAATATTATTCCTGATACACTAACAGATCAAACCAGTGCCCACGACCCGCTGATTGGTTATTGGCCGCATGAGCTAAGCTATGAGCAGGCAAAACAGTTAAGAGTGCAAGACCCGCAGCAGTATATCGAATACAGCTATCGTAGTATGTACCGCCATGTTCAACTCATGCTGCAACTGATGGATAAAGGTGCTATTACCTTCGACTACGGAAACAACATCCGGGCAAGAGCCCAGGAGTTTGAGCAGCAAAACGGCACTGGCTTACGTTTAACGGCACATGATTGTTTTGCATTTCCAGGCTTTGTACCTGCTTACATCCGTCCCTTGTTCTGCGAGGGAAAAGGGCCGTTTCGCTGGGCAGCATTGAGTGGAGACCCGGCAGATATTGCTGTAACAGATGAAGTTATAATGAACCTGTTTCCAGAAAACAAAGGCATGATTCGCTGGATGAAAATGGCGAAAGAAAGAATTGCTTTCCAGGGGTTGCCTGCCCGTATTTGCTGGCTTGGACAAGGCGAAAGGGAAAAGGCTGGTTTTGCATTTAACGAACTGGTTAGAACTGGAAAGGTAAAAGCCCCGATTGTTATTGGCCGGGACCATCTCGATACAGGCTCGGTGGCTTCGCCTAACAGAGAAACAGAATCTATGCTGGATGGCAGCGATGCAGTGGCCGATTGGCCATTATTGAATGCACTGGTGAATACCGCTGGTGGTGCCAGTTGGGTTTCACTGCACCATGGCGGAGGTGTAGGAATGGGTTACAGCATACATGCAGGTATGGTGATTGTTGCAGATGGAAGCGATGATGCTGAAGCAAGATTAAAAAGGGTATTGCGCAACGACCCCGGTATGGGAGTCATCCGCCATGCAGATGCGGGGTATGAGATAGCTAAGACAACAGCAAAGACTCACAATCTGAATATTTCCGATAAAGTCAGGCAAGTTTAGTACAGCAGGATTATATCTTATGACGGTTACTTAATCTGAAAGCCAGTGAAAATTTATCAGAATAGTATTTCGCAGGCTAAATATTCAGTCATAGAAAAAAAATTTGCTGAATAAATAATTCTTTTACCTTTGACTCAGAATTTTCATAGGATAAGGTTTAAAAAACGGGGCTGGTTTCTACCAGCCCTTCTTTTTTCAATTGTTGGAACCAAAAACACTCACATACCGGTACTCCGGAATCTCAAAAAAAAACTGGCATAATCTACCTTCTGATTAAATTATGCCAGTAATTGTTAAGCTGGTATTCATTCTGGGTTACCAAATTCTCACCCGCAGACTATCAGCCCGGTACATCTTATCGCCAGGCTTAATGTTGAAAGCAGTATAAAACTCATCTACATCCACAAATGGGCCATTAACACGGTATTTGGCAGGTGAGTGTACATCCGTAAGCAACTGGTTGCGAAGGCTTTCATCACGGGTATGTCCGAGCCAGCCTAATGCGTAACCGCAGAAATACCTTTGGAGTGGCGTAAGTCCAGCCACAGTTTTATTTGCTTTATATTCTTCCGTTTTCTTGTATGCTTCAAGACCAAGAAGAATGCCACCAAGGTCAGCTATATTTTCACCCAAAGTAGCTTTTCCGTTGATATTGTATCCCGGGAGAGGCTCATACTCGTCAAACTGTTTTACCATTACTGCCGCCTTTTTGTTGAACATTTCTTCATCATTGGCACTCCACCAGCTAACTAAATTGCCTTTAGCATCGAACTGACGACCCTCATCATCAAAGCCATGGGTAATTTCATGTCCGATGGTGGAAGCCCCTGCATAGCCATACACTGTGGCATCATCCAATTCCTCATCCCTATATCCCGGAACAGTGAAAATTCCAGCTGGTAACACAATCTCGTTATTAGAGGGGTTGTAATAAGCATTATAAGTTTGCGGGTACATATCCCATTCGTCACGGTCAACCGGTTTGCCCAGTTTATTAATGTTGTAATTATGCCACCACAGGTTTGCATTAATGAGGTTTTGCAGATAACTTTCTTTCCCTATTTGCATAGTGCTGAAATCTTTCCATTTATCAGGATAACCAACTTTCTTCTTAATGGCAGCCAGTTTAGTATAAGCTTTCTGCTTTGTGCTGTCACTCATCCAGTCTAATTTCCCGATTCTTGTTTTTAATGCAGCACGGACAGCCTCCACCATATCTTCATACCTTTTTTTGGCTTTCTCGTTGAAAAATTCTTTTACATACAATTGTCCCAGCATTTCGCCCATTACATTTTCTGATGATTGCACCATCCGTTTCCACCGTGGTTTTCTCTCATTTGCACCGCTGAAGAGTTTGCTGAACTCGAATGAAGCCACTCCGAACTTATCCGGCAATGCACCAGAGAAATCACTGATAAGATTGAACTTAACATAGCTTTTCCAATCCTGCAGAGGTACTGTTTTCAACAGTTTATCTAGAATACTGAAAAATTCGGGCTGGCCTACAATAACAGAGTCAATTTTAGTTACGCCTGTTGCTGCTAAAAAAGCCGGCCAGTCAATGCTGCTGTTTGTTTTTCCAAGGTCGGCAACGGCAATCTTATTGTAGTTGCGATATGGATCCCGCAGATCGGCCAGTTTACGGCTTGACTGTGCCAGTTTGGTTTCCAGGCCGAGAATATTCTTTGCTGCCGCAGCTGCAGAGGCTGTATCATCACCAGCCATTGTAAGTATTGTTTTGATATACTTTACATACTGGTTCCTGATATTTACTGTGGCACTGTCTGTTTTGAAATAGTATTCTCTTTCGGGAAGACCAATGCCTCCCTGCCATAATTTATATGCCATCACTTCACTGTTCTTATCGTCCTGTGTTACATAGTTACTGAACAGTGTGGAAGAGCCCATTTTTTTCAATTCAGCAACAGTGGCTACGAGGGACTTTACATCGTTTATACTGTCAATTTTACTGAGCCAGGGTTGAATCGGTTTTAATCCATCAGCCTCAATTTTTGCACTGTCCATAGCCATTGTCCAGAAATCCCCGATTTTTTGCTCAGGTGTTCCAGAAACAGCGCTGGATTTAGCGGCAGCATCTGAAATTTCACGAAGCCGTTTCAGGTTTTCTTCAATAACCAGGTTTCCGATTCCCCAGGAAGACTGTTCACCAGGAATGGGATTATTCTTAATCCATCCGCCGTTGGCATATTGGAAGAAATCATCCGCTGGTTTTGCCGAAGAATCAATATTAACAGCAAGCGCATCTGGTTTTGTGGCTGTTTTTGTTTTGCAGGAAAAAAGCGTTGCACCGAAGGCAACAGCCATTAAAAAGGAAAGAACGGGTTTCATAACAAAGTATTTAAACACCGAAAGTAAATATTCTGACTTGTGGAAAGAAAAATATGTGACAAGTGGCCTGATAATTGTTGCAACAAAATTTTAACAAAGTGATTTTACGTTGACAATAAAAAAATGATGACCTACCTTTGTTCCCATATCCAGCCATCTTATATGAAAAAGTTGATTTTAACCGTCCTGATTTTTTCTGTTTCTGTTGCTGCTTTTTCGCAGCGAATTCACATTGGAGTTTTTGGAGGTGCTGCAGCCTATAATGGAGACCTGACAGAAGAATTATTCCCTAAAAAAGTAACAAATGGGGCCCTTGGTCTTACCGTTAACTACGAAGTAACAGACCAGATTATTGTAAGGCTGGGCGGAACTTATGCTATTGTAGGCGGTGCCGACAGGTTCAGCAAAGACACATCAAGACAAGTAAGAAACCTTGCATTTGAAACCATGCTGATTGAAGGCAGTCTTGTAGGCGAATATTATCTCTTTAATCTTTATGAAAGGAGAATTTCACCTTATGCTTTTGCCGGATTCGCAGTTTACAGTTTCAATCCTTATGCTTATAATAATGGACAGAAGGTTTATTTAAACCCTCTTAGCACTGAAGGACAGGGACTTTCCGGATATCCTGACCGTAAACCTTACAGCCTCACCCAACTCGCCATCCCTTTTGGTGGTGGAGTGAAATTTGCCCTGACAGAAAATCTAAGAATAGGTATTGAGGGTGGGTTGCGAAAACTTTTTACAGATTATTTAGATGATGTGAGCACAAACTACGTAGATGCCACAGAATTGCTTGCAGCCAAAGGGCAATTGGCTGTAGATATGAGTTATCGTGGCGATGAGACTATTGGAAGCCCTTTTTATCCATCAAAGGGAACACAAAGGGGCAGCCCTAAAGCCAAAGACTATTATTATTTTACAGGATTACATCTTACTTACAAGATTGGTTCTGCAAGCGGAGGTTATGGTCGTGGCATAAAGGGAGGAGGAAGAACAGGTTGTCCCAATGTTTATTAAATCATTCCGTTTCCCGAACAATTACTCACAGGCGGTGTTGTACCTTCGCAATCCCTGCATCTAAAGGGATTATATCAAATATGGCCTGGAAAAATCAACAGCATTTTATTGAAGCGTTGGAAAAAGCCGGAGAACTGCTCCGTATCAAAACATATGTTAACCCCGAACTTGAGATAGCAGAAATAACCGATCGCATCAGCAAATCAGGAAATGGTGGAAAAGCCTTGTTATTTGAAAACACCGGATATGATTTTCCTGTGCTGATGAATGCCTATGGCAGCGAGAAGAGAATGTGTATGGCACTGGGTGTAAATCATCTTGATGATATCACAAAAGAAATTGAAGGCCTTTTTCATCTTCTTAGTTCACCAAAAGAAAGTATAGTTGACAAACTGAAATTGCTGCCGAAGCTTAGTCAGTTTGCCAGCTGGATGCCCAAGGTAAAAAAGGGCAGGGGAGAATGCCAGGCAGTAGTGATGGAAAACCCTGATATTACCAAACTGCCGGTAATTAAATGCTGGCCAAAAGACGGCGGCCTGTTTGTTACACTTCCTGTTATACATACAAAAGACCCAAACACCAGCAGCCGAAATGTGGGAATGTACCGTATGCAGGTATTTGACCCGGCGCTTACTGGTATGCACTGGCATAAACACAAAATATCGGCAAAGCATTTCGCTGAATACAAAAAGCTAAACAGAAAGATGCCGGTAGCCGTTGCCTTAGGTGGCGACCCTGCTTATGCTTATTCAGCCACGGCACCGTTACCCGAAAATGTGGACGAATACATGCTGGCAGGTTTTCTGCGTAAGAAGAAAGTGGAACTTGTAAAATGTATTACACAACCTGAAATTGAAGTGCCTGCTGATGCTGATTTTGTTATTGAAGGATATGTTGATCCCGGCGACGAACTGATTTGGGAGGGGCCTTTTGGCGACCATACCGGCTATTATTCATTGCCTGACTGGTATCCTAAGTTTCATATCACAGCAATTACACACAAAAGAAGTGCGGTTTATCCAGCAACTATTGTTGGCATCCCGCCACAAGAAGATGCCTGGCTTGGTAAGGCCACTGAAAGGATCTTCCTTGCTCCAATAAAGATGACAATGGTACCGGAAATAACAGATATGGATATGCCGGTAGAAGGAGTATTTCATAATCTTGTTATTACGCAGATTAAGAAAGATTATGCAGGACAGGGACAAAAAGTGATGAATGCAATGTGGGGTGCCGGACAAATGATGTTTAATAAAATATTGGTGTTAGCATCCCCGGATGCTGGTTCTGAAAAAGATTCTTTGCAAATCACCAATTATGAGGAACTGGCTAAAAGGATTTTTAGGAACCTGAACCCCGCAACAGATATTTATTTCTCTACCGGGCCGATGGATGTACTTGACCATAGTTGCAGTAAACTGGGCTTTGGTGGCAAAATGTGTATTGACGGAACGTATAAGTTTGAAGAGGAAAAAGAAGATGGATATGAGCAATCAGCAGCGAATTGTGAATGGGGAGAATCCTTGCTGACAGAAAGATTCAAAGAGATTAAATCTGTGAACGTTTCACTTCTAAAAAAAGATATTCCTTGTCTTGTAATTTCTGTTGAAAAAAACAGGCCTGGGCATATTAAAGAATTGCATGAACAGCTTTGTTCGCTACCAGAAATTGCCGGTATTAAAATTATATTGTACGTAGAACATACTGTTGATGCAAATGATTTGCCGGTGGCATTGTGGCGCTTCTGCAACAATCTCGACCCGAAGAGGGATAATTATCTTGCTAAAAGACCGGCCAACAATCAACAGCCAACGGTCAACGGCTACACTTCCTGCATGTGCCTTGATGGTACACGGAAAACAAAAGAGTTAGACGGTTTTCAACGAGATTGGCCAAATATTATCGTCGCAGATGATGCCACTATTAACTCAGTTGATGAAAAATGGGAAAAATTAGAAATTGGAGCATTTATTCCATCGCCTTCATTAAAGTTCAAAAACCAGATATATGGAACTGAGGCAGTAGTGGAGTAATGCAACCACTGAAAAAAGAAGCCTGTCTTTAAACTGATATTTTATTATTTTTCCAAAAATTGTATATGAAGAAATTAGGAACTGGTTTACTAATGGGACTGATGGCATTAACAAGTTGTGCACAGAAAGAAGAAACTGTAAAAGGCGATAAATCCTTGCTGTGGAAAATCAGCGGCAACGGACTTGAAAAGCCATCATACCTGTTTGGTACCATCCATATGCTATGTAAAGAAGATGCTAATCTCGGCGATAATATGATTAAGGCAATAAAGAATGCCGATGCCGTTTATCTGGAACTGGATATGGACAACCTCTTCGACATGCTGAGTGTGATGAATAAGATGAATATGCAGAACGACACCACCCTGGCCGATCTGCTTACAGAGGATGAATATCAGAAGGTGAAGAAACTTTTTACTGAAAAAAGTTCGTTGCTTCCCTTTTCTATGGTTGAAAAGTACAAACCGTTGCTTGCTTCTGCCATGCTGATGGAATCAACTATGGTTTGCGATGAACAGGTGGCAATGGAGCAATTAATAATGGAAGAAGCAAAGAAACATGGAAAATCCATTGAAGGAATGGAAACTACGGCCTACCAGATGAGCATTTTCGACAGTATTCCATATAAGGTGCAGGCACAGGAACTGGTAAAAATGGTTAGTGAAGAAGGTAAAGAGGCAGATGGAGAAAAAGAACTGAAGGATATGATGGATGCTTACAAAGAGCAGGACCTGAATAAACTTGGTGAGATGATATCGAAAAGTGATGCTGGAATGATGCAGTATGAAGATATATTGCTGAATAACCGCAATTATAACTGGATGGAGAAACTTAAAAAACTGATGCCCGGAAAATCGCTGGTGGTGGCTGTAGGTGCCGGACATCTGCCTGGTGATAAAGGGGTGATTAACCTTTTGCGCAAAGCAGGGTTTACTGTAACGCCAATTGCAAACAAAACCAAAAAGACAAGGGAGATATAACCATTTACTTTTGAAAAAGATATCAATAATATTCCTGTCTTTTATGACAGTACTTATCCTGCTTTCATTTGGCTACAAAATCAATGAGGGCATCAGGATTTCTGTCACCAATGTCAGGAGCGACAGAGGTACTGTTCTTGTCAGCCTCTTCAAAGATGGGGTGGGTTTTCCTGATAATCCGGAAAAAGCTGTGAAGCGTATTAAGCTCAGCCTTTCAAGCAATAAAGCGGAGGTACTGTTCACCAATTTAACTGCAGGTACTTATGCTGTAGCCATACTACATGATGAAAATAATGACCAGAAACTGAATAAGAACATACTGGGCATTCCAAAAGAAGGATTTGGGTTCTCTAACAATGTGATGGGAACTTTTGGGCCACCTTCATTTACTAAGGCCAGTTTTCAGCATCAGCAAGGGCAGCTAACACAAGTAACTATCAGAACAAAATACTTCTGACAAAAAAAGCAGCCACAAGGACTGCTTTCTTTTTTTTGGGCATTTATTAAAATGTCTCCAAACCGGAGAACATAAAATCACCTTCAATTTTAGCATTTTCATCGCTGTCACTACCATGGATTGCATTTTCAGCAATTGATGCTGCATACAATTTACGGATTGTTCCTTCTTCAGCATTGGCAGGGTTGGTGGCTCCAATCAGTTTTCTGAATGACTCCACTGCATTTTCCTTTTCAAGGATAGCAGCAATAATAGGTCCGCTGCTCATATAATCAACCAACTCTCCATAGAATGGCCTTTCTTTATGTACAGTATAAAATTCTCCGGCTTTCTCAGCAGATAATTTCAGCATTTTCATTGCTTTGATTTTGAAGCCTTCCTTGATAATTCTGTCAATAATTGCACCTGCGTGGCCATTTCTCATGGCATCAGGTTTAATCATGGTAAATGTTCTGTTACTCATATTTTTATTTATGTTTTGCGGCGGCAAATGTAGCCCAAAGTTCAGTAAGTACGAAATAAGGTAAAAGGTCAATGGCATATGGTATAGACAACCGGTACTCACCCTGAACCTTTACCCCTCTACCTTCCGCCTTTTCACCTTATCTTCGCACCCGTTTTATGAAACCGATACAGGAAATATTTCCCTTGCTGCATCAGCCACGCAAAGTGGTGATAACCACACACCAAAAACCGGATGCTGACGCAATGGGTTCATCGCTGGCACTGAAAAACTTTCTGGTTCAGTTTGGCCACACCGTTACAGTTATTTCTCCCACCAACTGGGCCGATTGGGTTAATTGGATGGCTGGTGCTAAAGAGGTTATAGATTACGAAAGAAATAAGCAGAAAGCCAATCAAATTCTTGATGAGGCTGAATGGCTTTTTTGTCTCGATTTCAATATTTTTTACCGCACAAAGACAATGACGGATAAGTTGAAAGAACTTACCTGCACCAAGATATTAATCGATCATCACCGGGAACCGGATGCGCCTTCGTTTACATATGGCATAAGCGATACAGCAAAAAGCTCAACCTGCGAGATGATTTATGATTTCATTACTGAATCGGGCAACGGTGATAAAATAACAGAAGAAATTGCAGAATGCATCTATGCCGGTGTGGTAGGCGATACGGGGTCTTTCCGTTTTACATCGGCGCATGCAGGGGTTCATAGCCTGGTGGCTGACCTTAAATCAAGAGGTTTTGCCCATGATAAAGTACATGAGAACCTGTTTGACAATTTTCTTGAGAACAGGTTACGTTTTACCGGCCATGTTTTACTGCATCGCATGGAAGTATTTTATGAATATAATACTGTACTTATCGCCATTCCAAAAAGTGATTTACTGAAATATCATATCAAAACAGGCGATACTGAAGGGCTGGTAAATTATCCCCAGACAATACAGGGGATAAAATTAGTGGCATTGGTAATTGACAGGGACGAGGAAAGAAAATGGAGCTTCCGGAGCAAAGGTGATTTTGATTGTAATACCTTTGCCCGCAAATATTTTGAGGGCGGTGGGCATTACAACGCATCGGGTGGAAGAAGCAGCGACTCGCTGGAAAAAACAGTTGAGCGTTTCAAACAAGTAATGAAAGAAAATGAACATCTTTTACAATAAAAAAAGCAATATGAGGACAATCAGAATTTTTTCAGTTTTAGCCCTGGCATCAGCAATGATTGCCGGCTGCAGCCAGACTTCGTTAAAGAAAACACCCGGCGGTATGCCTTACCAGGTGTTTAGCAGTAAAGACACACAAAAAGTAGAAGTAGGTGACTTTATCAAGGCTTCATACATCTATAAGGTGAATGATAGTGTTTTATTTGATTCTCACAATTCTATGCCTGTTTATATTCCTGTAATGGCGCAAACACAGCCTTACGATATTTCTGAAGTATGGTCTGGGTTAAAGCTTGGTGACAGTGTGGTAGCTACGCAAATGTTGGATACTTTTATTAAAAGAATGCCTGAAAATATCCCCCCGCAATTTAAAAAAGGGGACAGGATAAGGATTTTTGCAAAAATCCTGGGAATATTCAAGAATGACAGCCTGATGAATGTTGACAAGAAAAAAACCTTTGATGCTTTTGCAGCTAATGAAGTGGTTGTAGTTGAAAATTATCTTAAAGAGAAAAAGATTACAGCACAAAAGACGCCATCAGGTGCATTTGTTGAATACAAAAATCCGGGAACAGGTAATAATGTTGATTCGGGAAAGTATGTGACTGTTAATTATACAGGTACAACTTTTGCTGGGACAAAATTCGATAGTAATACAGACACAGCCTTTCATCATACAGAACCACTTGGATTTGTGGTTGGCGCCGGACAAATGATTAAGGGATTTGATGAAGGAGTTAGACTTATGAAACCAGGCGGCTCGGCAAGAATATATATTCCTTCATTGCTGGCTTATGGAGACAGACCAGGAACACCATTAATAAAGCCATTTGAACACCTTATTTTTGATGTACAGGTTCTGGAAGTTAAGGATGCTCCACCAGCGGTTAAGGATATTCCACCGCCACCACCTCCTACAGAAAAAATTGATGCACATCAACACTAAAATTTTTATTAATAAAATATTAATAAGACCTTTGACCCGTTCCTTTTAGGAACGGGTTTTCTTTTGGCTCCGTTTTTAGTCCAAGTATCAAAAAAACCGCCGTCCCCGAAACAACGTACACCTGTGAAGAAAAACCCTTACAATGTCCAATAATCCGGATTCTCTGAAAGAGCCTGATATAGTATAAGGCATTGATGAGTAAAATCATCCTGAAAAGAGTAACCTCAAAGCGTTACTCTTTTTCTTTTAAATAAGGTAAGAAACGAGCTTTACCGATTCAACGGCTTCCTTTACATCATGTACACGAAGTATGGATGCCCCTTTAAGTATTCCGGCAGTATTCAATACCGTAGTTCCGTTCAATGCTTCATCGGCTGTAATACCTAGTGTTTTGCTGATGGTTGATTTGCGGGAGACGCCCAGAAGAAGGGGCATATTTAAAATCTTAAAAACTTCGAGTTTTTTGAGCAATTCAAAATTGTGATCAATAGTTTTTCCAAAGCCGAATCCGGGGTCAATTATTATGTCTTTTATGCCAGCTTCCCTTAATTCAGCAGTTTTAAAAATAAAGAAATCAACTACTTCTTTTGTTACATCTTCATAAGATGGATTTTGCTGCATGATAATTGGTGTTCCCTGCATGTGCATGAGCACATAAGGCACATTCAGCCCGGCAACGGTTTTTATCATCTCTGCATCAATTGCCCCGGCACTTATATCATTAACAACAGATGCCCCTGCGGCTACAGCTTTGCTTGCAACGGAGGAATAAAAAGTGTCAACAGAAATAATAATTTCAGGAAACCGGGTGCTGATTTCAATAATTGCTGGAATTACCCGCTTTATTTCTTCCTCCGGCCCAATCATCCCGCTGCCAGGTCTGCTGCTTTGGCCACCAACATCAATAATAGCAGCACCTTCCTTTATCATTTTTTCTGCCTGGAAAAGTATTTCATCCAGGTTTGTACGCCTGCTATCCTTGTAGAATGAATCAGGTGTGGTGTTTATAATACCCATCACAATTGGTTTATCCACAACCAGCATGCGGCCTTTGCAGTTAAGCGTAAACATCAGGATTCTTTGTTATTTTTGAAGCTAAGTTAGGAGAGAAGCCTGTATAAATAATAAGAGATTCATTTCTGTCAAGAGATAAACAAAAAATGAGTAATACAAACCAGCAATACGATTCAGTTATCGCATCATGCAAAGATATTTTTGTTAAAAAAGCTACTGATTATGGTACTGCATGGAGAGTGCTGCGGACTATTTCAATCGTTGACCAGATTTTCATCAAAGCTCAGCGCATCCGCACCATACAGGAGAAAGGGGAGCAAAAAGTATCGGATGGAATTGCCGCCGAGTTTAAAGGCATCGTTAATTATGCAGTAATTGGGTTGATACAATTAGAATTGCCGGCTGATGCCCCTGAAGAAATGGACATCAGTAATGTTTCGCTGCTGTACGATAAATATGTACTGGCTGCAAAAACTTTGATGCAGGATAAAAACCACGATTATGGTGAAGCCTGGCGCAGCATGAGCCAGGAAAGCTTTGTGGATTTGATGCTAATGAAACTTCAGCGCATCCGCCAGATACTCTCGAACGACGGCAAAACAATCATCAGTGAAGGCATTGATGCCAATTATAACGATATTATCAATTATGCAGTTTTTGCCCTAATACTTATGCAATGAAAGGTTTAGTTACAGTTGTGCGGATAATCGTAGGCTTATTGTTTATTTTTTCAGGGCTTGTAAAGGCAAATGACCCTTTGGGCTTGAGCTACAAAATGCAGGAGTTTTTTGAAGTGTGGGGAGTGCATGGTCTTAATAACTTTACCCTTGCCATGTCTGTACTGATGAATGCATTTGAAATTATTGCTGGCTTTGCTTTGCTGTTGGGCTGGAGAATAAAAATATTCATCTGGTTACTGTTATTACTTATTGTTTTCTTTACTTTTTTAACTGGTTATACAGTTATTACAGGCAAGCCTAAAAACTGTGGTTGCTTTGGTGACTGTCTTCCTATCACTGCTTTCACTTCGTTTATGAAAGATGTGGTGTTGCTGATATTAATTGGTTTTCTGTTATGGAAAAAAGAGCACATTAAACCAATCTTCAAAGAAAAAGCAGGTATTGCTTTGATGATACTTGTTTCAATTTTCAGCTTCGGGTTTCAATGGTACACACTTAACTATTTACCGGTGGTGGACTGTCTGCCTTTTAAAAAAGAAAGCAGTATTATTGAAAAGAGGAAAATGCCGGTAAATGCCATTCCAGATAGTACAGTTATCACTTTTGTGTATAAAAAAGCTGGTAAAGAGATCGAATTTACGGCTGATAAATTTCCGGCTGATTTCAACAAAGATACCTATGAGTTTGTAAAACGCTACGATAAACTGATAAGGCCCGGTAAAAACAATGAACCGCCAATAAAAGGGTTTAACTTAACAGGAATTTCGGGAACAGACTCAACTGATATTGTACTTAATCAACCTTATGCACTGATGCTGATTGCTGAGAAACTGCCATCTGGCGGGAATTGGATCAAAGAATTTGAGGCATTGTATAAAACAGCAAAAGAGAAAAATATTCTTTCATACATCATCACTTCACAACCTGAAGAAACAGCGAGGCTGGTTGCAAAAATCGGATTTAGCGATGTACAGGTTTTCACTTGCGATTATAAGGCTATTCAAACCGCATCCCGGGCAAATATGTGTATCTACTTACTAAAGAGTGGAGTGGTTGTGAACAAATTCAGTGGGAAACAGATGGAAAAATTGAAAAGTGATTTGGATAAAGTTCCTGTTCAGGAAAAAAAATTATTGCTACAGCAAACAAATAGCGGCGACTCTATTATTAATGCAGATACAGTAATCAGTAACCCGAAACAATAAACTGTTACTGCACTATCACCTCATTAATCACTTTCTGTTGCAGTGCTTCATTAACCCGCTGCTTAATTTTCTCTTTCTGGTATTTTAATTCGTTTTTAAGCGGGGCAACAGAGGTCGAGATAATCAGTTTGTCTCCGATAATCTGCAATTTATCAGTATAACGGGCAATGGTCTTTCCCATAATTTCCTCCCACACATCTTCAATCTGCAATGACTGGATGCCGCCTTTAATCCTGCTTCCTTTCAGAAATTCCTGCATTGCTTCTTTAATGGAATATTCGCCCATGAGGTAAAGTTAAAAATTTGAGGTTGAAATACCGGAAGGAGCATACTTACAAGTTAATAAGTTCAAATGATCCGCCCAGTGCTTTGAAATGTGAAGCTAACCTTTCTTCATTGGTGTCGGTAATAAAAACCTGCCCGTCATTTTCAATGCAGACCTTATGCAGCAGCCGTCCAATCCTGTTTTCATCTAACTTTTCAAACACATCATCCAGTAAGAGGAGAGGGGCAAAACCTTTCTCTGTTTTCAGCACTTCCATTTCTGCCAGTTTCAAGGCAAAAAGGAGGCTTTTGCGTTGCCCTTGCGAAGCAATGCCCCTGAACTCTTTTTCACCCATCAAAATATCCAAATCATCCCGGTGAATACCAGAAGTGGTACGTTGCGCCAAACAATCTTTGCTCCTGTTTTGCCTCAGCCATTCGGCCATGGGCTGTTGCAGCATTTCTGATTCGTATATCAGGCTCAGTTCCTCCTGCTTTTGGGCAATATCGGTGTAATATTTGTTTGCCAGCGGCAGAAAAGAAAACAGAAAATCTTTCCGCTTGTTAAATATGAAATTGCCAGGCAGTTCCAGTTGATTATCCAAAACATCCAACAACTGAAAATCCTTCCGGCCACTTTCTGCAAATTGTTTGAGCAATGAATTTCGCTGTTCCAGCACTTTTTTGTAAGTAATCAGGTGCTGCATATAAGCAGCATCAACCTGGCAGAGTATCGAATCTAGGAAACTGCGGCGTTCCCGGCTGTCGCCAGTAACTAGGGCTGCATCATCCGGAGCTATTACCACACAAGGGTAGCGGCCTACATGCTTGGAAAACTTATCATAAGGTTCGCCATTCAGCAAGAACTCCTTTTTACCATTCTCCCGCAGGATGCAGACTACAGTTTCCTGGTTATTATTGAGGCTAAACTGACCTTCAACCCGAAAACCACTTGCCCCGTTCAGCACATTTCCCCCATCAGTCCGGGAGAAGTAACTCTTTGTAAAACAGAGGTAATGAATAGCATCCAGCAGGTTTGTTTTGCCCACTCCATTGGCTCCATGAATGCCAGTAACCCCTTCAGCAAAACTGAACTTTCTTTGCGGGTAATTCTTGAATTGATATAGCGATATTTGGTGCAAACGGAGCATCGGCTGCAAGTTAGGAGGGTTGGTTCAACCGGCAATGAACAAAACCAGCTAAAATCAGGTCTAATTCTGTCAGAATTAGAGGACTGTAATCCTTTACTGGATGGCCAAAATTCACATCTTTCCCTTAATTTTGCGGCCTGCCTGAATAAACCGGGTGGAATCAAATTTTAAAGCAGTGGCATCAAAATTTTCTAAAGAAACATATCTCTACTGGTACGAGTTAATGCAACTCATCCGCCAGTTTGAACTGATGGCTGAAGAAAAATACAAAATGGAAGGTAAAATCCGTGGATTTTTCCATTCATACGTAGGTCAGGAAGCAATCGCTGCTGGTTGTATCACTGCCACAAGGCCTGAAGATTCTTTTATTACTGCTTACCGTGACCACGGATTGGCTATTGCCAAAGGCGTATCCGTTAACAGTTGCATGGCCGAACTTTATGGTAAGGCTACAGGTTGTGCCAAGGGCAAAGGAGGAAGTATGCACTTTTTTGGTAAAGATGTAAATTTCTATGGAGGTCATGGCATTGTTGGGGCACAAATAGGAACAGGTGCAGGATTGGCATTTGCTGAACAATATCGTGGCACTGATAATGTAGCTTTGGCGTTCTTTGGTGATGGAGCTTCCCGTCAGGGTATGCTGCATGAAACATTTAACCTGGCGATGCTCTGGAAACTGCCGGCTGTTTTCATTTGCGAGAATAATAACTACGCCATGGGAACATCGGTACACCGTACTTCCAACGTAATCGATATTTACAAACTGGCTGATGCTTACGAAATGCCGGCTGATACAATTGATGGTATGAGTGCTGAAGCCGTGCATGAAGGGGTGAGCAGGGCAGTGAAAAGGGCAAGAGAAAAAGGTGGCCCTACCTTAATCGAAATTAAAACTTACCGCTATAAAGGCCACTCTATCAGCGACCCGCAGAAATACAGGACTAAGGATGAAGTGGATGAGTATCGCAGCAAAGATCCGATAGAGATGGTATTGCATACCATTTTGAAAAACAACTTTGCTACAAAAGAAGAAATTGCAGCGATAGATAAAAGGGTGGATGACATAGTTGTTGAATCAGTAAAATTTGCAGAAGAAAGCCCATGGCCGGATGACAGCGAAGTGCTGAAAGATATTTATGTTGACAAGAACTATCCTTTTATAGTTGACTAATTTAAAAACCCAATTTGTAAAACGAATCATTTAATATGTCAGACAAGAAAATTGTGCAGGAGCAGGAAACAAGTGAAGCAGTGATTGCCAAAGCCAAAGATTTTTGGAGCAAGTATGGAAAAATTTTGACCATTGCCAGTATAGCTGTAATTGTTATTGCAGGTGGCTGGTTTGGTTATAAAAAATATGTAAAAGAGCCTAAGGAAACCAAAGCTGCTGAAGTGATGTTCAAAGCTGAGCAATACTTCGGCATGGATTCTGTAAACCTTGCCTTAAATGGCGACGGCCAAAGCTGGGGTTTTCTGAAAGTGATAAACAAATATGGAGGTACTGAAGCAGGAAACAGGGCTAATTTCTTTGCAGGAGCCTGCTACATTAAGCTCAACGAAAACGAAAAAGCAATCAAATACCTGAAAGCTTTCAGCAGCAGTTCAAAGCCGGCTCAGGCAAGGGCTTATAAACTCATAGGTGATGCCTATGGCGATTTAGGCAAATACAAAGATGCTTTTGAGTATTACAAAAAGGCTGGCCATCATTTTGAGAAGGACGAGTTTGGTTCAGCCGATGCATTGTTTATGGCTGCTTATCTTGCTCAAAAGCACCTGAACGATACAAAGAGTGCAACAGAACTTTATAAAGAAATCAAAGAGAAATTTCCCAGGACAGAACAGGCTGCACAGGCAGAAACATACCTGGCGCAAATGGGAGTTTACAACACTAACGAGTAATTATGGCTGAAATTAAAAACAGTAATCTTCTCGATATTGATACAGGCATTCTGAAAAAGGATGCCTGTGTTGTTTTGGTGAAAACTGAATGGAACGCTGCAATTGCCGACCAGTTGGAAAGAGGCTGCATTGCACAACTTGAAAAGTCGGGGGTTAAAGAAATAATTGTTCTCACTGTGCCAGGTGCTGTTGAAATTCCGTTTGCGATAAAAAGCTATTGGGAAAATGCAGCCAAAAAAGATAAACCGGATGCATTTATTGCATTGGGATGTGTAATTAAAGGCGATACGCCGCATTTTGATTACGTATGCAAAATGGTGGCAGAAGGTGTAACGCATCTTAACCTGATGCTGCCGGTACCAACTATTTTTGGTGTGCTTACTGTGAACACAGAAGAACAGGCAATGGAACGGATTGGAGGAAAACATGGCCACAAAGGAGAAGAGGCTGCAATTACTGCCCTGAAAATGATTACATTAGCAGAAAGTTTCAAATAGAAAGGAAGTGAACGTACAGTTATTTATACCCTGTTTTATAGACCAGCTCTATCCAGAAACGGCTTTCAATATGGTGAAAGTACTGGAGAAAGCCGGATGCAATGTCCATTATAATACAGATCAAACCTGTTGTGGTCAGCCTGCATTTAATGCCGGTTTCTGGGATGATTCAAAAAAAGTCTGCACCAAGTTTATTAAAGATTTCAGCGGTAGCGATGTTGTCGTTGGTCCCAGCGGCAGTTGTGTGGGCTTCGTAAAACAGCACTACACAAAACTTTTCGACAATTCATCTTTGCATAATGAGGTGAAAGATTTGTGCGGAAGAATTTATGAGTTCACCGATTTTTTAGTGAATGTGCTGAAGGTTGAGGACTTTGGCGCTTCATTACCGGGCAAAGCTACTTACCATGATAGTTGTGCTGCCTTGCGGGAATGTGGTATAAAGAAAGAACCAAGAAGACTCCTCGCCAATGTAAAAGGACTTGAGCTGATTGAAATGGCAGAAAATGATACCTGCTGTGGATTTGGCGGTACATTCTCTGTAAAGTTTGAACCTATTTCAGTTGGAATGGCCGACAACAAAGTGGATAATGCAATGGCTACCGGCGCTGAATATTTAATTTCTACCGACCAATCCTGCCTGATGCACCTTCAGGGCTATATTAAGCACAAAGGTTACAACCTCAAAACCATGCACATTGCAGATGTGCTGGCAAGTGGGTGGTAAAATTTCAGAAATATAAAATCATCTCTGCATGGCTTATTGGTTAATTAAATCAGAACCCTTCAAATATTCGTGGGAGCAATTAGAGAAAGATAAGAAGACCTTTTGGGATGGAGTAAGAAACTATGCTGCCCGCAATAATCTGAAAGCAATGAAGAAAGGCGACCTCGCATTTTTCTATCACAGTAATGAAGGGGTGGAAATCGTTGGCATTGCCAAAGTAGTAAAAGAAGCCTACCAGGATCCAACTACTGATGAAACTGCTTGGGTAGCTGTTGATTTTGCACCACACAAAAAACTGAAAAAGCCGGTTACTCTTGTACAAATAAAGGCAGAACCCAAACTTGCAGAAATGGCATTGGTACGTTTAGGCCGCCTTTCTGTTCAGCCCGTTACAGAACAGGAATGGAAAATGGTGATGCAGATGGCAGGGGAGAAGTAAAAAAAATCCTCTTTAATCTACCTTAAACGACTTGCGGTGATACCTTGTAACTATGTTCGGGTCTGGGAATAAAGTAATCTTCGCTTCATTTTTTCCTTCGTAAGGTATAGTCGAAAGAACATATTTAATACTCTCTAATCTTGCCCGTTGTTTATTATTTGCTTTTACAATAATCCAGGGGCTGTAGCTGGTATGTGTCTTGCTGAACATCTCATCCTTGTACTCAGTGTATTTGTCCCACATCTTTTGTGCTTCCATATCAACAGGGCTCACTTTCCATTGCTTTAATGGGTTTTCTAATCTTGATTTAAAGCGGCGAAGCTGTTCTTCTTTCGAGATAGAAAACCAGAATTTAATCAGGATGATACCGTCTTCATACAACATGTGTTCAAAATCCGGCACTTGGTTCATAAAAGTCTGGTATTGGCTTTCGTTGCAAAATCCCATAACCGGTTCTACTACGGCACGGTTATACCAGCTCCTGTCAAAAAAAACAATCTCACCTTTATTTGGTAATTGCCGTACATACCGCTGAAAATACCATTGTCCGGTTTCTTCCTCAGTTGGTTTAGGCAATGCGACCACCCGGATAGTACGGGGATTAAGATGTTCAGTAAACCGTCTGATGGTTCCGCCTTTGCCGGCAGCATCCCGGCCTTCAAAAATAATTGCCAGCCTTATGCCTTTGTGTTGTACATAGCGTTGAAGTTTTACCAGTTCTATCTGCAATTGCTCCAGTGTTTCTTCATACCTGATTGTACGTAACACTTTTGCAGGGTCAGCATTTTTCTTTTCGTACAATGCCACCAGGTCGTCTTTTGTACGGAGATTTTTCAGCTCTGTAAGTGAAATATAAATTTCAGGCTCTGATTCTTTATCAGCCTCTCCATTATCAGAAAGTTCAGATTCTCTAATCACAGATTGAATTTCTTCTTGCAAGGGATTGTGTTCATTTACTTTATTTTCTAAAACACCATTTTCGTTATCCATATGAAAGGCTGTTTAATATATACAAGATAATAAGATTGTATTAATATTCCGAAAAAACAAAAGGCTTTCTGTAAGGTTCTAAATATCATTTGTGAAAGCATTTTCACATTTACAAAAGGTTACCTGATTGTACCTGACGGTATAAATAACCGTATCTCACATTATTAATTCAAAAGTATAGCCATGAAAAAAATTCTTATCGGACTGCTCGTTGTGGCAGCCGCAACAGCCGCTTATTTCTTTTTGTACAAGAAAGACATAGACAAACCTGCTCAACAGGCAATAACCCAGGAACTGATTATTGGGAAATGGAAAACCAGTTCAGTTCTGCCTGCTACGGACAGCCTGATAACATCTTACAATTACGATTTTCAAAAAGAAGGGAAACTGTTCCGCTCCGTTTCTGACTCGGCAAAAGCTGATACACTTCTTTATGAATGGAATAAGGCAGGGGAACTGCTGATAAAGAGCAATGCATCTGATACAACAGCAAAAACATATGTAACCACATTTACAGGAAATGACAGCCTGACTTTAAAGACGGACAGTTTAAGTATGTTGCTGCTAAAACAGAAGTAACCACCGATCCCGCCAACAGGCGGGATTGTTTTATGTAATAATAAACTGATTGCATCTAATAATCATTAAATAATTGCCATGAAAAGATTAGTAATTGCAGTAACAGCAATGCTGCTTATAACTCTTGTTGCCTGTGATCAGCAGAAAAGAAGTCAGAATACAAAATCACAGGAAATGACTATTCAAAAAATTGAAATGAGGAAACCTTCATCAACCAGTGATGAAATCTTAAGCCGAACGATTCCGGTGGAGGCAAACAAAGGATTATATGATAACATTTCAATTGAGCCGCAAAAACTTACAGATACAGAAACCGGCAAAAATGAAGTTTATAATACAGAAGATTATGACAACATTGTCGAAAACAGATTTTTGGCTGCAACACAAAATCCGCTTTCCACTTTTTCAATTGATGTTGACAAAGCAGCATATGCCAACGTAAGACGATATCTTGATAATGGAACCCTGCCACCAGCGGGTTCTGTACGCATCGAAGAAATGGTTAATTATTTTAAGTATGATTACCCGCAACCGGATAATGATGTTCCGTTTTCTGTAAATACAGAAATATCATCCTGTCCGTGGAACTCACAGCATCAGCTGATTCAAATTGGCCTTCAGGGAAAAGAAATTGCCACTGGGAATCTGCCTTTGTCAAATCTTGTTTTCCTTGTGGACGTATCCGGTTCAATGGAAGATTACAATAAACTGCCACTGGTGAAAGCTTCGATGAATATGTTGGTGGATAAGCTAAGGGAAAATGACAGAGTTGCAATCGTTGTATATGCAGGTAACGCTGGTCTGGTACTTCCTGCTACATCAGGAAATAGCAAAACAAAAATAAAAGAGGCTATTGACAACCTTGAAGCTGGTGGTTCAACTGCAGGTGGAGAAGGCATCAGACTTGCTTATAAAACAGCAAAGGAAAATTTCATAAAGAATGGAAATAACAGGATAATACTTGCAACAGACGGAGATTTTAATATTGGAGCCAGTAGTGATGATGAACTGGTTAGAATGATTGAGCAGGAAAGAAAAAGCGGAGTGTTCCTTTCTGTTCTGGGATTTGGCATGGGAAACTACAAGGATAATAAAATGCAGCAACTCGCAGACAAGGGGAATGGGAACCATTCTTATATTGATAATATAAGCGAGGCTAAAAAAGTGCTTGTTAATGAATTTGGCGGCACACTGTTTACCATAGCAAAAGATGTAAAAATCCAGGTTGAGTTCAACCCTTCAAAAGTACTGGCTTACCGGCTTGTAGGATACGAAAACAGAATGCTTGCAGCTGAAGATTTTAATGATGACATGAAAGACGCCGGAGAGCTTGGAAGTGGCCATACTGTTACAGCTCTGTATGAGGTTATTCCGGTTGGCGTCAAGGATGAGTTTACGAAAACTGTTGACCCGCTTAAATATCAGGTTAACGACAGAAAGATTGCTGTTAACAGCAATGAGATGATGACAATTAAGCTTCGCTATAAGAAACCAGACAGCGATGTAAGCAGGCTGATTAATCACCCGGTGATTGATAATGCTACAGACTTAAAGAATACAACTGATAATTTCAGGTTTTCTGCGGCCGTTGCCGAATTTGGGTTACTGCTTAGAAATTCTGAATATAAGCAACAGTCTTCCTTCAATCAGGTTATAAGCCTTGCCAAATCCTCAAAAGGGTTTGATGAAGAAGGATACAGGGATGAGTTTATAAAACTTGTGCAGTCTGCAATGTCTCTTGCAAGAAAATAGTCAAATAGCTGAAGGCTGGTATTGTGGCATGGAAATGCCCTGAAATATCAGTCTTCAGTTTATATTTGGGAATGAAAAAGAAACTTGTTGTTCTATCCGGTGCGGGCATTAGCGCAGAAAGCGGATTAAAAACTTTTCGTGATAGTGATGGCCTGTGGGAAGGATACGATGTAACTGAGGTTGCCACTCCCCGGGCATGGAAAAAGAACCCTCAACTTGTACTTGACTTTTATAATATGCGTCGCAAAAATGTAGCTGATGCAAAACCCAATACTGCTCATTATGGATTGGCCGAATTGGAAAATCACTTTGATGTTACAATCATTACACAAAACATTGATGACTTACATGAAAGAGCCGGTTCAACTAATATCATGCACCTGCATGGCGAGATATTTAAAATGCGCAGCGAACGGAATTATTCTTTGACACAAGAAATCAGAGGAGATATTCAGTTGGGTGATTTGGCACAAGATGGTGCACAATACAGGCCATACATCGTTTGGTTTGAGGAACCTGTGCCAATGATTGAGGAAGCCATACCAGTAGTAAACAGTGCTGACATTTTTGCGGTTATTGGGACCTCGTTGGTGGTTTATCCTGCAGCCGGACTTGTAAACTATGTAAGAAGAGGAACACCTGTTTATGTTATTGACAAAAAAATACCTTACATCAGTCAGTCGGGGATAATTACGGCTATTGAAAAACCGGCCACAGAAGGAATTGATGAGCTTAAGAAACTGCTTATTGGTTAATTTTTGATTCAATGAAAGCGATACCATTTTCTTTTAATTCCGCAAGTACAGGTATATATATTTCTTTTTGGGTTGGAACATGAAGACCTTTTATATTAATCTTTCCGTTTAATAGAAGTTTAGTGGCAATACCCAATGGCAAACCCACTGTTTTTGCCATTGCTGTCCGCAAACAGTCATCTCCTTTAACTACGAGGCTGCTTTTGAGTTCTCTCTTTTTACCTTTCAGTTCATATTCAATTTCATGCAGCATTAATATCATGTCTCTGTCATCATGGCGCAGGAAGAGCTTTTTTTCAATGGCTAACTGCAAAATATCCGCAGCAGAGCAACGGCCTTTGTTTACGATGGTTTCATCGTCATCAAGTCCGAGGAAGAACAACTGTTTTAGAGTCAGGTTTGCTTCATGCATTTTTTGGGCAAGGTAGAAAGCTGCCCTGTTTTTTACTTCATCAATTTCTATTTCTTCAAGATTACCTTTATTATCGGCAGTTACAAATGAATCCGGCACTTCTTCACCTTCGGCCTCAGCCTCACTTTCTGCTTCTATCAGGTTCTGCAGTTTTTCAAGCATATTTTTGGTATCAGCAAAACGTTCAGTCAATTTTTGGTCGAGCCATTCACTAAAGCCATGTTTGTCCATATGCTCTTTAAATAGCTGTTTTAACGTTTTCCCATCAGAATCATACTGCAGGGTTTCATCTGTGAGTTTTAGTTCAATAATATTCTTCCAGCCATACATAAAATCGGGGTGCCGTAATGTGGTACGTATAAAAGTGGGAGTATCAGCCAGTCCATATAATGAAGTATAGTCCAATGAATCCCTGTTTGGATACCAGCCCCAAAATCCATTTTGGGGTACCTCAACAAACCTGTTAGCATTAAAAAGTTCCTCATAGGTCTGATTCCATTCAATTCCATTCTCTCTGTAATTTGCTCCCGCTTTGCCGGCCATCACAATATTGCGTGGGTTCCAGCTTATTTTGTAGTGCCACGGATTATCATCGCTTTCAGGGGCAACAAGCCCTCCGCAGTGAGATTTAAATGAAGTTATCCGGCCACCTTTTTCATGTATATCATCAATAATCTGCATTGCACTCATATGGTCAATACCAGGGTCCAGCCCCATCTCATATAAGAAAAGCAGTTTGTTTTCTTCAATATCTGTCCTTAATTCTTTTATGGCCTCATCTGCATAAGAAGCAGTCAGTAAATTCTTTTTCAGAAGCAGGCAATCCTTGGCTACCAGTATGTGCAGGGCAGGGGGCAACAGCGAAATGACAATATCGGCATCTGTGATATATTCTCTTCTCTCTGCTTCGTTTACAACATCAAATGAGACAGCTTTTGCATTCGCTGTATTTCCCACTTTTTGGGCAGCAATTTGCAAGTCGGCATCAGCAACTGTGATAAACCAGCTTTCCTTTTCTGACTGGGCAATGAGATAATCGATAAGGACTGTAGCAGATTTACCGGCACCAAAAAGCAATATTTTTTTCATAATGTAAAGTTTCTTCTCTTGCTGAAAATACTGGTTTATCTTTATGGCACAAAAATCAGACTATGAAACATAAAGCTGCTTCCATCGCACTGTTTACATTTTTTACTCTTTTTTCATTAAATCAGATTTTTGCACAAAAAACAAGCTACGGTATAAAAGCCGGAGTTAACCTTTCTACAGTAAATGGTGAAGCATATCCATCGGACACCGTCAAAATGCTTGTTGGATACCATGCGGGTGGCTTTTTAACGATTAAGCTTCCATTCGTTTCAATTCAGCTGGAACTGTTAATTTCAACCGCAGGATCAAAATTCTGGACGAATGATGTTTTGCAGGAAATGAAATTCACATACATTTCTTTGCCAATAATGCTAAAAATAAAACCTCTTAAAGGACTATACATTGAAGCAGGCCCGCAGTTCAGCTATAAAATTGCAGAGGATATCAGCACCGGCAGTCTTAAGGGAATGATTAATAACCTTGATTTATCTGCCGGAGGCGGCATAGGTTTTAGTGCTGGTCCGTTAGGTTTTTACACCCGTTATATGGCAGGTATTTCTAAAGTTGGCGACTTCGATTCTGACAGTCGCCCAAACTTCAAAAATGGTGTCTTCCAGGTAGGTTTATCATTTGTTTTTAAGCGGAAAAAATAACCTGAAAGAGACTGCCGAATACAGAGATTAAAAATCACCGTTCTTGCTCTGTAAAATCAACTAATTTTCAACTTGTTAAGTAATTAACAATAGTGGATAAAATTCCTCAAAAACAGGCTTTTTTATCAGGTTTTAAGGCCTCAAAAAAGTACATTTGCAGGCATTTGTTTTTACATCAGAAAATGGTTTAAAAACTTGCAAATTTTTACTTTAAAAAGAGGATAACCTTACAATGTCAGAACAGTTAGAACCACAACAGACCAACGACCAGGACAGGATAATACCAGTCAATATAGAAGAGCAAATGAAGACGGCTTACATTGATTATTCAATGTCAGTTATTGTCGGCCGTGCCTTGCCAGATGTGAGAGATGGATTAAAACCGGTTCACAGGCGGGTATTATTCGCCATGAATGAACTTGGCATCAATTATAACAAACCGTATAAAAAATCTGCCCGTATTGTGGGTGAGGTTTTGGGTAAGTATCACCCGCATGGCGACTCATCAGTTTATGATGCCATGGTGCGTATGGCGCAGGAATGGAACATGCGTTATACGATGATTGATGGCCAGGGTAACTTTGGAAACCAGGATGGTGACGGCCCTGCGGCAATGCGTTACACAGAAGCAAGACTGGAAAGGCTGGCTGAGCACATGCTGGATGATATAGAAAAAGACACTGTTGACTTCCAGTTGAATTTTGACGACTCTGAAAAAGAACCAACCGTTCTTCCTACGAGAATACCACAACTCCTGGTAAATGGCTCCAGCGGTATTGCCGTTGGTATGGCTACCAATATGATGCCGCATAATCTTACTGAAGTAATCGATGGCTGTGTTGCCTACATAGACAACAAAGAAATTACCATTGATGAACTGATGCAGCATGTGAAAGCTCCTGATTTTCCAACTGGCGGCCTGATTTACGGAATGGAAGGAGTGAAAGCAGCCATGCACTTCGGCCGTGGCAGGGTGGTGCTTCGTGGCAGGCTTTCTGTGGAAACAAAACCAAGCGGCAGGGAGCAAATTATTATTACTGAAGTTCCATACCAGGTAAACAGGGATGCTTTAACCAACAGAATCGGAGAGCTTGTTAATGATAAAGTGATTGACGGAATTGCCCATGTAAATAACGAATCGAACCAGAAAGAAGGAACAAGGGTTGTTATTGATCTGAAAAGAGATGCTATTGCAAACGTTATCATCAACCAGTTATACAAACTGACTGATTTGCAAACTTCTTACGGCATCAATAATGTTGCCATTGTGAAAGGCAGGCCCAAAACACTCAACCTGAAAGACCTCATCAGTGAATTTGTTGAGTTCAGGCATGAGGTGGTGGTTCGTCGCACAAAATTTGAGCTGAAAGAGGCAGAAAAAAGGGCACATATTTTAAGAGGTTATCTTATCGCTCTTGACCATCTTGATGAAGTAATCGCATTAATTCGCAGTTCCTCCACACCTGAAATTGCAAAAGAAAACCTTATTAACGCCGGATGGGGATTAGATGAAATTCAGGCCAAAGCCATTCTCGAATTGCGTCTGCAACGCCTTACCGGAATGGAAAGGGAAAAAATAAAGGAGGAATATGATGAGCTGATGAAGCTGATTGCCCATCTGAATGAGTTATTGTCAAATGAGGGTATGAGGTTCGACCTTATAAAAAAGGAACTTACCGAAATTAAAGACAGGTTTGGCGATGCCCGTAAAACAGAAATCACATACCTTGATGATGAGGTAAAAATCAAAGACCTGATTAAGGAAGAAGATGTGGTAATAACCATTTCTCACCTGGGTTATATAAAACGTACACCAGCCGATGAGTTCAGGGCACAGCGACGTGGCGGCAGGGGAGTGATGGGAGGAAAAACAAGGGACGAGGATTATATCGAACATCTATTTGTAGCTTCCACACACCACACTATGCTCTTCTTTACTGAAAAAGGAAGGTGCTACTGGCTGAATGTATATGAAATTCCGGAAGGAGAGAAAACAGGTAAAGGCCGTGCCATCCAAAACCTGATGCAGTTGCCACCTGATGATAAGGTAAAAGCTATCATTGATGTTAAAGATTTGAAAGACGAAGAGTTTGTAAAAGCTCATAACATTGTTCTTTGCACTAAGAAAGGAATCATTAAGAAAACAGAACTGGAAGATTTCAGCCGCCCAAGACAAACAGGCGTAAATGCCATCACAATTATTGAAGGCGATGAATTACTTGATGCTAAACTTACTGATGGCAGGTCTGAAATTATGATTGCCGTGAAAAGCGGACGGGCCATTCGTTTCTCCGAGGAAAAAGTAAGGGCAACAGGCCGCGGTGCAATTGGTGTTGCAGGTATTGAAGTAGATGATGAAAAAGACGAAGTAGTCGGCATGATTTGTGTAAACCCTGAGACAGAGGCATCCAGAACAGTGCTGGTGGTAAGCGAAAAAGGATTTGGAAAAAGAACACCAGTAGATGAATACCGTTTTACCAACAGGGGAGGAAAAGGTGTAAAGACAATTAATGTTACTGAAAAAACCGGTTCGCTGGTTGGCATACTGGATGTGGCAGAAAAAGAAGACCTGATGATCACCTGTATCAGCGGCGTTACCATTCGGATGCCTGTAAGCGGTATAAGTGAACAAGGAAGGGCCACACAAGGTGTAAAACTGATAAGATTAGATGAAGGTGATGAAATTGCCGCCATCACCAAACTGGATGACCAGGAAGACAACAACGGTAATGCCAGCAATGAAACAGAGGATGCACAAAATAATACTGACGCAACTGAAAACGGGGAAAAATCATCTTCCGGGGAGTAATGAAACAATAGTTTTGCAAAAATTTGAATTAACTAACATCAAATAACAATGAAAAAGACCCTTCTTGCCGTAGTAGCATTGAGTTTCCTGGTGACTTTTGCCGGAGCTCAAAACGTTGAATCAATTAAGACCCTGCTCACACTGAGCCAGTTCAAAAAAGCAAAAGAGGAACTGGACAAAGCAATGGGCAATGCTAAATTTTCCGCTAAGGCCGAAGCTTTTATGCTGAAAGCCGGTATTTATGCAGCACTTTCATTAGACGAAGAATACAAGAACAAACCGGAAGGGAACCAGTTGTTAACCGATGCTTTTGCAGCTTACAACAAATACAAAGAGATGGATAAAGAGCAGAAACTGGTTGATGATGGCATTTATCAAAATACACCGATAAACCTGTACTCAAGCTATTACAGTGCCGGTTATTACGATTATACCAAGAAAAACTGGAAAGACGGGTACGAAAAACTGAAAACTGCCGTTGAACTTTCTGACTATCTTATTGGAAAAAAATTAATCAGCGTTGCTGTTGATACCAATGTTCTGATTCTTGCAGGCATCACTGCCGAACAGGGAGGCAATAAACTAGAAGCAACAACTTATTACAGCCGTTTAGCTGATGCCAAAGTAGGCGGTGCAGATTTTGAAAGCGTTTACCAGTTCCTGGTAAACTACTATTTCACACATAAGGAAATTGAAAAATTCGAAAAGTATAAGAAAATTGGTGCTGAATTATACCCCGGAAGTGAGTATTTCAAATACGATAAGATAGATTTCGCTGTAGGACTTGAAACAGATTTTTCAGCCAGGGTTAAGGCCGTAGAAGAAGTATTGGCTACCGATCCTGATAATGTTAAAGCCAACCAGATTTTAGGAGAACTGATTTATGATACCCTTGACAGCCAGAAAGAAGGTGCAGTAATGCCCGATAATGCCGAGGAACTGGAAAAAAGGATGATTGTAGCCTTCAACAAGTCGTTTGCCGGAAAATCAGATACAATCATTTCTCAGCTATTTCTTGCTGACCATTTTTATTTTAAATCCCAAAAAGTCAACGATAAAAGGGCTGCTCATGCCAAACAGATTGGCGCCAAGCCGAAACCCACACCTGAAGACCTGAAGAAAAGGGCAGACCTTGATAAAGAGTATGACGATGTTTTTGAGCAACTGAGAGGTCCGTCTGAAAAAGCTGCTGCTTTTTATGCTGCTCACGGCACTCTTACTGCCAGGGAAAAACAGCAATACAAAAAAGTAATCGGATACCTTTCTGATGTGTATTTAAATAAGAAAATATTTGCTAAGAACTCTGCCGACAAAGCAAAACTGGCTAAAAATGCTGCGGATGCAGCAAAATACACAGCTGAACAAACAAAATATGCTGCGGAAGAGAAGAAGTGGAACGACCTGTACGAATCAATACACTAAGAACTTTCTAAAAAGCCACTACAGTGGCTTTTTAGTTCTTTACATTATTTAACATAATGTAAATTATAGGAAATAAATCTTACCTTTGGATTGATAGATAATTATTTATTTTACATCAAATTTTAAGACATGGATTTACAAAATCACTCGAACAGCACTCCTGAACACTTATTTGCGAATCAGACCGTAACAGGCAGTGCTTCAAAGTCGTTCCTGGCAAACGTATTTGCGTATATGTTTTTGGCATTGTCTGTTTCTGCAATAACAGCTTTTTTGTTTAATCAGAATCCGGAATGGTTGTATCCTTTTGCTACAAACAGGTTATTATTTTATTTCGTCGTATTTGCACCAATTGGGCTATCCTTATTAATTTATACAAGGTTTCACAAGTTTTCCATTCCAGTATTGGTCGCCTTATTTGTTCTTTACTCTTTTTTAGTTGGGATTACTTTAAGTTTCGTTCTATTGGTTTATACACAACAATCAGTCTTTTCTTGTTTTGCAGCGGCTGCAGTTATGTTTGGTGTAATGGCTTTAATGGGTTATAAAACTGATAAAGATCTAACCAGTTTTGGCCGCTTGATGTACATGGGTTTCATTGGTGTATTTGTTTCTTCTCTCATCAATTTTTTCATGCAGAATGATACTATGAGCTATATTATCGGCATTGTCGGTGTTATGGTATTTACTGGTCTTACTGCGTATGATGTACAGAAACTTAAAAACATTGGAGAAGGAATCGATGCCAATGGTAATGTATTGGAAGCTGAGGTAAAAAAACTGTCAATTATTGGTGGCTTAACACTTTACCTTGACTTTATAAATCTTTTCCTGATGCTTCTCCGTGTTTTTGGAGGAAGAAGGGGTTGATATACAATAATATAATTACAAAGGTGGCTCACAAGGCCGCCTTTTCCTTTTACAAGGAAGGATGAACTTACTTGCCGAAATACAAGCCAATCACTCTCAGACGCAAAGGGATAAAATTGTTAGCTGGATTGGAAACAACCAGTGCCGTTTCGATCAGCTTTTCGATATTTTTCTGAATGGCAGCAATTGTGAATCTCAGAGAGCTTCCTGGCCACTGAGTAATGCAGTAATTGCCCATCCAAAATTTATCATTCCCCATTTTTCTGCCTTAGTGGAAAACCTGGGGAAACCTGGCAACCATGATGCAGTAAAACGAAACTCCCTGCGACTGCTGGAAGAAGTTGAAATTCCGGAGGATTTTCATGGCGAGGTGATGAATCTTTGTTTCAATTATGTCACATCTATGAGCGAGAAACCGGCTATCAAGGCTTTTTCGCTCACTGTACTTCAAAACCTGGCGAATACCTATCCTGATATTAAACATGAACTGAAAACTATTATTGAAGACCAGTGGGACTATGAGTCGCCGGCCTTTAAATCAAGGGCCAAAAAAATTCTGAAAGCGATAGAAACGGGAAAATAAGATTGTCATACGGGTTACATATTCTGCTTACCGGCATTAACAGTATTAAACTTTTGTTATGATACGTTCTGTTTCTATTTTGTTTGCTGTGGCACTTCTTATCTCTTGTTCTGCTAAGAAAAAAGAATTCAACGGCATCCTTAAACCATCCAATATTTCCAGCCAGTATTTCACCATTGATCCTTCAAAGGATACAACAATACTTACTGCTCATGCAGGCCGTTATTTAATAAACAAAGGAACTTTTGCTGCTGATGAGAAAGTAACAATTGAGATTAAAGAAATTTTTACCCCTGATGAAATCCTCCGTTCTGGCTTAACCACTTTGTCTGATGGTAAATTGCTGGCAAGTGCCGGTATGCTGTATTTTAATGCAACGGCCAACGGTGAAAAGATTGAGCCTTCTCTGCCTGTAGAAGTGTTTATTCCAGGAAATAATCCTGACCCAGACATGAAATTGTTTACAGGTAAACTGCAAAGCGACAGCACGGTAAACTGGGTTGATCCAAAAGAAATGGCACAGGACACTACAAGGCCGAGTCAGGTAATGCCAATAGATTCATTAAAAAAATCTTCAGATACTGATACATCAGGAGGCTCATCACATACAGTTTCTGGCTGCAATGACACCATCTATGTTTCAAAACTGAATACATTTCCTGAATATGAAAATAGAAATGGAGAAGAAGGTTTCTTCCGGACAAACAGACAAGGTTACAATTTTCAAATTACAGCAAACGGCTGGTACAATATTGATGCCTTTTTAAAGGATGAAAACGGTATCGAAAATGTAAAACTGAGTGTTGATGTAAAATCAGATGAAGATATTTCCCTGAATATGTACCTGTTTGTCCCCACAGATAGGGTGATGATTAGTGCTACAAGTAAAAAAGGTAACCAGTATTTCTTTTCTTATAATGATGATAAGTCTATACCTCTCCCCTTGCGGCACCGGGCCATTGTTTTGGGTTTTAACAGCTTGGGCAAGCGAATAATGTATGGTGCTGCAGAATTTGTAATCGAAAAAGAGCAGGTCATACAGGTAGAATTAAAAGATATATCCAAGCGGGGACTTACCTACCTGCTTGCCTCAAAAAATCTGAACGGAATTGAAATTGAAGCAATTGAAAAAGAAATGCAGATAGTTCCCTGTGGACAAAATGAAGGAGGAGCAGCAATCAATCCTCCCGATTCTACAAGTAAATAATTCATTTTGTCAGTATAACAATCTGACTTTGATTGTTCCTTTCACTTCCTTCAAAAGATTAAGTGCATGTGATGAAATGTTCTTGTTTACATCCAGCACCACATAACCAATCTCATCATTGGTTTTCAGGTATTGGCCAAGGATGTTAATCTTGTTTTGTGATAATGTAGTGTTGATTTCAGACAGCACACCCGGCATATTTTCATGTATATGCAAAATCCTGTGGCTGCCTTCCTGTGGTGGTAAAGCCAGTGCCGGCACTGTATGAGAACCGAAGGTTATTCCCTTTTCTAAGTAATTAAAAAGCTTAATGCTCACATCCTCTCCAATATTCTGCTGCGCTTCTTCGGTACTGCCACCAATATGTGGTGTAAGGATAACATTCGGCAGGTCCTGCAACGGTGTTTGAAACCGGTCACCATTTTTTTCTGGTTCCCAGGGAAAAACATCAACAGCTGCTCCGCCGATTTGTCCATCAACAATACAATTGCGCAGCGCATCAAGGTCAACCACTTCTCCCCTTGCGTAGTTTATTAAGATGGCCCCTTTCTTAAAATACTTCAGGTTGTTTTTATTGATGAGATTCTTCGTCTGTTTGGTTTCGGGCACATGCAGGGTTACGACATCTGCTTTGCTGAGTACTTCTTTCAGCGATTTGCCATCTGCAGCATTTCCAAGCGGCAGTTTGGTTTCCACGTCATAAAACAGCACTTTCATTCCCAATGCTTCAGCCAGTACACTCACCTGGCTTCCGATATTTCCGTAACCGATAATCCCTAAAGTTTTTCCTCTCAATTCAAAGCTGCCCTTCGCATCCTTCATCCAGACGCCTTCATGTGCAGCCTTGTTCTTATCAGGTATGCGGCGGATAAGCATGATGGCAAGGCCAATTACAAGTTCTGCGACCGACCTTGTATTTGAATAAGGTGCATTAAACACCACCACTCCGTTCTTTGTTGCAGATTTCAGGTCAACCTGGTTCACTCCAATACAAAAACAACCAATAGCCTGCAGCTTCTTTGCCGCAGCAAGAACTTTGGCTGTAATCATTGTCTTGGAACGAATGCCCAGAATATGCACATCCTTCAACTCAGTTATCAGTTCGTCTTCAGTAAGTGCCTTTGAAATTTTATCAACCTTAATATAACCATGCTGCTTAAAATTTTTAACGGCTGAGTCGCTGATATTCTCTAAAAAAAGTATCCTGATTTTTTCCTTCGGAAAACTTGTTTTGCCTGTGTTTGCCATACCACAAATATAAATCCGGCGTATTAACATTTACTCAATCAGTGGGGAAAACTATAGCCGCTGCCGCAATTTCAGGCTTCTATTTTTGCACACACTAAATGAAACTGTTGAAAAGTTACATATGGCCGCTACTAACGGTTGTTATTTCACTTTGTTGCAATATTGCATCAGGTGATAAACACTCCGAAGAGGACTCATTACAGTATTACCCGCCAACCCCGGCTAATATCAGTAAAACCGAGTTCAGAAAGCTTTACAGGGAACTGAATTCTTTTTTTGATACCACACTCCTGAAATCTGGTTTCAATGGCGGTATTCTTGTAGCAAAGGATGGAAATATCTTGTATGAAAAATATGTTGGCAGAACTGATCTGAGAAAAACAGATAGTATTAATTCGGCCACTTCTATACACATTGCTTCGACCACAAAAACATTCACAGCTATTGCCATTCTCCGGCTGGTTGAAGAAAAGAAGCTTTCACTGAACGATTCGCTTAGTAAATTCTTTCCCCAACTCCCCTATCCGGGCATTACTATTAAAATGCTGCTGAACCACCGCAGCGGCCTGCCCAATTACCTGCACTTTATGAGCAACGAAAAATGGGGTGTTGATTCCAACGGTAAATGGAACAGACAGTTTGCCACCAACCAGGATGTGGTAAAAATGATGATTGAGAAGAAGATTGACAAAGCATGGCCGCCTGATAAAAGATTCAGCTACTGCAATACAAATTATATTCTGCTTGCTCTGATTATTGAAAAGATAACCGGAAAAAGCTATCCTGAATACATGAGGGAAAAATTCTTCGAACCTTTAGATATGAAAAACACATTTGTGTTTACTCTAAAGGACACACTAACCGCCACACCATCTTTTTCATATAAGGGAACATACTGGGATTATGACTTTCTTGATGCCACTTATGGTGATAAGAATATTTACACCACTCCCCGTGACCTGCTGAAATGGGATCAGGCATTATATACACAACAAATCATCAGCAAGCCTCTGCTCGACGCTGCTTTTTCTGCTTATAGTTTCGAAAGACCCGGAGTTCACCACTATGGATTGGGCTGGCGGCTGCAGTTATTGCCAAATGGAAAGAAAGTCATTTATCATTTTGGCCGCTGGCACGGGTTTAATGCAGCCTTTACCCGCCTGCCTGATGAACATGCCACCATCATCATCCTTGGAAATAAATTTACCCGCAGCATATACAGTGCTGCCCATCATTGCTATGATTTCTTTGGTGATTACCAGCAACAGAAAATGACTGATGAACCAGAGTCTGACAGTCTTTCTGCCGATGCAAAAAAGAAAAACTGAAATCATAAATTTTACAGAGAAACTTTCAGAACTTTATAGGGATGAAAGTATTAACCGCAGAAGAAATAAGGCAGTGGGATCAGTTTACCATTGCAAATGAGCCTGTCTCTTCGCTGGATTTGATGGAGAGAGCTGCGTCTAAGTGTGCTGAATGGATTACTGAAAACTACAGAGATATTGAATCTGTATGTATTTTTTGCGGGAAGGGAAATAATGGTGGCGATGGACTGGTGATTGCCAGACTGCTGACGGAACAAAACATTTCGGTTTCGGTATGTATCCTGGAATTTGGCCACAAAGGAACTGACGATTTCCAGGCTAACTTGGCAAGATTGCACCAGTACAACAGTGTCGAAATTTCTTTTATTCAGGCAGTTGAACATTTTCGTCCGCTTCGCAAAGATGTATTAGTTATTGATGCCTTGTTTGGTACTGGGCTCAGCCGCCCACTTGAAGGTGTTACAAAAGAACTAGTTGATTACATAAACCGCTCTGGTTGTGATATTGTTTCTATTGATGTTCCAAGCGGCTTACCAACAGAACTGTCTGCAAAAGGTGCCACCATCATCCATGCCACACACACATTAACTTTTCAATGTTACAAACCGGCTTTTCTTTTTGCAGAGAATGAAACTGTAATTGGCAGGGTTCATTTATTGGACATAGGCCTTCATAAAGATTTCCCCGGCACACTTGAAAACCGTTTTGAACTGACTGATGATGAAGTAATTTCTTTAATATACAGGCCACGAAAACAATTTGCTCACAAAGGCCATTTTGGCCATGCCCTCATTATTGCAGGCAGTTATGGAAAAATAGGTGCAGCTGTATTGTCGGCAAAAGCCTGTTTGCGAAGTGGTGTCGGCTTACTCACCTGCCAAATCCCCAAATGCGGTTACGATATTTTACAATCTTCCGTTCCCGAAGCAATGGTAATAACCGATTTTAATTCTTCGATAATAACAAAATATGAATCAAGCCTTAAAGCTTATCAGGCTATTGGAACAGGCCCCGGTATTGGCACAGCCTATGAAACCAAACAGTTTTTAAGGGAATTACTGGAAAATGCAGAAAAGCCATTAGTACTTGATGCTGATGCACTGAATATTATGGCAGAAGAAAAAAGCCTTCTGACCAAAATGCCCCACAATTCCATACTTACCCCACATCCAAAAGAGTTCAGCCGCCTGTTTGGTGAAGCAGCCAATGATTTTGAAAGAGCCGAAGTAGCCATAACAAAAGCCATTGAACTGCATTGTATAATTATCTTAAAAGGACATTTTACTTTGGTTGCGCTACCATCCGGCAAGGCATATTTTAATGCGACAGGCAATGCAGGAATGGCAACCGGAGGCAGCGGGGATGTATTAACAGGAATACTTACTGGCCTGTTGGCACAGGGGTATGCCCCGGCTGATGCGGCTGTTTTAGGTGTTTACCTGCACGGATTAGCCGGAGATTTTGCTGCTGATTCATGTTCTCAGGAAGCAATGATTGCCACAGATATTACTGAAGGGCTAAAACAGGCTTTTCTTCATCTTTCGCAACTGCTTTGAATAGATTTTTCCGTAAAGAGATTCAGATTGCAGTTATCCCAATTAACCAATTTCCCATTTCATTATTTTGATAGCCAACCCTTATCTTTGCCGCCCGGCAGAAAATGCCCTGATTGCACTTTATAAGAACTAAACTTTATGGATAAACTGATATACCTTGTTCCGGTAATGGGCCTGATTGGTCTTCTTTATACTTTCCTGAAATTCAATTGGGTATCAAAGCAAGAAACCGGCACAGACCGGATGAGAGAAATCAGCAATTATATTGCCGTAGGTGCTATGGCTTTCTTGAAAGCTGAATGGAAGATTTTGGGATACTTTGTTGTCATCGTTGGTATCCTTCTGGCTGTGATGGCACAAGCCAACCCACACTCCCACTGGCTGATTGCCGGTGCATTCGTAGTAGGTGCGGTTTTCAGTGCCACTGCCGGTTATATTGGTATGAAAGTAGCCACAAGAGCCAATGTTCGCACAGCCCATGCCGCCCGTACAAGCCTGAGTAAAGCATTGAATGTTTCCTTTACCGGCGGTGCTGTTATGGGACTGGGTGTTTCAGGTCTGGCAGTACTTGGTTTGGGTGGTTTATATATCGTTTTCAAACAGGTTTTTGCTCCGGGTGCCGCTGTCAATTCTGACGAAATGTTCAAAACGATTGAAGTGCTCACCGGTTTTTCACTGGGTGCGGAATCAATTGCACTTTTTGCCCGTGTAGGCGGTGGTATCTATACCAAAGCTGCTGACGTAGGTGCCGACTTAGTTGGTAAAGTAGAAGCCGGTATTCCTGAAGATGATCCGAGAAACCCAGCTACTATTGCAGATAACGTTGGAGATAATGTGGGTGATGTGGCTGGTATGGGAGCCGACCTTTTTGGTTCTTATGTAGCTACCGTATTGGCAACAATCGTATTGGGCCAGCAAACATCAGTTGTTTTTGGCGAAGATATATTGGGTGGCTTTTCTCCGATTGTTTTACCCATGCTGATTGCTGGTATTGGAATTCTTTTTTCCATCATAGGTACATTATTCGTCAGGATCAGTGAGAATGCAGGTGTGAATACCGACACAGTTCAGAAAGCACTGAACATGGGTAACTGGGGTTCAATTATTCTTACAGCCATTGCAGCTGCGGCATTGGTTTATTTCATTCTGCCAGATGTTATGGAACTGCGTGGCCGTATGTTTACAAAATGGGGTGTGCTGGGTGCCATCGGTGTTGGTTTGTTGGTAGGTGCATTAATGAGCATCATTACTGAGTACTACACTGCAATGGGTAAAAGACCTGTAAACTCAATTATCAGGCAATCCTCAACTGGCCATGCTACTAATATTATCGGTGGTCTGGCTATCGGCATGGAATCAACCTTCCTGCCCATTCTTGTTCTTGCCGGGGGCATCTGGGGTTCTTTCCAGTTTGCCGGTTTATACGGTGTGGCAATTGCTGCTGCAGGTATGATGGCCACAACTGCCATGCAGTTAGCCATTGATGCTTTTGGACCAATTGCTGATAATGCCGGTGGTATTGCTGAAATGAGCGAACTGCCTAAAGAAGTTCGTGAAAAGACCGACGTACTCGATGCTGTGGGCAATACAACTGCTGCAACTGGTAAAGGTTTCGCCATTGCTTCAGCAGCGTTAACGGCACTGGCATTATTTGCTGCATTTGTTGGTGTGGCAATGCCCGATAATCAGCATATCGACATTTATAAAGCAGAAGTACTTGCTTCTTTATTTGTTGGTGGAATGATTCCTTTGCTGTTCTCCTCATTGGCCATTACAGCAGTAGGTAAAGCAGCCATGGCAATGGTAGAAGAAGTTCGTCGCCAGTTCCGTGAAATACCGGGAATTATGGAAGGTGAAGGCAAACCTGAGTATGATAAATGCGTTGCCATATCTACTGATGCATCCATTAGAAAAATGCTGTTGCCGGGTGCCATTACAATTGTGTCTCCGTTAATCATCGGCTTCTTGTTAGGCCCCGAATCCCTGGGGGGATTTTTGGCTGGCGCCACTGTAAGTGGAGTACTTATGGGAATGTTCCAGAATAATTCGGGTGGTGCATGGGATAACGCAAAGAAGTCATTTGAAAAAGGTGTTGAAATAAACGGAGAAACCTTCTATAAGAAATCTGAGCCCCACAAGGCTTCTGTAACTGGCGATACAGTTGGAGATCCGTTTAAGGATACTTCTGGCCCTTCAATGAACATCCTGATAAAACTGATGTCCATTGTTTCACTGGTAATTGCTCCTACCCTTGCTCAAATGAACAGCAGCAAGCAACCTGCAGTCACACCGGTAAAACCTTCGACTCCTGCCCCACCAACCGGCATGGAATACAAGATACAATCAGAACCAACAGCTAAAATTAATATGCAGAATACTGCTAATTACCTGTAAAGGTTTTCAGAATCTGTAAACTTCTTAATCAAAACCATAGAGTCCTGCTGTTTCTACAGCGGGGCTTTTTTGTTAAAAAAAGTTAAACACATTGTCACGGCCGGAATCATACGAAACAAATCGTATATTAGCTTATAAATTTCTTCTGATGTCAGCACCAAAATTGATAAAGCCCACTGAAAGTGAATTAGAAATATTGCAGATTCTCTGGTCGAAAGGCATGGCTACCGTTCGTGAAGTTCATGAAGAACTATCAAAATCGAAAGATGCCGGCTATACTACTACCCTAAAGCTAATGCAAATAATGAACGAGAAGGGAATAGTGAAAAGAGACGATTCAATGAAAACCCATGTTTACCAGGCAGCAGTGAACAAAGAGAAAACACAGAAACACCTGCTTGGCCGTATGATTGATTCTCTTTTTGGGGGATCGACCTCGCAGTTAGTCTTACAGGCACTTGGCGACAATCAGCATAAAGCATCTCCTGAAGAACTTGCAAAGATCCAGGCATTATTAGACAGCTTAAAGCAATAAAAATGTTCAGCAGCCAGCTTTCATTTTTTTATCTATTGGGATGGGCTGTAATCAGCAGCTTTTGGCAGATGGCCATACTGTGGTTATTTTACAAATTTATTATTTCGGCCTTGGCTGTTAAGAATCCATCACAAAAGTCAGCACTTGCATCCTGCCTTTTGCTTACTGGCTTTGCCTGGTTTATTCTCACATTAATAATTACAGATTTTTCTGGAAATATTTCAATTCTTTTCCCGGCTGCGGGTGTTGAATATTCAATCTCCGGCCCGATGTTTTATCAAATGCTGCCTTATGCATCAGGCCTGTATCTTTTCTTATTGGTTTTTTCCTTATTGCGTTTTATAAAAAATTACCGTTATGCAACAATCATACGGCGATACAAAACTTCAAAACCAAAAGCGGAGTGGCGGCTTTTTGTCCAGAAATGGGCACCACTGATGGGCATCAGGAAAAAAGTAACTGTACTCGTTTCTGAGTTTATTCAATCACCGCTAACAATAGGTTTTATTAAACCGGTAATCCTTCTCCCCCTCTCAGCTATCAGTAATCTGTCTTCTCACCAGCTTGAGGCATTGTTACTGCATGAATTATCTCATATTCACCGGAATGATTTCCTGTTGAATTTCATTATTCAGTTTATAAAAACATTACTTTATTTCAACCCGCTTGTAAAAGCATTTGTAAGGGAAATTGAAAAAGAAAGGGAAAAAAGTTGTGATCGTATGGTACTTCAATACCAGTACAATGCGAATGAATACGCTGCTGCTTTATTAAAATTGCAACAGACAGAACAGCCTGTTTTTTACCTGGCTGCTTCCGGAAACAATGAAAACCTGTCAGACCGGATTAACCTCATTATCGGGTTACCACACAAAAAGAAAAGAAAGTTTAATCCATTTACTTTTTTTGCATTCCTGTTTGCCTTGATTGTCTTTAGTATTGGCACTATAAGCAGCAAAGAGAATATTCAACCGCAATTATCATCGGGAGTATTATCCTCTCCTTCTTTTGCATTATTAGTATCTCAACCAGCTTACACTGTAACAATTTCTTCAGATAACAAAAGCAATTCATCTGAAGTAAAAAGAACGAAGGCTTTCAATGCAAGAACAGTAACGCAAAAACAGACTGAGCCGGAGAACTACACAATCATTCCTGATAATGGAATCAGGTTTGTAAATCACCAGACAGTTGTTCTGCCTGAATTAAAAAAATACCAGGAGGCGCAGGTAAAAGCAGCTGCGGAATCTTCAAAACGTATTGCTGAAGAAATGCTATGGAAACAAGTTGAAAAGAATCTTGCCGAAGTATTTACAACGGATGAAAAGAAACAACTGCATGATCTCCTCTCAAAAAAGATAGACCAGTTCAACTGGAGCCAGGTCGAAAACAAGCTGAAAATGGCATATGAAAAGGTTGACTGGGATAAGCTGAATTACAACCTGAGCAAAGAGGTGGCCAAAGTACAAAGAGATAGTATGCAGGCTGCTTTTGCTGAAGAAATTGCAAAACTGAATAAAGCAGTTTCTGTATTAAAAGAAAGCAATACTACTTCAGTTCCCGATACCGACATCACTTTACAGATTATTGAAGAAAGAAAGAAGCAAATCAGTACGTTACTTGACAGTCTTCGCAGCCGCAGAATTATTAAACTGTAGAAACCGGTTTTACCTGATTACATCTACATAACCGGAAAGTATGCTTCTGCCATTCTTTGGGTTAACGATGTAATAATAAGTACCGATTGGCACATCTCTTCCGTTTACCTTTCCATCCCATGGTGTCTGATAACCTTCGGAGTGGAATACTAACTGTCCATACCGGTTGTAAATATCAACTGTGCAACCTGGATAACTTTCGAGATAACCTATAACCCATTTATCATGCACACCATCACCATTCGGGCTGAATACATTCGGGATCAACGGATATTTCAATACTTTGATGAAAACAGAAGATGTGTCTGCACATCCGCCTCTTGCAGTAACAGTAAGAGTGTACCGTATATCATCAACGCCTTTTATTTCTGGTTTTAGAATAGTGCTGCTACTGATAAAATAAAGATTTGGAGTCCACAAGTAAGTCAGATCGTTGCCGCTTGCAGTAGCGTCAAGAGTTATTTGTCCATCCTGTAGTACAAACCTGTCAGGTCCGGCATCCACAACCGGATAAGGATGTACTGTTATTGGCTCAGTATGTGTCGTACTGCGGCAGCCATGACTGTTAATGGTGTATAACTCCACATCGTATGTACCGGCCGTAGTATAAGTATATGGGAAGGTTCTAACCGACCTTGTGCTGCCGTCATCCATTGTCCAGAACCATGTCGTTGTAACACCATCCATAGGGTTGGTATTATCCGTGAATGTGAATGCATCTCCAATACACACTTCAGCCTTATCTACAATAAAATCAGCTAACGGCTGTGGATGAATCGTATTCAGCACTATCGTCGTATCCCTCACACAACCCGCACCACTCGTTACCTGCAAATTCACATTATAAGGCCCCACTGCGTTGTATATATGCGAGGGACTACTGCCCGTTGCACTGTTCAATGCTCCGCTGCCCGGATCGCCAAAATTCCACACATAGCTGAATGTTGCCTGTGTGTTATCCGGTATCGTTGAGGAATTGGTAAACGTCACATTCGCTGATGGCAAACAGGCACTGGCCGGAAGACTGAAGCCCGGCCTCGGCACAGGGTTCACCATCACCGGCATCGTTCTTACTGTGCTGCGGCAGCCACGGTCGCTTATCACCTGCAGCGTTACAGTATAACTGCCCCATTGCATGTAATCATGCGAGGGGTTCTGCACCGCTGATGTGTTACTGGCCCCGCTGCCCGGATCTCCAAAATTCCATGCCCAGCTTACAATATTGCCGGCACTGGCTGGTATCGTTGAGGTACTGCTGTTGAAGACTGTTGGGCCTTTTTCACACACAACCGGCTGCCAGCTGAAACGGGCCGTTGCTGTATCAATCACTGTTATTGTCTGCGTGGCTGAATCTTTACAGCCTGCTGCCGCGGATGACCACAGGTATTTTATTGTATAAGTGTTACCCGGCGCCACTGATGATGGATTGAAAATACCAGCTGGCGATACTCCCGGTCCGCTAAAGACATAACTACCCGGAACTCCTCCCACCTCACTGGCCTGGGTTAGCTGGAACGGCACCGCATCAAAACATACATCACTCATCGGCAAAAACTCTACCCGCGGCGAAGCATGTACTGTAATATCCTGTACTTTATCATTCACACATACACCTCCGGAATAAGCCCGGTAGCGAACCTGGTATGTCCTGGTGGCAGGTGTCTGGAAATTTGGATACAAATGCTTATACACCCTTCCCGTTACAGGGTAGTCATCCATATCAAAAACCGTTGGCTGGCCAATATTATCCCAGTAAATTTCAACTTTAGTTATCACTCCCGGAAAGACAGTTGATGCTTCTACAATCGCCACACTGTCGTTGGCACAGATATTCGCCGGTCGCAGTAAAGTAAAATTGGCAACTGGAAAACTGCCATTCACTAATAACTGATGCGTAATGGTGTCTTTACAGCCCTTGTTGCTCGTGGCAATCAGCTCCACATCGTAGGAGCCCGTTGCTGAATAACTGTGCTGCGGATTCTGCAACAATGAGCTGTTATTTACTCCGCTGCCCGGATCCCCAAAATTCCATTGCCATACATTAACATTATCTGGCGGCGAAACGTGGCTTGTATCTGTAAACTGGGCATAAGTGTCACTCAGGCAAACATCCGGAACAATATAACCGGCCAGGGGTTTTGGATTAACGACAACCGGTAATGAAAAGACCGGATTGCTGACACATCCCTTATCGTTTGTTACCGAAAGCGTAACGTTATATGTTCCTGCTGTTGCAAAAAAGTGAGTAGGACTTTGAAGTGTTGAACTGTTATTCGTGCCACTGACCGGATCATCAAAATTCCACTGCCAGCTGCTTAAATTACCAACATTAGGTACAGATAAATCTGTGAAGCTGATCTCCCCTTCTTCACATATCGGCGTTGCCTGAACTGAAAATACCGGTGAAGGCAACGGATGCACAATTACAGTAGCCAACCCGGTCTGCTCCTGGCTGCACAAAGTGGAACTGGCATCCTGCACACTAACAAGATTATAAGTAAAAGTGCCGGCGGTATTGGTTGGAACAAGAACTGTTGCCACATCACCCGAACTGATGACAGTCTGGTTTGCACCTCCATTAATATTATATGTAAACGTATAAGGAGCCGTAGTTCCGCTTCCTGTAAAGGTAATTTGTGGCGAAGCAGCATCTTTACACACTTCGGTTGTTCCGGCAATAGTTGCCGTTGGTAACGCATTTACATTTACCGTAAAAGTGCCTGATTGATTCTGGCTGCAGGCAGTTGAACTGGCATCCTGCACACTTACAAGATTATAAATAAATGTTCCGACTGTGCCGGTTGGTGCCTGTACTGTTGCAGAGTTTCCGGTGGTGGTTGTTACAGTCTGGTTCGTTCCACCATTAATGTTATAAGTAAAAGTATATGGCGCTGTTCCTGACGCACCTGTAAAAGTTACATCAGGCGGAGTTGCGTTCTGGCAAACAGAAACAATTCCTGAAAGGTTAGCTGTTGGCAAAGGGTTCACAATAACCGTTGCTGAGCCATTTTGGTTTTGACTACAGGTAGCCGGACTTGCATCTTTCACACTCACCAGGTTGTAAACAAATGTTCCCGCAATGTTAGTTGGTGCCGTAACTGTAACGGAGTTTCCAGTAATTGTAGTGACTGTTTGAGGCGCACCTCCATTAATATTATAAGTAAAAGTATATGGCGCTGTTCCAACAGCACCGGTAAATGTAATAACAGGTGAAACACCATTCTGACAAACATCAATTGTACCATCGATAGTGGCTGTTGGTAACGGGTTAACAGTTACTGGGTGCGTTGTTGTGTCAGACAGGCAACCCACATCAGTAATAATGGAATACCTCGCATTATATGAAGGTGGCCCAGGTGCCGGATAAACATGCGATGGGTTGCTTGCATTACCTGTTGTATTATCACCGAAATCCCAATACCGGTGGATAATCGGCCTGCCACCTGTATTTGAGTTATCCGTAAACTGAACCGGGTCGGGAAAGCAGACATTACTTGTATTGAAATCAGCCACAGGATTATCAAAAACCTGTATGTCATAATCAATCTCCTGGGTATTGCCACAACCATCCGGAGTTGGATTTATGGCAACAACTCTTATTGGATAAGAACCTGCACCAGCAATGGTATAAGGATTCGGTATTTTATATTGATATAATGTTTTGCCATTCACCACTACAGTTCCGATAAAATAGATGCTGGGATCCGGCATATTAAAATCAGGAAACAACCCGTTGAACTGCCATTGTATTGAAGTAGGCTGATACGGAAAAGTCATGGTAAAGAAGAACGGCGTATTGCGGCAGGTGGCAGGAAAATTTACCGTTGCATACTCGTTCTGGATCGTTACGTACTGATACAGGTCTTTTATGTTTGAACCGGCAGAATAACCATAACTCTCGGCATTGGCATAACCATATGCCAGCGCATTGAATCCGGAGTCTGATATTAATGTATGATAGCCCTGTGCCACATTGCCAAGATACAAATAGGAATATGTTGCATCCTGGGGATGCGTAACCCAGGATGATGCAGCAACAGGTACATTATCCAGTCTGAAAGAAGATATACCTGTCCCGCCATTTCTCATAATTACATGAATATGGTGCTGTCTGTTAGCCGTGGCTGCCAGATTAGAACTAACAAGGGTAACTTTACTGATATTCTGTTCAACCGGGTTCAGCATAATCATATCGGGGTCAAAAGGAACAGGGTTTGTGTTACAATTCTGGGTTGTAAAATACTGGGCGACAGAAATTGGCTGGTCTGCTTCAATTTTATTCTGCGACTTATTAACGAATTCATAATAAACACCATTAACAAATGAAGCTGCAGGAATCGGTACTCCATTTACTGTCACATTTGTAGAAACCATAGGTTTCTTAATCACCCTATAATAATTTGTATCATGGCCATAGCTAGGTATTGTTAGATATTTCTTTCCCCATGAAGCTACCGGATACAACTGTTGGTATAAATTATCAGAAGAATTACTATTAGGAGAACAATTATTTCCAATCATTATCTTTCCTGCCCCAGAAAAAACAGCAATGCGCTTACAACCTCCTCCGCCAGAAGATACCGATTCGATCTTTGAACCTGTTAAGTCTTTACCATAATACAGACCACCAACAGCAGTGTTATAATGTTTTCCAAGAACCTGGTAAATCTGTCCTTTATTTAACGTAATGGGATACGTATTGCCAGGTAACCAGCCGTTTTTTGTAGTATCAGCAGGTGTAATGTTTACTGTAGTGTTATCTTCAACTGCAATTATGGTAAAATAGGAATTAGCATCGGCCGAATTTGATACCTGTTTGTAATTAGATGAATAATATTCCCTGCCTAATACTGTCGTGGGCAAACAAACAGTAGCTCCACTCCTTGCGCTATAAGTAATGTATGAATAAACAACTACTGGTAATACTGAAGTTACCCTCACCGCTTTGCCCGTAAACAACCCCTCTCCGTTAATAAAATATGCAGCAGGTACATCACAGGTTAAAACCTGACCTGCATTGATTGTTCCCGACTGTAAAACCGTACCCCCATAAATTTCAACCTGGTATGTAGTAGTAATATCAGATGTGATATACAAGGTCATTTTTATCTGAGTGGGATTCTGTATCATATCAATATGGTATGAATACGGAATCCAGAACTCTTTGCCCTTATTAGAAAAGTCCTGGGCAAAAGTTATACTGCTGGTTAAAGCAGCTATTAATACTATTAGCAGTTTTCTCATCTGACAGTTTCAGGGCCTTTGGGACGATACTTCTGTAAAACTACTGTTTCAGTGGCTTAGATACAGTTGATTTATGTCAGGTTCTGTGCACATATACAAACAAGGCCTGAAATACATTGCCAATAGCTGCTTATATTACACCTAACCTGTCAGCAAACTGACTTGGTTTTTTGAAAAAGGTTTAAGATGACCGATTAGAAAATATGACAGAAATCCGGATTTCCAGTGGAAATATATCCGAATAAACCGGTTAATCACACACAGGCATTACCAGCATCTTGGACATTTCTCACTATACTTATTTCCAATCAAAAACCCTACGAGGAATTCATGGGTGCCTTTGCTTACAGTGTTCAGGGCCGTAGTGGTAAAGTCATAGGCATAACCAACGTTCAACGTATTTCCAATGTTTATGCCCGCCATAGCCGCATATCCGTTTTCATACCGGTAACTCCCACCTATCCATGCATCATCCCGGTATTGCAGTTTCAGGTTCACTTCGGGTTGTACATCATATTTTGATGAGCCCTGTATGTATTTCACCATCAGTGATGGGATGGCATTAAAATCTTCCCCTATCAGGAACCTGTATCCTCCAGTAAGAAAAATATGAGGAACCAGCCTTCCTTTTCCCTGGAAGGCAGCATCATCGGTCAGAACAATCTTCTGTGGAATAATTTGCTGAGCGGAAAGGCCAATGAAATAGTTCTTTGAATACAGCCACATTCCAAAGCCAATATCAGGTCTAAGCTTGTTCAGTTCACCACTTAACGATGCACCGGTGGCAGGATCGAATGGATAACCGTCCCCCGTAAAATCATGCTTTGTCCTGTCGATACTGATATTGGTGATGCCTGCAGAAAATCCGGCTGAGAGATTGGTGGTAGGCGATAATCCCAAATGATAAGCATAAGTGGCATTGGCTGTAAACCGGTTAAAACTTCCGGTTTTGTCGTTGATTACAGTCAGCCCTATCCCATGATGAGGATCTGCAGCAGTATAATTTTCCCAGTAGTTCCTGCCTCTTGGGTTATCTCCGGGTACCTGGAATGATGTGGATGTGGTACGGTAATCTTTCTTTCCAATCGGGGCTTGCACACTCAGGTACATGGTCTTGGGAGCACCGTTAAGTCCAACCCACTGATCTCTGGTGCTTAGTTTTAAATCCACGTAGTTTTCAATGCCACTTAAAGCAGGATTCAGAATATAGTTATTCAGAATGTACTGGGTGTAATGTGGCCTTTGTTGCGCCGAACCAAGCAGCGAAACAGCCATTGCAGATAACAATAATAGTTTTTTCATGACTCACACTCTTTTAACGGATAACATCAATGTAACCTGACATGATGCTTCGTCCGTTTTTCGGGTTCACTATATAATAATAAGTACCGATCGGCACATCTCTTCCGTTTACTTTTCCATCCCATGGTGTCTGATAACCTTCAGAATGGAATATTAACTGCCCGTAACGGTTGTAAATATCTACCGTACAGCCCGGGTAAGTTTCCAGGTAACCTATCACCCATTTATCATGCACACCATCACCATTCGGGCTGAAAATATTCGGGATGCTTGGGCTTCTCAATACCTTAATGAATACTGAAGATGTATCGGAACATCCACCTCTTGCAGTAACAGTAAGAGTGTACCGTATATCGTCAACACCTTTTACAACAAGGTTTTTAACTGTATTGCTTCCGAGGATATAACTGTTGTTCGGTGTCCATAAATAAGTAAGATCATTTCCTGTCACAACAGGCTCAAGTGTTACCTGTCCGCCTTCCAGTACAAACCTGTCAGGACCGGCATCCACTACAGGGTAAGGATGAACAGTTACCGGAGAAGAATAAGTTGTACTGCGGCAGCCATGACTGTTAATTGTGTACAGTTCCACATCAAATGTTCCGGCGGTGCTGTAAGTGTACGGGAATGTCCGAACAGTTCTTGAATTGCCGTCATCAAGGTTCCAGAACCAGTTGGTAGTAACCCCATCCATCGGATTTGAGTTATCAGTAAAGACAAAAGGATCACCGATACAAACACCAGTTTTATCAACAACAAAATTGCCTGTTGGCTGCGGATGAATTGTATTTACCAGAATAGTGGTATCCCGCAGGCAGCCCGATCCGCTGGTGATCTGCAGATTTACACTAAATGGACCAACTGTGTTGTAGATATGTGAAGGATTGCCCGTTGTGGCCGTATTATTTACTCCGCTTGCCGGGTCGCCGAAATTCCATACATAATTAAAAGCAGCCTGCGTACCATCTGGGATGGTGGAAAGGGCACTGTTAAATGCCAAAGTAGCCGATGGCAGGCAAGAACTTGCCGGGAAAGTAAACATTGGCCTGGGAAGAGGATTCACCTGAACAGGTGTTTGCCTTAGTGTACTTCTGCAACCGTTATTGCTGATTACCTGTAATGATATATTATAGCTTCCCCACTGAGCAAAATTGTGTGACGGATCCTGTAAAGCAGATATGTTATTGGCCCCGCTTGCAGGGTCGCCAAAATTCCATAGCCAGCCGGTTATAGTTCCTGCAGAAGCAGGTATAGTGGAGGTACTGCTGTTAAAAGCTACAGGCCCCTTTTCACACACCACAGGCTGATAAGTAAACCTTGCCGTTGCAGTATCCCAAACAGTGATCGTCTGGGTAATTGAGTCTTTACATCCGCCAGCGGTTGATGTCCAGAGATATTTTATTGTATGTGTAATTCCCGGCACTACCAAAGCCGGGTTAAAAATACCTGTGGGTGAAACACCTGGTCCAGTAAACAAAGGCGTACCGGCCACACCTCCGGTTTCAGATGCTTGCGTTAACTGGAATGGAGCAGCATCAAAGCACACATTAGGTATAGTATTAAATTGCACAACCGGTGCTCCATAAACAGTAATTGGTAAAGTTCTTTGGGCAAAGCATATCTGCCCGGAATATGCCACCAGCCTTACATTGTAAGTTCGGGTTGTAGTAGTTGTGGGGTACTTGTGTTTATACACTCCGTTTATTACCGGCACATCAACAGTTTCAAAAGTTGTGGGTGCACCGGCCAGATCCCAGTAAATCTCAAGTTTCGTTACACTTCCCTGGCTAACCGATGAACGGTTAACCAATGAAACAGAATCGTTAGAGCACCATGATGCAGGCGGTGTGATGGTGAAATCGGCAACCGGGTCAGCAGCATTGATGAAAATATTATTGTACGCAGTGTCCTTACAACCAGATGAAGTTGTTACCACCTGCATAACATTTGTGTAAAGACCAATTGAAGTATAAAGGTGAGTACCATTTTGTGTAGTGGCTGTGTTGGCAGCACCACTTCCGGGGTCAGCAAAATTCCATAAATATCCTGCGGGATCAAATGTATCTCCCACCACACTGCTGGTATCGGTAAACAAGGTAGCCACATCATTGATACAAACCTCTGGAACAATAAAACCTGCTTTCGGTCTTGGCCTTATGTTTACTGTTTTAGTAAACGGAGTGGTAATAGTACATCCTTTACTGTTTGTAACAGTAAGTTCTACTGTGTAAGTACCCGGTGTATTAAATATATGTGTAGGGTTTTGTAAAGCAGAGTTTGCCGGTGCATCATTAAAGTTCCAGTTCCATGAGGTTAAACTACCCACATTCGGCGCAGACAAATCCTGGAATGTAATTGTCCTTGTTGCACAGGATGGTGATGTGAAACTGAAATCAACCGTAGGTAAGGGATTCACAATAATTGTACCCGTAGCCGATTTCTGTACGCAAGTGCCGGTCGTAGTTACTGTGTAGTTAAACGTACCATCAACTGTCGGGTTTCCGGAAATAGTAAACACACCCCCGCTGTATGAACCTGTAAGCCCGGCAGGCAGACCTGAAACCGTACCGCCCGTACCTCCACCAGAAATGGAATAAGTAATCGCAGTAAGCGTACTGTTGCGGCATAATTCCTGTGCACTTGTTTGGGGGGCTGATGTCAGCGCTATAGCTGCATCAGGATTCACTGTTATGGTACCGGTTAGCGATTTCTGCACACATATACCTGTTGTGGTTACTGTAAACGGATAAGTGCCGACTACAGTCGGGCTACCACTTATCGTAAACACTCCGGCGCTATAAACACCTGTAACCCCAGCAGGCAAACCAGTAACTGTGCCCCCTGAACCTCCACCGCCAATTGAATAGGTGATATCAACTACAGCAGTATTGATACATAAAGACTGGTTAGGAGTAGCCGGGGCAGAGGTAAGCGACAAGGTAGCATCCGGATTTATTGTGATTGTTCCTGTTTCTGACTTTTGTACACAGGTACCGGTTGTGTTTACTGTATAATTGAATGTGCCCGTAACAGTGGGTGAGCCTGAAATGGTAAATACTCCTCCACTATAAGAACCTGTAACCCCGGCCGGCAAACCTGAAACGGTTCCACCTGTTCCGCCACCTGTGATTGAATAAAGGATTGAAGTAACTGGTGTATTAATACAAACTGTTTGAGAACTGTTAGCAGATGTTAAAGCGATAGAAGCATCAGGATTTACTGTAATGGTGCCGGTTAAATCGCTTGGCAGGCATGACCCGGTGGCTGTAACTGTATAATTATAAGTACCAGGGGTTGTTGGAACACCGCTGATAACAAATGTTTTTGTTGCTACGCTAAAGACACCGCTAACACCTGCCGGCAATCCCGTAGCAGTAGCATTGTCTCCTCCGCCTCCAATGGTATAAGTAATATTTCCGATGGCTGTGTTTTGACAGACAGACTGGGCATTTGAGCCTGAAGTAAGTGAAAGGGCTACGTTTGCATTCACCACAACATCCACAAATACATTCTTTGGCCTTACACACACAGAAGAACCGCTGTTTTTAACTTCTGTAAGAGTATAGCGGAATGATCCGGCAACATTGGTTGGTACATTTATCGTAACCGAAGTATTCGTACCGGTAGTTGAAACCGTCTGATTCGGACCTCCGTTTATATTGTAAGTAAATGTGTAAGGCGCTTTTCCTTCGGATGCTGTAAAAGTTATTTTGGGCTCAGGGGTTGAATTAATACAAACCATTGCATTTTCGGAAATGCTTGCATCTGGAACATCAGGCACCACCACCGTTTGTGTGGCCGTATCACTCAGGCAACCCGGTGTGGTAATATTAGCAAAACGTACCTGATATGTACCCGGAGCCGCAAATGTGATATTCGGGTTACGGATATTGGAGTTTGTTATTACCCCCGTTGATGTATTCTTAAATTCCCACCAGAATTTATAAGTAGGCTTAGGAACCTGGGGCGTTGTTTCTGTAAACTGAACAGATTCTGCCACACATCCAATGTCTGGAAAAGAGAATGCAGCAACTGGATTTTCTGAGATAGTAATAGGAAAATCGTATTCTTGTTCATTTCCACAGGCATCAGGAGTTGCAACCTGAATTTTAATTAAAATTGTATAATTCCCGGGATTAGTAATTGTGTATTGCGTCGGTAAAGAATACCAGTTTAGCAATTTCCCATTAACCAACGTTGTGGAATCAATTACAGGGCTGTTTACAACAACATTACTGTTGTTGGGAGTCATTGGTGTGCCATTAAAATTCCATGTCATGGCTGTTATAGCCAGAGTTGCCGGGAAGGCTACCTTAAATTGGAAGGGGGTATTATGACATCCATAATTTGACACCTCCATAGCTTCAGGAAAAGAAAAGCCAATCTGTTTCGTTAAATCTTTAATGTTTGTACCAGCATTATATCCATATGATTCTGTAGTTCCAAAACCATAAGCAATAGCATTAAAACCTGTATCAGACTGAATCGAATAAACCCCAGGCGTTGGTAATTGCTGCTTTAAATAAGAAAAATTAGGATCCTGTGGATGTGGCGTAAATGTCCCGATAGGTAATACATTTCCTGACGCATCTCTAAGCCTGAAAGATGTTATTGCAGTGCCTGCATTTGGTATTACTACATTGAAATAATGCTGCAGAATGGCATTATTAGGAGTGGCATTCCATAAAACCTTACTTATGTTTTGTTCTACAGGACTTAAATAAATTACTTCAGGATCACCAGGAGTCCCGTTTCCGCATGCGCCTTGTGACGTAAAGTACTGTGAAACAGTGATTGGTTTGTCAGCTTGAATTAACTTAGGGGTATTTGAAGATGCTACCTGATAATAGAAGCTATTAATAAGAGGAGTTCCAATCGGAGCTCCATCAAGGGTAATAATAGTAGTTGGATCTGAAACACAGACTCTGTAAATATTATTTGTTTGTGTTCCACCTGAAGTGACTGTTAGAAATTTTTTGCCCCAAGCAGATTTTGGGAAAGCTTGAACCATATAGTTATCTGATGAAGAAGACCCTGATGTACAAGTAATACTAATTCTTCCACTTCCAGAGAAAACAGCAATCTTCTTACACACTCCAGCACCTGTCGCAATACTTCTAATCCTCGTACCAGTCAGATCGTTCCCTTGAAATGGGTTTGTGTGGGTAGTAAGTAGCCCCATTATATTGTAAACCTGACCTTGTGTTAAATCTACAGTAAAGGGCACTCCGGCATCATGATAAATCGTTTTTGCACTCGGAGTTATTTCAACAGTAGTAACTCCCGTATCAGCAGCAATAACATAAGCCCAACTGTTTGCCGAATCAGCGTTTGATGTATTCTGATAGTTAATTGAGTAATACTCTTTGCCTAAGGTATTAGTAGGGAAAAGAATTGTAGCCCCGGAGCAGTTACCATTATATCCGTGGGCATATGCCACAATTGGCTGATCTGATGTAATGTGTATTCCCTTGTTCTCAGGTGCTGTGGACTCAGCCGTTAACCTCACGTCCTGAGCACCTGCTTTGGGTATTGGAGAGGAGGTCACAACAGAATTTGCTGGTACTACATAATTCTGTGAATATCCGACACCAGGTATTGAAACAGTTACATTAGTAAGTTGTTCAGCAGAAAAATATAAAACTAACTGCTGGGAATTACTATTCTGTGTCATAGGCGAGGAATACCCATATGCCACCCAAAAATCCTTTCCCTTATTTGAAAAATCCTGGCTGTAAGTTTTCATGCCCACACTTAGGGCTCCCAGCAGGGTGCTGATTAATAGTAGTCTTCTCATTATGTCCAATGTCCCGAGAGTTTAGAGTGGCTACGAATTTAGTTAAAATCAATTATTTACATGCTTTTGATGCCAGATTTCTCTTGGCTTTTTTTAAAGAAGACTTTAAACGTATCGCAACCCTCAAATATGCCGTCTGATTACATTTTCATTTACTTCGATCAAGCAATTTATTTTGAAAATATTTAAAATATCCATCATATTTTTATTTATTTAATATAAAATTTGATATAATTTTATATAATATAATGATATTCATAATTATAAAAAATATTATTATTATGAAACTACGCTAACAATACAATATTAATATCTCGAAATAAGGTCTAAATATTTAGTATTAAATTATTAAATAAAACTCATTATATCTTGTTTATCAATATTTTAAAATTATTTTTAAAAATCCATATTTTAGCAACTCCTTTTTGCAATGATTTTTCTGAAATGTACAATATTTTAGCGAGGCACCTGATGAGGATTAGCTTCTTCTTGCTTCGTTAATACTTCTATTATGTCCCGATGAGGTTCAGATATGTAATAGTATGGCCCTCATTGATTTATTGGTAAAGACAAAAGCTGAAGGAAATAGTTGCTTCAACTATAGGCTCCTCTACCCTTTTGTTGCGTATACCAATCACTATTTTATGTGTCGGATGACTACTGCAGGTTTGTATTTCTTTTCAAAACGAAAAAAAATCCCGGCCATGGGCCGGGATAAGCATAAGCAGTCAGCAGGCGGAACTATAGAATATCCACCAGCTCAACCTGGAAATACAATATTGAATAAGGGGGAATTGTGTTGTACCCTGTACAACCATATGCAAGTGTCGAAGGAATAATAAGTTTTATAATTCCCCCTTTTTGAATTAAAGGAACTCCCAGTTGCCAGCCCGGAATTGTGGTTGCGAGCTGAAAAGTTACCGGGTTAGTGGTTGTCTGGTCAAAAATGGTACCATCAAGCAATTTACCTACATACTTAGCTTTTACGGTCGATGTCAGTAAAGGGTAACCCCCGGAGCCGGGATTAATAACCTCGTAATATAAACCGGAACTATGTCTGACTGTAGTCATTCCATTTAATGTAGCATAATTCTGCATGGAACTTTCTTCACTTTCAACTGTCTTTTCCTTGCAGGACTCATCTTTCATACAACCGTTGCCACCTGCAATCATCACCAGCATAAATGCTGCTAAGGCTAATTTCTTCATCTGTGCTTCTGCTTTTTAGGATTATTTTAAATAATTAAGTATCAGACCATATAACTGTCCGATTCGCTGCAAGATTACACATTTCAGGGCAAATCTTTTTTGGCAAGAAGTTCCCTGTAGTATTGTTCATTAATCTCCCATTTATGGCGTGCAGAAAAGAATACAATAAACATAACAATCAGGACAGATGCAATCAGCACCATCAAAAAATTGTCAGAATTGGTATTAAACACCCTTGAGGCACCTTTGAACCAGTCGGAAAAAATATTAATCAGGATGGCTGCCACCATAACCGCAGCCATAGGAAGGCCGGCTGAAAGATAATGCCATACCGATTTTTTCTTTTCCCGGTTTTTTTCCCAGTATTCAATAAAGTCTTTTTCTTCTTTAGTGAGCATAATTCATACAAAATTAAAACAACCAATACCTTTTTGCTTGTATTGCCAGCCCAAAATAAGTATCTTTCGCTTCTAAATCCAAAGCTTTGAAAATAGCGTCTCTTCTTGCCCATTTTTTGTACACCCATAAAAAACTCGATTTACCGGGGATTGGAACATTTTTACTTGACACTGAAATCGTTACTGAAACTGAAAACACAAAGAACAAGCAAGTATTACTAGAAGGCGTTTCATTTATACAAAACAGTGCTACAAAGGAAGATGCTGTACTTATTGATTATATCTCGTCCCATACCGGTAAAATTAAACCCCTTGCATCGTCTGACCTCGAATCGCATCTTGAGCTTGCCAAGCAGTTCATGAATATTGGAAAACCTTTTCTTTTTGATGGAATAGGAACGATAGCAAAGATTAACAGAAATGAGTATGTATTTACTCCTGGCATCATGATTACAGAGCCTGCGCAGGAATATATAAGTCATGAAACGCACCTCTCCCATGGTGCAGATTATCCTGCCGATTATAAGGAAGTATTCTATCGCAAAAAGGAAACTCCCGGATGGAAAAGACCCCTGTTCTTTATTCTTGGTATTGCCGGTATTGCATTAGCTGTTTGGGGAGGATATACTGTATATAAAAACAGTACGGCTGACAACGAAAGTGGTACAGATGTAAGCGGGGTTTCTTCACAACCTGTACAAACTGATACAGTAACTGCCGAATTGAAGCCAGCAGATACTGGTCAAAATAATATTACCGCAATTGATACTGCTTTAAATACGGTTAAAACACCTGCGATGCCAACTCCTTCCGGTTCTTATAAATTTGTTGTGGAAACGGCAGAAAGAGAAAGGGCTTTGGCAAGGTTTGATAAACTTAAAAACAGTTTTAAACTTCCTGTATTAATGGAGACCAAAGACTCGCTGTTATTCAAAATTTATTTTGTGCTGGCTGCGAATCCTGCTGATACATTAAGAATGATTGATTCCTTACGAAAGGCCTACACCCCGCCTGGGAAAAAGGCCTATGTGGAATAATAATCGTTCAAAGACAAAAAGTCAACCTGATGGTTGACTTTTTGTTGAGGTCCCGAGCGGATTCGAACCGCTGTAGGAGCTTTTGCAGAGCTCTGCCTAGCCACTCGGCCACAGGACCTTTTGTTATTTTCCTTTCATCTCAACTTAAAACAGACCTTACTTTTTTTCAGTAGTTTTGAATCAGAAAGGGGAGCAAATATACAGTATTTGCTCAAAAAAATTCACAATTAAACCCATTATATGAGCAGGATAGCAGAATCGGAACTGATAATAAATAACCGTGGCGCTGTTTATCATCTTGACCTGAGACCGGAAGAAATCGGAGGTACAGTAATCACTGTTGGTGACCCTGACCGGGTAGCTGAAGTGAGTAAGTATTTTGATAAGATTGAAGTAAAAAGACAGCACCGGGAATTTGTCTCACACACCGGCCTTGTTGGCAAAAAGAGAATAACAGTACTTTCCTCCGGTATTGGGCCAGACAATATTGATATTGTTCTTAACGAACTGGATGCCCTTGTAAATATTGACTTTGATACAAGAGAAATAAAAAAGGAACTTCGTTCCATTAATATTATCCGCATTGGTACATCGGGATCATTGCAGGCTGATATACCTGTTGACAGTTTTGTGGCTTCCACACATGGGCTTGGAATTGACAACCTGCTCAACTTTTACCGCCACGAACAAAATGAGCAGGAAAAAGAACTGCTGCACTCTTTTATTACACATACCCAGATACACACACAAATAGGCAACCCTTACATCACCAGTTGTGCAGCTTCGCTGATAAAGCATTTTGTAAAGGATTTTCACCAGGGAATTACTGTTACCTGTCCGGGTTTTTATGGTCCCCAGGGAAGAGTACTAAGACTTGGTATCAGAAATCCTGAATTGGTTAACCGGCTCACCGATTTTCGCTTTGGTCAGCACCGTATTACCAATTTTGAAATGGAAACATCAGCCATTTATGGACTTGGGAAACTGTTAGGCCATAACTGTCTTGCAGTAAATGCAATTGTAGCCAACAGGGTCAGGAAAGAGTTTTCAAAAGACGGGAAAGCTGCCGTAGAGAACCTCATCAAGAAATTTATTGAAATATTCGATGCGAGCATATAGTTGCTCCAAAATATGAACTGTGACTATGACTGTACATTTTTACAAATACCAGGGAACAGGAAACGACTTTATCCTCGTTGACAACCGTGATAATAGTTTTGCATTAACCACAGAACAGATTCGTCAGTTATGTGACCGCCGCTTTGGTATAGGAGCAGATGGGCTGATGACATTAAATGAAAAAGAAGGCTACGATTTTGAGATGAAATACTATAACTCTGATGGCCGGGAAGGCAGCATGTGCGGAAATGGAGGCCGTTGTATAGTAAAATTTGCTTACCATCTGGGTATTCACAGAGCTTTGTACCGTTTTCTCGCCGCAGATGGCGATCATGAAGCAGAAATTGACATCAGTGGTATTGTATCACTGAAGATGAAAAACGTACAGAGAATTACCAAGTATCATAATGACTTTGTTCTTGATACAGGTTCTCCGCATTATGTCAAACTGGTTGGCAATGTCATGCAGTTGGATGTTTATAAAAAAGGCCATGAAATCCGTAACAGCAGAGATTTCAGAGAGAGCGGCATCAATGTAAATTTTGTAGAGCATGATATTAATAATGATAAAATCACAGTGAGGACTTTTGAACGGGGTGTTGAAAATGAAACGTACTCCTGTGGCACTGGTGTTACTGCGTCAGCACTTGTTTGCTACCACAATGAGATTGGTTTCAACGAGGTGGAAGTAAAAACATTGGGAGGAAAACTGACCGTTGAGTTTGACAGAACAGAAGATGACCAATATAACAATATCTGGTTATGCGGCCCTGCTGAAAAAGTGTTTGAAGGGGAAATTACTTTTGAGTAACCTGATAAGTTTATTTTAATATTCCCAGACCCTAAGCCTTACCTTTGCGGCGGCTTATGATTCATTACTTCAAAAATATCAACCAGGAAATAACAGAGATTGACAAACCTGAAAAAGGTTCATGGGTAAATGTATTGCCACCTTTAAAGCAGGAAGAATTCTCTGAGTTGTCTGATACCCTGGAAATTCCTATTGACTTTCTTACAGACTCACTCGATATTGATGAAAGAAGCCGTTTTGAAGAAGATGATAATGTAAAGCTTATCGTCATTAAAACCCCTACTGAGAACAATTCATTCAACGACAGCGATGCTTATTATATAACTATTCCAATCTGTATTATATTAACTCATAACCAGATTGTAACAGTTAACTCTTTTGAAAACCCCGCTATTAAGAAGTTCCTGAATACTTTCCAAAACCGCCATGCAGACAGAAAAAACATGATGGTGTTGAAAGTATTTGAGAAGATAGTGCAGAATTTCATGGAGCACCTGAAAGAAATCAACCAGCGGCGCAATATTTTTGAGCAGAAGTTGTATGATTCCAGTAAGAATGAGCACCTGTTTGAGTTGATGCGTATCCAGAAAAGCCTTGTGTATTTTGTGACAGCACTCCGTTCCAACGAAATGCTGATGATGAAAATGGAACGTACCAATTTCCTGGGCCTAACTGAAGACGAAAAAGAAATACTGAACGACCTTATCGTAGATAACTCTCAGGCCCTTGAGATGGCAAATATTTATACAAATATCCTGAGCAGTACTCTGGATGCATTTGCCAGCATCATTGCCAACAACCAGAACGAAGTCTTAAAAAGACTTTCTGTTATTACAATCGTCTTAACCGTACCGGTCTTAGTTGCCAGTATCTATGGCATGAACGTCCCTATCCCTTACCAGCATTCTAATCTGGCTTTCTATATGCCTGTTGGATTATCGCTGATTATTTCACTGGTTGTAGGCTGGTTTTTCCTTCGTAAAAAGATTTTCTGATGAGCCGTTTTAATATAAGGGTGTATGGTCTGCTGATGAACGAGCAGCGGCAGGTTTTAGTCAGCGATGAGCTAATCAGGGGAATGTATATTACCAAGTTTCCGGGCGGCGGTCTTGAGTTTGGTGAAGGAACCAGAGATTGCCTCCGCCGTGAATTTTTAGAAGAGATGAACCTGAAAGTAGAAATAGGAAATCATATCTATACAACTGATTACTTTCAGATGTCAGCCTTTAATCCGGAGCACCAGATTATTTCAATTTATTATTCTGCCAAAGCTTTAGAAAATATAGAAGCTCCCCTCCGGGAAAAGCCATTCGATTTTGACGATAGGGAAATGAAGAAATACCAAGAAACCCGGGAAACAGAAACTTTCCGCTTCATTAACTGGGAAGATTTTTCACCCGAGTGCTTAACACTTCCTATTGATAAAATTGTGGCCGGTCTGATAAAAAACAACCATTAACATTATTCATCCTGCATAGCAGCCTGCTTCATCTCAGCCGCCTTTTCATGTCCCAGGTATTTCTCAATGGCACTATGTACCAGATAAATAACCGGCGTTAACAATACTGCTACCAGAAATTTGTAGATGTAGTTAACTAAACAGATTGCCAGCAACTGGTCAATCGGCCAGGGCTTCCCCTGCCCTTTTACCAGCATCGGATAAAAATAGAAAGCGATAAACAGCACTACGAAACTGTCAATCAACTGTGATATTACAGTTGAGCCGGTTGCCCGCAACCATATCTTCTTTTCGCCGGTAGCTTTTTTAATCTTATGAAAAACGAAAACGTCCAGTAACTGCGCAAGTAAAAATGCAGTCATTGAGGCAATGATGATGCCCAGCCCCTGGCCATAAATACCATTAAAGGCAGTGTTCATATTTTCAATACCGTTCTCCTGCTTGCTGGTTACCCACCAGCTGTTTGGTGAAGTTTGTATAGCTCCAAACACCATCAGGAATCCGAAACCAATAAGTATAATGGTCAGCCAGCTAAGAAATCTGACACCTTTGGGGCCGTAGTACTCATTGATAATATCTGTCATGATAAATACAACCGGCCATAATATAACTCCGCATGTAAGGTTGAAAGAATAAGTGCCTCCAAAAAGATGAATGGATACTGGTTTCAGTCCAAGCGTCTCTTCTAATGAGAAAATTTTCACACCAATAAACTCTGCAATAAGAGCATTGGTAATGAAAACACCGGCAAGTACGAGAAAAAGCCTTGTTGGTTTACTTTTTATGATAGTATGGATCATTCAAATAGAATATATAATAGATAAACACTAAAAAGAAAAGAATGTTTGCAACTATTACCCACCGGGGAACAACGTTGCTGATTTTCTTGCCCAGCAAAATCATCACCAGGTAAATAAGATTTGTTACAGGAAGCAGCAATCCTCCAATTACATAACCAATAATAATGACGGTGGAAGAAAAGGCTTCATCAATCTCCGTTTTTAACATAGCCAGTACCAGCCAGATCAAAATGCAAATGCCTGAAATAAAAGCTAATCTCGATAAAAATAAAAGCCAGCGCATCGGGTGATTTTAGTCTAAAATAGCATTATTTTGTCAGCCAAATACGGATGATTTATGAACAATCCCCTGCTGAAGAAACTTCTTCCCCATGCTATTGCTTTAGTGCTGTTTGTTGCTGTTTCAATGATATTTTGCTGGCCTGCAATGGAGGGCAATGTACTGAACCAGCATGACAATGTGGGTTGGAAAGGGATGGCACAGAATGCTTTTGAGTACAAAGAAAAAACAGGCCATTTTCCCTTATGGAACCCTAACCTGTTCAGTGGGATGCCCAACTACCAGGTAGCTATGGAAGGCAAATCAGTCATTCCGGATACAATCAAGATACTGTCGTTAGGACTTCCCAAGCCGGTTAATTTTTTCTTTCTTGCCTGCGTTTTCTTTTACGTACTTACGCTGGTGTTGCGGGTAAAACCAGTTGTGGGAATGCTGACCTCACTTGCCTATGCTTTTTCTGCTTACAATCCGGTGATTGTTGCTGCCGGACATGATACACAAATGCTGGCAACAGCATTTATGCCGCTGGTTATGGCCGGACTGATCAGTATATACGAAAAGAAATACTGGCTTGGCCTGGCTCTTACCACTTATGGTGCATTTCAACAGATTTCTGTTAACCACTTGCAGGTAAGCTATTACTTCTTCCTGATTGCAGCTTTTGTAACCATTTTCTACGTTGTGAAGTGGGTTCGGGAAAAAGATTGGAAACACCTGGGTATTGCAGGGGCATTAGCAATCATATCTGCAATCATTGCTGTTGCCGGCAATGCACTGGTGCTGAAAACCACTTCAGAATACAGCAAGTTTACTATGCGGGGAGGAAAAGACGTGGAGATAGAAGGTGACACGGTGAAAGCTGCAAAGACTAAAGGATTAGATACCAGCTATGCGTTTGAATACAGCCTTGGCAAAGCCGAAACATTTACGCTGCTGATGCCAAATGCGTTTGGCGGTGGCAGCTATGCAAGATTTGGAGAAGGTTCAAAAGTGGCAAAGAAACTGATTGACGAAGGAGTGCCTGAAAATAATGCAGAACAGATTGCCCAAAGTATGCCAAAATACTGGGGAAAGATATTTACTGCCGGGCCAGCCTATCTCGGAGTGATTATTTTCTTGTTGGGCCTTATCGGTTTTGTGATTGTAAGAACCCCACTGCGCTGGGGATTATTAGCCGCAACAGTGCTTGGTATTTTCATGACATGGGGAAAAAACTTTGCTGGCTTTAATGTGTTCCTGTTTGAGCATCTTCCTTTATATAATAAGTTCCGGGCACCGTCTTTTGCACAGGTGATTCCGCAACTTACGATGGCAATAATGGCAGCACTTACCATCCAGCAGATTTTATTCAAAGAAAACAGCAGGAAGTTCCTTCAGGATAATATTAAGCCCATACTTTATACCCTTGGCGGACTTTTTGCCATACTTGCGCTATTATACATAGGAATGGATTATAGCAGTGATGTGGACAAGCAGATTATTGCAAGTTACAAAGAACAAAGCGGTTCGGATACTTTTGGCAGAACGATTGTGTCTGCCCTGAAAGCTGAACGCAAAGCAATGTTTGGCGGCCAGATTTTAAGAGCTCTGGGAATTGCTGCATTGGCAGCAGTTGTTATCTATTTATTCTTAAAAGAGAAGATAAATGCTGTTATTGCAGCCGTATCGTTGCTTGTCATCAGTACGCTGGACATTACAGTTTCAAGTCATAAATATTTCAATAACAATAATGACCAGTATGCCGAAAGAAATGAAAGTGAGAAACTTTTTGTTTCTGCCGATGATTATACCAGCCAGAATTTCGCACCTGATGCCATTGACCAGGAAATACTTAAAGATAAATCGGCCCATTACAGGGTATTTAATATGGCGGGTACCAGCAATGGCAGTCCTTTTAGCGAATCCAGGACTTCTTACTTCCACAAATCCATAGGCGGTTATCATCCAGCCAAACTGCGGATTTACCAGGACATTATTGAAAAATATCTTTCTGCAGCTCCAAATCCGGGAGTACTGAATATGCTCAATACAAAGTATGTCATCGTTCCTGATCAGCAGTCCGGCCAGCCAATTCTTATTCCGAATACGGATGCTTACGGAGCTTGCTGGTTAGTAAATAATGTGAAAGTGGTTGAAGACCGTGTGGCCTCTTTAAAAGCACTTGGTGTAACCAACCTGAGGGATACTGCTATTGTGGAGAAGGATGCAGCAAAAAATCTTGTTCAGCCACAAAGAGATTCTCTCTCGTCTATCAGTCTGGTGAAATTTGACAACGATAAAATGGAATACGAAGCCAATTGTAACGGTCCTCAGTTTGCTGTATTCAGCGAGGTTTACTATCCAGTCGGCTGGAATGCATACATAGACGGTAAGAAAGCTGAGTATCTGAATGTGAACTATATACTCCGCGGTATTTCTTTACCGGCCGGAAAACACAAAGTGGAATTTATTTTTGAACCGGCGTCTGTAAAACAAGGCCGTTCGATTATGTTTTTGGCTTCAATCCTGATTGTTGCAGTGCTTTTTGGCGGGTTGTTTATGGCCTGGAAAACCAGTAAAGATAAAACCGCAACTGTGTGAAAAAGGTTCTGGATGTAATGCCTTATCAATATCTGCCGTATTTCTCAGGCGGACAGAAATCCATTGCGCAGTTTCTCGATTACCTGGGGCAGGAAACAGAATTGTCTGTTATTACAGTTCCCGGAAACGATGAAAAAATAGCTCTTTCTTACCGCCTCTTTCCTATGCTTAAAAAAGGTGCAGCCAAATACTATGATTTCAGCATGGTATCAAAGCTGGCAGATTTCGTAAAAAACAACCAGATAGAAACAATTGTTTGGGAGCACCCCTATTATGCATGGCTGGCCTTTAGTGTAAGAAAAAGAACCGGTGTAAAAACAATCTTTCACACTCATAATATCGAATATCAGCGTTTCAAATCTCTCGGAAAATGGTGGTGGCCCATACTGAAAGTATATGAGAAATGGGCATTCAAAAAGGCAGATACCTTATTCTTTATTGCACCTGAGGAAAAGAGTTTTGCTGTTAACCAATGGAAAATTAATCCCGCAAAGTGTAAAACAGTGCCTTTCGGTGTTCCGGTAAAAGAAAACCCTGCTGACAGGGAAGAATGCAGTACTAAAGTAAGAGCATTGCATCAAATTTCTCCGGAAGAAAAAATATTATTGTTTAATGGCCTGCTTTCTTACCAGCCCAATCTTGATGCACTGAAATATATTCTGGATCACATAAATCCTCTTCTTGAAAAGGCAGTTGATTTTCGGTACAGGATTGTAATCTGCGGCAAAGGCTTACCATCTGATATGAATGAGCTAAAGAATTATCAATCGCATAATGTGGTGTATGCAGGATTTGTAGATGATATAGAAATGTACTTTAAGGCTGCGGACATCTTCCTGAATCCTGTACAAACAGGTGGCGGTATCAAAACCAAAATGGTGGAAGCAATCGCCTATGGCACAACAGTGGTTGCAACTGAAAGCGGTGCGGCAGGCATTGAAAGAGAAGCCTGCGGAGATAAATTAAATGTCGTTCCAAACAGTGACTGGAAAAGTTTTTCGGAAGCAGTAGTGAAGGCTTCTTCTGTAAAAACAGCTACACCTGCTTCTTATTATAAAACATACTATTGGGGAGAGATAGCGAAGAGTGCTGAAGAAATGATGTGATAAATCCTGCTACTTTTCCACTTTAAGCTTAAACCCATCTTTTATTCCTTGCACCAGTTTCTTTTTCCCTTGTTTGTTGTATTTGAGCCAAAAAGCAAGCCTTGAAATAAACATATAACAAAGAGAGAAATACCTGTAAAAGCCTCTGAGGTTTTTACGGATGAAATAAATCTTGTTCCTGGCTGAATAGTAAATGTAAAATCCAGAATCCCCACCAGAAGATGATGATACTTTATGCAGGATATTCAAGGCTGGCTCATAATATATAGTAAAACCTGCCTTTATTGCCCTGAAAACAAAATCTGTGTCATCATAATACGCAAAATACTTATCGTCCATTAATCCCACTCTATCAAACACGTTTTTTTTAACCAGCATAAAACAGGTTGGAGCGTATGTTATATGCTTTGGCTGATTGTATTTTTCAGCGTCTTCTTTGTTATAGCCATAATGAACGCCCAAAGCCCTCCATTTGTCCATGTAACCTCCGGCCATCCACAATTTGCGGCTATCATAGTAAAATATTTTGGGTACAATCAGCGGCTCATTCTTTTCTTCAGCTATTGATAACAACTGGCTGAATACATGTGGCTGATCAAACTCAATATCGTTATTCAGTATCAGTATATGAGAACACCCGTCCTGCAGTGCTGCCTTAATGCCAATATTGTTTCCGGTGGCAACACCCACATTTCCGCCCGACTTTATGTGCCTGAAAGAAGTAACAGCGAATTGTGTCGCACAGACTGCAATACAATTATCTGTCTGTTCACAAGCAGAGTTATCAACGAGATAAAGAATATAGTGGGAGAAATCCTGCCGGGAAATGCTTTCGAAAAAACCAGAAAGCACATCATCACTGTTATATAAAACGGTTACAAGTCCGATAGTAGCCATAGCAGTTATTTCATTAAGCCTTTTTCTTTCATCTCTTTTATAGATTCATCATAACGGGAAGAAGTAACAGATTGTGTATTTACCCAATCTGCAAACCGGCTTAGCCCATCTGCAAAAGTTACAGCAGGCGTAAAACCCAGCAGCTGCTTAATCTTTGTCAAGTCTGCATAATTATGCCTGATGTCGCCCAACCTGTAATTTCCTGAAACCTTCACAGGTGTTTCTGCTTTATATAAACGGATGAGCAGTGCCGCTACTTCAGAAACGGTTGTGGGCACACCTGTTCCCACATTAAACACCTGACCAGCAGCTTCTGGGTTCTCTATACCAAGCCATGTCGCTTTTACCACATCTGAAATAAAAACAAAATCACGGCTTTCCTTTCCGTCTTCAAAAATGTTAATTGCTTTTTCGGTCTTAATCAATGTCGAGAAAATAGAGAGAATACCTGTGTATGGATTTCTGAGTGACTGACCAGGCCCATAAACATTCTGGTAACGAAAAGCTACTGGCTCTATTCCAATAGCAGGACAAACAGTCATTACCATCTGCTCCTGGTTGTATTTGGTAATTCCATAAACGGATGAAGGATGTATTTTGGATTCCTCATCAGTGGGCAACAATTGCAATGGAGAAATTGCGCCGGGATAGGTCACCTCAAAATTTCCTTTATCCATTTCTGAAGCCGTCCGGTGTTCGGGATAAACATTGCCCAATTCCTGAGAATAATATTTTCCTTCACCATAAATGGCACGAGATGAAGCCACCACTACTCTTTTGACCGCAGTTTTCTTGTTAGCCAAAATATCAAGCATCAAAGCCGTACCTCCAATGTTTACATCTGTGTAATGGCTGATTTGATACATGGATTGTCCAGTCCCTGTTTCTGCAGCAAGGTGTACGATTATTACATTATCTCCAATTGCAGTTTCCCAATCGCTCCGGCTTGTTACGGTTCCCCTGATGAAATTGACTTTGTCCTTAATGGAATTATATAAAGGAGAATTCTCCTCGGGATTAGATCCATGAATCTGCTCAGAGAGATTATCCAGTACAGTTATCTCATAGCCTTTTTCTATAAGAAATAAAGAAAGATTTGAGCCTATAAATCCGGCACCGCCGGTAATCAGAATTTTTTTGTTACTCATGACAGAAAATTTCCCAGCTTATCCGTTTTACACCATTGTTTTGTTTCAAAATTATACCGCTTAATGATTACTGCAGGGGCTCCGACAGCCACACAAAAATCGGGGATATCTTTAGTTACTACTGAATTTGCACCGACAACTGAGTTCTTTCCTACGGAAGCACCAATAACACATACATTCTCGCCGAGCCAGGCCCCATCCCCAATAATTACCGGGCTAATCTGTTGAACAGGCTGATCAATCACCGGCAGAGAAATATCGGCATGACCATGAAGATTATCACTCAGATAGACTTTATCGGCCATCAGCACTTTATGGCCCACTTCAATTTTTGATGTGGCATAAATGTGGCAGAATCTTCCAATATAAGTACCATCCCCAATGTGAAGCCGTGCATTAGTATCACCCGTAAGCGGTTCACAGGCCAGCCATCCACCTGTATTTATATAAACTTTGTTACCAATAAATATCCTTTTATGCCCGTCAATCGTAGCTTTTATCAAGCGGCTACGGGTGCCTATACCTCCTAACAACATTTTATAAGTTGGGTAGGTAAAAATGTAGTATAACAGCAGCCTGATTTTTTTCATTGGTGTTGTGTAAATATTCGTTGGAAAGGTAAACATTTTCCGAAAAAGGTTGCCCTAATCCTTCCGTGATGAAACGTAAATACACAAAATCAGGTTACTTTTGAGCCAAGTTAAAAAATGAATGGTTTGAATATTTTCCAACGGCTATACATTGCAGTACTTAAAGGAGACGCAAAAAGAAAACTTTTCAGCAAAGCCCTTTCTAAATTGCCCCCGCCCGAATTGTATCCAAAAACAGAGGCTGATGCAGTACACTTTAAGCATTTTGGACTCATTGGTGATATCATTTATGCCATCCCGGCCATGAAGGCACTTGCCGGTAATAAAAAAATTCACCTCCACCTTCAAATCAACCAGGATTCTTTGTACAGCAAAGGGATGAAGCACCACAACCAGGGAAAAATTCTTACTGAAAAAAGTGTGGAAATGCTGGCTCCGCTCCTGCTCTCACAACCTGAGTTTGCCGTTTGCGATATTCTTACCAGTCAGAAAATTGATTACGACCTGGATGAATTCAGGAAATACCCCTTTGACTATAACACCAACCATATCTGCCGCTGGTATTTTCATATGTACGGCATTTCAGCAGATTTGGGAAAACCCTGGCTCAGTGTTGAACCTGATAATTCTTATCATGACGAAATTGTTATTGCCCGCAGTTTCCGTTACCGGGCACCGGGAATCAGCTATGATTTTTTGAAACAGTACCCAAACATCACTTTTGTTGGGCTGAAAGAAGAATATGAAGACATGAGAAAAGCAATTCCAGATTTAAAACATAAATCGGTTTCAAATTTTCTGGAGTTTGCTAAAATAATTGCAGGTTGCAGATTCTTCATCGGAAACCAGTCATTTCCATTTGCCGTAGCCGAGGCGCTGAAAGTTAGACGGATACTGGAACTGTGTTTTGAATGTCCGAATGTGATCCCCGAAGGGAAGGACGCCTATGACTTCTGCTACCAACCGCAATTTGAAAAGATTGTGAAAGAAATGTACTATAGATAGAAATCAAAGATTTTCCCTTTCAATGTCAAAAAACTGTTTAGCCAGTTCATCATCATTCTCATGAAAAATACAAATATCATAGTATCCAATAAGATTTTTGGGGGATGAAGCATAATCATGTAAACCTGTAACTTCTTCTTTGTTTTTCAAAGAAGTTACTAATATCAATGCCCCCTTATGATCAAAAAAAGCAATTTTATTGTAACCACAATCAGCATAAGATAAGAGAGTTGAAATCCCATCTTCATTTATGGTAATCATATTTTGCCTGTTGTATTCAAAAAACAATACCGGATTATGTTCCTTGATTACTTTCGATGCACCACGCAAAACAATTGTATCAAACCCTTCGACATCAACCTTGAGCAATTTGATATTTTTAGAGAAGAAACTGCCAGTTTCAATCACTTCATCTAAAGTATTGAACGAAACCTGCTTGCCATTATCGGAATTAGGAATTACTGTAGCATTCCACCCACTGTTCTCAAATTCAACCTTTATATCCTGTGTCTTTTCACTTAAAAAAGTCTTAATGATAGATACATTTGAAAATAGTTTGGTATTTTTCTCAAGGTAGCTATATGTGACATCATCACCTTCAATACCTATTATTGGTATTTCGACTTCTGATTTAACTACAGCAATCGTATCTCCAACATTTGCTCCTACATCAATCAAATACATATCAGGATACTTGCTGGAAATCACTTTTGCCAGGCGACCGAACGAGACATTTAGGTCAGGATAAATTTTGTAATTAGCTGCTTGAACATTGTATCCGGGCATAAGTATCTCAAATTTCCCAACCTTCACTAAAACATCTTTATTTGTTTTGGGAATATAAGGAACTCCGGTTTTGATTATATCATAACCGTATCTTTTCAAAAAATTCCTGATTAGCTCTTTCATAAAATTGAAATATTTTAAACTACCGCCTCTGTTTTTCTCACATTTACATCAGTATATTCGCCAACTAAACATTAATCATGGGCTTTTCAATCAAAAGTCAGGCTAAAAAAATTCTGACGAGTGTTTTTTTCCCACATGTCCGCAGAAGCTACTCTCAAAGTGGCGAAGATATAATTATTAGCGATTTGTTTAACCGCCTGAACTTAAAAGAACCAACTTACCTGGACATTGGTTCAAACGACCCTGTATCACTGAACAATACCTACAGGCTTTATCTTAGAGGCGGGTCAGGCGTTTGCGTTGAACCTAACCCAGTTTTATGTGAAAAAATAAAAAGAAAGAGAAAAAAAGATATTTGTATAAATGCAGGTATCGCATTTGATGACAGGAAAGAAGCTGATTTTTATATTTTCTCTGAGAAATTCAGCGGCCTGAATACTTTTTCAAAAGAAGAAGCCGACTTCTGGGAGCAGGAAGGGAATCAAGAAATAGGGAAGCATAAAGTGGAAAAAATTGCTAAAATGAATTTGCTGGACATAAATGAGATTATGGGTCAACATTTTTCCCCTCACCCGAATCTGGTCTCTATCGACGTTGAAGGCTTTGATTTTCAAATACTCAAAAGGATTGATTTCACAAGATTTCAACCAGAGGTTTTTTGTATTGAGACATTAGGCTTCATTGAAAATAACAGGGAGATTAAGAAAACTGAAATAATTGATTTCTTTATACCGCACCAGTATTTTGTATATGCTGATACTTATATCAACACAATTTTTTGCAGAAAGGAGAGCTATCCCATTTTGAAACACTAAATGCACTCACAAATCCCTAATAACCTCCAAAAACTTTTCCATTCCTTTTTTCTTCTCGCTATCTAACCGGTAGCTGAGATGCGCTGTATAGTATCGCTTTAAATCAAAAACCTCATATGGATTTTCTTCTACAATCTGGTCAATAATTTCAAGACCGGCTTCATTCGCTTTATCAAAAAGTAAAATAAAATCTTCCGGAAGGTGACGGATACTTATCCATGCAGCAAAAACAAATGGCAATCCGGTAAACTTCTTCCATTCTGATCCTAGGTCATATATGAAAGATGACCTCCTGCGCTGTTCCAGGGCCCTGTCTCCTATTACAAGCCCTGCTGTTGTTCCGCTTATCCGATTCCTGAAATCTTCACTTTCGGCATGTATCAGTTCGGGACTGACCTTCCAGTATTCTTTCATCAGGTATTTTAATAGGGCGACAGAACTGCGGCTTTGATAATCCAGGTAAACCTTTGTTATCTCTCCAAGCGGCACTTCACTGAAAAGGGCAACAGAGGCAATCTCCCCTTCGGTTCCAATACAATAATTTCCAACAATATGGTACTCGGGCAAAGATGGCAACACAGCCACTGGAACAAGGGCAATATCCACTTCGCCGCTGATGAGCATACTGGCAACACGGGAAGGATAGTCGCCCTTTATTTCAATCATTTCGCTGATGGGTGGCCTTTCTAATCCGTAAATAAGCGGCCGGGTGTTCAGGTAATTAACAATGCCAATTTTTATCTTCTCCAATTCAATTATTTTTGTAGTACAAAGTTAGCATAACACTGCTTCAATAAAACAATCAAATGGAACTCACTGCACTCACAGCTATTTCAGCAATTGATGGCCGCTACAGGAAACAGGTTCAGCACCTCGACGAATTCTTTTCTGAATTCAGCCTGATGAAATACAGGGTGTTTGTGGAAATTGAATACCTCTTTTTTCTTGAAAGGAAGAATTTTTTCAAACTTCCGGCTAAAGCAGTAAAGCACCTGCATAAGTTACAGGAAGATTTTGGTCCGGATGACGCACAGGAAATCAAGCAGATTGAATTCACCACCAATCATGATGTAAAAGCTGTAGAGTATTTCATTAAGAACGAACTGGATAAATGTGGCGGTACTGCCGCAAAAGAATGGGTACATTTTGGCTTAACATCGCAAGACATCAACAATACAGCTATTCCCCTTTCCTGGAAACATGCTGTTGAATACGATTATCTTCCAGCCCTGCTCAACCTTAATAATGAGCTGAAAATTCTTGCTGATGAATGGAAAGATATTCCTATGCTTGCCCATACACACGGACAACCGGCCAGTCCTACCCGGCTGGGCAAAGAAATAATGGTTTATGTTGAGCGAATTGAAAACCAGGTGGAGCAGTTTATCGTTATTCCTTTCAGTGCAAAATTTGGAGGTGCCACCGGCAACTTCAATGCCCATCATGTGGCTTTTCCAAAAAATGATTGGAAAAAATGGGGAAATGAATTCGTTTCTGGTCTGGGATTATCACGGTTGCAATACACTACCCAGATAGAGCATTATGACAGCCTGGCTGCTCATTTTGACTGTATGAAACGGATTAATAACATACTCCTGGATTTTTGCCGCGACATCTGGACCTATGTATCTATGGAATATTTCCGTCAGAAAACAAAAAAAGGGGAAGTAGGCTCCTCTGCAATGCCCCATAAAGTAAATCCCATAGATTTTGAAAATGCAGAAGGAAATCTTGGGCTGGCGAATGCAATTTTCGAACATCTTGCATCTAAATTACCGGTATCAAGGCTTCAGAGAGATTTGACAGATTCAACAGTGTTAAGGAACATCGGTGTCCCTTTTGCCCATACTGTCATCGCCTTTAAGTCAATAGAGAAAGGTTTAGGTAAACTGATTATCAATGATGTTAAGATATATGAAGACCTGGAAAACAATTGGGTTGTAGTCGCAGAAGCCATACAAACAATTTTGCGCCGTGAACATTATCCCAATCCTTATGAAGCCTTAAAAGATCTTACCCGTGGAAATAACAGAATAGACCAAAAAACTATTCACCTGTTTATTGATAACCTCAACGTAAAAAAGGAGATTAAAAAAGAACTTAAAAAAATTACCCCGCATAATTATACGGGAATTTAAAAGAAACCACATGAAAATTCTTATCCTAACCTTAGCATTTCTATCTAGCAGTATTAGTCTTTTTTCTCAAAACGAGGACATTTCCTGCAATAATTGGCTTAGTCTGCCAAGTTATCTTTCTGCTGTTTCAGTTGGCGATCTTGACATTTCTGGTAATCAAGTGACTTTAGAAGCTATGTTTGTGAGAACAACTTCTTATTCAAATGGTTATCAATGGGCAGGCGATCTTGTTTCAAAACATGTAGATCCGAATAATGTCAATTACCTTTTAAGACCAAATAATGCTGAAATAACTACAAGTAATGGCTATTTTACCACACCACAAATTTGTGAAATAGAACTCAACAAATTATACCATGTGGCCATGGTATACAATGGATCAATTCTGAAATTTTACAGAAATGGCTTTTTGATGAGCAGTGTACCTGCAACTGGAAATCTTTTCCAGAATAACTTCTTAACCAAAATCGGTCTTTATGATGCGTTAGTACATAACACAAATCTTATCGGCTACATTAATGAAGTAAGAATCTGGAATATTGCCAGAACACAAGATGAAATCAGAACATACATGAATTCATCATTGCCTAATCCTACGACACAAACAGGTTTACTTGCATATTACACTTTTGATAACCTGATTAATAAACAGGGAAATACCATATGGAATGGGACGTTAACCGGATCAGCGCAGATAAATCAGTTTAATCCTGTTTGTAATTTTACTGCCGATAGTTGCAGAGTCCTTCCCTGTTCTACCAAAAACGACTTCTCCTTCAGCTTCAATCCCTGTAATCCCAATAATGTTTCATTTCTTACAAGTGCTACGGGATATAATAGTATCCGGTGGGATTTTGGCGACGGAAACACCGCCAGTAACACAACATCGCCCCAGAATATTTATGTCAGCCAGGGCAACTATGTGGTTACATTGATAACTGATTATGCTACCTGTTCAGATACCGTAAAAAAAACACTAACCATCACAGTACAAGCAGATCAGCAATTAATCACGACAAATGATACGACTTTTTGCCCCGGTTATTCCAAACAACTTTTTTCAAATCCGGGAATCAGTTTTTGCTGGAGTCCGACAACTTATTTAAGTAATCCAAATTCTCCTAATCCAATAACAACTCCTGCCCAGCCCATTACTTATTACCTCACTTCGCTTTCAACCGGTACTAATCTTATTGCTAACGGTGATTTCAGTGCCGGAAATACCGGTTTTACATCTCAATACCATTACACCCCCAATAACACTACTGAAGGAGAATACTATGTGGGGACAAATCCACAAGCATGGTACCCAGCACATTATCCCTGCACCGACCACACAACAGGAACGGGAAATATGATGCTTGTTAATGGTTCCCCAACTCCAAATGTAGAAGTCTGGAGAACAACGGTACCCGTTACTCCTAACACTAATTATACTTTTTCTACTTGGATATCATCTATATCAAATCCAAATCCGGCTCAATTATCCTTTTCAATAAATGGGAATGATATAGGAAGCAATATTTTGGCGACTGTTCCGCCATGCAATTGGTCGCAATTCTATACAAATTGGAACTCTGGTACAAACACATCTGCAACGATTTCTATTTTAAATAAGAACACAATTGCTTTTGGTAATGATTTCGCTTTAGATGACATCTCATTTGCCCCTATAACAATAAAAAAGGACAGCGTAAAAATTACATTGTCATGTCTTACACCATGCTCTACCAAAAACGACTTCTCTTTCAGTTTCAATCCTTGTAATCCAAATAATGTTTCATTTCTTACAAGTGCTACAGGTTATAACAGCATCCGCTGGGATTTTGGCGATGGAAACACCGCCAGTAGCACAACCTCACCCCAGAATACTTATTCAAGCCAGGGCAACTATGTGGTTACAATGATAACCGACTATACCACCTGTACAGATACAGTTACAAAAACTATAACTATTGCAATCCAGAATGACAATCTGCTTGTTTCGACAAATGATACTACAATTTGCAATGGACAAACCAAGCAACTGCTTGCTTCTTCCGGCTTAAGTTATTGCTGGTCTCCTTCCACTTATCTTAGCAACACAAGCATTTCAAATCCTGTTACATCAACTCCTCAATCTATTACTTACTATCTCCAGTCATTGGTCTCAGGAAATAACCTTATCACAAATGGCGATTTCAGTACCGGCAATACAGGTTTTACATCTCAATACCATTATACTCCAAACAATACAACCGAAGGAGAATACTATGTAGGGACAAATCCGCAAGCATGGTATCCTGCTCATCATCCCTGTACAGATCACACTTCAGGCAATGGCAGAATGCTACTGGTCAATGGTTCCCCTACACCAAATGTGGAGGTATGGAGAACGACTGTTCCAGTCGCTCCAAACACAAACTATTCGTTTTCTACATGGATTTGTTCAATTTCAAGCCCCAATCCGGCTCAACTATCATTCTCAATAAATGGAAATAGTATTGGAGGCTTGATAAATGCAAGTTTACCCACTTGTACATGGAGTCAATTCTACACAGTTTGGAATTCCGGGTCTGATAATACTGCTACAATTTCTATAGTCAATAAAAATATAATTGCCTTTGGAAACGACTTTGCCCTCGACGACATATCTTTCTCTCCTATAACAATTCGCAGAGACAGCGTAAGGATAATCGTGGATACGCCTCTCATTAATGCCACACACCATGCAAATATCTGTCTTGGAGATACTGTTCACCTGAATGTGACCGGAGCCGTCACTTACTCCTGGAGCCCACCAACAGGACTTACCAACGCCAGTATTTCAAACCCGGTGGCTTCACCTGTCGCAAATACAACCTATGTTGCCACAGGCATAAATGCAAACGGATGTGCTGACACAGATACAGTAAGAATTGCTGTTCGCATTCCTGTTCCATTTACTGTCAATCCTCCTGTTTCACTTTGTAAGAATTTACCCGCACAATTAACTGCTGCCGGAGGGGACACTTATTTATGGTCACCGGCTAATTTGCTTAGCAACTCAGTCATTTCAAATCCTTTAGCTACTGCTTCGTCCACCACAACGTTCTCTGTCCTTATAACAGACACTCTATGTAACAACTCTTCTACACTGTCAACGACAGTAAATGTATTTCCCGACCCCAACATCATCATTAACAAGTCTAACGATATTGACTGCAGTCATTTGTCAGCAACACTTTCTGCATCTGGCGGCGCCTCTTATTCTTGGGCTCCATCAAATACGCTAAATAATCCAAACCTTCCTAATCCTGTCGCATCTCCGAAAGTCACTACAGATTACATAGTTACAGTTACCGATGCCAACGACTGTACCAATAAAGATAGTATCACAGTATATGTAACTGACAGCAATAAAGGAGATTACCTGATGCCTTCAGGTTTCACACCTAATAATGACGGATTGAATGATTGCTTTGGCATAAAATACTGGGGTCTGATTGAAAAACTGGAATTCAGTATCTACAATCGTTGGGGTGAACGGGTTTTCTTTACCACAGATCCTGCAGGATGCTGGGACGGCACCTATAAGGGCCAGCAACAGGATGGAGCTGTCTTTGTTTACATGATAAAAGCAAAAACGGACTGCCAGGATAATATTTTCAGAAAAGGCACTTTTGTTCTTATCCGCTAAAAGAAAACCGGACATCTGCTAAGAAGTATTACACTTTCTGCAAAGAACTTTTGCACATTTAAGGCCATTCACTGCATATAAGATTTTCTGGTTTGTGAATTTCTTATCTTTAAGGAAGCCATAAACCTAAACAAAAAAGTATGTCACGGAAATTTTCTTCCGGCAGTTCCTTTAGTAAGCAAAGAAGGAAAATATTAAAACTGCTCGGGCTTGGCAGCGCTGCCGCCGCCGGTAACCCTTTGCTTTCGCAAATAAGGGTAATTGAGAAAAACGATGTAAGCAAAATTCTTACTGCAGTTACCAACGAAAAATACCTGACCGTAAAGGTGCTCCGGCCAGAAGATTTGCTTTCCTTAGAACTGAGGTATTATAATTTTTCCCTGTCTGGAAAAACACTGCAAAAAAAAGGTTCTCCGGCCTATCTCGCAGTTATTTTTCAGCCGCAGTCAATCAGTGAACAGGCATGGAACGAAGAAATGCAGTCTGATGCATCAGGTAATACTTCAGCAGTATTAGAAACCCCGACTGTTCCAGGCAAACTGTTTATTGGTGGGGAAAGCAGGCTTGTCTTCAGCATTCCTGATAATATTTCTTCAATTCCACTTGATCTTAACGAGATGCTTGCCTGGGAAAAATATAATCTCGTAGTAAACCAAAGGGCTAAACCTGCAAGTGGGGGCAGAAAAGTTTTCAGGCCGGTGACAACACCGAAGGTCACCAACATGCGAAACAAGATTAGTGCTGCCGCTATCAATAAAAAAACACTGCAGGTAAGAGGTCTTACAAAAGATGAACGATATACGGTAAGTACCATGTTGTTCCCTGAAGAAAACAGCCGCCGTGAAGCAGTAACAAATGTGGCTGGTAATATGCGTATGCTTGCACAAGAAGCTGTCGGGCCTGTTGGTGAACTGGAAACTGCCATTGAAGTGCCTAACAGGCTATATCTCTCCCCAACAAGGTTTGCAGGCTGGAGCCATTCAAAAAAACTGAAAGCTGATAAAGGAGTTTTTAAAGAAGCGAATAAGCTCTTTGAGCTTTGGCATACAAGGTTAAGCACAAAAACTACCGAAGGACTGGATGAAACTGAGATAACCAATGAACAGCGTATCCTCCGGGCATTGTGGGCCGATGATGCGAAAGCAGATTATAAAGAACAGGTTATTGAATACAACGATAAGTTGATTGGCATAACATCCATTACAAATAAAGACCGCCATCAGATTGTACACGAAACATCTAATTTTCAGATTCCAAAATTTGTTCCACAGCCCATAAAGGCTTACAAGCTTTTTCTTACAACCTTGGGAGCATGGCTCGACAGCGAACTGCAAGTTGAACGAAAGAAACTTGAAACAGCAGGTGTATTATACGGTTCAGGCAATGCCCTCAACCTGCTCAAATGGCGGCATATTGAAACACTCGGAAGAGAGCATTATGTGGAAATTGTAAAAGCCGGAAACATTATCCCGTTTGGGCATGAAGCAGTATTAATAAAAATAACAGAACGTAAACCTCATCCGGGCACCGGTACAGCGGCCAACTTCCAGCGTAAGATTGTTGTAATTACAGAACCGGTTAAAGAATATAACTATGTTGACAGTGCCGGCAAGTTCTTGAATTTCTGCTTCAACCGGATTGAAATGGTAACAACTGTCTCTCCGTTGCTGGATGCGAATAAAAAACGGCTGGCCAATTCACTCCCCGATACACCACTTCCTCCATTAGAACCAGGCCTTGGCGATACACCTCCTGCTCCAGGCGATGAGCAATTTGTAATAATAAGTGCCAAAAAGGAAGTGATGTTTAAAGTGAAAGGAGAAGATGTGGATGGCAATATTGTTGATTTTTCAATCCCGCTGGCTTTTGCAAGTACAGATGTGCTGGGAAGTGTAAACAATGTAACAGCTCTCACAACTGCTTATTCAAATTACAACCCGGTGAATAAGCCTGTTACAAACACATCTGACCTGAACGGGCAAAAAATTTCCTTGGCCAGAAAAACAACGAATGGCGGCGATACGGCTTTTGTTGCCCATACCATCACATTTAGTGCAAAGCCTTATACAAACGCTGATGAGCCACAGGGCTTCCTGCCGGAGATAAAGGAAGTTGAAATTATTGAACCTTCTTATCAGCGTATAACAGGTGCAGTAAACAAAGTTCCCGTTACATTAGTTGATGACAGAAATGCGGGTCATGTATTTGCCGCATTTAAATACCCGAATCCTGTAAACTTTGGCGGGCAAACAGATAAAACCGGAGGGATTGCAGCACCAAATTTCAGCTTGACAGGCCTTTCTAAAGCCGCAGGTGCCTTTGGCGGCACATTAGAGAAGTTTAAGAATGCAGAACCTGCTGCCAATGACTTCTTCAATGTAGTGGGCGAACTACCTCTTCCAAAACTCTTTGGAGTATTCAAACTGGGGGATTTGCTCGATTTTGTTACTGGTGATAAAAGTGCTTTTGACCTGACAAAATCTTTACAAAACAGGGTTCCGAAAATTCCAAACCTTGTAACAGAAGAAACAGAAAATGAATTCATCACCACTTATCTTATCAAGCCAAAATTGAATGATCTTGATCTTGGAGGGTTTGTTGGGTTTAAAAAGCAAAGCGGTGCCGAATTCGTTATCAACACACAGGTAAAGGCCAAAAAGAAAGACCCTACGTCTCCGGAGTTTTCAACTGCCGCATGGATAAAGAATTTTAAGATTGGTATTGTAAAAGTTGACAGCGATTACCTGATTGGTATCGATTTCAAAGAAATAAAATTTGCTGTTGATACAACCAAAAAATCAGATGTGAGTGTGCAAATGGGCAACCCGTGTATTGTTTTTGGTGGCCCGTTAAGTTTTATTAATGAAATAAACAAACTCATTCCATCGGATGGGTTCTCCGACCCGCCTTATCTGGATGTTTCTCTTACCGGCATAAAATGCGGTTACACCCTTGCCCTTCCCGATTTACAACTGGGTGCTTTTTCATTGAGCCATATGTCTCTTGGTGCAGAAGTTAATCTTCCTTTCACCGGCGGACCTCTTACACTCGGCTTCCGCTTCTGCGAAAGGCAGCAACCATTCACACTGGCAGTATCCTTCCTCGGCGGCGGTGGCTTCTTCGGACTTGAACTTGACCTCAACGGCATCCGCCAGATTGAAGCTGCCCTGGAATTTGGGGCATCCGTTTCTCTCAACTTCGGTGTGGCAAGCGGCGGCGTAAGTGTAATGGCAGGCATTTACTTCAAAATGACATTTGAAGGCGATCACAACTCCACACAGCTTACAGGATATGTTCGGATAAATGGTTCTGTAAGTGTGCTTGGGCTGATTACAGCCAGTCTTGAGTTATACCTGGCCCTTACCTACTTATCTGACCCTGGAAAGGCGTATGGAGAAGCTTCGCTCAAAATCAAAGTGGAAGTATTATTCTTCAGCACTTCGGTTACAGTTTATACGAAGAAAACATTTGCAGGCAGCGGCAGCGACCCCAACTTCCAGATGTGTATTACCGAAGGTGACTGGAAAGATTACTGCGCAGCCTTTGTGGCATAAGCAGATAGTTCTTTCAATGTCAGCAATAATTAACCATAAACTGATTCTTCCTGCGGGAATGAACACACAATAGAATATGAAACAGAAAATAATCTTTACAGCATTGCCCAATGGGTTAGTTAAAAGAGGTCTTGCAAACAAATGGGCTATATCTGCATCCATCAGCCTGCAGGTTGAAGATGCAAACACTACGTTGGAAAATGTGCCTGATATGCTTGGCTGGGCAGGCATTCTTAAACACACAAAATTCATTGTACAGTTAAATGGCAAGCCTGTTGAAGCAAAAGTGGTGAGCAAGCTGGCAGATGATGTCTTGTGGGGAAACCTGTTCACTAAAAAAATAAAAGTTAAGTCCTTTGTACAGGAAGACTTCTCGCAGATACCCATTGCCTCCTACCCTGTTAAGCATATTCTCAAATACCTGAAAGATGTTACAGAAGGAACCGGCAAATTTTTTGCAAACGATTTGCCAAATGAAAAACACTTTACTGAAAATCCCGCCCTCACCGCAATTTCTGAATATGTGATAGCCGATTTTCCAAAACGGGGAAGGGAAAAAGGAATTTCACTGGACAGGCTTGTCAGCGACAGTCCTGCAAAAAACAGGCTGAAAAGTGTGCTGAACAAAAACAGGTTCATTCCTTTTAAACCGGCTTCGGAACCGATGCTCGATTTTGCGCAGCTAAAGAACTTTCATGGAATGTATGATGCAAAAGTGGTTGATAAATTCATTCCGCTGCCTAAACCAGAATTTGAATTCCACCAGATTATTTCTGCTTTATCCGACTATCCGCAACTGCAAAGAAGACTGGGGCTGATTGTTGACCTTGAATTTGACGGGCCGGAAAACATAATAATGAAAGCAGGCTCAGTACCCACTGTACGCATTGTTCCCACTTCAATAAACTTTACAACCGATACAACCATCGTATGCCCGGCAACGGCTTATACCAAAACAGCCAAAGGTTTTTATGCACGGCCAACTGACAACAGTATTATAGACAAAGGCCACCTTAAGATAAACAGCAACGAGTTTACAGTTTTCCAGGTGGATACCGATGGGGCAGCATTGAAACTCTGCAACCAGATGGATGGCCTGCAACTGAAAAAAGCAAAGCATATCTTTTATGCCGTAGAAAACAATGTTCAGAAAGCAGAGAACATACCATTTTTTAATAACGAAGCTCCCCGTAAAGAAGGCACACCCAGCCACAAAACGGCGGGAATAGCCATAGCCAAAAACGGAAGGGCCGAGCTGCTGCACAAAAAATTTGGCCGGATGAACGATCTCAAAAATCTGATGATGGTTCCTGGTCTCACTCCCGAAGGCACAACGGGTACGAAAGCTTCCTGGATTTTGCCCAATGAAATTCTTTATGCTGACGATATTAACCTGGGTTACCGGATGGATATTGAACCCGATGACAAACCCGGCAAATGGTTCAGCCTGCACATGCGGAACAATAAGTATTCCTACCTCAATCCTGCAGGTACAAATGTTGACATCTCCGGCATGGATACCGACGAAGGCTTTATACAGATGGCCGCATCGGAAGAAAAAACAGAAACCGGCACTCAGCTAAAAGTTGGGGAAGCTATTGCCCGATGGGAAGGATGGAGCCTGAGCGTACCCCGGCCTGGCAGTGCCCTTAACGATCCGATGCTGGACAGCAAGGAAGTGTATGATAAAACAAAAGAAGCCGAAAAATTCAAAACTCCTGGCACGGCAGATTTCAGGCTGAATGTACTGCCCGGCCTGGTGGAAGGAACTTTACCCAAACTACGGTTCGGCAAATTGTATGCAGTGCGTATCAGGACCGTTGACCTTGCGGGAAACAGTGTGGACCTTAATGAGCAGCCGGAAAACATTGGTGAAACCGTAGTAGGCAAAATAAAATACATGCGGTACGAACCGGTTGATGCTCCTTTCCTGGTACTGGGTACCGAAATCAGAGATGGTGAATCTAGCGAGGTAATGGTAATACGCAGCAACGAAGCCGTAAGTTGCGAACAATACGAAAACAATAACATTGTTACCAAAACTTTCAAACCTGAAGCCATCCGCCACGTAAAACCGCCCCGCAGCAACGTAGAAATGTCAGCTACACATTCTGTACTTGACAAAGGCTTTGGCCCGGCAAACAAAACAGAAGCTGCAGCCATTTATCAAAAAATAAAAAACGATAAAGACCCGTTTACTGCTGAAACTGCATCTTATAGTGCCACCACTAACCTGAAAATAGTGGACGGCAATCAAAAGGAAATTCCGGTTGAATATTTAATTGACCCGATGGCTGCCGGTGTTACATTTTTCATTTCAGCACAAGACCCAAACCCTAAAGCCCCCGACCCGGAAAAATTTACAAGGCGTATCAGTTTCTTCTTTGATGATGAAGTAAAAGATGATGCCACTGCTAACAAAACGGCCGATTACAATGAATGGATGAACCCGAAAACATTCAGGATAATACTTAAAGAAGAGGCTACACCCAGTTTGGAATGGAACAAGGGAGACAGGGCTCTTATTGTAAAACTGCAAAAAGGGGTAATTGTAAAAGTAAACTATGCCTGTTTCTGGAGACCAAATGATATTCTCCGTCTCTCTGGTGTGCTTGATATGATGGGCATGACCAACCTGAGCGATGCCGTAGGCCAGCGTATTGCAAGAGGCCAGCACTGGATGTTTTCGCCCTGGCGGGAACTCACCTTTGTGCATGCAGTACAGCAGCCGCTTACTAAATTGGGTTCACAAACCTATCCGTTTATTGCAGACCTGAAGCCTGAAAGGGAATTTGGCGCTAACACTGCAAAAATCAATACCAAACTCCTGGTGCATGGTCCTTCAACCGGGCAACTGGACATAGAAGCCAACTGGACAGAATGGCTTGATGATGGTGAACATGTGGAAACAACGCCTAACGAATGGAATGATGATGTGCAGCGTTATCCCATGAAATCAAAAGTGTTCCATTTTACCACTCTATACCTGGTATTTGAATATGCTTTTGGCTCCGTTGTAAAAGAAAATCCATTCCCGGCTATTGAACACCTGTTTAATGATACAAGACACAGGAAAGTTAACTACAAGGCAATTGCAACAACCCGCTACAGGGAATATTTCTTTAACCTGATTAAAGACAGGGAAAGTAAAGGGCAACCTTTCCCGCTTACAAGAGAAACGGTCCCGACTGCTATTACCAAAGAAGTAATCATTCCCAGCAGTGCAAGGCCACTGGCACCTGAGGTACTCTACATCATCCCCAACTTTGAATGGTCAAGAAATACAAACAACAGCACTAACACGACCATTACAGCAAGGGGTGCCGGTCTCAGGGTTTATTTAAAACGTCCCTGGTACAGCAGCGGCGAAGGTGAAAAACTGGCCGTGGTGCTTAACATGAATATCAACGACAAACTTTCTTCCGGAAGCACACCCGTGAGTACCTGGGGAACAGACCCTACCAAACTTTCGGCAGCCTTGCCTGGTGGCATTAAAATGGATGCCAACAGTTTTCTTGCATTAAAAGAAGGACAACTGCAGATGGCTGCTGCTGAACATAACGGTAACACAGCTAAAGTTTTTGTTGTTACTTACGATGTTAAGTATGACAAAGAAAGAAAACTGTACTACGCTGATATCCTCCTGAATGTTGCCACGGCTTACTATCCTTTTGTAAGGCTGGCACTCGCCAGGTATCAGCACCATTCAGTAAGGACTGCCGATACTGATTGCTGCCTCTCAACTATTGTGATGGCCGATTATATACAAGTGCCTGCACCAAGGTTCAGTTCTCTCAAGTTTGAAGGAGCGAAAAACAAAATCAACGTCGGCATTTCCGGTACGCTGCCTAAAGTGGATACCAAAGCCATGTTCTTCCGCACAAGGGTGGATTTTGTTATTGAACCCATTGAAGTGGATCCCAGCGAAGGAGCCCACATCACCATTCATGCAAAACCAATTGACAGCTACAGTTACGGCTTACAGCCGCAGGATGTTGGCCCTAATTATGGATTCCTGCATACACATTCATTTACATTGCCTGCTGAATACGCATCTAAACCATACAGGGTTAAAGTGCTGGAGTACGAGGTCATCATTTACGACCCGCTGAAGCCAAATCCAAACCCCGGTGGAGTGAACTTTGGAACTATGCCAATGAAAGAAAGGCTGGTATTTGCCGATGTATATGAGGTGAATAAGTAGAAGAGGGTTCATGGTTAATAGTTCATAGCAAGTCGTTCTAAATTAACAGTTCCTTGCTATGAACCATGAACTATACGCTATGAACTATTTATGTATCTCACTCGAAAAGTGAAACGTAATATCAGGGTTATTGGTCTTCTCTGTATTCAAGAACCATTCGCTTTGCGCTAAATAAACGGGATGCCCGTCTTTGTCTTCTGCTGAATTCGCCATTTTAAACCGCAGAAAATCTTCCAGTTTCTTCTGGTCGTTGCTGGTAAGCCAGCATGCTTTATAAAAGGGCATCGAGTTAAACACCACTGAAGCACCATACTCATGCAGCAACCGGTATTGTATCACTTCAAACTGCAATTCGCCCACACAACCTATAATCTTCTTGGTGCCGCCAAACTGGGTAAACAGTTGCGCCACACCTTCATCAGTCAGTTGCAGCAATCCTTTTTCTAATTGCTTCGTCTTCATCGGGTCCTTGTTCACCACTTCCTTAAATATCTCCGGCGAGAATGATGGTATGCCTGTAAAGAAAAAATTCTCTCCTTCCGTAAGTGTATCGCCAATTTTAAAGTTGCCGGTGTCAAACAAGCCCACCACATCGCCTGCATAGGCATCTTCAATAATACTCTTATCTCTTGCCATGAAAGAATACGGGTTGCTGAAACGTACATCCTTATCTAACCGCACATGATGATAGTATTTATTGCGTTCAAACCTGCCCGAACACACCCGGAAGAAGGCAATTCTGTCACGGTGCTTGGGGTCAAGGTTAGCATGAATCTTAAACACAAAGCCACTCATCTTCTCTTCCAGCACATCCAGTTCACGGGTGCTGGTCTGGCGGCTGCGGGGTGTTGGCGCAATGCTGATAAATGTATCCAGCATCTCCTTTACTCCAAAGTTGTTAATGGCACTGCCAAAGAATACCGGCGCTACTTTTCCGGCCAGGTAATCATCCGTATTCAGGCTTCCATGTACCCCTTCCACCAGTTCCACATCTTCCCGTAAATGATACGCATCCCTCTCCCCCAGTTTCTCATCTACTATTTTATCATTGATGTCGCTGATGGAGATAGTGTCTTCATCAGCCTTTGTGTTGGCCGTAAACAGCAGCAGGTTATTCTCAGCAAGGTTATACACCCCTTTAAAATCTTTTCCACTGTTAATGGGCCATGTCATCGGGTGCAGGGCTATCTTCAGTTCCTTTTCAATTTCTTCGAGCAGGTCAAACCGGCTCTTTCCATCACGGTCCATTTTGTTGATGAACACAATCACCGGCGTATCCCGCATACGGCACACTTCCATCAGGCGGCGGGTTTGTTCCTCCACCCCGTTCACACTGTCCACCACTAATATCACACTGTCCACGGCGGTAAGGGTGCGGAAGGTATCTTCAGCAAAGTCTTTGTGACCGGGAGTATCCAGCAGGTTGATAAGGATGTTGTTGTATTCAAAGCTCATTACGGAAGTGGCCACCGATATACCCCTTTGGCGTTCAATCTCCATAAAGTCGCTGGTGGCATGTTTCTTAATCTTGTTGCTTTTAACGGCACCGGCCACTTGTATGGCCCCGCCAAACAGCAGGAACTTCTCGGTAAGCGTTGTTTTACCCGCATCCGGGTGAGAGATGATGGCGAAAGTGCGGCGTTTTTGTATTTCGGTATTGTACTTCATGCCCCTGTGTCCCCTAAAGGGGATTTTTGGTCGTTTATAACTAAAGTTTCTTTAAAGGCCGCAAAGGTAAGGTTGTTTCACATTTCTTCATCTCTGTGTCTTGTCATTCCGACGAAGGAGGAATCTGCTCATGTAGACAGAGTAAAGGGAACACATTTCGCAGGTAGAGTTTGTTTACTTGCCATGACAAACCTTATACTTTTTTCCACTCCCGCAAGGACAAGGCTCATTTCTTCCAATTTTCTTTTCTACATGAACAGGCTCATTTAGTAATTCTTTTAGAGGAATATGCTTTTGCATTTGAGAATCAAGTTTTTCAAGAGATTGTTGAGCTAAGCTTTTAAATTTTCCTAATCCTAATATTTCCCTTACATCGTTAATCCAGTTTATTGTTGTTTTTGAGAAAGGTTTTGCGCCGATTGTATTGGATATTGCTAACGACTTAAAAAGATAATCAATAGCTAAATCATAATCATGGTGCTTATTTTTTTTATTTACATAAACAGCTCCGATATTTCCCAGCGAAGCTGCAATGCCTTGTTTGTTGCCTATCTCTTCTACTATCTTTAAACTCTTCTCATGGAATTCTAATGCTTTATCCATATTGCCCTGGGTATTGTAAATACCGCCGATATTTCCCAGCGAAACTGCAATGCCTTGTTTGTCGCCTATCTCTTCTACTATCTTTAAACTCTTCTCATGGAATTCTAATGCTTTATCCATATTGCCCTGGGTATGATAAATACCACCGATATTTCCCAGCGAAGCTGCAATGCCTTGTTTGTTGCCTATCTCTTCTACTATCTTTAAACTCTTCTCATGGAATTCTAATGCTTTATCCATATTGCCCTGGGCATGATAAATACTGCCGATACTACCCAGCGAAGCTGCAATGCCTTGTTTGTTGCCTATCTCTTCTTTGATCTTTAAACTCTTCTCATGGAATTCTAATGCTTTATCCATATTGCCCTGGGTATTGTAAATACCGCCGATCTTTCCCAGCGAAGCTGCAATGCCTTGTTTGTTGCCTATCTCTCCTTTGATCTTTAAACTTTTCTCATGGAATTCTAATGCTTTATCCATATTGCCCTGGGTATGATAAATACTGCCGATACTACCCAGCGAAGCTGCAATGCCTTGTTTGTTGCCTATCTCTTCTACTATCTTTAAACTCCTCTCATGGAACTCTAATGCTTTATCCATATTGCCCTGGGTATCATAAATACTGCCGATATTTCCCAGCGAAGCTGCAATGCCTTGTTTGTTGCCTATCTCTTCTACTATCTTTAAACTTTTCTCATGGAATTCTAATGCTATATCCATATTGCCCTGGGTATCATAAATACCACCGATATTTCCCAGCGAAACTGCAATGCCTTGTTTGTTGCCTATCTCTTCTTCTATCTTTAAACTTTTCTCATGGAATTCTAATGCTTTATCCATATTGCCCTGGGTATCATAAATACTGCCGATACTACCCAGCGAAGCTGCAATGCCTTGTTTGTTGCCTATCTCTTCTTCTATCTTTAAACTCTTCTCATAGAATTCTAATGCTTTATCCATATTGCCCTGGGTATGATAAATACTGCCGATACTACCCAGCGAAGCTGCAATGCCTTGTTTGTTGCCTATCTCTTCATCTATCTTTAAACTCTTCTCATGGAATTCTAATGCTTTATCCATATTGCCCTGAATATGATAAATACTGCCAATATTTCCCAGCGAAGCTGCAATGCCTTGTTTGTTGCCTATCTCTTCTACTATCTTTAAACTTTTCTCATAGAATTCTAATGCTTTATCCATATTGCCCTGGGTATCATAAATACCACCGATATTTCCCAGCGAATCTGCAATGCCTTGTTTATGTTTTATGTCAATTCTAATTGTTAATGCCTCATTATATTTAATAAAGGCTTCACTTTTGTCACCAAAAAAATCATATACCCCACCAATATTATTGATTGCCCAGGCTTCTTCTTTTTTAAGTGAATCAATATTCCTGGTAAACTCATAAGCTTTCGTATAGATTGGGAGGGCTTCTTTAACTTTCCCTTTTCTTTGCAGTATCTCTGCATACTTAATCATTCCTTCAGCCTTAACAAGAATATTATCTTCTACATTCATTGCCTGTTCATAGAATTTTTGAGCATTATCCCAATTACCATGTATTTCAGCAATATCTCCGTAGAATATATCAAAAATCGATCTATAAATATTTTTTTGAGTTAATAGATTCATCAATTCATATAATAATCCGAACTGACCTTGTTGAACAAACTTAGTTCCAACACTTTCAATTGTTTCCGCTATTATCTGCCACTCTTCAGCTTTAGACAAATGATAAAATATCTTCTCTTCCAAAGAAGCGTTTAAACTATCAACTCTTTTAGCGATAAAATATTCAGCAGCTTTCTTATGTGTATTTTTTTTATCCGATAATTTCTCATAACTAAAGGAACGAATCAAGGGATGAATTTCATAAAAGCCATCTTTTAACTTGATCAGAAGTTTATCAATTAGTCCGGCAAGGAGATGAAAAATATCTTTGCCATCATATAAAAATTTTATTTCGCCTTCCCCAATTTTTTCTTTAAAAACCGAACATCTTAATAAGCAATCTTTTTCTTCATCTGTTGTATTTGGATGATTAAAAATATCCAAAAACAATCTTTTGCTAAATTCTTCAACTTTTTTTAATCCTGAAAATTCGGGCATGTGTTCCAATATTTCTTCAGCAGGTTTCCCATACCCCATTAGTAACATTGAAAATTCAATTGCCAAAGGGTGACCATCAACTCCATCACATATTTTTACTAAATCAGAATCAGCAATTGAATTATATCTAGGGCTTGAATTTTTGAATTTTTTGGCATAGTCCAAAGCATCTTTATCCAATCCTTCTAACCTGACAATTGGTATGGAAGTAATGCCATCTATCGAAGGTTCAACCTTTGTAATTAAAATAATTCTTGCTTTCTGTAAGTATTGGTTCGCAAAACTTAGAAATTTAGAAAAAGTTGTGTCTTCATAATCATTAAAATTATCCCAAAAAATAATTCTTTCATCTTTTTCTATCAAATCCTTTAATCCACTATATATTGCAATATCTGTTTTCTTTTCTCCTTTTAAGACATCACCATACCCAGCGGTTTCAACAAAAACATCAAAGTCTGACTGGGCAGAACCATTAAGCCAGATTATTCTGTTTTTATCGTTAATCACTTCCTCTATACACTTTGCTGCAAATTGCGTTTTCCCTGTTCCACCAAGCCCCTCTATTGCAAATATCCGGGACGATTCAAATGTCTTTTTAAATTCATCAATTTCAATTCTTCTTCCAGTAAATAGACTACTCGGTTTGGGGAAATCAGAAAGTTTATTAGAAATTACAGGAGAAGAAGTTTTAATAAGATCTATTTCGGCTTGTACTTTTCTACTTTGAAATTCTTTAAATGAATTCTCAACTGCTTTAGCCACAGCTAAATGGTATCTTTCTGTATTTGGATTAGGGATTAATACACCATCAGTCTCTTTAAACTTTATTAAGTCAGAATAGGTAAAATCTTCTATTTCTGATTTACCATAGTTTGCTCCTTTCGGTTTAAAAAACTGAAGTTTTCCTAGATCTTCCCAACTATTAAAATCACAAGGTTTAAAAACAATCGGGAATATTAAAACACCTTTATCAGCATATTTTTTTTTGAACTCCGAATATTCCCTTTCTTTAATATAGCTAGAAGCCATAAAACCAACACTTACTAATAGCATTGCTATATTGCAATTTTGAATATTATCTTGAATTTCGCTATCCCAAAATGTACCTACATGAATATTTCTGTCATCCCAAAGTTTCCAATCAAAATGCTGAGAATTTTTTACGACCTTCTTTAAGCCATCACTAAACACCTTAAAATAAGGATCATCGTCATGAGAGTATGAGATAAAAAGGTTTATAGATTTATCAGGCATAGGTAACCAAAAATACAAAATAAAACTTTTGAATATCTGTTTTTTACTCGAATATTCAACCATTAGGTACAAATCGGCCTGGCCAATCTGGTGCAAGTTTGTTTTGCCTGTTGTCCTCCAATCATTAAACAGATTGAAACTATAAGGTTGTTCTGCTTCGTTTCCCGAATAATGGGGATAAGTACAACGAAACATCAGTCTCAACATAGCAGGAAAACCTAACTACAAAATTTTTTGGTCACAAGTAACTCTTCCCCACCCACAATCTTTCCCCACACACAATATAAAAAAAAACCAAGCGTTTCTTACAGGTATAACTGCATCATTGTATCCTAAGAAAGCACTTTCGTTGGTAAACATCTTTAATAACTACAAACCTGAAACAATGAATCCCCGCAAACTTCAATTGAAACCTGCTGTCACAATGCTTGCCTTATTGTCAGCAGTCCTGCTTGCCAGTCCAATGCTTACAAGGGCGCAAACAAACATTGCCATCGCCCCCACCAAGTTAAACGTCTTTTATATCGGTGTTGATAATCCGGTTGCTATAGCCGCATCGGGTGCCGCTGATGACAAAGTAACTGTTACAATCAACGGCGGCGGAGGCACTGTTACAAAAACCGGTGCAGGTAAATACAATGTCCGGGTTACCCAAGTGGCAAATGATTGTGTACTCAGTGTTTTTGTTGATGGAAAGCTGGCAGGCACTTCTGGTTTTCGGGTGCGCAGCTTACCCTCTCCTTCTGTTTCTGTTGGAGGCTTCCAGTCCGGCGCTAACGTAGCAGCCAGCGATTTCCAGGCGCAGGCCGGGGTTAATGTCTATCTGAAAGATTCTCCTTTCGAGGTACAGTACGAGTTGGCTGGTTTTACATTCACAACAGATAAAGACAATGGTGAATTAATAACCGTTGAATGCCAGGGTGCTGCTTTTTCCCCAGCAGTGAAAGCAATTATCAGTCAATACGTAAAATCCGGAAGAATGGTAACTATTGATAATATTCGGGTAAAAGACCCTTCAGGCAAAGAGAGAAAGGTTCCTTCGCTGGTGTATTATATTAAATAACCCCTGTAATAAAATATTTTCTTATTCCGGTTAAAGCGTATTTCAATCCGCTCTTTTTGAAAAGTCGTGCCATCGAGGTATTCTTTGCCCACCACAATGGCAGTGGTAATGCCGCCCTTGTTTGTTACCTGCACCGGTGCGGTCATTTCAAAGCGGTTACCGGGGTGGTCTTTCCAGAATTGCTTGTCGCTTCTGGTAACGGTTCTCCTTGGCACATTGCGCAGGTATTTCATATACACCTGCACTGTATCAGCAAAATACAGTTCGGCAGAGTCAGCCTTGTGTTCATTGCGCAGGCGAAAAAGTTCATACACAATCTCCTGTTCTGTTCGCTGCACAGGTTTCTGCGGTGCCTGTCCACAAGGCAGCAGAAAGGCAAGAAAGATTTTCAGCAGCAGCATTGCAGTTATTTAGCATAAAATAACGACAAAACATTTATTTCCTGTTAACACCTAACTTCCTTTCACCAAAAATCTTCTGTAACTAAAGAAGTAATCCCTGCTCACATAACTCTGTTCTATCCATTTCCGATAACCATCGGGTAGCCGCAACGAAACTATATACTACCGCCTTCGTAACTTTATCGTATGTCTGCTCTATAAGCAGGGGTTAAAGAATGATACATTTAAAAAAAGATGTACTCCGTATTTCATTTTAAGGAATTGTATCTGGAGGAAAAAAAATACTATCTCGGCTAATAAGTGTGTCAAAAGGATAGACCCGATTTTCCAACTCGTTGCCTTTAACAATTTCAAAAATCGATATACATTTATATTTTCTAATAACATTTTCTCTTACAAAAGAGTCTTTGTCACTTTGCTTCTTGAAATCAATCCATACACTTAGAGGTACTTCTACTAAAACAATTTCGTAATCAGTCGGAGGATTAAACTGATAAATAAAGAACCCCTTTTCTCCATCACAACTATAGTAACTTGCTGAATCATTATAAGTACCATTAAAGAACTTCAAACTGTCGGAGTAGCAAAAAGAATGTCTTTTTATTTTTTCTATTGCAGCCTTGTAAGATTCGAATTTCTTTGGAATTTTTTCACAAGAATAATTGGAACATGAGAAGAAAAAAAATGAGTTAACGAATAAGATTTTAAAAAAAATATTCTTCATAAAAAATTCTTTCAATTTTTCCACCCGGCCTCTCCTTCACAGAGCCATATGCCCGGCAGGTACGCCAGCAATTCATCCTCCAACACTTCTTCACCAACCCGTTACCAAATTTACTGCTTTCCAAAAACCACAACAACGGTTCAGCCACCCCCGGTGCCTTACCAGCCCCACACATAAGCAACCCGTTTATCCCCTTCAACACCCCCTTTGCGTCCTTTGCGAAACACTTTGTGCCCTTTGCGGTAAAAAAACACCTCACTCAACCCCGCTTTATCAAACTCTTAACCCTTCCTCACCCACATCATTTTTTTCTTCACCCTCATTCCTTTACTTTGACGCACTGATATCAGCATCTCACTATAATCAATTACAATGAACCGGCGTGACGCAGTAAAATCACTCGGGCTTGTTTCCGGCCATGTTCTCTTCCCTACCGTGCTTGCCAGCTTTATTAACAGTTGTGCCCACAAAGACATGAGCCAGTACAAACCTGTTTTCTTCAGCAGTAAAGAATACAAGCTCATTACAGAAATAATTGACATCATCATCCCTGCCACCAGGACAGCTTCCGCCTCGCAGGTAAACACCCAGGTCTTTCTCGACCAGGTGTTCAGCCAGTGCATGACGGAAGAGCAACAGCAGCATATCCACGACGGGCTGTCGCAAATAACCAATGATTTCAAAGAAGCAAAAGACAAAACAAGGTTTATCGCAGAGCTTGACCGGAAAGCTTTTGATAAGGACAAAAACTACGCATGGTTTAAAAGAGTAAAGAAGTTTACCATGATTGGCTTCTTCACCTCGCAGGAAGGCACCACAAAAGCCAGCAACTATGTAAAAGTGCCGGATGCATACAAAGGCGAAATTCCATCAGACAACAACACCCTCAACTACGGAAAAACTTCTCTTCACTTCTGACAATCTGCAACTATGGGCGACTTCAATATACTGGGCAAAGGTGCAAAAGAAAATACCTACGATGCCATCGTTATCGGCTCAGGCATCACAGGCGGCATTGCTGCCAAAGATCTGACACAGGCCGGGCTGAAAGTGCTGGTGCTGGAGCGGGGCCGCATGGTGGAACATGTTACGGATTATCCCACTGCCCTCACCGACCCCTGGGATTTGCCATTACGAAACATGGTAAGTACAGAAGAAGAGAAGGATTATGAGATACAGAAAACGCTGTACCTCTTCGGGCAGGACAGCAAACACTTTTTAGTAAAAGACAGTGACCATCCGTATGTGCAGGAGAAACCTTTTTCCTGGTATCGTGGTTATCACATGGGTGGCCGTTCGCTGCTCTGGTCAAAGCATTGTTACCGGCTCAGCGATCTTGACTTTGAAGCCAACCACAACGAAGGCATCGGCATTGACTGGCCCATCCGCTACAAAGACATTGCATCCTGGTACGACCACATTGAGTCGTATGTGGGCATCAGCGGCAACAACGATGGAATTCCCAACCTGCCTGACGGAAAATTTCTTCCCCCGTTTGAGATGAACAGTTTTGAAAAACACATCCGTGAAAGGCTGAGAAAAAATTTTCCTGACCGTGACCTCATTATTGGCCGCATGGCTATACTGACGCAGGATCACAACGGCCGTTCCCGCTGTCACAGCCGCAACCTTTGTCATCGGGGTTGTGTATATGGTGCGCCGTATTCAAGCAATTCAGGAGCATTGCCCGATGCAGCAAGAACAGGCAATCTCACCATCCGTCCCTTCTCTATTGTTGAAAGTTTGGTTTACGACAATAAAAACAACAAACTGAAAGGCGTACGGATTATTGATACCGAAACAAAGGAAAGCACAGAGTTTTTTGCGAAGCTGATCTTCCTGAATGCTTCCACAATTGGCAGCACACAAATATTGCTGCAATCAAAAACAAACGAGTTTCCCAACGGCCTTGCCAACAGCAGCGGTGCATTAGGCCATTACCTGATGGATCATCATGCAATGATTGGCGCCATGGGTGGTTACAGCGGGTTAAAAAACAGTTTCTACTATGGCCAGCGGCCTGCCAGTGTGTATGTGCCCCGCTTCCGTAATGTAAAAAAGAACGATCAGCCCTACCTGCGGGGATTTGGCTTTGAAAATTACACCAGCCGCAGCGACTGGAGCCGCGGCTTTAATGAAGCCGGTATTGGAAGCGACTGGAAAGAAAACTTATGCAAACCCGGCGACTGGTTTGCCTACTTTGAAGCCTACGGCGAAACATTGCCTGAATACAAAAACACAGTAAGCCTGAGTGCTGATAAAAAAGACAAATGGGGAATACCACTTCCTGTGCTCTCAATGGAATATGGAGAGAATGAAAAGAAGATGCGGAAAGACATGCAGGAAACGGCTGTTGAAATGCTGCAATCTGCCGGGCTGGATTGGGTCAATCCGTTTGATTATGGTATGACACCCGGAACAGTGATACATGAAATGGGTACAGCCCGTATGGGCAACGATCCCAAAACATCAGTACTGAATAAATGGAACCAGTCGCATGATATAAAGAACCTGTTTGTTACTGATGGTTCCTGTATGGTGTCTTCGCCCTGCCAGAATCCATCGCTTACCTATATGGCCCTTACTGCCCGGGCCTGCGATTATGCCGTAAAGGAATTGAAGAAGGGCAATATCTGAACCGGCTAATGAATCTGCGGATTGAAACCCTGTGACGTTTTACCGGGATACTGGAAAAATACTACTAACCGGGTATTGACATCCCTTGTGTAATGGTGTAACTTTCAAGAATTACCATTAAACAAAAATTTATTTTATGCCAGTAAAACTAATCCTTGATGTATTCAGCGGCAGACCAAACCCCGAAATACTTCTTGACGACAAAACAGCCCGTGAGCTTTTAAAAAAAATTTCTTTTGGCGCTTTGCGAAAGGAAAACGAAAAGACAAACCCTTTTCCTTCTGTGTTAGGGTATCGTGGCATTATCATTGAGCAAACAGGTAAACTGCTTTCAGCCGATTTTCCAAAAAGGCTGCATTATGCACACGACACGGTGTATGCTGATGGAAAAGCAGCAAAGGCTGAAGCAGGTCTTGAAGCTTTTTTATTTGACAACTTTAAATCGCTTAAAGGGATGAAAGGCGCTTCCGGTTTCCGGCGTGAAGCAGAAGAGCTTATTAAGAAATACTTAGATAAACGAAGAACTTACATTGAAAATCACCGAAAATGGTACGACCGTGCCATTGATGATTTTCTGCGGCCTGTAAAAGTTGTTTGCCCTTGTTCGCCAACGGCAGACCTTGCCGCATGGAATACCGACCCTAATGTTACCGGTAATAATAACTGTTATAACTACGGCACCAATTACCGAACAGATACCTATGCACAACCAGGTGAAGCATCCTCTCAGAAATGGAATGACCTTTCAGGATGCAATGTTGCCGCAGGTCATATCAGTGCAAAAATGGGTGCAGTAGCCGATGGACTAATTGATGTACCCAACCAGGATAATAAGTGTATCTCTCCGGGTCATCTTGTCGCCCTGGTGAATTACCCCAATCATGATTATCACTGGTACAGGAAAGGAAGCAATGGAAGATGGAGCCATAAAATGGGCGGGTCTCCTGCTACGATTCTCGATGACTCAGGAAACCCGATAACAGATCCCCGCACGGCAGACAGGGGAAGCTATACAGGCTTCTGCACTTTCATGCAGGTTATACATGGACATTTTAAAATAACATAACCCCTCTTGAAAAGAAAGGTACAGCAGCTAACTAATCTGGTGGTTACCATTTCCCTGTTCTCAGGAAGGCCCAATCCGCAATGGAACCTTACAAAGCAACAGGCTGATGTATGGATACAGTATTGGAATAAAGCTGACCTGTCTGAATATGCAGTGCCAATAGCCTCAAAGCTTGGCTACAAGGGCTGCCGGGTGCAAAAAAATAAACACAGCTATTGGATTATTTTCAATAGCTGTGTTTCCTTTTATGATAACGATACAGTTATCTCTAAATCTGATCCCGGCAGGGAGATGGAATTCTTTCTGCTTCAAACTGCCAGTGCCGAAACAAGGGAAATGCTGACTGAGATGAAAGTGATTGGTTAAATACTCCTTCCGTTTTGCATGGGATCAATTAGCAGTACATCAACACCTGTCCGGCGGTTACTTGAACAAATCACCGGCTTTATCTTTCAGGGTATCGAAAGCATCACCTATTTTACCGGCATTGCCTGAAAGGAAGGATTCCACCTGTCCGCCCATGCCACCGGGCAATTTGTCTTTAATAAAAGAAACCACTGTTTCCACTGCTGATTTAGCCTGCGATTCTGAAATGCCAGCTTTTTCTGTTACGAGTTTGATAAGTTCTTGCATGATTATGATTTGTTTTGAGTGGCAAATATAATTGATATGAATATCAGAGACATACTGAAATAATAATCGGAAACAGAAAAGTTGATAACGGGTTGTTCTGCAAATGCAGAACAACCCGTTGGTTTTATAGCTTCATTCCAATGTAAAATACATAGCCGTAATATGCTTTGTACTTTTCGTAAACCGCTGCTTCGTGCCGCATTTCGGTTACCAGGTCTTCTGCTGTTTTATTGCCTGCATTTTTTTCCAGGAAGATTTCCTGCGCCCTGATTTGCGGATTATAAAAATGTTCTGTCCAGCAATTTTCAGGCAGTACAAACATGGCAACAGGCATATAACCTGACCTCTGCAACTGATCAACTTTGTTGGGGATGGTATCAATACCGGGATAGGCATTCTTCCAGAAAAGATCAATTTCCTCAGGCCGTTCATCTGTAAACCACGACGCTTCGCTAACGGCTATGTAGCCGCCAGGTTTAAGAAAACGCCGCCACTCCTGCAGTCCTTTTTCAAAGCCGATATTGTAAATAGCACCTTCCGACCAGATAAGGTCGAGTTCTTCATCAGCAAAAGGAAGATTGTCCATTGAACCAACAATTCCGTTCACCCTGTCCTGCACATTACACTTACGGGCATTGCTGTTAAACAAATCAATAAAGACCGGGAACAAATCAATACCGGTAATTTGTGCCGGGGTTTGTTGTGCCAGCACCATTGTTTGTCCGCCGGTGCCGCAACCAATATCAGCGATGCGGGATTTGCTGGTGAGGTTTTCCACAAAGCTAAATGCTCTTATGGTGACATCGGGGCTGCCTGGCCCCTGGCGTTCTATTGCTGAAAAATATTCGCAGATCAGGCTGAAATCAAATTCATGAATGGATGTATTATCGTCTGACATGATGATAAATTTTAAATAATTAAAACAAGACAGCATATACTTATGCTAATCTGTTTTGGAACAGAAATAAGTTAAGAAATTTCCGGCCGTAGTGGCCGGGAGTAACTAAAGGGATAACCCAGGTGCAGCACCAAAGGTTATTTACATTACCAAATCCGCTTTATATTTTAACATCCAGAGTTTTTAGTAAGATAAAGGTATCTGTTTCCTGAACAAAAGAAACAACCTATGACACTTATTTTATAGTTTCATATAAATCATTCCATTTTTTTTGTTCTGCCGCCCATTTTTGTTTTTCAGCCACATCTGATTTTGCCATTACCCTGTTGTATTCTGAAATATCAGCCAGGTAGCTTACCGCTTTCTTATACTGCAGTTTATCTTTATCAGCCAATGGTGTTTTCTTAGCAAATATTGAAACCGCCTTTTGATAAGGCTGAGAAGCTGCATTCAGGGCAATACCATAGTCTTTTTCCAGGGCTTGTTTTTTTGCAGCATCAGCATTGGCATTTTCTTTTGCCCCGTTGATGCGGACGGCTTTATTAATAAAGTAATCGCCGGTATATAGAAAAGGCAGTTCAGAACCAGGTTTGAGTATTGCTGATTTATTAAAAGCTTTCAGCATCTTGCTTTCCAGTTCTGGAGCGTTGGCAGGCAAAGCAGCTTTTTCATCCTGCGGGTTAAGTTCATCATATATCAGTTCACCCATTACCTGCCATGCTTTATAATTGTCCGGCGATGACAGCACCAGTGATTCGAGGGTTTTCAGTTTCTCCGGAAATTTACCCGCTAAGCCAACAGCAAAATCCACTTCATCAAACCTGAAAAAATCGCTCAAGGGATAAAGCTCTGATCCGTTCTTTTTGTATTTCTTAAATGAAACCATATCCTTCTTTCCAAAAGCATAGGTAACCATAAAGCGGTAAACTGATTCAAAACCTTCTCCTGCAATTTTATTATCGGCCAGTCTGCCATAGTACTTTGCTGCCTCATCCTTAGCGCCACTGTTTTCGGAGGTGACAGCGGCTAAAATCAGCACATTCGTATCCAGTTGCACAGGCAGCAGTTTTTTTTCAATCAGCAGGTCGGAATATCTTACTGCGTTCTTCAGCTTAGAAAAAGCTATTGTCCAGTTTTTCGCTGAATAGTCTTTGTAGCCATCATTGTAATAATAAGAATACAGATTAACCGGGGCATTCTGGTAAATCGCATCTGTTACCAGTTTCATTGTTTTGTCCATTGTCGTGTATTTGCTGAACGCCGCCTCTGCATCAGCATTTAACTGGTCGCCTGCTGTTGTCATCCTGTTCCTTTCGTCCATGGCCAGGGTGCTGTAAACAGCCGCCTTCAGCAGAAATGCCTCTGCATTGGAAGTAAACCCCGGGGCTGCCCATGCCTTATCCAAATCAGCCTTGGCTTTTTCATCCAAACCTGTTGCAAGCGAATTTCTGATACTGGTATAATCCTGGGCATAGCCGTGGTAAGAGAACATTATTATAGTTAATAAAACAAATAACTGCTTCATGAATTAAGTAATTTTTGCGCCTGAAAATAGAAAAAAAGAAGACTGATAAAATACCGTCTTGCCACATTTCCAGGCAATTCAGGTAAATACCGAAAAAGAATAGCGAAGACGCAACCAGCCTCAGAGCTTTACCTCCGTTCCATCGCCTTTGATTAAATATACTGCAGTTACTTTTACCGGAAGGCTTTCTGCTTTGTCTTTAAACCTTGCGTTGATTGATTCCTGGTTTTCTTTTATCCAGTTGTCAACACCATTCTCATCAGCAGGCTCTTTTGAACTGATAAACATTTCGCCATAAGGTGTAACAACTTTGTACTTGTAGGTGAAAAATGTTGGCATAATTAAACATTTAATGGTTAATGAAGATTTTGTAATGTTGGTTTCTGGCTATCGTCTAAAAAAGAAATGATCATTTGCAGGTCCCTTTATCCTTATTCAAAACACATCTTATCTGCCATGAGCATTACCATGACCTCTTGTTTTGCAGAACAGGCACATTGTAAAGAGATCTGAAACTCCCGGTAATTAATCCTTCTTTTCATTTCCTTGCCTGTCAACATTTATATATTTACTTCCTTTCTTGACCCTGATATCGTTGGCATCGTTTTGTATCCATACTATATCATCATAAATAAACCCGACAACTATCTTGTTTTCTTTATTGATGACACCCCATTTGCTATCTTGTTTTGCTGCAGCATAACCTTCTTCAAAATACTTGGCTTCTTCATACTGAAAGGGGATTACTTCTTTGCCTTTTGGATCGATAAAGCCCCATTTGCCATTCAGTTTTACTGATGCAAGGCCTTCTGAGAATAGAGTTGCCGCTTCATATTTCATGGGGATAACCATTTTCGTGGTTTTATCAATGAATCCGGCTTTCCCATTCAAAACGAGTTTGCAGAACCCTTCTCTGAATCCGCCCACTTCATCGTATTTGGCAGGCACAGCCACTTTACCTGTTGAGTCGAGGAGGCCATAGCGTTGTTTCTTGCCATCCCATGTTTCGAGAGGTGCATAGCCCTCTTCGAAACGAATTGCTATAAGAAAACCACTGTAGGCAAACGGGGTTAGTGCCTTGCCCGATGCATTGAAGATGGCAATCTTTCCGGAAGGAGTGGCATCCATGTTAGAAAATTTGTGCCCTATATTCAGGGCAAACAAATTGTAGCCAAGACATTGTGCTCGATCATACTTGATTGGGTGTATCAGCTTACCTTTTATATCAATAATTCCCCACTTGCCTCCTTTGTTATTTGAATAATCTGCACCGATGTTAACTTCTGCATATTTGCCATCGGTAAACTCGTAGGCAATATCGTAAACCGGCTTAATGACAACCTTTCCTGTTTCATCTTTGTATCCATATTTGTTGGTTTTTTCGTCTAAGAAAGGTTCAGGTTTCTGTGCAGTGGCAAAAAAGACAGAACCGATAAGAATTACGAGGAGTGTGATTCTTTTCATTGGTTTTTGTTTTAAGACAAGTTAGTCCTTTTTTAATAAATGGCATCGCAGACCGGTTTTGTCGTTTTCCGGATACTGTCTCCAGATTAGTACGGGCCGCTGTTGATGATGATTATCAAATCTGTCATTGAGTACTATCATTTTTTATCGCCTTAGAGGTATGGTAAATTGAGTAAAAGCATTTTATGAAAAATTGTCACAGGCAATTCAGTTTGCTGGGCTTATTCATACTGTTTTGCTTCTGTTCTACTAAAGCCTGGACACAGGATGGTTACTGGCAACGATATAGCGTAAAGGATACAATGACGGATATTCAGAAACTCATCAAGAATTTTTATAAGAATTTCAATCCTGCACACCATAAGTTTTCCGCCAAAACAGGCGACATGGGTTTGTCTTACGAGTATAGCTACTATTCAACTGTTGATAAAAAAAATCATATCCACCGCGGACATGTGGCATGGGAATGGACAAACCCTTCTTCCATGAAACCGGGTGATAAATTAACCGTAAAGGGAATTATCTCCAACCTGACCGGAGAGCCGGGGAATATCTCTGCTTATGCCATGTTAGGGTCATATGCGTTTATGAAACCTGAACCCGGCAAACTCTCCTATGCCACACCAAACGGGAGTACAAAAATTGCAGGTACTGCTGAAGTGCCTAAACCCGGAATTGGCAGGGATGGAAAACTTATACCCTATCTATACATCAAATTCGTTTTATCTGGTGGTAATGAATTTAATTGGGTGGAAAGAACAATTACGTATAAGTGGATTCCTAAAGCCAAGGTTACACAACCTCCGGCAACAACGAATGCAGCCATTGCCGGGACTTACAAAACTGATTTTGATGAAATGACACTTAGCATTTCTGGTAATAAAGTAACGGGTACATATAAATGGAAAGATGGAAGAATTGAAGGTACGCTGAATGGCGCCACACTAACCGGCTGGTGGTATCAGTCGAATGGCAAGGGCAGGTTCATTTTCAACTTCAACAGCACTTTCACAGCTTTTACAGGAAAGTGGGGCTACAACAACAGTGAACCCAGCAGTGCCTGGAATGGGACAAAGAGTCCATAACTGAAGTGATATTTTTTGCTGTTGGTCTTTTGCCTGCCCGCATATCTGAACACAAGACACAATTTTCTGGCGGAGGTATGACAGCGGCGTACTATTTTCCCGGAACAGCCACAGCGGCTGAAAAGAGTATTCCCCAATACGATAGCTGTATTCTTCGATACGGTGGCAGTTTTCTTTGATACAGATGCTCTATTCCCCGATACGGTGTCAGTATTCTCCGATACGATTACTCTATTCCACGATACGGTGACAGTTCTCTTCGATACGATTGCTCTATTCCCCGATACGGTGACAGTTCTCTTCGATACGGTGACAGTATTCTCCGATACGGTGACAGTTCTCTCAAAGATGATGGCAGTTTTCTTTTTGCGGCGGAAAGATTTTTAACCACAAAGGGCACAAAGTGTTTCGCAAAGGACGCAAAGGGGTGTTGCCAGGGCATAACAGCGGCGTGTTGTTTATTGATTGCTGTTGGTCTTTTGCCTGCCCGCTTATCCGCACCAAGCACAATTAATTTGCTGCAGGCATGACAACGGCGTACTATTTTTCCGTAACGCCGGTAACGGCTAAAAAAACCGGGTTCTGTTATTTGCTATGTATCGTTGTGATTTAAGAAAATCGGCTTTGACATTTGTACATAGATGTTGTAGCCAATCGGGTTGTGTTTCATTCCTTATTTGAGCAAATAAAGCCAGTACATAACCCCACTCCATTTGTGTTAAATAACCGGAACTGGACCATCCGGAATTAAACGTTTTAAAGGCAGCATTTGCATTGAATATTCCCATACCAAAAAACATGGTGGTCATATCTGTCATCTTCTCATCGTTTTCTTCCATCCTGTTTTCACCCAATAGTTTTATGTGGGAAATTTCGTGAGCTATAGTGGCCACTAATTCTTCGGGCTCATCAAGCAACTCCCGGGCAATGGAGATTTCATATGTATCTGCTTCTTGTTTACCCCAGTAAAGTCCACCTGGAGTGCCCTCTGTAATATATCTCAGCTGCTCATCATAAAAGTCAATTCTGATTTTTTCAAACGGCACTTCCATTTGCTTTGATACAATTTCAAGTGCTTCAAAAGCTGCCCTCTCACTCCCGTCAAACCTTACAGGGAAACAACTTCTGTCTGGTATTAATACTCTTCTGTTCTTTGTTGCAGGTCTCCCAAAAATATCCAGTAAATGTGAGAATGAATTTTCGAGCCAAACCCTGTTTTCTTCATCAACCGGACATCCAGCAGGGTCAAATACATCAAAAGGCAATTCATCAGTTTCCTGATATGCCTCCACTCCTGCCAGCATTTCAGGTTTTAGCCCCCGACTGATAATTTCCTCCTTAATAATCTGAATTGCATCTGCTGTCAGGCCTTCACTGTTTTCTGCCAGTATATGGATTAACTGCTGGTTTGTAATTCCCTGGTAGTAATCCTTTATTAATTGTAAATCGATTCCAGAACTCATATACTACAATCAGATAATGATTAATCAATGGATTTAGTTTGTTACCAATAGATAAATAAATATACGAAGGGTTTTATTATGTAAAATAACTGAGATGCAACTACTATCCGGGAAATGTAATGCGTTATACTGTGTATGCCGACATACAGGCCAATGGTGCCTGCCTGCCATACCTCTGGCAGGTAAACCGGGCAAGCAGGGCCGGGAACGTATAAATGCAATAACAAACAAAGGCCGGTGTAATCGCAGAGAGAAGATGTGACTGTTCTCTAATCCCGGTAGATTAACTTAGTATTATTCCTTCGGCGGACTCCTGAATAATATCTATTTTAGCAATCAGACAGAGAGTAAAATATCCCTGTTAGTTATTTCGTTTAAGCCACAAATCCAAACCGTGAGAAATTATTTTTCCAGCCTGCTGCTGTTGCTGCCTTTTGGTCTCATTGCACAAAAATCTGTTGACCTTGATAAGTTTCGTTTCTCTGTACAATTCCGTTCATTGCCAACTGTCAGGATTGACTCCACTTACAGAACATACGATGTAAATGTAGAAACCACAAAACTGATGAATCCTCTGCTGGCCGAACTACAACCTGAAAATTCAGTACGGCTTGAAGGGTGGAAAAAATTACCAGAGCAAGGCCATATATCAATAGCGGTAAAAATTGGCGACCTGGTACCGGGTGATGTATCATTGAAAGAACGGACAATTGCCAACAGAAACGGCAACGGTATTATTACCGGCAACAAAACCTACTACTACCAGGAAGTGGCTTATACGTTTGAAGCCGAAGCTATTGTTACTGACTACAAGGGAATGCATATCCTTGATGAACAATTAGCCAGCCGGTCTTATAAAAGGGTGTACAGAAGCCCGGAGTTTGCAAACAAAGTAATCGCTTCTGGTTATTTCCTGGCGAACTCGCTGGCTGTTACCAAAGAACTATTCCGTGAATCAGTGACTAATGCTATGCACATTCTGAGTGAAAGGCTTAACCAAAACTTTGGTTACGAAGCTGTAACTGCCAATGATATGATGTGGGTGATCGACAGCCGCAAACACCCGGAATATGATGACTGGCGTAAAGCAATCAGACAAATTAATGATGTTTTGTTCTCATTAAACGCCAGCACACCTGCTTCGAATGCAAAACAACTGGCGGAGCCAGCCATCAGTTATTTTGAAAAAATAAAATCAGAATATTCTTCATCAAACCGGCACGACAGGAAACTCCGGTATGGCTGTTATTATAATCTGGCAGTGCTGTACTATTACCTTGATGACCCGCAGGCAATGATGAAAGAAGCCAACGGACTGGAGTTAAATGATTTTGATGCCAGGGATGCTAAAGGATTTAAAGAAACCGCTGCCTGGCTTAAAAGAGTATTTGAACAAAACAATATCTACACCCGGCACTTCTCTATTGATACTGATTCTTTTAAAGGCCCCTTTGAGAAGTTGGATATTTCGGTGAAGTGAGCCATCAGTTTTATGCTTTAGTGACCAATACAGAAAGCCGGGCACTTTATTATTTCCTTTTGCAGGTTGCAGTATACTAATTGCGGGGTCGGGATTTCTTGGCAAGGGTAGTATCTAATTAAGTGTGGAGGTAAAACTTACGGCTCTATTGAGCCGGTACCTGCCTGCCGATAGGCAAGTTTCGTTTGAAACGAAGCACAACTACCCTATTATTTTCTTATTGGATTTGGAATACTAGTAGAACTGGGGAACGATGGCGGGAAGAATCATCATCTTTTGTAGCCACATATTAGTATTTTTGCAAAGATTCAAACCTGAAAATCCTATTTCTAATTTTTTGATGCTGATACTATAATGAGAAGACAGATATTATTCTTGACAATGACTCTTTTATGTTTAAAATTGTCGTCCCAGCAATATTCATCTCATTGGCAATGGCTAAACCCTAAACCTTCTGGCTTTAACAATAATAATATCTGTTTCTCAGACAGCAGCAATGGGTTTATTTTTACTGACGGAGGTGAGTTAATTCACACAACTGACGGAGGTGAGCATTGGACAATCCAACAAAGGTTTTTTAATGCAACGGTCATGGATATCCATGATTCTACAGGCATTATTGCAGGTTCCTCAAATGCAATATATGTGAGTACTGATAATGGGGATAGCTGGCAAAAGAAAGTGGTTACGACAAACTATAATCCTTACTTCCAATTTGTTCGGGCAGTGAGCAGGGATACTTTATTAGCCCTTAATTCAAATAATTCTTCACTATATCGAAGTATTGACAGAGGAATGACATGGTCGGTTATTCTTTCTAATGTAGTATTGAATAATAATCTTTCATTTCATTTTGTGAATTCAAAAACAGGTTTTCTGGGAAATTACGCAGGCATTCAAAAAACAAATAATGGAGGTATTTCCTGGCAAACTGTTTATTCCGGATATGGAGGAATCTTAGCAATACATTTTTTAAGTGAAACAGTTGGGTATGCCTATAGAAGCAATCATAGTATTCTTAAAACAACTGATGGTGGACTTACGTGGAATGCTTCGAGCTTTAATTATTTTGACATCTTCAGTTTCTTTCATATTAATTCAAGCATCATTTATGCAGCAGGAGAAAACTACTTTTATAAAACAACCGATGGTGGAGTCAATTGGAGTGTAGTGTCACCCCCCAGCGAAAGCGGGGGTTACAGATTTAATGCAATTCATTTTGTGAACGACAGAAAAGGATTTGTAGTAGGCACATCTGGAAAAATCCTTTCAACTTCAGATGGCGGGTTAACTTGGAAACAATATGGGATTACGCATTTAGATATTACAACACTCCGTTTCCCTTCAACTCAGGTGGGTTATGCGACGGATTGGTTAAGTGTTTATAAGACTGTTGATAAAGGCCAAAACTGGCAACCAGCCAATCTTACCCTCACAAATCAGAACAGCTGGTTTACACATTCATGGTTTCAGAATAAAGATTCGGGCTTTATTATTTCAAAAAGCCCTGCTCTGTTTTATAAAACCAAAGATGGCGGACAAACCTGGCAGGTTAGCAATCCTCTGCCATGGGGCTACGATTATGCGCTGGATCTGGATTTTGTAAGTAATACAACCGGTTATCTCTGTATGTATAACTCGACATGGGCATGTCAGCTTTTCAAAACAAACGACGGAGGAGAAACGTGGAATTATATTGGTGTCTCGTATGATATTTTTAAACGGATAGATTTTGTTAACGGGAAAACAGGATATGGAGTAACCGATCACAAAATTCTTAAAACTGTTGACAGCGCAAAAACATGGCTGCCGGTTCTTGAAAACAGTTCTGACCAGTTCAATGGCGTTCATTTTATCAATGAGGCAACAGGCTACAGTTTTGGCGATAATGGGCTAATGAAAAAGACTATTGACAGTGGTGCCACCTGGTCTAATGTGCCTATGCCCTATACTCATATCCTAAATGCTTATTTTTTTAATGAGCAGGTAGGTTACATAACGGGAGATACCTATAACAATGGAATTCTCAAAACCTATGACGGCGGTAATACATGGCACAAAGAATTTCCCCTGATACTTAAAACCTTCGTCTCAACTGCCGATACAACAATGTATAATGCCGGCAGCAGAGGAAAGATTGTAAGCCAGGCAATATCAGGTTATAACCTTGACTCTGTTTTGATAAAAAATATTACACCCTGCAGCGCAGATTTTTCAGCCTATCTTTCAGTAGCTTTTGGTAGTTTAGACAGTATCCGGGTTGAATACGGCCGTTCAGGATTTACCAATCATATTTTATTAACACCTTCCTCTGTCGCCAATAATACCGTAAAGCTGGTAAAGAGTCTGCATAACCTTGAGCAAGACAGTATCTATTATTACAGATTACATTTCGTTTATAAAGGAACCCATATATACAGCGACGAAGGCTTCTTTAGAACCTTGCCACTACCCAAACCTACCATTACGGTAATCAGAGACACACTAATTTCCTCAGCCAATAACAATAATCAGTGGTTTTTGAATGGCCAGCCGATTGCTGGGGCAAACGGAAAGTATCTGAAAGCTACGGCCTCTGGAAACTACACAGTTCAAGTAACCGAACAAGGTTGCCTTAGCGAGATATCAAATGTAATCAGCTATGTAGTAACCTCCATTGACCAAGTCTTAGCCAGAGAGGTTACCCTTTTCCCAAATCCAAACTCAGAGAATCTTTATATAAAGAATAATACCAGCAAGATTTTAGAATATATAATAACAGACCTTTATGGGCATGAATTATATTCCACTAAGTCGAATGCAAGCATGGTACTCATTCCTTTTAAAAATCTTTCTACAGGTGTATATCTGGTAACAATAAAAGAGAATGGGAATAAGAGTTCGGTGACAAAAAAAATTATAAAGCAATAATAAATAAATCGGATCTATTGAGCCGGTACCTGCCTGCCGATAGGCAAGTTTCGTTTGAAACGAAGCCCAACTACCCTGTTGTTTTCATTTTCTTTTGATTTGGTAAGACTAAGGAGTACAGGGGTTGGTTTTTTAACCGCAAAGGGCACTAAGTGTTTCGCAAAGGACGCAAAGGGGTGTTGCGGGGCATAACGGCGGCGTGTTGTTTATTGCAGAACACTGACTAGGTAAAAAGGCCAATGTCGCCTGCCTGCACACATACCAACTCACTGGCAGAAAAGGCCGGGAACGAATAAGTGAGGGAGACGATGGCGGAAAAAATAAACGCCGAGTCGGCAATACCAGACTCGGCTGCGAAGAAATATTTACTCCGGCTGTTTTATTTCCAGCATGAAAGAACCAACATAAGAACGCTGATTGTTGCCAGATACATGAACAACCAAGGTGGCATTCCCTGGTTTATCAACCTTTATCATAAATTTTTTTCCTTCTTTATGTCTGATTGTTCCGCCGTATATAGAAGGTTCAAGGCTTTGACCTTCCTTTAATTTATAATCAATCGTTATTTCAGTTTCTTTTCCTGCAATTAATTCGGTAAGGGATATGTCAAAATCATTGGCTACCAGAAATGTTACAGGCTGCTTTTTGTAAGCCTTAACCGGCCTGCCATTTTGAATAGCTGGAGTCCAGTTAGGTCCTTTTTTTATGACCCTCATTACTTCTTCTTCCATTCCATATCCATGGTTAGTAAGCGACCGAATATCATATGGCTGTCCTTGTTTATCCACAATAAATTGGAGAATAACGGTGTATTTACCAGCAGGTGCTCCGTTGTCAACCGGCACTGTAGTATTTAGTGATTTTTCCAGGTATTGTTTCCATGCTTTATCACCTCCAGGAAAAGCAGCTTCCACCTCGACCTTATCAAATACCTTGTTTTCTGCATCTGCAATGGAAGTTGATTTTTCCTCGGGAATTGGAGGAGGCATTTCTTCCCTGTTCCCTGTTTGAGCATTTGTAACGAATGTGATGGTTAATGCAATTAAAGCGAATTTAAAGTAGAGCATCGCTGTGTATTTTTTTTAGTTACCCAATCAAATGTACGGAAAACACACCTATTCTTACCCTTCTTTTTTTCACTTCCATCGTCTCTTCTTTCCGGCCTTGTACATAGCAAGGATGCCCGGCAGTAAAAAATTTGAAACTCAGCACAACTACCTTATTATTTTTATTTTCTTATTGGTTTGGAAGAATAAGGAGAATTGGAGGCAGAGAAAATGAATATGTCCTGATTGATTATAAACCCTTCTCTAGATTTCTTTCAATTACTGGAATTGAATCTGATTTTGCATAGTCATAAAATGATAATTTGTTTTCAACAGTTTCAGTAAAATGGATTTCGATGCCAGAAATTTTAATAGGCGGAATCTGGCCTGGATGTTTATATAAAACTGTATCATCGCCTTCGTTAACAACCATATTAAAAAGTGATGACAAAAAATAATTTGGGACTTTTACGTCTAAACAACTATCATTTAGACCTCTAGATAATATGTAAACTTCAATCTCATTTCTGAATTCATTCCAAATTGGCTCCATTTCGGATTTAGCTAAATACTTCATTCTTTTGTTTGAAAATCTATAGAATATATTTCAAAAAAAATTCCCATTCGCATGATACGAATGGGAATGGGAATCAATTATTACTTCACCTCCTCATACGGCACATCCGTAACATTATCTCCGGAAGTTGCGCCAGCATTCCCGCCGCTTTGGGCGGGACCTTCACCAGCTCCGCTGGGTTCGGCTTGTGTATTCTCTTGTGTTGCTTTGTACATGTCTTCACTTGCGGCTGTCCAGGCGGCGTTTAAGGCGGCCATGTGTGTGTCAATACCGGCAAGGTCTTGAGCCTTGTGGGCTTCTTTCAGTTTTTCGGCTGCCTGCTCAATAGCGGTTTTCTTTTCGGCAGGTATCTTGTCGCCGTATTCCTTCAGTTGCTTTTCTGTCTGGAACACCAGCCCATCGGCCTGGTTCAGTTTGTCCACTCTTTCCCTTTCGGCTTTATCGGCGGCTTCGTTCATCCTGGCTTCGTTCTTCATCTTTTCCACTTCTTCTTTGCTTAAGCCGCTGCCTGCTTCAATATGTATTTTCTGTTCTTTACCGGTGCCTTTGTCTTTTGCGGTAACGTGTAAGATACCGTTGGCATCAATATCGAATATCACTTCAATCTGCGGTACGCCCCTTGGTGCCGGTGGTATGCCATCGAGGTTGAAGATGCCGAGACTCTTGTTGTCTTTCGCCATGCTCCTCTCCCCTTGCAGCACATGTATCTGCACACCGGGCTGGTTGTCGCTGGCTGTGCTGAAGGTTTCCGACTTTTTGGTAGGAATGGTCGTGTTGCTTGGAATAAGCGGGGTAAGCACTCCGCCCAGTGTTTCGATACCGAGTGTAAGCGGGGTTACGTCGAGCAGCAGCACATCTTTTACTTCGCCGGTTAATACGGCACCTTGTATAGCTGCACCCACGGCCACCACCTCATCGGGGTTAACACCACGGTTGGGCTTTTTGCCAAAGAATTTTTCTACAATCTCCTGCACTTTCGGAATCCTTGTGCTTCCGCCCACCAGTATCACTTCATCAATTTGTGAAGTGGACAGGCCGGCATCTTTCAATGCAGCCTCGCAAGGCTTCAGGCAGCGGGCAAAGAGGTTATCGGCCAGTGCTTCAAATTTGGCACGGCTCAGTTTTTTAACGAGGTGCTTGGGCACACCGTCAACTGCTGTTATGTAAGGCAGGTTAATTTCTGTTTCGCTGGATGAAGACAGTTCCACTTTGGCTTTTTCTGCTGCTTCTTTTAAGCGCTGCAGGGCCATGGGATCTTTGCGCAGGTCAATGGCTTCATCGGCTTTAAATTCGTTGGCCAGCCAGTCCATAATCACTTTGTCGAAGTCGTCGCCACCGAGGTGTGTATCACCATTGGTGCTTTTTACTTCAAACACACCATCGCCGAGTTCGAGAACGGAGATATCGAAAGTACCGCCGCCGAGGTCGAATACGGCAATCTTCTGGTCATGCTTTGCTTTATCGAGACCATAAGCCAGCGCAGCGGCTGTAGGCTCGTTTACGATACGTTTTACGGTAAGACCGGCAATTTCGCCAGCTTCCTTGGTAGCCTGGCGCTGGGCATCGTTAAAGTAAGCCGGAACGGTAATAACGGCTTCGGTAACTTCCTGTCCGAGGTAGTCTTCGGCCGTTTTTTTCATCTTTTGGAGCACCATGGCAGAAATTTCCTGCGGGGTATAAAGTCTGCCATCTATGTCAATACGAACGGTATTATTGTCACCTTTTACCACTTTGTAGCTCCAGTGGCTTATTTCTTCGGTCACTTCGTCAAAACGGCGGCCCATAAAACGCTTTACTGAAGCGATGGTATTTTGGGGGTTAGTGATGGCCTGGCGTTTGGCCGGGTCGCCCACTTTACGTTCGCCATTCTTCAAAAAAGCCACAATGGAGGGGGTGGTACGGCGTCCTTCATCGTTGGCAATTACCACCGGCTCGTTTCCTTCCATTACGGATACGCAACTGTTGGTGGTACCTAAGTCAATTCCAATTATCTTTCCCATGATTCTTTTTTTTGTACTAAAGGGTTGACAATGATTGTGCCGGGCGGCGGAAAGTGCAATTTTGTCAGGCTGGCAGGGACTTAAAGAGACTTTTATTCACGCAGAGGCACAGGGAGCACAGAGAAATATTCAGGCAGCTTATCTTTGAAAAAAGGAACTTTTATGGCTACTTCTGTTGGGGACAAGCTCAGGATAAAAGCAGGTTTTATGCTGCTCACCGTTAATGCACCGGCTGATTTTAAAAAGGGGCTTGGTGCTTTGCCCGCCGGAGTAAAGATTTCTGATGCAGGAAAACAGTATAACCAGGTGCATTGGTTTGTGCAAAACAAAGCACAGATGGAAAAGCAACTGAGCAAAGTGATGAAACTTCTGCAACCGGAAGTGACTGTGTGGGTGTATTATCCCAAAGGCACATCGGGCATACAAACCGACCTGACGAGGGACAAAGGCTGGGACTGCCTGCTGGCCGAAGGTGATAAACTGACATGGATAAGCCTGATTTCATTTAACGAAACCTGGAGTGTGTTTGGTTTCCGTGCCAAAACGGATGCGGATAAAAAGAAAGAAGCGCAGCCAAAAGCAGAACGGGAAATCTTTAACTGGGTGAACCCGAAAACCAAAGAGGTAAAACTGCCTGATGACCTGGCAGCGGCATTAAAAAAGAATAAGGCGGCTGCTACTTACTTTGATACACTTTCTTTCACCAATAAGAAAGAATACATCGAATGGATTGTAACCGCCAAACGGGAAGAAACCAGGAAAGAGAGAGTAGCAGGCACTATTGAACGGCTTGGCAGAAACTGGAAGAACCCGGGTAACAGGTAGACTGAAAATTGTTAGGTATTGCTATTCTATGCTCTTGCACATTGTTTTCTGTGATGCCAAATTGAAAAAATAGTATCCCAATCCTTTAAAGCAATCAGATATTGGAGTATTCCTAGTTACAGAGTATGCTCTTGGATTATAATCGCTAAAAAAACTTTTTACATAAGCATCAATTTTCCAGAAAGAACCATCAAGAGTATAACTTGGATAGTTCTGTTTCAGTTCCCAAAAAGAAGCTTGTTGAATTTTGTCTTCCAGATTTTCCCAATCTTCTGGTTTTAGTTCTTTGACAAACTCGTCAACAATTTTACACCCCGGCCCAATACTTCTTATACCATTCCTATCAGTGTATGTAACTTCTTTGCCATAATCATTTGCACCATATTCAACATAATGAAGCAATATCTGTTTATTTTTCTTCCATATTGTAATCACTTGACCATAGTCGCAAAATGTCTGTCTGTGCCACACCCGATATACCCCATCTGCATCATATCCATTCAATTTTTTCAAATGAACACAGGAATCAATTGGTGAAGTTCCTCCTAAATCTTTGTCAGTTGAATCAATCATTTTGTTTAGTGCAATGAAAAACGAAGTATCATTATTAGCGTATGCATTAATAATTTTGTAATTCAGTTCAGAGGTATCGTAAAATCCATTTTGACTAAGCTTATTTAAGTGCTTTCTGATTACAGAATCCTTATTATTAAATGGCAAAGATTTCTCCTGGCTATTCTTACAGGCGATAAAAGTGAATAATATGACAATGACATAAAGTCTCACTAAAAATAAACGGAGATAATAGCAATTCATTGTATTTGACATGTGAGATTCAAGAAAGAAAGTTAGTATTATATTCACATTTCACTCATGCAATTTGGTTAAATTTGGTTATTCAATCAAGCACATGAAGACCAAAGGTTTTGTCATCCTCTTGAGTTTTTATTTTTATTCCTGCGCCACCGCACAAAAAATAAACCCTGAGAATCCTGATCAGTCGCCGGGCAATTTTAAACTGGATTCACTGCCCAATTCGGAAATCAACATTCCCATACAGGTGAACCTGAAACCGATGTATGCGATGGCAGAAAAGAGTGTGGACACTCTCTTCACCTCACCTAAATACCCGGACGAATGGGTGCAGGACGGCTGCGATGTGCGGTACAAATATTCTTTCCGCCGCAGCAAGCTGCAAATAAGCGGTGCGGGCAGTTCGCTGAACCTTGGCTTTACCGGTTACTATAAGATTGTTGGCTCTACAAGGCTGTGCGTAAGAGGCACTGTGGTTTCACCATGGACACCGCCCTGCCGCTGTGGTTTTGATGAGCCGGAACGCCGGGTGAATGTATCATTTACCAACTCAGTAAATGTATTGCCCGACTATAAAGTATCAGTAAACTTCAAACGGAACGAACCACAGCCATTGGATAAATGTGAGGTCTGCTTTTGGGGACAGGACATCACCAAACAAGTTTTGAAAGGACTGATTGCAGAACTGGATGCTGCAAAAAAAGACCTTGATAAGAACTACGGCAGTGTTGACCTGAAACCCCGCTTTCAGCAGGTATGGGACCAGATGAATAAAGTATATAATCTCTATGGACTTGGCTGGCTGCAGGTGAACCCACAAAAGGTGCGTATCAATAACCTGTACGTAAAGAATGATTCGCTGAACATTTTTCTCGGCTTATCGGCAAAGCCTGTCATCAGTTTTGAAAGGCCGGTGGAAAAGTACAGCAAGATACCCAACCTCTCTCCTTTCAGTCGGCAACAGGGATTTTCTATTTTCTTAGATGCAGTGCTGAGTTATGATTCGCTCAGTAATATCATAAACCAGAACCTGAAAGGTTTTGAATACAATTTCAAAAAGGCATTTGTAAAGAAGAAATTCATTGTTGACGAATGTAAAGTGTATGGTGGCGGGTTTGAGAAACTGATTATCAAAGTGAATTTTTCCGGCACCAATACCGGTGTAGTTTACTTGGTTGGTAAACCGGTTTACGACAAAGAAAAACGCACCATCGAAATCCGTGATGTGGATTTTGATGTAAAATCGAAGAATGTACTGCTGGGCTCGGCTGACTGGATATTTGATAAAAAGATTACCAACGAAATTCAGAAGCAGGCAAAGTTTGAGCTGGGCTCTTATATTGATACGGCTAAGTTTACCATGAACCAGCAACTGAACAGGGAACTGATGAAAGGCATCCGCAGCTGGGGAAATATTAAAGATATCAGCCTGATAGGCATTTATCCGATGCAGCAGCACTTAGTCATCAGGAGTAATTGTACCGGCGACCTGGCGGTGAAGGTGGAATCCATCAACTTCAGTCTGTAGGTTCTTCCTCTGTAATCCGGAAAGAAAAATTCCGTTGTGCCAGGTAGCTGAACACTACGACTATCACCGTTGTAAACACCTGCGCAATTACAGGGTACAATTGCAGCACTTCCACAAATGTTTTCAGCAGGATATAGTTAAGCGCCAGGTTAAACATGGCAATCATAAAATAGCGGAACAGTTGTATCCGGCCTTTCATTTTCGAATCGCTGAACACCACATACTTCGACATAAAAAAGCCAATAGGAAACGTTACAAAGAAGGAAACAGCCAGTGCCGCCACATGCGCCTTCATGGCGTAAAAGCCAAAATCAAAATCTTTTTCGTGGAAGATATACTTAAAGCTGACTACATATACTATAAAACCCAGCAGCACATTACCGCCACCCGTTGCGGCGTAGCGATAGGTTTGCAGTGGCATTATCTTCCGGAAAGGCGGATAGAAAAAGTCAATAATTGGCAAGATAAAATCCCTGGCGCTATGTAGCTGTTTTCTCACGGGGCACAAAGTAATTGAAACAACAGGCAAATGCCAAATCCGAACCGTATTTTTGCGCCAATTAACAGGAAATAAATGAGTATTGTATCTATAATAAGGCCGTTTGTGGTTAAAGCCCTGAAAGACTTATACCAGGCCGAACTAACAGAACAGGAACTGACCATCAACAGCACCAAGCCGGAGTTTGAAGGCGATTATACCATTGTGCTTTTTTCTTTTGTCAAGCAATTAAAGAAGTCGCCGGAGCAATTAGGCAATGAACTGGGCGAAAAATTAGTGAATGATAACCCGGCTGTCTTCTCTGCTTTTAATGTAATCAAAGGTTTTCTGAACCTTACAGTAAGTGAGGGCTACTGGGTGAATTTCTTACAGAAGAACTACGCCGACTCTGCTTTCGGCTCTATGCCCGCCAACGGGCAAAAAGTGATGGTGGAATACTCCTCACCAAACACCAATAAGCCGTTACACCTTGGACACCTCCGCAATATTTTCTTAGGCTGGAGCATTGCCGAAATACTGAAGAAAAGCGGCTATGAAGTGTATAAGACTTGTATTTCCAACGACAGGGGCATCCATATCTGCAAAAGCATGATAGCCTGGCAACTGTTTGGCAATGGAGCCACTCCTGAAAGCACAGGCATAAAAGGTGACCACCTGGTAGGTGACTATTATGTACTATTTGGCAATGAGCATAAAAAACAAATTGCCGAACTGGTGGAGAAAGGAATGAGTAAGGAAGATGCTGAAAAAGAAGCGCCAATATATAAAGCTGCCCAGCAGATGCTGGTGGACTGGGAAGCTGGCAAACCTGAAGTAGTGGAATTGTGGAAAAAGATGAACAGTTGGGTGTACAGTGGTTTTGATGTTACTTACAACCGGATAGGTGCTGATTTTGAAAAAACTTATTATGAAAGTGAAACTTACCTGTTAGGTAAACAGGCTGTAGAAGAAGGATTAGCCAAAAATGTATTTGTGAAGAAAGACGACGGCAGTGTGTGGATTGACCTGACAGCCGATGGCCTTGACGAAAAAGTGGTACAAAGAAAAGATGGAACAGCCGTTTACATAACACAGGATATTGGCCTTGCTGAACAAAAGCAAAAAGAATTTGGCTGCCAGCAAAGCATTTATGTGGTGGCTGATGAGCAGAACTATCATTTCAAAGTGCTGAAGCTGATTTGCGAAAAACTCGGTGTACCCGGTGCTGAAGGCATCTATCATTTAAGCTATGGCATGGTGGAACTTCCCTCCGGCAGAATGAAAACAAGAGAAGGCACTGTGGTGGATGCAGATGACATGGTGGGAGAAATGGTAAATGTGGCGAGGGCTAAAACAGAAGAACTGGGCAAAGTAAAAGACTTTACAGAAGCAGAACTGAAAGAGTTGTACGATACACTGGCAATTGGAGCATTAAAATTTTTCCTGCTGCGGGTTGACCCCAAAAAGCGGATGATATTTAATCCGGAGGAATCTATTGACTTTCACGGTTTCACAGGGCCGTTCATTCAATATACACATGCAAGGATAAAATCAATACTAAGGAAACAAAAAGCAGACGGCAGGCCACAGACCACAAACCACAGTTTGCTAAAACTGGAGAAGGACCTGATTGTTTCTCTGGAACAATACCCTGTAATAATTGAGCAGGCCGTAGCCGAACACAATCCTTCGGTGCTGGCGATCTATGCTTTCAACCTTGCGAAATCGTTCAATACATTCTATACAGAACATTCGGTAATGAATGCTGAAACTGAAGAAAAGAAACAACTGCGGTTGCAATTATCGGAAATGACCGCCCATACAATTGCATCAGCTATGAGCCTGCTTGGTATCAAAGTTCCTGAGAGAATGTAGCTTTCTACTTATTCCTGAGCATCAGCACATACTTAACAGCAGCTTTGGCATCTTCAAGAGAAATTACCTTGTTCTCAGGCATTGGCACTTCGCCCCAAACGCCTTTACCGCCTTTCGTTACTTTCTCTGCCAGTTTATTGATATTCTCTTCGTTATTTTCATACTTATTTGCAACATCTCTGTATGCTGGTCCTACCAATTTCTCTTCTACTTTATGACAGGTAAGGCACAGGTTTTCCTGTTTTGCCACAATGGCCATTCCTTTTTGATAATCCGGATTTTGCGTAACATCAGTTTTTGTATCTGTTTTTACCTCAAAAGGTGTTTTCTTTTCGCTGTCGCCGCCTCCGCAAGCAATAAGCAAAGCAGTAACTGTCAATGATAGAAATACTTTTTTCATATTATTCTCTTTTAATGAAAATCAAAGATAGCAGATAATGAAAACTACCAAAAAAAGAAAGGGTCGCAGAGAATGCGACCCAATGCTTGCCGTTAGTAGTAATAATGGTTGCGACACTAAAGTTTTACAAACTTCAGCTTCATAGACAACCCATCAGTTCGTTTTGCTGCAAGGAAATATGTACCCGGTTGCAGTTTGCTTATATCAATAGTCTGACTCTTTGACGTAACTATCAGATTAATAATATTTTGCCCAACTATATTAGTTACAAAAATTTTTTCTCCAATCCAGCGGATATCATACGCTAAATCTAGTTTCAGTTCATTTGTTGCGGGATTGGGGTAAATTTTTGGCTCAAGCCATTTCGGATCTTCTGTAGGCACCGGTATTTCTGAAATAAGCGGCATATTAAGACCCTTGGAATACAAAAGTGATTCCCGAACTCCTCCGGGCTCAAAAAAGCTTCTCATCTTTTCCTTTTGCCCGGTGGTAAACATTTTAAGGCACAGGTCATTGGTCAGGTCCATAAAGTTCATATACATATCCCCGTAAGGTGCATTGCCGCAGGTAATCCTGATTGCAGATGGACAGCCTGTTGTATAACTGGCCTGTTTCGGGGTATCATCAATTCCGTCATCGCCGCAATAAGCATCACCCCAGATATGTTTCAGTCCTAACCAGTGCGCCACTTCATGAACAGCGGTTTTTCCCATTCCATAGGAGCCTGACGAGGTAACGCCAAAAGACTTATAAGAAATTACAATACCATCTTTAGCTGCTTCAGAACCCGGAACCGCAGCATACCCGGCATACTTATCCATATTGCATACCCAGATGTTGAGATAGCTTTTAGAATCCCAGGCATCATCGCCCATTTCAGTGGAAAACTTCATCTTGTCATCAGGCCCCCAGCTTGTAACAGGAGTATATTTCCGTATTATGCCGCTGGTGCTTCTTTTACGTGGATCAGAAATGGCCAGCTGAAATTCAATTTCACAATCGGCAGCCAGGCTGCGGAAGTAAGAAGGGATGCCGGCCGTATCTGCATTTCTTTTTCTGAAATAAGTATTCAATGCCTCAATCTGGCTCAATACCTGAACATCCGAAATTTTTTCTTCGGGCAGGTGATACAGGTTATGAACCACCACGGGAATCTTCACCACACCGGTAAAAATCCTTGAAGCGGAGTTTATTTTTTTCTGTTCTGCTTCCTTTATCCTTATAGCTAAAGCTGGGTCTTTAGACAAACAAGCCTCCATATAAGAAACGGTGGAACACCTCTCCTGTGCTGACAGAAACTGAAATTGAAATAATAAAGCTGCTACTAATGAACAAACGACTGCCTTCATAGTTCCGAAAAAAAATCCTATCGTTAAAAATTAAATAATGATAATTCCCCAGGAAATTGGAAAAGAAGGATTGTTGGAATTTGCTTTGTGGTATCGCAGGATTTGAAGATTACGGATTTCTTCGGAAAGGTAGTCGTAAATATAGAATATTAAATTTAACGGACAATAGTATTTAAATAATTTTTTAAAGCTTCCGGCAATTCATTTTTCTTACTTTAACAAGTATTTCCGGCTGACAGAGGTTATTTTTGCTCATATATTATGATAATAATGAACAAACTTTTTTTTCTTGCACCTGTAATCATTATTGCAGTTGCCTGTAATAATGGCTCCAAAGATGAACCTGCAGTAAAAGTGCCGGAGCCACCCAAAACCATGACCTTTTCAATTGCGGGGAGCCTGCCCCACGATACTTCGTCCTACACACAAGGGCTTTTGTTTTACAAAGGTGAATTATATGAAGGCACCGGCAACTGGGGACAATCTAAACTTAAAAAAGTGGATTTAAAAACCGGAAAGCCAATACGGGAAATATCGCTTCCTAAGGAATACTTTGGAGAAGGGATAACTGTACTCAATGACACCGTTTACCAGCTTACGTACAAAGAGAATAAAGTATTTGTTTATGCCCTGAACGATTTCAGGAAGATCAGGGAATTTGATACCAATTTTGGCCAGGGCTGGGGGTTAACCACTGACGGAAAAAATCTTATAGTAAGCACCGGGGGGAGCGACCTTCTCTTTTACGAGCCTTCCACTTTTAAACTATTGAAGACGCAAACTGTTACTGAAGCAGGCAACCCGGCTTTTAATATTAATGAACTGGAATACATTAACGGATACATTTATGCTAATCAGTATGAATATCCCTATATCTTCAAAATTGACCCTTCTACTGGTGTGATAGTGGCTAAGGCAGATGTTACACTTCTCTGGGAAAGGGCAAAAGCAATTGACCCGAATGCAGAAGTACCCAATGGCATTGCTTATGATGAAGTAACAAAGAAAGTATATGTAACAGGCAAGTGGTGGCCTGAAATGTATGAAGTGCAATTTAGCCAGTAGCTGTTATTTTCCCACCACATAAATAACCGAACTGCATTTTTTCTTGTTGCCCAATGTTGTAAGATTTGATTTTAATCCTGTAAAGAAAGCTGAAAACAGGTTTGTTTTTCCAGACTTGTACTTACTGCTCAGCATGGATACATAAAAACTGTCGAACCACATAGGTTTGTGCTGCAGTATCTTTAAGCCGAATGATTCAGCCAGCGTTTGCATTGACAGTGGAGAAAAATGATAGAGATGGCGGGGAACATCATAAGCTGCCCAAAATTCTTTATAAGATGCCGCATCAGTTGATGTGTAATTAGGAACTGCGATTAGTAATCGTCCGCCTTCTTTCAGCAGTGATTTCAGTTTGGCCATATAGCCTTTCAAATCATGCACATGCTCCAGCACATGCCACATAGTGATGGCATCAAAAGTATTATCCGGCAACTGGTAAAACTCATCAATAGGTGATAACGCAGCAGCATAACTTTCTTTTGCCACCTTTCTTGCATCTGCATCAGGTTCAAGGCCGGTTACCTGCCAGCCATGTTCCAGCATTGCCTTTACAAAAACACCTGTTCCGGCACCTACATCCAGTAAATTGCCTTTACCACGGCCTGTCACTTTTTTTACAAGGTTACACTTTTGCCTTATCGTAAATTTTCTTACGGCGTGATATAAACGGTTAATCAGTCCCTGCGAACTGTCGGTATGTGAAATATAACTTTCTGCTTTATAGTAATGGCCAATATCTGATGCTCCCGGAACATCCTGTGTAAACCGGAAAGTGCATGAATGACATTCGAAGATGGTAAACGTTTCGTTGCTTACTGTAAAATCTTTGGCCTGCAATGCAGAAGAAATATTTGCCGAACCACAAACGGGGCACAGGCTGTAATGTATTATTTCGCTCATACTGAGCTGCAAAGTAAAACCAATTTCCGGAAACAGCCTATTTAGGGAAGTTTATGATAAGTTGAAACCGGAGTCTCTCCCGGCGAAAGTTTTCCTCCGTTACCTGCTGAAGAAACACCAACTCCATTTTCAGAAAAATACCAGCCAATAAAGAGAACAGACAGCAATGCAAGCACAGCCGCCCAAACCCACCAAAGCGATTTGGCCTTTTCAGGCTGGTTCAGCATTTCTGTCATTTCATCCGAAGTCCGCTCCATCTCTCCCACCCTCACCATATGCTCAGCCTTATCCCGGATTACTTTTTCTGCTATTACCGGCTGCTCCCGGAAAAGAGGTGTGCTTTCTGCCACAAATTTCATTTCACCGGCCAGCCCTTTGCTGATTGACCCGATTCCGCTCCAGTTTACAACGGTTCCTTCATTAATCCTTTTCTTCAGATCAAAAACAAAATCGTTGAAACGTACCACCGCTTCTCTCGCTGTGATACCTGAAACAGCACCCAGCCAGCCGTAAAAGTCGCCCGGCACATTCATTTCCTGCACTAATGAAACAGACCATGCGGCTGCTTCTGCTTTCCGGTTGGGAAAATTGACCGAGGCAGAACCTTTTTCTAAAAGAAAAGTGCCTACTCCCGGCAGGGTTAATTTGTTGTTCTTTATTAAATATGTATAGAGTTCAGAATACATTATCAGTTCTTTTGGTCGAACGAAAATACAATTCCGCCAACAAAGTTGAAACCATAAACCGGATACTGGTTCCAGCGCTGGTACTGCTTGTTGAATACATTATTGAACTGCGTCCACAGGTTGAGGTTCTTTGTTATTTTAAATTCCAGGCCGGCATTCAGGTCAAAAGCACCACCTGTATTTCCTGTGCTGCCATCTGCTTTCATATAATGCGGAGCACTCCAGGCAAACAAATCTGACTTCAGCCACAGGTCCTTAATCACCTGTACCCGCAACGCTGTTTTCACTTCAAGCGGTATCAATCCCCAGGCTTTGTTATTTACAGTAAGGCCAGTGTATTGGTTAAATTGTACTCCGGAAATAAGAGAGAATTTTTCCTGAACAGTATAACCCACTTCTCCTCCAAAATTCACCACATCCATTTCCGGCTCATTCACCACTATAAATGTCTTGGCACCATCACTGGCGGTGGTATAATCATTAATAAACAAAGGCTGATTGTTCAGCTTATTAAAGCCCACTTTGGCAGCATAGCTGAAATGGTCGCCAACAGTTCCTTTGAATCCGGCAAAGCGTTCTTCAATCCATGTATTGCTGAATGTTTCCGGGAGACGGATATATGGGTTTTGCGAGGCAAGGTACATGAAAGTGGTCTTCCGGATATAACCTGTCCAGCCTGCCTGGAAAGTAAACCGCTTATCGGATGTGCTGATGTCGGCAAGTACATTGGGGAACATTTTGAAAGTCTTATTATCCCATGATGGCCTGATACCTGCCTGCGCATTGATATTGGGTGTTTTAAAAAGAACAGACGGCGAGATATAATACATGGTATTATTGAAAGCGGACTTGCCTTTGGGTGAAAGCCGTGTCAGGTCGAAAGTAAGGCCGAGGTTCACTGCAAAAACTTTTCCAATTGTCTTCTGTAATGGGAGGTTCAAAACTGAGTTGCTTTCACTGTTCTTCAGTTTATCTGAGAAAACATCAATTTTCACTTCGGGCCAGTAAGTAAGGCCGAAAGAGGTTTTATTAATGTTGTGCATGGCCAGCCTTCCGGAAATGGTCTGATAATTTACTTTTAAAGAATCATCCGGAAAGGAAAGTGTTTGAGGCTGATAACCGTAACGGTAGGTCCTGAATTGCTTCATCCCTAATGCAGCATCCCACTGCATATTATTTCCAGATTTAAAATAGCCAGCCAGCCTGGCTTCAGTGTTGGTAAATTTCTGATAATCCATCTTGCCATCCGAGCCAACATGTTTTGCGTACAGGTTTAACCCCGCAGTCTTACCATCCCCAAACGATATACCTGCCTGAATAAACGGTGTTCGCAAACTGCCAAAACCGGCTTTTATATAGCTGCTGTTATTGAATTTCCCCCCGGTATCAATACCTAATGCCAGCGGCTTTAATGAACCGGGCTGGAAGGCAAACAACAGGTTTTGATTAGGGATATCATATACCTGTTTCACTTTGGTGGTATCGATGGGTGCAGGAGAAGCATCAAAATTAATTTTGGCAGCTTCCCGCAATACAGGTTTGAAACTGGAAATGATTTCAATTCCGCCTTTTTTAGTTGTATCCTTCTGAGAATAAGCAATTCCAAATGATAAAATTCCAACTGCCAGTAATAAGAGTTTAGGGCTATATATTTTCATTTTTTTCATTTCTGATTGTTTAAAAAAACTGTGCCTGTTCCGGTTAATTACCAAGTTTGCTTGACTTTCCTTCTTCCTCTGTTACCTGGTTCAGTTTGGTTTGCGCTTCTGCTTTCAATTCTGCATCCAGCGTATTATCGACAATGCTTTGGTAAGTTGCCTTCGCATTGAAATAGTCTTTCTGCCTGAAGTAAATATCACCCAGCAATATGTAAGCCTTCGTAACCCAATAATCATAAGAACCCGATTTATTAATGGTTTCAAAAGCTGCCTTCTCCGATTCAGTAAGTTTATTCAGCCTGAACCAGCAACCGGCAATTTCATACCTGGCTTCAGCAGCCAGGGCGGCTTTATTCAGTTGCACTACTGTTTTAAAATTGCTGATAGCTTCAGCATATTGCCCTGCCACCTCATACGATTTACCAATGGCCATATTTGCCAGGGCTTTATCATCTGTACTACTTCCCTTGGCTGCGGTAAGCTCTTTAGCATTCTCAACCGCTTCAGTCCACTTTTGCTGCTGGTACTGGCAACGCAGCAATCCACGCATTGCCTCCAGTTTATTTTCCTGTCCGGAAGCCAGTTGTTTTAACTGTATAAAATATTTTTCAGCCTTGCCATAATTCTTTTGTTCGAAGAAATAAATCCGGGCAGCGGAAAGCACCGATCTTTCAGCAAATGTATTCGGGGCATTAGCTGCCACTTCTTCATATGAAGGCAGCGCATTGTTCCAGTCTTTGCGGCTGCTGTAAATTTCTGCCCGGTTAAAATGTGCTTCTAAGGCATAAGCACCATCAGGGAATCTTTGCAGGTAATTATTAAAGCCATTCAGTGCAGCGTTCAGGTTCTGGTCATCATACTGCTTTTCTGCAGCTGCATAAGTCAGCGAATCTTCAGTACTCACACTCAGCGGACGGCCTGCATTACGCATAAAAGCGGCATATTCGTCCGGCTTTCCATCTTCGATGTAAATTGTTTTCACATTATCTAAAGCATCCTCTGCCTCCGGAGAATTAGGATATTTTTCCACCAGAGTTTTAAACTGCTTCAGAGCTTCAGCATTATTATTCAGGTTGTAATACGAAGTACCCATTTTGAGATAAGCCTGCGGCACCATGCTTTGATTGCTGCTGTTCTTGATTACATTGCCGAGATAAGGAATTGCTTCGCCAAATTTTTCATCTCCCATATATGTATTGGCCACTTCCATATTGGCATCGGTTACCAGCGATGATTGCGGGAATTTTCTCATCATCGTATTCATCAGCGTAATCTTGTCTTTGGAACTCTTCACACCCGCCAGCATTGCATTCTGGAAAGTAGCGTAATCTTCGGCGGGCCATGAAAATTTAATCACATTATCGTACATCACTTTGGCTTTTGAATAATCTTTCTGCATGTAATAACAGTCTGCTGTTCTTATATAAGCATCCTGGCTAAAAGCATTTGAATTCAATGCGGGGTTCTTACCCAAAGGCTCAAAGTAGGTAAGTGCCACAGGGTAATTTTCTTTTCGCAAATATGAATATCCGAGATTGTAGCGTACATTATTGGTATTGGCCTCGCCACTGACAGGCGAACCGGCATCGGCATACAGGTGATAATATTTGATGGCAGTATCCAGTTTATTATTTCTGTAACCCAGTTCTCCTTTCCAGAAATGTGCATAAGGCCTTACTGGTGTGCTGTACTGATCGGCCAGTACCTTATTCAGCATGGCATCTGCATCAGCCAGGCGTCCATCATTAATCATTTCGGTGGCACGGCCAAAAAGAATTCTTGGATAAAGCCTTTTCGCATTTTCTGTAGGCCTTTCAAGACTCTCCAGCAGTGCCTGGGCATCTTTATAGTTGTTTGTATTCGTCAGCATATCCACCATCAGTTCCTTGGCATCGTTGGTATAAACCGAATTCGGATAATCGGCCAAAAATGAGCTAAGGCTGTTCAACGCTTCATCCTGGTAGCCAAGTTCGTAAGAGAGTTTGGCATACTGGAATTTTGAAATCTCCTTTTGTTCCGGATTACTGCTGTTGGAAGAACAGAACAGGAAAGCATTTCGGGCATTGGTTTTCTGCCCTGTTTTCAAGTAAGCATCGCCCAGCAGGTACATGGCATGCTGGCTCAGCGAATCATCCTTGCCACTTAACTGCTTAAACCCATCAATAGATTTGTTATACTGTTTTGCCTGGTAATAGCAATACGAAAGTTCATACAGGTCTTCTCTCCTTACCTTCTTTGAACGGGTAACGTAATCTTCAAGAAATGGTAATGCTTTGGCATATTCTTTTTTCTCAAAATAAGCATGGCCAAGCAGTTGCTTCAGTTCAAGGTCGTAGTATTGTGAGCTGGCTCCTGCCTGCAACTTATTCTGGATATAACTGATTGCTTCGTCTTTGCGGCCCTGCACATAATATATCTGCGCAATGTAGTAAGGCACCACCGTTCCGTAGCTCTTCTCATTTTCCACCACTTTAAAAGCATTCAGGGCATCGGAATACTGATGGTCACGAAAGGCAAGAAACCCATAATAATAGTTGGCATCAACATAGTTCAGGTCGTCCTTGATCCCCCTGATGCTGTTGAACAAAGGTTTTGCTTCAGCAAAGCGCTGCAATGTAAAATATGAATAGCCCTGGTGAAATTTCATGTCGGATATTTCCCGGTTGCTCAGGTTGGCAATATTGGCCATCTCATAGTGATTGGCTGCATCGGCAAATTTTTCCGAACGGAAATAAAATTCGGCCAGGTGAAAATTCATTTGCTGAATTCTTGGATTATTCTTCTCAAGGTCAATGTACTCGTGGGCTTCTTCTTCAGCCCTTTCCTCGTTTTGTTTGAGTGCACAAACAATAGTGTAATAGTTAATCTCCTGGACAGTAACCGGAATGTTGGCTTTATCAGTCTCTCTTACAGACTGACGCAGTTCCCTGAAAAGCGGGTAAGCCAGGCTGTACTGTTCCTTTTGAAAGTACTCCTTAGCCTCTTTAAAGGTGGCTTCCGGGTCGTTATAATAGCGGGTTTGCTGTGCGAATAATGAGCTGCTGAGAAAAATGGCGGCTGCCAGTAAGAATTGTTTCTTCATTAGTTGTCCTTTACCGGTAAAGTATTCAGGCGGTGCCTGTTCGTTACTGTTTGAAAACGATGCGAATATTCAAATTATTTCAGCTAATCCCAAACATCATTCCAAACAGGTGTGAATAAATATAAAGCTATGAAAGGTTTAACATTTCGTTGCCTTTTGCTGTCTTTCCTGCGTCCTGAAAAGCCGTCAAAATTTTCGCTATTATTGCAAACTAAAATACCCTCAATGAAAAAACTTTTCAGTACAAAGTATTCAGATGGTTCTGTCTCTTTTGCCTTGCTCATGCTTCGCCTTACCGCAGGCGGACTGATGATTCAGCATGGCTACGACAAACTGGTTAAGTTTGCTGTGATGTCCAAAGGTTTCCCCGATCCCTTTGGTGTTGGCAGCACCGCATCGCTTACTATGACGGTTTTCGCTGAATTTTTCTGTGCGATCCTTTTACTTGTTGGGCTACTTACCCGACTGGCTACAGTACCGCTGATTATTGCGATGGCAGTTGCTGTTTTTTATGCCCACAAAGGACAGGTTTTTGGCGAAGGAGAACATGCAGCGTTATTCCTGGGTGCTTATATTACCCTGCTGTTTGCCGGGCCAGGTAAAATAAGCATGGACAGACTTATCGGTAAATAACCTTTCATATATGAAAAGAATACAGCTTATTCAATACGGGATCGTAGTAATCAGTCTGATATTTGGCTACAAATTCTTCGAAAGCATTTTTTCGGCAATCATCCCCCTGCTTTTCTCTTTTGATGGCCAGTTTAGTGGTGACATCGAGTTTCTCGGTCCCCTGATTTTCGCTATTATACTTTATGGAATTGCGTTTGTGCTTTTAATCAGGAACAGCAACCAGATTGCCACAATGCTGAACAAGAATGCAGAAAATGAGACCCTTGAAATTAAGGTTGGCAAGAAAGCCCTTCTCCATGTCATCCTGCTGAGTATGTGCCTCATTACGATCATACTTTCGATACCAGATATAATAATTTACCTTTTTGAAGCTTTCAAAAATGATATTGGCCGCCGTAACCCTGATAGTGTATCAATTGATTTTGTAAGGAAACCGGCCTTTTATGTCGCATTATTAAAAGCGGTTACAGCCAGTGTTGCTTTAGCTTATTCAAAAGAAATTTCGGGCTGGTTTATCCGCCGGACAGAGGCAGATGACCTGGTTTTCGATTCAACACCGCAAAAAGACTAATACCAATGTTCACAACTGAAACACAAGTGAGGGTAAGATATGCCGAAACAGACCAGATGGGTGTTGTTTATCATGCTAATTATTTTCTCTACTTTGAAACGGCAAGGGCTGAATCTATTAGGGAGCTTGGGTTTACATATGCCGATATGGAAAAATCGGGCATCATTATGCCAGTAGTGGATGTACATTGCAAATATATGCGGCCTGCCCGCTATGATGACCTGCTGACGATAAAAACCATGCTGAAAGAACTGCCGATGCATCACAAGATTGAATTCCATCATGAGGTATATAATGAAAGCGGCGAATTACTCGCCATAGGAAAAATCACCTTATACTTCATGGAAAGAAAGACAATGAAAAAAGCAGTAATGCCCGTGCAACTACTCGAGAAAATAAAACCTTATTTTGAATAATTACCAGATGGAAAATTCTGAAGAAACAAATACGGAATGCGGGGAAACCAACACAATCACCGCCGCTGCCTGCCTTCCAAAGTATGAAAAACCTGATGACACCGGCAATGTCCTCATCAAATCTGTTGCAAGTCTTGCCATTTACCTGCTGGCCGGCTACTTCTTTTTTCCCAGCTACAAAATTCTTCTGCTCGTAACAGTAGTTGTGCTGATTCATGAAATGGGGCATTTCCTGGCCATGAAGTTTTACGGTTATAATGATCTCGGAGTGTTTTTTATTCCCCTGTTAGGCGCTTATGTATCCGGACACAAAAGGGAAATATCACAACAGCAGTCTGCCGTCATCATATTGGCCGGCCCGTTACCAGGAATTATTATTGGCATTATCTTATTATTAATCAGCAAAACAAACCCCGGTACTGAACTGGCGGGAATACAGTTTTCGCAGGCCGCACTGCTGTTTATATTGCTCAACTTAATAAACCTTGTTCCCATTTATCCGCTTGACGGTGGACAGTTACTGAACAGGGTATTTCTTGACGAGGAAAGTTTTTGGAGCAAGGTATTTGTAGTGCTTTCTGCAGCATTAATAAGCTGGGTTGTTTTCACTCTTTACAGCAAATCAGGTAATATGTCTGTCCTTATTCTTTTGTTCTTTCCGATTAATCTGCTGATAAGGCGTTTTGGGGAAACAAAACTGACCGCCATCGAGAAAAGAATAGAAGATGAAGGCATCAATACAGACATAGATTACGAAGACCTGCCCGATGAGGACTACTGGAAAATCAGGAATATTCTGATTGAAGAACATCACCTGTTCCGGGATGTTCCCCAATCACCTCCTTATGAATACAGCCATAAAGAAGATAAAATATTACTCTTTGTCCAAAGCCTGCTGCACCGTCACCTGATACAGGATGTTTCGCTGGCAGGTAAACTGCTTATTGGCATTATCTGGATAGCCGCTATAGCTTCACCCTGGTTAGTGAATATGGACATGAGCTTTTTCAACCGGTTCAGGTAAGCTATACCCTGTTATAATCCGCTCTCCAGTTTGTAATAGCCAGTTTTATTTCTTTCTGAGATAGTTTTTCAGACACTGCCCTTTTTGCCAGTTCAGGAAATTCTTCATCGGTGGCGAATCGAAGGGCGATAATTTGCGACAATCTCAGTTGCTTATCCAACGGTTTGCCAGTAAGAATAAAATGCCTGAAATTTTCTTCGGCCCTGATGGCCCTGTCCTGTGCCCGCAACGCAAATGACCGTGTGTACCAGAATAAAAACACCAGCACAATAAAGATAAGTGTGATGAGAGCAGCGGAATAATGTGTTTCTGCATTAGAATGAAACAGGTTTACGATGCTGCCGATAAGTCCAAACAGTATAGCACTGCCTGCGAAGAAATGAAACATCGGGACGTAACGGGTGTGGTTTTTGTAATTCTGTGGCATGACTAAAAATCTTTGTTTTTGGTTTATTGTTTTGGATTAATTCATAGCTAAAAGTTCATATCAATACCTGACAGCTTTATTTCAGTTCATCAAGCACTTTAAACATCTTTGCCACCAAAGCTGATGTTTTGCCGCTGTAATTGTTTACGAGAAAAGAAAAGATATATTCTTTTCCATTTTTTGCTTTATGGTAACCGCAAAAGCCCTTTACATCACTGATAGTGCCGCTTTTCATGGCCATGCCGTTGTAATCTGGAAGTGATTTATAGAAATAAGGAAACCAGTCTCTCTTTTTTGCAAATTTCAAAATTTCAACCTGTGCATGGGTGGTAACCCTGTTGAGCGGCGACAGGCCGGAGCCATCACTGATATTCAGTTCATCTTCATCCAGGCCTTTCTCTTTCCAGAATCTCTTAACGATGGCTACACCGCTGTCAGTACTGCCAAAACCCTGCTTTTCGTAAGCAAATGTCTTCATCAATGCTTCGCCATACAGGTTGATACTTTTCTTATTGAACCAGTAGATGATGGAGTCGAGAGAGGGAGAATAGTGGGTGTAAAGTATTTTGGTGGAATCTGGAACTTTGCCGACATAATAGCTGCTGCTTCTGTTGCCAAAGGTAGAAGATACCATCTGCCGCTCATTTATGTAAGTCCCGAAATCACTTACAAAATACGAGACTCCGTCATATGCTGCTCCACTAATTCTGAAATTAGATTGACCTGGAGGTATCGTGCCTCGTACGATGTAGTCCCCATTCCCAACGGGTAAATATATGTACGCATTATCTCCCGAACCTTTTTCACCGGCCTTTACTTCATTTATAAAGGAAATTTCTGCCTGTTTGCTATCGTTAATAGCCAGTAACTCTGCAGAGGCTCCGGTTTGGTTTGGCGATTTAAATGTGATATCAAATTGATTTTCCCGCCAGTTAAGTCCGGTTGCTCCTGCCCCATAGTAATTCCCAATATCCTGCCATATCCATCCATTCGGAACAAATGTGCCATTATGTTTCGTTACATCAACATAAAATAGATTAAACGAAGTTTTCACTCCGGCATTATTCAACTTTTCATAAAATGTTTCAAGTATTTTCTTTCTGTCTGTTGATGAAAAGCGGCTGCTTCCAAAAGTAGGATCACCCGAACCCTTAACAGACACCCAGTCAGAGTTATCTTTCTTTATACACCCTAATTCAGTCTTATACCTGTACTCCTTTCCCAGCAACTCAAATGCTGTTACACTGGTAATTACCTTTTGTGTGGATGCCGGGGCCAAGCCAATTTGTGAGTTTTTATCAAACACCACCTGCCCGGTCGCTCCATCAATTACATACAAAGAACTAATGGCATGGCGCAACTGGCTGTCAGCCTCAAACTGCTGAAAGGCCTTTTGTAACCGTTGAGAAACAAGCTGTGCCGGGGTATAAAAAGGCAGAAGGAGAAATGTGTAAGTGAGGAGGCGTTTCATTTAGTAGTTTTTCCAAAAATAAAAAGATTTAAATTTGGAATATGGAAAATGAAGTTAAAGAACCGGCACCGAAATATAATTTCGTTACAGCAGAAGATTACCTTGAAATGGAAAGGCATTCTGATGTTAAACATGAGTATTACCAGGGAGAAGTATTCGCTATGTCTGGTGCCTCACCTGCTCACAATGATATTGATTACAATATTAACCGGATAGTCGCACCTTTTATCCATGGTAAAGGATGCAAATTATATGGAAGCGATTTCAGGATTCATATTCCAGAAAACACACTATACACTTATCCTGATTTTACAATTGTATGCGGAAAAACTGAGGTGGCTGATAAATACACAGATAACCTCACAAATCCAGGAGTTATCATAGAAATTCTTTCTCCTTCAACCAAAGATTACGACAGGGGCACTAAGTTTATGCTTTACCGGAGTATTAAAACCCTCAGAGAGTATATTCTTATTGATTCTACCTCCGTTTCAGTAGAACATTGTGAACGGCTGCCCGACAATAGCTGGCGGCTTACTGAATTCCGGCAACTGACTGACAGTTTTGAAATCTCAACTATCGGCCTTACACTGAAACTGGCGGATATTTACGAAGATGTGAACTTTGAATAACCTTAAACTCCCTTTTTTTTGAATACGATTAATGCTTCTATCATTACCATTGGCGATGAATTATTGATTGGACAGACTATTGATACCAACAGCGCCTATATAGCACAAGAACTGAACAAGATTGGTGTATGGGTGCACCACCGGGTTGCAGTTGGCGATGTATATGATGATATATGGCAGGCTCTTGATGATGAGAGCAAACGGTCAGACATTGTCATCATTACCGGAGGCCTTGGTCCCACGGCTGATGATATTACCAAACCGCTGCTTTGTAAATATTTTGGCGGCAAGATGATTGTCAACGAAGAAGTGCTGGCCCATGTAAAATATCTTTTCGAAAAAGTGTATCGCCGGCCCGGCGGTATGCTGGAACGGAACCAGAAACAGGCTGAAGTACCGGATGTGTGTACCGTTTTGTACAATGCAAGAGGAACGGCACCTGGGATGATGTTTACAGCCTCCCCAAACCACCGAAGGCCCGTATTCTTCTCCCTCCCCGGCGTTCCGCATGAAATGAAAGGACTGATTACCGATGAAGTAATCCCACGGCTGAAAAAAATATTTGACCTGCCTGCAATCGTTCACCGCACATTACTCACGGCAGGCATTGGAGAATCCATGCTTGCCGAACTGATTGAAGATTTTGAATCTTCCTTGCCGGAAAATATTAAACTGGCCTACCTGCCTAATTACGGCATGGTAAAACTGCGGCTTACAGCTAAAGGTGATGAAGAGGAAGAAGTAGAGAAACTGGTTGAACCTTATTTCGGGACATTGCTGGAACTGACAAAAGAATATCTTGTTACAAACGAAGATGAAGGCCTTGAAATGGTAGTTGGCAAGTTGCTAAAAACAAAAAACAAGACCTTGGGTACAGCCGAAAGCTGTACTGGCGGGTACATTGCACATCTCATTACTTCGGTGCCTGGTTCATCTGCTTATTTTAAAGGAACTGTGGTAAGCTATGCGAACGAAATAAAAGAAAAAGTACTGGACGTAAAAAAGGAAACACTGCTATCCTTTGGAGCCGTAAGTGAGGAAACAGCTATTGAGATGGCAGCAGGAGTTTTAAGGGCCCTGAATACCGACTACACCATTGCCGTAACCGGTATTATGGGACCCGATGGCGGCTCAGATGAAAAACCTGTTGGCACTGTATGGGTGGCCATAGGCAGTAAGACAAAAGTGGAAACACACAAATTGAACCTTCGGTTTGACAGGCAACGCAATATCAGTTTAACGGCGATAAATGCCTTAAACCTGCTCAGAAAATTCATCTTAAATGAACCATAGCTGCCAACCCATTGGATTAGCTGGAAAACTTTACCTTTGACAAAACCGATTGCTTTTACCTGCCAACATTTTGCCATCAGGTTTTGGCAATCTTAATTCTGAAATCTGAAATCAAAAATTGATTTATGGCTGTTGTTGATTTAATAATGCCGAAGCTGGGCGAAAGTATTATGGAAGCCACAATTCTGAAATGGCTGAAACAACCCGGCGACACTGTGCAAATGGATGAAACTGTACTGGAAATTGCGACAGACAAAGTGGACAGCGAAGTGCCCAGTACCACAGCCGGTATTATTCATGAAATTCTTTTCAGCGTTAATGATGTTGTTCCGATTGGAACTGTAATTGCCAGGATTAGAACCGGGGCAGAAGAAGCGGTTAGTGCTGCGCCGGTAGCAGCAGCCCCGGTTCAGGAATCATACAATTCTCCTGCACAGGAAGCTGTTGTCATTGAAACTGTCAGTCATCAATCTTCAGGCTTTAAGCAGCAAACTTCAAACAGTAATACCGGCCGGTTCTACTCACCACTTGTGCTGAATATTGCCGCCAGCGAAGGAGTAAACATGGTTGAACTGGAGAATATTCCCGGAACAGGGAACGAAGGAAGGGTAACCAAAAAAGATATTTTGCAGTATGTAAGTCAGAGAAAATCAGGAGGTCAGAGGCCGGAAGTAAGAAGTACGACAGACTCTATAGTTATACCAGTTGCAAAAGTGGAGCAGCAAGAACCAGAAACCAGCAACCAGCAACTAACCACCTACACCGGCAATGTAGAAATTATTGAAATGGACAGGATGCGAAAGCTGATTGCCGACCATATGGTACGCAGCAAGCAGACCAGCCCGCATGTAACCAGTTTTACTGAAGCCGATGTTACCAATATGGTGATGTGGAGAGAAAAAGTAAAAAAGGATTTTGAAAAAAGAGAAGGGACCAAACTTACTTTCACTCCTTTGTTTATTGAAGCCATTGTACGCTGCATCAAAAAATTCCCACTGGTAAATTGTTCACTCGACGGAAACAACATCATTGTAAAGAAAGATATTAATATAGGCATGGCCACTGCCCTGCCTTCGGGCAACCTGATAGTGCCTGTTATTAAAAATGCCGACCAGTTAAATATGGTTGGCCTGGCCAAACAGGTAAACAGCCTTGCAGATGCTGCCCGCAATGGAAAACTGAAAGCGGACGATACTCAAGGTGGTACATTTACCCTGACCAACGTTGGCACCTTTGGCAGTCTGATGGGGACACCGATTATCAATCAGCCGCAAGTAGCCATTCTTGCTGTTGGAGCTATAAAGAAAAGGCCTGTTGTAGTTGAAACACCGGCAGGAGACAGCATCGCCATCCGCCACATGATGTACTTGAGTATGAGCTACGACCACCGTATCGTTGACGGCAGCCTGGGAGCTACATTCCTTACGGCAGTAGCCAAGGAACTGGAGAACTTTAATGGTGAAAGGGAATTCTGATTCCAGTATTTTATTCTATATAAAGAAATCCTGAACAGTTTTGTTCAGGATTTTATTTTGAAGGCGCCCCATATTTTTCATTCTTAAACTGATAATTGCCTTTTCTTCTTTTCAAAATAAAAAGATTATCATACTCTGTATCCTTCAGATCGCCGGACACAACGGTTTTTCCAGCCAGTTTATTGACAATATCATCTACAGTATTTGAATGCCCGACAATCAGAACGTTTCCCTTGCGGATAGATTTTATTTTCTGAATAAAAGCCTCCAGCGAATCAGGCTTGCTGCTGTAAAGTTGTATAGGCATCCCTAGGTACAATTCCTTCAACGGTTTTGCAGTAGAAACAGTACGTAGTGTATTGGTGGAGAAAATATGTTTGACATCCTTATTACTGAGAATTTCCTTCAGCTTTAATGCCCGCTGGTTGCCTTCAAGACTAAGTGGCGGGTCAGTAGTTGGTTTCATGGTGGCCATATCAATGCCCGTTTCTTTTTCAGCATGGCGAACTACATAGATCTTATTGCTGCAGGAGATAAGAAAGAATACTGCGAAAGCCAGAAATAATATTTTCATTATACACATTTAATTTATACAGGAAAACTATAAGCTAAGGGCTGCGAGCAAAGCCATGAACAATGAACCATGAACTATGATCATTCCTTACAAACTAATCCACCAACTCCAGTCCCCACTCTTTGCCTTTTTTTACTGCAGGTACGCCTTCGGTAATCCATTTGGGTGGTTTTGCACCTTTCAGCAGCCAGTCAAAGTATTGTTGCTCTCTTATCTGGATATCCTTCCTGTTCTTTCTTTCCACCAGGTTGTGGGCTTCTCCGTTATAATTCAGCATCCACACCTGTTTGCCTAAACGGCGCATGGCCGTAAATAACTCTATACCCTGGTACCATGGCACTGCTCCATCTGCATCATTTGACATAATAACCAGCGGTGTTTTTACTTTCGGCAGATGAAACAGCGGTGAGTTTTCAATATAGAGTTCCGGTTTCTCCCACAAGGTGGCCCCGATGCGGCTCTGTGATTTTTCATACTGAAACTGGCGGTTCATACCACTCTCCCAGCGAATGCCTCCATAAGCACTGGTCATATTGGCAACCGGAGCACCGGCCCAGGCCGCCTTAAACATATCAGTCATGGTGATGAGTTGTGCCACCTGTATGCCACCCCAGCTTTGGCCCTGTATGCCAATGTTCTTTGCATCAATCCATTTTTGTTTGGCCAGGTCCTGTGCAGCACTTACCACATAATCATAACAACTCTTTGCCGGGTGGCCGTTTGTATATCTGATGTCCGGACAAAACACTACATAACCACGGCTGACGAAGAAAGGAATATTGAGTCTGCTGGGCGTTGGTGCAGGCTGAATATATGTATTTAGTTCATCGGAATGTGTTTCATAGAAATACATCAGCATCGGATATTTTTTCTTTGGATTAAAATCTTCTGGCTTGTACAATACACCTTCCGACATTTTACCGTTAAAGGCTTTCCATTTATATAGCTCTGCTGTGCCCCAATTGTAGTCTTTTTGCTGTGGGTTGATGGAGGAGAGCTGACGGGAGAAATAAAAAATTGATGGTTTGTCTATCATCCCAGCGCTACTATTGACTATTTTGTAGTTTGAGTATAAATCCGGTGAACTCTCAAAAGATTCTTTCGTCACAATGATAGCATCGCTGAATTTAGCTTTAGCCACAAACTGATAGTGAACCATCTGTAAGGAATCAGCTAAAAAAACATATTTGCCTCTGGTCGTTACACCCAGCATTCCTATTATTTCCTTCTTTGTAAGCTTGTTCGTTGCCCGAAAAAAATTCTTTCCCTCCCATTTGATTGCCCGTTCTTCCATGTCAGTCCTGATATATCTGTATTCAACATTTTCTGCTCTTCCTTCAGTAATCGCCAGTAGCTGTACAGTTGATGACATAACAACTTTATGGACATCGTACCTATCATAAACATACACCGCACTGTCGCCCTCATGCCAGCCCATAATTCCATACGGCCTCGGGTCATCGGGCATATCGTTTTCTTCGTTCCACAAAGGATATTTGATTTTCTCTGTAAGGTTTCGGGTAGTGTTGCCATCCCAGGCAAAGTAGTTCCTGGCCTTGCTGTCGTACCACATAATGTATTTACCAGTTGGAGAAATATACTGCGGGGTGATTACACCAATCATATCTTTCTTCACTAACTTCCTGCTGCCGTCATTAACATTGATGGCATAAATATCTTTCTTAGTGTTGCCTGTCCACTGGCTTTCAATCCTGTTCCCAACATCTGTAACCCCTACAAACTGGTCGCCATCACCTTCATTGGTTTGAAGTACGTTGGGCAGTTCAACACTGGCTAACTGCCTTAACTCCTGCTTATCCAAATGATACACGGCTAAATAGTTCTTCTGGAGTTCCCGTTGCAGGTTAAATAACTGCTGTGTTTGCAGGTAATCATCTTTGTAATTCCACACATCAAGTTTTACCAGGTCCATATCAACCAGTGTGGTGTCTTTAGGTGGCTGAACAGGCGCAGTACCAAAGAACAGACGGTTGCCGCTCTTACTGAAATTCAGATTGCCGTATTCGCTTACGGTCATTCCTAATTTCATGCCGACAGCGTTTTTGTCAACAAGTAAACCGGCGCTGTCCATACCTGTTTTATAATACCAAAGCTTATAAAACTTCTGCAACTCTTTTGGTTTGGCATCCCTTTCGGCGAGATAAGCTAATTGTGAGCCGTCTTCTGAGAAAACAAAATTTTTGAACTCATTGCCGCCACTGCTTAGTACTGTTGTCTTAGCTTCTTTCAAATCATACAGCGTTACACTTACTTTGCTGAGTGAGTCCTTTGGATTTTTCCCCTGTTCTATAACCAATTTGCCCCCTTTCTTGCTGAAATAATATTCCAGCACATTGTTAAAGGTTTTCTCCTGACCGCTTTCAAGGTTGCGAAGTACTAAATCAGTTCCTGCATCGGTTGCTGATGTGGATGGGTCATCGCCTTCAGCATCGGCTGGGTCAATGGCAAATTGTGACCCGATAGCAATCGGGTAGTCAGGTTCTGCTATCACATCCTCATCTTTATTTTTCTTCTTTTTCTTTACCGGCGCTGATTGAATAACCTGTTGCAGGGAATCTATCACTTTAGTCAGGCTGTCAGCTATTTTCTTATCGGCAGATTCTGGTTTCTTTTTATCCGTATCTTTTTTCTCAACTGATTTTTCAAGCTGATATGCCACCCAGCCAGCTTCTTTCTCGGGAGTTTTATAACCCTTCACCCTTGCCACTTTCCACACACTGTCTTTACCAAGTTCAACAATGGCAAATGAATCTTTCGGCATTTCATCCGGCTTCTTTTTCTTGATTTTCGCATCCCTTGTATCTTTAAACAATGGCTTAATCCTGAAAATAGCAAAGCGGCTGTCATCTGTTATAACTGCATTATATCCCCTTGACACAGTTTTTTTATACTTCGCATCAGATGACTGGATAACCAGTTCATTGTCGCCTTCCTGAGGGTCAACTGTATAAACCACCCATTTGCCATCATTACTGATCATTCGTTCGCCAATGCGCAGCCAGCCGTCATAAACAGTATGGTCAAGCGGCTTTTTTTGGGCATTTAAAACCAATCCTGAAAAAATCAAACAGATAGTGAGGTAAAATCTAAATCTCATATAATAGAATTAAAATCTGCAATATCTTCAAACAATTCACTGAAATGATTGTTGTTTTGTATCACGAATATACTTTATGAAGCAGTTTGTTTTATTATTTATTGTCAACGGTTTGTTTACCGTTTCAATGGCGCAGAAATCCGGCTCTGTTACAGGTACTGTCATTAACAAAAATCTGCTATCGCCATTGCCTTCCGTCTCAGTTGAAATTGCAGGAACAGGTATGGGAACAAAGACCGATTCCAGCGGAAAATTCCGCCTTACAGGCCTATTGCCCAAGACCTATAACATAAGCTTTTCTTCAGTGGGCTATCAACCGCAAACATTATACAATATTGTTATTACTGCCGGTAACGAAATAAACCTGGAAGTACAATTAGAACCAGAGATTAAGAAACTGGAAGATGTGGTAGTCCGAAGCAACCGCCGTACCGCCGTAGCTGCCAGCCTTGAAACTCCTTTAAGTGTGCAGCGGCTGACGACAGAAGAAATCCGCAGTAATCCGGGTGGAAATTTTGATATTTCAAGAGTGGTGCAGGCATTGCCAGGCGTAGGCGGCACTGCGGGAAGTGTGGGTGGATACCGCAACGACATCATCATCCGTGGCGGTGCGCCGAATGAAAACGTATATTACCTGGACGGCATTGAAATTCCAGTAATCAACCATTTTGCAACACAGGGCAGCGCCGGTGGGCCAACAGGCATACTGAATGTAAGTTTCCTGGAAGATGTAAAACTGAGTTCTTCGGCATTTGATCCCCGGTATGATAATGCATTGTCCTCAGTATTTCAGTTCAGACAGCGTAATGGCAATCCCAATAAACTGCAGGGCAATGTACGGTTAAGCGGAACTGAACTGGCTGGAACATTTGAAGGTCCGCTATCTAAAAGCACCACTTTTCTTACCTCTGCAAGGAGGTCATACCTGCAGTTTCTGTTCAAAGCACTCGACCTGCCCATAAGACCCAACTACTGGGATTTTCAATACAAAATTAATCACCGGATTGACAAGAAAACAACGCTTACATTTATAGGAGTTGGCGCCATTGATGATTTTGGCTTTGGCAAACCCCGTGAGGCTTCGCCTGAAAAATTATACATCCTCGATGCCACACCTTCTATCGAGCAGTGGAATTATACAATTGGGACCAGTATCAGGAGGCAGTTGAATAATGGCTATTGGAATCTGTCACTCAGCCGTAATATGTTTGACAACGGCATTGAAAAATTTGATGATAATGATGAAGGAAACGAGTTGAAAAGACGTACTGGCATTTTCTCACAGGAAATCGAAAACAAACTTCGCTTTGATGTAAATAAAACAATCAACGGATGGAAACTTTCCTATGGAGCCGCAGTACAGTATGTAAAAAGCAAAAACGACATTTATAACCGGCTTCGCAAGCAACTGACCGATCAGTTCGGCAATATCATTCAGCCCGAGATAGCTTTGAAATACAAATCCAATATTGATTTCTGGAAAATGGGGGCCTTTGCACAGGTTAGCAAACGCTACTTTGACAACAGGTTGAGTGTAAGCGGAGGCCTTCGCAGCGATATTAATTCCTTTACAGATGAAGGAATGAATCCCCTGGCAACTGTTTCACCCCGTATTAGTTTTTCCTATGTACTTGCCGACAAGTGGACATTGAATGCTTCTGCCGGAACATACTACAAAACGCCTGCTTATACCATTCTAAGTTTCAGAAATAACAGCGGAACCCTTGTAAACAGGGATGCAGAATATACCCGCAGCACACACTACGTTATAGGCACAGAGTTTTTGCCTTCTCCGGAAACAAGGTTTACATTGGAAGCTTTCTACAAACATTACAGTCATGTACCCGTTTCTGTAAAAGATGGCATTTCGCTTGCCAATATGGGCGGAGACTTTAATGTGGTGGGAAATGAAGATGTGGTAACAACAGGAGAAGGTAACAGCTATGGCTTTGAATTTTTTGCCCAGCAAAAACTCACAAAGCGATTCTTTGGAACTTTTTCTTACACTTATTTCATCAGTAAATTCAGTGGGGCCAACGGCAAAGATATTGCCAGTGCCTGGGATAACAGGCATCTTCTTTCTTTTATCATGGGGTATAAACTTAACCGCAACTGGGAACTGGGACTGAAATTCCGTTACCAGGGTGGCGCACCTTATACGCCATTTGATATGCCGGCCTCTCAGTTAAATTATCTCACTTATGGCAGCGGCATTCTTAATTATTCTAAACTGAATACAGAAAGGCTGGCATCTTTCCATGCTGCTGATTTGCGCATTGATAAAAAATGGAATTTTAAAAAAATGTCGCTTGACCTGTTTCTTGATGTAAGTAATTTTTATGGGGCAAAGAGTCCGGCGTTCCCGCAATACACATTTAAGAGAAATGCAGATAATACTGCTTTTGTAACGACTGACGGGCAGCCGGTTCAGCAAAATGGGTCTAACGCTATTCCTTTTATTCTTGCAAATGATGACGGAACGGTGATACCGACAATTGGGTTTATTATTGAGTTTTAACTCCTGTAATCAATCCGTATTGCCATAATCCCTGTTTCAATCCTTTATATTGAAATTTGCAGGCTGCAATATTCATTTTCTGCATCTCAGTGGCAGGTTTGGAAAAATTTATTTTCTTCCACAACAGGTATAAACTGGCAAGAAAATAAAAACGGTACAGCCTGCGGCTGGAATGTGATGCTTCGTTCGAAATATCTCTGTACGCAATGTCCGAAAAGCCTGTCTCTTTCATATAAGCCGCAAACCTTTCAGGTGTTTCGAGATAGTTTACCTGCCAGCCATCAAGCCAGTTCCTGATAACAGGATTATCATTGTGCTCAAACAAAGAAACAAAGCCGTCAGCCACAACTAATCTTCCTCCGGGTTTCAGCAGCCGGTAAGCCTCTTTAATAAAACTATCTTTACTTTCAGCATAGCAAATGCTTTCACAGCCCCACACCACATCAAAACTGGCATCAGGAAATGTGGTGTGGCAATAATCCATCACTTCAAAATTTACCTTATGCAATAGTTTTTTCTCTGCTGCATTTTTGTTGGCCTGTTGTACCTGCCTTTCGCTTAGAGTAATACCTGTAACAGTGCAACCGGTTTTATCTGCTAAGAAAATGCTGCTGCCCCCAACCCCGCATCCGGCATCAAGAACCTTATCTCCTGCTTTAATTGATGCAGTTTCCATCATCACTTCATTCATCCGCAATAAAGACTCAGGGAAAGATGTCACCTTTTTATCCCAATAACCGTAATGAATGGCAAGGCTGTTGTTCAGGTCCCATGAATCCTTGTAAGCATTTTCTGTATCCCTGTAGTAATCAATTATCCTCTTGTGATATTCCTTCTGTTGCATTTGCCGTAAGTTTTCGCTCTACTTTTAGCAGTAAAAATAAATGAATCAGCAATGCGATCGCAATAACAACAAACCCAAGATAAAATTCATTGCTCAGGTATTTGTTTTCTTTATACACCATAAATGCAAGCAGTATCCCGTAAACAGGCTCAAGAATATAAGTAAGGCTGACGGTAAATGCCGATAACCTTTTTAATGCACTTGCCGACAAGTGAAAAGCCCAGACTGAACATATCCATGCCAGCACAAATAGCCAGCCCAGGTTCTCCCATCCGGGCAAAAAATTTTTCGATGGAAACTGGTACAAATACAAGGGCATCAGTAATGATAAGGCAATAAACCCACCGGTTTGCTGCCAGATAAGCATGGTTTCCACATTGATACGTTTTAAAAATTCCCTGTTATAAATAGGAAACAATGCCGCTAATATTGCTGATACAATGCCAATTGCTATGCCGGTTTTGTATTGTGTGTCGAAATGGAAGATTATGTAGATGCCGCTTAATGTAATGAGCCCAAGCAGTAATTCTATCCAGTTCAGTTTCTTTCTAAGAATTAGCGGTTCAAAAATGGCAGTAAAGAAACTTACTGATGAAAAACAAACCAGGGCAATTGAAACATTTGAATACTTTATAGCCCCATAAAATGTAACCCAGTGCATTGCTGCTATAAAACCAACTCCGGAGATTTTAAGTATATCCCCAAAAGATATTCTCTGAAGTTTCTTAGTCAGAGAAAACAAAAGCCACATAGATGCGGAAGTGATTAATAACCTGTACCAAACCAGCAAACCTTCATTCAGTGTAATAAGCCTGCCCAGAATTCCGGTAAACCCCGCAAGGAAAACAGCAATGTGCAGTTGAATGAAAGCTTTTCTCATTACTTAACAAAGATTTTTGAAACACATAGGACATAGGTGCATAGGACTTCGCATAGTAATCTATAAGTCAGGAAGACCTGAAAAAAACTGATTTACAAAAGTTTTCTGTCCTTCCTTAAAAATATTTGTACAATGAAAATTAATCAAAATCCCCTTTGGCTTTTCAAGCATTTGCATATAAGAGAGAATTACAGCCTCATGAACCGGCAATATCCCTTCCTGGGCTTTGAGTTCAACACAAAGAATATCTTCAACTAAAACATCAAGCCTCAATTCCGTGTCTAAATCAATCCCTTTATAGTGTAATGGCACCCAAATCTGTTTCTTAAAGGCGATACCCTTTATTTCCAGTTCCCTGCAAAAGCATCTCTCATAAATACTTTCCAGCAGTCCGGGACCCAAAAATTTGTGTACCTCAATGGCACAGCCAATAACTTTGTAAGTGAGTTCATCTAAATACTTCTTCGTAATCATTGGCTATGTGATTAACTATATTTCTATGTCCTATGTGGTAAATGCGTTAGCGTTTGACCCTTTTATGATAGTCAGTAAACAAACTATACCAGCGAAGTTTAAGTACACCAAGGATTCCTTCTTTTATGATTCCCTTATTCATTTTTGAGGTACCATAAGTCCTGTCCTGGAAAATGATGGGAACTTCTTTTATTTTGAAACCAAGTTTCCAGGCAGCAAACTTCATTTCAATCTGGAAAGCATAGCCGACAAAATGAATCTGGTCGAGGTTAATAGCATCAAGTACTTCTTTTTTATAACAAACAAATCCGGCTGTGGTGTCTTTAACCGGCATCCAGGTAATAATCCTTGTATAGAGTGAAGCACCTTTCGATAATGTAATACGGTTGGCCGGCCAGTTTACCACACCACCTCCTTTCACATACCTTGAGCCAATCGCAACATCTGCGCCCTGGTTTTTACAGGCATTGTATAGTCTTACCAGGTCGTTGGGGTTGTGAGAAAAATCGGCATCCATTTCAAAAATAAACTGATAGTCTCTTTCAATCGCCCAGCGAAAACCATGAATGTATGCAGTGCCCAGCCCCAGTTTTCCTCTTCTCTCCTCAATAAAAAGCAGACCGTCAAATTTTTGCTGCAGGTCTTTTACAATTTGCGCCGTCCCGTCAGGAGAGCCATCATCAATTACCAATACATGAAAGCCCTCATTCATATTGAACACGGCATGAAGAATATTCGAAATATTCTCCTTTTCATTATAAGTAGGTATGATGACTAACTTCTCCATTTATTGAACCGAATTTACAAAAATCGTCATTGATGCTATTTACCAAAGCCGTAACCGGATATTATCCTTTTTTTAGCATTGTCCTGGTGTATATCTCGGTAAGTTTCTGCTTGGTATGCTGTGGAAAATCACCCTTCATCATCCAGTCGTAATATTGAGGCTCTGCCTTCAACACATCTGCAACCGGACGTCCCTTATGCTTACCAAAATTGAAAACCTCAACGCCATTTTCAAGAACAAACCTTCTGGCAAAATCCACGACCTGATCCTCACCAATTACCTTCAGTATCGAGTCAACATTATTTCCCAATTCAGGATATTGTTCAATCTGTGCTTCGAGAATTTCATAGGTGGCAGTTGCGTCTGCTTCAGCACTATGAGCATCATCAAGAGTTTTTCCGCAATAGAACTTATAAGCAGCACTAAGAGTGCGGGGCTCCATTTTATGATAAATAGTCTGAATATCAAGCAGCTTACGGTTTTTCATATCAAAATCTACCTGTGCCCTTAAAAACTCCTCCATCAGCAATGGAATGTCAAACCGGTTTGAATTATACCCGGCAAAATCACATCCGTCCAGCATTTGCTTCAGTTCATGCGCCACTTGTTTAAATGTTGGCGCATCTTTTACCATTTCATCAGTAATGCCATGTACATCGCTGGCCCCTTTAGGAATAGGAATTTCAGGATTTATCAGCCTGCGTTTAACACTTTTGGTTCCATCAGTAAGGATTTTAACAATGGCTATCTCCACAATTCTGTCCAATCCGGGATTGACACCGGTGGTTTCAAGATCAATAAATGCCAGAGGTTTTTTAAGTTGAATCATTTTTAGGTTTTCTTTATAACTTATTGAAAAGTGCGGTAAAGTTAGTGGATTAATCAGTATTCAGAAATCATATTAACTAATTGATTTTATTCATACTAGAATGAAATCAGCATTTAGAAAACGTTTTATTACTAAGAAATTTCCCTTGTCCTAACGAATGTTGGTCTGATAAATGTGGGTTATCAGTTGCATTCCTCATACCGAACTATACCTTTGTCATGCCGCAATAGCAATAATCGGCACATTAATACGTTAATCCAAAAAATATCACAATGAAAAACAGATTATTTATAGCCGCATTGATCCTTACACTGGTTTCTATTTTTGCATCCTGCACATCACAGAAATATGGTTGTCCCGGTGTTCAGCAGGCTAGTGCCCGTTTCAGAGCCTGATTTCAAAGCTGCCTGTATTCTATTTTCCCTTATTTTTGCACCCAATGATAAGAAACTTACATACTCATCATCATTTCTTGCTCTGCCAGGGTAGGCCGTGATGTAGTGGTATAATCATATTTAAGGGCTTACTCAAAAAGTAAGCCCTTTTTATTTTAAAGCATATGTTATGAGTGAAACGTTAAAAATTGCAGTGCAGAAATCAGGCCGGCTATACGAAGGCTCCATGAAACTGCTGAAAGAATGTGGTATTGAAATCAGTAACGGCAACAATCAGCTTAGGGTGCTGGCTTCCAATTTTCCGGTTGAAGTTTTTTTCCTGCGGGATGACGATATACCCGAATATGTGCAGGACTCAGTAGCTGATATTGGATTTGTAGGTGAGAATGTAGTGTACGAATCAAAAAAGGCGGTGGACTGTATAGAAAAACTTGGCTTTGGCAAATGCAGGCTTTCGCTGGCTGTCCCAAAAAACGGGTTAATGAAGGCACCTGCTGATCTGAACGGGAAAAGAATTGCCACTTCCTATCCAAACATTTTGTCAGCTTATCTTAAGAAAGAAAATATCAACGCCACAATACATGAAATCAGTGGCTCGGTTGAAATTGCACCAAGAATTGGTCTTGCTGATGCGATTTGCGACCTGGTAAGTTCGGGCAGCACCCTATTTACAAACGAACTGAAAGAGATTGAAACTATTCTTTCGTCTGAATCAATCTTGATCAGCAACAATAATCTTTCTGATGAAAAGAAAGTAATCCTCGAAAGCCTGCTGTTCCGGATTCGTTCAGTTAAAAAAGCGAAGAATAACAAATACGTACTGCTGAATGCACCCAACGATAAACTGGATACCATCTGCAGCTTGCTTCCAGGCATGAAAAGCCCAACCATCCTGCCGTTGGCAGAATCTGGCTGGAGTTCGGTACACTCAGTAATAAGCGAGACAGACTTCTGGAATATAATTGAAAAGCTGAAAGCCAACGGGGCACAGGGAATCCTTATTGTTCCAATTGAAAAAATGATCCTTTGATGAAGACTTATATAAACCCGGCAGAGAAACGCTGGCCCGAATTGGCAAAAAGACCTGTTGCAGATAATGCTTCTTTGACAAAAACTGTCAGCGCCATTCTTGATGCCGTAAGAAAAAAAGGGGATAAAGCCCTTTTTGAATACAGCAGTCAGTTCGACAAAGTTGTTATAGACAAATTGGAAGTATCTGCTGATGAAATAGATGATGCTGGCAAACAACTTTCCCCTGATTTAAAAAAAGCGATACAAAAAGCAAAACAAAACATCACCCTTTTTCATAAAGCACAACAGGAAACAGTAAAAAAAATTGAGACCATGCCCGGTGTTAACTGCTGGCGCAAAGCGGTTGCCATTGAAAAAGTGGGACTCTATATTCCCGGTGGCTCTGCCCCGCTGTTTTCAACTGTACTCATGCTGGCAATACCTGCAAGTATTGCCGGATGCAAAGAAGTCGTTCTTTGCACACCGTCAGATAAAGAAGGTAAAATACATCCCGCAATTTTATACTCGGCCAAATTGTGCGGGGTAACAAAAATTTTTAAAACCGGCGGAGCACAGGCAATTGCTGCTATGGCTTATGGCACAGAATCAGTTCCAAAAGTCTTCAAAATATTCGGGCCAGGCAACCAGTATGTAACTGCTGCCAAACAACTGGTGCAACAACAGGGTGTGGCCATTGATATGCCGGCAGGCCCGTCTGAAGTGTTGGTCATTGCTGATGAAACAGCCATTCCGGAATTTGTAGCGGCTGACCTCCTGTCACAAGCTGAACATGGCCCGGACTCACAAGTGATTCTGGTTACAACATCAAAAACTTTTGCTGAAAAAGTAACAACTGAATTCAGCCGGCAAATAAAACAACTCCCAAGAAAAGGGATTGCAACTGCAGCCTTAAAGAACAGCAAAATAATTATTGTTGACAGTCTTGAGAAGGCTATCCGTTTTTCAAATAGCTATGCACCGGAACACCTTATTTTGGCCTGCACCAATGCCGAAAAGCTGTCTGCGATGGTAACATCTGCCGGTTCAGCATTTATTGGAAATTATTCTCCCGAGAGTGCAGGCGATTATGCCAGCGGCACCAACCACACATTGCCCACAAACGGGTATGCCGCCATGTACAGCGGCGTTTCATTGGATAGTTTTGTCAAGAAGATAACTTTCCAGAAACTGTCAAAAAAAGGGTTAAAAAATATTGGCGAAACCATTATGGCGATGGCAGCAACTGAAGGATTAGAGGCGCACAGAAATGCAGTAGCTATCAGGTTAAAAAACAAAAAATCGTATGGAATTTAACTTAGAACAATTGATAAGAGTGAATATCAGGAAGATGACACCCTACTCATCGGCCCGCCACGAATTCAGCGGCACGGCTTCTGTCTTCCTTGATGCAAATGAAAATGCATTTGGCTCTCCCCTGCCGGAAAGTTACAATCGGTACCCTGACCCGCTGCAGCAAAACCTGAAAGATAAAATCAGCAGCATTAAAGGAGTTCCTTCTGAAAATATCTTTCTTGGCAACGGCAGTGACGAAGCAATTGATTTGTTATTCCGCATCTTTTGTGAACCGGGTAAAGACAATGTCATCATCTTCCCTCCCACTTATGGTATGTATGAAGTTTGCGCTGAAGTAAACAATGTGGAAGTGCATAAGGTACCGTTGTTGGAGAACTATCAGTTAAATCTTGATGCGGCAGAACAGGCGGTTGATGAAAACACAAAACTGATTTTTGTTTGTTCCCCAAACAACCCGACTGGCAACAGTATCTATAAAAACGATATTGAGATACTGTTGAATAATTTCAATGGCTTAGTAGTGGTGGATGAAGCATATATCAATTATGCCAAACAAAAAACGCTTATCTCTGAACTAACCGAATACCCCAACCTCGTTATCCTGCAAACACTATCCAAAGCCTGGGGGCTTGCGGGCTTGCGGCTGGGAATGGCCTTTGCATCTAAAAATGTGATTGATTATTTCAATAAGGTAAAGTACCCGTATAACATCAACACCGCAACACAAAACCTGGCGTTGGAAGCACTGAATAATATAACAGGCGTTAACAACTGGATAAGAACAACGGTTGACCAGCGGGAATGGCTCGGTAATGAACTGGCCTTACTGCCATTTACACAGCTTGTGCATCCATCCGATGCCAACTTCCTGCTGGTTAAAATGATTAATGCAAAAGGCATTTATGATTATCTCGCCGGAAAAGGAATAATTGTCAGAGACCGTTCTAAAGTTATCCTTTGTGAAGATTGCCTGCGGATAACTATCGGTACTCCGGAAGAAAACAAACAATTAATAGAAATCTTAAAAACTCTTTAGCTCGTTATGAAAAGAGCAGACTACAATTCCCCCTTTAGGGGGTCAGGGGGCAAGAAGGTTTTATTCATAGACAGAGACGGGACTTTAATTAATGAAGCACCGCCCACTTACCAGATTGACTCGTTTGACAAACTGGAGTTCTATCCTGGCATGTTTACCTGGATGAACAGAATAGCCACCGAACTCGATTTTGAACTGGTGATGGTAACCAACCAGGATGGTCTGGGTACTGCTTCATATCCTGAAAACACATTCTGGCCCATTCAGCAATTCGTTTTAAAAAGCCTGGAAAATGAAAACATCATTTTCAGCAATATTCATATTGACAGAACCTTTCCAGCTGATAATGCCCCGACCCGAAAACCGAACACAGGTATGCTCACCATGTATCTGGATAACGAACAATATGATATTGCAGGTTCTTATGTAATTGGCGACAGGATTACAGATGTGCAACTGGCAAAAAACCTGGGGTGTAAAGCTGTTTGGTTAAACAACGATGCGCATCTCGGTGCTGCAGAACTTTCGGATAGCCTGTCTGAATTACAATCAGTCATTGCTTTAGAAACAACAAACTGGAAAGCTGTCTATGAGTTTCTGAAATTGGGTCAGCGTACCATCCGGCATGAACGAAACACAAACGAAACAAAAATCAGTCTTTCGCTAAACCTTGATGGTAACGGAACGGCAAATATTGACACTGGCCTTCATTTCTTCAATCACATGCTGGAACAGCTCAGCCGCCACAGTGGTATAGACATAACTTTAAAAGTAAATGGCGACCTGCACATTGATGAACACCATACGATTGAAGACACAGGCATTGCCCTTGGCGAAGCTTTTGCCCTTGCCTTGGGAAATAAAAAAGGGATTGAACGGTATGGCTTCACCCTGCCAATGGATGACTGCCTGGCGCAGGTCGCCATTGATTTTGGCGGAAGAAACTGGCTTGTTTGGGAGGCAGATTTCAAAAGAGAAAAAGTTGGCGATATGCCCACAGAAATGTTCTTTCATTTCTTCAAGTCTTTTTCTGATGCAGCTAAATGCAATCTCAACATTAAAGCCGAAGGCGGGAACGAACATCATAAAATTGAATCCATCTTTAAAGCCTGGGCAAAAGCCATAAAGGCCGCAGTAAAACGTGATGCCAATAACCAGCAACTGCCCAGCACAAAAGGAATTTTATAATGAATACAGTTATCATAAAATACAATGCCGGCAATATTCAGTCGGTGCTTTTCGCACTGGAACGGCTGGACGTAAAAGCCACGGTAACTGATGATGCTGCAATAATAAATTCTGCTGATAGAATCATCTTTCCCGGCGTTGGAGAAGCCAGTACTGCAATGCAATACCTCAAAGAGAGAAATCTGGATACAGTCATCCGGTCATTGCAGCAACCGGTGCTGGGCATCTGCCTCGGCATGCAGCTGCTCTGTAATCATTCTGAAGAAGGAAATACAAACTGCCTCGGGATTTTTGAAAATGTTTCAGTAAAAAGATTCATACCGGTCTGCAGCAGTGACAAAGTGCCGCAGGTTGGGTGGAATACAATTACAAATTTGAGATCACCACTCTTCAGAAATATAGCTGAAAATAGTTATTGCTATTTCGTTCACGGCTATTATGCCGAGGATAGTGAGTACACAATCGCAACAACAAACTATACCAAACCGTACAGTGCCGCTTTGCAAAAAGGGAATTTCTATGGCGTGCAGTTTCATCCGGAAAAAAGTGCGAAGACAGGAGATATTGTTTTAAAGAACTTTTTATCATTATGACAAACACAACATCTGTAAAAAAAGAAAAAAATAAACTTTCGAAGAATTTCGGCTTCATCATTCCTGCTATAGACATCATCGAAGGAAAATGTGTGCGCCTGTCCAAAGGCGATTACAATCAGAAAACGGTGTACAACGAAAATCCGCTGGATGTGGCGTTGCAGTTTCAGGACAGTGGAATAAAAAGGCTTCACCTGGTTGACCTTGATGGAGCCAAAGCCGGCAATGTAAAAAACTGGAAAGTGCTGGAAAAGATTGCTTCAAAAACAGAACTCCGCATAGATTTCAGCGGTGGCATCAGCACTGCTGAAAACGCTGCCATCGCTTTCGGTTCAGGTTGCAGCTGGGTAGCCGTTGGAAGCATTGCTGTAAGAAACGAGGCGATTTTCAGTGACTGGCTTAACGAATTTGGGGTTGACCGTTTCATCATCGGGGCAGATGTGAAAAATGAGAAGATTGCCATTAAAGGCTGGACAGAAACGACTGAAATGACAGTATTTGAACTCATAGAAATTTATAAAACAAAAGGTGTAAAGCAGTTCTTCTGCACCGACATCAGTAAAGATGGAATGCTTCAGGGCACTGCATTGCCGCTTTATAAGAAAATATTGAACCGGCATCCTTCTATCGATCTGATAGCAAGCGGTGGCATTTCAACGGTAGAAGAACTGAAAGAACTGAGGGAAACCGGATGCGAAGGTGCTATTGTTGGCAAGGCCATTTATGAAAATAAAATTGAGCTGGCCGCACTTAAAAAATTTCTGTAACATGCTCACAAGTAGAATAATCCCCTGCCTTGACATAAAAGACGGGCGAACCGTAAAAGGCACCAATTTTGTACAGCTGCGGGATGCCGGCGACCCGGTGGAGCTCGCCATCCGCTATTGCGACGAAGGGGCTGATGAACTCGTCTTCCTCGATATTACCGCAACCACGGAGAAAAGAAAAACACTGGCAAAATTAGTCAGAGATATTGCCACACATATTAACATACCTTTTACTGTGGGCGGTGGAATAAACACAGCAGAAGATGTGACCTTGCTTCTGGAAAATGGTGCCGATAAAATATCTGTTAACACTTCAGCAGTCCGCAACCCCTCGTTGGTGGACGAGCTGGCAAAGAATTTTGGCAGCCAGTGTGTGGTGGTGGCTATTGATGCAAAAATTATTGATGATACCTGGAAAGTGGTGACGCATGGGGGACGGACTCCCACACACTTGCAGGTGACAGACTGGGCAAAAGAAATTACCGACAGGGGTGCAGGGGAAATATTGCTGACATCCATGGAAAACGACGGAACAAAAAATGGGTTTGCAGTTGAACTGACAAAGGAGATTTCAAATGCGGTACACATTCCTGTCATTGCATCAGGTGGCGCAGGAACGATGGAGCATTTTGCAACCGTTTTCCGGAACGGAGATGCCGATGCTGCCCTCGCAGCAAGTATTTTTCATTTTGGTGAAATAGCCATACCGGATTTAAAACGATATTTACAGCAACAAAATATATCGGTAAGAATATGAAAACTGTCATTACCATTATAACAATAACACTGCTGATTGCGCTGTACCTTTTCTGGCATTTTGAAAACAGGCGGAAAAGAAAAAATGCAGAGCATCATGAAAGAAGACAGGAAGAATTTGACAACCTCCTCAAAACCTTAAAAGAAAAAAATCCTTCGGCAGAATAATAATAAATACAAACATGAACATCAATTTTTCAAAATATACTGACGGCCTCGTTCCTGCTATCATACAGGATTACACAACAGGCAAAGTGCTGATGCTTGGTTTTATGAATGAAGAAGCCTTTCAAAAAACTAAAAATGAAAGCACTGTTACCTTTTTCAGCCGCAGCAAACAAAGGTTATGGACAAAAGGTGAAACCTCCGGCAGCTTTCTGCAGGTTAAGAGCATGTTGGCAGATTGTGATAGTGATACGATTCTGATAAAAGCAGAACCAACTGGTCCGGTATGCCATACGGGGGCTGACACCTGTTTCAACGAAACAAACCCTGGCTTTTCCTTAGAAAGGCTGGAAGCGGTAATTACAGACAGGAAAAACAACCCGGATGAAAAATCATATACAGCTTCCCTCTTTGCCAGAGGTATTAATAAGATTGCTCAAAAAGTGGGTGAAGAAGCGGTGGAACTCGTAATAGAAAGCAAGGATGACGACAAAGAAAAATTCCTGGGCGAAGCAGCCGACCTGATGTTTCACTACCTGGTGCTGCTGCAGGCAAAAGGTTATAAGTTGGCAGATGTGATAAAAGTTCTGACGGCCAGGTACAAAAAATAAAAGCATTAGGGAACATACAGCTTATGCTTGATAGCATAAACAACTCCTCCGATTGTTCCCCTGATTCCGGATATACTCTTGATAAGTGCCATGCTCTTTTATGCTTTTACAAACTACTGTCCCATAAAGATGAGGGATAGGCATTTTCACCTGTAAGTCTGTTGATGCAGTTTTGAACAATTTGTTTATCAGCCTTATAGGTAACTCCAAACCATTTTTCAGAAGTAACAATTGCATTGATTTTTCCTCTTCCTTGCTTTATAAACTCATCGCCGACAAACGAAATAAAAAACTCTGATTTGGGATCCTGTATATGCTTGGTCAGAAACTCATGAAATAATTCTCCGGAAAAATCAAATACGGCAGGGCTAAAACACCAGAAGTTCATAGAGGTTTTTGCATTCGCACTCCAGACATGAAGTTGCCCGTTTTCTTCAGATATGATACGCCCATCTTGTTTATATACTTTAAGAAGTTCTCTGACTGAAGTTATGCTACTATTATTGTCCGTTTCGCAGATACCACGGCTTACCGGACCATAATCAGAGAGAGTGTTATTAAGCTCATAACAGATGTTTGCCCACAAAATGGAAGACACCTGATCAGAAAGAAACTTGTAAGCCTTTTTGAAAGCATCCTTTCCATAAAAATCATCTGCATTTATAACTGCAAACGGCTCATTTATTACATTGCGGGCACAAAGAACAGCATGTCCGGTTCCCCACGGCTTTGACCTTATCGCCGGAATTGTAAAAGTATCAGTATGTGTATCCACTTCCTGAAATACATAATCTGTCTTTATCCTGTGTGCTAAACGTGGTTCAAAAATTTGCTTAACCTCATCAGCAAAATCTTTTCGTATAACGAAAACAACTCTCGTAAATCCTGCTTCAATCGCATCATAAATCGAATAGTCTATTATGCTCTCACCGGAAGGGCCGAATTTATCAATCTGTTTCAGACTGCCGTAGCGGGAAGCCATCCCAGCAGCCAGCACAAGTAAGGTAGCACTCATTTATCTCGTTTTAGTAAACACTATTTTATCCCGGATTTGTATCCCTTAACTGAATAATATAAAATATACAGGTAACAGGGCACCATCAGGACGAAAAAGGTGAGCTGAAAACCGTATTCATCTTTAAAAGTTGCAAATGCCTTTGGAATTAAAGCACCCCCGGCAATACCCATTATAAGTATTGCAGAACCTTTCTCGGTTAATTTCCCCAATCCGCTGATTGCAAGGGGGAAAATGGCCGGCCACATTAAGGCATTGGCCAAACCCAGGGCAGCCACGAAAGCAACTGACAAATAACCCTCAGTAAGAAAAGCCGCCGCAGTAAGAAAAATGCCCAAAAAAGCCGAATATTTTAAGGCCTTTTGCTGTGAAAGATATTTAGGGATTGTAATTAAACCAATAACATAACCTAACAGCATCGCTGCCAGGGTATATGAGGTAAAATACTTTGTTTCATCTGTGGGAATATTAAATCCTTTCCCATACGTACCGATGGCATCGCCAGCCATTACCTCAACTCCGACATATACAAATATGCAAACTGCTCCCAGCCATAAATGTGGATACTGAAATATACTGGTTCTTACTTTATCTGAATTCGGGCTTGTGTTCTGTGTATTAGCCTCAGAAGTTCTGATCTCAGGCAACGAAGATTTTAGTATCCAAAAACCTAATAGTATTAAGATCACAGCCATGATCGCATATGGCATATAAATATTAGAAGCAAATTCGCTTAATATTGTATCTCTTGTTTTGGTGTCAGGAGCGGCATTGACTTTTCCTTCCAGTTCATTAACGCCTTTCAAAACAAATGCACTTAATACGATCGGGCTGATTATGCCCGCAGTCTTATTGCATATACCTACTATACTGATTCTTTTAGCCGCACTTTCGATTGGTCCTATAATGCTTATATAAGGGTTTGAAGCAGTTTGCAAAAGTGACAACCCCGACCCAATTATAAAAAGCCCTGATAATGACATCGGATAATCTCTTTTCGTAGCAAAATGTCCAAATAAGAAAGTGCCAATAGCCATTACAACCAAAGCCAGGGCCATTCCCTTTTTCATACCTGTCTTTTCCAGTACCCACGAAGAGGGCAATGCAAGGAAAAAATACGCCAGGTAAAAAGCCGTGGTAACCATAAAAGCCTTTGAATCGGTGTCTAATCCAAAAGCCAGCTTTACATACGTTATCAATGGGCCATTCAGCCATGTTACAAACCCGAATACAAAAAACAAAATGGCCATTATTATCATGGCACTGCGATTATTTTGACTTTTAAGCATCATATCCCGTTTAACGCTTAAAATTACCGGATAATTTTTATCAGCAAAAGCACAACCGTTTGCACAAAATAATTTTGTACAAACGGTTGCACAGATAAAAAGCATATTTCTTTACTAAGTTTGACGTGATTTTTTACATCATTGCGTGATACTTGCAAAATCTCTGAAAATGGCAGCTTTGGAAATAAAGAATAAAAGCAGGCTATTTTAGAGAACCAGTGAGTAATGATATAAAAAAGTGCGGAGCGAAAGGAAAGGCTCGGGCTACACTTCGTTTTAATTCGGGATTATCCTTAATAAGTCTGGGAGGCCTTTGCAAAATGACATTTTTAGTTTTATCATATAGCATGCAATCAGTAAGGGGTGGTTGTGTCCACAACTGCCCCTTTAATTTCAGACTATCAGAAATTAAGAAAAGATAAAATGCAGAAATTAATTATAAAACATCTGCCGGGTATAACTGATAAAAGTGATATTAGCGAAGTCTCACAATTATTAGATACGATGGAAAAACATAAACTGGAATTTGCTCCTTGGTCAGAGTATCCGTACAAACCAGAAGTTATATTTTCCGTTTCATATACCAGCACGACAATATTATTGAAGTTTTTTGTTCAGGAAAAGCAGATAAGAGCTATTAATAATACGGTGAACAGTTCCATTTGGGAAGACAGCTGTGTGGAGTTCTTTGTTAGTTTTGATGATGGCAAAAGTTATTACAATATTGAATTCAATTGTATAGGAATCGGGTTGATCGGATATGGCGAATCGAAAGATCACCGGGAGCTGTTAGATCCGGCAATTGTAAAACAGATAAAAACTCTTTCATCAATAAACACGGAAAAGAAGAAAAATGTGAGCTGGAATCTGACAATGATAATACCATTAACTGTTTTTGCCCACACACCATTATCCGGTTTATCAAAGCAGAAATGCAGGGCTAATTTTTACAAATGCGGCGATTTATTGCCAGAACCACATTTTGTTTCCTGGTCGGATATAAAATCAGAGAATCCTAATTTTCATTTACCTGATTTTTTCGGGCACCTTGTATTTGAATAGAACAAAATATTTTTACTGGCACCCTTACACTTTTTACTGCACGGATTTGTTTTTGAATATTCTTGGTTTAGAGAATCACGTCTGAACAGGTTATGCTGTTTTACGTATATTTGGTAACTTAACGTAATGGATAGTAAACTTCCAACCATAAAAGAAATAGCCCAACAGTTAAAAGTATCTGTTTCTACTGTATCCAGGGCATTAGCAAACCACCCGAGAATTGGCATAGGAACCAGGGAAAGAGTACAAAAGCTAGCAAAGGAAATTGGTTATGAGCCAAACAAGCAGGCAATTTTTTTTAAGCAGAAAAGAACATTTATTATTGGCGTAGTGTTACCATTTATCAGAGAGGAATTTTTCTCCCAGGCAATTTGCGGAATTGAAACAGGGGCTTTATTGCATAATTATACAATACTATTCGGCCAGAGCTATGATGAAATGGAAACAGAAATGAAGGTCGTGGAGGTTATGAAAAATCAACGGGTTGATGGCTTAATTATCTCTCTGTCGAAAAACACAAGCAAATATGCCCATCTTGAGGTTTATAAAAAACATAAAATTCCTGTTGTATATTTTGACCGGGTTCCACCGCTTACAAATATCAATAAAGTATGTTGCGACATATTTAAAGGTACAGTTGAAATAGTGAACTGGTTATACAAGAGCGGCTGCCGGCGTATTGCATTAATCAATGGGCCAGAAAAAATGTCAGCAAGTACAGATCGGTTAAAAGGTTACATGAGTGGAATAATAAAACAGAAACTCAAGATTGATATGCAGTTGGTTGAAATTACCGATTTCTCAAAAGAGAGTACTTACACGGCCATGGGGAAGCTGCTGTCCCTTAAAAGCCCTCCCGATGCTATAATTTCATTCAATGATTATGTACACATGGATGCCGTACAATACGCTAAACAAAAAAAAATTAAGATAAATAAAGATATTCTTTTTGCGAGTTATGCCAATCTGCCGATTACTGATTACACCTCTTTTCCTCCAAAAATATCACTGGAGCAATACCCCTATCTGCAGGGTGAAAAAGCAATGGAACTGATGATAAACATCTTACATAAAATGGAAAATGAGGAATATTCTGCAGATATTTCAAATGAAGAAATCATAATTGCAAAACTTATAACACACTAAATTATTCAGCCCTTGTTGTGGAAATCCGTTGCAGCCTTTCAGCTAAAACAGCATTTAGTTTACCGGTTTTATAATAGTCGCCTAAAGTAGTTAGCATCCATCCCGGAAGTATTTGTTCAGCAGTAAGCGGTGTTTGCATTGCAGTGTTACGCAGCAACTCGTTAAATTTCATTGCTATGCCTTCAATAGTATTGTAATAGCCCGGCAGTCCGCAAATATCATTGCCATGATTACTTTGCACCGGGAAGTAAAAACCGTTTTTCAATGATACTGCCACCTGCTTTTCTTCAAGCCCCGGCATGGTTGCAACACTGGTTTGCCCGCCCCAATAAACATTTTTTGCCCACTGATTATTCCTGTTTTCCTCCGGGTAATCATCTTTGAAAAAGATATAGCCGGTATTTTTCGTATTGAAGAATATGTTTCCGCTTATAACAATATGATGTGGCAGATTATAAGGCAGATTATTTTCCTGCGAAAATTTCTTTCGTAAATCTTCCAGCGGGTTGAAATGAACGGCATATCCATTATTATTTGCAAATACATTGTTGGCAATGATGCTGCCAAATGCAAGTGCATGTTCACTTCCTGCTGCTCCTGCGTTAAGGTAAATAGCCGCATTTCCTCTTGATTCAATGGTTTTATCAAGACTAAAATAATTTCCTGCAACAATATGCTGGCTGCCCCAGATAAACATACCACCATAACCATATTTTTCATCATCAGACAAAAAGAAATTATTAATGGCAACCTGTTTATCTCCATGTCGGAAATTGAGTGTGCCCTGGCAATTCAAAATTGTATTCGCATAATATACATTCTCCATTGACTTGCTGGTGATAATTTCTGATTCCGAATCCTGGCGAACAAAAAGATTCGAATCAATCAAACAACGCCCAAGCGAATTTCTGTAATAACCAACACGGATGCCGCCCCCTGCATTCCCTTTCTTTTTTGGATTAGAGAAAAAACAATGATCAACACGATGATACATTGGCGGGGCAACAACGGGATTTTCTTTATCAGGTGCTGTTCTGTTGTTTAAATTAATTACCTGGTCAAACGTAAGTTTGTTGGTAAAACTGCAATGATCAATCCGGCAATGAGTGGGAACATTTCCCTTTTCATCAAGCGATGTGGTGATGTAGGCTGAGTTAGCTTCATCAAAATTATTAAATGCACAATCCGTAATCCTGCAATAACTGGCATACATGGCTACAAGCCCCGGCCCATGCGGTTTCCATTGTTCAGGATTACGGTTTCCATTAGTAAAATAAATGCCATTCAGCTCAGTATAAGCACCGTACATCGCCACTTTTGCATCACCGCAGAAAATAACATCGCCGGGAGTTTCGGCTATTAACACAATAGGCTTACCTGCAAGGCCACTTTGCGTGAGTGTTAACTGAATGCCGTTGTAAGAACCGTTTTTAAAAACAAGTGTATCGTCCGGTTTTAATTTACTGACGATATAATATGCTTCGCTGTTACTCCCAATAATAATTTTTTCAGCAAAGCTTTTATTAAAGAAAGATGATATTATAATCGTAATGAAAATGCGGGCTGTACGGTTCATCCTGAATTTTTTTATGAGTAAATCTGTGTTGATGAAAATCTATTTTGCTTGATTTTCTTTGATCTTTTTTAACACTGCTGCCAGATCTTTCACCAATTCGGGGTACTGGGCTGCAAGATTATTTTTTTCACTGATGTCATTTTTTAAGTGATAAAGTTGTGGTTGCGGACTATTGCCCAACTCAATGTTCACTAATTCATCTTTTGCCGGCCCGTTGTGTGGCTCAATATATTTCCAATCATCTTTAATAACAGCAATAGATCCTATCCCCTGCTCCACCAAAACCCTTCTGCCAGTTTGAGATTTTCCTGTAAGTGCATGAAGTACATCTTCACTATCCTCCCCATCCCCAACAGGTATTTTTTTATTCAGCAATTTTGCAAACGAAGCCAGTAAATCCATCTGGCAAATCATGGCACTAGATATGGAAGGTTTGATTTTTGCAGGCCATTGAATCATAAAAGGCACTCTTGTACCAGCTTCATATGAACTGTATTTACCTCCACGCAAATTTCCCCAGGGTGTATGGCCATTTAATTTTGTTATTGCTTCATCCTGATATCCATCATCCAGTACCGGACCGTTATCGCTTGAAAAAACAATAATGGTGTTTTTATCAATACCCAGCAATTTTAGCTGTTGCATAATTTCACCCACTGTCCAGTCTAACTGCAAAATAGCATCACCACGAAAGCCCAGCCCACTTTTACCTTTAAACATAGTGGATGGCATTCGTGGCACATGTGGCTCCGTTAGTGTATAAAAAAGGAAGAAAGGTTTGATTTTATTTTCAACAATAAACTCTTTTGCTTTTGCCAAAAAAGTCAACGGCATTTCTTCATCCGTCCATCTTGCTTTATTTCCACCACTCATGTAACCAATACGTCCAATACCATTTACAATAGTATTGTTATGCCCCTGTCCCGGTGATGATTGCATTTTTAATAATTCGGGATGATCTTTTCCTGTCGGGTCATTGCCAACTTTATTTTTATAATCAACCTGTATCGGATCTGTTGAATCCAATGCCACCACAAAATGATTTTCTACGAAAACAGTAGGCACCCTGTCGGCAGTTGCTGGGAAAATAAATGAATAATCAAAGCCCACTTCATTTGGGCCCGGTTTAATTTCTCCATTCCAGTTTTTTTGTACAGCATCGCCCAGACCAAGATGCCATTTCCCAACCAATCCTGTTTTGTAACCCGCCTGTTGAAATAAAGATGGAAGCGTTGTCCTATCGGTGGGAATAATTAATGCCGCATCACCAGGCAAAATACCAGTACCTGATTTACGCCACGGATATTGCCCTGTCATCAGTGCATACCTTGATGGTGTGCAGGTAGATGAAGTTGAATGTGCATTGGTAAAGCGGATACCACCGCCTGCAAGTTTATCCAAATTCGGCGTTTTCATTTTTGTCGCTCCGTAACAGCTTACATCCCCATAACCCAAATCATCAGCATAAATAACGATTACATTGGGCATTGCCGTTTTATTCTGCGCCTGCAGGTTTGTAGCAAAAAATACAAACAGCAGCATCAATAGTTTTTTCTCAATAATATTATGGGCACTTCTCATCTTTATTTTTTTCAGTCATCAAAACAAGTTACTCTTCTTCTTTCGCAGTTTTACCAATAGCATACCATTTAAGCGGTGGCAATTTTTTTTGCCAGGCCATGTATTCTTTCGTCATCGCTGCAGCCATTTTTTTCTCACTACCTGATAAATCTTTTGTTTCGCCTATATCAGTTTTAACATTATAGAGTTGCGGTTTTTCATTAGGAAGAAAAACCATTTTGTAATCCCCCTTGCGCATACAGCCTTTGTCAACATTTACATACCAAAACAGAGAGCGGTTATAAACTTTTACTGAAGGAGATTTCATCATTTGCATCAAATTCTTTCCTTCCAGTTTTGAATACGTTGAATTTTTAAGGTTAGCTCCTGCGGCAGTCAGGAATGTAGGCAAAAAATCAAGTGTTGTTACCGGTGTTTCAAATACAGAACCGGGTTTAATTTTATTTTTCCAGCTCATCGCCATGGCCACACGAATACCTCCTTCATATACATCACTCTTCATGCCACGCAAAGGATAGTTATCAGCAAAACTGTGCTCCACCTGCCCGCCATTATCATTAGTAAAAACAATAATAGTATTCTCCAGAAGGTTTAACTGCTCTAAAACTGCATAAATTTTTCCAACATTTTCATCCATGTTATACGTAAGTGCGGCATTCAATGCCCGGTTATGATCGTTTAATTGTTTTTCAAACCGTTCAAGTAATTCCGGTTTTGCCTGCATGGGCGTATGCGGTGCGTTGAATGATACATACAGAAAGAAAGGTTTATCCTTATTGGCTTTAATAAACTCTACGGACTTATCACCAATAGCATCGGTTGTATATGGAATAGTTGAAGCATCTAATTTTTTTCCATTTTCTTCAATGGTTCTCTTTTTGTTTACTTCATAGTTACTGCTGCCCCACAAAAATCCCCAGAAATAATCAAACCCTCTTTGATTAGGATGAAACGGCGCAGATAATCCCAAATGCCATTTCCCTACAATACCGGTAGTATAACCTAACGGTTTTAAATAATCACCAACTAATCTCTGATCAGTGGGCAAGCCCAAACTATCAAGCGGCAGATTATATTTATTGCCTTGTGTAAAATTTATTGTATGCCCGAATTTTGCCTGATAGACACCCGTTAACAAACCTGCTCTTGACGGACTGCATACAGCACCGGTAACATAACCATTGGTAAATTTCACCCCTTCATTTGCCACACGGTCGATATTAGGCGTTGAGATAAGTCGTGATGATTGAAAACTGAAATCAGCATAGCCTGCATCATCACTGAGGATGAAAACAATATTGGGCTTCTGCTGTGCAAACAAACTGTTACCTATAATAGCAGTGCAACAAAAAACAGTTACGTAAAAAATTCTTTTTTTCATCTGTTTTACTGATTTAAGCTTTTGAAGTATTCATTAACCCCATATTTAGAATCAGGAGCAAGATCAGCCTGTATTGCAGGAACCTGTTTCAGCATTTTTGTTATAATTCCTTTGTATTTTTTATCTGCTGCAATATTTTTCCATTCATTAGGATCATTTATGAAATCATACAACTCCATTGATTTATCCTCGTATTGTATAAAGTGATAGCGGGAAGAATGAACAGAAACATTTCCTTTACCATACGAAGTAACAGCATAATATGGCCACTTAGCTGATGCAGGATGATTCAACAGCGGCATCAATGAATGTCCTTCATTCATTTTATTTGCCGGCAATCCGCATAATGCTGTAAGTGTAGGATACATATCCACCAGTTGAACAGGTTGGCTGCAAATTTCATTGCTTTTACCCGAAGGAACTTTAAAAACTAAAACAGATTTTGTTGCCCTTTGCCATAACGCCTGTTTTCCAAAACGGTTTTTCTCACCCAGATGATAACCATGATCCGACCACAAAACAACAATCGTATTTTTTACATACTTACTTTTTTCAAGTGCATCCAGCACTTTCCCCACTTGTGCATCTGCAAAATTTACACAGGCAAGATATGCCTGTACTGCATCTTTCCATTGATTGGTTTGTATCATCCATTCTGTAGTGGGCATTGGCGGTAAATCTGCAACCCGCTGCCCCATCAGCGGCACATCATCCATATCAGTTTTTAAATAAGGCGGTGTTTGTATATCATTTACCGGAAACCTGTCGAACCATTTTTGAGGTACATACCAGGGTACATGCGGACGTACAAATCCCACAGCAAGAAAAAAAGGCTTGTCGTGCTGCATCATCAATTTTTCTGCAGCCCACTCTGCCGATCTTACATCGGGCATGTCTTTATCCTCACTTGGAAAAGCACCCCAATCAGTTCCGGTTCCTTTAGGTTTACCAAACCATAACGGATCATATTTAAACCGTTTTGAAGGAATGGGCCCATACAAATCGGCAGTATCTTTTCTATATTCATCAAACACCTTTGCCTTATCGCCCAGGTGAAATAATTTACCCGTGCCCATCGTTTTATAGCCATACTGTTCAAAATAATCGGGCAGAAAAATGGCATTCTTTGTAATGTCATTTGCTTTTTTAATATCCACATCATCTAACTGCAAATAATTACCCGTGGTGGTGGGTAATAAACCCGTCATAACAGAAGCTCTTGATGGACCGCAAATCGGCGCCTGGCATTGAGCATTGGTAAAAAGAATACCATTGGCAGCAAGTTTGTCAATGTTTGGCGTTTTTGCCTGTGGATGACCTTTCAAACAGCCTACCCAGTCATTCAAATCATCAACGGCAATAAACAAAACATTCGGCCTTTCCTGTGCATGTACTTTCATCCATGCAAAAAGACAAATAACATAAAAGAGAAAACTTTTTTTCATCAGCTATCTTTATCAATTTAAAATAAACTCATCTTTTGTTTTTTTAAGCCATTGCACAATCTTTGGTTTCAGCAATTTTACCTGCGGATGATTTGCATGGTACAAGTTGTTTAGTTCATAAGGGTCATTTTTTAAATCAAACAAAAAGCCCTGCAGTTGATTGTTTTTCCGCAAAAATGCCAGTTTATACCTGGCAGTGCGTATGCCCCTGAAACCTGTATTAGGGTCAACATTATTACTTATTATTCCGCCAAGTATAAACTGTTCTGCGGGCATAGCACCTGTCCTGTTTTTAAAATAAGAAGCATAACTTTTACCATCAATAGTTGAAGGAATTTCCTTTTTCAATCCAACCAGTTCAAGCAATGTCGGGTACAGGTCGGGCAGGCTTCCCAAAAACTTTTTATCAATACCCGGAATGATCTTTCCTTTCCAGTAAATGATAAAAGGTATAAGTAATGATTCTTCGTACACATTGTTTTTACTCACTTCTTGATGTTTGCCGAGACAATTGCCATGATCGGCGGTAATAATCACAATCGTATTATCTAAAATTTTGTTTTCTTTTAATGAATGTATAATGCGACCAATTTGCTTATCAACTCCTGTAATGTTAGCATAATAATTTTTAATCTGCTTTCGGTATTCCTTACCCATTTCTGTTGAAGCATTGGGTATATTGGGATCAGTGAGCAGCGAATCCAGAGAAATATTTTCATAGCTCTTTAAATATTCTAACGGCACTGTTTCATATTCGCTGTGTGGAGGATTCATGGATATGACCAATGAAAAAGGCTTACCGGCCTGCCGCTCATTGTTTTTATTGCTGAAAAAATCAGCAGCTTTATCAGCTTCATGCTCCGGCCCCCATTGATTTACATAATGAAACTCATCTCTTGTTGCTTTTGTGTCCCAATACATCGGTTTGTTGTGCACATCATAAGTTCCATAAGAATACCAATAATCAAAACCATGCCTTTTAGCAGGTGGCGTCCATTCGTTCCATGCCACTTTTCCGATATTGTTTGACGTAGGAATGTATGGCTGGACAGGTGAATCCAAATGCCATTTACCAATATAACCATTGGAGTAGCCATTTTTTTTCAACACATCCGACCAGCAAATCATGTCCTCAGATAGCTCAACTCCGTGTGGTGCCGATGCTGAATTTACATTGCTGATTACTTTATTTTTAAAAGGATAGTTGCCGCTAAATATCATTGCCCTTGCCGGAGAGCAAACCGGGTAATTACTTACCATTTGAGTTAATACAAATCCCTTCGAAGCAAAGGAATCTAAAAAAGGCGTTTGCACTTTTTCCTTTTTCATATACCCCACTGCCTGGCCTCGCCATTGATCGGCGAGGATGAACACAATATTGGGCTTTTGCTGCGCCTGTATGTTAGTGAGCAACAGCACAAAACAAAAAAGCATCATCCCTTTTTTCTTATTCAACCTTATATGTATTTTATAACACATCGCTTATTTTATTGAATGGAATTTATAACCCGCTTAACCATAGCGGTAATTTTTTCAACCGCAATTTCAATTGTGCTTCATATAAAGAAAGTGGCGTTACAAATTCACCAACAGATTCTATATACTTTGTCTGTTCTTTTTTAAATGTAGTTCCATTACCTGAAAAACCAACAACAATTGGATTTGGCATTTTCCACCATTTTGAAGTGGATGACCACCATTCAAAATCTTTTACAGGCGTATTGGTCTGCTTGTAGTTCCACAATACCAATCCCTGCATGTGGTTGGGCATATTTACCATTGCTCCTCCTGCACGGTTCTGCATTAACCCCCCTTCTGCACAATCCAATAATGTATTTCTCGGTTGACTTGAGTGACTTTCAAAACAAGTGGTGGATGGATAAGTGCATTTCCATAATACCGTATTCATAGCGCCATGCGATGACCCAAATGAATGCCATTGCGATGCTTCATCAACAAGCTTTGCCATCAGCACATTGGTGGAGCCATTACTTACAACCGCTTCGTGCCCGCCATTGCCAGTTACTTTGCAATTGACAACAGAAATATTTGCACTCTGGTTAATGATTGCTGCCACACTGCAATCGGTAAACCGGCAATTGGTCATCCATGAATTGGTGCATCTGGCCATTTTAAACATCGTAAAACCGCTGTCATCCTGCCACGAGCGGTGATGAACAAATTTTTCCTTCCAGTTGCCAACAAATGCAATGTCTTCAATCCCGACTTCAGTACAGTTGGCAAAAGATGCAATTTCCCATTGGTATGCAGGATCAATGGAATAAGTAACCGGCGTTTTTAATGTAATGGTTTGCCCCTTTACTTTTGCTACCTGGTGATAAACTTTCACATCAACACCCTTAGTAACTAAGTAAGTCCATTCATCCGAAACTTTATTGGGAGAAAGCTCAGCATCAATTAGTGCATCGGCATTGTTGAGCATTGACAACACAATCCAGTCGCCGGGTTTAATATTAGCCGTATTGCTTACCTGCAACGCCACATCACCAACTTTTGCAGGTTTTGTTACGTTCCCAATTTTTACATCTTTTCCTTTAGCCGTAAAAACAAAAATGGGCGGTACTGTCCACATTTTATTTGGGTCTTCGGGCTGTAAAGTGTTTTTCATAAACAATTCTGTGCCGCCCGGGCCCGAACCACTCCCTCTGAAAATAATTCTTGAAGAACTGGAAACAATACTGGAATCATTATCTCTGTCTTCGTTAATCAAAAATCTTCCTTTAGGAAAAAACACAATGCCAGATCCATTTTTATTGGCTGCTGCAATTGCTTTTTGTATAGCCGTTTTGTCGGAAATAGTATCATTGGCAACAGCGCCATATTTTGTTACATCAAAAATTTTGTAGTTTTTAATTTTTGGAACGGCCATTTCGCCATTGCGATAGCCGGCATAAGAAAAATCAGGGAGAACAGTTTTATCAGTTTTGTATTGCAGAAATAGTTTTGATTCGTTTGCTGTTTTCTGCTGTGCGTAACAAGTACTTCCCGTGAAAACAGAAAAGAAAAATATGCTATTGATAACTTTTTTTGAAAACATACTGCTTTTTTTAAAGATTATTCAATTTTAAAGCTTACTGAAGAACCAGAAAAATTTCCTCCCGGTAATTGACAGATAATTTTCTTTTCAGCATCTTGCTTTTTAATTGTAACAACCAGTTCGCTGCTTTTTTGATAAGGATCGGCAACTGTGATTGTGTTAGCTGATAAATTCAACAAAATCACACAAGGCTTGTCTGCTTTAACCTTCATATCTTTTCCCGTAACAGTTCCTGCTTTATAAAAAACAATCTGTAATTGTTTTAATCCGCAATGTTGTACAGCCTGTACCGAATCCGTATTAACAATAATACTGATTTCATCCCTTTTATACTTCGCCATTTCATCTGTACTCACACCCGGCACAACTATATACGAATAGCTGCTGTCAGCAGGTTTTACACCGTGGTTCAGCCACAGTTTAAAAACTTTCCCTTCAGTAGTTTCTTTCAAACCGCTGCCGTTTATTTTAAACCAGCTGCCTGTTTGTGTTTTATTCGTTACAGTAATGTTTTGCAGCGATGGGAAATAATAGCCAATACTATCATGCCACAACCATTGCAATGCGGCATAGTTGTTTTCTTTTTTTATGCTGACAGTTTTATCATTTTCACTGGCAACAATTTTTCCATTTAACCAGCTTTGGTTAATACTGGTAATGATATTTTCATCTGCATTACTGCTTACACCTGCACCAAGGCAAACCACTTCTTTATCAAAAAAGAACCATGCTTTTTTTACCGATACGCCATTATAATTCATCTCATAACAAGATGCACCAAATAAGTTATCCGACACTCCGCCAACAAAACCTGTGCTGCCTGTTTCTCCCCATTGAACAGTAGTGAGCTGGTCATCAGCAAAATCTCTTGCAGTAATGCCCGGTATTTTATCCCATTCCCACAAAGGCATTATATTGAAATATTCTTTACCGCTCCGCTGGATGTTGGTGGAACCATCAGCTAAAAATTTCCCTGAAAGGTTTTCTTTGTTACCTGTTTCTGTTCGTTTGGTACGGTCAGAAACAGTACGTACGTTAAATGAATAAGCCGGACGAATATGCTGCGTATAATCAGCTTTCCAAAAATGTGTATGTTTTGAAATCAGTCCGTAGCCAGGTTGTTGCTGCTGTGATATGCGCTGCATGGCAGCATCAATCAGCGCTGCATTTTCAGGGCTTACAGCTTTTGCCATTTCCAGCAATGAATTTATTTTTCCCGGCACAGCTAATCCGGCTTTATCCAAAATATCTTTTCGTGAAATACCACGGCCCTCCGTGTTAAAATCAATATACCTGCCACGGATAGCAGGTAAAAAAGAATGAAGAAAATATTGATTGAGCAATTTCAACTGCTCACCTTTCAGAGCATACGCTGTGCCCTGCATCCACGATGCCACTTTGTATTCACCAGATAAAAACACCAAACCATAACTTGATATTTGTAATTGAGCGCCGTGTTGCAAATAAGAATAATCGTATTGCAAACCTTCTCCTGTTGTGTATGCAATAGGATAAAATGCCTGGGATACCGCTGTATCCATCAGCGCTGCATCATTAGTGATACATGCCCTGTAGATAATATGCAATGCAATATCTAACTTATTAGCGCCGGTTTTTTCAAATACATTTCCCTGCTTCATCCGCTGCACCAAATTATGTTGCAAATCTGCAGGTAAAGGTCTGGTGGCTGATTGCATAAGCAACATAATTTCGCCCAATGATTGCGGAGTTGCAATCTCATTGTGCCACCAGTTTTGACTTTTAGGGTTGGCTCTGTACCAAAAGGACAATGCTTTTACTACAGCATCCCATACACTGGAATTCGCATTATACACACTGCCTTCTTTTACAAACGCAACGGCAAGGCTTTTTACTCTTTCCAAATGCAGACCCGGAGGCCATTTGGTAATAGCGGTATTGGTATAATCAATATCAGGCCAGCTTCCATCTCCCTTTATCAATGGCAGATAAGCTACAGTATTTTTCAACAATTCCTGTTCACTGATTTCTTCAAAAATCTGTTGCCGGATTTTTATACTGATGGCAGAAATATCTTTTTGTGCAGAGCCAGTTTGAAACAGTACAACTGATAAAACAAGAAAATATGAAAATTTCTTCATCATTTGCAACTGTTAAATTACTTAATAAAAACCCATTCCTTGCTTTCCCATTTGCCTGCCTTTTACTGCACTGTTATGGCAATTGTTTTACTGGCCGTTTCCTGTGCATCCCTGTTGGCGTTGGATGCTACAAACACTGCATTATATGTACCCGCAGCAGCATACTTATAGGCATAAGGAAATTTATTCATTCCTTCGTTAACACTTTTAATAGCTGTGCCCGCATCAGGCAAAACCCTGCTCAGGTCAACCGGGCCCATAATCATCCAGTCTTCTGTGGCTACAGCGCTTGCTGCTGTTGTATTTCCGGTAATAACCAGGGCGCTGGTCCAGTTCACCGCACTGTTCTGAACGTCTGCAGACATCCATCCCATACTGGGAGTGGTTGCAGTCATATCACCGATAGTATAGGTTTTATCAGTAAGTACATGCTTAAGCGTAAGGCCGGTAATCGTCCATTTTTTTTGCGTAGCCCCGGCTGCCGCAGCATATTTGAATGCGATATAAACCGGTTTTTTTGCGGCTGCAAAATCTGCCAGGCTGATCGTACCAGAAGCAACTACTGTTGTTCCTGTTGCAAGTGTGGCACGACTGGTAATATCCGTCCATGTGGCGCTTCTTACATTTGCAGAATCGAATTTACCATTAAAATTATCTGATACCATCAGCGATAACGTACCGCTGGTATGTGTAGTAGTGGCGGTAGAAAAATTAAGCTGCACATTGGTGCTGGTATCGGTTGTGCGGTTTCTAAACTCATACTTTTTGCCGGGCTCGCCGGAGTAAAAAGTGATGTAGTCGGGGTTGCCGCTAAACGTAAATACGGCGGTATCCGTTGTTGCCATTGTTGCTTTATTTACCGTGGCATCAAAAGAAAGCGATTTCAGCTTTAAATCTTTACTGCAGGAGGAAAAAAATACTCCGGCAAGTACTGTTATTATTAAAAATCGTTTGTTATACATTGTATTTATTTTAGATCGTTGTGCTAATTGAAATTACCAGCCCGGGTTTTGGGTCATGCTTTTGTTTACAGACATTTCGCTCAATGGTATGGGGAACAACAGGTGCCGTGGTGCTACATTAGTACCGCCCAAAGCAGCATATTTAAAATTTGTAGGCGCTACCGGATCAGCAGTGATCTCAGCTCCCACACTATTCAAAGTTGTAACAAAAATACCCCAGCGTACAAGGTCGTTTCTGCGCAAACCTTCAAAGCAAAGTTCTCTTGACCGCTCATCCTGGATGGCCTGCTGAAACTGTGCTTTTGAATAGCCAGCAGGTAAATCGGCTGTTGCATTGACTGTACCTATAGGTACGCCATAGCCACGGCGACGAACCTGGTTAATGGCATCATAAGCAGCAGTTGTTGGTCCGTTTACCTGGTTTTCTGCTTCAGCAAGCATCAGCAGCACATCAGCGTAACGCAGAAGGGGAAAATTAGTAGGTGTGTTATTTTTATGCCTGGGCAATAATAATTCATACGATCTCCTCCATTTGCCGGGGTTACGTTGATAAATTGCCGTAGCAGCAAAATAGTTTCTTGCAAAAGTTGTATTGTTATAATTGTAAGGAGCAATCGCCCAATCCCTTCTTAAATCACCGGCACCATACAATTTATACAGTCTGTTGGTAACACCTAAAAAGCCATAGCAATAGCCAATTGTATCTGTAACACCGGCAGGGAAAGTACCAGTAAAGGCGATACCATTTTGATTGCCAATTCTGCCGGCTTCCTGGTAAGTACTGGTGTTGTTTCCTGAAAACTCAGCTTCCCACATACTTTCTTTTATATCGTATTTGTCCTGCACATGGTTAATAAAAATCTGACTGTAAGCTGTATTCGTGAGTGAAGCATCATAAGAGACTTTTAAATTGTGCTCGCCGGACGCCACTACTTTTTGCGCCCATGCGAGAGCTTCAGCATATTTGGTTGCATCGTTAAGAGGATAGCCGGCCATCGTTAAACAAACCCTGGACAGTATTCCCTGTGCGATTGTTTTTGAAACCCGGCTTGGGCTGCCATTGGCTGTGCTGGTAGGCAAATTAGCCTCTGCCCAGGTCATATCCTTTACTATCTGGGCATACACATCTTTGGCAGGTGTGCGGGCAATAGCTACCTGTGTTACAGACCCTGTAGGTGTAATTTTTAATGGCACATCGCCAAAGCTTTGTACTAACTGAAAATAATAAAATGCCCTGAGAAATAAAGCCTGCGCCAGTATCTTGTTTCGTGCAGTACTGTCCATAGCGGGCTTTTGAATATTTGCAATCAGCAGGTTAGCTCTTTCAATTCCTGTGTAAAAGGCGCTCCAGTAATCAGCAATATGTGTTTCATTAGAACTGAAATTATATACCTCTACATCAGTAGTCTGTGTATTGCGGGCAAAGAAACTTTCATCCGAGCAGGCTTCTATATAAGTAGGTATCCAGTTTCCGTAAAGGCTGTTGCCGTTGCTGATTGGATCGTACACACCAATGAGTGCTGTATTTAGCTCTGCCTCTGTGCTGTAATAATTTACAGGCGAAAGAAAATCTGCTGGCTTTGTATCGAGAAATTTTTTGCAGGATACCAGCACCAACAATACCGGTAATAAATAAAGTAAGCGTTTCATATTAAAAGAGTTTTTTAGTTTAAAGAGACAGGTTTGCCCCAAAAGTGACGGTTGTTGCACGGGGATAAGACGACCAGTCAAATCCGGGTGTAACTGCAGAATTGTATATATTTACTTCAGGATCCATACCGCTGTAGTTGGTCCAGGTGAACAGGTTTTGTGCTGAAACATACACCCTGAGAGATTTTATTTTTGCCCTTTTTAGCAGTTTTGGGGGAACCGTATAACCCAGTGCCACCGTTTTAAGACGAAGGAATGATCCGTCTTCTACAATATAAGAAGAGAAGCCATCGCCAAAGAAACCTTTCGTTCTGAAAATAGCAGAAGAAGTGTTGGCAGGCGTCCAACGGTCATTATAGCTCGCAAATTGGTTTAGCGTTGCTTTATTTAAAGCATTTCCTTCAAACATGAGTTTGTTGCCATTCATCACATCGTTTCCATAAGACCATTGGAGAAACACGTTCAGGTCAAAGCCTTTGTAGTTAAAGTTGTTGCTGAAGCCGCCATTGTGCTTTGGAATACCATTTCCAATAACTGCATAGTCACTTGTGTTAATAACGCCATCGCCATTTATGTCCTTATATTTAATGTCTCCCGGTTGTATATTGCCTCTTGTGTTTCCGTTGGTAGGCACTTCGTCCTTCAGCACATAAACGCCTGCTGTATTTTTATAGAAATCGCTGTACTGGTAAACACCATCCCAGATATATCCAATCATTTGCCCAAGCGGATTATTGAGTTTTGCCATATATGCGGGAACGTTTGACCAGGTATTGTCAAAAGGTGCCGCAAATCGCATTGATTCCTGGTTTTCAGTAAGTGCGAGCACTTTATTCTGGTTAAACGCTATATTGAAACTTGATGTCCAGGTGAAATTATTGTTCCTGATGTTAGTAGTGTTCAAAGTCAACTCAAGCCCCTGGTTTTGCACATTTCCAATGTTCTTATAAGCGCTGCCATACCCGGAGGAAGGAGGAAGCGAAGCTAACAGCAACAGGTCTTTTGTTTTTTTCCGGTACATATCGGCAGTTAACGTAACCCGGCTTTTGAAGAAAGAAAGATCAAGTCCGATATTGGTTTCGTAAGTAGTTTCCCATTTAAGATCTGCATTACCAAAAGCAGAAGGTATTGACCCGCCGACAACAGAATTATTAACAGTATAAGAACTTGCAACGGGCTGTGTAATAGTAGAGAGATAGTCGAAATTACCCACCCGGTTATTACCATTGGCGCCATAGCCAATGCGTAACTTAGCATCGGAAAGTACTGTAATGTTTTTGAAAAAACCTTCGTTCTTAAATCTCCATGCTACAGATGCAGAAGGGAAGTACCCCCAACGCCTGCCTGGTGCAAAACGGGAAGAACCATCTGCACGGTAAGATGCAGTAAAATAATATTTAGACATCAGGTTATAGTTGACCCTGCCGGCAAAAGAAGCCAAAGTCCAGTTACTTATAGAAGAACTAATGGAAACGGGAGTACCCTGGTCGAGACCGCTGATACCCAAAGATTCATTAGGCACCAGGATGGCAGATGAACCATAGGAATTGACCTTGCCGCCCTGGAATGAGGCAACACCTACAAGGGTAAGCGTTTGCTCTTTACTCATTTTTTTATTCCACGATAAAATATTTTCATTGAGCCAGGTGTTGTTTTCGGTATAAGTAACGGAACCGTTTACACCCATGCCGTTAGGGCTGTAAGGGTTACCGGTTTGTGTTTTGCTGTTGTTGAAAATATCCTGCCTGAATGTAGTGCTGTTTATGCCGCCGGTAACTTTCAATTTCAAATCAGGGAGAATAGTATACTCCGCATAAGCGTTTGCAATAAGGTTTTTGGTGTACCTGTTGTTCAGCGCATTTTGAAGGTTGAGTAAGGGATTAATCCTATAATCGTTTGCATAGTTCAGATCCGGGTCTATCAGTGATTCTTCAATATTGGAATTGGACGATTGCAGCGGGCGATACCCCCACACAGCATACATTAGGTTTGTGCTGGAACTTGTGCCACCGCCGTTAGCTCCGGCCACAGTAATACCAGATTGCTTGAGGAAACTATAATTGGTATTAATACCCGCTTTCAGTCTTTTGGTAATGGTGTGATCCAGCGTTATTTTACCCTGGTAACGTGTATAGTTCGAGTTAAGAATAATACCATCCTGGTCGTTAATAGAACCGGAAATAAAGTATTTCGTATTGGCAGAACCTCCTGCCAGGTTAATTGAATAGGTTTTCATTGGCGCTGTCCGCAATACCTTTCCCTGCCAGTCAATAGCAGCCAATGTTTTATAATCATTCAGTGTTTTTCCGGGACCAGTTAAATAAAGAGCAGTAGCAGTTGTGCTGTCTCTTTCTAACTGGTACCTTATAAAATCATACGGAGACATCATCTCCATAGTTTTTGTAGCCTGCTGAATGCCGTAGGATGCGTTGAAAGTAAGTACAGGAGGGCCTTCTTTACCTTTTTTGGTAGTAATCATGATTACACCGTTTGAGCCTCTTGAACCATAAATAGCAGTAGCAGACGCATCTTTCAACACCTCGATTGACTCAATGTCTTCGGAGTTCAAAATATTGCTGTTAGGGCTTTCCATCGGAAAACCATCAATAATATAAAGCGGTGAATTATCCTGGGTAATTGAGTTGTTACCCCTGATCACAATACGACTGGCGGAACCTGGCTGCCCGTCAGTAGAAGTAACCTGCACACCAGCCACACGGCCTGCCAATGCTTCAGTAAATGAACGAACAGGCGCTTTGTTTAAATCACCCATGCTCACTTTCTCAATGGAGACAGTTACGTCTTTTTTTCGCTGTGTGCCATAGCCAACCACAACAACATCCCCCATCACCACAGCCTCTGTCTCAAGTGTAATATCTATAATAGTCTTACTACTGGTTGGGACTTCCATTTTCAAATAGCCAATGCTTGTAAAAACAAGAACAGCATTGGGGGCAACCGGCCCGATTGAATACTGGCCATTCTTATTTGTTTGCACAGACAGGTTAGTGCCTTTAACTGTAACGGTAACGCCAACTAATGGGGCACCGTCATTACCCTTTACTGCACCGGTAAGGTTTTTTTCCTGGGCGTTTGTTTGTATCAGCAAACCCAGGAAAATCATTAGCAGAAGCAAAAGTCTATTCATATAATTTCTATTTTTGAAGAGTTGACATGTATATCCAAACAAATATGTAAACTGATATTTCGTAATCAGTGCAATAAAACAGTACAGCAAGAACCTATTATTTCTGTTTCTGCGCAACGGCTGAATTTTTATAATGGTAGCAGCATTCATATAATAAAAAATAAATCGTTAGATAATTAAGCCTTCTCAAAAATATAGGCTATCGTTGAAAATTTATTGCGCAAACGGTTGTACAAAATTGAAGTCACATTTGGGAACAATTCATTCAAAGATTTTGTTCTGAACAGTACTGAAATTGTGCAACCGTTTGTGCAGGTGCTCTTACCGCTATTAATGTATTTTACATCCAGAAAGAAAGGCTTACTCCAACCCGGAAGACCTGTACTTTATATTAGCGTTGATAAAAAAACTTCGGTATGACTATAAAACACATTTATTTTTCAGTTTTTGTTTCTTTAACATCTCAATCACTTTCTGCACAAACAGATTTATCTCCTGCAGTTGTCTTTGCTGCCATGCAAAAAACAGCCAACTGGCAAATTGCAGAGATAGAAAAAAATGGCTGGCGCTACCCCTCCACTGACTGGACGAATGGGGCCTATTATGCAGGACAAATGGAATGGGCAAAAATAGCAAATGACGAAAAACAATTGCAATTTCTTAAAGCAGTTGGAGTAAAAAATAAATGGACCGGAGGCCCTGAACGCTTTTTTGCTGACGACTATTGCGTTGGGCAAACGTATGCTGAGCTGTTTATGCAGTATAAAGATTCGGCCATGATAAAACCAATGATTGAATTAGGAAATGATATTTTAAACCAACCGCATACAGAATCTTTATTGTGGAATTTTGAGGGGGGCCTCCACAACAGGGAATGGGCATGGTGCGATGCACTTTTTATGGGGCCGCCCACACTTGGCTATCTGTACAAAATAACAGGCAATAAAAAATATATAGATGGCATGAATAAGCTCTGGTGGAAAAGCACCAACTATTTATACGATACAACTGAAAATTTGTACTTCCGCGACAGCCGCTTTTTTAACCGAAAAGAAAAAAATGGGGCAAAAGTTTTTTGGAGCCGTGGCAACGGTTGGGTTATTGCAGGTATTGCAAGAATATTGAACAATATGCCTGCTAACTATCCAGACAGAAAAAGATATGAAAAGATATTTAAAGCAATGGCGAAACGCATTGCATCGTTGCAGCAAGCAGATGGAACCTGGCATGCAAGCCTGCTCGACCCCGCAAGTTATGCGCCGAAAGAAACAAGTGGTACAGGATTTTTTGCATACTCATTAGCCTGGGGAATTAACAACGGCCTTCTTTCTTACAACGAATATTATCCCACTGTAAAAAAAGCCTGGAATGCATTGGTTGGTTGTGTGCATGAAAATGGAAAATTAGGTTTTGTACAAGTACCCGGCGCTGCGCCTGAAAAAGTAACTTACGATGATACAGAAGTGTATGGCGTGGGTGCATTTCTTTTAGCAGGCACAGAATTGTTTAAGCTTCTCTTTGAAAAAGAAAAGGGAACAAAAGTCATTGTTGAAAATACAACTGTTGTAAACAGGCAATATGAAATGGTTGAAATAAAATGGGAAAAACTGGCGGCATTAAAATTCAATTCAAAAAACATTGTTGTTATTAATGCACAAACAGGTGAAGAAGTTCCTTCACAACTAATTTACAATGGAAGTTCTCTGCCTCAGTCACTCATTTTTCAGTCTGGGGCAACTGCAGGGAGTTCTTCATTTTTCATGCTTAAAAAACAAAAACCGGGAACTTACGCTGCCAAAACATATGGACGACTTGTGCCGGAGAGGATGGATGATTTTGCGTGGGAAAACGATCGCATCGCTTTTCGCATGTATGGCCCGGCTTTAGAAAAAAATGGCGAGGTCAGTAATGGTATAGATGTTTGGGCAAAACGAACAAATAAGTTAGTGATAAACGACTGGTACAAAACAAATGACTATCACAAAGACCACGGCGAAGGTTTGGATTTTTATGGCGTAGGTAAAACATTGGGCGCTGGCGGCGTTGCTCCTTTCATCAACAACAGCCTCTATCCTTCCAAAAACTTTACAACGTATAAAATAATTGAAAACGGCCCGCTGCGTACAAAGTTTCAACTGAATTATGCAGGCTGGAATGCAGCAGGTATAAACGTAAAAGAAACAAAAACCATTACATTGGATGCGGGTTCCTTTTTAAATAAAGTTGAGGTGAAATACAGTTTTGCAAACGCAACGATACCTGTTGCAGCAGGCATTGCTATTTCACCGGGAGAAGGAGAAAGCTGGAATCAAACCGGGAAATATGGTTTGCTGGCTTACAAACAACCGGCGCAGGAAAACGGCATTATCAGTTTAGGTGTTGTTATTCCACAACCTGCAGTTGCCGGTGAAATTGATTTGGCTGAAAAAGACCATTACAATCATACAGGTCATTTTATTTTAGCAACCACAATAAATAAAAACAAACCTTTCACCTATTACCAGGGCGCCAATTGGAATAAAGAAGGAAGCTTTCAATCTTTTGATGATTGGAAACAATACCTGCAAAACAAATTGCTTCAGTTAGACAATCCGCTAAAAATAAAAATTCAATAACATCCAATTTTATCATCTCTTAATAAAATACATGCAAACAGTTCTAAACAAATTCAGGTTAGATAATAAAGTGGCATTGGTAACAGGCTGCTCCAGTGGTATAGGTATGGCAATGGCTGTTGCATTGGCCGAAGCCGGTGCAGACATTATCGGCGTAAGCAACGATATGGAAAAGTCGGGAACTTCTGTAAAACAAGCGGTGGAAGCTGCTGGAAGAAAATTCAATCCCTATCAATGTGATTTTGGAGACAGAACATCGCTGTATAAATTTATCGATAAAGTAAAAACTGATTTTGCGATAATAGACATCCTCATTAATAATGTTGGCATTATTCTGCGCAATCCCATTGCCGGACATAGTGATGACTATTGGGACAAGGTAATTGAAATAAACCAGAATGCTCAATTCATCCTTACCCGTGAAATTGGAAAACGTATGATAGAAAGAGGCTACGGCAAAATTGTATTTACCGCTTCCATGCTCACTTTTCAGGGTGGTGTAAATGTGCCTGGCTATACGGCAAGCAAGTCGGCAGTGGGTGGTTTAACCAAAGCCTTCGCCAATGAATGGGCAAGCAAAGGTGTTACGGTTAATGCTATTGCACCGGGGTACATTTCCACAGCAAACACCGCCGCATTAAGAGCAGATGAAGAACGAAGCAAATCCATCCTCGACCGCATACCTGCAGGAAGATGGGGCGAACCGGATGATTTTACCGGCCCCGTTGTGTTTTTGTCATCTGATGCTTCAGCCTATATGCAGGGAACAATTATGACAGTTGATGGCGGATGGATGGGAAGGTAAACAGAATTCAATCTCTTAAAACTTATAAGATGTTTATATCAGATATTTTAAAAGAATATGGGTTGGATGAAAAATCAGTTTCTGTTACAAGTTTTGGCAATGGCCTGATTAATAACACCTGGATGGTGGAGAATGGTAATGATTACATACTTCAACGTATCAACAGCAATGTGTTTAAAGAACCAGAAGCGATTGCATCAAATATTGACTGCATAGGCAAATATTTATCTGAAGTGCACCCAGGCTATAAATTTACCATGCCGGTTAATTTATTAAACGGTTCCACTCTGCTATGCAAAAACGATGAAGGTTACTTCAGGATGTTTGCTTTTGTAGAAGGTTCTCACTCCAAAGATGTAGTGCAAACTCCTGCGCAGGCATACGAAGCTGCACAGCAATTTGGCAGGTTTACGGCATTGCTCAATGGATTCGATGTAAATAAGCTTAAAATCACCATACCCGACTTTCATAATCTTCACCTGCGGCACCAGCAGTTCCAGCAGGCTCTTACAAATGGCAACAAAGAGAGAATAATGGAAGCCGGTGCGCTGATAAATAATTTATTGAGCTATCGAAATATCGTTGCTCAATACGAAAATATTATTAACAGCGATGATTTTAAACTGCGGGTCACCCACCACGACACTAAAATAAGCAATGTGCTCTTCGACAGCAATGATAATGGCTTATGCGTAATTGACCTTGATACAGTAATGCCGGGATATTTCATCAGCGATGTGGGAGACATGATGCGTACTTATCTTTCACCAGTTAGTGAAGAAGAGAAAGATTACAGTAAAATTGAGGTGAGAGACGATTTTTATAAAGCAGTAGTAACCGGTTACTATAATGAAATGAAAGATGTTTTAACTGAAACAGAAAAGCAATACTTTTTCTATTCCGGCACATTTATGATTTATATGCAGGCTCTCCGCTTTCTGACAGACTACTTAAATAACGACATTTATTACGGAGAAAAATATCCGGGCCACAATTTTGTAAGAGCGGGTAACCAGGCTGTATTACTGCAAAGACTCTTAGAAAAAAAACGACAGCTGGAAAATATTTTATAAACAGGCATGATGCAAAACAAAACCGTATTAGTTACAGGAGGAGCCGGATATATTGGATCCCATACCGTAGTTGAATTAATAGAAGATGGGTTTGAAGTGATCGTTATTGATGACCTTAGTAACTCTGAAGTATTTATACTGGAAAGAATAAAACAGATAACAAAAACAGCCCCATTATTTTATAAAAAAGATTTGTGCGGATACGAAGATGTAAAAAAAATATTTTCTTCACACTCCATTGATGTTGTAATTCACTTTGCTGCTTTTAAGTCAGTTGGAGATTCTGTAAAAGAGCCTTTGAAATACTTTCAGAATAACCTGGTTTCTATGATGAATGTGCTCCGGGCGATGCAGGAAACCGGCGTTAAAAATTTGATTTTTTCTTCCTCGGCCACTGTATATGGTCAGCCTGAGCTCTTACCTGCCACAGAGCAAACACCTTTTCAAAAAGCCCTTTCTGCTTATGGCAGCACAAAACAAATTGGAGAGGAAATACTGGAAAAAATTTGTGCTTCCGGCAAAATCAATAATATTTCATTGCGGTATTTTAATCCCGTTGGTGCACATGCTTCTGCTTTGATTGGCGAATTACCCAAAGGAATCCCCAATAACCTGTTTCCGTATGTAATGCAAACAGCCAGCGGCAAACTGAAACAGCTTACTGTTTTTGGTAACGATTATGATACTCCCGATGGCAGTTGCCTCAGAGATTATATCCATGTAGTTGATTTGGCCAAAGCACATGTTCAGGCCTGCAAAAGGCTTTTAAAACAAGAGCAGGAAGATCACTTTGAAGTATTTAACCTGGGTACAGGAAAAGGCACATCTGTGCTGGAAATAATTTCTTCATTTGAAAAAGTTACAGGTCAAAAAATTAGTTATGTAATAGGAAAACGCCGTGAAGGTGATGCCACTGCCGTATATGCAGATGCAACAAAGGCTGACGAGGTACTGGGCTGGAAAGCAAAATTAAACCTCGATGAAATGATTGCCTCTTCGTGGGCATGGGAACAAAATCTGATGCTGAAGAAGTAACACACAAAGCCGACTCGGCACCGGGGCAGCGGCAAGGTCCCACTTGCTTTTACAGGTATTATCATGCAAGTAGTTCAGCTTTTGCAGTACAGTCATCTTTGAATAATGGAGAGTCAGGCAGCTAGCTCACAAACCCTGAGCCAGGACTACGCCTAAGAAGGTTGTGTTGAACTGATCCCCGGAAAACAAGATTCAGGCCTGTCTGTCCGGTAGGCAGGGGCAGTAAAGTCTATCAGTTAGAAGATTGTAACTATTTAGCAGCCAGGCTCAAAAAAAAGCATTAAGGCACATACAGCTTATGCTTGATAGCATAAACAACTACTCCGATTGAGTTTTTCGAACCCGTTTTCTCCTGTATCTTCTCCCGGTGACTTTCTACCGTCCGGATACTCAGGCCCAGTTTGGTTGCAATCTCTTTATTTGTGTACTGCTCACAGACTAATTTGATAATATCTGTTTCCCGGCTCGTAAACCTGGCTGCAGGCTGCGGACGATTGGGGGTAAACCTGCTCTCAGCAATCAGCCTGCTCAGTTTCATACTGGTGGCCGAACAATAATACGTTCCTCCATCATGCACTGTTTTGGTGGCTAATAGCAGCTCGTTCTTATTGGTATTCTTAAGCAGGTAACCCTTTGCACCGGCCTCCAGCATTTCCACAACTAAATTATCATCATTAAACATGGTAAGGGCAATCACTTTTACTTCCGGGAACTGTGCCTTAATAATTTTACAGGCAGCTATGCCATCCATTTCCGGCATCATGATGTCAGAAATAACTACATCAGGCTGTACCCTTTCTGTAAGCTCTATCAGTTCCTTACCGTCATTGGCCTCTCCGATGAGTTCTAACTCCTCCTGGTTCTTCAAAAGCACTTTAAATCCATCCCTGAAAATAGCATGGTCGTCTGCTATTACGATCTTAATCGTTCTGTATTGATTAATCATCTGATCGGTATTTCAAAAAATAACACGGTACCCTTATCAGGCTCCGATTCTACATCCATTGTCCCGCCCATCATCGTAGTCCGGTTGCTCAGGCTGCGCATGCCGATACCCGGATACTTACCCCTTTGTTCCGGTACATGAAAGCCCCTGCCGTTATCCCGGTACTGGATGGACAGTATCCCGTTTCTGAAGGTAAAACTGATATCCAGTTGCGTGGCCTTGGCATGTTTCATACAGTTATGGATACACTCCTGTACAATACGGTACAGGTGAATAGACTGTTCCTCAGTAAACGGAGGCAATTCAAAATAATCAAAGCGCATATGTATTCCGCTGGAGCCTTCAGCATTCGTAATGAAATCTTCGATAGCGGCAACCAGTCCTTTCCGCTGTAGCACACTTGGCATCAGGTTATTCGAAACCTCCCGCATCCTGGCTATCACCTCGTCTAACTGGGCACTCGCCTTCTTAAGTTCTTCCTGTTCTTCCGCATCGGACACATTCGCATTGTCCACCCGGAATTTAATTACTGATAATACGGGTCCCACATCATCATGAAGGTCAATGGCAATCCTGGCCCGTTCCCTTTCCATAGCCGAGATTTCCGCCAGGGCATTGGCTTTCTGCAATTCCATGTTTCTTCGCTGTTGCCTTATAACAGAAATGGCAAAATAGCCAATAATAATCCCAAGCACCACCACGGTGATAATCACAGCCATGTAAATTCTCGCTTCTTGGGCATCCATAATACTGCAGTAACAAACAACAAGTTTACAACTAAATTGATATACGTCATAATCCTGTACACTTCAATCCTGAATGACTTGCTCGAATTTAGTCCGTAAATCCAGAAAATCTCGATAAGAGACTTATACGTAAATAATAAAATAAAGGCAATTGAGATAAGGAATAATGGGTTCTTGATTAAACGGCTCTTCGAATGGATTATTAGCTGGTTTATTATATTAATGCTGAGCAGAACAGTGACTAAAGAGTAACCAATATTGTAATAAGAGCTGAACCGGTTAATGGAAAAAATCAGGAAATTGATTATACCCCAGGCCGCTGCATTTACTGTCAGCATGAATAACATGCTTCTCTTGCTCAGTATTAACCGGGTTCTGTAAAGGAATATTACAATAAGTGTAAACTCAACAAAACTGTAAATATTATCATTAATCGCATTTGAATAACCTGCTTCTATAACTATGGTATTAACAATCTCATTTAACAAACCTGCCCACATTAATATAATAAACGGGTGATAGGCCCGGTCAATCCTCCTGATTCTTACCAGGCCTATCACGGCAGCCAGGCCAATAAAATAGCTCAGAATTTCTGCAATCTTGTAATTCATCTTACAATTTACATCTTTACGGGTTAAGCGGCGATTCTGGTGGACAATCATCCGGGCATCTTCTCGATTGTTCTGCAATATCATCACCGGTATCAGGATCCTTCAACCCGGCCTCCTTGGGAAGTATATCTTCATTCTTTTCATTTACTGCAACAATGATCGCATGAACTTTTAATGATTCGTCCATACCATAATATATGCGCAGGGCTGCACATCCCGGTTTGGCAAGCAGTTTCTCAATGACATCCTTGTCAAAGGTCTCGCAAATACAGAGAATATTCTGACCCTTAAAGGCATCTGCAAGTATCTTCTCTTTCTCTTCTCGGTAAAGTGTGGTCATCGCCACAGCTTCTTCTAATGAAATAAATTGACTCATAATGGTTCGTTTAAATTGTGAATTAATGCAGGCAAGTTCATACTATTTCATTCACCGGGCAACCGTACTTACACGGATACAACTCAGTTGTTTTCATTTTTAGGAGCAATTTATTTCTTGATTTTCTGTCTCTCGGTTTTTCTGTTACGTTCATTTCACTTTCAGTAGAAATACGGGCAGCACCTCCCCGAATTTTCTATATGTTGACCCCTCATTTCAAAAATTGACCCATGATTCTGAAATTACTCTCCAATACCGGCCTGCAGCTCTGTTCTTATGAAGTACAATTACAGGCACCGCAGCAGTCTTTCTTTCATACTGTCATACAGGTGTCTGGTGCATTCGGCAGTATCCATATCACAAGAATTGACCTGCAGCATTGTACCATCTGGATGGCCGATTACAACGTTCAGGAACCCGTTACACTCCACCGATTCGCTTCTCAGCCTGTTTGCCGGCTCGGTTACTATATCCCCGCCTCCAATATTCCGCAGGAATCATTACCCCTTATTTCTGAACAGCAGGTTGAACTTTCCATCATCGACAACCAGGTCGTCAGCCTTCCTGCCTCTTATTCAAAAGCGCTTTTCATCCATTACCATAAAGACTACTTCGTGGCCGCTAACGGAAACATAAAAAATCTCTTCACCGGTAACAATATAAATGAAACCAGACAGCTGACCCTCAATGCTGCCGTGCTTACAGTACTCAACCAGATCATCAATGCCTCTCCGGCAAGCCGCATAGTACACCTCTACCTCGAAGCCAAAGCAAAAGAACTGCTTACCCTCCTCCACGAAATCGAAAACCCGCCAGCCAGAATCTCCGCCCTGGGTGAAAAAGAAATTGCCATACTCCGGCGGGTGAGAGAAATCATTCTGGAAGACCTCTCCAGGCAATACACCATCTACGAATTGTCCAAACTCGCAGGCACCAATGCCTACACCCTCAAAAAAAACTTCAGGTCCTGGTTCGGCATCCACATACACCTCTTCCAGCACAATTGCCGTATGGAAAAAGCAAGCCAGCTATTGCTGACAACTAATATGTCTGTAAAGGAAATCGCTTACCATGTGGGATATAAAAATCTCTCCAATTTCTCCGAACTCTTTAAAAAATACTACGGCTACCCGCCATCAAAAACTAGGGAATAGCAATAGCAGAAGCATAATAATAAAAGAAGGGCTGGTGGAAACCAGCCCCGTTTTTTAAACCTTATCCTATGAAAATTCTGAGCTAAATATACAAATTCTCCAAAAATCGTTTCCTCAAAAAACTTTCCCCCTACCGTATTTACACGGATACGGGCAATCAGTTCTTTCACCTACTTTAGCGCCATGATTAATAAGCCTGTCGATTGTCACCATTAACCGTTGCCCTTTTCCAATGAAAAAGTTGTGAGCATCAACTCAGACTGGTGCGCCGGATTTTACGGCGCACTTTCTTTTTGTAACAGCATTTATATTTCGCAAGCGTAATTCTTTTCATCGCAAACGTAACACTCCCCTCATTCCCTCTTTACATCTTTATGCCGGTAATTATCCAGGCATAGCCGAACACCTGTAGAAAAAAGTAGGCACCATTATTCTTATCTAAGTTTTCACCGCTTTTGAAAACTAAAAGCGGTATTACAATCATGAAAAAAATCGCTATGGGAATCGCCGCATTCCTGCTTATCGTCACCGCCAGTGCCTTCACTTATCTCGCTGCCGGCACAGCCAAACCCACTTCAGGCGAACTCTACTGGTTCACCACATCCATGTCTTACGATGGCTTCCAGTCGCATGAAGATGAAGTGTCCGAAAGCGGATGCCCCGATGACGGCAGCCTCGTATGCCGCAAAGGATACAGGGAAGATCAGCTTATCAATCCGGCAAACCCTTCACTCGGTGTAAAATCCGCCGAAGTAAATTCCCCGGATGATATCATCTACCGTACCCAGTAACAGTAACACAACAGGAAGGGCTGCTCCGCAGCCCTTCCTTACAAACCCTCATACCTTACTCCTTCCTCCCTATACCTTACCCCCTCCCCCTTACTCCCTGCTCACCACCAGCACCTCCCGCCGCTGCTTCTTTCTCGCTAACCTCAGCCCTCCTTTCTCCGGCCCCTCCATCATCGCCGCCACATCATTATTCTCGGCAGACTCCCTGTTTAGCGAAACCGTAATCCGCTCCCCGTTTTTCAAACCATTCACAACAGCTATATCTGCAGCACTGCCATACAGCACGGCAAACAAATCATAAAATTCTTTAGCCGGGTAATTCCGGAAAACAATCTCCTCACTCTCTCCCCGGTTATAAAAATTTGTATAACTGCTGTCCTCCGTCTCTTGCATACTTCTCTTCCTCCTGCTTTGCAATACATAAACAGTCACTCTGCGGTACTCTCTCCGCACTTTAATTCCGAAATAACGCTGTATATCCTCCTGCATATACCCGTACACCAGCCCCCGCTCCCGCTGCCCCGTCCGTAACTGGTAATTAAACTGCCCCCGCACACTGTCTCGGGCACCCCAGCGGATATAACCGGGCCGCTCAAACGAAGCAGGTTTCCCCTCACCCCAGGCTCTTGACAGCAACTGGTTTATCGTTCGGCAATTGCACGAAATACTGCTGTCCGTTATCCGGTTACCTACCGAAACCATCGGTATGCAGTCCGTAATGGTTGAGTAATACTTCACATAACCCAGCCACCGCCCGTTCCCCTCTGCGATCAGGGGCACTTGCTGGTTAAAATCCTTCACACCCTCCTGCATCCGCAGTTCAGTATTACCCCCCGCAAGCTGCCGCAGCACAGTCACAATCTCCTTCGGCGCTCCGCCGCTGAGGTGTACCACCCTGCCTCCGGCATCAATCCAGGCATAGTAAGGAACAAACAAATGGGGAAACAACCCGTTCAGCAAACTGTCCCCGCTGATCATAGGCACCGCCGGACGCTGCACCCGTTTCATACGGTTAAAAAAACGCCGGGTCGAATCGCCGCTTTCCCTGTTCACTAATACGATTTGTACTGAATCCCCATATTCCCGCTGCACCGAATCAACATGCGGAAACGCCTTGATACACGATACACATCCCGTTCCCCAAAAATCCAGCAGCACCATCTTTCCCTTCTTAGCTTTGTCCGAAAACAATCGCTTCCCTGCACCATCTTCTATATACTTCCTCATACCCTCATCCAGCACATACCCGCGGGTCAGTGGCTGCCCGCAGGCAACACCCGTCCATATCACCATACCGGCAGTCAATATAGTTTTTACCATATCAGTACCCCGGGTTTTGTATTAAAAAAGGATTTCGGTTTATCTCCGCCAGCGGCAGAGGAAACAGCACCGCCGTAGCCTGCCAGGCCGGTTTCAGTGGCGCAAGCACAGTGCCGGACATACCACTCCGCTTCAGGTCAAACCAGCGGTGTCCCCACTCTGCAAAAAACTCCACCCGCCGTTCCTGCCGCAGCGCATCTGAGTATTGCACCGCTGTCAGGTTTACAGGCAATGCCGTAAGCCCCGCCCGCTGCCGTATCACATTAATGTCTGCAACAGCTTCCGCCAGCCTGTCTTGTTGCAGCCTTGCCTCCGCCCGTATCAGGTACTGCTCAGCTAAGCGCAGCACTATATTAAACTCCGTCTTGGTCGTGCTGCTCCGCACCTTGTATTTCGCAGGATAAGGATAGGGCTGCCCGCTTACCGTATTCGTCTTTACCCAGCTCACTTTTCGCTTGTCTCCGGCTTCAAAAGCACTGATTAAGCCCGGCTGCAATACAAATACCGGCCGCACCGTCGCACTGCTCGGAATAAAACTGGCACCTTCCGCAGTATTCGATGACGAACTCACCGGGTACAACTGCCAGATGGTCTCGGCCGACCCGCTTACGAATACATTATCTGTATTTGTCACCAGTAAATAACTCCCCGCACCAATCACCTCGCTGGCATATAACTCCGCACCCGCAGCATCACCGGTGTACAGCAGCACCCTTGATAACAAAGCACTCGCCGCATACCTGTTGGGCCGCACCTTATTGCCCGCAGCATACGCCACAGGCAGCCCCTCCCTCGCCGCCAGCAAGTCTTCTTTTATAAGTGCATAAATGCTTTCCTTGTTCGCTCTGGGTAACAGGCTGTTCGTACGGTAATCCGTACCCGTTATCAGGGGCACATCACCATAACTATTTACTAAATACAGGTAACAGAAGGCCCGGCAAAACCTCGCCTCCGCTGTCAGTTGCTTCTTAAATCCCGCTGTAAGCGCCGCCGATTGTGCCACCGCCTCCAGTATGGCATTGGTGTGATAAATAAACGCATAACCCCGGTTCCATAAATTACCGCAGGTAAGGTTTGAGGCGGATAATGTGTTTGACGCAAAAGCATCCTGGTCGGTGTTGGAACTGGTGCGGTACAACTCATCGGCAGCAAGGCCGCCCAGCACACTGTAAGCGCCATTGGCAAATACCAGGTTGCTGGCCGTCATCTGGCTGTACAATCCGTTTATCGCACTGGTCGCCGTCTCCTCGTCCGCAAAAGCAGTCACCGTCACCACTTGGTCCTCAGGCAGCGCATCACTTACAAACTTCTTGCAGCCCGGCACCAGCATCAGCACCGCCGCAACAGGCACCAGTACCCGCATATATCTTGTCATTTTCATAATTGCAGTTTTAAAAGATGATTTGAATACCACCGGTAATTGTCCGCAGGGTGGGTGTCTTGTATAATAACTGTGTCTCCGGGTCACCGGCCTCATACCCTGTAATGGTAAACAGGTTCTGCATCTGGCAATACACCCTCAGTTCCCTGCCCTTTATCCGCTTCACAATCCGTTCCGGTACCTGGTAGCTTACCGTCAGGTTCCGCAGCTTGAAATAACTGGCATCGCCATACACACCGTCCGAACTCCCCATCAGCGAAAAAGCCTGCATCGCATCGTTATACGTGGTTCCCGCAGTGTACCGCTGCAGCACAGCTCCCTCACCCGGCTTCGTCCAGCCTGCCGGTAACACCACAGGCATATTCAGCATCGTTCCCGGTGTGCTGATAGAAGCTAAATAAGTCTTGCCCCGCTGCTTCCGGTACTCACCAAAAAAATCAATACTCCACCGCCCGGCGGTAATCCGGTTGCCCCATCCTGCCAGCAGCCGCGGCGCAGCGCTGCCCGACACCTCATAATCTGCCGCCGTATAATTGCCGTCATGGTTCAGGTCGGCAAACGAAAACAGCCCCGTACTGTCATTGACACCCGTATAATGCAGCCCGTAAATAACACTGAGCGGCTCCCCCTCCACGTAAGTGGCAGCATACGATGAACCCGCCAGCCCCGGAAACCGTACCAGCCGGTTCCGCTGCAGCGTAAACACAAACTGGCTGCTCCAGCCAATTTTTTTGCTGTTGACAAATGCCGCATCAAGAGTAATCTCAGTTCCGCTGTTCTCCACTACGGCTGCTAAGTTTTGCAGCACCGACGAAAAACCCGTCGCCTGCGGCAGCGCATAGCTCACAAGCTGGTTACTGCTCCGGTTCACGTAATAGCTCATACTGGCCTGTACCCGGTTATTCAAAAAACCTAGCTCCAGCCCCGCTTCAAACTTCCGGTTGGCCTCCCACTGAAAATCCGGGTTGTACAGCCGCAACGGACGGATACCCGGCTGCCCCTGGTACACCGCCGTACTGGTCCAGCTGTCCAAATACTGGTAATTACCGATCTGGTCACTGCCGGTAACACCATAGCTCACACGCAGCTTGCCAAAACTGATAAACGGTACATGCCGCTGCATCCACCCCGCCTCCGAAAATATCCACCCCGCACCCACAGCGCCAAAATTGGCAAACTGCCGCCCCGGCCCAAATCGGCTGCTGCCATCCCTCCTGCCCGAAACATTCAGCAAATAACGCCGGGCATATTGCAGGCTCACCCGGCCAAAAAATGCACTGTAGCTGTACTGTGAATAACTGTTGCTCGCCCTGATGGTCGCCGCACCCTGCACCGACCCCAACAGCGCATCCGTGGTATAGCCGCTGGCATTGATCACACTGCCCCGGCTCTCATTACGCTGAAAACTCAGGCCTCCCTGCACCTGCACCTTCCACTTCCCCCATACAGCACCATACAGCACCTGTGGCTCCGCTAACAGGCTCAGCATCCGGCTCACACCAAAATCAGCATACCCCACCGGCGCATACAACGGGTTCTGGGCACTCTTCCGGTACTGCTTCTCCTCCTCCGTGCCAAAACTGTTATAGCCACCGCTCAGCAGCAGCGTTATCCCATGCCCTGCCTTATAGCTTACCTGCAGGTTGCCGGTAAAATTGTCCGAAACCGACCGGTACGTATTGTCAAGACCCGCCCACGGGTTATCATACACACTGCCCTGCTCCTCCCACTTCAGCTTGCCCGTACTGTCCCATAGCTCCGGCAGGTTCGGCGGCTGCTGCAGTTGCCCCGCCATATCCAGCCCCGGCAGGTTGGTCACTGCCCGGCTCAGCAGCCCCGTTACTGTCACCTGCAGCCGCTTGTCGGCACTCTCATGCTGCAGGCTCAGCCTCGCACCGCTGCGGCCTGTCCAGAAATCCGCCGGCAGCACCGACGATTCCCCCTGGTAATGTAGCCCCAGGCTGTACTGTATCGTCTTGCTCCTTCCCGATACCGCCACCCGGTTATTCGTCTGGAATACCCGCCGCCCTAACAGCAGCCGGCCCCAGTCTGTATAGCGGGTCGTATCCCAAAGCAGTAAATCAGGGGCAGTCAGCTCCGTAGGTGCCACACCATCATTCGCAAAACCCTGCCGCCGCATCTGCAGGTATGCCGCCGTACTCAGCATTTCCGGCAGCCGCCCCGGCACACTCACCCCCTGGCTGCTCTCCGCTTCCACCCTCGTCTCACCGCTGCCCGTGCCCTTCTTGGTCGTAATAAGTATCACCCCGTTCGCACCACGGCTGCCATAGATCGCCGTCGCATCCGCATCCTTCAGCACCTCGATACTCGCTATATCCCCGGGATTGATCAGGGACAGCGGACTGATCCCGCCGGGACTGCTCACCGAAAACGGCGAACCATGTGCCGATGATAACTGGTTCGCATAACCGTTATTCGGCGCATAAGGTATTCCGTCAATAATGATCAGCGGGTCATTGCCCTGGCTGATGGAATTCGTCCCGCGGATGCGGATGCTGTATCCGCTGCCCGCAAGCCCGTTGCTCTGCGTCACCACCAGCCCGGGAACCCTGCCCTGCAGCGCACCAAGCGGGTTGCTCACCGCCTGCTGCCCGATTACCGCACTGCTCACTTTCGATATATTGCCCGTATTCAGCCGCCTCGTGGTGCTGCCATAAGCCATCACCACCGCCTCATCGAGCACCGTCACACGCCGCCTCAGGTTGATCAGCACCACCCCCCGATCATGCACCGGCTCCCTCACCGTCTCATACCCCATAGCACTCACCTCAAGCGTATCCGTAAGACGGGCACCGGCAAGTACAAATTCGCCCCGGTTATCGGTCACCGCTCCCCTGTCATTGTCTTTGTCGTCCTGCCTGCCCGCCGTGGCAGATGCCTGCCGCATATCTGTGCGAAGCACCACCGTCGCCCCCGCCACCGGCCTTCCCTCCTCATCCGCCACCTTGCCCTTGATTGTAATAGTCTGGCACATGCTCATAAAAGGGCATAGCATCGCCAGTATGAAATATTGCAGTTTCATTGTTGTTTGGTTTTAATTCTTTAATTAAGAAAATTCATGTCCTCCGAAAGCTCCCGAAGCATCAGACCCCTGACCTCAGACTTCCGTCCTCCGACTTCCGACTTCTGACTTCTGACCTCCGACTTCCGACTTCTTAAAGCTCCCGAAGCTTCAGCGTAGGGAGCCTACACCGGGTTCTTCGGCTTCTTCGCCATTTGTCTTTGTAACAAATGCAATGTTTTGTGGAAATAATTAACTCTCATTTTGTTTAAAGATTAATATGAGAGTCTTGTAAATTGAAAAAAGCACAGAAAAAAGGCGCAGGTCTCAACTTACTGCTTTAAAGGTACTGGGGTACCCGAACACAAATAAGTGAGCCCACGCCGTAACGTGGGCATTCACTCAATGTCTCGTGTTCTTATAAAACTCCCCAGTTTTCTAAAGCGAGACTCAAAGCGAATGCTTCAAATCATTTCATTGAAGATTCGCAAAGATTATTAACCAAAGCGAATTTTCTTTATTTCAGATTCTATTTAGACAAATCAATACAATATTATACATTTTTTGTCCATTTAACAAATATAATGTAAATTTTTATCCACATAACTGTTCATTCCTTTGCCCTGATGAAAATAAAAAATGCTTATATCCACCGGGGGCATGTTTTAAGAGATGCTGTAGAAGCTACGGGACTTAATAAAGAGATTGTCGCCGATAAGGCTGGTTATACCCGTTCAAGTTATTACAAACATATTCAGGATCCTGATCTCGCCTATCATATCTTGGTTGCCTATGGAAAAGCAATCAAACACGACTTTACCGTTGAATTACATGGAATGCCAAAATATATTGTGGAAGAGCCTCCGGCTGAGTACGAAAAAGGTATGTCCATCGAATATGCTCTTAAACAAATTCACTTTTGGAAAGATAAATACCTTGAATTGCTGGAAAAATATAACCAGTTGATTGAAGAAAAAATAACTCGCAAATAACAAAAGGACATACTTAAAATTTTTGGATAAAAAACAATTTGGGAAAACAACTTGCCATATCCCAAGCCTTAGGAACTTCATTGAATGAGCTATTAGAATTTTGAGTTTACTTTGAGCGAGATGTTTTTCTCATCGAGCATACCAGACTGTTTCGGTACTATTTCGGCATTTATTCTGAACTGATTTCTTCTCCTGACTTATGCCTGTTTTTTGCAAACTCCCGGTAAATGTACCGCTATAAATGCTCTAATATCAAACCTTTATCTGGTACAACTCTTGCCTGTTCATATGCCCGTTTTCTGGCCTTTTATGAACAAGCTTACTTAGACAACTCTTGCCTGTACTCTTGCCTCTTTTTTAGGATGGCAATAATTTTTAGCGATGGTTTTCAGACACTTAAGAAAATTAGGCTAATTTAACTCTTGCCTGCCAGGTCGAGTCAAAAAGAATTTTCATCTTCCTCTTCCAGGAATTCAAGATACTCCTCACCTTTTGCAGTAACAATATACTTTTGGAGCCGGCTGTTGGGCTTATCTGGGATGGTAAAAGCTAAAAAACCTGTTTCTAAAAGAGCCGAAATTGCCCTTCGTAAGGCACCGCTCGTGGCTTTTGTGTGGATAGCCTGGGAAATAGTACTTATTGAATTAATTTCTTTACTGGTTACTCTTAACACCTGCTTGGCTGTGGGGGTCAGTTTCAGTTTTGAGAAATTAATTTCTTTGAATACCGGGTGCACAGGTAGGGTTACGGTAAGTGAATAGCGTTCTTCATCGGTTTCAAAAAGGGGTTCAGGCGAACCGTTTTCTCTCATTGATTTCAGAATGGTCGGGATACCAGTGCATTTACCTTCTGTCAGTTTTAATTCTTTCAGGATATTTCCTATTTGCCGGTTGCGATAACGGCGGGCAACAACTTTTCCGGCATTCATATCCTGCATTTTAATGTAACTGTCAGGTCCCGGAAAACTAATCACCTGTATCATATTTGGATGAATCCTCACTTCAATAGGTTCTGTAATTTCATAATTACGGTGGTACACAGCATTGGCCAGAACTTCCTCCAACGCTGCATAAGGAAAGTTGAAACTTCGTATAGATTCTGCCTGGTAACTGACCTTCTGCACCTTTTCTTTTATTACCTGCGACTTCAAAAAACGTAACACATCTTTTAACTGCAGATGCAATGGCCCTTCAAACGTTGTCTCCGAAAAATTTTTATCTGCCTCATCATGATGGAAAGAAACTATCTCAATCTGTGCCTTGGGAAATATTTTTTCGGGATTGGGATTAAAGAATAGTAAAGCAAAATTTTTGGGCTTGATATACTCAGGAGGACCTTCCACCAAATTCATCTGCCGGGCCACAGCCTCAAACGATAGTTTGTCAAATTCATCAAAGAGCCTGCTTTTTACCTCCTGTAAATGAGAACGTACAAGACCTTGCGATAAATCATTAATGCTGTATTTATGATTTATCCTGTCATCATAAGGAACAGCAGCGAAACGCAGCAACTCTTCTTTTTCCGTCTTATTTGGCTTTACTGTATTACTAAACTTACGGATGTAATAATTCTTTGCTGCAGGCATTCCATCTCCTAACCTTTCCGGTGCTTCATAAGGTCGTTCCTGGCCACCTGGGCACCAGATAATTAAAATTAATTTCTGTTGAAAAATTACTGGCGCAACAATGGGGGTATAATCAGGCTTAAGCTTTTGCTTGCAGAGACGAAGCAACTCTTTTTGGATTCTGTCTGCCTGCTCTGGCTGCAGGCTCATAGGCGGCAAAATGGGCTTTCCGGCCTTTTCCGCAATACCTATGATAATATAACCGCCACCCAGGTTGCCAAAGTCATTTGCAAATGCACAGATGGTATGGAGAATATCAAGGTCGTTCCAGCCCTCCTTAAATTCAACTCGTTCCCACTCTACAATGGTTCCTTCAATTAAATCGCCGATGTTGATAGGGAGTTGCATCAGTTAACTTTCATTTTCATAATATATCTTGTAATATTTCCGACCATCTTTCTCAACCCCCCTCTCAATCATCTCTTTATTCCCATGAATATAGATATGAAAGTTCTTATCGAGTTTTAGTACGCTTTTAAAAATACGGGCCTGCTTTTTTAAAATATCTTTTGAAATATCAAAACTATCCCTTAGACACACTTCATTTTCTTCAGTGTATTTTTTATCATAGCTTCTGAATGCATTTATCACTTTGTAAGCTCCCCCTAAGTTCGGCCAATCAGTTTAGAGTTAACATGAATGAGATTGTTAACTTTAAATTTTATAAACATGCGAAGAAAATTTACGGAAAGTCAGATAGTGTCTGCGCTTAAGAAGCAGGAAAGTGGTATAGCAGTTAAAGACATCAGTCGGGAACTGGGTATCAGCGAAGCGACATTTTATAACTGGAAAGCCAAATACGGTGGTATGGAAACTACGGATGTGGCACGGCTTCGGGAACTGGAGAAGGAGAATGCGGAGCTAAAGAAAATGTTTGCAGAGATGAGCTTAGAGAACCGGGCCATGAAAAACCTGATTGAAAAAAAGTTGTAACGCCCCAGGAGAAACGGGAAGCTGTTGATTTTTTAGTAACAGATGAACAGCTAAGTAACCGAAAGGCGTGTAAACTGATAGGCATGTCCCGCACCAGCCATCAGTATAAAGCAAAGCCCAAAGACGATACAGCATTACAGACTGCATTAACTGGCCTGACCACCAAACATGTTGCCATTGGTTTTTGGCAATGCTGCTACAGGTTGTGGAACAGAGGGCATTGGTGGAACCACAAGAGGATTTACCGGGTGTATACAGCTATGAAGTTGAATATCCGCCGCAGAGCCAAACGCAGGCTTCCAGAAAGAATAAAGCAGCCGTTAACTATACCAACAGCACCCAATCAGGTATGGAGTATTGATTTTATGAGCGACAGCCTGGTGGATGGAAGAAAGTTCCGGCTGTTCAATGTGATGGATGATTTTAACCGGGAGTCATTAGCTATCGAAGTGGATACATCCCTGCCCTCACTGCGAGTGATAAGAGTACTTGAGAAGCTGATAGCTGAAAGAGGGTGTCCTGCAAACATCCGGTGCGACAATGGCCCTGAATTTATCAGCCATAAATTAGAACAGTGGTGTAATAATGAAAACAGAAAAATCAGTTTACAGTTTATTCAACCCGGCAGACCTATGCAAAACGCATATATCGAAAGAAAGAATGGAAGTTTAAGGAGGGAATTGCTAAATGCCTATTTGTTTTACAGCTTGGCAGAAGTCAGAGCCATGAGCGAAGAATGGCGTATTGATTACAACACAGAGCGGCCACACAAATCATTAAAGTATCTGTCGCCATTAGCCTACTTACAAAAGCAACAGGCAGCTTTATCCACACCGGCAAGCGAAAATCATTCATCAATTGAAGCGCAGCCGGTAGTGGATAAAGCGGTAAATACTGAAAAGAAAATTATATTTGAAAACTCTAACTGACACCGGCACTAAAAATGGGGGAGCTTACAGTGGGGGATTGTTACTTGGATAAATATTAAAGTTAGACCAGGAAAAATTTGACAAACTGTTTGAAAATTCTCCATATTTTATTATTTCGGATAATTCTTTATCACGAAAAACATATTTTATACCATCATCATCAATTACCCTGAATTCTGATATTTTTGTTCGAACACCAGAATTAAACATATCTGTTGTGTCAAACTCTATTCTTAGTTTTGAATCAATTATTTTTTTAATCACTCCATTCTTTCCTATTAAAAAAGAACCCGACCTGCCATTAAAAGAAAAGTTAAAAAGATCCTGTTCCCTATCCGCCAGATAAACAGGTCTTTGCATATAATTTTGATTCCCATTAAAAAGTGGTGTATATCCACCCCCATTGTCAATTTCTTGTTGCGGAGAAAACTCCGTATATAAATACCCATTAGGAAAATAGTCCGGATTATATATATAGTTCGTTGAGGTCAAATAATTAATTTTTTGATCGTCTGGCTCACCCCTTAATTCTCTGCTAATAACGCCTCCACACGAAAGCTCCCAACCTGAACCAACTGAAGCAGGAATTTCATTTACCTTAAAACCATTACCATTAATGTAAAAAAGAGTTAAGTCTGTGCCTATTCTATTTCTTGTGTCTTCATAACTATATAAAGGGATATTAATTTCGGCTGCTCCGGTCTGAAGATTAACCTGGGCGAAAGGACTGATATAAATGCAAAGAGTAAAAACAAGAAGAAGTTTCTTAGCCTTTTTCATAATACAAAGTTTTAATACTTAAAATGTCCATCCTGTTCTGAATAAAACAGGCGGACTATGGGGAATATTCTTATAGCTTAAAAAATCAAATACAACCTGAAATGTGATTTTTTTGTTTTTAGCGACACTTACTTTTTTATTGATTCCTATTAATCCGCTCTCCTGCCAGCTGCTTAGATTTTGTCCTGATATTAGAACCGGCATTGATTGCAAATAGTTTCTCTCATACCCACCTGAAATAAAAAAATTTCCCTTTATTTTCCAATCAGCATACGTCCTTATACCAAGACCCTGGTTTGTAAACCTGATTCTTTCTATAGAACCGATACCAAGTTTATAGGCAGCGCCAATACCAACCACACTTTTGTCATTTAGTTTATACCCAAGAGAAAAGGCGAAGTCTCCTGTTGTGGGAAGCAACCTGTTAGGGTTACTAAACTGAATATTTGAACCAAGTTCAAGTCTTTTTAAAAAAGACTTTCCTTTTTGTGTATTGGGTTTAAAATCAGGCATAGGCTCTGCATTACCGCTGACATCAATAAAGGCTATTCTGTTTTTAATATCATGCAACTGGTTGGCTCCGTTTTGTAATTGCTGGCTGATAAATTGTGGTGCGCCACTACCTATTCCCGAATTAAGAATTGCTTGCTGTACACCTGCCCTCGTTTGAACACCGGCTATGGAAATCACAGGGCTACTATTATCAAAATTTTGTACTCCGAAAATAGATGCCAGCATACTGTTTTTGGCAAAAAAATCTTTCTAGATTTTTGTCCTGCTTAATAATTCCAGAGCCTTCTTCTCTATCTTCTTCGGGTCCTTGAGAATTTCTTTGTACTCATTCACCTGCTGGGCATAATAGTACGCCTGTTTGTTTATTTTCTTTAGTTCTTTGGCAAATCCAAACTTGCTGAGTTGTTCTTTCAGGTATTGCTTCCTTTCCTTCAGGAACTGCTTAATATCTTCCGCTTTCTGCAACTGGGCTTTGAGTTCGTCCATCTTTTTCATCGCCTCCTGCAACTTGTCTTTCACTTCTTTGGCATTACTAAGCAGCTGGTTGTTCTGATTGAGAAAACTGAGTGAAGTACTTAATGAATCTAATCTTGGAATATATTGCGAGAGTTTACCAGGGTTTTTTAATTTTTCTTCTAACTGCTGATACCTTGCAGCGGCATTCTCCATCATTTGTTTGGCAGCACTGGAATCTATTTTTTGCAGCTTCCTGATTAGCTTCTCTTCCTGTTTCCTGAACTGGGCAAGTGCCTGTTCTGATTTTTTATCGAGCTTCTACTCTATGTTGTTTGCTTTGGAGGAAACAGCATCAATATATTTTTCAGGAGACTGTAATAATTTATTCAGGGAACTATCGGAAGATTTTGCTTCCTGCGCCTTGGCATTTGTTGCAAACAGAGAGAGTAATAATATAACTGCTATACGACAGTACATAAGCAGCGGATTGGTTTTTAAATTAAAGAACAACACTGTTCTGAATCTTCACTGCCCCAAATTTTTATCATATACAATATAAAAAATATGATTAAAATCATTATTTCGTATGATTAATACGCAATCAGCGATAAGAAAGCCGGAAATTTTTAAAACCAAAAAGGAATAGATTACTGGTTACGACAGTCAGTGTTTACACATCAGTAACAGCTAACCTTTGCAGTAATAAACGTAGATGATCTGCTGGCTTCAACCGGTTAGAGTCCTCGCTTCATTTGCAATAACAACATAGTATAGTGCGGTTTTAAAAAAAATGAAGTATCCGGCTTCTTGGCATTTCTTTCTGCCGGTAATCCAACAGCACATCATAATATACAATAACTTGTTGTACTATTAAGACCTATGTGTTTACCTTATGCACCTATGCTTCTATGTGGTAAAACGAATTCTGCCACATGGAACTACCTATAGCAATCGGGAAGAATCATAGGCAACATAGATGATGTTCCATATGATAATCAAGTAATTTTGATAGCCTGGTCGTTATATAATAATAGTTGCCCTCTTCCGGCCGTAAGCAGTAAAAAACGGTTACGTTCCCTTCCCTTTCCGTAGTTCTACGGATACAAATGAAAAAGCAGCACCCTACATTTGTCCCCTTTAACAGAAACCGAACCACTATGAGAAACTTCATTTCCCTCCCTTTACATGCACCGCTTCACAGTATTTGTGCCCGCTTCTGCACCTTACAAAACGGTTTACAACACTCAAGTTACCAAATCTGATTTCCTCCTGCTTTGATAGTTGCCTATGTCTGTTCCCCGGCGCATACCCAGGAGGCTCGTCGTTTATCCCAAAGACGTCGAAAACATCACCGGCCGTAAAGACCGTACGGCCCGTACCCTCATACAGAATATCCGCAAAGCATTCGGCAAACAAAAACACCAGTTCATTACCATAAAAGAATTCTGCACCTACACCGGCATCGATGAAGACCTCGTCCACGACTACCTCCTCGATTAACCCGTAATCCTGAGCCCGCCGAAGGACCACATTCACCCTTGTCATCCTGAGCATGGCGAAGGACCACATTCAACCACATTCAACAATCATTAAACCATATTCAACAATATTCAACACCCTTCACCCTTGTCATCCTGAGCATGGCGAAGGATCACATTCACCCCTTGTCATCCTGAGCCCGCCAAGGACCACATTCACCCCTTGTCATCCTGAGCCTGGCGAAGGACCATCTTCAACAACCATTAAACCATTCAACCATTAAACCACATTAAACTTCCCTCATCCTGAGCCTGGCGAAGGACCACATAAAGAGGCCGCCCCCTTCCGGAAGCAGCCTCAGTTACTCAATCTTACTATGTCAGCAGAAGAAAATGGTAAGATGCATTATTTCTTTGTTATCCGCTTCAGCAACAGCGACACCACATAACTTACCACAGCGCCAAGCGCCGCAAGGGTAATCGTCTTGATCACATCAGCACTGTCTATGATTGCTGCCAGGATAATCGTCAGTGTCCCTCCTGCTGTCCCCGTTTTGGTGAACGACTGATCAGTCATGATCATGGAAGATTTATTCATTCACATCTTCTTCGTTCTCCACGGCCGTCTGGCTCACCGTTCCGGCTACCGTACCCGCCACCGCCAGGTATCCTGCCAGCTTCACAACAAAGGCAGGCACCGCAACCGGGGCTGATAACACAGCAGCACCCACCGCCGCCGCCGTTAACCCTATATTCCGCAACTGCCGGAAAAAACGGGGTGTCGGCTTCTTCATCCGCTTTACAACCTTATTCATGTTTCTCCTTTTGAATGGTTAACAAAACTGTTTCACCCCGGTCAAGCGCCGGATATACAATATCCAGCAGCCGCTGCAGGGCAGCCCTCGAGAAATTTCCCTGCCCCTCACCGGTGCACACAGTTACCGGGGCAATACATCCCTTCGACTCCCGCAGCGCATGATTGAAAGCATGTATCAGTATATAACTGCGTCCGGGCACATCCTTCACCAGCAGGTGCCGGCCAAACCGGAGGCTGGTACGCTTCTGCAACACATACTTCCCCTCAGGGATACACGAAATACGGCGCTGGTTTTCCTTCCAGGGCAGTTCAATCGTTGGGCACACCTTCGTACCGTTATAAAACAGCCCGCCGTTTGTTCCTCCCGCATGGTAGGTTCTTTTTAATACTAGTTCCATCGCTGGTCATTTTCAGGTTCATAAAATGATGATAACTCTTTGTGCGGAGTATCCCTGCCAGCTCCTCTCCTTATTACTGCTGCAGTTCATTGCCTCGCCATAGTGGCATACACTGTAAAATCACCCGTATCCGTTTTAGTGTCATGGGGCAGTCGGCAATCAGTAAGAAAAGAAAGAAAAAGCTTCGCAGGTTCCCGCAAAAAGTGCATAACATTATACACCGCTCACCTTCACCACCGATAAGGCATTAAAGGCGCCGTTCTTTAGCGGGTACATGTTACCGTTTACTTCCTGCAAAAACTCAATGCCCAGCACTAAGAAAAGCGGATGGGTGCTGTTCGCTGTCACCGTACTCAGCAGGTCAATAACCGCAGTGGCAGTATTATCCCAGGGAAGTGCAGCTGTTACCTGCTGCTGTGATACATAGGTCTTGTTCTCAAAATCAATCTCTGCTCCCGCAGAAACAATTTTGAAATGCGTCGTTCCCGCAGGTGCCTGGACCATGTTCGCTGGCACAAATGAAGGAATGTTCACACTCAGCTCACCGGTCACACGGTTAATGCTTCCCGTAAACGGTGCATACAGCGTGGTGCTCAGCTTGCCATTGTTGTTAAACTCAAAACCGGTAACCAGTTCTGCTTCCCCATCAATAACATTGCGGAGACCACGTCCGTTAACGGCATCTGCTTTAATTACCTCCATCATCGTACGGGTCAGACGGCTCGTCATCAGCCTGTCGGACGCATTTTGCACTAACTGACGGAAAGCCACACGGAGCAGCTTGCTGCCCCGGCCGGCTCTGCCAAACTCAGCCCCGTTCTCACGGGTGCGCTGAAAGGCAGGGTCACTGGCAATGCGCTTCGCATCCACACCGCCTTTTTCCCGGGCCATATAACCATCGCCCGACTTGTAAAATGTAATATTCCCGATCGTACCTTTCAGGGGAATAATTCCGGATTGTTTCGCCATTGTAATTGTTTTTAAAATTCTGGTAATGCGGCATGTTCAGGGCACCTGCCGTTTAAGCCCTCACTGCTGTGCCGCTGCCGGCATGACAACAGCAGTATTGCAATTGCAGGGCAAGATTACCAACCGCAGAAGGCTGGCACAAATCAAACGGCCGTTTAGGCCATCATTGCTGAACACAGCCGTTTTTGCCGGTTTCCGCAATCCACAAATACAGGTAAGCATTAACGTTATATATCAGGCCCAGAGCATCAATTACAGCGCTGATCTGTTTTGTCAGAAGGAATAGTCCGGGTATAGCCGGATCAAAGGCGGGTCTGAAGCGGGGATAATGCGGGTCAGGTACGGGTCAGGAATAAAATATTGTCAGATATTTTCCCGCTGAACAATGCGTTTGTAGAGTATCGCTTTACCTGATCCTGTCTTAAAATACCGTTCAAGGCTTCTGGCCTGTTCTTCAGTGCGAACGGCAACATAACACAGCATTTCAAAAGGCCTGTATGCTTTAGTAGAAAGTGATAAGCCATTGTCATGTTCTGTAATCCTCCTGTTAAGATCATTAGTAGAGCCAATATACATGAATTCTCTTTCCTTACTCTTAATTACATATACATACCACATAATAAAGTAAACGGTTAAGGTTTAATAGATAACAAGCCTGCTTTACGAAGTCTGCCGCAGTAAAGCCTGCTTCACGAAGCCTGGGTTCATGAAGCTTTAGCGTAATGAACCCAGGCGTAGTGAAGTGGAGGTGACCGGATTCGAACCGGTGTCCAAACATATTCTCCAAAAGTCTTCTACATGTTTATTCTGTTTTGTGATGTCGGGAACCAACTGGAAACAAACAACCGATTAATTCCTTAGCTGAATATGTCTTAAGCAACCGGCACAGCCTGTGGTTGCAGCAACCTGTTTTGTTTTTGAGTCGGCGGCGGGGCATGGTAACAAGTCAACCGGCCCGGCGGCCCAAATGACTACTTAATCACTGATTAGGCAGCCATGGCATACTGAGTATTGCCATTTATAGTTTTCGTATTCAGATTTAACTGCTAATTACGCAACGCAGTACATGCTTATACTCTCAAAGATCTATGCTGTCAATACCAAACACCCCCGCATGAAGTACAATCTTTGAAGTCAGAAGTACGAACTAAACTGCTTCAAATCTCATCTTCATTTTTTTATTTCAAATATCAACTGCTTAAGTTCAAATTTCAGGCTTCTGACTTCCGGCTTCTGACTTCCGACTCCCTATCTCCCCCAACCAAACCAGTCATTACCATTGGCGTACAACATTAATGCCAGCAAAATAACCATGCCGGCTATTTGTGCATACTCCATAAACTTATCACTTGGTTTCCTGCCGGTTGCCATTTCCCACAGCGTAAACATTACATGCCCGCCATCAAGTCCCGGTATCGGAAGAATATTCATAAATGCCAGTATCACTGACAACATGGCCGTCATTTTCCAGAACCACTCCCAATCCCAGGATGATGAGAAAATAGAACCCATGGCTTTAAATCCGCCAACACCTTTGTAGCCGCCGGTATTGGGATTCACAATAGCCTTAAACTGTGCAATATAATCCCGGAGTTCTGTAAAGGTCATCTTTACACCCGCTGGGAACGCCGGGAAAAAGCTATACTTTTTTATTTCAAGCTTTAACCAGCCAAGACTGTCTAATTGCTTTAAGCCGGTGAACGCATTGAAACCTATCTGACCTTCTCCGTTAATATGTGTAACAAAGCTTGTATCGGCTCCGTCCCTCTTAACAGTAAGTAAAATATCTTTATTCTTTTTCGTTTCAAGTATATCAGTCATTTCATCATAAAAAGAAAACCTCACTGAATCTATTCCAATAATATAGTCGTTCTTTCTCAATCCGGCCCTGAAAGCTCCCGACGTGTCGCTGACTTTTGCCACCAGCACTGGAAAGCGGGGCTCTATAAAACCTTTTCTTTTCTGGTTTTTATTTTCAACCAATTGCCCGATAAAATTTTCTGGCAGTTGCAGCTCCATTTGTTTGCCATCCCTTTCAATCTGTACATGCTCTGCAGTAATCAGCTTCTTCTTGAACCGGGTAAGATCATATACTTCTTTACCATCTACCCCTATGATTTTGTCACCGTTCTTAAAGCCAATCTTCATTAACGTACTGTCACCCACATGCACACCATACTTCATCGAACTGGAAGGCACTTTTTTATCGCCCCACACCATCAGTATAAAAGCATAGACAACAAATGCTGTCAGGATATTCATGATCACACCTCCCAGCATTACAATCAGCCGCTGCCAGGCCGGTTTGCTGCGAAACTCCCAGGGCTGTGGCGGTTGCTTCATCTGTTCTTTATCCATGCTCTCATCTATCATACCGGATATTTTTACATATCCGCCCAGCGGTAACCAACCGATGCCATACTCAGTATCACCTTTCTTTTTCTTGAAAAGCGAAAACCAGGGATCAAAAAACAAATAAAACTTCTCTACCCGGCATTTAAACCAGCGGGCAGTGATATAATGGCCAAATTCATGCAGGATTACAAGAATAGAAAGCGACAGGATAAGTTGGGCTGCTTTTATACCCACCTCTGCCCAGTTGATTGCTAATAAATACATCGTTGTTTATTAAAATAAATCCCGATTCTTATCGGGACCAAACCTGCACTTACAGGTTCAGAAATTGATTTATAACTTGATAATATCGGCGGCAAAATTACGGGCCTCGCCGTCGCTTTCAAAATATTCCTCCAATGTGGGATTGGCGATAAAAGGTATCTTCTCCATCGTCTTTTCAATCACATTGGTCATATCAAGGAAATTGATACGGTTCCGCAGGAATGCAAACACTGCAATTTCATTGGCTGCATTCATCACACAGGCAAGATTGCCGCCTTTTTCTAAGGCCTCCTGCGCCAGGGCCAGGTTTCTGAACGTTTTCACATCCGGTTCTTCAAAACTGAGTGTGCTTACCTTTCTGAAATCATATCTTGGAAAATCATTCTTCAGCCGCTGCGGAAAAGCCATGGCATACTGAATGGGCAGCTTCATATCCGGCAATCCCATCTGCGCTTTGATGCTTCCGTCTTCAAATTGTACCATGCTGTGAATAATGCTCTGCGGGTGTATCACCACCTGTATCTGTTCCGGCTTCAGGTTAAAAAGCCATTTGGCCTCAATCATCTCAAGGCCCTTGTTCATCAGGGTGGCAGAGTCAATGGTTATTTTCGCCCCCATACTCCAGTTGGGATGCTGCAGGGCATGTTCCCTTTTTACATTCACTAAGTAATTAGGCTTCCTGCCGATAAAAGGTCCGCCGGATGCTGTAAGGATTATCTTTTCAATCCTGTTCCTCGTTTCACCCACTAAGCACTGAAAAATGGCCGAATGTTCTGAGTCAACCGGAATGATAGGCAGCCGGTTCTCCACAGCCATTTTCATAACAATATCGCCTGCCACCACTAATGTTTCCTTATTGGCAAGTGCAATAGCCTTTCCTGCCTGTAATGCTTTAACTGTTGGCTTCAGTCCTGCATAGCCCACAATGGCAGCCAGCATCATATCATAACAGTCGAGGGCCGCCACCTCTTCTAACGCTTTTTCGCCGGCAAAAACTTTTACATCGGTATTCGCAAGGGCCTCTTTTACTTTCAGGTATTTCTTCTCATCACCAATCACCACCACATTGGGGTTGAACGCCAATGCCTGCTGCACCAGCAATTCATCATTACTCTGTGCCGTCAGCACTTCTGCAGAAAATAAATCGGTATTGGCGGCAATAACTTCCAATGCCTGCGTTCCGATGGAACCGGTGGAACCGAAAATGGCAATTCGTTTTTTTGTTGCTTCTGAACTCATGTTGTGTTTTTAATTATTAATTAATAATTATTAATTAATAATTGTTTCCAGGGCAAATTTTTCAAGCTCAGCAGCTATTACCCTGTCATTACTCAGCCTCGGAACCTTATTTTGTCCTCCCAATTTACCGATTGATTTCATATAATCAATAAACCCGTTTTTTCTCACAGCCGTTATCTTCAGTGGCCTCAGAATATTTCCGGCTATTAAATCATCATAATAGACATTCTTATTCCGCAGGGCAACATCAAGATCCGATGCAAAAGAATCTGTTGACGAAAGCTGGTCCTCAAATTCTATGAACCATTCGTGGTACGACTTCCCGGCATCGGCACTTACAAACGGGGAAACCGTAAACTCTGTAATTCTAAGGTTATGCTTTTGTGAAGCAGCCAGCATGGCAGCTTCAACCTCCTCACCAATTACATGCTCACCAAAAGCGGAGATAAAATGTTTTGTCCTGCCCGTTACCACTAATCTGTAAGGATCAAGTGAAACAAATTTTACTGTATCGCCAATATTATATCCCCACAGACCGGCATTATTATTTATTATAAGGGCATAATTAACCCCCAATTCCACATCTTTAAGCGAAAGACGGGTAGGGTTCTCATTAAATATTTCGCCGGCAGGCACAAACTCAAAGAAAATACCGCTGTTGGTATTCAGCAATAATCCTTCTGCATCCTGCGAATCTTGGAAAGCAAAAAATCCCTCGCTGGCAGGGAACAACTCAATAGTGTCAATTCCTCTGCCGATACTTTCAAGCAGCTTGGCTTTGTATGGTTCAAAATTCACTCCGCCCTGCACCATCACACTGAAATCAGGAAACAGGTCGCCAATTTTCTTGCCACTGCGCTTTGTCAGCTCATCAAAATACATCTGCATCCATGGCGGTATGCCGCTGATCAGTGTCATCCGCTGGTTGATAGTCTCATCAACAATTTTCTGAAGCTTGGTTTCCCAGTCTTCGATGCAGTTGGTTTCGTACGATGGCAGTTGGTTCGTACGCAGGTATTTGGGCACATGATGATTCACAATGCCGCTGAGCCGGCCCGTTGGTATGCCTCCCACCCTTTCAAGCTCTGGTGAGCCGGAAAGAAAAATCATCTTGCCGTCGGCAAACTTTGTATTGCCTGTTTCGGCCATATAACACAACAGTGCATTTCTGGCCGTATTAATGTGATTGGGAATTGACTCCCTGGTGATAGGAATATATTTGGTGCCGCTGGTAGTGCCTGATGTTTTGGCAAAATAGATGGGCCTGCCTTTCCAGAGAACATTATGCTTACCTTCCTTTATCATGTCAACCCAGGGACGAAACTGCTCATAATCCCTTACAGGCATCGCCTGCCTGTACTCCTCATAACTGTGTACATCGGAAAGTTTTGCCTCCTTACCGATGGCAGTGTTGCGACCTGTTTTCAGCAAATATTTCAGGATAGCCCCCTGGTCTGCCACGGCATGGCGCATCCCTTTTCTGATACCTTTATATATATAAGAAGCAAACGGCCTGGCCAGAAATGATTTAATCTTCATGTTTCAAATCTTTTCCAAATGAAAATCAGCCACTTGCATAAAAAAACTGAATGTTATTGCTATATCTTTGCCCGTATATGCCGGTGCTGCCGGCAAAACAGCTGCTTTCTTTTGGGGTTTACAAATATAAAGATTGAGCAGCCAAAATAGGGATGGTTATTGTTTATAAATCTTTAAATCGCTGTTTGTCACTTCAGAATTTACCCTTACCTTTGCCGTCCTCCAAAGGAGTCCTTTGGACTAATTTTTAATGTATATGATAGCAGTAGTAAAAGTTGCCGGACAGCAATATAAAGTAGAAAAAGACCAGACTTTATACGTTCCCCGTGTTGAGGGTAACGCCGGAGATAAAATTGACCTTGAAGTATTGCTGGCCGATGCAGGCGGCAGTTTGTCTGTTGGCAGCGCTGTAAGTGCAAAAGTACAGGCCGAAATCCTGGATCAGGTAAAAGGTGATACAGTGATTGCCTATAAGCAAAAAAGAAGAAAAGGTTTTCACAAAAAGAAAGGTCATAGGACTGCTTATACAAAGATCAAAGTAACAAACATCGCCTGATTCATTTCAGCGATGGGTTGAAAGTTTATACAAGCAACTTTCAGACACAACAGTAATAACAATAAACTCATAAATCATGGCACATAAAAAAGGTGAAGGTAGTGTAAAGAATGGTCGTGACTCACAAAGCAAACGTCTCGGCGTTAAAATCTTTGGTGGACAGCCTGCTGTTTCAGGAAGCATTATCGTTCGTCAGCGTGGAACTGAATATCATCCCGGTAAAAATGTTGGAGTTGGAAAAGACTTTACATTGTTTGCTTTGAATGATGGTGTTGTTGAATTCCGTAAAGGAAAAGACAACAAAACTTTCGTTTCAGTTAACGTTGCTGAAGCTTAATGATGAATGCACCTTACAACTTTTGTGGAAAAAAAATTTGGGTGGTATAAAATAATTATTATTTTTACTACGCAAACCCATTTTTACTAACCTAAAATTCTAAAAAAATGGCTACTAAGAAAAAAGCTGCTAAAAAAGCTGCTCCTAAGAAAGTTGCTAAGAAAGCTGCTCCTAAAAAAGTTGCTAAGAAAGCTGCTCCTAAGAAAGCTGCTAAGAAAGTTGCTAAGAAAAAATAAGTTTCATAAGAACTTACAACTAATGAAAAGTCCTCCGGTTAACGGAGGACTTTTTTTGTTATGGATTCCCTTCCCGTAATTTAGAGGCATGGATAATTACACCATTGCAGAAAACTTCTCCCTGTTGTCCAAACTGATGGACATACATGGCGATAATTCTTTCAAAAGCAAAACATACGGTGCAGCAGCGTTCAACATTGAAAAACTGCCAATGCAACTGGCCGGCACATCACGGGAAAAACTCTTTACGATAAAAGGTATCGGCGAAAGCACCGGAAAGAAAGTAATTGAATTGCTCGAAACGGGGAAACTGGAAATACTGAACGACTACATTGGCAATACGCCGCCCGGTGTTATTGAAATGCTCCACATAAAAGGACTGGGGCCTAAAAAGATTAACACCATCTGGAAAACGATGGAGATTGACTCTTTGGGCGAACTCTTGTATGCCTGTAATGAAAACCGCCTTACCCGCTTCAAAGGGTTTGGCGAAGCCACACAGAAAAAAATTCAGGAAGGGATAGAATTCTACTTCTCTAACCTTGGCAACTTTTTGTACGCCGAACTGGAAGAACTTTTCCCGCAAATAGACAACTATCTTAAAAAACTTTTCTCACCCGGGAAAGTACATGTAACCGGAAAATACAGAAGACAAGAACTGATTATTGAAGAACTGGAGTTTGTAGTGCTTGAAGCAAACGAAACAATAAAACCTAAATTTCAAACGGCCCAGCCTCCGGAACTGACAGAGGAAACAGACAACAGCATTCAATATAAACTAAGAAATGGTTTAAGGCTCCGCCTTTTTACTGGTGGCACAAATATGGCTGAAGAACTATTCAGTACCACCGGCAGTTCCGGATTTCTGAAAGCATTTTCCGAAACATACACAAGCTTTGATTTCAGCACATCGGCAGCAGGCGAACCTGATAGCCCGGTATTCAAACAACTGAATCTTCCTTTCATTCCTCCCAGCCTGAGAGAAGATGCTGCCATTATAGAAATGGCAAAGAATAACCAGCTTCCTGTTCTTATTCAGCCACAGGATATCCGTTCCATCATTCACTCACACAGTAACTGGAGCGATGGGGTTAACACCATTGAAGAAATGGCAGAGGAATGTATAAGAAGAAAACTGGAATATCTCGTCATCAGCGACCACTCCAAAACAGCCGGGTATGCCAACGGGTTAAAAGAAGACAGGATTGCTGAACAACACAGGCAGATAGACGAATTAAACCGTAAGCTTTCTCCATTCAGGATTTTTAAAAGCATTGAAAGTGATATACTGAGTGATGGTAGTCTTGACTACACAAACGACATACTTCAAACTTTTGACCTTGTAATTGCATCGGTACACAGTAACCTGGGTATGACAGAAGAAAAAGCTAACCAGCGGTTGCTGAAAGCAATAGAAAACCCATATACAAGAATACTTGGCCACATGACAGGCCGCCTGCTGCTGAGCAGGAATGGCTATCCCGTCAACCACAAACTGATAATTGAGGCCTGTGCAGCCAATAACGTGGTCATTGAAATAAATGCCCATCCCCGCCGGCTTGATATGGACTGGGGTTGGATTGATTATGCTTTAAACAAAAATGTGCTGCTGTCCATAAACCCGGATGCTCATGCATTAGATGGGTTTGATGATGTAAAATGGGGAGTACTGGCTGCTCAAAAAGGCGGACTGACCAAAGAAAACAACCTGAGCAGTTTCAGCCTGCAGCAGTTTACCGGATGGCTTAACAGCAAATGATGTAACTTTAAGTGCTGCTCTGCTCGTCATAAATGTAATGGCAGAAACTTATACTACATATTACCAGTCACCAATCGGGCTGCTTAAAATAAGCGGTACCGAAATGTTTATCAGCGAAGTAAGTTTTTATGATGCTTCGCATAAACAAACGCCCCGTAATAAACATATTCCTCCCCTGCTTATCAATTGCCTTGAAGAGCTGATACAGTATTTTAATGGAGAACTGCGGAACTTTACTCTCCCACTTAATCAGCCAGGCACAACTTTTCAACAGGATGTGTGGAACCTGTTAACGCAAATACCATTTGGCAAAACCATCAGCTACCTTGATCTCGCCAGGAAAACCGGCGACTCAAAAGCCACGAGGGCTGTAGCGAATGCCAATGGCAAAAACCATATTGCCATTATTGTTCCCTGCCACCGTGTAATTGGAAGCAATAAAGAGCTGACAGGTTATGCCGGTGGTCTCTGGAGAAAGAAATGGTTGCTCGACCATGAAGCAAAAGTGGCTTATGGAGTTCAGACGCTTTTCTAAACTGTTTTATTCCTCCGCAGCGGGAGGATTTTTTTATGCATTTTTTGTGGAATGTTTTAAAGCTGGCATCTAAGCGGTATAACCAGATTGTTCACCGCCAAAACGGCGATTTAAAACCACCGCTTATGTTATTAAGGCAAGCACTTAACCGGCTTATCATCCTCGGCTTTATGGTTTTAGTTGGCTATTGCTTAGCCAAGGCCATCAACTCAGGTAGTATCTTAGGGGTATTCTTTGCTGTAGTGAGTTTTGGAGCAGCGATTTATTTTCTTTACCTGGCAGCAAAAGCCAAAGAACAAATGGAACTGGAAACAGATGACGCTTCATAATAGGTTGAACAGGTATAGCCATGTACATGAACCGGAAGCAATTCCGGTTTTTTTATTTAAGCAGCTGCATCATCTCTGCCTTTAACTCATCATGCGAAAGCTGTTCTTCGTAAAACTTCCTGTAGCCCGTTTTATTATTGATGAAGAGGGTGGCGGGAATAGCACCAGACCACTTTGGGTCAATCTTCGGACAGAAATAATCGGCATTCGTTTCATCGAGCCAGAGAATTTCTGCCGTGAAATTTCTTTTGGCAGCGAAGTTCTTAATCGCATCCGGAAATGACTCTTTAAAGTCGAGGCTTACGAGTATCAGTCGTACAGAGTCTGTGGTAGCAGCCGGGCTATTGCGTTTATTTGTTTCTTCGATAAAGTAAGGGATTTCTTCCACACAGGGTTTGCACCATGTAGCCCAGCAATTAATAATAAGTGGAGTTTTGCTTTCGGCAATCATTTTCTCCACTTCTGTAATCTTCACTGCTCTTACCTGTGCCTGCACACCTGCAGACAGGAGGATCAAAGAAATGAACAATGTTAATCGTACAGCTTTCCGCATTTGAATGATTTTATTGTAAGTCCCTGTTCAGTTCCCACTCATTTAAGAGTTCCTGTTTCATAGCATGATCCATATTATCACGGTTGTAATGCCCTGCCAGTGTTTTTTGCCTGCAGGCTTCATATAAAGTAACCGCACAGGCCACACTGATGTTAAGCGACTGAATAATGCCCGCCTGCGGAATGATAAAGTTTCCATCGGCCAATGCCCTTATCTCATCGCTTACGCCGCTGTGTTCGTTACCAAACACAAGGGCAATGGGTTCTGTCATGTTCACATCGTAGAGATTGACAGCATCGCTGCTGAGATGGGTGGTAAGAATTTTTCTATACTTCTTGCGCAGCAGGGCAAAACATTCTTCCGCATTATCAAACTGATGAACAGTGAGCCATTTTGCCGCACTGGAGGAGCTTCTTGCTCCCCATTTTTTATGACGGGGAATTTTTGTAGTAAGGATATAGACTTCCTGAATGCCCACGGCATCGCAGGTACGCATGACGGCCGAAATATTGTGCGGATCAAAAACATTTTCCAGCACAACGGTCAGGTCGGGCTGACGCTTTTCCAATACGGCTGTCAGTTTTTGTCTGCGTTCGGGTGTCATTGTAAAACGGTCTGGGTATTAAATCCTGTTATGTTCATCCGGGAAAATTATCCTGGGCTCAAATGTTTTAGCGGACTCCAGGTCAATTTGAATATAGCTGACGATTATCAGGATATCGCCTTTCTGCACTTTCCTGGCGGCCGCACCATTCAGGCAGATCACTCCTGAGCCTCTCTTTCCTTTTATAACATAGGTTTCAAGTCTTTCGCCATTGTTGTTGTTCACCACCTGTACTTTTTCGTTTTCAATGATTCCGGCTGCATCCATCAGGTCTTCGTCAATAGTAATGCTGCCAATATAATCGAGGTTGGCATCAGTTACCCGCACCCGGTGAATCTTTGACTTCAACATTTCAATCTGCATCATAATCATCTTGTTTTTACGAAGAACAAATATAGCTGTATTTGCAAAAAAGAACCCCGGGAGTGCCGGGGTTGTATAGTTAAGAAAACCTTATTAGTGCTGGACGTTCACTGCTCCATCGGGTTTGTGTTTATACCTGAAAGTTGCAACAAACAGAACGGCAATAACTAATGCATAAGCTGCAAATGTGAACCATATATTCTGCCAGTTCTTATTGCCAGCAGCATCAGAAAAATAGTCAACAACCTTTCCTGCAAACAATCCGCCAAGTATCGCACCAAGTCCGTTTGTCATAAGCATAAACAGCCCCTGAGCACTTGCCCTGATTGCCGGCTTGGCTTCCCTGTCAACAAATAAAGAACCAGAGATATTGAAGAAGTCAAAAGCCATTCCGTATACAATCATTGAGAGAACTAGTAGCCACAATCCGGAACCAGGATTTCCAACACCAAATAAACCAAACCTTAACACCCATGCTACCATACTCATCAGCATAACCTTTTTTATTCCAAACCTTCTTAAAAAGAAAGGAATGGCCAGGATAAACAAGGTTTCGGATATCTGAGAAAGTGAAATAAGAATATTACTATGCTTCACAGCAAAACTATCAGCATATTGAGTTTCCTTTCCAAAATCAAATAAAAAGGGGTTGCCAAACATATTTGTTATTTGCAGGGCAGCTCCAAGGAACATGGCAAACAAGAAAAACTTTGCCATAGTAGATGTTTTGAACAATTGGAAAGCATCAAGTCCAAGCCGGGTTGCAAAAGATTTCTTTTCCTGCGTCCTTACGATTTCAACTTTGGGCAGTGTGAAACAATATAACGCAGTTATTACTTCAGCTACTGCTGCAAAGTAGAACTGATAGTTATTGTGTGTCCAGCCAAGCAAATCAACAGCCCACTCGGCAATAATAAACCCTACTGTTCCCCAAACCCTGATTGGGGCGAAAGCTTTCTGTACATCAAATTTGTTTTTGCTTAACAAAGAATAAGAAACAGAGTTACTCAATGCGATTGTGGGCATGTAAAAACAGCTTACAGCGAATATTGCCCAAATCATACCACTGGCAGAGTCAACTGTACTGGCATAATATAAACCGGCCCCGGCCATCAAATGACAAAGACCCAGTACTATTTCAGCCCTTAAGTACTTGTCTGCAAGAATTCCCATCAACGCAGGCATTATCAATGAAGCCCATCCCATTGTACCGTAAGTCGTTCCTACTTTAAAACCCAGATTAGGATCTACAGGGTCATTAAACTGTGCGAACATATAACCACCTAAAGAAATAAGCCATATACCCCAAACAAAGAATTGAAGAAAACTTAGTACTGTCAGTCTGCCTTTTAAATTCATATAATTAAAGTTGAATAGGGCAAGTTAAGCAATTTTAATATTGGCAGGTTTGTAAAAGTTCACATTCTTATACACCGTACATTTGCATCTTTAATCCTGATGAGTATGATTAATACAGCTGGTTTATCAGAAGACCTGAAACAGATAGCCGAAAAGGTTAAGGCCGGGCAACGTATTACCGATGAGGATTGCCTGCTGCTTTTTGAAAAAGGAAGTCCCGGTTTTGTGGGCAGCCTTGCCAACCACATAAAAGAGAGACTGCATGGCGATAAGGTTTTCTTCAACCGCAACTTTCATATTGAGCCGACCAATGTGTGTGTGTTCAGCTGCAATTTCTGCAGCTACAGCCGCCTCTATGCCCACCGTGAAGATGGCTGGGAGCTGAGCATAGAGCAGATGCTGGACATGGTAAAAAAATACGACGGCATTCCGGTTACCGAAGTGCATATTGTAGGCGGTGTTCACCCTAAAATGGACCTGCAGTTCTTTGCTGACCTGCTAAAGGCTATCAAGTCGCACCGGCCGGATTTACATATCAAAGCATTTACTGCTGTTGAGTATGATTATATGTTCCGCAAGGCAAAAGTGAGTGTTGAAGAAGGATTGAAATTTTTGATTGAAGCCGGTCTTGATTCAATCCCCGGTGGTGGCGCTGAAATCTTTGCTCCCGAAATCAGGGAAAAGATCTGTGCAGATAAAGTGAACGGTGATGGCTGGCTTAAGATACACGAAACAGCTCATAAACTGGGCATATACTCCAATGCCACCATTCTGTATGGCCATATTGAAAAATATGAGCACCGCATTGACCATATGAGAAGGCTCCGTGACCTGCAGGACCAGACCAAAGGATTCAACACCTTTATTCCTCTTAAGTTCAGAAATGCAGATAATGACATGAGCAATGTGCCGGAGACCACTCATATTGAGGATATGCGGATGTATGCCATTTCCAGGATTTACCTTGATAATTTCCCGCACCTGAAGGCTTACTGGCCAATGCTGGGAAGACAGAATGCACAGCTGACCCTTTCTTTTGGTGTGGATGATATTGACGGCACCATTGATGACACCACCAAGATTTACAGCCTGGCCGGAGCAGAAGAACAAACTCCGACAATGAGCACAGAAGAACTGGTGGCATTAATCAGGCAGGTAAACAGAACCCCTGTGGAAAGAGATACGTTGTATAATGAGATAAAGAATTACGCTGTTGCAGCTGAAGCCTGATGATTAGAATTAACGTGATGTGCTATTAAATTCTATGTGTTTACCTTATATACCTATGGTTCTATGTGGTAAAAATAATTGAACCACATAGTAACAGTAGAAACATAGGCAACACATAAGAGATATCCCATATGATAATCAAGTAATCTTAATAGCCACGTCGTTAATATTACAGTATCCTAAATAACTTCTCCCTCCAGGTCATAATCGTAGGCACGGGTGATCTTTACATTTACAAATTCACCCACCGGCAGTTTCTTAGCAGAATGGATGACCACTTCGTTGTCCACTTCTACTGAATCGAACTCAGTACGGCCCAGGTAACGGCCTGCTTCTTTTTTGTCAATGATTGTCTTAAAAACTTTGCCCACTTTCTCCTGGTTCAGTTCGTAAGAGATTTCCTGCTGCACTTCCATTATTTCCTGTGCCCTTTCTTCTTTTTCTTCAGCAGACAATGTATCAGCAAGGCTGTGTGCCGATGTACCTTCTTCATGTGAGTAGGTAAAGATCCCTACCCTGTCGAAACGCTGGGCTTCGAGAAATTCTTTCAGTTCTTCCACATCGTCTTTTGTCTCACCGGGAAAACCGGTAATCAGTGATGTGCGCAAACAAACACCCGGCACTTTCTCCCTGATAACCGCAATCAGTTCTTCCATTTCCCTGCGGGTAATCTGACGTTTCATGGCTGTCAGCATCCTGTCGGATGCATGCTGCAAAGGCATATCCAGGTAATTACAGATATTATCCCGTTGCTTCATTACATCCAGTATTTCGAGCGGGAATTTTGACGGGTAAGCATAATGCAGCCTTATCCACTCAAGGCCTTTTACATCGGCCAACCGGTTGAGCAGGTCAGGCAAGGATCTCTTTTTATAATTATCAAGGCCGTAATAAGTAAGTTCCTGTGCGATGAGCATTACTTCCTTCACTCCCTTTTTAACCAGTCCTTCAGCTTCTCTTACCAGTTCATCAATTGGCTTACTTATATGCCCGCCCCGCATTAAGGGAATGGCACAGAAGGCACAGGTGCGGTTGCAGCCTTCGGATATCTTCATGTAGGCGTAATGACTTGGGGTGGCGAGCAGCCTTTCCCCCAGCAGTTCTGCTTTATAATCAGCTTCCAGTCTTTTCAGTAACAGTGGCAGTTCCATGGTACCAAAGAAGGCATCCACTTCAGGAATTTCTTCTTCAAGATTGTTCCGGTAGCGTTCGCTCAGGCAACCGGTAACATACACTTTGTCCAGTTTACCCCGGCGTTTCAATTCCACCTGGTTGAGGATGGTGTTGATGCTTTCTTCTTTTGCCTTGTCAATAAAGCCGCAGGTGTTAACCACCACAATATTATGGTCAAGCTTCTTGTTTTCATGTACCACATCAATGGCATTGGCCAGCAGCTGGCCGCTCAGCACTTCGCTGTCCACCATGTTTTTGCTGCACCCAAGGGTGATGATGTTGACTTTATCCTTATGGAGTTTTTTTGTTCGCATACGTAAACTCAGTTAATTTCAATCAGCTTCACATATTGCTCTTCAGCCAATGTCAGTTCTTCCTTTAATTCCTTATCTCTTAACGCTAATTCGTTGATTACAGCTTCCACCTTTTCTTTCACATCCATTGTAACGTCATATGCTTTGTTTATACTCGACTGAACAATCCAGTCAATAATAAGGCCATCCAGAAAATAATCGGCGAAAGCAGAAAAACCACCAATATTTAACTTTACCCCGCTGAGAGATATATCTTCTATTTCATTATTAAACTGGTTTAGCAAATGCTGTGCTGAAATCATTTGCTTTTTAGCACTGTTCATTTTATTTCTCTTGGCAGCAGTTGCCAGTAATCCACCCCCAAGCAAATCATAAGTACCCCAGCCTGATGCACTTTTGAGATGAGAAATAACTTGTTTTAAGCTGACCTGAAGTAATGCTCCTGCCTCCAGAACATCGGCAATTTCTTTAATCTTTGCACTAATCTCTGAAACTTTATTTGAAGCTAAGACAATTTCAGGTCTCGAAAACTTGGCCTGGTTTAACAGGATCTCCTTCTGCTTGAAAATTGCATCATACCTGTCTGAAGCGTCGTTTAACTGGCCGACCTGATTCATCGCCTCTGCCAGTTCATCCTTCAATTTTTTAATCTCATTACTGCACTGTTCCCATTTCAATAAAGCAGAAAGATACTCCTGCTTTTCTTTTTCTTTCTGCCGTTCAGCATTATGTAAAAAAATATGGAAAAGATGTTTAAGGCTGATTTTTCCCATTTTTAGATAATCTGACTTTTCCTTGTTCAGAATTACAGCCAGTTCCCTTTCTCTTTCTCCTTCTTCTGTAATTCTTTTCTGCAGGTATTTAACTCTTTTCCCTGTTTTAATCCAGTTGTGCTTTTTATCAGCTATCTCAAGTAATTGCCTGCTGATAGTTTCCAGTTCACCAGTATTTCTGTCCATACTCTTAATCTTTTGAATCAAGGTTAAACAAACTATCCACAAACTCATGCTTGTCAAATACCAGCAGGTCCTCCATCTTTTCGCCCACACCAATAAACTTAACCGGAATTTTAAACTGGTTAGCAATAGCCAGCACCACACCGCCTTTTGCTGTGCCATCTAACTTTGTTATAGCTAATGCCGTCACATCAGTTGCAGCAGTAAAATGTTTTGCCTGTTCCAGTGCATTCTGGCCTGTGCTTCCGTCAAGCACCAGCAGCACTTCATGCGGGGCATCAGGAATGGTTTTCTGAATCACCCTTTTTATCTTGCTTAGCTCATCCATCAGGTGGGCTTTGTTGTGCAGCCTTCCGGCTGTATCAATCAGCACCACATCGCTTTGTTTGGAAACAGCACTTTGTACGGTGTCGAATGCGACGGCTGCCGGGTCGCTGCCCATTGCCTGTTTTACAATGGGCACTCCCACCCTTTCGCTCCAGATGGTAAGCTGGTCAACCGCTGCCGCCCTGAAGGTATCAGCCGCACCCAGCAATACTTCTTTACCTGCATTTTTGAAATTATATGCCAGTTTGCCGATTGTAGTGGTTTTGCCCACACCGTTGACACCCACCACCAGTATTATGTAAGGTTTGGCAGGCAGTTCGGAATCGAACGCATAACTGTTTGATGACGGTGCATCCACCAGCAGCGATTCAATTTCCTCCTGCAGCATTTTGTTCAATTCACCGCTGTTGAGGTATTTGTCTTTTGAGACCCTTTTTTCAATCCTGTCAATAATCTTCACAGTGGTTTCTATACCCACATCGGCACCTACAAGCGCCTCTTCGAGGTTATCAAGCACTTCCTCATCAACGGCGCTTTTACCCGCAATAGCCTTGGTGATTTTTGAAAGAAAGCCTTCTTTGGTTTTCTTCAGCCCTTCATCAAGGCTTTGCTTTTCCTTCTTGCCAAATAGTTTATTAAAAAAACCCATAACAGAGAATTGTGTCCCGATCGCTATCGGGAAGTGATTGGTGATTAGAGGATTTGCTCCTGTAAAATATGGATTAAACAATAAAAGCCATTCGTTGGAACGAACAGCTTTCAATAATTTATTTTAGCAGGCGATTATTTACCTTCCAGAAAATCTTTCACTTTGTCCTTGTGCACAATCACTTCTTTAAAAGTATAGGCACCGCTTTTAGGACTGCGAACAGCCTTAATCACCTTAGAGTAGTTTTTTGCCTCTGCGGCTTGCTTGGGGTCCTTCTTAATCGCCGTTTTTGCTGCTTTTGCCATGTTGTAAAGTTGATATGTTTATTAGTTAATAAGTTTACAAGGCTTTTCCAACCTTTCAACTTTTCAACTGATTACTTGATTTCCTTGTGAACAGTTACCTTCTTTAAAATCGGGTTGAATTTTTTCAACTCCAGACGTTCCGGGTTGTTCTTTTTGTTTTTAACCGTGATGTAACGGCTTGTTCCGGGCTGACCACTGTTTTTGTGTTCAGTACATTCCAGAATAACCTGCACCCTGTTGCCTTTACCTTTTTTTGCCATGATTATGATGCTTTAATACTGTTAGATTTTTTCTCCTTGTGCTCTCAGTTGCTTAACCACACTGTATAAACCATTCTTATTGATGGTACGGATTGCCTCAGTTGATAATTTCAGGGTAATCCATTTGTCTTCTTCGGCCAGGTAAAACCTTTTTTTCTGCAAATTAGGCAGAAAACGACGCTTGGTCTTGATGTTGGAGTGAGACACTTTATGTCCTCCAATGGGTGTTTTACCGGTAACCTGACATACTCTTGCCATGATTGTAACAAATTTTGGGACGGCAAAGGTAAGGGAATAATGGCAGAATGGTGATTTAATAATGAATATTTTTTGCTGTTTTTCCCAAATTATTCCTCCTAATACAGATTATTTTTATCACAAAGCTCCCAAAATGGTTTCCAAAAGCGGAAAATAAAACCTGTTCGTTATCCGCATTTTGCACCATTGCATCATTTCGGATAACTTCGCAGCACAAATATTAAATTTTCATTCAAAATCAACAATACACTATGGCATACGATGTAGTTGTTTTAGGCAGCGGTCCCGGCGGTTATGTGGCTGCGATCAGGGCTTCACAGCTCGGCTTGAAAACGGCAGTTATTGAAAAAGAAAGCCTTGGGGGCATTTGCCTCAACTGGGGCTGTATTCCCACAAAAGCATTGCTGAAAAGTGCACAGGTAAATGAATATATAAAACATTCTAAGGATTTTGGAATTGAAGCCAGCGGCACCCCTGATTTTGGGGCTATTGTAAAAAGAAGCCGTGGTGTGGCTGAGAAAATGAGTAAAGGCGTTCAGTTTCTGATGAAAAAGAACAAGATTGATGTGATAATGGGCTTTGGAAAACTGGTTTCCAAGGGCAAATTAGAAGTAACGGCCGCCGATGGTACCAAACAGACAGTGGAAGCCAAACACATCATCATCGCCACGGGAGGCCGCAGCCGTGAACTTCCGGCTATGAAGATTGACGGCAAGAAAATCATCGGCTACCGGGAAGCAATGACCCTGCCTGAAATGCCCAAATCGATGATTGTGGTGGGCAGCGGAGCCATCGGCATTGAGTTTGCCTATTTCTATAACAGCATGGGTACAAAAGTGACCGTTGTTGAGTTTTTGCCCCGCATTGTACCGCTGGAAGACGAGGATATTTCAAAAGAGCTGGAAAAACAATATAAGAAGTATGGCATCAGCATAATGACCAGCAGCGAAGTAACCGCCGTTGACACTTCAGGAAACGGGGTGAAAGCAACGGTTAAATCTGCCGCAGGCGAAACAGTACTGGAAGCTGATGTACTGCTGAGTGCAGTTGGTGTTGCTGCCAATATTGAAGGAATCGGCCTTGAAACACTGGGCATCAAAACAGAAAAAGGAAAGGTGCTGGTTGACAAATTCGGCCAGACCAATATCCCGGGCATATATGCCATTGGTGACTGTGCCCCTGGCCATGCCCTGGCACATGTGGCCAGCAAAGAAGGCATTGTATGCGTGGAAGCCATTGCTTACAACGAAAATAAGTACAAGCACAAACCAGAGCCGATTGATTACAATAACATTCCGGGTTGTACGTATTGTGTACCGGAAATTGCTTCGGTTGGTTATACAGAGAAGGCAGCTAAAGAAGCTGGCTATGAAATTAAAGTGGGCAAGTTTCCGCTTAGTGCCAGCGGCAAGGCATCTGCTGCCGGCCATCCCGAAGGTTTTGTAAAAGTGATATTTGATGCCAAGTACGGCGAATGGCTGGGTACACATATGATCGGCTACAACGTAACAGAGATGATTGCCCAAACGGTAACAGCCCGCAAATTAGAGACTACTTACCATGAGGTATTAAACTCCATTCACCCCCACCCCACCATCAGCGAAAGTGTGAAAGACGCTATTGAAGTGGCATACGGTGAGGCGATACACCTGTAATGAAGAAAAAACTGATGATATAAAAAGGCTGCCGGTGTTAATGGCAGCCTTTTATTTCTGTTTCGCTGAAACCAATCCTTACCCTGACGAGATAGTTCGACTTCTCATCACTTTTAAAATTCATCAAATCCCTGTTTGAAATATACAGGCAGGTAACGGGACTTTATAATCAGACAGCTTTACTTTAAACCGGGTGTAATCCAAACCGGTACAGCCTTCAGTCCGGGGATAGTATGTAACAGTAAATTCATGTATTGCTGAACCGGCAACTGTAGCAGTGAAACATATAAGATTCACTTTTCAGTGAAAGAACCTCTCCTGTTGTTAATATTCCTTTCTGTACACCACTTCTACATTCCCGGTGAACTGTTCTATGGGCGGGTGCAGTTTTTTAATAGCTATTTCGGCCACAGATAATTGCGGGAACGCTGTGTGAATGGATGCTGCCATTTCCATAGCAAGGGTTTCAAGAAGAGCTGTGGGCTGGTTCATTCTTTTCTTAACCAATGCATATACTTCCGCATAATTAATAGTTCCGGCAATATCCTGTATCACTGCTTCAGGGGCGGGATAAGAGAGAATGATGTTCACTTCAAACTCGTTTCCGGTTTGCTGTTCTTCGGCAAACAGTCCATGATAAGCAAAAAAGCGAAGCTGGTTGAGTTTTATGGTGATTATACCGGCCATTTTATATAAGGGAAAAAAGCCGCAAAGGCACAAAGCTACCTGAATGCTTTGTGTCTCTGCGGGAGTAATAAAATCAGTGCATTCCTTTTGCGCTGAGGTATCTCTCTGCATCAAGGGCGGCCATACATCCGCTGCCTGCGGCCGTTACAGCCTGGCGGTAGGTTTTATCCTGTACATCGCCTGCGGCAAACACTCCTTCCACATTGGTCTTTGAAGTGCCGGGTATGGTCTTAATATATCCATCTTCGTACATATCGATCCAGCCTTTAAAAATATCGGAGTTGGGATGATGGCCTATTGCCACAAAGAAAGCACTCACCGGTACCTCCTTCTTCTCTCCTGTTTTATTGTTGCGAAGCCTTACGGCATTCACTGTTTTATCTCCCAGCACTTCATCTGTCTCGCTGTTCCAGTGGATGGTGATGTTGGGAGTACTCTTCACCCTTTCGGCCATTACTTTGCTGGCCCGCATCTCGTCCCGGCGCACAATCATATTTACATGCGAACATATTTTTGACAGGTACAGCGCTTCTTCAGCAGCCGTATCACCGGCACCAACAATAGCCACATCTTTTCCTTTGAAGAAGAAACCATCACACACGGCGCAGGCACTTACACCAAAGCCATTAAGACGTTGTTCACTTTCCAGTCCAAGCCATTTGGCAGAAGCGCCGGTTGAAATAATTACAGCATCGGCTTCAATCCATTTCTCTTCATCAATCTCCACTTTATGTACCGGACCGGTAAAGTCAACTTTTGTGGCAATGCCATAGCGGATGTCGGCTCCCATGCGGGCTGCCTGTTTCTCAAAATGCTGCATCATCTCAGGTCCCATAATACCTTCGGGATAACCGGGATAGTTTTCCACTTCGGTAGTAATCGTCAATTGTCCGCCCGGCTGGATACCCTGGTATAAAACGGGTTTTAATCCGGCACGGCTGGCATAGATGGCTGCTGTATAACCGGCAGGGCCGGAACCAATAATCAAACACTGTACTTTTTCCATAATTCTTATATTCAGTTAATCGGCAAAAATAATCGTTATCCTGTTTCGTATTGTGACATAAGTCAACTTAACTACTTCGGAATAATAATAGTCCTGTACTGCGAAGCATACCCGCCAAAATAGCCCAGTGCCCCGCCGTTAATATTACTCAGCACTTTTGTGGGCGATGAAAAAGGATTACCCACACTGGCATAAGAAAACTCCATTGTGCGCCAGAAATCATAAGTGGCCTTGTCAATATTGCTGAGCTTAAGCGTTACAGTATCACCCTTATTAAAGTAAACTTCATCGTCATAGCTGGCTTCGGTCCGGTCTGTCCCCCTGTCAACAGGTACAGTGTAAGTGGTGCCATCAATTATCTGGTCATCGAAAACTGAATTAAGCCCGGCATAATAAATCTCGTTGTTTCTCTTTGTGAAATACCGGGTATAGTCGCCATAGCCCGGCGGGTCGGTTACTTTCAGCATCAGCACTACCTGGTCAGAATCATTACCGGCTGGTGCCTGTTTCCAGTATAATGAGTCAATCTGCTTTCTTAGTAATGGAATGCCTGTGGTGGCTGTATATTCCCTGCCCTCAGCTATTATCCGCAATGAATATTGTTTGCCAGACTCACCGGTAAATGCTGTTGCCATATTGGCCGGGTCAACCGAATAATAATAATAAGTATAGCCGTTTCCGGCGGGCACTGCATATTCTTTCAGCTTATGGGTCAGTGTTCCGTTGGATACATATACTTCTGCATTATGCACAAAGCTGCCGGCCAGTATGGATGGATTAATGGCTGAAAAGTAACCTAAGCTTTTCGATAAGGCCACCACCGGAACTGTGTTATTCTCAATAGTAGCTTCCACCACTATTTTGGGTGATACATCATCCAGCTTAATATCCACTGCTTTCTCGCAGGAAAACAAAACTGCCGTTAAAAATAATATGAAGAGGCTGTTGCGTTTCATCTGTTATACAAAAATAACCTGCCGGGAAGGAAAAGGTTGTAAAGAAATGACAAAAAAACAACCCCGGCTGATAACCGGGGCTGCGTAAGTAATAACCCATCAAAGTACTTATCCTAAATAAGCTTTCAAAGCGCTGCTGTAACGGGCTTTTTGCAGGCGTTTGATAGCCCTTTCCTTAATCTGCCTGATGCGTTCCTTTGTCAGATCGTATTTGTGACCAATCTGTTCAATGGTAACACCGTTTTCACCATCGAGGCCGAAATAGGCGTTAACAATTTCCGCTTCCCGTGGTGACAGTGATTTCAGCACACGGCGGATTTCGTTACGGAGCGAATCCTTCATTACATCGTCATCTGTGTCGTCGCTGCCTTCGAGCAGGTCACCCATAGCCACATCCTCCGCTTCATGCACGGGTGCATCCAGCGATGTGTGACGGGTGTTGCTCTGGAAAATGTTGTTGATTTCAGTCTCACTCATTTCCAGCAGTTCGGCCAGTTCTTCAGTAGAAGGTTCTCTTTCATGTTCCTGCTCAAAAGCCATGTAGGCTTTGTTTGCTTTGTTGTAGGTGCCAATTTTGTTTTGAGGCAGGCGGACTAATCTGCCCTGCTCTGCCAACGCCTGCAGGATGGACTGGCGAATCCACCATACAGCGTAAGAAATAAATTTGAAACCTTTGGTTTCATCAAAGCGTTGTGCCGCTTTAATCAGTCCGAGGTTGCCCTCGTTAATCAAATCACTCAACGATAATCCCTGATGCTGGTATTGCTTGGCCACAGATACCACGAAACGGAGGTTCGCCTGAACCAGTTTGTCTAATGCCCTTTGGGCGTCTCCGGGATTTTTGTGAAACATCTTAATACGCTGGGCAAGGGTTGTTTCCTCTTCCGGCGTAATCATGGATATTTTCGAAATCTCCTGCAGATACTTTTCAACCGCCTGGGAATCTCTGTTCGTAATCTGGGTAGCAATTTTTAGCTGCCGCATAGTTTATTTGGGTTTATTTATCAACGAAAATAGACCGTCTTTGTTTGCTCAATGTTGCAAATGGATAGTTAATTGCAGGAATTGAATTTACCGTCCGGGACTGCCTGCAAAGGTAGCTAATCTACGCCGAATCTCATAATGTTTGGCTATGAAAATTGATATGAATATCAACAATATGGCATTTTTATGTGAATAAACTGCCCCTGATGCGGTTTTATACCGGGAAAGTACAGCCGATTTACTCCTGAGAAGCTGTTTTTAGTTGCTTCTTCTGCAGGTAGAACCACAAAACAAGGCCAGAGAGGAAAAGGAATGTGGAGATAATCTCTGCCTGTGTCGGGTGCAGCCCAAGGAAGTTCATTTTTACGTTTACCCGGATTTTTTCTACAAAAAACCTTTCCAAGCCATTAAAAATCAGGTATAAGGCGAAAAGCTGGCCTGGCACTTTTAACCTCTTCCGCACTAACCAAAGCACCAGGAACAGGAGTGCTGAAGCTATTACCTCATAAAACGGTGTGGGGAATACGGGTGCCGGCAACTGGTTGCAGTACTTCACATCTTCGCAGCCTTTAATGTGAACGCCTTCTTCGTTTACATTGTTAGGAAAGTTGTAGGCAAACATCCAGTCGGGCAGAAAACTGAGGGCTCCCGGCTTTTTGAAACTGATATGCGGCACTTCTTCCAATGACTTGTATTCTTTGAGAAAGTAGGTTTTGTTACTGTCGAGGGTTTTGGTAAAGTCGCCAGGTGCAGCCACTACAATCTCATTTTCATTGTTCAATACATAGGCTGAGTTGTAAACACCCCAGTCGCCATCGCCTGCTACCTGGCAGCCTATGCGGCCAATGGCATAGGCAATCATCAGGGCTGGCGCAGCGGCGTCGTTCAGGTGCCAGATGGCAATTTTATGTTTACGGGCATAAATCCAGATAGCGATAGCAGCGCAGATAAGGCCGCCATACATAGTTAAACCGGCAGGTGAAAACAGGTATGCTTTCGGATTTTCGAGAAAACCACTCCAGTTCTCAAAAATATCAAACAGTTTGGCACCGAGGAGACCAAATATCAGGGCAATGATGGTGATCTCTCCCACCCTGTCCTGCGGCCAGATTCGAACGGTTCTTTTTTCCGGTTTTGCCAGCAGTTGTTTTTTCTTTTCCCACCATTTCAGGCCTGCGAAGAAAAGACCGAGACCAATACCAGCAGGCCAGCTTCCCAAGGTAGAGAAGATAAATGCCTGCGGATCGTCGGTGGCCGACTTATCCATTATAAACAGGGCCAGTATTTTATATCCTAACAGAAAGCCGAGTAAGAAATTGAGGCCGAGGTCCATCATTGAGGCCGGTTCGCCCACCATTACCTGCATTTCGGAAGGCTGTAATAAACCCTGTTTGCTTTTGCGGCCCAGTTCGCTGGCCAGGATAAAAGCTGCCACGATGAATGCAATGGCAACAAAGAAGCCAAATGAGTTTACAAAACGAAGTCCTTCCCACTCCACCCCGAACAAATCCCTTAAAGCGTAGTATAAATTAGGATACATGTCAATGTTTGAAGAGGCGAATATAGTGAAAGTTGGGGTTTGGACACAAGACACCAAATGAACATTTTATCCTACAACTGATTTGTTAACAGTTGGTACAATTTCTGAAAAAAGCCAGAAAGCGGGAAATAGTTACCTCCAATAGAATTCTGAACCATCCAGAATTCGCCTCTCTTTATACTTGATCTGCAATTCCTGAAGGGTTTCTCCTTTATTTGTGTCCCACCAATTTTTATAAATCTGCTTTAACTTACGCATATCTTTCAATTCGGGCAATACAAAATCAACTCCATTGACTGAAGTATCTCGCTTGGCTATCGAACGCCTTTCACATTTTTGATAAATCTCTGATGAATCATACAAAAGATACTCAATCATATAAGCAGCCCTAACACCAACATAAGAAAAGAGGTTACTGAGGTCGGACTCCCAGGTATAACAGCGACCAAAAGCACCTGTTTCATCCTTATCAATTTCTTTAATCAATGAAGGAACGATTTTCAAACCCTCATTCTTTAATTCAGCTAATAATGAACCGTCGTAGTGATTATTCCGATCAACCAGTTTTTCTATATTAGCATTAAATGGTTCATCTCTTTCACAGGAAATCAAATTTATTAATAGCAAGAAACTTACCACCAATCTATATTCAATTTTCTTATACAATCAGTTTAAGTTTTGTATGAATCAAATATAGCGAACTCTAAATGTGTTTGATTGTTAAAAAAAAACTCCGGCCAACAGACCGGAGTTACTATAACAATCTTAATAAAGGATTAATTGCAATACTGATCAAATGCACCTATCAGGTTCTGGGCAATCATCTGTGCAGGGCGGCCTTCTATCTGGTGCCTTTCGATGAAATGTACCAGTTTCCCATTTTTAAACAGGGCAATCGCTGGCGAAGATGGCGGGAAAGGCATCAGGTGCTCACGGATCTGTTTTACCGCCTCAATATCAAAACCTGCAAAGCTGGTAGTGAGGTAGTCAGGTTTCTTTTCTGCATTAGCCACAGCCATCAGTACTCCCGGCCTGGCAGAGCCTGCCGAGCAACCACATACCGAGTTAATGACAACTAATGTGGTACCTTCTTTGGCCATTTGTGCTTCCACCTCGTCTGTTGTAAGCAATTCAGTAAAACCATTATCAGTGAGTTCTTCCTTCATAGGAACTACAATCTCTGCAGGATACATATCTTTTCTGTTTTTGTTGAACAGCAAAAGTAAAGATTTTAAAAAACCGGCTGAAGCTACCGGAAATTCTGGCACTAAAAATTCCCCAAATCGGAAATAATGACTTTTAAAAACCGGCCTGACTGTCAACCCTGTCAGTAAAAATACCGGTGGTACAGGCTTTGACAATGGTATGCCAAACAAACATTTTTAAAACTAAAATTTAATAACAATGACAATCACAAAATTCAACACCAGGCCTTTTGAAGGAACACTCAACAACCTTGTTGATGATTTTTTTGCCGACTTTCCTTCATTGTTTAAAAATGACTTTAACAATTCCGAAAGAAAGGGATTTATTCCGGTTAACGTCAAAGAAACAGAGAAAGCATTTGTACTGGATGTAGTGGCCCCGGGATTTGAAAAAGCAGATTTTAAAGTAAGCATTGAACAAAACCTGCTGACAGTAAGTGCAGAGAAGAAAGAAGAAGTGAAGCAGGAAAATGAAAAGCAAATCCGCCGTGAGTATGGGTTCAGATCTTTTAAGAGAACTTTCACACTAAATGAACAGATTGATGCATCTGATATCAGTGCTTCTTACGTCAATGGAGTGTTGACTTTAAACCTTCCGAAGAAGGCACCAGTCAAACCGCTGACAACACAGATAGCAATTAACTAATTAGTTCTTATATACATTTTTCTCATAAGCAGTTGGTTTTGGTTTACAAACCCTCCGTTTCCACGGAGGGTTTTCTTTTTTTATATCAATCGTAAACGGCAACATACCTGTCCTGTTAATACATTCAGAAAATCAGTTTGTTAAAGCGATTTAAGAATTTATGGCAAATGAATTGTTTTTATAAGTGCAGCGATTCAATCCGCCAGGATATGCAACTGTCAAGATTCATACAAGCCTTAATACTGATGCTGATGGTGGCATTGGCAGCCAGTTGCACAACAGGTAAAGAATATACCGCCAGGATTTTTGCACCAAGAACTGTTGCTAAAGATTCTGCCGTTGCTGCTGCACCAAGATTCCTGAACCTGGATGGTGATGACAGCGACAGCACAGGTTTTGTTTCCACGGAACTGTACCAGGCAAAAGACAGCAACACTGCAATAGTGATGAGACAGGCAACTGTTTCAAAAACTGACAGCACTCAAAAGGTTGAAAGCAGTCAGCCGGAAGCCGGTGTGCGGATTGTTAAAACCGGAGAAGTGCGTAGCAAACGAAAAAGAGAGTAACAGGATTTTATTCACAATTATAAAACAAGACCCATGAAGCGAACATTTATCTACTCCATTGTTATCCTGCTGGCAACAGCATTAATCTTTACCAGTTGCAAGCCCAGCCGGGTGTGGGCAAACAAGAAGAAAGAGAAAAAAGAATATGCTGAACCTGAGCGGTATGAAAGAAGGTATGAAACCCCGCCGCCGCCGCAACCGGTGAGGTATGCTTCTAATGTATCACTCATCATTACACCGTATCCCGGCTTTGTAATGAAGCAAAACCCCGATGGAAAATTCTATCACCGCACGGCGCAGGGCTACCTGTACTGGAAGGGATATGACAACAGGTTCTATATTGACAGTTATTATCTTGGCAAGGTTAGGTATGCCAGCTGGGAATACGATGAATGGAAGAGATACAGAAGGAACAGCAGGTAGGATTTTACGCAGAAACACAGGGAACGCAGAGAAACAGATAAGAGATTCTCAGCGTTCCCTTTTTTATTGTGGTTACTTATAACCTAAAATCTTCAGCATACTTTGGGCGGTTTGCTGTTTGGCATAAACCCAATCCACCAGTTTACCGTTTTTATCGTACCCTACAATCACATGCTTGGGTGAAGGAATAAGGCAGTGTTTTATTCCACCGTATCCGCTTATCTGGTCCTGGTAGGCTCCTGTGTGGAAGAACCCGACATAGAGAGGCTCTTTATCACCATTAGTTTTCGGCAGGAACACTTCGTTGATATGCTCTTCAGAATCGTAGTAGTCATGGCTGTCGCAGGTCAATCCCCCGAGTACAATACGCTGGTGATCCTGGTCCCATTTATTAACCGGCAGCATCAGGAACTTCTCACCTATTCCCCATGTATCCGGCAATGTGGTGATGAAAGAAGAATCAATCATATACCAGGTTTCCCGGTCGTTCTGTGCTTTTTCAGCAATCACACTGTAGAGATGCGCCATGCTCTCTCCCACTGTGTAGCTTCCAAACTCGGTAAATATATTTGGCATAGGAACGTTGGCTTTTTTACAAGCCACTTTAATGTTCCTCACTATTTCATTAATCATGAACTGGTAGTCGTATTCAAAACCAAGTGAGTGCTTAATCGGGAAGCCGCCGCCGATATTGATAGAATCCAGTTCAGGACAAATCTTCTTCAACTGGCAATACAGGTTGATAACCTTTCCCAGTTCACTCCAGTAATAAATATCATCCTTAATGCCCTTGTTCAAAAAGATATGCAGCATTTTTAGCTGGAACTTGCTTTCATATCCTTCAATCCTGTCCACATAAAACTCCAGGATGTCTTTAGCCCTTATACCAAGCCTTGAAGTATAAAAAGGGAAACTGGGTTCTTCTTCTGCAGCCACCCTGATGCCCAGTTTGAAAGGTACTTTCACGGAGTGGGCATAATCTCTCAGTTCTTCTTTATTATCCAATATTGGAATAACATTCTGAAAACCTGTGTTCAGTAAATTGGCGATACGCCTGGTATATGCTTTTTGTTTGAACCCGTTACAGATGATATAGGTATCCTTGGTTATCTTCTTCTTGGCGTATAGTTTCTTGATGATGTCGATATCGTAGGCATAAGAAGTTTCGAGGTGAATGTCATTCTTCAATGCCTCTTCAACTACAAAGCTGAAATGCGAACTCTTGGTGCAATAGCAATAATAATATTTCCCCTCGTATTTATTCTTTTTGAAAGCATTGGCAAACATTGATTTCGCTTTCTTTATTTGCATCCCGATTTTTGGCAGGTAGGTCAGTTTTAAAGGAGTGCCGTGTTTGGCGATCAGGGCCTTTAAATCAAGCCCGTTAAAAATGAGGTTTCCGTCTTTAACATCTATTCCTTCCTGCGGAAATTCAAATGTTTGTTTTACGAGGTCGTAGTAAGAATTGGTCATTTTTACCTGGGAGGGTTTGGCGTAAAATATTTTTCCGGCACAAATGTATAAGATTGAAATAAAAACCGGGGTAAAAATTTGCGGTGGTGCTACCTTATCAGCGTCAGTGTGCCTTTCCGGTTTTCTATAGTCTGCCCGTTTTTGAGCTTCAGCATATAGACGTACACTCCGGAAGGCTGCAATTCTCCCTTATAAGTACCATCCCAGCCCTGGCTGCCATCACGGGTACTGAAAATCAGTTCGCCGGAACGTTTATAAACAGATAATTCCGAACCCGGGTACATCAGCAGTGCCGGCACCAGCCATTTATCGTTTTTGCCATCATTATTGGGAGTAAACCCGGTGGGAATGAACAAATCCTCATACACGGTGAGCTTCATTACATCTGTCATTGTTCCGCAACCCGACTGTGAGGTCACGGTAAGATAATAATCATAAACACCGGGTGGTGGTGTTGCCACGGGATGTTCAGTTGCAGGATCATCAAGATACACAGGAGTCCAGGAGAAACTCATATTGTCGCCACCCACTGTTCCTTCCAGTATAACCGGAACTCCAGCCACAGTAACTTTATCAGGGCCTGCGTTTACTTTCAGCCGTTTCAACACAGTAATATCTGCAAACACTGTATCCCCGCAATCAAAGGTGTTGGAAACAATCAGCTGATAATTAACTGATGATTTTGGATAAGCCAGCGGATTGGATATGCTGACAGACGATAATCCAACCGCAGGAGACCAGTTGTAAACATCTCCGCCACTGCTGATGAGCTGAACGGTATCACCTTCGCACATCGTAAGTGCAGAGAAATTGATAGCTGCCACAGGAACCGGATAGACTGTTACATCCACTGAAGCAGCCCTAGTGCAGCCTGCATTGCTCGACATTATCACTGTATATGTTCCCGAATGATAGGGTTGTGCATTATCAATAACAATATCAGCATCAGTGCTGCTATAGCCTGCGGGGCCTGTCCAGTTATAGTTTACTCCGCCTGATGAATTTATTTGCAAAGTATTATTTCCGCAAATTGGTGCATTGCTACTTACTACCGGCACCGGCCTTGCTTCAATGGTAATTGTTATCAATGGTGATACGACCCTGCAACCCACATTCGCCATGTTTCCTGCTTCAGCAGCAGCCAGCCTGTAAGTATATACTCCCGGCAGGGCAGTGGCTAAAAAGTTTTTAATATAATGCGTGGTAGTCGCCCCGGCAATATCCGCAAAAGTTCCGCCATTAATACTCTCCTGCCATTGAAACATAGGATTGGCAAAGCCAGCTGAAATATTGCAGTAGAAATCATAGCTCACTGCTGTATTCTCACAAATAGTCAGATTAGTTGTTGGCAACCCCTGAATTGCTGATGTCATCAGCGGGCCGCAGGGCCTGAAAGTGATATCATCCAACGCAAGGTCGTTGCCGCAGCCACCTGGTGCATTGTTTACAATCCGCAGCACTACATCGGTAATACCTACCGGTGTGGTGAAATAAAAACCATACTGGTTCCATTGCGGCACCGGCTGCACCGGAATATCCCCGGTGCTGTATGTCTGAATAACCGTTCCGTCCGTTCTTTCAATCGTAAATGTAAGATTGGGCTGAATGCCACCGTTGGTACAGGCAATTGGCAGCATGACGTTCATCACCCAGGCAGCAAATTCAAAAGTGGTTCCGGAGCAAAGCCCTTTCACTGTGTCCACATAAAATGCACCGGGCTGATACGAGGCATTCACCAGCATGAAGTATCCGCCGGCATCTCCTGTATGATCTGCAGAAAGATTGTGCCAGCTGTTGCTGAAACAATTGCTGGTATTACTTCTTACAGTATAATACCCGTCGTTCGGGCAATCGGTAGATACGTATTGGTAGGTTGTGCTTGCGGCTGTCAGGGCGGCACCGGGATTAGTGCCAGCGCCAAATGTATTATTGATCAGCGGAGGGCCCAGGCTGCCCTGGCATAATTGTGCTGAAGCCTTAGTTATAAACAGGGCTGATAATAACGAAACAAAAAAAACACAAACTGTCCTCACACTACAGGTATTTATGCGGCGCAAGTTACAGTTTGTATTTTTCCTGAAAAATGAGTTAGGGAATTATCGTCAGCTTTGTTGCTGATTTTGATCAATGATGTATTTATGCCATCTGATTCAGAAACAAGGGCAAGCCTGATCTCCATTCACCATCAATATATAATTCAAAAGAATAACGGCCTTCTTTTTCAAACTTGAGCTGATTAAAGTTGATGACAATATTGATGGATGACACCTGCCCGTTTGGCGGATTACCGATATTGATATTGCCTTCCACCGGCTGAATCAATTCTTTGCCTTCTGCATCAATCAGCCGCAGTTTAAACTCATGCGGGCCGGTCTCCTTTGTGGAAAAACGCAAACGGGTGGCCAGCGTACAAGCCGGGTGCATCACCGGGAACTGTTTGGTATTGATACTATCGAATGTGCCTACAATAGTCAGTTTTGAATTATTGTCCTGGGCAAAATCAGCAAGGGTAAATATTTCTATTTCCATTTTATTGTTTTAGAAAGCAAAGGTGAACAAAAACAAATCCAGAAATCGTTTTGTGACAAAAAAGCAGCCGCAGATAGTGAAACAGCTTTGCAGCACTTCCATAAAGACTAAACCCAAACACTAACAATCGTTATCTTTACTCAAAATTATTGCTGTATGAAGGAAGTAGTTATTATATCCGCAGTCCGCACACCAATGGGAAGTTTTGGCGGAAGCCTCAAATCTCTCTCTGCCACACAACTGGGTGCAGTTGCTATAAAAGGTGCATTACAAAAGGCCGGTCTTAATCCCGAACAGGTAAATGATGTGCTGATGGGTTGTGTAATACAAGCCAACCTTGGTCAGGCTCCTGCCAGGCAGGCAGCGAAGTTTGCCGGACTGCCCAACGAAGTAAACTGCACCACCATAAACAAGGTTTGTGCCAGCGGGATGAAAGCCATTGCACAGGCTGCACAAAGTATAATGCTTGGCGATGCAGATATAGTTATAGCCGGCGGTATGGAAAGCATGAGCAATGTCCCTTTCTATGCTGACACTGTAAGATGGGGCAACAAATATGGCAACACCGCTTTAATTGATGGTCTTGCCAAAGACGGCCTCACCGATGTATATGATGGTAAAGCCATGGGCATCGCTGCTGAACTCTGCGCCAGCACCTGTGGCATCAGCCGTGCAGACCAAGATGCTTTCGCCATTGAAAGTTATAAGCGCAGCCAGGCCGCCTGGGAAGCCGGAAAGTTTGCCGGTGAAATTGTACCGGTGGAAATACCGCAGCGCAAAGGCGACCCCATTGTTTTTGCAAAAGATGAAGAACCTTTTAATGTGAAATTTGACAAGATACCTTCTCTCAGTCCTGCATTTGCAAAAGACGGAACCGTAACCGCTGCCAATGCCAGTACTATGAATGATGGCGCCGCAGCATTAGTATTAATGAGTGCAGAAAAAGCTGCTGAACTCGGATTGAAACCCATTGCAAAAATTAAAGCTTATGCCGATGCCGAGCAGGCTCCTGAATGGTTTACCACTACCCCATCGCTGGCAGTACCGAAAGCTGTAGCCAAAGCGGGACTTACTATGGAAGACATTGAATACTGGGAACTGAACGAAGCCTTTTCTGTGGTAGGAATTGAGAATACCAAAAGAATGAAACTCGACCCGGCCAAGGTAAATGTACATGGCGGTGCCGTGTCATTAGGCCATCCGTTGGGGGCAAGCGGGGCAAGGATAATCGTTACACTGATTCATGTCCTGAAGGCTAATAATGCGAAATATGGAGCTGCTGGTATCTGTAATGGCGGTGGCGGTGCGTCGGCAATGGTTATTGAAAACCTGTAGATTTCTCTCAAAAAAATGAATTCGTAATTATTCATCTGTCAGTTCGTAAAAATACAATAAACAGAAGGGCACTATTGGTGTCCTTTTTTCGTTTTAGTAAAAAAATACTGTCCCTGACTTAAACCTTTAATCAGAAAAAACAGTCTATTCTCCCGAAAACTAATTCCTGATATAAACATCACACCATGAAAACAAAACATCTGTCACTGTTCTCTATTATTCTTTCAGCCGCATTTCTTTTTTCTTCCTGCCAGAAAGATGCTTCCACACAAGAGGAGGATTTCACCACACAATCCACTACCCATTCTGACGATCAGTCGAGATTCTCTAACGAATCGGATGCTGTTGCCAACGATGTAGTAAGCGAAGTGGAAGCTGCCGCTTCTTTCTCAGGCCGTCCCGGTGATGTGCAGACATTAATCTGCAATGCCTCCGTTACTGTTGATACCGTCAGCAATCCCCGCACTGTTACCATCGTTTACAACGGTGCCAGTTGTTTAGGCAATGTAACCCGCACAGGTACAGTTGTAGTATCTATGGCCCAGGGTGTACGCTGGAAAAATGCCGGTGCTGTTATCAATGTTTCCTTCCAGAACCTGCGTATTACAAGGGTAAGTGACAACAAGAGCATTACCATCAACGGTACACAATCGCATACCAACGTAACCGGAGGATTGCTCATCAACCTGCCTCAGTTAAACACAATCACACATACCATCACCAGCAGCAACATGTCTGTTACTTTCGATAATGGCTCACAGCGCACATGGCAGGTGGCCAGGCAAAGAACCTTTACTTACAGTAACGGCGTGGCAGTTACAGTAACAGGTACTCATACTGAAGGTAACCAAACCGGTGTGGCCGAATGGGGAACAAACCGTTTCGGAAACACATTCACTACTGCCATCACTCAGCCACTTATAATGAGGCAGGATTGCAGTTTCAGGCTCGGCAGTGGGCAGGTGAAACATACCACATCACAGTTTAGCTCTACCGTTACCTTTGGATTGAATGCAAGCGGTGTTCCCACTTCTTGCCCCGGCACTGGCAGCTATTATATGCAGATTGCATGGACAGGCCCTGCCGGTAACACACATACAAGTTTACACCCCTACTAATCAATAACCATTAGCCTTAAAAAAACCGCTCCATTAAGGGCGGTTTTTTTATTAGGTTTTTTTCTTAGTGACAATGCTCACCCGCTGCATAAACAATTATCAGTTACCTTAGCATCTATGGCTGCTACTATTATCACCAACATCAAGCTGCTGGTTAATACCCGTACCGAAAATAAATTGCTCCGCGGAACAGAACTGGCACAACTGCCTGTAATCCCCAATGCTTATTTGGTTATCGAAAACGGTATCATCGCCGAATACGGAGAGATGAAAAATCTTTCCTGGACAGATGAAAAAAACGATACCATCATTGATGCTGCCGGGCAAATAGTCTTACCTGCCTGGGTTGACAGTCACACTCACATCGTTTTCGCTGCCAGCCGTGAGGATGAATTTGTAGATAAAATAAATGGCCTCAGCTATGCCGAAATTGCTGCCAGAGGCGGCGGCATTCTCAATTCGGCAAAAAAAATAAATGAGGCTTCCGAAGCAGAACTGCTGAAATCGGCCCTTGGCCGCATACACGAAGTCATGCAACTGGGTACAGGTGCCATTGAAATAAAAAGTGGCTACGGATTGGATGTGCCCAACGAGTTAAAAATGCTCCGGGTCATCAAACAGCTCAAAGCTATTTCGCCCATACCCATCAAAGCCACTTTCCTAGGTGCACATACATACCCACAACGATACAAAGACAACCACGAAGAATATCTCGATTGTCTTATTGATGATATGCTGCCTGTTATTGCATCCGAAGGGCTTGCCGATTATATTGATGTATTCTGCGAAACAGGATTCTTCACCCCCGGCGAAACAGAAATTATCTGCCGTGCCGGTATGAAACACGGCCTGCGGCCAAAAATACATGCCAACCAGCTTAACCTTTCCGGTGGTGTGCAAACAGGTGTGGCACTTAATGCCCTGTCGGTTGACCATCTCGAAACGATGGACGAAGTAAGCATCGCCACATTAGCCATGTCGCATACGATTGGTACAATGCTGCCAACGGCTGCTTATTTTCTGCGGATGAATTATCCGCCTGCCCGCCGCATGATTGACGAAGGCTGCATACTGGCATTAGCCAGCGATTACAATCCCGGCTCTTCACCAAGTGGTAATATGAACCAGGTGGTGAGCATGGCCTGCATACAAATGAAGATGCTGCCCGAAGAAGCGATAAATGCCGCCACCATCAACGGTGCCTATGCCATGGGCTTGCAGGATGAAGTCGGCAGCATAACAGTCGGCAAAAGGGCAAATCTTATCATTACAAAACCTGTCCCTTCCTTAGCTTACCTGCCGTATGCCTTTGGCAGCAACCTGATAGATAAAGTGCTGATAAGTGGTGAGGTTGTGTAAAGTGGTAATAAACTTTCTTTCTGCCTAATTTTACACTATGCTCAGCAGGCCCTATCCGGTATATGTATGGATGACAAGTATTGCTCTTGGACCATTTATGTACTTCATATGTTCAGACTTTTCAAGCGGTTTGTCAACTTTTATTGAACAAACACTTCCATTCAGTATTCTTTTCTTTTTTGCAGGATTTTTAGTATCACTACCTTCCTTTTTTATCTATATCACCTTATTCCTGTTACTTAAAACAAGATCAGTATTAAAAGCAAAAATCCTTCTTTGCCTCTGTGCTGTGAGCTGCATGTTTATCACTTTCTATTTATTAGTCGGAAAAAGATTCCTTTCTGATTTCAACGAGAATCCATTTTTTAACATCTCAGTATCTTACACAATAAGCATTATCCTTTCTTCTTTTTTTTATAAATATGGCGATAGCAGTCAACAAACCAAAGAATAAAACACATCAAAGAATTTTATCCTCTTTCGTAACTTCGGAATGCTCTTTAATGCGAAGAACTTTTTTTGAACTACTGTGGTCAATCAATAATTCATTAACCAGAAAAATAACATCCATGAAACAATTTCTGCTCTTGTCTGCGCAAATATTTTTATTGACAAGTTGCTTCTTAAATAGAAATTCACAGGACCATATAATATCGGTAGTCATTTCAACTGACTCAGCAATCATCTATAACGGCAATCTGGAAGGCAGTAATCCGGTTCAAAATATACCGTTAGACGAAAGCGTATTTAAAAAAACACTGGCAGATAAAAAAAGAAAAACCAATGAGCCAATCACTATTTTACTAAAGCTTACTCAAAATGGTAGTCAGGTTTCGATTATTGGGTCAGTATATAATGTGATACAATGGTCAGGCAGCCTTGGGATAAAAAATTTTGAGCTTGTTAGAGGGAACGGTGAGACATTTGCCCGGTTTAATTCTGCAGAAGACATATGGCGTTTTGTTGATTCGGGGTTTAGTCAACCCGCCACATTAGATTTGCAAATGCCAAAAGATGAAGGAGAGACTGTTTCTATCAAGAAAACAAAGTACACCTTGAATTGTATTCTTTTTGAAAATGAAATAGTTTATTGTTATCAGGACAGTGATATTAAAAACGGGGCGTTTTATTCTTTGGGTCGTGTTAATAGTTTTCGAAAAGAATTAATCCGTGTAAAAAAAATGAGTAGTAGCAGCTTTTCTGTAATAATTAAATCAACAAATAAAGCCACTTACAAATCAACTATTGATATACTTGATGAGATGACTATAAACAACATCGAAAACTATACAATAGTAGATGCTACTGAAGAAGAAACAAGACTTATTAAAACTCAAAAAGTCAATTAATCTGCTCCTGCCCCGTTGTCCGCAGAGTTCTTGCTGCCTTTAGAAATAATAAAACTATAGGGTTGTTGTGCTGAGACCCAATAGCTATCGGGTGGCCTCTTTACCCTTGTTTGGGTTTTTTAAAAAACAACACGCCGCTGCCATGCCTGCGGCAATAAATTGCTTCTTGTGAGCCGATAGCAATCGCTAATCTCTCAACTTCTAACTTTTCCACCCGGCGTCTCCTTCACAAAGCCATGTGCCCGGCAGGGACGCTGGCAATTCATCTTCTAACACTTCTTCACCAACCCATCACCAAATTTACAGCTTTCCAAAAAGCCGCAACAACGGTTCAGCCATTCAAAGCGCCTTGCACCGCCGTACTTTCAAACCCTTAATACTATAAACACTTTCAAGGCGGGGCCAGCGCCTTTCGTTACCCCGCATAGCAAGCAGCAGGGTCTCAAACAATCCCCTTGCCAACAATAAAGAACATCACAATTACAGACTCTCTGGTGCGCTGGCCGGCAAAACGGGCGGAGCCGTTCGGGTTTGCCTTGACTTTTTTGTTACTTTTTTTGTCCAAGAAAAAAAGTAAGGAAAGAAAACAAACAACGTAGTCAAAACCTTCATCCTTGTTCGCTTTCAAATACCACCAAACAGCCTTTATCTTGCCTATGACAAATAAGTATTGCCAGTTGCCAATAGCAATCGCTAATCTCTCAACTTCTAACGCAAAAAATACTTACACAGAGCTACCGGAGGAAACTCAGAGAAAAGACAGAAACCCTCCGTGCAGCTCCGTGCCTTCTCCGTGTCCTCCGTGTTCCCTGTATTCCCCTTTGCGGTTAAAAAACAACCCCTTTTCACCCAAAACACTCACTTTCAGCCTGTCATAAGCCATTTACATCAAAGCATGAACCATTTACATCAAAGCATAGACCATTTACAGTCAAGCATAAGCCATTTACATCAAAGCATGAGCTATTTACATCAAAGCATAGACCATTTACAGTCAAGCATAAGCCATTTACATCAAAGCATAGACTATTTACAGTCAAACATGAGCCGCTTACATCAAAGCATAGACCATTTACAGTCAAGCATGAGCCACTTACATCGAAGCATAGACCATTTACAGTCAAGCATAGGCCGTTTACAGCCAAGCATGATCCGCTTACAGTCAATCAATTTGCCCTGAACCTTAATCTATGAACAACAGACAAGCCGCAAAGCTCTTCTTATGTGGCCGCCACGATAACTGCTGCAAGCCATGCAATAATTCCGGCACCTCAACCCGCTAATCATAAACCACTATTAACGATAAGTTTATACGAATCCCCGCCACAATCAGTATTTTCGGGGCAATGGCAGCCCCCCGCACTTATAAAATCAAATTCTTTGAGCAGGTAATCGCCGGAGGCAGCATTATTTCCGCCACCGGCAAACAAAAAGGGCTGCAGTTCCTCGTTTCTTTCTTTGGGGAGATACGCCCCGGCACCTTCAGCCGCCGCAAAACGGCCATCCGAAACCTGGAGGCTGTCACGCAATACATCAGCAACAACAAAATACTGCTGGCCAATTTTCAGCATGCGGTGCTGTCGCAGTTGCAGCAGGCAAAACTGTCGCCTGCCTTTACTGAAAGCGGCATTCCCCTGGCCCGCGGCTTCTGGCAGGAGCTCTCCAACCGGCTAAAACATAAACTGCTGCCCCGCCTGCAGGATGCCAACGATTTTCTGTACACCATCAACCATGTATTTTATAAGAAAAACGACTTTAAATGGGTGGAAGCCATACCCCGGCAGCAATGGGTACAGTTTTTTGAAAAAGCGGGGATGAATTTCAGCGCCGGCAGCAGCGGCCTGCTGGAAGAACTGCTGCACTCTCTAAGGGTACTCTCCTACCATGTGGCACAGCTTGGGCTTGAAAAAGATGTGGAGCAATACCTGCCCGATGCCGAACGGCAAAACAGCAACACCCCTTTTGTATTGCAGAACTATGCCGTGCATGAACTGGAAAAACAGGTGCAGGCACATGCTGATGATGAAAGCATTACTGCTGCATCGTTGCAACTGAAGCAGCAGGTGGCCCGCTGTTTTGAAATGATACAGCATATCCGCAACAGTCATTCAGAAAACGGTGCAAGCCTGCAGCAAACCTACATACTGTTGCTGCTGGCCAACCGCCTCCAGCGTATGCAGTTGATTACCGACATGCTGGATGCCGATAACCAGTTTGATACAGGCAGCTTCGCCGATCTGTTCCGCCTGCTGGTGCGTTATGAAAAACGTAAGAACAGTATAAAAGAATTTCTGTCACAGGGTGTGGGCTACCTCGCCTACCAGATTGCAGAGCACAAAGGCAAGCGGGGCAATAAATACATTACCGAAACCCGCAGGCAGTTCTACCGGATGATCGGCAGTGCCATGGTTGGCGGGTTTATTATTTCATTCATCGCCATATTTAAAAACCTGCTGGGCAAGCTGGCATTGGCTCCCTTCCCGATGGGCTTTTTGTACAGCATTAACTACAGTGCCGGTTTTGTTTTAATTGATGAAACAAAGTCAACACTGGCCACCAAGCAGCCCGCCTTCACAGCCAGTGCTGTGGCCGCATCATTGGATAGCAAACGTGTAGGCGAACCGGACATTGATAACCTGGCAGCAACGGTGGCCAAAGTATCCCGCAGCCAGATTGCTTCTTTCTTTGGAAATCTGATTATTGTTTTCCCGCTTACGTTTGCACTGGCATGGTTGTATCACCATGTGTACGGGGTTAAGATTGCCGGCGGTGCTGCTGCTTTTGCATTATTAAAGGCGCAGCATCCATGGCGAAGTGCAGCACTGCTGTATGCCTGCTTCACCGGTGTGTTTTTATTTGTAAGCGGAATCATAGCCGGTTACTGGCAAAACAAAATAAAGTATGGGCAGATAAAAGAAAGGCTGAAACATCATCCGGGCTTAAAACAATCTTTCTCCGAAAAGTTTTTAGGCAAACTGGCAAACTATGTGGAGAAACACCTCGGGGCATTAATGGGCAGTGTGGCGCTGGGTTTCTTCCTCGGCTTCTCCGGTGTGGTCGGAAAAATATTCGGTATCCCATTCGACATACGGCACATCACCATTTCCGCAGGCAATACCGCCATTGGTGTGTATGGGCTGGGTATTGAAAACATTCCGCCATACTTTATGCTGGCGGTACTGGGCGGTGTGCTGGCAATAGGTTTTCTTAATTTCTTAATCAGTTTCCTGCTGGCATTTGTCGTGGCAGTAAAATCAAGGGGCATACACATGAGTGAGTACCCGAACCTTTTCCGCAAAGTGCTGATGTACTTCTTCACACATACAAGAGAATTCTTCTTGCCACCTAAGAAAGAGAAAGAGGTTCTATACAAACCGTTAGTGTAACAGTGACTCTGCAGGGACTTCCCGATAGCTATCGGGATAAACATCTCCTGGTTTTGTTTTACAAAACAATGCTGCGCATCAAAGATTCACTTCGTGACTCTGCAGGGACTCGAACCCTGGACCTACTGATTAAGAGTCAGTAGCTCTACCAACTGAGCTACAGAGCCAAATGCAAGTATAAAATTATGAAAACAAGGGTCACTGAATTGTAAATAAATTATCTTTCGCCCATGCACCCACACATACAAAATCTGCTTCGCTGTATTGAACTGGAGGAGAAAGAACAAAGCGAACGATATAAATTAGATCAGCAGCATACTTTAAAACAACTGAAAGCCGAAGGACTGGCCCTTCATCCTATTATCGTTACCCGGAAAAACTTTGGCTATGCCGATTATCCTGAAATAACTTTCAAACTCAGTTTTCCGCCGGAGGCAAATCTCTTTAGAGACGGCGCAGCCATTGAATGTTTTATAACCGGCGAAGAACCGATCAAAGGAATACTGCTGGGACTTGATGGTAAGAATGGCGAGTTCAGGCTTTTTGCTCCTGACTTTCCCGACTGGATAGAAGACAACGGTGTGGGAATAAAACTGGCACCCGATACCCGTACCACCACTATCATGAAAAAAGTGTTGAACGAACTGGAAGCGAACAAAAAGCTGTTCAATTTATTTGAGCAATTGCATGAAGGAAAGAAAACTGAAACTGCTGCTGCGATTCCTTCAGCCGCAGGCATATCATTTCGAAATAAAGGGTTAAACGAAAGCCAGCAGCAGGCTATTGCCGCCATATTGCAAAATGAGAATGTAACTATCGTTCATGGTCCGCCGGGCACCGGAAAAACCACCACACTGGTTGAAGCTATCTGTCAGCTTACAGCAAATGGAGAAAAAGTGCTTGTATCAGCACCCAGCAACACAGCAGTTGACAATATTGCAAAGGGCCTGATTAAAAATGGCATCCGGCTGCTGCGGGTGGGTAATACAAGCAAGGTTGATGAAACAATTTTTGCCCACACACCAGAAGGCCACCTTAGTAACGCAAAAGCCCAAAAGGAAATAAAACAACTCAAGATAAGAGCGGAAGAATTCCGCCGCATGGCACTGAAATACAAACGCAGTTTTGGCAAAGCCGAACGGGAACAACGTAACCTGCTGTTCAAAGAAGTAAAAAGCATCAGAGAAGAAATAAAAAAACTGCAGGCCTACAATGAAGAAAAACTGTTTGAGGAAGCACAAGTGATTGCAGGTACTCCGATAGGATTATATGATGCAGGTATTTCACATCTGTCATTCAGCACTCTTGTTGTGGACGAAGCAGGACAATGTATTGAACCATTGGCATGGTGCATATTTCCTTTTGCTGAAAAAATAGTATTGGCCGGTGACCATTGGCAGTTGCCGCCTACTGTGCTGAGCAATGAAGCGGCAATGCTGGGTTTCAATAATTCTATTCTGGAAAGGGCTATCCCTGCTGTTAGTGAGGTTTACCTGTTAAACACTCAATACAGGATGCGGCAGGCAATTGCCGGCTTCAGCAGCAACTATTTTTATAAAAGCCTGCTGAAATCTGCAGAGCATTTATTCAACACCGGCACACATATTACTTTCATCGATACAGCCGGCAGCGGCTACGAAGAAAAGCATGGCCCTGACGGTGTGAGCCTGCAAAATGAAGGCGAACTGAATATTGTGAGACAACTGCTGGAGACAGAATCGTTAGAATTATCACATACTGCTTTTATTTCACCTTACTCCGGCCAGGTGGCTGCCGCAAAAGATGTGCTGCCTTCTGCAATCCGGATGAGTACGATTGACAGTTTCCAGGGGCAAGAGAAAGAAAACATTATCCTTTCATTAGTACGCAGCAACAGTGATGGAGACATCGGCTTTCTGAAAGATTACCGCCGCATGAACGTGGCCATTACCCGTGCCAAAGAACAACTTTTTGTAATTGGCGACAGTGCCACCATTGGAGCAGACAGATTCTACAATGAATTCCTTTCTTATGTGGAGAAACACGGCTCTTACAGAACAGTTTGGGAATATGAATTATAAATCACTCCGATCTGAAAATCGGGTTCTGTACACATTTAGCAACACTTTCGTCCGGCTGCCTGCATTTTTTGCCGTTTAGTATAGCAATTGTTTGCGCCTGCGCAGTATTAAGGATTGCAGGCCACGACACGGTTTTGTCCTTATTAAAGTTCCCAACAGTTTTCTCCAGTGTTTCCCTGAAATTGAAAGTAAAGAACCCTCCATCGCTGATGGTCCCTGCCGACAACTCTCCCTTTTTTGCCGCCGTCATTATAAATGACATACGTTTGGGATTCATGAAAAGATCAATGCACTTATTCTTATTCCAGCCTACGGAAGAAGTTCTTGTATTGGGCTCATCGTTCAGCAGATTTGCTGATTGAGTAGGATCATTGTTACAGCAATCGCTTAGCACCAGGTTGAGTCTTGCACCCATGGATTTAATTTTCTGATAAACCATTTCCATATTCATTGCATATTGCCCGCCAAAAGTCTGGTAACTTTTATCCCGCAGGTCCATATAAGGAAATGCATAATTATCCCGCCTGTCACTGAAACCATGCCCTGAATAATAGAATACAACAATATCGCCGGAACCTGGTCGTAAGGCGTTGATTGCCTTTTCCACATTAACCTTGCTGAAACTGTTGCCTTCAATCACTGTTGGCACAAAACCAATGTTCAAAAATTCAGCTACTTCGCTAAACAGCGAAAGTGTGCTTTCCTTATCTGTAACACAGGTTTTGCCTATCTTCTTATCATTAGTGTTGGCTACCAGCACCAGGAACAACTGTGTCTTTTTCTCCTCAGAAGTGAGTCCCCTTGTTGTTACTACAAAAAGGTTTTGAAAAACCTCGTCTTCTGGCGTATAGTATTGCAATATCAACTCCTCTGTAAGGTCAGCCTGGTTCAGCAGTTTAGCATCATCCAGGTTTCCTGTCTCTTCCTTGCCATCATCGTCAACAGCTAATACAAAAGAGGGTTCATAGAATCCTTCCTCACTCAGCTCAAATACAAAATTATCTTGCATGTAATGTGCATTCCCTGTAATCTGTCTTGGGTTTAATCCCACAAAAATCAACAGAGTTGTATCCTCACTGCCATTATCTTCAACTCCAAAATGCTCCTCCATGTCCATTTCAAATACATTTTTTGTATTTGTCGCTTTATCTGTAAATGCCACCCGGATGATGCCGGTTCCATCATCATTGCGGTTAATAAATGCTTTGCAATTGCCCCGGCTATCCTTATTGTCAAAGTGATAACTCAACTCGTATAATGTTTGGGAGAATGAGGTGCTGCATACAGGTAACAGCAGCAGCAACATAGCGTATTTAAGCATGCTGATGGTTTTTGTTTCTGTAGTGAATCTAATCAAAAAAAACGGATAAACAATTAAAATCCTATATTTAAGTACCACGAAACAAAACCAGCAAAGTATGTGCTACCCAGCAAAGACAATTCCGGGCATAGCCAGATTATTTCTGATACTTGTTTTTTCTTTTTGCACATTCCAGGTTTTCTCACAGAAAGCTAAGGCAGACAGTTTGTCTAAGCTTCTAGAAACTGAGAAGATTGACACAAATAAAGTAAGGCTGATGTGGCAATTGGGCAGTGCAATCAGTTTTTACAATCCGGACTCCGCACTGAATATTGTTCAAAAGGCTTTATACCTTTCAAGAAGTATAAATTACCAGGAGGGAGAATCCCGTTCGCTGGGCGTACTTTCCAATGCCCTTATCAGGATAGGAAACTATCCCCGGGCACTGGAATTAAATATCGAAAAACTGAAACTCGAAGAAAAGAGAAATAACCCCAGGAATCTGGCCAGTGTGCTAATGAATATTGGAGTTGTTTATGCAATGCAGGAAGAATTTGAAAAAGCATTGGAATACTACAATAAATCAGACTCAGTTGTTAAAAAATTTGCAGTTGAAAAGATTGACTATAACATCGCTTTGAATAAGGGTGATGCTTTTGACCGGCAGAATAAATCAGACTCATCGTTCAGGTATTTTTTTAATTCACTGATGCTGGCAAGAGAAAGAAATGAGCCTGATCTTATTGGCGCAGCTATGACAGGTCTTGGTCACTCCTACAGGAAACTCGGCAAGTATGAGGATGCCCGGATCAATTACCAGATTGCAATACGTTATCTTATTGAGGCTGATGATGACGAGATACTTAGTGAGGCTTGCCTTGGCTTCGCAAGGTTGTATGAGGAAAACAAAGAGTTTGATTCAGCCAGGCATTATGCAGACATGGCCCTTGCAGTTGCCAATAGCGGCGGATTTATTTCGAGAGAACTGGAAACAGCAATTTTCCTTACGGAACATTATAAAGGAATAAACAAAATTGACAGTGCCTTTAAATACCTGAGTTATGTAAGAAGCCTGAACGATTCAGTTAACAGTAAAACCAGGATCAGGGAGTCGCAGGTAATTTCAAGCAATGAGAAATTCAGACAAAACGAAATCGAAGAAGAAAAACGGCTTGAAAAGAAAAAGCGGCACCAACAATTACAAACATTATTGATTGCAATTTTTATTCCCGGTTTCTTCCTGTTAACCTTCCTGCTAAGCCGTATCAACATTCCGGTAAGGCTGATAAAGCTATTGGGAATCCTGTCGTTGCTGTTCCTGTTTGAATACCTGACACTCTTGTTGCACCCACGGGTTGCAAACCTGACGCACCACACTCCTATTTACGAGATACTCATTTTTGTGGGGATTGCGGCCTTCATCATTCCGCTGCACCACCGTATGGAACACTGGGTCATTAAGAAACTGACACGGCACCGGATTAAAAAACAGGAGACAATAAAACCGCCGGCTCCTGTCGATAAACAGCCAAGTGCCACGGTAAAACAACAACCCATTTCCATAAAAAAGGAAGAAAAGAAGTTGCCAGCACCACACACTAAAACCAAAAAGGGCAAGAAAAGAAAAACCCGTTGAATTTCAGAAACGAAAATCAACGGGTTGATAAAGTCTGGTAAAACAATTCGCTAATCTGTAGTTTTAACTGGTCGGGTATCTAATACTCCTGTATCACCAGTGTTCGCTGGAGTGTCATTTACTACCGGTGCCGGTTGTTCAACCTTTGGAGTAAGCGTATCCGCTGCCGGTTCCTTTTTATCACTGCTATTGTTGCATGCTGCAAGAAGCAACGAAAAAACAAAAGTGCCCAGAAAAAGCTGAGCGGTGAATTTTTTTAGTTGGTTGGCCATGTTTATGTATTTAGAAATTAATAATACAACAAAAAAACAATAATTCCAAACAATGAAGCTTCACCAGCTATCAGTCACTATTGTATTTCAAGAATCAGCGCTGATTTTGCTGGTATTGTAATCTCCCTGTCTATACTCAGTTTTTCGCCAGTAAGAATATTTATGCCTTGCTTTCTCTCTTTAATGATTTCCGAAAAACGCTTTGTGTTAATTGATACAGCATTGCTATTCTTGTTCATAACCACCATCACCGCTTCTTTATCATTATACCGGAAGTAAGCATAGGTTCCATTTTGGGGGGCAAAGTGCAATGTTTTGCCCTTGTGAATGACAGTCTTTACTTTTCGCCAGTTCAGCAATTTTTTTAAGAAAATCTGAATACGCTGCTGGTCTGCAGACAGGTTTTCGCCAGTAAAAGCATTTGCAGTGTCACCAGTCCATCCTCCTGGAAAATCAGAGCGGATTAAACCGTGGTCGCCAGGCTTGGCAGAGTTGTGCATCAGTACTTCAGTTCCATAATACACCTGCGGAATGCCACGAATGGTAAGAATATAGCTTAGTGCCATCTGCATCAGGTCAACATCATTGTTTAAAAAGGTAAAAAGCCTGTTCATATCATGATTATCGCCGAACACCATCAAGTCATCAGGATTTGCGTAAACAAAATCATTGGCAAGGCCCTCATATAACTTTACAATTCCTTTGTCCCAACCTTCCGGTTCTGTTAAGGCGGCCACAAGGGCTGCTTGCATGGGAAAATCCATAGTACTCTTCATACAGCCGTTATAGCCTGTGGTATTGGGTTTTCCTTTTTGCCAGTAAGCAGCTATCAACGGGTTTATGCTCCATTCTTCACCGACGATGCTAAATTGAGGATACTCGTTCAAAATCCGGCAAGTCCACTGTTCAAGGAATTTCTTCTCAGAGTACGGGTAAGTATCTTGTCTTATACCTCCGAGGCTCAGTGTCTCAGCCCACCAGATTGTATTTTGAATAAGAAACTCAGCCAGGAAAGGATTGCTTTGATTCATATCCGGCATGGACGATACGAACCAGCCTTTTACCATAAGTTCCTTGTCTGATGCTGCAGCATACAAATCCTGGTTCACTGTGCGGCGATGGTTGGTGATACGCATCGAATCTGCATAATTTATCCAGTTCTTAAATGGCAAATCTTTCATCCACCAGTAGTTTGAGCCAGTATGGTTTACCACTCCATCAAAAACTAATTTCAGTCCTTTCTGGCTGCATTTCTCTGCCAGTTCCTTGTATTCGTCAATAGTGCCAAACCTTGGATCAACTTTATAATAATCAGTGATTGCATACCCGTGATAGGATGATTCCCGCATGTCATTCTCCAGCATGGGTGTGGGCCAAATGGCAGTAAAACCCATATTCCGTATATAGTCAAGATTATTGATAATTCCCCTTATATCGCCGCCATGTCTTCCGTAATCATTTTTCCGGTTCAGTTTCTTTTCTCTCATCTCAGTCCGTATATCATTTGTACTGTCGCCATTGGCAAACCTGTCAGGGGTTATCAGGTAGATAACATCAGAAGAAGAGAAACCTTTCAAACGGGCAGCATCAGTCTTACGTTGCTTCAACTCATATTGTACTTGTGAAGTTATCTCTCCACTCCTTTTAAAGATGATATTGAACATACCTGGCTTTGTATTCTTTGCAATTACCAAATCAATAAACAGGTAATTGGGACTATCGGCCTTATGTACTTTCTTAATAACTACACCAGGGTGATTTATAAAGGGGACAGCATCGCCGATTCCAACACTATTCACCATTAACTGCAAAGCCGGATTCTTCATTCCAACCCACCAGTTCGTTGGTTCAATACGGAGTGGTTGTGCAAATGCAGAAGTCAATGCAAAAGACAATAAAACGGTATAAAGATTTCTAAGACCTAACATAGCAATATTTTTTTCTTGTTTATATATCGCTATCAAAGTTATTGTATTGAAGAAGAATACAAATCCGGTTTTACTGCGGATCGTAAATTTTTAATAAAAATGTCCATTTTTTACCACTACCATTTTGGAAACGGCAAGCATTTTTACAATTCAAAAATCAACATTATATGGAACGAAAAAAATTTCTTCTTACTTCCCTGCTTGCTGCTCCTGTGCTGGCAATGGGAAAACTAGCTATTGCAAAACCAAATGTATCGTCAAAAGAACCATTTGTTGTAGATGCCGGTAAATCCCGTTTTGGGGAAGTGGTCAAATTTCTGGGTGTGCACCCCAATGACCTGAAAATTTCCTCCAAAGACACTGACGGACAACTTTCGGTTTTTGATTATACCGGTCTGGGCAAAGTGGGCCCAATGCTGCATATTCATCTATACCAGGATGAAGTGTTTACAGTAATCGATGGAGAATATCGTTTTGTAGTAGGTGAAGAAACCCGCACTTTAAAAGCAGGACAAACCATCTTTTTACCAAGAGGAATTCCACATACATGGATTCAACTAACTGACCGGGGACGTCTAATCTATTTTTTGCAGCCAGCCGGCAAAATGGAAGAATTTTTCTCGTATATGAACAATCTTAAAGAAAGACCTTCGGCGGAAGAAATGGACCGCATTCACGCCGAACATGGAATGAAAGTGGTTGGTCCGCCACTTAATTTATAAAAAAACAGTAACTTTCTTCCGAAACATTAACCAGCAGTTTTGTTACTCAAAGACTATATACCTGCACAAGATGTACAGGAGTATGTACAATTGTACCGGATTGTTCATTTTCAGTTTGAAAAGGGACAACCGGTTCCTTTAAAAGCCTATCCACCCCGTCCGGAACAATGCCTTGCCTTTTATCCCTACGAAACAGAAACCGTTCAATACCAAAGATCAGGTAAACTGATAAAAAATATTCCGATTGTGCTTTACGGACAGTTTTCTGAAGTCACTAACAGGATAATTGGCCATAATTTTCTCGTATTCCAGATAATATTTATGCCAGGTGCTTTGTACCGTATTACAGGGATTTCTTCCAGCGATATTACCAATCAATACATTGATGCCGAAACTGTTTTTTCAACTGAATTGAGGCTGGTTAATGAACAACTTTCCCATGCAAAAGGATACAACGCTATGATAGAGATTGCCAACACATTTATGCGGCAACTCATTAAAAGGCAACAAAAACCAAAGCTGCTTATTGACGATGCTATTCCTTTGCTCCAAAGTGCAAAAGGGAAAATTACGTTAGACATACTGGCAAAAGAAGCCTGTCTCAGCACAAAGCAACTTGAAAGGCGTTTTAAAGAAAGAACCGGGGTAAACCCAAAACTATTTGAACGTATTGTACGCTTTGACAAAGCATTCCGGTTAAAAAATTCCCGCCCAGGATTGGACTGGCTTCGTATTGCTATTGAATGTAATTACCACGATTACCAGCACCTCTCAAAAGAATACAAGGATTTTACCGGATTTGCCCCAAAGGCCTTCCACGAAATTGAAGACAAGGCACCGGAAAGGCATTTTGGGCTTATTGAAGGATATTATAGTTAATAATGGCACTGACGTTTCACTCATGCTTTAGACAGCAGATGGAAACCTCCTTTTAAAATTGACAATACCTTTCCAATTGATAAATACCATCTTTTGTAATGACAACAGTCATATTATTTTTCAGAAAAGTGATTATAATTTTATAGTGAAATCTCAGAGTTCTTATTAAAATGCACTAAGATGAAAAAAATTATGTCTATAATCGGTGTCGCTGCATTTATGGCAACTGCATTATCCTTTAGCTATCCCGCACAGGAAGATCCCTGGAAAGTACCTGAACATTATGAAAAATTAAAAAACCCTGTTCCAGCCGATGAAGCCTCCATTGCTTCAGGTAAAGAATTGTATAACTATTTCTGCCTGTCCTGCCATGGCAGCGACGGCATGGGATCCGGCAAAAGGGCTTACAAACTTAACAACACTCCTACCGATTTTACAACGGAGTCATTTCAGAGCCAGTCAGATGGAGCCTTGCTGTACAAAATCTATTCAGGTCACAGCGAAATGCCAGGTTTTAAGAAAAGAATACCAGGTAACCAGGATGCAATGGAAGGCAGTTTTGGGAAAACCAGAATTCCTGGGGATATAATAAACTACATAAGGACTTTTGGAAAGCCAAAAGTGCATCATTAATAGCACTGCTGGATCTCATTTATCCTCTGCAGGCAACCCAAAAGAATTGGGTTGCCTGCAGAGGTTTGGTAACATAATAAGTAGCCGGGTGTATTCCATCCGGTTATTTTTTTAAACAGAAATGTACGACTGCCAGATAAGCCATGCATTTAATACCAGGTAAACCGCCAGCATTATTATCGCAGTTACATTATCAAACCGTATTGCTTTCTGTATCTTATCCCGTTTAACAAGCCGGAGAGAATAAGCATTTGCAGCAATCATTAACAGGATGAAGAACAGTGTAACTCCATGCAGCATGTCCACCAGCGTAAATGAAGCAGTTTCAGGCAGCGAAGCCTCTATGATATACTTATTACCAATTACTGCAAAAATGGAACCAACGCTCAATCCAAACCTTGAATCCATACCATCAGCATGAATGAAGAAACACATAAAAGAAATGAGAAAAGCAATATACATCCCAAGAAACATCTTCCAGAAAAGCCCGCCGGCACTCCTTGTAATAGAAAGACGAACCCTGAATGCACTGTATTCAGTCTTTTGTTCAGTAAGCGACTCATCTCCAAATGCAGTTTCATATACCCGGCTGCCTGTAGCTATAATACAACTGTCGATATTCCAGCCACGCAGGGTAAACCTCTTATCATAATGCTCCCCAGCAGTATCAGGCATAAAAACAAGATAGCGGGAATCAAACTGTGAATTCTCAATAGACAATCTCAGTTTTTGCTGGTCAAATGGAAAATTTGTGATCCTCCACGAATCTTTCATCACACACTGCATCTTCATAAGCATAGACACCTTATCACCAGAACTGTCAATCGTAAAAAAATCCCGCTGAACTGTTTTAGCATTGGGCACTTCAAGATTATCCTGGAAGTTAAATTCCCGGTTCTTGTACTTCAACCACAACCAAAAAGAAATGGTGAATTCCTTTTGCTTAAAATCAATATCATGAATACTGGTGATGTATAAACCAACCTTGACAGTATCTTTCATTATTTCTGAGGAATCCTGTGCCTTAATACACGGTGCGGCAGCAGCAAATATCAACAACAAAAATACACCCGGCAAAAGCCTCTTCATAGCAGTTTGTTTGCTTCTAAGTTATAACAAGACAAAAGAAAAAAAAAGTTTTAAAGATATCGTATTAAATCCTGCTAGCCGGCTTCATCGATACAAGCGGCTGGTCTGTCTATTTTGGCGGAAGGGAACAAAAAAACAAGCAGGAAATTTCATTTCTTTTCATCCAAATAATAAAGCTTACAATGATTACCATATCGTTCCATTCAAAGACAGCAAGGTCTGTAATCACAATTTTACTGTTTCTGGCAGCAACCGCTGCATATTCTCAACCCGGTGGCGATGGCCCTGTTGGTGGCGGCCCCCAGACATTTACAGCAAACGACATTGCTGATATTCAAACAGCCTGGATGAAGAAAAAATTAAAGCTGAATAAAGAACAAGTGGAAAAAGTGAGGGATATCAACAAGATATATGTCTCCAAAAAACAAGAACTGCAAAAAGCCGGAGAAAAGCAGTCGGATAAATTAGATGAACCTGATAAGGAAAGAGATAACAATTTGAAAATTATCTTGACAGAAAAACAGTTTGCGTCTTATCTCAAAAAGAAATCTGAACTTGAAAATAGCATGAGTTCATCGGGCAATACGGGGATGCCCCCTCCTCCACCCCCAGCTGGCGGTTTTTAAAAAAGAGGATTCCGTTGGTATTAGAACCGGCTGGTGCTTTTTGACCAAAGTAGTAACTTTAGGCTATTGCAAAAACCATCGCCATGCCTGTAAAAACACTTCTTATTTTGCTGTCAGTAAGTTTTATTTCCTGCGGAAACCCTGACAACCAGCCTAAGAATAATGCAAAAGAAACTGCGGCGGGACAGCCAGTAGAGACCAAAGAACCTAACACTTCGTATAAACCAGCCTTTCCAGGACAAACAAGAATTGCCGGAGTAAAAACCAGTACACCCTTTCTTACCGAAGTAATCGCAAAAGACCTGGGCAGACCCTGGGCTGTTATTTCAATGCCTGGTAATCGTTTGCTTATTACAGAAAAGAGTGGTCACATGCAAATCTTTAACAGGGATGGTTCTTTTGTCAAAAAAATAACCGGATTCCCTGATGTGGATGATGACGGGCAAGGCGGCATGCTGGATGTAGCACTTGATCCTCTGTTCGATTCTAGTAAAATAATTTTCTGGTCATTCTCTGAGCCATACGATGGTGGCAACCTTACTGCTGTGGCAAAAGGAAAGCTTAACGAAGCGACAGGCATCGTTGAAAATCCGCAGGTAATCTTCCGTGCCACACCTGTTTTCCGCAGTAGTCTTCATTTTGGTTCAAGGCTGGTATTTGATAAAGATGGTAACCTGTTTGTAAGTACTGGAGAAAGGTCAGACCCGGATGGCCGCAAACAGGCTCAGTGGCTGCATTCGGGACTTGGAAAAATATTCAAAATCACACCCGATGGAAAACCGGCAACAGGTAACCCATTCATTAATCAAAATGGTGTGATGCCTGAAATATTTGCTTACGGAATCCGCAATGCACAAAGCCTCGATATTCATCCGGTAACAGGCGAACTATGGGAAGCAGAGTTTGGCCCCCGTGGTGGCGATGAACTTAACATCATAAAACCGGGAAGAAACTATGGCTGGCCAGTCATTACTTATGGCATTGAATACAGTGGTGATGAAATTGGTGATGCCATTCAGCAAAAAGAAGGAATGGAACAACCTGTATATTATTGGGACCCTGTTCTTTCTCCCAGTGGTATGACTTTCTATAAAGGCAATACCATTCCTGAATGGGAGAACAATCTCTTTATTGGCGGTCTCAGCAGTACTCATATTTGCCGGCTTGTTATTGAAAACAATAAGGTAACCGGCGAGGAACGGCTGTTACAAGATGCAGGCGAACGTTTCAGAGACATTGCTTATGCAGATGGGATACTTTATGCAGTAACCGATGGAGGAAAACTCTACCGCATCAGTAAGAAATAAATCAGTTGCTCATAAAACAGTACTACTTCTTTGCCGGTTTATCCGACATATAGTACACCAGCTTCCCACCATTAACAATATCCTGATGACGGATACTATGTCCTTTTAACAGTACCCCGTTCAGCAAAACTTTTGCAACATAGACATTTTTATCTGACTGATTAATAGTTTCGATACCGAAAACCTTACCATTCTCCAGCAGCAACGATGCCGATTTGATACCCGGACTTCCCAACTGGTATTCCTCACTTCCAGGAGCTAAGGGATAAAAGCCAAGGCTGCTGAAAATATACCAGGCACTCATTTGTCCGCAATCATCGTTTCCACCCAGTCCATCAACTGCAGGCTTATATTGATTCTTCAGGATCATTCTTACTTTCTCCTGAGTTTTCCAGGGCTGATGTGCAAAGTTGTACAAATAGGCAACATGGTGTGACGGTTCATTGCCATGTACATAATTACCAATGATACCATCCCGTGTAATATCTTCTGTTTCTTCAAAGAATTTATCCGGCAGGTGCATGGTGAACAAAGAATCAAGCCTTGCGGTAAACTTTTTATTTCCTCCCATTCTGCTGATCAATCCTTCAGGATTCTGAGGTACAAATAAGCTGAAGTTCCATGCATTGCCCTCTATAAAACCCTGGTTGTGGGTGGAAAGCACATCAAACTCTTTCCTGAAATCACCATTACTTAACCGTGGACGCATAAAACCAATTGCAGAATCATACACATTTCGCCAGTTCTCTGACCGTTGAATATATTTTGCATAGACATCTTCCCGGCCCAGTTTTCTGGCGGCCTGAGCAATTGACCAGTCGTCGAAAGCATATTCCAATGTTGTGGAAACAGAAGTACCCGGCCTTTTATCTTCGGCTACATAACCTTTGCTTATATAGTGGTCAAGCCCATCATAATACTTTACATCAGATGTACTGATACAGGCATCAAGTGCTTTGTTTGCATCGAAACCGGTTATACCTTTTACTATTGCATCAGAAGCTACGGTTACTGCATGATAGCCGCTCATACACCAGTTATCATTGGCATAATGGCTCCATACCGGCAGCATCTGATGAACACTTTGTTGCTGATGTGCCACCATACTCTGAATCATATCGGCATTTCTGCCAGGCTGTATAATATTAAATAGAGGATGCAATGCCCTGTAAGTATCCCAAAGCGAGAAAGTGGTATAATTGGTAAACCCGTCTGTTTTATGTGTGTTTTGGTCCAGCCCTTTGTATTCACGGTTCACATCCATATATACTGTCGGGCTAAGGAAACTATGATACAATGCAGTATAGAAGTTAACCATATCATCTGTATTCAGCGCTTCCACTTTTACTTTTCCCAGTTCTTCATCCCACTGCCGCTGACCATCCAACTTTATTTTCTCAAAATCCCAGCCGGGGTTTTCAGTCTGCATATTCAGCAATGCGTTAGCAGTACTAACTGGCGAAATAGCAAATTTGATTTTCAGTTTTTCACCCTCCTTCATTTTAAAATCAAAATGCGCTTTAATTTCTTCACCTGCCATCTCTGGAAAATTATTTTGCTGATCGAACCTTCTCCAGAAACCACGGTAAGTTGATGGTTTTGTATTAATGAACCCGTAAGTGCTCACCGGCTTGGAAAAACTCATGGCAAAATAAACAGTCCTTATTCTTGCCCATCCGTTGGTTTGCTTGTAACCCGTTATCAGGGTATCGTTTTCAAGTCGTATAAATGTCCACACATTTTTGCCGTCATAGTTATAAATACCATGCACAAGGTCGAGAATAATATGGGCACTGTCCGTGGCCGGAAATGTGTATTGGTGCATTCCTGTTCGGGTCGTGGCGGTTAATTCGGCCAATACGTTATCATCTTCCAGCAATACTTTGTAATAATTGGGTTCTGCTACTTCCGTATTATGATTATAAGCAGAGCGGTATCCGTTTTTAGAATCAGTTGCAACACCGGGATTAAGTTGCAGCCTCCCAACAGAAGGCATTATTAGAAAATCGCCAAGATCAGAATGTCCAGTACCGCTGAAATGCGTATGACTGAAGCCAACAATCGTAGGATCATCATACTGATAACCTGCACAGTATTTATAAACTGAGCCTGTGTACTTACCATTGACAGAAAACGGCACTGTGTCGGTATCCGGGCTAAGTTGAACAGCCCCAAAAGGAACTGTAGCCCCAGGAAATGTATGCCCCATCTTCCTGGTACCAATCAGTGGATTAACATACCTGGTATATTGCTGTGCTGTTGCAAAAAATGATGCTGTTATCAGAATCAAACCAATCAGCTGTTTCATGTTGAGAAATTGAGAAGCAAAATTAGCTGTAAACATTATCTCTTCGGCAATGAAGTAATTCCCTGCTCCCTTTTGTATAAATGCCAGAAGAACCGGATTGCTTCGATGATTTCCTCTTCAGACTTATTCTGTGTATTTGTCAGCGGTATCCTCCGGCGAAATCCGGAGACAATTACTTCTTTCCTATATTCAAGTACCAGTATAAAACTATCCTGCCACTGGCCGGTAACCTGTTTTTGTGTAATGTATGCTTTTATAATCTTATCCCAACCGGCAACTAACTGCTCATCCTGGTAAATACCTGTTTTGTTGATGCGGATGTAAATACGTTTGCTTTTTGCTTTTGCAAAAGCTATCAGGGAAGGAATTAATGCAAGCATAAGAAGCCCACCCACGACGTCCTCCCTGGTAATATTGTTTTTCAAGGCATATACAAGACCTAATACAAAAACTGCAAAAAAAAGTATAGCCAGTATATAATCCAGCACTTTTTCTTCTCTTACTGTAAATTCACTGTCTTTTTCTAAAAGTGCGGCCTGCATGATTTAAAGTTAAAAAAAATTCACTGCTGTTTCTCAGCAATGAATTTTTATTCGTAATTAACAACGATCCAATGAAAGCACCGGCAGTTATCGCACTGCAACGGCTTCTTTATCGTCACCCTTCCTTTGGAGGTATTGTATCAGGCTGCTTTCTGTAAACGAGTTTACTTTCTTCACATTGATATGGCCAGTCAGTTCCCTGAATTCCCTGGTTCTGTTTGTAACAAAAAGGCCATCCAGCATATCCTCTTCATTCTGGCTAACCAGGTCCAGAACATTTAACTGGTGTACATCTTTATCCGGTTCAACGGGGTAGTTATTTTCAACCAGGCTGGCATCTTTGATTATTATCTTTCCATCTTTGGCCACAGATACTTTTACAGTCTTAATTCCATAATACTCCTTACCGTCAATAATGAACCAGCTGTGCGTATAACCTGTTAGTTTTCCCTTTTCTTTCTTGATCAGTAACTCGTAAGGCAACGAAGTTTTGGTGGAATCATTATACATGGTTCCTTTCCAGAGGCCGGTTATATCTTGTGAGAGTACATAAAGCGGGAATATATACAGCGAAACTGCAATGAGTAAACTCTTTTTCATAAGGCGGATCTTTTAAAGGTTCGGATTATAACACAAAGGTCTTACGGATACAGAACAGGTGTTAGTATTTTTGATAAAAACTTATGCTGATACGTAAGTTTTCTGAAACTGCCACCGTAAATACCCTCTTTAATGTAATCTATTTGTCTTTTGCAGACTTAGAACTGTTGTTTGCAGTCAGGATACTTTCAGCAATTTCTTTGTCCTTTTCAAAGATTCGCAGCTCGGTTCCCCCAACCGGATCTACTCCCATTACATTTTCATCGTTCAGGAAGGAATCAATCCCACTTTCGTTAAGCAGTTCCTGCATAATGGCTGCTTCATACATATCGGGATAAGTATGCAAAACGATTGTCTTTTCATGTGTTTTCATAACTATGCGTTTTACTTACTAAAGGTACAAGACAACGATGGCCGGAAACAATGATGTGTGTCAGGGTTCTTAAAAATCAGGGGGGGTATAAAGTCTGTATTTATACCCTCCCCACGGTATTGTTACAGCCTTAGTTAATTGGTATATTCGTTCTGCCTCATTCACAATTAACTGATCTGTTAACCTATAATAATGATTTATGAAACAAGCTATCTCCTTCTTTCTTTTTGCATTGTTAATTAATGCCACATCTTCCCTTCATGCACAAAAACTGGTTGCCTGCGAGTCGTATGATTCTGCAGGAAAGGCATCAAATGTTTATGCGACCTGGGATATTAAACCTACGGGTTCTTACATCTATCTGCACTACAGCCAGCCGGCTGCACTTAGCTCCGGGGCATGGACCCTGCTAATTGAACGGGACAGCACCAGCAGTGGCAAATTCATTACTCATAAAAAAGTGACACTTCAACCCAGAAAAGGTAAGAACTGGATAGTAAACGATGCCTTTTTCCCGGGTAAGGGAAAATATAAGTGTACCATAAGATGGAACGGGCAGGTAAAGGCTACCACCACATTAACTGTTGAAGTAAAAAATGATATGGATGATGAGGATGCTGAAGACACCTATTATTATGAGGATTCTGAAATGATCTTCTGTAAATCTGTTGATAAGGATGGAAATACACAAGGCGATGCCACTTCATTCCAACTTGGCACAGGATCTAAAGTGACTGTATCTGTATATATACAGAACGATGGAAAGGCATTCAAAACAAAGAAAGTTTATGCTACTATTTACAAAGGCCTGAACAAAGTAAAGGAATACGATCTGGATATTGAATCAGACTGGAATTTTTTCAGTTTTAAACACACTTTTACAGAGGCAGGAGAATATACTGTAGATATCTATAACGGAAATGATGTGTTCATGAACACTGCTACAGTAACCATTACTAAATAATATTTTCAGGCTGACTGCCTTTGCGGGTAGTCAGCCTTTCTCATCCAAACCTCTTACTGAACATAAAAAAAACTGCTCCCAGCAAAAGCGCAAAACTTACAAGGTATCGCCAATGAAACGGCTCCTTCAGATACCAAACTGCAAAAACTGTAAACACCACCAGCGTTATTACTTCCTGTATCATTTTTAATTGGAAACCACTGAATCCTTTTCCGGCATAACCAATCCTGTTGGCCGGAACCATCAGTATATACTCAAAGAAAGCGATGCCCCAACTGATGAGTATTGCCTTCCATAATGGCCAGCCATCCTGTTTTAAATGAAAATACCAGGCGAAAGTCATAAATACATTTGAGGCGAGTAAAAGGAGTATTGTTCGCATAGAAACTGTTATTTACAAAAAAGTCTGGCATAACCAGACTTTGTATTTAATGAATTTTTGTAACGATTCATTGTTTGCTATTGACCAGCCAAAGCATCAGTTCGCCTGCAAATTGCGGAAGTCAACCGGCACCAGTTTACTTACACCAGGCTCCTGCATGGTTACACCATATATAACATCCACTGTACTCATGGTCATCTTATTGTGGGTTACAATAATGAACTGTGAGTTTTGAGAGAACTGGCGAATCATATTGGTAAACTTGCCCACATTCGCATCATCGAGCGGGGCATCCACCTCATCAAGAATACAGAACGGAGCCGGTTTTATAAGATAAATAGCAAACAACAATGCTGTCGCAGTTAATGTCCTTTCACCACCACTTAACTGCGTTAACGAAGAAGGTCGCTTGCCCTTAGGCTTGGCCACAACATCAATTCCTGTTTCTGCAATATTATCAGGAGTTTCCAGCACCAGGTCGCACTGGTCATCTTCAGTAAAAAGGGTCTGGAACACTTTCTGGAAGTTTTCTCTTACCAGGTGGAATGTTTCAAGGAATCGCTGGTTAGCAGTTGCCTCTACTTCCTCAATCGTCTTCATCAAACTTTCCTTAGCATTGATAAGGTCAGTTTTTTGCTCCACGATAAAGTCATATCGCTTCTTCATTTCGGTAAATGCTTCAATTGCCGTAGGGTTTACTTCACCCAGGTTCTCAAGCCTCTTCTTCATCCTGTCGGCTTTCTCCTGCAACTCTTCTACCGGCACTTCTCCACTTCTGGCTTCACCGAGTATCGCTTCAAGATCAATTCTGAACTCAACATTCATCCGCTCTTTCATACCGGCCAGTTGCAGCTTCAGTTCATTAAGTTTATCCTTGATTGCAGCCAGCATATGCTCTACTTGCTCTTTATCCTTAACCTTATGCCGGATTTCGCTTTCCTTCTCGCTTAACTGGTTGCGCAGGTTATAATAAGCCTGGTCGGCTTCATTCAGTTTTCTTTCTTCTTCTTCTTTGTTGTGCATCAGCTTCACCAGTTCCTCTTCAATATCTTTTAGCGACTGGGCCGACTGACTGATATTAGCAGTTGTATCTTCAAGATGGCTGCTGTTAGAAGTTATTTGCTGGCGCAAATCAGCAAGCTGGTTCGTTTTGAAATCAAGTTCTTGCTTTAAGCCATTAATCTTGCTCTGCTGCTTGGTAACATTCAGGTTAAACTCATTGTACTGCCTTGAGGCTTCATTATACTGATTTTCTGTAACCTTATAAGCTTCTTCGGCTTCAGTAAGTTTAGAAGCGTTTACCTGCAGCAATTCATTAAACTCATTCAGTTGGTTTCTTACACCTTCCACAGAATTATGAGTCTGTTCCATCTGCATATTCAGCTCTTCCAGCCTGTGAAGACTGTTGGTTTGCATGGAATGCAGGTTTTCCAGTTTGTTATGCAGGGCAAATACCTCGTTGGTAAGCTGCTGAATCTCCCTTTCTGTCTCACGGATAGCATTTTCTCTCAGGTCCTCATTGAAAGCTATCACTTCATTATGCCTTGCCTGAATGTCGGCCCGCAAAGCATCCACTACTGTCGCCTGGGCATTGATTTCATCCTGCAGCTTCTCAAGGTTCTTAACACGGCCAATTTTCTTTCCCTCAATCAGCCCCACACTTCCGCCGGTAAGCGAATATTTCCCTTTTACATATTTGCCGTTCTTTTCAATAACAACAAAACCATTGCTGTTCTGCAACGCATCCTCATTATCGGCGATAAATACATTACCTAATAAATGTTCGGCAAGCTTTTTATATCTCTCCTCTACATCAACGACACTTAATGCCGGAATAGCACCTTCTAATTGGTGTGAAGAAACAGTATTATCGCTCTGGCCTATTTTATCAAGCAGGAAAAAATTGGCTTTCCCTTTTTTATTTTCATCCAGCAGGTGAACCGCCTGCAAACCTTCCTGCAGGTTATTAACAACATAATAGCTCAGGTAAGGCTCGAGTACGTTTTCGAGTGCGGTCCTGTATTCTTCGTTTACATACAGTACATCCGATAAAATTGGCGATTGATGGCTCCAGGCTGTATTGTTATGAAGAAATTTTACCGAATCCGGATAACCTTCCATTGAATCAATCATGCTCTTCAGCAGGTCATGTTCATTCTTTTTGGCATCCAGCTTTCTGTTTTCTTCTGCAAGGTCATTGCGCAAGCCTTCCAGAACAGCCTGTGTTTGCAGAATCTGTTCTTTGGTATTCTCGTGGTGCTGCTGCAACTGCCCGAGGTCAACTTTTTTAATGTTGAGTTCTTTTTCTTTAATCAGCCTCTCTTCATCCAGTTTATGGCGCTGATCATCACGATACTTTCTTTCATCTTCTATCTGACCGATGATACGCTGCAAGTTCTGAATAGAGCTATCGGCCACGGCAACTTTTTTCTCTGCATCAAACTGGCTGCGCTGGGTTTGTTGGTACTCACTTCTCAATCCATCAAGGTCAGCCCTTTTATCATCCAGTACTTCTCTTTTTACATCGGCTTCTTTGCGCAGCTCTTCTAATTGCTGGCTGAGTATTTCAAGCGACTTGTTTTCTTCTTCAACCTGTAGTTGTGTAAACGCAATACTTTCTTCAATGCCCTTCAGTTGCCCTTCTGCTTTTTGCAAAAATTCTTTCAGGCTACCTTCTTTCTCATGCAGGTGTTCAAGACGCTGAGCAGACAGATTGCGGTCATTCTCTTTGCTGCGTACTGATTGCTGCATATCGTTGAAAGCATGCTGCATACTTTGCAGTTGCCTTTCTTTTTCTACAAAAGCAAGTTTCTCATCTTCAAGCCCGGCTTCGTCATTAGCAATTTCTGCTTCCAGCTTGATACGCTTATCCGTTTCTATTTCCTGCTGTTCATTCAATTCTTTGTAAGAGAGATTAAATCCTTCGAGAGCCGCTTTTGCCAGCTCAATACTTACTTCACGGTATTCTTTCTTAATCTCATGGTACTTTTCAGCCTTTTTTGCCTGGCTTTCCAGTGCCTTCAACTGGTTGTTGATTTCAAACAGCAGGTCTTCAATACGGCTCAGATCCTGCTCAGTGGCATCTAGTTTTAGCTTGGCCTCTTTCTTCCGTGTTTTATAAATTGAAATTCCTGCAGCCTGTTCCAGCATGCGGCGGCGGCTGTTGTCTTTGTCCTTGATAAGGTCATCCACCATATCAAGCGCAATGATAGCATAACTGTCGGTGCTGACACCGGTATCTAAAAAGAGGTTTTGAATATCTTTCAGGCGGCACTGCACATCGTTGAGGCGGTATTCACTTTCACCGCTTTTGTAAAACTTGCGGGTTATCGTTACTGTGCTGAATTCGGTAGGAAGCAGGTTACGGGTATTTTCAAATGTAAGGCTCACTTCCGCAAGACCAGAAGCACTTCTTGTTTTGGAACCATTAAACACCAGGCTGTCGAGGTTTTCACTACGCAACTGGCTGATCTTTTGTTCGCCAATCACCCAGCGGATACTATCAACAATATTCGATTTACCACAGCCATTCGGACCCACAATGCCGGTTACATTATCGTCAAAATTCACAACCGTTTTATCGGCAAAACTTTTGAAACCCTTGATTTCTAAACTCTTTAATCTCACGGTAATCTTAGTTTAAGTCAGGCGGCGAATATAAGTCAAAGCCTGACAAAAACAGGGATGGGTATCAGCCAGTTATTCACATTACCGGGGATAAAATGTGAGAAGAAAATCGGCTATGTGGCAGAAAACGAAAAGGTTGCTCCGCAATGGAACAACCTCAATTTTTTATAGAAATGGTGTTTCTTATCCCTTTTTCTTCCCTTTCGGGGCAAACATGGCAAGCATTCTCCTGCCTTCCATTTTGGGCATATTTTCCAGAACACCTACTTCAGCCAGTTTTTCGGCAAACTTCAGAAGCAGCAACTGGCCCCTGTCCTGGAACTGGATAGCACGGCCTTTAAACTGCACATAGGCTTTAACCTTGTTCCCTTCTTTCAGAAATTCAATGGCATGTTTCGATTTAAACTCAAAATCATGGTCATCTGTATTGGGGGTAAACCTGATTTCCTTTACCTCGGAGACTTTGCTTTTGGCTTTCATCTCCTTTTCTTTCTTCTTCTTGTCGTAAAGGAACTTGTTATAGTCAATGATTTTGCATACCGGTGGATCAACTGTGGGTGAAATCTCAACCAAATCCAGTCCCTGATCCTGGGCCATTTTGAGGGCTTCCTGTGTATCGTAGATTCCTACTTCCACATTTTCGCCTACCAATCTGACCTGTGGTACACGGATGAAATGATTAATTCTGTGTTCTGCCTCTTTGCGAGGAGCAAACCTGCCCCTGTTAAAACCGCCTTTGTTGAATCCGCCACCGCCGGGCCTGAATCCGCCCTGTCCTGGTGGCCTGTTGAACCCGCCTCCGGGTTTTTGTGGTACTGCCATTTAATTTGTTTGGTTATGCCCGCCTCTGGAAAGGGCAATAGCTATTGGTGTGTTTTATACTTCCCCAGAGCTGAAGTATTACAATTTAATTACTTAATCTGCTCTTCTGTCTGCAATTTCGGAAACCGCATCTGCAATAAACTCATCCACTGCTTTTACTCCTGCATCACCCCTGCCCTGCCTTCTGATGGCGACTTTGTTTTCGTTCATTTCTTTTTCACCCACCACCAGCATATAAGGCACCCGCTGCAGTTCTGTATCACGGATTTTCTTGCCAATCTTTTCATTGCGGTCATCCACTTCTGCACGAATATCAGCTTTTTTCAGTTTATCTGCTACAGCCTGTGCATAATCCATGAATTTATCGCTGATAGGCAGCACCTTCACTTGAACCGGAGCCAGCCATAGGGGAAATTTTCCGGCATAATGCTCCAGCAGGAAGCCAATGAAGCGTTCATGGGTACCCAAAGGAGCCCGGTGAATAATCAATGGTACTTCAGGCTGGTTTTGCTGGTTGGTAAAACTGAGTTTAAAGCGGCGGCCTTGTGCAAAGTCAACCTGGTTGGTGGCCAGTGTAAATTCACGGCCAATAGCACTCCAAATCTGCACATCAATCTTAGGACCATAAAAAGCACCTTCACCCTTTACTTCCACATAAGGGATATTCGACTCTATCAGCACATTTCTAACCAGTTCCTCAGTTTCGAGCCACAATTCGGGTTCGTTAATGTATTTCTGCCCCAGCTTTTCCGGGTCGTGAAGAGAAAGCCGCATCACATATTTTTCAACACCAAAAATTTTGAAGTACTTCATGTACATATCGTTCACCGCCCTGAATTCTGCAGCAAACTGCTCTTTGGTACAGTAAATATGTGCATCATTCATGTGCAGGCAACGTACCCGCATCAGGCCAAACAGTTCACCGCTTTGCTCGTAGCGGTAACAGGTTCCATATTCTGCTAAACGCAGCGGCAGGTCTTTATAACTTTTTGGCTCGGCATCAAAAATCTTATGGTGATGCGGACAGTTCATCGCCTTGAGATAATACTTCTCACCATCCATCTCCATGGCCGGGAACATACTGTCAGCATAGTAAGGCAAGTGACCACTGGTCAGGTACATACTCTCTTTGGCGATATGTGGTGTCACTACTCGCTTATAACCTGCAGCCAACTCAGTTTCTTTTGCCAGTTTCTCAAGCTCTTCGATAATGACTGTTCCCTTTGGCAACCACAAAGGCAGGCCAGGACCTACATCATCATCCATGGTGTAAATGCCAAGTTCCTTTCCAAGTTTACGGTGGTCTCTTTTTTTAGCTTCTTCCAGCATAGACAGGTGTTCATCAAGCTCCTTTTGCGAAGGGAATGTAACACCATATACACGGGTAAGCTGCTTGTTCTTTTCATCGCCTTTCCAGTAAGCACCGGCGATAGTTGTAAGCTTAATCGCTTTTATAAATCCAGTATTGGGAATATGCGGGCCACGGCAGAGGTCGGTAAAATTGCCTTGTGTATAAAATGATATTTCACCGTCGCTGAGATTGCTGAGCAAATCAAGTTTGTACTCATCTCCTTTTTCCGTGAAATATTGTACAGCTTCATCCTTTGGAAGTTCCTTTCTTACATATGCATTGCTTTGCTTTGCAAGTTCATTCATCTTCTTTTCTAATGCAGCCAGGTCTTCCTCACTTATTTTTTTATCTCCCAGATCCATGTCGTAATAAAAACCTTTGGGGCTTTCCAATGGTGGCCCAACCCAGAATTTTACCCCAGGAAACATTGACTCCACAGCTTCAGCCATCAGGTGGGCAGAAGAATGCCAGAAGGTCATTTGACCGTCCGTATCATTCCACGTCAGCAATTTCAGGCTTGCGTCTTCATTAATTGACCGGGTGGCATCCCACACCTGTCCGTTCACACTGGCAGCCAGCACTTTTCTGGCCAGCCCTTCTGAAATGGACTTGGCCACATCCAGTGCTGTGGTTCCTTTTTCGTATTGCCGCACGGCACCGTCCGGCAGGGTAATATTAATCATGCGATAAACTCCTTTTTTAGGAGGTGCAAAGGTAGCAAATTATGGCTGAAATTTACAGAAGATTGATGCCTTAGTTATTGTTTCAAAAACCTGATTAATAAGCTGATTAATTTTGTGTCCGTCAGTCAGTAATTAATGTTTGAAAATGTCAAAGCAGCTAAAAGAAATTCAGCAAACACTTAAGGCAAATGCCAGTGATGAAAATATTGCTTTCTTCAGCAAGATTGTACCCGGCCTAACCCGGAAACTGTATGGCGTAAAAACTCCGGTATTGAACGGCCTTGTAAAAAAATACAAAGAGTTTTCTTTTGAACTTGCCGAAGAACTCTGGCATAACGGGGCACATGAGGAACGCATCATCGCCATAAAAATTCTGGAGAATAAAGGCAAGACTGATCCTGACAGGTTAATTCGCCTTTTTAAGCAATTTTCAAATGATATTGATAACTGGGCTGTCTGCGATGGAATGGGTATGCAATTTCTCAGGAGCATTGTAAAAACGCACAGCAAAGAAATATTTGAAATAGCTGCTGTTTACAACAAAGACAAAAATTTCTGGAAAAGAAGACTCTCTCTCGTCATGGTGGAATGGTACACCCGGCATGATGACAAACACCTGGCTATTCTTAAGTTAGTGAAGCCACTCGAAAACGATGAAGAATACTATGTGAAAAAGGCAGTTGCCTGGATAAAAAGGAATTTTGAAAAGGAGAAATAGCCTACGGCAAAAGGGTTTTGGCCATAATCTTCAGCATCTGCGAATATTCCCTTGTATAGCTATTCCCGCCTTTCACATCACCAAAGTCTGAATTTTTTATGGAAGCAGTGAGTAAATTATAAGCCATCTTAGCCTCCTCCTCCGAATAAAAGAATGAAGCAAACTTGCTTTCCGGTTTAAAATCTTTCATGCCAATGGCATGCTGATAAAATTTGAGTGGCATATGCACCCGCATCGGCATGAAGTAAGAAGCTTCTTCTGATATTAACTGAAAGTAACCGGAATAGAACAAAAGCATTTGCGACACCCTATTCCTGAGTTGTTCTTCTGTTTCCGGCGCTGATGGCTTGTTTCGCCAGCTATTCATTTTTTCATTGAAGAGCTTTGCCCTTTCCCCTGTTTCAAGGCGTTTCAGGTTCCAGACAAACCGCAGGTTTTCACCCTTGGCTCTCACTGTTTCAGTAATCTTCAGTACGGAGTCTTCTTCTGAATAGCTGCTGAACTGTGCCTTGAAGTTTTCAAATCCGTTTCCGCCGTCATTAACCATTACAAACTCGTTATCCTTTGTGCCCCACTTACCTTTAGTCGAAGCACTGTCAATCTGTATAAACTCTCCTCCTGCTTTAAAACTGATCAGTTTCAGGCATTTCAGGTCAGTAATAGAGTCCTGGATAATTGCGTAAATCTCGTTCTGCTTTTTTGTTAATAAATTATCATCAGGATAAACTACAAACCAGTTGCCTTCCACCACCTGGTGCAGTTTCTTTTTTCCTTCCTGCTTGCAAGAGGCAAATATGATAAGGAGCAATAAAATTATGTTTCGCATATTGCAAAAATAATTGTCCTCCCGTTTCGGGGAGGACAATTTGTTTTCAACAAGGATAATTTTTTATGGAAGATGAATTACCCGCTGGTTATTGCCGTTATTCCATAACAGCAGGGCAAGGTTATCGCAGTTTCCATTGTTAGGAAAACCAAAATCTAATTTCAGTAACCTGTCATTAATCTGAATCTTAAGTGTGCCTTCACTTATCCAGTGACAGGATACTTTTTTAATCAGCGGGTCAACAGTGGTTATCTTCACAATTCTTCCGTTATTAAATATAGTCTGAGAACGGCCAATGATCTGGTACACATCATCAAGTACTACTGCTGTAGCCATTCCTGCAATTTGTTTTACTGTTTTCTGCCCCTCGTATTTGTACCCTCTTCCATTAGGGAAAGTGAGTTTCCCATCCAGGATTTCAATGCTCCATTTGTGAACTGGAGGCTCAGACAGGTTTTTGAAAATTTTTGTCCCTTCAACATGTGCCCTGTTTACATAGTAGTTCACAAATGTCATTGTAACTACTGCGCCCGGACGACGGACAGGAGCAGTAAAATGCAGCACAATTTTTCCACGCCTTACCTTGCCATCGTTGCCACGGCAACTGTCGCCAAAGTCAATCGTTACAGTTTTAGGATAGGTACTGTCGTTAGGGGTAACAGTAATTGTTGCACAATCACCAATCCTTCCCCTTAATTCAAAGAAGCGGGGGAAATACGGGCCTCTTTGTGTCACAGTTTTTCCTTCCACACCAAAACCGCCTGCGTTGCCTTCTTCATCGGCAGCAGTCATGGCAATATCGTCAGCATCATCAAAACTGGCCTCGGCCTGTGTGCTTTCATCAGATAAGGTGGTGGCTTCTTCTTCGGTAACAGCATTGGTGTCATTCAGGCTGCTTTCCTTCTGACAGGAAGTGAAGATAAATACAGAGAACAATACTGCAACAGCAGCAATAACGAACCGGTTAATTGATAAAGTTTTCATGGCTATACTTTTTGTTTATTAAAAATCATTAACAAAACTTTGGAACAAAATGGCGCAGGAAAGTTTAAAGACCTGAAAAAAAATTATTTTTCCGCCACGAATGAAACAGCTGCTTTCTGATATAAAACAATACTTTACAACAACAAACCCTGCTGTACTGATAATTTCAATACTGCTAACCGGGTTGCTGGTTTTTGTCAATTATTTTTTCCGGCTGAATGAAACTATCCTTGGGCTGCCGACTTTTGCAGCAATTTATCTTTCGTGGTTCCTGATCTTTCTTTTCGCTTTTATAATGCCCTATCTCTTATATGGAATCCTTGATGGGAAAAACTATATCGCCGGGAAGAAATTCATACTCCTGCTTTTAATAGCGCCATTACTTTTTGCAGTTAAAATAAGTATCACAGGAACACCTTGTTTTTCCGATACTGGAGCGAACAGCCTGTTCTGGAATAAAGTTCTCTACTGGCCAACACTTGTGATAATAATAACAGCGGCATTAATAATTACCTGGAAATTGTTTAACAGCGATATGCCTTTTTACGGGATGAAAACAAAAGGAATAAACTGGAAACCGTATTTGCTGATGTTGCTGATGATGGTGCCGCTGATAGCACTGGCTTCCACACAAACCGATTTCCAGGCCATGTATCCCAAGTTGCAATCCCTGGGCGATGTGAGTTCAATTCCTGCATGGCAAAAAGTTGTTTATGAACTTTCTTATGGCAGCGATTTTTTTACTATTGAGCTATTTTTTCGTGGGTTTTTGGTTCTCGCATTTGCAAAATGGGCGGGAAAAGATGCCATACTGCCAATGGCCTGCTTTTACTGCACCATTCATTTCGGAAAACCGATGGCTGAATGTATCAGTTCATTCTTTGGAGGATTATTGCTGGGAATTGTTGCATACAACACCCGTTCCATATTTGGTGGCCTGATGGTTCATGTGGGCATCGCATGGATGATGGAACTATTTGGCATTATACTCCCTTTTGGGGGATGAGGGTAAAAAAGCTACAAGCCTGTAAGCCGGATTCTGTTTCCCGTTTTGCGGGATGGCTATCATTTATCTGCTCCGGCAGTTGCCCGCCGGAATCAATCTGCCTACCCATCAGTATCGGACGAGCCGCCCTCAGGCACTGACCTATGTGGCATTTCAGCATGCAAGGTTTACCCGTAAGCATGATTGCTCATGCAAACCGTGAGCTCTTACCTCACATTTTCACCTTTTCTCTGCATAAAGCAGAGTAGTTATTTTCTGTGGCACTTTCTCTTTCCGCCGGGGCGGAAGCCCTGCTTATCACAGGGTGCATTGCTCTGTGCTGTCCGGACTTTCCTTCACGCCTAAGGCGTGACGATAACCCAGCTTGTAGCTTTGTAAAGGTAATTTATCCGATTTTATTCTGCACCTTTTCTCAGATTATTACTGCTGAAAAACTCATTTCAGGCAAAAGAATCAAGAATCATCTCTGTACAAGTCAACATTTCTGATGACATCTTTTATAAAATGTAATTTCCTTTCGATGAACTTTCCGTTTTCATCGTATTGAGGAGTATATTGTATGATTTTCTCCAAAACAGGATTGTCGCCACTTTTGTATGTGTATTTTACTTCAATATAACCAGCAGTATCCTTTATAATACAACTTGAGTTATCTTCTTCAAACGAATACCTTTTCTCTTTAACAAGACTACCATTCTCATCGTAATAATAGAATTCCCTGAAATTAGTATTATCATCATCTGTATGATAATTTCCCCATCGCTCAACAACTCTGCCCATACTGTCTTTACGCTCATGAACGGTTGAGTCTTCATTATCTTTTTCCTTGTGATTGCTTTCGTTCAAACAGGCTCCCGATTGAAACAAAAGGATAGCAATAAGCAGAAATGGAATCTTTGACAGTGTTGAAATTTGTTTCATATTCAGCTTCAAAAAAGATTGAAGAAAGGAAAATCAAGAATCGTCTCTATAGATATACTCTTTCTTTATATCATCATATATACCAGTAAGTTTCCTTTTTATAAACCTACCTCTCTCGTCATATTCCGATAAGTAAATAAATGTTTTTTCTAAAACAGTTTTGTTTCCTTTTTTATAAAAGTACTGCATTTCGTCATATGCTGCTGTATCCATTATAATACAATCAGGGTTGTCGTCTTCAAAGAAATACGTTATTTCCTTTACAAGATTACTTTCATTGTCATAATAGTAGAATTCCCTGAAATTTGTATTCCGATCATCCGTATGATAATTTCCCCAGCGTTCAACAACTCTGCCCATACTGTCTTTACGCTCATGTACAGTTGAATCTTTGCTTCCGCCTAATGTTGCATTTTTCTTGTCAGAATAAGAGTTTCCATTTATACAACCAGCAGAAAACAGAACTATGATTGGAATGAAGAATAGTAAGAATTTCCGCATATAAAAGGTTTTGTAAGCAAGTTACAAATAAACCGTTTTTATCCGCCCTGCTTCCTCAAATACTTCGTAAGCACCACAATTTGTTGCCCTTCTATCCTGCCTTCGATTTGTTCTGTATTACCGGCCACCAAACGGATATTGCGGATAACAGTCCCCACTTTCGCATTTACGGTTGAGCCTTTTACATCCAGCGATTTGGTAAGCACCACATTATCGCCATTTTGCAAAACAGCACCATAGCAATCTTTATGTAAATCAACCGAAGCATCATTTTCATGGTCACCGCTGGCTTTTGCCCAGGCCAATCTCTCATCATCGAGATATAACATATCAAGCTGCTCAGCAGCCCAGCTTTCATTTCTCAGCCGGTTAAGCATCCGCCAGGCCATTACCTGCACTGCAGGCACCTCGCTCCACATACTGGTGGTAAGGCATTGCCAGTGACTGTTATCCAGTTCTTCTTTCTTTTCGATTTGGGCCATGCATTTAGGACAAATCAATATGGCATCATCCATATTGCCAGTCGCAGGCGGCACTTCATACACTTTCAGGTTATCAGCAGCCCCGCACAACTCACATTTGTTGCCACTGCGTTTTACCAGCAATTCTTCCTGTTTCATGATTTTTATTTTAAAAATGGCGGCAAATGTAGCCTTTCTGCCTCATTATCCATTTTCAACTTTCAGTTCCCGGTTTATCAACTCACCATCCACCATTCTCCATATTCCTAAAGGATTACTATTCTTCAGTTCATCAGGCAATAAACTGTCCGGCCAGTTTTGAAAAGCAACTGGTCTTACAAAACGCCTGATGGCATCAGCACCCACTGCTGTAAACCTGGAATCGGTAGTTGCCGGATATGGCCCTCCGTGCTGCATGGCATCACATACTTCTACCCCGGTTGGCACACCGTTTAAAATCAGCCTGCCGCAGATATTCTTTATTGACTCTACCAATTCGTTATTATTTCTGACGTCAGCTTCCGTTGCCATAATTGTTGCTGTTAGCTGCCCTTCAAGATGCCTGGCCACTTCCAGCATTTCATTGCCGTCAGCACAGCGGATGACCAGTGAGTAAGGTCCAAATACTTCTTTATGCAAAAGAGTATTGGCCAAAAACGTTTTTGCATCCACTGTAGCAACAGTAGGCAGTGCTTTTATAGCAGGCTGGTCAACCGGATGAAGCGACTCAGCCACCAGGTGAACATTTTCCTGCATCAATGCTGCTTCCCTTTTCTCTGCATACGCACCAGCAATTCCGATGTGAAGCATTTTTTCCGGTTCTGTTTTTTGAATGGCTTTGCCCAGGTCATGAATAAACTGCTGCAATGCTTCGCCTTCCACCCCAATTATCAATCCGGGATTAGTGCAGAACTGCCCGACACTCAGGGTAACAGATGCCGCATACATTGCTGCAATATCTTTTGCTGCGGCAGCCAGCTTTTCAGAAAGCAAAAAAACCGGGTTTACACTGCCCATCTCGGCAAAGACAGGTATCGGCTCCTGCCGCTGGCTGGCCCAGTCAAAAAGTTGCTTTCCTCCGGCAAATGAACCTGTGAAACCGACTGCTTTTGTATGCGGATGCGCTACAAGGGTTTTACCAACCTCAAAAGAAGCACCGGCAATATGTGCAAACACTCCTTCCGGCATATCAGTTTTCCGGGCAGCCTCCAAAATAGCACCGGCCACCATCAGTGAAGTTTGATAATGTGCCGGATGCGCCTTTACCACCACCGGACAACCGGCGGCGAATGCACTGGCCGTATCTCCGCCTGCTGTTGAGTATGCAAACGGAAAATTGCTGGCCCCAAAAACCACCACCGGCCCAACAGGAACATTCATTTTTCGTATATCAGGCTTCGGCGGGTTTCTTTCCGGGAAAGCAGTGTCAATTCTTGCTTCAAGCCAGTTGCCTTTTTCGCAGGCGTCGGCAAAGTTTTTCAACTGAAATATCGTTCTGGCTTTTTCATTCTTCAGTCTTCCTTCCGCAAGATTGGTTTCCTGCATGGCAATATGAATGAGTTTGCTGCCTGTTGCTTCAATTTCACCGGCAATGGCCCTCAAGAAATCTGCCCTTTGGTTTAATGATTTCTTACGAAATAAGTGAAAGGCCTGCCATGAGTTTTCCATGGCTTTATTAATCTCTTCAATACTTGAATCTTTGGGTATCATGCTTTTAAGACTTATGAAGTCTAAAGGTAGTGAGTTAGATATACTTAACCGGCCTGAGCTATGTTGCTTTTTTAGTTAACTCCATCCCATTTTTTGACTGTTTATCTGTATTTTCCCGTCTGCAAATCAACAACTATGACCCATACTTTTACCCGGATTTTCAGACTGCTGCTTTTACTTGTTTTTCCAACGATTATTTATGGCCAGACTGATGACAGCCGCTCACTGATGCTTACCACAGGCAAAGTTGTACCGGTTGAAAATATCAGTCAGCTTACCAAACAATCTGATGTTTTCTCCCGAAGCACTTTTGACGGAAAGCATTATGTCGTAGTCCAGTTTTCAATTTTACCCTCACAGGCTGAAAAAGACAGACTGAAAGCCGCTGGTATTGAACTAAAAGACTATTTGCCTTATAATGCCTACACAGCAGTATTGAGTCAGAATTTCAATATGGCTTCTTTGCAGTCTTCATCGGCAAGAAGTGTACTTACATTTAGTCCGGAGCAAAAAGCCTTTGCTGATGTGCTGAACGGAAATGCGTTGAGCCATGCAATTAAGCAACAAGGCTTTGTTGATGTAACCATTCTTACGTATGAATTACTGAACCGTTCACAGGTTACCTCAGCAATTGCGGCCACTGGTGCAAGCATCGTAGAAGAACATGCCATGTTCCGCAACTTCATCGTCCGTGTGCCAAAAGATAAGGTTCGCCAGCTGGCAGACTTGCCATTTGTTCAGTGGCTTGAATTCATTGACCCGCCCAACCAACCGGAAAATCTGCCTGGCAGAACTCTCCATAAAGCAAATGTGTTACAAGACGGAGTAAGAAACCTGAAAGGAGATGGAATGAACATTGGCATTTTTGATGAAATTGCCAGCCAGCACCTTGACTTTTCGCCAACAGGGCGAATGATAAATGTTGACGCAGGCACTGCCGGGAGTCATGGCACACATGTTTCGGGAACAGTTGGAGGAAAGGGTATCATCAACCCAATTGCAAAGGGAATGGCACCGAATGCAACACTTTATTCTTACTATGGTTTCTCAGGAGATGTACAGGTAAGGATGGCAACTGAGATTCCTGCAAAGACTCTTATCTCCAGCAATCACTCCTATCATGATGGTTTGGGTGTTCAGTGTTCCTTAACCGGTGCTTCTGCTTCGTATTCACTGAGAGCAAGGAATACAGATATTAACCTGAATAATTTTCCATATCACCTGCATTGTCATTCAGCAGGAAATGCACAAACTTCCTGTGCCAGCGGCTGGCTGACAATTACCGGCACTGGCAAAGCCGCTAAGAACAATGTGGTTGTTGCAGCAGTTACAGGTTTTGAAGCTATGACCAGCTATAGCAGTTTTGGCCCGGTACATGATGGCAGGGTAAAGCCCGAAATAAGTGCAATGGGTGATGGCGTTTTCTCTACTTATACTCCGTTAAATTCTTATGGCACAATATCCGGAACTTCTATGGCCACACCTGGCATTACAGGTACAGTAGCTTTGCTTGCACAACGATATAAACAACTAAACGGAAATGTACTGCCACCTTCAACTTTAATCAAGAATACGGTTTGTAATACAGCAAAAGATTTAGGTAATCCCGGACCAGATTACAAATTTGGTTTTGGATGTATCAATGCACTAAGTGCTGTAAGAATTTTAGAAGAAAACCGATATATGCTGAACTCAGTTGGTACAGGCGGAACAAATGATATTACAATAAATGTTCCCGCTGGTGCTGCCCGTTTAAGGGTGATGCTTACCTGGAATGATCCGGCAGCAGCCGCCAATGCAGCATTAGCATTGGTGAACAACCTTGACCTGCGGGTTATAGACCCATCATCAAACACTGCTTTGCCATGGATACTCAATCCTAACAGTCCGGCTAATAATGCCACACAGGCCGATGATAATATCAGCAATATCGAACAGGTAACAATAAACAATCCCGCAGCTGGCACTTATACTCTTCGTGTAGCTGGCGAGGCTGTCACCACTGGCCCCACGCAGGATTATGCCCTTACATGGGATATTGAACAGCCAAATATAGAAGTAACTTATCCTAATGGCGGCGAATCGCTGAATCCGGGGACGACACAAGTTATTTCCTGGACAAATGCCGGTGTTACATCCGCTCAAACTGTAGAATACTCACTGGATAACGGAGCTACATGGACAACCATTTCAAGTTCTGTAGCGGCTGCAACAACCCGTCTTAACTGGTCTGTGCCTTCGGCAAATACGTCCACCGCCAGGGTAAGAATTACAAGCGGTTCAATAACTGACCAAAGTGATAATACATTTAAGATTCTCAGTACAGTGACCGGTTTCAGCGGCAGTGGCACCACCTGTAATGCCGGCGAAGTAATATTTAACTGGACGGCAGTTGCTAATGCCACTCATTATGATATTTATCGTCTTGATCCGGCAACCGGTGAATTTGTACTTGTCGCTGCAAATATTGGCGGCTCTCCTTATACTGCAACAGGATTAACTCCTAATACAAGTATGTGGTTTACTATCCGGTCTAAAAACAATACAACAGGGGCTGAAAGTGAAAGGGCCAATGCTATTAATGTAACTACTTCTAATGGCGGTGGCGGTCTCGGTGCTGTTGGGCCAATCAGCGGAAACAGTACGATTTGCGGCACTCAAAACGGAGTAGCTTACAATATCTCAGCCGTCAGCGGTGCAACTACCTATACATGGACAGCTCCTCCGGGTGCTGCTGTTGCCAGCGGACAAGGCACTACAAGTGTTACCATTAATTATCCTGCAGGCAGTTCAAGCGGCAACATCAGTGTAACGGCCGGAAACGGTGCCTGTACTACTGCTCCTTCCATTTTGGCAGTTGCAGTTGGCAACAGTTCAATTTCTGCGCCTGCAAGCGGAGGCAATCAATCACAAGCTGTATGCCCAGGTGGTAGTATTCCAACATTAACCGCCGTAGCCAGCGTTTCTTCCGGTTATACGGTTGTCTGGTACAGTGCATCAACCGGCGGAAGTGTTGTATCCAATCCTGTTCTTAACAGTGTGGGAACTGTAACATACTATGCAGCAAGTAAAGAAACAAGTACTAACTGCGAAAGCAATAGCAGAACACCTGTTACACTTACTATCACTCAGGTTCCTGCCCCATCAGTATCTGCAAATGGAAACACAACCTTCTGCCAGGGACAAAGTGTTACGCTGACTGCCTCTGCAGGCAGTTCGTGGACATGGAGCAACGGGGCAACAACTCAATCAATAACTGTTAACAGTGCTGGCAATTATTCCGTTACTGTTGTAAACAGCGGATGTACTAATACCACTGCGGCAACTGCTGTTACAGTTAATCCGGTTCCGACAGCAACAATCACTGCTGGCGGGCCTGCCTCTTTCTGTGATGGTGGAAGTGTGCTGCTGACAGCTTCTGCAGGTAGTTCCTGGGCATGGAGCAATGGGGTCACCTCACAATCAGTTACCATAAGTACCACTGGAAATTATTCTGTTATTGTTACTAATGCAAATGGCTGCTCGGCAACTTCATCAGCAACTGCGGTTTCTGTCAGTCCCAATCCAACAGTATCAATCTCAGCGGATCCTTACACAAGCCTGTACCCCGGTTTGCAGACAAGCCTGACAGCATCAGTTTCTCCTTCTGGTTCCTACAATTATGTCTGGCACAACAACAGTGCTGTCGTTCCTGGAGCAACAAGTGCATCAATTACCGGCATCAACCTGAATAACCTTGGAAGCTATACTGTAACGGTTACAAATGCCACAGGTTTACCTTGCAGCAAAACATCGAATGCTGTTGTAATCAGCGACTCGGCAAGTTCCAGGCTCTTTATTTTCCCAAGCCCGAATAACGGGCAATTTACTGTGAGCTATTACAACGAAGCAGCAAATGATGTTTACACCCTTACGATTACTGATAGCAAAGGAGCTTTGCTCTATCAGAAAACAAATACAGTTTCCTCTTCTTACCAGATGATACCGGTTGACATCAGAAGACATGGCGGAGGATTATACATTGTTACACTGCACAACAAAGCAGGAAAGAAAATTGCAACCGGAAAAGTATTGGTGCAGTAGAAAAAAATCAAACTACTTTGTAAATGCCGGTACTTGTTACCGGCATTTATTTGTTTTCAATTGCATTACTGCTTTTTTTAAGTCCGGGGAAGCAAAATCATTTTTTTTGTCTTTCCATTTCGTTTTATTTGTTTATTATTCACTTAATAAACCTTTTATGAGAAGTCTTGCCGTCCTGTCATTATTATGCCTGCTGTCTATTACTGCAATATGCCAGAAGAATAAAAAAAAGGATGAAAATCCCTTATTGAAAGAATTGTCTGCCTCGGCCTGCAAATGCATCGATTCTATTAGTGTCACCAATAAAACCACGGACGAGGTCTCATCTGAAGTTCATGAGTGTATTGACAAAGTGACTTCCGCTTATCAGCTTGGATCCAAGCTGATGGGGATAAACCTTGATAAAGAAATACAGGAGCAGAAGAACAACAAAAAACAGATCAATATCTCAATTAATACAGATAAAAATTCGTCAGAATACAAAGAGTATTACTATCAGATAGAAAGATACCTTATGGATAACTGTGAAGCTTTAAAAGAAAAGGCTGCTGCCCATGATATTATCACCGAAAAATCTTTCTCTGATAATAAAAAAGCGTTGGAATATTATCATAAAGGCAAGGAAGCCTCAGAAAAAGATAATCATAAAAAGGCAATAGAATATTACAAAAAAGCAGTTGATGAGGACTCCGGTTTTGTATTCGCATGGGATAATCTTGGCCTTTGTTACCGGAAAGCAGGAGATTTCGACAATGCAATATTTGCTTATGAGAAATCACTTTCTCTTGATTCAACCGGCCAGATGCCATTACAGAACATTGCAGTTGCTTATCTGTATAAAAAAGAATATCAGAAAGCAATAACAGCATACCAGCGGCTGTCACAGTTTGATAATAAAAACCCGGAAGTTTATTATGGGATAGGCCAGATATATGCGATGTACCTGAATGACCATGAGAAGGGTCTGGGCTTTATGTGTAAAGCTTATAACTTATATATAGAAGCGAATTCTCCTTACAGAACTGATGCTGAGAAAGTGATAAGTGTAATTTTTGCCGAAATGAAAAAACAAGGCAAAGAAGATAAATTCTACGAAATTCTGAAGGCAAACAATATTTCTGCAAAATAAATGTTCACAAAAAAATAGCCGTCTCAACTGACGGCTATTAAAAAAATCCGGTTATTTATATCAACCCGTCGGGTTCATCTTCCGGGGCAGTATCATTTGCAATGATCTCATCAGGGTTTGATGCTGCATTTATATCCTCAAATGTCACCACAGTCTCAGTAACCTCCATAGTGCCTTCCGGCGTAACATATATTTCTTTAACCTCTTCCACAATTATTGGTTTCTCAACCGGCGGCGGTGCTGTTTTAACCGGCTTTGGTTTTACAACTTTAGCCGCAGGCTTTTTCTTTACAGTGGGGACAGGTTTTTTGGGAGCAGCTTTCTTAACAACTTTCTTTGTTGCCTTCTTCACCACCTTCTTCACTGCTTTCTTCACCAATTTTTTCTTTGGTGCTGCTTTCTTTTTGGCTGCAGGTTTTGGTTTGGGTTTTGCTTTAACCACCTTTTGGGCCTTAGGTTTTACAGGTTTCCTTTTAGGGGATGCTTTTGGTTTTGCTGTTTTCCCACCTTTTTTGCTGGCCGGCTTTGCTGGTTTGGCTATTTTTTTTGCTTTCTTTTTAGTTGCCATAACAATGGAGTTTAATGATTGATGACAAAAGGAATGTAAGGTTAGCTCCTTAAAGTTACTACCCAATTTTATCAATTAAACAAATTTGCCGGAAAATTCCTTTAACATTCAGGCAGGCTGAGCGGAACATGAACAGCTAAACCACCATCAGCAGTTTCCTTATATTTAAAATTCATGTCGAGTGCCGTATTCCACATGGTTTTTATAACGGCATCTAAGGGAACAAGTGCATACTCAGGAATGGTTTGCAGAGCTAATTGCGATGCCGTAATGGCCTTTATCGCTCCCATTGTGTTTCTCTCAATGCAGGGAATTTGAACCAGTCCGCCAATGGGGTCACAAGTAAGGCCCAAATGGTGCTCCATTGCTATTTCAGCAGCCATAAGCACCTGCTGTTGTGTGCCGCCCATACACTCCGTAAGACCGGCTGCCGCCATTGCTGAGGATACGCCAATCTCTGCCTGGCAACCACCCATTGCAGCCGAAATGGTGGCTCCCTTTTTAAATATGCTCCCCAGTTCTGCTGCCGTAAGCATGAATTTCAGGATACTCTCCTCTGCATCACCACCACAAAAGACAGCATAATAATGCAATACTGCAGGAATAACTCCAGCAGCCCCGTTTGTTGGTGCCGTAACCACCCGGCCAAACGAAGCATTTTCTTCATTTACGGCCAGGGCAAAACAACTTACCCAGTCAAGGGTGTATTTAAAATCATTGCCACCAGAACGGATTACTTCCACCCAATCATTATAGTTACTGTAGCTTCTTCCTTCGGTGAGCTTCTTATTCAGTTCAAAACTTCTGCGTTTTACGTTAAGCCCACCGGGCAACATCCCATCGGTATGGCATCCCCGGTAAATGCACTCCTTCATCACCCGCCAGATGTTTTTCACCTTTGCCCTTATTTCCTTCTCGTTGCGCCACATCAATTCGTTCTCCATCACCACTTCGTGTACATGCATACCGGTTTTAATGCACCAGTGAAGCAAATCATCAGCCGTATTAATCGGGAAGGGTAATTGCGTCACCTCTTTTTCCTCAGCCTCCTCTCCTTCTTTCACCACAAAACCGCCACCTACCGAATACCAGGTTTCAGCAATGGATTCACCATTATCAAGTGTAACAAGGAATGTAACAGCGTTGGGATGAAAAGGCAGGTTTTCTGTCATGAAAAATTCAATGTCCTCTCTCGGATCAAACTCCACCTCATGTTTTCCCAGCAAAACCAGTTTTTTCATATGGGCGATATCACTGAGTTTGGGAGTAATCTGTTCTACATCGAAAGTTTCAGGGTCATCCCCGCAAAGCCCTAATTGTACCGCCACATCAGTGCCATGGCCTTTACCGGTTTTAGCAAGAGAACCATACAACAGCACCCGCAGTTCCGTTACCTGGTAAAGCAAGCCTTTTTCATTTATGGATTCAGCAAAACGCTTAGCCGCTATCCAAGGCCCCAGAGTGTGGGAACTGGAAGGGCCAACGCCTATTTTAAAAATATCGAAAGCCGAAATAGATTCGTACGTTGAATTATTTTGTTTCTGCATGGTTATCTTACCAGTTAAACTCATCAAAGCGGTCATTCAGTTTTATACCCCTTGATCTTGCAAATTCATTTGTTTTGCTTACGAAAGAAAAATCCTTGATAATACCGGCTACACTGTTTATATCTTCAGCGAAAATCCTGTCCTCCGAGGCAAACCCCACATACTCCCTTACAAAATCATGTGCAAATTCAAGCAGTTCACTGCTCTTCAGTGGCCTTCTGAACTCAATGGCCTGGCAGGCAGACAGCAATTCAATGGCAAGGATGAACTCAAGATTATCCAGCACCCGGTTCAGTTTTCTGCCGCTGATGCTGCCCATACTTACATGGTCTTCCTGACCAAGCGATGTGGGAATACTATCGGCACTGGAAGGGAAACATAATGTTTTATTCTCTGTGACTAATGCCGCTGTTGTGTATTGAGGAATCATAAAACCGCTGTTCAGCCCAACATCCTTCATCAGCAACATGGGCAAACCCCACTTACCTTCCAGCAGGAGGTAACACCTTCTGTCGCTTATATTACCCAACTCCGAAGCAGCAATACAGGCATAATCGAGCGGCAGGGCCAGCGGCTGCCCGTGAAAATTCCCTCCGCTGATGGTGTCTTCGCTGTTCAGAATTATCGGGTTATCTGTAACAGCATTCAGTTCAATTTCCGTTAACTCCTTCAGATGCAGCCACGCATTGCGTGATGCTCCATGTACCTGCGGCATACAGCGCAGGCTGTATGGATCCTGAACCCGGCCACAGTCTGTATGACTTTGCATAATGGCCGAATCATTCAGCAGCAAACGCAGCCGTTGTGCCACTAATTTGTTGCCCTTGTATGGACGTATATCATGTAGCCGTTCATCAAAAGGAGCTTTGGTGCCTGTCAATGCTTCTAAACTCATCGCACCAATTATATCAGCGGCCTCCAGGCAATTGTGCAGCCGTTGAACAGCTTTTACGGCAAAAGACAAAATGAATTGGGTGCCATTTATCAGGGCCAATCCTTCTTTAGGCCCCAGTAAAACCGGCTGGAGGCCGAAATGATTCAGTACCTCATTCGTCCTTAATTTATTCCCTTTGTAGAAAACCTCCCCAAGACCAATCAGTGGCAAAAAGAGATGTGATAAAGGGGCAAGGTCGCCACTGGCTCCCACACTGCCTTTTTCAGGTACAACCGGGATAATGTCATTATCAATATGCCAGATAATCCGCTCCAGCGTACTAAGCTGCACCCCGCTGAAACCTTTTGCCAGTGCATGCACTTTGGTAATCAGCATTAGTTTTGCCACCTCCACAGGAATAGCATCACCCACACCTACACTATGACTTTGCAGAATCTTATACTGAAGAGTAGCCGTATCTTCTTTTGAAATAGGCGAACTGGCCAATATTCCAAAGCCAGTATTTACTCCATATACAGTTTTGTTTTTTTCTACAATCTCTTTTACCGCAGAATGGCTTTTTTGCACCAGTTTTACTGCTTCCTCCGAAAGAATACCTTTTATTTTTCCCGAAGCAATAGCAAGGGCCGTACCGGCAGTTAATGTTTCAATACCATATTTAAACGACTGTGACATAGCAGGCAATTATGGGTGCAAATTAACTGATTAGGTGGAGATAACTAAATCCCTGCTCTTTGCAACCAAATGCCCCGGGGTATTATCTTTATGCAAATTTCAGGTATGCTCAAATCATTCTCCATTCTTTTCATTGTATCGTTTTTGTTTGTTTCTGCAAATGCCCAAACGCTGAAAAAATACCCGGTCAGCACATCAGGGTGTTCATATTATTGCTATTGCGATGCAAAATGGGAAGTAAGCTACAGCCCTGATTCTTCCAGGGTATTTACCGGCGAATGTGTAAACGATGGTTTATATTATTCTGTCATTTGCATAAAACTGAATGAAGAAATAGCAGAACTCAATGTTGCAGAGGAAACGATGATTTCTTATCTCGATTACCTGAAAACGAGTTTTGAAATTACCGGGGCTACCGGCTACGGAAAAGGTCACCGGCTTCAAAATGATGAAAAAACCAGGGGCGTAATTGATTATTGGGAAGACAAAGAGAAAAACAACTGGAAAATAAAAGCCTGGACAAACGGAAAATATATTTCGGTGCTGATGGTGTATGGTAAGAAAGAAATACCTGAACCAAAGGCAAATGTTTTTCTTGACGGATTCAGGTTTCCAGTAAAATAAAAAAAGGTTGCACTTTTCAGTACAACCCTTGTGATCCGGATTGGATTCAAACCAATGACCTACTGCTTAGCTTACCATCTACGGTTTTCACCGCTTCTGCCTTCGGCAGAATTTGTGGTCTGGACTATAACTTCACCATTGCAGGTGTGCCACGTTTAGTCTCTACGGAACCTTTCTGAAACCAGATGCAGGGTTAATGCCCTTTTGCTGGTTATTCAATGATGTATTTACCCTTAAAGTAACCGATTTGTTGTATAAAGAGGGATTGAAATAATAACATTCATCTGTCTGTGGGCAATACACTGCATAAATGTCAATCAATGCCTTATCTACAGATTTTGTTTTTACACCTTTTGAAGTGCTGTACGAATTTCTAAAAGGTATTTCCAATACTCCGCTTTTGGCAAGGTTCCTGTACTTTACCTGAACAGTTCTAAAAAGCCCATTTTGATAAATAACCAGATCAAAAGGGTAATGTTCTGTCTCAGGGATAAGTATTAAAAAACCCTGCTGGAACAAATCAACTTTAACCTTCAATACACCCAGGTCGCCTTTATTCTTAGTATGATGGATTATCATCCCTCAAAATAAGTAAAACAACCTGAAGTTTCCTCGGTATTGCCATTTTGCTCACGCAAAGAAGGGTTCACCGATACGGTGGCATGCACTTAAACAGTTTTGTTTCCCGTTTAAGGCTCCATAATTAAAGGCAGTTGCTCTATTCACTGAGCTACCGGACCAGTCTTAAAAAGAACGAACGGCGAAGGTAATTTTTTTTTAGCTTGCAGCCAAAGGAAAATAGCATGGATGTTAAGATAGAAGACTCCTGGAAAGATGCCCTGAAAGACGAGTTCAATAAGCCATATTTTGAACAGGCCGCTCTGCATATTAAAACAGAAAAGTCGCTGGGCAAAACCATCTATCCTCCCGGAAGCCTGATATTTAATGCCTTCAAAACAACACCTTTTGATAAAGTAAAAGTGGTCATTCTTGGACAAGACCCGTACCATGGGCCAGGACAAGCTCATGGCCTGTGCTTTTCTGTACAGAACGGAGTAGCGCCACCGCCGTCGTTAGTCAATATTTACAAAGAACTGCATACAGATATTGGCTTTCGAATTCCCAGTCACGGCAACCTTACTGCCTGGGCACAGCAAGGTGTTTTCCTGCTCAATGCTTCGCTGACTGTAAGGGCTGGTGAACCGATGAGCCACTCAAAAATTGGCTGGGCATCTTTTACCGACAATGTCATAAAAACAATATCAGATAAAAAAGAACATATCGTTTTCATTTTATGGGGCAAATTTGCACAGGAGAAAAAAGTGCTGATTGATGAAACCAAACATCTTGTGCTGCGCAGTGCCCACCCCTCACCGCTTTCAGCCAATGCCGGTTTTTTTGGCTGCAGGCATTTTTCTAAAACCAATGAATACCTTGTCAGAAATGGTATTGAACCTATAGACTGGACTTTATAAAATGAACATACTTAAAAACATATTTGGCCGCATCTGGGCTTTCTGGGGACTGGTTACTTTTGTTGTAACATTTTTTATATTTTTTATCCCGTCAGTAATCACCAGGCTCTTTCCAGAACCGGGCAGCCAGAAAATATTTATTGATATTGCCCGCATCTGGATGCGGGTTTGGCTTGCATTGTCAGGCTGCCTTGTAAAAGTTAAAGGCAAAGAGCATTTTAAAAAAGGTAAAGCCTATATCGTTACCTGCAATCATAATTCTTTATTAGACCCGCCACTGTCTTCACCATTTATTCCCGGACCTAACAAAACAATAGCCAAAACATCTTTTGCTAAGGTGCCTATTTTTGGCCTTTATTATGCAAAAGGCGCTGTGCTTGTTGACAGGAAAAGCGACAGGAGCCGGAGAGAGAGTTTTGAAAAAATGAAAGCAGTGCTGAGGAACGGTATGCACATGTGCATCTATCCCGAAGGAACAAGAAACAGAACGAATGAACCATTGAAAAAGTTCTATGACGGAGCCTTTAAACTTGCCGAAGGCTCAGGGCACAACATAATACCCGCTGTTATCTTTAATACCAAAAAAGCACTGCCTGCAAACAAACCATTTTTCTTTTTGCCCCATAAACTCGAAATACATTTTCTGGAAGAAGTGCCTGTTGCCGGCTTCAGCTCAGATGAACTGAAAGAAAAAGTATTTACAATAATGAGTGATTACTATACCCTGAATCAATAGAAAAACCTGGTCCGGTTTACCTTCAAATCCTGGAGTAAGGTTGATTTGGGGTTAATAGAGAAATTAAATGAACGGGCATACCCTACCGGCACAACATTAATTGATAACTGCCAGCAGTGCATTTCCCGGTTAATTGACAAAGACATATACTGAATATCTTTTGTATTGAAATCGTAACTCAGGTTGCTCGACAATTTCCATTTGGGGGTAAGATTAAAGCTGCCGTTCACCGTTGTACCTGAAGTGATGTCGGTTTCAAAACCACTGAAATCTGATTTCATCCGGCTGTAAAAGTTCAGCGAAAAACTGAGGCTTAACTGCCATTGTATATTGAAGTCAACAAATTCATTCGGGTTTTGCTGCATATAATCAAGCAATCGCTGCTGGTCAGCCTGTAAAGCCGGATCGTTCAATGTTTCTTTCATGGCTTTCTTCCGCTCTTCATCTTTTTTGGCATCTTTCGGTTTGCTCTGGAAACTTGTACTCATTGAAATGCTTCCATTTGATAACCTTCCCAGCTTAAACTTACCGTCCTGCCAGGCATATTTGGCAATATCATACCCCCTTGCATCAGACTGATAAGGATTCAGTGTGGTATTGGCGTTGATGCTGATTTTCTCAAATAAAGTAGTCCTGAAATAAATACTGATGGGTGAAAGATTCATGGAATCCCGTATGAAATCATAAGATCCGCTAAAACCAAAGCCTTCAATCAGCTTCACCTTTTTAAAGCCTCCGTTTGCGGTGTCTTTCTTCGATCTTACTTTCATCTCAAGATTATTATCAGCACCAAACGTCATAGATCCAGACTTCCTCGAAGAATTATTATAAAATATAGTCCCGCCAATTTCATTATAATAAGCTATCCGGCCTGTTGTATCAATCTGTGTACTCTTTATATGGCCTTTGTTTAAATCAGGCGTATAACTAAGGCCAACAGTTGGGCGTATCACATGCCGTATGGCCACAATCTTTGATTTTTTAAACTCCACTTTTCCGTAGAGGGCTGTATTAAAACTTAAAGAGGCGCTTCCCCGCTGGTCAATGAATAAGCCTTTCTTAGTAACGGTATCCACTTTTTTCAGGACACTGTTCCAGGTATAATTGGTGGTACGCTGTATCCACATCTGGTTATAGCTGATGCCGGGAGAAACAATCACTTTACCACCAAGTATTGGCGGCAATGAAACTGAGATAGGGATACTATGCTGGGCATTCCATTCGGCAGTATCCAGCAGGTATTTGAAAAAAGGTTTTATACCATTCTTGCCATATTGCAAAGAGTCGTAAAAACTGATATTGTTTGAAAATGATCCGCTGTAGCCAATACCCAGTTTTTCATACCATTTGCTTCCTCCCACACTGTTCTTACTCTGAAAAGGATAGATCGTATTCATAGTAAAGGCGGCATTGGGCAGGTTTAGTGAAATCTGCCTGTTGTTGTTATTCTGGGAGTGATTGGCGCTTACAGACAAGTTAAAGGGTTTGTCTTTCCACGTTTTGCTGTAGGTAATGGAAGACCCCATCATGTTGTTATAATTGATATATGGGTTTCCGGGTACTAACTGGTTGTACTTGGTTGAACCGGCGTTAACACTGGCTGAGAACGTTACCCCCGGCCTGGCCTTTCCATCCATAGAATGGTTCCAGGATACATTGAAAACCTTTGATTTTGAAAAATCGGGGTCATTCTTGAAGTTAACTTTAGAAGAACGGTAGCTGAAAGAGAACCCGCCGCTGTTCTTATACCTTTTGCGGTAAGATGTACGGAGGCCAACCATCCACTCTCCGTACGAGAATATGTCAACCGATGTCTGTGCATCCCAATGGTCGTTTAAAACTTTATAATATCCCAATCCCTGCAAACCAAGGCCTCTCACCTCATCGGTCATAAACTCAGGCCGCATCAGCCCTGAGTGCCGCCCCTTGCTCAAAGGATAAAAACCAAACGGGAGCCATAAGGGCACCGGCACTCCTTCAAATTCAGGGTGTGCAGGACCTGAAACAGCCAGTTTTTGGTTAACAACCTTCATTTTGGGTGTAACAAATGCAAAATGCGGATCATCGAGCAGGCAGGTAGTGAACCTTGCTTTCTTGACAAAAGTGGTATTTTCATTTACCTTTTTCACATCCTCGCCTATAACCAGTATCTCACCTTGTTGTGTAAAGGTGTTTTTGGTAAGACCCACCTGTGTCTTAAAATTATACCGTATTGTATCGCTGGTAAACTCATTATCTGTACTCTTGAACTTGGCAACATCAGTAACCTTGCCGGTACTGTCTTTACTGTTAACTGCTGTCACCACCTGTGTTTGCTGGTCCACTTCCACTTTGGGTGCCGTCAGGGTAATGTCTTTATAGTCCGTTTTGGTTTTCCCATACAGAAAAATCTTCTTGCCCTGAATCATCACCACTACTGAATCTGCCGCCTCATATTTTAAAGGCGCATCCAGCGAATCCTTAGATAATTTTAAGGAAAAAGTATCCACTTTACTCACCAACCCCGCAGTATCAGCAGTTGGTTTCCCGGTAGTATCAGTACCTGTAGTTTTCATTTCAGGTTCAGCCGCCACCCTGGGAGGTTTCGTTGTGTCTTTCTGAGTTGTTAAAGGACTGTAAAAAAATCGGAATGGCTCAGCAGAAATGCTTGTTTTCCACGTTAGTGTAAAAAAAAGGGTCAGGGCCATCAGCCCCGGTGAAAAGTATTTTGATGTAAATTTGTACACTTGCTTCATCGGATAGCGGCAAATGTAATTCATTATCCTTAAGACATCCTTTGAAGAACACTAAACAAATTATAAATTTTGTCACGACCCCGTTAAACGGAAAACCATGGTAAAACGGACTTTTATTTTTTTTCTCATTGCCTCTTTTATGATTTCCTTTTTCTCCTTTGTTAAAAAAGAGAATACAGCATATAAAGCAAAGCAAAAACCACTAAAAACTATCATCGTTGATCCCGGCCACGGTGGCAATGATGCCGGTGCCAAAGGTTCTTATTCTTACGAAAAGGATATTTGCCTTGGTGTTTCTCTAAAGCTTGGAAAACTGCTTGAAAAAGAATTCCCGGATACGAAGATTCTCTATACCCGTACTACTGATATGTATCCCAGCCTTTTCAACAGGGCCGATTTTGCCAATAATAATAAAGGGGATTTATTCCTCTGCATACATGTTAATGCAGCTCCGGGCCGCCGCATGTCCGAAGTCATCGGCCATAAAACCGTTACTTCTTATGTGGGTAAAGGAAAGAAAAGAAGAAAAGTTACCCGGCAGGTGCCTCAATACCGCTATTACACCCTGCCCAGCACAGCCAAAGGAACAGAAACATATATTTGGGGTTCTCACAAAAATGAAGATAAGGAAGTTGCTATCCGTGAAAATGCCCCTATGCTGCAGGAAGAAGACTATGAAAAAAAATATGGGCCGGTGGACGTTAACTCACCCGAGTTTATTGCCCTTTCCTTACTAAAAACAAAACAATTTTTTAAACGCAGTGCCACACTGGCTGGTTATGTACAGGACGAATTTGTAAAGGTGGGCCGTGTTGACAGGGATGTGCGCCAGCGGGGAGTTGGTATATGGGTACTGCAGGCCACTGCCATGCCAAGCGTTCTGGTGGAAACCGGTTTTATATCCAATCCAGAAGAAGAAAGATACCTGAATAGCGAAGAAGGCCAGACAGAACTGGCAGAATGTATCGTTCGTGCCGTAAAGCAATATGAAAAATGGCTGGCTGAAAAACAAACTGAAGAACCCAAAGAAACCAATACTAATACTCAACAGGTCGCTTCTTCAAAAACCACCAAAGCCTTTCTCGAAATGGTGGAAAACAAAGAAAAAGCAAGATTAAAAATGTGAACTGAAAATATTTTCAAAAAAGGGATGGGACTCCATCCCTTTTCTATTTCAACCTGCAGATGTAAAATAATTAGTAATTTGGCACCCGGTATCAGTCCTTTCAGGCTGATAAATCTTTAACAATGAAAATCAGTAACGAAACAAAAGTCGGAGTTCTCACAGTAACATCCCTTACCCTTCTTATCCTGGGTTTTAATTTCCTGAAAGGAAAAGACCTGTTTAAGAAAAACAAGATGATTCATGCCGTTTTTCATGATCTTGGCGGGCTGGAAAAATCAAACGATGTAAAAGTTAATGGCTATAAAGTTGGAAAAGTATATTCAATTGGACTGAAGGATAAGAATATGGACGAATTCGTTGTTACAATCAACCTCAACGAGGACGTACATATTCCTAAAGACTCAAAAGCTATAATTACATCAACACTGGTTGGGGTCTGGTCAATCAATATTGCAAAAGGAGAACAGAACGACTATCTGAAACCAGGCGACACACTGGCAACAAAACTGGATGCCACCATTCTGGATGATGTTAAAGCACAACTCACTCCCACCCTTGAAAAAGTAAGAAAGACACTGGATTCACTAAATTCTGTATTCGGCAAAATAAACGGTGTGCTGAATGCTGAAGCTAAAAACAATATTCAGCAAACACTGGCCAACCTGAATACTGCAAGTACTTCGCTCAACGGCCTGCTGGATAACCAGAACGGTGCCCTTGCCAAAACACTGAATAATGCAGAACAACTGACATCAAGCCTGAAAGAGAATACAGACGATATAAGGGCAACTGTTGGCAATGCCAAAAAAGCATCAGAGAAGCTGGCCAACCTCGAAATACAGCCCACCATAGAATCGCTTCAGGAAACAATCAAACAACTGAAAGATGTGGTGGTAAAGATGAATTCGAAAGATGGCACATTGGGAGCATTAATAAATGACAAAGCACTTTATAATAAGCTGAACGACGCCATCCTGAGTGCAGAAATACTGATGGATGACCTGCGTACACATCCCAAACGCTATGTTAATTTATCCATCTTTGGCAAAAAAGATAAGACAGGGCCAATAACTTCGCCGGCGATAAAAGACAGTGTTCCCAAGTAAAAGAGTTGATGAAGGCTAAAAACATTTACCATTTTCTTCTTGCAGCATGGCTGGCAGTTCCCTGTGTGTCCAGCAGTCAGGTCGTTACACCTGCCCCGGTAATGGTGGTGGCACAGCCAGGCAGTGATAGCCTGAAACGGGTGGACATTCTCGAAAGCCGCCACCTCACACTGATGAAACTGAACGACAGTGTAAACCTGCAGATTCTTGCCGGCAATGTACGGCTGAAACAGGGCACTGCCCTCTTCCGTTGCGACAGTTGTGTGATTAACGATAATACCCACACTTTTGAAGCCTGGGGCAATGTGCATATCAATGATGCGGATACTACAAATGTTTATGCCAGTCACTTGCGATACCTTATTAATAAAAGAATTGCCTACTTAGATGGCGGTGTACGTCTCACCGATGGAAAGGGCACCCTCACCACTCCCGATCTTGAATATGACCTGAACACTGACATTGGCATTTATAAACACGGTGGTAAGGTCGTAAATAAGAAAACAGTGCTTACCAGCCGGGAAGGCTATTATTATGCCAGTCTGCGGGATGTGTACTTCAAGAACAATGTAGAACTGAAAGACCCGGCGTACTACATCAAAACAGACTCCTTATTATATAATACCCAGTCGCAAACCACCCGTTTCATTGCTGAAACCTTCATTAAAGACAGCAGCGGCCGCACAATAGAAACGAAAGAAGGTTTTTATAATGTGGCAACAGGAAAAGCTGAATTTGGCAGAAGACCAATAATAAGAGATGGTAAAATTTATATCACCGGCGATAACGTAGCCATAGATGACAGCACAGGCATCTCACAGGCAAAAGGAAATGTGATTATCATTGATTCGGCACAAGGCACCACTATTATTGCAGGAGAAGTGTTCCGTGATAATAAAAAAGACAGAATGCTGGCCACCCGCAAGCCGCTGATGATTATCAAACAGGATAACGATTCTATTTATGTGGCTGCCGATACACTTTTTTCCGCCCGGCTTACTGATCTGCCCAATAAAAAAGATTCGCTGGTAATAGATACGCTGAACAATACCAAAGTGGTTGACCTGAACAAAAAAGAGAAAAACGACAGTACTAACCGTTATTTTGAAGCCTACCGCAATGTGCGGATATTCTCCGACTCAATGCAGGCCATCTGTGACAGTATGTATTACTCCTTTAAAGATTCAGTATTCAGGCTGTATCAGAAACCGGTGCTTTGGGCAAAAGAAAGCCAGATAACCGGCGATACTGTTTGGGTCTTCACAAAAAACAAGAAAGCTGACAAAGTGGAGGTTTTTGAAAACAGTTTCCTTGTTAACCGCATTGAGCCGGAAGTATATAACCAGATTAAGTCTTCCAGGATGGATGGATATTTTGTGGACGGTTCTGTCGATTCTGTAAGGGCAAAAGGGCTGGCCGAATGTATTTATTATATACAGGACGAAGACAGTGCCTACACAGGCATTAATGAATCGAAATGTGATGTTATGGACATCTATTTCAAAAAACAGGAGCTGCAAAAAGTGGTCTTCCGCAGCGATGTCACCGGCACTATCTGGCCAATGAGCCAGAAGCAGCCCTCCGAAATGCGCCTGCCCAATTTTATCTGGCTGGACGATAAACGCCCCAAAACCAAATACGAATTGTTCTAGTTATTGGTTGCTGGTTACTGGTATCTATACCATATACCTTATACCCTAACCCCTATACCCAACTTTTGCATTTCCTTTAGTTTATTTTGGCATCATTTTTCGTTCTACAGGGTGAACAGTTAAATCAATTCATTATGAAGAAAATCATCCTCGCCTTGTTTGTTATCGCTGGCCTTTTTATCGGTTCAGTAACCCATGCACAAGACTATAAAACAGCACTGGGTGTTCGTTTAAGCAGCAGCCCCGCCATGGTAGGCAATTCCATCTCATTAAAACATTTTTTCCGGGAGAATATGGCGGTAGAAGGCTACTTTGCCTTTGGCGATCCGCTGGCCCTTGGTGCTATGCTGGAAATTCACAAGCCCCTGGCTCCTGCCGGACTTACCTGGTACTATGGCGCCGGAGCCTACCTTGGTTTTCTAAAAACGTATAACGCCGTCAAGCAAAAAGATGAAACCGATGTAAACCTTGGCGGGCAGGGTGTAATTGGCCTGGATTATAAGTTTACAAACATACCGCTGAACCTGTCACTAGACTGGAAACCCGAACTGAACATTGTAAGCGACATAAACTTCGAACCCGCAGCAGTCGGCATAACGGCGAGGTTCACATTTGGTAAATAAACCCAGTTTTGATGATATAAACAGACAGTAATATTTTTTAATCTAAGGCTATCCTTTTCTCTAATGATAGCCTTATTTTTTTCTTTCATATATCCTCCCCTTTTCAAGGTACGTTTTTTATCAAAGCCTGACAGCCAGTTTTGGTTACCCCCGTTTTTTCCACATCTTGCAAATTATTTCAGGTTTTTGCGTTTTTATGCAGGAATTACCCTAATTTAGTCCGGCTAAAACTAACGAATGCTTAAGAAGGAACGCCAGGCCTATATTTTGCACCAGGTGAACCTGCACAATAAAGTGTTATCATCTTTGTTGTGTACAGAAATAAATGTGTCAGAAGACACTATTCGCCGCGACCTTCAGGAACTGGCAGACGAAGGAAAAATAATCAAAGTACATGGTGGGGCGCTGTCACATTCTTTTAACCAGGTTTCATTTCCTGTTAACGGTGTTTACTCGCAAAATCAGAAGCGGATTATTGCTCACAAAGCAATCAGTCTTATTTCTAATGGCATGTTCGTTCTTACCAGCGGGGGCACCACTATTATTGAAATGGCCCGTTCATTGCCACCACAATTAAAAGCCACTTTTATTTCAGGAAGCATACCGGCTATACTTGAGTATATGCACCATCCCAATATTGATGTGATCATGATTGGTGACAGAATTTCCAAAAATTCAAAAATCACTGTTGGGCCGGAAGCAATTGCTAAAATAAAGCAGGTAAAAGCAGATATTTGTTTTTTAGGGACCAATGCTATTGACCCTGAGGTGGGAATTACCGATAATGATTGGGATGTGGTGCAGCTAAAGAGGGCAATGATAGAGTCTTCTAAGAAGGTGGTTTGCCTGGCTATTGCGGAAAAAATCAACACTTCTCAGCCCATCAGGGTATGCGGAATTGAAGATATAGATATACTGGTAACTGAACTTTCGCCAGACAATGAAATTTTTAAACCCTATAAAAAGGCCGGGGTTACAGTGGCCTGACAGTTGGAAACTGCTTATTAATTTTAAATAAAAAACAAACAGCTATGAGAAAAATTCTCCAATTATTCCTTGCAGTATCGCTGGTGTTGTTGCTGATACCTGTCGCTGTGCAGGCTCAGGAAAAGACCATTACCGGTACGATTGTTTCGGAGGACAACAAAACACCACTTGCCGGTGTAACTGTACGGGTAAAAGGCACACGCCGTATTACCCAGACTGATGCAAATGGTAAGTTTTCACTGAAAGCAAGCCCGGGTGAAACCCTGCAGATTTCTTATGTGGGTTACCAAACAGAAGATGTGAAGCTTGGCGACGGTGCCACTGTGGGTATCAGTATGAAAACTGCTGACAACACTATGGGCGAAGTGGTGGTAACTGCGATGGATATTAAAAGAACACCACGTTCGCTGGGATTCTCCACCCAAACCGTAAAAGGTGATGAAGTGGCTGAAACACAAAGGGACAACTTCCTGAACAGTTTGGCAGGCCGTGTGGCTGGTTTAACCCTCGACCAGACATCAGGTGTGGCAGGTGCCTCTTCTTCTGTTGTATTGAGAGGATTTAACTCACTTTCTTTAAGCAATCAGCCACTTTATGTAGTGGATGGTGTGGTAATGGATAACTCATCTATCAACGAAACTTCTGGTGGTGGTGGAACAATCGGTCTGGCATCTGACAGGCCCAACAGGAACAATGACTACCAGAACAGGATTGCAGATATCAACCCTAATGATATTGAGTCTGTAACCATTCTGAAAGGCCCCGAAGCCACCGCCCTGTACGGAAGCCAGGCCAGTTCCGGCGCTATTATCATTACTACTAAAAAAGCGAAAACCAATAAACTGGGTATCCAGTACGATAACAGTTTCCGTTTCCAGAAGGTAACCCGCTGGCCCGAAACTTTTGATGAGTACACAAACGGCTCATTCCTGACACCATCAAATACCTTCCAGTATTTTGGGCCCAAATATGCTGCCGGTACTCAATTATACGATAACAAGAGTGCCTTCTTCAGAACAGGTACAGCACAAACCCACAACCTGGGTCTTGATTTTGGTTATAAGGAAATCAAATTCCGTGTATCTGCCACCTATTATGACCAAAAAGGTGTGGTACCCAACAACGATTTCAGGCGCTATAATGCCAGGATTTCGAACACAACAAAATTCTGGAATAACAAGATTGAGATTACTCCTTCTGTTGCATACATCAAATCAGAAAACAATAAAGTGCTGAGAAGTGCGGGCAGCTTCCTGTTAAGCTTGCTGGTATGGCCTTCAACTAACGATATCAGGAATTTTGAAGACCCAAGTACCGGTGATAAACTCGACCTGTTCTCCGGCGTATCCGCAAACGGTGAAGTGGATAACCCCATCTTCAACGTTAACAAAAACAGGAGCTACGACGAAACAGAACGTATCACAACCAGTGTAGGTATAAATATCAATCCTTTCAAATGGCTCTCAATATCGGGAAGGTTCGGTTATGACACGTACAAAATGTTTGGTTATCAGTTCTACCACCCTCAATCATATTATGTATCTGCAGGTATAGGCGGTACATTGGATAACTACTGGAGAAATTACTACGGTTACAACCACACCATTACTGGTACAGTGAAGAAAACCGTTGGTAAAAATTTCAACCTGCGCCTGATGACAGGTACCATGTGGCAGGATTATGAAACACAGATGTATGCCATTTACGGCACCAATATCGTTGACTCTGTGGGAAGCCTCAATAACCAGGCCGGTGGTGTTGGTAAAATGTATAAGAATGGTTCATTACTCACTGACAATGGTCTTGCTGCATTAGTTGGCAACTACATGGATAGTTCAGTTACAAGAGCAAATACAAGGGTAAGGCTGTTGAGAAACAACTATGGCGCTTACAACCTGAATCAGTTGCGCCAATTTGCAATGTTTGGAGAATTTGCAGTTGATTACAAGAATGTAATTTTCTTAAGCTATACACACAGGTTCGAACAATCATCAACCTTGCCTAAGAAAAACAGGAACTACAACTATCCCGGTGGAAGTGTAAGTGTGATTATGAGTGATTTGTTCCCATCCCTGAAGAAAAATGGCAAGTTGAATTATTGGAAACTACGCACTTCTTTGGCTGGTACAGCAAGAATCAATCCTCCTTATTCAACTCAATCAACTTTCGTTAACAATTTCGCCAGTGGCGGTGGTTTCTCTCTTGGATTCTTGAATAATAATCCTGATTTAGCTCCGGAAAAACAAAGTACCTATGAAATTGGAACTGAATTCAGGTTGTTTAAGAGTCGCTTGAATGTTGATATTGCTTATTATAACACAAAGAATATCGGGCAGATTATTTCGAATATGAGGTTAAGTTATGGTACAGGGTATGTTTTGAATACTCAAAATGCTGCCAGTACCAGAAACAGAGGGGTAGAAATATCTGTTGATTATGATATGGTGAAAAACAAGAACCTCACATGGAACATGCGGATGAATTTCAACAAAATGTATAACAGGGTTATTGGAATGCCGGCAAATGTTGCCGAGTACTATATTGCTGATACATGGTTGTATGGAAATGCCCGCGGTGGCCTGGTATTAGGCGGTCCTACTACTTCAATCACTGCTTTTGGTTATTCAAGAAACAATGCTGGCCAGATACTAATTAATCCTGCCAATGGTCTCCCTGTTGGTGATGGTATTTTCACTGTTAAAGGTGACAGAAATCCTGATTTCACATTAGGATGGACCAATACAGTACGCTGGAGAAATTGGAGATTCAGCATGCTTTGGGACCTGAAAGTAGGTGGTGACATCTTCAATGGAACCAATATGTACCTCACAAGGGTGGGAAGAAGCAAACTAACTGCCGACAGGTTTACACCAAGAGTAATAGAAGGTGTACTGAACGATGGAATGCAGAACACTTCCACACCTACAGTGAATACAATTGTTGTAACCCCGGCTTACAATGATGCTTATTACACATCTGCAATGCCTGAAGAAGCTTTCATTGAAAAAGATGTAAACTGGTTCAGGCTGAGGGATCTCACTGTTAACTACACTTTCAATAAGAATTTCATCAAAGCCTTCAAGAGCCTCAGCCTGTTTGCCACAGGTAACGACCTGATACTGTTAACCAACTATAGCGGTGCTGACCCGGCTGTTAACGGTAACACTGCAGGTTCAAGCGGTGTGGGCGGATTTGGCTTCGACTATGCCACACTCCCATCTCCAATCTCAATCAATGTTGGCTTGAAAGCATCCTTCTAACTTATTAAAAGATATAAAATGAAAAAGATAATAAACCGATTAACATATCTTACCGCTGCAGGGGTGCTACTTATAACCTCTTGCAACAAGAAAATAGACGAAGCATATGCTAATCCCAATTCAACAGTTCGTGTACCGATAGAGACACTGCTGCCCGGGATCATAGGAAACTTTGTGGGCAGTTCTGCTGCGGCAGGCAGTGCTTATGGTATTGCAAATGATGGCCTGTATGTAGGCCGCTACGTCCAATACTGGGCTACCAATAGCACCGGTAATCAATACGACATGATGGGTGGTGCTACCGGAGCCAGTGATGTGCTGGGATCACAGTGGGCCATGCATTATTTTGGTATGGGCGATAACCTGAATAAGATGATTTTATGGGGTGAAGAAGAAAAGAAATGGGATTATGTAGGTGTAGGCTATGCCATCCGTGCCTGGAGCTGGCTATCTCTTACTGATATGCATGGTGAAGTGATTCTCAAACAAGCTTTCAGGCCTGAGCAGTTGGTGTTCAGTTATGATTCACAGGAAGATGTATATAATGAAGTAAGAAGACTCTGCCATGTGGCACTCGGCTATCTTGACCGCACAGGCGATGGTGTAAGTCAGGCTAACCTTGCTTTGGGAGATGCTTATTTCTATAACGGTGACAGGACTAAATGGAAAAAGTTCGTTTACTCGGTGCTGGCCCGTTCATTCAATCACATGACCAATAAAGGCACTTACCAGCCTGATTCTGTAATCTATTATGCGAACCTGGGTATTACTGCCAATGCAGATAATGCTACTGCAAAATTTGCCAACACAGGTATCACTGGTACATCCAACTTCTATGGTCCTTACAGGGCCAACGTGGGTGCACTGCGCCAGTCAAGGTTCATGGCCAACCTGATGACAGGTCTCAACCCTACCTTCCTTGGGGTAGTTGACCCAAGAGCTGCATATATCATCCGTGAAAATACAAACGGTACGTATAAAGGGGTAAGGCCAAATAAAGGCACTGATGGTTTAGCTACTGCCGACCAGCCACAAGGTTTCTGGGGACAGGCATTCAGCTCAACCACTGCTCCGGCAAATGATAACTCTTGCCGCTATATCTTCAGAAATGGTTCTCCATTCCCGATTATTACTGCAGCTGAAGTGCATTTCATGAAAGCAGAGGCCTACCTCAGAAAAGGAACAGGGTTTGAAGCACAGGCCAAGCAGGCATATATTGATGGTATCAATGCCAGTTTTGATTTCCTGACAGGTACTGCAGATTATCACAACTCAGTGCCAACTGCTATGCAAATCACTCCGGCCATGAAAGCTGCATACCTGGCTAACCCTGTAGTAGTACCAGCCGGTAATATTACAAGGTCGCATATCATGCTGCAGAAATACATCGCTATGTATGGCTTCGGTCTTACTGAGACATGGGTTGATCTGCGCAGGTACCACTACACTGATCTGGATCCGGTTTTGGGAACACAGGTTTATGCCGACTTTACTCCACCCTCAGGAATTGATTTATACACTAATAACAACAGTAAACTGGTGTACAGGGCAAGACCCCGTTACAATTCAGAATACCTGTATAATGTTACTGCCCTGAATAGTGTAGGTGGTCTGGCCTTGGACTATCATACAAAGGAACTATGGTTCTCTCAACCCTAATCTTTAACTTATCAAACTTAAGAAAATGAACTTCAAAAGATATAAATCAGGATTAGTCTTTGCGCTGGCCGTTGGTTCCTTCATTTCTTGTCAGAAGACTTTTGATGAGAAGACAGTTCAGCAGCAGGACTTCAGCAACAGTGCCATTGTGCAAATGCATGTGGCTACAGTTAACGCCTCAAGAAACTATCTGTATATTGATGCAAATAAGCTTACCGGTGCTTTAATGAGTACAGGAAGTATATTCCCTACAACTGGAACTGGTTTTATGGTAAACCCAGGACCAAGGGCATTCCTGGTACGGGATACTTTACCAACAACCACCCAGGTTCCGCTGTCATTTGCTGAAAACTTACAGGTAAACAAGCGGTACACAATTTTCCTGTACGATACAATCACTTCTCCAAAGCAGAAGACTGTTGAAACCACAATTGTTACCCCCACTGACACCACCTGTCGTATTAGGTTTGCAAATTTCATTTACAACCCTGCTGCAGTTGCTAATGTGGATGTTTTCTCTTTTTCAAGAAATGCCAACATCTTTACCAACATCGCAGTTACAGATGTAACAGGTTATATCCCCTATGCCTCAAGGGTGAGCGTTGATACATTTTATGTACGGGAAACCGGTACCACCAACCTTCTGTATAAGGCATCCATGTCAAACCTGACAGAAAAAAGGAACTATACTTTTGTATACCGTGGCAGCCACAGGGGAACAAAAACCTCGACCCTGTTTACCACCTACTAAACAAGAAAACCTTTATGCACTTAAAAGCCCGGTAATACCGGGCTTTTTTATGCTGGGTTTCCACCCAGAGCCTGACAAAGGAAACCCTGCAACCCTGTCTGCCGACAGGCAGGCTTTCAACCTTCTCCCTTATCATTCCGGCTTCACTTTGTCATTCCGACGAAGGAGGAATCTCTCTCCCTTTCATTCCGGACTTGACCCGGAACCTCTCCTTTCAACTAATCAACTAATTAACTTTTCAGCCAATCAATTTTCCTTCACCCTGTGCATCAATCTGTGTATTCTATAAGGTTAATAACTCCTGATAAAAAATCAGGGCCGGTAGAAACCAGCCCCGATAAACCTTATCCTACGCCTAAACGTAGGTTTCAAATATATGCAATGTTTTTCCGTCCCGTGCCGCCTTCGCCGGGCTATGTGCCAGGCAGGGATGCAAGCCAGCATTATACAACCTGTCATCCAGGCAGTTAAACACAAAATGCTATCCCCAATAAATAAAACCGCCTTAGTTGCCTTAAAAGACTACCTTCATCCGGTTATATTGAGTCATTGCGCTTGTAAGAGAACCTTTTTCCCGCTTACGCTTTTCCCTTTACACCTGCTTTTTCTCAACTTTTATTATTAATAAATCTATTACATGACAGTTTATGTTTCTAACCTGAGCTTTTCTGTAACTGATGAACTGCTGAAAGGGCTGTTTACCGGTTATGGCGAAGTAACTTCAGCAAGAGTGATGACCGACAAATACACTAACCGCAGCCGTGGTTTTGGTTTTGTGGAAATGCCCGACGACACTGCCGCACAAAAAGCCATTGATGAACTCAACGGCAAAATGGTTGAAAGCAGGCCCATTGCAGTTACCCAGGCAAGACCTAAAAAAGAGTATTAATCCCTTTCCACAAAGCCTGGAAGATTCAGGCTTTACTTTTTACAGAAAAAAAACAAGGATGACCAGCGAACAGGTAGAAAAATTTATCGAGAACCAGAAAAGAAAAAATGAACAGGTGCAGATATACTTTAAAGACCGTCAGCCTGTAACCGGCACCTTTATAGCCGCCGCGGATTATACTGAGCTGAAATCAAAAAACCTGTGGCGGGTGGTAAGCAGTATGAATTTAAAAGAGTGGACCAACCGGAAAGACATGAACCTTACCCGGATATTTAACGGCATATCATTTACCCGGATTACCGATGGAAACGACTAAGATGTTATACTAAGCACTGAAAGAACATAGCCAAAATTATTTAACTAACTCTATATCGGCAGCCGAAGGCCCCCGTGGCCCCATTTCAATACGAAAGTTCACCCTGTCATTTTCTTTTATAGAAAAAGAAAGGCCGTTAACATGGAAAAAAATACTTTCCTGGCTAACACTGTCCTTAATAAAACCAAAACCCTTCCCCTGGTTAAAGAATGATACCCTTCCTGTCCGCATCTCATTATCAGGCTCCCGGTTATTAACAACGCCAATTTCAATATCATCAGCCTTTATCTCTTTACGCTTTTTCGGATCTGGAGGTGTGGAAGTAATATTTCCGTTCTCATCTACATAAGCCATCATATCATCCAGGTTCTTTTTAGACCCGTTCTCCTTTCTCTCCTTCATCTTGTCCGCTTTGTCTTTTTTTTCTTTTTGTTTCTTCTTTTCTCTTTCTTTTTTGTTCCAGGATTCTGCCATGCAATTTTTTTTAGTTTATAAATGCTTATTGAGATGGCTTTAGTTAAATATAGGCTAAATAATAAAAGCCAATTTAATTGAAGGTAAGTGATTTATTCAAGACTAAGTGAATTGTAATCAGTACTGTACAAAACAACAGCGGGATCTGTAGTCAGTACCCCGCAGTTGATTTGTTAATATCAGGTTGTTACATACTTCGTAATTAATAACAATGCCACCCGCCGTAAATAAAAGGTTTACCTATACCCTTCGGGGATATACACTTACCAATCGTTTTTTATTGTTGATATTCCAGGCATCGGCAGCACAATATGTCTTTTTAGTAACTGTATCGGCAGGTTCCAGATTATCTGATGAGTTTTCAGATTCATCAACCTTAAGTGTAATTGGTTCGGGCAAAAAAGGGATTTCCTTCTTAAAAGAAATGTTCATGAATTTTATTTAATAATGAGAAAAAAACAAAGGATAGAAAGAGTCCGGTCAGTAGTAATCTGAGAAAAGGGAAACTGAAAATACCCGATGAGAATTAGTTATACATGTGCAATATAGTGTAATAAAACAACACCATAGTGTTTATTTTATTTTAACAGTCAATCTGTATTGTATCAGCATGTTGTCTCCTCTCAGAAAAATAAATAAGCCCTTTGCAATTTAATAAGGTTACCTTACATCAGATGCAGGTAATTGTGCCCGCACATAAACAAAAAAAATGTCAGATATTACCGATGTTTTGCTTGCCGACAGGAACCTTACTACTATGATGAAAAGTTTGAGAATTGCAGGATTAGAATATGATCTCCAAAGAAACGGCCCTTTCACCGTGTTTGCTCCGTCTGAAATAGCATTTGGGAAATTGATGCCCGGAATACTTACTGAATTGCTAAAACCGGGAAACAGAATACAACTGATTATCATGATGCACAGGCACATAATTCATGGTAAAAAAAACTTCAACGATTTTACAGATGGAGAAACTCTGAAAACACTGGGGGGCAAAATGCTGGATATATTAGTAAAAAATGGAACTGTTACAATTAACGGAGCCACCATTCAATCACGGGATAAAGATGCATCCAATGGAGTGGTTCACTCTCTGGACAGAGTACTCGTATGAGAGCAACAATCTTTGCCATTAAACAAACACTCCTCAGACAATCACCGGGAGAACCGGTGGTTTTTTTGAGGCATACAGTAACACAATAAAATCAAAATGTTCAAAAAATATAACATTAGCGAAACTGACAGCTTTAACTTGTCTGACTATCCTAAAGTGGAAAATGAAATGAAAAATATGCTGATACGGATCGCCAACACCCCGCAGGATCATAAATCAGAAATAATTATCTCCTTCCTGAAAAAACACTCAATTAGAAAAGAGTGGGCCTCTGTAAATCCAAAACTGGCAATGTTAATTTCAGGAAGTTATTTTGCTACATCACATATGGAGTACCTATTCGAATCTTGTCACAATAACCGCCTCTTTATGCAGGATTATGAGGACTGTATAAAAAGTGCAATAGCTACTTCATATTAATTTTATGCAGTTGTTTGTCTTGATATACAGCAAAGCAGCATCGGCTTAACCAGCATTTCAGCAGTTTGAAAAAAATCCTGTGACTTTTATTGACCCCTTTCTCTGTAGGTTCTCAAAGATATAATCGTTATGCCTGGGTTATTACGAAGTTTCAGTTTTGCAAAAGCTGGCAATACTTCGCTTTCCGGTTTTTAATCTTTGTCTTTGCGCTGTGCCTCAATCTGTGTCATCCGTAGTTAATAAACCCTCATAAGAAAAGAAGGGCAAATAACCCTGCATCTTTTGTTGCTTGTATTGCGGCACTGCGGTCATGCAGCCAGCCAAACCCGGCCAATACTTTGTTAATATAGTCAGTATGGTACTCCCCTGTCTTGATATAATTCTATTTTTATCTGCATTACTTTTTACACACATAATTTAAACTTTCGCTTATGAGACGCAGGATACTATTCGTACTGGCGGTGCTTGGGTTCTTAACCTGCCAAACTCCGGCCTTTTCACAAAAACCAGACTATTCAGGCACCTGGAAACTTAATTTGCAGAAAAGCAAATTAGAAGCAGACTGGACAAAGGGCCTTACAGAGGGTGTGTTTACAATAACCCAGAATGGAGATAAGTTTACATTGTCCCGCTATTTTATCATTAATGGCAAGAAACAGAAACTGAAAATAAAAATGAATGCCGACGGGAAAGTGAGGAGAAAGAAAATACTGTTTAAAGGCAGGTTAGAATGGATGGGAAATAACCTGCACGCAAAGATTTACAGGAACGGATTTTCAAATGTTGTTGACTATAAGTTTGGTGACAATCAGAATGAATTTATCGCAGACGAAGTTTTCATCGGCAGGCCACAGGATTATCATAATCATTGGGTATTCGACAGATAGTAAATGACACAATGATTACCAGCCCTCCCGGGTCTGCCTGAGGATCAGTGCGGGCACCCCTGGTACCGTGCGGCATGAATCATTTATGCAAAATGCTTTTCAGCTTATACGAAACAGCAAGCTGAAAGCCGCCCAATTTTATGTCTGCAGGTTCTGATTCAGGAATCTTACTTAGTCCGTAACAATAGCGAACACCCAGTGCAATTCCATAAGAAAAACGGTAGCCCAACCCCAGCCCCAGCGAGAAGTTGGTACTCTTGTACGCTTCTTTATAATTCTCGGTTTCTCCATTAAACTTCACTTTAGCACCCGTAAGAAAACCAATCTGCGGACCGGCTTCAGCATAAAACCCATCAGGCCTCTTATACTGAAACAGTAAGGGAATATCGAAGTAGCTTAAACAGGTAACAGCATCAAGGCTGCCTACACTTCGTTTGGTATTTACAGAAGAATAGAGAAATTCAGGCTGAATGCTGAAGCATTTAGAGAAAGATATAGTTACAAGACCACCCAGGTTATAGCCAATCTTGCCTTCGGAGTTTCCGGCGTCATCACCATTAAAATTATAAAGGTTTCCCCCGGCCTTTAAACCAAAAGAAACCTGAGGATGAGACACAATGGTTATGAAAGCAGCCATTACGATAAACAAAAGAACTTTTTTCATAAAAGTAAATTTTATGAGTAAATATGTTTACTTACTAAAGATAGTACCGTACATACTATAAAAAAATGATTTCGGTTTTTTGTTCTTCGTTGTTACGAAAAGCCGCAATTGATTACCAATTAATTATCAAAGACTCACCCCAGGCCATAAACGAAAGCACCCCCACCATACTGTTATCGGGAACCATCAGCAGCAGAATCTTTTTTGTAACCGGCCTTAAATTTCAGTAACTTAATATGTAATTAGTTCTTTACTTATTGAATGGGATGATCAATACGTACCCGGATGAAATCTCTTCTGCATTTTATACTTTCTTCAATTAAATATTTTATGTCATGAAAAAGATATTTAATCCCGGTACACTTCTTCTGTGTTTCGCCGCCGCAATAACCGTATTGTCTGCAGCTTCCTGTTCCAAAAACGATACAACGGTATCGCCTTTGTCTTTCAGCACTCCCAACCAGGTAAAACCAGCCACCTCCGGCGGAATGGCTGAAATTAAACTAACAGTAACGGGTGGACAATGGCCATACAAGTACTTCATTGTTCCCGAATACAATTGGAATGCGGGGGATAATATTTATGATATGCTTCTGTTGCATGATTTCTCCAGACTATATCGTTATACTTATTTTAAAAACACCGTTGGGGTATCTCCGGGAACTTCAGTCAACCCGAAGTATTATTGGGTGGCGGTTCAGGATATTCTGCAAAGTGCCTATGTTTCGGGCTCTAACATGATGGCATGGTGGAAAAGAGTGGCTGTTTATGATTTGTAATAACTTACGACCAGTTTTCGAAATCCGCTGTGGCCAATGTGTCCGCTATTTATAGTTCAAACCTGGCATCTTCAGTTCTCCGCAGGCGGAATGAAATACCTGCTCTAAAAAAATGTTTCATGAAAAGCTCAGTTTATTATTTCTGCATTGTTTTTTTTGTTCTAACCCGGCTTACCCTCTCAGCATATGCCCAGGAAAAGGATGAAAAGAAAGTGAATACTTTGTGCACTGATTGTTCGGCAGGTAAATCTTCAGCCTGTGCAAAGCTTGAAGAAATTGTATTGAAGCACCCAAATACATTGATCCGGTATAAAGCGTTTAAATGTATCGGGAATCAGGCCGTACTAAAGCAAGTTGCCCTGATTGAAACAGACTATTATACACGAAGGGAAGCTGCCAGAAAAATATCTGATCAGGATGCCCTGATATATCTTTTTAATAAAGCTACTGACGAAGAAGTCCGATTGATAGTAGTTAAAAAAATTACAGATAAAGAATTGCTGCTGAATGCAGCCAAAAATGATCTGTCACCAAATATCAGATCGAGTATCATTTACGGAATTAGAGATCTGGAAATTCTGAAAGATGTTTATACTACCGGAAATAAACTAGACAGAAAGCACTTAATAATAAAATTTATGTCTGATCAGGCTTTTCTGAAGTCAATTGTAAACAACCCGATTGAAGATAATGAAAACAAATTTGAAGCAATTCAATGGATTAATGATTCCCAATTCTTAACAAGTATTGCTCTGCTAGAAAAAGAGAAAGTACTCAGACTCGAAGCTATAAAAGTCTTAGTGAATAAAAGACTTATTAATTCTGAATTCTTTAAAGGAATAGTTTTAAATGAACAGGAAGATATTGATATCAGAGAACTTGCCATCAATAATCTCAACGATACAGCCACAATTACTGAACTTGCGATTAACAATAGTAACCCCAAAATTTCTGAAATAGCATTACATCGTCTGGAAGTTATGGGGGTTGATATCCAATCTGCCTTAACCAAAGGAAATATGCAGGTTCAGGTTATATCAGAACCTGTTAATAAGGCAGACATAAAATCCCCTGTTACAAAAAATCTTTCAAAAAAATTTCGGATACGTACTGATGGACTGTACTATACTAAAATAGCAATAAATTCTCCGAAGCCATTGTTTATGTATTTCAGGTTTTATTCTGATGCCAGTTTGATTGCAACTGTATCAGACGATACACCAGAGATAGCTGACAATTGGCTAACAAAAGATGCCAGTAATATTATTGCGGGGAAATATAAAACACAAGACAGTGCTGTATTTATTATTTCATTGAATACAGAAACCGGGAATGAAATAATAAAAACCGGGAATCTGAACTTTCAGGGGTTTACTCTAAAATCTGAATTAACCCAAAATGTTGAGGAGTATGTCTTTCTTCAGGTTGCTTTTCCAAAAGAAATCATCACAAAAAAAAACATATCGGCAAAAACCGGGAGAAACAGGTCTCCGGTAATTGAACCTGTTGTTAAAAGGATGGATAGCTACCGTTACGATGATGCAGGCCGGATAATTGGTATTACTACAACTATCGAAATCAAAGCAACAGACCCGGACGGAGATAAACTTGAATATAGCTGGAAAGCCACAAATGGAGACATCATCAATCAGGGAACGAAAGTAACCTGGAAAAGGTTATTGGATATGGGAGAACCAGCAATTGGGGAAATAACTGTTCTGGTTACGGATAGTAAGGGTGGCAAGGTTTCTCGAATTTTCAAATAATTATTCTTTCTTCACTTTGATTAGCTACCATTATGCCCCTTTTATTAGAATAATGTCTCGTCCTGAAATAGGTTGACTAAAAAACAACCATTTTATGGACTTAAAAGGCACTTTATACTGACTACCCTAAATTATCGTTGTATTCCTTCTCTATTTCTTCCACCAGCTATTCAACTTCATGTTAATGCCTAACTGGTTATAAGCACTGCCATTTTGGTAATATGCCCGCCCATACCTGACCTGTATTTTGGGAAACAATACAGAAACACCCATTGAAAATCCGTTCAGGCCATTTCCTGCATTACCCATATTCAGTTCTTTGCGGCGCAGAAAGTTATAACCGGCATGCACTTCAAGGTGCTTATCAATATGGATGGTTGTGGCCAGCACAAGGTGACTGACGAGTTTTGAAAATGAGAAGCGCTGATCTTTATCATTTGCAAAGCCGTTTTCATTATTAAACGCAGTGTCGTTATAGTTTATATCGAAGCGGTGCAAATGATGGGCAGTGAGTGAAAAACTAAAGGGAGCTTTGGCCAGCCGTTTTGTGATGCCTGCCTGCAGGTCAAAGGGAAGTTCATCTGCCAATGTGCCCTCGTATTTTTTTAGCTGAACGCCCATGTTTTTGGCAACTAAAGAAGCCGTTATCTTTTTTGAAGTATCTGTAAATAATATTCCTGCATCCACAGCCAACCCGTTTGAACTGTACTGGCCATAATCCGAACTGGTAAATTTCAGTGCCAATCCGTAATTCCATTTCTCTAGGTATTTTCTTGAAGCAGATACCTGGAAAACCCAATCCACCGGCCGGAATTTCCCCAATACATTTCCTGAAGCATCTGTCTCGGTTGTACTGCCATAATTGAAATAATGTATGCCAGCAGAAAAGTTAGTATTCAGCCTGTCAGTAGTGTAAGCACCGGCGAGGTGGTAAACTTTTATACCATCATACAAACTGTTAAAGACGGCATTCACTTGTGCATGCATTTCCGGGCTTAGCAATGCAGGGTTTTGAAACACCATACCTGCGTCATCGGTTTGTGCAGTGATATTGATTCCGCCCAGTGCTGAAAGCTGTGGCGAATTGGAGAGTTTCAAAAAATTAAACACAGCATTGCCACCCAGTGTTTGTGCAGATAACTGAAGAGTAAAAAGCATTGTTATTATGGAAAGTGCTGTCTTCAACAAATACGAAAATACATTATTGCAGAAGATGTGTGGACACAAAAGAAACTGTTTCAAAAGCCGTTTTGATTGTCATATTGAGTACGCCGGGATATTAACAACCAAAACGATTGACTTCGACAAGCTCAGGCTGACATCCCGCTTAGACTGTCTCTCTGATCTTTATCCCACCAGTGCCTGTTCGAGCACCTGGCTCATTGTTTTTACATAATGGAACTTAATGCCTTTAATAAACGTGGAGTCAATCTCCTGTACATCTTTTTCGTTTTGCCAGCAGAGGATTATTTCTTTCAGCCCTGCTCTTTTTGCTGCCAGCACTTTTTCTTTTATCCCGCCAACAGGCAACACCTGTCCCCGCAGGGTTATTTCCCCCGTCATGGCAAGAAATGGTTTCACCCTTTTGCCTGTTAAGGCTGATGCGATAGCCGTCATCATTGTAATGCCGGCGCTTGGACCATCTTTTGGAACTGCACCTTCCGGCACATGTATATGAATACTCTTTTTGTCGAAGAGTGTGCTGTCTAATTTGTACTTCTTTGCATTCGACTGCAGGTAAGTTAATGCTGTGCTTGCACTTTCCTTCATCACATTGCCGAGGTTACCGGTTAGCTTCAGCTCACCCTTTCCATCGCTCAGGCTGGTTTCTATAAATAATATATCGCCGCCCACATATGTCCAGGCAAGACCAACTGCCACCCCAGGCATATTGGCTGTTTTGTAAATATCATTGCTGTACCTTGCCTTGCCCAGCACTTTTTCAATATCAGCTGATGTTATCGTAGCCTTCAGTTTATCTTTTAATGCCAGTTCTTTAGCCTGGTAACGCATTATTGATGCCAGATGCCTGTCCAGTTCCCGCACACCACTTTCTCTTGTATAATCCTGTATTATTTTCTCCAGTACTTTATCGCTGATTTTGAACCCGGAATTTTTCAGCCCATGCATTTCTTTCTGCTTGGGCACCAGGTGGCGTTTTGCAATTTCCACTTTCTCTTCAACAGCATAACCACTCAGGTCAATAATCTCCAGCCTGTCACGCAAGGCAGGCTGAATATTCTGGATATTATTTGCAGTAGCAATGAACAACACCTTGCTCAGGTCATATTCCATTTCAAGGTAGTTATCGTAGAACGTATTGTTCTGCTCCGGATCCAGCACTTCCAGCAATGCAGATGAAGGGTCGCCACGAAAATCATTGCCTACTTTATCAACTTCATCCAGAATCATTACTGGATTTGATGATTTTACTTTTCGTATTGATTGCAGTATCCTGCCGGGCATAGCCCCGATATACGTTTTACGGTGCCCCCTTATTTCACTTTCATCATGCAGGCCGCCAAAACTGAGCCGGACGTATTTTCTGCCAATGGCGGTAGCAATACTTCTGCCAAGGGAGGTTTTGCCAATTCCCGGAGGGCCAACAAAGCAAAGAATCGGGCTTTTCATGTCGCCTTTCAGCTTCAAAACAGCCAGGTATTCCAAAATCCGTTCCTTTATTTTGTTCATTCCGTAATGGTCATTGTCAAGCGTCTTTTTGGCTTTTTTCAAATCATAATGGTCTTCGGTGTATTCTTCCCAGGGAAGATCCAGCATCAGATCGAGGTGGTTATATACAACGGAGTAATCCGGTGTGCTGGGGTGCATTCTTTCCAGCTTTTCTATTCCTTTCTTAAACAGTTCTTTGGCAGTTTCAGGCCATTTTTTGGCATCTGCCTTTTTCTGCATTTCCTTTATTTCCTGCGAATTGGCATCACCACCCAGTTCTTCTTTGATGCTTTTCAACTGTTGCTGTAAAAAATATTCCCGTTGCTGCTTATCAATTTCTGTACGGGTTTTAGTCGTTACCTTATTCTTCAGCTCAGCAAACTGCAATTCTTTTTGCAGGAGTTGCATCAGCAGGTCAGCCCTTTCCTTTATGTGATTCAATTCCAGAAGCCTTTGCTTATCCTTCAGGTCTGTATTCAAATTGCTTGACACAAAATGAATCAGAAATGAAGGATTCTCAATATTCTTCATAATAATTGATGCCTCTGAAGGAATATTGGGGGAAAGATAAACGATATCTGCTGCCAGGTCTTTGATGTTTGACACATAGGCATTGAAATCCTCATCTTTTGGAGCTTCTTCCTCATCCAGCTTCTTTATTTTAGCTTTAAAGAATGGATCTTCTCCGGTAATTTCTTCCACCTCAAACCTGCTTTTTCCCTGTATAATAATGGTTGTGCCCCCGTCAGGCATTTTCATCAGCTTAACAATGCGGGCAATGGTTCCTATTGATTCCAGATCTTTAACTGTTGGCTCCTCCACTGAACTGTCCTTCTGAGCAAGCACACCAATCAGTTTTTCGCTTTTGCTATATGCCTCATTTACAGCCTTAATGCTTTTGTCCCGGCCCACAGTAATCGGTAATACGACTCCCGGAAAAAGTACCGTATTTCTTAACGGAAGAAGAGGAATTTCTTCGGGTACTTCTATCCCGTTTAAATTGTCCTGATCGCTTTCATTCAACGGGATTATCGGCAGAAAATCCATATCATCATCAGACCGCATAAATACTTGCTTGAAATCCATTTATATACACTTCTAAATTCGTTATTCAATGCCCGCATCAGAAGAATAGCGGGGCGGTAAATATATAACCGTAAAACAGGATTGTCAAGTTTTGTGCCCCTGATTAATATCTGACAAAGTTTGACATTTATCAGCCGGGTGTAACAAAAAACAGCCCTCTTTGTCAGGAGGGCTGTCATAACTACTATATTCTGCTTTTTACAAGGCTATACCTGCGGATAACTGGAAGCCCTGGCTTTTCCATTTGTTATCATTGGTAATATCGCTGATATTGTTAAGACCGATTGCATAACGTCCATTTACTCTTACATTCAGAATTTTTAGCTGAACACCTGCGAGCATAGAAAAATCTCCTTTCTTGAAAGCATCAGCACCGTTTTGAAGAACCGTTCTGCTCTGATCTACCAAAATGCCAAATTGCGGGCCAGCCTGCAGGCTCAGGAAACTGCCGATTAATTTATAGTTCAATACAATGGGTACAGAAATGTAATTAAGCTTGATGTGACTGTTTCCATCGAAAACGTTGTGGTACACATTGCTAAAACTGGAGTCAACAGTTGTTGCATACTGGTTCCAGAGAACCTCAGGCTGAAGTACCAGTTTATTGCTTAATCTTATTTCCATAAAGCCGCCCAGATGATAGCCATAGCGAAACTCATCTTTAAACGATTTTCCATCAACCTTGGTAATATTGGCACCTGCCTTTGCTCCAATATGGAACTGGGCCATCATAACCTGGCTGATAAGTAAAGCGGCGAAAAGCGGGAGGAGTCTTGTTTTCATGTTTATACGTTTTTGTTATCAATTTTTTTGCTTTAATAAAAAACCAAGTATAGTGCCAGTCAGCGCTTTAGCTTGTTAAATTCTATTAACGAGTAGTAAATACAAAATAATCCGCTGTAACCGTTTGAATGATAAAAATCTTAAAAGATTAAACCAGCATTAACCGAAAAGAAAGAATTAAGTTTTTGGGAGCTGGCAGGTAAATAATAATCAAAAGCTAACTGCGGCTGTATAAAGAATTTTTCTATCGAGTATTCTCCCTTCAGATACAGCGTAAGCGACAATGGCTGAAACTTTAACTGGTCATCCAATACAAGCTCATCCGTAGTATATAATACGCTTGAATTGGTACGCACAATGGTGGCATAAGTGTTGGAAGTCTGGTTAAAACCGAACTTTTGTGTACCGCTGGTAAATGAGAATTGGGGTGTAAGCCTGATATGGTCATTATATTTCAACACATCAAGCCAGTAAAAATCGTGGCGGACAGAAGCTGTAACAGAAAAATCACGGACAGACTCCTTGGTATTGATATATGTAAAGCCTCTCCGCCGGAGCCTCAGATCCTGAATTATTTCTTCCCTCTGCACATAATCGGACCGGCTGCCCCATCCGTAACTCAAGGCAACAGAAGGCCGTGCCCACCATTTTCTCCAGGTAAAGTAGGCATAGAGTTCATTTTGTATGGGTGTTGTATAAAACGGCAACGAATCACGGGTGATATACCTTGAGTAAGAAATTCCCGTTGCCAGGCTTTTGTTTTTAAGATAATCAAAAGAAGGGCTAAGGGCTAACTGATAAAAGCTGAGGTTCTGCCCGTCATTTGTAACATATCCTGTGCCCGATAATCCAACGCCTGATTTATGAAAGTAACCCAGCAACGGCGAATATGTCATCCTTTTGGCCGATTCAACCTCACCAAAAGTCCCATCCTTGAGCGAAGTAAAATACCCCTTTGTGGCCGTAATGCTTGCCATAAAGTAGCTTCCGGGGTTTAGGATTGAATCCATAAAAGCATCGAAATCCTGAAAAAGGGCATCGTAATCAATTGTGGTATCAGACAAAAAAGAAAGGGATGTATCGGAAATTTGCCCGGATCTAAAAGCTTTAAGCAACGCAGAGTCTCCACGGCCACTTTGCGTAAACGCAACATAGCTGCTAAGCATCATCGCAAAGAGTATGGTTCCGGCTTTAAACATCAGGCAGTTTGTGTGGCAACCAGCTTTATGAAGGTTTTAAGGTTAATAAGTTTAATATCAATCAGAAACGAAAAAAATTTTGTAATCAGAATAAAAAACAAATAATTATTAAAAAAATATTAATTATTTCATTTTCAAAAAATAAAGATTATTTATTTAAAATTAATTATTCAATGTAAAAACAGTTACTTCAGGCAGAATCCCCACCCTGCCAGGATAGCCGATAAAGCCAAAACCACGGTTCACATATAGCTTTTGTTGCCCGTTTTCATACAATCCAGCCCACTCCGGATAAAAGTACTTTACCGGACTCCACTTAAACCCTGGAATTTCGACCCCAAACTGCATTCCATGAGTATGCCCCGACAGAGTCAAATTAATATTCCGATATTTCTCGCAAATTTCTGCTTTCCAATGAGATGGATCATGACTCATCAATATTTTAAAGGGATACTTCTCTGCTCCTGCATATGCTTTTGCCAGGTCGCCATACTTAGGGAACCTTGCTTTGGCACTCCAGTTTTCGATACCAATCAGGGCAATCTCTTGTCCGTTTTTCTCAAAAACCACATGTTCATTCATCAGCAGCCTCCAGCCCATTTGGGCATGCACCTGTTTTAGCTTTTCTAAGTTTTCCTGCTTCTGCTGTGCAGATTCCCAGTTCACATATTCACCATAATCATGATTGCCGAGCACCGAGAAAACTCCCATTGGCGCTGATAGCCGCCGGAAAACATCAATATAGTCGTCCATTTCGCTGGCAAGGTTATTCACCAGGTCACCGGTAAAGAGTATTAAATCCGGCTTTTCGGCCAGTATCATCTCCACGCCTCTTTCAACAGCTTTCCTGTTGTTGAAGCTGCCGGAATGAATATCAGAAATCTGTATCACTTTCAGCCCCTCAAACGCCTTTGGCAATTCAGGAAAGTTCAGGTTCACCCTGTTCACCTGGTACCGGTATTTATTGCCAAACCCGTATAAAAGGGTTCCGAAAAGGCCGCCCCCCATCAACATTCCCGTCCAGCTGAGAAAGGCGGAACGGGTAATGGCTTCGCTTTCCCTGATTGCCTCAACCGGTGCTTTTGCAGAAAAGAGTTTTGTAAAAAGCCATTGTATCCCCCGCCTGATATCATCCAGTATAAAGAAAAAAGCGGCTATTACTTTTGCAAAAAAAAGTCCGGCCAGCAAGGCAAAAACGGTGGAGCGGCCAATTCTTGCCTGTCTTTCAAAATGAATATATGGCAGCACCACCAGCAGAATGATAGCAGAAACTGATACTACCCAGTAACCAGTATGAACTGCCAGCCTGATTTTTGGAGAAGCATTTCCTGTAATCACTTTTAGTGCCTGGAAAACATAAATATCCAGGAGCACCATAAACCCGATAAAAATCCACCAGAAAGGAGAGTTTCGCATAATAAAGCATCAAATTTAAGTTGCTAAAGAGTTCGGGCATTGTTTTACTGAACACTTATTTTTGCTGTCCGGCAACTTTTAAATTTTCTTTTATGAAGTTTACTTATTACGGCCACTCCTGTTTTGCGGTAGAAACTACTGGCCAGCGCCTTCTTTTCGACCCCTTCATTACTCCAAATGAACTGGCAAAAGATATTGATATAAGCGATATCAAGGCTGATTATATTTTAGTGTCACACGGGCATGAAGACCATATAGCCAATTGTGTGGCCCTTGCAGACAGCACCGGAGCCAAAGTTATCTGCAGCTGGGAAATCTATGCATGGCTGGGCGATCAGGGCATTACCAATGCACATCCCATGAACACAGGTGGCAAATGGGACTTTGGAGCATTTACCGTAAAATGTACAGTAGCGCAACATTCAAGCGGCCTGCCTGACGGGCAATATGGTGGCAACCCGATGGGATTTATTGTAACAAGCAAGGATGGCAGTTTTTATTACAGCGGCGATACGGCACTTACGCTGGATATGCAGCTGATACCCCGCTGGGCTAAATTAGATTTTGCCATTCTGCCCATAGGCGACAACTTTACCATGGACTATGCGGATGCAACAGAAGCCGCAAAGATGATTGACTGCAAGAACATAATTGGCGTACATTTCGATACTTTTGGCTTTATCAAAATTGACCATCAGAAATCGGTTGAGGCTTTTGAAAGTGCCGGTTGTAAACTGACACTGCCTGCAATCGGACAAACGATACATATTTAATAACAATACAATTATTCCGCCCCGGGCGGAAAACGGGCATGGCAAGAATAATAGGAGTAGCAAACCAGAAAGGCGGTGTTGGAAAAACAACCACGGCAATTAACCTTGCTGCAAGTTTTGCAGTACTGGAGTACAAAACCCTGCTTGTAGATGGTGATCCGCAGGCAAACAGTACAACCGGTGTTGGTTTTGACCTGCACAATATCACCCAAAGCCTGTACGACTGTATGGTTAACGAGGCCAGGGCAAAGGATGTTATCCTGAAAACGGAGATTCCCAATCTCGACCTCATCCCTTCGCATATTGACCTGGTTGGTGCTGAAATCGAAATGATCAATTACCCCAACAGGGAAAGTGTGCTTAAAAATATTCTGGACAGCGTCAGAGATGAATACGATTTCATTATTATCGACTGCTCCCCTTCTCTTGGCCTTATCACTGTAAATGCCCTTACTGCATCTGATTCTGTAGCTGTTCCTGTTCAATGTGAGTTCTTCGCCCTTGAAGGATTGGGCAAACTGCTTAATACCATAAAAATTGTTCAAAGCCGGTTGAATACATCCCTGGTGATTGAAGGTATCCTGATGACCATGTACGATGGCCGTTTGCGTCTCTGCAACCAGGTTGTAAGTGAAGTAAGGAGGCATTTTGAAGACATGGTTTTCAGTACGATTATTCACCGCAACTCCAGACTGGCCGAAGCACCAAGTGCCGGCAAACCAGTTATTCTGTACGATGCAAACAGTAAAGGCTCGGTGAACTACCTGAACCTTGCCAAAGAAATCCTGCAGAAGAACGATATGACCAAAATAAAAAACGAAGACAGAATAATTGAGTAGGACTTCATCTTTTCATTATTCTGATTATAAAACTTGTAATGACAAACCCAAAACAAAATAAAGAATTGCTGGGCAAAGGAATCCGCTCATTGCTGCAGAGCATTGACTCTGATTTAAAAACAGGCAGCGGAAACCTGAAAGCAACAGTGGTGGAAAATGCAACCGGCATCAGCAAGATTGCTATTGAGCATATTGAAACAAATCCCAAGCAGCCCCGCCGTGATTTTGATGAACAGGCTTTGAAAGAATTAGCCGAATCCATTAAACTTCATGATATCATTCAGCCTGTAACTGTAACAAAACTTGCTACAGGAAAATTCAGGCTTATTTCTGGTGAAAGAAGGTGGCGGGCATCAAAAATGGCAGGCTTAAAAGAAATTCCTGCGTATATAAGACAGGCTAACGATTCACAACTGCTGGAACTTGCCCTGCTCGAAAACCTGCAGCGGGAAGACCTGAATGCGATGGAAGTTTCTCTCAGCTACAAAAGGATGATGGAAGAGCTTGATTACACACAGGAGCAGGTAGCCGAAAGAATGGGAAAAGACAGGAGTACAGTTGCCAACTTCATCAGGCTGCTAAAATTACCGCCAGATATTCAACTTGCCGTAAGAAGCAACGAACTTACAATGGGCCATGCCCGTGCCCTGATTAATGTTGACACAATTGACAAGCAGTTATATATCTTCAAAGAAATTAAAGAAAAGGGACTATCTGTAAGACAAACTGAGGCCCTGGTCCGCAACCTCTACAAACATGAAGGGCATGTTAAAAAATCTTCAAAAACTTCTTTGCCCTCCGCTTATCAGAGAATAGAAGATAAATTAGCATCGCATTTCAGTACACGGGTAAAATTGAAACACAGCAGAACCGGCAGCGGCCAGATTGTAATTGACTACTACTCGCAGGAAGAGTTGTCGAAAATTCTCCGGCAAATGGATGCGCCACTGGATTAATAAGAACACAGATAAATGAACCTCTCTAAAGTTATTGATATAAAAAAAGCATACCTGCTTATTGCACTTCTGTTAAGCAGTATCGTTTCTTTTTCCCAGGAAAAGGAGCCGGCCATTCTTATAAAGGATAGTACGAAGGTATCGGTTGTAAAAAAAATAAGCCGCTATGATTCAGCCATGCAGGCCCATAGCCCAAGAAAAGCAGCGATAAAATCTGCCATCCTTCCCGGCCTCGGGCAGATTTACAATAAAAAATACTGGAAACTACCGCTTGTCTATGGAGCGTTGGGCACCTGTGGTGGCATCTTTGCATATAATATCAAATGGTATAAGAAAACAAGGTTTGCCTACACCGTTTTGTATAATAAGGACTCGGCCAGTTTTGATAAAGTAGATCCCAAACTCAGGTTTTTAGTGGCCAATAACAGGCTTGATGACCTGCGCTATTACCGGAATGCTTACCGCCGTGATGTTGATTACTCAGCCCTCTTCTTTCTAGTTTTCTGGGGATTGAATGTTGTGGATGCCACCGTTGATGCCCATCTTAAAAGTTTTGATGTAAGTCCTGATTTAAGCCTGCAGGTCAGGCCGGGCTACAGCGAACTGGCCAATACAGGCGGAATCAGCCTTGTGTTGAAAATTGGGAAATAAAATCTCACTCTCACCCCTGACCCTGTTTTTTAATATCCCTACATTTGAACAAATAAATTTTACGCTATGCGGATTGCATTAATCGGTTATGGAAAAATGGGAAAGGCTATTGAGGAAGTTGCTGTACAAAGGGGGCACCAGATAGTGCTAAAGATAGACCAGCCTAACCTGCATGAGTTTACAAAGGAAAACATGGCTAATGCAGATGTGGCCATCGAGTTTACCAGTCCGCATAGTGCTTATGATAACGTAAAAAAATGTCTTGAATTTGGCGTTCCTGTTGTTTGTGGTTCTACAGGCTGGACAGAGAGATTAGAAGAATTAAAGAATTACTGCAAGGATAATAACGGCTCCTTTGTTTATTCAAGCAACTATAGCGTAGGCGTTAATATCTTTTTTGAAGTAAATAAAAAACTGGCTGCTCTGATGGCTCCGCACAATGATTACGAAGTGATACTGGAAGAAATTCACCATACAGCCAAGAAAGATGCCCCGAGCGGTACTGCCATCACACTGGCAGAAGATATTCTGAAGCAACTGGACCGTAAAAAACAATGGGTGAATGACCTGAGTGATAATCCGGAAGACCTTGAAATTATCAGCCAGCGGATTGATCCCACTCCCGGCACACATAGTGTAAAATATTCTTCCGTAATAGATAACATAGAAATAATCCATACTGCACACAACAGGACGGGGTTCGCCACCGGTTCTGTAATTGCTGCTGAGTTCTTATCAGGCAGGAAAGGATTCTTTACAATGAAAGATGTGCTGGGCCTATGAAGCCACTGATCTCACTGGTTTGCTTTTTCATTTTCTCTGTCAGCCCCAGAGCACAACTGAATACTGACAGTCTGAAAGAGATTATTGAATCAGGAAAGACCAGCTATCCGCAAAAAATTGATGCAGCAGTTCATCTTGTTAAAGGCTACCAGCTCAGCAATTTTGATTTAGCAATAATTGAAAGTGATAAGGCGATTGCACTTGCAAGAAGAAACGCTGACTCCTCTAGTGTAGCCGTTTTATTGAGACTACAGGGAGTAGCCAACTACTTCAAAGGGAAATATGATATTGCAGCAACAGATTTTTATACTTCAATCTCCATTTTTGAAAAACTGGATAACCAACAAAAGGAGCTTGCCGCCACTTATAACGATCTTGCCAAGTTATACAGGAAAACAAGAGACCTGGACAAGGCTCTTGAGAACTATAACAAAGCAGATAAGTTATTTCGCCAGTTAAGAGACACCGGCGGCATTGCAATGATATTAAACGAGTCGGGTGTTGTTTTCGAGTATAAGAATGACTTTAAAGAAGCAGTAAACCGCTATTCTGCCTCAATGGCCCTTGCAGAAAAAACAGGCGATTCGCTAAGTGTATCTTATTCTCTAAGCAATATTGCAGGGGTTTATGTTGCAGAAAAAAAATTCGGGCTTGCTGAGAAAAACCTGCTCAGGGCACTGCAAATACGACAACTGCTTAATGACAGTTTTGCCATAGCACTTACCTATTCAGACCTTGGCACCACCATGAATGCAAAGGGAGATTATGCAAAGGCAATTGCTTATCTTCTCGAAAGCAACCGGATAGCTGAAAAGATGAGCTATCCGGAACTACAGTCTAACAACTACAATGAACTATCAGCCTTGTATCAAAAACAGGGAGATTTCAAGCAGGCTTATCTCTGCTATGCAAAAAGAACAGCATTGCGTGACAGTTTGTTTGCAATTGAAAAAACAAAACAGATACAGGAGCTGAATACCAGGTACGAAACATCAAAAAAGGAGCAGCAGATAGCACACCAGCAAAACAGGCTCAGACTGCAAACTTTTTTGTTCATTGGAGTTGCAGGCCTTGTATTACTTTCCACACTTTTGGCTTACTCGTATTACAAACGTTATAAATTAAAAAAGGAAACCCAGCATCAGTCCGAGTTGATGAAGCAGCAGGAACTTGCTGTGAAAGCAGTGCTGGAAGCAGAGGAAAATGAACGGCAGCGTATTGCCAAGGATTTACATGATGGTGTTGGGCAAATGATGAGTGCTGCAAAAATGAACCTGTCAGCTTTTGAAGATGACCTCAGTTTCTCAAACGCCGAACAAAAAAAATCATTTAATAAAATTATTTCCCTTGTTGATGAAAGCTGCCGTGAGGTAAGAAATGTATCACATATAATGATGCCGAATGCTTTGCTGAAAAATGGCCTTTCAGCCGCCATCAAAGACTTTGTCGATAAACTGTCTAACAAAAATCTGAAAGTACAGGTATATACTGAAGGATTGGATGAAAGGATTGACGCAAACATCGAAACCGTTCTTTACAGGGTGATACAGGAATGTGTGAATAATGCTATAAAACATTCCGGTGCCAGCACTCTTGACATTTCGGTTATTAAAGATCAGGATGGCATAAGCGGAACCGTTGAAGACAATGGCAAAGGCTTTGATACCACTGACAAAGAAAAATTTGAAGGTGTAGGTTTGAAAAACATAACTACCCGCATAGAGTACCTGAAGGGAACTGTTGACTTTGATTCATCTCCCGGCAGAGGGACGCTGGTAGCTCTTCATGTACCCTTACAATAAAGCTGAAAAAATTGTACCTTAATTCCTGAACGAACCATTAGCTACATGAAAAGGGAAAAAATAACACTGGGTATTGTTGATGACCACCAGATTGTAATAGACGGCCTGATGTCTTTACTGAAAGGGTATGAAAAATTCAGGTTTGCTTTTGCTACCACAGAGCCAGTCACGGTTACTGATAGGATTGCAGCATCAGACATTGATGTGTTACTTACTGATGTAATGATGCCGGTACTGCCGGGCAACGAACTGGCCAAACTAGTGAAAAAACAATTTCCACATGTTAAAATACTGGCTTTATCAATGAGCGGACAAGGAGACCTTGTTAATGAAATGATAGAACAGGCTGATATTTCAGGTTACGTATTGAAGAATATCGGGAAGCAAGAACTGATTGCTGCGCTGGAGAAAATAGCCGGTGGCGGGATTTATTTCAGTGAAGAAGTAATAAACGAACTGCAAACCACTGCAAGCAAAAAGAAGCAAAAAGAAGAATCGCAATTAACTGCCCGTGAAATAGAAATTATTCAGCTTATTGAAAAGGAGTTTAACAACAAACAGATTGCCGAGACTCTTTTCATTTCAGAACGTACAGTAGAAACACACAGAAAGAATATTTTCCGAAAGACAAATACAAATTCCGTTATCGGTCTTGTGAAATTCGCCTACGAACACCGGCTAATCTGAGAAAGAATCAATACCATTCAAACTTGCAAACAAACAAAAAAGCCACCTGTTTTGCAGATGGCTTTAATTATTTTGTTTGGCTCATTATACTTTAAAGTGGGCGAAAGCCTTGTTGGCTTCGGCCATACGGTGTGTGTCTTCTTTCTTTTTGAAAGCAGAACCTTCACCTTTGCTGGCAGCTACGATTTCGTTAGCCAGTTTATCAGCCATGCTGCGGCCATTTCTTTCACGGCTGTAGCGGATTAACCATTTAATGCTCAAAGAAATTTTTCTGTCGGCACGAACCTCTGAAGGAATCTGGAAAGTGGCACCACCAATACGACGGCTGCGAACTTCAACGGCAGGGGTTACATTGGTTAAAGCTTTTTTCCAAACTTCGTATCCATCTTCATTTGTTTGCTTGGCAACTTTAGCCAGTGCATCATAGAAAATGGTAAAGGCACCGCTTTTTTTACCTTCCCACATCAGGTTGTTTACAAAACGGGTAACCAATTTATCATTATACCTTGGATCGGGTGCTAAAGGGAGTTTTTTTGCTTGTGCTTTCCGCATGAGTGTTAATTTTTATAGTTCTGCTGTAGCTGAATTTCTTCAAGTTTTAAAACTTTACTCAGTACAAATTATGATTGAAATTATTTTTTAGCTTTCTCTTTCTTAGTACCATACTTAGAACGGCTCTTCTTACGGTCTTTGACACCGGCAGTATCGAGAGAACCACGAACAATATGATAACGAACACCTGGTAAGTCTTTTACCCTTCCACCACGGATAAGAACGATTGAGTGTTCCTGCAGGTTATGACCTTCTCCGGGAATGTAGGCAATTACTTCTACCTTGTTGGTAAGGCGCACTTTGGCAACTTTACGGAGGGCTGAGTTAGGCTTTTTAGGTGTAGTAGTATATACCCTTGTACATACACCACGACGCTGAGGACACTGATCCAAAGCCCTTGATTTGCTTTTGGCCCTGATGATTTCTCTTCCTTTTCTTACTAATTGTTGAATTGTAGGCATTCTTAACCCTTATTTTTGGGACGGCAAAGGTAAAGGCGCTGTGGTTAAATTCCAAAAATCATCCAAAATAATCCGCTCAAAAACACAAAATATTTGCCTTTTTTCAGCAAAAAGTCCCGAAATCTGAAGTTTCGGGACTTTTAATTAGTTCAGAATTACCAGCCTATTTCACTGGGTGCATCCAGTTGTAAACATCTTCTGCCCTTGCTACCCGTATATCTGTGAGCCGTTCTTTTACCTTAGTTGCTGTTTTCCAACTATCTGTGGAAAATTTCATTTCAATGTCATTATATTTCAGCTCCTGAACGTAAGAAATAGTGGCGGCAGTACCTGTTCCAAAGATTTCTTTTAACTGGCCATTCTTATACGCTGATACGATTTCATCAATACCAAGCGGCCGCTCTTCTACTTTTAAGCCCATATCTTTCAAAAGTGTAATAACACTCATCCGTGTTACGCCAGCCAGGATAGTTCCCTGACTCAAATCCGGGGTAATTGCGGTATCTCCTATTATGAAAAAAACGTTCATTGTGCCGCATTCCTGCACATATTTATGCTCGGTAGCATCTGTCCATAGTACCTGGTCATAACCACCCATTTTAGCCTGTGCTGTGGGGAACATTGCAGCGCCATAATTTCCGGCAGCCTTTGCATAACCGGCACCACCTTCAGCAGCTCTTACATATTTTTCTTCTACCATCAGCCGCATGGGGGCATTGTAATAAGGGCCAGACGGGCTGAGGATAATCAGAAACTTATATTTGTCCGAAGGCCTTACGCCAATCAGTTCATCTGTAGAAATCATAAAAGGCCGGATGTACAAAGCATTGTCTTCTTTAGAAGGTATCCAGTCTTTATCCAAAGAAATCAATTTCGCCATGCCATCAACAAAGATTTCTTCCGGCACTTCCGGCATTTGCATCCTTTGTGCGGATACATTGAACCGCTTAAAATTATCATAAGGACGAAAAATGTAAGCATTACCAGCAGCGTCTTTATAAGCTTTGATACCTTCAAAAATTGCCTGCCCATAATGCAATACTGCCATTGCAGGTGTAAACGTAAGCGGGCCATAAGGCTTTATTTGCACATTTTTCCACTCACCATTTTCATAATCAGCTTCCAGCATATGGTCAGTAAAAACTTTTCCAAAGGGAAGATTGTCAAAATCAACTTCAGGTAACCTGCTCTTCTGCACTTTTGTTACCGGAATATCCATTGTTGCCATCATAATAGTATATTTTTGGGGATTCAAATAAACGAAAAAAAGCTAACAGTCATTAGTGATTATTATCAACCTTTTATGGATTTAAATCATATCGAACTATCACCACAATCAGTTGCAGAACTGTATGCTTCTGTGCTAATACAATCTGGTGACAATAATACCATTTTTTCAGTAGCTAAGGAGGAAACAGTTCATAAAAAAACTACAGTAAATGAAATATGGAAATCGCTTGGCAACAATCAAAGAAACATCCTGATAATTGTAAACAACAATGAAGCTGTTCATATACCTGATAATGAACTTACATTGCTGACCAGCATCCTTAACGCCTGTAAGTTTACAGTGGCTGATGTTGCCATTGTAAACATCAACAATCATCCTGATGCCGGTTATAAAGAACTGACAACTTATTTTAACAGCCGCTATACTTTGCTGTTTGGAACAGAACCTGCTTCATTTGGCCTGCCTATGAGTTTCCCGCATTTCCAGGTACAATCATTTAATAATTGCACTTATCTTTTCTCTCCTGCCCTCTCAATTATTGAAAACGAGAGAGAGCAAAAAAGAAAACTCTGGGAGTGCCTGAAAAAGATTTTCAATATTTAGAACCAATAATGATGAAACTGATATTCGCTACTAACAATCTGCACAAAGTGAATGAACTGCGTCCGCTTGTTGATGCCAAATACCAAATTATCACTTTAAAAGAAGCCCGGTTAGACATTGATATAGCTGAACCGTTTGACACATTGGAGGAAAACGCTTCTGCAAAATCCGGCACTATTTTCGACCTAACAGGCATTAACTGCTTCAGCGAGGACACAGGGCTGATGGTGGATGCCCTGAACGGTGAGCCGGGGGTTAAAAGTGCCCGTTATGCCGGTGAAAAATGTTCTTTTGATGACAATGTTGAAAAATTGCTGGCCAATATGGAAGGCAAAACGAACAGGTCAGCCCGGTTCAAAACTGTAATTTCGCTGATACTTAACGGGGAAGAGTCCTTTTTTGAAGGTATCTGCGAGGGAAAAATAACAGATTCCCCCAAAGGAAACGGTGGCTTTGGTTACGACCCTGTTTTTATACCTCATGGCAGTGATAAGACTTTTGCCGAAATGAGCCGGGATGAAAAAGCAACTTTCAGCCACAGGGCTAAGGCAACTGAGAAATTTGTTGCATTTTTGAACAAATTATAAACAACCGACTGATTTTGATACCTGAACGCAACCAAAATATTACAGAAAGCGACTTAATAAACGGATGCATAGACGGAAACCGCAGAATGCAGGAAGAACTCTACCGCAGGTTTTCTCCCCGTATGTATGCCGTTTGCCTCCGCTATGCGGGAAACGGTGAAGAAGCACAGGATATATTGCAGGATGGCTTTATTAAGGTCTTTAAAAAACTCGAAAGTTTCAGGGGCGATGGTTCTTTTGAAGGCTGGATTCGCAGGATTTTTGTAAACACTGCCATTGAGCATTTCAGACGCAAAAAATACCTAACCCCGGTAACTGAAAAGGAAGAAAACACAATTGAGGGGAACTACGCTTCGGCTCTTGATGACCTGGGAGCAAAAGATATTATGGCACTTGTGCAGCAATTGTCGCCCGGCTACCGCACTGTTTTCAATATGTATGTAGTCGAAGGGTATTCTCACAAAGAAATTGGCGATATACTGGGCATCAGCGAAGGGACAAGTAAATCGCAATTGTCAAGAGCAAAAGTGATATTGCAGGACATGGTAAGAAAACACCTTGACAAAAACAGAGGTTAAAATGAACAACAGCATACAAAATAAACTTCTTGACCATGAGGTAAATCCTCCGGAGGCTGCATGGGAAAGAATTGCTGTTGAACTGGCTGACATCAATTTATCAAATAAGATTTCGCCTGCATTTGCAAATACTGAGGTAACACCACCTGAAGGAACCTGGAATAAGATTGCAGCGGCTTTGGATGACGATTATTTCACGGAAACCATAGCTGCGAAATTAGCCACTGCTGAGGCATACCCTCCGGCAGGTGCCTGGAAAACTATCGAAGTCGCTATAAACATCTCTCAACAAGTCACACCTGTAATCAAAGGTAAATTCTTTCCTTTCTGGAAGTATGCTGCAGCAGCCGTTGTTACCAGTGCTCTGGTCTGGGGAGGTATTACTCTTATTAATTACAAGAATAAAACTGAGGGGATATCTTCTGCATATACTAAAACTGACACAGACAATTCCCATCAAAATACCGAGACTGGTGACATTAATACGACCGACCCGGCAACTACAAACTCCACAGCAGCAACAACTGCTGAAGATGAAATCCGTAACGATGCCGCATTAGAAGCAAGCAAAAGAGTATATGCCAGTGTGGATGTGCCGAAACTGAAAAGCAGGATTTCCAACGCAGCCAATTTTTATTTTGCCCCTGATGATGCACTCAGCATGAACGTTACATCTGGCAACCTGCAACCGGATGCAGCAGATGAAAACTCTTTGTCAGACAGATATTATATGATGATAACAACTGAAGGAAAAGTAATAAGAATGTCGAAAAAACTGGGACATCTTGCCTGTTGTATTTCTGGCGAAGACCATGACACTGAATGTGTAAACCAGCTAAAAAGATGGCAGGAAAAACTGGCCAAACAGCCCGGCACTCACTCACCCGGCAACTTCTCTGATTTGCTGGACCTGGTTTGTGCCCTTGAAGAAAAATAAACAGTATCACCACATTTACCGAAACATTTACAATGGCAAGAATTAAAATCGTATTGCCCGAGAAATTTTCTTTTAACTGCAAAATCCCCATTCGCATTACAGATATAAATTACGGAGGCCATGTAGGTAACGATGCGTTTCTGTCAATCATTCATGAAGCAAGGATGCAGTTTTTACAACATCATGGATATAGCGAAATGAACCTTGGAGGAGCAAGCATGATTATGGCTGATGCCGCCATTGAATTTAAAGGAGAACTATTTTATGGTGATGTGGTAACCGTATCGGTCTCAGCAACCGATTTCAGTAAAGCCGGATTCGATTTAGTTTATTTACTTGAAAAAATAAATGATGGAATCAGGAAAACTGCAGGTACAGCAAAAACCGGAATGATCTGCTACAACTATGATACTAAAAAAATTATAGCCATCCCCGAAGAAGCCAGGCAGAAACTGACTGAAGCGTAAACTTAAATACTACCAGGCTATACCATAATCTTCGCCATGGTTACTGCTTCCCCCCCACATGCTGCCATGTTTCCAGTCGAAGAAAATAGCATTAATAGGGCCGCTGGTTCTGTCATCAAAAGATAATGTATAACCCATTTTCGTTAGCTGATTCCTGACTTCGTCCGGTGTTTTATCGTTCAATAATATATGCCCCTGTCTCGGTTTCCTGTCAGAGGTCTTACTGCCACCTAATGACAGCCATAACTGATTGGTATTAATATTGGCAGCCTCCGTGGCCTGTTGAACTGTCATCCCGAACTCAACAACATTCAGAAAGAATTGCAGCAGGTTCTGGTCTTGCGTATCGCCACCTTGTACACCAAAAGCAAGGAAAGGTTTCCCGTCTTTGATTGCAATTGTCGGTGTCAACGTAACTCTCGGTCTTTTGCCCGGAGCCACCACATTAAACGGATTAATTGAAGAATCCAATACGAAGCTTTGCATCCGCTGGCTCATCCCCACTCCCGTATTACCAGCGATGCAGGCAGGTATCCACCCGCCGCTGGGAGTTATGGAAACTATCCAGCCCTCCTTGTCAGCAGCTTCTACTGTAGTTGTGCCCCGCCATAATCTGTCAAAATAAAAGCTCTCATCATCAGCATTTACGGCCACTGAACCGGCATCATGTCTGGGCATGAAGTCGCCTGAGTGTTTATAATTACTGTCAGATAAAGCATTGTGCTGCTGCAAATATTTTTCAAATGGGTTTATGTTAATGCCCATGAACGGATAAGGGTTTCCCGGAATAAAAAACATATTTTTTTCCGGGTTAATTAATGCTGCCCTTTGTTTTGCATACTCTTTATTCAGCAGTCCTTTTACCGGTACAGAAGGAGAAAACCCGGGGTCACCATAATAAAAATCCCTGTCGGCAAAAGCAAGGCTCATAGCCTGGTAAACAGTATTGATATATGGAACACTGTTATAGCCCATTGCTTTTACATCAAAATTTTCAAGGATGTTAAGGCCCTGTAACATCGCCGGCCCTTGTGTCCATTGCTGTAATTTATATACATCGATGCCTTTATAATTAACACTAAGCGGAACCTCTTCAACTGGTTTCCAGGCGGCAAGATCATCCATAGTAATCAGGCCGCCTTGTTCCTGACAACCCCGTACAAACTCTCTGGCAATATCTCCTTTGTAAAAGCGGTTATAAGTAGCCATGATTGCATCCTTACGGCTCTTCTTTTGTTTTAATGCAGCCTGCTCGGTTTCCACCAATTTCCTGAGAGTTAGCAATAAATCATTTTGTACAAATATTTCTCCCGCCTCAGGAGCTTCCCTTTTCTCACCGAAGTGTGGCAACAATACTTTTTTACTATATGGCCATTCTTTTATCCTTGCTTTGCTTCGTTCTATACTGTTGGCCGTTTGTGCATCAATGGGATAACCTTTCGCCATCTGCATGGCAGGCTCCAGCACCTCTTTCAGACTCATAGTGCCATATTCTGCCAGCATGTAACATAATCCGCCCGGAGTTCCGGGTGTTACGGCTGCCAACGGCCCATATTCAGGAGGGAAATTATATCCTTTGTTTTTAAAAAAATCAGGCGTAGCCCCTGAGGGAGCAACACCCAGGGCATTTATGGCAATTACTTTTTTAGTTTTTGGGTTATAGATCAGAGCCTGCGTTTCGCCACCCCAACTAAGCACATCCCACATAGTGCAGGTGGCAGCCAGCATGGCACAGGCAGCGTCAACAGCATTTCCTCCTTTCTGAAAAATGATTGCCCCTGCAGTAGCAGCCATAGGTTTTCCGGTGATGGCCATCCAGTTTTTTCCATGCAAAGGTGGTTTTTGTGTTTGTTGGGCAGAAGCAGAAATAATGGTAACCTGGAAAATATAAAGAAGAAGCTTTTTCATAACGCAGTGTTTCTGCATTAAAGTTAAGCTGATGTTTACTAAAAAAAGAAACCGCCCTTGTTGAGGGCGGCTGGTTCTTCAAAAAGAATTTATTTATGCAGATTGTTCAAACTTAAGCAATACACCGGCTGCTGTATAAGTAGCTTCGTATTTCAGGCTGCCACGCATAAAGTGTGCTTTCCAGGTGCCGTCATTTCTCAATTTCCACTCATATACATTATCAGACGGGAAACGCTGACGGAATGCATCGAGCACAACCTGCGGAACAGGGCCGTCTGTACAAATAACAGAATGAGATGTCTGGTTGCCGCTGTCATCAAAGCCGGCAGAGTGGCGCTGACTGCTGTGGTTAAACTGAGCTTCAAAACTGCTGCTGCTATGGCGCTGCCATTCGACTGATGTAGCCCCGCTGAAATTACTGGCAAGTGCTGTACGAGCTGCTGCCGGTACTGCAGATGCATCAACCACATTGGCTGTGCCGGAACCGTTTGAATTATCTTCAATTGCTGATTTTGAGCAGGCTGTAAGGGTCATTGCGGCAAATACGGCGATGATAATAGTGTTTTTCATAATGCTATTTTTTGTTTTTTGATAATTAATACACAGAATGGTAAACACAAGGCATTATTTTGTAACCATGATTTGAAAAAAAAGATACATTTGCTAAAATTTACTCTGATGAAATTGTTTGTAGCCGGCCTCCCCAACGATATGGATGATGCTGAATTAGAAGAATTCTTTGAAAAATTTGGTACTGTTACCTCCGTTAAGGTGGCTATGGACAGGGAAACCGGGAAAAGCAGGGGTTTTGCTTTTGTGGAAATGCCCCTTGAAACTGAGGCAAGAGAAGCTATTGAAGGCCTGAATAACCTCGCAATTGGCCGTAAAACACTCGTTGTAAAACAAGCTGAAGAAAAGCCCGGAGGTGGTGGTGGCGGATACGACCGTGACCGTCGCAGCGGTGGTGGCGGATTCAACAAAGGCGGCGGCGGTGGATATAATAAGGGTGGCGGTTTTAACAAAGGAGGCGGTGGCGGATATAATAAAGGCGGCGGCGGATATGACCGTGACCGTCGCAGCAGGTACTGAAATCTTTCCCATATATGTATAAATTAATTGTTAGGCTAATGCTGACTTCATTAGCCTTTTTGTTATTTCAGCCCGGCTCATCCGGGCAGAATGTACAGCCTTTCAATCTACCCGATTCAGTAAAAGCAGTACAATTTCTATCCGAGTTTTCAGTTTCGTCTGTAAAAAACAGGAAAGAAGCATCAGCCGGCATAAAAACTGACATCATTACTTTTTCTTTTGAAGCAGAGAAAAATGAAAGAGAAATCAGTTTTGAATTTCCTGAAACTGCAAAACTGGTTACAACAGGCTCCGGTGTGGAAATTGAAGATGGCGAACTTGAATGGAAGTATGACTGGGCTATAAATGAAAAATATAAATTACTCCTTTCCATAGCACAGGATTCTGCCGGAAATTTCCTCTTGTATTCTGGTTATGTTTTTTTGCCCAAAGAAAATAAGTGGAAGTTCATCGGCACATGTAAGGTTGAAGGCCGCTGGAACAGTATTCTGCAACCATCAGCATTTAATACAATCGGAAAAAAGAATGCTGTTAATGCCAGTTTTGTACAGGCATGGGTACAGCGGAGTACCGGAGGCTGGAAAAACCTGCTTGACAATAATCTGACCAGTCCAATAATAAACCTCGCATCGCATATTGACAGTGCAGCCCGCGATAACGATGAGATTGCAATTATCAAAAACGCCATCGAAAAGAAATTAACAGATGCTGCAGAAAGCAGAGACGATGTTTTTTACAAAATTATTTCTGAAGGCAATGGAGCAAATATTAATGTTACCGATACTGTAACTGTATATTACAAAGGAACATTGTTTGGCACCAATGAAGTATTCGACCAGACAAAAGATAAACCGGCCACTTTCCCTTTGAACAGATTGATAAAAGGCTGGCAAATAGGACTGCCGCTTTGCAAAGTGGGATCAAAAATAAAGATAGTTATCCCCTCTGCCCTCGCCTATTCAATCCGCACAAGGTCACCAAAAATTCCTCCCAACAGCATCCTGGAGTTTGAAGTGGAAGTGCTGGAAGCAAAGAAATCAAACTGATGTTTATTCCTGGTAAAGTATGGTACAGGAATAAGGGTTCATGTCAACAGATTTCAGCAGGCCTGGCACAGGCATATCTTCGTCATTAAAAGGAGCTGCTTTATAATTGTGAATAAACTGTTTCCAACCGCCAAGCAGTTTAATCCTTCTTTTTTCCGAACTGCCGTTCAGGTACACCCGGATTTTTTTCCATTTATCACCAACAGCAGCACCGTTAATTTCATATACAATAAACCCCGGTGTGCCCATATCAAGGAAACTAATATTCTCTTTTATTGATGTTGCATCTGCCATACGAAAAGCCGGATGCTCTTTCCGCATTTTGATAAGGGTCTTTACATACTCAAACACCTCTTTGTTCTTTGTCTTCAAATCCCAGTCAATTGCGTTGATACTGTCTGGTGAATTGTAAGAATTCTCCACTCCTTTCTTATTCCTCAAAAACTCAGTTCCGGCATGAAGAAAGCTGATACCTTGTGATGTAAGTACAATTGATAAAGCCAACTGGTGCATACGCTGGCGTTCTTCTGCTGTCGCAGATTTTGCAGAAATGGCAAGTTTATCCCACAATGTATGATTATCGTGGCACTCACAGTAAGTAATGGTCCGGTACGGCTGCACAGCATACGGGGCATTTGAGTAGTTAATCTTTGTATATTCAACCTGAGGATGCTGACAAGCTGCTGTAATGCCAAACCTGATACTTTCGTCAGTTCCAGGCTGACCGCTTGCAAAGCCTTTCTCATCATGCACAAACACACTTCCTTTAATACCATCCCTGATGTCATCGCTGAAAACAGCAATACGGTCCAATTTATAAGCGTTAGCTTTTAATGCCCGCAGCGAGTCGGGCAAAGGTGATGCACCTGCCGTCCAGCCTTCACCATATAAAAGAATGTCTGGTTTAATCTTGTGCAATTCTTTTGAAAGCTGGTTCATTGTTTCAATATCATGTACTCCCATCAGGTCAACCCTGAAACCGTCAATATGATATTCCTGCACCCAGTATTTCATAGATTCAATCATGAACTTCCGGAACATTGGTCTTTCACTGGCAGTTTCATTTCCGCAGGCTGTTGCATCAGAAAACTTTCCATCCTTAGTATGCCGGTAATAATAACCGGGCACTAACTGATTAAAGTTTGACCGCTCAGTCAAAGCGGTATGATTATACACCACGTCCATCACCACCTTCATACCGTTTGCATGAAAAGCCTGCACTAATTTTTTGAACTCCTTAATCCTGGTCAACCCATCATATGGGTTTGTGGCATAAGAACCTTCCGGAATATTATAATTCAGCGGATCGTACCCCCAGTTATAACTGGCTGCAGAAGCCGTTTCATCAACAGAACGGAAATCGAAAACCGGCAGCAGGTGAATATGTGTAACCCCCAGTTCTTTCAGGTGAGAAATTCCTGTTGATGCGCCGCCGGTATTTTTTGTTCCAACCTCAGTTAATCCTATAAACTTTCCCTTATTTTTTATTCCTGATGATGGTGAGATACTGGCATCCCTTACATGCAGCTCATATATTACCGCATCCGTTTTATTTTTAAAAGCAGGACTTTTATCTGTCATCCACCCCTCGGGATTTGTCTTGCCAAAGTCAGCGACCATAGCCCTTTGTCCGTTTGCACCGCAGGATCTGGCATAGGGGTCAGCCACTTCATTGCTCCATACACCTTTTATCTGAACCCTGAAAGTATAAAACGTACCGGCAAGGTTTCCATTTATGGTTGCCACCCATGTGCCTCCTGTACTTTTCTTCATGCTTACCTGCCTGTTTGCACTGCCAGAAAGCCCGTCACTATAAAGCAGCAGTTGTGCTTTTTCTGCTACCGGAGACCAGATTTTAAATACCGACTTTACTTTTGAATAAGTAAGTCCAAGGTCGTTGCCGTTATAAACAGGATACCTGCTGTAATCTGTTTGTTGTGCGGCAAGCGAAAACATGCGGGAAATAATACTCACCATCAGTATTACTTTCTTCATAATAATATTTTTCAAAACCAAAGGTAAATTCATCCGAACATAAAACTTATGTAACTTACAACAGTTTTTCAACCAACCATTGCCATATGAACAGGAAGTTTATTACAACATCTGTCTTGCTTCTTACAGCCGCTTTTGTTTATGCACAGAATTATATTACCCTTCACGAAGATTGTAACTATGGTGGCAAAAGTTATTTCCTGGAAGCCGGGACATACAAAATGTACCAAATGAGAATAGGGAACGACCGATTGTCGTGTATCCAGATACCTTACGGGTTTAAGGTTACAATTTATGAGAATGATGATTTCTACGGCAAATCGAAAACATATACCGGCAATGCACCTTGCCTCGAAACAGAATGGAATGACATGGCATCTTCCATAGTTGTGGAAAACTCAAACTACCAGCAGGGCAATCCTTCTGATTATGTGGTTTTTTATAATGATTGCTATACAAGAGGTTATTACCGCAGCCTGCGGCCGGGGACATATAAAGGCAGCGACCTTGGCGAACTGAAAAACAATATTTCTTCTTTCTACATTTATGGCAATCTGCGGGTAAGGGTTTATACCAGTAATGAATTGGCAAACGGCTACTACAATACATTTGAATCATCGCAGAGCTGCCTTAGTAATACTTATAATGACAAAATCAGTTCCCTTGTTATCGAATACAAGCCGAATACAGGTTCGGGAAACAACAATGGCAATATGGGAAGCAGCGGGAACTTTGCCACTTTTTATTCTGAATGTAATTACGGGGGAAATGCAATCAGGCTGCAGCCGGGTTATTACTCAGGCGAGAAACTTGGAATGTTCAAATACTCCATTGAATCGGCTCAAATTCCTTCTAACCTTCAGGTAAAAGCCTATATTAATAACGAGAGCCTCTATGGAGATTCAAGGATTATATCAGGAAATTCCAGTTGTTTTGATTATAATCTCAAAGACAAAATCGGATCCCTGGTTATTGAAACAAAAAGTGGCTATAATAGCGGCAACAGCAACCTGCCCACCTACGATGCAGTTGTACTTTACACCGATGCCAATTACAAAGGACAATCCTCATACCTGTTACCAGGCTCTTACTCGTCTATGGCGCAGGCAGACGGATTTCCAACACAAGCACTGAGTTCATTACATGTTCCTCCGGGCTTCAGGGTGGTTATTTATGAAAATGAAAACTTCGGAGGCAAATCAATGACAATTACTAGTTCAAGGTCTGGCTTCGCTTATACAAACTGGAACGACAGGGCTGCATCCATAAAAGTGTACAGGGATTAATCTTCCTTTAAGGCGTTTCTTAATGCCCTGACCTCATCAGGGCTGATAGCATTATTGGTATAACTTTCCGCAGAATTTTCAAATGCCGGGTGAACAAAATCCATCTGTGAATTTATTTTTCCCCGCAAAGAAGAATGAAACTCTGTACAACCGGTTTTTTGCGCCAGCATTTTAATATTATCAACTCTTACACCACTGCCTGGCATAATGATAATCCTGTCACCAGCCAATTTATTCAACTCAGCAATCAGCTCCAATCCATCAGGAGCTGCAGCCTGCTGGCCCGATGTCAGGATTCTTTCGCATCCTATCTGTATTAACTGCCCCAGAGCTTCCAATGGTTCTTTACAACGGTCAAATGCCCGGTGAAATGTAACTCCCATCGGATAAGCTGCTTCCACCAGCAAACTGTTACGCTTCATATCAATTGTCCCGTCTGCATTCAGCATTCCAATTACAACGCCATCACAGCCAGATTGTTTAAATATCCTGACATCACGGAGCATGATTTCAAACTCCTCTTCAGAATAAAGAAAATCGCCGCCACGGGGCCGGATGATTGGGAATAACTGAACTTTAAATTTTTCCCGGCAAAGCTGCACTGTACCATAAGAAGGAGTTGTACCACCTTCGGCAAGATTGGCACATAACTCAATGCGGTCTGCACCACCTTCAACAGCCGATTTCGTAGTGCTGTAATCGGATGTAGCTATTTCGATGATAAATTTTTCACTTTCCATTTTACTTCATTATATATTTAGCAGCCATCAGTTTTTCATTTGCAGCATTTTTAATCGCAAAACTGAATCCCTGGTGAATGGCGTAAGTTCCCACCTGCCCTTTCTTATTGATTGCCAAAAAAGCAACCTGGATATCCTTAGCTTTCTCCTTTTTGATCCTTATGATTTTCTCCACAACCTTTTTGCAGGCTGCCTCTGGCGATAACCCTTGCCGCATTAATTCCACTACCGAATGTGAACCTGCTACCCTTATTACATCTTCGCCCTGGCCAGTCGCAACACAAGCCCCTACTTCGTTATCAACAAAAAGCCCTGCACCAATAATTGGTGAATCACCTAACCTGCCACGCATCTTAAATCCGGCACCACTTGTAGTACAGCTTCCGCTTAAGTTACCATTTGTATCCATCGCCAGCATACCAATTGTATCATGGTTCCATCCACCATCTTCAAGACGGGCAGGAGCAAATGGCCCATGACCCGTTTTCTTATTCTCAACATTTATCACGGGTGGTTTGTATTCTGAGCTTTTAAGCCAATTGTCATAGGCTTCCCGGGCATGAGGAGAAAGTTTCTGCTCTTCGAGTGGAAATCCTTCGGCTATAGCAAACTGCTGAGCCCCTTCGCCAACAAGCATAACATGCGGTGTTTTTTCCATCACCCGCCTGGCAACCGAAACAGGGTGTTTAATACGTTCAAGAAACGCTACGCTGCCACAATTAAAATTTTCATCCATGATACAGGAGTCAAGCGTAACAAATCCATCACGGTCAGGATTGGCGCCTAATCCTACGCAGCAATTCTGAGAGGCTTCAGTAACCAACACTCCTTTTTCAACAGCATCTAATGCTCTGCCCCCGGCCTTCAAAATCTCCCAGGCTGCTTTGTTGGCTTCCAGCCCAGCATCCCAGGTGGAGATGACGACAGGCTTCCCCTTTACTGACTGAATTTCTGATGCTGAAATGGCATTTCCAAATAATAACCCTGCAGAACCAAGCGCCGAGGATTTAATAAATCTTCTTCTGTTAAACATAGTATGGCAATAATCAGCCGAAATTAAAACATTCAAATTCAACAGCATAAAAACATTAACAAAATCTGTGAATATCAAATTTGATGTTTAAACATTGATTATTTATCTTTGTGTTACAATTATAAGAAATGAAAATAGAAATTATATCCGGAAGTCCCCGCAACGGCAGTGTAACACACAGAGCAGCCCTTTATCTTAAAGAGTGGTTTTCAAAAAACACATCTCATACAGCCAGCATAATTTCCTTACAGGAATGGCAGGTGCCGCCCATTCAGTCTGTTTGGGTATCGCCTGATAAAGCACCGGAAAACCTGAGACCTCTTGCAGAAAGAGTTTTTCAGGCAGATGCATTTATATTGGTAACACCAGAATATAATGGCAGCTACTCTCCTGCCATGAAAAACCTGCTCGATCATTTTCCAAAGCAACTACATAAACCTTTTGGTATAATAACTGCATCACCCGGTGCAATGGGCGGCATGCGGGCCTCACAGCAATTACTGCTGCTGGTTCCTGCACTTTTTGGTATTACATCTCCCAATATGCTGATAATTCCTGCAATAGATAAAAAGTTTAATGAGGATGGTACTTTAGCAGACGAAAGCTTTCTGAATGCGATTCATACTTTTACTACTGAGTTCTTATGGCTGGCTGAACGCTTAATAAACAACAAATAAAAAAGGAGTATTAAATGAAACCACTTAAAACAATTGAAGCTATCATTGCTCCACCACCTGCACACATGGTTGGAGATGGTTTCAGAGTACATGGTTTTTTCCCCGGCGGAAAAATTGGCAAACAAAGGATGAGCCCTTTTTTCCTGATGGATTATAATTCTAAAGTTGATTTCTCCCCCACAAATAATCCCCGTGGTGTGGGTGTGCATCCGCACAGGGGATTTGAAACAGTGACCATTGCCTATCATGGCAAAATTGCCCACCACGACAGTGCAGGCCACAGTGGTGTGATAAGTGAAGGTGATGTACAATGGATGACAGCGGCATCAGGTGTATTGCACAAGGAGTACCATGAAAAAGAATTCAGCCAGAAAGGCGGTGCATTTCAAATGGTGCAACTATGGGTAAACCTGCCTGCAAAACATAAAATGAGTGCTCCAAAATACCAGGAAATACCCAACGCAATAATGGGCAAATACTTTCTGGAGGATGGCAGCAGTCATATTGAAATAATCGCCGGCGAGTATAATGGGACTAAGGGACCTGCCTCAACCTTTACTCCGGTAAACCTGCAAAATGCAAAATTGAAAAAAGGGGCTTCTGCCACATTCAGTTTTCCCGCTAGCAACAATACAGGAATGCTGGTGGTTCAAGGCAGCGCTGTAATAAACGGCAGCAATGTTGCTACTGACAATTTTGTACTTTTTAAAAACGAAGGAGAAGAAATAAATATTGAAGCCACAGAGGATGCCATTATTCTGGTACTTTCAGGAGAACCTATAGAAGAGCCCATTGCACAATATGGCCCCTTCCTGATGAATACATGGCAGGAAATTGAAAAGGCAATAGCAGATTTTAATACAGGTAAATTTGGGATGCTGGAAGATTAGTGAGACGCAATCCGGGAGCCCTGAGGAAGAGAAATCAGAAAAGTACAACTCAGGACTCCTGGTTATTTCTTTTTTCTATGAACTTTTCAAGACTCTTTCTCGCATTCATTTGAATTCGTTTCTTCATAAAGTTTGTCCAGCCAAATAGTACTCCTTTCAAGCCAAACGCCTGGGCAGCCCATTTGCTCAGTTTAAATCCATCACTATGTTCAATGATTTTTCCATCTTTGAACCTCATATAAGCCTTGATGTGATTTACCACTTTCCTGCCGGTTTTTGAGAAAATATAACTGGCCGTCCAGTTGCAGGTGGCGTATTCCTCATCCAGTAATTTTATGTTAGAAAATGTGAGTTTAAAATCAAATGCATGGCGGCAGAGCATTTCCCACATGGCTTTCACATCATCGCCTTCCAGCAGACCAAAGGCCGGATCGCTGAAGATAATATCATCGCTCAGGCAACTGTTCATCGTTTGGTGGTCGAGTTTTTGAAACGCTGTATAAAAGGTTTCAATTATTTGCGCATTCGTTTGCATAATGGTAACTGGTGGTATTGTGCTAAATTAGCTCAATAAATTTAAAGACGATGAGGTTCCTTAAAACGATTTGCCTGTTGTTTGTTGCCACCAGTATTTTTTCACAAGAATTGAAAATTATTCCTAAACCGGTGGAAATAAAAAGAGATAATGGCTCCTTCCTGTTAACAAAAGAAATACTGATTGAACATAGTATTTCCACTAAAAAAGAAGCTTCATTTCTTCATAACTACCTGAAGAGTTATTATGGGTTAGATCTTCAGCTTACCACCAGTAATAAAGAGAAAAAAAAATCGATATTGTTAATTTCAGCAGGAGAACAGGAGCAGAAAGGATTGTATGAATTGACATGCAGCAGTAAAGGCATTCTGATTGCTGGCGACAATGAAGGCGTTTTTTACGGTATTCAATCCCTCATCCAGCTTCTTCCAATCCAAAATCCAAAATCTAAAATCCAAAATTTACAAATCCCCCAACTCACTATCACCGACTACCCCCGCTTCCAGTACCGCGGCATGCACCTTGACTGCTGCCGCCATTTCTGGCCGGTTGATTTTGTAAAAAAATATATTGACTACCTCGCCTTACATAAGTTCAACACTTTTCACTGGCATCTTACTGACGACCAGGGCTGGCGTATTGAAATAAAGAAGTATCCTAAACTCACATCAGTAGGTGGCTGGCGCAACGGCACCATCATTGGCCGCTATCCGGGTACAGGAAACGATGGATTAAAATACGGAGGGTATTATACTCAAGAACAAATAAAAGAGATTGTTAAGTATGCCGCCGACCGCTATATCAATGTAATACCAGAGATTGAAATGCCCGGTCACTCATCTGCTGCTATTGCAGCTTATCCAGAACTGAGTTGTTTTCCTGATGAACCCACAATTAACTTTTACCCGAAACAATGCGAATGGAGCGGCGATAAAACCGGTAAACAGGTACAGCAAACATGGGGAGTGTTTGATGATGTGTTTTGTGCCGGGAAGGAAAATACTTTCACATTCATGGAAGATGTGATGGAGGAAGTACTGGCACTGTTTCCTTCAAAATATATACATGTGGGCGGTGATGAATGTCCGAAGGAAAACTGGAAACGTTGCAGCAAATGCCAGCAGCGTATAAAAGATAACAACCTGAAAGACGAACATGAACTACAGAGTTATTTCATACAGCGGATGGAAAAGTACCTGAACGGCAATGGCCGAACACTTATTGGCTGGGACGAAATATTGGAAGGTGGCCTTGCCCCAAACGCCGTAGTAATGAGCTGGCGGGGCGAAGCAGGCGGCATAGAAGCAGCAAAGCAAAACCATGATGTGATAATGACACCCGGCAACCCGGTTTACTTCGATTTCAGCCAAAGCGAAAACGAAGACAGCATAACCATTGGCGGCTACAATCCCATTGAAAAAGTATATGCATATGACCCGGTACCAAAAGAACTGACCGGGGAACAGGCCAGGCATATTTTAGGAGCACAGGCCAATCTTTGGACAGAATACATCGGTAATACTAAAAAAGTTGAGTACATGATACTTCCCCGCATGGCCGCATTAAGCGAAGTATTGTGGAGCCAAAAAGAAAAAAAGGATTGGAAGAATTTTGAAACAAGATTAGCAGAGCAGTTTAAGAGATATGATTTGTGGAAAGCGAATTACAGTAAAGCGTATTATGATTTGAAAGCAACAGTCACCCCTGATAAATCTAATGATGGAGTTAATTGGAAAATTGAAACAAATTTTAAAAATGGATTTATCGGCCATACACTAACAAAAGGATCTAGCACTCCTTTACGATATAATAAGCCATTACAAATTAAAAAAACGGATACCAGACAAGTATGTTTATTCGTGGACAACAAGCCGATTTCTTGTGTTAATCAAACGTTCCATTTCTCTAAATCCACCGGCAAAAAAATAACACTCACAACCTCACCTTCTTCTAAATATCCCGGCGATGGTGCTTTTACTCTGATAAACGGTGTGATTAATGAAAAAGGCATGGCAAAAAGCAAAGAATTCCTCGGCTTTAGTGGTAACGACTGCGAAGTGATTATTGATTTAATAAAACCAGAAACTATCAGCAAAGTAGTGATTCATGGTCTGCGCCAGGAAGGCAGTTGGATATGGCAACCGCAGACAGTTGAAGCATTTGCCCTGAATGAAAAAGGCGAATGGCGGTCTTTGGGACTTACAGATGATTTTGCCGGTAAAACAAATGGGACTATGACCCTTGACTTTGAATCAGTAAAAACTCAACAGGTAAAAGTGCTGATAAAAAACTGGGGCGAAATACCAACCGGCAACCCCGGAGCAGGTAATAAAGCATGGCTTTTTGTAGATGAGATAGAAGTAAATTAATTAGAAATATAGGCTTAGAAACTGCAATAACCTGCAAAAAACCGCATAAACCTTCACTTTAAAACTTTAAATTTGTGAAGCAAAAAAACAAACCAATGGCAAAAAAAGCCGCTGCCTTCGACCTCACCGACAGCTTTGAAAAAATTCCGGTAAAGATTTTTAATACCCCGAAAGATGGTTCTCTTTTCGTGGCAAAAGAGATTGCCGCCATCATCAGGGAGAAGCAAAAGAAAAAAGAAAAATGTGTGCTGGGCCTTGCTACCGGCTCTACTCCTATTACGCTGTATGCGGAACTGGTGCGTATGCACAAAGAGGAAAAACTAAGTTTTAAAAACGTTATCACTTTCAACCTCGATGAGTATTACCCGATAGATAACGATGCACTACAAAGTTACAACCGGTTTATGCGGGTTAACCTTTTCAATCATATTGACATTAATCCCAAAAACATTCATATCCCCAACGGGGAAATAAACAAAGATGATATTAAAGAGCATTGCCGTCAGTATGAAAAAATGATTAAAGATGCAGGCGGTATTGACGTACAAATTCTTGGCATTGGTGTTAATGGTCACATTGGTTTCAATGAACCCGGTTCTGGTTTGATTTCAAAAACCAGGCTAACGACACTGGCAAACTCTACAAGAATTGCCAATGCTTATGAGTTTGCCAATATCTCGCAAGTTCCCCGTCTCGCTATAACTATGGGCATCAGCACCATTATGCAATCAAAAAAAGTATTGCTGATGGCATGGAGCAATTCAAAAGCTCCGGTTGTAAAAAAAGCTGTCGAAGAAGATGATACAGAATTTGTACCGGCTTCATTACTGCAAAACCATGATGATGTAACCTTTGTGGTTGACAATGCCGCTGCTGCTGAATTAACCCGCATCAAGTCGCCATGGCTTACAGGAGATTGTGACTGGACTGATAAGATGATAAAAAAAGCTGTGGTTAATATGGCTTTGAAACTGAAGAAACCTGTACTCAGTCTTACCAACACCGATTATAATGAATACGGCTTAAGCGATTTGCTGGTTGAAAAAGGTGAAGCCTATGAGATAAACCTCCAGGTTTATTATATGTTGCGAGATTCCATCACCGGCTGGCCGGGAGGAAAACCAGATGTTGAATTGCCAACACATCCCGAGCGGTCAACACCATATCCCAAAAAAGTGGTGCTTTTTTCACCACATCCTGATGATGACATCATCAGCATGGGAGGCACATTTCAGCGGCTTCACGACCAGGGGCATGACGTACATGTAGGATACCAAACCAGCGGTAACATTGCGGTGACCGATGAATTTGTTACCCGTTTCCTTGATTTTGCCGTAGGCTTTGAGCAGATAGCAGGTATTGATACCAGCAAATCAGGTAAGATTCTCGACAATGCGAGAAAATTCATTGCGAAGAAAAAATCCAACCAGGTTGATACACCTGTTATCCGTGCCATAAAAGGATTAATAAGGCAGGGTGAAGCCAAAGCTACATGCCGCTATGTTGGTATTAAGGAAGATAATGTTCATTTCATGAATCTTCCCTTCTACGAAACCGGCACTATTGAGAAAAAACCAATGGGAGAAAAAGATGTGAAGATTACCATAGAACTTCTTCGCAGAATAAAGCCGCACCAGGTGTATTGTGCCGGTGATTTTGCAGACCCGCATGGCACACATAAAGTTTGCTTTAACGTGGTGCTGGAAGCATTGCAGCGGATAAAAGCTGCTGGTGACGAATGGATCAGTGATTGCTGGTTATGGTTGTATAAAGGAGCCTGGCAGGAATGGAATATTGAAGAAATTGAAATGGCTATACCCATGAGTCCCGACCAGGTATTGCAAAAGAGAAATGGCATTTTCATCCACCAGTCGCAAAAAGATATGGTGCCCTTCCAGGGAAGTGATTCAAGAGAGTTCTGGCAGCGGGCCGAAGAAAGAAATGCCGCAACCGCTGCACTTTACGCCGACCTTGGTCTTACTCACTACGCAGCTATGGAGGCCTTTGTGAGGTACGAGTATTGACAGAAAAATTAAAAATAAAAGCCTCCCGTTTGGGAGGCTTGCTTCGTGACCCCGTCAGGATTCAAACCTGAAACCTTTTGATCCGTAGTCAAATGCTCTATTCAGTTGAGCTACGGGGCCGACGTTATTGGGCGGCAAATATAGGGCAATTTACTGATTAACAAAAGCCGTTTCGTTCATTTTCCGGTTAAGCCAAGCAGCAATTCCGGCTCATTAGTAGTAATGTATTCAAATTTATTCTTCAGTAACCATTCAAGGTCTGTTTTCTCATTAACTGTCCAGGCATTCAGCAGTATTTTCTGCTGTTTTGCTATATCAATCCAGTCAGGGTTTTTCTTGAATACAGAATAATGATAATCTGCACCATTGATGCCTTCTTTTTTTAAGTCTGCAGGAGACTTGTCACCTTCAAGGTACTGAACTACGGCTGCTGGATCTTTTTCTTTTATCTTCTTTAAAATATCAAAATCGAAACTGATATAGCATAGCATTTTTGATGCACTAAGCTCATGTACCAGATCAACAACCTGTCCTGCAATAAACCTGGCCCTGTCTTTGCTGATATCAGACGGTTTTATCTCGATAACCAGCAAGGTCTTTTTATTGTTTTCTATTCCTGCTAAAATATATTCCCGCAAGGTGGGCAATGTTTCACCATTCGGAAGTTTTACAGAACTCAACTGTGCATAGGTTGATTTATCAATCTGTATTTTATTATAATGCGGGTCATGATTCACCACCAGCGAATCATCAGCAGTCATCCTTACATCAAACTCTGAACCGGCACAGCCCAACGCTATTGCCTGCCTCAATGCTGCAATAGAATTTTGCGGCAGATTATTCAGTTTCCAGGCACCACGGTGCGCCACAACAGTATTGTCGGCAAACCCAGCCTTTCCGGAATATGTATTATAAGGCATCTTACAGGAAGCTATTAAAGTGAAAAGAATAATGGTATACATGTATTTCTTCATCTCAGTATTTTTCAGGGCAAAAATAGGCATCGCAAGCCGGTTTGGCCGGATGGCTTTTTTATTTCTTCAGGCAGTCATACATTTGAAAATAAATTAATCGTCAGTAATTAAAATGAAAATCTCCTTCTGGTCTGTTGGCAAAGTACATGAACCTTATGTAAAAGCAGGTGTGGAAGATTTCACCCGCCGCATCTCAAGATACTATAAGGTGGAGTGGAACCTTATTCCGGCTCCCAAAAATGCCGGAATGCTAAGTGAAATGGACCTGAAGAAAAAAGAAGGAGAAATCATCCTGGAATGGCTGGGCAAAGATGATTACTTAGTGGTGCTGGACGAAAGGGGAAAACAGGTAAGCTCTGAGGGACTGGCCAGTTTTTTGCAGGCGAGGGCCAATGAAAGTACAAAGCAGGTTATCTTCTTAATCGGCGGTGCTTTTGGTGTAAGTGACGAAGTGATGAAACGGGCCGACTATAAATGGAGCCTGTCGCAATTGGTTTTTCCACACCAGCTGGTACGGCTGATTCTTGCTGAGCAAGTGTACCGTGCCTGCACTATTTTAAAGAACGAAAAATATCATCATAAATAACATCGAACAGATTTACAACATGGACTTATCAATAACACTCATCATTATTATCATCACTTCACTTGTTTCTTTTGGAGGTTTCAGCAATGATAAAATTATAAATGACCTTATTTTTTATCCCCCGGCAGTTACTAAGCAAAATCAATGGTACCGTTTCTTCAGTTGCGGGCTGATACATGCCGATACTGCCCACCTGATTTTCAACATGCTATCCTTATATCTCTTTGGTGAGTTTGTTGAAAACAGTTTCGACAGCCCGATACTTTTTGCAGAAAAGGGAAAAGTTCTCTACCTCGCCATGTATGCATTGGCATTATTCGTTTGCCTGGTGCCAACATTTATTAAGCATAAGAACGATTATTACTACCGAAGTCTTGGTGCATCAGGAGCAGTAAGTGCAGTGGTATTCGCAGGAATTTTATTTGACCCTACTGCAAAAATGGGCTTCTTCATTATACCGCCAATTATCCCGGGTTACATATTCGGTCCGCTTTATTTGCTTATTTCAACTTACCTGGAAAAGCAGGGCAAAGACAATATTAACCACTCTGCCCATATCTGGGGAGCAATTTTTGGCATCCTTTTCATCGTTGCCGCAGCAGCTATATTTAAAACGGATTATCAGCCGCTGGAACAATTTGTTCTTAAAGTAAAACACAGTTTAGGAAACTAAAGTAATATTCAGGCTGCCGGTTGTTTTGTCAGTAATCTTAAACCGTTCATCAATGCGGTAGCCTACGACCCAGATGATCCGTTTGTTGCTTTCAAGCACCCAGACTTTCTCTTTTGCGGATTTAGACAGTTTCAGGTCAATTAAGAACCGGGCAACTTTCTTTTTCTTCTTCATACCAAGCGGATAGAAATAATCGCCGGTTTTCCATTTGCGCAGCAGCAACGGAAATGTGATTTCCTTTAAATCAAGCATTGCTGCCTCCTGACTTGTTGCCTGTGGTTTATTGCTTACGGCCTTTTTAATCTGCAGTTTTCCTAACGCAAACAACACTTCTTTATCTCCTTCTCCAATTACAATATTTTCCGAAGCCTCTCCGCTTGCCGGACTTATAATGAACCAATGCCGGTGCCGGATAATATTATACGTTTTCGCTGGCGAAACAATGTAACTGCCCGTTTCACTTAGGGAAAGCTTTATTACTTCATCCACCTGCTTTTCGGTAAAGCCATAAGGTGAAATGATCTCATAAATCAATGCCCGGTTATTATACCCCATCAATTGCTTAACCGGGATATGCACCTCTTCACCTTTTACCTTGCACAGCTTTTTCTTTAATTCACCAACAGTGAGCTGGTATAGTTCTTCAATATCTTTAAACCGGCTGATATTGTCCTGCAGGTTATCATTTACCTGCGGATACACTTTTGCAATCGCCGGCAAGAGCTCATTCCTGAAAAAATTTCTTGTGTATTTTGAAGACTGGTTCGATGAATCTTCAACGAATGACAGTTTATGTTCTTCTGCAAAAGCCAGCAGTGCTGCTTTTGTAAAACCAAGCAAGGGCCTTCTTATATAATCTGTCTTTTCAGGAATACCTGTTAAGCCATGCAGGCCTGTTCCCCGGAAAAAATTCATCAGCAAGGTCTCGTTATTGTCATCTGCATGATGGGCGGTGAGGAGGTACTTGAATGATTGATTAGCTGGTTGTTTAATAAGTTCACTGAACCAATCATAACGGAGTTTTCGTGCCGCCTCCTGGATAGATAACTTATTTTCTTCAGCAAATTTTTGGGTATCAAATTTCCTGACCTTTACTTCAACCTTATACTTATCGGCCAGGCTTTTTACAAAAACCTCATCCCATTCGCTTTCCTCACCTCTTAACTGAAAGTTGCAATGGGCAATAGCAAAACCGAACCCCGCCTGATGGCACAGTTCGCACAGCACAACAGAATCCAGGCCGCCGCTTACGGCCAAGAGGAGTTTGTCTTTTACGGTGAAAAGATTTTTCTTGCCGTTACAAATCAAAAAACTTTCTAGTAACTTCATAACATTAGAAAAAAAGTAGATTATAATGTCCAATCACTCTAAAAAGGATACACAACTCATTTGGATTTACCGGATATTCGTAACACTTGACATAATCCTCATCATTTCAGGTTATATTTCGTATTATCAAACAAATTATCAACTTACTTCACCTCTGATACCAAAAAGTACCATTGACGTTATTATGAATGATAATGGCCTATTCAAAGCCAGTATCGTCACATCAATTCCCTTTCTTGCAGGTATTTTGGTATGGTCATTTAACAAGAAAACCGCAGCCATAATACTACTTATTTTATCTGTATTGGTTTACAAAGTAGTTACTCTCTGAATGTATTTGCCACGAATTAACATGAAAACATCATAGTTTACCTTTTCATTTTCATATTCTCTCATTCCCACATTCTCCTTTCACATCGTCAACTCCTCCCATGCCCCTCTCAATTCTCCCAATGCATGATTATCCCCGACTTTTTTGGCTGCTTCCATTCCCTTCTCATAAACCTTCACTGCTTCTGCTTCCTGGCCGTTTCGCTCCAGCAGTTTGGCAAGGTGATAATAACTGCCCACATATCCGGGCTCACGGTTGAGCAAAGTTTCAAACAACAGTCTTGCCTGCCCGTCATCACCCAGCTTAATATACTCCAATGCCAGTGCATGCTGCAGAAAGGAATCCGTTGGCATATCAACCAGCATCTGCTTAATCCGTTCCATCCTGTCGTTCATAAAAATTATTAATTACTTATTACCAATTATTACCCGTCTCCCCTTATCTTTGCTTTAGTTGCATAAACAACTATTTTCTAACGATTAACAAATTCAGAAATGAAAATCCTTGTTTGCATTAGCAAAACGCCGGACACAACGGCAAAAATAGCCTTCACTGACAACAACACGAAATTCGACCCTAACGGTGTACAGTGGATCATCAATCCCTACGATGAGTGGTACTCTCTCGTCCGTGCCATTGAACTGAAAGAAGCAGACGCTTCGACTGTCATTCACCTCGTTACTGTTGGCGGTGCCGATACTGAACCCATCATCCGCAAAGCCCTTGCCCTTGGTGGCGATGAAGCCGTCCGGGTGAATGCGGACAGCAGCGACAGCTTTTACATCGCTTCGCAAATTGCTGAAGTGGCAAAACAGGGTGCTTACGATTTAATTTTTACTGGTAAAGAAACCATCGACTACAACGGGTCATCCATCGGTGGTATGCTGGCCGAACTGCTCGATTTGCCCTATATATCTTACGCAACAAAATTTGAACTGGCAGGCAGCAAAGCCACAGTAACCCGTGAAATTGAGGGCGGCGAAGAATTAAATGAAGTCGAACTGCCACTCGTTGTTAGCACACAAAAAGGAATGGCAGAAGCAAGAATTCCCAATATGCGTGGTATTATGGCCGCCCGGACAAAACCACTGAAAGTGGTAGAACCAGTAGCTGCCGACACACTTACTGCTGTTGCAGCGTTTGGGCTGCCTCCTGCAAAGGCCGGAGTAAAACTGGTAGACGCAGAAAATGCAGAAGAACTGGTTCGCTTGCTACATGAGGAAGCTAAAGCTATTTAGAGGATAGTTGATAAATTTCTTAAATGATAATGCAGGTATGACTTTACTCCTTTTTTATATCTAAACCTATTTTATGGCAAAGGAAAATATTTTGAAACAAAAAAGTTTTGATTTTGCAGTTCGCATTGTCAATCTCTATAAATATCTGAAGAAGAACTACAATGAATATGTGATTTCCCAGCAAATTGTTGGAAGTGGTACTTCGATTGGGGCATTAATACGGGAGGCTGAACATGCAGAAAGTACAAAAGACTTCTTGCACAAGCTAAATATTGGTTTAAAAGAAGCAAACGAATCAAAATACTGGCTTGACCTTTTGTATGCTACGGAGTTTATCAATAAAAAAATGTATGAATCACTTAGCAAAGACTGCGAGGAACTTCTGAAAATGCTGATATCCAGTGTAAAAACAACTAAAACTAAGTTGCGGAAATAATTATCAACTATCAATTAACTAATTATCAATTTCAATGCTATGTCAGTTTTAATATTCATAGATACAGCCGAAGGCCACATCAAAAAATCTTCTTTCGAAGTGTTATCGTACGGTTCAAAAATAGCAGAACAAGCCGGCTTCGCCGCCGAAGCAGTTGTACTGGGTTCTGTCAAAGATGACCTCGCTGCTCTCGGAAAATATGGTGTTAAAAAAATTCACCATGCTGCCAGCGATGCTCTCAACCATTTTGATGCACAGGTTTACACCAAAGCGATTGCCGATGTCGCAATTGCAACCGGAGCCAAAGTAATTGTGTTTTCCAATAATATCAGCGGCAAAGCGATTGCTCCCCGCCTTTCGGCAAGGTTAAAAGCCGGGCTGGTTGCCGGTGCAGTGGCACTCCCCGATACCAGCAATGGCTTTACTGTAAAAAAGAACGTTTTCTCGGGTAAAGCATTTGCAAATGTTACTGTGAACACCGATGTAAAAATCATTTCACTTAGCCCGAATGCTTACCAGGTTGTTACGGGAGAAGGAACAGGAGAGGTAGTTGCTGCAAACATAACTGCCGCACCCGGAAAAGTCACCGTTACCAGTACCACCAAAGCGTCAGGAGAAATTGTGCTTACCGAAGCTGAAATAGTGGTAAGTGCCGGCCGCGGTATGAAGGGCCCTGAAAACTGGGGCATGATTGAAGACCTGGCCAAAACCCTGCATGCAGCCACTGCCTGCAGCCGCCCTGTAGCCGATGCACACTGGCGGCCGCATAATGAGCATGTGGGGCAAACCGGTTTTGCCATTGCACCCAACCTGTATATTGCCATAGGTATTTCAGGTGCCATCCAGCACCTCGCCGGGGTAAACAGAAGTAAAGTGATTGTTGTCATCAATAAAGACCCCGAAGCGCCTTTCTTCAAGGCGGCGGATTATGGCATAGTGGGTGATGCTTTTGAAGTAGTGCCTAAACTGAACGAGGCCATAAAAAAACTAAAAGGAACCACTTGACAGATATTTACCTCGGAGTTCAAAAGCCTTTCTGTAACAGGAAAGGCTTTATTTTTTATATTTGTTGCCGAACTCTAATCAGACAAGGTGAATGAAGAAGATAGAACTGGAAATAGTGGCATTATCACACAGCATTACACAAACTCACTCCTATGCAGTAGTGCTGGGCGAGGTGAACGGTGTCAGAAGATTACCTATTGTTATCGGTGGATTTGAAGCACAGGCAATCGCTGTTGCCCTGGAAAAAATGCAACCCAGCAGGCCTCTTACACATGACCTGATGAGGAATTTCATGAACTCCTTCCGTATTGAACTGCACGAAATCATTATTTGTGATTTACAGGAAGGCATTTTCTTCTCTAAATTAGTCTGCTCATCTGATAATGACACGATAGAAATTGATTCCCGCACTTCTGATGCACTGGCCCTGGCGGTCCGGTTTGGATGCCCGATATACACTTATGAAAACATCCTCAGCAATGCTGGCATCCTGATGGAAGAAACCGAAGGAGAAAAGAAAAAGAAGGAGAAGAAAGAAGCGCTGGTAGAAGAAGCAGTTTCCGAAAATGCCGACCTGAAGACAATGACCCTTGATGAGCTCAACTCTTTACTGAATGAAGTCCTCGAACAAGAAGATTATGTACGGGCCATCGCCATCCGTGATGAAATAAACAGCAGAAATAAGGGAAAGAAATAGTTTGCGCTGTACAACATAACTTCAAATCTGTGATTGTATTCCCCAATTGTAAAATAAACCTCGGCCTTCGCATATTGCGGAAAAGAGAAGACGGTTTTCATGACCTGGACACTGCGTTCTTTCCTGTACCAGTTACTGATGCTCTCGAAATCGTCACCGGTGGTGATGCACTTTCCTTTACTTCCTCAGGTATTAGCATTGACAACAACAGCAATACCTGCACCAAAGCATACGAACTGCTGAAAAGGGATTTCCCCCAATTGCCCGGCCTGCACATGCACCTGCATAAAAACATTCCTGTTGGTGCCGGACTTGGCGGCGGCAGTGCCGATGGTGCTTTTACTCTCAAACTGCTGAACAGTTATTTCAATTTGAACATCAGCGAAGAAAAGCTGCTGGATTACTCTCTTCAAATCGGCAGCGATTGCCCTTTCTTTATAAAAAACACCCCTTGTATTGCTTCCGGCCGGGGCGAAGTATTAGAACCTGTCTCATTAAGCCTTAAAGGTTATACAATCTGTTTAGTCAATCCCGGTATTCATATTAACACCGGCTGGGCGTTTTCGCAAATCACTCCTGCAATTCCTGCAACATCTGTTAAAGAAATAATAGCTCAGCCAACTGAGAAATGGAAAGACCTGCTGATAAATGATTTTGAGAAACCTGTATTTGAGAAGTATCCTGAAATCGGCGACATTAAAGAAAAACTCTATTCACAGGGTGCTGTTTATGCAGCAATGAGCGGCAGCGGTTCTACAGTGTTTGGCATTTTTATAACCGGTTACGTTCCAGTACTCAGCTTCCCTGAAATATACAGGATAATCAGTGCAGATTGCTGATACTGAACTTTTCTAAAAAAATCAGGTGTTCTTTGCAGCCATGCCAATATTTTTGCAGCCAAATTAAGTGACCATGGAGATTTATAAAGAGTTCGCCTTCGATTCAGCCCATTACCTGCCTAATGTACACGACGGGCATAAGTGTAAAAATATGCACGGCCACACCTACCATCTCCGGGTGTATGTAAAAGGCACTCCCGGCGAACAAACCGGCTGGATATTTGATTTCAAGGAGTTTAAAGATCTTGTCCGTCCGTTGATTGACCAGCTCGACCACACCACACTGAACAATGTACCCGGTCTTGAAAACCCGACTGCAGAAAATATCACCATATGGTTCTGGAACAAGCTGAAACCAATACTGCCGCAACTCAGCCGTATCGAATTAAAAGAAACACCTACTACAGGAGTTATATATAGTGGTGAGTAAAACTCAGTCGCCCTTTTTTTGTATCTTGCAGGAACTAAGATGAAAATAACATTACCAGTTTCTGTCCTCGCTGCAAACCTCGATTTGCTGAACCACTAAGTGGCCTTGTCTTCTTCTGCCATAGGTTATTCATCATTTTCAGTCATCATTAAATCTGTTTTATGCAAGATATTAACGGCTTGTCTGCCAGGACACAGCACTACCTCAACTTAGAAAGCAAATACGGGGCACATAATTACCATCCACTTCCTGTTGTACTCACCAAAGGTGAAGGCGTATTTGTCTGGGATGTGGACGGCAGGAAATACTATGATTTTCTCAGCGGGTACTCTGCTGTTAATCATGGCCATTGTCATCCCAAAATTGTAGAAGTGTTTACACGGCAGGCACAGCAACTCACATTAACCAGCCGGGCCTTTCACAGTGAATTACTCGGAACATTTGCAGAATACATCACCCGTTATTTTGGCTACGACAAAGTGCTGCCTATGAATACCGGTGCCGAAGCGGTGGAAACGGCTGTCAAACTCTGTCGTAAATGGGCTTACAAAGTGAAAGGCATTGATGAAGACAAAGCTGTCATCATTGTATGCAGCCAGAACTTTCATGGCCGCACCACGACGATCGTTTCTTTCAGCAGCGACCCGACAGCGAAAAAAGACTTTGGTCCTTTTACCCCCGGTTTTGTAAGTATTCCTTACAATGATATTGCAGCATTAGAAACAGTATTGCGGGAAAAAAACATAGCCGGTTTTCTTGTTGAACCTATACAGGGTGAGGCTGGTGTGGTGGTGCCTGATGATGGTTACCTGTCAAAAGCCAGGCAACTGTGCAAAGAACAGAATGTGCTGTTTATGGCTGATGAAATTCAAACCGGTCTCTGCCGTACCGGAAAAATGCTGGCCTGCGATCATGAAAATGTAAGACCGGATGTACTGATATTGGGTAAAGCTCTCAGTGGCGGCATGATGCCGGTAAGTGTGGTGCTTGCTGATGATGAGATTATGCTCACCATCCAACCTGGTGAACATGGCAGTACGTATGGAGGCAACCCGCTGGCCTGCAAAGTGGCTATGACTGCACTACAATTATTTAAAGATGAAAAAATGGCGGAGAACGCAGCAGCAATGGGAGAACTGTTTCGTAAAGAACTGGCTGCACTACACTCAAAACATATTGCTATGGTAAGAGGCAAAGGCCTGCTCAATGCCATCGTTATTAATCATCCTGATAAAGAAGCTGCCTGGAAACTTTGTCTTGAACTGAAGGATAATGGCCTGTTGGCAAAACCGACACACGGTGATAAGATACGCTTCTCTCCACCCCTCATCATTAACGAAGAACAAATAAAAGACTGTGTGGAGATAATACGCAAAAGTCTTTCAATTCTGGACTAGTCAACTGAAACGCAATGTCACCCCGGACTTGATCCGGGGTCTTTCACAAAAAAATATTAAGTTGAGATGCCGGGTCAAGCCCGGCATGACAGAGCTTCGTAGCATGCGTCAAATTTGTATGACAGAGCTCCGAAACGAAACCCCATCTAAAACGAAATGAAAAAAGCCCCGCTTCATCAGAAGCAGGGCCTTTGTATTAGTTGGTTTTTTCAGAAGAACCTATTGCTTGCTGAACTTAGCACTCACTGCACCGGTTTCAGCATTCACCACTTTCAGTATGTAACTGCCGTTAGAAAGACCAGCCACATTCAACGAAACAGTATTGCTGCCTTCGGCAATGGCTTTCACCTGCTGTGAAAGTATCCGGCCGGTCATATCCACCACCTGCAAGGTTACAGTGCCACGGACAGGACTGCTCACTGCCACATTCAGCTGGCTGCTGACAGGATTAGGATACAATCCGTCAATGGTCAGTGTGTTTACTTTCTCACCTTTTATCACAATCACATTGCTCAGCCTGCTCACTCCGTTTATATCCTGCTGGCACAAACGGTAGTATTGTTTGCTGCCTGTTGGGGTTACATCGGTGAAGCTGTACGTTAAGCTGGCATCGCTGTTGCCGTTAACAGCAAGGCTGTTTACAAAACCGATTGCAGCATAGTTAACACCATCCGCTGAACGTTCAACTGCAAAGCCACGGTTGTTCTGTTCGCTTACCGTTGTCCAGTTCAGTTTGTTTACACTACCTGATTTATAACCGGAGAAACTGAGCAATGAAACCGGCAACGGTGCATTATAGATTAGTGTATGGATATAAAAACCACTGAAGCCGGTAACATTGAAACTGATTTCCCAATGGTAGCCGTTCCAGGCAATATCGGCATCATCCGGATCAATTAATGTCCTGGTACCGGGAACATAATTGCCCGGTGCTGTACCTGTACCGCTAAGTTGTGTAATGCGGAGGTTGGCAATACCAGCAGCATCGGCAGCACCGGTGGGCAATGCAGGGAAAATGCCTCTCGCTGCATTAAACGCATCAAACTCACTCTGCAACACATACAGCGTTATTCTTGCCGTGGAGGTGGTTGGATTGCTCTCCGGCGTAATATCAAAATGCCGCTGCAGGTAAAGCTGTCCGCTTGCATATTGTATAGCAGCATCAACAGTTACACAGGTATTAATATTACCACTTACCGGGCTGGCTCCGTTAGGTGAAACCATTGCAAGGGAGTTGCAACTGCCATCAACAAATAACCGGCCATTGGAAACAGTTGTGTTTTGACAAACCTGTGCACCGCCAGCTACAGCACCTAAACTGGCTGATGCTCCATTACCAGCATCAGTAATACTCCATCCCTTTGAGCCTGTTAAATAATTACGGGCAGCAAGGCCGGTATAGTTGTACTGCCTGCCAATTGCTCCAAGGCTTCTGCCTGTAGGCGTAGATGGATTTGTACTCCAACCGATTAAAGTTGCGGAATAGTTAGCACAATTCATACCGGAGTTATCCAGCATATTAGTAAGGCTTACACCACTACTCCTAAGCGTCCATGTTCCAAGGTTTTGGTTAAAGGAAGTGGCATTGTAAAAGATATAACTCATGGTCGTTACTGCAGAAGTATTCCAGTTGCCAATGGGCTGGTTAAATGCACCAGCCGAGTAGAACATATACCCCATATTGGTTACACTGCCTGTATTCCAACCCCCGATGGCCTGATTAAATGTACTAGCTAAGTAGAACATACCACTCATGTTGGTTACACTACTTGTGTTCCAACCCCCAATGGGCTGGTTAAAGGCAGTGGCAAAGGAGAACATGCCACCCATATTGGTTACACTACCTGTATTCCAACTCCCAATGGGCTGGTTAAAGGCAGCGGCCCCCTCAAACATTGGACTCATGTCGGTTACACTGGCTGTATTCCAATTTCCAATTGGCTGATCAAAGGCTTTTGCGTTTTTAAACATAAAACCCATGTTGGTTACACTAGCTGTATTCCAATTGCCAATCGGCTGATTAAACACCTGGGCATTATTAAACATATTAGACATGCTTGTCACCGCTGAAGTATTCCAGTTACCAATAGGCTGGTTGAAAGAAATAGCACTTGCAAACATTGCGTACATATTGCTTACACTAGCTGTATTCCAATTGCCAATGGATCCATTAAAAGCAGTAGCCTGGTAAAACATTCTTTCCATTGACAGAACAGAACCAGTGTTCCAGTTATTAAGCGACTGGTTAAAAGCGGTGGCCCCATTAAACAAATAACTCATATCTGTGACTGCCGATGTATTCCAGTTATCTAATGACTTGTTGAAGACAGTTGCAATAGAAAACAGTTGCGACATATTGGTTACGGTGGACGTATTCCAGGTGCCGATGTTGGCAGGGCCGTTGAGTGAAGTACAGGAGGCAAACATCAGGCTCATATCTGTAACACCCGATAAATTGGGAACATCTGTTGAGGTAATTGTTAAGTTGTTACAGCCATAAAAAGCCCTTGACATGGATGTCCATGCAATACTTCCCCATTGAGTGATACTCAGCAGCTTTAATTTGTCTCCAGCGTTATTAAAATAAATTCTCGGGAAACTGCCCCTGATGCGAATGGTATAAGTACCGGCGATTCCAAAATTGTGTATAGCATTTCCCATAATACCCAATTCATCATACACACCATCATTATTCCAGTCCACATCATAATTATACCCGCCTCCGTTGGTAGGAATGTTGATAGAGGTGTTATTTGATGATCCGGCATTATCCGTCTTCCAGGTAGTGATAAAAGCCGTACAATCTGATCCTGAAGCTTCATCACCATTTATAGTCCAGCCTTTTACTAAGGTTAGATTCTCTCTGGCAGTAACTGCACCTAAACCATACTGCCTTCCTGTTGCTCCAAGGATGCGGCCGTTAGAAGTAAACGGATTATTATTCCATCCTATTAATGTGGCAGAATAGTGGGAACAATCAATGCCGCAATTATCCAGCATATTGGATAGATTGACACTGCTGTTTATTGGCCATGTGCCAAGGTTTTGGTTAAATGAAGTGGCATTATTAAACATATACCGCATTGTAGTTACGGCTACTGTGTTCCAGTTCCCTATCGGCTGATTAAAACTGGTAGCATTGTAAAACATCTGCTCCATTGTCGTTACATTAGCTGTACTCCAGTTTCCAATTGGTTGGTTAAAAGCGGGTGCATCCTGGAACATGGCGAACATACCTGTAACGTTTCCTGTATTCCAACTGCCGATTGGCATATTAAAACTTGAAGCACTTAAAAACATCCGGTTCATTCTTGTCACATTGGCCGTATTAAAGCTGCCAATCTCCTGGTTGAAGGCATGGGCATGCTCAAACATTGACTCCATACTAATTGCAGCAGCAGTGTTCCAGCTACCAATTGGCTGATTAAATGCAAAGGCACTGTTGAATATATCCGACATATTAGTAACTGAAGCTGTATTCCAGTTGCTCAGTGGCTGATTAAAATTAGAAGCATAAGCAAATGTTGCAAATAAACTGGTTATGGTGCTGGTATTCCATGAATTGATATTCGAAGGGCCGTTTAAAGAACTACAGGAATGAAACATCAGATTCATACTAGTTACCCCGGATAGATCAGGAAGATCGGAAGTAGTAATATTGAGATTAGAACAACCCCAGAATGCACCAACCATCGAAGCCCAGTGAATATTACCCCATTGTGAAATATTCAGCAACTTTTGCCTGTCTCCTGCATTATTAAAATAAATACGGGGAAATGCACCTCTTATGCGTATTGTATAGGAGCCTGCCGTTGTAAAATCATGAGTTACATTTCCCATAATACCTAACTCATCATATACACCATCATTATTCCAGTCCACATCGTAATTATAACCGGTGCCGGTGGTGGGGATTGTAATGGAAGTACTGTTAGAACTGCCTGCATTATCCGTTTTCCATGTAGTAATAAAGGCACCAGGATCGCAGTTACTGCCAGAGGCTGCATCGCCACTGATGCTCCAGCTTTTCGAGCTGGTAAGATAACTCCTTGCGGTTGCAGCACTGGTACTGTACTGCCTCCCCGTTGCCCCCAGCATTCTTCCGGTTGGCGTCAAAGCATTATTTCGCCAGCCTATAAGAGTGGCAGAATAGGCTAAACAGTCCATGCCACAATTATCAAGCATAAGCGTCAGGTCAACATTGCTTTTCAGTGTCCAGTTTCCCAGGCATTGGTTAAAAGCCGATGCATTATAAAATATTCCAAACATGGAGTTAACATTCGCCGTACTCCAGTTGCTCACAGATTGATTAAAGGCACTGGCACCGTTAAATAATTCCTCCATCTGTGTTACTGCCGCAGTATTCCAGTTGCCTACTGGCTGGTTGAATGATGTGGCATAGGCAAACATATAGCTCATATTGGTGACCGAACTGGTGGTCCAGTTGCCAACCGGCTGGTTAAATACAGTCGCAAATGCAAACAGCCCCGTCATGTTCGTTACTGCTGCCGTGTTCCAGGAGCCAATATTGGCAGGACCGTTCAGGCTATGACAATCCCTGAACATATCACTCATATCTGTTATGGCAGTTAAGTCTGGAATATCGGTGGCGGTAATATTCAGGTTGTAACAATTCTGAAAGGCTCCGGCCATAGATGTCCAGGCAATACTTCCCCACTGCGATACATTCAGCAGTTTTTGGTTGTCATAGTGCTTCATATAGATTCTTGGGAAAGCCCCCCTGATGCGTATTGTATATGTACCCGCAGCACCAAAATTATGATCGACATTTCCGGTTATGCCAAACTGGTCATACACACCGTCGTTATTCCAGTCAACATCATAATTGTATCCGCCTCCTGTGGTTGGTATTCTTATGGAAGTGCTGCCAGTTACACCGGGATTATCAGTTTTCCATGTTGTGATAAAATCTGTATAAACAGTAAAAGTGGATTTGTAGTTATTGCCGCTGTTTGATAAATACTGCGTGCCTGCCGAAGTGCTTTGGTCACAATAAAATTCAATGGTGTAATTACCGGGAGTTAAGCCATTGAGTACATCCAAACCTGCTCCCAGGTTTTGCCATTGCTGGTTTTTGCCGCCGCAGCCATTAACAGCTTCACTGCTCCATGGCAGGTTTACAACAGTAAAACTGCCCGGCGTTCCTGCCGTCGGGTAAATGCGGTAATTCAGCCGCACCGATGTAATATCCTCCCCGCTGCATTTGTAATTATTTACCTGCCCTCCTTTCAGTATCAGCGAAGCGGTACCCTGCCTGAACATCCCCAGATTTGCTCCATCCAAAGAGGGATTGGCACCACATGAGCTATTACTGAACATACAATAATACACATCCGAACCGGCATTGATGACAGCATAAGAACTGTTGAACCCCTGTGCAAGGGCTTCAAAAGATACGGTAACTAAAAACAAAAGGCTTCCGGTTAAAAGGCATAGCTTTCTCATATAGCTTAGTTTGGATAAATAAAGAACTGCAATGCGCAGCATTGAACGGGGCAGTATTTTTTCACTTATATGCCGGAGATGCTTCTGTATCTGTCAGGCTTGAAGGTTGCCTGAAAATGGCATTCAGGGGATAGAGATTGCAGTATAGAGAAAAACAACTCTATAAATTTAAATAATAAATCAGTGCAATCCTAATGGTTTTATTTCACATCCTGATAATGCGGGCCAGATAGTGGCCATCCTTAAACAAAAAGCCCCGCTTCATCAGAAGCAGGGCCTTTGTATTATTTGGTTTTTTCAGAAGAAACTACTGCTTACTGAACTTAGCACTCACCGCACCGGTTTCGGCATTCACCACTTTCAGTATGTAACTGCCGTTAGAAAGACCAGCCACATTTACGGAAACAGTATTGCTGCCTTCGGCAATGGCTCTCACATGCTGTGAAAGTATCCGGCCGGTCATATCCACTACTTGCAAGTTTACTGTACCACGGACAGGACTGCTCACTGCCACATTCAACTGACTGCTGACAGGGTTAGGATACAATCCGTCAATCGTAAGTGTGTTTACTTTCTCTCCTTTTATCACAATTACATTACTCAGCCTGCTCACTCCGTTTATATCCTGCTGGCGCAAACGGTAGTATTGTTTGCTGCCTGTTGGGGTTACATCGGTGAAGCTGTACGTTAAGCTGGCATCGCTGTTGCCGTTAACAGCAAGGCTGTTTACAAAACCTATTGCAGCATAGTTAACGCCATCTGCTGAACGTTCAACAGCAAAGCCACGGTTGTTCTGTTCGTTTACTGTTGTCCAGTTCAGTTTGTTTGCACTGCCTGATTTATAGCCGGAGAAACTGAGCATCACAGATGGCAGTGAAATAAGACTCTCGCCACCAACGGCGAACTGTGAAAAACCAGACATCCCTGTACGCTGTAAAGAAGCCAGCGCATTGGATCCTGTTGTTGTAACATGTGTTCCATTCAGTGTCCAGGCTGAAACAGCATCAGCTCTCTTCAGTAAATGCACTTTGGTGAAATCAGTTATATCAGTAAAACCATTCGCAACAAATGTTCCTGTATAGGTATCGCCGGTTGCAGATGCTGCATTTATCTCCCAATATCCATCACTTGCAGTCCTTGCTATATTATCTCCTTCTGTCAGTGGTAATCCTGCATTGCCGCTGGCACCTGTTATAAACCTTGCAGCAAGGGTATTGTTTGCAGAGATAGAGCCAAAATTTACTGTAGCCAACTGCCTGTTGCTGGTATTACCAACGGGGAAGAAATAATCCCCGTTATATAAAGTGCCAATGGATCTTCTTAATGCACCAGCACCGTCTGTAACAACATACGATGTAGCTGAACCGGAACTTAACGATGAGGGGGCAGCATTTAATAAACTGAGATCATTTGCACCGAGTACAACCTTACCATTTGTTAATGTAAGTGTCTGGTTCAGACTGATGGGGCTGGCCAATAAAAGATTTCCTGCTGCCTTATTCAACACCAGGTAATCGAATGTAGTAGTTCCTGTTATAGTCTGGTCACCGGATGGACCATTAAAAAATACAGCCCGGCCATTAGGAGTGAAAGTTGCAGCAACAGCTTTGGTCCAGTTTCCTCTTACATGCAGGTCGCCGCCAACAGCATCGCCCAAAGAAAGCGATCCGTTTAACACAACATCTTTATACACTTCCACAACATTATTCTGGCCAGGATTTCCAAAATCCATGTACATAGCCGAACCAGCATCGATGGTAAGATTGCCCTGGATTTGTCCATTGGCAAAAGATGTACCATTAGGAACATTTAAGACTGTACTGTTGCTAATCTGCAAATCGTTAGGACAGCCAGCACCGCCTGAACAATACCATTCATTCCCTCTGCCATAAATTCCGCCAGTGTTGTACTTAAGCAGGGAAGCCGGGCCATATACAGGCCGTCCCGCACCAGAAACATAGCCACCGGCATTTAGCTGGAAGGTTCCATTAAAGGTTAAGTTGTTTGCATTTGCAATACCTGCTGATGTCTGGCAAAGACCAGTTACTGTACGGGCAACATTCATGGTTATGCCACCGGTATTTTGCACTGTCACATTAACCGGGCCGTTTGTAGCAGGCCAGTAAGCATCATTATTTACTACATAGTTGCCAGTTGTGTTGAAAACAAGTGTTGCAGATGCTCCATAAACAAAACCTGTACCGGTAGCCCAGCCACCATTATTAAGCTGGAAAATATTATTGATATTGGCCGTGCCGTTGTTGGTAAGAACTGCAGTTGATATCAATATCCCATCAACAGTTAAAGTGCTACCTGTATTAACAGCTAAATCATTGTTTAGCACTAATGTTGAAGTGCTGTTTATTGTATAATTTATAGTATTGGAGATTGTTGCCGAGCTTGCAGTATAAGTTTGTGTTCCATTCTTTGCAAACACAATCAATCCACTGGCACTTCCACCATCAATTATTGAAGCTGAAGTAATTGAAAGATTTCCCATTATATTTAATGAAGATGCAGCCGTTGCAGTGGATTGACCAAAATACAATTCACTCCCATTTGTAAGGACTACATTCCCACCCACAGTTAGTGCCATGGTACCACTTCCGCTGTTCAAGCCTAAGTGCCCGCCGTTCATGATCAAATCTCCGCCCACGGTAAGTGTATAAGCAGTGTTTGATGTGAACCGGAAGGCTCTGTTAGTTACCCCTCCTGTGCTAGTTACAGTAAGATTACCTGCAATGGAAAATCCTGCGGGGTTGCCTAAACCAATATTCTGCGACTGAGAAGGGCAATTCCAGGTTAAGTTGCCAAACGCTTGTCCAAGGCCAGTGGGTTGTGAATTCGTAACACCGGTTATTTCAAGTGTCGAGGCAACATTCCAAGTTGCAGTTGGAACAGCTGTATTTCCATTTCTGTTATATCTGTAAATACTACCAGCGTTAAAGCTGAGTGTTCCGTTATAAGTATGTGCTCCCGAAGTATTAATTACTGTACCACTTACATTTAAATCGGTACCAGTACCATCAGCCAATATAAAATCTCCTGCAAGTGTAAGTGTGCCACCAGCTTCAACCACAACCTGGTCAGCTGATGCTGCAGCCGCAATGGCGATATTATGCCCGTTCCGTATGGTAATAACATTGGCATTTGCATCAGGAACAAGTGTGGAAGGATTCCAAGTGCTGTTGTCAGATGATGATTCCCATGAAGCAGCCGTACCCCAGTTACCACTAGCCACTGCTGAGCGGAAATAGTCGGATGCTGATGAGGCCGTCTGTATATCAAATGTATTACTGTTTGCACTGGTTAAGCCAGTTGAGGAGGCCGTTAATACAAATCCTGTACCTGTAGCTGTATGAATGATATTACCGGCAAAAGTCGCCAGTCCGAAAGCGGCTGCTACTGAAACAGGGCTGGTTGATAAAGTTCCTGTAGATGTAATATCAATATTTGCTGTAACATTAAGGTCACGGTTACCATTTGCATCATTGGCACTGACTGTAGGGGCAGGGGTCATTGCCACATTCAAAGCCGTTGGAGATGTGGTGTTTTGTACAAACGATAAAACTGTGGCAACAACTGAAACTGCATTATTCCCGTCACCGGAGTTAATATCCTGACCTGATGCAAACTGGCTACCTGTTGCAGTAATACCTGTTCCCTGTATTCTGAACACAAAATCATTGCCATCTATCGTAGTAGCCAAAGCTCCAAGATTAGTATTTAGCCAAATCTTCAAAGTATAAGTTTTACTTGCATCATCTGCGATATAACCTAATTCGCCAACGGCATTGGAAATGCCGGAAAATGTTAGGGAAGAAGTACCAATTATGGCAGAAGTAGTGCTGTTTGTTCCATCACTTAATTCCACTCCGGCTATAGCAGTAATCCAGTTTGTCACTGAATTACCGGTTCCAGCATTCAGGGCAATCTGGGAAATCTGTGTGGCAAGAGCATCAGTACCCAGTGTTGTTCCATCATCCTGGATAGTAAAATCAAAATTTAATGAAGCGGCACCCTGTGTATTCACAAGAGAAGAAATAGTTAAAGGCTCTAAACCAGTACCGGCAGTAATTGTAGATGCGCCTACCGGAGCAGCAGTTCCAATTAATTTCACTTCGTCAATTGTCCAGTATTCAGCCGTTGCATTATTCAACATTGTAATTCTGAGTCTTGCCTGTGTCACTGAATTATCCAAATTAACCCTAACTGTTGAGTACCCATCCGTAGTTCTAGCTCCCCCAGCAGCAGGTGCAAAAGCAGTGGCAGTATTGTTGCCGTCATATGTAACAGAAGCAATACCTGTTCCAGTTGAATAATGCCAATAAGCATTATTATTACCAGCAACAGTCAGCTCATTTGAGTAAGTAGTTCCTCCATCAAGTGAGATAGCAACTGTAACAATATCTGCAGCTTCCATTCCATTTCCAGTAGAACCAATAGACCAAGCTGCCAACCTAAATTCAAAATATTTTGATGTATAGGCAGCTAATCCAGTTACATTTGAAAATGTCACAACTGAAGACTGATTAACAGCCTTCCATGCTGTAGCTCCATTGGAATAAAAGGTACTAGAAGCTGGCCTGTCTCCAGTTCCAGAACTTCCTGTTTGAATGGACCCATTTGTATTTGTATAGGTCATTGAAGTGCCTGCATCAAAATCTTGCTCTGCTAGTGTAGTTTGGGCAAAACCAGAAATAGCAAATAACACCATCACCACCAAAAAGTAAATCTTCTTCATATAGTTTTAGTTTTTTTACAAACAAAAAATACCATGCATAATGCGCAGCATTATACCGGCAGTATATCACTATTGCTTTGAGGTTTTTGTTAAGCCTGCGTAAAGTGCAGCCGTATAGCCTTACCAACACATATTTTCGGGGGGTACTGAATCAGGGAATCCGTTGCCAGATTTCGTATAAAAATAATGACATAAAATCTTTGCCAGCATTATTTTAATGTTAGGTGGATAACTTGTGTAAACAGGTGGCCCTCTACAGGAATGCCGACCCTGCGCCTCAGCTTTTAATTCTTCACAAACCGAACCACCACCCTTTCTGCTTCGCTTTGGCAAAGCAGTTGATATATCCCCGCTGGCAGGGCCGATATATCTGCCGCTGCCGTCTGTGTGCCTGCCACCACTGCCTGCTGCCACTGCTTCAACACCACACCGCTGCTGCTGATGATGCTGAACTGCACCGTTGCTTTCTTAGCTGCCATAACCGACACCACAGCCTGTTCACCCGCAGGGTTGGGCGAAAGGGTTACGACTAGTCCATCGCTGTCATCGTTAACTATAGTGGCCACACGGCTATAAGTTATCTTGCCATCCGCATCGGTGGCTTTCAGGCGGTACCAGGTTATTCCTGCCGTTAGCTGGTTATCGGTATAGCTGTATTGTTTGCTGCTTTCGCTGCCGGCAAGGGTTGTCAGCAGTGTATAATTCCTGCCGTCAGTTGATTTTTCCAGCTCAAACCTTGCTTCCTTACTGCAACAGGCGGCCAGTTCCCAGCTCACCATCGCACGGGAAGCACTTAGCTTCACTGCATCAAAACGGGTGAGTTTGATGGGGAGTGGAGCAGAAATATTGGAAATGGCAAAGGGAGAAAACCACGTCCAGTTAAAGATGCTTACCGTTCTGGTGCCACCGGGTGTTCCGGACGGAGGCTGAGCATTTCCTGCGGCCAGCCATTCATAAGTTCCTGTTGGCACATAGAATATTTCATGCCAGGTTTGCACATTCTCTGTGTTATTAAACGAAACTCCTGTCTGACGGGGAATTGCCAACGGGTTATCATCATACTCAAAAACAATATCGGCGCCAGTTAACGGAGGATTTACCGAAGGTGTGATATGCCATTCCCGCTGTACAGCTTTTGGAACACTTCCGGAAAACACCGGATTAGAAACACCCAAAGCGTCTTCCACTCTTACACTCCAGTTGTGACCGCTGGTATTGGTAATTGTAAGCGGATTATAAGTACTGTTGCCAACCGGTGCAAACCGGGTACCAGCAACATTTCCAAGTATAAAAGCCCCGGTATTGTTGGTTTTAATATAACTGGTTGCAGAGCCTCCGCTAATCGTACCGGAAACTGTCAGGTTTGATGCATTAAGAACAACGTAAGAAGGGTTGGTTGAGAGTAAACTGATGCTGCCAGTCACCACCTTATTATCAGAAACAGTTACGGTAACCGAATTAGATGCCGACCCAATTTCAAAACCAGTACTTGGTACAATAAGGGACCCTGTGCCACCAAGAACTGCAGTTTGTCCGTTGATGATGAATTTGCCGGATAGATTTGTACCATTAACTCCATCTACTAATCCGCTGCCAGTAATCCCGTTTCTGAATATTCTTGTTGCAGAATTCTGCCAGATAACACCTTGCCCCGCTGATTCAAACAAACCATTTATAATTGTATTATTTGGAGAACCAGCCCCAACTGCAACCGAGACAAATGGATTTGTAATTCTGAAAACAGGAATTGTATTGTTATCCGCATCAGGAAAAAAAGTTACTCCGCTGGTAGTAAAAGCACCCCTTGAATACCATTCAAAAACAGAACCGTTTTCCCATACATAAGAGGTCGCAGTAGCTGCGAGTAAATGGTTATTGCTGCCAGCAAAAACAGAACCATCTCCAACCTTGATGATACCTCCTGTCCTGATAACAATAGTGGCGCCGGAACTGATATTCTGATAAAGTGAATAACCCAACGTAGAAAGTATATGGTACATGCCGCCAGACTGAATCTCAAGATCATAGGCGGCACTGCCATCATTAGCAATAGTAAGCTGGTTGCCTGTTGACATTTGGTTAATCAAAATACCACCCGGCTCTATCACAGTTTCATCAATAGTTACAGAAACGGTTGTCGTAACAGTATGACTGTTCCTGATAGAAATTGTTTTGGCAGAACTGGTCGGAGTCAGCGTAGCATTTATCCATGTGCCTGCAGTGCCGGTTGCAGAAGACTCCCATGTGGCAACGGCACTCCAATCTCCTGATGTTCTGGATCTGAAATAATCAGTCGGACTCGAACTGCACAAACCAGCCTGGTTTATTGTAAAATCAGCAGAAGACGATCCGGTTACCACCGGGTTGCTGCTTATAATTCTTAACTTATACGAAGCACCGGAAGCTGTGCCTGCAGGGATAGTGAAATTGATTGTCCCTGAATTCGCATCGCTGGCTAATGACCCGATAATAACAGCACTTGCAAAAGAACCGGCTGCATCCGACACCTGTACAGAATAGGTATTAGAACTAAAAGTGCCAACAGATGTAAAATCAACCGACCCTGTTTTTGTATCAAAACAATCCGCAAGACTAAAAGGACTGCCGGTTATTGTACCGGTGGTAATGGAAGTAGGAGTACCAAGTGTGGCTGTAAAACTAAAATCGTCTACCCCTAAACCATCATCTGATCCTGTTCCATTATAATCTACCCATCGAAAGAAAAAAGTTGAGCCATTAGCAATATTCAAACCGGTAATTGTGTAGTTGATTACTGTACGGTTTGGGGCAGTATTTCCATCTAATGGGCCAACAGTCCCAGATGTCACGGGTGCAGTAAAATCAAGGTTATCCTGATCAATCCATATTCCTGTAGTTAACGAAGTTGCATTTGCACTGTATTGAAAATCCATTCTATCCGTCCGGCTTGTTGCTCCAAGCCTCCATTGCTCTCCGGTATAGCTTATGACTAACGAAGTTATTGGTGAACCAGTGTTATTAATAAAATAAAAACCAATTGTTGGATTCACAGTGTTTGACTGAAGTCCCCCGAAAGCTCTTTCTGGGTTTGAGGCTGCACCAAAACTGTAGGTGTTACCACCTGTAGAGGAACCTGTACTTACTGCGTAGGTCGCATCTGCACCAGAACCTGATTCATTAAAAGCCCATCCTGTTGGTACAGATGACGATGTACCACTATTAGCCAGTGTATTAAAGTTTTCGCTGTATGTTGTTAACGTAAGTGAGAACTGACTATAGACAAAATTCGATAATAATAATACAGCCAGCGTACTAATAAGCCCCTTCCGCATAGTTTCCATTTTAAATAAATAAACCGCCTCACCGGATATGGAAATATTCTTTCAGAAGGGATTGGAGTATGCGGTAAAACTACCGGCGATTTACGAATCTATGGCATTACCAAATTGTAAAGAAATCAGATACATCGTTTTTACCATGTATTTTTCCACACTCACTCAACAATGCGTTGTTAGATGCGGTTGCAAAAGCGGGCAGTATGAGCATCCCCCTGTTTGTTTTTCCCAATCCAGCGTTTTCAGGACAATACACATTGTGGCAGAAGGCAGGTTGAGCCGCTGTTAAGCCGCTTTATTAATGAAGCGGCCTATCTGCCTTTGAACAACAGATAAACTCTGACTGAAAAGCCTTTTATATTACTACCAATGATACTGAAAATGGAGCGGAGGTATTATTTTTTCTCATTTATGTCCATATCAGGAAACAGTGCCGCCAGCAGCATAAGTACCGCGGCAAGCAGCATAAGCCATAAACCCAGGAGCCTGTCGGGGCAATCGCCGCCGCGACAAATAGCAAGTACAAAAAAATTGCGGATAGCCCAGGCCATGTTCAGGGCAACCACCACCACATTTGCCCTTTTAGCCCACAGGCGGGGAATTAAATGAAACGGGAGGAACAGCAATGCAAAAAAAAGATGAAAATAACCGGGCTTGCCAAAGTTGGTGCCGCCAGCATCCATTCCGCCAGCAATAACTCCCCTGTCTGTAACAGCAATCCAATTTGAAAAACAGGAATAAATCAACAGACCAACCGCCAGGACACCAAGCCATTTCATGTATTTCATAATGAAATTTTAGAGGTTGCAAGATAAATCATTTCTCTGCTTTAAGTTTTTGATTTGATTCGTCAGTCCGGGTTTCAACCTCCTGGAATCCTGGCGAAGGATAAAGGTTTGCAGGCCTTTACATCAGCGGCTGAAAGCAGCGGAAAAATGTTTGTACCTTGTCATTTCAAAGCAGCGTTATCACCAGATACTGCGTTTAGTTGTGTAACAGCATGTACAGAAAATACATTTTACTTTTACTAGTTTTATACGGCTCTTTTGTAGCTACAGCTCAGCTATGCACCACGCCGGGTCAAACACCAGTAACGGCCAAATTAGTATGCGGCACTGAGAGCTTCTACATGAATACACCAGTCTATTGTGGTAATACACCGGTACCAGTTCCTTGCACTGCCAGCGGTTTCAGTTATACCAATAAAAATCCCAACTTTTTCAGGATGAACTGCTTTCAGTCCGGCTCACTGGGCTTTACAATTGTTCCTGACGAAGCCACTGCCGATTATAACTGGCAGTTGTTTGATATTACCGGCAGTAACCCTAACGATGTTTTTACCAACCCCAACTTGTTTGTGGCATGCAACTGGTCGGCAGAACCTGGTGAAACCGGCGCATCTGCTGATGGCACCAGCCTTACTGTTTGTAATGGCGGCGGCCTGCCCACCTTCAGCCAGATGCCGTCTATTGTTGCCGGAAGGGCCTATATGCTGATGGTAAGTAATGATAACAATTCCATTGCAGGCTATAATATCACTTTTACAGGAGGCAATGCCGGCATTACAGACCCGATAGAGCCTCATGTTTTTTCGGCATGGGCCAGCTGTACAGGTAACAAGTTGTACTTCCGTGCAAATAAAAAGATGCAGTGCAGCAGTATAGCTGTCAACGGCTCTGATTTTGTTCTGAGCAATGGAGCAGGCATTATCAGTGCGGTTCCCGGTGATTGTTCTTCCCCGCTTGGCAGCGACTCTGTAATTATCACCCTCAATCAGCCTCTGATGATTGGCACCTACTCTCTTGCCCTGAAAACCGGTACTGACGGTAACACCCTGCTCGATGTTTGCAACAGGGAGATCGCCGTGGGAGAAGCAGTTAATTTCACTGTCACCCAGCCTCAGCCGGTTGCAATGGACAGCATCGAAATACCCGGCGGCTGTTCCCCTGCATTTGTTGACCTGGCTTTTAAAAAAGGTATTCAATGTAATACCATTGCCGCAAATGGAAGCGATTTTCTTTTCACCGGTCCGCAAACAGTACGTGTAACCATACCACCCGGAAGTTGCAGCAGTAATATGTTAACTACAAGAATCAGGCTGGTGTTTACCACCCCGCTTGTAACCGGAGGCACCTATCATCTTGCACTTGTAACCGGTAGTGATGGCAATACTTTATTAGATGAATGTGGCTTACCGGTTATCGCAGGCGCCGGATTTTCTTTTAATGTAGTGTCTCCCTTATCAGCAGTATTTACAACAGCACCGTCACTCAACTGCCGGCAAGACAGTACCAGGTTCTTTCATGACGGAAACAATAACACCAGCAGTTGGGCATGGAATTTCGGAAACGGTCAAACAAGTTCTGTACAAAACCCTGTTTACTATTTTGATACACCCGGACCAAAAAATATAAGACTGATTGTTGCCAACAGCCTGTGTGCCGATACGAGTATTCAAACGATAAACATCAACGGCAACATGAGGGCTGCCTTTGAAATTCCTTCTATTATCTGTGAAGGCGATACATTGCCAATACGAAATACTAGTACAGGAGGTATTGACACCTGGCAATGGCATTTGGGCGATGGCACCATTTTACAAACGAAGTCGCCAACCGGTTTCAGATATCAGCCTGTGGGTTATAATATGTATTATACCGTACGACTAATGGCCGGCAACAGTTCACTTCATTGTACGGATACTGTTAAGAAAACCATTCAGGTATTACACAACTGTCTTATTAAAGTTCCCGGTGCTTTTACACCAAACGGAGACGGGCTTAATGATTTTCTTTTCCCTTTGAATGCCGTGAAAGCCTCGTCGCTTGAGTTCAGGGTGTATAACAGAAACGGCCAGCTAGTCTTTTATACCCGTGACTGGACCCGCAAATGGGATGGTACTGTAAACGGAATACAGCAATCAACAGGTGTTTATGCGTGGCTGCTAAGTTATATTCATACTGAAACCGGAGAATCTGTTTTTGATAAAGGCACAACACTATTGATCCGATAAAGACATTCTGCGGATGATAAGTCTTGTAAAGTAATATTTTGAAAACTTCAGGACAAAAGAAAACCCGGAGGTTTACTCCGGGTTTTCTTTTATAAGTACGCTTTTTGAAAGCTAAAACTGCTCTTACTTGAAGTAGCTCAGCAATAATTCTGAACGCCTGTTTTGCTGACGGCCAGTGGCAGTTTTATTATCAGCAACCGGCATTGTTTCACCATGTCCTGTAGCAGTAATCCTTTCAGCAGCCACACCTTTACTCACCAGGTATTTCTTCACTGCATCAGCCCTGTTCTGGCTTAGAACCATATTCTTATCATCGTTACCTACATTATCAGTGTGTCCATCAACATCTAATGTCATTCCCGGGTTCTCAGAAAGAATTTTAGCCACTTCATTCAGGCCTTTAAAGGACTTAGACTGAAGCTTAGAACTTCCAGTAACAAACAGGATATTCTTGGCTGCAAGGTTTACTTTCTTCTTCACTTCTTCAGGAATAACAGGACAACCACTGTTTTCTTTCACACCAGGAATTGTCACACACTTATCTTCTTCATCGTTCACACCATCGCCATCAGTATCAGGTACCGGGCAACCCTGGTAACGGGCTACGCCAAACACTGTCGGGCATTTATCTTCTTCATCGTTGATGCCGTCTTTATCCGTATCAGGAATCGGGCAACCTTTATAGCGGGCAACACCAAACACTGTCGGGCATTTATCTTCTTCATCATTGATGCCATCTTTATCCGTATCAGGAATCGGGCAACCATTGTATTTAGCAAAACCTTTTGTATCAGGGCATTTATCCACATCATCAATAATACCATCGCCATCCCTGTCTGATGGTGGTGGCGGAGGTGGTGGTGGCGGAGGTGGAGCCACTTCTTTCTTCTTGCCTATACGACCGGCAATACCAATATTATGCTGGAAATGATAGTTAGCAGTTTCAGTAGTCAGAGGCACTCTGTAAGTAGAGTTAACAAACAGGTGTGCATCATCAAAGAAATTCACTTTAAAACCTAATCCCAGTGGCATAAAAGCACCGTAATACGATTTATATTTATGGCCACCAATGCCTGCGGTGATATAAGGCTGCATCCAGAATTTCTCTGATACCATTTTCAATTGCAAAGAAGCATTAGCCTCCAGCAAAAGACTATTATTGGTAAAAGTTCTGCTCGTCATCGGATAGTTAACAAAAGAGCCACCCAATGTTGCAGATACATCCACATGCTTTCTGAGGCCACGGAAATAAGTAACAGCCAGACCGGGACTCATATCTCTTAATTTACCCCATGATTTCGTGTTAAGTACAGAACTCAGTGAAGTGGTACGTATTCTGCTTGCAGTTGTAAAATCATTCAAAAAGAAACTGACACCTATTGCCCTCGGCCTTACTTCATCGTCCTGAGCCTTGGCGGCGGGAACAAAAAGGTACAGTGCAAATAATGCAAATAATAACTTCTTCATAAAGAGATAGTTTGGTTTTAATCTCAACAAAAATAACTGGTATGTTCTATATCCGAAAATAAATTTATTGGCAAAAAGAGCCTTCTTTTTGGAAAACTAACCAAAAACCTGACAAAATACCAATCCTGAGGCCAGATTCAGCTTATTTACCAGCAAAATACTTCTCCCTGAGCTTTTTATCCTCAGTATATACATCATCGTAAAAGTTGATACCCCCTGGGCCGCCTTCACAAGTAATATACCGGATAAAAACCGGTATTTTGTTTCGTACCGGAATGGACATCTTTTTCTTCACCGTAAGCCACTTGTTAAGCGAATCAATCTTTGTATAATTTCTGCCACCAGAGACAAGGCTGTCATTTCGCAGGATATAATTGGCCAGTCTGCGCCACTCCTGCACCCTTACACATCCGTGGCTGAGTGACCGGTAAGCATTCCCAAATAAATACCGCTGGTTGGTGTCGTGCAGGTAAACTGCATATTTATTGGCAAAAACAAATTTGATAATCCCCAGCGCATTAGCATCACCGCTGCCCTGCACCACCCTGAAAGGGATTGACTTGCTGTACTTCGACCAGTCAACCGTAAACGGATCCACCTCCTCTCCTTTTGAATCAACCAGGCTGAATCCCCTTTTTGAAAGATAACCAGGATTCTTTTTTACAGCCGGTAAAATTTCTTTTGTGATTATACTTGCAGGTGGTAACCACTGAGGATAGGTGATTATTTCAGAAATCTGGCTGTTCAGCAGCGGAGTCCTTGTTAAGGGTTTGCCGGTAATAACTTTCGAGGAAAATTTTATATCCCCATTTTCATAAACATACAATGTGTTTGAAGCCGCATTTACCCAAATAAATTTACCAGGAAGCTTGCCAGGCAAATGTTTGTATTTGTCAAGGCTTAAGGCAATTCTTACAAATTTGTCTTTATCAGAACTGTTCAGCATCCTGATAGTGCCTTCTCCTGCTTTACCGTCAACAGTAATATTCTTCTCTTTCTGGAATTTTTTAACAGCGTCGGCCAAGTGTGCAGAATCAGCGGGAATGTTGGCAGAATCCAGGTAGCCGCCTTCAAGTAATCTTTTTTGAATTGCCTGGCTGAAGGTAGCAGTATCTTTCCTTGAGGGCACAACAGTAAACCGGGATGTGTCATAACTTGCCAAAAACTTCTGTATGCCCTGTTTCAGCAACCTGTATCCTGGGTGCGATGGTTCGAATCCTTCCAGCACTTTCTTTACTGATCCCCCGGAACGGACTGCTTCATATTGCTTTTGCATAAAAGAAACAGAAACGTCAGTATCACTTCGCTGCGTAATTGAATCCTTGGGCAAACGTCCCAGTTTAATGTCCCTGACCATTCTCAGGAAAGCATCTGTAAGCATAATATCTGCTTTTGCCCAAAGGGCAGCATCTTTACGGGCACCTTTGCTTATGCTATCGGCAGCAAACTGCTGTCTGATGTTATGTATTGAAGTATCATGATAATCGTCCGGAAAAAGGCCATACAGCCTGGAACTCCTTATGAAAGCGGCTAAAGAATCTCCGGCGGGCTGCCACTGTCCTTTTGTACTCCAAAGTGGTGCATAATTATATTTTGAATAAAACTCTTTAATTGCAGCTGGCTGATAAATTTTTACTACCGAGTCAATTGCACCAGTGGTATCGGTAAGAGAAGACTCGATAAGCCTTTCTATAGATGATGTAGTTTTGTCCTGCAATTCTTCTGGAGTTTCAGCATAGGTATCAGGTTTGCCTGCTTTATTGCTGCAGGAAAATAAAACAAGAAGCAAACACACGACCATGATATTGCGGCAAAAAAATTTGTGTGATTTCATAAGCAGCCGGTTCTAATAGTTAGGGTTTTGTTTTAACTTACCCTGTCAATCTGTAATATGGTCATCAATATACACAAAGGTTACTATTCGTTATTCATAACTGTTCTGATTTTTTTGTTGTACGGGAACATCAATGTTGATGCACAGGACTCCTCGTACACAAAACCACCAGTTACTGCATCTTATAAAGAATACAGGAAACAAGCTGAGAACGATTCACAGAAAAAGATGGCAGAGCTGAAAACCCTGATTCCTGGCATCAGATATGACCTGCGCTATGCCACTACCAACAATTTTATGAACAGGCTGATGTACCCAAAGAACACTGCGGTTACTTTTTTGAGGCTCCCGGCTGTAAAAGCCCTTTCGAATGTGCAGGCTGAACTTAATACACAAGGCATGGGATTAAAAATCTTCGATGCGTACAGACCATATTCTGTTACAGTAAAATTCTGGGAACTGGTGAAAGATGAACGGTATGTGGCACACCCGGCGAAAGGCAGCGGTCATAACCGGGGCATTGCTGTTGACCTGACCATCATCAATCTTGCAACAGGTAAAGAACTGGAAATGGGCACCGGCTTTGATAATTTCTCTGATACAGCTCATCACTCATTCACCAACCTTCCTGCCGGGGTATTGAAAAACAGAACCCTGCTCAGAAACCTGATGGAGAAAAACGGTTTTAAAATTTATCCGGAAGAATGGTGGCACTACTCATTGCCAGATGCTGCAAAATATGAGATACTTGATTTGGAATTCAGAAAACTAAAAAGGGCATCATAAAGAAAGCACCTCAATAACTGCATCAAGGTTTATTTTCCCATACACATGGGGAAATGTGTCATGCGTGGATGGAGACCAATCAAAGATATACTTACTGGTGAGTTTGTCTGTATCAATTACCAGTTTTACCAAATCTGTCTTTCTGGCAAAATACCGTTCCAGCACTCCGGCCACCTGGTGCTCCTGCGAGCAATGTATAAATCCTTCATCCTTCAATGAAGGGTGATCGTAAAAACCTTTTTGTTGAGCCTCCTGCCAATCGGCAGCAGTTGTAACATGGTATATGACAGGCATTATAAAACTCGTTTAATTCGTTGTTCCAATAACATAAAATCTGCAAGTACAATGGCAGTGGCAGCCTCCACAATTACAGGTGCCCGCAAAGCCACACATAAATCGTGACGGCCTTTTACTGAGAAATTTTCAGTTTTACCTGTTTCCCAGTTCAGGCTGTTCTGCTCTTTTGGTGTGGAAGATGTAGGCTTCACCACCAGCCTGAACACCAGTTCATTTCCATTGCTGATGCCACCAACAACCCCTCCGGCGTAATTTGTCCTTGTCTTGCCTTCTGTATTTTCAATGGCATCATTATGTTCGCTGCCGAACATTTTTGCTGCAGCAAAACCTGCACCGAATTCCACACCTTTCACCGCAGGTATTGAAAAGAGGATATGAGATAAAACTGATTCCAAAGAATCGAAATACGGCTCACCAAGGCCAACCGGCATTCCGCTAACCCTGCATTCAATAATTCCGCCAACAGAATCTTTGGCATCAATGGCTTTTTGCAGACCTTTTTCCAAATCTGATTCTCCGGCAATTTCAGTAACTGCGGCAATAATAGAGATTTCGTTCAGCAACTTCCTGGCAACAGCACCAGCAGCCACAAGGCCTGTCGTTAGCCGGGCACTGAAATGTCCGCCACCACGGTAGTCTTCATTTCCTCCAAATTTTTTATTTGCCACCCAGTCGGCATGACCGGGCCTAGGTATGCTCCTTTGCTTTTGATAGTCCTCGCTGCGGGTATTGTTGTTTTCAAACAGTATTGTAATGGGGAAACCGGTGGTTTTCCCATTAAACACCCCACTTTTAAAAATGGGATAATCATCTTCTTTTCGTGGAGTGGTGCCCTTAGCTTGCCCGCCTTTTCTTCTTTCCAGGTCGGATAGCAGATCCTCAGCAGATAAAGACAACCCTGCCGGGCATCCATCAATAGTAATGCCCACACATTCACCATGTGATTCTCCAAAAATGGAAATACGAAATAAGCGGCCGAATGTGTTCACAGTTTATAAATTAAAATGTTCGAAAGGTAAAGATACAGCAGCACCGAGCTTTTTCAAATCAGAATAAAAATCAGGATATGATTTTTTAACGGCGCCGGCTTCTTCAATTACAGTTGTTCCGTTTGCTTTCAAAGCTGCAACCGCACAAGCCATGGCAATGCGATGGTCGTGGCGGGAATGAACTGTTGCACCGGTAACTCCATCTCCACCGTGAACAATCATCAGGTCATCCTCCAGTTCAATCTTTACTCCCATTTTGCCAAATTCTTCCTGTAAGGTAATGGCCCGGTTGCTCTCTTTATGTGTCAGGCGGTTTACTCCTTTAATCTTTGTTTCGCCCTTACAGTAAGCCGCCAGAGCCACCAACGGCGGAAACAAATCGGGGCAATCAGTAGCGTCGAAACTAAAGGCATTCATTTTTGCCGGGTGTATTTTTATTCCCTTTGCTTCAATGGCTATTCCTGCATTGGCAGCCATCAGGGCATCAACAATTGCTTTGTCTGCTTGAGTAGAAGTCAGATCAAGGCCCCGTACAGTAATAGGCCCGGCTATAGCACCCGCAACTAATAAAAATGCACCTCCGCTCCAGTCGCCTTCGACGGTGTAATGTCGGGAGGTAACTGGTAAATGGTGAGCAGATTTGTCTGAAAATATAAACTCCTCATAGTTATTATTCTCAGGAATGTTTAACCCAAACTGCTTCATTACATCAAGAGTAAGATCAATATAAGGCCTGCTTTTTAGTGAATTAACTTTGATAGAAACACCTGTTGCAGTAGCGGCCGAAAAAGCCATCAGCAACCCAGTCAGGAATTGCGAACTAAGAGAGCCGTCCACTTCGATATCAGAAGGATGCAATGGCCCTTGAATTGCCAGGGGCAACTTTCCTTCATTACTCTTAATTTTTACACCAAGTTTTGGCAATACCTCGTCAAAGAAATCCATAGGCCTGGTGGCAAGACTGCCTGAACCGGTTATCGTTATTTTTTCACTGCTCAAAGCAGCAATTGGCGTAAACATTCTGATGCTTAATCCAGACTCACCGCAATTAATCACTTTGTTCTTTGGGATCACAGCTCCATAACCATTAACCACAAATCTGTCATCCTTCAAAACTACATCAGCACCCAAAGCTTTTATTATTTCGATTGCAGCTTTGTCATCATTACTATGTCCCGGATTGATAATAACTGTCTCCCCATTACTTAACAAAGCTGCGGCACAAGCCCTTTGCATAGAACTTTTTGATGCGGGTGCCTGTACTGTACCTTTCAGTTGTGATGGATGTATTGTGACTTTCACTTAAAACTCTCCTATTATTTTTTCTAACTGTTTCAATGAAATACTTTTTACAACTCCTTTTCCGATCCTTTCCAGCAACACATAATTCATATCCTTTCGTTCCCGCTTCTTATCCATTTTCAGCACATTGAAGACTTTTTGCTTGTCAAAAGTTGCATAAGTAGGCAAATTATACTTTGTCAGCAGGCTCACTACTTTTTCCGTTTGCCTGAAACCGCATAACTGTTCGGAAATATGACAGGCATAAGTCATGCCGATGGAAACAGCCTGCCCATGCAAGAGTTCATATTGCGTTTCCAATGCATGCCCCAGGGTGTGACCGAAATTCAGCAAACGCCTGTCTCCTTTTTCAAATTCATCTTTCTGAACAACTTTTGTTTTGATGAGTGCATTACGTTCAACTAAACTACAGATAGCTTTCTGGCTGCTTTGATATGTTTTCAACGAGTTCTTCTCCAGTTCTGCAAACATGGCTGCATCTTTTATGCAAGCATGCTTGATGATTTCAGCAAAACCATTTTCCCATTCCTGCTGTGGCAGTGATTTCAGAAAAGCCATATCATGCAGAATAAACGAAGGCTGCCGGATAACTCCCACCATATTCTTGTATGCGCCCACATCTATCCCGTTTTTTCCACCAATGGAAGCATCAACTAAGCCAAGTACAGATGTTGGTACGAAACCAAACGACAAGCCACGCATATACACAGAGGCAACATAACCGGTAATATCTGTGATGACACCACCACCCACACCCACCAGTGTCGTTTTGCGGTCAGCTTCCATTTCAATCAACTGCTCAGTTATTGCATCTGCCGTTGATTGAACCTTGTATTCCTCACCCGGCTTCAGGACAATGGTATTCCATCCTTTAAACCGCTTTGTATGCGCATTGTAGATATTTTCGTCAGTGATGAGTACCGCCGCTTTGGCCTCAATTATTTTTTTAAGATGACTGATGCCTGAAGCCAGGTAAAAATCTGTAGAAGCCGACGAAAATTTTATTTTAAGATGTTTCATTTTTTTCACACAATCCAGATAGTTATCGGGACGCTACGTTTTTGTAAAGAATAAGAAAGCCTAAATATCTCACACTCCGTTCCCTATTTTCTGTTCACCACTCACTATTTCTTAACTATCCAGCACCTTCTTCTGATGATTAATACTTTCCATGTGCACCGCATCAAGATACTTGGTGATGAACTCACGGCTCAGTCCAAATTTATCACCTTTTACACTGGCCCTTTCGATAATCTCATTCCAGCGGCTGATCTGAAGGATGGTGATATTGTTATCCTTTTTATACTGGCCTATCTGTTCAGATATTTTCATTCTTTGTCCCAGTATCTGCATCAGTTCATCATCAAGATGGTCAATCTTCTGGCGCAAAGCTTCCAGTGCCGCATGGTATTCAGCAGAGTTCACATCTTCTCTTCTCCAGATAATGTGTTCCAGCATTTCGGCAAGCCGTTCTGGTGTTACCTGTTGTTTAGCATCGCTCCAAGCTTTGTCCGGGTCAATATGGCTTTCCACCATCAATCCGTCGTAGTCAAGGTCAATAGCTTTCTGCATCACATCCTGTAAAATATCACGGCGGCCACAAATATGCGAAGGGTCGTTTATCAGCGGCATTCCCGGATGTTTCAGTTTCATGTCAATGGCAAGATGCCACATCGGCGCATTGCGGTATTCGGTATTGCCATAAGAACTGAACCCACGGTGGATAAGGCCAATTTGTTTAACACCAGCCCTGGCCACCCTTTCCACTGCACCGCTCCACAGTTCAAGGTCGGGATTGATTGGATTCTTTATCAGCACCGGCACATCCACACCACGAAGTGCATCGGCGACTTCCTGCACACTGAAGGGGTTTACTGTTGTGCGGGCACCAATCCAGAGCATGTCCACATCAAATGTAAGCGCATCCTGCACCTGTTTGCCGGTGGCTACTTCAACAGTGGTTGGTAAGCCAGTCAGTTTTTTTGCATGTTGAAGCCAGGGCAAACCTTTGGCGCCCACACCCTCAAACATACCAGGTTTTGTCCGTGGTTTCCAGATGCCGGCCCGCAGCATATCCACTTTGCCGGTTGCGGCCAGCCGTTGCGCCGTTGCCACTACCTGTTCTTCTGTTTCTGCACTGCAGGGCCCGCTGATAATGATCGGACGTTTCTGCCATACTGCCTGTACTTTTTCGTTAGTTGTTTGCTCTGTTGTTTGCATAGTTTAAAATTATGCCCCTAACCCCTAAAGGGGAATAAAGAAGCCTTTTTTATTTTTATTTATGTTGTCATCGTTCTGTTCCCTGGGCATCTTTCCTTCCGCCATATGGCGGACATTTCGGCTGTATATCGCTATTCAGCTATCAAACCGTTCCTTAATTTCATCCCACTCAAATAGCTTCTTTCCTTCTGAATTATACTCTCCCAACTTGTCCTTTGGTGAAATACCAAAATCAGCCATAGGAAGGGGGAGATTTTTTATCATTCTAAACTCACTTAAATATCCTTCTGTAATCCATGGCTTACCAAGAACGGAAATAGAATTATAGTACAAAAAGAGCTGTTCGTGATTGGAGAGCTGTGCTCTCAAAGTTTTCAAATAGAAATATTTATTTTTAACGATTTTATCATCACTTGAAGTTACAAACTTGACTATTTGAAAAAGATTCCGAAAGTAATGACCAAGCCTTGATTGATGTCCAGCAAACGGCTTATAAATCATCTTATAATAATGAGAATCATTTATTATACTGCCTTCACCAGTCTTATATTGTTTTTTAGTTTCGGCAAAAGAATAAGAACTAGGAAATTGGTCTTGAAATTTTTTAAGCACATCTGAGCAATCGTTAATAAGTTCAAAATATTTCCGTGGGAACATCTTGGCTAATTGATTATCGGAATCTTCACCAACACCAAAGAAAAAAAGCAAATAAGCAACCTCGACTAACTGTTCATCAGTAAGTTTTGTGATTGGATTAGTTGAATCAAAACTGAGTGCCCTGTGCTTGGTTAGAAAAAAAACAAATCGAAACTCTTTGAACATTTCAATAAATACTCTTCTACCTTTTATATTTTCATTCTCTGGTCTATGAATAACCATTTCTTGAACATTATCTCGATGAATCTTAAGTAGTTCAAAAAATTTATTCTCAAACCGCCCCAACTCCTCCTTTTCGTCTTGCTTATCAAATTGGCCAAATTGCTTCTGATTAGCTCTAAATTGAATCCAGAAGGCAATAAAGGTTAGAAAAGCACCAAGTAATCCAACAAAGGGTGACATAATTCCGCTGATAGTGTCTCCGATTTCTCCCGTTTTGCTAAAATCTATCCCAAAAAAGGATTTTTGCGTTAGGATGAGAGGCAAGAAGCAGATTAAAATGGCTGAGATTCCAAGAAAATAAAGCCAAAAACTCAAATTACTTTTTCTCTCATTTACAAACTGACTTAACCTTATAAATAATTTTTTCATATACAAAACTATTTTATTATCCTCTTTATCTTATTCGCCTCCCCTATCAGCTGCTTCAGCTCCTCTTCATCGCCTTTGCTCAGGCTGTTTCTGAAACGCTTTAATTGTTCAATATGTTCGTTCAGTACATCCAGCACATTAGTTCTGTTCTGCATAAATATAGGCACCCACATGGCCGGGTTGCTTTTTGCAAGCCTTACTGTGCTCTCAAAACCGGCACTGGCCATTTCAAAAATAGCACTGTCCTCTTTTTCCTTTTCCAGTACTGTATTTGCAAGTGCAAATGAAGTGATGTGCGATATATGACTTACATAAGCTGCATGCAGGTCATGTGCAGCAGCTTCCATTTCCAGCAGGTGCATACCGATTTTCTTATACATGTGTTTCACCCAATCCACAGCATCTGCATCACTTTCTTCCTGGTTACAAATAATCACTGCTTTATTTTCATAAGCACCACGTACCGCCGCCTGCGGGCCGCTGTACTCAGTTCCCCACATGGGATGGGTTGCCACATACCTCCCACGACGAGGGTGGCTTTTAATTATTTCAATTAACTGGGATTTGGTGGAGCCCAAATCCAGTACAATTTGCTTTTCTATTTTATCTAATATACCCGGCAAAATAGTCATCATCACATCAACCGGTACAGATAATACAATTACATCAGCCAGACTGACTGCTTCATCCAAAGGCAGTATTTCATCCACCAGTTCCAGTTCAAGGGCCTTATTGGCATTTTCTTCGCTGGCATCCACACCAATCAGCCGTGATGACAATTTCTTTTCATGCAATTGTATCGCAAGAGAACCACCAATGAGACCCGTGCCAACTATTGCAATTTTTTTTCTTTCCATTATTTCGCCTTTTTTATCCGCCGAATAGCTTCTTCAAATTTTTCTTCAGTGCTGCATAAACTTACTCTCACATATTTTTCACCGGCATTGCCAAAAATTCCGCCTGGTGTTATAAAAACGTTTGAACTGTAAAGTATTTCGTCACTCAGCTTGTATCCATCCACATAATCTGACGGAACAGATGCCCATACAAACATACCAACTTGCTCTTTCGAATAATTACAGTTTAACAGATTAAGCAGTTCAAATACTTTCTCCCTTCTTTTTCTGTACACTGCATTTACTGAATCGTACCAGTCTTTTCCAAGCGACAAAGCTTTTGCTGCTGCCAGCTGAACCGGTAAAAACATACCGCTGTCCATATTGCTTTTAAACCTCAGCACTTCATCAATTCGTTCTTTTGCTCCGCAAAGCATACCCACCCGCCAGCCTGCCATATTGTGGCTTTTGCTAAGGGAGTTAAGTTCGATAACACAATCTTTGGCACCATCCACACTCAGCAGACTCATCGGGTTATCGTTCAGGATGAAACTGTAAGGATTGTCATGAATGATGAGGATATTGTTCTTTTTTGCAAACCTGACAATCTTTTCATATTGATTTTTATCTGCTGGCTGCCCGGTCGGCATTTGGGGATAGTTTACAAATATCAGCTTCACCCTGCTTAAATCTGTTTTTTCCAGGCTATCGAAATCCGGATAGTAATTATTCTCCTCCAGTAATTCATACTGTACACATTTTCCTCCTGCAAGCTTTACTGCACTTGTATATGTGGGATAACCCGGATTAGGCACCAATGCTTCATCGCCAGTATTAAGATAAGTCATGCAGATATGCATAATACCCTCCTTGCTTCCTATGAGGGGAAGAATCTCAGCATCCGGGTTCAGTTCCACATCATACCACTGTTTATACCATCCTGCGACAGCTTTTCTGAAAACAGGCGAACCTTTGTATGACTGGTAAGAATGTACATTCGGCTTTGCTGCTTCTTCCTGCAAAGTTTTTATTACTTCAGGATGCGGTGGCAAATCGGGACTGCCAATTCCCAGGTTGATAATATTCTTTCCGGACTTATTTAATTCATCTATCTCCCGCAGCTTTTGCGAGAAATAATATTCTCCAATACCTTCTAACCTTGAGCTTGTCATTACTTCCATAAACCTCGTTTATATGTACCGTAAATTTTTATTGATTCTGTAAGCGGCCTGATTTTCTCTATCACATTTTCGAACTGGTTCAATGTATCAAACTCCATATCAGCATGAAATGCATATTTAAAATCCGAGCCGGGAATAGGAAAACTTTGCAGCTTGCTGAGATTGATTCCTCCTTCTGAAATTTTAGTCAGCACTTTTGCCAGGCTTCCCCTTGAATGATCGGTATGAAATGTAACTGAAGCTTTGTCGGCATTCTCTACAGGGGCAACTGTATCGTCCCGCTGCAGCATCAGGAACCTTGTGTAGTTATTCTTCATCGTATGAATATTCGGGGCAATTACCTGCAAGCCATATAACTCAGCAGCCAGCTTACTGGCGATAGCAGCAATATGTTTGCTTTTGTGCTGGTGAATATGTTTTGCACTCAACGCTGTATCATCCGTCTCTACCAGTTTCCATTTGTATTTATCCAGGAAATCGTAGCACTGCTGCAGCGCCATCGTATGAGAGTGAACCTCTTTTATATCCTCCAGTTTCACCCCGGGATTAACCAAAAGGTTCTGCTTTATCTGCAGGTAAATTTCTCCGGCTATTCTGAGATTACTTTTTTGAAGCAGATTATAGTTTGGTAAAATGCTCCCGGCTATGGAATTCTCGATAGCCATCACACCACCGTCGCTTTCCTTTTTATTAGACGCAATTTTAATTACATCTCGAAATGTGGCACAGGTTATAACATCCACCTGCTTGCCATAAAACAGTTGGGCCGCCACCTGATGGAAACTGCCTTCGTAACCTTGTATCGAAACTTTTGTACTCATGATAATAAGCAAGAATCCCGGCCGTCTGGCCGGGATTCTTTATGTTGATGTTTTTTAGTTGTTCAGTTTGTTTTCAACAAAAGCATTCCCGGCCTCTTTCCAAAAAAGAAGTAATAAAAATAGAAACCAAAATATGCCTTCATCGTTGTCATGTAACAAATGTAGTTTTTGCGATGCTTAATTCCAAAAGTTTATAAAATTATTTTCTTCTTCCGCCTGATTCAGCATCATTCATCCTGATTTTTCTGCCACGATAATTTTTCCCGTCTATCGCTTTTATCATCTTTTTGGCAGCAGCAGGTTCGATTTCCACCCAACTGTTCATTTCCTTCATATCTATTCTTCCTAATACATCTTTCTTCAAATCACTCATATCAAGAATGAACTGCAGGAAACTTGCTTTGTAAAAGCCATCCTTCGTCCCCAGGTTTACAAACAACCGTTGGTAATTTCCTCCTCCGAAGTTTCTTCCTTTTGTATCCCGTGAAGTTCTTGCTTCATTTCTGTCACCACGGCGGTCGCTTCTTTTTTCTTCTCTCATATTCAGGTCGGCTGCATTCTCATAATACTTGAGGAAGCGGTCAAACTCTAATGCAGCCACCCTTTGCAGAATTTCTTCTTTCTCCACATCAGCAAATTTCTCTTTTAATACAGGCAGATAAGTTTCATATTCACCATTGCTTATGTCTGCCTGCAGCATTTTATCTATAAAATGAAAAAACTGTTTACGGCAAACATCTTTTCCGCTTGGTATATCCATTTTGTGAAACTGGGTTTTAACCAGCTTCTCTATCTGGCGCAGGCGATACACTTCTTTGGGAGTAACAATAGAAACAGAGACTCCGCTTTTACCGGCACGGCCAGTCCGTCCGCTTCTGTGTGTATAGACTTCCACATCATCCGGCAGTTCATAATTGATAACATGGGTGATGCCTGATACGTCAATACCACGGGCAGCCACATCGGTAGCCACTAACAGTTTTACACTTTTGTCCCTGAACAGGCCCATCACTTTATCCCGTTGCTGCTGTGTAAGGTCTCCATGAATAGCGTCAATATCGTAACCTTCCCTGGTCAGTTTTTCAGCAATCTCCTGCGTATCAGCCTTGGTGCGGGCAAATACAATTCCAAATATGCCGGGATTAAAATCAATTATCCGTTTCAAAACTTCGTACCTGTTATGGTGCTGGGTAGAATAATACTGGTGGTCAATAGTTGAAGCCCCTTCATTGGTTTTGCCAATTGTAATTTCAAAAGGCTTGTCCATGTATCTTTTGCTCACCTGCCTTATTTCTGGCGGCATGGTGGCGCTAAACAACCAGATACTTTGCCTGTTTGGCGTATTTTTCAGAATAAACTCAATATCATCCTTAAAACCCATGTTCAGCATCTCATCAGCCTCATCCAGCACTACATAATGGATTTTTTCAAGGTTGATGGCTTTTCTTTCAATCAGGTCAATAAGCCTGCCGGGTGTGGCCACTACAATATGACTTCCTTTTTTTAAGTCCCGTATCTGCATGGTGATGGAAGTGCCGCCATACACTGCTGTAACAGCTATATTGTCCTTTTTCTGCCTGAATTTTTCAAGGTCGCTTGTTATTTGTAAACATAATTCCCTGGTGGGGCACACAATTAATGCCTGAGGGAACTTGTCTTGTTTATTTATTAATTGTAATAACGGAAACCCGAAAGCCGCCGTTTTGCCGGTTCCGGTTTGTGCAAGGCCCACAAAATCTTTTGTTCCCTGTAAAAGAACAGGAATGGCCTTTTCCTGGATAGGAGTTGGCTGTGTAAACCCTAATGTCTTAATTGATTGTAATAATCCTTCTTCAATACCTAACGATTCGAATGTAACCACTGTGTGTAATTAAATGATAAAAAATGAGAACAGACCGGCAAAGCTAACCTAATACCGTCTGAAACACATTATAAAATAAGAAAAGCCCTTTCGCCAAGGGCGAAAAGGCCTCAATTTGATTGCTCGCAGTAAGAAATTACTTCTTAGTTGTATCAGGAGCAGCAACAACAGTTGTGTCAGGAGTAACTGGTGCAGTTGTGTCAGGAGTAACAACAGTTGTATCAGGAGCAGCAACAACAGTTGTGTCTTTAGTTTCAGTTTTGTCACCAGAGTTGTTACAAGCTACGAAAGAAGCAGCGATTACTGCGATAGCAAAGAATTTCTTCATTTTTTTGTCTTTTTGAGATTTTTTGAAATATTTCAACATTAATACGGCGCAAAGAAAAAGGTAACCCGGCTTTTTAAAAATTTTTTTCAGGTACTTTTGGGTTACTATTTATAGATAATTGTATAAATAACGGATTGTGAAACCCCAAACAGACGAAAAGTTACTACTGGAAGGATTAGCTGTAAACGACAAAAAAGCCGTTGAACTGATATATAAAGAAAATTTCAATACCATTCAGGCATTGATAATCAATAATAACGGTTCATCGGATGATGCCAAGGACATATTTCAGGAAGCGATGATAGTTCTTTATGAGAAGGTGCGGACAGGTGGTTTTGAGCTGAATTGTCAGTTAAAAACCTTTCTTTACTCTGTAGCCAGAAGATTGTGGCTCAAGCGGTTGCAGCAACAAAACCGGTATTCATCCCCTGGCGACAGTATGGAAAATGTGGTGGAAGTAGATGATGAAATAGAGGACCATGAACGAAAAAATGCAGAGCTGGACATGATGGAGCATGCCATCAGCAACCTCGGAGAACCCTGTAAAAGCCTGATTGAGGCTTTTTACCTGCAAAAAAAATCGATGCAAGAGATTGCGTCCAGTTTTGGTTACACCAATGCGGATAACGCAAAAACACAGAAGTACAAATGCCTGATGAGGCTCAAAAAAATATTCTTTATGCAATATAAAAACGGACAGTGATGGAGGATACTAAAATGATTGATGTGGTTGAACGGTACATCAGGGGTGAAATGAAGCCTGATGAGCGACTGGCTTTTGAAAACCTTCGCAAATCTAACCCGGATGTTGACCTGCTGGTGGTGGAACATACCCTGTTTCTCCAGCAGATGAACCGTTTTGGGGAAATCAGAAACTTCAAGTCAACGCTTCACGAAGTACATACAGATCTGGCAGAGCAGGGTAAAATTGAATCGGCCCGTCTGAAAGGTACTGCCAAAGTTGTATATCTGTGGAAACGCTATAAGAGGGTGACAGCTATTGCAGCTTCTATTGCCGGTATTACAACACTTACCATCTCTGCATTAGTTTGGGCTCTTACCCCCCAGGGAAATAACCAAACGGAAGAACTTTCTCTGAAATTCAACAAAATACAGGAAGAACAAAAAGCCCAAAAGGCTGAGGTTAATAATCTTAAGAATAAGATTTCTGCCAGACCTATTGCCTATAAATCAGGCGGAACCAGTTTCCTGATTGACGGAAAAGGATACCTTGTCACAAATGCCCATATTATCCGCAATTCTAAGAATGTAGTGGTGGTAAATAATAAGGGAGAAGAGTTTGCCACAACAGTGGTTAAGATTATTCCTGAAAAGGATATCGCTTTACTGAAAATTGCAGATGAAACTTTCAAACCGATACCCTCGTTACCTTATGGCATCCGGAAATCTTCGACAGATGTGGCTGAGCCTATTTTTACTTTAGGCTACCCAAGAAATGATATTGTATATAGCGAAGGCTACCTGAGTGCCAAGACTGGTAAAAATGGAGATACACTTACCTGCCAGTTAGGCATCGCCGCCAACCATGGAAACAGCGGAGGCCCTGTATTCAACCATGATGGTGAAATTATTGGTATTGTAAGCACCAGGGATACCGAAGCAGAAGGCGTAGCTTTTGCCATCCAGTCCAAATACATCTTTGACGCTGTTGATGAACTGAAAAAGGATACAGCTTATCAGTCTTTACGTTTACCAGTTAAGTCAACTGTAAAAGGACTCGACCAAACGCAACAGGTGAAAAAAATACAGGATTATATATTTATGGTTAAAGCAGATTAACCATAGTTATCTTATTTGCGAAGGCGGCTAACTATAGCAGCCTTTTTTATTCCCATAAAGAAGAAGGATACTCCCCTTCTTTTATCAGTTCATGTAATTTTTGTTTTACAACCGGGGCATCTTCTTTGTAAGTTACCCCAAACCAGTTTGAACTGGTAGGTATCACCACCACATCATTCCCTTCCTTAATAAACTGGTCAGCCACTACAGGGATATAAAATTCAGATTTGTCCTTCTGTCCGTTCTCATGCAGAAATTTGCCGAACATTTTATGTGTGTAACCAAAATAAGATTCATTAAAACACCAGAAATTCATTGAAACTTTTGTATTTAATGAAAGCCGGGCCGGCTCAGCCCCATCACCACAAAAAATTTCGCCATTCTGCATGGCAATATTTGTTCTTTCTGTAACGGAAGCAAGATTTCCATCCCGGTTAAGGGCACACACTCCCCTGTTTACAGTTCCATGCTCCGATAAGGTATTGATAAGGTCATATCCCACAATGGCATAGGTCTTTTCATTGCAGCCTACGTTCAGAAAAGCAGCGGCATTCTCAAAAGCGTTCTTTCCATAAAAATCGTCGGCATTGATAACTGCAAAAGGGCCTTGCACCGCCTCTTTTGCACATAGTACTGCATGAGCCGTTCCCCAGGGCTTGGTTCTTTCTGCCGGAAAAGAATATCCGTCAGTAAAAGAAGTCAGCTCCTGATATACGTAGTCTGTTTCTATTCTTCCTTTGAGTTTAGGCTCAAATATTGTTTTGAAATTATCAGCGAACTCTTTTCTGATAATAAAAACCACTTTCCCAAATCCTGCCCTTATTGCATCAAAAACCGAGTAATCCATAATTGTTTCACCAGATGGGCCAAAGCCTTCTACCTGCTTCATGCTTCCATAACGGGAAGCCATGCCGGCAGCTAATATTACAAGTGTTGGTTTCATTATCAGTGCTTTAATTTGCGGGCAAAATTAATCTAAATTCGCATTGAAGAATCTTAATAAATGCAGGCAGTAGATTTATCTCATATTACAATTGACCAGGCGTTACATCCTGTCCTGGCAGAAAAAAATATAAACCTGTGTGTGCTTCGCACCGATAAAATACACCCTGTTATTTCAGGTAACAAATGGTTCAAACTCCGCTACTATATCGAGGATGCACTGAAGAATAAGAAAACGACACTCGTAACAAAAGGAGGCGCATGGTCTAATCACATTGTAGCAACAGCGGCAGCCTGCAAACATTATAATCTGAGAAGCATCGGAATAATAAGAGGCGAAAAGCCAGAAAATTTATCTGCCACTTTGCAGGAAGCAATGAGCTATGGAATGGAGTTAGTTTATATCAGCAGGAAAGATTTTTCTGAAAATAAAATCGCTCAATGGCTGAATCATCCGGAGCATTACTTTGTTGATTACGGCGGATATGGAAACCCCGGGGCGGATGGTGCATCTACCATGCTTGAGCATTGCAATAAAGCGGAGTATTCCCATATACTCTGCGCCGTCGGCAGTGGCACTATGCTGGCCGGTTTGATTAATGCAGCTTCGCCTCAAATAACTGTTACAGGTATAAGTTCAATGAAAAATAATCACTCACTGGAAAACGAAGTAAGGCACCTTCTGGAAAATGATGAAACTTCTATTAACCTCGTACATGATTACCATTTTGGCGGGTTTGCCAAACACAATACAGAGCTCATCAACTTCATGAATAGTTTTTATCAGCTTACAAATATTCCTACCGATATTGTATATACAGGAAAGTTGCTGTTTGCCATTATTGATTTGGCACAAAAAGATTACTTCCCGCCCGGAAGTAACCTGCTTGCCATACATAGCGGAGGGTTGCAGGGAAATGCTTCCCTGAGTAAGGGAACGTTAATATTCTGAAAATTTTAACCTGCTGCCCTATCTTTGTTTTAAACAAAATTTCCGCCGCTGTACTGTATGATTAAAAGAGCCACATTCGCCTTGCTATTCGTATCCTTTGTAATCACTCATGCAAAAGGGCAGGATACTCTTCCCAGATTCTCAGTTACCAATCCCGGCAACAACAAAATCATAATCGGCTGGGTGAATACGATAGAGGATGTACGGCAAATCAGTATTCAGCGGTCATTCGACAGTCTTACCGGTTACAAAAGCATTTTGACAGTTGCCGACCCAACAAGCAGGCAAAACGGTTATGTGGATGCAAAGGCTCCTAATCCAAATATGTTCTACAGGATTTATATTATGAGGGATAAAGGCAATTATCTTTTTAGTGCTGCACAAAAACCAATAACTGTAATTGTAAAAAGAGAAAAGGATACAGTAACAACGATAACAATTAAAGGGAAAGACACTATAGTCGTAAAAAAAGCAGAACCATTCTCTGTAAGGATTAATGGCTTTTCTGTTGGAGATTCTGTTAAAACCCCAAACCCGAATGGATTTAACAAGCCGGAACCAAACACCTTTGCACCTTCTATGCTCGTTTACACAAATGCAAACGGGTTTGTAAAAGTTTCCCTTCCCGAAGTCCACCAAAAAAAATACAGTATCAAATTCTTTGATGAAGCGGATAATTTTTTATTCGAACTGAAAAACATTAAAGAAAAATCTTTTAAACTGGATAAACCCAATTTCTATCATGCCGGCTGGTTCCGGTTCGAACTATATGACGACGGGAAGTTGCTCGAAAAAAATAAGTTCTACCTTGAAAAGGATTTCTAATCAGCCTGTTTTACAATTTCAGCTTCAAATATTTTTTCAAAGTTCCTTTTCACCTTTTCCTTTACCTCATTAATATCCATTTTCCTTCCCAGTTCTTTTGATAGGGAAGTCACCTGCTTATTGGCAATTCCGCAAGGTATGATGTTGTTGAAATATGAAAGGTCTGTATTTACATTAAATGCAAACCCATGCATGGTCACCCACCGGCTGCACCGTACTCCAATAGCACAAATCTTCCTTTCCTTCCCCGGAACATCAGGATCAAGCCACACTCCTGTTTCGCCTTTGGAACGGTCGCCCTTTAAACCGTAGTCGGCAAGTGTCAGGATGATTACCTCCTCAATATTCCGAAGGTACCGTCCAATATCTGTATAGAATTTTTCAAGGTCAAGTATCGGGTACCCTACAATCTGGCCCGGCCCGTGAAAAGTAATATCTCCTCCCCTGTTAATATGAAAAAAAGAAATATTATTAGCAGCAAGTTCTTCGTCACTCATAAGCACATTACTCTTGTTACCACTCTTCCCAAGTGTGTAAACCGGCGGGTGTTCTGTAAATAACAGGTAATGTGTGGTATCAGTGGAATTTGAATTACTATCAGATTTGACCGCTACATTCTCATGCAATAATTTTTCCTGTAAATCCCACGCAGCTTTGTATTCCATCAGCCCAAGGTCCCTGAATACTATTTCCCGTTTACTTTTCATAAATACAAATGTAGAAACAAAAACGCTTCCTGTTACCTTTGCACCATGCAGGAAGAAGTAAACAATGGCCCGATAACACAGGATAACAATGATGAGCTGTATGAACGGTTCAGTATTACTATTGACAAAGGCCAGGAACCTTTAAGGATAGATAAATTTCTGATGCAGCGTCTTGAAGGTGCCACCAGAAATAAGCTCCAGCAATCCATTAATCTTGGTATGGTAACCGTTAACGGTAAAGATGTGAAACCGAATTACAAGGTTAAACCGGGTGACAGCGTTATCATTTTTTCTGATATGAGTCCGGAAGAAACAGATATTGTACCGGAAAAGCTGAACCTCGATATTGCATACGAAGATGCTGACCTGATTATCATCAACAAGCCTGCTGGTATGGTTGTCCATCCGGGCAGTGGTAACTATTCCGGCACATTACTGAATGGCATATCCTGGTACCTGCAGCAACAAACACCCGGAATATCAGAAGATGCCCTTCCCCGGTTTGGCATGGTACACCGGATTGATAAAAACACCAGTGGCCTGTTAGTACTCGCCAAAACAGATAAGGCTATGAGACACCTGGCAAAGCAATTTTTTGATCACACAATCAGCAGAAAATATGTGGCACTTGTTTGGGGAGATGTTGCCGAAGATGAAGGAACTATTATTGCACATGTTGGGAGGCACCAGCGTTTCAGAAAACTTTTTGAAGCCTATCCGGAAGGAGATCATGGCAAAGAAGCTATCACACACTACAGGGTTCTAGAAAGGTTTGGCTATGTCACTTTGGTAGAGTGTATTCTCGAAACCGGGCGGACACACCAGATACGGGTACACATGAAGCATATAGGACACCCGTTGTTCAATGATGACTTTTATGGCGGTGATAAAATTGTGAAAGGAACCGTTTATTCCAAATACAAACAATTTGTTGATAATTGTTTTGACATCTGCAAAAGACAGGCCCTGCATGCAAAAACATTGGGCTTTGTTCATCCTGCTACTGGCCAAAATGTTTTGTTTGAAACACCCATGCCACCTGACATGGCTACCCTGATTGAAAAATGGAGGAAATACAGCAATACCGTAGGCAGTAATCAATGATATCAGTTTGTAAAGTCGAATAAGGTTGCAGTAAACATTCCTCTTTCCCTTTTTTTAAACGCAACATCCCAGTTGCCAATATATCTCAGCACCTTTGGTACCAGGTATTTTCCAAACCTTGTCATCTGTACTTCCATGTGTACATCAAAATCGTACACACCGGCATCATAACTCATATCATAATTGCGGGCAACCACTTCCATCGTGGATGAGTTAAACCAGGTAATCATGCTGTCAATTACTATGCTGTTCTTCTCGCCTGCCCTTAAATCATCTTTTGCTTTAATGGAGAAAATATAGCAATGTTCACCATTGTAATCTCCATAGTCAATCAGAAAATCATAATTATCTGCCCGGCCCGGATCAAAAATGTCTATTTTATCGCCGATAAAAGGTATTCCGGGAATTTTCTTCCCCGGATTGAAGAACAGCATTTTAAGCTGCTCTTTGTGCTTTTGCATTCCGCCTGATGACCTGGGGCTAAAACTTTTTCCTTTTACAACATTGTTTTCACCACAAACAACATCCTTTGTAAAAAAAAGAGCGGCATATAATTCGCCTGTTTCATAATTGTAATCACCGTCATCATCAAAGAAATTACCTGAACTTTGCTGATTCAGCACCTGCATGGAACGGCAGCCGTTACTTCTCACCTGTTTTGTTTTACTCTGGAGAGAGGCCTCTATCCTGCCTTTTTTATCCTTCATCCTTATTTCATTCCATGATGTAAAACCAATTACACGAAGATTCCGGAATGCTTTATAAAAAGTAGTGTCTTCCTTCACCCGTTTAATAAACATAGGAACATTAATTCCTGTATTAATTGTAACCTCAGACAGGCTGATCATTTGAGCTAAACGGGCATTATCAACAGAGTCTTCATTCTGTGCAGCCAGACTCTGCCAAAAAGAAGAAAAAATAAGGAAGGTAAATGCCAGCCTGATGATCATACTGCAAGATATACGATAGAAAACAAAACCCGGCAGTTGCCGGGTTCTTAATGATAAAACGAGGTTTTAATTTCAGAAATGAAACTTATGAACAGTTTTACTTACATATTTTTTCCCAGGTTCCAGCTCCGTCGTAGGAAAAGAAGGCTGGTTGGGTGCATCAGGATAATGCTGTGTTTCCAGGCAAAGTGCAGTCCTGTAATCATCCTTCACTCCTGTTTTCAGTGTATGCAGGCTTTCCATAAAGTTTCCGCCATAAAACTGAATGGCCGGTTCGGTTGTATAAATATCCATCACAATACCAGACAGGTCGCCCTTTAAAGTGGTAATCAGTTCCGGTTCTGCGGTAATTCCTTTATCGAGTACAAAATTGTGATCATAACCTTTTCCATACTTAAGCTGAATATTATCTGCCTCAACCCTTTCACCAATCTTGTGGAATATTGTAAAGTCAAAAGGAGTGCCGGCAACCGGTTCCAATTTGCCGGTTGGGATTAGTGTAGAATCTACCGGTGTGTATTTAGCTGCCTTAATCTGTAACTCATGATTATTGATAGAACCACTGCCTTCTCCGTTCAGGTTCCAGTAATTGTGATTGGTAACATTTACAATTGTTTTTTTATTAGTACTGATTTCATAGCTTATCTGCAGTTCATTGTCATCAGTAAGTTTATACGTAACCTGTGTTGTCATTTTTCCGGGATAACCTTCTTCACCATCAGCAGCAATATATGTCAATACCAAGGTCTGGCTGTCGGGCTGCACTGCATCCCAAACCCGGCTGTGAAACCCTGTGCGGCCACCGTGCAGTGTATTCACACCATTATTCAAATCTAATTGGTAAGTTTTACCGTCCAATGTAAACTGTCCCTTTGCAATTCGGTTTCCAAAACGGCCAACAATACAACCATAATATCTTTCTTTCGCTGTGATATAATCCTTCACATTATCAAAACCAACAACGATGTCTCTCAGTTTTCCGTCTTTATCTGGTAAAACAAATCCCACCATTCTTGCCCCATAATTGGTAACGGCAGCCTGGAAATTGTTTTTGTTTCTCAGATAGTAAAGGGTAACCGGCTTCGTATCAACTACCGTGTCAAATTTTGCTTTATCAGGAATTATTACAGATTTCGAAACGCTGTCAGCAGTTGATTCTTCTTTTATATCTTTTCCTCCGCTATTGCAGGATGCGAAAAGAAATGCTGCAGCAATTAAAGCAAATAAACTCTTACTCATAATGGCATATTTAATTTGTGAATTAACTGCAATATACTTCTTTTAATTAACTGTCAGTTTTACAATTATTATCAAAATTCCTATTTTAGCTTTGCGGACAGAAGAAAGTGCTGCCACTTCCTAAACAAAGGATTATGAATAAGTATTCGAAACAAACAAGGTTTCTCATTGCAGTCGATTGTATCATTTTTGGCTTTGACGGTGCAGAACTCAAGATTCTGCTCATCAAGCGGGGCTTAGAACCAGAACAGGGGAAATGGAGCCTGATGGGTGGCTTTGTGCAACCCAGCGAAAGCCTGAATGATGCTGCCAACAGGGTTTTACTGCAATTAACCGGACTAGACAAAGTGTATATGGAACAACTGCACTGCTTTGGCGAACCTGACCGTGACCCGATTGAAAGAACCCTCTCAGTGGCTTATTTTACATTACTTGACCTGACCAAATATAAAGCACAGCTTAGCCAGGAGTTTGAAGCCGAGTGGTTTTCGCTGAAAAAACACCCCAAACTTATTTTCGACCATGAGGAGATGATTCAACAGGCAAAAGCGAAACTGAGATACAAAGCATCACTGCATCCTATCCTTTTTGAACTCCTGTCAGATAAATTCACCCTGCCGCAACTGCAAAGCCTTTTTGAGGAAGTGTACGAAACTTCTTTCGACAAAAGGAATTTCAGCCGTAAGATAATGTCAACAGGACTTTTGCTTAAACTAAACGAAAAAGATAAAGAAGGCTCAAAAAAAGGTGCTTTTTATTACAAACTGGATAAGAAACACTATAAGGCCAACTTCCACAACATCCTGCGATTTATCCCCAACCCCAATGAATTACTGTAAATTATTTTGCCGGATAAAATAATAAGTGTTATTTTGACACCTAAAAGATTGCAGCATATGAGTAACAGGCAATTTGTTATTGGTGTTGATTACGGTACAGATTCTGTCCGATCCATCATTGTAGATGCACAAACAGGAGAAGAAGTCACATCCTCCGTTTTCTATTATCCCCAGTGGAAAAAAGGTTTATACTGCGATGCCGCCGCTAACCAGTTCCGCCAGCATCCCCAGGATTATATTGACGGACTCACCCATACCATAAAAGATTGTATCAGCAAAGCTGATAGTTCTGTAGCAGCAAACATCAGGGCAATATCTGTTGATACCACCGGCTCCACACCAGTGGCGGTGGATGCAACCGGTACTCCCCTTTCATTGTTGCCCGCATTTGAAAACAATCCAAATGCCATGTTTGTACTGTGGAAAGACCACACATCTGTAAACGAAGCAGCACAAATCAATGAACATGCGGTGAAGTTTCCCATAAACTATCTTAAATATGTTGGCGGAATATATTCTTCGGAATGGTATTGGGCAAAACTGCTCCACATACTCAGGGAAGATGAAGAAGTACGGAACAATACTGCCTCATGGGTGGAACATTGCGACTGGATTCCTTTCCTGCTAACCGGAGGAAATGATGTTAAACAAATGAAACGCAGCGTATGCAGTGCTGGTCACAAGGCTTTATGGGCCGAAGAATTTGGAGGTTTCCCTCCCAATGATTTTTTTGCTTCGCTTGACCCGTTACTGGATGGCTTTACCCAAAAATTATTTACCGAAACTTATACTTCCGATAAACAAGCCGGAACTATTTCGCAGGAATGGGCAAACCGTCTCGGACTACCCGCTGATGTTGTAATAGGTGTGGGTGCATTTGATGCACACATGGGTGCAGTTGGCGGACAGATTGAACCTTATCACCTGAGCAAAGTAATGGGTACTTCCACCTGTGATATGATGGTAGCCCCGGCTGCAGATATCAATGAGCGTTGTGTAAACGGAATTTGCGGACAGGTTAACGGCTCCATCATTCCGGGCATGATTGGCCTTGAAGCGGGTCAGTCAGCCTTTGGAGACATCTACGCATGGTTTAAAACCCTGCTTGAGTGGCCTGTAAAAAACCTGCTTGGCGATTCATCTGTAATAGATGCAGCCACTGCTGAAAAACTGCAACAGGAAATGAGTGATAAATTAATTGCTGCTTTATCAGCCGAGGCGGCTGCATTGCCAATGGATGAAAATGCAGAACTCGCTGTTGACTGGATGAATGGCCGCCGTACTCCCGATGCAAACCAGCAATTGGAAGGTGCTATTATGAACCTGAGCCTCGGCAGCAATGCGTCAAGGATTTTTTATTCGTTGGTAGAAGCAACCTGTTTTGGGGCCAAAGCCATTGTTGAAAGGTTTGAGAAAGAAGGTATTCCAGTAAAAGGATTAATTGGCCTGGGTGGTGTGGCGAAAAAATCCCCTTTCATCATGCAGATGATGGCTGATGTAATGAATATGCCTATCCGCATTCATAAAAGCGAACAGACCTGTGCCCTTGGCGCAGCCATGTTTGCCGCCACCGCTGCAGGTATTTATCCGAAAGTGGAAGATGCAATGAACAAAATGGGAAGCGGATTTGACGCCACTTATTACCCCGATGAAAATAAAACCGGATTTTACAGCAAGCGGTATGAGAAATATAAAAAGCTGGGGGCCTTTATTGAAAACGAGGTTCAGTAAATACAATTTGTAAACTGTAAATAAGTTAACGATGAGTAAATTTCAGAAAATACAGGAGGAAGCCTATAAAGCCAATATGCAACTGCCGCAACTGGGGCTTGTGCTTTTTACATTTGGCAATGTAAGTGTGGCCGACAGGGAAAACAAAGTATTTGCCATCAAACCCAGCGGTGTTCCATATGAGCATCTTTCACCCGAAAAAATGGTGATTGTGGATTTTGATGGTCATATCATCGAAGGCAAACTCAATCCCTCATCCGATACAAAAACCCATGCTGTATTATACAAACACTGGGAAAAAATCGGTGCTATTGTACATACCCATTCTACCTATGCAACTGCCTGGGCACAATCGCTAAGAGATATTCCCATCTACGGCACCACCCATGCTGACCACAATACAGTTGATATTCCCTGTGCACCACCGATGAGTGACGAGATGATCCAGGGCAATTATGAATATGAAACCGGTTTCCAGATAATGAACTGCTTCAAAGAAAAAGGGTTGAGTTATGAGGAAGTTGAAATGATGGTGGTGGGCAACCATGCGCCCTTTACCTGGGGAAAGAATGGCGACAAAGCTGTTTACAACGCTGCGGTGCTGGAACAGGTCGCCAAAATGGCCTGGTTAACCGAACAAATTAATCCGAATGCCCCGAGATTAAAAGATGCATTAATTAAAAAACATTACGAAAGAAAGCATGGGCCGGGCAGCTACTATGGCCAGTAATACAAAAGAAATTTTCAAACTCATAAAACGATAACAATGATAATTCCTGATTTAAAAACATTTGAAGTTTGGTTTGCCACTGGCAGCCAGCACTTATACGGTCCTGAAACTTTGCAGCAGGTAGCAGAACACTCTCAAAAGATTGCCGACACCTTTAATAAAGCAAAAGCAATTCCGGTTAAAGTTGTTTTTAAACCGGTGGTAAAAACACCAGAAGAAATCTACAACCTCTGCGCCGAAGCAAACAGCAGCAAAAGCTGTATTGGCATCATTGCATGGATGCATACTTTCTCACCAGCCAAAATGTGGATTAATGGCCTGAAGATTCTTCAAAAACCACTTTGTCATCTGCACACACAGTTCAACAGGGATATACCCTGGAACAGTATTGACATGGATTTCATGAACCTGAATCAAAGTGCCCATGGCGACAGGGAGTTTGGTTTCATCATGAGCCGGATGCGTATTGAAAGAAAAGTAATTGTCGGTCATTGGCAGGATAAGAATGTGCATGAACAGCTAAACATGTGGTGCCGTGCTGCTGCCGGCTGGAACGACTGGCAGGGAGCCAAATTTGTTCGCTTTGGCGATAATATGCGGCAGGTGGCAGTTACCGAAGGTGATAAAGTGGAAGCTCAAATAAAATTTGGCTACAGTGTAAACACACATGGCGTTGGTGACCTTGTAGCTGTAATGAACAAGGTGAAAGAAAAAGAAGTGGATGATTTATGTGCCGAATATGATAAATTGTACAAACTGCAGCCTTCATTAAAGAAAAATGGCAAGCAACATCAGTCACTAAGGGATGCCGCAAAGATTGAACTGGGCTTGCGTAAGTTCCTGGAAGCAGGTGATTATAAAGGCTACACTGACACATTTGAAGATTTGCACGGCATGGTGCAGCTCCCCGGTATTGCTTCGCAAAGATTGATGGCTGATGGATACGGGTTTGGCGGCGAAGGCGACTGGAAGACCTCGGCACTTGTAAGGGCTTTGAAAGTTATGGGCAGCGGATTGAAAGGCGGCAACTCGTTCATGGAGGATTACACTTATCATTTTGAACCAAACAATAATCTTGTACTCGGATCACATATGCTGGAAATATGTCCAAGCCTGGCAAACGCCAAACCATCCTGCGAAATTCACCCATTGGGCATTGGCGGCAAGGCCGATCCTGTAAGATTAGTATTTAATGCTGCAGGTGGCGATGCACTGAATGCATCCATAGTTGATATGGGCAACCGCTTCCGCTTATTGGTTAATGAAGTAAAAGCAGTTGCACCTAAAAAAGCCTTACCGAAATTACCGGTTGCCAGGGTGCTTTGGAAACCATTGCCTGATATGCAGACAGGATGTGCCGCATGGATACTGGCAGGTGGTGCACACCATACTGCTTACAGCCAAAACCTGAATACAGACTGCCTGCAAAGCTTTGCTGAAATGGCGGGAATTGAAATGGTACTGATAAATAAAGACACCACACTCTACAACCTTAAAAATGAGTTAAGGTGGAGTGAGGCTTATTACAAATAAGCAGACGTAGTAATAGCAAACAGCAAAAGGGTCTTGGTTTTCCAGGGCCTTTTTAATTAACTGAATAATCTTTCCAATGAAGAATGCCGGTAATTGTTTATAAACATTTCAATATTTGAAAACCCTGAAAACTCTTCTTCGGTATGCAGAGTGGTAATAACCAGCGATTTCATTCCTGCATTAAGAGATGATTCCACTCCTTTTGGCGCATCTTCAAAAACCAGGCAGTCTGCAGTATCTACATTGAGCTTCTCGGCACATTTTAAATACGTTTCGGGATGAGGTTTGCTATGGCTCACATCATCAGCGCTGACCAGTGCATTAAAATATTTTCGGATGCCCAGGTTGTCCAGCACAAAATCAATATTAAACATTATAGCTGCTGAGCCGATAGCCATCTTTATTCCGGAACTATAGGATCTCATCAGAAAATCATCCAGTCCGTCTATAAGCCGGAGATGAGGCCTGAATTCCTGCTGGTATTCTTTTTCTTTTTCAAAACTCATCCTGTTTTTTTCTTCAGTTGTAAACCTGCCGGGAAAAATACGTTCTAGCAATTCGTTATTAGTTCCGTAACATTCTTCTTTCATCCGCTCAAGTGAAATAGTTGCACCTAAACTATTAAGAATACGATGCCATGCCCTGATGTGATACTGCATGTCATCAATCATTGTTCCGTTTAAATCAAACAGGAATGCTTTGTACTGCATGGGTGGTTAAATGGTAAAAGTAAATTATGTTTGAAAGATTGTGTTATTTCAACAAATGCTTTTTCAGGTTACCGGGTTTAATTTGCTTTAAAGCTTTAACCACAACACCGGCATTTAGAATAGCACCTTCTTTATTTGTGTGTGTATGGTCAGCCGGGAAGAATTTCTTCACTTCAGTCTCACCCAGTTTTTCATATTCAAGTGATACCAGTTCATTAAGATCAATAAAATAAGCTCCTTCCTGCTCAGCAATCTGTTTAGCCCACAGCGCATAAGAATCAGCGGAACGGATTACTTTTCCTTCTTTCCAGTTATTGCGGGGAACCAATGAACAAATAACCGGGACAGCCCCTTTGGCCTTTGTTTCCTTCACATACTTTCTCATATACCAGCCATAAGTATGTACCACCTCTTTTATCTTCCTGATGGGATTATAAATTTCTGTGCTGTCATCTCCAATGCCTTTAATGGTTCCCCTTGCCCTGGCGGTATCGTCAAGCGGACCGGCATCGTTATGGCCAAATTGCATAATTACAAAATCACCTTTCTTCAACGTTTTTAAGATATTATCCCAGCGGCCCTCTGTAATAAATGTGCGGCTGCTGCGGCCGCCAATGGCATGGTTTTGTACACTGAGTTTTGTTGTGTCAAAATAGCCGGTCATAAAACTTCCCCATCCCCACTGCTGGTTCTTTCCAGTACCATCGCCATTTCTTACCGTACTGTCGCCGATAATATATAAAACTGGTTTTGGCTTTTTCAATAAAGCAAATGATGAAAACAATATCAGCACTAACGATGAAAGAATAAGAATTTTCTTATTTGTCATTTCTTAAATATTTATTCAGTAAAAGTTCATTTAATAATTGTATTCCCTCAACTACTGATGCTGCATTAACTTTTGCCCCGTCCGTATTTGTATGAGTATGGTCGCCGGGAAAAAACTTTTTCACTTCATCCGGTCCCAATGCATCATATTTTGTTGCCGTAATTGAGTTCAGGTCAATAAAGAACACTCCCTCAGCATCGGCCACTTCTTTAGCCCATTTCCCGTAATCCTTATCTGCCCGTTTTACCAGCTTTTTACTGGTGGTATCATTTTTAACTGAGTACTCCCATTGGTTTCGTGGAATCATAGAACAAATTATGGGAGTAGCTCCTTTTGCTTTTGCCTCCCGTACAAACTTTCTTAAATACCAACCGTAAGTATGAACCGTTTCCACTGTGCTGTCTTTCCAGGTAAGTCGTACTGAATCTTCTCCAGTGCCTTTCAGTACACCACGGTAACCGGCTTTTGAAGTGTCTGGTTTACTGCCTTCATTATGGCCAAACTGCATAATGAGGAAATCACCGGGTTTCATCTCAGACAAAACCCTCTCCCACCTTTTCTCTTTGATAAATGTCCTGGTGCTTCGCCCGGCCATTGCCTGGTTACTGATGCTGATTTTTGATGTATCAAAGAAATCGCCAATCACTTCGCCCCAGCCGCACTGAGGCCGGTTCGTATTTCTTACAGTAGAATCTCCAATGATAAATAATGTTGGCTTGTCATTCTGAAAAAGGAACAAGGAAGAAAAAATAAGTGCTATACCAAAAAAGAATTTCATAACAAATATAGCGTTTTAAGATTTTGCTGAATAGAAATATGGGACGTTGAAGTGTGCGACGCAACAGGCGATGATAGCAGTACTGCAGATGATAACATAAATCTATTTCTTTGCTTTTACAATCTGAATATTGGGTTTTACCGGCAGCTTCATTCCATGCCCAAGGTAATAACTCACATGCGGAGGCTGATTATATGCCACATTCTGCCATGCAATACTAAGCCGGTATTGCGGGTTGTGCATTAATGTATATAGCTTCAGCGAAGTTGGGATTGAAGTTGAATAGATACGTAACTCTTTGCTATCAGCAGTGCGGCAGATAAGTTCTTCTCTCCAGTCGCCCAGTATATCAGCACTCAGACATGGGTTTGATTTTGTTCCATTATTACTGGCACAGCCTTCGTCACGGGCATCAAATAATTTTACGGCACGGCTGCTGTCGTAGTCCCATTTGCTGATGTTTACTCCGTTCAGAATTTCACTCAGGGCATCCCCATCCCAATAGATACCCATGTTACAGGCAGGGGCCCGTTCAGCAATTTTATTTCCCTTACAGTCAAATAAGCCACTAATACCTGCACCAGCCACCCAACATTCATAACCATCGTATCGTGGGTCAATATCCAATGCCAGGCCACGGCCAGGTCCTTCGCCGTCATCGCCTGCTTTTACTGAAGCTTTTTTCCAGATTACCTCACCCGTAGCAGCATTTCTGAAATTGGCACCGGCATCGCCAAAGCGTTCCTGTATGCTGAATACTTCCAGACCAGGAATGGAAGGGTCAAGGTCGCTTACATGCATCGCATCGGCATGGCCGATACCTGTTGTGTATAACCCTTTTCCATTCTCATCCACCGTCATTTGGCCATATACAATTTCATCTTTTCCATCCCCGTCCACATCTGTAACCGTTAAGTTATGATTTCCCTGACCTGCATACGCCTTCTTCCCTTCATCATTGCTATCGAACACCCAACGGCCCACTAATTTTTTATTTTTGTAATCAAAAGCAGCTAAAACAGACCGGGTGTAATATCCGCGGCACATTACCAGTGAAGGATGAACACCATCAAGATATGCCACACAGGCAAGATAGCGGTCGCTGCGGTTGCCATTGCCATCTCCCCAAATTGACTTTAACTCATAGTCAGCCGGATTTAAAGATGACGGGTGACGGGCAGGAATATAATTCACAGTTGAAACGGCTTCGCCTGTTAACCCGTCAAACATGGTGAGGTATTCAGGACCGGAAAGAATGTGCCCCCGCTGATTTCGAAAATCTTTTGTACTGTCGCCAATCACATTTCCTTTGCCATCTAAAGTACCATCTGCAGTTTTCATTGCAATTTCTGCTTTCCCATCGCTATCAAAATCGTAAACCATAAACTGTGTATAATGCGCCCCTTCCCTGATGTTTTTTCCAAGGTTGATTTGCCAAAGTAATTTTCCGGTTAATTTGTAACACTGAAAGACCGGCGGGTCTGTTAACCCGGCTTGTGAATTATCCCTTGCTTTACCGGTCATGTGGACAACGATTTCATAAACACCATCACCATCCATATCACCAACGCTGGCATCGTTGGCACTATATCGTGCAGGAGTTTGTAAAGGAATGGAGAGAAAGTTTTTCAGGCCGGGAGATACCTGAATAGATTCGCCATGCTTTTCTTCTTTGCCTGCGATAACAACTTTTACTGTATATCCATAATATTGTGCAGTATCTATCTCATCCAAATAACAGGTGCTGTTAATCACTTTATATTTTTTCTGCTCCGGAAACCGGCCTCCATTTCTGTAAAGGTTAAATGAAACTGTTGAATCTTCTGTACCCAGCAACCGCCAGCTTACCAGCACTTTGCCCTTCCCATCAGGAACTGCATGAAGGCCACGGGTTAGAAATTCCATTTTATTCTGGCTTAATACTACTGCCGGAAGCAGCAGAAAGAATAGCAGAAATAATCTGTTCATAAAAAAGCATTTTATTTTAGACGTTCGTCCTCAGCAATTCCGGCGGCTTTCTTCTTTTCTTCTGGCTTCTGTGATACACTTATTTCAAAGTTTTTGTATCTCCAGTTTTTAGCATATACCATTTCACCTAACACATTGGCTGTAACCATTGAATTAATGAAATTGAAATTCTCAATCTGCGAATTAACCAGTCCGTTTACTTCAAATGCCTTTTGTGCATTGGTGATTTTCACATTATATATATAGAAATCTTTTGTGCGAGGGATTCCTTTTTCAGCCGGAGTTACTTTTTGCAGCATCGCTTTCCAGTGCTGAGGAACAGAATCAATATGATAGCCCTTTGGTAATTCACTGTAACTGTAGGCCGGATACCAGTTCAGGTTAAACTGGTAAGCATTGCGAACAGAATCCAGTGCCGAATTAACAAAATAAACATCCTCCACTGTTCCGCCCCTTGTTGTAGCTGATTTAATGCGAAGCCCGTTGTCAGTATGTTTTGCTGATAAATCAGTACAGTATATATGTCGTATGCTGCCGGAGGTTTCACTGCCAAGTGTTACAAGGCCCGCACCTCTTCTTGCAATTGATTTTCTTATAACTACATATTCTGTGGGTTTGTCAACTCTCAAACCGTCCCAATCTCTCCCTGCTTTTAAACAGAAATTATCATCGTTACAATCAATGTCACAGTTTTCAATTAAGGTCCATGTTGACGAATCAACATCAATCCCATCGGTGCTGGGACCGCTGCCATCCTCATTGTTCCTGATTATAATACCGTCAACTGTTAACCTGGTGGAATACAACAACTGCAATGTCCAAAAACCAGCATTCTTAAATGTCAATCCTTTTATGGTAACATCGGCTGAATTCTGAACAAGCAGCGTTCTAACTCTTTTTGCATCATAATCTACAATCCACCTCAATCCTTTTTTATCGTAGTCTTTCCTCATATTCCAGTACAAGTCCCAGCAGAATTTGCCTCTTGCATTAATAACTCCGTCACCAGTAACTGCTACATTCTTTGCATCCAGAACATTAATGAGTGCTGCTGGCCAGGTAGTTTCTATTCCTGCAATGCGGGACTGCATATCGGGATAATCTGCAAAACTTTGAGAACCGAGCAACATAACATCTTTATCAACCCGCATATGTACATTAGATTTCAGGAATATACTTCCGCTTACGTAAACTCCCGGTTTAAACACAACAATTCCACCACCGGAAGCAGCACATTTATCAATAGCTGCCTGAATTGCTTTGGTGTTTACAGTTAAAGTGTCGCTTACCGCTCCAAAATCGTTAACATAAAACAGTCTCTTTGACTGTGGGAATGACTTAGCTCCTGTTTTATTCACCCATGACGGAACTCTGAAAACCTGTGCTCCTGTATCAATGTTTGCAGCCAGAAATAAACCTGCTGCCAATATTGAATTTTTAAAAAACGTCATTGTTTTATTATTTTAAGTGTTGTACTGTTATTCTTTACTTTAACTCTTACAAAATAAACTCCCGGATAAAGATTAGCCCCGAAAGTCACTTCCCTGTTAGCTTCACCAAAAAGCAGTTTTCGTCCTGATGCATCAAAAACTTCATATCTAAATAATGATGTTGTACCTAAAGTTAACTTGAAATCAGATGATGACGGGTTGGGGAATGCCTTAAATGTTATTCCCTCTAAGGCAAGGCTGCCAACAGAAGTTATAACCTGTGTATTGGTTAACCGGATGTTGGGCCGTGGTGGAGCCTGCATACCATCCCCCAGATAAAAGCCCGGATGTGGGGGCTGGTTATAAGCTGCATTTTGCCAGGCAACAGCCATTCGGTATTGCGGGTCATGCATCAATGTGTAGTATTTATATGTTGTTGGGTTAATAGTTGTATAAATATTGAGGTAGTTATTATCTGAGCTGCGCAGGATTATTTCCTCCCGCCAGTCTCCAAATATATCAGCGGTAAGGCAAGGATTCTTCTTAGTGGAATTATTGGAAACCCCTGAACCCATGGTTGTCTGGTACAACGTTAGCAAACGACTTGAATTATTACTGACATAATTCCATTTATCAAGTACATCACCATCCAGAATCTCTCTTAACAAATCGCCATCCCACCACACTGCATGGTTAATACTTGGCCTTGATGGCCCGATAGAATCGCCTTTACAATTGTAAAGAGTATTAGTACCCCAGCATTCATATCCTTTGTACCTGGGATCGATGTCGCCGGCTAATGCCCGGCCTACATCACCTGTTGTATTTACACCCCACAAGGTTTGCCCGCTTGAAGCATCAAGCATCCGCAAACCTTTATCAACATACTTTGTCTGTTCTTCGTAACACTGCCATATTTCCAGGCCGGGACGGTCAGGGTTCATATCAGTCAGGTGTAAAGCATCTCCATGCCCTAAACCGTTTACAAAGAAACCTGTTCCGTCATAATTAACCGCACTAGAACCGTTGTAAATTTCGTCTTTGCCATCACTATTTGCATCACCTATAGTCATTTGGTGATTACCCATTCCTGCATAAGAAGCATTTCCTGGTCCATTACTATCAAATGTCCATCGCAACTGCAACTGCCCATTTGAGAAATCCCAAGCTGCTCTCACTAACCTTGTATAGTAACCACGGGCAAAAATCATACTTGGTCTTTGTCCATCTAAGTAAGCTACCGCAGCTAAAAATCTGTCAACTCTGTTACCATAGCTATCCCCCCAACTGCTAACAGTACCCCTTCCCGGGAAATAGTATTCTGTGTCAAGAGCTTCTCCGGTAGTGCCCTTGAAAACAGTAAGAAATTCGGGACCGGAAAGTATGTATCCATTTGAATTGCGGTAATCAGCTGTAGCATTACCGATTACTGTTCCTTTGCCATCAATTGTTCCATCAGCAGTTTTACAGGCAATTTCTGCTTTCCCATCACTGTCAAAATCATAAACCAGGAATTGCGTGTAGTGAGCCCCGGCCCTGATATTCTTGCCCAAGTCAATTCTCCACATCCTTGTACCATTCAGTTTGTATGCGTCAAGGTAAACGTTACCAGTATAACCAGATTGTGAATTGTCTTTAGAATTAGAAGGATCCCATTTCAAAACAATTTCATACTCTCCATCACCATCCAAATCACCCACACTGGCATCATTGGCGGAATAAGTGTATGCTACTGCATCCGGCGTAATTCCTCCGGGTGGTACCTGAACCGGTACTTGTAGATACTGTTGTTGCCATACCGGAACCTGAACATTGTTAGGATCCTCACTACCATTAACAATTGACTTTACTATGTAATTTCCATTTATCGAGGTGTTATCTGTGTAATTTGTGGCATCAACAGGTGTATTATTAATTTTTATCCCATTCCGGTAAATATTAAATGTAGTTGTTTCAACTTCAGTTCCAAATAGTCGCCAGCCAATAAACACCTGAGAAGTATTAGTCCTTACTGCCACCACCCCTCTTCCCAACCCTTCCATCCATCTTTGCGCCGGAAGTATTAGCTGAAAATGAAGAAAGAATGTGAGCAGAATAAAAACTGAAATTATTTTCGTAATCCTCTTCATAAATATCAAGATAAAATAATCGTTAGTCTAAAAACAAGAACAAGTGGTATAAATTAATCAAACCCTTGAGTAAGGCAAATGATGGCAATACAACCTGCTGTATATACAATGGAAAATTAATCCAAAGTGAATTTGGCTGCATCCTGAAGCATCCTGACAGAAATAGTATTTTTGCTGTCAGATAATGAATACAAGATCAAAGATTCCTGAAAATGTCTCAAAACTACAGGTGCGGGTTGCCGTATCGGTTTTCTTTTTCTGCCAGGGATTATCATTTGCCAGTTGGGCCAGCCGTATTCCAGATATTAAAACAGCACTACATCTGAGTGAGGCCGGGCTGGGAAGTTTGCTGTTAGCGTTACCCTTTGGCCAATTACTTACAATGCCTTTCAGTGGGCGGGCCGTTACCCGGTTTGGGAGCAAGAATGTACTTCGCATCGCCATTGTTGGTTATTTGTTTTCACTTACCAATATTGGCCTCGCTGCTAAAGACTGGCAGCTAGCCCTGGCCTTATTCGCATTTGGCATTTGTGGAAACCTCTGTAACATTTCTGTAAACACACAGGCAGTTCACACAGAAGCCATTTATGAAAGGCCAGTAATGGCATCCTTTCACGGAATCTGGAGTACAGCGGGTTTTACTGGTGCCATGATAGGTTCATTGATGATGAAACTTTCTATCCGGCCTTATTTCCACTTTGTTGGCGTCGCCTTCTTTGTTATTATTGCCATGCTTATATTCAATAGTCGGTTATTACACACTCCGGTTAGCCGCACAGCTTCTTCATTTAAAAGAATAAAATGGCCTCATGGCACCTTGTTACTTCTTGGTATTATCGCCTTTTGCTGCCTGAGTGCTGAAGGCTGTATGTTTGACTGGAGCGGAATATATTTCAAAGAAGTTGTGAATGCAAAAGGCTCTTTAGTATCGCTTGGCTACGCTTCGTTTATGATAATGATGGCAACGGGAAGGTTTACTGGTGATAAACTGGCACTGAAATTCGGAAGGAAAAGAATGGTCCAGGTAAGCGGTCTTCTCATTTTTACAGGAATGATGATTGCAGTTCTGTTTCCTGCACTGATTACTGCCACAGCAGGATTTTTGATTGTTGGTTTTGGGGTAAGCAGTATAATACCGCTGATGTATAGTACCGCCGGAAAAATGAAAGAAGTGGCAAGTGGTATTGCTATAGCAACGGTTTCAGGTATAGGCTTCTTTGGCTTCCTGATGGGACCACCGCTTATAGGCTACATTGCACAGCTTGCTGGATTGCAATATTCATTTGCAGGCATTGCTTTACTTGGAATAATAATTACCGTTTTAATTAACAGAATTAAAGTAATAAGCTGACTACAAATTGAGCAGTGGATTAAGCTCATCCTTGCTGATTTTAAAAATGGTTCCATGCCGCAAACCTGCAGGTAAAGAAATTTTATCAGATATATCAGTCCAGTTTTTCAAATCAGCTGATTGCACAGCACCATACTTGTGGTCACGATATTTATCAAAGTAAACAATCCATGTGCCGTTCATGCGCAACGTAGTCGGACCTTCTGCCCAGTAATTACCGGTAATGGGTGTTGATGCATCTGAATATCCTCCGGTAAGATTGTTGCTTGTAGCAATTTTTATATTCTTCTGTGGCGGTGTTCTTGTTTCATCTTTCAGGAACATCACATACTGTTTTCCATCAGGAACAATCGTTGCATCAATTACATTAAATCCTTTATCATACAACAGTTTTGTTTTGCTTAATGTTTTAAAATCTTTCGTCAATACATAATACATGCGGTGATTGTAACCATTCTCTACTTTCGGATCAGCAGCATATTTACCGGCAATGGTTGTTGCCCAGTAAATCATGTATTGCTTTTTCTTTTTATCGTAAGTAATTTCAGGAGCCCAGCAATTGCGTGCCGAATCTTCCTGTCGCATTACAGGAATAAACTGTTGCTCACTCCAATGAATTAAATCAGCCGATGATGCATAACCAATTCCTTTATCATTCCAGCTCACCGTCCACACCATGTGAAATAAACCATCAGCACCACGGATGATGCAGGGGTCTCTCATCAGTTTATCATTGGCCACAGTTGGTTTCAAAAATGAACTGTCGTTTTTTAAAGCAGTCCAGTTAAATCCATCATTACTGTATGCAAGATGCAAGCCATCCTGCCCGTTGTTTTTAAAATACGCAAACATGAAAACAGAATCAGCCGATTGTGCATTCAATAACAGAAGTGAAAAGGAAAAAGTAAAAAATAAAAAAAATGCTTTCATTACTAAAATTATTTACCTGGTTAATGTTACACTCATTAAACCAATCACTACATCGTTGGCAACTGTTTTGAGAACAAGATTTTTCAGCTGCTTGTTTTTATTCAGCCGCATATCGAGCACTGTTGCTGCACCACCATCAATGGCAAAATTCGAAAAACCTTTAATACCAGTGTATTTGTAATTGGCAGGAATCTCTTCACCCGTTTTTAATGAAACACGGATTGGTTTCGGAGCATCTGTTGTAAATGCAAATCCGTCAACAAAATAATCCTGTTCAATGGGCCACCAGTTTTCCGGATTTTTTAACTCAAGATCATCATGTGTTCCATCGGTATAATTAACACGGATGACTCCATTTACCATCCGGCTCTGCATCGGGTTGGTGCTTCCTGCCATTAAGAAAAACGCATGTGATGATGAGCCGTTTAAATCAATTACAACAGAATCAGGATAATTATCCCACATGGATGTAAAGACGATATTTTTTTCTTTCAGTTGTGACGGAGTTGCAAAAGGAACTTTATTGGAAAAAACAATTTCATTTTTTACAGAAGCTTTTACACGCAGACCACTATCGTTTATATTAGCTGTTGTTAAAGGATAAGCCCAGTTCCCGATTCCCTGCGTTGGCTGCTGCAGTGTTGGCACTGAAGGACGGGGTGATAAATATTCATTCTTAAAAATACGATTGACTTCATCGTTGAAATAAGGTGACAAAGCAATTTTTTCAAACTTTGCTTCTGCAGTAACTTCTTTGTCAAAAAAAGATTCATCTTCAATCAATGAAAATTGCAGAGGTTGAAACCATGTAAACTGTCCTTGTTTCATTTGCAGGTAGAGATGATTCAGTTCTGCATCTGCAACATTACCGGAAACAATATTTGCTGACCAGATTAAATTATGGAGAACTTCCACCGGCTGATATACATTTGTAATCATAGCATTGTTCAGCTTAACCTGCAACAGCTCTTTTTTATAATAGGCTTTTTTACAAACCGGTTGCTCAAACGCATTGCCTTTCCACTTAATGATAATGCTGTATGATTTTGCTGCAGCAACATTCAACTGCAAAGAAGGAACACCAACAATGCTGTCAACATTTTTCCAATTCACATTTTTCCCATTTACTTTCACTGATTCCACAAACTCCAGGTATGCAGGAAGAATCAGTTCCAGGTTCAGTTGCTTTGTAAACTTTGGCTGAATATTGTACTCATCTTTTAACCCGTTTCGTTTAAAAGCAAACTGTAAATCAGGAGTTGAAAGCGAAGCATGATTCCATTGTTTTGGCAAACCGGGCTTTATCAGCAAACGGTTATTCAATGCATCGGGCATCACACCAAACAAACCTTCCACCAATGAACGGCCAGCCATCCCAATTGCATCAGCAAAGTCCCGGTACAACTCTCCCCTTATTGCATCGTAATAACTCAGTTGCTGAATATTGCCGGGACTTGCGCCGAGATACATACTTTCCATCAATGAACTTTTCCATAACTGAAATGCTTCTTCTTTTTGCCCACCCTGCCAGTAAGCAAGTGAAGTATGTAACAGTTCAGATAATGCAACATTGTTGAGCGACCATGTATAAGGTTGCCAGTTGCTGGTTGACAATGTGTACAATGAAGAGTCCTTCAATCCTTTTGCAAGAATGGGAATATGCGGAATAGAATACCTGACATATTGCAACGATTGATAGGCTTGAAACGGATCAGCAATGCCTTCATCTAATGCATGATAGATCGTCCATAATGCTGCCGATTCATGCAACAGATTGCCAAGTAAATCTTTATACTCTGCATACCAACCTTTATTCCTCATCCATAATTGCTGATTGATGGCATTCAGAATTTTTGCTGCTTCTTTTTCATACACTGTTCCATCTTCACCAATCATCTTTGCCAGTTGTGCAGCCATTTTATTGGAACGGTAATTATATGCCGAAGAATGTGTTACCCCACCTCCACTGTACTGCAATGCATCACTTGCCCAGATGGCTGCATACGAATCATACAACCCATCATCATCTGCATCAAAATTCTTTTTCTCCCATGCAAGATGACGGGCAAGTAACGGCCACATTTGTTTTACATAAGCAGTATCACCTGTCCAGTTGAAATGATTGAGCAACTGATCAATAAACACCAGGTTCATATCATAATGATGCGCCCCAACATAACCATTCGGGTTGCGAGTGATGTATCCATCACTGAACAACTGTGTACCAACTTTTTCCTGGTGACGGGCAAGATTCAATGTAGTATCCATCACCACTCCGGTTGTGGCTGGTATGGTTAGTTGTGATTTTGCATACGCATTAAAATGTGTTCTTGCCCTGTTGTGCCAGCCCAGCACATCGGCAACGTATGCTCCACGCCAGCCGGGCAAACGCATACGCCATGCCACTGCGCCATGCATGTACGATGGGTCTTCCCAAACTGCGTCGGCTGCAATGGAAAGTGCCGGGCCTAATGTATTGATGTAATTATCCGGTGTGGAAATTTTTATCCTGTTTGCAACGGCAAGCCTTGCAGACTCTGCATCAGCAAATTCCTTTTCAGCAGTTTTTTTAACTGCTGTTGCAGAATTATGCAACAAAAAATATTCTGTACCTCTTTTTAAAAACAGCTTGCCCGAAATGCAATTATTCTTTTTTGAAACAGCGTTTTCCATAAACAGATTGTTGATTTCTTCTGTACCGAACAATTGTATTGTTGATGAGGAAGGGAAATAACCGGTTATCTGTTTTGCATTTTTTGGAAGTTCGCCCTTTAATTCTGATTCAGGTTTGGTTTGTATTTCATAGCGTTCCTCTTCAGTTAAAACTTTTCCTGTTCCATAACTGAGAATGAATTTCCCTTTTGATAACTGGTAAACATTATCAGTACAATTTTCCGGTTTCAGGTAAAACGATGATTCCGGATCGGCGCCAATATCGCCATCCCTGGAAAATTTTTTACCTGATGCTCCGCCGTAAATCCAAACCAACTGAACTTCTCCTGAAATGTTTTCTGACTTCACCTGTATAACCATTCCTTCTGCACTGCTTAAAGCCAATACAGTGATCAACAGTTTTCCATTGCCAAGCATTGCATCCTTGATTTCATAGAGCATACTGCCCGGCCGGTAAATTGCTTTAATAGTATCTGCTTTTATCAGCCATTTATGTGTATTACCCTTTTGTAAGGCGAATTGAAGATTACCTCCCATGCCCGGCATATACATTGCAAACTCAGGCAAGTCGCCGGCCTCCACTCTGAAAGCTGTATTGGTTCCATACAATGCCCGGTTAAAACGCATGGTGGGATTTACACAAACAAAATCGGTTCCCTGCGGTATGTAATGTACCGTACGCTCTTTATTGTGCCATAACTTTTGTTCCTGACAAAAAGAAAATTGCCAGACTATACTAAACAATAGAAAAAGTAAAATCGTTTTCATTCTTTCAACTCCTCTGATTTAATATAACCTTTCCGAAATGCAAAGGCTGTGCAATGCAGTTCCCCCTTCAGGGGGCGGAGGGGGCTAAAACATTTTCTTTAATCCCTCCCATTTCACTTTCCACGTTTTTGGGAAGCCTGTGTTGATTCCTTTATCAGCATCAGCACCGGTACACATCAATGCAACAGCATTGAGCACACCACCATTACCGGGAAGATAAATGGTTAATCGCTCATCCTGAAAATTATGCCCGTTGATTAAATAAGTATTGGTGCGGATGGGCATCAACAATGCATCCACTGCTTGTTCAGGTAAATGCAATCTTGCTGCCGTCATAGCTACTAAAGGAAAATCCCAACCCCAGGTATCATTCCACTGCCACACTTTCCAAACTGTATCTAAGGTTTTTTTCATAACAGCAGTGTCCAACCCATGCACAGCAGGTAAAGAACTGTAAGCACCAAGCACTGCAGGATGATCGGTTAAATATCTTGAACCTTTTTCATAACAATCGGGCGTACTTTCTGTTGCCAGGTAAACACCGTTCTTCTGCGGCAAGGGTGCAAGGTTATCAATAACAGTCTGCCATTTTTTATCGGGAGATAATCCCAACCGCCTGCGCCACTCCTGTGCTTTTTGCAATGCCCAGCTCCAGTACGCCAGCTCATACGTTGGATTAAATGTTTGCACAGCTTCGAAACATTCCTGTGCAGGAATTAATCCCTTACCAAGATTATATTTTTTTGTTTGCTCATTGTATGTTGGAAATGATGCCATGAAATCGGCTGTTGCAAACAACAGGTCTTTATACTTGTTGAGAGTTTGTTTGGTTGGTTTGCTGCGGTACAGCATTTCAGCCATGTAAATAAAATGCGGTTGCTGCCAGATGAGAAATGCACCAACAGATGAAGGTGCTTCATCACCATTATTATCCGTCATCTTTTGCCAGCGTACACCATCAAAACCCTGACGCTTTGCAATGAGTTTTGCTTTTGCGGCAACAGTAAAATACCAGTCTAAACTTTTCTCCATCAGTTGAGGCCGGCCCCATTGTGCAAAATGAACAGCATGCCACCAATGCATTTCCAGGTGTGGTTTGCCATACCAGCTGTTATAGGTTAAACCGGTTTCCTGCGGAGGATAAGCAGATGCACAGTTTACTTTTGTAAGGTATTGCGACAATACCACTCTTCTTTCCAGTTCAAATGCCCTTGCATCTTTTGTTTGTGAAAAATCAACCGCACCACCGCTGAGCCAGAATTTTTTCCAGAGTGATCTGCTGTTTGCGGCAACATCATCAAACGAAATCATAAATGTTCTGTGATAGGTGTTGCTGAACCTGCAGGTGATCTCAAATTGATTGCCATTACCCGGCTCTATCACAAAACAATGCTCTTTTGTTTGCTTAATACCGGAATAACGATTCCAGTAAATGGATGTGTAATAAACAGTGGTATCAAGAATGCGTTTAATAGTTGCGCCATCTTTTTCCGGCATTAAAACCGATTGATGTTTTTCATTACTTCCATAATAATCACCAACATCTTTCCATTGTCCGTTTGGATAAGGGAAACGGATAAACACTGCAATGCATTTTTTATTGATCAGGGCCGATTCAATACGGAAAGCCACTGCGTCCATTTGCTGATGCCCGGCAGTTGTAACTTTCACAGGTTCTCCATCAACTGTAAATGAGCTGGTAACAATACCAGTCCATAAATCAAGATGCTGGTTGATGTTCTTTATATCAGCAGCAGTTGCCAGTGAGCCGTCTTTCTTTTTTATTTCAAGACCAATATTTCCTAATTGCAAACGATGCGGATTTACACGGAAATATTCAACTGCTTTTTTTGATTCAGGTTCCTTACCCTGTACGGTGTAAGAAATTTTTCTTCCTTCCAGGTCATACGTTTTTTGCGCCTGTTCAATTTTTATATTCTCCGTATTCGGGAAACTATGCCAGCCCCAAACAGATTGCGTTCCCAAAGGAACACCTTTTGCATAGGCTTGCGGAAAACTCTGCATACCAGTTGCATCAACTGTAAATGCAAAATTACCATTGCCAACGGTGAGTGATGAGAGTGAGTCAATCTTTGTTACATGAACATTGTGGCGCTTCACCACAGCTTCACGGTTAATGGGTTGAGCTTTTGCAACGAAGACACAAAGACACAAAGAAGCACAAAGAAGTAAAGAAATTGAATTAAGTTTCATCAAATCATTTTTTAATCAATACAATTAAACACATTGCTTTACTCCCCTTTAGGGGTTGGGGTCAAACACATTATCAATTGCCGGCCGGCTGTAATTTTCTTTTGTATCAGTCGTTTTCGGCATACCAAAATAAAAGTACAAAGTTCGCTTTTTTGAACCGCTTACATGATTCAGTTCACTCATTGGCCCATACACTTTTGTATTCGTGGTTAAGCCTGTTGCCAGCTTGGTGCCGATGGGCGGAATACAATCTAAAAAAGAAATATCGCCAACAGGAACCTGCGGATGTGGTTTGGCTGCATCGCTCAACGCATAAAAATCAAACAACCGTACAAACAATCCGTTATCCGGACTTGCAATGAACAATTTACCCTGCACCGTACTTAATTCCATCCATGTAACATCACCATAGTAACCTTTAAACTCAGGATATACAATTGGCGAGTAGCCTGTGTGGGTATTGTTATATAAATTCTGCCACACATTTTGCGGTGTGCCAGCAATCCTGTTCTTCCATTGACGGGCAGGACCTTTTCCCAACCACCTGCTTGATAAAACATAATTTTCAGGATAGTTAAAACTGATACCTGCAAAAGGAACATCGCCCTGGAGACTGTATTCATATTCCAGTGATGCCCATCCGCTGCTGTTGATTTTCCATTTTGTGTATTTCATATCACCGCTGTAAGTAAACTCAACTACAGCTTCATCCCCTTCTTTGTATGCTTTTGATGAAACAACCGCTGCTGTTCCTTTCACCAGCACAGGGCCATTGTTAAACGACAATACATAATCATTCGCCACATTTTTTGTTGTAACCAGCAATCCTGTTTTTTTATCCAGCACAATTGTATTGTCGCCGCCGGTGATTGAATACACGGTATCCGTTTCACTAATAACAGTTCCGCCATTTTTTTGCGTAACAAAACCGTTCAGCTGCGATTGTTTTGTTTTTATTTCACTTGTCCATTTGTACAATTCCCTGCCGCAATTATCTTTTACAACAATTACCAATGCGTCGTAATTTTTATAATCAGCCGGTAACTGCGATTTGAGTGTACCCTGTTTTGTTGCAGCAATATCCGGCGCAGCAAAAGTTCCTTTCTGCTTTACCACATAACCATCAAATCGGTCGAATGGTTTGCTGAAATCAACCAGGGCCCAATAGAAACTGCATTGATTGGTATTGAGAAAATGAAAACGGTTATCCACTTCAATGCTGCCGTTGAAATCAGCGGGAAGCTGTGCCGGTAATTTCAACTGAACAGGTGAGAATATTTCACGCAGTGCATAAAAGCTTCCTTCCTTTTCACGGTGCGGACCAAGAATACCATCATTGGCGTTCAGCCCGTTTGCATCCAGCACATTGTTTAAGTCTGTACGCACAACCGCTTCATCCACCATTGCCCAGATAAATACGCCTCCGCTTTTTTGCGAACGCCAATGCAGGTTCCAGAAATCTTCCATGCCCGAACCTGCACCACCATCATCCTGCGCATGCAGCATTTCAGTTGGCATGTAAATGAGCGAATCATTTAAAATTTTTTGTGCACTGTAATAATCCTCGTAGTGGTTGCAGTCAATTCCATTGTACTGGTTTCCCGGGCGGTGATGCGGATGAATAACAGGGCGTTTCTGAAAATCCCATTTTGTAAAATCATCATCCAGTTCTTTGTTTGTGCCACCTTCGTTTCCGTTATCCCAGAAAATGATGGACGGATGATTCAAATCCCGCAACACCAATTCTTTTACCAATGGCTCACCTGCTTTTGTTGAATACCATTTTTGCCAGCCCGCCAGTTCATTGAGCACATAAATACCCAATGAATCGCACAACTGTAAAAAATATTTATCAGGAGGATAGTGACTGCAACGTACTGCATTCATGTTCATTTCCTTCAGTAATAAAGCATCCTTCAGTTCCTGTTCTTTGCTTAAGCTCCTTGCTGTTTCGGGCCACCAGCAATGACGGTTGGCTCCTTTCATTTTTACCTGCGTGCCGTTAATGAAAATTCCCTGGCCGTATTTTATTTCAATAGTGCGGAAACCAAATTTTTCATTCAGTTCATAGATTTTTTTTCCGGTTGCATCCTGCAACAACACATTTACCGAATATAAATTCGGCGTTTCACTTGTCCATGTTTTAATGTTGGCAATGTTTGTGCTTACAATTACATTCTCTGCATGTTTATCAACCGGAGTTTTGATTGTACCAACAATTTTTTTATCAGCATCGGTGATTGTTGCTACTACAGTTGCGCTTTGATGTAATCCTTTCGGCCAAACCTGCATTGCAAATTTTCCATCGGCTTTAGCATCAATGCCAACATAATCTATAAATTGTTTTGGAGTTGCCTCTAAAAACACCGGACGAAAAATGCCGCCAAACACCCAGTAATCAGCCAGGCGTTCTGCATTGTTCACACTGGCATCGCTGCTCATTTTACTAACGGTTACTTCCAGTGTATTGGGTTTATCAAAAAACAACAAAGAAGAAATATCGTATTTAAACCGATAAAAAGCTCCACGATGAATGTTGCCGGCACTTTTCCCATTGATCTTTACTTCTGTATCCGTCATGCTGCCATCAAATACAATGTTGATGTTTTTCCCTTTCCATGTTGCTGGGACTTTAAACTGGTATTTATACATCCCTTTCTCATCGTAGAAACGATAGTTCTTGCCATTGGTTTTGTAATCCCGTCCATAATTGTAATTACCAAAACCCTGCTGCTCCCAGCAACTGGGCACCTGTATTTTCTTCCATTCACCACTGTTGCGTCCTGCTGTGCAAAAGAAATCCCATTGCACGGTATGTGCAGCATCTGTACCGGAGAGGTATTGGATTTGCTTTTGCTGCGCATGCAGAAAAGTTATGAGCAATAAGTTATAAGTTATAAGTAACCCAACTTTGTACAGCTTATTCATTGTATGTTTATTTTTTTTGTTATCAACTTCAGCACTACTATCAACATCGTTGCATCGCACTCTTGTACGTTCTGTAATTCCATTCAGCTATTTTATCACAGATAATATGGATTGGCACAGTTATTCTGTGTAACTCTGAGAAATCTGTGAGACGATTCTTCTATTCCCGGATATCCACCTTACTCAACGCCAAACCCGTATCCATCAAATAAATCCGCACAACAGTAACGCCCTTGTTTATAACCGTCAATGGCATTACCGCTTCTGAATATCCTCTCAAAATATCCGCCTTCCATTTTTTATCTTCTTCGGGGTTATCAATATCCAGCAATTGCACTTCACCACCATTCACTATTACAGCCATTCCCAGATTTCTTCCTTTGTGTATGGCATGTGTAGGCAGACATTTCAATACTAACTGGTAACTGCCGGGCTTCAAAGAAAATGCATATTCAACATAAGGAGCTTTTGCCCATGCTTCTTTTTGAAACGAAACACCTGTAAACGGATAACGGGAAATGCTTTTACCACCTGCACCAAGTCCGGGTACAGCAATCAACTTTTCTCCTGCAATTTCTTTTTTCGTTTTATACGCCGCAGCAGGTAAACTTAATATCGAAGGCTCGCCTGTTTGCACGCCAAAGGAATCAACCGTTCTGTCTAAATATCTTCTGTCGTAAACAACTGTTTTATTAACGCCGCCTTCCAGCACTTCAGGTGCAGCCACATGCGGCATACCAAACACAGCCAGGTTACGTGGCTTGTAATCCATCATACCATTCCATTTACCATTTTCAATGCCGGTATTGTAATGGAGTGTCAGTTCTTTTATTTTATCAAAAGCTGCTTTTGATTGCTGCGAATATTCTTTTGCTTTTACAGGAAATTCATAACTCATCTGCGCATAGAATATTTTCTGATTGATGAGAGCCGAACCTTTTACCGGGTATTCCACCAATTCAAAAAAAGCATTTTGCAGCCAGGAAGGAATTTGCTTTTTTAGTGCCTCTGTTTTTTCATACAATCTTGTATAAGCAGCCAAACGTTCTTCTCTTGCCGCAGGCAAATAGTTCAGCATCCGCATAAATTCAGGTTTGCCTTCCTGCGCCAAACGATAGTATTCATTTTTAATGTCGGCAATGGCTGCTGCTGATGTTGCTCCAAATGTTTGTGTGGCCCAATGCAAACTGTATTGCTGTGCTTTTTCGGGTGTCCATCCGTTTATATCATAAGCAAGTTCTAAAAAGAACTGTGTTTCCATTTCAGCAGGTTTTATATCACCCACATTCACTACCCACAAACGATCAGCACCAAACTGAAAAGCCTTTGTCATTTCATAAGAAATCAATGATGGCGATGTGGAGGAAAGCCATGTATGATCATGCGGCCCGCCCAGGTAAGAAAGATGATAATAGATACCGCTGCCCCCACTTCTCTTTTGTTCTTCAGGTGTTGACAGCTGCCGTATGTAACCAAAATTTTCATCGGGCCAGATGATGGTAATATCATCGGGCAGTTTCATGCCCCTGCGGTACAAACTCAATACTTCTTTATACGGAACAAATATCTGCGGCAGTTTTTCAGCAGGCAGCCTGAAATTATTTTCTAAAATTCCTCTTTGGTCAGTAATAACATTTTCCAGCAATTTCACTTTTTCACCGGGGTCTTTCGGGCCGGGCATACTGCCATCATGCACACCCCGCATTCCAATCGTCACTACCGATTCATAATTCACTGCTTCTTTAATCCGGTCATCCCAGTATTTAAAAATTTCCTCTTTGTTTACATCGTAACGCCATTCGCCCGGTTTCTTTTTGTACTCTTCTTCAAAGGTCTGCTCCCATTCACACACATTGTTCCGCAACATCGGTTCGCAGTGACTGCCACCAATAGCAATCGCATAATCATTCGCAATCTTCGGGCTCTGCTTGTAATAGTAAAATGCTTTGGTACTGTCGTGCATGGCAGGCCAGAGATAGTTTGCTTTTAACCGAAGCAACAGTTCAAACACTTTTGCATAGGTCTTCGGGCCAATGTTCTGCACATCGGTATCGATGTTTCGTTTGGCCCATGGAAACAATCCCCAGTCTTCATCATTAATAAAAATGCCCCGGTATTTAACTGAAGGTTCTTTTGAAATGTAACTGCCGGTAACATAAAGCTGCTTTCTTTTCGCAGGCAATACATCTGCCCAATACACCCAGGGCGATACACCCATTAACCGGGATAAATGAAAAATGCCGAAAGCGGTTCCCCTCCTGTCACTACCCGCTATTACAAGATGGCTTCCAACTGTCTTAATAATAAAACACTCCCATTTATTTCGGATGGTTGTTACATCCATTTTCTTTGATTGAATCAACTCATCAATCAGTTTCGACTGACCAATCGTTCCGGCAACAATTGTAAACCCTTTGGAAGGAATTGTATGCAGCACCTGCATTTCTTTGCCGCTGATTAATTGCACATCCTTTACAAACGCAGTTGCAGCAATGGTGACCACTTTTGCATCGGCAGTATCAGTATAAATGGAAGAAACAGATGAAGGAGTGAATAATGAAAAGGCAGATGGTTTTTCAGATACTGACAAAGTACCGGTTTGTGCGCAGGCAAACATGGTAAACAACCCAAACAATAACCCAAGAAATAAAATACGCAACATACAATCGTTTTAAGCAGTGAAAGTTACTGCACAGATGCTGCCTGTCTATCCTGCTGCTTCCTGCTGTAATAACCCCTTCTTAATAGGATATTTCAGTGCTGTTGGCTACAAGATACTCCGGTTTTGCACCAGCCTTTGTTTTCACCTGCTGAAACAATATCTTTTCTGCATCAGTTACCTTAACCGAAGCATTACCGGGCAGTGCAATATTTTCAAACAATACATTTTTTAATTTATGTCCCGGTTCTGTAAACCCGTTAATATTTATAACAGGTTCTTTCGCATCTGCTTTTGTTAAATCAATATTCCTGAATACAAAGTTTTCAAAAACAGGTGGCTGCGGCGCTCCTTCTCCATCGTTGTTATAATTCAGTTTGGAGAAGACGGTAATCTTCATCAGTTCACATTCCGTAACCGTCACATTCTTTACATAACCGCCTCTTTCTTTGGTTCCTTTTATCTGCATCCCATTTAACAAAGCTCCGGCTTTGCAATCCTGCACCAGCACATCACTTACACCGCCGCTCATTTCACTGCCAATAGAAATGCCATGACCACGGATAAAATTACAATGCGTAATGCGTACATTCTTTGTTGGCTTGCCCACATAATATCCTTCAGGGTTCTTGCCCGATTTGATGGCAATGCAATCATCACCGTTGTCAAATGTGCAGTTGAAGATATACGAATCGGTTGATGAATCAGGATCAATCCCATCGCCATTGCGTATGCCATACGTTTTGATGAACAAGTTGTGCAATGAAATATTATCACTGTAGATGTAATGAATCGTCCATGAAGGCGGCTCCTGGATGGTGAGGTTATCTATACTCACATCCTGGCAGTTCATCAATAAAATTAAACGGCCACGGCTGCGTTCGCCTCTTGTTTTCCACATATCGCTGCCCAATTTTTTTCCGCCGCCTTCAATTGTTCCGCCACCGGTAATGCGGAGATTAGTTACACTATAAGAACCGTTGCGGTTTAGTGTACCTGCATTAATCAGACTTGAATAGGTGTTCATCTCCCACCCTTCAAAACGATTGTAGATAACGGGAAGATAGCCGCTTGTATCAGTTGAGCCTTTCAGCACTGCATTCTTTTCAATATACAGCGTCATATTGCTTTTTAAAAACAATGCGCCGGAAACAAATGTTCCCTTTGGAATATACACCGTACCACCTGCAGTGCAGGCATCAATGGCCGACTGAATAGCTTTGGTGTTCATAAATGTTGTGTCTGCCTTTGCACCAAAATCAAGTATGTTGAAAATTTTTCCTTTTGCTTTTGTTTTAAATTTTAACAGTGATGACGACGATGATTGATTATTTCTTAGCCGTATCAAAACCGAGTAAGCTGTTGCCGGTTTTAATTTGCTGATGGTGAAATTGTTTTTTTCAGTAGCGCCCAAAAGCTTTCCATTGAGTACAATTTCATATACTGCATTTTCTTTCGGGTATTGTTTATCCCACAGCAGTGTTACTTCTTTGTCAGAAAGAGTGGCAGGGGCAATGAGAAGATTGTAATTGCTATTTGGCTGAGCATTTATATTAAGTATAAAAGCATTAATGAGTAGTAAGAAATAGTTCTTTTTCATTTCCTGATATATCAATTAGATTGTTACTCTTTTTACAACATAAAAAATACACTGGGTATTACAAAACAATCAACTCGCTATTTACAGATTCACTTATAAATCAAAATTTACCCCGTTTACTGTAACGTTAGTAAACCGGATATCTGTATAGTTTGTTTTCAACTCTGCTTTCTCGGCAGTGACAGTAATATCTTTGAATAAGATGTTTGAAACAGTATCAGCAGCATTGCCCTGCATCGTCCCAACTATTTTGCATTGCACATTGATATTGCTGAAGCTGATATTGCGTACAATGGCAAATGGTTTTTCTGTGCTGCCAAACATATCATAGAACTGTGTCCATGGTGCCATGCTGATGATGGTGCCGCATTTGCCTGTAATATTTTCGATGCGGATATTTTCATATACCTGGTAAGTATCAGGACGCATTTTTAAACGAAGGATGGATGTATTGTGTTCCATCTTACAATTACGCATAACGATGTTGCGGGCATGAATACTTTCGCTGCCCAGCGTTAAAGTACCATGCGATTCACCAAACACACAATCTTCAATTAAAATATCCTCCACTATCCCATTCTCCCTGCGCAGATGCGCATCAGGACCTTTACCACCTTTAATACAAACCGCATCATCATTCACGGAGATATAACATTTACGCACCGTTACTTTTTTGCACACATCAATATCAATGCCATCCGTGCTCGGCGCTTTTACGGGTTTGAATGGTGAGCGGATATCACAGTTTTCAATCAATACATTATTGCATTGATACAAATGTGTTGTCCAGAAACCGGAGTTATGCAGTTTTACATCCTTGATTGTAACATTATTACAGCCCCAGATAAACAGCAAACGTGGACGATGCACTTCAAGATTAGTTGCAGAGCGACCGGTATTTTTTACAGAGTCACGATAGAACCAGAAATATTCCCAATACTTCAATCCATTGCCATCGATGGTACCTGGCCCGTTGATCTGAAAACTATCTACATGGTAAGCATTGATGAGTGCTGCATAATAATAAATGCTGCGGCCTTCCATGCGTGAAGGAATGAGCGGATAGTTATCAATGTTATCCGAACCTTTCAGCTTTGCACCTTCCTGCAACAACAATCTTGTTTTTGGTCTGAAGAACAACGCACCGGTTAAGTAAACACCTTTTGGAATAACAATCGTACCACCACCATTTGCTTCTGCTTTATCGATCACTTTTTGAATAGCAGCTGTGTTCAGCTTTGTACTGTCGCTGCCCACACCATGTTTTGTAATCACATATTCCTGTGCATCTGCAACAACTGCCACAGCAAACAAACAGATCAATCCTATTACCTGCTTCATAATATTTTCAGCCTTTTTTTGTTACCTGCAACCGGTTCATCCCGGTCACAAACAATTTCACCATTTACATATTTTAATTCTGCTACCTGTATCACACTTCGTTTATCGTCAAACGAACCTCTTGCTGCAGGGTTTGCTTTGCTGCGTCCGGGATGCGTAAAGTAGTACACAAAAGCCCGTCCTTCTTTATTTACAACCACATCACAATGTCCACCAATTGCCTGGTCGTCTTTTCCTTTGCCGGGTTCTTCTAAAATGCGTTTCGATTGTTTGGTCCATTTCAACAGATCAGTTGAGGAGTACACTTCCATTCCTTTCCATGCATCAACGATCATAAAATATTTTCCCTGCCAGAAGAATGTCTTTGGGCCTTCGCCTCTTGCAGCAATAGCTTTGCCTTTATCAACCCAGTTGTACAGGTCTTTGCTATCGGCGTAATAAATACTCTTGCCATCTTTCTCATTGTTGTACCACATACGAAAGGTTGTATCGTTGATCCTGTACACCGATGCATCAATGACTTTTTCGTTAACCAGTTTTATTGTTGATTGATAATTCCAGTACTTCAAATCAGGACTTGTTAAATGAACGATCACTCTCGGATGATTCCAGTCTTTAAAAGTTCCTGGCACATAAGTGAGGTACATGTGATACGTTCCTTTATGTTCAATTACATCAGGAGCCCAATGTGTGTAACCGGCATCGGGACGATAATTGATATTTGCTGTATCAACATAACTCCACTTCACGCCATCTTTGCTTTCTGCAATACCAATCCGTGTACCATGCACCCACTGCACGGTTGAATCTTCAATAGAAGCACGGCGGTTGGTGTACAGCATCCACCACTTCTTTTTTGCTTTGTTGTAAATAATAACAGGGTCGGCTGCACCATGATAAACAGGATCGTCATACAATGGTTTAGGAACTGCCTTCTGCGCATAATTATTTCCAGTTAAACCACAGAAGAAGCAAATTATAACAAACAGCTTTTCTTTCAGTCCCATAGTTCTTACGTTTACTCAAACACAATAACAAATCCATCATTTGTTTCAGGCAATGTCTCAAATGTTTCGGCCGTCTTATTTGTAAATGATCCTACTTTCAGTTCACCTGCAGCATTTGAAAAAAATATTTTGCCTTGCCGGTCATTTTCAATAAACGGGAGGCTGTATCGAAACAATTTTCTGCTTTTTTCGGCATTAATCCCCGCTACATACCATTTTTGCCCGCTACGCCTCGCTATCAACAAATACTTCCCCGGATATCCATCAATAAACCGTACCTCATCCCACTGCACTGGAATTTTTTTCATAAAATCTTTTGCTGCAACAGGCACTGCTGCCATTCCTTCCGGACTTTCAGCGAAATGCTGTATGCCTGAAAGAAAAAGCACTGCGGTAGCCATTTCAAATGTGATACTTGTGCGGCGGACTATTTTTGGCACCTCGAATAAATTAACCGGGGTAAAATCCATAGGATCAAAGGCATTCCGAACAAGGGCACTCATCACAATGTGTGGCGGGGCTGCATCAGCATCTTTCTGATTGAAGGTTATCATTTCATAGCCATACACGGCCTCCGTTGTCATCAGGTTTGGATAAGTACGGTGCCAGCCCCTTGGCAAAGTTGCACCATGAAAATTCACCAGCAGTTTGTACAGTGCTGCATCCTCGAGAATATCCTGGTAGTAGTTCATAAAAGACTGGCCATCGCCTCCAAAAAAATCAACCTTAATTCCTTTAATCCCCATTTGCTGCAAGAGAGAAAATTCTTTCACCCTGTCTTCGTGTGTCAGCAATTTCCCTTTTGGAGTATATTTTACAGTATTCCAGTCGCCGGCAGAATTATACCAGAGCAACAGCCCTACATTTTTTGAAGCTGCATAATCGGCCAGTTCCTTAATTTTTTCAATCCCAATTTTTTTATCCCATGCTGCATCTACCAAACAATACTCCCAGCCCATATCAGCCGCATAATCAATATACTTTTTCTGTTCATCATAGACAATGAAATTGTCTTTGCTCATAATCCAGCTCCACGATGCCCTGCCCGGTTTTATAAAGCTGCTGTCTATCTTTATGGCCGGCAAGGCAAGATCTGTTCCCAAAGTTGACTCTGCAATTGTTTTCAGGCTGCCAATAGTTATAATACGCCATGGTGTGAGCCAGGGTAATTTAGATTCGGGATACAATACACCATTAGTGAACTTTTCCGGTTCTTGTGGAAAATTTATTTTATACTCATTACTATCTGAAAATTGCTGCAAAGCAGTACCGCAATACGTTCTGCCTAACGCTGCTTCAGTTATCAGCATCCATATATCATCATACCGGAACAAGGCCGGGTACACCCACCCATTCTTACCGGGAGAAGGTGTACCTGTTTTTATATCCATCATATAATGTGCTTCGTATGAAGGATTGCTGTGTTCCCAACCACTTTGTGCTTCTGTTTTGGGTTGCAGCCAGGCACGGGAGCCTTCAATGAAATGAAATGAAGTAAGTTCCTGTTGTACTTTTTTTATCTCTTCAGACCGACCCGGAAATTCATACCTGAATGCCACACCGTCATCAGATACCTGGAAAATAATGTTCAACTTTTCATTTCTCTTATTCAGGAAACTGATAACCCTTCTGTTTGCCAGGTAAGTGACTGAAGACTTCTTTGCTGTTGCAATCCTGTAAGAATCTTTTACCTGTTCCTGGCTACTGCTTGATTTCCATTTCAACTCCTTCGAGAAATCCGCATCTTCCCTTATGATACCCAATGAGGAGTTTTGCAACACCAGCTTACCTGCATATGTAATATTATAAACAGGCGGACTTCCTTTTTTCTGTACAACATTAACAACTATCTTACCATCAGGGCTTGTAATGCTGGCACTTTTCTCCTGACCGGTAATTTTTCCAGATGCAAAAAACAAACAGGCAAAGCCAAATGCTATTTCCCGTATCATTTTAAAGGTATTAATTGAACAGGCCCGAATAAACCAGAAGGTAAAGGCTGCCATTTTGCTGCCGTAAACAAACCTCCGGCTGTACGATTTTCAGCAAGCTTCGCCGACATATTAATGTTGTAAAACTTCTTCCATTCCACTCCCCGCTTGTCCAAATCAATTATGCGGTTTGCCATACCATTTGTAACAACAAACTGAAGTTTGTTGCTTTCTTTTAATGCCGCTGCCGGAATAATGGCAGTAAAGGATGGTCCAATAAGTGTTGCCATCTTCTTTCCATTAAGTATTATGGTTACCGATTCCTTTACTTCACCCAAATCAAGCAGCCACGACTTAGCATTACCTGCAGGTCTCTTAAAACTTATACTATATTCAGCAGTACCAGAGAATTCTTTTACTCCGGCAAGATCAAGGTTTGTCCACGAAATTAATTCTTCAAGGTTTGTCTCAGAAGGTAAAGAAGGGCCTCCCGAAACAAATTTCAATTTCCATGTACCATCAATAATTACGGGATCCCCTCCAATTACTGTATAAGCGAATTTCGGAGCTAATATTTTTGATATACTGGTTTGCACAATACATGACTCACCGGGTTTCAACTGAAGAAAAATATAAAGGGTGTTGTTGTCCCCGGCTTTTGTGTCAGCAACTCCGCTTCTCTGCTGCATCGGGTCAAACAGCACCGCATGTTTCAAATTTGTGTTCAACATTACCCAATCGTTAAAGACTTCTTTTCCATCATTCACTATAAAATAATATTCGCCCCCAGCTATCTTTCTGCGGATACATTTCAGGTTCTTTTCTGCGAGAAATCCTTCATGGCGTACACCTGCATTTGCCAGCAGGTACCTGATTTCTTTCCCTTGCCAAAATACACCTTTGCCATTCACAGCTTTGCTTACTCCTTCTGCACTTGTGGGTTCAAACTTGAGTTTTGACATCAGCATATCAAACTGCTTCTGTCTGTTTTCCACATCACCAAATCCGGGAACAGAAGATGGAACACCCTCTTGGAAAATTATGGCAGCACCCTGAGCAGACAACGCCATCAACTTTTGCAAGGTCTGCAAAGGCAAATACTTTACTCCACTCAAAACGATAGCTTCATACTCTCCACCAGGTGCTTTAATCTTATTATTAACAAATTGTAACTGCTGTATTTGCCTGTCACTTATCAAATCCCAGCTATAGCCGAGTTCCAGCATTTCTTCTGCAACTTTGTTGAAAGATGTGCCTTCAAAACCTTCCATGCCATCAAAATGATGAAGCATCCCTTTGGGCGAGGGCTGATTATTCCTGTCGGCAAATGGGAAGTAAAGCAAAACATCGTTGGATGGCTTTCCTGCCTGTAAAAAGCTCTGGCAACGGGCAGCATAATTGTTCAACGTTCCAAAATCCTTCCAGAAAGGATTAGCAGGCGTGAAATGCACTGCTGCATAAAACAACCAGCCCGGCCAGGTTTCATTTTGTGGTGAATAATTTGTACCATGATAGAAAACATGGTTTACTCCACCCAAAAAATATTTATCAAGAATCAGTTTCACATCACCGAGTGATGAAAGAAAATGATCGTTAAGCCAAGTTGCTGATTCTGCAGATGCCAGCGGCTTACCCATAACATGTGCCGATGAGGTTGCAAACTTAAAACGGGTAAGATTTGTTCCTTCCGTTTCTGGAATATCAATGGTTGCATATAAATCCAGAATATTAGCCGGAGAACCATGACTTTGATTTCGTATCAACTTACCTTTTGCCTTTGCCCAATTATGCCAGGGCTGTGTAAATTTCTCCAGCAGCAAATCTGAAATTGTCTCCCTGTAATCATATAACACTTTCTTGTGCTTATCAGATTTATCATTGGCAAACAATGCAGGCAGTTCACTCTTTAAATCATAGCCTCTGCGCTGCTTAAACTCATTAAAAAAATCCGGAGTCCAGTTACTGATGCCCCTGGCATCGTCCACTTCATAACTGTCATTAAAAAAGCCACGCAGGTTTGAAATATTCTTGCCTGCAAAAACCTGGTCAAATTTTGATAAATAATTTTTCAGTGCCCGTTCGTTAAAATGATCAATTACATTTCCTTCACCACCAGGTGCAGCCCTTTCCACCATTTTTCCGTGCAATCCCTGAAACAGGGCAATGAGTTTCCATTTTCCTGCCGTTGCCGGAGCCACCCAATTTAATCTTCCGTTCACTACTTCTTTGGTAATATCAATTGCTGTTCCTGATTCATCATATGCCATCATCAATTGAAGTGGTAACATAACATCAAAACGAACCTGGTCAAGAGCCATCGCCTGTAAATCTTTATTTGCAGAAACAGGGTTCAGCACCTCACTAATTTTCAGCGGCTTCCAGTTGGCCGTTCTTACAAAACTCTCCTGCCTGTACTGAACAGTATCCATTAATTGTTCACCTGCATTCAGTTCATAGAATTTGGGGACAATGTATTTACAGGCATCTGCTTCAGTGACCCACGGTCCGCCAAAAGGCCAGCCGGTTCCTGTTGCCATATCAATACCAAGACCCAGACGCTTTCCTTCAGATAGTGTGTGTTGCAGCATTTCGACCCAGCGGGGAGATAAGAAATCTATGAATTTATCTTCTGCGCCTTTAACACCGTATATTGGCGTTATTTCAAGTCCACCCAAACCTGCTTGCTGATACAGTTGCATAGCAGCGGTCAAACCCGGCTTATCTACTGCACTGCCTTGCCACCACCACCTCGTCCAAGGTTTGGTTTGCTGTGTAATGGCAGGCCATTTTACCTGTGCAGTTGCAAGCATTCCTGAAAACGCAAGCACGGCAAGAAAACTTCTCTTTAGCATATTTATTTTTCTATTGTGTAATAATCTGAACATCTTTTATCTGAGCCGGTAACCAAACTGCCATTTCACCTTTTCCCCTGTTTGCCCATGCATAATATGGGATAGCAGTGAAAGGCTGTACCACTGAACTAACTGTATTCTGTTTTGAATCAGTAATAACGGCTGTCGCATTCCCTTTCAGCACTGTTACTCCGTTTAGCAACTCCTGCCTGTGCTCCGGCTTAAGATTTTCTGTTGCCGGTAAAACAAGGTTTGACACCCGGTTATTATTATCTGCCCATTCAGCACAATACGTCAGCGGCCCACGTTGCAGGCTTACTAACCCAATATTATTCTTAAGTTTCTCGCTTGAAACTACCCGTTGAATGTTCATCGGTAAAAACAGTTCAACCACATCATTCTTCTTCCACAGACGATTGATGACAGCGTAACCGTTTTTCATAATATAGTCAACTGACTGCCCGTTGATTCTTATTTCAATTTTGGCATCTGCTCTGCTTTCAAAGCTATACAGATCAGAAGGGATTGCTTCACCAGTTGCCCACCCGGGAATACGGAGCAGAAGGTTGAAATTCAAGGGGGATTTTGCATTAATCAAAAACTTCAGATTACCATCCCATGGATAATTATTCTGTTGCTCTACAGAAACCTGTTTCTTGTTTATCAGCAAAGATGCTGAGCTGCTGGCAAAAAGGTTCACATACAAATCGCTGCCCTGCTGTGCATACATATACCCGGGAACAGAGGGGAGAAAGCGACACATATTTGTTGGGCAACAACTGCATTCAAACCAGCCACTCCGCTCTGCTTCCCTGTCTTTATGAGTAGTACTATTTTTTATTTCCATAGCATTAGTGTAGAAAAAGGATTTACCGTCTAATCCCACACCCGAAATAAGCCCATTGTACATTATCTTCTCCATCACATCAATGTACTTAGCTTCACCATGCAATTGAAACATCCGTTGGTTCCAGTACACATTGGCAATTGCCGCACAGGTTTCATTGTATGCTGTTGCATTGGGCAGTTCATAGTTTTCACCGTAACGTTCGCCACTGCCGACTGCACCGGCGCCACCCTGCACATAGATTTTTTTTGAAACTAAGTTTAGCCAGATGCTGTCTATCGCATCAAGCATCTGCTTATCTCCTGTTAGAGCAGCTACATCGGCCACTGCCGCATATAAATAACCAGCCCTTACAGCATGTCCAACAGCCTCTTTTTGTTGTACAACAGGAATGTGGTCCTGCCAGTAAGCACCATTCTTCCATGGGTCTTTATTCTTTGCATCATAACCGGCGAAATGCCCCCTTTCCTCAATAAAATACTTTGCTGTTTCCAGATACTCTTTCTTGCCTGTGATGCGGTATAGCTTTACCAGTCCCATTTCCACAACCTGGTGACCGGGTGCCATGTGCATTTTATCCTGGCCAAACACACTGCACACCAGATCGGCATTTTTTAAAGCTATGTTCAGAAAATTTCTTTTCCCTGTTGCCATGAAATGGGCAGCTGCAGCTTCATACATATGCCCGCTGTTATATAACTCATGACTAAGCTCCCTTTCTTTCACCCATCTTTCCGGTCCCGCCCAGGCATGTGGCTTTGAAGGATTTATTGTTCTTGCGGTGTACAAATATCCATCAGGCTCCTGGGCCTTTGAAACAATGTCTATCAAAGAGTCAATATATACTTCGAGTTTCTTGTCAGGAAATAAACTAAGTGAGAAAGAAGCCCCTTCAATCGTTTTATAGATATCAGTATCATCAAATGGGTATGTGGTGCAGAACTTGCCATTCTTTTCAGCCGCCATAATAAAATTCTTTACCCTGCCTGTTTTATCGCACCGTTCAAATGAAGCGGGAATGGTAACAGTATGATTTGTCTTAATGCGGGGCAACCAGAAATTATCTGACAGTTTAACTGCTGTAAATGGCACCGAAGTGAATGTGTAATCTTTTTGCTGAGCTACGGCATTAACGATAACAAAAAGAGAAATGACTAATAATAGCTTTTTCATTTTGACTGTTTTACTTCAACTGCATAAACATTTGTTTCCCCTTCAAAGTTTGCCCTGAAAATGACCCACTTTTCATCGGGGCTGAAATGTACGTTTGGTTCAAGATTATATTTATGATTTTTCATGTTAACCAATTTTTCCGAAACAAATTTATCCCCGTCAGGAGTGAATAAATATATCCACTGCCCGTCAGGAGCTTTTGCAACCTGCCCGGGGTCGCCGCCATCACCACAAAACAATGTATTATCCTTAGTGCTGTTAAAATGAATACTCCACTCGTTTCTCTGCAACTGATACTTTGTTTTCTTACCAGTATTGAGATGATGACCTTCAACAAAGAAATTAACGCTTCTTGGCTGTTGCAAATCGTACCAGATGATTTCGCCGTCTGCACTGCTCCACTCATGTCCGGCAATTTCCATGTCCATAATCCTCTGGTGTATTTGCGTTATTTTCTTTGTATTCACATCTATCGTCCAGATGCGGTTTACTTTATGCCAGGGGCCTTCGTGGCAAAACATCAGCAGGTCAGGCCGGGCTGCAGAAAACTGAACATGATTGAGCCAGGCTGTATCAGTGTGAATCTTGTTCAGGGTCTCATTTCTTATATCAATAGTAAAAAGTGTTCTCGGCAGTTTAGCTTCATAGATAATATTGAAGTAGCTTGATTTTGCCGGATACTTTTTGAATAATTCTTTTTCTTCATCGCTTGATTTTACGCCTGCCAATAAAGTTCCGTCAGCATTTACACAGGTCACATCTGCCTTAAAATCATCCGGGAACACATACACAAGCGTTTCCTTTTTAGTATCAATGTTCACTGAAAACACACTATCTTTTACCTGGAAAAACACTTCTCTCGTTTTGGATGAAACTAGCTCGCCGTTCATAGGCGAAGAATGGTTGGTAAGCTGTTCGGTTTGCAGTGTATTCAAATCCACCATGAATATCTGCCGGTTTCTGGTACCGATATTACTTATCTCGATTTTCTTTGCACTGCTGTCTGGTTCCTTCTGAGATGTGTTGTAGAAAACCATCTTATTGCCCACAAAAGGATTATTGTGAAAATAAAAACTGAGGTTGCTGCCAGGTATCCTTGTCAATTTTACCACCCGGTGGCGGGTATCTTTATCAATCCATTCGTCCGGCATTTTCTGTCCGCCGGTTTCCATTTCAGGCTGCGCAAAAACCTGGGTCAAACCGCTTACTAATAACATAGCTGAAAACAACAATTTTTTTGATGGCAAAAGCAATTTCATGTCGTTTAATCTTTGAGTAATAAAATAAGAATAATAATGGTGTTCCTGTATCCTGAACAATCCTGTCATTTTATGACAGGTTTTACCCCTTCGCCAGTCATTATCACCCGTTTCATTGTTCCGTCTTTATTATAATACAGATAGTCAATACAAACTGACCTGTGAAAACTTCCTGCATCTGGCACTAATGCTCCATTGTGGTAAATGAAGTACCATTTGCCCTTAAACTCAACTATGGCCTGGTGGTTGGTGTTGCAATTGCCAGCGATTTCATTTAATATTCCCTTATACTCCCAGGGACCATTAATATTCCTGCTCATGGCATATGCAATCTTCTCCGGAAACTCATAAGCATACGAAAGATAGTACCAACCCTTACGCTTATGTATCCATGGTGCTTCGGTGAATTTCGGTACATCAATTCTTTTGAACGTACCATCCATCTCGGTCATGTTTTCTTTCAGCTTTACATAATGTAATGCTGTATTGCCCCAAAACAGATATGCCTGTCCTTCATCATCAATAAAAACAGTTGGATCAATATCATCCCAGCTTATTTTAGCCTCTGTGGTCATATCGTTTGTAATAGTGCTTTACCAATTGCATCAGTAAACGGGCCTTCCGGCCTGTCAGCCACAGCAACACCGATTGCCTTGCCCTTATGTGTGCTGTCATGTGTAATGGCTACATACCAATAAAATTTTCCATTCCGTTCAATTACCTGGCTGGCCCAGGCATCACCTTTTGCCCACTTAAAAGCCTTTACATTTAAAGGAGAGGGATGTTCTGTCCAATTTTTCATATCAGGTGTGGAGAAACACAACCACTCATGCATAACATACCTGTTTTCTTTAGGAGCAGCCGCATCATGACCCGTGTATAAGTACAGTCTATCATTATAAACCAGTGCTGCAGGGTCAGCAGTGAACTTGTGACGAATGACCGGATTTCCATCCGATACGAACGATGTGTCAGTTTGAGCAAAAGTTACACCTTCTGAAAAAAGAAGTGTAACAATAATATAAAACAATGCAGTCTTTTTCTTCATGATGTTTATTTAATAAAGGGCCATCCTTTTTTATCCCATGACAATTTTTTAATCTGCAGTTTTGGCTTTCCATTGTCGGCAGCATCATACCCGTGAAATACAATATAATCTTGTCCTTCAAAAGAGGCCACTGCGTTATGTCCGGCAGCATACCATTCGTCATTCCCTTTTATAACGATAGTTCCACCTCCTTGCAAAAGCAGCTTCCCATCCTGGTCTTTATAAGGGCCCTCAATACTTTCTGACCGTCCCACAATCACTTTATAAGTGCTTTCCTTACCCCTGCAACAATAATCGGTTGAAGCAAAGAGGTAATAATATTTACCTTTCCTGAAAATATAAGGAGCCTCTATTGCATTTCCTGACCCGTTCATTAAAAGGGTATCCTTACTAAAGGTTTTTCTGCTGGCGATGTTCATTATTTCTTCATCATCAGCTATCCGCAATAAATCATCTGATAGTTTTACCAGCATGATACCTTTCCAGAAGGATCCAAATGATAAATAAGGCTGACCATTTGCTACAATAACATTGGGGTCGATAGCATTGAAATTTGTTTTGCCCGGAATAGAGCGGATAACAATCCCCTTGTCTTCCCATCTGTAATCAGCAGCAAAAGGATGAAGTGTTTTATTAACAGCCACACCAATAGCAGAAGTATTTTTACCAAAGGCTGAAACAGAATAAAAAAGATAATACCGGTTATTGTAGTAAAAAATATCCGGTGCCCAAATATGGTTTTTGAAACCGGGCACAACAGAATCTGTCCAGTGAGGAGCAACGCTGAAAACAGATTCTTCTTTCTTCCAGTCAAGCATATCTGTTGATGACCAGCAATTAATTCCCCTGCCAGTACAGAAAATATAGTATATGCTGTCCTGCTTTATGATAACCGGGTCATGAGCCGAAATGCCTTTTTGAGGAACTTGTGCATATAGCCCCGCAATCCCAAAAAAACAGAGTAGAATAATACCTCCGCAGGAAATGAACAGTCTCGTTAAAAAATCGGATACGGATGCTGCAATATAAGTGTATCCACCGCTTCTCTCAGTTGTGTTTGCAACCGGCGGCGATGGCAGTATTGCAGTTCTTAACATAAAGACTAATTATATTTTCGGTTGAGCCATTCTTCTGGTAATGGAATAACACAAATATTCATCGCCTTTCCATCAGCAGATAACATGGCAGATTGTATTTCAATTTTTGCTCCATCAGGGCTCATCGTAGGATGAGGATGATCAGCAGCAGTAGTCTTATGTCCTGCTGAAAGTAATATCATCTCTCCGGTAGCCCTGTCAATCAGGTAAATATTCCTCTTGAAATCGTCTCCAACAGCCCATCGCCCATCTGGCGAGCCATGAACATGCCATAAACCGCTGCCGCTTTTTGTTTGCCCTGCGATGTGCATTTCTCTTGTACGCAGGTTAACAATTCCAAGGCCAGTTGGTTTTTCTCTTGTGCCAGATGGGCCCCAAGCCGGATCCTGGCCAGGATTAGCACCGCCAACTTCAGTGCCTGGTTCTGCTATTTTATCTGTACCCGGAATTTTTCTGTGCCCCATAATGGCTATTGCCACTTCATCTTTTGAAATCACTGCTTCATGTGTCACCCACTCATACTCAGACTCTGGATATAGCGGCCGAAATCCCATTCCATCAGCCATCACTGTCCATGTTCGTTGTGGTGCCTTTCCGCCAGTTTCCCAGCAAAATACTATTTCACCCGCCACCCATGGATTTGTTTGTATATGCCCTATCTGAAAAGGAACTGAAATAACATGCTTTACTTCGCCGGTCAGCACATTCATTGCCGCAATGCCATTAGGACCTCCACCCATATTTCTTGGGCCAAAATTTTTCTCGATTTTTGTGCCTTCCGGCAAATGTTTTTGCGCAGCAGTTTTACCAATGCGAAAATAGGCCCACTCCTCATCACCGTCCAGCGCCATATCTCCTCCCCCCTCCAGTTCTGTTGGAATTGTGCCACAAATACGCTGATATTTATCAGCCGGTTTCATTTTGCCATATTCACTATCTGCAAAAACTTTTGCAAGATCAACTTCTATAATTTGTAAAGGCTTTTTTTCTTTCCAGCGCATAGAGTCATTTATGTTCCTCTCACCGGCGTAACGCATAAAATACAACTTCATAGATTTGCGGGCAACATTTAACATACCCGCATATCCTCCTTCAGATACCTGCACAATTACACCTGTTTTTTCATTTACAGCGAGTGCCTCATTTTTAACTTTCCCGGAACGAAAAATTACCCACTGGCCGTCGGCTGTCCATTGATTGTGTGTTTGATAAATTTTAGAATCCCCGTCCTGTGATGATGTGAGAAAAATGAGTTTTGTACCCGTGACCGGATCTATAAGCTCTTTTTTTTCAGATGGGAATCGCCTGCCAATCTGTGCATTGTCCTTCATTGCAACAAGCAAGGGAAGAACATACAAAATACCAAGAAATATTTTTTTTATCATAATCTTAATTACCATCAGGTTTCTCTGTGTTTCTCAATGGGCTTAATGGCCAATAGAAATTTTCAAATAGCAAAGGCACAGCCGGGTCATAGTGTTTAAAATCACCTTTGATGGACATAGCTAAGGTCAGCTTCTGGTTCTGAATACTGCTTACTATACACTTAGCCAGTTCATAAGCACCATAAGGACTGAAGTGTGTGTTGTCTTCCAGTTTCTTATCTTGTCCCGGAAAAGTATTAGCCGGGTAATGAACAAAAGCTTTTGTTGACCTCTCAACTCCCCATGCCTCGTATAAAGTTTTACTCATCACATTCAAATCAATCAGCACCACATTTTCTTCTTTGGCAGTTTGCCGCATAGCCTCAGGATAATCTTCCAATGTATTTATTATGTGCCCTGTAGAATCAAACCTCCTCCGGTGCATTGAAGTAACCAGTACAGGAATCATCTTACGACTTTTCGCTTCAGCAATCCATTCTTTAATTGTTTGCTTATAGGTAGTAAAAGCATCAAGATGGTTGCCACCTGGCTTCTGGTCATTATGTGTAAACTCGATAAACAGATAATCACCGGGCTTTGCCAAACTCCAGATTTTCTCAAGCCGTCTTTCTCCTTTAAAGGCTTTCATTGTTTCGCCGCTTTCTGCATAGTTGGCTACTGCCACTTTACCCGGCTGCAAAAACCGGGGAAACATTTGCCCCCATGCTGCCCATGGCTCTCTGTCCTGGTCAACAACGGTTGAATTACCAGCTAGAAATACAGTCGTTGCTTTTGTATTCAAGGAGATTTCCACCGCACAAACCTTGGGCAGCGAATCATTGAATTCAAGAGTAAGCAGGTTATCCCAATGACGGTAAGAAAATTCACGGGCCTTTAACTTTACTTTTGATATTACATAACCGGCAGGGTTTCTGATTAAACTATCTTTCACATGCACTGTAAATATCTCTGATCTTATTTCACCTTTCTTTGTCCTGATATTTTCCAGCATCAGCCTGCGGCATTCAGTCCTTATTGTTGTTGCCGATGTACCTTTTATATCTCCGAGCAAGAGGTTTACATCATAATTACCATCAGGCAGTTTAACAGAAAAATAAAACGGCTTTGCACCGGTAATAAAATCCCCAGTTAAAGCATTGCCACCACGGTTTACTGCAGTTACTTCAGCGTTCTGGTCAAAGCCAAAACCTGTTTTGTTATCAAATTTTGTTTCAGGAGTAACTTTTATATAGCCGTGAGCCGCATTACCAGTTCCAAAGTCAAACTTATAGGTTGTTTGCTGGGCTTTTGCCTGACAAACACTACATAGTAATCCGATTGCAATTACAATTCTTCTCATTTCGAAGTGTATCTTATTTTTATCACATTTACAGAAAATGGAGAAACCTCTTGCTGCATTTTATTAAGTTTCATCTCAACAACTTTCTGTGCAGGAGCCAGCTTATCCAGTTCACTAAGTTTGTTATAGCTGTATAAATCCGTTGCTGACAAAAAATCCATTACCCCGTTTGCCTTCTTAATTTTCTTCCCTGCAATATTCAGTTCCACAGCCTGCGACTTAGAAGAACTGTTAACTATCTTTATTATCAGCTCACCGGTTGTACTATCAACCACAGCACTGGCAAATAAACTGTCTTTCCCGGCAAGCACATTATTACTTTCAAGAATCTTCACCACATTTGTCCCTTTATTGTTTGAAAACAGTTTCTGAACATAATAATTCGGCGTTGCCACAGAGTTCAGGTTATCAAACCAAATCAGGTCAGGCCGCCACTGCCATGCATCCACATGGGCAAACAGCGGCGCATAAGAACACATCTGTACCACATCCGCATTTCTTTCCAGCCCTGTCATAAATGCAGCTTCAGCCAGTGCACTCTCCCAGTTGTTACGACTTTCTGCATCGTTATTTTCTCTTGAATGAGCTGCATATTCACCGGCAAAAACTTTCGGGCCTGTTCTTTCATAATTGTCATACCGGCTGGCATTACTGAAAAACCAAGTTGGGGGTTTGTAATAATGTTCGTCAATAAGTGCAGGGCTTAGTTGCTTAAGCTCCTTCCAGGCATAGCTGAAGTAATCTCCATCAGGCGATGGTCCGGAACCTGATACAATTTTAATTTTGGGATATTTCTCCAGTAATGCCTTTTCAAAAACTTTATACCTCTCAATGTACTGCGGCTCCCATTGCTCATTCCCCACTCCTAAGAACTTCAAATTAAAAGTTTGCGGATGACCGAGTTCATGGCGTAGTTTGCCCCATTTGGTATTTTCATCGCCGTTGGCAAATTCAATCAAATCGAGGGCATCATCAATATATGGCTGCAGTTCATCCATTGCCACTACTTCGCCGCTATTGAACTGACAGGCCATTCCGCAATTCAAAATGGGTAAAGGTTCCGCACCCAGATCTTCGCACAATAAAAAGTATTCGTAAAAGCCAAGGCCAAAACTCTGATAATAGTCCGGTGCTGACCTTCGGGGAAACTCCACATTCCAGCGGTTCATAATCAGTTTTCTGTCAGCCACATTACCCATTGTTGTTTTCCATTGATAACGGTTGGTAAGGTCTTTACCTTCAACAATACAGCCACCGGGGAAGCGGATAAACCCGGGTTTCAGATCAGCAAGTTTTTGTACGAGATCATTACGCAATCCTCTGGGTCTGTTTTTCCATGTATCATGCGGAAATAATGACACCATATCAATATCAGTAACTCCGGTGCCCTCAAAAAATAAATTAAGTTTTCCTTTTTGTGCAGAATCTGATGTAAGTATCGAAGCGGAATATGTTTTCCAATCGCTTGTAAAACCATCTATAACCGCACTGCCTATCTCTTTACCTGAATAATTCACTAACTGCACTTTTATCCGGCAATTACCAGGGTTTCCCACCCGGAGCATAATAGAAAAATCATACTGTTTCCCTTTGTGAAAACCCATTCCACGAAACCCATCATTTGTAAGCCGGTAGCTGCCTTCTGCTTTTTCAATTGTTATCCTGGCAAACTTTGAGTTTGGCGAATCATCAGATTTGTTTATTATAAGAATCCTTCCTTTCTGGTATTCCGACTTATGTTCCCGCCAGCCCATCATTGCGGTTGGAAATTCAAATGAACGGTTCTTTACCAGTTCAGCATATAACCCGCCATCAGCACCGAAATTAATATCCTCGAAAAAAACTCCCCACATTGTTGGAGCAATTGTACTTACAGGCTTATCAGCATATACAGTCAGCTTTCGCTGGGCAAACCCGTAATAAGGCAAGCATAAAAATGAGATGCAAAGGAAAAATAATCTTTTCATCGTTTATTCTTTTCTTTTAACTGCAATGAGCTGTCATTTATATAGAAGGAGAAATTTCTGAGCAATTCAAGTATCTCCGCACCTGCCAATATTGCCGGGCCATATCCGTGTGCTGCATATACATTCACCGGGCGGTGGTAATAGAAAAGCGGATCGAATGCCATACCAGTTCCCACACATGTTCCTTCCACTTGCCCTTTATCGTTAATTTTTGATGACACTGCATTCCATGCCAGGATGCTGGCTGGGCCATAAGTCATCGGGTCAAGCCAGCCTTTGTTGCAGGCATGGGCCATACAGTAAGCATAGATTGCAGTAGCTGATGTTTCTAAATAAGAATCTTCTTTGTCCAGCAGCTGATGCCAGAAACCAGAACCGCTTTGATATTTCATCAGGCCAGTTGCCAGTTGCCTGAACTGCTGCAATACCACGGGGTAGCCACTATGATTTTCCGGCAGAACATCCAGCAATTCACTCATCGCCATGAGTGCCCAGCCGTTGGCTCTCGCCCAATGGAATTGCGGATGAACATCCATACTCTCCACCCAGCCATGCATATAAACACCCTTTTCTTTGTTAAACATCCGCTTGCTGTACAACAACACTTGTTTTACCGCATCATCAAAATATTTTTTATCGCCGGTCAATTTTCCCATTTGTGCCACCGCAGGTATATACATGTACAAATCGTCGAGCCACAGGGTATTCTTTTGCGGACGGTTGCGGGCTATCGTCCCATCCTTCAACCGGAACTCTTTTGTAAATACATAATTGATGTAATGGTCAATCATTGGACGTAAGTTGTTGTTTAAACCGTTGCGTTGCGCCTTAATCATTGCGGCACATACGGCACCGGCATCATCCAAAGCATGGGGAAGTATCGGCTGATTGAAAAAGCCCTTTTTTCTGATGTACTCTGGTGAAAACTTTTCCTTTATTACGGGCACCCATTTCGCCAAGAAATCAAACCTGCTCCTTACGTAATCGGTATAGGTATTGTCCCCTGTTATATCAGCCAGCCGTTGCATTGCAGAATAGGTTACGCCCCATTCGTAGCTGGTAAGGCGAAAATCTCCGGGTTTTATAGTGGAGTTAGTATCTAACAATCCTGCATCAGAAACAACAGCACCTGTAAGCTTATTTACCAACTGTGGTGATGTAACCGAATCAAGATAGTTATGTACCCGCTGCATAATACTTTTAAGCTGGTTTGTATCAGGCACACCATAATAAACAGGGTAATCAGGCCTCATGGCATGAAGCGGAGCTGTAACATCATTAGGTCTTGGTTGGGCAAAAGGGCTGTTACTTGTAAAAAGTGCAAATAACAGTAAACAGGTAACGTTTCTCATCATTTTGGTTTCGTTTAAAAATGAAAAAGACAGGTACTTAATTCCCTGCCTTTTTCTATCGACTGCTTGCTAAAAGAACTCTTTTTATTCTTACCAGTTAAACGGTAAATACCAGTTGGCAGGGTCCATTAATTTTGTCCGCACGGCTGCTGCATTTCCGCTGCCATCTTTCAACAGTTTGTTATAGATTTTATCTGCCAGAAAAGCCGGGTCATTTCTGCGTTGTGCAACCCGTACCAGGTCCGGCCATCTTGTGCCTTCAAAAGCATTTTCCAATGCTCCTTCTTTGATTATCCCATCTTCAATAGCAATTAAACTGTCAGAAGCTGCTATGGCTACAGACGAAAGATTTGCCCTGGTACGGATACCAATGTTTCTGTACCAGTCTGCCCTATAATATGGCACGCCGGAGTTTCCACTGTTTCTTGCATCAAAATTGAATGGGTAAGATTCTGTCAATGTGTTATGATAGAGTGTGACATCTGAAGTGGGTGCAGGATATGCCCCGGCGATTCCGTTGTTCCACAACCCCCATGACAACCTGTGTTTTCCAGAGCGATTCGCTGCTTCTATAAACCTCATGTGCATATGCGACTGGCGATATAGAAACCACTTTCCATTCTTTGCCAGAGGATCAAAAGGAGCCATTGTAGCATAATTAATATAATTATATAAATATTTCATCGCTACCGGTTGTCCGTTAATTGTTGCAGTACTCAGCAATTTTCTTGCATCATAAGGGAGTGGCAGCATCGGTGGCACATTGGTTCCGGTTGGCGGTGGCAATTGAGTTTCGCCATCCCATAAATCAAAAACCTCCTGCGATGGCTTAACTAAATAATTACCTCCAACTGGTGAAAATAGTTTTATCAGTGAGTTATCCGGTTTAAACTTACTGTCAAATGGAAGTGCCCAAATCCATTCCATGGTTGAACTTCTTGAGCCAAAGGGCTGTTCAAAGATTATTCTCCATCCATCATTATAAACAAGGGTAGAAGCATCACCGGCTCTAGAATAACTAACATAATGGTTGCTGTTGCCAGCCCAGCCTATCCTGTAAACCGAATAATATTCTTCGCCAAACCCATACGCAGTTGTTGCATATTCCATAACCTGGCGGTACCAGCTTGCAGCTTGCAGATAATCCCCTTTCCATAAGTATAGGTCTGCCAACATAATTTTTTTATTGATGTAAAATTTTTGCGTCTGGTATCCGTCAACAGTCAGGTTAAGATTTGAACCTGAAGGATAAAAGTCCTTATATGGCAATGCCGCAGTAAAACTAATCAGGCTATCAAGCAGTATATTGAACTTGAGCCTGGGGAAATTAGCTGTGTTCTTCACTTCATCCACATTTTTTAAAGAACTGGTTACATACGGAATTTCCCCAAAATGTATCCCTAACTGTAGATAAAGAAATGAACGAAGTGCCCCTATATCTGAATAGCGCTGGTTAAACTCAGCTTCAGTCATCTTTTTATTAGCAACCATTATTTTGAAGTTCTCCAACGCATCATTGCAGTTAATAATCACTTCATAAAACGGTCTCGGGTCTGCATAAGGATTACCGGCAGTAACCGTATGTGTGCTTACCTGGCGCAGTTCTTCATTGGCATTGGCCGTATAATCGAGCAGATCGCCACGAAGTTCATTTAAAATCACATACCTGTCGGCCAGACCCATGAACTTTCCATAGATACCCAGCACAGCAGCATCAGCATCATATACATTCTGGTATGCGTTTGCATGATCCAGCTGATCCTGCGGTTGCAAATCAAATACTTTCTTACAACCGGTCAATAAAATCCCGGCGAAAAGTAACGAGAGCATTGATACAGAAAACTTCTTCATAATATTCAGAATTACTGTTGTAATCAAATTCTTTTTCTTATTAAATACAGTTAGAACCCAACCTTAACACCTAACGTTACTGACTTGAACAACGGGTCAAGACCAGTATCGATTCCCTGCGCAAATACACTCGGGCTGACACTAAACTCAGGATCATATCCCATGTACTTTGTAAATGTCAGCAGGTTATTTCCCGTAACATATACTGTCGCATTTTTAATAAAGCCTTCTTTAAGCGGAACAGCATAAGAAAGGGACACATGGCGAAGGCGCAGGTAAGAACCATCTTCAATCCACCTGTTGCTGAAACGGCTGTTGCCAATCGGATCGCCATACGTTGCTTTCGGCATTGATGTTATATGTCCTTCAGCCCTCCACCTGTTGATAACACTGTTCAGTTGGTTTTCCATCCCGCTTGACGCTTCAAGCCTGTAGCGCAGGTAATTGAATACATCATTGCCTTTTGAGAAAGTGAGCAATGCTTCCAACTGGAAATTCCTGTATGACAGCTTATTGGTGATTCCTCCATAAAAATCAGGATTGGGATTACCGATTACTTTCATATCCTTTTCATCAATAACCTTATCATTATTCAAATCGGCAAAACGTACATCACCAGCGCCAAAACTGCTGTAGCTGCCATCTGCGTTCTTTATACTGAGTCCGGCAGCAGATGCTTCGGCTGCAGTACTGAAAATGCCTAATGCCTCATAACCATAAAACTGGTTGGCCGGCTGGCCATTTTGCGTAAGAATATTTGCACCGGCAAATTGGGTTACAAAACGGCCTCCGGGAACTGTAAGTACCTCGTTCTTGTTTATAGCGCCGTTCAGGCCAATATCCCACTTAAACTTATTCTTATTAATTACCCTTACGTTCAACGCAGCTTCGACGCCAGTGTTTTGCATGCTGCCGTTGTTTGTAAGTATATTTTTGAATCCTGCTGCTGCAGTTACAGTTTCATACACCAGCATATTCTTTGTTTTTGCCTGATATACATCCACTGTCAGTCCCACTCTTTCATTCAAAAAGGCAAGATCAAGGCCAGCGTTTATTTTCGTGCTTGTCTCCCACTGTAATGCTGGATTAGGTATGCTGTTCCTTACAAGCCCCTGCATACCCAACAAGTTTTGCGAAACATAAGTTTGCCTGCTTGAATAATTGCCAATATCATCATTACCTGTCAGACTGTAAGAAGCCCTCAGCTTCAGCAGGTCAATTTTTGAGTTAGCCATAAAATTCTCAGAAGACACCAGCCATGCCATTGATGCTGATGGCAGTACTGCAAATTTCACTCCGTCTATTGCAATACCCTCTTTAGCCTCAGTGCCGAACCGGGAGGAACCATCCATTGCTGCATTCAGCGAAAAGAACAGCTTGTCTTTATATCCATACTCAGCATTAAAATAGGTGTTCATCCAGTTCCACTCACCAATGCCACCACCTACCTGACGCAGTGCATTTAAGCCATTCTGAACACTGATCAGGTCATCTGTAGCCGAGTTAAACCCTAACACATAATCCTGCTCTGCATCATTGTGCTGATATCTGATGCCAAGTCTTGAAACAACATTGTGATACCTGTTGACTGTTTTTTTGTATTCAAGCCAACCGTCTGTATAGAATGAGAACAGCCTTTTTACCTGTGATCCCAAACGGCTGTCTGCTATTGCATTACTCAAATCAACATTGGCAACCCCTTTTCTCGGAATAAAAATATTCTCCCTGACTTTATCATAAGTAACCCCGAATAAGGCTGATGCACTTAAAGACTTGCTTATTTCGTAATTAAACCTGAACGATCCGAAGAAACGATAGTATTTATTAAACGCCTGCATTGTGTTAATCAATACTGCGGGATTACTTGTACCAAGAAAATCTGCATCCTCGAAGTTTGGAGAAAATACCCCTTTATTGTTCACTTCATTAGCAGTAAGGAACGGGGCCTTTGTAAGTGCAAGAAATACCGGGGCTGTTTTTTCAGAAATTCCCTGGTCTTTCAGGTTCTGTTCATTTAGTGCAAAAGAGAAATTTGCAGCACCGGTAAACCGCCTGGAGAAGTTAAAATCAGCATTGAAGTGTGTATTATACCGCACCATATCCGTTGTTCTGATTGTTCCCTGGCTGCGGGCATATCCCATACTTAAGGCATAAGTGGCAATATTGTCACCACCGGTTACTTTAAGAAAATAGTTATGGGTAATGCTGTTCTTCATCACTTCTTTCTGCCAGTCGGTGTTATTGTGATACTTGTAGTATTCTGCATTTCCCGCTGTGTCATCCTTCATAAAAGCCATCGCAGAAATTTCAGTGGAGGAAAGGCCCTTGCTTTGCAGCATTTCAGTGAGATAAACCCTGTAATCAGAGGCATTCATCACCGGGAGATTGGATGGTGCCATATTAAAGCTGGTATAGGCACCGAAGTCAATTTTCGTAGCCTGCTGCTTAGCTTTTGAAGTCGTGATAATAATTGCCCCATTAGCAGCTTTTGAGCCATAAATTGAAGCAGCATCTTTAATAACTGTAACATCTTCCACATCCTGTGCATTTATCAACGCAAACGGGTTTGTATAGTTATTAGCGATGATGCTTTGCCCATAATCATTAATATCATAAATCATTCCATCTACAATTATCAGGGGCTTATTTGTGGCAAATAAGGAATTATATCCCCGCAAAAACATATTTGCCCCCACACCTGGAGTACCAGACCTCCTGATGCTGTTGAGACCTGAAACCTGTCCCTGTAGTAAGTCATCAACAGTTTCCATTGGCTTTTTCCATTCGCTGTTAGCATTATAGGTTGTTGCTGCCGATGTTATTTCTCTTAAAGGCATTAGCTTATGCGGCATAGTCACAACATCCTGATAAGAGTTATGTGAGGCATCAAGCAACAGAACGTCCAGCACTTTTTTACCCTTAAGCGCAACTTGCTTAGTATCGTATCCTTCTGCAGTAATAACTACGTTTTCGTAATAATTTGCCACAGTCAGTTTGAAAGCGCCATCTGCATCGGCAATAGCTGCTGAAAGGTTCTTTACACTAAGCCGGGCGCCTACAATTCCCTTACCTGTTGTTGCATCCTTTACAGTACCAGTAATCTGAAGCTTTGTTACAGCTTTTTCAGTATCTGGTCCGCTGGCAGGTTTTTGCTGTGCATTTAACCCATTTACTCCCAACAGCAATAAAACAAACATGCCTGCTTCTTTTACCGATAATAATTTATTTAAGCACATCACTATTTGGAATTTTGTTATTCAAAAATTTATAAACCGGGCACCAGTTTTATATAATCGCATGTTATGTAACTGGCTAAAGCAGTTGTACTGTTTGCTGCAACTAAGTAAATATTATATAAAGGCTGGTATTGTGTCATGGTAAACTCGCCGAGATACACCTCACTATAGGTAGTATATGGAACATTTACATAGGCGAAACTTGCAGAAGCAGGTGATCCAATTGCCAACCTCTGGGTTTGAGTGGTTGCTGTCTGTATGTCGTTTAATGCCACCCAATAAGCCTTATACTTTATTGAGGGAACCTCTTCGATCTGGTAGCGAATATTGAATTGAGCAACGCCATGATTATACACCAGCAAATCCCTGAAATCCCTGCCCGTTAATGGGTTAAACCTGTCTCTGAAAAAAGTATTACCACGTCTGTCGTGGCTGGTAGCAGTGTAGTTCTCCGCTTCGATTACGTAAGGCTTGAATTTGTGAAGAGGCTGTATATCCAGCTTACTCATAATATACACAATGCCATTACTTGTTTTTACTGTCTTAACTATAGCGGATCTGTCAACAGGAATTTTTGTACCAAACTTAGAAAGAACAGTATCTGGTATTGTTGCCGGATCATAAACAGTATCCACTGCAAAATCTTTTAGTACATTCCAGCCTGTAACTAATTTATTGCTATCAATTGTATTAGTCACAAAGTATGGTGTGTACTTAACCTGCTCTGCATCCCATGCGGCATCAGTAAGCATGAACAATGTATATTGTTTATCTTCTCTTTTCAGATCATACACTTTATTCCAGAACAGGTTTGTATAAACCGAATCAGTTCCTGCCTGGTAAATTGGCGCACCAGTAGTGGGGTTAATTCCGATTACGACGGCATTAGTAGGGTCAAACACATTTCTGAACAGAGAAAGCATAAATGCCTTTTGATTGGCAGGTGCGGATGAATTGCTGGTCACAAAATCCCAGCAACTCTCCAAAGCCGGAATTCCCTTATCAATTATCTGTATCACTCCATTTGATGCGTAATTATCTGCATCAATTATCAGAGCATCACCAATCCTGTTGCCCTTCATATTGTTGTACTTGCCATTTAGCATTGCTATCCTCGTAGAAACTGTAACCCGGTCAGTATAATAAAGCTGCCTGGAAATATGATTGCCTACAAAAGCCTTCAGCTTTGCAGCATCATTACGAATCACAGGATCAATGCCAACCACCTCGCTATTTTTTAACGCAAACACAGTGTAGCTCCTTGACGATGACAACTCCTTGTCATATCCCGTTTCCTGCAATATCTCGGCAAACTTCAATAAATCAGGATTATCAATTATCGTTCTCATCAGGTTCTTTTCCAAGGCCCCATCTGTAATTTCATTGTGTTCATCGGTCATTTTCTGACAACTGCTAAATGACAGCCCGAGTGTAACGGCAATAAACACTATAAACCGTAACCTGCTTTTCATGTAATTATATTTTATTTTATGCTTTAGCATTCTGTTTCCTTTTTTCTTATGCTAAGTATCACCCTTATTCTTACAAATAAATCATTGTTCCATCCGGCCTGAAACGAGGCAAAATCTGATCCTGATCAATTGGTATGAAATGGATCATATCCAGGTTATTATTATTCTGGGTTCCCACCAATGGAGTAATCCTTATAATCTGCTGTTTGGTTGTGGTAAAATCGATTACGCCAACCTGCTTTGCAGCCCACAAATTCGAAGTGTTTTCTGTATAGCGTTTCCACCCAATTGCCTCCAGTTCTGCATCGGTACCTGCTGGTCGGGTTTCAGTGAAGTTCATCGTACGCTGCATCAGTACACCGTTCACTTCCACCTGGCAAAGCATATTTGAACCGCTTGACTGTTTTTGCTGCCTGTAACAGAGCCATACTTTATATTTCCCTTTAATAATTGGAGGAGTACGCATTTCCCACCAAACAGGCCTGTTGGGCAATCCCATAGGCAGCATATTCACATCGCTGTTATATGCATAGTTGGTTATTGAGCTTGCAGCGGAATAAAGATATGAGAGTGTGTTTGTGCCTGCCAGCGGTCCCCAACCCCAGTAATGATCTTTTATTGGCTTATCAGCCTCTGTAGGCCTTGCAAAGTTGTAATTAGCCCTTTTATAATAAGCAGGTAACTTCATAATTTCTTCAAATGAAGACACATCCCAGTATAAAGCAGTCGGCTTTCTGAATTTCACCATATAATGTGCTTTTGCATCATGCCAAACGCCATTTGTTGCAGCCAGATCACTCTTAGTTCTGTTAATTTTAACGCCTAACTCAAGCACTCCGTTAAATACATCCTGGTTTACCACCACATCCTGATCTATCAGCTTGATACTTATAACCTCCTGGGGCAGCCATGTATCATGTGTTGGTGTGGAAATAATATCTCCCAAAAATTTAAGTCCCGGTGAAACATGGTATGCCACATACATATGGAGGCTGTCTGTTGCCAGTGCCGGGTTGCCGGTTTGCGAGTATTTTGCTTTCAATGCAGCATATGAAAATATCCCGCTATCAGCAAGAGCCTGGTTGCTTTCGGCTATTACTGTATTCCATTTTTTTGATGTATCCGGATCAATACTGTTCAGTTTAGCATAGAACCCTGTTTCCTGCATCGCCTGCAGAAATATTGAATACTCCGATTTTTCAGCGATTTGCTGGGCTATGGTTTTTGTAGCGGGCAACAGCACATTATCAACAACATGTATCACCCCATTTCCCACTTTTACATTGGATTTGGTTACTAAGGCCTGGCGGTTTACAATGTAACTGGAGCTCCCGCCTTTGTTTGTTACAGCAGTAACCAGGTATTGTCCGTACATAGTTACGACCGGCAACTTGCCGTCAGTAAATGAACCTGTGTAAATCGTATCAGACAACAAGTGCAATCTCACCATATCTTTCAGTGTATTCAGATCAGCCGCCTCTACTGTGGAAACACCTAATCCCTGTAAATAAGTCCGCACCCCACTGTTAGTGGGTGCAAAACAGGTGTATGCCCCGTAAGCATTCAGAAATGCTGAGGTTTCTGTTCTCTCAAGAATCTGGCGGAACAGTGAAAATGAGTCAGGATATTTATCGAGGTACCCGACAATATTCACATCTTCTGTTGTGTTTTCGACTAGATCTGGTTTTTTGCAGGATTCAAAAACCAGTATCACCGATAAAACAATCAGAATCCCTGATAAAACAAACAAGTTTCTTTTCATAATGCTTGTGGTTATTATTTATAAAAGGGGTTTTGCACTAATAATTTATTTGTCTGTAATTCATAGAGGTAAATAGGCATGTAATGGCAGTTCTTATCCTGCATTTTCACCTGGGCAGATTGCTGCATATTAGAAGGAACGCTTACCGACACCATATTCAGCAAAAGGCTTTTTCTTTCATAATTATTCCTTTTTGCGTTTCTCAGTACGTCAAACCAGCGTTTTCCTTCAAAACAAAATTCCCTTGCCCTCTCCATTAATATAAAATCCTGGATCAGGTTTTTATCTGTTGGGCCAGGTGTAAGATCAGTTGCTGTAAGAGCATTTGCCCTTGTTCTGATGGTATAAATGATATCAAGTGCCGCCTGGCCCTGGCCTGATTCATTTAATGCTTCAGCCTTCATAAGCAACACATCTGCATACCTGTAAAAGAACCAGTGTGCATAGCTTTGATTGAATGTACGTTGCGTTGTACCGGTAATGCCTATATATTTCCATACAGATGAAGATGCCGCCCTGACAGATCCCCCGTCACCGCGGATATCATAGTTCTGGTCATTAGTAAAATCCACTGTGAATACCCTGTCCATTAAATCAGCTGTAGCTACCCACCTTGGTGCATTTGATACAGTTGAAAACATTGTGAAATAGGGATTGAGTTTCTGTGCATCATACTGAAGTTCAAATATGCCTTCTGCAGAGTTCCCATTATAATATAGTGTGCTGAACCAGTTGGCATTATACTCATAGCTGGGAGGGTTTATTGTCGCCCCTTTGATAAGACCAAATTTTTGTGAATTAATAACTTTATTACACTCTGTAATGCACTTATCATACTCATCCATCCACAGGTAAACATCTGCCAGAATTGTATTCACTGTATATTTAGTAACCCTGCCCTTATCAGAAGCAATATCACCATAGGTTGTTACTGCTTTAGTCTCAGCAGATTTCAAATCTGCAACAATCTGAGCTAAAACCTCTGTTTGAGCTGATTTTGGAATAGGCGTAATGTTTTCATCGCTCAATGTTGCATCAAGTTTTAGCGGTACATCTCCAAATGTTCTGGCAAGATAGAAATACATCAAAGCCCTGATCGTTAATGCCTCGCTAAGGTAATTATCAAGCTGAACCTGTGTAAAAGTATTATCAGTAGCCAAAACCTCAGGAGCTTTTTCAATAACTGTATTACAGAAATTGATTGTACGGTAAAATGGTCTCCAGTTGGCATTTACATTTGCAGCCTGAATATTAACATTCACCAATTCTATATCATGATTGCTGGTAAAGGTAGCCGGCGACACATTATCAGCCCGGCCTTCGCCCCACACAAAAAACAACTCCGCCATAGATGGAATATAACCATCTCTTCCATATGTGCCAGAAGAAGATTCCATCATTGAGGAATAAACACCAACCACGGCAGCAGCAACCTGTTCTTTCGTCTTCCAGAACTCCTCTTTCACTATACCATCCTGCGGTTTCAGATCAAGCCATTTTTTGCAACTGGCAGTTCCAAGAACAAGTGCCGCTATAAAGAAATATATTAGTCCTTTTTTCATGATAGTTATTTTAAATCATTAAAACCCTGCTACTATGCCAAGTGTAATTGTTTTAGCCGGTGGTGTCATTGAATAATCGTAAGATATCCTGAATGGGTCAGCTCCCCGGAATGATACTTCCGGGTCCTGTCCGAGGTATTTTGTGAATGTCACCAGGTTTTCAGCAGTTACATAAGCACTGAGTGTTTTCATTTTTAACTTGGATAAAACTTTCTTACTGAAAGTATAACGGGCCGTAACTGTGCGGAAACGGATGTAAGAAGCATCTTCCACATACCTGTCACTTCCCAGCCAGTTATATCCTCCATTTATTAATGCACGGGGCATATCTGTTACATCACCTTCTTTCCGCCACCTGCGCAAAACAGCTGTACTCTGGTTATCGAAATAATACATATTGGAAGTACTCATTTTGGTACCGTTTACAACATCATAATCCCAGCGGAAGCTGAAGAAGGTAGATATTTTCAGGTTCTTCCATGTTACAGATGGGCCAAAGCCTCCCGAAAGTTTAGGATTACTGTTGCCCAGGTACACAACATCCATATAATTGATATTGCCATCATGATTCACATCCTCATACATTGCATCACCTGGCTGGAAAGTATAATCAACTGTTGGATAGCTGAACCGCATATAAACTACCTGTCCGTTAGGCCCAATAATTGGCTTTCCATTGGCACCAGTGGCAATTGTCGATTCTCTGTCCTTATACACACCTTTATACTTAAACCCATAAAAAGAACCAAATGGATTATTCGTTTGCAACAAACGTAAATACTCGCCGTTCTTGGTTACATCACCCTTGCTGTTAGGGTAATATTCAGATATCTCGCGGATAATATTCTCATTACCGGAAATGTTGAAATCAAAACTGATAGTCAGATTTTTCTTCTTGTAAGGTTGTGTCCAGGCGGCAATTTCCCATCCCTGGTTATCCATCGTACCCACATTCATGAAAAGTGAATTATAACCAGTGTATGAGGATATTTGTAATCCGTCAAAGAACAGATCCTTTGTTCTGTTGCGGTAAATTTCAGCATCAATGCGGAACCTGCCTTTATACATACTCAGGTTCGCACCGATATTAAGACCATGAAGTGTTTGCCACTTAAGGTTCTTCAGCTCCATTCTTGAAGGAATAACACCAGCCTGTCCTAAGTATGAGAAATCGTATGTAGAATAAGTATTGTAGAACAGGTAGTCATACCTCGGTGCCTCACCAGCTATACCATAGCTTGCCCTGAAACTTAAATCGTCAATTTTAGTGTACTTTTTCATGAAAGCCTCTTGCGATATTCTCCACCTTACAGATACTGAAGGGAAAAGACCATACCGGTAATTGGGGCCAAACCTTGAGTTTCCATCACCCCTTACCGTAGCATTAATCAGGTATTTGTCGTTATATCCATATTGGAAGCTTGCTATAGCGCCAACTGATCTTGTTTGCGATGTACCGGAAACAGCCCGGAGTTCAGAATTTTGTGTACGGGAAGGAATAGAAGGATCAACCAGCAATGAAGATGCAGTATTAGATGTCATCAGTTCCTGGTAAACCACTTTGTAATCATTTGTAATCAACTTCAAGAAAGATATAACTGAATGCTTGTCATTCTTAAACTGAGGAGTGTATATCAATGTTGATTGAGTGGAAACATTGAAAGCATCTATATCACCGTCATAAGCCCTGTTAACCACCGTTTCAGTATTAGGACGGCCTGTTGCAATCTGGGGGAGGAAGCTTTTATTCTTTGTATTATTGATATCAAACTGAATATCAAAAGTAGCTTTCAGCACCCGTTTTACTATATCATAATCCACCTGGAACCTTGGTACAACCCTGTTCCCTAAAACGGAATATTTAGCTTTCTCAGCCATGGCTACCGGATTATAAATCCTGCTATACTGCCCCTGAACGTTATTGGCCGGTGAGAAATAATTGGTGGTAAGGTTCCCTAACTCGTCATATTCAAATACACTCATGTTAGGCATCTTGATATAAGCCATTCCTCTTATGGATGATTCAGAACCCACATAGTTTCTTTCCTGGTTTGTATTGGTAAATGCAACACTGGTAAAAAACTTTATCTTTTCAGATACGTTGTAATCCAGGTTAATACGGGCATTAAGCCTTCGCAAAGAGGTACCCAGGGTAATACCTGTCTGATCAAAGAAGCCAACGGAAGTAAAGTATTTTGCTTTTTCGCCTCCGCCGGTCAGGCTCACCGTATGATCCTGAAGTTTACCCGTTCTTGAAATTGCATCAATCCAGTTGGTATTATTGCTGTAATTATAATACCAGTAAGGATCGTTGGGGTCATAGTTAAATTCACGGACAGATGTTGAATTCAGCGGCGTACCAGTCCTGTTCATAAATGCTTCTGGTATAAATGTTGAGTACTGGTCTCCATTCAGCAACGGCAAAGCCTTAGGAACAAGTGATGCCGATCCTTTAAAAGTATAGTTGATTGTGGGTTTACTTACGGCACCCCTTTTTGTAGTAATGACAAGAACACCATTTGCTGCCCTTGAACCCCAAACGGCAGTTGCTGCAGCATCTTTCAGAACAGTAATATCCCTTATATCTGCCGGAGATATATTTAACAGTTGTGCATATCCTTGCTCATCGGCAGTACCGAAATTAAAATCGCTGGGTATTTCTGTTTCGATAGGCATCCCATCCAAAACTATCAGGGGAATACCAGTAGAGTTGATAGAAGAAACCCCACGGATACGGATGTTCATTGCAGCACCGGGGTCGCCGCTGGTTGCTGTAATATCAACACCACTCAAACGTCCCTGCAATGCCTGGTCTATACTGGCAGCCTGCATTTCCTCCAGTTCTTTTGCATTAATCCTGGAAACCGCCGTAGTTACGTTTTTCTCAGAAATATTAACCATACCATTTGAAGACTGAGGCCTGGAAATAATCACAACCTCACCCAAATCTGTATGCTGCTCTTCCAAAGCAAAATTCAGTTCGGTTTTATTACTTATCGCAACGGTTACGGTTTTATATCCTATTATGGAAACAGATACCCGGTTCTTGGGGTTTACATTCTTTAGAATGAAGTTGCCTTCAATATCAGTTGATGTTCCGGTAACAATCCGGTTATCGGCATCAAGAACTGAAATTGATGCACCTTGAATGGCTTTACCTTTCTTATCAACGACTGTGCCCTTAATAATTACCTGTGCAGACAAAGCCAGACTAACAGCCACGAAAAAGAAAGTAACCGCACATTTCTTTAAAAGATTATTCCACATACATTATAGGTTTGAGTATATGATTAATTTCTCCTCAAATAGTTATCAATAAGATGTATCGTACAGCGGTTGCTCAGGTTATTACTGCTGCCAGTAACCACATTCGCTGTCCTGTTCATCATATCTGTTACTACCATATTATTGGGAACAGTATTGTTTACAAAGATGTTCGATGGATCACCATTAGAGAATTTGAATATAGCTTCAAACGAGCCACTCTCCTGCCCGTCAGTAGCAACGTTCTTCTTATTCAGAATATGGTAATGAATAAAGTTGTTAACCTTTTCCTTATCCGCAAGTGCTGTTGGGTTAAAGTTGGGTGTTGAACCGGTTCCTGGCAGAAAACCTGCCGTCACCGCTGCAGTAATTGCTGCATTATTTGGTGCAAAAATGGTATAGAACGACCCGGATGCCACCTGCTGTATTTCGCCTGTAGTTGCATTGTATATACTTGAATTTCTCAAATACTGCCAGAAATAATTAAACTGCGAAGTGGTGGGAGTGCCAAGTGTTTCCACATGCTTGCCAACAGTTTTCTCACTAAACTCAAGTATGCGGTTAAGATAATATACAGTTCCGTTCTTAGCCGTTTTAACACTGTCAACAACAGCCATTGTGCCTGCATCGGAGTTACCGGGAGCCACTACCGTATTACTGCCATACCTTAAAAATTCGCCAGAGTATGTCATTGCCACACCAGAAGAAACAAGGCTGTTAATATCTCTGCCCGGAACAACATGCATATTCAGTATCCGCTGTAACCGGACTAATGCTGAAGAACCTGTGAGCTGAGTACCGCCGCCTGGCGGAATATAACGCCACTGCTCATTTACATTATTACTAACTGTCGGATCTGCAAAATAACCTGCTGCATTAAGGGCCGCATTACTGATTAGGAACAAAGTATATTTTTGACGGATGTTAGAAATCTGAAATTTTAAATCAAGATTTAACAAACTTGTCATCATAGAGTAATTGGGATTCAGGTAAGCCTTTCCATAAACACTGCTAAATACGTTCGCTTCCTGCACTTTGTTCGTTCCATAAAAGACCCCATTGCTTAAAACCTTCTTATCTGTAACGTTTGCCGCCGCATCAAACCTTGCCTCCTCTCCCAATGAATTAAAAGTAGTGGCAAATTTGCTGGGCCAAACTACTGTGCGCCACATATGGGCATTTACGAAATCATAAATCACATTAATTGGCAAAGACTCTAAAGTTGAATAATGCTTTAATAGCACCGTATCAATATAACTGCGGAGAGTGGCATTATCAGGCACAAACATGGTATAAGTATCCGATTGCCCGTCATTGTCCTGTAATTTCAGAAAATTCTCATTGTTAGGAGAAAAAGCAAGGCTGGCATTAAAAACTTTTGTATAAACATTCTTAGCCACTCCATTTACAAGAAAGTAATTCTGTGTTGCCGTAGCATTTAATACATACTGAACTAAAAATTTATCAAAAAGCTTCTTAAACTCACTGTAATTGGGATTACTGCTGATGTATTCATCCAGGCTGGGCAACACAGTAATAACTTTGTTAACAATATGTATAACGCCATTCTCTGCAGGTATATCTTTTTCAACGACCTGCGCATCCGCCACATTGAAACCTGAATAGCTTGATCCCGGATAGAAATAAGTATAATCAGCCGCAGTCAACGCCTTTCCGGTCATATAGTTTGTTTCGAAAATCGGGATGTACTTATTATTATTATCAGCAATTACATAATACTGGGCTCCGTTATTGTTTCTGTTGGAAGCAATGGCTTTAATATCTGCCCCCGATGTGTCTTTGGCATCATAAACTCCGGTATAATTAGCTGTGCGCCGCTTAAAAGCTACATTCTCAATCCAGCCTGTGTTACTTTGATAATCTGATATCCTTTCCTGTTTAAAAGCATTATAAACTAATGCATAGGTAACAAGTTTTCTGCAAGCTTCCTCACTAAGAGCCCCTATACCACTAATGTTGTTTGCAGCAAAGTATACCTGAAACGCAGAATCATGTGGTGCAAAAACTGTCCAGTAACCTGCTCCGCTCAATGTGGACTTGTACCCGGCCTTATCTGCTGCGGCCAGAAAATGCTTAAAGTTTCCCTTTGCTTCTAATACCTGATAGATACCCGGCTCCAGGGTATCCGGACGACCATAGTAATCATCAAGTGCTTTTTTCCGGCATTGCACCATCGTAATCGCAGTTACCAGTAACAGAATCAGCTTTATTGTATTCCTGTACATATGGTTAAGTGTTTATAATTCTTTTTAAAAACAAAAAACCGGCAAAAGCATTTGCTTTTCCGGTTAACTCAGAAATATCTTTTTTTGGCCAGCAATAATCTTCGTAAACAACATAGCAATCGGTTAAGCAGTCAGTAGAAATTGAGCCTGTACTTTCGAATGGCAAAACTCACTCTCAATTTCAGGTCTAAGTAACTAAGCAATCATTAACTAACTATCCTGCGGCATCCTGCGAATAGAATAATTCTGAAATTCTTACTTAGCCTTTTAAAAGTAATATTCAGGAAAATCGAAGCCTATGATATGCAGCACTTTATTTACGCAATCGTTCCCGAAAATATACCTTCTCCAACCCCTTAAAAAACAAAAGACCGGAGAACCGGTCTGATGTTTCTTATGATTGCTACTCAACGACTAATATCCCGGATTCTGATAAGCAGCCATTTGTGCGGCTGTCATCGGCTGTCCGTTAATTTTTTGGGCTATCATTTGCAGGTATGGAATTGGTCTTAATTTATGATACTGGGCAAACGAACCTGTAATGTCAGGATTAAACAATTTGGTCCTGTCGAATAAAGTTTCTGTCCGCACCAGGTCTTCCCAGCGATAAAACTCACCACACAATTCCCTTGTTCTTTCGTTCAGCATAAAATGAATAAACCTGTCTGCTGTTGAAGTTACTGTGGCAGGATATAACTCACTTGGGGCATTTGTGGTAAACAATACATCTGTTGCCAGGTTAGCTGTTTCAGTATTTGCCAAAGTATTCGGGCCTCCCATAAATTGCCATATCTGAGGACTACGGCTTTCGTTCACTTTATAAGCTGCCCTTCTTCTCAGAATGTTTACATAGTTAAGTGCATTTACATAATCACCCTTGCGGCCGTATGCTTCTGCCATCATCAGATATGCATCGGCTAACCTTACAAAGGCTCCCTGCCGGATGCCCCTGGCCTCGTTATTCGTTATAGTCAAACGGATAGGATCAGAGAATTTACACATGGTTAAATACTTGTTTCCGGTATAGTCCGTAGAAACAGGTCCGCCAGCCGTTGTTTGTTTATACCTGGCAAACACTGCATAGTATCTCATTGCACTGATAGTTGAGGTAAGCAACGGCATATTGACAGGATTCACAATGTAAATAGCGGCTGTATCTCCAATTCCCACCCTTGGTTTACCCGCTAAACTCGGGTTTGCCGGATATGGATTGGGATATGCCGGCAATCCTGTATTGCTGGCAACATTCCGGTAAAAAGCGGTTTGGAATGTTTTAAAGAATCTTGAATCATTGATTTTATCAAAAATATCAATAGTATAATCCGTTGGCCTTAACCTTCTGAATGGACGGCCATTAAAGAAATCTCTTGTCATACCAGGTATCCCTGCATCATAAGCAGACGGATAATACATGTGGGTTGTATTATTCAGGCCAGCCAATGCAAGGTTGGAACTGAATTGCGCAGCGAACACAATTTCATTGCTTGCGTTGTTGGCATCAATTTTTGCCTTGCTGCTTAACGGCGCACTTCCGTTTTCGCCTAACAGCGGGATTGAGCCGTCCGGATAAGCCGCATCAAACAGCTTTCCATAATCAGCCTCAAGTGCATGTCCACTGAAACGTATCAAAGAATCGGCATACACAATCACACTGTCCATATCAGTTGGCTTCTGCCCCCTTGCATCAGTTACGGCACTTCCCCTTGTAAAATAAGCCTTTGCCAAAAAATGATGTACCATCGCCTTAGTGGCCCGGCCCCTGTCGGCAGTTGGATAACGCCAGGGTAAATACGGACTGGCCGCTTTCAAATCACCGATTACCTGAGAATATACTTCTGCAATTGTAGCCCTGGGAAACTCGTACTGAGGCTCATCAGGTACAGAAGTAACCAATGGCACTCCACCCAGCTGCTGAACAAGCTGGAAATAATACAAGCCCCTGAGTGCCCGCAATTCTGCAATACGAATATCCTTTTTGGCCTGGGTACCCAATGTTGATGAGGACGGGTTATTATATGCAGCTATCAGTTGCATTCCCTGGTTACATCTTCTTATACCCGCATAGTTATTCTTCCAGAAATCGTTTACAAAAGCATCGTTTGAATTCAGGTTTGCATCATAGTCATTATACCGTACATTATTAAACTGGTCTCCCTCCCGGAATTCATCAGTTCCAAAATTATACATACAGTAAGACTGCTCGCCCATAAACTTCCATTGTAATGGTGCGTATGCAGACTTTACCAGATCCTCAAGACCAGCATCTGTTTTATAGTAATCTTCATTAAGAGTTGTCACCAGTTCTTCCTTAATGAATTTTTTACAGGATACAACAGCCAGTAAAAACATACCCGCTGTAATCCATATTATTGTTCTCAAATTCTTTTTCATATAATTCGTTTGAATGTTAGCAAGTTTGTTTATTATAAATCCATTTTTACACCAAACACATAACTTCTGTAACTGTAAGATGTTGGGCCTACCTGGTTAGTGGTGGTGCTTGGAAACTCCCTGTACGGTGCTGTTTCAGGATCATAGTCCTTATCGGCTGAATGGATTAAAATCGGGTTTACTGCACTGAAATAAACAGAGAAATTATTCACAAAAACCTTGCTTGTTAATTTCCTTGGGACCCTGTATGTAAGTGTAATGTTTTTAACCCTTGCAAAAGTTGCATCCCTGTATGTTAACGCTTCCCAGTTCAGGGGAATATCGCTTGTCTGGGTTGGTTGCTGGTAGTCATTGCTTGGATTTGATGGTGTCCAGTAATTAACTTTATTGCTCTGGTACCTTCCTACCAGACCCGGACGTGGCACACGGTACATACCGCCCACTCTGAAATAAACCAGGAAGTTCAGGTCAAAATTTTTGTATGTAAGTGTATTACCAAAGCTTGCTATAAAGTCTGGGTTATGAGAGCCCAGCACAATCCTGTCGGCCTGGCTATAGGCAGTATCGCCATTTGCATCCTTTATCCTGATGCGTCCGGGTTGAAAAGCAACGTTTGTCTTATTACCTGCTTTTTTCCAGTAGTATTCATACAATATCCCGCCTTTTGCAGTATCTGAATACTGGAATATCCCTTCTTTGTCAAATCCCCAGTACACTTGCAGTGGCTGGCCAAGTATCCAGATGTTTGCCATGTTATTGTTGCCGCTTCCGTCGATATCAACAATCTTTTCTTTATTTGCCGAGAACATGAAATCGCTGCTCCAGCTGAAATCACCTTTCTTCATGTTTTCTGTATGCAGCATCAGTTCAACTCCATTATTAGATACTTTACCAAGGTTGAAATACACATACTCTACACCATTGGCCCCGGGTATAGACATTTTCTGTAACTGATCAGTGGTATTCGATTTATAAAGATCAATGGTAGCTGTGATGCGGTTTTTCAGCATGCTGAATTCAATCCCCACATTCGTTGTTGTGGTTTTTTCCCAGGTAAGTTCAGGTGTTCTGAATGTTTGCGGTGCCGAACCAATTGCTGCCACTCCGTTACCCCAGTTATAATTGGTAAAACCTAATGGGCCATTTGTCTGGTATGGATCAATAGATGCATTACCTACACGACCCCAGCCCATCCTGATTTTTGCACTATTGAAAATTGACTGTTTATTGAAGAAGCTTTCCCTGTCAACCTGCCATGCAACAGAAACTGATGGGAACCATGCACCTTTATTTCCTTCGGACAAAACTGATGAATTATCATACCGGTTACTTAAAGTAAGCATGTATTTGTTTTTATACCCATACTCAGCACGGCCCATATAAGAAAGATATTGGGAGGCCGAATAGGTGCCTTCTCCAGTAACTAATGCATCAGTATTCCTGTTCAGGGAAAACCATTTTTGTTCCTCAAAAATCAGGTTGCTGGCTGACATAGTCAGTGATGTAGCCCGGTTCAGGCTCTGCATTTCGTGCAGCAATGTCACATTAAGCGAATGATCTGATTTTATCCGGGTATTATAAGTCAGCATATTATCAAATACCCAGGATGAAGATGTATTGACTGTCTGCGAGGCTGTTGCCGGGCTGAGTAACCGAATGGATGATTTAGCTCCATTGAATGTTCCCCTTGTAGAGTTGCGGGAGTCAAGGCCAAACATACTCCTGTACTTCAGCCCTTTTAATAAAGTGATCTCACCAAAGATGTTACCGAACACACGGCTTACTTTGGTTTCATCAAATACTGTGTTACGGTCGTTTATAGCGTTTCTTATCTGTGCATCAGCATTTGGATACAATATCCAGTTGCCTGCTGTATCAAATGGAACTGTCAATGGTATCATACCCGAAGCATTGGCGTATGAGCTGGTGCTGGTATTTGAAATGCTATGAATATAATTAATACTGGTACCAAAGTTTAAGAACTTAGCTGGTTTGAAGTCAACCGAATTGCCAACTGAATACCGGGTGTAATCCTGGGCGTATTCAATCCCCTTTTGTTTAAAATATCCCGCACTAAAGGACGATTTGATTTTTTCTGAACCACCGGTTACAGAAATGCTGTGATTATCAGTAACTCCATGACGCAGCCCTACTTCATTCTGCCAGTCAAAACTCTTTACTTTAGAAGGATCATACATATCCACACTGTCTATTTGTGTAGTAATCCCCAGGCTGGTCATCAATGCCCTTTCTTCTGGAGTAGTTGCCCTCTTTTTGGCAATAAATGTACCAATACCTGTACCTGTTGGATTATACACTTCCCATGTATAAGCATCCTTTATGGCATTCCACTGATCTAGACTGCCAAACCTTGTCCAGAATAGGGCAATATCATTTATTGCCCTTGGAAAATAATATAACGGTGACGTTGAAGAAGCATTTCCTCCTAAAACCCAGGATCCGTTTGTTTGCTTGGCTGTATATTGCTTATCCGCAAAAAAAGCCTGCCTCCATGAATCTGCAATTTCCGCACCATTAAAAATGGGCAATTGCCTGATAATTGTCTCCACAGATTTTGAGCCGCTATAATTAACCGAAATTTTTCCAGCCTTTCCTTTCCTGGTAGTAATCTGCACAACACCATTTGCTCCACGTACGCCATATATAGCTGTTGCTGATGCGTCTTTCAGGATATCAATTGACTCAATATCTGCCGGGTTCATATCGTCAACAGTATAGCTTACAGGGAAACCGTCAACTACATACAAAGGCTCATTTGAAGCTGTTAATGAGCGGTTACCTCTGATACGGATTGTACTTCCGGAACCGGGACGAAATGTATTGGGTGTAGCCACAACACCAGCTAACCGGCCTTGCATAGCCTGAGTCAGGTTTGTTGTAGCAACAGTCCTGAGGTTTTCTCCTGAGATAGAAGTTGTAGCTCCTGTTACCTCCACCCTTTTACGGGTTCCGTAACCAACTACTACCACATCCTGCAAAGAAGAAGTAACATTAATCAGGGTAACATTCAGCTGGCTTCTCCCGTTTAAGGGGATTTCCTGTTCTGAATATCCTACTGAACTGAATAACAGAACCACATTTCCTGATGGAACCATCAGATCAAAGGTTCCGTCTGCTTTAGTGGCAGTTCCGGTTGTTGTTCCTTTGAGCTGTACAGTGACCCCCTGAATTGGTTTACTGCTTTCATCCAGTACAGTACCAGTTATCTTAAAATTGTTTTGAGAAAATAAAGCGAATGGAAACGATAGCAGCAGTGCACAAAATAGCACATACCTGCTTAGTGCAGTTTTTGATTTCATATGCAGCAATTAGTTTTAGTTAACTAAAAGTATCATGTTTGAAGGGGGGGGCATCATGCACTATCCTGAAATCAGCCATTTATTTACGCAATCGTTCCCGGAACTTCCGAAATCAAAAATTGAATATTTCTTTCTTACGCTAGTTATGGCAAATAAAAAACTTCTGGCAGCGGAACCGAAACCGGAGAGTTATCTTCATTTGATTCCATAATGTCTTTCATATAAGCCCACCATTTTTTCATTACAGGCTGTTGGGGCAACAAATTCATTTTTGCCGGGTCTTCAATTGTCAGCACTCCGAAAAGAAAGCCAGTTTCCTCCTCAAGAAAAATAGAATAATCGCTGATGCCATTTTCTTTTAATAGTGCCGACAGTTCTGGCCAGATTTCGTCATGCCGTTTTTTGTATTCGGCTTCCTGTCCTTTAAATAATCTCATCTTAAATGCAAGTCGTTTCATATAGCAATGTTTTGAGCAGGAAATTATTAATCAGCAGCCTTTAACTGTCACGGCCTGTCTGCCGGTTGTTCAAAAATCGTTTTCAGGGTTTGGGTTTATTGTTTCAATTTTATATTTCCTAATTCACAACAAACTTCTTGTCAAATGAAACGTATAGCAACTCTTCTTTGTGTTTACTTCACAATTATCACTGGCATTCATTCTCAAACTGCTGTATTAGTTGATGGCAATAATCCATCTTCCACAATCAGCCGCCATATCTATGGACATTTTTCTGAGCACCTTGGCCGTTGTATTTACGATGGCTTTTGGGTGGACGATGCATTGGATGTGGAGAAGAAAGACCGCATAAGAATGGACATCATTGAAGCCCTCAAAAAAATTAAAGTGCCTAATCTTCGCTGGCCCGGTGGTTGTTTTGCAGATGAATACCATTGGAGAGATGGTATTGGTCCAAGAAAAGAAAGGCCATATATGGTAAATACCAACTGGGGAGGCGTATCAGAAGATAACAGTTTTGGCACACATGAATTCCTTGAGCTATGCAGCCTCATTAACTGCGAACCATATGTTGCCGGAAACGTAGGCAGTGGCACCGTGGAAGAAATGGCAAAATGGGTGGAATACATGAACTCAGATGCCAAAAGCACAATGACAGATTTAAGAAAACAGAACGGCCGGGACGAACCCTGGAGAGTGAAATACTGGGGCGTTGGCAACGAAAGCTGGGGATGCGGAGGCAATATGACACCTGATTTTTACGCCGACCTCTATAAACGTTATGCTACTTACGCCAGGAATTATAAAGATGCCAGGCTGCTGAAAATAGCCAGTGGAGCTAATTCATCTGACTATAATTGGACAGAAACACTGATGAAAAAAGTAAATCCCGGAATGATGTGGGGACTCACCTTACACCACTACACCATACCTACAGGCAGCTGGGGCAAGAAGGGCTCCGCAACCAGCTTTGATGAAAAAGAATATTTCAACACCATGAAGAACTGCCTGTTTATGGATGAACTGGTAACAAAACACTCCACAATCATGGACCGGTACGATCCTGCAAAGAGAGTAGCATTAGTTGTGGATGAATGGGGCATTTGGACAGATGTGGAACCCGGAACAAATCCAGGTTTCCTGTATCAACAAAACAGTTTAAGAGACGCATTGGTTGCAGGAACCACTTTAAACATCTTCAATAATCACAGCGACAGGGTCCGGATGGCGAACCTTGCACAGACAATTAATGTACTGCAGGCACTTATCCTCACAAAAGGAAAACAAATGCTGCTCACTCCTACCTACCATGTGTTTGACATGTATAAAGTGCATATGGATGCTCAAAAACTGAATCTCAGCTTTACCTCGCCAGACTACAGTATTGATGACAAAAAAATTCCGGCAGTTAATATATCGGCTTCAAAAGACTCAGCCGGAACAATACATATCACACTTGTAAATATTGACCCCAATAAGAAGATTGCTCTTCGTACAATTTTGAGCGGTATCAACTGGAGTAAAGTGGACGGGCAGGTACTTACTTCAAAAAACCTTACAGATATCAATTCATTCGAGAAACCAAATAATATAACCATCGCATCTTTTGCAGGGGCAAAAAAAGAAAATAACGAACTGATTGTCGAACTCCCGGCAAAATCGGTAGTGATGCTAACCATAAAATAGATAAAATGTCATTATCGGCATTCTGCATGAAAGCGGGTATTATTCCCGCAATATTGCTATGTACTGTAGTTTCCACTGCACAGCAAATCTCCCTCACCGGCAAATGGCAATTTGCAATTGACAAAGAGAACAAAGGAATTGAAGAGAAATGGTTCAGCAAAAAACTGCAGGATGAAATTTTACTGCCGGGTTCAATGGCAGAAAATAACAAAGGCGATGATGTAACACTGCATACAAAATGGACTGCAAGTATTTACGACAGTTCATTTTTCTTTCGTCCTTCATTAGCAAAATACAGAACAGCAGATAATTTAAAAATCCCTTTCTGGCTTACGCCGTCTAAATATTATGTTGGCGCAGCATGGTATCAGAAAGAAATCATTATTCCTTCAGCCTGGAAGAATAAAAATATCCGGTTCTTTTTTGAACGGGTGCACACCAAATCAACAGTGTGGATTGATGGAAGCGAATTGGGCAAATGCAATTCACTGTCAACGCCGCACGAATTCAGTTTAAAAAATATTTCACCCGGAAAACATACCATCACCTTACGAATTGACAACAGCATTAAAGACATGAATGTGGGCCCCGACTCACACAGTGTTGCAGACCATACACAAGGCAACTGGAACGGTATTATTGGAAAAATGTTTGCAGAAGTTTTGCCTGATGTGCAAATTACAAATGTGCAAATCTATCCCGATGTTAAAAACAAATCGGCAGTTGCGAAATTCTCATTTCTTAACTCAATCAGATCTGATCAAAAAATTCTTATTCAGCTTTCAGCAGAAAGTTTCAACAGCAGCAAACAACATCAAACAACAAAAATCACAAAATCATTTCTCATCAAAGCAAACGACTCCTCTTTAATTGAAATGATTTTACCAATGGGAAATACGGTGTTGCTTTGGGATGAATTTGATCCGGCTCTCTATCACTTATCAGCAACCATTCGTGTTAAAAATCAAAAACAAACAATCACACAGCAATTTGCAATGCGAAAGTTTGGCATCAGGGGAACACAGTTTACGATTAATGACCGTCCGGTTTTTTTAAGAGGCGATTTAAACAACTGTGAATTTCCATTGACTGGTTATCCATCTATGAACGAAAAGGATTGGTTAAGAATTTTCAGCATAGCAAAAGCTCATGGATTAAATCACATACGGTTTCATTCCTGGTGCCCGCCTGAAGCTGCATTTATTGCTGCTGACAAAACCGGATTTTACCTGCAACCCGAAGCACCCACATGGCCCAATCACGGCACATCACTCGGCGATGGAAGATTTATTGATCAGTATATTTATGATGAAACAAACAGAATGCAGCATTACTATGGCAATTATGCATCATTCTGCATGCTTGCAGCAGGCAATGAACCTGCGGGAAAAAACCAGGCTGCTTATTTAACTGATTTCATCAATTACTGGAAAGCAAAAGATAACCGGCGGGTTTATACCGGTGCATCAGTTGCTATGAGCTGGCCGCTTGTTCCTGCCAATGAATACATGATTAAATCCGGTGCAAGAGGTTTGCGATGGAACACAACACAGCCTGAAATTGACTCAGGCTATTATGCTGCCATTAAAAACTTTTCAGTTCCGTATGTAACACATGAAATGGGACAATGGTGTGTGTATCCGGACTTTGATGAAATAAAAAAATACACAGGTGTTTACAAAGCAAAAAATTTTGAACTGTTTCGTGACAATCTTTCCGGACATGGAATGTTGCAGCAGGCAAAAGATTTTATGATGGCTTCAGGCAAACTGCAGGCTTTGTGCTATAAAGCCGAAATAGAAAAGAATTTTCTAACAAATGGATTAGCAGGTTTTCAATTGCTTGGTCTGCAGGATTTCCCCGGTCAGGGAACCGCCCTGGTAGGTTTGCTTGATGTGTTCTGGGACAGCAAACCGTATTTCTCAGCCAATGAATTTAAACGCTTCTGCAACAGCACTGTTCCACTCATCCGCATGAAAAAATTTGTGTACACCAATACAGAAACTCTTGAAGCTGGTGTGGAAATTTTTCATGCCGGAAAAACAACACTTACCAATGCAATTGTTGAATGGAACATTACTGATGAAAAAAACAGCACTCTGCAAAAGGGTGTTTTTTCTGCTAACAATTTTGAAGTTGGTTCAGCACAAGCAGCAGGAAAAATTTCGTTTCCGCTCAACAGTATTTTAAAGGCGGGACAATACAACCTCGAAATAAAAATCAGGAATACAGACTATGTAAACGACTGGAATTTCTGGGTTTATCCCGCACAGAATGAATCAATCAACAGCAATGAAATTTATTTCTGCAATGAATTAGATGCAAAAGCGGAAAACATTTTGCAACGTGGAGGAAAGGTTTACCTGAATGCATTTGGCAAAGTAGTGAAAGGCAAAGAAATAGTAATGAACTTCACCCCTGTATTCTGGAATACATCCTGGTTTAAAATGAGGCCGCCACATGTAACAGGCATGCTGTTGCAAAACAATCACCCGGTTTTTGAAAACTTTCCAACATCGTATCATACCGATTATCAATGGTGGAGCATTGCGCAAACGGCACAGGTCATGCACCTGGAAGATTTTCCAAAAGACTTCACTCCTCTTGCCCAGCCCATTGACACATGGTTTATGAACCGCAGGCTTGGAATGTTATTTGAAGCAAATACCGGTAATGGAAAAATCATTGTTTGCAGCGCAAATCTCAGCGACACATCCTCTTATCCTGCCACAAAGCAATTGTTTTACAGTATAAAAAAATATATGCTGTCGGAAAAATTTGCACCCAAAGAAACAATTGAACTTTCATTGATAAAAGACCTGTTCATTTCACCTTCAAAAGAAACATGGGACAGTTTTACAAAGGACAGCCCTGACGAACTGAAGCCCATTAAAAACAAACAAAACTGATGAAGAATTTTTTATTGCTGATATGTTTCAGCAGCAGTTGTTTTATTGCTGCAGCCCAACAACGATATTATACTGATGCTTCAAAAGGAATCCCCGCTATCATTGAAGGTCATTTAAAATTCGGAACAAATTACAATCAGAAAGGCGACACTATTTCTGCTAACAGTCTGTACTTCATCAAAAACAACAAGCCCTGGTTTCCGGCAATGGGAGAATTTCATTTTTCCCGTTTTCCAAAACAATTATGGGAAGAGAGTATTTTAAAAATGAAAGCAGCAGGAATTGATGTGATTGCCACATACGTTTTCTGGATTCATCATGAAGAAACAGAAGGCAACTGGAACTGGAAAAATAACAATGATTTAAACTACTTCGCTTCTCTGTGCAAAAAGCACAACGTGTTTTTGTTTTTGCGGATTGGCCCCTGGTGCCACGGCGAAGTAAGGAACGGCGGCTTCCCTGACTGGCTGTTGCAGAAAACAAAAACAAGACGGAATGATTCTGCTTATCTGCATTACGTTTCGGTATTATACAAACAGATTCATGAACAGGTAAAGGATTTTTATTTTAAAAACAACGGAACAATCATCGGCACACAAATCGAAAATGAATTCCGCTTCAACAATGCAGCAGGTTTAACACACATGCTCACTTTGAAAAAACTGGCAGTTGATGCAGGTATTGATCTTCCCTATTATACAGCAACAGGATGGCCCGGCAGCAATCTGAAACAAAAAGAACTGATTCCCGTGTGGGGCAGTTATCCTGAAGCGCCGTGGGATAAACGCACAACAGAACTTCCTTTATCAGATAACTACAGATTTGATTCATTGCGAAATGATAACAGTATCGGTAATGATTTAATTACATACTCTGCCAGCGACACTGCAAATTTCAAAGGCTATTTATATCCGTATGCAACTGCAGAAATGGGTGGCGGAAATCAAATCACTTATCACCGCAGACCTGTTATTACTGCCGGTGATGTAACTGCACTTGCTTATGTAAAAACAGGAGCCGGTGCTAACCTGATGGGCTATTATATGTTTCACGGCGGCACAAATCCATTGGGAAAATTATCAACCATGCAGGAAAGCAAGGCAACTAAATATCCAAACGATTATGCCATTATCAATTACGATTTTCAATCGCCGTTGGGTCAGTGGGGACAGGTACAATCATCTTACCGCCCTTATAAACTATTTCATCTTTTTTTAAATGATTTCGGTGAAAAGCTTGCGGCAACAACCGCTTTCTTCCCTGATGAAAAACAAAAAAGCAACGCCGACAGTTCAACACTTCGCTGGGCTGTCCGTTCAAACGGAAACAGCGGATTTGTTTTCATCAGTAACTACCAGCGAAAAGTGAACATGCAAACAATCAATAATGTACAGTTCCGCATCAGGTTAAAAAGTAATGAACTTATTTTCCCCGCAAAAGAAATATCTGTTCCGCAAAATACGCAGGCTGTTTTTCCTTTTAATCTGTTAATTAATAATGTCCTGCTCCGCTATGCAACTGTACAGCCGCTTTGCATTTTGCAAAACAAAATCCCCGCTTATGTTTTCTTTGCACACGATGGAATAAAAGCTGAATATGTTTTTAATACCGCAGAAATAAAAACAATCAGGCCACTCAACAATTCAGTTGCAATAAAAAAAGGCACGGATATAATTGCAGCTATTCTTGAGCCTGGCATAAACTGCATGTTTGAAATTGAAAATGCAAACGGAGAAAAAATAAACATGATTACTCTTTCGCATGAAGAAGCCCTGGATAGCTGGAAAACAAAACTGAATGGACAGGATTACCTGGTCATTACTTCTGCTGAATGCAGGGTGAATGACAATAAAATCATTCTTGCCAATTACAATGAAAACAAGTTCAGTTTTACTGTGTATCCTGTATTGAAAGGACTGATTTCTTCATCCAGAGAAAAACTCAGCTATGCTGCAAAAGGAAATACAGCTTATTACAGCACTATACTTCCGGCCGTAAAATGGAAAGCTGATTTAACTGCTGTAAACGGGGAATCACTTCCGGCTGCAAACCTCCCCGATTCCATTATTTCAATGCCTTTGTATGGACCAAAGCCAACGAAAATTCCGGGTGCAAAGTACTGGAAGATGGGCTATCCTGCATCATTCCCAACGCATGTAAAAGATGTTATGATTGAAATAGATTACAGTGGCGATACACAGGCGGCTTATCTTGATTCAACATTGGTGGCTGATGATTTTTATTACGGCATACCGGCTGCAATCAGTGTTCGCCAGCTTTCTGCACAACCAAAAAAGAAGGAACTGTTATTGCTCATCACACCCTATACAGGAAAAATGCCCGTCTATTTTTCAGAACAAGTCAGGAACAAAGTGAAGACTGATATTGAACCCGCAATCAATTCAGTTAAGATTTCACCATACTACCAGGTTGAATTGCGTTTGAAAAAGTGACCGTTATATGGCAGGATGCCGCAGGACACGGATAAAAAAATCTTGCAGTAACATTGAACATTAATTAGTAAATATTGCCGCTATATGAAAAGATTTTTCTACATCATTCTGCTTTGTGCCCTTTCCGTAAATATTTCTGCACAAAAAATTCCTTCAAAGAAAAAAATTGTGAAGACACTCAGGCTCACGAACCAGTACTTCATGGATAAATGGCCCGATGCAGGTAAAACCATTTTCACCAACATTGAACGTCCGAGTAATATCTGGACAAGGGCGGTGTATTACGAAGGGCTGATGGCTTTGTATAAAATTGATAAGAAAAAAACGTATTACGATTACATGCTGCAATGGGGCGAAAAACATAAATGGGGTTTGCGTGGCGGCATTAAAACAAGAAATGCCGATAACCAGTGCTGCGGACAAACGTATATTGACATGTATGTGCTTGATGGAAAACAGCATCCTGAAAGGGTGAGAGACATTAAAGCTTCCATTGACTCCATGAAGCTCACATCAAAAATTGATGACTGGCACTGGATTGATGCATTGCAAATGGCCATGCCTGTTTTTGTTAAGCTTGGCAATTTGTATAACGACACTTCTTATTTCGCAAGAATGTATGAAATGTATGCATACTCCAAATACAAACACGGCGATAAAGGATTGTATAACCAGGCAGAGAAACTCTGGTGGAGAGATAAAGATTTCGATCCGCCCTACAAAGAACCAAACGGCGATGATTGCTACTGGAGCCGTGGCAATGGATGGGTGGTTGCAGCATTGGCAAAAACACTGGAAGAATTACCGGAAACAGATCCACATTATGCAGAATACCTGCAGGATTTTAAAGATATGTGTGCAGCATTGCTTCCACTGCAACGTACAGATGGTTACTGGAATGTAAGCCTGAATGATGCCAACCATTTTGGAGGTAAAGAAGTTTCCGGTACTTCACTTTTTATTTATGGTTTTGCATGGGGAATCAATAACGGTATACTTGATAAACAAACATACAAGCCCGCCATTGCAAAAGTATGGAATGCCATGAGTAAAGAAGCTGTTCATCCAAATGGCAAATTAGGTTTTGTGCAGGGAACAGGTAAAGAACCAAAGGATGGTCAGCCGGTAAATTATGACAGCACCCCAGATTTTGAAGATTATGGGCTCGGCTGTTTTCTTCTGGCAGGTACTGAGATATACAAAATGAAATAAATGCTTTATGAAAAGATTTTTCCTGGTTGCAGCAATCGCTTTTGCTGCAATCGGTTTATACGGACAAAGGGTAAAATATAATTTTAATCCATCGTGGAAAGTTTTTGTGGGCGATGATGCCAATGCTGCATCAGTTGGTTATGATGATTCAAAGTGGAAACAGGTTACACTGCCCTGGGCATGGAACGAAGATGATGCGTTTAAAAAAGATATAGTTGATCTGTCAACAGGCATTGCATGGTACAGGAAACATTTTAAACTTCCTGCTTCAGCAAAAAATCAAAAAGTATTTATTGAATTTGAAGGTGTGCGGCAGGCTGCTGAAGTATTCATCAACGGCGAGCGGGCAGGTTTGCATGAAAATGGTGTTACTGCTTTCGGCTTCGACATCAGTTCTCTGCTCAAATACGGCAATGAAGAAAATATCATTGCAGTAAGAACAGACAACAGCTGGGAGTACAGGGAAAAATCAACCAATACAAAATACCAGTGGATTGACAGAAACTTCAACGCAAATTATGGCGGGCTTTGCAAAAATGTTTTTCTGCATACAACCGGAAAAATTTATCAAACATTACCACTTTACACAACACTCGGCACCACCGGCACTTATATTTATGCAACTGATTTCAACATTAAAGAAAAATCAGCCGTTATTCATTCTGTTGCAGAAATAAAAAACGAAACGGGCAAAACACAAACCGCCGGTGCTAAAGTAACGGTGAAGGATATGAGTGGAAAAATCATTAACCAGTTTATTTCTTCTTCATTTCAAATTGAACCCGATGAAATAAAAACAATCACTGCATCATCGCTCACAAAAAACCTCAACTTCTGGAGCTGGGGTTATGGTTATTTGTACGATGTGGAAACAGCATTGCTTGTTGATGGAAAAACAGTTGATGTAACAAGCATCAAAACAGGTTTCCGTAAAACAGAATTTAAAAACGGAATGATTTATCTCAACGACAGGGTAATACAGGTACACGGATATGCACAACGAACGTCGAACGAATGGCCTGCAGTTGGCATGAGTGTTCCGGCATGGCTGAGTGATTACAGTAACAACCTGATGGTGGAAAGCAATGGCAACCTTGTTCGCTGGATGCACATCACTCCATGGAAACAGGACATTGAAAGTTGCGACCGTGTTGGCTTATTACAGGCAATGCCTGCAGGTGATGCAGAAAAAGATGTGGAAGGAACCAGATGGCAGCAGCGGACTGTTGTAATGCGTGATGCAATTATTTACAACAGAAATAATCCAAGTATCATCTTTTATGAATGCGGTAACGAAAGCATAAGCGAAGCACACATGAAAGAAATGAAAGCCATCCGTGATCAATATGACCCGTTTGGCGGCAGGGCAATCGGCAGCCGTGAAATGCTCAACAGTAAAATTGCAGAGTACGGCGGCGAAATGTTGTACATTAATAAAAGTGCACATATACCCATGTGGGCAATGGAATATTCAAGAGATGAAGGATTAAGAAAATATTGGGATGATTATTCACCGCCCTATCATAAAGATGGAGACGGGCCTTTGCATAAAGGCGAGCCTGCAAAAATTTATAACCGCAACCAGGAATCACATGCGGTTGAAAATGTTATTCGTTGGTACGATTACTGGAAAGAACGCCCCGGCACAGGAACAAGAGTAAGTTCAGGCGGTGTAAATATTGTTTTTTCTGAAACAAACACACATCACCGTGGCGCTGAAAATTATCGCCGCAGCGGAGAAGTGGATGCATTGCGGATTAAAAAAGAAAATTTCTTTGCGCATCAGATCATGTGGAATGGGTGGGTTGATGTGGAAAAACCGGGCATACATATTATTGGTCACTGGAATTACAGTGATACAACAGTAAAAAATATGTATGTGATATCATCAGCAGAAAAAGTGGAACTGTTTGTCAACAATCAATCGCTTGGATTTGGTGAACAGAGCAGCCGCTTTCTTTACACATTTAAAAATGTTCATTGGAAAAAAGGAACCGTCAAAGCAATTGGATATGATGCTGCAGGCAGGCAAATATGCAGCGCACAAAAATCAACTGCAGGCGAACCTGTTGCTTTGCGTTTGAAAGCAATCACACATCCAAAAGGTATGCAGGCAAATGGGCATGATCTTGCATTGGTTGAAGTGGAAGTGGTGGATGCCAATGGAAACCGCTGTCCTGTTTCTATGAACATGATTCATTTTTCATTGAATGGAGAAGCTGAATGGAGAGGAGGAATGGCGCAGGGACCTGATAACTTTATTTTATCAAAAAGCTTACCGGTTGAATGTGGTGTAAACCGTGTGCTGATCCGTTCTACTGACAAAGCAGGGCTGATTACACTTACAGCATCAGCCGAAGGATTAAAAGCTGCTGCATTAAAGCTGCAGACAAAAGCGGTGGTTGTTGAAAATGGTTTGAGCAAACAGCTGCCATCTTCCGGATTAACAGCCAAGCTTGATCGTGGACCAACCCCATCAACTCCATCGTTCATCAAAACAAGAAATGCATTAACCATTATAAAAGCAACTGCAGGCGCACACAGCGACAGTGCATTTGCAAGCTTTGATGATAATGAACTGAGCGACTGGTATAATGATGGTCAGTTATCAACTGCATGGATTGAATATGAATTGAGCAACCCGTCTGTAATAAGCGAAGTAAACTTAAAGCTGAATAATTTCCGCAGCCGCTCCTACCCCATCCGTATTCTGGTTGATGGCAGGGAAGTGTTTGCGGGTAACACAACCACAAGCCTGGGTTATTGCAATATCATATGCAAACCATCAACCGGAAGTAAAGTACGCATTGAATTAGTAAATGCAAGTAAATCGGCAGGCGAAACAACAACAGAAGTATCAGGAAAAAAATTAGACGATGGTGTAAGCAGAAACGATGCAAATGCCAAAGGAAGATTAAGTATTATTGAAGTGGAAATGTATTCTTCACTAAAAGACAAATAATGAAAAATTTATTTCTATCGGCATTAATAATACTGTCAATTTCCTTTTTCTCATTTGCACAAAAACCAAATATCATTTTCATTTTTGCAGATGATCTGGGCTATGGTGAAGTTGGTTGTTATGGTCAGCAGAAAATTGAAACGCCCAACATTGATAAACTTGCAGCAGGCGGTATAAAATTCAACCAGTTTTATGCAGGCACTGCTGTCTGTGCTCCTTCGAGAGCATCGCTGATGACAGGTCTGCACACAGGTCACACCGTAATTCGTGGCAATAAAACTGTGAAACCGGAAGGACAAACCCCTTTGCCCGATTCTGTAAAAACATTTGTCAGCTTTCTTCAGCAAAACGGGTATGCAACTGCAGCTTTTGGTAAATGGGGATTAGGATTTAATCAAAACAGCGGCGACCCGAATAAAAAAGGATTTGATTTGTTTTACGGCTACAACGACCAGAGTCTTGCACATGATTACTTTCCTCCTTACCTCTGGAACAATCATCAGAAAATTGACCTTTCTGTTAATAAAATATCCGATTCAGTTTATTCTGCATCGCTGATTCAGCAGCAGGCAATAAAGTACATCCATGAATCATCAGGCAAAAAACCATTCTTCATGTACCTGCCTTATACGTTGCCGCATGGCGACGTAATTGGACCTCACGACAGCCTGTACAATTATTACAAACAAAAATTTAATGAACAACCTCTGACCGGTGATGCTTTAAAAACAAGACCTCACAATATGAACCCTGAGCCATTTCCACATGCACAGTTTGCAGCAATGGTTGGCCGTCTTGATTTATATGTTGGTGAAATTGTAAAAGCCCTAAAGGAAAAAGGAATTGCAAATAATACACTCATTATCTTCAGCAGCGATAACGGGCCGCACAGGGAAAACGGAGGCGATCCTGAGTTTTTTAACAGCAGCGGGATCTTCAGAGGCATAAAAAGAGATTTGTATGAAGGCGGCATCCGTACAGCGTTTATTGCGTACTGGCCGGGAAAGATAAAACCTGCTGTAACTGAACAACCCGCTGCCTTGTGGGACATATATCCAACCTTTCTTGAATTGGCCGGGGCAAAAGTGAAGGAAAGAATTGATGGTATTTCAATGGTACCAATGCTGCTGAACAAAGGCAAACAAAAACAACATGAATATTTCTATTGGGAATTTCATGAAAACAACGGACGGCAGGCTGTAAGATGGAAAAACTGGAAAGCAGTTAAACTGAATGTAAGCGTAAACGAAAATTCACCTGTTGAATTGTATAATCTTTCCATTGATCCATCAGAGAAAAATAATGTGGCTGCCAAATATCCTGCTATTGTAAAAAAGATAGAAAAACTGATTAAAGAAGCTCATGTGTACAACAAAGACTGGCCATTGCTGAAAGCGGAGATCAATCAGTAAAGAATAACTTTCAGACCGGCCGGACCATGGGCCCCTATCACAAGACTTTGTTCAATATCGGCAGTTTTTGAAGGTCCTGCAATAAAAGCACCAAACCCCGTTTCAGCGACATTGATTGCTCCGTAAGCATGGTGCATGGTAGGCACAATACTGTTCTTCTCCACTACGATAATCAATTGTTGTGCAATAAAGGGCAGTATCCTGTTAACCATCTGCTGTTCGTTTACCCAAATGGCACCATTCTCTGCAACCGCCAATGTGCCGGCTATTACGGCAAGGTCTGTTGATGCTAATTCAGCTGCACTCATAGTCTGCAATCTTTCGTCATACGCACCTAAAGTATTTATTGCATTTGTAACCCCGGAGAGTTCTTTCTCAACCAGCAGGTGCATATCTTCTTTACTGGCAACTTCCACGGCCACACCGCCAATAGTCCCCAGCACATTCTTAAACTGGGTGGCCAGATCTTCAAATGCAATGACACAAGAAGTATCCACAACCGGCAAAGCCGTTGAAACAGGCTTGTTTTCCTTAATGGCCAATAATATTTTATCTCTTGAACTCATTGCTTGTGGTTTTTAAGATACCAGTCTCTGAAACTTTGCTTAGGCGGTGCTGGCATTTCTCTCTGTTTGTACCATGGATTAAGCCTGTTATTAATCATGAACGGCATTGTCTTTAACACCCACCGGAGCATTTTACCACCAAAGCGATATAAGCCCGGTCTTGCCAGCACAAATGCCATTCCTCTTAACCCGACCTTCTTTACTGCAGCCACATGGCCCTGCTTTGAAATCTCCTGCCGCCATTTCCATAACTGCTCATGTATATCAATTTTAACCGGGCATACATTGCTGCAACTCCCGCAGAGTGATGAGGCAAATGGTAAATCAGCAAACGCTTTACTGTCAAAATTGGGATTCAGTATGGAACCAATTGGTCCGGCAACTGACGCATGATAACTATAGCCCCCGCTTCTCCGGTAAACCGGACAGGTATTGAAACAGGCAGCACAACGTATGCACTTCAGTGAATTTTTGAAGTCAGGCTTGCTTAATATCCTGCTTCTGCCGTTATCAACAATAACAATATGTAATTGCTGCCCTTGCTTTGGCTTATGAAAGTGACTGGAGTATGTGGTGATGGGCTGCCCGGTGGCACTTCTTGCCAGCAGGCGAAGAAAAACAGAAAGATGCGCAGCAGACGGAATCAATTTTTCAAATCCCATACAGGAAATATGAATCTTTGCAGCATGTGTCCCCATGTCTGCATTACCCTCATTGGTACAAACAACCACACCACCCGTTTCTGCAACGGCAAAATTCACACCCGTTATTGCCAGTTCAGCAGCAATAAATTTTTCCCGCAGGTGAAGCCTCGCTGCATGTGTCAGGTATTGCGGATCATTATTTCCTTTCTCCGTTTGCAGATGCTCATGAAAGGTATCGCTTACATCTTTCTTCTTCAGGTGAATGGCCGGAAGCACTATATGACTGGGAGGCTCTTTTCTAAACTGCACAATCCTTTCACCCAAATCAGTATCCACCACTTCTATTCCCTTTTCTTCAAGATAATGGTTGAGATGACATTCTTCGGTGAGCATACTCTTGCTCTTTACAATCCGGGAGATGCCGTTTTCTTTTATGATTGAGTGAATAATGCGGTTGTGTTCTGCTGCATCTGCAGCCCAATGCACCACGGCCCCGTTCTCTGTTGCTTTCTTTTCAAATAACTCTAAGTATGTATCGAGGTTTGATAAAGCATGATTTTTTATCTGCGAAGCCCATTCCCTTAACTGTTCCCATTCAGGTAAACCGTGTGCAGCTTTATCCCGTTTGTGGCGAACAAACCACAGGGTCTCATCATGCCAGTCAGTGCGGGCACTATCCTTAATAAATTCCCTGGCTAATGTTGCATGGTCTTTCATAATGCACCTCCTGCATTTAAAATCTCGGCAATATGAATGGTTTTGATTTTGCTTCCCTGCCTTTTCAGAATTCCTTCCATGTGCATCAGGCAGCTTACATCAACACCGGTTATATAATCCACATCGTTGGCAGCATGTTGTTTTATCCGGTCCTGACCCATTCTCACACTCACAGCTTCTTCAAAAACCGAAAAGGTTCCGCCAAAACCACAGCACTCGTCATTGCGCAACGGCTTCAGCAACTGTATCCCTTTTACTTTGTTCAATAATAATTCCGGCTTGGAAAATGAAGGCAGCACTCTTTCGCTCATAGAAGACAGCCCGAGACCCCGTTGTCCATGACAACTATTGTGCAACCCCACTTTATAAGGGAAGGAAGCCTCAATGGCATCAATCTTAAGGATATCAACTATAAACTCCGTCAGTTCATAAATACTGCTTCTTATTTTTTCAGCAGTCCCTTTATCTGTATCATCATGCAAATGATCTTTAACATGCAGGACACAGCTGCCGGACGGGCCAACTATATAATCATAACCGGAAAAATTCTTTACAAAATTCTTATCGCAGCCATCAGACAGGCGGGCAAAACCGCTGTTGGCCATTGGCTGACCGCAGCAGGTTTGATTAAGAGGAAAGCCGACATCACATCCCAGTTTTTTCAACAATTCCAATGTGGCAATACCAACACCAGGATAAAACTGGTCAATATAACAGGGGATAAAAAGACCAACTTTCATGTAACACTATTTAAGAAAGGCTTTTCGCAGTTCTTCAGTTTGTTCATCAGAAATGGGCACAAAACTTCCAATTGCAGACGACATTACTAACGACCTGGCACTGAACTCAGCCACTTCCAGGTAATCAAAAGTCTGAAGCAACCCTTTGCCAGCAATCAGCACACAATCATTCTTTATAAGCAAAGCAGGCTTTTCAGGGGAAATCCTTTTCGTAATCTCGTCTATATTCTTGTACTGCACACCAAATTCTAACTGATGAATATCTTTCAGAAATATCCAGCTTTCTGGAATGGTGCGGACATTAATATTCACACCGGTGGAGGCAAACGACATCAGGTAAGGAGACTGGGTGAGAATGATAGTGTTGATCTCCGGGTGTCTCTTATAAATCTCCTGGTGCAGGTAAACTGAACGGCTCGGAACCTTTCCCGGCTCTTTATGCCCGTTCTTAATTTGTACAATATCCTTAACCTGCAGGTCCCACCTGGATATGCCATAAGGTGTAATCAAAAAATCATCGCCTTTCCACCTCGCAGATACTGTTCCATAAGAACTGATCATCAGGCCATGCTGGCAGGCCCGCTTAACAATGGTGTATATTTCATCTCTTATTTTTCGTTCATCGCTTGAATACTCAACATTTTCCTGCTCGGGCATATCTGCCGGAATCATAGCATTAACTTCATCAATCACTTCATCACTCAATTCATTGAGGTGTCCTATCTGGCTGCCATAAATGCCTGTTCTGGCACAAAACTCCAGGGTCTCAAACCGCTGAAAGCAATCAGACAAATCTGAACCACCCACTACTGTTCCGTGGTTTTCCATAATCACGGAAGAATAACCTTTGTTGAATTCATCAGCAATTTCCTTACCTAAGGCTTCACTGCCGGGCAGTTCATATTCCGCATAACCGATTTGCCCGCAAACCTGTCTTGCCTGGGACACAATACTTGCTTTTGGAATCTGCCTGACAATGCTGTAAGAAACAAGTGCCGGCGGATGTGCATGTATAATTGCTTTTATATCCTTTCTTGCCTGGTAAATAGCCTTATGAAAAGGAAACTCGGAAGATGGTTTATGGATACCAACAAAAGAACCATCGGGTTTTACGCAGATAATATCTTTCTCTGTCAGCGACCCCTTATCAATACCTGATGGTGTTATCCAGATATTATCATCATCATCAATGATGGAGATATTCCCTCCGCTTGTAGTGGTTAATCCCCTGCTGTAAATTCTTGCAATAGCAATAGTAATTTGTTTTGCCGGATGTTGCAGCAAAACGTCTAAACTCTCATTCATGTAATTCTTTTTATGTCAACAATAGAAGATGGAAAGGCTTTACCGTTCCAATGTCTGTGCATCACCATGGCCGCACCCAACGAAGAAGCCTGCGCTACTGTTGCTGCAAACACTTCCATTTCCGGAAAAGCATCTGCCAGTAATTGCATATAGATTGGATTTTTACTGAAACCGCCATCAACAAATATACGTTTCACCGCTGCACCTTTTAATACAATACTGGTGCTCCTCACCTGCTGCTCCATAATGTCAGCAATTAACTGATGGTACGCCTCATCATAATTCTTATATGCAGAAAGATCTCTTTTGGAAAATCCTGATTCGCCAATCATTACTGTACTGCCTGTTGTGTGCATCGACTTGTATGCAGGCCTGAATCTCTTCAGCAATACCTCATCAGCCTTTACCTTTTTGTAATAATCTGTATCGGTAAGAAAATAAGAGGCAAGCCTTTTTACCTGCTGTTCATGTTCATTACCGGCAAATAGCCGGGATGCTTTTACAGGATTGCCTTTAAAAGAAAGGTAACATAAACAATCATTATGCAACTCGTAATCTGTAAGAATACTGTGATTAAAAGGATTGAGTGTTATGCACCATGTGCCGGTGGATAGCAACACAAAAGGCTCCTGGAAAGTGGTTAAATAAGGAACTAATGCCGCTGAACTGTCGTGCAGGCCAATTCCAACAGGTATTGAGTTTTCTGTAAGTCCTGCAACTTCGGAAACTTCCTTTATGGCCGGCAGTTTATCAGCTATCTGTTCTTTCTGTACCCACTCATGATAATTGTTCTTCTGAAAATGCCAAAGGCTGGTGTGGCATCCAATGCTGGTGATATCAGTATTGGGTTTACCTGTTAAAACAAAACTTAAATATTGAGGAAGGTGCAGGGCATACTTCACTTTTGAAAAAACATCCGGCTTTTCATACTTAAGCCGGTAAAGTTGCAAGCCAGAATTCAGGTTTCCCAAAACCGGTGATGCAGTTTGCTTGGCAACCTGGCTTTCGCCACTATAGGTTTCGTAAAACTGTTTCTGAAGTTTGAGAGAGTAAGGTTTAAGGTAATTGTACAATGGCAGCAAAACTTTTCCCTCTTCATCAAGATAAACAAAACTGGCCCCGTAACCAGAAAAGTTTACTGCCATAACCTGGAAATGATTTTCCGTAAGTATTGCCTGGAAGGAATTTTTCAACCAGTTGGTCAGAGCAGAAACATCTTCGCAGGGAAATCCATCCTCATCTTTGGTTTCCGGCAGCGACCAGCTTTCCTCATGCACTACTTTATAATCCTCATTAAAGAGCAATAACTTTTTATTAGTCTTGCCCACATCAAAGATTGCTATGACGGGAATTTTATCCATCAGAGTCCTGTTGCAATAGTACTCGTACCTCTTTCTTTTGTCAGTTGCTCCCTCACCTTTTCTTCCCTGAAGAATTGTAACGGGTTAATAGCACCGCCGCTTCTTAATCTTGCCTCAGCTACCAGGCTTCTCACATCCGTATGGAAAGTATGCTTCAATATCTCCTGTGCAGCCACCACATCGTTGGCATCCTGCGCAGCGTTAAGTTTTGTCCTGTCAACCAGCAAAGCATGTGCATAGGCCATCATAATGGCTTCAACTGACTGCAGCAAATCTTCAAGCGGGTCTTTCACATTATGCGAAGCATCAATCATCCATCCCAGGTCTTTGGCATGGTCCATGCCTCGGGCATCCATTCCTTCCACCAGTTCGCTGAAGATTAAGAATAACTGGTAAGGTTTGATGCTGCCCACAGTTAAATCGTCATCACCATATTTACTGTCGTTAAAATGGAATCCCGCCAGCTTGCCTTCCATCAGCAGCAATGAAACAATCTGTTCAATATTTGCGTTGGGCAGATGGTGACCAAGGTCAACTAATGTAAAGGCTTTGGGGCCTAATTTATTTGCATACAATAAAGATTGCCCCCAATCGCCAACAGTCATCGAATAGAAATTAGGCTCAAAAGCTTTGTATTCTACAAACATTTTCCAGTTATCAGGCAACGCTGCATAAATCTCCTGAAGGCTTTCCAATGTGTTCTGGAATGCCTTGCGGAAATTCAGCTGGCCAGGAAAGCAACTGCCATCCGCCAGCCAAACGGTTAATGATTCAGAACCCAGTTCCACACCATGTTTAATCACATCAATATTATGGTCAATGGCCTGTTTACGGATTGCTTTATTTACATTTTGTAATGAACCAAACTTGTATGTAAGCGGCTGACCCGGCTGATCCTGGAAAGTGTTGGAGTTCACAGCATCAAATTTCAGCCCCAGTTCAGCAGCTAATTTTTTAATAGCCGCATAGTCTTTTGGAATATCCCATGGGATATGCAGTGAGATAGCACCGCTCGAACGGTTGAGGGCATGAAGTAATCCCACATCTTCCATTTTCTGCTCCAGGCTCCCCGGCTCACCAGGACCTGGGAAACGGCCAAAACGGGTTCCGCCGGTGCCCAATGCCCATGAGGGAATAGCTACCTGAAAATCTATTAATTTTTGAATAATGGCATCCGTGTTTTCAATCTCTGTTTTTGCAAAAGCAAAACGCTGCTGATGCTGCTGTAAGTATTTATCGTTATGCGATGCAATCTGTTGTTTGTCTGGTCTCATAAAACTCAATTATTATCCTAAGTTAACTAATCATTCATCTTGCTGGCCTGAGATACTACCTGTAAAAGCCCATTGATACCCCGCCATCCACATTCAGTGCATTGCCGGTTGACTTGCTGAGCAATCCGCCTACAAAAGCAAAACAGGCATTGGCAATATCATCCGGAAGGATGATTTCATTAAGCAATGTTCTTTTTGCATAATAAGCAGGCAATTCATCAACAGTAATTCCATACGCTTTGGCCCGGCCATCGGCCCAGCCACCAGCCCAGATGTTAGAGTCAGCGATAACGGCATCAGGGTTTACTGTATTCACCCGTATTTTGTCGGCACCTAACTCGGCAGCCATTAAACGGGTAAGATGTGCCTGTGCAGCTTTTGCACTGCCATAGCCTGGGTTATTAGGTCCGGCCACAACGGCATTTTTAGAAACGATGTTAACAATATCTCCTCCTATGCCCTGCTTGCGCATCACTTCAATACACTTCTTCGATACCAGGAACTGGCCTTTCACCAGAATATCATACAGCTTGTCCCACTCTTCAATTGAATGGTCGGCTATCGATTTTGAAATACTGATGCCGGCATTATTGATTACAATATCCACACCACCAAAAGCAAGTGCCGCAGCATCAACAGCGTTGCCAATACTTGCTGCATCGGTAACATTCAGCAATGTACTGCTCACCACATCTTTTCCGAATTGCTTTGCAAATTCTTCTTTCGCTCCTTCAAGTCTTTCGGTATTAATATCATTCAGCACCACACAGGCGCCTTCTTCCGCAAACTTTTTGGCAATAGCTTTTCCAATGCCACCTGCACTGCCGGTAACCAGTGCCACCCGGCCACTAAGTGGTTTTGGCTTAGGCATACGCTGCAATTTGGCTTCTTCCAGCAGCCAGTATTCAATATCAAAAGCTTCCTGACGTGGCAATGAAGTGTATTCTGACACGGCTTCTGCCCCACGCATTACATTGATGGCGTTGATATAAAACTCGCCTGCCACCCTTGCTGTTTGCTTGTCTTTGGCAAATGTGAACATACCAACCCCGGGATAAAGGATTACCACAGGATTTGCATCCCGCATTACCGGGCTGTTCGGATGCTTGCAGGTTGCATAATACTCCGCATACATTTTACGGTACGCTTCAAACTGTGGTTGCAGTTTTAGCTTCACCTCCTTCACATTGGTGATATCATCCGCAGGTGTAAGGCTTAAAACAAGCGGAGAAATTTTAGTGCGCAGAAAATGATCCGGACAACTGGTACCTAACGGTGCCAGCCTGTCAAGGTCATTAGAATTAATAAACTGCAGCACCCTGTCATCATCAGTAAAGTGACCAATCATTTTCACATTCGATGAACAGAAGCCCCTTAGTACCGGAGCCAACTGTGCCGCTTTCTGTAATCTATCTTCTTTAGGTAATGACTGAATTCTCTGACTGCCGAAGATTTCTCCTTTCTTGCCATAATTATCCTCAAGATACTGGGCACAGCGTTCAATCACTTCAAGGGTGTTCATATAGCTTTCATAAGCTGTATCACCCCAGGTAAATAATCCATGCGAGCCGAGCATAATACCACGAATGCCGGGGTTCTCATCAAGACATTGCTTCAGTTGCAAGCCAAGGTCAAAACCGGGGCGCTGCCAGTTAACCCATCCGATAGTTCCGTTGAAGAGTTCCTGTGTGATTTTCTTGCCATCTTTTGCTGCCGCAATGGCAATGGCTGCATCAGGATGCAAATGGTCAATATGCTTAAACGGCAGAAAACCATGCAGCGGAGTATCAATAGACGGAGCCTTGGAAGCCAGGTCATAAATACAATGATTGAACAACTCCACCATCTCATCTTCAAACTGCAGCCCCCTGTACACATTTTTCAGGCTGCGCAGCCTGTCAACATACAAGGCAGCAAGTCCGCTGCGTTTCATCGAGCCCAAATCTCCACCACTTCCTTTAATCCACATCACTTCTGTTTCATTACCTGTAAGCGGATCTTTCGCAATCGCTTTGCAGGATGTGTTACCACCCCCGTAGTTTGTTAACCGGAGGTCGGCACCCAGTAAGTTGGAACGATATACCAGCAGGGCTACTTCGTCACCGGCCATGGATGCGGCCTTTTCTTCGTCCCACAAATAACTTACATGTTTAAAATTGATTGTTGCCACTGACATATGTTATAGTTTTTTCGTTTTTCGATTTTTCATGAAGGCTGTTGCCACGGCCCACCAGCAAGACTGACAGGATAATGGTGGCAATACCGATTGCAATCACCGTCTTTGTTTTTTTGCTTACACCTTTCCATTCTTTAAGTACAAGTCCCCAGATATTGGCGACAAGAATGATGAATGCCATGTGCAAAATCCATGAACTGGGGCCATTTCCTAATTTGCTCTCACCCATACCATAGAAGAAGAACTGCAAAAACCAGGTAGTACCGGCAATAGCCGAAAAAAGATAGTTCTTGAATAACGGGGTTTCTTTATTTGTGTAGTCGCCAAATGATTTATTGCGGGCATTCAATACCATACACCAGATAAAGTTTGTTGTTAACCCACCCCACAAAAGCACCACATAAATAACATTGTTCCTGTACAGAAATTCGCCTTCGCCGGGATTGGCAGCTTTCCATGCATCATTTGCCACAAGGGCCATTGACTGACCAGCCTCCAGTCCGAAGTTAAAACAGGCACTAAGCACACCGGAAACAATGGATACAAACATCCCAAGGGCAAATTTATATTCTGTTTTAACGGTGGTTCCATGCGGATCTGTAGCAGCGGCAGAAAGTTGCTTCTCTTTCATCATGCCGGCCTTACCGGAAATCACAATACCTATAATACAAAGAAATAAACCGGCAAGAATGGTAAGCCCCCATTTTGAACTTACCATTTCACCAAAAGTATCTTTACCCGCCACCGGGAAGAAATCGTAATAAATAGAAGGGATTAACGCTCCAAACACCATACACAGCCCGAGGATGATACTGCTGCCCAGCGACACTCCCAGGTATCGTACACCCAGACCATAAGTAAGGCCACCGATACCCCACAGCACTCCAAAAAGAAATGTCAGGCCCAATGTTGAACCAGCAGCACCACTGATAATATCACCAAAACCAGGAATGGTAATCCACGCTGCCAGCGGCGGAACAATAAGCCAGGAAAAAAGACCACCAACAATCCAGAAACTTTCCCAGTTCCAGCCTTTTACCCGCTTATAAGGAATATAGAAGCTACCTGAAGCAAAACCACCTAAGAAGTGAAAAATAACGCCAAGAATTACATTCATAAATAAAATTTCTGTTTGTCAAGCAATCTGAGAGTGTCAGGTAAAACTATGAATAACAGGAGGTATTCCGTCATGCCCCGTCATGCCTTTTTCAGCCAATAATAAAAGAAAATATATCCGAAAATATCCTTACTTTGAAACCCGGATTGCTTAAACGGGGTACACAAACCAACTGGCACTTATTGCCGGGCTGGTGGTATGCCAAAAAGGCTGACAGATGAAAAAAAACTCTCTTTTTCAGTACATTAATATTGACTACTTATCTGCCACACCAAAGTACATGCAACTGGCAAACTCAGTGATAAAAGCTATCAGTGATGAAAAGATTTTACAGGATGATTTGCTCCCTTCTATAAATGAACTGAGCTTTGAGTTTGAGATTTCCAGGGATACCGCCGAAAAAGGATATAAATACCTCAAACAAATTGGCGTTCTGGGGTCCGTTCCGGGAAAAGGCTACTATGTAAAATCAACGGAGGTTGAAAAGCCCTTCAAAATATTCCTGCTGTTCAACAAGCTGGGGGCTCACAAAAAAATCATTTATGATTCATTTGTTAATACGCTTGGAGGTATTGCCCTCATAGACTTCTATGTATATAACAATGATTATTCTCTCTTCAAAAAACTAATCCAGGGACATAAAAAAGAATATACACACTACGTAATTATGCCCCATTTTCTGGATGGAGGCGAAGAGGCTTACGAAATCATCAACCAGCTACCATCAGAAAAGCTGCTGATGCTGGACAAAATTATTCCCGGTATAAAAGGGAATTACGCTGCCGTATATGAAAATTTTGAAAAGGATATTTACGAAGCGATGGAACAGCTCAGAGAAGGATTGAGCAAGTACCATACAATCAAAATAATTTTCCCGAGAGACACTTATCATCCTGAAGAAATCCTGAAAGGCTTCGCAAAGTTCTGCAAGCAGTACACCTTCAATTACAAAATTGTACACGACATATCTAACGAACCCATAAAAGAAGGCGAAGTTTTCATCAACCTGATGGAAGAAGACCTTGTTTCCTTAATAGAAAAGATACTGGTTACAAAAATGAAAGTGGGTAAACATGTGGGTGTGATCTCCTACAACGAAACGCCCCTGAAGAAAATAATCCTCAACGGCATTACAACCATTTCCACTGACTTTGACTTTATGGGTAAAAAAGCCGCAGAGCTGATTCTAACCCACACCAGCGAACAGGTGGAGATCCCCTTTTATGTCACCCAAAGGTGTTCTCTCTGATTTACCCGAATGACTGAATATTTTCTTTAATTGAAATTGTTCCCGCTGTCATTAGCCCTGCTTGTAATGCACCTCACTTAAACTCCGCAATTTTTCAGCCGCCCATTCTGCTGTAATATCCCGTTGCGGATTAGCCAGCATTTCATATCCTACCATAAATTTTTTGACAGTTGCCGACCGTAGCAGTGGCGGATAAAAGTGCATGTGCAGGTGCCATTCGGGATGATCGCCATCATTTACAGGAGCCTGGTGAATACCTGCTGAATAAGGAAAAGAAATAGTAAACAGGTTATCATACTTCGCCGTAAGCTTTTTCATGATTGATGCAAAAGCATTGCGTTCATCACCGGTAAGCTGAGTTATATTCTGAACATGCCGTTTGCTCACAATCATCGTTTCATAAGGCCATACTGCCCAAAAAGGAACCAGTGCTACAAAATGTTCGTTCTCCAGTACTATCCGCTCTTGCTGCTGCAATTCCAGCTCTATGTATGCTGACAAAAGACTTTTGTTGTTCTCTTCAAAATACTTTTTCTGCTGGATGGTTTCTTTCTGCACTTCCAGCGGAACTGAGTTTTGAGCCCATATCTGCCCGTGCGGATGCGGATTGGAACAGCCCATCACATCGCCTTTGTTTTCAAAAATTTGTATATGTTTAATGGACGGATCTGATGCAATTGTTTCAAATTCTTCACACCAAAGGTCTATTACCTTCCTGATGCCTTCTGCGGGGAGCAAAGGCAATGTAAGACTGTGATCCGCTGAAAAACTAATGACACGGCAAATACCTTTTGCACTTTCCGCCTTTAGCAAACCGCCGATATTCACAGAGCCATCGGGTGTGTCTTTTAGTAATGAAGAAAAATCATTCGTAAAAACAAAAGAATCTGTGTAGGGAGGGTTAATGCTACCGTCAGCCCTTTTATTGCCGGGGCACAAATAACAATTGTGATCATAAACAGGCCTGTCATCAGCTGGCAATGTTTCCACTTTTCCCTGCCACGGCCTTTTAGTACGATGCGGCGAGACTAATATCCAGTCTCCGGTGAGCAAATTGTACCTGGTATGTGAATGTTCTTTTAAGTCAAACATAGTCATCTTTTTAAATTTTTAAAGCGGTCAGAAAACAGCTTCAATTAATCAAAATTATAGAAACGATGATTTCTGGTATCCTGAACTGTGATACTTGTTGCAGGTGTACTCAGTTACCTGAATTGAAAACCATTTCCTGTCCTGAAAAATTAACCGGGATAATTAACCGCCATTTTGCCCTTTCTGAGCCGGAGCCTGATAGTTTTATCGCCTGGCAAAATTTCAAGCCGCCGTACAGGCAGAAGCTCTTTCTCACTCCATTTTTCTCCTGATTTTTTCCATAACATCAGCGTAACATATATTTTGCTTTCAGCCTTGATTATATCGCTGCTGTTAAGCACAGTACTTCTCTTGCTCTCCGGATGAATTCCCGTTGTCTTCATTGCTTTAACATCGGTCCAGCCAGAATAGTTTACCATCGCAAGCTGATAGATGCCGTTATCAACAATCACAACATCATGCCCCTTAACTTTCCTTGGTGTAACCTTAATTGCTGTATTAAACTCAGGTAAAGCATAGTGTCCCAGTTTTATCTCAGTGGCAGTGTCTGAAGAAATTTTGTCAACACGGAGAATTCCATCTGCTAATGGGATATCTGCCAGGCTAAATTTAATATTGGGGTTTGTTTCCAGCACTGCATCCCGGTAATAAATACCGCTTTCAAATTTTTTGAAGTCGTATAAACGCAAAGGCTCCCATTCGCTTTTCTTATTTCTGACAATATAGTTCATGGCTACCGCCCCGCTTACACTATCAGCCTGCCAGGGAAAAGCACTGTTGTAAGAGAGCCGATTATAGTTTTCACTGGCCCTGAACGGTTCGTTGGCCCCAATCGCCTTTACTTTACACCATGCCCTTATCTCGCTGGCACCTATGTTTGGATAATCAGTAATAAGTATATGTGAACTGTCCTGGTATTTGTTATATACATTTCCTCTTTTCAGTTCATTCTCCCATGCACCTTCATTTTCTGTTGCTGTCCAGAAAGGATTGTCCTCAGGTATCATCAGTCCCAGGAAAGCTTTTCCCATCCAAAACGCACTACCACGGCAGCTATACGGCTGCACTGCAGGCTCAAATGCCCCATAAAAACCCAATGTGGGCACATCATCTTTTAAAAATTCGGGATGCTGCAAAAACTGTAATAACACTCCCGATGAAATACGGCGCATCCAGCCATAATTAATGTTTGCATCTTTTTCCAAACCCATCAACAGGAACGGAATAACTGAACCAAAGCGGTAAGGCATACTGCGGCCCCACATGACCATTTTGCCATCACGGCTAAACAGGTAAGGATAATTATTTTTAACCTCCTTAAAATTATTCATGAATTTTTCTGCATACACAGGGTAATATTTCTTGCCAAAAAATTCGCTCCATACCGGCCCGTACATCTGAAATGCCCACATACTGTAATAATCATAAGCAGGTGCATCGTTATACCAGCCATTGCCACGGTAATGCGCCAATGATTTATCCAAATATTCCAGCAACAGTTTTTCATTTACTGTATAGCCTTTGCTCTTAAAAAAACTAAGCACAAAAATGTTAAAGAACTTCCAGTTGCTGCCCACAGTTTTACCATCTCCGTAACTCAGCATAGTTGCAGCCAGCAGATCTTTTTTATCCTGTGGCAACGGGTCGAACAAGATTTCAGGAATGTAAAACATTGAAACAGACAATGCACCGAACTCCACTAACACCTGGCTGGGTCCACCACCTTTCGCCTGCGGTTTAATAAAAGAGGGATGAGTACTGTCAATTAAATTGAGGATGTTGCGGCGATAATAGTCAGCTACTTTAATCCCATTTATTTCCAATGACGGATTCTCTTTTAGCAACGGTGCTGCCATGAAAAGTGTACGGCACAATCCTTCCAGCTTCTCAGTAGGAATTTGTGATGCAGTTCTGGGATAACTCTTTCCCGGTTGTTTTGGAAATTGCATCGGGTCATCCGGTGAATGAATGTAACTGAATGCCCCTTCAAGCAAATACAAAGCAGCCTCTTTCCAGTGCTTGCGGGTCATGCCGGTATGAGGGCTTACTGTATAATCAGGTTTATTAATTGTAAAAACCGTTTTACCATTTACCTGCTGTGAGTATTCCGGCGCATGCACATTTTTTTGCTGGGCTCCTGCCCCGAAACATAGCATAACAAAAAAACAAATTGTTGCTATATATTTCATAAGTCTATTTTCTTTTTTTAAATCTTATCACAGTTAATGAAGAGGCCGGAAGCTCATATTGCATACCATTTTTGACAGCCACCTGTGAAGATGCAGGCATTACCATCTGTGGTTGCTGAAATGTATTCTTCATGCCCGGTTCGCCTTTTAAAACGTACACATCTGCTTTTGCAGCCAGTTTGCCAAATGCACTGAGCTTTAAAGACGAAACAGCACTTGTGGCACCTGCGTTTACTAATTTGATAATCACATCGCCGGTTTTGCTGTCTGTAACGCAGGAGGCTGCTAATGTCGAATCTTTTAATCCTGCTGCATCGCCGTTAAACGAAACGATATTGTGATAATACCTGTCGCCGCTGTTAAGCGAGAATAGCTGCTGTACATAATAGTTCACCGTTGGTACCACTGCTGCATTAGTGAAATAAATTAAATTCGGATTCCAGGATGTATGGTGCTGGTTGGCCAGCAACGGGGCATACGATGCCAGTTCTACGATATCTCCGTTGCGCTCCAGCGATGTCATGTAAGCCGCTTCACATAATGCGTTAAACAAACTGTTCCCTTTTGATGCATATTCTCCAATATATACTTTCGATTTTTTTCTGTTATACGCATCATACCTGAAATGATTATTCAAAAACCATTTTGGTTCCATGTAATAATGTTCATCCACCACAGAAATATTCAGTTCACCTGCCAGTTTCCAGCCCAGTTCAAAATCCTCGCCATTAGGTGCTGGCCCAACCGTTCCAATAATTGTTATGTCAGGGTACCTTGCCTTAACAACATTGTATATTGCCGAAAAACGTTCATTAAACTGTGGCGTTATCTTATCTTCATTCCCTATACCTATATATTGTAAGTTAAAAGGTTCCGGATGACCCGCTGCTGCCCTTTTGGCTCCCCAGACAGATGTAACCGGCCCATTGGCATACTCAATTAAATCCAGTATCTCCTGAATGTAGTCGATCATCTCATCCATTGGCAATCCTTTTTGCCCTGTTCCTCCAATACGCCATGTACCTCCGCTATTCTGACAACTTACTGCAGCAGGTACTACAGGCAAAGGTTTTGCCCCAATGTCTTCACAAAACTGGAAGTATTCGAAATAGCCCAGCCCTGCTGACTGATGATAGTTCCAGATATTCTTCTGTTCTGTACGCTGTTCCACCGGCCCGATAGTATTTTTCCATCGGTACATATTGCCCAGCCCGTCGCCATGAACCAGGCAACCACCGGGAAATCGCATAAATTTTGGCTTTAAGCCGGCCACAACCTGGGCTAAGTCTTCCCTCAAACCATTCATCCTGCCTTTAAACGTTTTTTGAGGAAAGAGGGAAATCATATCCATCGCCAGTTTTCCTTTCGCAGTCGCAATAACAGAAAGAGAAGCAGTATCATAACTTTTTTCAGCCATCAGTACTGCATCATACTTCTTCCACTCGCCGGCAGCAATATTCAGCTTCGCTTCGGCAAGCAGTTCACCCTTTTTATTCTTTAGTTGAATGGATAAAGGCACTGCCTGCTTCGACAACAATCTGGCAAACAATGAAAAATTATATCTCTCTCCTTCTCTTATCACCATACCATCAAATCCGGTGTTCACCAGGCCGATTCCTTTCTGACCTTCTTCTTCGATTTGCAAAACAGCATAATGCGGATTGTTTGTGTGCAAAGGCAGTGCCGTTTCAATTGAAAGTTTTCCATAACCAAACCCGTCAGTCATATAATCCCAGTTCGATAAAGAATGCCAGCCCTTCCTGTCTGTTGGCGAATACTCAAACGACCGGTTTTGCACCAGCTCCGCATACAATCCACCATCGGCAGCATAACTCAGATCTTCATAAAAAATACCAAAAAGATTGGGGCTTATCTGCTTAGATGCAGATTTACCAGTAATTGCTGTTTGTGCATTTACTATCTGTATGGCTGCAAGTGCGATGGCTGTGATGCCAGTAAAAATTTTTCTTCTCATTATTGAACTGAATAAAACTTAGACGCTATTTACCGAATGGGTTACCCAAAATAATCTTATCGCCGCTATCATCCACTTCAAACAAACGGGGAATACGGATATATCTTCCATTCGCATTTTTATGGCTGTGCAGGGCCATCAGCAATTTTCCCTCAAAAGTCCTGAACAACATTCCATGCCCGTAGTTCGGAGGTGTTATGGGTTCTTTTTCCTGTATCCATGGGCCATCCAGTGTGCCGCTTGCCGAGTAGGCCACACCCTGGGTGTACACATCATAAATCCAGCTTGTCCACAGCATCCCCAGTTTGCCCGTTTGCGTTTTAAAAAGAAAAGGACCATCAGTTACTTTATTGGGCTTATCATTTCCTTGCTCATCCTTTTCTTTGCTCCATGGTGAATCACCTGCCCGGAACAGTATCTTTCCTTCTCCGGCAGTGCCGCTGAAATCCTTTTTTAATTCAATTTTTTCAACTGTGCCATTCCAGTTTTGTAACCACTCCCAGCAATATACCATGTAAGGTTTTTTGTCCTTATCAATCCACAAGGTAGCATCCAGCGTAGGTCTGTTTCCCGGCAAATAAACGGAGTCTTTCATAGGGAGATACGGCCCCTCAGCTTTATCACTCACCAGTACATGACATGCACGACGCTCAATTACATTTCCTTTTACTGAGTCTATTTTAATATTTCTGTTGGTAAAGGTGGCAAAGTAATAATACCTGTTTTCATAGTAATGCAGTTCTGCCGCCCATATCATGGGTCTTGGGCCCATCCATGAGTTACTGTCTGTTTGCACCACTTTGTACGGCCCCGTCCATTTTTCTAAATCGTTGCTTTTCCAGAGCATGCCGCCGGTGCCGGTCATGTAGTATGTATTTGTTTTCTTGTCTGCTAAAATAAACGGGTCGCTCAGGCGAATGGAATCCAGCGGAATATTCTCCCGGAAACGCTGTTCCCTGTTTTGTGCTGATATGTTTACTACACATACCAGGATAAAAAATGTGGATAGAACTCTTTTTACATAACTCATCTTTGTTACTTTTTCTGGTACACCCTTACATAATCCACTTCAAACTTTTGGGGAAAAGCAGTGCCTGAAATATCACCGCCATTCATGCCGCCCATTGCAAGGTTCAGCAGCATATAATGTGGCTGTTTGAAAGGATTGAAATTGCTGCCATCTTTATTCACCAACTGATCGAGGTTAGTTTTGTTAAGCAACTGGTCATCGCAGTATAATGCAATAAAATCTTCTGTCCAGTCCATCCGCCAAATATGAAACTGACTGGCCCAGGTTGTTCCGCCAAGCGAATCTGTCTTAAACGTATTGCTGTACCATTCGGGTTTTTTATCTTTTCCCAGGCAGGCAATATTCGCCAGCATCATACCGCGGTAATATTCCATGATGTCAATTTCGCCATTGCCTGGCCAGCCTTTGCTTACACCCAGCGTCCACCAGGCAGGCCACATACCCTTACTGATGTCAATTTTTGCCCGCATTTCAAAACGGCCATACAGCCATTGCTGTTTGTTGCGGGTAATTAAGCAAGACGAAGTGTACTCAATATTCTTCCTCTTCTTTCTCCAGTCCTTGCTTCCTTCTGTATAACGTGGGTTGGGTTTTTCTTCTTTCCTTGCTTCAATAATGAGCAATCCGTTTTTGCAAAGGGCATTCTCCGGCTGATACCATTGTAATTCTTCGTTACGGACAAATCCATGTTCATAACCCCAGTTAGCGGTATCAGGTCTTCCCTTGTTGTTAAACTCATCACCCCAAATCAGTCTATAACCATCATCTGCTAAGGTTTGTGTAACAACCGCCTTCCGGCTACAAGCCATGAAGAATGTACTACAGGAAATGACAAATAAACAAGCCCTGATCATTATTCAGTATTTATTTTCCATCCACTAAACGGATAACATAACTATAGCTGTATTTTTTGTCGAGAAGACGATATTGATTATGCGGCAAAGCTCCCCAGCTGTCATCGCCTCCCACACCTCTTTGTCTCAGGTCAATATGCAGGTACACATTCTTATCCGGACGAAGATCTGACGGATGCTGTTGCTTTTTTGTCATCCCGGGATCCATACTCTCTGCTGAGTGGTTCAAGGCACTGAAACAAAGAGGCTGAACACCTTCAACAACTATACCGGAACCTTTCATATTAGTCAGCGACAACCATCTTACATCAGTTTTGTAACCATTCTCCTGCGGACGGATATAATTAGCTGTAAACTGGTTCTTCACATTGTCACTATACAATCCTACAAATGCGGCTGTATTACGGTCACTGTAATTCTCCCAGGGGCCACGGCCATAATATTTCAGACTGTCAAACATAGGCGGTAATTGCATACGCATGCCAAAACGGGGCATTTCAGGTAAACCTCTTTCTGTCATATCCATTGATGCAGTTATCCTGATGCTTCCGTCATTTTGAATAAAATATTCAATGCTGTATGGTACGGTAATTCCTGTCAGTTCGTATTCCGCTTTTACAGAAAGACCATCGCTGGTTTGTTCACCGGCAGTAATAGTTTTTAATTTCCAGTTTTGGTGGGCCGAACGCCAGATACCAAGATTAGACGGCATACCGCTTCCAAAATCATTATCTGTGGGTGCCCTCCAGAAATAAGGTTCTGGCAAACGGTTAAGTTGCATGCCATTCTTACTGCGGTAATTTCTTACATATCCCTGTTTCATATCGATCTCTCCAGAAATATCACCCGACTGAAAGCTTATTTTTTCGGCAGATTTCTGTACTGTCAGCGTTCCTTCTTTTTTTGGTTTACCGGCAAAATAATCACCGCTTAATTTGAACTGCTCTCTCGCCACCTCATGACCTGCTGACAATAATGCCTTTGGTGAACGCTGTGAAACATAAGCAAACACATTTATATAGTATTCTGCAAAATCTGCAATCACAGTGGCAGGAATATCCAGTTTCACTTCTTTTGTCTCACCCGGTTTTGCATTTACTGCAAATGTTCCCGAATGAACCACTTCGCCATTCTTAACAAGATTGTATGTAAAATCAAAATTCTCAAGATTGGTGAAGCCATAAATATTTTGGACAGTAATCATTCCCTGCGCAATATCCTTTGCCTTAAAAATTACAGACTGATATACTTTTTTCACTTCCATCAGGCCGGGGTGTACAGTCCGGTTAGCTGCAATCAAACCATTAGCGCAGAAATTCTCATCATTTAACCAGTTATAACTTCCTAAGTCGCCACCATAGCCCCAGTAAGTATTGCCGCTGGCAGTAGTTTGTTTGAATCCCTGGTCCACCCAGTCCCAAATAAAACCACCCTGCAGGTGCCTGCTGCTTCTGATAATATCAAAATACTCCTGGAAGTTGCCATTGCTGTTTCCCATAGCATGGGAAAATTCGCACATAATATATGGTCGTTTTTTACTGGTATCATTGGCATATCGCTGCATACTTCCCACCCGTGGATACATCGGGCACACAATGTCAGTATTCCAGTCTTCACCTGCCTGCTCAAACTGTACAGGCCTTGTATTATCCCTATCCTTTATCCATTTGTAAGCATCATGAAAAACAGGGCCATTGCCACATTCATTTCCTAAACTCCAGATTATTACTGAAGGATGATTTTTATCTCTTTCAACCATTCTCCTGTGCCTGTCCAAATGCGCCGGGGCCCATTCAGGCAAATAAGCCACATGCTTGTTTTTATCAAACCAGCCCTGCAGTTCAGCTCCCATCGCATGGCTTTCAATATTGGCTTCGTCCACCAGGTACATTCCATACTGGTCAGCCAGTTTGTACATCATTGGATCATTCGGATAGTGTGATAACCGGATGGCATTGATGTTATGCTGCTTCATTAATTGAATGTCTTTTTCTATCAGTTCTTTTGTTGGCACATGCCCCAGCACATCATCATGTTCATGCCGGTTAGTACCATGTACATAAACTGCAACCCCATTAACAAGTAATTGAGAATTTTTGATTTCCACTTTTCTGAAACCAACCTTTGCCCCGGTGTACACCGCTGGTAAAGTGCCATTGATATGAGTGATAACACAATCGTATAAATCAGGGGTCTCGGCTGTCCACTTAAGCGGGTTGTTTATTTTTCCGCTGAATGAAATAACCGGGACATCACCTCCTGCTGCATACTTTTTTGTTTGACTGAATATTTTCTTCCCGGTTTTATCGAATAAATCCACCGTAACACTTCCTCCCCTGTTTGCATCTGCCGCAAACTGCCGCAGGTTAACATCGGCACCGAATAAGCCGTTTTTATATTTATCGTCCAGGCCTCCCTTTAAAAAGAAATCCCATACTGCCAGTTTAGGCATGGCGAACAAAAACACATCTCTTTCAATGCCACTTATCCTCCAGAAATCCTGGTCTTCAAGGTAGCTGCCATCATGCCAGCGAAACACCTGTACAGCCAGCAGGTTTTTCCCTTTATTTAAATACTTTGTTATGTTGAACTCTGCTGCTGTCTTCGAAGCTTTCGTCATACCCACTTTTTGTCCGTTTACATATACGAAGGCACAGCCCGTTATTGAACCGAAATGCAGTATCACCTCGTTATCATCCCAGTTACCTGGAACTGTAAATTCTTTTCGATAAGTACCGACAGGATTATTCTCGCCGATAAACGGCGGATTTTTAGGATAAGGATAGGTTATGTTAGTATAAATTGGCGTACCAAAACCTTTCAGTTCCCAGTTGGATGGTACCGCTATATCACTCCATCCGTTTTCAGCTAAATCTGTGCGATAGAAATCTTTAATACGATCAGCATGTTTATCAGCATAGATGAATTTCCATGTGCCGTTTAAAGAGTGATGATAAGATGACCGGCTATATTCATCCGCAAAAACATCCTGTTGCTGGTTAAACAGCATAAATGAAGCATGAGGTGCCTCCTTGTTTACTTCATACAACTGTGGATTTTCCCAATCATTGCTTTGAGAAAACGTTGCAACAGAAATAAACATGATAATAAACAAAGGCGCTAATACTTTAAAAATTCTGTGAGTCATATGTTTACTTTTAGAGTTTTCGAATTGCAACAGCAAGGTAAGTCTTTAAAATAAACCTGCCGTAGAAACAGCGGGTTTGCTAAACTGCTACGATTGCTTGTAAAAAACTTTACCTGGTAATCAGTTCGGGTTCTGTCTCAGATACCACCCTGGTTCCATCCCCAACTGAAGCGATATAATAACTAAGAGGCAAACCGGTTGCTGCCTTATAGGCAATAACCAGTTCATCAATGATACCCTGGATAGCTTCTTCCTTTATAATATTGATAGTGCAGCCCCCGAAGCCACCCCCCATCATCCTTGCGCCTAAAACGGCATCGTTATCTTTCACATAATCCACTAAAAAATCAAGTTCACTGCAACTCACCCCGTATTGATACCTGAGTCCTTCGTGAGTGGCAAACATCTTTCTTCCCAGTTCATGTACGTTACCATGCTTCAGGTCTGAACAGGCATGTAGCAAGCGGTTATTCTCCTCTGTTACATACTTACAGCGTTGATAAATCAGCCTGTCTTTTGGCAGCACATATTTATCCAGCATTTCCATGGAAACATCCCTTAATGCCATCACAAAAGGCACATGTTCTTTCACCCACTCAACACCTTGCTCACATTGGCCACGGCGGATATTATATTCAGAAGCAGAAAGTTTATGTGGCACATTGGTGTTTAATAATACAATTTTATAGCCATGAAGATCAAGCGGGATATATTCATAAAGCAAACTGCGGCAATCAAGGTTAATGACATGGTCTTTTTTCCCAAACAGGGAGGCAAACATATCCATCACACCGCATTTTACCCCTGCAAATTCATGTTCAGCATTTTGGGCAATATGAGCCATCTCAGCTTTTGTTAAATGCAGATCAAACATCTCATTCAAAGCAAATAAAGTGGCACATTCTAATGCAGCAGAAGATGAAAGCCCTGCGCCTATCGGAATATCTGAGACAAGTAAAATATTAACCCCGCATAACACGGCATTGCTTTTCTGAAGCTGATCAATTACGCCAAGTATATAATTGGGCCAGTGTTTTTCTGATTTGCTTATAGCATCAAGTGTGGTTTCGTACTCCTCTTTAAAATCACAGGCATACAGGGAAATAACATCATCATCCCTTTTTGATATGGCAACATAAGCAGCCTTATCGATGGCTGCAGGCAGCACAAAGCCCTGGTTGTAATCGGTATGTTCCCCAATAATGTTTACCCTGCCCGGTGAACAAACTATCAGCGGCTCATCTTCCCCTCCAAAGAAAGTCCGGAACACTCCTGCAATATTTTTTTCATTCAGTTCCATTTCCGATTATTGTTGTCTGCAAAATGGTACATTTCACAGGCGGCAAGCAGGAAAGCCCCTGCACCAAAACTGGCCGTGGAATTCTTATCAACCACCTGTCCCGGTATTGCCCTTTCGCCAATAGGCTGAACATAGCCCACTTTCCCATCGGGTTGCAGTGCCACTGTGGTTAAATAGTTCCATCCTTTCAAAGCAACCGAATCAAACTCTGCCTTGCTCAAATATCCATTATTCATACCCCACAAATAAGCATAAGTAAAGAAGGCTGTGCCGCTGGTTTCATATCCGGGTGATTGTGCCGCATCCATAATGCTTCTTGTCCAGTGTCCTTCCGGTTGCTGATACTTTTTTAAAGCATACGCAATACTTCTGAACCTGTCAATGTACTCCTGCCTGTGTTCGTCATTTTCGGGAAGGTCTTTCAGCACCTTCGCCAATGCAGCAAACACCCAGCCGTTTCCCCTTGCCCAAAAATCTTTTTTCCCTGCTGTAGTGGAATGTTTTGGATATACATATTTTGCATCACGGTAGTACATTTGTTCACTGCTGTCAAACATGATACTGTTGGCATAAGTATAGTACTCGTATAATTTGTCTAAATACTTTCTGTCACCTGTAAGCTTGTACATCTTCGTCATTACCGGCATCACCATGTAAAGGCCATCCACCCACCACCAATATTTATTCTCAGTAGTATTTATTTGATAACTCATCACTTCTTTTGCACGGGCCACCTTCTTCTCATCAGGTTCAAGATTATATAAGTCAATATAAGTCTGGAAGCAAATCTGCCAGTCGCCAAAGAGTACATAATCCTGTGTCTCACCATAAGTAAATTTCCATTCCGGTTTATTGGCTGACTTTGCTCCCATCCACTGATTATATTCTGCCCAGGAAACTGAGTACTTCTTGTAAGCCTCATCCCCCGTCAGTGCATAAACTTCCATATTGGCTGTATGATAGGCAGCATTATCCCAGAAAGCCCTGGCCTGTGCCGGTTTTTTTGCCTGCCAGTAACTGTTTACTTTATTTATTATCGCCAGCACTTCATCTTTTGTATCTGCTCTTTCCACAGAGTGAGTATTACCCGGCGAACTGCAGGTTGCACTTAGAAAAACTGTAAGTGCAAAACAACCCAGCATAAAAATCTGACCAATTCTCTGATTCCTCATTTTACCATAGTTTGAATTCCTGAACTCTCACCATCCGGGGTCCGGTAACAACGACTCCTTCCCCATCTGCCTGCTCTGTATGCTGTACGAACAAACAAAACACTTTACTCCGTTGCCACCTCTCCGTATCATAGGTGGGCTCCCACGAACCAACATTTTCCGTACTTAAATCTTTCAATATCCATTTATTCCCTGCAACATTTTTAATAACAGCAAGTGAAACACCATTACCTCTTTCCAGGTCTCTGAAAACAACAGCAACTGCCGTTTTCCTTCCTTTACTGCTGCAAACAATCTGCGGACGGGAAACCGGTATTTGTTTTGTTCCTCTTCCGCTCAATGTGAAATCCGTTTTTCTGAACCCGGGGTCTTTTACTTTCCATGTACCGCCTTTCTTATAAATGACCTGATACTGCGGCACATTATTCTTTCCCCGCCAGTAAGTGGCAATAAACGGGTTTCCCTTTTCGTCTGCACACATGGATGTCTGGTTTATCAATTCACTGTTTGTTGGAATTGCACAAATGACATCGGCTGTTTCAGCGCTTACTGGCAGATTATATTTCTCCCCGGTTGATTTTTGCCAGCTAACACCTCCATCTTTTGATACTGCGTAACACATATCATGGTTACTGGCCACATCCGGGCTTTCACGCCACACCCATGAAATATGTATATAGCCTTTTGCATCCACACATGCCTGCCAATAGGCATTACGTTTGCCTTCACCGTCAATAAGGTTTGAGTGAAGGCGTACCCATTTTTTTTCCTTAATGCTGTACTTGTTTATAACAAGATTTCCATTTCCTGAACCACCATCCCTGTAAAAGAAAAGCAGGTCGCCACCCGGCAGTTTATAAAATTCCGGATAGCTTACTTTTTTCTCACTGGTGCCTGTCATAGGCATCATCTCCGTAAATCCGGTTTCCAAAGGCTCTTTGCTCTTTACATAACGTAATGCATTATTATGATGATCCCATGCCACATGCAGGTAGCCATCTCCATCAAGCATAACACTGATGCTGTTATGCGCATCTTTTATATTTCCCTTTAAGGAGGTTTTCGTCAACTGCCATGCGGTATCTGTAAATCTTCTCTTCCCGATAACCACATTGCCATCAGCATCGTAATAGCTGATGAACTGAAGGGAATCGTTACTTGTCAAAGAATTTTTCCTGAATACAACCGTGTTTACGGAATTGCCGGCCCAGCCCATACCTGCATTTATTATAGCAGCATTCTCATGCCTGCTGTTTTGTGCATGACTGTTACCTGTTAACAGCCATGCACAAAAGAATATAAATACAGTCTTCTTCATTTCAATTCATTTTACCATCCGGGATTTTGAAGCATTGAAGGCATTTTTCTCACTTCACCATCAGGAATGGGAAGCAAATGCATTTCTGGACGGAAATTGTGCCGGCGTATTGACTCCAGCCTCTCGTAAGTATATGTTCCGCTTGAATTCTTTGTAATCTTCATGACTTTATTATACTGGTTACTTACTGTCATGGCAATTTTCCAGCGGCGGATGTCATGCCAGCGGTGATCTTCATAAGCCAGTTCAATCCTTCTTTCATTTCTGATAACAGTTCTCATCTCATCTTGCGTCATATTTGCTTTCAACCCATACAGGCCATCTGCACCGGCATCAATTCCTGCCCGTTGCCTTAATTCAATAATCTTGGGATAAGCCAGCGATGGTTGTCCCGTTTCATTTATAGCTTCAGCATAGTTAAGCAAAATCTCTGCATAACGGATAAGCGGCCATGCCCTGTTCGTATTGGCACTGCTGTTTGAACTGATTGTTGAGTCGCACATTTTACGGGAGAAATAACCTGTAGTGGTTCCCACTCCAAAAGCATCAGATGTTTGAGTTGGTGCAGGTATCGTTCCCGTACCATTTACAAAAGTGTACACCGGTGCCTGGTTATTCGTTGTAGTGCTGAAATAATTAGCTCCGTTAAAAATGATTGAATAGTTAAACCTTGGGTCCCTGTTAATGTATGGGCTTGACGGGTTGTAACCGGATAATGTGTTCACACTTCCATCAGCATTGAGGGGCTGCAAACCATTCTTCATAGGAAAAGCATCCACCAGATCCTGTGTAGCCATGCTGTTCTTTGCGCCGCCCCTTGTGGGGGGATTGTAGAATCCTTCCATATCCCTGTTTGGAGCCCTGTAATAACCAAGTATATATTCAGGATTTACCCGCTGTAAAAAGACATTGTAGAATCCGTACCCGGGCTTTGTTGTGTTGTCAACGAGTAACGAATACTGGCTGCTGTTTATTACCGCATTAGCTGCATCAGCCGCAGCCTGCCAGTAACTCACATTTGCTGTGGGATAACTTACCAGCGGAACAAGTGTTGAGTTTGTTGAAGTGGAACCACCATTAAACAATGGACTCGCAGCATACAACAGCACTCTTGATTTAAGAGCAAGGCAGGCACCTTTTGTGATACGGCCATAATCAATATCAGCCGGATAAGTAACCGGTAATATTGCAGCGGCTGCATCAAGTTCATCACTTATGTATTTAACGGTATTAGCAAATGTTTCCCTTGGAATATCAATAATATCATCCTTACCATACACATTATCACCAACGATAGGTAAACCCCCAAAGCATACCATTAATTGCGAATAATACCATGCCCTTAAAAACCTGGTTTCACCCTTCACTCTTTCTTTCAGCTCTGCCGATAAAGGTGTGGTGGGCAACTTTGAGAGCATAAGGTTTGCCCGCCTGATATTTGCATAAGGTGTGTTCCAGAAATCCTGAAGCATGGTTGCCGAACTGTAAATAGTAGGCGAAATAGAACCGTTGTACAGCACAACAGCCCCCTGGCCTGTACCGCTGTAGTTATACTCGGCATCATCTGTGGCCTGCTCAGTGTTACCATGTGAACTCCAGCGTCCCTTGGTGAAACTGAATGCGATATCAGAATATATCCCTGTAAGGAAAGCCATCGTTCTGGCACTGTCAGTAAATACAAGTTCTTCATTCAAAGTAATGGCCTGCCCGTCTAAAAAGTCGCTTGATTTTTTACATGCCGCCAAACTGGCTGCCATTATTATCAGTATTATTATTTTTTTCATACCTGATTTTTTTAGTTTTTTAGAAACCTACACTAATTCCAAAGTTTATAGTTCGCTGAGGCGGATAAATTGTCCTGTCTGTATTAGTTGTTATTTCCGGATCAAAGTCATACAATTTATCCAGCTTTGTCCATGTAATAAGGTTATACCCATTGGCATAAACCCTTACACTCTCAAGTTTCCATCTGCTAACCCAGCTCTTCGGCAAAGTGTACCCGATTTCCGCAGTTTTGAGGCGCAGGTAGTCTCCCGGAATGAAATAGAATGTGGATGGATAAGCAATGGCATCACTGGCCCCTGCCAGTAATGATATTCTGGGGAATTTGGCATTATCTCCTAATGCAGGTGTCCAGGCATACTTATGTATCTCGGTAAGATTGGAAGAGAATGGCCGTATAGCTTCTGCCACTGCCCTCACATTAAAGTTCATCGCACCCTGGAAGAAAGTGCTTATGCTAAATCCCTTATAACTGAACCCAATCTGAAAACCATAAGTCGTATTTGGCACATTCGAATACCCTGTCACTTCCATATCATAACCATCAATTTTTCCGTCTTTGTTCAGGTCAGCATATTTCAAATCACCGGGATAAGGCTTTTGTGAAGGCACAGCACTGTTTGCAATATCTGCGCTGTCCTTATAGTATCCTATCCAGCGATAAACCCTTTGCATCCCGATGCTGTTACCGGTAAACGCCTGGTAAGCGTATGCATAAGATGGCTCATCCTGGAAAATGATTTTATTCTTGGCTACAGAATAAGTTCCCTTTAAGCGGTAATTAAACTCTTTACCAATCTTGCCATTATAATTCAGTTCAATCTCGTACCCTTCATTATCTACAATACCCAGGTTTACCGGCGGTAATGTTTGCCCGAATACTGCTGAAACAGTCCCTCTTGTAGTAAGGATATCGTAACGTTGATTTTTAAAATAATCTACAGTACCATTTAACTTACCGTTAAATAAACCGAAATCAATACCTGCATCAAACTTCTTCTCCTTTTCCCAGGTAACCTGGTCGTTTCCTAATGTTCCTTCCCTTATACCGGTAAACGCATTGCTGGTGGTTCCAAAGTTGATAGACCCTGAGTTGCTCCAGGTGGGCAGATAATAATAGCTGAAATTACTGCCGATTTTATCATTACCTACCAAACCATACGATGCCCTTAGTTTAAGGTTGGAAATTACGCCGATATTATCTTTTATGAATTTCTCTTTAGAGATATTCCATCCGATTGACGCTGCAGGGAAAAGGCCATAACGGTTTGCCTTTGCAAAACGGTCTGAGCCGTTATACGCTGTATTTATTTCAAACAGGTACTTTTCCTTGAAATTATAACCAAGCCTTCCGGTAAAGCCGCGGTAGTTGTTGGGGATGAAATTATACGTTGAATTGGAACTGTACCTTGTATCTGTTCCCTGGTTAACTAATGCCAGGCCATATACACGGTGCTTTCCGAATGTCCTGTCATAATTAACCATTGCCTGCAACGTAAGTGTACGAACTGTACTGCCGGCGCTGTATCCGCTGAAGAACCTTCTTACACGATATACGTTAGGGTCTCTTGGAGTATAAGTGCTCGTTACAGGATTGTAAATAAATGACGGGAACTGGTCCCTTGTCATACTCTTTGAATAGCCGTAGTTGCTGGTATAAGCGGCGGTAGCTTTAAAGGATAAGCCTTTTGTCAGAAAATCCAGTTTCTGGTTGGCCGACATGATGAGGTTCATGTTATTCTCAAAGGTTCTGTTATAGCCATAATGGGTAAGCCTGCCAACAATATTATTTACATTATAGCTGCTGCTGGTTCCTCCTCCGCTGATCTGCCAGGTGCTGTAACCATAGGTTCCGTTAGGATTATACACAGCATAGTTAAATGGCGCCAGTGAAAGGAAACTGCTGTACTCATAAAACACATCGTTATATCCAAACGGGCTTCCTACGTTAGGCGTATTGATCTCACCGATATTGCCATACAGATCAAGACGCAGATCAGTGGTATTGGTAACTTTTATGTCCAGGTTGCTGCGGTAGTTATAACGCATATGGTAATAATTACCATTTATATCCTGATCCTTACTGAAATTTTTCACCATCCCGTCCTGGAAAAGACCGGCCAGGGAAATAAAGTATTTTACTCTCTCCGTACCTCCGCTGATGTCAAAATTGGCCCTGTATTGCTTGCTGAATTTTTTGAAGAGAATATCCTTCCAGTTATTAGTAGGATGACCATAAGGGTCAGCGCCATTTTTAAAAAACTCTAAATCTGCTGCTGTAAAATAAGCCGGTTGCCCGTCATTTATTTTAGCCTGGTTATACAATAAAGCCGTCTCGTAAGAATTCAAATATTCAGGCATCCTGGTTGGTTGCTGCATACTTGTTTCCAGCCGTGCAGAAATCTTTGGTGCACCTAAACGTCCCCTTCTTGTCGTAATAATCACAACGCCATTCGCACCCTTCACACCATATACTGCAGTGGTGGAAGCATCTTTCAGGATACTCAGTGATTCAATTTCATTAGGGTCGAGCCGGGCAAACTGGTCATAACTGTATTCAATATCATCTACAATTATCAAAGGCGCATTGGAACCCGGGTTATATGAGCTCTGACCACGGATGAAGAAAGTGGCTCCGTCTGCACCAGGTCTTCCTGATGGCTGCACACTGAAAAAGCCTGGCAGCCGTCCGGACAAAGTGTTTTGCAAACTTGCAGTGGGATTTTCCCTTAATTCAGCACCGGCCACCACACTCACTGCACCTGTTAAGGTTACTTTCTTTTGTTTGGCATAACCCACAACCACCACGTCTTCCATTCCTTTCACATCAGAAGAGTAAAGGAAAACCCTGATATTAGTGGCAGTTGCGGCTGAAACCTCTTGCGTAAGAAAACCAACGGCACTGACAATAACTATATTGCTTTTGCCTTTTAATTCAAGAGTGAACTTGCCGTTTACATCAGTTGTTGTGCCATTAGAAACTAATCCTTTTTCTATAACTGATGCGCCGATAACAGGTCCGGTACTGTCGGTCACCGTTCCTGTAACGACTTTATTCTGTGCCTGTATTGACAGCAAAGCAACCAACTGCAATACGAGTATAAAAAATATTCTTTTCATCTTTATAAGTTTAATTCGTTTAAGTGAAGATTACCATCCTTCATTCTGGATTAATGCCCTGTTCTTTACAGTCTCATCATATGGTATTGGCATATGATAAAGTTTGTTATCAAACAGCAGGTTGGCAACCTGTACTTTTTCATATGTATAGGTTGTACCGGTTTTGGTAATTTTTATACCATAAACCGGCCCCGACAAATCAGTGGCACCTGTTTTCCAGCGGCGTATATCCCAAAAACGATGCTCTTCAAAAGCCAGCTCAATCCTTCTCTCGTTGCGGATAAGCTCCCGCATCTCATCCTGTGCAATGCCTGTTTTAATTCCGTACCTGTTATTTGTTCCGGCGGCAATACCAGACCGTTTTCTGATTGCTGCAATCTCGGTTACGGCATTTTCAACACGGCCGGTCTCGTTTAATGCTTCGGCATAATTCAGCAGTATTTCGGCATACCTGAAAAGCGGGAAGTTGTGGCTTTGATTTGAGTAAGAAGTCCCTGTTTGAAAATTGCCAAGGAACTTCCGCAGGTAATAACCGGTCTTTGTTTGTATAGCCACAGAAGCTGAATTGGGTTTATCCAAACCGCCTTCAAATGTTTCCACTGCACGGCCAAGCCATTTCAGTGAATCATTATTACAGAAAACAGAAAAGTTCAGCCTTAAATCTCTTCCTTTATAAGGATCAGCAGGGTTGTATCCTGAAGCGGTGTTTACAGTTCCGTCCGGGTTGAAAGGCTGTAACCCGTTACGCATTGGAAATGCGTCCACAAAAGCCTGTGTGGGACTTGTGTAACCCTGGCTGGTAGCTGTTCCTGCAAAACCAACCGGTGCCTGAGAATTTTCAAGGCCGGTGTTGTTAGCGCTTTGCTTTGCAAGAATGATTTCCTCGTTCTTCTTATTCAGGAAAACGGCAGCAAAATAAGTAGGCGAACCCGCTGTAAGCAGTTTATAATAAGGCAACGTTTTGAATTCTTCTGCTGCAGTAATTACAGCCTGCCAGCGGTTAGGGTCTGCTGCCGGATAACCAGCCAACGCTTTCTTTACCGGGTCAGTTTCTAAACCACCACCATTATACAATGGGCTTGCTGCATATAACAACACCCTGCACTTAAGGGCAATAGCTGCCCCTCTTGGTATTCTGCCCCAGTCTGCATCCGCTATTGTCTCTTTACGCAGACTGTCCTTAACAATATCACATTCACTGACTATATAACTAACTGTTTCGGCAAACGTATTCCTGGGTATTTGCAGGTTATCCTCCAGCGTAAATATTTTATCTCCTATTAACGGAACGCCACCATATCTTTTCAATAATTCAAAATACAGGTAGCAACGGATAAACCTTGCTTCAGCCCTCCAGTATTGCCTCGTAAGCTTGGCAGCTGTACTGTCAGAAGTCTGAACAATAGGAACCCTGCCGATATTCTGCATAAAAATATTCGTCCTGCGGATGCCATAATAGCTGTTGGCCCAATAAGGGTCAGGATTGCTTACAACACTGATGCGCCTGTTTGTATAGTATTCAACAAGTGTGTTGTTACGGCTGGGAATAGCATCGCCACTGGCCGCATCCAGAAAATCGCCGCCAATGCGGTTATACCCGGAGGGCAGGTAATTATACAAATCATTCAGGTTAAATGCTGCCACAGTGCCTAAGCGGTCAAGTGTATCAAACACCAGGTCTGCACCAAACCAGTCTTTAGGTTCGGTTTCCAGTTTCTTACACGAACTGGTTGATACTATTGTGAGCATCAATAAGCTGCCCGCAACAGTTCCAAAAAAAAGTTTCAATTTATTATTCATATAGCGGGTTTTAGAGTTTAATTGTAATGCCGAAATTGAATAAACGCTGCATGGGGTAGCTGAAACCGCTGATGATTTCAGGATCCCTGTCATCAAGTTCTTTCGAAGAAAGAGTGAGCAGATTGTATCCTCTTGCAAACACACGGATATTTTGCAGCTTAATATAATTCAGTAACCGTTGCGGAATGCTGTACCCGATTTCGACCTGCTTCAACCTTACATAGTCGCCATTGCGAAGCCAGTAAGTTGACTGAACCTGGTTATTACTGTTCACTCCGATATTCAACCGGGGATAAGTAGCCGATGCGGCAGTGGAAGGTGTCCACCTGTTCAGGTTATTTTCATAAGCCTGGCCAAATCCGCCATTCTGGAATGCCCAGATACTTGAACCACCCACATAAACATCCCTGTTGGTAACGCCTTGTATCAATGCACTGAAATCAAATCCTTTAAACTCAACACCGGCTGTAAAACCAAAGAACACAAGTGGTTTCCCTACCCTTCCGATTGGCGTAACATCAAACTGGTCAATAACGCCGTCCTTATTAAGGTCGCTGTATTTAATATCGCCGGGCTGCGGTGTATAACCAACGGTGGTGGCACTGTTGCTGATTTCAGCGGCTGACTGAAATAATCCTTCCGCTACATAACCAAACATCTGCCCCACAGGCTGTCCTGTTCTCTTCATCCAGTCGTATGGACGATACACCTCATCATTAAACAGCACTTTGGTTTTTAAAAGACTGGCATTGAGCGAAGCAAAATACTGAAGTCCGTTTTGGGTTTTCTGGTTCCAGCCCAGGGTTACATCCAATCCGCTGTACCTGTTCTTACCAATGTTTTCACGGGGATAATCATTTCCAATAAGACTGGTGCTTAAACCTCTTATCTGCAGCAAATCATAGTATTTATTGGTAAAATATTCCAGCGAAACATTCAACCGGTCGTTTAACAATCCCGCATTAAATCCGGCATTTATTTTCAACGCTTTTTCAAAATCCATGTCAGGATTTGTCAACGGCTGCTCGGTAATAGCTGTTTGCGAACCGGCTGATGTGCCAAAGTAAACACTGCTGGCATCAAAGAATCGCTGGTAGTAGGAGAAATAACCGGGGTCATCCCATCCTGTTTTACCAACAGAGCCAAATACCTTTAAGTGACTGATTACTTTTTGTTTTTGCATGAAGCTTTCTTTTTCAGCATTCCATGCTAAACCAACTGCGGGGAAAAAGCCTCTTTTGAAATCGCCTTTCGGCGGATAACGGTTTGAACCGTTGTAACCAAAAGCGGCCTCTGCCACATACTTTTCTTTATAGTTATAAGCAACCCTGCCTGAAACACCGCTGATGGTATATGGAAGTTCGCTGCCGCTTACAGAGTTGTCACGGTTGGCAAGCAGCAGTGCATTTATGCCATGTTTATTTTTAATGGTTTTGTCATAACCGGCAGAAATTTCAACATAGTTGCTCCTTCCCTGGTAGTCGATGCCGTTGCCATTCGCCTGTGTGCCATCCGTTCCATATTTATTATAGGTAACCGGAGTGGTTGATGTTACCATCTGGTAAACAGCAAATGTTTTGTTCCGTATGTTGTTTTCTGAAAGTGTGGCGTTAAAGGCTGTTTTCACCTGAACCCACAAGCCAGGGGTGATGCCATCTAATTTTTGTTTCAGGTAGAAATTGGCCAGCATATCCCTTTTATAGTTCAGCCGGTAACCGCTTGAAATAGCCTGCGCCATTATATTGTTTTGGAAAAGATTGGTTCCCCCATAAGAGCCGTTATCGTTATAAACAGGGTAAGCATTATTGGGTGTGTTTACAAGGGCAGACAGAATAGAACTGGTTGTGCTGCCGGGTTCGCTTCCGTTCAATATCCTTCCCAGCAAATAAATGCCACCGGTCAGGTTTTGGTTTACACTTATGTCCACGTTGCTGCGGATAACATACGTTTTAAAATCGTTGTTGGTATTGTAAGTGTTCTTGTCAGAAGTTACAAGAAAACCTTTTTGGTTAACATGCTCAAGCGATACATAGTACCGGGCAAACTTATTGCCACCTGAGGCATTCAGAGAATACCTGTCGAACCGTGAACTTGGTTTTATCACCTGGTCTTTCCAGTTAATATCCGGGTGGCCAAAAGGATCGGTGCCGTTTTTATAGGCGTCCAGGTCGGCCTGTGAGTACTTTGCAGGCAATCCATCATTTATTAAAGCCTCATTATATAAAAAGGCATAATTGTATGAACCAAGCACTTTTGGTGTGCCCAGCGATTTTTGAAAAGCCGTTTGTGCAGTAAAGGATATAGAGTGCTTTTCGATTTTACCCTTTCTGGTCGTAATCACAAGGGCACCATTGCTGCCCCTTACGCCCAGCATGGCGGTGCTCAGGGCATCTTTCTGTACCGTAACACTTTCAATATCCTCCAGGTTAAAAATAGAAAGGTTGGCAACCACACCGTCAATAATCACAACCGGGTCAAAACCATGAAGCGAAACCGAAGCCCCGTCTGCTCCCGGCTGACCAGATCCCTGGGTGGCATACAATCCGGCCAGCCTGCCGGTAAGGGCACTCTTGGCACTTGTAACAGGCGCCCTTAATATATCTTTTGAATAAACAGCACCTGTTGATGCCGCTGTAAGATGTGATGGGGCCGGTGTGTAAATCAACTGAGACTGTGGTTTCTTCAGGTCCACCGTATCAGCTGGCTTTGTTTGCTGGGCTATTATTCCTGTGTAAAAAATGCCAAGGCATAATAACACAAAAAGGGCCCTTTTAAAGAACCTTGTCATAAAAGTGTGGTGTTTAATCTTGTGAAAAATAGAAGAGAGTCCGTTTTTTGCTTCGGCTGCTCTTAATCCTCCGCCAGGATTGGGGAGTTGCAAAAGTTTTGGAGTCAGTTTTCTCATACAGCAATTGTTTTATTAACTGATTTGGGGAAATCAGTAAATAAAAGTACCGTTCATAGGGGGGTAAAACGGGTGATTATGCTGTACAAAAAGGGGGCAAATTCGGAAATTTTGTAAAAAAGAGGGGCAAAATGATAGAAAATTGCACTTTCATTAAAAAAATAGTCAGAAGCATCTGCCAAAGGATCCTTTTTCTGTACAGGCAGAAAAAGGCTTACTCTTTCTTATCCCCGACAACCTTTTCATTAAGTTTATAGTTCTTTCCCAGTGTTTTCCGGTACTTCTCGATATACTCGGAAGGCTTAATGCCGAAGGTTTTTGTGAACTGCTCCCTGAAATACTTAATGTCCTTTATTCCCACATAAAATGCCGTTTCGCTGATATTATAATCGGTATTAATAAACAGCTCGGCAGCCTTTCTGAGCCGCAGAAAACGTATAAAGGCATTGGCACTTTGCCCGGAAATGGTCTTGATTTTTTTGTAAAGTTTACTGTGGCTCATGCCCATCTCTTTGGCAAAAACCTGGATATTAAAGTCATCACGGTCAAAATGACGCTCCACCACGGCGATACAATCTTCTAAAAACTGCTTGTATTCTTCCGAAACGTTCAGGGTGTTTTTCTGATGGGTGATTTCGTTATAAAAATACTTCTGCAGGCTCTGTTGCTTGCGGATGAGGCTTTTGACCCTTGCCACCAGCATATCTTTTTCAAAGGGTTTGGTAATGTAATCATCGGCCCCGTATTCAATACCCTTCAGTTTTGATTCTGTTGAAAAACTTCCGGTTATTAATATAAATGGTATATGGTTCAGCGTAGGCGATTCTTTTACTTCTTTGCAAAACTCAATTCCTGACACAGGCTCCATCACAACATCGCTGATAATTATATCCGGCATCAGGGTTTTGGCCATTTTCAGCCCTTCAAGACCGTCTCCTGCCTCATATACAATAAATTCTTTCAGAAATACCTGTGCCAGGTATCCCCGCATCTGCTGATTGTCATCTGTAATAAGGATTGACTGTTTTTCGCTTACAATAGATTCAAGTCCGTCAGTAAGTGTACCGGCAGTTTCCGACACCAGTTCGTTTCCAGCGCCAATTTCATCAAGCAGGTCGCCGGGAGTGCTGTCTGCATTTTCATTTTCAACGGTATCAAAATGCTGCCTTCCTTTTTTCAGCACCACAAAGAAACTCGTCCCCTCGCCCGGCTTACTCTCATAATACACCTTCCCATTATGCTCTTCAACCATCTTCTTAACTAAATACAAGCCAATCCCAAATCCCGGCTTCAGCGGTACATCTTTTTCATTTACCTGGTAAAACTTATCAAATATCTTATCGCCTGAGCCAGCAGGTATGCCCTGCCCGCTGTCTGTTACTTCGCCAAGGATTGTATCAGCCGTTTCAGTTATTTTCACTGTCACCTTTCCACCCTTTGGTGTGTATTTTAAAGCATTGGAAAAAAGGTTATAGAAAACCGTCCCCAGCTTTTCTTTGTCAGCATACACTTCTATGTCATGATTTTCGCAATCGAAAGTATATTCAATTCCTTTTGATTTTGCCTGCTGTGCAAAATACAGGTATGTATCATGGCATAGCTGGTAAAAATTCAGCTTTGAAATATGCAGTTCACCTGTTTCACTTTCTGTTTTGCGGAACAGCAGCAGTTGGTCCACCAGGCTCATCAGCCGCCGGGCATTCCGGTAAACTAAGTTCAGTTCTTCTTTTTCCGGCTGCTCATTTTCTTTATGCAGCAGGTCTTTTACCGGGTTTATGATAAGGGTAAGAGGTGTACGAAACTCATGGGTGATGTTTGTAAAAAACGACTGCCGCTTCTCATTGATTTCTTTCTCCTTTTCTGCATTCAGTTCCGTCAGCTTTACTTTGTACTTCAGCTTCGTCTGTTGTGTTTTGTACCTGTAATAGGCATACAGCAATGAAACACCCAGCGTAAAATACAGCAGGTAGGCCCACCATGTGCGGTACCACGGGGGAAGTATTGTTATCTTCAGCACCAGCTCCTTTGCATTCCATTCGCCTTTACTGTTGGTGTTCTTTATGCGTAACGTATATGTTCCTTCCCGCACATTGTTATAACTGATGTTCCGGAAATTGCCGGAGTAGTTCCAGTCCTTATCCCATCCCTGTAAATAATAAGCGTATGAGATTTTGTCCGGAGATGTATATTCCAATGCAGAGAATTTGAAAGAAAGAAACGACTGGTCATAAGGAATCCGCAGGGCCGTCACACTGCCATCTTTTGTACTTAAGACATCTTTGGCAAACTGAAACACCGGTTTGTTATTAATGAGTATGTCTGTTAAATAAACCGGTGGCATATAATTACGTACTGAAATCCGGTGAGGATAAAACAGGTTAAACCCGTTAATACCTCCAAAAACCATCTGCCCCGATTTTAAGGCCAACGCTGCCCTGTAAGAAAACTGGTTGCTCTGCAATCCATCACTCTGATAAAAGTTAGAAAATTCTTCTTTCTTCGGGTCAAACCGGGATAACCCGTTCAATGTGCTAAGCCAGAGGCACCCGGTTGAATCTTCGAGAATATTCAGTACAGCATTATTACACAAACCATTCATTTCAGAATACCGCCCGGCAACGGCCCATTTATCAATATCAAAACGTATTAAGCCTCCTCCTTCAGTACCTAACCAAAGGTTGTGTCTTTTATCTTCATAGATGCTTCGTACCGGTTTGCCAATCTCGAAGTACTTACCACCATGCAGCAGTGTTTTATCTACCTGCAGCAACTGTGTGGATGTACCGGCCCACAAATTGCCCCGGCTGTCTTCAAACATTGCCATCAGCGTGTTGTACTCCTGGCTGAAAACCTGGAACCTGTTTGCTTCACGGTTAAACTTGTACAGCTTACCTCCATAAGTGGATGCCCACAGGTTCTTCATCCTGTCTTCAAGCAGCCACCACACCACTTTGTTTTCTGTTTTAGCAGAATCGTTAATACAGGCATAATGCTCAAATGTTCCGCTGGCCTTATTAAACCGGTTGATGCCGCCGCCAAATGTTGCAATCCAGGTATTACCATAAGAGTCCAGCTTGATATTGGCAACTGAGTTATGACTAAGTGAACTTGCCACTCCGTTTATGTGCTTATAATTCCGGAATGTATTGGTCTTGCGGTTCCATACGCTGAGCCCTTCGCCGTCAGTACCAATCAGCAGGTCGCCATCCCTGTCTTCACAAAAAGAATAAATAAAATTGCCGGGTAGTGAGTTCTCTGTAAACGGAATACGGGAAATTGTCTGAAACCTGTTCTTCTCTTCATCCACCACATTGCAGCCACCCCGCAATGTACCAATCCATATTCTAGATTCCCTGTCTGAAATAATTGAGTTCACACATTCACTCGACAGGTTATACTTACCCTCACCTGATGAAATATAACTGAAGGTTTTGCTTTGCGGGTCAAAAATGGAGACCCCTGCCCTCTCCGTTCCTATCCACACCCTCCCCTGCTTATCTAAGCATAAGCTGTTTATTAATGCAGCGCTTAGTTTTCCGGGAGTCTCGCCATACGATTCTGTTACTTTTCGGTCGGATAATGAATATTTAAACAGACCATCCTCTGCACCAATCCAGAAAGAACCTTTATTATCTGCCTGGAAAATATTACCCCTTTTTACTTCCCCGTTTACAATTTCTATACGGTTGGTTTTTACATCATACAGCCCAAGTCCTCTGTCTCGCAGCAGCAGCCACACTTTACTGTTATAAATGCAAACAGACCTGACACTATACCCGGTAACCCTTTGGCCATTTTCTGTCAAAGGCACCGGCCTGGCATACTTTTCACCTGCTTTAATAACCAGCAGGCCCAGCTCATCAGTGCCAAGAAATACATTGCCTTCATCATCTGAGTTTATGGTTTGTACGCCAAACTGCATTCTTTGTGGCCTGTCTCCCTGGTAAGGATAATACAACTCCGTCGAAAAACTGTTGGTAACACTGTTGTACATCGTCAACGCCTGACCGGTAGCCACCCACAGCCTGTTGAACTTATCTTCATGAATAGTATTGATATAATTGTGGGGAAGCGATGCGGAGTCAGTTAGTTTATTGGTAAAAATTTTAAACTCATTACCATCATACCTGTTCAGGCCATAATGCGTACCAAACCAGATAAACCCTTTTCTGTCCTGATATACACACCTCACCGAATTATTGGACAGGCCATTGGCAATACTTAACCGTATCAAAGGAGGATATTCTCCGGCTGCTGCATATAGGCCGGAGAAAAGGAAAATTAAAAAAGGAATTACCTTAATTCTGATATACCGCCACATCAAAAACACAAGTTCATATTTCTGTTTTCGTTACTATCATTTGCTAAAATAAGGCATCGGCAGCTAACTATTTATGAGAGGAGCCAACCCGGCAGGGCAAAAAAAGTCTGTCAAACTTCCCTGCGTTCTCAGCGTACCCTGCGTGAGCAATATTTCTCTGTGTATTTGTCTTCTTTGTGAAAAAATCTTTGTTCCCTTTGTGGTTAATAGCTTGCCACGAATGACACGAAATTTCACGAAAGATTCCGCTGAAGCGGAACGTAGGTTGTCCACTGATGAACGCAGATAAACACAGATATCTCTGTGGACTCAGCGTACCCTGCGTGAGTTGTATTTCTCTATGTACTTGTGTTCTTTGTGAAAAACCTTTGTTGCCCTTTGTGGTTAAAAATCTGTGGTTAACTCACATATCAGTCTTTCCATACTACCACACCTGCCGGTTGTATTGTCCTGCTTCCAATAAGGACTTTTGCAGAAGCCGGTATAGAAACAGTATAAGGATTATCAGAATAGTTCACTCCAATCCAGAAACCATCCCGCCAGTCAACCACCACTCCATCAGGATAACGGGCTGTTGTAATGCCTGACTCATTATAAACCCTGCTCACCACGGCTTTTTCTAATGCACCATCATCTGTATCCGGGCCAACAAACGTAACCGTTCCTTTGCCAAGCTTGCGTGAAATAACCGCCGCCTTTCCCTGGTAAAACTGGTTGGTATAAGTGGCCCAGACATTTGTTCCTTTCTCCGACTCCAGGATATCTGCCCAGTTATTCCACGAAAAAGAAGTGGTGGTCATCTTAATGGTTCCCTGCACATCTTCAGGCAGCAAATCGTACATAGAAACTCTTGCTCCGATTAAATCGTAAACAGGTTCTGCCCAGTTCATATCCCACAGTTTTCCATTACGGTCTTTTTGTCCGGTGCGGCTGGTTAAAATCAGGTGCCCTCCGTTTATTACATATTCCTTCCAGCGGTTAATTAATTTCTCATCAAGCAACTGGTAAGCAGGCGCAATAAGCAGCGGATACGCTGAAAAATCTTTCTGCTCAGTAATAATATCAACCGGTGCCCCTGCCTGTTTCAGTGCATTGTAATAACGTTTCAGGTGCGACATATAATTCCACTGGTTGGTTTGAGGCTGGTTGTCCATCTCCCAGCGGTTATCGGGGCTGTACAAAATAGCGGCCTGTCTGCGCTGGTAATACGAAGGGGCAACGGCAGCCGCATCAAAATGTGCCCTTAATTGTTTTATCTCCTTAATCACATTGGCATATTCAATACCGCTGGTGCTTACCGTTTTCTTATCGGCATTTAATATGGCATAGTGGTATTGTTCGCCTCCCGTAACCGGACGATCAAACCTGTAATTACAAACAAACTTATTGCCACCGGCAAAAGCATGCCATATCCACATACGCACAGCACCCGGCAATGGCTGCGGGTTGAACCTTCCCCAGTTTACCTGCCCCGGCTGCAGTTCCATAACGCCTGTCACTCCGTTAAACGAACGGAACAGGTCATTGGCAAAACCAATACTTGCCGGAGACCCCATCCGGAAACCTTGTTTACCCACTCCTTTGTCGTAACCCGCAACAAGGTATTTGGTATAGGTAAGAAAATCAAGGCCATCAATTTTTGCAGGGTCAACATCCGCATGTTCAGGCATCAGGTTGGTGGTTATCCATTGCCCGGATGAAATATGCCTGCGGAGGGTTTTATATTGAAGCGTCAGAAAATCATTGGCCTCTTCTGCCGAAAAACGTTTGAAGTCCAGCACAGCATGTGGCGATGGTTGTGCAATCAGTTCCTTCTGGTTAGGAATCCTGATCTGGTCAAAATCCTTATAAAGAATACTCCAGAAAGCAGTACCCCATGTTGCATTCAGCGCATCAATGGTTTTGTACTTTGCGCTGAGCCATGTTCTGAAGCGTTGCTGTGCCGCTTCGCTGTAATCATACTGACCATAATGGGATGGCTCATTATCTAATTGCCAGCCCCAGATGCGTTTGTCATTCGCATAATGCCTGCCAATGGCTTCCACCATTTTTTCAACATACACCCTGTAAACCTTGCTCGACCATGAAATCTGCTGTCTCGAGCCATGCTGCATGGTCCTTCCCTCATCGTTCACCATCAGTATCTCCGGGTGTTTTTGCGCCAGCCATGCCGGAGGTGTGGGTGTGGAAGTACACATGATTACTTTTATTCCGTTCTGGTATGCCAGTTCAACAGCTTCGTCTAACCAGGTAAAATCAAACTTGCCTTCTTCCGGCTCAATAAAAGCCCAGGCAAACTCGCCATAGTGTGTAAACTCGAACCCAAGCTCTGCCATCTTTTTTATATCGCCGGCCCACTGCTCTTTTGGCCAGTGTTCGGGATAATAATACGTACCGATGGTCATCAAATCGGCTTTGGAAAAATAGGTCTGGGGATTGGGCACCTGCAGGTATGCTTTGCCTGCAACAAGCAAAAAGAGGCAAACGAAAAACTGTTTCATATACTTGAAAATATAGTTGAAAGAGGGTGTAAGGTAGCTATTTATGATTTCGGTGTCATGCTGGACTTGCCTGCCCCGGTTCTGTCTCCACGAACCGGCATTGGGAAAGGCGTTCGAAAGGGTTACAGCCTTATGCAATATTGTTCATAACCAATATTCTGTGGCAGTCAGTCAATCTTTATCTTTGAGGTTTAATCCCTCATTATGTTTAAAATTGGAGTTATCGGCACAGGCCACCTTGGAAAGTTTCACCTGAATAACTGGAAAGAAATTCCTGATACAGAGATTGTTGGCTTTTACGATCCGAATGATGATACAGCCAAAGAAGTATCGGAAAAATACCAGTTGCCCAGGTTCCTGGATGGAGATGCACTGATTGAAGCATGTGATGCGGTGGATATTGTCGCTCCCACCAATCATCACTACGAATGGTGTGAAAAAGCGATTAAAAAAGGAAAGCATGTCTTTGTGGAAAAACCATTAGCCAACACTATGTCCGAAGCAAGGGAACTGGTGAAACTGGCGGCTGAGTCAGGCGTGAAATTCCAGGTAGGGCATGTTGAGCGGTTCAATCCCGCATTTCTTTCACTGAAGAATATTCCGCTTAACCCGATGTTTATCGAAGTGCACCGTCTTGCACAGTTTAATCCAAGAGGCACTGAGGTTAGTGTTATTCTTGACCTGATGATCCATGATATTGACATCATATTGAGCATCGTAAAAAGTGATGTAAAGAATATTTCTGCAAGCGGTGTGGATGTGATGACCGAAACACCCGATATAGCAAACGTCCGCATCGAGTTTCATAACGGGTGTGTTGCTAACCTGACGAGCAGCCGTATATCTATGAAGAAAATGAGAAAAATGCGGTTGTTCCAGAAAGACGCATACATAGGAATTGATTTTCTTAATAAAAAGACAGAAATAATAAAACTGAAAGAACCAGGCGATTCAAATGTTTTTGCCTTTGATATAGAAACCAATTCAGGCAAAAAAACTATTGCCATTGCCAACCCTCTGGTTCCTGAAGTGAATGCAATTAAAGAAGAACTGTCAGAATTCAAAAACGCTGTTATTAATAATTCTAAAACCGTTGTATCTGAATTAGACGGGCTGATGGCAATGGACGTAGCACATCAGATACTTGAAAAAATAAACAGTAACAGGCTGGCAAAATAATGATGCAGCAAAAGAAAATATCGATCGTATGGTATGCTGTTGCCGATTTCATTACTGCATCGCTTGCCTGGGCTTGTTTTTTCTTTCTGCGGAAATGGCTGCTGAGGGCAGAACTCATTGATAACGGAACCCTTCAGGTTGACAGAAATTTTTGGCTGGGTATTTTCTTAGTACCTGCCGGCTGGCTGATTTTATATACATTGGTAGGCGCTTACCGGCACCTGTATAAGAAGTCCCGGCTCTTTGAATTTACCAATACATTCATCTGCACAGTCATTGGATCAGTCGTTTTATTTTTCAGTGTAATGCTCAATGATGTCCACGATGAAAACTTCTCCTATTACTACATAGCTTTTTTCTCTTTGGTCGCCATTCATCTCATCCTTACATTTTCTGCCAGGCTGGTTATACTTAATAAGATTAAGAAACAATTACTAAACGGAACTGTAAGGTTTAATACCTTAATGGTGGGCAGCCACGAAAGTGCCCTCCGCATCCTGAAAGAAACACAGAAACATCTTCTCGACGGCGGCTACCACTATACCGGGTTTATTTCAACTGACGATAATGGGATACACGGTCTGTCAAAATCGCTACCAAAGCTTGGTGTTATCAGCCAATTGGAAGAAATCATTGACAGGCATGAAATAAAACTGGTGGTGCTGGCATTGGAGAAATCAGAACAGCGATTGCTGGAAGATACAGTAAACAGGCTCAGTGAGAAAGATGTTGAAATCAAGATTCAGCCCGACACCTTAGATATTCTTTCCGGGTCTGTCAAAACCAGTAATATACTCGGAGCCGCCCTGATTGATCTGCAAACCGGTCTGATGCCCGAGTGGCAGCAAAACATAAAACGCCTTATTGACATCCTCTTTTCAGCAACAGGGTTACTCCTGCTGTCACCAATATTGGTGTACATTGCTATAAGGGTTAAGTTCTCGTCCGCGGGACCCGTATTTTTTTCGCAGGAAAGAATTGGCTATAAAGGAAAATCTTTCAGAATGTTCAAATTCCGGTCAATGTTTATTGATGCCGAAAAAGACGGACCTGCCCTTTCTTCAGTAAATGATACCCGGATAACCAAATGGGGCAAAGTTATGCGCAAATGGAGGCTGGATGAACTGCCGCAATTATGGAATATATTACTCGGGGAGATGAGCCTTGTTGGCCCCCGGCCTGAAAGGCGCTACTATATTGACCAGATTGTAGCCCGTTATCCTTTCTATAAATATCTTCTTAAAGTAAAGCCCGGGCTTACCAGTTGGGGAATGGTCCAGTATGGGTATGCAGAAAATGTGGAGCAGATGATTGAAAGAAGCAAATTTGATTTACTTTACATTGAGAATATATCCCTTGGTCTTGATTTTAAAATTATGATGCATACACTGCGGATAATTTTAAAAGGGAAAGGGAAATAACTCAGTTCATCACCTGTTCTAAACCATAACCACTTGAAGAAATTCATTCTGTTCATTTTTGTAAGCAGCTTGGTTACATTCACTGTTGCCCAGCAAAACTACTGGCAGCAACAGGTTAACCACAACATTGAGGTTACATTGAATGACTACGAACATTCTCTTGATGGTTTTGAAAAAATCGAATACATAAATAATTCGCCGGATACCCTGCATTTCATCTGGTTTCATATTTGGCCAAATGCCTACAAGAATGACAGAACCGCCTTTTCTGAGCATATGCTTCAAAATGGCAAAACCGGGTTTTACTTCTCTTCAAAAGAAGACAAGGGCTACATTAACCGTCTTAACTTTAAGGTCAATAACATAACTGCACAGACAGAAGACCACCCTGAGCATATTGATATAATAAAAGTCATTTTACCTGCCCCTCTCCCTCCCAATCAAAGTATCAATATTACAACTTCATTTCACGTTAAGCTTCCTTACAACTTTTCCCGTGGCGGACATAATGGCCAAAGCTACCAGGCAACTCAATGGTATCCGAAACCTGCGGTATATGATAAGAATGGCTGGAACACCATGCCTTATCTCGACCAGGGAGAATTCTACAGTGAATTCGGAACATATAAAGTAAACATTACTGTGCCTGCCAACTATGTTGTAGCTGCAACAGGCGAACTGCAAAATGCAGAAGAAAAAGACTGGCTGAAATCAAGAAGTAACTTTTCATGGACACCTGTAACACAAAAAGAAAAAACTGTTTATGGGCAGGTAAAAAAAATCAGGCAGGAGTTTCCGGAATCTTCAAAAGAAGCAAAGACTGTTACTTTCATTCAGGAAAACATACATGATTTTGCCTGGTTTGCAGACAAACGGTTTATTGTAAAACAAGACACCGTTACTTTGTCATCGGGGAAAAAAGTAAATGCGTTTGCCTATTACACAAAAGCAGATAGCAAAGCATGGCAAAACGCTTTACAGGCATGCAAAGATGCAGTGCTGCATTATTCTGCACAAGTTGGTGAATACCCATATAATACTGTAAGTGTGGTGGAAGGACCAGAGAGTTTTGGTGGCGGAATGGAATACCCAACCATCACTGTCATTTCACCAATGCAAAACAGCAAAGCTCTTGACAACACCATTGCACATGAAGTGGGTCACAACTGGTTTTATGGCATCCTTGGATCAAATGAAAGGCTGCACCCCTGGATGGACGAAGGAATAAATTCTTTCTATGACACGAAGTATGACTCCATAAAATACAATAGCCAGGATAATATCTTAGAAAGACTTTTATTTGAAAGAACAGCAAAAGTCAAAACAGATCAGCCAATAGCAACCCCCGCTGCTGATTTTTCTTATCAAAACTATTTCCTCACTGCTTATTACAAAACGGTAGAATGGATGCGGTACGTAGAATCTTACCTGGGAACTGAAGTATTTAATAAAGCCATGCAGTCTTATTACAGGCAATGGCAATTTAAGCATCCGCAACCTGAAGACTTTAAGAGGACAATAGAAACAACATCTGGCAAAAACCTTGACTCTGTTTTTGCTTTATTAAAAGCAAAAGGAAGCTTGCCAGCATTACAAAGATCCGGTCTGAAGTTCGCCACTCCCTTTCTTCCAAAAACCATTACCGCTCAGTTTAAGCAACCTTCTAAGCATCTCATTTGGGCAGCCCCGGCTGTTGGTTCAAATATCTATGATAAATTCATGGCAGGAATTGCAGTATCAAACATTAAAATTGTGCCGTCAGCTTTTCAATTCCTCTTTGTTCCCATGTATGCAACAGGCTCAAAAAAGTTGACCGGCATGGGAAATGCATCTATTTCTTTTTTTCCTGACAACCTTGCCCGAAAAATAGAATTCGGAGTTGGTGCAAGTACTTTCTCCTATGACAGATTTCAGGACGACTTTGGTACAAATCATATTAACACTTATACCAAAATTGTTCCTAAAGCAAGAATAACTTTTAAAGAGAAAAGTCCAAGAAGCACCCGCAACAGGTATATTCAATTCAAGTCGTTTTTATTTACTGAAGACGAATTCAGGTTTTTTGCCGACACAATTGTTACTGGCACAGATACAGCCACCGGAATAAGGGCTGTAAGTGTGAGAGACAACAGGACACTTCAGCAGCTGAAGTTTGTAATAGAAAATAACAGGGCACTCTACCCTTTCCGCGGAGAATTGAACATTGAAAATGGAAAGGACTTTGTAAGAGCCGCTCTTACCGGTAACTGGTTTTTCAATTATCCAAAAGGCGGCGGACTTAAAGTAAGATTATTTGCAGGAAAGTTTTTCTATACTGCCTCAAAAACAATTTCAAAACAATTTGCCACCGATCGTTATCATCTGAATATGACAGGCGCCAACGGCTATGAGGATTATACTTACAGTGATTATTTTGTTGGCAGAAGTGAGTTTGAAGGCATAGCAAGTCAGCAAATTATGGAACGGGATGGCGCATTTAAAGTAAGAACAGATCTTCTTGCCAGTAAGATTGGCAGAACTGATAACTGGCTGATGTCGGTCAATTTCAGTACAAGTATTCCGAAAGCAATAAACCCGTTAACCATACTCCCGGTCAACATTCCGTTGCGCCTGTTTCTCGACATTGGAACTTATAGCGAAGCATGGGAGAAAAATGCAGAAACAGACAGGTTTTTATTTGATGCCGGGCTGCACCTGCCGCTGTTAAAAGAAACAGTAAATATTTATTTGCCCTTAATCTACAGCCGTGTTTATAAGGACTATATACAATCAACCATTACAAAAAAAGGACGTCTATGGAAAACCGTCTCGTTCTCAATTGACATTTCAAACCTAAGTCAGCAAAAAATATTATCCGGGATATCATATTAATGCCTGAAAAAAAATCAATACAATACATAGTCCACAAAGACATTGACCTGGCCAAATGGGATGCCTGCATCAGTCAGTCATCAAATGGTTTGGTGTATGCCTGCTCGTATTACCTGGAAACCATGGCTGCAAATTGGGATGCACTGATATTAAACGATTATGAGGCTGTAATGCCACTTACATGGAATAAAAAATTCGGAGTTTACTATTTGTACCAGCCTTTTATTACCGCACAGCTTGGATTATTTGGGAATAATATTAATGCGGAATTACTGGATGCCTTTCTTAAAGCAATACCCGGAAAATTCAGATACTGGGACATCTATCTTAACCATGATAACATTTTTGAAAGCAGCGAATTCTCGTTATATCTCCGCAGCAATTACATTTTGAACCTCAATCGGCCATATAAAGAAATCTGTCAGGGCTACAGGGAAAACATCAGGAGAAATATTAAGAAGGCTGAGAATACAGGTTGTAAAGTAATAAAAGCATTCAATGTGGAGCAGGTAATTGAACTTGCAGTGATGCAGATGAGAGAATACGATAAAAAGTCGATTAACAATACGGAGCGTTTCAGAAAGCTGTATAGCATTTTAAGCAGTAAAAATATGGCAGCCACTTACGGCATCAGTTTAAATAACCAATTGCTGGCATCAGCTGTTTTCTTCTTTTCGCATAACAGGGCTTATTATATCCTCGTTGGCAATCATCCCAACGGAAAAACATTAGGCGCATCACATGCACTGATTGATGCCTTTATTAAAGACAATGCAGGTCAGGATATGCTTCTTGATTTTGAAGGCTCAGACATACGCAACCTGGCTTTCTTTTATGAGAGTTTTGGAGCTGTTAAGGAAAAGTTCACCGGAATAAAAAACAACAAGCTTCCCTTTTATTTGAAATGGCTGAAGCAATAGTTTTACGCCTCCGTTGCTTCTTCCAGCAGTTGTTCTGCTAATAACAAATCGACAGGACAGGTAATTTTAATATTTCTTTCTTCTCCTTCCACTAATGAAACTTTCATACCATAGGCTTCAACAACTGTAGCTTCATCGGTAAATTTATCTTTATAATCAATCTGGAATGCTGGTATAAGTATCTTGCTATGAAAAGTTTGTGGCGTTTGGACAAGCATTACCTTATTCCTGTCAAAAGCCTCATTACCTTCATCCGTAAGTAACCTGATACTATCTTTCGATGTAATGGCAGGAATAGCCGTACCAGTTGAAAGTGCCTGATTGAAACACCGCTCAATAAGGCCCTGGCTTAATAAACACCTGACTCCGTCATGCACAAATATTATGGCATCCTCTTCTTCAACCAGGGAAAGACCGTTCTTGACAGATTGGAAACGGGTGTCACCGCCTGCTGTTATCTGAACCCGGTTCTTATCAAACCATGCATCAATAATTTCCTGGCCCATATCAGTATAATCTGCTGGCAACACAAGTATCACCTGCATGTCGGAATAAGAATCAAGAAAAGCTTTAAGTGTATAGTATAAGAGAGGTTTGCCCTTAAGCATCATGAATTGCTTTGGCAGATTTCCACCCATTCGTATTCCTGATCCTCCGGCAACTATTACAGCATATTTTTTCATAAGAATTCCTTGTTGTGCAAATATGAAAAATATTTCTGCAGATAAGCCTGACTCAGATAAACTATCTGAAATTAATTTGAAGCGTTACCCCCAATAAGAGATTTGCACTCATTCAGCAGTTTGGCTTTATCAATAGCCGCCGTACCTACTTCTTCACATACAAGGCCTCCTGCAATATTGGCCACTTCAGCTGCAAGGTTCATATCCTTTGAAGCAGCAAAGACTAGTGAAGCTGTGGCAATTACAGTATCTCCGGCGCCAGAAACATCAGCGATATTCCTGACATGAGAAGGAATTATTGTTCCGGTATTCCCTTCCTGAAAAAAAACTCCCTTCTCTGAGAGGGTAATAAATGAAAAACGATGATTCAGATGGCTGTTCAGTTCTTTATGAATCTGTTGTAAAGAAGCTAAAGAAACATCATCGGGTAAAAGATTCAGTGCATCTTTAACCTCTTTCATATTGGGCTTGAAAATATCTGTGTTCTTGTAGGCAAAGAAATTTTTCCGTTTAGGATCGACTGTTGTAATAATTCTATTTTGCCTGCATAAATCAATTGCTTCTGTTATCACACCTTCAGTAAGCACCCCTTTATTATAATCTTCAAAAACAATTACGTCTGGTTTTTCCGTCTGAATGAAACTTTTCAATCGTTCAATTAATAACCGTTGCTGTGATGGATCTAGGTCATTTGTTATCTCTGTATCAAGCCGCATCATCTGCTGATTTCTGCTGATTACACGGGTCTTCTTTGTAGTAATCCTTCCGGGAACTTTAAGCAGATATTGTGCATTTATTTTTTGTTGGATAAATAACTGCTCGAGCAACACAGCCTCATTGTCATCGCCTGTAACAGACAGAATAGCAACCTGGGCTCCCAATGATTTTGCATTGATAGCAACATTTCCTGCTCCGCCAATCCGGTACTCTGTTTTCTCAACAGTAACAACAGGAACAGGTGCTTCCGGCGAAATACGTTCCACTTTACCCCACATATATGTATCAAGCATCACGTCACCAATCACACCAATTTTAATGGAATTAAATGAAATGAATAATTTGTCAAAATCTGTCATACCCAAAAATAAATGATAATTTCATTAAAAGAAAAATCCTCCCTGACGGGAGGACTCAAGATTATTAACTTCTATTTCTTTTCATTTTTGTGTGTCTCGTTCAGACCTTTTACCACTTCCTTTGTAATATTATAAGTTGTATCACGATAATAAAACAAACCGGGATCATCAGAAAGTACAAATGTGTATCCCCTGTTTTTATTAAATTCTTTTATGAAGTCTTCGATTTTCTTTTTTATATCGTTTTGTCTGCGGGCCTTGAAGTCCATATAGTCCTGCTCCTTTCTTGACCTCATTGAATTAATATCATCTTCCATCTTTTTAAGCTCCTGTGCTGCACCCTGAGCCTGCTCGGGAGTCAATTTACCTTCTTTGTCAAGGTTCTGATAGTAATTATATTTTTCCTGCAGGTTTTTAGTAGCTCCGGCAACACTTGTTTCAATATCAGTTTCCATCCTCGTTAAATCGGCTTTAAGGTTCTTTACCAGCACAAAACCGGTAGCCACGGAGTCCATCTCGAAATAAGCAATTTTTACAGGTCTGCCCACAGAAAGCGAATCACTGGTCGCAGCCTTTGCAACCCGTTTGCTGTTCTTTCCGCCAAACTGGTTAAAAAGCAAATAGCCTGCAATCAGCGTTAGCACAACATTCCAAATAATCAAGCCGTTTTTCATCAATCAGTTTTTTCAAAATTAAGTAACTAATATCCGCACTTAGCAAATCCAGTTTTCATTTAGGAAAGGCTTAACAGTGTATCAAAACTGCCATAAGATAAAAAAGGAGCAGGTTACCCCTTACTCCTTATTTATTAATGTTTGCATAACTAATTATTCCTCATCATCAAAACTCATCGCTTCTCTTGTAGTCTGAAGCAGTTCGTATTCTTCCTTGCTTCCCACAATCATGCTTTCAAATTCCCTGAGACCTGTACCGGCAGGTATCGGATGACCGGTAATTACGTTCTCCTTCAGGCCGAGCATTTCATCAGTCTTTCCGTTAATAGCTGCTGATGATAACACCTTGGTTGTTTCCTGGAATGATGCGGCGGAAATCCAGCTTTGCACACCTAATGATGCTTTGGTAATACCCAGCAATGTTGGGTGGGAAGTCGCAGGTTTTGCATCACGGTATTCAACTATCTTCTTATCGTTCCTGCGAAGGATTGAATTCTCTTCCCTCACCTCACGAAGTGAAACAATCTGTCCGGCACGCAACCTGGTGCTGTCGCCAATATCTGTTACCACTTTCTTGTCAAAGATTTCATCATTCTCCCTGATGAACTCAAACTTATCTACAAGGTCATCCTCGAGGAAGATTGTATCACCCGGGTCAACAATATTAACCTTACGCATCATCTGGCGAACGATAACTTCAATGTGTTTATCGTTGATTTTTACACCCTGCAAACGATATACTTCCTGAATTTCATTCACCACATATTCCTGTACTGCAAAAGGACCTTTAATTGCCAGGATGTCAACAGGAGCTATCTGACCGTCGCTCAAAGAAGCTCCGGCCTTTACAAAGTCGCCGTCCTGTGCCAGAATCTGCCTTGTTAGCGGTACCAGGTATTTTTTCTGTACACCATCTTTAGCCTCAATGATGATTTCACGGTTACCTCTCTTGATGGCGCCCATAGTTACCACACCATCAATTTCAGATACAATTGCGGGGTTACTTGGGTTCCTTGCTTCAAACAGTTCTGTTACACGGGGAAGACCTCCGGTGATATCCCTCAGTTTTCCGAGGACCCTTGGAATCTTCACAATTACCTGGCCGGCTTTTACATCATCACCTTCTTCGATGATGATATGGCTTCCGGTTGGAAGGTTATATGATTTTTTATCTTTTCCTTCAACGATTAATGATGGAATCTTTGTTTTATCCCTTGTCTCAATAACCACTTTCTCACGGTGACCAGTTTGCTCATCAGCCTCTTCACGGAATGTTACACCGTCAATTACATTTTCAAACTTCACAGTACCGTTAATTTCCGCTACGATTACGTTATTGAATGGGTCCCATGTACAAAGTATATCACCTTTGCTCACCTTCTGCCCATCTTTCACCATCAAAGTAGCACCATAAGGGATATTGTTTGTAATCAAAAGCCTGTCGTTCTTGGTATCAATGATACGCACTTCACCGGTACGGCCAATTACAACTTGTGATTTCTCACCTTCGTTATTTTCGACAGTAACAGTACGCAATCCGTCAAACTGGATGGTTCCCTCAAACTTAGCCATCAAAGTAGATTCAACAGATGCAGAACCAGCCACACCACCAACGTGGAATGTACGGAGGGTAAGCTGTGTACCCGGCTCACCGATTGACTGAGCAGCAATAATACCTACTGCATCACCATTCTGGGCTATCGCACCTGAAGCAAGATTCTTACCATAACATTTCACACACACACCTCTTTTACTTTCGCAGGTAAGCACTGAACGGATTTCAACTGTTTCGATACCGGCATCTTCAATTCTTTTAGACAACTCTGCTGTTATTTCTTCTCCAACTGAAACTATTAACTGGTCAGTAACCGGATCATATACATCATGCAATGAAGTACGGCCAGCAATCCTGTCGCTCAATGGTTCAATTATGTCTTCGTTATCTTTTAAAGCAGATGTAGCGATGCCACGAAGCGTCCCACAATCCTCTTCGGTAATTACAACATCCTGTGACACATCCACCAGACGACGGGTCAGGTAACCGGCATCGGCAGTTTTAAGGGCTGTATCGGCAAGACCTTTACGGGCACCGTGGGTGGAGATGAAGTAATCCAATACGTTCAATCCGCCTTTAAAGTTGGAAAGGATTGGATTCTCAATGATTTCACTTCCCGTAGAGCCAGATTTTCTTGGCTTGGCCATCAACCCCCTGATACCAGCAAGCTGCTTAATCTGCTGCTTGGAACCCCTTGCGCCTGAATCAAGCATCATATACACAGAGTTGAAACCCTGCTTATCGCTGCTCAGTTCACGGATCAATGTTTCAGTAATCCTTGTATCCACACGGCTCCAGATGTCAACAATCTGGTTATAACGTTCGTTGTTGGTAATAAGACCCATGTTGTAGCTGTCCCATACCTCATCTACTTCCACTTTTGCATTATCCAGCATTTCCTGCTTAACATCAGGAATAATGAGGTCATTAATACTGAAGGACAATCCACCCTGGAAGGCAGTACGGAAGCCTAACTGCTTAATATCATCAAGGAACTTCGCTGTTTTGGGAACATTGGTAATCTTAATAATGTCACCAATGATCTCACGAAGGTTTTTCTTGGTGAGAAGTGCATTTACAAAACCAACCTCGGCAGGTACAAACTGATTGAATATAACCCGGCCAACAGTTGTTTCTATTAATTTATGTTCCAGTAATCCATCAGCATTACGGATATTGGTTTTCACTTTTATCCATGCATGCAGGTCAACTACTTTTTCATTGTATGCAATGATAACTTCTTCGCTTGAATAGAAAATTTTTCCTTCACCACGAACAGTTTCAGTATCGGTATTTCTCTTTCCTTTTGTAATATAATACAGACCTAACACCATGTCCTGCGAAGGCAGGGTGATTGGTGTGCCATTCTGCGGGTTCAGGATATTGTGCGACGCCAGCATCAGCAATTGGGCTTCCAGGATAGCTGCATGGCTTAAAGGCACATGCACCGCCATCTGGTCACCATCAAAGTCTGCGTTGAACGCTGTTGTTACTAATGGGTGCAGTTGTATCGCTTTTCCCTCAATCAACTTGGGCTGGAAAGCCTGGATTGAAAGACGGTGCAGTGTTGGGGCACGGTTAAGCATTACAGGGTGACCCTTCAAAATATTTTCGAGAATATCCCAAACAACAGCTTCTTTCTTATCAACTAATTTTCTTGCACTCTTTACTGTTTTTACAATACCCCTTTCAATCAGTTTGCGGATGATAAACGGCTTGAATAATTCAGCGGCCATATCTTTTGGTAATCCACACTCATGCAGTTTCAGTTCCGGGCCTACGACGATAACCGAACGGCCGGAGTAGTCAACCCTTTTACCCAACAGGTTTTGACGGAAACGTCCCTGCTTGCCTTTCAATACATCGCTCAGCGATTTTAATGCCCTTCCGCCTTCTGCTTTAACCGCATTTGATTTACGGCTGTTGTCAAACAGTGAGTCAACCGCTTCCTGCAGCATCCTTTTTTCATTACGAAGGATTACCTCGGGTGCTTTAATCTCTAACAACCTTTTCAAACGATTGTTACGGATAATAACACGGCGATACAGATCATTCAAATCAGATGAAGCAAAACGTCCACCATCCAGCGGAACTAACGGACGCAGTTCTGGCGGAATAACCGGAATATATTGCATTACCATCCACTCAGGACGGTTAGAAATTCTTGTATTGGCATCACGGAAAGCTTCTACAACACTCAGCCTCTTCAACGCATCAGCTTTACGCTGCTGAGAAGTTTCTGTAGCGGCAGCATTGCGCAAGTCGAACGATAACTGGTCAAGGTCAATTCTTGCTAACAAATCATGTACTGCTTCGGCACCCATTTTTGCGATGAACTTGTTCGGGTCATCATCAGGCAGGTACTGGTTATCCTTCGGTAATGCATCCAGAATATCAAGGTATTCCTCTTCTGTAAGCAGATCACCAAAGTTTTGTCCTTTGTCTGCACGGATACCTGATTGTATGACAACAAACCTTTCGTAGTAAACGATTGTTTCTAATTTCTTAGAACTTACTCCCAGCAGGTAGCCAATCTTATTAGGCAGAGATTTGAAATACCAGATATGGACAACCGGAACCACCAGTTTAATGTGTCCCATTCTTTCACGGCGAACTTTCTTTTCAGTTACTTCCACACCACAGCGGTCGCAAACGATTCCTTTATAACGGATACGTTTGTATTTACCGCAGGCACATTCGTAATCTTTTACAGGCCCGAAAATTCTTTCGCAAAACAAACCATCCCTCTCAGGCTTGTATGTACGATAGTTGATTGTTTCAGGCTTCAAAATCTCACCATAGCTCCTCTCCAGAATAGTATCTGGCGATGCCAGGCCGATAGTGATTTGCGAAAAAGACGCTTTTGGACGATTTTCTTTTCTGATTGCCATGTTTTATTTAGCTTTTAGCTGATAGCATTGAGCTTTAACTCTCTGCTAATTTTTTAAAATATCTTTCCACTTGAAGAGCTTACAGCTTAATTGGCGGCAGCTCATAGCTTTTCTTATTCAAATTTCAGGTCTAACCCCAATCCTCTTAATTCATGCACCAATACATTGAATGACTCAGGCACACCGGCTCTTGGTACATTCTCTCCTTTAACAATGGATTCATAAGTCTTGGCACGGCCAATGATATCATCAGACTTAATAGTCAGCAATTCCTGCAGAATGTTTGACGCTCCGTATGCTTCAAGTGCCCAAACTTCCATCTCACCGAAACGCTGACCACCAAACTGTGCTTTACCACCTAAAGGCTGTTGCGTAATTAAGCTGTATGGTCCAATCGAACGGGCATGCATCTTATCATCAACCATATGGTGCAGTTTGATAACATAGATAATACCGACTGTAGCCTTCTGGTGGAATCTTTCTCCGGTTTCTCCATCATACAGATGGGTGTGACCGTACATTGGAATGCCAGCCTGTTCACAGTATTTGCCGATTTCATCCACACTGGCGCCATCAAAAATTGGGGTGGCAAAACGCAACCCAAGTTTCTCTCCAGTCCAGCCAAGGATGGTTTCATAAATCTGTCCCAGGTTCATACGGCTTGGTACACCAAGCGGGTTAAGTACTATATCAACCGGAGTTCCATCTTCGAGGAACGGCATATCTTCCTGGCGAACTATTTTGGCAACGATACCTTTGTTACCGTGGCGACCCGCCATCTTATCTCCTACTTTCAGCTTACGCTTAACAGCGAGATATACCTTGGCAAGTTTTAGTACACCGGCAGGCAATTCATCACCAATACTAATGTTGAATTTTTCTCGCTTATAACGGCCCAGTTCTTCGTTGAACTTGATATTGTAATTGTGCAGAAGTGTATTGATCTGGTCATCAACTTTTGCATCGCCTGACCAACCAAGCGGATTAATATTTGCAAAGTCAAGGCCACGCAGGTTCTTTTCAGTAAACCTTGCTCCTTTACCAATCTGCACTTCACCAAAATTGTTGCTTACTCCGGCAGAAGTATGGTCTTTAAGAAGAGTTGAAAGCTTTTCAATCAGTACTTCCATCAAATCATTCTCGTTTGTCTCATGGATTTTCTCCAGCCTTTCCATAGCAGCCTTCTCTCTTACTTTGGCATTCTTGTCTTTTTTTGCCCTCTGGAACAGCTTCTTGCCAATTACAACACCTTCTACTCCGTTTGGAGCTTTCAATGAGGCGTCTTTAGCATCGCCGGCTTTATCACCGAAGATGGCACGGAGAAGTTTCTCTTCTGGGGTAGGATCACTTTCACCTTTTGGAGTAATCTTACCAATGAGGATGTCCCCTTCTTTTACCTGTGCGCCAATTCTGATAATACCATTTTCATCGAGGTCTTTAGTAGCCTCTTCAGAAACGTTTGGAATATCCGGAGTCAGCTCTTCTTCTCCAAGTTTTGTATCACGGACCTCCAGTTCGTATTCAGAAATATGTACAGAAGTAAACAAGTCTTCCTTAACAACCCTTTCGCTGATAACAATGGCATCCTCAAAGTTGTAACCTTTCCATGGCATGAATGCCACTTTCAGGTTTTTACCAAGAGCCAGCTCACCATTCTGCGTAGCATAACCTTCTGTTAAGAAATCACCCTTCTTAACTTTCTGGCCTTTCTTAACGGCAGGCTTCAGGTTAATACAGGTTTCCTGATTAGTCTTGATGAATTTTGTAAGCCTGTAAACACGGAGATCATCTTCAAAACTTACTAATTTTTCATCTGCATCCCTGTCGTAACGAACATGTATCTCATTTGCATCAACAAACTCAACCACACCAGTTCCGTCAGCATGGATTTGAATCCTTGCATCACGGGCAGCCTTACCTTCCAGACCTGTACCAACGATAGGTACATCTGGACGAAGCAGCGGCACTGCCTGACGTTGCATGTTTGAACCCATCAGGGCACGGTTAGCATCGTCATGCTCAAGGAAAGGAATCAACGAAGCACTCAAACCAACAATCTGGTTCGGGGCTACGTCCATAAACTCAACTTCACCTTTATCAAGAATCGGGAAGTCGCCAGTCTGGCGGCTTACAATTTTCTCTTCTGCAAACTCTCCTTTCTCGTTCAATGCAGAGTTGGCCTGTGCAATTTTTGCCAGGTCTTCTTCCTCAGCACTCAGGAAAGAAAGTTTTTTCATATCCACCTTTCCATTGTCAACCTTGCGGTAAGGAGTTTCGATAAAGCCCATGTCGTTAATCTTTGCATGTACGCAAAGAGTAGAAATAAGACCAATGTTCGGGCCTTCAGGAGTTTCGATTGTACACAAACGGCCATAGTGTGAGTAGTGTACGTCACGCACCTCGAAACCTGCTCTTTCACGGCTTAAACCACCGGGTCCGAGAGCTGAGATACGACGTTTGTGCGTAATTTCTGAAAGTGGGTTTGTCTGATCAAGGAACTGGCTGAGCTGTGATGTCCCGAAGAAGGAGTTAATCACAGATGATAGTGTTCTTGCGTTGATAAGGTCAACAGGAGTAAACACTTCATTGTCACGTACGTTCATTCTTTCACGAATGGTACGTGCCATACGGGCCAGACCTACACCAAACTGAGCATACAATTGCTCACCTACGGTACGTACACGACGGTTACTCAGGTGATCAATATCATCAATCTCAGCTTTACCATTGGTGAGTTTTACCAGGTATTTGATGATGAGGATAATATCTTCTTTAGTTAGTGTTTTCTTAGTAATCGGTAAGTCAAGGTTCAGCTTGCGGTTAATTTTATAACGACCAACTTCACCTAAATCATAACGCTTATCACTGAAGAATAATTTATCAATAATACCGCGGGCAGTTTCATTATCCGGGGCATCGGCACCACGTAGCTGGCGGTAGATAAACTGAACGGCTTCCAGTTCACTGTTCGAAGTATCTTTATTAAGTGTGTTGTAAATAATGGCGTAGTCTCCACCTACATCTTCTCTTTGTACAAAGATGCTCTTCACTTCCATATCGATTATGGTAGCTATTGCTTCTTCATCCAGGACAGTGTCCCTTTCCATCACAATCTCGTTCCTCTCAATTGATACTACTTCGCCAGTATCTTCATCCACGAAATCTTCAACCCATGTTCTTAGTACCCTTGCAGCAAGGCGTTTACCTACATATTTGCCAAGCGATTTTTTATCCACCTGCACTTCATCCGCCATACCAAACAATTCAAGAATGTCCTTGTCTGTTTCGTAGCCAATGGAACGTAATAAAGTTGTTACCGGGAATTTCTTCTTACGGTCGATGTAAGCATACATTACATTATTAATGTCTGTAGCGAATTCCATCCAAGCACCTTTGAAAGGAATAACCCTGGCAGAATAAATTTTTGTTCCGTTCGGGTGAACAGACTGACCAAAGAACACACCAGGAGAACGATGCAACTGCGACACAACCACCCTTTCAGCACCATTTATAACGAATGTGCCGCGGGGTGTCATGTAAGGAATATTACCCAGAAATACGTCCTGAACGATGGTCTGGAAATCCACATGCTCCTCATCATTACAGCTAAGGCGGAGCTTCGCTTTTAGCGGAACCGCATAAGTGAGGCCACGTTCCATACACTCCTCAATGCTATAGCGGGGAGGATCGATGAAATAATCCAAAAATTCCAGAACGAAAATGTTCCTGGTGTCTGTAATTGGAAAATTATCCTTAAACACACGGAAAAGGCCTTCAATGTTACGTTTGTCAGGCGTTGTTTCTAACTGGAAGAATTCTTTGAAAGACTGAATTTGCACCTCAAGCAGGTCAGGAGTTTCAGCCAGATGCTTAATCTTACCGAAATCCACCCTTGAGTTCACTTTTGTTGAAGACATATGCGTAAAACCGGTTTTTTACAACGTTGAGGACACACAAATCACTCACAGGGTCTCATTTTAGAAAAAACGAAACTCTATGAACGTCAATTACTTGCGCATGATTTGGGATGTCAAAATATTTTTTGGCCAAAATAAAGGATTGCAAAAGTAAGAAATTAATAGTTCTGGCCAAGAAAAGTTTGCTTACAATAATCCGGCCAAAAAAATATATCTCCCGGATTTTCAAACACTCATTATCCTTTATATTGCAATATATTTTAAACCAATGCTGCGAAAATTCATTATAGATTATCTCTCCTTTTCCCGTAAAGACAGAATTGCCATAATCGCTCTTGTTCTGATTGTTTGTTCGGTTTTTCTGCTGCCGCTATTATTTACCGGTTACGCAGATTCAAAGAAAGTTGTCAGTGACACTTCCTGGATAAAAGCTATGCAAAATTTAGAACAGAAACAAAGTGACAGCGCAGCCGGTTACAGCAACGACTATGAAAATAATTACGGAGGTTTTCAATACGATAAAAGAACCGGCAGTTTTACCAATAAACCCAAAGGGGAGCTTTTTTATTTCGATCCAAACACACTTTCTGCTGAAGGTTGGGAAAGGTTAGGGATAAGAGAGAAAACCATTCATACAATCCAAAACTACCTGTCCAAAGGTGGCAAGTTTCGAAAGCCTGAAGATGTACAAAAAATATACGGATTGTTTCCGGATGAGTATGAAAGGATAGCTCCATTTATTAAAATTGAGTCACAACCCCAAGGTTTCGGCAACGAACCAGGGTATTCTAATCTACCTGCTGTTGGTGAGAAAAAGACCTTCCCCAATACTCCAAAATACAGCGTTGTTGAAGTAAATACTGCTGATACATCTGCACTAATAGCCTTACCCGGCATAGGCAGTAAACTGGCACAACGGATTATTGGCTTCAGGGATAAATTAGGTGGTTTTTACTCTGTAAATCAAATTGCCGAGACATACGGTTTGCCCGATTCAACTTTTCAGAAAATCAAGCAATATCTAAGGGCAAATGCTGATGAAATAAGAAAAATAAACATTAATACGGTTACAATTGACGAATTAAAATCACATCCATACATTAAATGGGGACTTGCTAACCCAATAATAGCTTTTCGGAAAGAACATGGGACATTTGCCAAAATTGAAGACCTTAAAAAAGTGATGGTGATTACAGAGGATGTTTATAATAAAATAGCCCCTTACATAATAGTTCAATAAAAAAGCCCGGCAAAAAATGCCAGGCTTAAGAATTAAATATTCCAGTTCAGAAATTAAGCAATCTCAACATCAGCACCGGCTTCTTTCAGCTTGGCTGCAATATCTTCTGCTTCTGCCTTAGAAATGTTCTCTTTAACATTCTTAGGTGCGCCGTCAACCAGTTCTTTTGCTTCTTTCAGTCCAAGACCAGTAAGATCTTTTACTATTTTCACTACGTTAAGTTTAGAAGCACCACCGCTCTTCAATACTACATTGAATGAAGTTTTCTCTTCAGCAGCGGCTGCGCCACCACCATCACCGGCTGCAACAACAACTGCGGCTGCTGCAGGCTCAATTCCGTATTCAGATTTCAGAAAATCTGCTAATTCCTGTACTTCTTTTACTGTTAAAGCCACCAGGCTTTCTGCTAATGCTTTTACGTCTGCCATTTTGTTTGAATTTTTCCCGTCTTCTTACTCCCTTTTTTAGAAGTCCGACGGATGATTAAAAAAATTATTTATGCCTTTCTTTTACCCTCCGGCCAGGTAGTTATTTGTATTGCCTGAAGCAACAAATAGTTGTTGATTACTCAGCTACTGCCTCAGCTCCGCCAGCTTTCTGTTCGTGATGGTGCAATAATGCAGCCAGCACTCGTTTAGCCGGTGACTGTAACAGTCCGATAACTTCACCAATAAGCTCATTCTTAGTCTTAATTTGAGTGAGAGCTTTCAGGTTGTTATCACCCATGTAAACATCACCATTAATAAAGGCTGCCTTAAGAACAGGTCTTTCGCCATTGCTTTCCTTACGGAATGAACTGATAATTAAAGCAGGTTCTTTAGGATTCTCAGAAAACATAAGGGCTGTTACATTATGCAGGGAATCATACATACCTGCATATTTTTCACTGTCAAGGGCTTCCAGCGCCTTTTTGATGAGAGTGTTCTTAGCCACTTTCATTTCCACATTCTTGTTAAAGCATGCACGGCGCAATTTGCCCACCTGCTCAACAGTAAGTGATTCTGTATCGGTAACATAGAAGTTATTGTACTGAGAGAATTTATCCTTCAGTACTTCTATTACTTCGTTTTTTTGATCTTTAGTCATTTTATATTGTTTTGACTCTTAGAAAATGTTGTTTTCCTTACTTCTGTTTAACAGAAATGTAAGCGATTAGTGAACAAATGCTTTAGCATCAATCATAATGCCCGGGCTCATGCTGCTGGCCATACTGATTCCTTTCAGGTATGTGCCTTTTGCAGTAGCCGGCTTTGCTTTAATGATAGCGTTGAGCAATTCCAGGCTGTTCTCAGCTATTTTCTCAGGAGAAAAACTAACACGGCCAATAGAAGCATGTATGATACCCACTTTGTCAACCTTAAAAGCGATTTTACCCCCTTTTACATCGTTGATTGCATTTGCCACATCGTTGGTAACTGTACCGGTTTTAGGGTTAGGCATCAGGTTACGGGGACCGAGAATCTTACCAAGTTTGCCAATCTTAGGCATTACAGACGGAGTAGCGATAATTACATCAATATCAACCCAGCCACCTTCAATTTTTTGAACAAATTCATCGAGCCCTACATAGTCAGCCCCGGCACCTTTGGCTTCGGCTTCTTTATCAGGTGTGCAAAGCACTAATACTCTTTTTGTTTTACCAGTACCGTGAGGCAGTGTAACTGTACCACGGATAGCCTGGTCAGCTTTTTTTGGATCAACACCCAGACGGATGTGAAGGTCAACAGAAGCATCGAATTTGGTGGTGTTTACCTGCTTTACCAATGCAGATGCCTCTTTTAATGAATAGGCTTTTTGTGCGTCAACTTTTGTGTTGGCAACCTTTCTTTTTTTACTTATAAATGCCATTGTAATTCGTTTAAAAGGATTCTGAAATTAGTTTTCCCATGGGGCTTTACCTTCAACAGTAAGACCCATGCTGCGGGCTGTACCAGCAACCATTTTCATGGCGCTTTCTACTGTAAAGCAGTTGAGGTCAGGCATTTTGTCTTCGGCAATTGCCTTTACCTGATCCCACGTCACTTTGCCCACTTTACTTCTGTTGCTTTCTTTAGAACCCTTCTGAATTTTTGCTGCATCCATCAACTGTACAGCAGCAGGAGGCGTTTTGATGATGAAATCAAAACTCTTGTCAGAATAAACGGTGATTAATACTGGGAGAACTTTCCCGGGTTTGTCCTGTGTTCTTGCATTGAACTGCTTACAGAATTCCATGATGTTGATACCCTTGGAACCCAGCGCCGGACCGATAGGGGGTGCAGGATTTGCCTGGCCACCTTTAACTTGCAGCTTTACATAGCCGCTGATTTCTTTTGCCATTTTTAAAACTTTTTGGTGTTAACGACTTTTCTGTCAAAGCTTTATGCCAGACTACTCAGTCTCCCAAACTCTTGTTCCCGGATTCCCGGGATATCAAAAGAACTAATTGGGGCTGCAAAGGTAATGTTGATAATCCGATATGCAAAGTTTTTTAATCAATTTCTGATATCAGACGAAAAGAAAAAGGCCATCGGTTCAGATGGCCTTTCAATATTGCAACCGTTTTTTAACTGATTTTCTCAACCTGCATGTATGTGAGTTCAACAGGTGTGGAACGTCCAAATATCTTTACTGTTACTTTCAGCTTTTTCTTCTCATCATTAACTTCTTCAATAACCCCGTTAAAGTCGTTAAATGCACCTTCGATAATCTTAATAGTTTCACCAACAATGAAAGGCTCAATCATACTAACACCCCCTGCCTCAGCCATTTCATCCATTTTACCCAGCATTTTGTTTACTTCAGCTTTTCTCAATGCAATTGGGTCATCCTTTCCAAGGAAATGAATAACGTTTGTCGTATTTTTTATTACATCCCTTAAATCATCTGTAAGTTTTCCGTTGGCAATTTCTATCATCACATAACCTGGGTAATAGTTTCTTTCACGCATTACCTTTTTGCCATTGGCCACTTTATACACCTTCTCAACCGGAAGAAACACCTGCTTCACCTGCTCCCACCCACCGCGGCTGATTTCTTTGTCAAGATATTCCTTCACCTTTTTCTCTTTGCCGCTTATGACACGCAACACATACCATTTGGTATCCTGCTGTGGTGCATTCTCCGTATTTACAATTGTTGTTTCCATTATTACCCGTTCAGAATATCATAGATTAAAGAAAGACCTTTGCCCGCAACAAAATCCATTGCCATCACAATAAATGTGATAACCAGGGTTGCCACCAGTACAATCATTGTGGACTGTTGCAATTGCGGCCATGTTGGCCAGGTCACCTTTTCTGTTAATTCCTTATATGACTCCTTAAAATAAATCGCAATCTTGTTCATGAATAAAATTTTAATTCAGAATCAATCAGCACGGGCAGAGAGATTCGAACTCCCATCAACGGTTTTGGAGACCGCTATTCTGCCATTGAACTATGCCCGTAGAACGCTAAAAGCTATTCCGTGTTACCGAAACAGCTTTTAGAATCTTATGTGCGAAGATATTAAAATCCTCGCAATTCCGCCTGTGGCGGACCAAAGCTAAAAGCTTGCAGCTCGTAGCTTTTTATTATTTCAAAATTTCTGTCACCTGACCAGCACCTACTGTACGGCCACCTTCACGAATCGCAAACTTCAGACCTTTCTCCATCGCAATCGGTTGGATAAGTTTTACAGTCAATGAAGTGTTATCGCCAGGCATAATCATTTCAGTACCAGCATTCAGCTCTACTTCGCCAGTTACGTCTGTAGTACGGAAATAGAATTGAGGACGGTATTTGTTGAAGAAAGGAGTATGACGGCCGCCTTCTTCTTTGCTCAGTACGTAAACCTCAGCTTTAAATTCAGTGTGAGGAGTGATAGAACCAGGCTTAACGATAACCATACCACGACGGATTTGGTTCTTATCAATACCACGGAGCAGCAGACCTGCGTTATCACCAGCTTCGCCTTCATCAAGAAGTTTACGGAACATTTCAACACCAGTACAAGTTGAAGTCAGTGGCTCAGGAATAAGACCCACGATTTCAACAGGCTCACCTACTTTAATACGGCCTCTTTCAATACGACCTGTAGCAACTGTACCACGGCCAGTAATTGAGAATACATCTTCAACAGACATCAGGAATGGCTGATCAACCGGACGGGGAGGCAGCGGAATGTAAGCATCTACAGCATCCATCAGTTCTTCAACCTGCTTAACCGCTTCAGCATCGCCATCAAGAGCTTTAACAGCAGAGCCTTTAATGATTGGGGTAGCAGTACCATCAAAGCCGTAGAAAGTCAGCAAATCACGGATTTCCATTTCAACCAGATCAAGCAGTTCCGGATCGTCAACCAAGTCAACTTTATTCATGAACACAACCATTTTAGGTACACCCACCTGGCGGGCCAAGAGGATGTGCTCTTTAGTTTGCGGCATAGGACCATCAGTTGCAGCAACAACCAGGATCGCACCATCCATCTGAGCAGCACCGGTAATCATGTTTTTAACATAGTCGGCGTGACCAGGACAGTCAACGTGGGCATAGTGACGGTTAGCCGTCTGATACTCAACGTGGGCTGTATTGATGGTAATACCCCTTTCTTTTTCTTCAGGAGCAGCATCAATTTCATCATATTTTTTTACTTCAGCCAACCCTTTCTGAGCAAGGATGGATGTGATAGCCGCAGTCAAAGTTGTTTTACCATGGTCAATGTGGCCGATAGTACCAACGTTAACGTGGGGTTTGTCCCTTTTGAAGGTCTCTTTAGTTGCCATTGTTATCTGTTTTTAAAGTTGTGTTTTAACAATTATTGTTTTCTATTTATGAAGTCGGCAGCATTACTGCTATCGGCTTTCGTTGCGTCGCACTCTTGTACTTCCGGTACGCTTTTCAGCAATACAAAAGAAGCATTTTTTCCTCCACAAGTCAAATATGAGTGAGCCGTTGATGAGAATTGAACTCACGACCTCTTCCTTACCAAGGAAGTGCTCTACCACTGAGCTACAACGGCTGGTATAGCCTGGAGAGTTTTCTCTCAATTCTCACATAAAAAGAACTCAAAACTTAATTCTGAGCGGGAGACCGGGCTCGAACCGGCCACCTGAAGCTTGGAAGGCTACCGCTCTACCAAATGAGCTACTCCCGCTTATCCTAAGAACTTAATTGTGGGCAAGGATGGATTCGAACCACCGAACTCCGAAGAGGACAGATTTACAGTCTGTTGCCGTTGGCCACTTGGCTACTTGCCCCTGGAGCCACTTGTCGGAATCGAACCAACGACCTACTGATTACAAATCAGTTGCTCTACCGGCTGAGCTAAAGTGGCTAATGAATAGGCTCAAAATTACCCTGATTACCAGTTTATTCTGAGCAATAAAGAACTACCCCCGTTTACGGGGAGGCAAAGGTAAGGGAAAATGATATTCTGAAAAATTTTGAAGAATATTTTTTTGCTTGTATTCAGCCTGTTGTGAATAAATAAGGAAAAATTGTGGCAGTAATTCCTGGAACTAAACTCAAATGAAGACATAGTCTGAGACTGCAATAAAAAAGCCCCCGGAAATCCGGGGGCCTATTTAATTTAAGCGGCTTTTTTTTCTTTGTTTCTTTTTATCTGCGTCACCAGGGAATCAAATGCTGCATCAAAGGATTCTTCAAACGATTTACTGGATGATTTCACAAAAAAATTCTGCCTCGGAACATGTACCCTTATCTCAACAATCTTGTCCTTAATTGTGTGAATGACATTGTCGAGCTTCAGGAACACATTCACCTGAATGATACGGTCACTGAAATTGTTTAATTTTTGAAGTTTACGATTTACATAATCTAACAACTTACTGTCTGCATTGAAATGAACAGTTTGAATGTTTACGTTCATGGTCATCATTTTTTATCAGTGAAACAATAAATAAAGAACTGGTTTCGTCCTTCCAAAGGATATATTCTTTTTACATCTACAATTTAGTTCAATTTGACATTTATACCAAAAAAAAATGAGGATTTAATACCGCCATCTCTCAAGCTTTAGGATGGGCTTTTTTATGAATATCTTTCAACTTTTCAATTGTGTTATGTGTATATACCTGTGTGGATGCCAGACTGGAATGCCCCAATAATTCCTTTACTGCATTTAAATCGGCGCCATTATTCATAAGATGAGTGGCAAAAGTATGTCTGAGAATGTGGGGGCTTTTCTTTTTTAATGTACTCACCTCGCCGAGATACTGATTAACAAGTATATAGGCATATTTAGGATATAACGGTTTCCCTTTTTCTGTTACCAAAAAGGTTTCGCCCTGCTTTTCGATGAGTTTTCTTTTCTGGATACGGTAATCCATTATCATTTGTATTATCTCTTTACCAACAGGTATTACTCTTTCCTTGTTGCCTTTTCCAAGCACCTTTATTTGTCCTTTACCAGTATCTATTTGTCCCTCTTTTAATTGTATCAGTTCGCTTAACCTCATGCCTGTTGCATAAAATATACTAATAAGGAGTTTTGCATTCAGGCCTTTCCAGTCTTCAGCAGAAATGGCTAAAGAACTGATTAGTTTTACGGCATCTTCTTCTTTTACAAAAACAGGCAGTTTTCGCCCATTTTTCGGGCTTATTACTTTCGCCATTGGTGTGGCATCAATAGCCCCCCTTTTCATATAATACTTAAAAAAAGATTTCAGGCTTGAAATTTTCCGGTTGATGCTTTTTGATTGCATCCCCTGATCTTTCAGGCTTGCCAGCCAGCTTCTTATTTGTCCATGGCTAATGGCATTCAGACTTATGCTGCCGAAATTAAGTTCCAGATAATCAAAACAGGAAATCAAGTCATTTTCATAGGAAATAACTGTGTTACGGGAGTACCTTTTTTCAAATTTCAGGTACTCAATAAACGGAACTATATACTCCTTATTGACCATTTTATGTATTGAGATGCAATCTACACTTTCCTGAAAATAAAATAGCCATACGGTTGCCCGTACAGCTATAATAAGTTTATTAACAGAGATAAGTAATTATCCTTCTATCTTTCCGCTGGCAATCTTTTGCTTGTAGATTGCTTTCAGCACTTCACCACGGCGCTTAACCGATGGCTTTGTAAAGCTTTGACGTTCACGCAACTGAAGCAAAACTTTTGATTTCTCAAACTTTTTCTTGTACTTTTTTAACGCCTTGTCAATGTTTTCGCAATCTTTTGAATCAATAATAAGCATAACTAATATACCTCCTTTGGTATTTTTTGGGTGGCAAAGATAAGGGGAAAGATTTGAGATTTTATATTTACACATGAAAAGTTTTTGTGGTAACCTTTCTACCCAAAAAAGCTTAATAACCAGTTAATTTGCAGCATGTTTACAGGAATAATTGAATATACAGGCATTGTAAAAGAGATAATATCGACAGGAACAAATAAGAGTTTCTGGGTTGAGTCACCTTTGGCAACAGAGGTAAAAGTTGATCAAAGCATCAGCCACAGCGGCGTATGTCTGACAGTTGAAGATATTAAAGCCGGAAGCCACAGGGTGACGGCTATTGATGAGACATTACAGAAAACTAATCTCGGAACCTGGGACATTGGAACTATAATAAACCTGGAACGCAGCCTGCAAATGAACGGCCGGCTTGACGGGCACATGGTGCAAGGCCATGTTGATGCTACAGGAATATGCACCGCTGTTAAGGAAAAGGACGGAAGCTGGGAATATAGCATCAGCTATCCTGAAAAATTTGCTGCATTGCTTATAGAGAAAGGTTCTATTAGCCTTAATGGAATAAGCCTTACTGCCTTCAATGTAAGAGAAAACAGTTTTACTGTAGCTATTATACCTTTTACTTATGAGCACACCAATCTTAAACAGCTTTCTGTAAACGGGAGGGTTAATCTTGAGTTTGACATGGTGGGGAAATACCTGCAAAGGCATATTGAATTAAGTAGATCATGAGTACCGAGATTAAAAATACCCATTACTACCCCGCTCTGGATGGGTTAAGAGGGGTGGCGATTTTGCTTGTAGTCATTTATCACAATTTTGGTTTTGTCAACTACTTTTCGTTTGGCTGGCTGGGAGTTGATTTATTCTTTGTTTTATCGGGTTTCCTAATTACAAATATTTTAATCAGCTCAGTTGGCAAATCTGGTTATCTCAGGAATTTTTATTTCAGGCGCATATTAAGAATATTCCCACTCTACTATTTTGCCCTCCTCCTATTCCTTTTTATTCTTCCAATTTTTTTTCATATCCCTAATGTGAGCTACTATAAGGATAACCAATTTTACCTATGGACATATTTGCAAAACTGGCTCTTTATATTTAAGATAACCGATACCTCTTCGATGCACCACTTGTGGTCGCTTGCAGTTGAAGAACAATTTTATCTTATATGGCCAATTATTATACTTATTATTCGTAACCCTAAGATACTTCTAATTCTTCTTTCATTAACACTTTCTGCAGTCATTGCCTTAAGGCTTTGGGCATGGCTAAATACTGATGCAAATTTTTCTTATTATCATTTATATACATTTTCCCGTATTGACGGGATATGTATTGGCAGTATGGTTGCACTAATCAACTATATCAATCCTGCATTTTTAAGGAAATTTACATCGGCGATTGTACTTTTTTTCGCTATTTTAAATTTTATATTTTTTTTTATTAACAGAATGTATCAGTTCTCTTTTCCCTATCTTGCTTTAGCTGGTTATACCACATTTGCCATGCTATTTGGGCTACTTGTAAATGAAGCTGTAAATGGAGGCATCAGAATTATAAACTTTATTCTCAATGTGCCAATACTCAAGTTTTTTGGGCGAATATCATACGGCTTTTACGTATTTCACTGGCCAATATTTCTGATAAGCACACCTTTCATCTCAAACTGGTTAAGCAGGTTTATTTCAGGATATGAATTGCAGGTTGCTTCAGGAATAATAGCATCGTTTATTGGCCTAGCCATTAGCTGGCTAAGCTATAATTATTACGAAAAACCATTTCTTAAACTTAAAGAAAAACTAACCTGATTTAGTATATTCTGAAATGGATATTACAGAACTCATAAAGGCATCTAAAACCGGCTTTAAAAGGCATCCCTGGGAACTTACCCGGTTGAAGATGCTCAGATTTTTTATCGGAAAGTGTCCCCTCTCTAAATCATCGGCAATATTAGATGCAGGAAGCGGTGATGCTTTTCTAGCTAAGAGTATAGCCGAAAGATATAAGCAGGCTAATGTGTATGCAGCAGACATTAATTACTCTAGCGAAATCCTAGAAATCATTACAAAAAACAAACCCGCAAATTTATTTTTCTTCGATGAAATCGAAAAAGTTCCAACAGATCGCCCTATCGACCTAGTGGTAATGATGGATATTCTTGAGCATTTAGAGTCCCCTGGAGAAATATTACAATCTATAACAAATCTGAAATCGACCAACCCAGAAACCCGTTTCATTATTACGGTACCGGCGTTTCAAAGACTTTTTTCTGAACATGATACTATACTTGGTCATTATAGAAGGTACAACCTTCGGGAAATAAAATCGTTGCTTTTATCTGCCAATATGAAAATATTGCACATTGGCTACGCATTTGGCAGCCTGCTGCCAGTAAGATGGGTACAACTGTTTTTAGAAAAAAAACGAACAACAGAAAAAGCAGAAAAAACAACAGGAGTAACCGAATGGAAAGGCGGACGCTTGCTCACTGGCTTAATAATCACCTGCTTATGGCTTGAATTTAAAATATCTTGGTATCTTGCCCTCGCCGGCATAAAACTTCCCGGCTTAAGTTGTTATTGCATATGTCAGCCCTCTCCATCATAATACCCTGTTTTAATGAAGAAAAAAGGCTTTCCCCAGAAAGGTTTTCTTCTTTCTTGAACACATATTACGATTGCAGACTGCTGTTTGTAAATGATGGCAGCACCGACAATACCCTCAAAGTACTTACACAGCTTCAGGTGCTATTTCCGGATAGGGTAAAAATAATATCTCTATTAAAACAATGCGGTAAAGGGGAGGCTGTTAGAACCGGATTACTCGAAAGCATAAAAGAAACCACAATTAGCCATCACGGATATATTGATGCTGACCTTGCAGTTTCTGCTGAAGAGATTTACAGGCTATTTGAAAAAATTAAGCAAACCAGCAATAGATTCATTTTCGGAAGCCGTATAAAAAAAATTGGTACAAAAATAAACAGAAATGAATGGCGTCACTTTTACAGCAGGGTAATGGCAACAATTGTTGGCTGGATTATTAAGCTGGATGTTTACGACACACAATGCAGTGCGAAAGTATTCAAAACCGAAATCGTTAATCCTGTTTTCAAAAACAGGTTTCATACAAAATGGCTTTTTGATGTTGAACTCATTTGCCGTATTCACAATTTGTATGGAGAATTGAATAATAATGGGACTGAAGAACCTTTATTAAAGTGGGAAGAAAGAAAAGGTTCAAAGCTCAGATGGTTCCATTTTTTTGGTATTCTAAAAGAAGTATTCATCCTGAAAAAACACTATCGGCGGTCAAAATGAGATTAAAATCCAGAATAATTGACTACCTCTTTATTATTATTGTAGCCGTGCTGGCATACTGGCCTGCCTCCTTTATGCTCTTCAGCGTAAAGAATGACGCAATAAATTACTTTCTCGCAATGCGGTACAATACCAGCGAGGCATTGCAAAATGGGGTTTTTCCTACATGGTCACCATTTATTAACCTTGGTTATCCAATACACGGTGATGTACAAAGCGGCGTATGGAACCCTGTCGTATTAGTCATGAGTCTCATCAGAAAATACGATATATACTGGTTGCAGTTGGAAACAATAGTTACGATTATCATCTCCGGTATTAGTATGTACCACCTTCTCAACTATTTTAAGCTTAACAGAAGGATTGTGCTTACCGTAGCTGCAGCCTACATGATGAATGGCTTCATTACAGATTCAGGGCAATTCTTAAATTGGCTTTACGCTGCAGCATACCTGCCATTTGTTTTTCTCGCAACTATTCGTTGCTTCACTACTTTTTCGATAAAAGATGCATTAATACTGGGAGTTGCTTACTCACTCATGCTGCTTTCAGCCTATCCTTCTGATTTTATACAACTATCGTATATACTCTTTGCTTTTGTAGTCATATTTTTTATAAAGTCCAGCAATAAAAAAAATATCAAAACAAATTTTTTTCTGTTTGCCAAACAATCATTTATTTTTTTGGGTGCATTTTTTATTATTTGCCTCCCTGCTATCATTTCATACGTTCCGTTTATCCGTTCAATTAACAGGGGAGCAGGGGTTAACCTTGAGACAGCCCTAATGAACTCAATGTCGCCTGTAAATTTCATTTCATTTATTGCGCCGTGGCCAACACTCAACCTTAACTGGCACCAATATACAGACCCTCTCGTAAGAAACTGTTATACCGGGATTATACTTTTCTTATTTTTTCTTTCTTCAACTTTTTCAAAAAGGAAGAGAACTTTTCTCGAATGGTTTCTTACTGGTGTATTCCTTTTCTTTTTACTCTTCAGCCTTGGCGAAGCCGGATGGCTCAGGGTTATTTCCTTCAACTACCTCCCCTTGATGAACACATTCCGCCATCCGGCAAATGCAAAACTTTTCTTCATTTTTGCTGCACAAGTAATTTCTGCACTTGCAATTAACGATTATTTTACTAAAATACCATCCGATAAAGATACTCTAAGGAAATTATCTGTTCTCTTTTTGATAATAGTGTTTACCTCTGCTGTTTACAGCATTTTCAAAAGCGAGGTGCTGCAAGTCTTATCTTCATCATTTAGAAATGGCATTGACAGAACCCAATTGAAATCCTTTAGAAACAACTTGAATTTTTATGACCTGCTATTGCTTAACAGCTTGTTACTTTTGACAGTAATATTTATAACATACAGGCTCATTAAGTCCGGAAAATTGAAAAAATATTTCCCATTTCTGGTTTTTGCCGAAATGTTTATTGTAGCACAAGGAATGCTACCGCTCACTTTTGTACGCAGCTCATCTCCATCCGCAGTTCAACAAATAATTGATTTACAACCAAAGGGATATCCTGTTCCGGATGTAAATACTTCAATAGCTGATTTTTCTGTCGAAGGAAAGAAGTATTTCGAACTGCTTGGGGGCCTTAATCCTTACAATAAAAAACCCGGCAGAATCGATTATATCATCACACCTGCTAACCTGAGTTCGCAAGAGTCATTTTGGGACTATAAAGCCTTCCGGAATAAAATAATCCAATATCCATTGATATATTTTGCTGACACTATTTACTCCATCCAGGACACTGCGCTGTTTGTTGCATCTGCTTCATCTGACAAAGCGGTAATTCTTGAGACTAGCGCTGCTTTTCAACCAAAACCACAGAATAATCGGGACAGTATCCAGATAACAAAATTCAGACCCGGATATGTTTCGCTAAAAGTAATCTGCAGTAAACAATCCTTGCTTGTGTTTCAGCAAAACTATTATTACCCGTGGGAAGCTATAGTCAATGATAAGAAAACAGAAATTCACAAAGCGAATATAAGTTTTATGGCACTTGAGATTCCCGCAGGTTCAAACACTATTGAATTCGTTTATAGAGTAAAGTATCTAACTGCTTCAATAGTTTTTTCTCTTGCTTTTCTTATTCTTGCATTGATTTATATTTACCATTATTCAAAGAAAAAGTGAAAAGAGACCTGACAAATATTATTAGGTATTTTCTGGATGAATGGATGCCACCGATAATCAGAGACAGCCGGTGGTTTATGTATCCACTTTTCTGGTATTGGTTTAAAGGAAGGAATATTTCATTATACATGAACTTTAAGAAAGAAGCATGGAAAATGAGTGAGCAGGAATTTACAGACTGCTACAGAAAACTCGATTGTCGTGCAACAGACAGACCGTCTGACTTAAATAAAAAGTCTTTGAACCTGATACTTGAAAAATTAAACAAAGAAAGCAGTTCCCTCATTGATGTAGGTTGTGGAAGGGGATTTTGGCTCTCGCTTTTGAAGAATAGCACAAATCTCACTCTTTCCGGATGTGATATTTTTGACAGTTTTGAACTGGATGGCGTTGACTACAAAAGAGGCTCTATTGAGAGTCTGCCTTATCCGGATAAATCATTTGATATAGTAACATGTCTTCACACAATTGAACATATCAGGGATATAAAAAAAGCAATCGAAGAATTAAAGAGAGTGGCAAAAAAGCAGATAATAATAGTAACACCTCGACAGCGATACTACTATTTTACTCTGGATTTACACCTTCATTTTTTTCCGGAAAAGGAGTATCTTATTGAATTAATTGGTCTTCCGGAAAATGAGTGTATTACTTGTGATGGAGACTGGTGCTATTTTGCAAAACCATAGATAGAATAGTTAAATAACTTTGTTTTTCAAAGCTACGTTCACCGCTTCATCCATTAGTCTCTCTGCATAAGGCCTTGATATTTCATTAAGCTTCTCAACTGCTGCCTGAATCTCATCTTTTGTGCCTGATACTATTGTTTGTCGAAGATTTCCGATTGCTTCAATTGTATCACTGTGTTCCTTTTCGCTGAGAAAAGTACTATTCTTTACAAGAAACTGTTCTGTAGTATTTAATAGCTGTTGCGCTTCCGTTTGAGCTTCGACAAGTGCTCTAGTTTGTATATCTTCTTTTGCATGTGAAATGGAATCCATGAGCATTTTTTCAACCTCATCATCAGTTAGCCCATATTGTGGCTTAACCTCAACACTCTGTGAAACTCCGCTTCTTAGTTCTTTAGCTGTCACAACCAATATCCCATCAGCATTAATCAGAAATGACACTTCCACCTTTGGCAAGCCCGCTGGCATACCCGGAATGCCCGTAAGGTTAAACTCTGCCAGTTTACGGTTGTCTTTTACCAAATCCCTTTCCCCTTGGTAAACAGAAACCCGCATTCCGCTTTGTCCATCTTTTTGGGTGGTATACTGCCTCCCCGCTTTGGTTGGTATCTTTGAATTACGGGGGATTAATACATCCATCAGTCCACCCATAGTTTCAATACCCAGAGACAACGGTGTAATATCCAGCAACAGCATATCCCTATTATTACCGGCAAGTATATCTGCCTGTACAGCAGCTCCCAGTGCCACCACTTCATCAGGGTTTAATGTATCGTTAACCAGTTTTTTAAAATACCTGCTTACCGATTCTTTAACCAAAGGCACTCTTGTGGAGCCCCCAACCATTATTATTTCATCTATGTCGTTTATTCTCAATCCTGCATCAGCCATAGCATTGCTGCAACAATCCAGGGTTTTATCAACGAGTGGCCTTATCAAAGTTTCAAACTTTTCCTTTGTCAGAAGAACTTCAGCCTCAGCAATAACACCATTGAAGGACTCATCCTTACTTAACCTTTTTTTTGCCTCCTCAGCTACAAGCCTTAATTCCTGAACAAGATTTTTATTTACTGCTAATTCATCATTTGTAATACCCCATTCATTTACCCAGTGTTTTACAATTTCTCTGTCAAAATCATCGCCACCCAGATAAGTGTCTCCATTTGTAGCAAGTACTTCAAATATGCCTCCTGTAATTCGAAGGATTGATATGTCGAAAGTTCCTCCACCCAAATCATATACAGCGACAGTTCTTAGTTCATTTTTATTCAATCCTAAACCGTAGGCCAGACTGGCGGCTGTCGGTTCATTAACAATTCTCAGCACATCAAGACCTGCCAGTTTTCCTGCATCTCTTGTAGCCTGCCTTTGCGAATCGTTGAAATAAGCCGGAACAGTAATAACAGCTTTTGTCACCGGTGTTTTTAATATATGTTCAGCCCTTTCTTTAAGCTCTTTTAATATTAATGAAGAAAGTTCAACCGGAGAGTAAAACTTAGCACCGACCTGCACTTTCACAAGACTTTCTGTGTTGTCATCAATTACCTTATAGGTAAAAAGTGAAGAATGTTCTTTCAGGTCATTATAAGATTTCCCCATCAGCCTTTTCACAGAGAAAATTGTGTTCTGAGGTTCTGAGATCAGATAGTCTTTTGCCCTGTCACCAACTGTTATCATCTCATTCTCACCGAAATGTACAATGGATGGCACCAGTGCTGCACCATCATGTTCTTTTAAAACAACAGGCTGCTTGCTTTCAGGATGAATAATGGCCACAAGACTGTTTGTTGTCCCAAGGTCAATACCAACAATCATTTCCTGCTGCTGCAAACTTCCGGTAGCAATATTAATTCCTATTTTGGCCATAGCTGTCTCTCTTATGAGGCTGCAAAATTAACAAATAATAAGCCCCGTCTGACAGACGGGGCTTATGTTATGTTTCCGATTTTGGGATTTTCTATCTCATCAGGTACATCTTTCCATATCCTTTATTAAAGAACTGATCAGTCTTCTCTCCCACTTCAGTGTATTTGTCCAGAGATTTCCCGTTCAGGTTAGTTACAACCCTATACAGGTATATACCATTCGCCAGCTTTTGTCCATATTGATCTGTTCCATCCCACTTAAACTCGGTTATGTTTCTTCCAATATGCAGTGGCCCCAATTCATCTTTTGTAATCTCTCTTACAATTTTACCTGTAATCGTCATTATTTCTATCTTGATATTCTGGGGCACCTCAACACCTGTAATAGTAAATACAAACGCTGTAGAAGTAGTAAACGGGTTCGGATAGTTGAGCATATTTGAGATCATTGGCTTATTAAACACCCTGAATGCAACCCTGTATTCAATGTGCCCCGCTTCGTTCTCACTTCTGTCCTTACCCGAAACAATCAGTTCATATTGACCATCCTGTGTGAAGTAAGGTTTTAAATTTAAAGTTGCAGTATTTTCCGGGTTTGGTGCCTGACCTGCCGGAGTAAACCTCAACGTGTCATTATTAAAGTAGAAACGTCTTAAACTTCCATTCGGATACCTTACATGCAATGTTACCAAAGCCGTATCATCAAGAATCATCCACTTGGCTTCGTCTTTAAGTTTTATAAGGATGTCTGGCTTCGAAGAAACAATATCCTGGTTTAATATATGAACACCATCGAATGTAACATCGAGTAATGGATTAAGGCTATCAGGTTTCACATATACGTTCCGGAAAGCGAAGTTGTTAAAATGATATTGCTCTAGTTGGTCGTTATCAGGATTAGCTTCAATATACATTGTATTCAATCCGGGTAATGATTCTGTAGCAATTTTTGCCCCAATCTGCAAGGTATCATTAGCATTTCCAAATGGAGGGATTGGCCTTCGCCTTGGCAGCGGAATCACATGTGGCACATTGTTTCTGTCGGTTACGACCACCTTAACTTTCAGGCTGTCAAAAGGAGCTTCACTAACGTTCTTAAAAGCCACCTTATAATCAAATGGCTCACCAACATCTACTGTGTCCTTGGATGAAAAATAAATATTAGGAGCTATTGCACCTTCAGGGACAGGATCATAGGTTACCCGCCAATAGCGAAGTTGGTAGGGAGTAAATTTTACGTTATCCTTAATTTTCATTCTAAGTTTCAGAAAAGGATAATCATTTGGATTAATACTTGATATATCAAAATCCTGATTATCAAATGATAGATTAGTAAATATTTCATTTTCACTACCATCATTCATAATCCCAATAATTGTTAAAGAAACTGAATCTGCAATAACATCATCTCTATCTCCCCTCCACTTTAATTGCTTCCATCTTTGTGCTGGTCCAAAAATCACCGAAGTTAAATACCCTAGGGTATCTGTCGTTGGACAATTAACATCAAGTGTTGGCGAATCAAATATACCATCTCCGAAAATCCATTGCGGAGTAAAGCTAGGATCATTCTTTTTATATACAAGCCCAAAGGGTCTAGGTCTATAAAATGAGTCTATACCTGCCAAACCGGCATTTTTAAGATAGTGATATAAGGATTGCCCTGAACCAAAAATATTCTCATCGTTCTTCCAATCATTGGCATAAGCTATCGGAAAGTTAGGAGGTCCACCAAATTGTAAAGGATTCAATGTAAAATTTCTCACAACAACATACGCACCATCAGGTATAGTATCCCGCATAAAATCCATCATTTTTTTTCTTAACTCACTAGTATGATATCTGTATTCAAATGAATAAGGCTGATAAACCCCAGAGGCATTCATTGGCGCATGACTTCCATATTTCCCATCTCCCAAATCATTGGGGAAATTTGTGTATGGACGTATGACTACATTTATCCACGGTTTAAAACTGACAGGATCAAAAACATTAAACTGCAGTGATTGAAACCACGAGGTTAATCTTATTATTGAATTGCCATTAACAGAAACAGCAAACGAAGCTTGTTGGGTAGAAGAAGTACCGTAAGTCCCCATTTTTATAAAGAGATTATTTAACACATCCGTAAACATAGTCCTGCGACTTAAACTATTAAGAGAAAGACGCTCAAACCCAGAACGAGTATGTTGAAAATAATGCGACTGATTATAACCAAGATCACTGTTATTTAAGAACACAAATGAAGAAGAATTCCAAACAGGATTTCCGCTTGCAGGGACCGGCGATACCCTCCAATAATAAACCATACTGTCCTGGAAAACAATGCCGGGGTTAAACTCAATAACTCCGCCTGACGTTGTAACAGTTCTTGAGATTTTTACTGACGAATTAAACAACTCAGTGGTATCCAACTCCATCATATATTGCCTGTTTGCACTGAAAGGATTCGCCGTTGATGCTTTAAATGTGATACCCTGCTTATTAATTATTGCATAAGGATATGGATAGACAGGCCTTGCCTCATCCTCAAAAATGAAAATATCTTTTGTTATACAGTTATTGCTTTCATATAATTCATCAACAACATTATCAGCATCTACGCAAATAGATATTCTGTTAAGCCCTTTGTCCCGAGTAGGCACAATTTCAATGCTGTAGTTTATTGAATCAATATACCTGATTCCCGGGATTGTATCTCTTCTGATTACTTCAGTTGTTTGGTTGGGATAAGTTCGTTTTACCTCAATAACAATATTCTTATTAATTGCCTTTCCAAGATTCATAAATTTTGCATCAATATTGAAATGACTCTCTGCCACCGAAACAAACGGAGGATTAACTTTTAACAACTGATCTTCGATTACATAGTCTGGTTTCGGTGTTGACGCTACCAGTTTCAATGCCGGGTCACCGTGCAATGTTGACTGCTCGCAGTGAAACCTGGCATAATAATCATTTTGAGTAGTAAGATTGTATGTCTGGACAATTGAATTTTTCATTATTTCGCCCAATGTTGCACCATATTTTTCTACTGACGCAGAGTTCATTGTCCGCTGATTGTATATATCAAGATAATAAACAATGCCAAAGTGAGTACTGGCAATTGTGCCTACACTCCCTTTAGAATTCAACACATATTTTTCAGATATTGTTTCTTTTGTTGAGAGGCGTGCCGTATTAAAATTATAAAAATTACCTGCATTACAGCCCAGAAGAATAAATAATGGATACCGGCCTCCGCCATTATTGTAATTACTTGGATCGTCAAGATTAAACTCAAGTGTTGTAGCTGACGAGTGCCCAAAATATGTCAACAGCCCCATTCCTTCCTGAAAAAGATTTTTTAATCTTGTTGAACTTGTTTGTGCCACCGGCTCTGAGGTTGTCTTAGTGAACGTCTGAACATTCGCTCCATATAAGGTATCTCTCAAAGTCGTTTCGTACCGCCGCATTGCAGCTTTAAGAATATTACCGAGTGTGGTATCACTGGCTCCTACAACATGCCCAACATTTTTTGTCCATGCCTTATCAGCAATCAAAGGAGACTGAAAAGCCTGTTGCTGCTCATATTGCTTTACCTTGTTAAGATATACAGTTATCTCATCAGGATATACTACTGAGAGCCGCCCTATTGGCACAGTTGGTATTTCGTCCATGCCAGGTTCAGCTGCTAACAAGTTATCTGAGGCAGGTTCTCCAAAAGTTGGAACAAGAGCAAGTTTATTAATATCTGTATTACTCTCATATGAACGGTATTGCATATAATTGACTCCTTTGCCAACCAAAAAAACATTCTTAATTGGTGAGCTATATGTATTCCTTGCCCAGCGGATGAAATTCCGGATTGCCAACGGGTGCATTTTAATACCAAGTCCAAACTGATCTGTTAACTCGTTAATGTCATAAATTTTGGCTGCATGACTGCCGCCAGCCGCAGAACTTCTATAAGAACGGTAATCCTCAACCGGGTTAGCACCTCCGGTACCACTCATTAAAGCAGGGTTAGTGACAATCAGATAATTTCCCTGATTTGTTGTCAGGCCATAATTCACAAAATTCCTTTGCTGCAGCGTACTGATTTCTTTTGAAAAAGTAGCCGATTGGGTTACCAATAGTAACTTTCTCGTAACAGCAGATGGCGATAACATAACTCTCAGCAAAGGGGCATTTACAATATCCACTACGTATCTCTGACCATTAGTTAAATCATAAAGTACAGGGGCAAGTCCTCCATTGTTAAACCCATTTATTTCAAGGTAATTTCCTGCAGGGTTAGCCGGCAACTCAAATTCAAAAGATTCTGCTCCTCCGAAATTGAATATCCTTGGATATCTTAATTCTGCCTTAGCTACTACCATTCTGTCATTTGCAGCAGTACACAAATTTTTTATTTCAACATTTGCCGAGCTGGCGTTTATAATTGACAATGGCACAGGGGAAACAGACTTTTTGTAGTCCATAAAATCCATTGTCTCAGTTGCTACTACTGTCCCATTTATCTTTACTTCAAACTGACGCGGATTATAAGCATTTCCGGCAGCATTTACCTTCATCTCAGGAATAGGGGCATTTGCCCCGGAATAGACATACAAATTAGAAAAGGGCTCAGACTTGATTGCTCCGTTTGCAATATCACCTGAAGTAAACCCCTCTCCCTGATCATAGGCTGAAGAATAAACCCATTCACCCACAGGCTGTGCAAAACCTCTGTTTAGCTTCTCCCTGAAATTTTTTGAGACGATATGTTGAAAGAAAGGCTCTGCTGTCATTCCGGTTGGTAATACATATGATGTATTTACCAGCCTCAAATTGCCTCCCGATGTATTTACAGTAAGAAAAAAGGCTGCAGTATCTGTCTGAAGACTATGCTCGTCACTAAGTTGATAATCCGGATTACGGTACAGGATATTATCTGGCTTACCATCATTTTTCTCTCCCCAAAACTCAATAAAATCGCCGCTGCTGAACACCCCAGTTGCTACTGTTGTGTAAAGAGGTATTTGCTTGCCGTTTCTCCATAACTGAAAATGTTCAGCCAGTGTATTACCAATCCCCAGGGAAGAGAGTACCGGTTGGGTAATCCGGTACAACCCTGTTGACCCGACTTTAAACTTATAATAAGTCTGATTATAATTGATCCATTCATTATTAAACTCCTGCGATTTTGCAGTGAATGCAGTCAATATTAATAAAGCAAGTAAAATTTTTTTCATCGCAAAAGGTTTAGATTTCGCTGCAGTATAATTAGTTTTTATTCTTGTTATTTGCCATATTCAATCTAAGAGAAAAAACATGCGTATATAACGGGTTTGATTGATTGGCAAGATTGGTAAATGCATAATCAATCGTTACGTTCTGGATTTTAAAACCGGCCCCAGCACTTGGCTGGTAAATCCATACTTTTTTCTGATTAACAGTGTCCCCATCAGATAGTGCTTTTTGGAAGTTATTAATCCCGCCTCTTAAGTAAAACACATCGCTTATGTTTAGCTCAAGTCCAAGTTTAGGATCAGCACTTACCGGGTCTGCACTTATCAGGGTGTTTCTTTGTCCATCAAACGTAAGGTCAATATTTGCTTCCGCTAACAGGCTAAGCTTTTTGCTCAATCTGAAATCTCTTGCCGCTCCTATCACAAGCCTGGGCGCCGTTAATTCAGTAGACTTTACCGGAATCTCATTATTTGTTAAATACAAAACTTCTTTTTCTCTTTCAGAGAAAGTGAATGACCATGTATTGAAAGTACTGGTAATATCCCTGCCAGAAATTCCAAATCGCCATTTATTGCTGTGAATCTGCAACCCTGCATCCAGACCAAATCCCCATGCTTTTGCAAATTTTCCAACACTGCGATGAATAACCTTTGCATTGATACCAAAACTGACATTTTTTTTCTCCGACTGCTTTAACCGCTGCGCATAAGACAGAAGAAACCCATAATCAGCTGATGAAAATGCCTGAATATTGTTATAGTTTATTGACCCATCCGGCTCAACCAGAAAAAGCGTATTCATAATGTCATCTACCGCAAACCGAAGACCGGTTATTCCTATTGCCCTCTTATTATTTGATCCGGGAAAAACAACACTTGCATAGTCATACTTTCCTATACCGGCAAAATATTCGGCATGCATAAGGTTTATTTGGGGGTATTCTTTTACTCCAACCAGTCCTGCAGGATTCCAATATCCGGCGGTTCCGTCTTGTACGGAAGCTACCTGAGAACTTCCCATGGCCAATCCTCTGGCACCGGCACCAATGTTCAAAAACTCATTTGAATATTTACGGAACTGAGCTGTAGTTGACAGAAATAGTAACAAAGAAATACAGGTAAGGTATAAGTGGTTCGTTTTCATCTGATTTTTCTTGATAAGCAATTAATTTTATTTCACAGTACAGACTTTTTGTAAAATTAAACTTAATGCCTGTAATCTCATAGCTTTTAGCCTAAAAGGCAGATATACAAAACGGGATAAGTTCTATATTATTGCCTGTAACTAGTAAATGCATTGACTTACAACCAATTAAAAATTCTCTGTTTGCTGCTTGTCCACAACATGGCTTTAATAAGGCAACAGTACTAAATATTCCTTTCCTTTGCGAAATCGTATCTTATTTTTGCGCCTAATTCACTATTTATGAACTTAATACAAGAATTGAGATGGAGAGGCATGATACAGGATATTATGCCGGGAACTGAAGAACAATTGAATAAAGAAATGACTTCTGCATATATTGGCTTTGACCCTACGGCAGACAGTTTACATATTGGAAGCCTCGTTCCGATTCTTTTATTGGTACACTTGCAAAAGGCCGGGCATAAGCCTTTCGCCCTGGTTGGTGGAGCGACCGGTATGGTTGGCGATCCAAGTGGCAAAAGTGAAGAAAGAAACCTGCTTAGCGAAGAAGTACTTAAGCGTAACCAGGAAGGGGTTAAGAAGCAACTTATGCAATATCTTGACTTTGATCCGGCAAGGCCCAATTCCGCAGAGATGGTGAACAATTACGACTGGTTCAAGGATTTTACATTCCTGCACTTCATCCGTGATGTGGGCAAGCATATAACTGTAAACTATATGATGAGCAAGGATAGTGTGAAAAAAAGGCTTGAAGGTGATAGTGGAATGAGTTTTACTGAATTTACTTACCAGTTAGTTCAGGGATTTGACTTTTACTGGCTTTACAAAAACAAGAACTGCAAACTGCAGATGGGGGGAAGCGACCAATGGGGAAATATTGTAACCGGTACAGAACTCATCAGAAGAAAAGATGGCGGAGAAGCATTTGCCTTTACCTGTCCGCTAATAACCAAAGCTGATGGAGGTAAGTTTGGGAAAACTGAAAAAGGAAATGTCTGGCTCGACCCCCAAAAAACAACCCCCTACCAATTTTACCAGTTCTGGCTGAATGCCAGCGATGAAGATGCAGAAAAATGGATTAAGATATTTACATTCTTGACTCAAACTGAAATCAACTCACTTATTGAAGAACATAAAACAAACGCTGGGAAAAGAACCCTGCAGAAGAAATTAGCAGAAGAGGTTACAAAGTTTGTTCATGGAACCACTGCCCTTTCAGAAGCTCTTTTGGCTACCGAAAAAGCATTTGCACAAAAAGAAATTCCTGCTGAAAAATTGAGTATTGAAGATATAAAAGCGATGCAAGGGGTTTTGCAAGTAAGCTATGATATGGACAAAATATTAGCTGGAGCCGATATTGTTTCTTTTCTTGCAGACACAGGAATTGCCCCAAGTAAAGGTGAAGCAAGAAAATTGGTGCAGGGTGGCGGAGTGAGTATCAACAGGAAAAAAGTTGATACAATAGATTTTAAAATGGATAAATCATTGTTGCTATACCAAAAATACATTCTGGCACAGAAAGGAAAGAAAAATCAATACTTGGTTACAGTTCTTTAGTAGTTAAGTAATTTCTCATACTGTATTCCCTCATATGTTTGTCCTTTAAGTGCGGCTTTTGAAATCTATTTTCACAAGCCTGATTTTTTGCTATTTGCACCAGGTAACCTCAGAAAATAACAATCCTTTCCGGCTATATTTTCTTCAAACTCTCCCACATTATTTTTGCCAGAAAACTGTTACCCTTTTCATTCATATGAACCTTGTCGTAAGTCAATATGTTCTTCTCCTGATTAGTGGGGTTGTTTTCTTTCAGGTACTCCTGAAACTTTTTTCTAAGATCAATTAAAGTGAGATTATTCTTCTTAGCTATCTCCCTGATGATGTTGCTATACCTGTTCAGGTCTCCATCAAGTGGATTACTCATATCTGTCTTTTCCCCGACAACAGCGGGGGTACATAAAACTGCTTTGATCTTATGCTCAGATAGCTTCTCTATAATAGCTAAATAGAATTTTTCAAATTTATCAGGGTCAGTGCCAGTTCCCAAAAGAGTTTTGTGCCAAACATCATTTACCCCTACATAGATAACTACTACATCAGGTCTTTTAGCCAGAATATCTTCGTCAAGCCTAAGGTACAAGTCATAAATTTTATTTCCGCTGATACCCGATCCTGTAAACTCAAATTCCCCAGCCTTCCCTAAGGCTTTGCATATACTATCTGTTTTTACAACATAGCCTCCCGGCTTAACCCCTAATTCAGTTATCGAGTCTCCAAAAAAGATCACCTTCGTTTTCGTAACTGGTACAAAAGCAAATCCTGCTGCAATTATTATTGCCAGATAGAACAACTGCTTCATGCTTATATTTTGAGTTACTAAATTAAAAAAGTTATAAGAAAAAGCCCCCTGAAAAGGGGGCTTTAATATTTCTATATTTCTAAGTAATTACTGAATTACAACTAAGCCAGAAACGATACGGCCAGTGTATTTGTCAATTACTTTGACAACATATGTTCCTTTTGCATCCGCTCCAAGATCAAAGTCCATACGGAGATACTGGGAAGTTGTATTAGTCATATCAAACTCTTTGCTTGCCACAATTTGGCCAGCAGAGTTATAGAGGTTAACAACTCTCTTTTCAGTAGGAGTACCTACATAGTACAATCGTACCTGGAATGCACCCTGGTTCGGATTAGGATAAATCCACAATCTGTCTGAAGCCTCTGCACCAATAGTAATTGTTGCCGGAGCAGAAGATACACAACCAGCAGCTGTTGTAGCTGTCACAGTATATGTACCCAGTTGATCAATACCAGCAGTTACACTGTTTCCGGTTGTTGACAACGCTGTTCCGTTGTAAATCCAGGAGTAAGTAGATGCTGCAGGATTACTGCTGGCAGTTATTGTACTGGTCTGACCAGGAGTAATTGTAAGATCAGTTGCTGTTAACGATGCAACAGGCAACGGGTTAATAGTTAATGTACCGAATGAAGTTGAAGTGACTGCGGCACAAGGCGCAGATGTTACAACAAACCTGTAACGGTAACCATTCATTGTATTTGTAACCCCACTTATTGTCAGCGTAGATGAAGTAGCACCACTGATATTTGTATAGGTAAGACCGCCATCTGCACTTACTTGCCACTGATAAGCCAAAGGAGTTCCAGCAGTTACAGAAGCAGCAAAAGTAGTATTGCCTCCCAAGCATACAGCACGGGTTGAAGGAGTAACTGCTAGACCAGTAGCTGGTATGCTTACGTTAACAGGTACAATTGTAGTAGCCGAAGTACAAGGTGTTGTTGTTGTGTAATATACAGAATAGTTGGTTGTAGTTGTCGGCTTAACATAAATAGTAGTGGCAGGAGTACCAGTGTAAGGCACAGTTGCTGCAGCATCTGTGAACATAGTACCTGCAGTACCTGACCAAATTCCTTGAGCTAGTGTTGGAGCTACATACGTAATTTCCAAATCCCACTTTGTAAACGTACCTGGATCTGGATCAACGTAATAATCATAAAATGCCAAGGTCCATGTACCGTTTGGAGTACTATACAAAGCAGGGAAAGTTGTAACGTCAGGAATATATCCAACCGGGCCAGCAACGGCTGCAGGAATGATTGAGCCTGTTCCTGCATCTGGCTTAAACGTACCAGTGAATCCAGGTGATGTACCAGTATTCAGTGCCGCAGTACCAGAAGAACTGATAACAGTATTTACAAAATTTGTACCTCCACCACCAGTCTGGCTAAGGAAATAATCCAGATTTAATACTTTACCGTTAGGAGCTTTAACTACATAACAAACATCCCCAACCCATGCATGGGTCATGTTTAATTTTACTTTCATATCGGTTATTACAGCACCTGCTGGAATACCTGACACGGTAATAGAACTGGTACCACTGGATGTACCACCTGGACTCTCAGGAATTGAAATTGAAACTGTTCCAGATGTGAAAGTTGAAGTAACAGGTGCTGATACAGAGTTAGTAAGACTTAATTGCTGTACAGTACCAGTACATATAGTAGCAGAAGCCGGATTAACCACAGGTACAAGAGGATTAACTGTTAAAGTGGCAGCCTGAGAAACATCAGTTGCTGAACAACCTCCTACCACAACAGCACGATACTGATAGCCAGAATATGCTGCCGATACATTTGTAAGAGTAAGAGTAGATGTTGTAGCGCCTGAATAGATTCCGCCATTTGTAACTGCAAACCATGCAGATGAAGCATTTGGCCTCCACTCCCAGCTATACGCAGGTAACGTACCGGTAGTAGCAACTGTAAAACTAGTAGCAGCACCGCAAACTATTGATGCACTTGACGGACTGCTTGTAACTGTAACTGGAACACAAGGTTGTATATTAACATTATAATCTTCTGTTTCTCCAAAAGATGCAGTAGTACAAGCCAACCCATTTGTCCATGCTGTAGAAAATCTTACTCTAACCCTCATTCTCGTAACACCAGAAAGTGCTGAGCTTGGAATAACGATGTTATTAGTTATTGTTCCTCCAGCTGCATTATTACCTATATTGGTAAACTCAGTAGTTTCAAATTGTCCATTCTGATTGTAATCAATCCAGACAGCCACTTGCTCAGTCCAAGAAGTAGGAACATCAACTGTGATTGGGTTAATAGCGCCAGAATATACAGTAGGAGCTGCTACAGTAGAGGTATAGTTTGAGTATCCTGCAGGTGGTCCGGCACTGCAATCAGAAGCGTTATCCAAAGTGCTAATCCTAACTCTGATTATCATATCATCATCAGTGCAATCGGAGGCACCTGGAATACAGTAACAACCTGAAGGAGGGGTAATGGCAACACCAACAGGAGTTGAGGTGCCAGTATTAGAGGTACAGGTAACATTACAACGATAATAAGTAGCAACTGTTTGGTTTGTAGACCATGTAGGCGAATTTGGTCCGGCATTTGTCCAAGGGCCAGATGCGCTGGGGCCTGTCTGCCATTGATAGGTTACACCGCTACCAGAAGTTGTATTTTGAAGCGATAACGTGAAGTTTGTACCAGGACATACAGTAGACACCGTAGATAAAGTATTACCAGGCGCAGGTGTACCGGTACAAGCTGCAGAGCTACAAAGTGGAAGATCAACTGTTACAGTGTAATTACTTGCAGTACCTGCAGCTGTGCCACTACCATTTGCAGACCAAACAGCAATTACTACTGTTTGCCCAGCTGTAATTGTAGCATTAATTACTAATGGGGCCGCAATAGGAGTACCGCTGCTGCTTCCGGGATCCGAAATGTAGTTTGTGGCAAGGCTGGCGGCATTAAAACTTCCATTCCAAATACCATGCTGAATATTGGCATTAGTTACATCAGTAGTGTTAAGAGTAAATGTTGCACACTGGGTTAATCCTGATGTATTTGTCCAAGTGTATGTATCATAGAAATAAGTGTCTGCTCCAGATGTACCTGGGAAAGCCGGGTTGGCGGAACAACTGGAAAGATTTGTTCCTCCTCTGAATAAACGAGGAGACATAGTAGCATCACCAGAGGCCAAAGAACCAGTGAAAGTGGCACAAACGGCATCCGGTTGAGCATTTGTTTGGGGTTGAGGTGCAGGTAATCCTGCATCATTTGTACTGGCAGCAGATATTGGCCTTGCAGTTGCCTGCTTTCCAAACTGCTCAATACGCATCTTTTCCTGCAGACGGGCATTCTTTTCCGCAGATATCCTTTGAGTCTGCCCAATGGAAACAAGTGTTAGAGAGACTATCAGCATCAATAACAAAGACAGCCTCTTTGCGAAGAACACCAAACTTCGTTGAGTAAATTTTGGTTGCATAATGAAGGTTTTAAATGAATGATTACCAGCCCCCAAAATGGGAACTCATAAACTGCCCTGCAAGATAATTTTTTTTTTGACTTATCCCACAAATATTAAAAAATTGTTTTCCTGACTTTTTTTCAACAAAAATTAAATCCCAAAAGCTCTTTTTCTGTCAATGAAAGGCAGCTGAATAAATCTCTGTAATAGCCACCTCAAGACAACATTATATAACAAAAAACCGCCATTTCTGGCGGTTTTTAAAATCAAAAAAATATTTACCATTTGTCAACTTCTTCGTCATGTTTTTCTGCAGGAACAGAAGATATTGCCTCTTCTGCAACGGGGCTTTGTACTGCTTCACTCACAGTTGTCACACTACTTTCCGACAATCCATTCTCTCCTTCTTCACCGGTATCTTCATGGTTAAATGCGTCGAAATCGAAATCAGGCATTAATTCAGTTTTTACATAATCAATAGCTTCTCCCAAAGCTTTGATAAACTTATTAAAGTCTTCTTTATAAAGAAAAACTTTGTGTCTGTCATAGCCATTGTCATCAAATCGTTTACGGCTTTCTGTAATGGTAAGGTAATAATCGTTCCCTTTTGTTGCCCGAACATCAAAAAAGTAGGTTCTTCTCTTCCCAGCCCTGATCCTTTTGCTGTAGATGCTCTCCATTTTCTTGTCAGTGTTCTCGTACGCCACAGTAGTAAGTTTTGCAGTTAATAAATCGCTTTGGTTTGCTTACCAGGAGGTCATTTCCTGAGTAAAACACAAATATATAGATGTTTTTGATACAGCAAAATAAGCCTTTCTGTCAATTATCCAATACGATCACACTATTTTGCCCGGATAATGTCCCCCTTCATCGCTCATTTTCCATTGTTGCTTTGCAAAGCTCTCCGCATAGTACCCTTTACCTGCCAGCAACTCATCATGGGTTCCCTGCTCCATTATTTTCCCTTCTTCCAGCACAATAATTTTATCAAAATTCATTAATGAAAATATCCTGTGCGTAATAATAATCCCGGTTTTTCCCTGAAGGTATTCGTTCATTCTGGCAGTTATCTCACTCTCTGTCTTTGCATCAACAGCACTCAGGCAATCATCAAAAACTACCAGGCCGGCTTTTTTAATTAAGGCTCTGGCAATGGATACCCTTTGCTTTTGGCCGCCACTCAACGAAACGCCTCTTTCACCAATCAATGTTTCATATGCTGCGGGGAAAGCCAAAATTTCATTTTCCACACCAGCCACCCTGGCCGCCATTTGAATTTCAATCTCATTGGCAGTTTTAAGCCCAAAACCAATGTTATTAGCCACGGTATCGCTGAACAGAAAAACGTCCTGCGGCACATAACAAATATTCTCCCGCAAGGCCTTTAAGTCCAATTTCCTGATATCTGTGCCCCCCATCTCTATTCTTCCTGATGACACATCGTACATACGCAACAACAATTGAGCAATGGTTGATTTTCCGCTCCCAGTACGGCCGATAATGGCAACCTTCTCCCCTTTTTTTATTGAAAGACTAAAGTCTTTTATGGCAGTAATGCCCGTGTGAGGATAAGTGAAACTGACATTGGCAAACACAATATTGCCTTCAGCAGCAGGTAGCGGCCCGGAGGGGTTTTTTATTTCCGGTTCTTTGAGCAAAAACTCATTGATTCTTTTCTGTGAAGCGGCTGCCCGCTGCATCATACTTGCAGTGAGTCCTATTGCACTAACCGGGAAGGTGAGCATATTTACATACATCACAAATTCCACAATGGTGTCCAGGCCAATGTTATGGCGGCCATTTATGTAAAAGAAGCCCCCAACCATTATGGTTAAAAGAGTGCTGATGCCTATCAGTAAAGTTATTGAAGGAAAGTAAACTGCCTCAACCCTGGCCAGACCAAGAGCATTTTGCTTGTATTCGTTAGCTTTTGCGTTAAAGAAACCAAGCATAGCCTTTTCCTGAACAAATGATTTAATTACCCTAATGCCGGAAAAAGACTCCTGTGCATTGGCGGTAAGTGCAGATAACGACTCCTGTATTCTTTCGCTTTTCTTATTAATTGTTGTATTTACCAGGTAAATCGTTATCGCCAGTATTGGCAACGGGATGAGCACATACATCGTAAGTATAGGGCTTCTTTTAGCCATAAAAAAAACACTCAGGGATATTACTGCAAGAAGATTGGCAAAGTACATAATTGCCGGGCCGGTGTACATTCTTACCCGGCTTACATCTTCTGCAATCCTGTTCATCAAATCACCAGTGCTGTTTACTTTGTAAAATGCTGTATCAAGTCGCTGATAATGGGAGAAAACCTCATTCTTCTGGTCGTACTCTATGTGGCGGCTCATTACAATCAGTGTCTGCCGCATCAAAAAAAGAAAAATTCCCCTCAGCATCGCCAATACAAGGATTGTGATTCCACACAGGGCCACCACCCTTCCGGTGCCGCTGAAACTTTCTGCGTAAGATACAAACCAGTTAACAAGCCTGTCGTATTCGACAGGCCGGGGCTTTAGCTTATATCCCGGCAAATCAAGGCTTTTTTGCACATAATCCACTACATAACCCGTTACCTGCGGGGAAAGAACATTAAAATAGTTGGAGATAAAAACAAACAGGATGCCTGCAGAAAACCTTAGCCTGTATTTCCAGAAGTACTTGTTTAATGACCTAAGGTGTTTCAACAGCTAATGATTTGAAACAAAAATACTTGAATACAGATTATTTTTTGGAAGATAAGTGCTGAGACGCTTATTTTGCACCCGGAGAGATGGCAGAGCGGTTGAATGCGGCGGTCTTGAAAACCGTTGACTGTAACAGGTCCGGGGGTTCGAATCCCTCTCTCTCCGCAAAACCCCACTTTGTGGGGTAATTTTTTTATAAAAAAAGAGGGCTATCCCTAACCCTCTTTACTATATAATAGAATAATAATCAATTAGTAAATCAACACTGCTTCCCTGTACCCATCATTACTGGTCGTGAGCTTAATTTGACATTTCTTTTTCTGCATCGTTGCTTGCTCAATTTTTTGACGGATAACGTCATACAATGAGATTGGATAAAATATGCTTGTTTCCATTCCGCTCTGCTCTGCCACATGTGCCGGTTTTTCGTTCTCAGAATAGAAAACCAATTGATAACTCCCTGCATTATTTGCCGACACAGTAAGTTTCAGAGTGGTTTTATAAGCAAGATTGTTATTTCTTGAAGAACCATCGGGATAATTCATAGTGGAAAAACTTCCTCCTCCAATACCTGTAACTTCAACCACAATCACTTTATCATCTTGTGCATTTCTGTTTTTCAGTGCCATTTGCTGTTTGACCTTTTCTTTATCCTGAAAACCACTTATCGCAGCAGGATCAGATTCAAATTTCTGTGCAAACGAACTGATTGAGAGCATAACTAACGGAATAAGAAGACCTTTTCTTTTCATTTCTTTTAATTTAAACCAAAAATAATGACTAGAAATCGATTTTGAAAACTTATCATTAACACCATTTTTTGTATATTCGGTTTCAACTAAAAAATGCCGAATGAATACAACTGTTGCTGCCGTTCTGAAAAGAAAGAATCAGTTTCCCGTAACAATCGCACCGGATGCCCCGGTTTTTGATGCATTAAAGCTGATGGATGAAAAAAACGTTGGTTCCCTTGTTGTTGTAGATGGCGATAAATATTTGGGAATCATTACCGAAAGAGACTATACCCGGAAGGTTTTTCTGAAAGGGAAAAATTCAAACGAGACAAAAGTGTCTGAAATTATGTCTGTAAATCTGCCGGCGCTGAGCCCGTCTGATAAAATTGACTATTGCATGGAATTGCTATCTGATAAGAATATCCGGTACATGCCCGTTTTTGAAAATGATAAACTCACTGGAATAATATCGATGAGCGACGTAGTGAAGGAAACTATCCTTGACCAAAAAAATACCATCGATCATTTGCAGAACTACATCAGGAACAGCTAAATCAGGCCATTTACCAATAAACGGGGCTGTCTCAATTAGTTTGAGGCAGCCTTTTGTGTATCTGGCTTTTCCTCCACGACCACAAGATCTTTGGATTCAACCTGCATGGGCAGCATGCCAATTTTCACCACAGCCCTTTTACCCCGCAGTTCAAGCACTTCGCCAACCTGGTGGTTACGTTTCATCTTAACCTTATCGCCAACTTTAATTTCGCCGCCAACTTCTTTATACTTTGAATCAATTTTTTTCAGCATTTTACTCACAACCTTCTTCTCATCTTTTTTAAACAGCAATGCATCAATCTGCTTAATTACTTTGTTTTTATTTTCTTCTTTCTTCCACTCCAGAACCACCTGTCTCAGTTTGCGTTCCATATCTTTCAGATAAGCTATCCTTTCTTCTGAAACCCGGTTTTGCTCTTTCAGCAACTCAACCTGTTGTTTATGCTTTTCTTTGTCCAGCACCTGTTGCATTTCCTTTTTCTTCTTTTCATTCTCTTTCAGTAAATGGTTTAGCTCCTTTTCTCTTTTTTCCAGTTGCTGCAAATCCTGCTCTGTTCTGTTCAGTAGTTTGTCAAGCCGGAAATGCTCTTCATCAACCAGTTTCCTAGCCCGGTTGATAAGCTGCGTATCAAGACCGATACGTTCCGCAATAGAAAAAGTATAGGAACTGCCGGGCTTACCTATAATAAGTTTGTATTGTGGCAAAAGATGCTTCTCATCAAAGGCCATTGCACCGTTTAAGATACCGGGAGTTTTTCCTGCCATTACTTTCAGATTGAGGTAATGGGTGGTTACAATGCCCACAGCATGCTTTTTAACTAATTCCAGCAAAATAACCTCGGCAAATGCACCCCCAAGATTGGGATCGCTGCCACTTCCCAGTTCGTCAATAAAAAATAAGGTGCGGCCATTGGCATTTTCAATAAAGTGCTTCATGTGCAGCAGGTGGCTGCTGTAAGTGCTGAGTTCAAATTCGATGCTTTGCGTATCGCCTATGTGGATCATCAGCTGTTTGAATATCCCAAACTGCGAAGAAGGGTGCACAGGAACAAGTAAACCACTCTGTACCATCATTTGCAATAACCCCACCGTTTTAAGAGTAACGGTTTTTCCGCCGGCGTTTGGGCCGCTTATCACCAGTATCCGTTTATCATCACCCAGTGTTACAGAAACCGGGATAGTTGGCTTTTGCTGCCGCAGATTATACAAGAAAAGCAATGGATGATACGCATCAACAAGATGGACCGCTGCCTTATCATGTATCACAGGGTATTCGCCCCTTATTTCTATAGCCAGTTTTGCCTTTGCCCTGATGAAATCGTATTCACCAACGATATTATAATAAGAAAAAAGTAATGATGAATAAAAAGAGAGTTTTGAAGTTAGTTCCCGGAGAATCCGGTACACTTCCTTTTTTTCAGCATTCTCCAGTTCATGTACCTGATTGTTCAATTCAATGGTTTCCTCCGGTTCAATAAAAGAAGTTTTACGGCTGTCACTTTCACCGTGCAGAATTCCTTTAACTGTTCTTTTCTGCTCGGCAAAAATGGCCACCACCCTTCTGCCATTCATAAAGCTCTCTTCAATATCAGCCAAATATCCTGCCTTGTTGAGCTTTGAAATTATCTTTTCGAAAACCTTCCTCAGTTCATTACGCTTCCGGTATAAACTCATTCGGATGTTGCGGAGTTCATCAGAGGCGGAATCTTTAACCTGCCCGTATTCATCAAGCACATCATCTATCAGCTCAATAATTACCTTTTCATAATAAGTTCCGTCAATTATCTTTAACAACCCGCCATAAACCTGCCTCCTTTCTGCATCAAACCACCGGAAAATTTTTTCTATACTTTCAGCAAGTTTTCTTACCTGCATCAGCTCATCTCCGTTCAGAACAGCACCGGGAATTGAAAGTAATTTCAGTTCTCTTGACAGGTTCAGCACATAATCATTAGGGAAGTAAATACTGTTTGCAATAAGTTGCCTGTATTCGTGGCTTTGCCTGAGCTCATTCTCCACAAAATCTTTCCGGGTGTGAATACGGAGCTGTTTTGCCTTTTCCCGGGCATACTCTGCCTGGCAATAGTTTACAAGCAATTCTTTTACCTTGTCAAACTCAAGTTGTGCAATAGCTGTTTCCGGAAAAAGTTTCATGTTAAAAAAGTAAGCGAAAGTAAGGCAACCGTTTTATTTCTCTCCCGTCACCTTGGGATTAACCTGCAGTTCTTCCCAGGGTGTGGTTCCGTCTTTTTCTCTCTTAAATTCATATTTTCCGGATGCCATCAAAACGATTTCTGCTGTAGTATATATTTTATTGCCACTAACAAGGTGGCCACCAATGGTTTTTCCCGTACTGTCGCTGATGCTGATATGGATATGCGAGCCATTCACACTGACGGTTCCGCTGAGAGATACAATTTCAAAATGGCCGGAACCGCCACTGGCTTCAGGTTGATTGGCAAAACGGATATTGTAATCAGTAAGACTGCCAGCACAACTTGCAATCCATCCGGCGGCAATTTTATTTTCTTTTGCGGCTTTTTCAATCCCTTCTTTCAAATCTTCGCCTGGCTTCAGGCGGAAAGCAAAAACATCAGTATTATTCATTTTCGTATTTTGACAGGCAGAAAAAACCGCCAGCAGTAAAAAAAAGCAAATCCATTTCATGCTGCAAATATCATTTTTAACGAACAAAAAACAGCCTTTCCCTGTTATCTGAATACATAAATTCTAAATTGCGTTAAAATCCCGGAAGAATGAAGAAACTACTTACATTATTATCATTTGCAGTATCTGCATTGTTTTCCTGCGCACAAAAAACTCCGGTATTACAACAACAAAAAAACACTGACATGACTAATGACTCGCTGAAAAAGGAAAATGTATCCTCTATAGAAATAGCCACTTTTGCAAACGGATGCTTCTGGTGTACAGAAGCAATTTTTGAACAACTCGACGGTGTGATAAGTGCCGTTTCCGGTTATACAGGAGGACAAACACCAAATCCGACATACAAAGAAGTTTGCACTGGTGAAACCGGTCATGCAGAATGCCTGCAAATAACTTACAACCCTTCAAAAATAAGTTTTGATGAATTGCTCGAGATATTCTGGCAAACACACGACCCAACCACACTTAACAGACAGGGTGCCGATATAGGAACACAATACAGAAGTGCCATCTTTTATCACAATAATGAACAAAAAGAAAAAGCTGAAGAGTATAAAGCCGAACTGAATGCAAGCGGGGCCTTCGACAATCCAATTGTTACAGAAATAACTGCCTTCGGCAAATTCTATCCTGCCGAAGATTATCACCAACAGTATTTTGAGACTAATGAAAACAACAACTCGTATTGCAGGATAGTTATCAGACCAAAACTGGACAAGTTTAAAAAAGTATTTAAGGATAAACTAAAAAAGTAATTTTATGTAGTAATTGACAAAACACAATTAATGAAGATGTCTTCCAAATATCTAATACTGCCCCTTTTTTTGGCTTTTCTTCCGTATTACGGTTATTCACAACTTCTTAATAAGAAAGAAGAATACACTAAACAAGATACACTTCGTGGTTCCATTAATACAGAAAGGGATTGGTGGAATGTTGTCAACTATAACATTGACATCACTCCTGATTATCTGTCAAAAACAATTGCCGGCAGTTGTGCTATAGAGTTTGACATAACCAGGAGCGGCTCTGATAAAAAAATGCAAATTGATCTGCAGCAACCATTGATTATTGACAGCATCCTTTTCCTGAACAACAAAATCTCATCCTATAAACAGGAGGAAAATATCTGTTTAATTAACTTCAATGATTTCAATTTCACTCCCGCACAGGATGCCCTGCAAAGAAAACATCCTGTCAAACTGTATAAATTAAAAATATATTATCACGGCAAACCTGTCGAAGCTGTACGTCCGCCTTGGGACGGTGGCTGGATTTGGGAAAAGGATGAACTTGGGCGCCCCTGGATGACAGTTGCCTGCCAGGGACTTGGCGCCAGCGTCTGGTATCCGTGTAAAGACCACCAAAGTGATGAACCGGATAAAGGAGCCACCATTAGCATAACTGTCCCCGATACATTTTCGGCAGTCGCCAATGGCAGGCTGGATGACAAGAAGACAAACCCCAACGGCACAACAACATGGACATGGAAAATTGTAAACCCCATCAACAACTATAATATCGTTCCATATATCGGGAAATATGCCCAGTGGACAGAAAATTATATCGGCGAAACCGAAAAAAATCTTGCATTAGATTTCTGGGTTCTTGACTACAACATTGATAAAGCAAAAAAACAATTTGGCCGGGATGTGAAACAGATGCTGAAAGCATTTGAAAACTGGTTCGGCCCTTACCCTTTTTATGAAGATGGATATAAACTGGTAGAATCTCCGCACTTAGGCATGGAACACCAAAGCGCAGTAGCCTATGGCAACCACTACCTTGACGGGTATCTTGGAAGAGACCTCTCAGGCAGCGGATGGGGACTAAAATGGGATTTCATAATAATTCACGAAAGCGGACATGAGTGGTTTGGCAATAATATAACCACAAAAGATATTGCTGATATGTGGGTCCATGAAGGGTTTACCCAGTACTCCGAAGTGCTGTTTACCGAGTCACTTTACGGCAAAAAAGCTGCTGATGAATATGCACAAGGACTTCGCCTTGGAATAAGAAATGACATCCCGATAATTGGTTCCTATGGTGTCAATAAAGAAGGCAGCGGTGATATGTATAATAAAGGCGCCAACATTGTACACATGATACGGCAGATAGTAAATAACGATGCCCGCTTCCGGGACATCCTGAGAGGTTTAAACCGGGATTTTTATCACAGAACAGTAACCACAAAAGAGGTGGAAGATTACATCATAACAAAATCAGGCATTGATCTTTCAAAAATATTCGACCAATATCTGCGCACAATACAAGTTCCCATACTTGAATACAAAATTTCCGGTAAAACCCTTTCTTACAGGTGGGCCAACTGCATCAATGGTTTCAATATGCCTGTATTCTTCAGCTGCGGAAATACAAGAGTAAAGATTTCCCCAACCGAAAACTGGAAAAAGACAACCTATGCAAGTTGGTTCAACGAGAAAAAGTTCCAGGTGGATAAAAACTTTTACATCAAAACAAACAAGAAATAAGCAGCCTGTTTTATTTCTCTGGCTAACTTTACCGCATGAGCACCATCAGAAGACAAAGCATCATCTCATCCATTGTTATTTACATTGGATTTGCGATCGGTCTTCTCAATATCTACCTTTTCACAAAAAAGGGGATATTCCTTGACTCGCAATACGGTTTGTATAATGCTTTTATCGCAATAGCCACCTTGATGATGGCTTTTGCAAGCATGGGCATGCCCACCTACTTCTATAAGTTTTTCCCTTATTACAAAGCGCATACCGAACCAAAGAAAAACGATCAGGCAACCATTGCTTTAACTATGGGCATTGTCGGATTTATATTTATTATCATTGCCGGGGTCATCTTTAAAAACATCGTTGTAAAAAAATATGACACTAATGCCCCGGAATTAGTTACTTATTACGAATGGATTTTCCCGCTGGGCTTTGGTCTGCTCATTTTTACACTACTGGAGGCTTATGCCTGGCAAATCCACCGCTCAGTCTTTACCAACTTCTTAAAGGAAGTTGGATGGAGACTTTTTACCACTATAATTATAGTACTCTTCCTTTTCGGTATAATTGACTTCAGCCTTTTTATTAAACTCTTTTCTTTCAGCTATCCTTTTATTGCCATTATACTCCTTGCTTACTTAGTTTATACCAGGCAAATAAATTTTACTTTTAACCGAAGTAAGGTAACACAAAGATTCTCGAAGAGTATCCTTAAGCTATGCGGCTATGTATATGCCGGTCTTGTAATTTTTAATATCTCCATCGTTTTTGATTCGCTGGTCATCAGTTCAGTTCTTGATGATGCTCTTACGCAACTGGCCATCTATTCCGTCGCCCAGAATATCGCTTCCATGATTCAGGCACCGCAACGGGGCATTATCGCAGCCTCTATCGCCCATCTTTCCCAAGCCTGGAAAGACAAAAACTTAGGGTTGATACAACGCATTTATCAACGGTCATCTATTAACCAGTTACTTTTTGCCGCAGGGTTTTTGTCGCTCATTATTTTGAGTTTCCTGGATGCGGTACATACTTTCAACCTCAAAGACACTTACATCAAAGCATTTTATGTCATTATACTGCTGGGCCTGACCAAAATGGTTGATATGGGAACGGGTGTCAACTCGCAGATAATCGCTACATCAATCTACTGGAGATTTGAAATGATTAGCGGCATTGTATTACTTTCTGTTATGCTTCCGCTGAGTTACTTTCTTACAAAGGAATTTGGCATTGTGGGTACAGGGGTTGCCCAGCTTATCTCTATAAGCATTTACAATATTATCCGCATAGTATTTCTTTACAGGAAATTTAAACTGTTTCCATTCTCCATGCAAAGCCTGTACACGGTATTATTGGCCGGAGCATGTTTCGCTGTCTGCTATTTCAGTTTTCAGAATATTCACAGCTGGGCCGGAATGTTTGTACGCAGTATCGCCTTCATCATCCTTTATGGAGCAGGAGCCATATACCTGAACCTTTCGCCGGACATTAAACCGGTGCTGGAAACCATCAGGAAAAGACTGCGATTACAAAAAAGTTAGTTGGAGGAAACCGCTAATTGCTTATCATCAATGCGACCGGCGCCAACAAAGCGCTGCAGGTAATATGTTTCAAATAAATCACTTACTACCACACCTTGCGATACCGAGGCATGGACAAATTTATTATTGCCAAGATAAACGCCTACATGTGATACGCCGCGGCCACGGGTATTAAAGAAAACCAGATCGCCTTCTTTTAATTCTGTAGTGGATATTTTTCTGCTTACCCTGTATTGTTCCCTTGACACCCTTGGAAGAACATATCCATAAGCGGCCAGGTAAACTGCTGATGAAAAACCAGAGCAATCCACACCTCTTTTTGTAGTGCCACCCATCCTGTAACGTACTCCATACCAATCATCCACTGATACTAACAATGTGGTGCTGGGCAGAGCTTCCACTTCAGTATTCATCAAAACAGCATATTTGAACTGCACAGCCGATGCAGATTCTACTTCCGGCACCCGAACCTTTTCAACTGCTGAAGGATTAGTCTTTATTTCAGTTTTAACAGAAGGCTTATCTATTGCAGCAACATCCCTGCTGGCAACAAAAGCAGTAGGCCCTGGTTTTACCTCAGGCTTTTCTGTTGTAACAACAGGTGTTACAGTTATTTCGTCTATGAATTTTGCAGGCTGATTAGTTGTTTTGGGAACACTGGTTGCAGTAATCACCTGCCTGTTATTTGTAAAATTCAGCGACTTGATAGCAGTACAACTGCTTATCAAAATCACTAAACCTGATGCCGCTAAAATTTGCCTTACCATTACGTCTTTCTTTTTAGGATGATTTCATGGGTTAAAAAATATCAACTGCAAGCGGCGATACGACTACCTGCAACTGGCCGCAAAAGTAAATCCTAACCGCCAAAAAAAACCTGTTTTTAAACGCATTTGCCAAAATAAAATTGCTTGATTGCTAAGTCGTTGTAATAAAGAGATTTAGACCTCCGTAAATTGTGCATATTCACGGGGTTTTTCGGCTTGCCGGATGGTATTATTTCTTTATTATTGGCCTCTAATCACCAGTTATGCAATCATTATTATCCCTTATCACATTTTTCATTTTAGCCACTGGATGCAAAAATGCAAGCAGTTCACCTGCCCTGGCAACTGATACACTTGCCGTAAAAGATACCATCATCAAAGACACAGTGCCTGCTACCCCATTACCCAAACCTTACACCGGGTTAGTATTCCAGAAACAGGAAACGCTGTCTGCGGCAAAGGGGACCAAGTCAGTTATCTTTAATTCGGCAGGTTCAAAATTATATGCCATGAACCTTGAAGGCATGAGTGTATATGAATTTGACCAGGCCACACGGAAAATTTCCCGTGAGTTCAAATTCACTCCTACCAAAGGCACTGGTTGGGACTATGCCAGTAATAAGCCTATTGCCTCCTTCCAGGAAAAACCTGTAGAAGCCTGTTTCAGCCATAACGATGAAGTTCTCTGGATTTCCTTACATAATGCCGGAGGAATCGTTCCGATCTGGGTCAATAATCTTTCAAAAAATACTACAGGGAATGGCACCCAAAAGATAAAACCTGTTACCGTAATTTATCCCGCCAGTGGCAAAAAAGAATCCATTTATGTGCCGTTGATCACAACAGGGAAAACACCGAAAGTCATTTCCAAAACCACCGACAGCAAATATGTGCTGGTGAGTAACTGGCATTCATACAACACCAGCGTACTGAAAACCGACACTGCTGCTTTTCCTTATGCAAAAGTCATCAGCACCATTCCGGTTTCTGATATTCCAAGGGGCATCGCCGTTGATGACAAAAACCAGAAATCGTATATCGCCATTATGGGTGGCTCTTCCCTGAATGTGGTGGATAATAATACCTGGAAATCAGAAAGCACCATGAAAGTAGCCAGCAGCCCACGTCATGTGGTGATGGACACCAGCGGCCATTTATTTGTTTCATACAACAGCCTGGCGACGATTGCCTGCATTGATGCGGCAAGCGGAAAAACGCTTTTCAAAACTGGCACTCATGCCCAGCCGAGAACAATTGTTCTGTCGAAAAACTACAAATTCATCTTTGTAACCTGTTACAGCAGCGATTTTGTTGATGTGTACAAAATCAACGATGACAACTTCGAGAAAGTGGCATCTTTGCCCTGTAAGGGCCACCCTGTAGGTGTGGATGTTTTTGAGAACGATGAAAAGCTGGAAGCATGGGTGTGTAGTTACAGCACGGGTTCGATTAGTATTTATAGTTTTAAGAAAAAGTAATAAAAGACGGAAAGTCGGAAAGACCGAAAGACAGTTTCTGATACATGAAATTTCTTTCTGACTTCCTGACTTGCAGACTCTCTGACTTAATATGAAATTCTCTCACCTTCACGTACATACACAGTTTTCTCTTTTGGATGGGGCTGCCTCTATTCAAAACCTCTATAAAAAAGCCATAAAAGATGGCATGCCTGCCCTCGCCATCAGCGACCATGGCAATATGTTTGGCGCTTTTGAATTTGTGGCCGAAGCGTACAAACATAAAGGCGAAGATGGCAAGCCACTGGTAAAACCTGTTGTGGGCTGCGAATTCTATATCACAGAAACCCGTCACCAAAAAACATTTACCAAAGACCAGAAGGATAAACGCCAACACCAGATACTGCTCGCCAAAAATGAAACAGGCTACAAAAATCTGATAAAACTCACTTCACTTGGTTTTACAGAAGGTATGTATGGCAAGTATCCCCGTATTGACAAAGAACTAATTCTAAAGTACCACGAAGGCCTTATCGCCACCACCTGCTGCCTTGGTGCATCGGTGCCACAGGCCATTTTGCGCAAAGGTGAAGATGAAGGCGAAAACGAATTCAAATGGTGGCTAAATGTTTTCCAGGACGACTATTATGTGGAACTGCAGCGCCACGGTATGGCCGAGCAGGATAAAGTAAATGAGGTATTGGTAAAACTGGCCCGCAAATACAATGTAAAAGTTATTGCCAGTAACGACTCGCATTATGTGGAACAGGATGATTTTAATGCACACGACATCCTGCTTTGCATCAACACTGGCGAAAAAATAACCACTCCTGCCCTGCGGGATTTTGTGGATGACGATGTGCATGTAAAAGACAAACGCTTCGCCTTTCCTAACGATCAGTTCTATTTTAAGACCACCCAGGAAATGACCAAGGTCTTTGGCGATTTGCCCGAGGCCATAGATAACACCAACGAAATCGTTGACAAAGTAGAACTCTTAAATCTTACAAGGGATATTCTGTTGCCCAATTTCCCGATTGAAAAACGGTTCCAGATACATACCAAAGATGAGACCATTGGAAAATTCACGGTAACTGCCGAATCGCAAAACCAGTGGGAATACCTGAAGCATATAACATACGAAGGAGCGGCACAACGGTATCATGAACTGACGGACAAAATAAAAGAACGGATAGAATTTGAACTCTTCACCATCAAAACGATGGGCTTCGCCGGTTACTTCTTAATCGTCAGCGACTTCATAAAAGCTGGCCGTGACAAAGGTGTATTCATCGGCCCGGGCCGTGGTTCAGCTGCCGGTTCAGTAGTGGCTTATTGCATCGGCATCACCAATATTGACCCGATAAAGTACAACCTGCTGTTTGAGCGTTTCCTAAACCCCGACCGTAAATCAATGCCTGATATTGATACCGACTTCGACGATGAGGGCAGGCAGAAGGTGATTGATTATGTAGTGGAGAAATATGGTAAGAACCAGGTGGCACAAATTATTACTTACGGCACCATGGCTGCCAAAATGAGCATTAAAGATGTCGCACGGGTAATGGACTTGCCATTGCCAGAATCTAATGCACTGGCTAAGCTGGTTCCTGATCGTCCGGGTATTGAACTGAAAAGGGTATTGCATGCCCCGCTGAAACAGAGAGACGGTGAAAAATCACTGGAAGAAAAAGACGGGCTTGGCAGTGATGATCTGGAGAACGTTAAAAAGCTCCGGGAGATATATAACCAGTTACAAACGCCTGCTGCTAAAGTTTTACACGAAGCAGAAAGGCTGGAAGGTTCCGTACGCAATACCGGCATCCATGCTGCGGGTATCATCATCGCCCCGAAAGATCTGATGGAATTAATTCCGGTGGCCGTAGCTAAAGATTCACCGCTCTGGGTTACACAGATTGAAGGAAATGATATTGAAAGTGCCGGCGTTATCAAGATGGACTTCCTGGGATTAAAAACCCTCACCATCATTAAAAATGCGCTGGCCCTTATTAAACTCAATCACGGGGTAGAAATAAATATTGACGAAATACCGCTGGACGATAAAAAAACATTTGAGTTGTACCAGCATGGCTCCACCATTGGTACTTTCCAGTTTGAAAGTGCCGGTATGCAAAAATATTTGCGGGAACTAAAGCCCGACAAGTTTGGCGACCTTATCGCCATGAATGCCCTGTACCGGCCCGGTCCTATCGCATATATCCCCAATTACATCGACCGCAAGCATGGCCGTGAAGCCATCACTTACGACCTGCCCGAAATGGCAGAATACCTCGAAGAAACATATGGCATCACAGTTTACCAGGAACAGGTAATGCTGCTGGCGCAAAAACTGGCCGGATTCAGTAAGGGTGATGCTGACGTACTGCGTAAAGCAATGGGTAAAAAGCAGAAGACGGTGCTGGATAAGATGAAAGGACAATTTATTGCTGGTGCCAAAGAAAAACTGCTGCCTGAAGAAAAGCTGGAAAAAATATGGACCGACTGGGAAGCATTTGCCCAATACGCTTTTAACAAATCTCACTCCACCTGTTACGCCTATGTGGCTTATCAAACAGCTTACCTGAAAGCACATTACCCGTCTGAATACATGGCGGCTGTGCTGAACAACGCAGGCAGTATTGAAAAAATCACCTTCTTCATGGAAGAGTGCAAGCGGATGGGATTGAAAGTACTTGGCCCTGACATTAACGAATCGCTGAAAGGATTTGCCGTAAACAAAAAAGGTGAGATTCGCTTTGGCCTTGGCGGGCTGAAAGGTGTTGGCGAAGCTGCTGTGGAAAGCATCATCGAGGAAAGAAACAAAAAAGGTTCTTTTACAAATGCCTTCGATTTTATAAAACGTATTAACCAGCGCACCGTTAACAAAAAAACATTGGAAAGCCTGGCCTATGCCGGCGGCTTCGACTGCTTTGCTGATTTGCACCGGGCTCAATACTTCTTTATTCCCGAAGGGGAAAGCATCAACGGGCTGGAGAAAATTATCAAATACGGGCAAATCATTTCTTCGCAAAACACCAACATGAGCAATACGCTGTTTGGCGACTTGCCGGTTACAATGGAAATACCTCCACCACGTCTTCCGGAATGCCCGGCCTGGCCGTTAATAGTGCAGCTTGACCATGAAAAAGAAGTGACAGGCATGTTCCTGAGTGGCCACCCGCTGGATAACTACCGTTTTGAAATAAAACACTACGGCGTAACCACCATTGCCGATTTTAACGAGTTTAAAGAATCCATTACCATGCAGCCCAATCCCGGCAGACAGTTCAGGCTGGTGGGATTGGTAGCCGATGCACAGCACCGCATTGCAAAAAGTGGTAACAAATACGGCAACTTTGTATTGGAAGACTACAGCGGCAAAACAGAGTTTCCGCTTTTCAGCGAAGATTACCTGCGGCTTTCGCCAATACTGCAACAGGGAAGTACTGTATTGATAACAGGTTTTCTGAAACAGCGCTACAACCGTGATGATTTTGATTTTAAAGTTACATCTGTTACACTGGCCGAAACCATGAAGCGGAACATGACAAGACAGGTAAGTATTGAAACCCATCCGCTGTCGGTATCAAAAGAACTGGTCACCTTCTTTGAAAAAAACATCAGGAATTACCCCGGCAAGGCCACGTTGAAAATTACGCTGACCGAACCCAGGAATAAACTGAAGATTAGCTTAGTAAGCATGAACAGCGGCTTTGAAATGAACGACGAAATGATTCAGTTTCTTGAAAAAAGACCGGAGTTGGATGTGCAGGTAACGACGAGTTAAGTTTATAAGAATTTTGTGCTACTTTATTTCATTTGTGAGGACATGAACCAAGGCAGGAGACTCTGCAACGTTCAGGCATTTGTGCTGTTGGGGCTTCATCTATTCGTCGCCCCGGCGACGGCTGCTGAACGAAGAACTAAAGTTAAAAATTTATTCAGAAGCTAAATAGTAATTGTTATGCCCGGACAAAAAGCTGAACAGCGAACCGAACGATGAAAGATGCTATTCGTTTGCCCCAATAGCACAAATGCGTTTGTTGGCGGGTCGTACTTTAAATTATTGTCGCAGCTAAACAGGCGAGAAAAACGTAAGTGATAAGATTCGCATTAATTGTACCAATGATTATACTGCGGGTAGCAAAATCAGATTTAAGAAACAAAAGATTAAAAGGAATTTCAAGTAATAAAGTCAATATGAATGCAATAATAAAAAATCCAAGTACAAAGTAGTTTGAAGTAAAGTCTTGCGGTAAACTGAAAATTATTTTTATCTGGCTGACAATAGAGTCCCACAACCACGACAATAAACCCAAGAAATCAACGAGGGTACTCAGTAAATTTGAGAACAGAACGGTGTAAAAGATTTTCGATTTTATCCACTTGTCAGTGAGAGTTTTACTTAAGAAGACGGTCTCAATAATGATTATAGCCAAAAGAACAAGGAATCCGATTAAAACATCCATCGTTCCAATCATCATGTTCAATAATACCATGTCAAATTTTGTAATTGGTTATTAGTATGCCCGCCAACGGTTGTATTAACGAAATAAAGTTCATAAAACTTTCGCAAATGAACCAAGTTTAGTGTATTTACGAAAGTCACCGGTCTGGATAATTGCTGCTGCTGAAGGGCTGCCCCGCTTAGCCGCAAATCCTTTTATGGAAGGGTGGCCTTGTGCGGCAGGCATAAAAGATTGAAGGCGGGCGGGGAACTGCTGCTGACCGGAGTTACTACTGCTGACAGCCCCAATAAAAACAGATAAATAATAATAACCTGCGACGGGATAAGCCCCTGTAACTCAGCCCTAAATTTGATTCTTTCCTTTCCGGTTACACAATCTGGCAGGTTCGGCTGACAAGTTTTTCACAAAAAAGCGACATTGCTGCATAGTATGGTGTACGGTCTTAATTTTGCTATCCTCCTGAGTAAAACCGAAGGAATAACTATAAAACAAATCAAATAAAATGGCAAAAGAATTTACAGATGCTAATTTCCAGTCAGATGTGCTGGGTTCTGATAAACTGACAGTGGTTGATTTCTGGGCAGAATGGTGTGGTCCCTGCCGGGCTATCGGTCCTGTAATTGAAGCGCTGAGCACCGAATATGAAGGCAAGGTGAATGTTGGTAAACTGAATGTTGACAATAACTCAAATGTTCCTTCCCAATACGGCATTACTTCTATCCCTGCTGTTCTTTTCTTTAAAAACGGACAGGTGGTTGATAAACTAGTAGGCGCACAGCCCAAAGGAAATTTTGTGAAGAAAATTGAATCACACATTTAAGTACTGAACTTTATTAAAAGAAAACCTCCGTCAACAACGGAGGTTTTCTTTTATAAGGATGCTAACACCTCTTCCACCGTATCAGCATTTGTATCAATCCATTTTATCGCCTCATCTTTTTTAAACCAGGTCATCTGCCGCTTGGCATATTGCCGGGTATGGATCTTAATCAGTTCAGCAGCTTCTGCTAAAGTTGTTTTACCATCTAAATAATCAAACATCTCCGCATACCCTACCGTTTGCAGGGCATTCAGATGCTTATAAGCAACAAGGCCTTTCACTTCATCAGGCAAACCGGCCTCTATCATGTTGTCCACCCGTTCGCAGATGCGCTGGTGCAATTGCTCTTTGGGCAACCGGATACCCAGTTTGATAATCTCAAAATCTCTTTGTTCCTTCTTCCCCGTTCTGAAGGAAAGCACCGACTTCCCTGTTCCCTCCACCACTTCCAATGCCCGCATCAGGCGGCTGGGATTTTGTATTTCGCCTTCAGCAAAAAAGGCAGCATCCTTTTCTTTTACCTGCTGCTGCAGCCATTCCAATCCATACTTTTCATAAGATGCAGTAATATTTTCCCTGATTGATTTGTCAATAGCAGGAATAACATCAAGCCCTTCACAAAATGCTTTTATATAAAGGCCCGTTCCGCCCACCATTACCACAACCTTGTTTTTAAGAAACAGTTCTTTCACTTTCTGCAAAGCATACCCTGCAAATGTGGCGGCAGTTACTTCGTCGGCAATACTGTGTGATGCAATGAAGTGATGCGGAACTTCATTCAACTCTTCCGGCGAAGGCCGGGCTACCCCGATATTCAATTCTTTATAGCATTGGCGGCTGTCAGCAGAAATAATTTCAGCACCAAGCTGCTTTGCCAGCCTGATAGCAAATGCGGTTTTACCGGAAGCGGTAGGTCCGGCAACTATGATTACTGTGTTGTGGGAAAACTGTTTCAAGAAATAAAATAGTTCAACTATTCTTCGCCTTCATCACTGGCAGCCTCTTCTCCAAAACCCACATCTTCTCCATCCTCATCTTTTTCGCCAAAACCTTCACCAGCCTGAGTGAGGTCATATTTCTCTTCTATATCGGCAAACTTATCACCCAGTAACCCCTTTGTTCCATACTGGCTGGGACCAATGCCTTCGGTTCTGGATACAGATGGATAAGTAATCTTGGGGTTCTCTTCTTTTGAAACATTTATCAGTTCTACAAGGAACGACCAGTTCTTGTTAAAATCATACAGGTAGATAAACCGCTGGTTTGGATCTCTGATCTCCGAACCAATCACCGTATCGGCCATAATCAGCGGGGGTGCTTTGTATTCCCTGTCGTCATACTTCTCCAGAGAAATCTCCCGGCCCCGTTGCCAGTGGTCATTGCTGCGGAAAAAAGTGGCCTTATGTTTATTATCGAATTCGTAAGACTTCAAAATTGTGTTGTGCAAATCCTGGAAAGATTGCGTATGCTTGATAACCACATCCCGGTAGACGCTTTCGTCTTCTTCAAAATATATCCTGAATTTTAATATCGCCATACAACAAATTTAATAATTAAGATTGAAGATTCACAGGTGTCAGCCCCATGCTCCTGCCCTTTTCAAGCATGAAATCATAAGCGGCTTCATATGTGTTCGGAATGAGTCCGTCGAGCATGGCATCTTTCAAAGCATCTTTAATAATTCCAACTGGTTTGGATGGTGCCAACCCGAACGTTTCCATTATTAACTCTCCGGTAACAGGCGGCTGCCAGGTGCGGATGTGGTCACTTTCTTCCACTTCTTTGCAGCGCTGCCGTACCAACTTAAAATTTTCTAAGTAACGTTTTACTTTCTGCCTGTTCTTTGAAGTTATATCCGCTTCACACAACAGCATCAGCGGCTCCAGGTCTTCACCGGCATCAAACAATAATCGGCGGATGGCCGAATCAGTAATATTTTCTTTGGTAAGACTGATAGGACGAAGGTGCAGTTCCACCAGCTTTCTTACAAACCGCATCTTCTCATTCTGCGGCAGTTTCAGTTTGGTAAAAATCTTTGGCACCATCCTTCCGCCCACCACTTCATGGCCATGAAATGTCCAGCCATGCCCCTCTTCAAATTTCTTTGTTGGCGGTTTACCAATATCATGCAGGATAGCTGCCCAGCGCAGCCACAGGTCTTCTGTGTTTACAGATATGTTGTCAAGCACCTGCAATGTGTGCCAGAAATTATCTTTATGGCCGATACCATCTTTATTCTCAGCCCCGGCAAGTTCCACCATCTGCGGAAAGATGAGTTTCAGCAAACCACTTTCATATAACAGGCCAAAACCAACAGATGGCCTTGGTGAAGCAATGATCTTATTCAGTTCGTCTGTAATCCGTTCCTGGGAAATGATTGAGATTCTTTCAGCACTGTCAATAATGCCCTGCCATGTTTTTTGTTCGATGCGAAAACCTAATTGCGAAGCAAAGCGAATGCCCCTCATCATACGCAGCGGGTCATCACTGAATGTCTGTGCCGGCTCAAGCGGGGTGCGGATGATTCTGTTTTCCAAATCAGCCAGCCCGTTAAACGGGTCAATCAGTTTGCCATAACCTGCCTTGCCGGCAGGCAGGTCTGCTTCGTTTAAACTGATGGCCATCGCATTAATGGTAAAGTCACGGCGGTCCTGGTCGTCTTTAACCGTTCCCGGTTCTACCTCCGGCTTTCTTGAGTTGCGCTGGTAGCTTTCTTTCCGGGCCCCTACAAACTCAATATCAAATCCATCAGTAAGCCGTATATGTGCCGTGCCAAAATTCTTAAAGAAATCAACCTGCGGCGTGGGATGAAACTGTTTTGCTGTTTCATTCGCCAGTTCAATTGCATCACCCACACAAACAAAATCGGCATCCTTTGTTTCCCTGCCGAGTAACTTATCCCTGACGAACCCGCCTATCAAATAGGTCTCCAGGCCAAGGTTTTTTGCAGCCCTCGCCACTTTCTTTATAAATAATAATTCCCTGTCTGTGCAATTAATGTCCATCCGGACAAAGATAACTTATGTGACTTTACTAAAAAGGTACAGTACTAAACGCTAATTTCTGTTTTAACTCATTGAAAGCCTGAAAGGCTTCAATTTGAATAACTCCGGGTGTAACCCGGAAAGAAACAGGGAGATCAAACTGAACCCCAAAGGGGTTGAATGTGGGATTACAAAAGAAATTTATTACGGAGGATTAATCATGTTCAACCACTTTGTGGTTGTTTGGAGATTTTTCTCCTTTTCCACAGGCTCACTCCTTTGGAGTATCACCTGCGGCTATTCAAATTTAAGTCCTTCGGACTATAGTACAGCCACCTGAAGATCATTTTGAATTAAGTCTAACATAGACAATTTTATGTTTCCGGGGATTAAAATCACCATCCCCCAGCAGTTTTTTAATCAGGTAACCGATGCCGATAAATGCACCGGAAACAGCATACTTACCCAGGTTGTCATTACTGAACAAAGGTTCTTTATCCCTTACAGAATTAAAACCACTCAGCAGTATAGTGCCCGCCCCGCCAATGATAAATACTTTGCTGATAAGTACCGGCAGCCTGCTTCTGCGGATATTTAAACTGATGCGTTTAATATCTGTGTACTTCACTTTCGTAAGATAAGTGGCAATAGTGTCAGCAATCCTGCTGCCCCACTGCGTGGGCATAACCCTTATATCATGCCATAAAATGAAAAGGGTGTCATCGGCGATATTCCTGATAGTTCCGCTGACGAATAACCCATTATTTGTTTCCAATGAAATAAATGAACCTGAATAGAAAGATTTAACTGCTACACCATTTTTCTTTTTTACGCTGATAAAATCTGCATTCTGTGAAAATGAAGTAAAAGACAGCAACAAGAGAATAATGAATGGAAGCAGGCGGTTCATGTCTCAAAAGTATTGCGCCTGCTCTATAAGTTATGTTAAAGTAGTGCCAGCCAGATTCTAAACGGGATAATAATTAAACCATTAAGGAGTTAAGGAAAATTAAGAGTGGCAACAACGAACCTATGTGTTCATCTTTGTTTTCTATATCCTATGTGGTATTCTTTGAACCACATAGAACACAGATACATAGAATTAAACACAGGCATGTGCAAACATTACGGCCTTATCACCTGCAAGCCGCCATTATCCCATTTGATTATTGAAGAAGGTGCCGCAGCCACAGTATCATCCTGCCGGTAACTGACAACATAATCAACACCGCTTTTTATTTCATAATTTATCTCTGCAAATATTTTTGCCGGGGGCAAACCCGATATATTCGCCGAAGTGGACACAAGCGGCTTTCTGAAACGCTTTAACAGCTGCCTGCAAAATGGTTCGCCGCAGATGCGTATCGCAATGCTTCCATCCTCTGCCACTAAGTTATCGGCAAAGCCAATTGCCCCTTCATAAATAACGGTGGTGGGTTTGGGATGCTCCTGCAGGTAATCGAACAGGGCTAGGTCAACTGAGGCCACATATTTCAGTATATCGTTTTCTTCGGCCACCAGCACAATCATAGCTTTTTCATCAGGCCGCTGCTTCAGGGCATATACTTTGGCCACCGCTTCGGCATTGGTGGCGTCACATCCTATTCCCCACACGGTATCAGTGGGATAAAGAATCAGTCCGCCGTTGCGCAGCACCTGCAGGCAGGCTTCAATATCTTTCTCAAAATCTATCATAGTGATTGATATACCTCCATTACTTTATCAGCACAGCGCTGCGGACTAAACAACGCTGCATGTTCATATCCTTTCTGCCGCATCAGTTCCGCCCCTACTTTGTTGCTGTAAATTTCTTTCATCCCCGCAGCTATTTCTTCCGCCACCAGCGGATTCACATAATAGGCAGCATCGCCGCCGGCTTCGGGCAGGCAGGATATGTTTGATGTGATAACGGGCAGACCGCTGTTCAGTGCTTCCAGTACCGGAATGCCAAAGCCTTCAAAGGTGGAGGGATAAATCATTGCCACTGCCTGCTGGTAGATCGCCGGAAAATCAGCCGCTGATTTAAAAGAGGCCATCGAACGGGCATTCTCATTATCCGATAAAAAGATAATCCGCTCTTGTAACCCGTGCTGCAACACAAAATCCTTCACCTGTTGCTTGTATTTGCCACCGTCGCCAATCACCACCAGCGGAATATTCATCTCTTCCCGCAGCAGGAACATGGCTTTGCAAATATTCAGCAGGTTCTTTCTTTCGATGATGGAGCCTACATACAGAAAGTATTCATCCGGCAGGTTGTATCTTTTCTTCACCGTGTTCTTTTCATCCTCACTCACTTTTATGCCAAATGCAGGGTTACAGCTTTGGTAGCACACTTCAATCTTTTCTTCAGGAGTGTGATAGAAGTCGATGATGTCCCGTTTGGTTTGTTCGCTGATGGCAATCACCTTGTCCGCATGAGCACAGGCATAGCGGAACTTTTTACTATAAATCTTTACATCAATCGTATTGTATTGCTCCGGGTGGCGTTCATGTATCAGGTCGTGGATGGTAACGACTGATTTAATGCCGGTCTTCTCAATGCCCACCGGAATCTCATGGCTCAGGCCGTGGTAGAGGTCAATGCCCAGCCGTTGCAGGTCTTTGGTCACCCAACTGCTGCGCCAGGCCGATGAGAAAAATTTGTTCAGAAACCCGGAGGGAAGCACTTCGTGCAGGTTATCGCCTTTCAGCGAGAAAACGGCAGACGGCTTTGGGTTAAACAAATAATACTGGTGCTGCGGATGATACTCCGACAACGAACGGATAAGGGTGCGGCTGTAATGGCCCAGCCCCGTTCCGTTATGAAAAGCCCTCTTGGCATCAAACCCGATATTCATAGAACGCAAAGGTAACAGAGGAATTGGAACACGGATGACGCAGATTTAAAAGATTAAAACGGATTCTTACTTTAATAACCGCTGTTAATAGCTTACAGAATTTAAAAATCCGCAATAATCCGCCATATCCGTGTCATCCGTGTTCTATTATCCAAATTCCAAAATAAAAGTGCATTTTCGCAGCCATAATTTTACTACATGAAACAAATAATACTGGAAGCATGGGGCAACCGTGAGTTACTCAAGGATAACAAATATAGCGATGCCGTAAGGGCGGTGATTGAAGAACTGGACAAAGGCCGCCTCCGTGTAGCCACACCGGGAGAAGAGGGCTGGACGGTGAACGAGTGGGTGAAGCAGGCCATCCTAATGTATTTCGGCATACAGCAGATGCAGACATGGGAAATGGCTCCCTTTGAGTTTTACGATAAAATGCTGCTCAAGAAAAACTATAAAGAGCTTGGCGTAAGAGCCGTGCCGCATGCAGTGGCAAGATATGGCGCATATCTCGCCAAAAACGTGGTGCTGATGCCTTCGTATGTAAACATCGGTGCGTATGTGGATGAGGGAACGATGGTGGACACCTGGGCCACCGTGGGCAGTTGCGCACAGATAGGCAAAGGCGTACACCTGAGCGGTGGTGTGGGTATCGGCGGGGTGCTGGAGCCATTGCAGGCCTCTCCTGTTATTATTGAAGACGGTTGTTTTCTCGGCAGCCGCAGCATTGTGGTGGAAGGTGTGGTGGTGGAGAAAGAAGCCGTACTCGGTGCCAATGTGGTGCTCACCCAGTCAACCAAGATAATAGATGTAAGCGGCGCTGAGCCTGTTGAAATGAAAGGCCGTGTGCCTGCCCGCAGTGTGGTGATACCGGGTTCTTATACCAAAAAATTTCCGGCGGGTGAGTTTGGTGTGGGCTGTGCCCTGATTATTGGCCAGCGCAAACCCAGCACCGATTTAAAGACCAGCCTTAACGATGCGCTGAGGGATTTTAATGTGAGTGTGTGATGATGTTATGACGAACTAATATAAAAGGGCTGCCGGAAGGCAGCCCTTAGTGTTTGAATAATTGTTTTCAGGGCCCTATCGGGGAAGCAAAGATAACTCCACATTTAACGTGGTTGTCTTACCTAATGCAATGTTTACCGCAGTTACTTCTTTTTCTTCGTACCCTTCGGCGGTGAACTTCACCTTGTAGTAACCGGCCGTGGTTACCGGCACCACATATGCACCTAATGCGTTTGAAATGCCTGTTACCTCTTTCTCGACCACCAGGATTACTGTGCCGGAGATTGCAATATCAGTACCCTGCTGCTTAACGCTGCCCACCAACTGAGTGGCAGAACTGCCTGCATCTATAATGATGCGGTTGTTCCTGTAGCTTTTGTAAAACTCGTTGTGTGTGGTTTTAAACTGCACCACCAGCTTATCCATCCGGTTTTTGAGGATGGCATCAATCTGCCTGATCTTTTCGGTTATGGTTGTGCTTTGTGCAGCCCGTATGCTTACGGCGTTGCGTGGTTCAGGAACTGAATTTTCATAGGACTCAGTCTTTGTAAGAAAATCTGCCAGTTTGGGGGCAGTGATACCATAGTCTGCCAGTGCGGCGATGTTGGTATTTGCCACACCCCAAATGTTGCGGCATGTGCCGGCGAGCAACTCATCACGGAGATACTGCAATTTGGAAACGGGAAAGTTTGCCTGCTCTTTAAGCTCTTCGCTGTTGATGGAAACAGCATAGGCAAAGACTGCGGAGGCGATACCTGCTGCTGTATCGCAGAGGTCGTTTTTGAGATTTGTTTTATCCCGTGTGATACCGAGGATAACATTTGCCTCTTTCTGAGCAGCATTGCGGAGTTCGGCAATGGCATTGTCGAAATCGGTGACTGCTGTTTGAAAGGCGAGGACTGTTCCTGTGATTGCTGCATTGTCGGCACAGAAGGTGCTGACAGCGTTGTACATGCCAAGTTTGGCTTCTTGCTTTCTGTTCATCGGACAAGATTTATTAATTAAAAAAAAGGTTAACGTTCAAATATAAAATGATAAGAGAATTTAGCGATGTGATAAAATGATAAAAAAATGTTTATGTTTTGCGAAGAAGTATTGCCGGTTGCTGCTATGCTATTTTGCAGCGGCAGCAACAAAAAATTTATGTAAAGAGATATTCATCCGGGAGGATGCGGAAGTGTTCCGGAGCGGACAGAATTGTTTCCGGTGTGGAGAGAACCGGATACGGATATTGACAATATTCTCCCGGTGAGAAATGTATGTTTCCCGAAAAGATTTAAAGGCTTTCCGGTGGCAGACAATGTTGTTCCGGCGATGAACAAAGCCGTTCCGGTGACGAACAATGCGCTTCCGGCGGCAACAGATACGCTTCCGGCTACTGACAAAGTTCTTCCGGTGACAGACTATGTCGTTCCGGCGACAATCAAAGTTCTTCCGGTGACGAACAAAGTCGTTCCGGCGACAATCAAAGCCGTTCCGGTGACAGACAAAGTCGTTCCGGTGACAGACAAAGCCGTTCCGATGACAGACAAAGTCGTTCCGGTGACAGACAAAGTCTTTCCGGCGACGAACAAAGCCATTCCGGTGGCAAACAAAGCCGTTCCGGTTGGATGAAAATGAGGTAGTTAGGTGATAAAGGGGGATTTTGGTGGTTATTTGGCAGGAAATGCGACTACAAGGACAACATAGTGAATAACTACGGATTGAGGCACAGATTTCTAACCCTGACTGCCGTCAGGCAGGCACAAAGGGCACAAAAGACTTATCACAAAGGGCACAAAAGGCTAACCACAGGGAGCACAGATTGAGGCACAGAGGAAAGGCAGGATTAACAGCCAGTAGTGTTACCAGCTTTTACAAAGCTGATGCTTCGTTGCAAACGAAGCATCACTGTTGATGATTTATTTGGATGAGACATAGAAATCGGGCTGTTGGTCATTATGCTGCCAGCATGGCTAAACATAAGACCAACAGCAGCGTAAAAGTCTATTTAACACATACGGAGTTCACTTGCTTTTTTGAGTACCTTTAACCAAATCAGTTGATCATGATATACGCTAACAGCGTTCTGATTCTCAGTTATTTTGTTTGTCAAATTAAATATTTTAAATCTTATAAAATTAGTTATGTGGAGCGATAATGAAACACTTTCTGATTGTATTGATTTTAACCACCTGATAGGTGCTATCTCTGGAATCATCGACAATCCAAACCTTCTTCCATGTAGTGTCGGGATATTTGGCGATTGGGGAAGCGGGAAATCCAGCCTCATGAAAATGATTGAAGAAAAATATAAAGGACAGGAAAATACATTAGTTATCCGCTTTAACGGATGGCTATTCGAAGGTTACGAGGACACCAAAACTGTACTAATGGGAAGGATTGTGGATGAAATCATTTCAAAAAGAAAATTGGGCAAAAAAGCATTGAAAGCGGCGGCCAGATTACTTAAAAAGATAGATCTTCTCAAATTAAGCGGTACTGCGGTTAAATACGGGATTGGCTTCGCAACTATGGGGCCGACAGGGTTAGCCGCAATATCAGGTGCAGATTTGCTTAATAGATTAAGAGATACTGACTATGAAACATATATAAAAGAAAGAAAGGAAAGTGAAAATAACCCTGATGAAAATTTGCGAAACAATATTCAGGAGTTCCATGAGAATTTTGATGAACTCATTCGTGAAACCAGTTTAGGAAAGATCATCGTATTTATAGATGACCTAGACAGATGCTCCCCCGATACCATCATTGGAACACTGGAGGCTATCAAACTCTTTCTTTTCACAAAAGGCACTGCATTTGTCATTGGAGCAGACGAGCGCCTAATTAAATATGCAGTACGGAGAAGGTTTCCTGAGATACCTGGTGATTCAACAGAAGTCGGTAGGGACTATCTTGAAAAACTGATCCAATATCCGATACGTATTCCTCCTCTTAATACAATTGAACTTATAAACTATGTCAATTTATTATTCTCGCAATTACACATTGATATTGGCGAATTTGAAATCGCAAGAGGGAATATATTGGCAGAAAAACAAAAGAAGAATTTTGAATTTGTATTTGATATCAACAACGCCGACCAATTCTTCAATGAAGTAAAAGATGAATTAAAAGAGTCTTTTCAACTTTCGTCTCAAATTGTACCTATTTTAAGTGTTGGCTTAAACGGAAACCCTCGTCAGAGTAAACGATTTTTGAATGCGCTGTTGATCAGGTACAATATGGCCAAATCAAAAGGCGTCGAACTTAATAAAAGGGTCTTGGCCAAATTAATGTTGCTTGAATATTTCAAACCCGAAACTTTTAATGCATTTCATCAATTGCAAGGAGAGAATGGCGGTGTATTACCTAAAATTGAGATGTTGGAAAGAAGCGCAACAGGAAAAGAGGAAATAAAAATTTCTACTGAACAGGAAGCCTACTTACAGGATACATGGCTAAAAGCATGGTTTGGTTCAGAACCTTCACTCCAAAATATAGACCTCCAACCGTACTACTATTTTTCTCGTGATAAACTTGCAATTATGGGACTCAGTTTACAGAGAATGAGTCCAGGAGCACAAGAGTTTTATAAAAAACTATTAAGTGAAGCCGAATCTGTTTCCACCAATGCCCTGACTGGCGCAAAACTCCTTAACGGAGGGGATGCTTCTGCTATTTTTGAAACACTAAGTCAGAAAATAAGGGAGGAAGGAAAACAATCAGGTGATAGATCAAGTTTGCGACGGCTATTTAATTTCTGCAAAGAAAGACCCGAACTAATGTCGCAGCTTCTTGGATTCTTAGAGAAATTCCATGATAAGGATTTGCCTGTATCAGCGGTGACATGGTTACAGGAGGTTACTCAGGATACACCGTTTAAAGCTATTGCTAAAGAACTTGTTCAAAAATGGGAAGGGAGTAAGCAAAATAATCCACTGGCTAAAATCAGTAAGAGTAAACTAAAAGATTTTCAGTAATGGGTACATCTTCATCAAATGGCGGTCCTTCTGGCAAAAGCAGTTTATTGCCATCCTGGTATAATGATACATCAGATGGGCAAGGTCAGCAAGTAATAAATTCAGTACCCTCAAATGAATCCGAAGAAGGAGGTCAGCAGGGCGATGCACAGGCTCCGCAAACAGTAGTGATACCAAAAAAATCTGGCGACTGGAAGGATGCGAAAGGCGCTTTCACCCGGTTCACTAAAAATACAGGGGGGGCCAATATCAGAAAGGCCGCCAAAAATTATGTTCGGACATTAGGCGGGTCAAGAGGCGCAACCCGTTCTGCCTCAAAGGGAATTTCTACCGGGGTTGGATTAGCGAGTTTCCTTGGTGTTATATCCTCTTCATCCGGAGGTGGTTTGGATCAGACATTAACACAATTGGGACTTACAACATTTATTGGCCGATCATCAGAAGAGATACTTGCAAAAATTGCAGATACCATAGCTCCGGCCGGTGCCACTAATGATGAGGCCATCGCAAGAGATTCTGTTATTGCAACACTGGATCAGTTGTATTCAAGGATACTAGAAAGCGGAGAAGATATAACTGCTCTAGAATCTTTAACACCCGATATGATTAAAGAAGCCGTGACTGATTATGTTAGTATCTACATCTTTAAAAAATGGATTTATGAACTGGGTTTAGCTATTGAGAAAAATACAGTTACAGAAAAGCAAGCAATTGAAATGGAAACCGAAATAAAGGATTTTATAAATGCAGAAGTCAAACTCTCTTTAAAAAATAGAAATATCAAAGAGTTTAGTTTAAACGACAAATCTAATCAGCAGATTATCGAAAATATATTCCAAATGGCCTATTCAACTCTTGACCAATGACAATATGTAATATCGTTATCAAGGAAACAGGACTGGACACTTACACCCCTGCACAACGGCTAAACGAAAAATATATCGAATTCGACTTAGGGAATCAGTCGGAGATGGTAAGTTCCTATGTTTCAATATTGTTTCAGCAAAATAATATTATTCCGACTGCTACTGCTTCCGATTTAATGGATTTGGCTATAGCCATTTATACCGGCGATCAGATACTTTCGAGACCTCTAAATGGTTTTCAGGGATGGAGTAGGCATATACGGCTTCACTTTCCGGTAATGAATTTAGAATTATGGAAAAATGTAAAATCCGACCTTGAACAAATGCTCTCCTTTCTGAGCGGAGATAAGTGGGACATCGTTTTGCGTGAACGGGCAACTAAAAGAATAGCCCAACCTCAATTGATGCAAAATCCAAACAGCATCACTAAAGTATCTTTGCTTTCAGGAGGTTTGGACTCCTTTATAGGTGCAATCGATCTTTTGGAAAGTAAAGAAAAAGTAGCATTTGTAAGTCATTACAAACGTGGATCAGAAAGCCCGAAACAAAAAGCTATAACCACTTTGCTTAATCAAAAATATGGGAACGGAAGTTTTCTAAGCTATCAGTTCTTCGTTCAGCCAAATCAAGCCCATTCTCTTGCCAGTAAAGAAGACACTTCAAGAGCCCGTTCTTTTCTTTTTTTAGCATTGGGGCTTACAGTTGCAAATTCACTTGGGGATCAGATAGAACTTGTTGTTCCTGAAAACGGGTTAATATCTTTAAATGTCCCGTTAACGCAAACAAGATTAAGTAGTCACAGTACAAGAACGACTCACCCACATTATCTCTTCCTTTTCCAAAAAGTAATTGCTACACTCGGAATAAAAAATAAAATAGTTAATCCATATAGATTTAAAACAAAAGGTGAAATGATGACAGAGTGCAAGAACAAAATATTTCTGTCAAAGTATTATCCGGAAACTCTTTCCTGTTCCCATCCAGAAACTAGCAGGTATGTAAAGGGTACCAGTCCTGGCCTTCATTGCGGATATTGCGTTCCGTGTATTATACGCCAAGCAGCAGAAAAATCAGCAGGTAGCATAAATACAATTTATGCCCATCAAATTAAAAATAACCCTCCAAGTTATACTACCAGAAAGGGTAGGGATTTAAGAGCATTTAAAATGGGATTAGAGGAAATAAAGAATATAGCCAGGCACTCTATGGTATTAAGGATCCTTAAATCAGGACCGCTTCCTTTTGTAGATCAACAGGAATTGAATGATTACATTAGCATTTATGAAAGGGGGATGCGAGAAGTAAGTAACTTTTTGAGATGAGCGTTTCACTACATGATACACATTTGCACCTTGACTTATTCGATAGACCAAAAGAAATTTTGGATCAGATCGAAAAAGAGAAAGTATATACGATTGCAGTAACGAATGTTCCAGAAGTTTTTCATCATACACATGCCTTAGTTCAAGGAAGCAGATATGTAAGAGCTGCTTTGGGATTCCATCCGGAACTAGTGTATCAACACCGGAATCAAATCGTAAAATTTTTGGACCTCCTCCCACAGTCACGTTATATCGGTGAAGTAGGACTTGATAATTACAACAAACCGTCAGCTGATTATTCGGTACAAAAGAAAATATTTGAAGAAATAGTTTCGGCATGCGATATAGCTAAGAATAAAATACTAACGGTACATTCTCGACGGGCTGAAGAAGACCTTATTTCACTAATAGGCCCAAATTTCTCAGGAAAAATTATTTTACATTGGTATTCTGGTAGTATTAAAGCAATAGACAACGCTATATATTGTGGGTTTTATTTCTCTATAAACTATGCAATGACGCAGTCTGAACGTGGTAGAAAAGTTATTAAATATATACCTCCAACCCGTTTATTGTTAGAATCTGATAGCCCTTTCGTTAAAATGAATAAAGTTTTATATACTCCCTTAATAATAAAGTCAACTATAAATGAGATATGCGCAATTAGACAGGATAAGAATATTGATCAAATAATTAAGAATAATTTCAAAAATTTAATAACCTGATAGTAGAACATCACTGTTCCTCCACTTTTTACTAGCCAACTTCCCCATACTAACTTTCCGTAGCCGGGTATTTTGCAAGCCGGGTTTTTGTACGGAACGGACTCAGCTTTAACATCCTGAATTTCTTCATGGCCACGACGAGTGTCACAGCTCCAACTCACAAGTAATCCGACTTTCGCCTGAAAAAGAATATTAAAAACAAAAAAGGCAATCACTTTCCATGATTGCCTTCTTTACTCCTGGTCGGGATGACTGGATTCGAACCAGCGACCCCTACGTCCCGAACGTAGTGCGCTACCGGGCTGCGCTACATCCCGAAAAAAAGAAGGGTAACCATTAAATAAATAATGACTACCCTTTCTTCATATGGTCGGGTGGACTGGATTCGAACCAGCGACCACTTGCACCCCATGCAAGTGCGCTACCGGGCTGCGCCACCACCCGAACCTCTTCCGGTAACCGAACTTCCGGTTTTTGAAGGTGTTATCCTTCATCCGCCGCAATTCCGGACGGCAAATGTAAGGCAGAATTTTGCAACTTTAAAATCAAAAACAAGCCATAACTTCGTGGCTTAATGAAACTACTCATTAAAAACGCAAGGGTTACCGACCCGGCTTCTCCCCACAACGGACAAACAGCAGATATTTTTATTGAAAACGGCACCATCACCCGCATTGGTAATAACCTGACGGTAAGCGCTGATAAAACAATTGATATACCCGGCCTGTACGCATCACCCGGCTGGGTGGATGTATTTGCCAACTTTGCCGACCCCGGTTATGAGTACAAGGAAACATTAGAAACAGGCGCTGCTGCTGCCGCCGCCGGTGGCTTTACCGATGTGATGGTGATACCCAATACCAAGCCGGTGCTGCAAAACAAGGCAGCGGTGGAGTATGTAACGCATAAAAGCCAGCAGTTGCCGGTGAGCATTCACCCCATTGGAGCTATTACAAAAAATACTGAAGGCAAGGAACTGGCCGAAATGTATGATATGAAAACCAGCGGTGCTGTGGCCTTCAGCGACGGGCTGGATTGTGTGCAGAGTGCCGGGCTGCTGGTAAAAGCCCTGCAATATGTAAAAGCTTTTGACGGCATCATCATCCAGTTGCCCGATGATAAGAGCATTAACCCCCACGGACTGATTAACGAAGGAATTGTTTCCACCCAACTGGGTCTGCCGGGCAAGCCTGCCATGGCCGAGGAATTAGTGGTGGAACGGGATATAAAACTGGCCCGCTATGCGGAGTCGAAGCTGCACTTTACCGGTGTAAGCACGGGCAAATCGCTGGAGTATATAAAGAACGGAAAAGAGGAAGGCACGGGCATCAGTTGTTCGGTTACGCCTTATCACCTTTTCTTCTGCGATGAAGACATGGCCAACTACGACACTAACCTGAAAGTAAACCCGCCGCTTCGCCACAAAGAAGACAGGGAAGCCCTGAGAAAAGCAGTAGCTGCCGGTGATGTGGATTGCATTGCCACCCACCACCTGCCGCATGAGTTTGACAGCAAAGTGATGGAGTTTGAATATGCCAAATTCGGGATGATTGGCTTAGAAACAGCTTATGCCGCCCTGTGTACGGCCCTGCCGGATGTGGCACAGGAGCAATGGGTGCAACTGCTGGCCATCAACCCCAGGAATATCTTTAGCCTGCCGCCTGTAGCTATTAAAGAAGGAGCCAAAGCGGTGCTAACCCTTTTTGAACCAGGCAGGAACTGGACATTTACAGAAGAACACATCCAATCGAAATCGAAGAATACGCCTTTTGCAGGCACTGCATTTACCGGTAAGGTAACCGGCATTATTAACGGAACTAAATCAGTACTGCCATAACCCAACAAACATGAAACTGACCCCCGCTATAAAAGGAGGCATCACCGGTGCCCTGATGATCATTGTTTCGGTACTGGTATTTAATGCCGGACTGCCATCCAGTTCGCCCATTCATTATTTGGTATTTGCCATCTTTGGTGGCGGCATCATCTGGGCATTGATTGCTTATAAAAACTCAGCAGCATTTACCGGCAAGTTTGGCGACCTGTTTAACCAGGGTTTCAGAACCTTCATCATCCCCATACTGATGATGGCAGCATTTACTTTCATCTTTAACAAGATACACCCCGAGTTTGCAAAAGAATCGGCCAAGGCTTATAAAGCCGAATTAGTGAAGGATAAAAGCAAATTGCCCAACGAAATTGACGAAGAAGCAAAAAGATATGAAAAGGGCTATGCCACGGCGTTGGTTTACGGCTCAATTTTAGGATATTTGATAATTGGTGCCGGCGTAACGGCCATGGCATCATTCACATTAACAAAGAGAACAAGCTAATGGATCTTTCCATCGTAATACCACTGATAAACGAGGCAGAATCGCTGCCCGAACTGACTGCCTGGATTGAAAAGGTGATGCAGGAGCACCACTATTCTTACGAAGTGATATTTGTGGATGACGGCAGCAGCGATAACTCCTGGGAGGTGATTGAAACACTGCGGTCGAAGAACCCTGCGGTAAAAGGAATTAAGTTTCAGCGCAACTATGGCAAATCAGCCGGGCTGAACGAGGCTTTTAAAGCTGCCAGCGGCGATGTGGTAATAACCATGGATGCCGACCTGCAGGACAGCCCTGATGAAATACCTGAACTGAGAAGACTGATTGTGGAAGAAGGCCACGATATGGTAAGCGGCTGGAAAAAGAAACGCTACGACAACACCCTGACCAAGAATATCCCTTCCAAATTTTTCAATGCTGTTACCCGCAGCGTATCGGGTATTAAGCTGCATGATTTTAACTGCGGCCTGAAAGCCTACAAAAACAAAGTGGTTAAAAGCATTGAAGTGTATGGCGAAATGCACCGCTACATTCCGGTGCTGGCCAAGTGGGCAGGCTTTAAGAAAATTGGCGAGAAGGTGGTGGAACACCGGGCCAGAAAATACGGCGTGTCGAAGTTTGGCTGGCGCAGGTTTGTAAATGGCTTTCTCGATCTGCTCTCAATAACTTTCGTGGGCAAGTTCTCCAAAAGGCCGATGCACTTCTTTGGCCTGTGGGGCACAGTGTCGTTCCTGCTGGGTCTGGGCATTGCCCTTTACCTGATTATTTCAAAGATTGTTGACAACCAGTTTGCCCTTACCAATAAGCCGGGCTTCTACCTGTCGCTTACAGCCATTATTATTGGTATGCAGTTGTTCCTGGCGGGTTTTATCGGCGAACTGATTTCGAGAAACTCATCTTCCCGCAACCATTACCTGATTGAGACCAAAACGGGTTTATAACCTATGGCAAGCGTAGTCATCATAGGCCCGGGACATCCGCTGCGGGGTGGTTTGGCCACTTTCAACCAGCGGCTGGCAAAAGAATTTAATGACCAGGGAGATAGCTGCAGCATTTATTCCTTTTCGCTGCAGTACCCGAAGTTTATCTTTCCCGGCAAAACACAATACACTGACGAACCGGCACCGGAAAACCTCACCATTCATACAGTTATCAACTCCATCAATCCCTTCAACTGGATAAAGATTGGCAACAGGCTGAAGAAAGAAAGACCTGATATCATCATCGTCCGTTTCTGGCTGCCGCTGATGGGTCCTGCCCTGGGAACCATACTGCGAAGGGTGCGGAAAAACCGGCATACTAAAATCATCTGCATTGCCGATAATGTGATACCGCATGAAAAAAGACCGGGCGACAAACTGTTTACAAAATACTTTCTGCAAAGCTGCGATGCCTTTATTACCATGAGTGAAAAGGTGATGAGTGACCTGCGCCTGTTTCAAAAGGACAAGCCGGCAAAATTAGTATCGCATCCGCTGTATGATAATTTTGGAGAGAGCATTTCTAAAGAAGAAGCAAGGAAGCATCTGAACATTCCACAAGAAGAAAACATCATCCTCTTCTTTGGTTTCATCCGCAAATACAAAGGACTTGATTTGCTGCTGGAAGCAATGGCTGTGCTAAAGAACCAGCAACCAGCAACAACAAACCTGCCTGCCGGACAGGCAAGCCCGAAACTGTTAGTTGCTGGTGAGTTTTATGAAGACGAAAAGCCTTACCAGGAACTGATAGACAAACTGAATATCCGTGACCAACTGATACTGAAAACAGATTTTATTCCTGACAGTGAAGTAAAATATTATCTCTGCGCTGCCGATGCGGTTATTCAGCCGTATAAGAATGCCACACAAAGTGGTGTAACTCCCCTCGCCTATCATTTTGAAAAACCGATGGTGGTAACCAATGTGGGAGGCCTTCCGGCCTTAGTGCCCGACAATAAAGTGGGCCTTGTGGTGGAACCCAATGCAGAAGCTATTGCAGCAGGCATCAGCCGGTTTTACGAATTAGGTGAAAATTATTTTATTCCTCATCTTCGCAGCGAGAAGCAAAAATATAGCTGGACGGTAATGACCGCCACTATTTCTCAGATTGCAAATGATATACAGAAGTAAAGCTCCTTTAAGAATTGGACTGGCCGGCGGCGGCACCGATGTTAGCCCCTACAGCGATTTGTATGGCGGTGCTATTTTGAATGCCACCCTGTCGTTATATGCCCATGCCACTATTGAACCCACCGGAGGTAACAGTATCATCCTCGAGGCAATAGACCGTGGCGAAGAAGAAACCCATGAGTGGAACAGCACCCTTCCGCTTAACAACCATCTTGATTTACTGAAAGGTGTTTACAACCGCATACAGAAAGATTACGGCATTACTGAAAAAGGTTTCAAGCTGTCAACCTATGTGGATGCGCCTGCAGGTTCGGGCCTTGGCACCTCTTCTACGCTGGTGGTGGCCATATTAGGAGCCTTTGCAGAAATGCTGCGGTTGCCATTGGGTGAATATGACCTGGCACACTACGCTTACGAGATTGAAAGAAACGACCTGGGGCTGGCCGGCGGCAAGCAGGACCAGTATGCGGCCACATTCGGCGGTGTGAACTATATGGAGTTTTATAGTGATGACAAAGTAATCGTAAACCCGCTGCGGGTAAAAGAGCAGCACCTGTTTGAACTGGAGAATAACCTGCTGCTGTATTATACGTCCACCAGCAGAGAATCAGCAGAAATCATCAAGAAGCAAAGCAAGAACGTAACCGATAAGAAAGAAAAATCGCTGGAAGCCATGCACCAGCTCAAGCACCAGGCGCAACTGATGAAGGAGGCCCTGCTGAAAGGAAGGCTGAATGAGATTGGAGAGATACTGGATTATGGTCACCAGCAAAAAAGGCAAATGGCCGAGGGCATTACCAACGAGTTGCTCGATAATATTTATGATGCAGCGAAGAAAGCCGGTGCGACAGGCGGAAAGATTTCCGGTGCCGGAGGCGGAGGCTTTATGGTATTCTATTGCCCGGCCAATACAAAGTATAAAGTAATAAAAAACTTAGAACAGTTTGGTGGCCGCCACCGCAACTACCAGTTTGTTGAGCATGGGTTGAAGACATGGACGATTTAGGGTTGAAGGTGGTTGAACATGGTTGAAAATTGTTTAAAGGTTTAAGGGTTGATCGTAGCTTATCACTACTAACAGAATAAGAGAACAATGAAGAAAATAAAAGACATAATTCAGGCATCAATTGATGTTAAGCAGCAGGTGTTGCAAGATGAGGGTTTGATTGCTGAGATTGAAAAGATTGTTGCTGTAATTACCAATGCGTTTAAGAAAGGTAAAAGGGTTTATTTCTGTGGCAATGGTGGCAGTGCTGCCGATGCACAGCACCTGGCAGCCGAGTTTTCCGGCCGCTTTTATACTGATCGCAAAGCGTTACCGGCAGAAGCCCTGCATTGCAACACTTCTTACCTGACGGCTGTGGCCAACGACTATAGTTTTGATGTCATTTACTCAAGACTGATTGACGGCATTGGCGATACGGGTGATGTATTAATCGGGCTTTCCACTTCCGGCAACTCCGGCAATATTGTAAAGGCATTTGAAACGGCAAAAGCCAAGGGGATTGTCACTGTTGGCTTTACAGGCGAAACAGGTGGCAAGATGAAAGAGCTTTCCGATTATTTAATTAATGTGCCGTCAAAAGATACACCCCGCATACAGGAAAGCCATATTTTGATTGGCCATATCATTTGCCAGTTGGTGGAAGAAAACATATTTACCGCCAACCCCTAAAAAGGAGCACAATCTCTCATGATAAAAGAAGCAATCATTTTAGCCGGTGGATTAGGTACAAGGCTCAGAGATGCAGTACCCGACCTGCCTAAATGTATGGCACCGGTTGCTGGCAGGCCATTTCTGTTTCATGTCATCAATTACCTGCGAAGCGAAGGCGTGGAGCAGTTTATCTTTTCGCTAGGATACATGCATGAGATCATCGAAGAATACCTGCAATCTCATTTCCCAACTCTCTCTTACCAGCTTTCAATAGAAGATGAGCCGCTTGGCACCGGCGGGGCTATTCTGCTGGCCTGCACTAAGGCTACCGGCAAAGATGTAGTGGTGGTAAACGGCGATACATTGTTCAACGTTGACTTGCATGCTGCGGCCCGGTTTCATATCAGCAATATGGCTGAATGCACCCTGCTGTTAAAACCCATGACCAATTTTGACCGGTATGGTGTGGTGGAAACAAACGAAGAAAAACTAGTAACCAGTTTCAAAGAAAAGCAGCACTATGATAAAGGAAATATAAACGGAGGTGTTTACATTCTGGATGTGCCAAAGCTGCTGGATGAAGAATTTCCGGCTAAGTTCTCCTTTGAAAAAGACTACTTAGAAAAGTATTTCACACAAAGACGGATATATGGCATCAGTCAGAATGGTTATTTTATAGATATTGGCATTCCTGCCGATTTTCAGCAGGCACAGAAAGACCTGGGCAAACCAGCTTTAGATTTAAATCGTATTGACTCCGGCTGGACAATATTGATTGACCGGGATGGTGTTATCAATCATGAAAAAAAGGAAGACTATATCCTGAACTGGGAGGAGTTTCAGTTTTATGATGGAGTAAAAGAAGCATTCAGCATAATCAGTCAAAAGTTTGGCAAAGTTATAATCGTAAGTAACCAGCGGGGTGTAGGCCGACACCTGATGAGTGAAGGTGACCTGCACTTGATACATGAGAATATGTGTAGAGAAATAGAAGCTGCCGGCGGACGGATAGATCATATTTATTACTGCACCAGTACTGACAACAGGCATCCTAACCGCAAACCCAACCCAGGAATGGCTTTTCAGGCAAAGAGAGATTATCCTGAAATTGATTTGTCGAAATGTATTATGGTGGGAAACAAACTGAGTGATATGCTGTTTGCCCGTAATGCAGGTGTTTACAGTGTTTTTGTAGCCACCACCAACCCGGATACGGCATTTCCCCACCCGGATATTGACCTGCGGTTCCCTTCGCTGGCTGATTTTGCAAAAGCTTTGTAAGCAATATAAAATTTTATACTCCTTGCAACGTTATTCCTCTTAATAACATGCAACTCAGTTTCCGGATGTGGCATCTGGACTAAGTGCTAACTTAGCAAACACAATAAGCAATATGGTGAAAAAAGCATTCTTATTATTCTCAATAGCCTTCCTCACACTCTCTGCAACAGCCCAGAAAATTTCTCCGGCTGACCTGAAGAAACTTGCCGCCAGAGAAGACACCCTGAAAGAATATGCTATGTACCTGAATACAGACAGCCTTACGGAAGACCGGATGATTTCAGACAGCATTTTCACCAAAACATTAGTAAGGGCCTTGCAAATAAAGAATTCATTCTACTACCCTTTTGATTCTGTATTGGGCGTATCCAAATTGTATTCACCGGACTCGCTGTTCAGGATAATTACCTGGAATATTTCTTTTGACGATTATTATAACCGCCAGCGGGGAGCTATCCAGATGAAAACGGCCGATGGTTCATTGAAGCTATTTCCGTTAAGAGATGTCTCCGAATTTACTGATCATGCTGAAGACTCTGTGCGGACCAGGGGCAACTGGATTGGCGCCATGTACTACAACATGATTACTACGCAACACAAGGGGAAGACTTTCTACACACTTTTCGGATTTGATAACAACAGTGCCCAAAGCAGTATGAAGTGGATTGAAGTGCTGAGCTTTAACGAAAAGAAGGAGCCTGTATTTGGCGGCCCATTTTTCAACTATGAAAACGACAGTATTCCCAAACCAACCAAATACAGGTTTGGTCTTGAGTTCAAAAAAGGCACCCGTGTGCTGGTCAATTATATTCCGGATTTGGAGATGATATTAGTTGACCACCTGATTTCCGAAACTGATCAGCCTGAACTTGCCTGGACATTTGTACCCGATGGCGACCAGGAAGGTTTTAAGTGGGAAAACGGCAAATGGGTTCATATAGATAAGGTATTCACCTTTAAACTGCAGGATGGGCAGGCCCCTGTGGATGACCCTTTGATGGACGAAAAGGGCACCCGTAATGAAAAAAAACTGCAGGACAATACAAATAAGAATAAAACAAAAGAAGGTGGCAAGTCGCCGATTAACTACGACAACTAACTGCCATTTTTTTTCAGATTCTCCCCCTTCTGTTCACTTGAATTTATTGGTGATTAAACCTTTAGTTTTGCCTTAAGCATATTCAATAACTAACGGTCAAAAAATGATTATTCAGTTCTGCGGTCTGTCGGGAAGCGGCAAAACCACCCTTGCAAAAAAAGTAAAGGAGTATTTTGACACCACCCAAACCAATATTGAAATTATTGACGGTGATGAGTACAGGCATAACCTCTGTAAGGACCTTGGATTCTCAAAAGAAGACCGGCATACCAATATCCGCAGGCTGGCATTTGTGGCGGGCAAGCTGGCCAAATACAATGTTATCCCGATTATTTGCGCCATCAGTCCTTATGAAGAAATAAGAAAAGAGATTGCTACTACTTATCCCGATGTTAAGACGATATTCATTAAGTGCAGCCTTGCAGAATTGATACACAGAGATACGAAAGGGATGTATGCAAAGGCAATGCTGCCTGACGGGCATGCGGAGAAGATTAATAATCTTACCGGTGTTAACGACCCTTTTGAAATTCCCGAAAGCCCTGACCTGATTATTGAAACGGATAAGGAGAGTGCAGAAGAGTCTGCCAGAAAACTGATTGATTTCATAGAGAGCTTAATCAATACAAACCCTTAAACCCAGGCAGTTTAGCTTGTTTTCAAGAATATTAAATATACTTTCCAGCATTGCAGGCCGTGAAAAAAGCGGTGAAGACGAATCCCGTTACCTGGTCAGAAAATTACTTACATTGATTATCCTTAATGGTGTGGCCATCGCTTTAGCGTTTATCACCAACTATGTATTAATCAAAGCTGCAGGTGTTGAAATTTATGGATCCTATATTTATATATTCAACCTGCTATATTTATTGGTTGCCATATCCGTTCCTGGCACCGATACTTTACTCCGGAAAATGAATGCTGTGTACAGCGACAACGAAAAAAGGGCTGAGCTAAAAGGCATCCTTATTTATTCGGTTATCGTTACTGTTGCAGCATCTGCCATAGCAGCAGGCTTATCCGTATTAATTGCAAAAAGAAGCATTTTAGCCGAATCAGAAATCAGCAACTGGTACTTGTTTGCCTTTATCAGCCTGCTGATCATATCGGTCAACCAGACAGGACAGGCCTCCCTTCATGGTTTGAAAAAAATCTCTGCCGGGTTTATCCCTGATAAGATCGTCAGGCCTGTTGTTATAACGGCTGTTGCGGTAGTTTACATTTATTTCAGCCAGGTTCTTAATCTTAATGAATTAGTTTGGTTCAACGCCTTGGCCATTTTTGCAGCTTTATTGATTACTGCTTTTTTTTACCGCCGGCCTTTCTTACAATACTACAAGAGTGCCACTCCAAAATTTGAGATCAGCACCTGGAACCGGATGGCTGTTTCTTTCTTTGCCTTAAACGGATTATTCATCATCAACTCAAGAATTGATGTTCTGCTTCTGGGAGAATATGCCACTAATAAAGAAGTAGGTGTATATAATATCGCATTGCGGATAAGTGAAATTGTGGGATACAGCCTTACCCTTGTCAACTACATCATAGCACCACTAATAGCACAATACCATGCAAATGGAGAAACAGACCGCTTGCAGGGGCTTATCACCCGTTCTTCCAGGTTGGTTTTGTTTACCAGTTTGCCACTGGCAATTGTAATAATTGTATTCAGCCAATCTTTCATGAATTTCTTTGATGCCGGTTCCTACAACAGTCCTATAGCATTGCTCATACTTTGTTTTGGGCAGGTCGTAAATGTAGTATGTGGTTCCGTGGGGATGATCTTACTGATGACCGGTCATCAGCAGTATTCCATTTTTAGTGTTATTGTAGCCGTGTTGCTGAACGCCGGCTTAAATCTCTTATTAATCCCTTCGTATGGCCTGACAGGAACAGCCATAGCTACGGCAAGCAGTATGGCTGTATGGAACTTTATTATGTATATTTTCGTATTGAAAAAGACAAGAATTAATCCATTCGCACTAACCAGTTACAAAAAGATCTGAAATTGAAAAGACCGAATTTCTTTATAGTGGGTGCCCCAAAATGCGGAACTACTGCCATGGATGAATACCTGAAGCAGCATCCGGATATTTTTATGGCGAAGAAGGAGCTACATTATTTTGGCTCCGACCTGCCCATGAAAAACAGGATATCAGCATCTGAATACTCATTGCATTTTACAGATACAGCTAACAAAAGGATAATCGGGGAGTCATCTGTCTGGTATTTGTTTTCACAGAAAGCTGCCAAAGAGATTTATGCATATGCACCAGGCAGTAAGATATTAATAATGCTCCGAAATCCAGTTTATTTATTGCCTTCACTGCATAGCCAGCATATTCATGATGGAAATGAAGATGTTCGTGATTTTGAAACCGCTATTCAGCTTGATGAAGAAAGAAGAAAAGGCAATAAACAACCCAAATGTGTTGACTTTACTTCATTACCGCCTTATAAAGATATTGGACTCTTTGCAGACCAGGTAAAAAGGTATCTCGATGTGTTTGGCAAGGAGAATGTCCATATTCTCATTTATGAGGAATTTGCCAAAGACCCAGAAACAAGCACAAAAGGTGTTTTGGCTTTTCTTGGCGTTGAAATGAACCATTCCATTGAATGCAGAGTTATTAACTCCAATAAAAAAATCAGGCTGCTTTTTCTACACAGACTGATAAAGGTTCCAGCAGGATGGCTCAAACAAATAATACGAATTATAATACCTGTAAAAGAAGCCCGGCACCGTATAATGCACTACCTGCAACAAAAAAACAGTACCGAGAAACAAAGAAAGAAAATGAGCCAGGCCACTGAAAGATACCTGAAAGATTTTTTTGCAGATGATATTTCAAAGCTCGAAAAAATACTTGGAAGGGAATTGCCGCAATGGCGTTAGTCAGCATTCTTATACATACCTAACTTGTATTTTACCAGTTGCCAGAGGATTGCAAACCCCTGGTAATTTTTTTGTCCTTTTCTCTTTGCGTACTTGCTGTATGTTACACTCACCGCCATTTCTTTAAACCGGAGCTTATTCTTAACAATTATATCCAGTATTTCAGATGCATGCCCCATACGATGAATACTGAAATTGAACAATTTCGCAGAATTCCTGTTAAAAGCCCTTAATCCATTATGCGTGTCTGAAGTTTGGATACCAAACAACAGATAGTGTAGCATTGTACCCATCTTCAGCATAATCTTCTTAAAAAAAGGTACGTCACTGCCGCCCTTGAATCTTGACCCGATAACAACATCTGCATCCCCTTTCATAACAGGCTCAAGAAGCCTTTCCAGATCAGTGAAGAGATGCTGTCCATCAGCATCCATTGTGCAGAAAAAATCGTTTCCGTCCTCAACAGCTTTCTTTATACCGTAGCTGAGAGCATAACCCTGGCCCTTATTTTCTTCTAACCTCAAGCTTACCATTGACGGATGCTTGAAACCGGACAGAGAGATAACAGAGCCATCATCCACAAGGTAAACTTTATATGGGATGGGAATAGTGTCAAGAACCTCCTGGACAATATGAGGTTCCTCATTAAACACCGGGATAATTATGGCAATATTACTGCTGTTCAATTTTCTCTATTTTATATAGAATGATTTCCTGGTTAACAATTTTGAAGGGCTTATACTTCAGAAGCCAATAAGGCCCCGGTTTATCATAGTACTTCATTGCCACTTCATGAGCTGTTGTAATGAATAAACCTGATGACGGAGTAAAAGGCGGCCTTTTAAATTCCGGGTACTTTGCCTGCACTTTACTGAATTCATTTTCCGAAATGGCTCCACCAAATAGCAGTGGTGAAGTCAGCATCCGGCAGTCACCCTTGAATACAAGCAACTCATTAACATACTCAGCATGTCTTCCCCAAAAAAAGAAACTGCTGAAAACAATTGAAAAGGCCAACCCTGTTAAAACTGGAATTCTCTTCTTTGCATTGCTTAATAATTCCTGAACACTAATTGCGGCAAATACATAAAACACAGGAACTAAAAAGGAGGCAAACCGTACATTGTTCTTTGAATTAAAGAAGAAAGAAAAATAAGCAAGGAAATAAATCCCTGCAATCAGCATCACAAGGAATTTATCCTTAACCATGTTCTTCTTTATCAGCACAACTGTTCCATAGCAAAACAGCAGGAACAAAATAACAGGAGTTTTCAAAAACAAACCTGCAGAATAATAAAACCAGGGTGATGTGCCATCGTCGTAAACCCTGTAATTAAAAAAAGGATAAGGGGTGTTCTTTTCGCTGCCAATTAAAAATAAATCCATGTAGCCCATCTGGTCTATCCCCAGTAAAAATGGTGATGGCAACAACTTAAAAACGTTACCAAGAAAGAAATTAGTTTCTGCCTTTCTGAAGATGGAAAGCCCAAACTCAATATCATCTTTATTCTGACCAAACCCATTAAACAGGTACCCTGCATTTATCACCACTATTTGTATCAGCACAAAAGCTAAAAAACCTTTAACAAACAATTTCCATTGCGACCGGTGCATTGACAGATACCCAACTGCCCAAACTGCCAATAATATATACAAATGCAGAAAAGTGGTTTTGCACAGTTGTGCTAATGCCACAGCCAGGCTTAATAGAACTATGTTCTTTATGTTAACCTTTTTAATCAGCAAAAAAAAGCAATGGAGTACCAAAATAAATGCTATCAGGGCAAATGCATCTGTGTTAACCTGTGAAAACCGGGCAATGTAGGTCGGCGACAGGGCCAGCAAAAGAACACCGGGTACTGCAATTTTACTGTCAAAGTTTTTACGGAGAAACCAATAAAAAATAAATAGTCCAACGATACCCCAGAACAACATCATTTTCCTGGAAGAATTCAGGTCTGCAGCCCCCCAGTCTTTCTTTTCTAATCCAGGATTAATTATCTGTTCAGCAACCCTGGGAATAACAGCAAGCACCATTACCGGCATACAGGAGGCATCATTGTAATCTGCCAGCCTGGTACTGTTCCCTTGCAGTAATCTTAAAGCATAACTGATATAATCACTCTGGTCAGGTTCAATTTTCTCTTTAACTGCATTGGGATAAGCCAGGAGAAGAAATAAAAAAACAGATAAAAGCAACCACCTGTGTGTTTTCCAAATATGGTATTTGCTAAAACTTAGATTAGTCATGGAACAAACAGGTGTAAATATGGTTTAGCGGTGTAATCGCCTAATCATCCAGCTTCAGCACTGCAAGAAAAGCTTCTTGTGGCACCTCTACATTTCCTATCTGCCTCATCCGCTTCTTACCTTCTTTCTGCTTTTCAAGCAGCTTACGTTTACGGCTTATGTCACCACCATAACATTTGGCCGTAACATCTTTTCTCAATGCAGAAATTGTTTCCCTGGAAATAATCTTGGCGCCAACTGCGGCCTGAATAGCAATCTGGAATTGCTGACGTGGCAACAATTCTTTCAGTTTCTCGCAAAGCTTACGTCCAAAATCCTGGGCCCGGCTGCGGTGAATAAGTGCCGACAAAGCATCCACTTTATCACCATTCAGCAGGATATCCATTTTCACAATATCGCTGTCGCGGTAGCCAATTGGATGATAGTCGAACGAGGCGTAACCTCTTGTTTGCGATTTCAGTTTATCGTAAAAGTCGAATACAATTTCAGTTAGCGGCATTTCGAATATCAGCTCTACCCTTGTTTGTGTCAGGTAGCTCTGGTTCATCAGTATGCCCCGTTTGCCCAGGCATAGGGTCATAATATTGCCAATGTATTCCGGTTTGGTGATTATCTGTGCTTTTATAAACGGCTCTTCTATCCTTTCCGTTTTTACAGGGTCAGGAAACTCGGTTGGATTATTTACGATTACTTTCTCTCCGTTTGTTTTATAGGCAATAAAACTTACGTTAGGAACGGTTGTAATTACCGTCTGATCAAATTCCCTCTCCAGCCTTTCCTGGATGATTTCCATGTGCAACATTCCCAGGAAGCCGCAACGGAAACCAAAACCCAGTGCCTGTGAGGTCTCCAGTTCAAATGTAAGTGAGGCATCGTTCAACTGGAGCTTGTCCATACAATCCCGCAGTTCTTCAAACTCATCCGTATCAACCGGAAAGATGCCCGCAAATACCATCGGTTTTACTTCTTCAAAACCCTGTATCATCTGCGGATTGGGGTTATTGGCAAGAGTAATGGTATCACCTACTTTTACCTCTTTTGCATTTTTAATGCCGGTAATAATGTATCCCACATCACCCGTATTCACCTCTTTCTTCTCCACCATTTTCAGCCGCAGTATTCCTACTTCATCAGCACCGTATTGCTGGCCTGTACTTACAAACTGTACCTGGTCACCTTTCTTAATCGACCCATTCAGTATCCGGTAGTAAACAATGATACCACGGAACGAATTAAAAACAGAATCAAAAATCAATGCCTGCAACGGGGCTTCAGGGTTGCCTTTTGGGGAAGGAATCCTTTCTACAATGGCATTTAGAATTGCCTCCACACCAATGCCGGTGCGGCCACTGGCATGTAAAATATCTTCTCTTTTGCAGCCAATCAGCTCTACGATCTGGTCTTCCACTTCTTCAATCATGGCGCCATCCATATCAATCTTATTGATAACGGGGATAATCTCCAGGTCATTATCAATAGCTAAGTACAGGTTACTGATGGTTTGCGCCTGTATGCCCTGTGTGGCATCCACCAGCAGCAGTGCACCTTCAGCGGCCGCCAGTGCCCTGCTCACTTCGTAGCTAAAGTCAACATGGCCGGGAGTGTCAATCAGGTTCAGTGTATATTGCTGGCCATCAGTATGCTTATAGTCAATCTGTATGGCATGGCTTTTTATGGTTATGCCTTTTTCCCTTTCCAGGTCCATATCATCCAGTACCTGGTCCATCATTTCCCTTTCTGTAATAGTGTTGGTTGTTTGCAACAGCCTGTCTGCCAGGGTACTCTTACCATGGTCAATGTGGGCGATGATGCAAAAGTTTCTGATATTCTTCATGTACGTTTACCTCAAATATTTGTTATGGCGGCCTGCCCGCCGTAGCTTCTTTTCCTTAATAGCGGAGGCGGGCGAAGGTACGGAAAACAGGCGGTTCAAGGTGGATTTTGTTCCCGGCTACAGTACCTCTCCCGGAATGTAGCCGGGACAAGTATTATCGCTTTTTGCAGAGTATATCCCGATGAATATTGGACTCCGTTCATCATCCTGATTACTACTGAGCAAAGCCCAAAACACTTTTCTTCTTTTATAATTCAATCTTTATCAGGAAGTTTTGATATTTGCAGTCCATTTCTAACATTTCACTATGATTGAAATCATCACACAAACCTTTGGTTACCTCGCATCCGTACTGCTTGCGATTGCGTTATTAGTTAACAGCGATGTTAAGTTCCGCTGGATAAATTCTGCCGGCTGCGTTGCCTTTGTTGTATATGGTATCTTGCTCAACTCAATCCCCGTAGCACTTACCAACGGCATACTGGTGGTGATCAACATGATAACACTTTACAAAATCTATAAGCGTAAAGAAAACTTTCAATTAGCTGAGTGCAGGGCCGATGACCAGCTTGTTGAGAAATTTCTCGAACACAATAAGGAAGATATTGCATCTTATTTCCCGGCTTTCAGTAAAGAACAGCTAAAAGGCAACCAGAGTTTCCTGGTACTTAGGGATATGGCCATTGCCAATATTTTCAGTGCCACAGTTTCGCCCAATGGTGAAGCTGAAGTAAAACTTAATTATACTGTGCCGAAATTCCGTGATTATAAAATCGGTCCTTTCCTTTTTGAAACAGAAAAAGAAACGCTGCTGGCTAAAGGCATCAAAAAGGTTGTGTACAAAACCGTAACCCACAAAGGGCATATTGATTTTCTGAAAAGAACCGGGTTTACTACTGAAACTGTGAACGTCGGAACTGTTACTTATAAGGAACTGTAAAAGGCAATTATTTCTAATTGAAAATATAGCCAACATTTAACCCGAACAATCTGTTCTTAGAATCTCCTTGCGACCTGACTTTATACAGGTTAACCAATCCAATATCCCATTTTAACCCGACACAAAACCGTCCTGAAAAAATGGCGTTTGCCTGAAGCACCAACCCTGCATCAAACCTGGAGATATTTTCAGTCTTAAAATTAATATCAGTTGGACCGGGTACATCTCCCCCGCTGCCGCCCGATACTGTAGTGTAGTTAAAATATCTTCTTTTGCCTGAAACAGCATAAGCCAGGTAAGTGCCTCCTCCCATTAACATCTTTCCATGGTTACTTATATCAAATTGATAGCAAACAGGTATATCAAGTTGCAGGTAGCTAATCTTACTTTTGTAATCTGAAACACCAATTTCATTACCGATTACATCAGCCACTCCAAGGTTGCGATACACAATTCCTTTTGAAGTATAACCCAAAGATGGCAGTAAGGCAGCAGAGTGTTTTTTACCGATTCCAATATTGGTAAACAGGTATCCGTTCAGTGTAAACAAAGGGTCAGTAATATCGTTGCTAATATCAGATGTACCTGTTTTTTTACTCAGGCCACCGCCGAGCATCACTCCAAACTGTTGTCCTTCTGCCACTATAGAAACGAACACCAGCAATAATGAGAAGAAAATTATCCTTTTCATATTTCAAGGTTTTACTATTGGTTAAAGGTATGGCGGATAAACCAGTTCGGGAAAAAACAGAAACTGATTTTTCTCATTCAAGCGGCTTACATAAGAAACCTGTAATTTAGTCCCTCACAAAACAAAGTAATATGTACAAAAAATTGGTGGCACCGGTATTATTATTACTGGTTTCGTTTTCTGTGTTTTCACAAAATCATCTCACCCCCGAACTGCTCTGGAAACTGGGCCGTGTATCTGGCATGGGTGTTTCCAAAGACGGCAAATATGTTGTGTACTCTGTTGGCAATCCTGACATGGAGGCCAATAAAATAAAACGCAAGTCCTATATTATTCCCATAACGGGAGGCACACCGGTTGAAATCGCCAATCCTGACAGCCTGCTGAACGATAAGAATATTTCACCTGATGGCAGCTACCTGCTCAGCAATAAAGAGGTGAAACTGAAAAATGTTTTTGGCAGTGATTTCTATCCCGAACTCACCAAAACGAAGACTTATATCTACGACAACCTGAACAACCGCCATTGGGATACATGGGAAGATGGGAAATACGACCATGTATTTCTTTCAAAAATAACTGACGGTAAACCCGCAGACGAAAAAGACATTATGCCCGGCGAGCCCTATGATTGTCCGCAAAAACCTTTTGGCGGTGACGAAGATTATGTATGGAGTCCCGATGGCAAATATGTTGTGTACTGCACCAAGAAAAAATTTGGTGCTGACTATGCCAAAAGCACCAACACCGATTTGTACCAGTACAATATCGCCACCGGCGAAACAAAAAACCTGACAGCAGGCATGATGGGCTATGACCAGAACCCGCAGTTTAATAAACAGGGGGCCCTGGCATGGCTGAGTATGAAGCGGGACGGCTTTGAAGCAGACAAGCAGGATATCATTGTAAGCAACGGCATTACCAAAATGAACCTCACCGCATCGAGGGACGACATTCATGTGGAAGGTTACCGCTGGAGCGATGATGGCAGGGAAATATATTTCTGGGCACCCATCAATGGTACGTTACAGTTGTTCGTAGTGAACTACCCTGGTCTTACCAAAATGGCTGTTATCGTTCGCCAGCTTACCAAAGGAGATTTTGACATCAATAATATCATTGGTCAGTCGGGTAACACTTTAGTGGTTTCCAGAACCGACATGAACCATGCTGCAGAATTATACACAGTAAGCCTGCCCGATGGAAACATAATGCAGCTCACCCATGTAAATGATGCGGCTTATAAATCAATCGGCATGTGCCGCACCGAAAGAAGATGGGTGCAAACCACAGACAACAAAAAAATGCTGGTGTGGGTGGTGTATCCGCCTGATTTTGATGCCACCAAAAAATATCCTACCCTGCTTTATTGCCAGGGCGGACCACAATCGCCGCTTACACAGTTTTATTCCTTCCGCTGGAACCTGCAACTGATGGCTTCAAATGGTTATATCGTTGTAGCACCAAACCGAAGAGGTATGCCCGGCCACGGCACCAAGTGGAACGAAGACATCAGCAAAGACCACGGCGGCCAGGCCATCAGGGATTACTTCTCTGCTATTGACGCACTGGGCAAAGAAAAGTTTGTTGACAAGAACAGGCTGGGTTGTGTGGGAGCCAGCTATGGTGGCTATTCAGTATTTATGATTGCCGGTGTACACAACAACCGATTTAAATCATTTATAGCACACGATGGCATCTTTGATATGCGCAGCATGTATGGCAGCACAGAAGAAATATGGTTTCCTGACTGGGACTATGGCGGAGCTTACTGGGATAAAAAGAATGCCGTAGCCATGCGTACCTACAGCCAGCAAAACCCGGTAAACTTTGTTGAAAAATGGAATACTCCAATCCTTGTTATTCATGGTGGTAAGGATTACCGTGTGCCAGCCGAACAGGGCATGCAGGCTTTCCAGGCTGCACAATTAAGAGGCATTAAGAGCCGCTTCCTCTACCTGCCTGAAGAGAACCACTGGGTACTTGCCCCGCAAAACGGATTAGTATGGCAAAGAGAGTTCTATAAGTGGCTGGGAGAAACGCTGCCGGAAAAGAAATAATCTTGCAAACTTTTTTATTGAACTTTAGGGATACAAACAAGTATCCCTTTTTTATTTAAAACTGAAACAATGAAGCCACTTCATCTTGCTTTAAGTATGGTAGTACTCATGTTCTCCTGCAACAGTAATAAACAACAGGATGTGGCGGCAACTGCCAAAGACGAAGTTGCCAAAGCCGAAAAAGATTTTGAAGCGATGGCTGCTGAAAAAGGAATCGCAGAAGCTTTCTGGTTTTATGCCGACAGTAACGCTGTCATCAAAAGAGGTAATGATTCATTGATAATAGGGAAACAAGGTATCCGAAATTATTATACAGCTCCGTATTTCAAAACAGCCTCAGTAAAATGGTCGCCTGATTTTGTTGATGTATCTGACGACGGCACACTTGGTTACACTTACGGCAAATACACCTGGCAATCGAAAGACAGCACTGGCAAAATAACAGAATCAAAAGGTATATTTCATACAGTATGGAAAAAGCAAAGTGACGGAAGCTGGAAATATGTCTGGGATTAAAAAGCAATTTCATCAGCATTATTAATGCCATCCACTTTCCGGATGGCATTTTAGCTATTAACATTTCCTTTACCAAAGTTTGACACATTGGCACTGGCTTTGGATTATATGTACCGACCGGACAAAAACAAAATGTACTGCACCCAGTCCGGCGGTTGCAGCAGAAATTAAAACGAAGCAAAATGAAAAAGATCTTTACCCTTACCATCGGATTGTTATTTGGATTTGTGCTAATGGCAGCCGACCGCAGGCCTGAAATTACAGTAGAGAATTTCAGCCGCAACAATTTAAAAATTGTCATTGATGGCCGAAGCTATTTTGGCGACTACATCAGGATCCCTGTAAACCATTTCAATGGCAACCGCCACACTATTAAAGTGTATGAAATGCGAAGAGGATTCTTCGGCAGACAGGAGAAACTGGTGGATGCAAAAAACTTCTTCGTTGCAGGTCGTGATATTGAAATTAAAATCGATCGCTTTGGTAATATCCGCATTGACGAAATAAGAAAGAACAGGCACTATGACAATGACCGCAGAGGCTGGGATGACCATGACGAAAGAGGTCGTGACAACAATGACGGTTATTACAGAAAAGAGGAGAGAAACAGGTTCTAACCACGGAATACACCTGAAGATCGCCCCATACCGGGGCGGTTTTTTCATCCCCGCTAAACACTGAATAACTACCTTGCAGGCAAAATACATTAATGACTTACGAAGAGTTAATCACCTTACTGCATGAATCAATTGAAGCGTCAGGAGTTGCATATAAAAACTACATTGCCGGTGGAAAAACTTTCCGTTTTGCCCAGGAACTAAAAAAGCAAAATGATAAAATCACCAAGATAATAAACGGGAACAGCCAACTGTTATCCCCTGCTCTTCAGCAGGATGCCGCTGCATTGCTGCACCATTACAATGTTTGGACTGAAAAATGGATTAAACTGGCTGCAGATATAAACCCAGAACAGGATGACATTTTTGTATTCGAGAATAATGTCACCTTTCCCAAACAGGCAGCCATTAATATAAAAGAAGAATACCTGAAGATAAAGACCGAAAGAACGAGTTAACCCGCCGGATTGAACTGTTTTCTTTTTTCCGCTTTGCTTTTTACAGTATCCATTGCTATGTTATGGCGAATGGCATCCCAGTATTCTTTACCATAGGTAACTAATATTTCTGCCCCGGCAGGAATATCTTTCACTGCCTGAATGTACACCTTCTTACCATGCTCAACATACTCAGCATTATTAAGGACGCCTTTCACCCTTCCGATTCCCCTTGCATCGTTGGCATAGCGGGCAAGCGCCGATTTATAATTGCCGGCATCTATCACATGATTTCTCGTAACATAAAAAATATAGCCGTTATTTCCACCATCGTGGTCAACATCTTTCCATGTGGTTATTTTTCCCTTGTACTCAACAATTAAAGATCCTTTGGGAATAAATTCCATTGCAAATAAACCATTCCCCGCACCGGGCAGTACAGAAGATTTTACCTCAATAATAGATTCAAGTAATGCCATAGTTGTGGTTTCAAAAGGCGACAAAGATAAGGGCTGCATATCTTATTCACTCAACCCGAAAAAGAGTTTTTGTATCTTAGCCTTAGCAATCAGTTCATCATGAAAAAACACATTCCTTTTTTATCAGCCCTCTGTTTACTATTCCTGATAACATCAGTTGTCCCGGCTAAAGCCCAACGGTTTATCAGCAAGGACTATGACAAAGTACTAAAGGATCTGAAGAAATACAATCCGGGCAACGACAGCACTACTGTAAGCTTTAGCAGTACAGAAAACAGCATTAAAATGGCTGTCGGAGGCACAGGCAGTCAGTCTGTAAATTTTGAATACTCTTTTGATGCAAATAAAAAATGCATCTCTGAAAAAGTAATTGCCAATTGCGACTCCTGCTACAAGAAATACCTGAACGAACTGCTGAGCAAGAAGAAATATGGCTGGGTAAGGTTAAACGAAAACCAGTACATCTCAGCCTACAAATGGCAACTGATGATTGAACTGCCCGTCAGTGAAGAAAAAACACTTTTCTACAACCTGCTCAAAGTTGAGTGGAGTGAAGAAACTTATGCCATATTGTTTGAGGGTGCTCAGAGATGAGATTAGCCAGAGAACATTTTATTCACCCAGTCCGTCCTCTTTCCATTTTTTAAATACAGCTATTACACTGTCGCTAAGTTTAGTAGTCTTTCTCATAGGCATAAATCCTTTTTCTCCGGGATTAAGTTCTATCCGCCTGATAATTTCATCAATATCGGTTTTCACATTTGCATAACTGTCATAGGGTTTTTTCTTGCCGCCGTTGGCCGGGATATGGCAAGGAGAACAATTACTAACCACTAAAGCGGATATATCATTTGCATAACCGGTTTTAACAACAGTCTTTGCAGCCTTTTTCGACGGATTACAGTAAACAAGTAAAAAGGACATTGACAATAATCCTGCGGTGATTACGAACTTATTCATTGTTGGTTTGTTTTAAGATTAAATGTAAGGATTCTGTAACTTACAATCTTAAAAAAGGTGAAAAACTAAATACGGCTGCCCGGAGTTTTTCGTTTAAAGATTCTGATATATTTTTATAACATGAAGATCAGCGGACTAATCCCTTTATTTGTTTTCGCCTCCATTCTACTCTCCTGTGGAAAAAAAACTGAAATAATTACGGAGGCAGAAGTAATAGCTGTAATAAATAAATTCGACGACGCCTGGGAAAATAAAAATGCCGCTGCAGTTGACTCTGTTCTGTCACCACATTACCTGTATTTCACCCAGTCCGGCGGAACTTTTAACAGGGACAGCCTGCTAAAAACAGCCTCATCGTCTGTTTACAAATTACAAACGATGGAACGAAGCAAGTTCAGCATTATAATCGAAGGGAATACAGCCGTTGTCAATTCCATCTGGTATGGGAAAGGCTCTTACCATGGCGAGGAGTTTGACGACAGCCAGCGCTGCAGCATTACCCTTATTAAACTAAAAGGGAGGGTTAAAATCCTATCCGAACATTGTACTCCAATAAAAACACCCTGATCTGCAATACATCTGTCATATTATTTGTCATTTGATAATTTCATAATCATCCCACCATTTTCATTCCCTTAATTTTGCCAAAAACAAAAGAGCATGAAACGTTTACTTTCATTTGCATTGTTTATTTCATTATTTGCCATTCAGTCAACAGCACAACAAACCATCCAAAGGCCAAAACTGGTGGTTGGTGTAATTCTTGACCAGATGCGGTGGGACTACCTATACCGATATTATGACAGGTATGATGCTAAAGGAGGTTTTAAAAGACTGCTTAACCAGGGATACAGTTGTGAAAATACTTTTATACCCTATTCACCTACGGTTACTGCCTGCGGACATAGTTCCCCTTATACTGGTTCTGTACCTGCCATTCATGGTATTGTTGGGAACAACTGGTGGGATAAGGCGAAACAAAAAAATGTTTATTGCACAGAAGATGATGCTGTTGCTACGGTGGGCAGTGCCACAACATCTGGCAGGCAAAGCCCGAAAAACCTGCTGGTAACCACCATTTGTGATGAGTTAAGACTTGCCACGAATTTCAAAGGTAAAGTTGTTGGTATCGCTATTAAAGACAGGGGCGGCATTTTACCAGCCGGTCACAGTGCCAATGCAGCTTACTGGTACGACAGTAAATCTGGCAACTGGATTACATCAACCTATTACATGAATGACTTGCCTGCGTGGGCAAAATCATTCAATGACCAGAAATTAACAGATAAGTATTACCAGCAGGGCTGGAAACTGATGTATCCTGCTAATACTTACTCTCAAAGCACAGAGGACAATAAAGGCTACGAGAACAAACCTTTTGGCAATGGGTTCCCATATGACCTTACAAAGTTCATCGGGAAAGATTTTGGTAAAATAGCCTCCACTCCGATGGGTGGTACAATGACTTCTGAATTTGCAAAAGCGGCTATTACGGGAGAGCAATTAGGAACTGACAACGTAACAGACTTTATCACAATCAGTTTTTCCACTCCTGATTATATCGGTCATGCGTTCGGGCCTAATTCTATTGAAGCAGAAGATGGATTCCTCCGTATAGATAAAGACCTTGGCTCATTGCTTGACTTCCTTGATACCAAAGTTGGAAAAAATCAATACACCCTTTTCTTGTCTGCTGACCACGGCGTGGCACATGTACCGGAGTTTCTTACCGAACACAAAATTCCTGCCGGCAGGCTCATGGCTGATAATGAAATTAAAAAACTGAATACCAAACTGGCTGAGATTTACAATGTGCAAAATCTTATTATCAACTTTGAGAATTACCAACTATACTTCAATGATAAAGCTATAGACTCAGCAAGCATAAACAGAACTGAATTTATCAACCGTGTGATGTCGCACCTGTATTCATTGCCGGAAATTGACAGGGTGATTAATCTCGAAAAACTGATGACAACAACCTTGCCGGAACCCATCAGAAAATCGCTGATAAATGGATACCATCCAAAACGCAGCGGCGACATACAAATCATTCTGAAACCTGGCTATATAGATGGTTATTCCAATACCGGAACGACTCATGGACTGTGGAATCCTTATGATTCGCATATTCCTCTGATATGGTACGGTTGGGGAATCAAGCAAGGAAAAACAAACCGTGAAACTTACATGACGGATGTGGCCACAACGATTGCAGCACTGCTGAAAATACAGATGCCATCAGGCTCTGTGGGCACAGTTATAACAGAGATAATGAAATAATTTTTTGTTAATGCAGCCTTTCTGCAATTATCAAACTCTTACTTTCGTAAAAAACATACCAAATGGATATCAAAGAACAATTTGAACAGGCCGTAGCAGAAAGCAAAACCTTGTCGCAGAAACCCAGTAACGAAACTTTATTGCAATTATATTCTCTTTACAAACAAGGAAGCACTGGTGATGTAAATGTTGACCCGCCCTCTAATCCCTTTGATTTCGTGGGAAAAGCCAAATATGAAGCATGGGCTGCACTTAAAGGCAAATCAACAACTGATGCCATGAATGAATACATCGGGCTGGTGAAAAAACTGAAAGGGTAATTATTTATCCGGAAGAATTGACTGATATATTTCATCAATCTTTTTGCCAATCACGGGATAGCTGAATTTGCTGAAAGCATCTTCAGCTATTTTTTTTCTACTAAACATAGAACTGTTCTCTGATACTCTCTTCATTGCAGCAGCAAGGGCAATTTCATCTCCCGCTGCAACAAGTATTCCGTTTTCTTCTGTCACCAACTCTGAAATGCCGCCAACAGTTGTAGCTATTACCGGTAAACCGCAGCAAAGTGATTCGCCGATCACACAGGGAGAATTCTCTATATTACTGAACAAAACAAAACAGTCAGCCTTTCTTACAAGCCTTGCCACATCCGCATTACTGATTTCGCCATGAAACCGGATTACTTCTGCTGGAAAACCTAGAGAAGCGGCATAGGTTCTGATTTCCGGTGTTGTATCACCCACCATGTCCAGTTCTGCCCTGCCACCACTTTTCAAAAATGTTTTAAATGCCCGTAATAAGCCCTCGGCATTCTTCAGACTGTTCATTGATGACACATGTATAAACCGGAACACCTTATCATCCCTGTCAGTTCCATCATAAAAGAACAGGCCGGTGTCAACAGCATTCACAACAGGAAGAAACTCTTTTTGAGCTACCTGCCTGCAAATTAATTCACCCAAATCTGAACTTACAGGCAACAACATATCGCAGTTCTTTACTGTTCGCTTAATAATGCTTTTAATAAAAAAGTTCTGACCGGTATAAAGAACGGGGCTTTGAGGCTGATATATTGTCCAGTGTTCAGTAACCACATAAGGCAAACTATATTTTTTCTTCAACCAGCGGGCAATGGTTCCCATTTTAAAAGGTACATGCACATGTACAAGATCAGGTATTCCGTTCTCACTGATGAATTTCGCAACTGCCTCTTTAGCACAGCGAAGCCACCGCAGGTGGTTTATCGCTTTACCATAGAATGAAATATTGTTCTTATAATAAACCACGACTTCTGTCAGCCCCTGAGAAACAGTAACAAACTCTTCTTGCTTTTTCTTCATTGCAGGATCTCCAGCCACATGCACTACATAAATATCATTGTACAACGCTGCTGCTCTAGCATGGCGCTGTACAAAATCACCATTAAAAGGCTGTACCCTGTCGGGATACCAGCTGCATAACCATAATATTTTCTTCCGGGACATCGGCATAAAAGTAAAGCACCCGCCACAGCGGGCAAAACTTCCAGCAAAATAATTCTACATTTGGCTATGGCTATCCTGAAAAGAAACAGAAACCTCAAGACTGAAGACAATACCGGTTTCAGCAATAACAGTTCCAGCACTGGCGGCCGTTTTGTCAATAAAGACGGACAGGCTAATGTGATCAAGAGAGGCATCCCTTTTCTCAGCCGTTTCAGCTGGTACCACACTTTGCTTGGTATGAAGAGCGGAAAATTTCTTTTAGTGCTTATTGCCGTTTACATTTCTGTAAACCTTGTTTTTGCCGGCATCTACTACCTTATCGGTATTGAGCACCTGAACGGTGTAAACACTGGTTCCCCGCTTAAGAATTTCACCGAAGTCTTCTTTTTCAGTGCACAGACATTTACTACTGTTGGTTATGGACGCATCAGCCCGGTTGGTTTTGCCGCCAGTGCAGTATCCACCTTTGAGGCCTTTATCGGATTGCTGAGTTTTGCGCTGGCCACCGGTTTGTTTTATGGACGCTTTTCAAGACCACAGGCTTTCATCCGTTTCAGTTCTATTGCAGTGATTGCCCCTTTCCGGGGAAGCAATGCACTGATGTTTCGCCTTGCCCCTTATAAGAACAACACACTTTCTGAAGCTGAAGCAAAAGTTACCGTTGCCATTACTGAAGAAGAAAACGGTACGCTCCGGGATAAATTCTATAACCTGGACCTGCAGATTACAAAGGTGAACACACTGCCCTTAAGCTGGACGATTGTTCACCCGATAGACGAGAACAGTCCCTTTTATGGCCTGAGCAAAGAAGATATTGCCAGAACAGATATTGAAATCATGGTGTTTATAAAAGCCTTTGATGAAGGCTTCTCTAATAATGTGGTTGCCAGAACTTCATTTGTAAGCAGTGAAATAATTTGGGGAGCTAAGTTCAAACCTATGTATCATCCATCTGATGATAAGATGAAAACAGTGATGGATATTAATAAACTCAACGACTTTGAATTTGTCGCATTGCCTGAAACAATAAAGGAAGCAGTATCCTAGTTTGTCACCGGCACCAGCCGGAAGAAATCCTTTCGGTTCATGTAATAAAAGGCCAGCAGGTAAATAACCGGGAGAAAACTGAATACTTTCAGCAGGATAAAACCCGTAAACATACCCAGCAGGTAGGCTACCGCCATCAGGGCAAACGCTACATAAAATTGTGTATCGTTAATAGCACACTCCACTTTAAAGCAACAGATGTCTGCATCGGTAAAAGAAATCTTTGCCGGTTTTGAAATGTGATAGCCATCTGTGATTACAATGCGGGGATTGTTCTGGTTTACTTTCACCACAACAGGACGGCTGTCGGCAAGCGGATAAATGTGCTTGCCATTTACCACGGCCCGGACTTTCAGGAAACTGAGCAGTACCTGGTTTTGCCGCTGTAATACTATTTGATAGAGTTCTGCGATGGTATTAATCTTTTAAATAAAAATAAAACCGGAAGCGAGGAGCTTTCTGTAATAAGCCTTACCCTTCTGCTTCCGGTTCATTCACCAATCATTGATCTATTTCAATGCCTTAATAATCTCAACAAAGTCGGCAGCCACCAGCGAGGCACCGCCAACCAGGCCACCATCCACATCGGGTGAGGCGAAGATTTCTTTTGCGTTGTTTGCTTTTACACTGCCACCGTAGAGGATAGGAATTTCATTGGCTACTTCTTCGCCGTATTGTGCGGCCAGTACAGAACGCAGGTACTGGTGCATTTCCTGTGCCTGTTCGGTAGTGGCGGTTTTGCCAGTGCCAATTGCCCAGATTGGTTCGTAGGCAATCACCAATGTTTTAACCTTGTCTGCCGGCAGATGAAATAGAGATTCTTTCAATTGTGTGGCCACAAATTCATTCTGCGTACCCGCTTCACGGATGGCCAGCGGCTCGCCGCAGCAGAATATCGGGGTAATAAAATTCTCAAAGCACAGGTTTACCTTTTCAGCCAGCATGGCGTTGCTTTCACTAAAGTATTCCCTTCTTTCGCTGTGGCCCAGCACACAATACTTGATGTTGATTGAGTTCAGCATCTCGGCTGATATTTCACCGGTGTAAGCTCCTGATTTTTTATTGTAACAGTTCTGTGCTGATGCAAAGTAGTTCAGTTCTTCTTCCACGGCACTTCTTGTCATTAACAGGTAGGGAGACGGCACAGCAAAGATGGCCTGCTGGTGTTCATTCAGTTTTACACCTGCATTCAGTATATCATCCAGCAGTTGTTCGCCCTGCTGATAGGTTAGGTTCATCTTCCAGTTTGCTGCTGCAATTTGCTTTCTCATTGTAGTTGATAGTTTTTAACTGTTTATAAATAATTGCTTGTTCCTTGTTCTTGTTGCTGGGTACTGGTTGCTTGTTGCTTGTTCCTTGTTGCTGGTTGCTGGTTATTCCCACTCACCTCTCACCATTCACCAATCACCAGGTCAGCCCCTTGCTTTTTCATACACATACTTCAGTATCACCCTCTGCTCATCCGTCATGGTGGCGTTTTTCATCTGCATCCAGTCTTCAATATCCAGCAGGGCCTTTTCAAAATCGTAGCGGTGCAGGCCTTCGCTGCCCCAGCTAAAGTTGGGAATGTATTTTGGCGTAAGCCCTGTGCCAAATACATTGCTGCTTACCCCTATCACTGTACCAGTGTTGATGCTGGTGTTAATGGCTGTGCGGCTGTAGTCGCCCATGAGCACCCCGCATTTTTGCCCTGCATCCATTTGTCCCTTTGGTGTCCAGATGCGGACATCGCTGGCATTGTTCTTCAGGTTGCTGTTGGAAGTGCCTGCGCCCATGTTGCACCACTCTCCTATTACCGAATCGCCCAGGTAGCCATCATGCGCCTTGTTACTGAAGCCAAAGAGTACGGAGTTCTTTATCTCTCCACCGGCTACACAGTGCGGACCAATTGTGGTGGCCCCGTATATCTTCGTTCCCATCTTCACACAGGCATCATGGCAGATGGCCAACGGCCCGCGGAGAATGCTGCCTTCCATCACCACGGTATCTTTGCCAATATATACCGGCCCGGTAGAGGCATTGATGATGCAATGCTCTATACTGGCCCCTTTTTCCACGAATAGTTGTTCCACATTTTCCACCCGGTTGGTTTTCGACAGCTTTTGCGATTTGCGCCTGCGGGTAAGCAGGGCGAAATCCTGGCGGATGGCCCAGTCATTAAGGTGGAAGATATCCCAGGAGAACCGGATAGCTTTTATCTCTCCTTCAAAGTTTACTGTTCTGCCCACTTTTATCTTGTGCCTGCCGGCAATCTCTTTTTTGGTAATGCGGAAGGCGATATTGCTGCCTCCGGTGGTTGAAATACACTCGCCATCTTTCAATTTGCGGATGGCGGCCACCAGTTCGGCGGTGGGCAGCACATTGCTGTGAATGAGCAGGCAGGTGCTGTCGGCGGCGGCTTCCTCTATGTTTACGGAACGGGCCAGGTCTTTATAGTCGCCTTCCTGTTTGTCCCAGGAGGGCAGTTTGAGCATCAGCTCCCATTTCTCACGGATGGTGAGGATGCCGACCCTGATATCCTGCACCTGCCGTGTAAGGGTGAAGGGGTGCAGGTTGCCGGGCTGACAGTACTCTTCAGTAAAGATGATTTTGTTCATGCGGTGCTGTGAGGAGCAAAAATAATAAGTTCGGGGTATTAGGGGAATGAGGTTGGTCAGGGAGGGAGGAGGTTTGGGGTTTAGGGTTTAGGGTTTAGGGTTTGGGGTTTAGGGTTTAGCGTTGGGCGTTGCGGACGGGAGTTCCAACCGAGCGGACGGGAGTTCTAACCGAGCGGACAGGAGTTGTAACCGAGCGGACAGGAGTTGTAACCGAGCGGACGGGAGTTCCAACCGAGCGGACGGGAGTTCTAACCGAGCGGACGGGAGTTGTAATCGAGCGGACGGGAGTTCTAACCGAGCGGACGGGAGTTCCAACCGAGCGGACAGGAGTTGTAACCGAGCGGACAGGAGTTCCATGCGAGCGGACAGGAGTTCCATACGAGCGGACGGGAGTTCTAGCCGAGCGGGGGCAGGTTTGGGCCTTGCGAAATAAAAATACCGTAGTACTACGGTAGGTATTTTAACGGATGTGTAATATTTTGCATGGGTGAGATTGGTTTTGTGGTGGTTAAAGGATAAATACACCGGATTAGGCTGGTTGTATTTACGAAACTTTTACTGACAAAACATTTTTTTTAAACAATTATAACCCAATGTATAAAGAAAAAAAGCGAAAGTTTATGACCTGAAAAACTTACGCATATTTATGCGTTATAGCCAATTTTAAAGACAGACAGTGATACTAAATTTTGAAAACATATTGCGAGAGAGTGACTTAAATGAGTATCCAGGGGAAGTTCTTTTTAAATATGAGTCATTTCTAAATTCTTTATCTAATCGCAGTGACTTTTCTTCAATTCTGGAAATAGAACTAAACAAATCAATTGCGAAAAAAAATCATAACCGGTTTTGTTTTATATGTCATATGCTAACTGCATTTGGTCAAGACTTAAGGGAATATAAAACAATTTACTCTAGCATGATTGATTTCGTAAATGAGGATTTTGAGAATAGAAGTATTGGAGAGAATGAGAATCTATTAACAATTGTATTAGATCTATTATGGCATCAGGACGAAGGTTTAAAAGAGCTCAATAATAATCAACAATTGAGTTTAAGTCTTTTATTAAAGAACGCTGCAAGCCATACCTATCAAATTGATGAAAATGGAGATGAGATATTTTTTGCTATAAAAAAGGCATTAGACTTAATAAAATTTCAAAAAGACACCGGGAATACAGGGGACATTATTGAACTTTATTTAAATCATTTTGACAAAAAAATCAATCAAGAAGCAACCGAAATGAAAAATAAAAACTGGCTATAACATGAACCTTTAGATTTGTTTTTAGAGATTTATATAAATAAAGCTACTACTGTAAGCTCCCCCTTTTTTAGTGCCACTCAAATTTGCAATATTAACCTTGACACTTTTAAGTTGTTCAACAAAAGACAATAATAATATGGGACTATTTGACATACTATTTGGCAAAAAAGATACGCCTAAACAAACAGAAAGCAACTCTTCAAATTTTGACACAACTCAACTTGTTAAAACAGCAGAAATGTTAGACGAAGATTTGTATTGGAGTATTATTGACAAATCACTAAAAAACACTTCTAATCAAGACGACCAAGAACATTTTTTAATAAAAGAAATCAGCAATCTTACACCAAAACAAATGGTAGGATTTCGTTTGAGAACTGACAAGCTTTTATACGACACTTACAACTCTGAAATGTGGTGTGCAGGTTATATAATGAATGGAGGTTGTTCAGACGATGGGTTTGAATATTTTAGGAATTGGATAATATCAAGAGGGAAAAATACATACTATCAAGCAAAACAAAACCCTGACAATTTAATTTCTGAAGTAAATAACGGCATTGAAATGTATGACTTTGAAAGTTTCTGGTATGTGGCTCTTGAAGCGTTCAAACATAAAACAGGAAAAGATTTATATGACTACATAGACAACGACAACTTCAAAACCAAAGAAGGACAATACCCACAATTTGAATTTACTTGGCAAGAAGAAAAGCCAGAGAGTATGAAGAAGATTTGTCCAAAACTATTTGACAAACTATGGGGCAAATAAGGCAAACTACTGCTAACATTAACTTTGTAAAAAAACAATCAGCTTAAGTTACTTTAATCAGCAACATTTGAGAATCTCCTACACATGAAGGTATATTTTCAATACTTTTTTTTCTACTTATACAGTGGCTATCAGCAAAATGGTGAAAAGTCGATGCCGGGTTTTATGTCTATACTTTTTATGTCAACGATCCTCACATTTAACTTCATTACACTTTATTCGCTACTCATTATTTCCCTGAAAATGCCGGAACAGTTTCTACACCCTTACATCGGAGTAGTTGCCTTTCTTTTTATCCTAAGCCTGAACTGCATATACTTTTACCTGCTGAAAGGCAAAGAAAAGGCTGTAACACTATTTAACCAGGCAGACACTAAAGCATTAAAGCAGAAAAGAACCGGGACATTAAGCTACATCGTTTTGTCAATCGTTTCGATTGTCCTTGTTGTTTACTTTCGTGTTCATAATATTATTTAATCCGAACGATTAATTAACAGAATAGCTGCGGCCACATGGACTGTGTAAAAAACACTCCACCACTTTTTTTTTCTGCACCACCTTTATAGGCCAAATAATGATTTTTGTGAAAAAGAAAAGGCGACCAACAGGCCGCCCTTTTTTATTGAAACTATGCTATGAGGGTTACAGGTCGAAGCGGTCGAGGTTCATTACCTTGTTCCATGCGGCCACAAAATCGTTTACAAATTTTGCTTTTGCATCTTCGCAGGCATATACTTCGGCAATGGCCCTGAGTTCGGTGTTGCTGCCAAAGATGAGATCGGCACGGGTGGCCGTCCACTTAGTGGCACTAGTTGCCCGGTCGGTACCGATAAAGCCCTGTTGTACGGGATCGGCTGCTTTCCAGGTGGTGCCAAAGTCAAGCAGGTTTACAAAGAAATCGTTGGTAAGCACACCGGGTGTATTGGTAAACACACCGTGAGCAGAACCATCGTAGTTGGCAGCCAGCACCCGCAGGCCACCTACCAGCACTGTCATCTCCGGTGCCGTAAGGGTAAGCAGTTGTGCTTTGTCCACCAGCAGTTCCTCGGAACAGGCAGCGGCACGGCGGCTTAAATAATTGCGGAAGCCATCAGCCACCGGCTCCAGTACGGCGAATGATTCAACTTCTGTTTGCTCCGCAGATGCATCGGCACGGCCGGGAGTAAAGGGCACTTTCACTTCATGACCGGCAGCTTTTGCAGCCTGCCCGATGGCGGCGCAACCAGCCAGCACAATCAGATCGGCCAGTGATACTTTTTTATCGCCTGCCTGGCTGTTGAAATCAGCCTGTATGCTTTCGAGTGTTTGCAGCACTTTGGCTAACTGTGCAGGGTTGTTCGCTTCCCAGTTTTTTTGCGGTGCCAGGCGGATGCGGGCACCATTGGCCCCGCCCCTTTTATCAGAGCCACGGAAAGTGGAAGCAGAAGCCCATGCTGTGGAAACTAATTGCGAAACGGTGAGTCCGCTTGCCAGTATTTTGCTCTTCAGGGCTGCTATATCATTTTCATCAATCAGCTTATGTGTAACGGCGGGAATGGGATCCTGCCAGATGAGTTCTTCGGCTGGCACTTCGGGACCGAGGTAGCGGTTGCGTGGGCCCATATCACGGTGAGTGAGTTTGAACCAGGCACGGGCAAAGGCATCGGCAAATTCATCCGGGTTTTCAAAGAAACGCCTTGAGATTTTTTCATACGCCGGATCGAAACGCAATGCGAGGTCGGTAGTAAGCATAATCGGTGTATGCTTTTTTGCAGGGTCATGAGCATCGGGCACTGTGTTTTCGCCCATGCCATGTTTCGGAATCCATTGCTGCGCACCGGCAGGACTTTTAGTTAACTCCCACTCGTAGCCAAAGAGATTCCAGAAAAAATTATTACTCCATTTGGTAGGTGTGGTGGTCCATGCCCCTTCGAGGCCACTGGTAATGGTGTATTGTGCATTGCCTGTACCGAAGGTATTCTTCCAGCCGAGGCTTTGCTCCTCAATACCTGCAGCGGCAGGCTCCGGCCCTACATATTTGGAAGGATCGGCAGCGCCGTGTGTTTTACCAAAAGTATGTCCGCCTGCAATCAGCGCCACAGTCTCTTCATCGTTCATTGCCATGCGGGCAAATGTTTCCCGTATATCACGGGCAGCGGCTATCGGGTCGGGGTTACCGTTAGGGCCTTCGGGGTTTACATAAATCAATCCCATCTGCACGGCGGCCAGCGGGTTTTCCAGTTCACGGTCGCCGGTGTAGCGTTCATCACCCAGCCATGTTTTTTCAGAACCCCAGTACACATCTTCTTCGGGTTCCCATACATCTTCCCTGCCACCGGCAAAGCCAAATGTTTTGAAGCCCATGGATTCGAGGGCCACATTACCGGCGAGGACCATCAGGTCGGCCCAGGAGATTTTCTTACCATATTTCTTTTTAACAGGCCATAACAGAAGGCGGGCTTTATCGAGGTTGGCATTATCGGGCCAGCTGTTAAGCGGGGCGAAACGTTGTGTGCCTGTGCCTGCACCACCACGGCCATCATGAATGCGGTATGTACCTGCGCTGTGCCAGGCCATACGAATGAAGAAAGGACCATAGTGCCCATAATCGGCCGGCCACCAGTCCTGCGATGTGGTCATTAATTCAGTAAGATCATTCTTCACAGCTGCGAGGTCGAGGGACTTGAAAGCTTCAGCATAGTTGAAGTTTTTATCCATCGGATCAGAGAGTGATGAGTGCTGACGAAGGATGTTCAGCTTAAGCTGGTTGGGCCACCAGTCACGGTTGCCGGTGCCGCCGCCTGCCGCTTTTTTCGTTGTGCCTGCATGAAAGGGACATTTGCTTTCGCCATTTGCCTGGCCGGAGGATGTGTTATGTTCCATTGTATAAATTGTGTTGTTAATTATTGTGAGGGTCAAAAGTAACACCACACTAAATATAAGTCAAATTGATTATTTTTATATTAATATAAATAAATTCTATGACCCTGACGCAGCTGGAATACATTGTGGCACTGGATACTTACCGTCATTTTGCGATAGCAGCAGAAAAATCTTTTGTAACACAGCCCACCCTGAGCATGCAGATACAGAAACTGGAAGAGGAACTGGGCATCAAGATATTTGACCGGACGAAGCAACCTGTCATCCCTACGGAGATTGGTGCCGGTATAATTGCACAGGCCCGTATTACCCTGCGGGAGGCCAGTATGATTAAACAAATCATCAGCGACCAGAAAGATACACTGACGGGAGAGTTGCGTATTGGCATCATCCCTACCCTGGCCCCTTACCTGCTGCCGCCTCTTTTTAAACTGATGCAGGAGAAATATCCGCTGTTGCACCTGGTCATCAAAGAATCCATTACAGAAGATGTGATACATGAACTGAAGAACAACCGGCTGGACTGCGGCATTGTTGTTACCCCGCTTAACGATGCCTCGATAAAGGAAGATGTGCTTTTTTATGAGGAACTGTTTGTGTATGTGTCGGCAAAGAATGCACTGTCGTCAAAAAAGTATGTGCTGGCCAGCGAAATAGACCCGAGCCAGTTGTGGCTGCTGGAAGAAGGGCACTGTTTCCGTTCGCAGATACTTAACCTGTGTGAGATAAGGAGGGTGAGTGATTTCCATTTCAAATATCAAACAGGCAATATTGAGACACTGAAACGGATGGTGGACAAGAGTGATGGCATCACCATATTACCAGAGCTTGCGGTGATGGAGTTTAGCGAAGAACAGCTGAAATTGGTAAAACGGTTAAAGCAGCCAAGCCCGGCGAGAGAAGTTAGTCTTGTTACCCACCGTGACCATATCAAAACAAAACTTATCAAAACGCTGAAAGAAGAAATTATTAATATCGTACCTGCACAAATGAGGAAACTGAACAATAAGAAAGTAGTGGAGATAAATTACTGACAATAATTGTGAATAAAACATCGTCAACCCGTTGCTGTCAACTCCTGTTTTCTTATCCCTGCACATAATAAATAACGGCATTCCCTTTATTGAAAACCGTGTTGCAAAACAACGGTGATTTTTATCACTCTCTACACTTTGCTTTTATGGGTTTTTATCCGTGATACTTGTCACAAGCAGCAATAGTGTGCCCGGATAGTTTTGCGCAAAATTTTTGAGGATGCTAATTAAATCATGGAGCTCATTTGTAAAACTGATCTGGTTAAAATTGTTTGTACTTCTGTTACCGGCTGTGCTTACAGCGCAAAGCCCGTCTCAGCCGCTTACTATTGAAGAAGCTGTTGACTCGGCACTGGCCAACAACCGGGAAATATCGCTGGCACAACTTGACGAAAAGATTGCTGCAGCAAAACTGAAAGAAACAAAAGCCATCTTTTTACCACAGGTTGATCTGTCGTACACTGCACTAAGCACCAACAACCCGCTAAATGTGTTTGGTTTCAAACTGCAGCAACAATTAGTAAAACAGGAAGACTTTAATCCTGCCCTGCTGAATAATCCTGATGCTGCCGGTGACTTTACCACCAGGCTGCAGGTTAAACAGCCTATTGTAAACATGGACCTGCTGTATATGCGGAAAGCGATGACTGCACAAACAGCACTCTACCAGTTTAAAACAAAACGCATCAAAGAATACCTGGCTTTTGAAGTAAAAAAAGCCTACCTGCAGTTGCAATTTACCTATGACGCTGAGACCGTACTGAAAGAAGCACTGAAAACAGCACAATCCATGTACGAGTTTACCGGCAACCGTGTAAAGGAAGGCCTGATGCAGCAATCAGATGCACTGAATGTGAAAGTGTGGATCACCACGGTTGAAACTTATATCGCAGAAGCACATAGCAATATCCGTAATGCATCCGACTATCTCAGCCTTTTGATGGGCAAGCCTTATGGAACAGTTTATACGGTAAGTAAAGCGCCAACCGACCCGAACAAGATAACTGACAACACGGCTATTCCTGAGAACCGTGCCGACTTTGAAGCCATGAAGAAAGCTATTGAAGCTTCTGACCTGATGATCAAATCATCAAAGATGAGTTACCTGCCAAAGCTGAACGCCTTTGGTTCATACCAGCTCAATGACAACCGTATGCTTGGATTTGGCGCTGACTCTTATCTCGCAGGCATTCAGCTTTCATGGGATATTTTTAAAGGCAACACCACAAAAAATAAAATTGCCACTCAGCAGATTGAACGCAACAAACTATCTGAGCAGCTGCAAAGCCAGTTAGAGCAAAGCCAGCTTGAACTTAACAAAGCCTACCGCCAGCTTGCCGATGCACAATATAAAATGAAACAACAGCAAACGGCGGTGCAGAGTGCAGCAGAAGCGCTGCGCATCTTGCAGGACCGCTATGAGCAGGGGCTTGTTAACAGCACTGATGTGCTGCGGGCACAAACACAATTATCCGAACAGAAAAACGGCTTCGTACAGGCTGTATTCAGTCACAACGTAACAGCAGCTTACATCCAATTCTTAACAGCAAACAATAAATAAAAATCAACAGTATGTTTAATAATAAGTATCTAACTGGTGTTATCCTTTTATCAGGCATTGTACTAATCAGTGCCTGTGGCGGAAAGAAAAAAACTGAAAAGACAACTCCTGTTGCGGCTGTACCTGTAATTATATCCCAGCCGGGCGGAACCGTTGATGGCGGTATTGCCGTAAGCGGACAAGTGGAAGCTGTTCAAACAGCCAATATCAGCACCCGCATGATGGGAACTATTACGAGGATATATGTGAAAGCAGGCGACCGGGTGCGCCGTGGTCAAACGCTGGTAAGCATCAGCAGCCAGGACCTTGCTGCAAAGAGAGCACAGACCGTTGCCTCTATTGCAGAAGCACAAGCCAATGTAAGCAGTGCACAAAAGGACTTTGACCGGTTTACTAACCTGTATAACAAACAAAGTGCTTCGGCGAAAGAGCTGGACAATGTAACCCTTCAATACAATGCAGCCAAAGCAAGGCTTGAAGCTGCCACACAAATGAGAAACGAGGTAAACGCCATGATGGCCTACACCAACCTGACAGCACCTTTTGATGGTGTGGTTACACAAAGAATGGCAGACGAAGGTAATATGGCCAACCCGGGTATGCCGCTGCTTACTGTTGAGCAAAACACTCAACTGCAGATCAGTGCCACCGTAAGCGAAAGCGACATCAGCCTGCTAAGGAAAGGACAGAAGGCACAGGTGGAAGTAAAAGCCATTGGCAAAAGCCTGGAATGTTTGGTTAGTGAAATAAGTCCTTCTTCCCAATTTACCGGCGGACAATACCAGATAAAACTCAGCATACCTGATAAAGAGAAAAAAGAACTGTATGCAGGTATGTATGTAAATGTGTTCATCCCGGTAAGCAGACCTGAAGCGGCCAACACAGCTACTGCCAATTCAGTGCTGGTTCCCACTGCAAGTCTTGTACACAACGATCAGCTTACAGGTCTCTATACCGTAAGCAGCAACAACACTGCTTTACTCCGCTGGGTGCGAACCGGAAAAACATTTGGCGACAAGACAGAAATTCTTTCAGGCCTGGCTCAAAACGAAAAGTTTATTGAGAAAGCCGAAGGCAAATTATACAATGGTGTGCCCGTAACAGAAAAGAAATAAACAAGAGCAACAAATAACTTATACCCGATTAACAACATACTATGCAAGAAGGAATTTCAGGTAAAATAGCCAGATCATTTATAAAATCGAAGCTGACGATTCTGCTCATGGTGGCATTTCTGCTCATCGGCGGATACAGCACCTTTCTGATTCCCCGTGAAGAAGAGCCGCAGATACAGGTGCCGATGGCAGATATCTTTGTTGGCTTCCCCGGTGCCACGCCAAAAGAAGTGGAAACAAAAGTCAGTGCCCCGTTAGAGAAAATGATCTCCAACATCAAAGGAGTTGAATATGTGTATTCCACTTCGATGAAAGGCCAGGCCATGATTATTGTGCAGTTTTATGTAGGACAGGATGTGGAAAGATCTCTCGTAAAACTATACAACGAGATCATCAAGAACATGGACAAAATGCCGCAGGGAGTTACCATGCCGCTTGTAAAAACAAGGGCTATTGATGATGTGCCTGCATTGGGTGTTACCCTCTGGAGCGAAAAATATGACGACTATTCATTGCGCCAGATCGGAGAAGCACTTACTAACGAGATAAAGAAAGTAACCGATGTTTCTGATGTAAGAATTATTGGCGGCAGAAGCAGGCAGGTAAATGTGGTACTTGATAAAAACAAAATGGCTGAAAACCATGTTGATTTTTTGAGTATCAGCAACAATATACAAGGCAGCAATGTGCAAACTATTGCCGGCACACTCTTAAATAAAGATTCCGCCTTCTCCATCGAAACCGGCAACTTTCTTACTTCAGCCGAAGATGTGGAGAACCTGGTAGTGGGCACCAACCAGCAGCAGCCGGTGTTTCTGAAACAGGTGGCTAAAGTAACCGACGGCCCCGAAACACCAAACCAGTATGTGCTGTTTGGCTACGGAAAAGAAGACAGTACCAAGAATACCTTTAAATCAGAGTATCCTGCAGTTACATTATCCATTGCCAAGCGAAAAGGTGCTGATGCGATGCGACTGTCTGACCAGATTCTGAATAAAGTTGAGTATGCCAAAAAACAACTGATCCCAGCTGATGTTCAGACCACGGTTACCCGCAACTATGGTGAAACAGCTTCGCATAAAGTAGGAGAACTGTTATTACACCTTTTCATCGCCATTGTGGTGGTTACACTATTTGTGATGCTCGCAATGGGCTGGCGGGGAGGTTTAGTAGTATTCTTATCTGTTCCGGTAACATTTGCCCTTACTTTATTCTCTTATTATTTCCTCGACTACACACTTAACCGCATCACCTTATTTGCATTGGTGTTCATTACCGGTATCGTGGTGGATGACTCCATCATCATTGCTGAAAATATGCACCGGCATTTTAAGATGAAACGGCTGCCGCCCCTTCAGGCGGCTATCTATGCCATCAATGAAGTGGGCAACCCCACCATCCTGGCTACATTCACCGTTATAGCAGCGGTGCTGCCGATGGCTTTTGTATCAGGACTAATGGGACCATATATGAGCCCGATGCCTATTGGAGCATCCATCGCCATGATGCTTTCGCTGATTGTGGCACTTACTCTAACGCCCTATTTAGGGTACATCTTCCTGCAAGAAAAAGAAAAAAAGGGAAAGAAACATAAAGAAAGCAAAGGACACCGGCTTGAAGACAGCGGCATCTATAAAATATATAATTCCTTTATCCAGCCCTTACTCAATCACCGCTGGAAAAGATACACATTCATTTTTGGCACGGTAGTAATCCTGATTTTATCGATGGTGCTCTTCTTTACCAAAACGGTAGCTGTTAAGATGCTGCCGTTCGATAACAAGAACGAGTTCCAGGTGGTTATTGATATGCCCGAAGGCAGCACCCTTGAAAAAACAGCAGCAGTTACCAAGGACATTGCAGATTACGTTTCGAAGCAGCCATTAGTGAAAAACTACCAGTTGTATATTGGCACATCTGCCCCGATCAGCTTCAATGGCCTTGTTCGCCATTACGACCTGCGCCGGGGTGACAATGTAGCTGACATACAGGTTAACCTTGTTGACAAAGGCGACCGCAAAAAACAAAGCCACGAGATAGCCAAAGAAATGAGACCAGCTATCCAGGCAATTGCAAAGAAATACCAGGCTAATGCCAAAATTGTGGAAGTGCCTCCCGGCCCGCCGGTATTGTCAACGATTGTTGCTGAAGTGTACGGACCGGAATATGATCAGCAGATTAAAGTAGCCGGACAGGTGAAAACGTTGCTGAACAAAACTGACGATGTGGTGGATGTGGACTGGATGGTGGAAGATGACCAAACCGAATATGATTTTGAAATTGATAAGGAAAAGGCCATGCGGTTTGGAGTAGCACCTGCACAGGTGGTGGCTACAGTTCGTTCTGCTTTATCAGGCAATGTGGTAGGCAACCTGCACAAGCCTTCATCCTATAACCCGGTAAACATCATGCTGAAAATTGATGATTCCGAGAAAACAAATATTGAAGACATAAAGAACCTTAAGGTAATCACCCAGCAGGGAAATGCTGTTCCTATTGGCGACCTGGTTACAATTAAGCAAACTGTAAAAGAGAAAAGCATCTACCGCAAGAATCAAAAAAGAGTGGTGTATGTAACGGCCGATATGGCCGGTAAGCTTGAAAGCCCCACTTATGCGATGATGAAAATATCAGACAAGCTGAAGACCATCAGCGTACCAGAAGGCTACTCACTAAATGAAGAATACACACACCAGCCTGAGTTTGAAGACAACTTCACTCTAAAGTGGGATGGCGAGTGGCAAATCACTTATGAAGTGTTCCGTGATCTGGGAATTGCATTCCTTGTCGTAATCATTGTTATTTATATGCTCATTGTAGGTTGGTTCCAGAATTTCACCGTTCCAATTGTGATGCTTGCTGCCATTCCTTTGTCGCTGGTAGGTATTGTACTCGGTCACTGGGCAATGGGTGCATTCTTTACTGCCACCTCCATGATTGGTTTTATTGCCCTTGCCGGAGTGATGGTGCGAAACTCGGTGCTGCTTATCGACTTTATTGATATACGGCTGGGTGAAGGCATACCACTCAAGCAGGCCATCATCGAAGCTGGGGCTGTGAGAACCACTCCTATCCTGCTCACTGCAGGTGCGGTAGTATTGGGTGCTGTAATCATCCTGTTCGATCCCATCTTCCAGGGCCTTGCTATTTCACTTATGGGCGGAACAATTACTTCCACTTTCCTTACGCTGCTGGTAGTGCCGCTTCTGTATTATAAAATGCAAAAGAAAAAGTATTCAAAAAAATAAAATAACAATTTATGAAACTGCTTTTTGTAACCTGCTTAACCGACTTCAAAAATGAAGTACTCAAGATATTTCATGAAGCAAGGGTTAAAGTATTCAGCGTAACGGAAACCACCGGCATCAAAGATGAGCATGACATCAACCTGCTCGATGACTGGTTTGGCAATAAAGACGGCGAATACGACTCTCTTTTTATGTTCAGCTTCACAACCGGTGAAACTGCATCAGAAGCTATGAGACTAATCAAGGAATACAATATTTCACAAGAAAACAAATTTCCAATAAGGGCTTTCATCCTGCCTGTGGAGGAAGCCAGCTATTAAAATTTAAAACATGAGAGAAAGAATAATCCGGTCAGTTGCCGGAAGCATGGTATTAATCAGTATCAGTCTTAGCTACTTTGTCAGCATCAACTGGTTGCTTTTAGGAGGCTTTGTCGGTCTCAACCTGCTGCAATCATCCATTACTAAGTTTTGTCCGCTTGAAGCGATTCTGAAGAAAGCCGGAGTAAACTAAAAAGGCCACTTTAACAAACTGAGTGGCCTTTTTTTGCATTCCCCCAAGACTATCAAAAGCCTTAGATAAAGCAGTATATTTAAGCTGAAAAATAACAGAATGCAAAAGCCATCAACAACAGACCAGTACATTAGCCGGTTTCCGACAGAGATACAAGCACTCCTGCAGCAGGTTAGGGAGATTATTAAAAAAGCAGCACCTGCCGCCGAAGAAACTATCAGCTATGGCATGCCTGCCTTTCGCCAGCAGGGAATGCTGGTATTCTACGCTGCCTGGAAAAGCCATATCGGTCTTTACCCGGCATCATCCACCATATTTAAACAGTTTGAAAAAGAACTGGCAGACTACACCACTTCAAAAGGAGCTATTCAGTTTCCTTACGAAAAGAAGATTCCAGTAAGGTTAGTGACAGCGATAATAAAATTCAGGGTGAAAGAGAACCTGGAGAAGGCAGCATTAAAAAAGAAAAAGTAAGGCCTTATTTCTTATCCTTCATCCACTGTATTAATGCCTTCTTGATTGCAGCCCCAATTTTTTGTTGTCCTTCGGGACTTTGCAGCAGTTCACGGCTCACACCGTTGTCTCCAATTTCGAGCAACACACGGTAAGGTGCAGTATTGACATTCTCATCGATACTATAAAATGCCAGTTTACCGGTGGCGACGCAGCGGTAGTCATTGCGGCCGGTAGTATAATCAAACAGCACACCCCTGTTTTCCAATCCGCTGGCCTCGCTGATGGTTTTCACTAATATTTCAGCCAGTTCCTTGTTATCGTTCTCATATTTATCACCATAATGAATGTACCCCCAGATAGCATGACGTTTGGTTCCACCATTATTATGCAGGGCTATAAACACCTGCGGCTTCAGTTTATTCGACTCCTGCAATTCATAAGCATACCCGGATATTCTGCCGTCAATGATTTCTGACGTATGTAAAATCTTGGTATTGCTGCCTGAGTCTGCATGATGATAGCCGGGTTTACCCAGGCTCCATACTTTGTATTCATTCTTCAGCGGCTGTGTGTTCATTGCCGCTGCTGCGATAGCATTACACACTTCTGCTTCATTAAAGTCTTTTCCTGTATCGGTCTGATGTGACGGCTGCCACACCACCACCGGATTTTTTACAGATAACAGTTTAATGCCATGACAGGAAGGAAGCAACAGAATGCAGCTAATCGCAAAAGCAGTTTGCAGCCGGTTCATAATAATAAATTTAAGAGGGAAGGTAGTAAAAAAAAGACCCTCCCGAGGAATCGGGAAGGTCAAAGTATAGCCATGAAAAACAAAGCTCCTGCTTTCGCAAAGAGCTCTGCACAAGTTAATACATTTATGCTTTTTTGGCGTATTTCTTCTTGAACTTGTCGATACGGCCTGCTGTATCTACAAGAACATTCTTACCAGTAAAGAAAGGGTGTGAAGTATTTGAAATCTCCAGCTTTATCAGCGGATATTCGTTACCATCTTCCCATTTCAATGTTTCTTTGGAATGTGTTGTAGAACGGCTCAAAAATGTGTGACCGTTACTCATGTCTTTGAAAACAACCAGGCGGTAGCTTTCGGGATGGAGTCCTTTTTTCATAATACTATGATTTTTAAAGGCAGCACGGATTTTGCCGTACTGATTAAGAGATAATTTTAGGGCTGCAAATATAGGCCAGGAAAGCGTTGTAGCCAAACGATGTATCCTACAACTTAATATTGACAATGACTAATGAAGACCTCCTGCCAGAGAACAGCGTATTAAGTCTGTGTAAATCAGCGAAATCGGCGAGAAGCTAAAAACTGAAAGCGCCAAGTGAGCATCCATCCGGCTTTCGCCTTTTGATTACTTACCCGACGCTTTCTGGAGCACTTTCACCTTTTTGAAGGGTTTCCGCATCTCCCCGGAGCATGTCCGCCTTTTTACGGGCTTCCTTCACTCCTTGTGCATTTCTGTTTTATCTCTAAAACTTCGTGCAGTTGTATATCAAATATACTTTTAGCAACTACCGTTTTCCAAATTTTTGGCCAGTTTGATTTGCACCTCTTTTGCACCAGAATATTCACCAAAAAAGGCCTGTTATCCAGCAATCAGTCCCGCATATTCACATATTGCAGCGGAATGCCAAAGTTCCCGGTGCGGCAAAGTTGTATTACGGCCTGCAGATCGTCAATTTTCTTTCCGGTAACTCTTACCAGGTCGTCATTAATGGAGGCCTGCACTTTAAGACCTGAGTCTTTAATAGCTTTTACTAATTTCTTGGCATCATCCTGGGCAAGACCGTTTCTTACTTTTATTTCTTTCTTCCATACTTTACCGCTTTGCATCCCTTCTTTTGAAGCATCAAATGCTTCGGGAGCAATGCCCTGCTTGTGAGCCCTGCTGATGAGTACATCTATCAATTGCCGCATTTTCATATCGTCATCCGTTTCTAATTTGATGACAAATGTTTTACGGTCCAGGTCTATCACAATATGAGAACCTTTAAAATCAAACCTGTTGGTTATTTCTTTGGTGGTTACGTTCACAGCATTATCCAATGCCTGTGCTTCTACCTTACTTACAATATCAAATGATGGCATAGCGTAGTTTTAGATTTTGAGTTTTGGGTTTTGGGTTGCAGTTGTATATCCAAAAGTAGCTTGTTTATCTCAATCGGCATGACTGTAAAAGGGTTAATTAAAAAGTCCTGCTGCAAATGCAACAGGACCTTTGTGTGGTTTAATGGCCGTTGGTTCTTATAATCTCTTTATCAGTTTTCGCCGCCGCTGTTTACCCGGCTCTTTTCATCATCGGCTGCGCCTGTTTTTCTTTTTTGGGCCCCGTTTACTTTTCCTTTGCTGAAGCGGTAAGTAAACCCGACTGCTACCTGTCTGGAGTCTCTATGTTGCTGAAAGGTTGCATTCACATCAGCATAATTTGCTTCTCCCCTGAATTTTTGGGTGAAAAAGATGTCACGGCCAGACAAGCGGACAGTACCTTTTCCTTTCAGCACCTGCTTTGAAATACCTATATCAACTTTTCCAAAACTCTTGATCATAAACACTCCGTCAGTTAATGGTGAGCTAAAGAAGCCATTGATGTCGGCACTCCAGCCTTTATCAAACTTGAACTGGTTATACAGGTTGGCCTGCGCTGTTGTTCCGCTTACGGATATGTCCTGACCGTTAACTTCACCTTCATAACGGTTGTTATACAGGTTAGTCCACAGGTTGGCAGTCCACCATTTTTTAATCTGTCCGCCTGCACTTACCGATAAACCAAACTGCTGCCTTTTTGCAATATTCGATTTCTTAATTTTTGTTTCCGTAGTGTTCGGATCCTGCTGCAGCACATCTTCAATAATATCGTTTGTATATGAATAGTTCAGCGTAGTGTTCAGAAAGTTATTGTAAATATGCTTCAGTTCCACATTGTGCGAAAACTGCGGATTAAGATTAGGATTGCCCTGCTCGAAAGTGTATTTGTCTATAAACACCATGAAAGGGTTCAGGTCCTGGTAATTTGGCCTTTCGATACGGCGGCCATAGTTCAGTACAAAATTGTGTTTTTCATTTGCTGCATACTGAACAAAGGCTGTTGGGAACAATTGGGTATAGTTGCGGGTAAATCTTTCCCCCGTTGTTATTTGGCGGCCTTCTGCATTGGTATTCTCGAGGCGCAGCCCTAATTGTGCTGTAACCTTTTTGCTCAATGGCCTTGTATAGTTTACATAAGCAGCATTGATATTCTCTTCGTAAAGAAAGTGATTGCTGCGGCCTAAATCTCTTACCCTGATGCCATTGCTCAGGCTATCGTATTGCGCATCATTATCCGTTTTTACAAAGCTTGATTTGAGACCTGTTTCCAGTTTGGCATTCTTCGCAAGAGGCAGCGTATAATCCATCCGGGCAGAATAGATTTTTATGTTCTGCGGCAAATTCCCGAATAAAGAATCCGGTTTGGGAGAAGTGCCTCCGTTTGCTTTATAATAATAGTTGAAAAGTTCCTGTGTGCTGGATGTATTGTAAGAAAGATAATCTGCATCCATTGTCAGTTCCTGTCCTGCAGAGTCGAACACATGGCGGAAGTTAAGATTGGCACCCAGGTGTTTCCAGTTTCTCTCATTGTTGGCCAGCGAATGTGTTTTGCTAACAGGGTTCATATCCGCATCGGAGATATACACTTCTCCGTTGTTCTTCAAGAATCCTTTATTAGTAAACCCATTGAGAGCAACACCGAAAGTCGTTTTCTTGCTGGCAGAATAATCCAATCCGATTTTACCATTAGCTGCCTGTCCGCCATCATTAAAACGGCCATACTGGTCGAAATGTGAAATCAGTAATTTGGTTACCGGCTCCACAAACTGCCGCTGTATATTCAACTGGTTATAGTTTTTCCTGTTGCTGTAACCCAAATTAGCAAACAGGTTTATCTTGTCCTTCCTGTAATTAAAATTGGCCGACTCATTGAACTTGGGATAGAATCCCTGGCTGTAGTTTGAAGACAGGCTTCCGCTGTAGCCAACCTGCTTTGTTTTCTTTGTTTTAATATTAATGATACCACTGTTACCCGCAGCATCATATTTGGCCGGAGGATTGGTCATTATCTCCAATGTTTCAAGCTGAGAGGCATTCAGGCTGCGAAGGTAATTGGCGAGATCTGTGCCAGAAAGATAGCTGGGACGTCCATCAATGTACACCTGTACTCCCTGTTTTCCTTTCAGGCTAATGTTGCCGTCTTTGTCAACAGTGATGCCGGGTGCCTTTTCAAGAACTTCAAGGGCTGTTGCTCCCACATTGCTGGCAGCGGCATCCACATTAACAATGGTGCGGTCAATTTTCTGCTCCACTAATGGTTTGCGTGAAGTAACTGTAACACCGCTGAGATTTTTTGCCGCAGGCACCAGTTCAACAGTTTTTACGGTTACAGCCTCATTTCCGTTTACTGAAATCGGCTCCGAAACACCTTTCACATGACCCACTGCAGTAACGGAAACCATATAACTACCGGCAGAAACGTCCTCAAAAACATATTTTCCGGCTTTATCGGCCACACTCATTTTCACTACAGCAGAGTCGGCACTGCGCAATAAAGTAATAGTGGCTGATTCAATGGTTTTTGTGTTCCCATCCACCACTGTTCCTGTAATTCTGGCCTTCCCCAACTGCGCCTGACTGATAAAAGCGACTGTAAGAAGAACCATTGTTGCAATTAACTTTCTCATTTTCAATTGATTTATTTATTTTAAGTACTTTATTTTGATTATTACAGAACAAAATTCAGTACTTTAGATTACATAGTACATTGTTTTAAAATAAACGGCCGATTTCAGGGATATTCGGCCGCTTCGGATTATGAAAGTGTGACGCAGTACCGTCGCTTATGTTACCCAAAATGGTCATTTTGGGATAAGTGGCTTATGATTCGTTTCAACGGAAAGAAGGCGCATAAATAAACAGGCAGGTCATAAGTCAATGAATAATCAATAGTTAACTTGCGCCAAAATTTTGGAAATGATTGTTGATTTCAGGTCGGATACGGTTACTAAGCCATCACCAGCCATGCTGGATGCGATGATGAGTGCAAAAGTGGGTGACGATGTGTTTGCCGAAGATCCGTCTATTAATGAGCTGGAACAGATGGCAGCGGCTATGTTTGGAATGGAGGCGGCTATCTACTGCCCTTCCGGCACAATGACCAACCAAATTGCCATAAAGTGTCACACCCAGCCCGGCGATGAGGTTATTTGCGACGAAAGCTCTCACATTTATCAGTACGAAGGTGGAGGAATTGCTTTTAACAGCAGCTGTTCTGTAAAGCTGCTCTATGGTGATAATGGACGGATAACTTCCGAACAGGTAGCGGCAGCTATACAGCCAGACGATATTCACCGACCGCACAGCCGTTTGGTTTCGCTTGAAAATACCAGCAACCGTGGAGGTGGCAGTTGTTACGATTTTGAAGAAATAAGGAAAATAAAAGCGGTATGTGTTGCGAATAACCTTTCACTCCATATAGACGGTGCCCGCCTGTGGAATGCGATGGTGGCCAAAAATGAAACACCAAAGCAATATGGTGAGGTGTTCGACAGTATTTCCGTTTGCCTGAGCAAAAGCTTAGGTTGCCCTGTTGGCAGTTTGCTATTAGGCAGGAAAGACTTTATTAAAAAGGCCAGAAGAGTAAGAAAGGTGTTTGGCGGTGCTATGCGCCAGGCTGGTTTTATGGCGGCAGCCGGCATTTATGCACTGCAGCACAATATTGAAAGGCTTGCCGAAGACCATGAACATGCAAAACTGATTGCTGCTGCAATTGCACAGAAACCATTTGTAAAACAGGTGCTGCCTGCCGAAACCAATATCATAATCTTTGAACTAAAAGACGGAATAACTGCCCCGGAACTGGTAGCAAAACTCGGTGAACAGAACATTCTTTGCTATGCCATTTCGCCAAACAGGGTAAGGCTGGTGCTGCATTTGGATGTAACGAAAGAGATGGTGACACGAACAATTGAGGTGATAAATAATTTGCAATAGCTAATAGTAAATCTAAAATATTAAATAATAACAACCATGTTCCCAAAGATTAACCCGACAACAACAAAAGCCTGGAAGCAACTGCAGCAGCATGCTGAAGAGATGAAGGCTGTGCACATGAGAGATTTGTTTGCAAAAGACAGCGACCGGTTTTCAAAATACTCACTGAAACTGGGCGACACCATTTTCGACTATTCCAAAAACATCATCACTGACAAAACCATCAAACTGTTGGCGCAACTGGCTGCGGAAACAAGATTGCAGGATGGCATCATTGCAATGTTTAATGGCGACCAGATAAACGAAACAGAGAAACGTTCAGTTCTGCATACAGCCCTGCGCAATTTCTCCGGCAACCCGGTGTATTCACAAGGAGAAAATGTGATGCCACAGGTAAAAAAGGTATTGAAGCAGATGAAAACTTTTTGCGATGAAGTACACAGCGGCAAGAGGAAAGGTTATACCAACAAAAAGATAAAATACATCGTTAACATAGGTATTGGCGGTAGTGATCTCGGACCGCTGATGGTAACCGAGGCACTGAAACCTTACTGGATTAAAGGCATTGAAACCTTTTTTGTAAGTAATGTGGACGGCACTCATATTGCTGAAACACTGAAAAAAGTTGAGCCTGAAAAAACTCTGTTCCTTATTGCCTCCAAAACATTCACCACCCAGGAAACCATGACCAATGCTCACACGGCAAGAGAATGGTTCCTGAAAAAAGCAAAACAGGAAAAACATATTGCTAAACATTTTGTGGCACTCAGCACTAATGAAAAGGAAGTGGTGAAGTTTGGTATTGACAAACGTAATATGTTTGAGTTCTGGGATTGGGTTGGCGGCCGTTATTCTCTTTGGAGTGCCATTGGCCTTTCCATCACTCTGACAATTGGGTATAAAAACTACGAGCAGTTACTGAAAGGCGCTTACAATGCAGATGTGCATTTCAGCGATACGGCTTTTGAAAAAAATATTCCTGTATTAATGGCCTTGCTGGGCATCTGGTATGTAAACTTTTTTGATGCCCAAAGCGAAACCATACTTCCGTATGACCAATATATGCACCGCTTTGCAGCTTACTTCCAGCAAGGCAACATGGAAAGCAACGGAAAAAGCATTGACCGGAATGGTGAAGCGGTCGAGTATGCCACCGGGCCTGTAATATGGGGCGAACCCGGCACCAACGGCCAGCATGCTTTCTACCAGTTAATACACCAGGGCACTTTGCTCATTCCCTGCGATTTTATTGCACCTGCACAAACGCATAATCCCATCGGAGACCATCATGTAAAGCTGCTGAGCAATTTCTTTGCCCAAACAGAAGCACTCATGAATGGCAAAACAGAAGCCGAAGCTGAAGTCGAACTGGAAAAACAAGGATTAAGTGCTGAACAAATTGCCAGGCTGTTGCCGTATAAAGTATTTGAAGGCAACAGGCCCACCAATTCTTTCCTGCTGAAGAAAGTGACACCGGCTGCTTTGGGACAGTTGATTGCCTTGTATGAGCATAAAATTTTTGCACAGGGCCTAATCTGGAATATTTTCAGTTTCGATCAGTGGGGAGTTGAACTGGGCAAACAATTAGCTAATAAGATTCTGCCAGAGTTGCAAAGTAAAAAACTGGTTAGCAACCATGATGCTTCAACAAATGGATTGATTAATGCTTGGAAGAAAATGAGGAAATAGTTTTTAACAGGTCAAGTAAAATGAAAGAGGCTATCCTGAAATTACCGGATAGCCTCTTTTTCATTATTCAACTAGTTTTTATTCTTCAATCCTTGCCACTACTTTGGCAGTATCTTTTTTGGCAATCTTCATTACCCTGAAAACTTCACCATAGTATGCAGCCGTATCAGCATTAATTACAACAGTAGGCGTATCAACAAAAGCCCTGTATTTCCTGATTTCTGTTCGCAACAAAGAATCAAACATAGCAGGCTCAACCTTAGTGGTTCCAATGAAATACTGCTGATTCTTGTCAATAGACACCATTATATTCTGCTTGGCTTTTGTGTCCTTTGAGCCTTTGGGTAATCCCACTTTTATAACATTAGGATTTGCCAAAGTCGCCACAATAAGGAAGAACATCAGCAATATGAAAAGGATATCGTTCAGCGAATCGGTAAAGACCTCCGAACCTTCCCCTTTATGTTTTTTTCTGAATTTCATAGCTGAAAATTAACGGGTTGGTTCTTGTAAAATATCAAGGAAGTCTGACGATGCGGCTTCCATTTTGTTTGAAGTCTTGTCAATCATCGTATCAAGGTAGCTATGTGCAAGGTAAGCACCCAAACCGATTACAAGACCTGTAATGGATGTTATCAATTTGGTATAAATACCACCTGCAATAGTTCCCACCTCAAATTCATTGGAGTTATTGATATTGGAAAACAACTGCATCAAACCTATCAATGTACCCACAAAGCCAAAAATGGGTGCAGCCTTTGACACTACTGAAAGAACACCCATGTGTTTCTCCAGTTTATACATTTCCAATGTACCCACATTGTCCATACTTTTTTCGATGCTGTCAATTGGCTTGCCAATACGCTGAATGCCCTTATCAATAATTCTGGCCACGGGGTTGTTGGTATTTTTGGCAAAATTCCTGGCAGCAGCCACATTACCGCTGATGATGTTATCCCGGATAATGTTCATGAAGTTGTCGTCAATCTTGCTGGCATTGCGGATGGCTATCATCCTTTCTGCAAATACATAAACGGCCAGTAATAACATAATGCCCAACGGAATCATAATCCATCCACCCATCTTTATCAGCTCAAAAAAACTCAGATTTCCATCATGGTTACTGTCGCCTGCGGCAAATTTTGAAACCTGTTTGATAGTATCGGCTCCAATCTGTAGTAAATCAATCATAATTCTTGTTCTTTAGGTGTAAAAGTAAGGTCTTGCCTGTTTATTAAACGCAGTTCGTTTTCAACAACTCTTAATAAAACGAGCCGTTTTCCTTTAACAAAGCATTGAACGGGAAAAATGATGCCACGTTGTGCAGGCAGGAGAAGTTTTAGAGTTCTTTAACAGGAAGGCGTTGAAAGGTTGAAAAGTTTAATGGTTTAAAGGTTGATACAGACAAAAGTATTCAACCCTTAAACCATTCAACCCTCAAACGTATAAACTACTGATGTGTTCCGGCCTGTTTCACCATCAGTGCCTGAATTTGCTTCATCGTTCCTTCCATACCATCTGGGCTGCCATCGAGGAAGATAACATTGCCCTTGCCGTATTCCGCAAAGTTCTTGATAGCCTCTGTCCACATACTAAACAGGATTACATTGGTATCAAGGTTAGCCTGTTTCATTTGTTCGGCTGCTTCGGTCATACCTCTTGCCACTTCCTGGCGGAAGAGGGCAACACCCTGTCCACGGAGTCTTGCAGCTTCTTTTTCTGCTTCGGCAGAAATTTTTATTGCGTTACCTTCTGCTTCTGCAGCTTTTGTTTTGGTAATCAGCAATGCCTGGCCTTCATTTTCGGCCGCAGCCTTCAGGTTGTTACTGGCCACCACTTTGCTCATGGAGTCAAGGATCATCTTATCGAAAGTGATGTCATTAATCTGCAAATCCTGCAGGTGATAACCCCATGTTTCCAAGGTATGGTCAATTTCAAACTTAACATATTCAACGATTTCTTTTCTTAGGCCCAAAATCTCAGCCTGTTTTTTAGTCGCTACAAAAGAACGGATATTACCTTCAATCGTTCTGATTAAAGCCTGCATCAGGTCTTTATCGGCAAAGAACTTAAAAGCTACTTTTTTCACTGTCTCTTCTTCAGAATTCTGAACAGAATACAGTAACATGCTTTTAAAGTAAACATTTGCCTGGTCGGCAGTTACAGCCTGAAATTCCAGTTCAACAGAACGGTTTTGAATTGATACTTTTTTGAAAACAGTTTCCAGAACTGGAATTTTAAAATTCAATCCCGGCCGGGCAACACGGCGATACTTACCAAACATGGTAATTACTCCGATATAACCCTGGTTGATAGTGAACAATCCGCTTAATACAATTAACACAATAAGTATTATCCACCAATTAGAGGCGAGCCAAGTTCCGATATCCATAATTTTAAAGTTTAATGATGTAAATTATTGTTTATTAAAATGTCAACTATTATTGTAATCAGCTTCTTTCCTCCCACACCATTGCCAGGTGTACCAGCATTTCTACAGCCTTGTGCATATCCTGTATGCTTACATGCTCATGCTTGCTGTGTATTCCCTGCATTCCTGTAAACAGGTTGGGACAAGGCAATCCCATAAACGACAGTTTGCTGCCATCTGTACCGCCACGTATGCTTTCCATCACCACTTTCAGGCCGGTTCTTTCAATAGCTGTTCTTGCATTATCCACCACCTGCGGGTGCAGGTCAAGCACTTCTTTCATATTGCGGTACTGTTCTTTTACAATGAACTCAAAAGTGGCCCTGGGATAGGTACGCATTGTTTCTTCAACCTGTGTACGCAAAAAATCTTCCTTAATTTTTAAACCGGCGGTCACAAAATCACGGATGATAAAATCGATGGTGCATCTTTCAGCAATGCCACTCACACCCACCGGATGAATGAATCCGTCTTTGCCCGAAGTCGTTTCTGGAGACAACCTGTCTTTCGGAAGTCCTGCCAGTATCTCCCCGGCAATCTTCATTGCATTTACGAGTTTATCTTTTGCATAACCGGGATGAGAGATAACACCGTTGATAACCACAGAAGCGCCATCAGCACTAAAGGTTTCATCTTCCAGCGAACCGGCTTCGCCTCCATCTAATGTATAACCAAACCGGGCACCGAGTTTCTTAAGGTCAACCTTAGCCGTTCCTTTACCCACCTCTTCATCAGGAGTAAACAGGACTTTTATTTCGCCATGCTTAACTTCCTTATGAGTCATTAAATAATTAGCGAGGTCCATTATTTCTGCAACGCCTGCCTTATCATCACTTCCTAAGAGGGTGGTGCCGGAGGCTGTAATAACATCATGGCCAACCAACGATTTCAAATAGGGATATTCACTGGTGCGGATAACCTGTGCTGTATCGTCAGGCAATACAATATCCTGTCCCTGGTAATTCTTATGCACAATTGGTTTTACATTGGTGCCGCTGCAGTCCGGTGCAGTATCCACATGGGCGCAGAAACATATTACCGGTACATTCTTATCTGTTGTTGATGGTATGGTAGCATATACATAGCCCCATTCATCCATGTGAGCATCGCTTAAGCCTATTTGCAATAACTCTTCAACCAGTATTTTGCTTAAGTCTTTTTGTTTTTCTGTAGTGGGATATGATGATGAATGCGGATCACTCTGCGTATCCACCTGCACATAACGAAGAAATCTTTCCGAAGCTGTAAATTGATAGTTTGAAAACATAATGGTTCATTTTTGGGTCACCGAATATACGGCAAAAAAAATGGCTTAAGGATGACCTTAAACCATTCATTATACCAATTTTACAAAATTATGGTGTAATAATAAGAGGACTGCCTCCTGCTATTTCAACCAGTTCAAGGTCAAAAATCAGGTCTTTGCCGGCCAAAGGATGGTTTGCATCCAACATTACAGACTCTTCCTTTATTTCTACAATTTTCACCTGGAACTGCTGCCCCTGCCCGTCGCTCATCACCAATGGCATTCCCACTTCAATTTGCATATCAGCCGGGAACCTGTCTTTCGGCATATCTACAATCATTTCGGGGTTGCTCGGGCCATAAGCTTCTGCAAAAGGAATATTGACTGTTTTCTTCTCTCCTACTACCATACCTGTTACACCGTCATCAAAGCCTTTAATCACCATACCGCTGCCCACTTCAAACTCCAGTGGCTCACGGCCTTCAGAAGAATCAAAAGTTTCGCCATTTGTCAGCTTACCATGATAATGCACTTTCACTTTATCGCCGCTTTTAACTTGTGTCATTTTTGTTTGATTTAATTTTTGAATTTAAAACGGGTGCAAGGTAGGCCAATTTGCCCAAAGGAGGGGCTTAATTATTGTCTGTTATCTTTCAATCAATTTTCTGAACTTTGGTCAAATGCTTTACATATGAAGCCCCTCTTTTCCTTTTTTATTACCAGCCTCATTTACTGTTTTGCAACCGAAAACCAGGCTTGCTGCCAAAATGCTCCGGAGGGCAGGATTACACCAGGTGCAGAAAGAATTAATGTTTATCTGCCTTTAATCAAAGGAAAGAAAGTGGGGATTTTTGCGAACCATACCTCAGTTGTGGGTAATACACACCTTGTTGATACATTAAGAAAACTGGGTGTTGACATCAGGGTCATTTTCGGGCCTGAACATGGTTTCAGGGGTACCACACCCGATGGAGTTAAAATAACAGACTACAAGGATGAGCAGACGGGTATTCTGGTAGTCTCTCTTTATGGAAATAAAAGAAGACCCAGCCCGGAGGATATTAAAGATGTGGATGTATTGATTTTTGATATACAGGACGTAGGGACGAGATTTTATACATATATCTCATCTATGCAGGAATATCTTGAAACAGCACTGGAAAACCATAAGCCACTGCTGCTATTAGACAGACCCAATCCGAATGGATTCTATGTTGACGGTCCGGTACTGGACAAGAAGTTCAAAAGCTTTGTAGGAATGCAGCCTATACCCATTAACTACGGTATGACTATGGGTGAATATGCTCAAATGCTATTAGGAGAAAAGTGGCTGTCAGAAAAAGCCAACGCCATACATGCTTACAACATCAGTACAACACCAACATCTGACACTCCGTTTCATTTCATGGTGATAAAGAACCAAAACTATACACACAAAAGCAAGTACGTACTGCCCGTTAAGCCATCACCTAACCTTCCAAATATTCAATCCATTTATCTTTATCCATCGCTATGCCTTTTTGAAGGTACAGTATTGAGTGAAGGCCGGGGCACTGATATGCAGTTCCAGGTAATAGGTCATCCGGCTTTGCCCAAAGACTTATTCTCATTTACACCAAACCCTAATGAAGGATCAAAAAGTTCAAAACACTTTGGAAAGGTTTGTTATGGATGGCACCTGGGAGGAACGCCTGAAGAAGTACTTAAAAAGACAGACAACCAGATACAATTAAAATGGCTGATTGAAGCTTATAAGCTCTTCCCAAATAAAGACAGCTTCTTTCTAAAATCAAACTCCTTTAACCGCCTTGCAGGAAGTGATGTATTAATGCAGCAAATAAAGGAAAGTAAAACTGAGGATGAAATCAGGAAAAGCTGGGAACCGCAACTCGGAGAGTTCAAGTTAATCAGGAAAAAATATTTGCTGTATAAAGATTTTGAGTGATTATTTGGCCGTAGCTGTTCTTTCTATCCTGATAATTTCAAATTCTGCCGGTTTCACAGCCGCATAACCGACAATAAGTACTTTTTTGTTGGAGGCAATATCCTGTGCGGTCATACTTTGCAAGCCGATTGTTATAAAGTAGGCCTGCGATGCTTTTGTACCGATGAGTTTTCCACTTCTGAACATTGGAAATAAAAATGTCTCCACTTCATTCCAGATTTTACGCCATACGCTTTCATTACTTTCATAATCCCTGTACTTATCCATTATTCCGTTAAGGCCAGCTTCTATTTGCTGGCCAATAGAAACTGCTTTGGGCTGCAGTAATTGCTTCTTAACAAATACTTCATTTCTTATTGTGTCTGTCTTTACCACCTGGCATGCCAGGTTCTTGTGAGTCGTTATAAGTAAAGCAACAATAAGAAGTATCCGCATCTTATAACCGCTAATTGTCAAGATGAATGAGTTTATGATAAAAAGCAAGTTTAACCAGTTCTGCTGTGTTTTTTGCTTCAAATTTTGCCAGCAGGTTCTTTCTGTGTGTGTCAACAGTAGTTATGCTAACAAATAATTTCTCAGCAATTTCTCCATTAGTTAGTCCTTCGGCAATCAGTTCCAGCACTTCTTTTTCACGCCTGGTAAGGACGGGCTTGCCAGCAGGCTCAGTTTTTCTGAGCGAAAGTGAAGCCTCCTCGCTTAAAAATGTCTTCCCCTTCAAAACAGTCATAATAGCATCCATTAACTCTTCCTGTGTTGCATTCTTCAGCACATAGCCGGAAGCCCCATTATCCATCATCCGCTGTATGAAACTTTGCTGATTGAATGTGCTGAGGCCAATGATAAAAATTCCGGGATAGTTCGCTTTAACATCTTTACACAAATCAATGCCGCTTTTATCAGGCAGGTTTATATCCATCAGTATTACATCAGGTTGCTGCTGCCGCAAAAAAGCTATGCAGGAGTCTGCATTCATGGCATGCCCCATCCATTCAATCCCTTTCTCATTCTGTAATAACGAACGGATTCCTTCAATTACCATGTAATGATCATCAACTATAAAAACTCTTGCAGCCATTATGTCAATATTTCAATATGTACTGATGTTCCCTTTCCGGGTGCCGACCTGATATCTAATTTTCCTTTCAGGTACTCAATCCTGCCCTGTATATTGCTCCATCCGATGCCTTTGGCAACTTGCAAAATTACCGGGTCAAAACCTTTTCCATCATCTTCAACAGTAATACTAATCTCATCTTCCGTTTTACTCACCTGAACAATCGCAGTTGAGGCTGCAGCATGCTTCATTGTGTTATTCACCAGTTCCTGCACAATCCTGTAAATGGTTATTGCGGTTGTTTGCTCAAACTGAACAGACTCTAAACCGATTGACTGATAGCTAACCTGCAAAGCTCCTGACTGGTTTATATCATTGCAAAAATCCCTAAGGGCTGTATCTAACCCAAACTTAACCAAAGCCTCCGGCATCATATTATGTGCTACACGGCGCATTTCTTTGATTGAGCTGTCGAGCATATCCATACTTCGTTCAAAAGCCTGAGCATTTTCAGGAGTCAAGATTAAATTTCCTTTCATAGTATTTAGTGAATATTTTATGCCCGATAACATGCCTCCCAATCCATCATGCAGATCTTTTGCCAGGCGGGTTCGCTCTTGTTCTTCTCCCTTTAATACAGATTCAGTGGCAGCAAGTTGTTTTTCCGCTTCAAGTTCTGCAATACGCTGCTGCTGCAGTTTTTGTTTCTGGGTATAGGTTCGGTAAGAGAGTAATGAAATCAGCAGTAAAGCAGAAGCTCCTCCAATTAACACATAGTTTATTATTCTTCTTCTATGAAGTTCCGCATTCTGCAATTTTATCTGATTATCCTTTTTTTCTGTCTCATATTTTTTTTCCAAATCTGCAGTGTTCTTTAATACTTTTTCATTTAAGTAGGCAGTCTGAATCGAATCGGACTTTTGTCTTGCCCAAACTGAAGTAGCATAATCTCCGTCCATTGCTGCAATATATGAAAGTACAGTGTAGCTGTTTTTAAGCTCGTCTCCTAAGCTGTCCTTTGTGGCAATCGCCAGCGCCTCATTGATATTTCTTATTGCTTCCTTATTATTGTTATTTAGAAATTGTGCATAAGCAACATTATAAAGAGAACTTGCCATCATTTGCCTGCTTTGCAATTCCTTTGAAAGGGAAAGGGATTTTTCAGCAGCCTTCAGCATATCATCAAAACGGTTCATACTTGCGAATAAATTACATTGATACCCATAAATAGATCCCTCGGCATATTTGTCATTCAGGCGTACAGATTCTTTTATTGCCTTGTTATAACAATATAACGCACTGTCAAAATTTCTCAATCCATCATAGCCCTGGGCTAATGTTGCATAAGCCCGGTTTATGTAATCATTTCTCAACTTCAGGTTATCATATAAATGAATCGAATAACCGGCAGTTTCAACAGCCTTTCTGTACTGACCCAGGTTGAGATAACAATTTGCCAGGTTATGATACAAACCAGACAATTTGGAGGAGTCTTTAATTGATTCGATAGCATTTTTAACCTGAAGTGTATAATCAAGCTGTTCATTAAAATTTCCGAAATATCCGTATATAATCCCAATGTTATTAAGCATTGTAATCGCCATAGAAGAGTCTTTTAGTTTTCTTGCAAGATCAAGACCCAAAATTGATTCCTCCATTGCATTCTCATAATTGCCCTTTGTAAATGCCAATACAGTACTCTGTTGGTAATAGTAGTAGATACCCCGGTCAAATTTCAAAGCTTCTGACAAAATCTTACCCTTCTTCAGATAATAAGCCGAAGAATCCTGATGATTGGTTTCATACCAACTAGCAAGAGTCAGTAAAACCATCGCTTTTGAAGTATCCTCCTTTGAAACAGCAAGCAATTTTAACAAACTATCCACCTTATGCGCCTGGTTAGTTCTTTGCCCGTTCGCAGCTGCAACAAAGCAGAAAGTCATATATACCAGAAATATTTTTCTCATACTTTAAAATAAAGCTTTCCAGTCAGTTTACAAATAAAGGCATTGTCCATTTTAAAATCCCTCCCCTTTTTCCATGATTTTTACTTTTCCGGAAAAATCCCTTTTTTTAGGGATAAGCTCAATCTATCAGATTTGCCATATTTACATCGTATTAAAAGCAGCTAATGAAAAAAATCATCCTTATAACAATTATGCTGAATGCAGCAGCCCTGTACGCACAACAATCCGATAAGGGGAAAATCAGGTTATACTTACATTCAGTTACCTGTGAAAAAGAAACACTTGATGACATGTTTGAAGGAGATGGCAAAGGAGATGAAATTTTCGTTACAGTTTTCTATTCTGTTGCCAGCAGCAACGGCACTACCAAATACATCAATAAATTTACTACTGGCATTTATGGAGATAACAGGATATGGCCTGCCAGGGTTAAAGCAGGTTCGGCAGGCAGTACCGGAGGAATAAAACCCAATGACGTAATATATCTTCATCCGCAAACAGAAACTTATATGCCGATTGGTGATGAACGTTTTAAGGGACTGAAAGCCATTGAAGCAGACCTGGAGGCAGGTGATATCCTTACTATTATACCAGTAATATGGGAGTGGGATAATAACAGCGGCACCACACAGAATTCATTCGAATCATTTCTGCTGAATTCTTTCAATAATATTAATGTCCACATGGCTGGTTTTACACAGAAATTCGACATTAATACAGTAAATACCCGTTATGGAGACGATGGCAGCAACTGCATCAACATCAGTGGCCTCACACAAATTTTGCAGGGGGTAAACGGTGTTCCAGGTAACCGCCCCATTGGAATGGCTCTTAACGGTAGTTATAATCCCCAGGTCTATGTATTTAATGCGAACATATGCGAAAACTGGAATAAATTGCTGCAGGGCTATTCAAATGCAGCATGGCAAAATCTCCCCGTATATTATAACGAACCGCTGTCAGGTAATAACAGGGATCATGGGAAATATAGATTGATGATTTATCCCGAGTTTTCAAAAACAGCCCCGTCAAATCAGACTTCGCCGAAGTCTGTTAACAATATATCAGTTATACGCAACGGAGATAAACCTGTCAAAATAAACAACCAGACTTTAAATATTATAAGCCCTCAGGCAATAACAGGTATTTGGGCCGGCACTCAAACAAATGATTATGGCTTGTATCCGCAGGCTGTATCATTTGAGCTAACAGGTAACGGTGAATTTATTATAAAAGATCAATCGGGGATATTAGCTTCCAAAGGAACCTATACCTTTTCAAACAACATTATTAACGGTTCATATAAACAATTAAGCAGCGGAGAGACATTTTCCTTTACCGGAGCATTTGACCCCAGCACACAAAAACTGAATTGCTCGCAGGGGTCAGGCGCTGCCACTACCGGCCAGGGCAAATGGACTGTTTCAAAAAAATAATTATTAAATTTTATTCCTAAATCACAACAAAATGCGGATCTTTTTTATTTTATTCTTCTTGCATGTATGGGCAAGCTCCTTCGCAGGAAAAGGAAACAGCGAAAGGGAAAAGAATATTAAGCTGAACTATACAATCGGAATCAAGATCAGAACAATTGGTCGTGGAGAAACCTTTGTATTTTCTCTGGGGTCAGGGAATCAAATTACTGTCAACAGCAATTTACCTGTAAATTTTCCGGGCAGTTTTCCCCCTGGATATAAATATAAAATAAAACAGGTTTCAGGACCAAGAACCTGTCACTTCTTTCCTGGAGATGCCGGAACCATTAGTAATAGCAACGCTATAATTGAGTGTGATGGTGGTGTTCCCGATGGCCATGCTTTATTGAATGGAATATTCAAAGCACCAAAAGGCACTACAATTGAACTGCTCAACAACGGTACTGATAAAATCAGACTTGTTGCAAATGCCGGCTCTACTCCTTTTAATTTCCCTAAAGCCTATCTGTCAGGCAGCGCCTGCAATATTGCAGTGAGTACAAAGCCAGCCGAAATGAAGGTCACAGTTAGCTGGACCAGCGGAGAACCAAATACATTTCTTCCAGGTAGTTTTCTAAATGTTACAGCAGATTATTCTTATGAACTGGTAAGCCGTGGTACTAAGGATTCTGTATTAGGTACATTCTACGAAAGCTGGGACCCCTGTATAGATAAAGCCCTTTTTGATGCAGGCCGTTATGTAGTATTTGTGTCACAAGCAAAAGGACTGGGCGGGTCTTCAGGTAAATACAGGCAGATTTTTTGGAGAGACCGTGTCTCTGGTGAAACCATGATGATCAGCCGTGCATCAAACGGAGAAGAAGGGAACGGGAATAGTTTTGCACCCGTAATTTCGGTTGGCTCAGGGTTTGTAGCGTTTGAATCCTATGCCACAAACCTGGTTGATAATGACAGAAACGATGTCAGGGATGTATTCTTATGGAAAAGAACAGCAGAAGGAGGAACACTGGAAAGAGTAAGTGTTGGGCCAGGTGGCGCTGAAGGTAATGGCGAAAGTTTTGAACCTTCTATATCTGGTATGGGCAAAGAAATAGCCTTTTCTTCCAATGCCAGCAACCTGACAGAGGATGGTACTGAAACATCGGGTGTTAATGTGTACCTGCGGGAAACTTATAACCAGAAAACAACACTTATCAGCAGAGATTTTAAAACTGGCAAAGGTGTGGGAGGCTCAAAACCTTCCATTGATATGAATGGCTATAAAATCGCATTCTGCTCGTATGCCAGCACACTTGTACCAGATGACAATAATAACCTTTGGGATATTTTCCTGTTTGAAAGAAACACCAGCAAAGCAGCGTTGCCTCTCCGGAGAATAACTATGGCCTATGATGGCGGGGAGAGGAATCAGGGTACCGAAAGTTCCAGCAGGGTAATTACACCGACCATTTCCGGAAACGGCCGCTTTATTTCTTATGCCACTACAGCTTCTAATGTGGTGCCTGGCGATAACAATAACCTACAAGATGCCTTTGTATATGATGCGGCAAATAATACTACCATCAGAATAAGTGTAGATAACAACGGAATTGAAGGAAATGGTGACAGTCCAATTGGCCAAGGCGAAAGAATTGCATTGTCCGAAAATGGTAATATTGCTGCATTTACAACTATGGCTTCCAACTTTGGTACACCGGCCAATAATGTGGTTGAATATAATTTGTCTGAGAAGAAGATGATACCAGTTTCATCCGTTACAGGAACTTATGTATCTACACCTTCAATTTCAAGAAATGGACATTATGTTACTTTCGGATGTGGCCAGCCTCTTGATATAAGATTCAAATCATCCGGATTATTTGTTGCTTTCACTGGTATATCCAACTAAAACAATTAAAATGAAACATTCTCTTTTATTACTACTGGCAACCTCAGCTATAATAGCAAATGCGCAGCATCAAACATTTGACATAACCACTTTTACCGCCCCAAAAGGTTGGACAAAGCAAACAACAGAGAGTACTGTTCAGCTCTCCAAAGAAGATGCAGCAAAAGGAACTTACTGCATCATTACTTTAATGAAATCAATCCCGGGCACTTCCAATTCAAAGGAAAACTTTGATGCAGCCTGGGAAACAGTAGTTAAAGAAATGGTCACAGTCTCAGCGGCGCCAGAAATGCAGCCTTCCACCAAAGAAGAGGAATGGGAAGTGCAGTCAGGATATGCCCCTTTTGAAAGTGATGGCAATAAAGGAATTGCCTTACTTGTAACCACCAGCGGGTATCAAAAAATGGTGAATATCCTTATCCTTACAAATACAGATGTTTACGAAAAAGAAGTGACCGCTTTCTTAGAATCTATAAGCTTCAAAAAACAACAAGAGGCAGTAAAGGAAACAAAGAAGATTGTTACTTCGCCTTCTGCTTCAAATGGTTTTGCATTTACCACAACAAATTTTGATGACGGATGGAAAAGTGTGGAAAAAGAAGATTGGGTAGAGGTAACAAAGGGAAACATACAAGTGCTATTACATTATCCAAAAGATGGAACAATATTTCCTGCCGACCCCGAACCTCTGACTAATGCAGCCTGGAATATTCTTGTAGCACCCCGCTACAGTAATCTGAGAAATTACAAAACAGCCTATATCACCACTTATAACAGGCCCTATTTGGGTTTTGGAAATGCCACGAATAACACAACTGGCAAAGAGGTCTTTGTATTGTTATTCAGGCAAGGTCAAACCGGCTGGCTTGAAGTCATAACCCCTGATAAATACACCTTTATTCAGTATTTTAAATTTGATCCTGACCAGATAAAATGGGATAGTGAAAGTGAATTGCTAAAGCCGCTTGCCAATATGACCAGTTATAACAAGTTTGCCGTTGCAGCATCCGACTTTAAAGGAACATGGACCAGTGATTTTACAGGAATGCAACAACTCTATAATGTTTACACAGGCCAATATGCCGGCATGAATACAAACCAGTCCTCAGAGACTTTTGAATTTTCAGGAAATACTTATAAGTGGAAACTGCTTGTTGTCAGCGGAATGGTTGGGTCTATGAAATATGCCAATCCAAAATCAGAAGGAAAATTTTCAGTACTGAATAACTGGAAAGTCCATTTTTCGATGATTGAAACCAGGGCCAGAACCTATCATGCTTATTTCTCCTGCATCAAAGGTGCACGGATTTTATGGCTGCTTGATGCAGACTATCCCGGAAGCGGTATCTATACCGGATACGGTAAAAAGTAATTATTAATCCTAAATAAATGCAAAATGCGTACAGTCATTTTCCTTCTTCTGCTTATTCCTGCAATGTCATTTGCACAAAGACAGGATGTTTATGTCAAACTTACTGACAGCCAAGGCTCACAAATTAAAGGTGATGCCGTAACGAGAGGTTTTGAACGTTGGATGCAAGCCCTTACAGTTAACTCCGGAGGCAAAAACAATACTCAATTAAGTTTTACAACAACTATAAGTGGCGCTTCGGCAGAGCTGAAAAAAGCCATAGCAAATGGTGAATGGCTTATGAATGGACAAGTGAGTGTAATGCAGGTAGCCGGTGGTGAATCCCAAAAAGCCGCTTATATCATTAAAATGGAAAAAATTAAAGTACTGTCATGCTCAGAAATGATGGGCTGCAATGGAGTAATGACAACATCGGTAACATTGCAGGCTACCAGAATTGGCTGGACTTATTATCAAACCAATAAAATGGGTACACAGGTTGTTTCAAATAAATATGGCTACGATGCAGAAACCGGCGGGCAGTGGACAAATTTCTAACTGAATAGCTCTGTTCCAAAAATTCATATACAGTAAAAATGGTTCCATACGGGCCTGTATCCAAAAATGCTCTTAAGAAGGAGCAAAGCCCTTAATCACTTGCAGATTTCTTCAGGTATTTTTGATAATGCACAACGATTTGTTGTGCATTATCACACTTCATTTTTGCAAGTCAACTCTGCCGATAAGAAGACCTCACCTTTTTCCATGATTTTCTCATGAGAAATAAATATCCCGTTTTTAAGGGAGGTACTTTCTATTTGAATATATCATATTTACATTACAAAAATTACAAGGATGAAATATTTAAGTATCGGCATTGTTGCAGCAATTACTCTTCTTTCCTGCAAAAAGAAACAGGAAGATGCACCTTACAACCCGCTTACAGGAAAAGTAAAACAGGTAACAGATGATAATAACAGAAAGACAATATATACTTATGATGATAAGGGAAGGTTGTTGAATTTTTTCCAAATCTATTCTACAGGCGATACGGGCTATGTTGTTAATCATGAGTACTCAGGCAGCTCCCTCACCAGAACTGAAAGATATAATACATCTGATATCAGGGTTTACACTTTTCAGTTAGATGCAGAAGGTATGGCAGTATCCAAAATGGTTGCAAGCAACCCTTCTGCGTTGTACACTTTTAAGTATAACAGTACCGGTCAGCTTATTGAACAAAAAATGACAAATGGAAGCAACATTGAAACATACACATACTTTTATTCAAACGGGCAGTGCGACAGTATGCGTCTTGAAAGGTCCTGGTACACCGCCGGAACTTACGAAATCAGTGTATATGAATATTACCCTGACAAAGCCGACAACAGGAACCAGCACCTTACTTACTTTCAGCAATTCCTCGGCAGACCGGCTTCTGTAAAAACACTTAAGTCTTTTAAAGAAGGTACCCACCGTGACGCAACCGGAAACTCCTTTTATACACCAACCACATATTCGTATGAGTACGACACAAAGGGCAGGATTGTGAAAGAACTTGAGTATTTTAGGGGGACTACTACACCACACACAAATATTTACGAATATTATTAAACACCTTTTTGCAGAATTTAAATCACTCACCTGAAAATTTATAATAATGAAAACATTTTCTTTATTGATAATAGCATTTATCACAACTGCGGCATCTGCCCAAAAGCAAACATTCGACATTATTACTTATACCTTGCCAGCCGGATGGAAACTGACAGAACAAAAAACAAATGTGATTCAGTATTCAAAAATTGATGGTAAAAACTGGGCGCAGATCAGTATATACGGAAACACAGTATCAAAAGGGAGTATTGAAACTGACTTTGACAGCGAGTGGAAAAGCCTTGTAGCAGATGTATTTCAGATTAAAGAGATGCCGAAAAAAACCTCGCCAGTAAATTTTGCAGGCAATTGGAGAAAAATGAGTGGCGCTGGAAAATGGACATTTAACGGCAATGCGGTTACAACAACTGTTACAACATTTACCGGCCATGGTGCCTGCGTCAGCATTGTTTGTAATACCACATTGCCGAAATACTCAGAAGCATATAACCAATTGCTTAACTCTGTACAATTAAATTCAGGAAAAGATAATAACCAGCAAAGCAATCCGCTTATAACTGAACAAAAAGACACACCACCTCCTGTTTCAGACGGATATAAATTCAATACCACAAACTTTGATGACGGCTGGACAAGCACTGTGCAGGATGATTGGGTGGAAGTATCAAAAGGAAGCATAAAAGTACTCATCCACTTTCCGAAAGAAGGCACTGTTTTCCCTGCTGATCCTGATAAACTGACCAATGCAGCATGGAACATTTTGGTAGCACCACGTTATTCCAATCTGACAAATTACAAAACATCATATATAGAAACTTATAATCGTCCTTATTTTGGCATGGGCACTGTAAAAGAAAACAAATCAGGAAAATCAGTTTTTGTTGTTCTGTTTCGCAGAAGTGCCGGCTGGATAGAAGTTATCAGTCCGGACAACAGAACTTTTACCCAGGAATTTGGCTTTAACCCTGAAAGCATACGCTGGGAAAGAGTAAACGAATACTCAGGCGGATACGTAGTTGATAACAGCCAGGGGATGGCAATAAAAGCCGATGAACCTGAGGTATATAATAAATTAGATAACATGACAGGCAGAAACAAATTTGCAGTGGCCGCAACCGATCTTAACAATACCGGGGAATGGAGAGACAATTTTTCAAGCAATACATTTTATTCTAACTATTATACCGGTGCATCTATGGGGATGAGTACATTTTCCTCAACAAAATGGTTTGTATTCAAATCCGGATACAAGTACCATTGGGAACTGATAATGGGCAATTCCTATGGCGGACGTACCGACATGGCTCAGGCAAAAGGAGATGGTACATTCAAATCGCTTAACAACTGGCAGTTGTACTTTACAGATATTGAAGGCAAACCCAAAACTTTTGATGTTTATTTTTCTGCAGTTAAAGGAGGAAGAGTATTATGGATGAACGATGCCCAATATCCCGGGTCAGGTATTTTTTCAGGTTTTGTAAAAAAGAAATAGACTATTCAAAAAATTAGTTTCTGATTTAACCGGTATTAGCTTATAAAAAACAACAACCACTATGGCTAATAAGATTAAAGCAATCGCTTATCTTTTTATTATCAGTATGCTTGCGGCCAACCAATCTGCCATATCACAAACATGCATTTCAGATGATGACTTAACAAAACTACCCGGAAAATTTACTGACCATAAATGGACTCCTGCAGGTGGCCATACAAGTTCTTATTCAGCAGTGGAACAGACTTTGGCCCTCAAAACCCTGTCATCAATAGAAACGAATTTTGTAAAATATTTTTGGGGTGATGGAACTAACGGAAAGGCAAGCTTTGGTTTCAGCGAGGGCAATTATTTCAACAATCTTTTTCTGGGTCAATATAGTTTTACAGTCGGGTTTTATGAACTGATTTGTAAAGATGGGAATATTAAAACTGCACATGAATTTGGAACTGACTTTAAAATAACTATCAATCCTTTCATTGAACCCGGGTTAAACATAAACGGAAGAGGCCGACAGTATGACTTCTCTGTGCCGGGAAACCGGAAAAACTTCAGTATCACCATTAACCTTTTCAGGTACATGATCTTTAGCAATAAAGAGGAACCAGAAAAAATAAACAGTGGCAATAGTTATATTGAGAGCAAACCAATATATCATGATGCCTATGATAAACATCCTGATGTTGTACGAAACTGGTATTTTGCCCCCACCGGAAAAATGATTCTTATTGAGGTTACAAGAAAGGAGTATCTCGAAAGCCTTCTTGAATTCTATGAACGGGAAAAACCAGGGCTATTAAAAGAGATGGACAGGCTTATCGCTATTGATAAAAGTACTCTTAAACTCTACGAAAAAGAGAAAGATGGAAAAAGCAAAAAAGATTACGACTATTTTCTGAGCAGGATTAAAGAATATGAAACTGACAGGCAGCGATATGAAAATGCCTATAAAACAAAAAAAGACAAAGTAACCAGTTTGTTAAAATCAAACGCTGAAAGCTGGTTAAATGAGCCTGCAGTTTTGAGTAAAGAGGTAATAATGGGAAGTTATTGCAGGTCTGGCTCTCTCAAAGAGTATGAGGAAACCGGATGCTTCAGTTTCAACGATTTTGCCAGTATTGAAAACGGCTATACTGTTTATAAATGGAATCCCGACCTTTTCAAACAACAACCGGCAACTTCACCAGCTTTCATTAAAGTAAGCCTTCGCTATAAATCAGGCATTGAGTTATCAGAAAAAATCAGGGACTATTATACAAAGAACTTAGACTTTACTTTCATAAAGAGCATATTGAACAAAAAATGAGTTGACAAAAAGGCTACTTTTAAAAGACTGTTCCTCCAATCCCCCAAAATCCCTTTTTTGGGGGATTGTCATTGTACGCTGAGATGGCTACTTTCATTAACAAATTATCAATGATGAAGAAGCATATCCTGATATCGGTCACATTTCTTACAGCAGTATTGTACTCCTGTAAAACAGTTCCCGTAACCGGTCGGAAACAATTAAGCTTAGTTCCAAATGGCCTGATTACCACCATGTCTTTTTCTGCCTATGATTCTGTAGTAAAAACAAGTTCTACCCTTTCGCAGTTTGACGGGAGGGCCCAAATGGTGACAAGGGTTGGCAGCAAAATTCAGCAGGCTGTGGAAAGTTATATGCAGCAAAACAATATGAGTAAAGAACTGAAGAGTTTCAAATGGGAATTCAATACTATCAATGAAGACATTGTAAATGCCTGGTGTATGCCTGGTGGCAAAGTGGTTGTTTATACAGGATTGCTGCCTGTTACACAAAATGAAACGGCACTGGCTGTGGTAATGGGTCATGAAATTGCCCATGCGATTGCAAGACACGGCAATGAGCGGATGAGCCAGGGATTATTAGTAGGTCTTGGCGGATTGGTTCTCGAAGAAGCGCTGAAAGAAAAAAAAGAAGAAACTCAGTTGATCTTCCTTGGACTGTATATGATTGGCTCTAACCTTGCTTATTCATTACCCAACAGCCGTATGCAGGAAAGCGAAGCTGATAAACTGGGATTGATTTTTATGAGTATGGCTGGTTACAACCCTGAAGAAGCGGTTCCCTTCTGGAAACGCATGGCAGCAAACAATAAAGGCAGCCATCTGCCTGAATTTCTTTCCACTCACCCAAGCGATGAGACAAGGATAAAGAAGCTTACTGAGATCATCCCGGAAATAAAAGGCAAATACTATAAACTGTAGGAAATATTCTATTTAAATTAAAAGCCAGACTAAGAAAGTCTGGCTTTTATTATTTCTCAACAAAATATATTAGTTCAGATGTTCAGCAAGATATGAAGCCACTCCCTCATGAGTGCCTTTCATGCCTTCTTTACCTTTATGCCAGTTTGCTGGGCACACTTCACCGTTCTCTTCAAAAAACTGCAAAGCATCAACCACCCTTAATGCTTCCTCAACATTTCTGCCGATAGGCAGGTTATTGATAAGCTCATGATGTACAACTCCCTGTTTATCCATCAGGAATAAGCCACGGTAAGCAATCAGTTCGGATGTTGCTTTCAGGTTGCCATCTTCATCAGTATAATATTCTCCGTTCAATACGCCGAAAGCTGCACTTACGGTTTTATTTGTATCAGCCACAATCGGGTATGTTATGCCTTTAATACCTCCCATCTTCTTTTCCATGTTCAGCCAGCCCCAGTGTGATTGCTCTGTATCAGTTGAACATGCCACCACGGCCACATTTCTTTTCTCAAATTCTGCCAGTTTCTCCTGGAATGCCCACAATTCAGTAGGACATACAAATGTGAAGTCTTTGGGATAAAAGAAGAACACCACATATTTCTTGCCCAAAAACTGGTCTAAAGAAAACTCCTCTGTAATCTCAAAACCATTAATAACTGCTGCTGCCTTAAATGACGGAGCCTTTTTACCTACAAGTGACATAATTTTTTTTATTTATCTGTTTCTAATTAAAGTGCAAAAGTACCATGCGGTAATTTCTTACCCAATTTTATTTGCTTCATCCATGCAAAATGAACATTAAGGTTTTGTCTGTTAACTTCGCAGCGATGAAAGAGTACAATCACTTACGAATTGTTTTTATGGGCACCCCGGAATTTGCAGTCGCTTCTCTCGATGCATTAGTTAAAGCCGGATGTAATATTGTTGCTGTTGTTACTGCTCCAGACAAAGCCGCCGGAAGAGGCATGCATTTGCAGCAAAGTGCAGTAAAAAAATATGCTGTTGAGAATGGCTTAAAAGTCCTTCAGCCGGAGAAGCTGAAAAATCCTGAATTCATTTCTGAATTGAAGTCCCTTAATGCCGATTTACAAATAGTTGTGGCTTTCCGCATGTTACCTGAAGTGGTATGGAATATGCCGCCAATGGGCTCAGTTAACCTGCACGGAAGCTTACTGCCTCAATACAGAGGAGCTGCTCCCATTAACTGGGCAGTAATAAATGGTGAAACAGAAACAGGTGTAACCACTTTTAAACTGAAACATGAAATTGACACCGGCGATATTCTTTTACAACAAAGTTTTCCAATCGGCGAAAATGAAACAGCCGGAGAGGTACACGACAGGATGAAAGAAACCGGTGCACAATTACTTGTAAAAACAGTTCAGCAGTTGGCAGCAGGTGTATTGGCAGAGAAACCCCAAACCAGCAACCAGCAACCAGCAACTCCACTTAAACATGCACCAAAAATTTTTACAGAAACCTGCAAGATAGATTTTACTAAAACTGCTGATGAAGTTCATAACCTGGTTCGGGGACTCTCCCCTTTTCCCGGTGCATTTTGCAGCCTGAATGGAAAAACACTAAAAATTTTCAGGACTGAAAAAGAGGTATCAAATCCTGATATTGAGCCAGGACAATATAAAACAGATGAAAAGACCTTTTTGAAATTTGCCTGCAGCAACGGGTATATAAGCGTTACCGAACTGCAACTGGAGGGAAAAAAGAAAATGAATATTGAAGACTTTCTTCGTGGTTACCGCTTTAGTAACTGATTTGCACCACAAACTTATCCGCCTCTTTAACATCTAATGCAACAGCGGCAGCATTGCTGATACGAATACCCAATCCCTGGTTCTGTCTTATGCCACTCATTTCGCCTAATACTTTGGCATATACAGCAGAACCGTTTGCGGGGTTTAATATTTTAACTATAGTTCCGGGCTGAACTTTGTCAATCAGCAGATAGTATTTCATATCCTGCCAGCCGCTTGATGTCTTAAATATTCCTGAAGTGACGGTTTCAGTTCTTGTAACCGGCGTAATGCGAACCTGCTGATTATAATGTGGCATAAAGTATCCGCTTTCAGCAACCACTTTCTTCGGCTCCTCTTTTACTATTACAGGCTCCACCCTTTTTACTTCAGGCTTAGGCTCTGTTTTAGTTTCCTTTACTGGCTCTGGCGTACTCACAACTTCAGGTTTTTCCTCCACTTTCGCAACAGGTTCCACTGGTGAAGATTTCAAGGTGACTGATGGGAATCCGCTACCTTTTAAAAAGCCTACAATTATTTTCTTCCCTTCTTTCAACTCATCACCGCTCAGGTTGTTCCAGGCACGAAGGCTTGCAAGGTTTACATCATTATGCTTGCGGCTTACTGTCATCAGCCCTTCATTGGCGCCGACTTTATAATAAACAGGAGCACCGGTATTTCCCTTTTGTATGAAATTGGTATCTGATAAGGGCACTTTCAAAATTTGCCCGATCTGAAGTCCTTTCGTAAAGTCAAGTTTATTAAACGAAGCCAGGTTCTTTGGATGTAAATTATAAAGTCTGCCTATTGCATAGTAGCTTTCTTTGGCTGCCACTTTATGATCGATGTACAATCCTTTTTCGCTATGTTTCACAAGTAAATCACCCTGCTGAGAGATTACAGCCGGTGTAATAAAAAATAAAAAAGCGAAGATTATCAGGAATTGCTTCATACTGACAAGATTAGATTGCAAAGATGTGGATTTTTTGCTTTAGCCATCTTAAATGTCTTTTAAAATGCGGAGTTCCTTTGGATAATAATTATTAAGCCTGTTTGGCAGCACATTAACCCAACCCAACGGCTGCCCCCGAAAAGCCACTAAGTGCCAGCCTTTGTTTGGTACATCAGGGTATATGTCTTTTCGTTGCAGATACCTTATCGCTTCTTCTTCTTTTAATTCCATCACCGGAACATCGGCCACACAATTACTCATCGCCAGCGAATGAGAAGGCACCAGTTTATCCCTGACCAACTCTCCGACAAGTATGCCGGAATAAACAACCCTGAGATTTTCCAGCAAATAACTGAACTCACCGGCAATCGCTTCCGGCCAGGCATACACCGTTTGCTGATTCTTTATAAAGTGTCTGCCTTCAACTGTTATCCACTTGCTGATTACAGCCAGTTCGTTCTTTGTAACAGGTTCCGGTTTCTTTTTTGTTTTCACCGGCGAAAATTCCTCTCCCTCTCCTTTTCTGAAACATGAAAGGAAAAAACCTTCGCCTTTTACTTTATCAGGCCAGAAACGATAGCCGCCCGATGACTCAACAATATTCCAGTCCGGGTTTGTTTGCAGGGTAATAATTTCAGCATTCAGGGTCTCAGTTGCCCACTGCACAATTTCTTCATCTTCCTGCGCCGAGTAGGAACAGGTTGAATAAACAAGTACTCCATCTTTCTTTAATGCGGGCCAAACATCTGCCAAAATCCGCTGCTGTCTTTGCGAGCAGAGCTGTACATTATTTTCACTCCATTCAGCTATAGCCTCCGGATCACGGCGGAAAAGGCCACTGCCACTGCATGGTGCATCTACCACTACGACATCAAAATAATTCTCCAGTTTAGAAAAATGTGCAGGGTCGTTGCTGGTTACCATCACATTTTCAGCACCCCACTTGATGATATTATCTTTCAGAATGTTTGCCCTTGAACGGATGACTTCATTACTTACCAGCAAACTGTCTTTTGACAGAAGCGACTGAAGGTGTGTTGATTTTCCGCCGGGAGCTGCTGATAAATCAAGTACTTTAATGGCCTTTGATAAATCAACGGTTTGCTTTAATGCCTGCTCTAAAAACATGGATGAGGCCTCCTGCACATAATAGCAACCTGCATGAAAGAGCGGATCGAAGGTGAAGGAAGGGCGGCTTCCAAGATAATAACCAAATTCCGTCCAGTGAATTGGAGTCCCGGTTGCAAACGGGTTAGCACTTAGTTTGGCGGGATTAAGGCGGACTGAGGTAACCTGTTCTCCGGATGTATGCACAGACACAAAGGCCCCGATATCGAAGCCTTTGGCATTTTTTATTGAATCAAGTAACTGAACAGGGAGTTGATACATTTCCCAAAACTATAGCGGATAGTTTAATATTCATCTTTTTTAAACAGACCCGGTTCGTCCGGGCACCGGAGTTGCCAACCCGGACGTTGCAAGTATCGACCCGGACGCTGCAAGCATCGACCCGGACGCTGTAAGCATCGACCCGGACGCTGCAAGCATCGACCCGGACACTGTAAGCATCGACCCGGACGCTGAAAGTATCGACCCGGATGCTGTAAGTATCGACCCGGACGCTGTGAGATTCAATCCGGAGGCGAACAAAGCCGTTCCGGTGACGAACAATGCGCTTCCGGCAGCAACAGATACGCTTCCGGCGACTGACAAAGTTCTTCCGGTGGCAGACAATGTCGTTCCGGCGACAACCAAAGTCCTTCCGGTGGCAGACAAAGTCGTTCCGGTGACAGACAAAGTCCTTCCGGCGACAGACAAAGCCGTTCCGGGGACAGACAAAGCCGTTCCGGGGACAGACAAAGTCGTTCCGGCGAGGAACAAAGCCGTTCCGGTGGCAAACAAAGTCGTTCCGGTTGGGTGAAAATGAGGTAGTTATGTGAAAAATGGGGGTTTTAAGGGGAAAATAGGGAATATTGGTTTAACCACAGATGCACAGATTGAGGCACAGAGGAAAGGCAGGGCTTTGAAAAGAAAGTAAGCTGCGTGGGGACAGGGCAGCAAGGCGGAAATCAGCACCCAGCAAAAGCCACTGCTTGCACATATTAAGAAAACAATTAAGTTTCATTTGCGAAACTTTTTACTGAAAAACAATTTTTTTAAACTGCTAAGAATCATCGCATAAGGGGAAAAAGCGAAAGTTGGACAGCCCAAAACTTTCGTATATTTATGCGTTGGGCGTAATACTACAAGACCTTGAGATTAATAACATTCATATTTTTCATTTTACTAACTAACATAACTGTTGGACAGAATCTTTATAGAGTTCCGGCTGAATGGGAAAAGCAAAAAGCATTTTTAGTTTCTTATAACGGAGTACTTGAGGATTCTATATTGGACAAAAATGCTTATCAAGTTATTGATAACTTAATTAAAGAACTATCAAGTGAAAACAAGGTCTTCGTTTTAGTTGGAAAAGGCTTAGACGAAACTAAATTGATACAAAATTTCAAGCGTCAAAAAATAAACTTAACTAATATTCAAATATTACCCATCGAGAATTTACACTCAATGGGAGTTTGCCGTGATGTTGGACCCATCATTGCCAAAAATAAAAGCAATGAAAATGTATTAGTTAAATTCAATTGGTCACCTGTTGGTTTTGACGCAACAAATAAACCTACCAACCAACCAAAATCAATAACTGTGAGACGAAACAACTATTTCGATAAATTAAGTACAACGCTGCACCATTCACTAATAGAAAATCATTTGGCAATTGAAGGGGGAGAAATTGAAAATAATGGCAATGGAGTTTTAATTTTAGTTGAGTCTTTTACTAAAAAGCGAAATGCAAATTTTACAACTTATCAGTTTGACAGTTTATTGCAGTCTGTTTATGGAAAATCAAAAATTATTTGGCTTAAACAAGGCGACATTTTAGACCCAGGAATTGGAGAATCAAAACTTGCAGAAAATATTTATGGTCAAGGTATGGGCGGACATATTGATGAATTTGCAAGGTTTGTGAACGATAGTACAATTTTTTTGGCTTACCCTAATAAATCTGAATGTAATAACGATTCTATAAAAATGAAAATGCTTCATAGAATGGAGGTTAACTATGACATATTACTAAAAGCAACCACAAAAAATGGACAACATTTTAAAATTGTAAAAATTCCAGTTCCAGACATTTTACCTTACAAGTATTATTACGACACTTTAAAAAGTAAGCATCCAATGCCAATTCGTTTTATTCTTGACGAAAACCCCTCTATTAAAACAGGAACAACAATAAAATATTTACCAGCAGCAAGCTACTTGAACTTTGTTTTTGCAAATGACAAAATCATTATTCCTAAATATTATAGAAAGGGGTATCCAAAAACATCATTACAAAAAGACAAAGAAGTATTGCGGATTTTTAGAAGCTATTTTAAAGGAAAAAAAATAATCCAAATGGATGTTTTAGGGCTTAACTATTGTATGGGTGGCATTCATTGTTGGACACAGCAAGTACCTGAGTAAAAAGTACTACGCCCAACATTCGGTTTGGTTATATGGCGGGCAGAAGGAATAACAATCGGCATTTGTAATTCTATTGTACTGTGCCTCGGGCAGAAGAAATTCTATTTAGCTTTAGTTCTTATCATCAACTTTTATTACCTTTACTCAGCAGCGGTTATGGGCAGAAGGAATTCTAATCCGCCACATCGCCAAGCCGTATTCGTTGCCTGTAACTTTAACAACCCTCAACTTTGATACTAAAACCGACATAGACACAGACTAATTATGACAACCGGGCTTACATTTTTAAAGACACACATTGAAAACATGAAGGACCCTTTCGGTTCTTATGATGTAAGGGTAAAGCTTATCTTAGAAAAACCGTTTCAAAACAACAATGAAAAAGGACAAATTCATATTGGCGGCAGAATTCTGAATGAGCAGAATAGACAAATCTCAGGGATTGTTATTTTTTCAAGCGACAAATCATTCATGATTGAATATGAAAACGATAGATTAATAGCACATTATCGGATTGACTCAGGTGAAGAATTTGAAGATTGGAAAGAGTACGAAGAAATTGAACTAAAGGAAGTTGAAATTTCTATTAGCGAGACATCTAAGACTACACCATTAAGTACGGTTCAACAATTGACAAAAGAGCCTGACTTCATACTCAAAAGTCCATTTGCCAAAATTCAAGATATAGTAAACAGTTTTTCCAAAGAACCCGTTTGTGACAAAGTTTATCGGAGTGACATTGATAATGGAATTTTAGTTGTGCCGCTTAGTACAAACCCACAAATTGAAAAAGAAGTACTGAAAGCAATCTTCCGTAAAAACTATATTTGGGACGACCTTATATTCTTTGACACACATGAAGTTCATCTGCATTTCAATGACACAAAAAAGCAAATGTGGCTTAATAGAAACAGTGCTTAATTCATGACGGGAAAAGCTACAGGCAACATTCGGTTTGGCAATATGTCGGGGCGACGAATATATTCTCAACTTTTTGTTCGCTAATCGGCTTCAGTTCTAGCCGACGAATAACACCGAGCAATAGAATAAACAATGAACTTTTAGTTATAAATTTATCTGCGGTTACGGGCTGACGATTTTCAAATACCGCCACATCGCCAAGCCGTGACCGTTGTACGTCACCCTAAACGACATCCTACTAAAATTTAAGCATCCATGAATTTGCCGACCCGACCCTACGCTATTTTTAGCACATTGCTAGGCACACAAAACCCTGACACAAAGCCAACCTTGCAAAGAGCTAAAAATTCTAACGCACAGCCAACCCACCCCGGCTGACCGAATACTAATCATCTTCACTTGAAACATCCACACTTTAGAAGTTTTTACAATTATGCAACTGTAATTATTACAAAGACCTTGCAATGAATTTACAACTTTACTTTACGTATTTTTATAGCCCTGTAAAAGGTATTTAATAATTTTTATGTTCGATTTTAGGTTACAAGTTTTTAATACCGTTGCAAAACGCCTCAACTTTACTAAAGCTGCGGAAGAATTATTTATTACCCAACCAGCAGTTACCAAACATATCCAGGAAATTGAAAATCATTTTAAAGTAAAACTGTTTGAACGCAACGGTACCAAAATAAAGTTAACGCCTGCCGGTGAAACATTGCTGCAACACACCGACCAGCTTTTTGCGGTGTACCGCAACCTGGAGTTTGAACTCAATACTTTTACGCAACAACGAACCGGCAAATTAAGAATTGGTGCAAGTACCACCGTAGCACAATATGTATTGCCACCGGTGCTAGCTGCATTTCATAAAAAATTCAACAATATAAAAGTTACGCTTACCATCAATAATACAGAACAAATTGAGCAGGCTTTGCAAAACAAAAATATTGACATAGGAATTATTGAAGGACAATCAAAAAACAATTTGTTTAAATACACCGAGTTTGTAAAAGATGAGCTGGTGTTGGTAGCAAATATTAATCATCCGCTGGCCAAAAAGGATATGATTAAGCCGGATGAATTATTGAAGATACCTTTACTGTTAAGAGAACCCGGCTCAGGGACTTTGGAAGTTCTTGCACATGCTCTAAAACCCTTAGGCATAAAAATATCTCAATTGCAAAACGAAATGGAGTTGGGCAGCACAGAAAGTATGAAGCTGTACTTATTAAATTCCAATGCGATGGCTTTTCTTTCCGTGCATTCTATTTTAAAAGAATTACAAAACAAAGAATGCTGCATAATAGACGTAAAGGGCTTGACTATTGAGAGACATTTTTATTTCATTCAGCAACATGGACAAGCGGAAGCACTGCCTGACCTTTTTATGAAATTTGCCCGTCACTATAACTTCAGGTAATGACACATTACTAATAGCAATTTCTCTGCTGCTCGAACTATGATGAGCTTTGTGTTATCAAAAAGAGTAATCATCATGGAAGAAACAACAGCAATACCAACCAAACCAAAAAAAGAAAAGCGTTTATTAGACCGCAGTATCACTACAAGAGAGGTAATATTTTTACTGGCAGTAGTGTTTTGTTTATCTCCGCTTATTACCCCACCCATTGCTTTATTAATGGGGTTGGTGATAGCACAATTTATCGGGCATCCTTATCTTCATCTAAATCATAAAGCCACTCATATTTTATTGCAAGTTTCTGTGGTAGGATTAGGCTTTGGCATGAATGTTACCAGTGCCATGAAAGCAGGTAAAGAAGGAATAGTGTTTACCATCGTTTCTATCATTGGCACCTTGGTAATTGGGTTTTTAATGGGTAAGTTTTTAAAGATAGAAAAGAAAACATCTTACCTCATATCTGCCGGTACAGCAATTTGTGGCGGTAGTGCTATAGCCGCTATATCTCCTGTAATTAAAGCAGAAGAGAAACAAATTTCTGTGGCATTAGGCACCATCTTTATTTTAAATTCTATAGCACTTTTCCTATTTCCTGTTATTGGTCATGCCCTTAACTTATCTCAAACACAGTTTGGTTTGTGGTGTGCCATCGCTATACATGATACTAGTTCTGTAGTAGGCGCAGCAAGTAAATATGGTACTCATGCTTTAGAAGTAGCCACCACTGTAAAGTTAGCCAGGGCATTATGGATTATTCCAGTTGCATTCTTATCAACCTTTATTTTTAAGAATAAGGGTGGCAAAATAAAAATTCCGTATTTCATCGGCTTGTTTGTGTTGGCAATGATTGTAAACACTTATGTTCCTTTTGTACAACAGTACAGCCATTACTTAACAGGCTTTGCCAAAGCAGGTTTAACCTTAACACTATTCCTCATCGGTTGCGGCTTATCACGTAAAGTGTTGCAGAGTGTAGGCTTTAAACCATTGATACAAGGTGTGGTTTTATGGCTAATTATTTCTGCGGCAGCATTGTGGGCAGTAACCTCTTTAGCAAACTAAAAATATTTTTCACTTATAAATAGTAAATAAAATGACAACAGCAATTGGAATTACAGAACAACACAGGCAGGAAGTAGCAACAGTACTATCCATTCTTTTAGCAGACGAGTTTGTTTTATATACTAAAACCCGTAATGCACACTGGAACGTAGAAGGTGCCGACTTTCATGACAAGCATATTTTCTTTGAAGGTCAATACCAGCAGTTAGATGAAATAGTGGATAGCGTTGCAGAACGCATCCGTTCTATAGGTCATTATGCACCCGGCACACTTAGCAGTTTTGTAAAGCTCACCCATTTAACAGAAAAAACAGAACAGCAAAATAACAGTACGGGATTTATAAACGACCTGTTAGAAGAACATGAAAGTATCATTGTTTTTATAAGAAAAAATATTGACGACTTCAACAATAAATACAACGATGCCGGTAGCGGTGATTTTATAACCGGCCTTATAAAAGAACATGAAAAAATGGCCTGGATGTTAAGGGCATCCTTAAATAAATAAATAAATAAACTTAAAAATAATTATTATGAAAATTTCAGTTATAGGTGCCGGAAATGTAGGTGCCTCCGTTGCTCACTTATTAGCTTTAAAATCGTTAGCAACACACATCGTTATTGTAGATGTAAAAGAAGGGGTGGCAGAAGGCAAAGCCCTAGACATACAGCAGTGCAGTCCGCTAGAAAACTTTGCGATAGATATACTCGGGGTAACTAATGATTTTGAAGCAACTTCGGCTTCAGATATAGTGGTGATAACTTCAGGTATGCCCCGCAAACCAGGTATGAGTAGAGATGATTTAATTGCCACTAATGCCAACATTGTAAAAGCAGTAACTAACCGTGTTATACAATACTCACCTGATGCCATCATTATTGTAGTAGCCAATCCGCTAGATGTGATGACATATTGTGCTCATGTTACTTCACAGGCCAACCGAAATAAAGTATTTGGAATGGCGGGAGTATTAGATATGGCAAGATTTAGAACATTTATAGCACAAGAGCTGCATTGTAAACCATCAGATGTAGATGCACTTTTAATTGGTGGGCATGGTGATACCATGGTTCCGCTTCCTCGTTACACTACCGTTGCAGGTATTCCTATTAATGAATTGATGACCGCTGAAAAATTAGAAGCCCTGGTGCAGCGAACTGTATTTGGTGGTGGCGAAATTGTAAAACTGATGGGTACATCCGCTTATTATGCCCCCGCTTCATCGACTGTAGAAATGATTGATGCCATTGTAAAAGACAGCAACCGGATCTTATCTGTGTGTGTAAAACTGGAAGGCGAATATGGTATTGATGGCTGTTACTTAAGTGTGCCGGTTGTATTGGGCAAAGAGGGAATTAAAAAGGTATTGGAATTACAGCTGACAAGCGCCGAAATGAATTTGTTTCAGTTATCAAGAGAAAAAGTAAAAACAGTTATGAACGTATTTGATTCACTAAAATAAATAACAATGAAAAAATATCATATCACAAGCATTGTAGTAATGCTATTTATTACACTAAGCTTTCATGTACAAGCTCAGCAAACATTTGACGGCGATATTAAAAACAATTCGCTTGCCATCAGCCCTGATGAAAGCATTGCAGTTGCTTCTTACAGCGACTCTGTAAAAGTAAAAGTGTACAATATTAAAACGGGTAGAACTATCAAAAATATTGTTGGCTTTATTAATCCCAGAAATATTATTTTTTCTCCCGATGGAAAAATATTTTATGTAACTGATAGTGGCCTTGGCTTGCTGATGGCGTATGATGTAGCCACTTTAAAACTGATTAAAACTTACCCGGTTGGTTATGGTGCATTCGGAAGTACTATGAATAAAAATGGCGACCTTATTTTCATCAACAATGAAGCAGCAAGTACAGTAACTGTAATTGACCTTGTAAGCAAATCAGTTAAAAAAATTATTACAGGTTTTGCACAGCCCAGGCAGGGAGTTAAGTTAAACCCTGCCAATACTAAGCTGTACGTTACCAATTTTGCCAATGATAAAATTACTGTTGTTGATGTGACTACTTTTAAAATTGATACTACTATTAGTGGGTTTAATAAAATAAGGGCCATCTCCATAACCAAAGATGGTAATACACTATTTGCTGCCAATAGCGGCACCAATTCTATTGCAGTAGTAGATGTAATGACAGGGAATATTATTAAAGAAATCCCCGTTGGAAAAGACCCTTATGGTGCATCCTTATCGCCTGACGAAAGCATTCTGCTAACTGGCAATAAAATGGATAATACACTTTCCCTAATTGACATACCGTCGCTTACTACTAAAAAAATCATTACAGGTTTTAAAGAGCCACGGCAAGCCATCGTATTTTCTAAAAATGGCAAACAGGTATATGTGTTAAATAACGACCTGAGTGTAAGTATTGTAAGCCTTGCAGCAAATAAAATTATAAGAACAATACAAGTGAAACAATAGCAATAAAAGATGCCTTATCACTTTAAGTTATCTCCCATTAAGCTTAACGATTTCTTTACGCTGCTGGTCGTTTATACCTTTGAATTGTCAAAATAAAAGACATTTTTAAACAAATTAAATATCAATAAAATGACAACCATTCAAACAGCAATAGCACCTGCAAACGAAGTGCCTGCTACAGCAAATCAGTTAAAGAAAATGCCACTGACGGTTCTAAAAAAGAGGTGGATTGATATGATATTATTTTAAATATGGGCTTTAGGGAAAGCCTTGTAAGAGGTGCGATTGTATTGTTTCTTCCCTGGCCATTGCTGGCTATTAATCATGATTTATTAATTTATGCAGCACCTGTAATGTCTTATTTGTTAGTTACTGCATTGCTTCATTTTTGTTTTATAAAATATGCCTGGCAGCATTGGGTATTAAAAATGAAAACACCGGAAGTATGTGATTTTGCCAGAGAAATGGATATACCGGTAGATTCTATTTAGTACTAACTATCTCATCACTTTTGGTTATCAGCAATGAAGCTTTTCAAATTAAATGACCTAACGCACCAAGTCAGGCACATTTGCAAGGCACACAAAGCCAACTCACAAAAGCCAACCTTGCAAAAGAGCCTGCCTTATGCCAACGCACAGGCAACACTCTGCGGTTGGACACAGACCCACCTTATAGATGACAGCGGAGATAGGGCGAACGTACAACAGGTGGTTTGCCAAAATACGGGCGGACGGAAGTTATCTTCGGCTTTTTGTAATTCTATTGTGCTTCATATCGGGCTGGACATTATCTATTTAGCTTTTTATTGTTATCTTCATCATCAGTTTTTTAATCATCATCGGTTCCGGGCTGACGGAATACTAATTCCCGTACTTCGGCAAGCCCTGTTCGTTGTACGTCACCCTATTGAACATCCTACACATATACAAGCATCCATGACTTTGCCGACCCGACCCCATGCTATTTTTAGCACATTGCAAGGCACACAAAACCCCGACACAAAGCCAACCTTGCAAAGAGCTAAAAATGCCAACGCACAGCCGACCCACCCCAGCGGACGGAATTCTTATCGGCTTCAACTAAATACATCAACAAATACCTATACTGAACACCAAAGCCCACCCACCACCCATGGCTGACGAATATCTATGAACATTATGTTGAAAACTTCAGCAACAAATCTTTGCTCAACAGAGCGACAGTTTATAAATTTGACAAATTATGTCAAAATACAATCGTTCAAAATGGACAGCTTAGGCGACACAATACGGAAACTTAGAGAGAACAAGGAACTGCCCTTGCGGACAGTTGCTGCTTTCCTTGACATTGACCAGGCAATACTTAGTAAAATTGAAAGAGGACAACGCAAGCCTTCAAGGGAACAAGTGGTAAAGCTTGCCGAGTATTTTAAAGTAAAAGAAAATGACTTGCTGGTTGCATGGCTTAGCGACAAATTGGTTTATGAAGTGGAGGACGAAGACATGGCTTTGAAAGCCCTGCAGGTTGCAGAAGAAAGAGTAAAGTACATCACGAAAAACAAAGGCAAGAAATGATTTTAAAGAAAGCTATCATAACAAATTTCAGAGGAATTAACGGTTCTATTACCATAAACTTCGATTTATTTAATTGTATCGTTGGACAAAATGATGCTGGTAAGTCAACCATCCTAAAAGCATTGGATGCTTCGTTGAATGAAACAACTTTATCAAGAGCTGACTATAATGTACAAGCACAGGACAATCAAATTATTGTTGAATTGTTTTTTGACTGCGAAAACAAGCAATATCTTTTAGGCGAAGAAATACTTACTACGATTGAAGGCGAAGAATTGACCAATGACGAAAATGAATTGGTTTGGAAAAAGGTTTGGAATGTTACAGAAACAAATGTTTCAAAACCAAAAACCTCTATTGTTAGAAAAAAATATAATGGCAACAGCGATTTTATTTCCAAAACAGAAGCACAACTTATTGCACAATGCACAGCCAATGCAATTGCAACTGCAAAAGGCAATGGTGAAGCGTACAACAACGTAGAGAAAAGGGAAAAGCTTAGAGAATTTAATCAGGAAAATAATATTGCTTTTACTTACGAGGTAGAAGAAATTCCCGGCACTGGCACTTCCAAAATGAAAGCAATTGGAGATGCTATAAAAAAAGTGTTGCCTTCTTTTCAATATTTCAAAGCCGACACTTCTCTTTCTGATACTGACACAACCATTCAGAAATATTTCAAGGATATGGCTTTCAAGCTTATCAAAGAGGAAGTAGATACGGATGAAATGGAAACCACTATTAAAACTAAGTTGGAATCTGTTTTACAAAAAGTAACTGACAAAATAAATGATGTTGTAAAAACAGGGGAACAGGTTAAACCTAAAGTAGATTTTGATTGGAGCAAACTAATATCAACTTCATTTATAAGTGATTCTTCCGGCAGCGATATTCCTTTAAGTTCACGGGGCGATGGGTTTAGAAGAATCACAATGATGTCTTACTTTGAGTATCTGGCAGAAACAGAAAGAACAGACGATACACAGCAAATCATTTTTGGCTTTGAGGAACCTGAAACTTTTTTACATCCTTCTGCACAGGACAATTTATTTGACAAACTAAGTACACTAACTGAAAATGGTTATCAGGTAATTACTTCAACACATTCGCCTACAATTGTTGGAAACACTAAACGCCACAACATTATTCATATTTCAAAGCCGAACAATGTTTACACCGTTAATCAAAATGCAATAGACTATAAAGCACTGGCAATTGATTTAGGTATTAAGCCCGACAATACTTTCACTCCTTTATTTTCTACTTCAAGACTGTTGTTTCTTGTTGAGGGAATTGACGATGTAAATGCAATGCACCACAAGGCTACATTGTATAAGCAAGCAAACTTAATCACTCACACATTTGAAGAGTTGAGCATTAATATTATTCCAATTGGCGGTTGTGGTGGTGTAAAACATTGGGTCAACCTTGATTTGTTTACCAAACTGGAAAAACCGTTTTTCATTTTTTTAGATAGCGATAAGGATAATGCAGCAGCAGTTTCAGCAAATGAAACCAATCTTACAAATTATGGATTGACAGTTGGTACAGACTTTATGATTACCAAGAAAAGACTGTTGGAAAATTATATGCACCCAACAGCATTGCAAAGGCTTGTTCCCGGTGCTGTAATTACCTATACTGATTTTGACCATGCGAAAAATTTTTGTAAAGATTATCCTGATAGTGGAATAAGAGGACATTTGGGCGGTAGCAAAGTGGCAGAACGCCACTATTGCAATTTGACTTTTGCCGAATTGCGATTGACATGGCTTGACGGTGCAGACGATGAATTTATAAACTTGTACAATACTATAACAGCAAAACTTAATTAAAACAGACGATGCCAACACTCCAATTTAAAGGAAAAACATTTGTACAAAACCATCACTTAGCGGTGAAGTATCACCAGCTTGTACCAAAGAAGAAATTAAGTTTAACCGATAAAATTTCTTTACACGATAACCTGATAATACAAGGCGATAACTTGAAAGCATTAAAAGCATTGTTACCTACTTATGCAGGAAAAGCAAATTGTATCTTCATTGACCCGCCATATAATACTGGAAATGATATTGCTGAAGGAAAGAGTTGGGTTTACAATGACAATGTGAACAGTCCAATGATAAAAGAGTGGCTGGGCAAGGAGGTACTTCTTGAAGACTTAACAAGACACGATAAATGGCTTTGCATGATGATGCCACGCCTTAAACTTTTAAGAGAATTGCTTCATGATGATGGAGTAATATTTGTAACACTTGACGATATCGAAGTACATCGTTGTAAATTATTGATGGATGAGATATTCGGCGAGATAAATTTTGTAACGAATATCCCTTGGCAAGCTCGTAAATCAGTTCAAAATGACACAGACATAAGTTCTTCTCACAATCATATTTTGGTTTATGCGAAGAATAGAAGGCAAGAAGAAAGACGGTTAAAGAAAAGTAATTCTAAAAGGTGGCATACTATGCCCGGTTTTGTTTTTCAACCGATGGAATTAGATAAAACAAAATTTTCTAACCCCGATAATGACCCAAGAGGCTTATGGAAAGCTGACCCTTTTGATGCACCCGGTGTCAGAAAAAATCTCGAATATGAAATTATTAATCCAAATACAAATGAAGTTTATACTCCACCAAAAGGGAGACATTGGGGTACTGAGGAAACAAAATATTTAGATTATTTAAAAGATAATAGAATACTGTTTGGCAAAACTGGCAAAAGCGGTCCGCAATTAAAAGTTTTTTGGGATGAAAAGAAAGAATATGGTGAAGTAGAAACTACTTGGTGGGGCGAGGGTGCGATGGAAGGTTTTCTTGAAGATGGAATAGATGAAGAAACAGCATCTGAATTTACAAATTATGGCACAACTACAAAAGGCTCACAATTACTTCAAATAATTTTCGGCGGTGAGAAGGTTTTTAATAATCCAAAGCCCATTGAATTAATTAAACACATTCTCAAAATAGCTGCAAAAAAAGATTCTCTCATACTTGATTCATTTGCTGGTTCAGGAACAACTGGACATGCAGTTTTGGAGTTGAATAAAGAAGATGGTGGTAATAGAAAATTCATATTGGTTGAAATGGAAGAATATGCAAATACCATTACAGCCGAAAGAATAAGAAGAGTAATTAAGGGGGTAGAGAATGCAAAAAACGGCAACCTTAAAGCTGGCGTAGGAGGTACATTCAGTTATTTTGAATTAGGTCCAACCATTGAAATGGAAAGCATATTGCAAGGCAAAAATTTACCAAGCTATGAAGAATTTGCTCGTTATATATTTTATACAGCCACTGGCGAAGAGTTCAACGAAAAGAAAATAAATGAAAAAACAGGCTTCATAGGCGATACCAAAAATTATGAACTGTATATGTTTTACAAACCCGATGTAGAATGGCTGAAACGGAATGCACTTACATTGGATGGCGTAAAAGGAATGCCCAAGTTTAAAGGCAAACAACGGTTAGTTTTTGCACCTGCAAAGTATGTGGATGATGAAACCTGCAGGGATAACAGAATTGATTTTTGCCAATTGCCTTACGAAATATATAGGATACAAAAATGAAACTCAAACATTACCAGGAGAAAGTGATTAAAGCACTCAAAGATTATTTGGGTGAACTGGATATTGCACGAAATGAGTATGAAGAAATGCTGGCAATAAAACCAAATCTTGCAAAGCATATCAACTTTCCAAAAGATGCGTGGGAGAAATCAACAGGGAAAACTATTTATCATTCCAAAACAAATAGTTTAAACGAGCCGTTGCCAGATATTTATTTGAAAGTACCAACAGGCGGCGGCAAAACCTTGTTGGCTTGTCATAGTATTGACCTGATACAAAAAAGCTATCTCAAAAAACAAACCGGCTTAATACTTTGGATTGTTCCTTCCACTCAAATTTACAGGCAAACTATTTCAGCATTAAAAGATAGAGAGCATCCATACAGGCAAATTTTAGATATTAGCAGCGGCGGCAGAACATTGATAAAAGAGAAAACAGAAATGTTCAATCGTTTGGATGTAGAGGAAAACTTAATGGTGCTGATGTTGATGCTGCCATCTGCCAACAGGCAAAACAAAGAAACATTAAAAGTGTTCCGTGATGCCGGAGGTTATACAGACTTCTTCCCTGCCGAAGATAATTATCCTGCACAGGAAGAACTCTTGAAGAAAATAACCAACCTTGATTGCTTCGGCGAAAAGGAAGAAGTATTTCAACGGCAAATAAAAACTTCATTAGGTAATACATTAAAAGTATTGCAGCCTTTGGTTGTAATTGATGAAGGACACAGGGCTTACGGAGAAAATGCAAGAAATACAGTAAGAAACTTTAATCCTTCTTTCATTCTTGAATTAAGTGCAACGCCACCCGAAGGCAGTAACGAACTGGTAAAGATAACCGGACGGGAATTGCATGAAGAAGAAATGATAAAACTGGATATTCACCTTACCAACAAAACAAGCCTTGACTGGAAAGACACGATGCTGGCAAGTTTTGAAAAACAAAACCAGTTAGAAAAATTAGCCAAAGAATACGAAGAAAATACCGGCGAATATATCCGCCCTATTTGTTTGATACAGGTTGAAAGAACAGGCAAAGACCAACGAGGTTCAGATTTTATTCATGCAGAAGATGCTAAAGAATATTTGATAAAGCAATGCAATGTTCCTGAAACTCATATTGCCATTAAGAGTAGTGAGAAAGACGACATTGAAGGCATAGACCTGTTTTCAAAGAGTTGTGATATTCGTTACATCATTACCAAACAAGCGTTGCAAGAAGGTTGGGATTGCTCATTTGCTTACATACTTACCATCTTAACCAATCCGGGTTCGGCTACAGGAATTACACAGTTAGTCGGTAGAATTTTAAGGCAGCCCAAAGCAATCAAAACAAAAGTCAAAGAATTAGACGAGTGTTATATTTTCACTTTCAAACCCAATGCAAGCACATTGGTAAGAGAAATTAAAAATGGTTTGGAAGATGAAGGCTTAGGAGACATTGCAGGAAGGTTAGTGAATGATGAAGGCGGCGAGGGAATAGATAATTTAAGAGAGAGAGAAATTCAATATCGTCCGGGCTTTAAAAAATTTGAAGGAAAAATTTATTTACCAAAGTTTGTAATACAGGAAAAAGATAGCTGGCGGGATTTGATTTTTGAAGTAGATATATTAAGTGAGATTGACTGGACTAAGATTGATATTTCGGAAATAGCTGATAGAACTTTGACCGACAAAAAAAGCAAAGAACAGGAACTGACTTTAGGGTTGAGTAAAGAAGAAAAAGACTTATTAGAAGAAACAGGAAGATTGGAAACAAAAGGAACTTTAGAAATTGACGAAGCATTTTTAGCAAGACAAATTTCTGAGATTGTACCTAACCCATGGATATGTTACAACTTAGGCGACAAAGCCATTGAACTACTTTCAAAAAAGTATGACCGGGAAACCATTGCTTCCAATTTCGTTTTCATTATTGAAGAACTGAAAAAGATTTTAGAGAAGCAGAAAAATATATTTGCTGAAAGTGTTTTTAAAAAACTGGTTAACAAAAAGCAATTGCATTTCTTTTTAATCAGTGACAAAGGTGGCTTTGTTTTGCCATCAAGGATAAAAGTAAAAAGCAACAAACAACTTATCCGCAATGACAATACACCTATTCAAAAATCTTTGTTTGACTATGTGCCGGAGGAAAATATAAATGAACTTGAAAAATCAGTAGCCATTTATTTAGACGAGCAAGAAAAATTATTGTGGTGGTATCGTAACATGAGCAGACAAGACTATCACATACAAGGCTGGAAGAAAAATAAAATTTATCCTGACTTTGTTGCTGCCAATAAAAGCAAGACAAAGAAAGAAGATTACGACACTGTTTTTGTTTTGGAGACAAAAGGCATTCACTTAAAAAACGAGGACACAAAATATAAGCAGGACGTTTTTGCTTTGTGCAACGAGTTGGGTGCAAAGAAAGCATGGAAAGAATTGTTTGACGAGTTCCCCGACCATGACTTTGAATTTCAGGTTGTGTTTGAGGACGAGTGGCAGAACAAAATAAATGCGATGATGCAATAGTATAAGCCAACGCACCAAGTCAGGCACATTTGCAAGGCACACATAGCCGACACACAAAAGCAAACCTTGCAAAAGAGCCTGCCTTGTGCCAACGCACAGGCAACACTCTGCGGTGGGACACAGACCCACATTATAGATGACCAAGGAGAAGGGCGAACGTACAACAGGGGGTTTGCCAAAATACGGGCGGACGGAAGTTATCTTCGGCTTTTTGTAATTCTATTGTGGTTCATATCGGGCAGACGAATATCTATTTAGCTTTTGTTTGTTATCTTCATCATCAGTTTTTCAATCATCATCGGTACCGGGCGGACGGAATACTAATTCCCGTACTTCGGCAAGCCCTGTCCGTTGCCTGCTATACTAATCAAGCACTCCAATATTTTAGTGTGACAAATCAAAAACTCTTAATTAAGCAAATTGGTTAGACCACTTATAAATATTATTTCATGCAAGGCATATAGCTTTGGGATTGCTGAATTTTCAAAAAGTCAAGCTATTTTAAAACCCGGAGACACATTAAGAATTAAAGGTAAAATTAAAAATAATGGATTTCGATTAGGGACAACATATCTCGTCATTAAGCTTGCGGATCCATATAATCATGAGACTCTTTATTTTAATTCAAATACAGATTTTGACGAATCAACAAAACAAACACTAAGATTTGTAGACATTTCACCATTTAATAATAGAGAATTCTGTTGCGATATTCCTTTACCAAAAACATTAAAAAGAGGTGTACTTGACATAAGCCTTGAGTTATGGACACCAGCAAAACTATTTCAAGAATCATCGACAAAAAGTAATACATATTTGTTCCAGAAGACGCCATGGAGGGGATTTGTTGAAATAGTCGCTCCAGAAAATAAGGTTAGTAGCATTTTTATATCATATTCTTGGCATTCAAAAGAGCATATTGAGTGGGTAAAACAACTATCCCAAGAATTAAGCAAACACAAAATTGATACTGTGTTAGACCAGAAGGACTTGTTCCCTGGTGAAGAAACAACATTGTTTATGGAAGAAGGGACAACCAAACAGCCAGTATGTATTGCAATATGTTCAACTTCATATACTGAAAAAGCTAACAACCGTAAAAGAGGTGTTGGGTATGAAATTTCAATCCTAACAAATGAAATCTTGGAAGGTAGAAAGCGGTTTACCATAATTCCAATAATTAGGGACAATCCTACCAAAAAAAAACCTACTTGCTTTGCTTCAGCACTGCATATTGATATGGATATTTCTGAATGGAGGGCAGAACCACTTTCGCAACTTGTATCTTCAATTAAAAGAGCGACACAGAGAATTTTAGAGTAGCTCAAAGAAGTACAGCAGGCAACATTGGGTTTTGTGCAAGTGTGGCTCGACGGAATAACAATCAGCAGCAGTAACTTTTCTGTACTTCAGTTCGGGGCTTGACGAATAAAGCCCAGCTTTGGTACTAACTATTCAACTTTATCAAAAAGCCAGGCAGCGGTTCCGGGCGGACGGAATGCTAATTCCACACCTGCACAAAGCCCTGCCCGTTACCTGCAAGCATAATGAGACAGCCTGTGACAAAAATATTGACAATTTTAACCTTGATATTTTTGCTGGGTTGTAACAGCAAGACTAACGACAAAACAAAAAATATGACACCAACAATAAAACTGAAATCTATTTTATCCGAAAAATACGTTTCCGAAGACGGAGACGAATATAAAGTTGAAATTAAACAAGGTTTGACAGACCTACAAATAGATGAATTAGCAAAAGGACTTCCGACAGGACAAATTCCGACAGAAATTAGAGAGTTATTAAAATTTGCAAGTGGCTTTGAATTTTTCGGACTTGAAGAAATAACATTTGACGGAGTTGGAAAGTTTGGATTTGAAGAGTTTTTTCCAAATTCAGTTCAACTTGCAGGAGACGGATTTGGAAACTTTTGGATTTTAGACGTTGACAAAAATGGAAATTGGGGAAATGTATTTTATGTATGCCACGACCCAGCAGTAATCGTAAAACATTCGGAAAACTTAACTCAATTTATAGAACACGTTAACGACTTTGGTAAAAACGGAAACAAGTCAAATCTTGATATTATTCACGAAAAAGTAGTTATGGACATTTGGAGCAAAGACAATGGATTTATTGAACTTGTAAACGCAAGACAATCAAATGACACGACTTTGAAAAGCTTTGCATTATCACTTCCTGACAATTTTGTAGTTGCAGACTTGAGAAACAAACAAAATCAAAGTGGATTTGCTTGGGGAAAATTCGGACCGAACATTGACAAGGCAAAACGACACGAAACCGAATTGATTTGGGGAATTGAAAAGCCCGTTAAGAAAGGACTTTTATCAAGACTTTTTGGAAAATAATGACAAACGAAAAATGCCAGCAGGTAACATGGGTTTGCCAAAAGTGGGGCAGAATCGTAGGTTTGAGCATTTGGAATTCTATTGAACATTGTCGTAAATTTGAGCATTAGTCTTTCAAATTCCCCACCTTCGGCAAGCCCAAAACCGTTATAGCCAATGGTAGGACGACCGAAACGAAACGACAGAAATATAGAAAATGAACAGCATTAAATTAAACGACATATTACGACTGGACAGCCTTAACAATGTTAAGATTCGTTTCAATTTGATGTTTGCTCAAAATTGGAATCCAATCGAACTTTTTAAAAATGGCGACATTTCGACAATGCTTGCTGGACAATATTGGAACTACAACAAAAACAAATCATACAAACAAGGACAAATAACAATTGGACTTGTAAAGATTAAACCGACCGAAGATTTTTGGTTACTCTTTCACATTGGACAAGTAACTAAGGACTTGAATATACTCAACGGTGTTGGTTACGAATATAAAGACCTTCCCGAATATGAAAAATACGTTGGACGGTTAGTCGTAAAATTTAAGAATAAGGCACAGACAATGATTCGTAACGCTGAATCAGTAATTGACGACTGTTATGTATCTCAAATTCTACCCGACACATTTGACAACGACCTATTTCCTGGCTATGAAAAAGTAAATATCAGTTGGGACGAAATGAAACGTGTTTTGGAGAAAGACAACTGGAAAACTGCCTTACAAAATCAAAAAGGTGTTTACTTGCTGACAGACAAATCCAACGGGAAAATGTATGTTGGTTCGGCTTACGGAGAAAATATGATTTTAGGACGTTGGCGAGCTTACATCGCAACTGGACACGGCGGAAACGTTGGACTTAAAAGACTAACTCTTGACCACATAAAACAGAATTTTAAATATTCAATCCTTGACATTTACAAATCAACAACGGACGACCAAATTATAATTGACAGGGAAAGTTGGTGGAAAGAAGTATTACAAAGCAGACAATTTGGATACAATGAAAACTAACGGACGACAAAGAACCACTGGCTATAACATCGGTTTGGCAATATGGCGGCTGAAGTGCTTCTATGAAACATTTGTGCAAGGTTCAACAACAGTAATTCTATTGAACTTTTGTGCTAAAAATCCGCCACATCGCCAAGCCGAAAACCGTTGGCGGTAATTTAAAATGACACATCATGACTACAGAAACAGAACAAAAAGTTCAAGCTGACGGAGCAACTCCTAAAAAAGCAGCGCCGAAAAAATCTACAGCAAAGAAAAAAGCAGTAAAGAAAAAGGGTGCTAAGAAAGGTACAGCTAAAAGAGTTGCTGCTTCAGTGTCTTCAAACTACCCAAGACATTCCTTGACAAAGGCGTTACGAATACCACGGGCTATAATAGAGCAGAATGCAGGAAAAGAATGCTCGGAGGCAGACAGTGCAAAATTTTTGGGAGTTGGATATAACGGACCTTATCAACTTGAAATAAGTTCTGCTTTAAAATATGGAATAATTCATAGAGTTAGTCCCAAGCAAATCATACCAACAGACTTATCAAAAAAAATTATTAGACCTCAATCGCCAGATGAAGTATTAGCCGGAATGAGGGAGGCGGTATTAAATGCTCCAACAATAAGCGAAGTATATAAACATTATCGTGGTGAAAACTTGCCTGATAGACAATTTTTTGAAAATGCATTGACGGATAATTTTAAAGTACCTACGGAAAAACTTACTGAGTTTATTGACATTTTCACAGATACTCTGACAAGTGCAAAATTGTTAGAAAAAATCGGTGATAAATATAGAGTTATAGATGTTTCATCAGAAAGCAATACTCAACTAGTTGACACAACATCAGAAATTAAGAAATTAGGAAAGTCAGTTAATATAACAACTGGAGACACCTGTTTTGTAATGATGCCATTTGCTCCGCCACTGGGCGACTATTATTCTAAAATTTATGAAGTTGCAATTAAAAAGGCAGGGTTAAATCCAGTCCGTGCCGACAATGAAATTTTTGGAACTGGAAAAATAGTTGACCAAATATGGAGCGGTATAACCTCTGCAAAAGTTTTAGTTGCTGAACTAACGTCACGAAATCCAAATGTCTTTTATGAATTAGGACTTGCTCATGCTTTAAAGAAGCCTGTTGTCTTGGTTTCATCCAACGAGGATGATGTGCCTTTTGACCTTCAACATATCAGGGTGATTTACTACAATGTTCATGACCCTTTTTGGGGCAGCAAATTGATTGATAAAGTTGCAGAAAATATTTTGTCAGCATTGAAAAACCCAGAGGAAGCAATTTTATTTAAGCCTTGATTAGACTAAACTACCGCCAACATAAGTATTGCCAATAGCGGGGCTTGACATTGGAGCAATCAGCAGCAGTAATTTTGCTGTGCTGTGGTTCGGGGCTCGACGAATAAAGCCCAGCTTTAGTTCTTAATATTTAACTTTATCAAAAAGCCAAGCAGTAGTTCCCGGCGGACGAATATAAAATTCCCCACCATCGGCAATACCTGTTCGTTACCTGCCATTTTGCGGAGACACCCTAAACATCAAACAGTAAAATTCAAAATATGGACGAAAACAAAAGAAAACATTTAGACCTCATACAAGCAATTATCACAAGACTTTCCAACAATTCATTTCTAATAAAGGGTTGGTGCATTACACTTATGGTTGGACTTTTTGCTTTATATGCTAAAAACAGCGAAACAAAGTATATTTTTATCTGCTTGTATCCTACTATTTTATTTTGGATTATTGACTCATACTATTTGTCATTAGAAAAAAAATATAGAAGTCTTTATGATATAATAAGAGTAAAACAAGAAGAAGCGATAGACTTTAATTTAAATATTGATATCCCAGAAGTCAAAAATTTTAATTGGTATCAGGTTATGTTTACAGAACTAAACACAATCTTTTACTTTTTTATCATTCTAATAATAATACTCACAATTTTAGTTTTCTAATATGCCACAGCTTAACTTAATATTAAAGGACATTCAAATTCTCAATACCATTGGAAGTACGGATAAAGTAATTAACCAAATTCACTTTGACTCAAGAAAAGTAACAAAGAATGATTTATTTTTTGCTGTAAAAGGTACAACATCAGATGGACATAAATTTATTGATTCGGTAATAGAACAAGGTGCAATAACAATAGTCTGTGAAAATCTTCCACAAATATTAAATGAAAGCGTTACTTACATTGTAGTTAGAGATTCAAGTTATGCAGTTGGAAAGATAGCGTCAAACTTTTATGACAACCCCTCAAGTAAAATGAAACTTATTGGTGTAACAGGTACAAATGGCAAAACATCAACTGTAAGACTTTCACATCAGCTTTTTAGAAAATTAGGTTTTAATGTAGGGCTATTATCAACTGTAAATAACAAAATAAATGATGAAATAATTCCTTCAACACACACAACACCTGATGCTATACAGTTAAATGAGTTGCTAAATAGAATGGTGGCTGCAAATTGTGAGTATTGTTTTATGGAGGTTAGTTCACATTCAATTCACCAAAACAGAATTGCAGGTCTTCAGTTTTCTGGAGCAGTTTTTACAAATATTACACACGACCATTTAGATTATCACAAAACATTTGAGGAGTATTTTAGAGTTAAAAAGAGTTTCATAGATAGCTTATCGCCAAATTCATTCGTAGTATCAAATATTGATGACCCAAGAGGCAATGAAATTGTAAAGGATAGTAATGCTCAAATATATACTTTATCAGCACTAGAAAATGCCGATTTTACATTAAAAATTGTTTCAAGCAATCTTTTAGGGCTTAAAATAGAAATTGAAAGTACTCTCATATTATTAAAGTTGCTTGGAACATTTAATGCCTATAATAGTTTGAGTGTATATGCAATAGCTATTTGTCTTGGAATTGAGAAATCAAAAATTCTTGCTTTACTTCCAACACTTGACCCTATAGTAGGTAGATTTAATTTTATCAGTCATAAGAATATTATCGGTATTGTTGACTTTGCACATTCCCCTGATGCCCTAACTAATATCCTTCAAAATATTAGAAGTTTAAACCCAAGAAAAATAATTACAGTGTTAGGCTGTGGTGGAGATAGAGATAAAGAGAAAAGACCAATTATGGGAAGTATTCTAAAAGAACTGTCAGACGAAATATACTTGACATCAGACAATCCAAGAAGTGAAGACCCTATGAAAATTATTGAGGAAATTGACCCTATAGTTTTAAGTGATGAGCAGGTAAATGTTCATTTCAATATTGATAGGGAAAAATCAATTGAAAATGCAGTTAATTGGGCTAAGGAAGGAGATGCAATTCTTATAGCAGGCAAAGGACACGAAACTTATCAAGAGATACAAGGTGTAAAATATCCTTTTGATGATATGGAGATTTTGAAAAAATACTTATTCAAGAAATGAAACCAAAAATATTTATAAGTTATTCAAGTCAAGACAAAGATTATAAGGACAATCTGTATTCTTTTTTACTTCCATTTGTAAGGGACAATAAAATTGAAGTATGGGAGGACTCTCAAATTGAAGAAAACTATTTAAACGAAATACCAAATCAAATTCAAAATTCAAATATTGCAATCTTACTCATATCGCAACACTTCTTTAATAATACTTTCATTACTGAAAAAGAAATGCCTTTATTTAAAGAAAAGAATAAAGTAAATGAATTACACATAATTGCAATAAAAGTTAGACCTTTTAACTCACAAGATTTAAGTCATTTTGTTGGTCAAACAGAGTTTCTTTATAAAACACCATTAAGCACATTATCAAGTTCACAACAGGAAACTGAACTAGAAAAAATAACAAGTAAAATTGTAAACTATAATTTTAATACTTCAAATCCAATTACTAATAATGACAATAATGTAGGAATTGTTCCTCAACTCATTGGGAGAGATGCTGACATATTTGAAATTGATAAAATGCTTCTCACAAAAAGCATATTAATGTTTTATGGTGCTCCAGGTCAAGGTAAATCTTCTTTGGCCAAATATATAGCCCAAGAAAATCAAAATAACTATGAAGACGGTTGTAAAATAATTAACCTACAGAACGAAAAAAACCTTGACAATATTAAAAAACACATTAGCCTTGCAATTGGCAATGTTGATAGTGGAAATATCTTCAATTTATTAAACCAAAAAAAAGTATTATTAATTTTAGACAGCTTTGAAGAAGTAATTAAGAACTATAAAAGTAACCCAACAGAATTAGCTTCATTCTTTGACTCTTTACACAAAGCAATAAATGAAAAATCAAAAATTATTATTACCTCACAAGTAGTTACAAATCATCCTACAATTTTTACAAAAAAAGTTTCAAGATTAAATAAAGACGACTCATTCAAGTTATTCAAAAGCCTTCTAAATGAAAATTATATAACAGACCAAAACGCCGAAAGTATTAGAGATTTTGTTGATGAAAAATTAGAAGGGCATCCACTCTCAATTAAAATTTTAGCCGAATTTACTCAAGAGATGGGTTTTGAATTTGGTAATGTTATTAAATCTTGGGAAAACACTTGGTCATTAATTGCAAAGTATAACTACTCAATTGATTACAAACCTTTAATGACCTCGTTTGAACTTAGCTTTAATACATTAGATGAAAATGAGAAAATGTTTCTATTACTAATGTCAAACTTGCCAGATGGAATAGATGCAAACTACTTAGCAACAATATGGGAGGATGAATTCCAAAACTCTATTACTGCATTTAGCACACTTTCTAGGCGTTCACTTATTGAAAAGGAAAACTCACAGTTTAGATTACTTGGTCCTATTTACAAATATGCACAAACAAAAGTTATAGAACTATCATCTTCAAACTTCAAAAGCCAATTTACTAGATTTAATATTCTTCAAGGTAAAATAGATTCCTTTATTGACAACTATATTACAGAAAATGCTCCACAAGAAGACGATAGAGATACAAGAGAAAAAAACAGAAAAGTTGTTAGATACTTTTATAATATTCATAATTCTTTAGATAGAAGATTAAATCCATCAGAAAAAAAATCTACCTTAAACAGTGCTGAAAGTGTTTTAAAATTATATTGGGCATATCACAATAACCTAAGTGGTTATAAAAACGCTATATCATCTGCAGAGGATGCAATTCATTATATTGAAAAGGCAAGTAACATTTTTAAAATCAACAATAAGAATGAAAATGTATTGTTATGCAATTTTTATTTAGGCTCAATTTATTGGTTGAGAGGTAATAATAATATGGCTCTTCCATATTTAGAAAGTGTATTAAATAATGAGAACACTACAGAGAAAATTAGAGTTGATACTTTAAGAGCTTTAGCCCATATTGAATATGACAATGGTAGCATAAGTAATTCAGTAATTCACTATGAAAAAGTTATTGAGTTAAGTAAAGACAAGTATAAAGACATTAAAGTTAAATGTCATACAGGTTTAATTGATGCTTACAGAAAATTGGAAGAATTTGAAAAGGCTCTTGCATATTACAATTCAATTAAAGATGAAATCCAAGCATTGCAACCAAGTATTAGAGCTAATGTATTAAGAGGAATTGCATTTGTTCTTTATCAGAATAATTCTATTGATGAAGCTGAAAAATTGTACAAAGAGGCCTTTGAACTTTTTAGCACAGTTTCACCATTTGGTCAAGCACATTGTAAAAGAGGATTATCTGAAGTATATTTAATAAAAAAAGACTTTCAGTTATCTAAACTCTCAATAGAGGAGTCTATTCAATTGTATAAAGATGCTAATAAATTCCCTTCTTTAGGTTCGGGTCTTGCATTATTAGCATTTGGGAAATATTATTATAGGTCATCTGACAAATCAATTCAAGTAGCAATTAATTACTTCAATGAAGCCAAAGAATTATTTTCAAACACACACCTAAATAAACCATTTGAAGAAGGACAAGCACTTGAGCAACTTGGAGACATCTATTTTGACATTGACAAGTTAGACGAGGCATTAGGCCATTATAGTTTAGCTTTGACATCATTTAAAAAGTGTGAAATTCCAAAATCAATTAAAAGAGTAACGGAAAAAATTGAAAGGGCTAAAGAAAAAAACGGCAGGTAACAAGGTATTGGCAAAAGCAGGGCTGACGTACAAAATTCAACATTAGTATTCTATTGTAAATTTGTGCAAAGGTTCAGCAGACGATTTTCAAAGCCCTGCCTTCGCCAATACCCAAAACGTTAGCCGCCACCTTAAATGCAACCCTCAATAACTTCAGAGCAGTTAGACAAGTGTACAAACGGTAAAGTATGGGACTTGAGTAATCAAGTTCTTTACAACTTGTGTGCGACACATTTTAATCACGACACAGACGAAAAAATAATTGCCAAGACCTTACTTATTGGCAGGACTTATGCAGCCGCAATTGAACGCCGCAAAAACAAAAGCAACATCAATGACAATTTTTATATTGACGTTGTCGCTCCTACTTTTAAAAACTCCAAGCTTGACACAATATTGACAGAGCTTAAACAAATCAATCATCTTTCGGTTGACACATTACCAAAGATTATCGATGCTCACTTCTATTTGACAAAAACTTTGTTTGACATTACAAACCTTGACAAGCGGTCATTCAGTTCAAAGTATTTACATTTTCATTTGCCCGACCTATTCTTTATCTATGACAGTCGGGCTGTAATTGCCATGCGACTTTTTTCCAGCCGTCTTTCAAAACAGTTAAAGGTTTTGGCGGACAGAGAAAACACCGACAAAGAATACTCAAACTTTTATTGTAAGTGTTTTGCTCTTCGGCAGACAATTTATGAACAGCATAATATTTTATTAACTCCACGCCAGCTTGACAATTTACTTATTGACACAGCAAACAATAAAATATTATCATCACTCACTGCGACATAGAAAGGCGAGCGGCTTACATGGGGCTTTGCGGCAGTGGGGCTGGACACAAAGCGTCCGTCATCTTCAGTAATTCTATTCAACTTTTGTCCCAGCCGACATTTATCTATTGAGCATTAGTTCTTAACTTCAACAAAATTGTAAACTTCCCCATTTTTAGTGCCACTCAAAAATAGAGTTTTTTGTTTTTTAGTAATTATAGGGAAACGGATTAAAAAACACAGGAGGAACATTTCCCAGCGACTCATGTGGCCGTTGATAATTGTAATCCTGCTGCCATTCATAGGCCATTTGCCTTACTTCGGGCAGGCTGTAAAACAAGTAAGCATCCAGTAATTCTTTTCTCAAAGAGCCGTTGTTGCGTTCTACAAAACCGTTTTGCATAGGCTTGCCTGGCTGGATAAATTGCAACTGGATTTGATGTCCTTCACACCAGTGCTGCAGTCTGTCGCTGATAAATTCAGGGCCGTTATCCACCCGTATTACCTGCGGCTTTGCCCTGCGTTCAATCAGTTGTTCAAGTGTGCGGATTACCCGCAGTGCCGGCAGGGATGTGTCAATTTCAATAGCCAATGATTCACGGTTATAGTCATCAATGATATTCAGCAGCCGGAACCTTCTGCCATCCACCAGGCTATCGCACATAAAGTCCATGCTCCAGCCCTGGTTAATTGTTTCAGGGATCTGCAAGGGTACTTTAACCCGCTGTGGCAGCCTTCGTTTAGCCCTTCTTCTTACATTTAACCGTAGCATTGTATACACACGGTAAAGGCGCTTGTGATTACAGTCGTAACCTTTTCTTCGCAGGCGGTAGTAACACTTCCAAAAACCAATTGCCGGATGTTTGTCCACTAACTCCCTTAATGCTTCAATCAAAGAACTGTCATCCTTCGGCTTTTTCTGATACATCAGTACAGAACGGGGCAGTGCTACCAGTTTGCAGGCCCGACGGACACTTAATTTCTCCTGCACCAGCATTACCGCTACTTCCCGTTTGTCGTCAGGCCGCCATACTTTTTTTCCAACACGGTTTTAATGGCATCAATTTCCAGTGTCTGATTGGCAACGATTCGTTTCAGCCTGGCATTTTCTTCCTCCAGGTCTTTCATCCGTTTTACATCACTGACCTGCATACCTCCGTACTTTGCTTTCCAGTTGTAAAACGTCGCATCACTAATGCCGTGTTCACGACTGATGTCTTTAACTGATTTGCCAGCTTCCTGCTGGTGTAGGATGGAGACAATCTGTGACTCCGTAAATCTTTTCCTTTTCATATTTGACCTTTTAAGTTAAGAGATAATCTCTAACTTCAAGTGGTCAACTTTTGGGGAAGCTCACAAAATATTTTCAATTGGGCTTTCGTCGCCGGGGGCGACGTTTATAAAATTCCCCACCGACCGCAAAGCCCTAACGTAAGCAGCAATACGAGACAACTGCCTCACAGATTTAACTTACAACAAGAACATGAAACATCTTCTTCTCTTTTTGACATTAATCATTTCGACCCGCAGCTTTTCGCAGGTGGACAGGAAAGTTTCGGTCTTTCTGTCTTTCCAAGCGAATACAACACTTTACGACCGGACAGCATCAAATAATTCCGGCGGTGTTGGCTTCGGACTGCAGACGGTATTGAACACCAAAACATTTGTCAGACCGACTATAGAGATAAATGGTGACATTTTCGGCGGGACAAAGGAGCTTTACCTTACAGCAGACGACAAACCGATTTATGGCAAAAGTGGAGTTTTAAGCATTCACGGCGGACCCTTTATTTCGCTATCGAACCGTGTCTTCTGTGCAGCAACAGTCGGCTCACATTTTTATAACGACGACGTGCATTTTAGTGTAAGACCCAGTGTTGGTGTTTATCCGACTAAAGGTAGAAAATGGACATTGAAAACATCTTTTACGAATGTTTTTCAACGGGACGAGATAAGCAATGAAAGTTTTGGCTATTTAAGCTTTGCAATAGCCCTCAAACTATGAAGTACTGCTGCTTACATCGGTTTGCTGCTATGCCGGCAGACACAACGCAGCATCGGCTTTTTGTCCGCTAATCAGCAGCAGTTCCGGCTGACCGAACGCTGGTGAACAGAAGAATATATTTTGTACTTTGGTTTTTCAATCGGCTTCAGTCCGGGCTGACGAATATCAAATCCCGGCACAGCAGCAAGCCGTTAACCGTTAGCGGCAAGCATAGAAAGACAGACAACAATGGAAAAATTAGATTTAGCAAAAACATACAAAGAATACTATTCTGCCAAGTCAAGTGCAGAAAAAGTATCGTTTGGACAAATTCCTTACTTGACTATTTTAGGCAAAGGCGAACCAGCGGGAAAAGAATTTTCCGAAAAAGCAGGTGCAATTTATCCTGTTGCTTACGGAGTTAAGAAAATCTGTAAAGAGACTATTCAGGACTTTGGAGTTCCTAAATTGGAAGGACTTTGGTGGGTGAACGACAAACGACCTGCGTTGGAAGTTCCACGTTCAGAATGGCATTGGAAACTTCTTATCAGAATGCCCGATTTTGTCACAGAAAAAATGGTTGAAAAAGCAATTGATGAAGTTGTAAAAAAGAAGACAGAAACCGCATCCGAAGTAAAATTTGAAATTATTGACGAAGGTGATTTGGTTAGTATCCTGCACGTTGGTTCTTATAAAACTGAACCTGAAAGCATCAGACAAATGGATGACTTTATCACAGCTCATAAACTGACAAAAAACGGGCTTCACCACGAAATATATCTCTCGGACCCCAACAAAACTGAGCCGGACAAATTAAGAACCATTTTGAGACAACCTGTAAAGTGAACAAATTTCAAGACATATTAAAAGGTGGTGACCTTCGTTCCATTGGCAAAGCCAATAAAATCGTTGCAATGGTAAATAACCAGACAGCGTTTGATGAATTGTTTGAAGGTCTGACTTATTCGGACAGGAAAGTTGTAATGCGTACGGCAGACGCTATTGAAAAAATTACATTAAGAAAATCAGACTATTTACAAAAACATAAAATAGAATTACTGAACCTATGCCAAAGTGCAAAAGACATAGAACTGAAATGGCATTTGGCATTGCTTGTTTCACGGCTAAATTTGACACAGAAAGAATTAGGAAATACGTGGGACTTATTGACCAAATGGGCAAGTGACAGAAAAGAAAGTAAAATAGTGAGAGTAAACTCAATTCAGGGACTATTCAATTTGTTGCAACAAAACCCCTCATTATCGCAGGACTTTAATTTGACGCTTTCTGAAATTGGAAAAGAAAACGTAGCCTCATTAAATGCAAGAATCAAAAAACTACAAAATGCCAGCCGCTAACAGCGGTTTGGCGTAATGGCGGGTTCAGTGCTTCGTATGACAGTTTTGTGGTAGGTTCAAGTGTAGTTCTTCGATTGAACATTTGTGCTAAAAATCCGCCACTACGCCAAGCCGCAAAACGTTGGACTGAAATGGCCGCCTGGCAAGCTCACTTCAACCGGTGGTTTCAGCCAGCGGCGGCCACGGAAACCCGTCCTCATTCTTCGGACTTTGTTTTCCTTAATTCAGTCCAACGGATTCGAGCATGACACCCTGTTAAATTTTCCGGTTTGGCGGCAACTCTCAGCCAACAAGGAGTTTGCCGCAATTTCTGTAGCGGTTGCAGCGGGTGTCAACCTTGTTTTGTAGCTTTATCCGCCTTCGTTCCTCAGGCGAACCGCTACAAAACTGCGGCAAGCTCGAATCCGTTGGCAGTAATTTTAGACAGACCTCATAGATGACAGTAACCCGACAAATTTTAATTGGCTATTGCGACAAATTCTTGAACGACTTGATTGATAAAAAAAGCATTCAAGATTTTGCTTGGGAAGCTATCACTTCGGACGATTTTGAATTTGTAGATGATGATATTGTTTCAGAAACAATTTTTGAGTGGGACAATGAAGATATAAACTTTGAAATCAACAAGACTAACATTCAGCTTTGGAAAGACCGACTTCAAACTGGGCAAGACAACTTACTTGCTTATAATTCTTGGAATTCACACATTGAAAGCCAAAAAGAAATTTGTGCAACAAACAACTCTCAATAGAAACCAATAAACAAAAAATTGAGAGTTGGCGTTTCTGCAAACCTTGACAAAGACCCAATCAACGGGCTAAGACATCCAAGCGAAGAAAAGACGACCGGTTGGTTTATTTTTGCCCTTGTTGGTCTTTTGGGAAAGTAACACGCCGCTGTTGTGTCTTGTGTGAAGGGCAATGCGGCGCAGGAAGATGACCAACAGCATTTGCGAATGGAAACCCTTATCTTGCTTTTGTGTTATGGCTCCATTTATAACAGAATATCCTCAGTTTTTTTCCGCCACAAACCTGGAATGGAAAAGACTTTTAAAGCCTGATAAATACAAAGATATTATCGTCAGCAGCCTTCGGTTTTTAGTAAGGGATAAAAGGGCTAAAATCTTTGCGTTCGTAATAATGGAGAACCACATTCATCTGATATGGCAGATGATGCCGGATAATGACCCGGAAGCAGTGCAGAGAGATTTTCTTAAATATATAGCCCAGCGGATAAAAAAAGATTTGCAAAAAAACCATCCGGATGTAATGGCACATTTTAAAGTAAATGCAAAGGACAGGGAATATCAATTCTGGGAAAGAAACGCATTAAGTGTGGAATTGCGAAGTCATCCTGTTTTTATCCAGAAACTGGATTATTTGCACTGGAATCCGGTAAAAGCAGGAGTTTGCAAATTGCCGGAAGAATACACATATTCATCTGCCTTGTTTTATGAAACGGGAGTTGATAACCGGGGATTTTTGACGCATTACAAGGATTGAAGAATTGGGTTTTCCATAATTCGTTTGTTGGTCTCTTTGCACTGCACAAGGCCGGCACGCAAGACACAACTTATCTACCGCAGGCATGACAAAGGCCGCCTGCAAATCTGGATGACCAGCTTAAGATTTGGTGCAGGTCAATAGTTGTTTTTAGTGCTATTGTCAGCTAATTTTTACGCATATTCTCCCTTATTTTTTGTAAATTGTGGAGTGAAAAGGCAAAAAAAAATAGCGCTGGATTTCATAATTGACAGGCTTACAAATTCAATCCAGAACACCATTTCAGGAGACAGTTTTCAGACTGAGGTTTCTTTGTTCACTAATGCAGATGCAAAGCTAATAATCAAAAAAAATGGATGGCAATTTAACTGGAAAACAGAATTAGCCAATAATTCGAAAGAAGTTTACAAATTAACAATTGTAAACAATCCGGATATTATTCAAGGGTTAATTAGCTTAACAATCCGCCCCGACCATATTTTGATGGATTTAGTTGAAAGTGCCCCTTTCAATATTGGCAAAAACAAGTTATACGAAGGAGTTGCAGGTAACCTTGTTGCGTATGCCTGTAAGTTGTCATTTCAATATGGCTTTGACGGCTTCGTTTCTTTTACAGCTAAGACAAGACTTATTGAACATTATGAGAAAACACTGGGTGCTTATCATTTCGGTGGGCACAGGATGATTATACCTACTGTATCAGCAGAAATATTAGTTAACAAGTATTTTAAAAGTTAAAACATGGGACACATAAAAGAACCTAAAGGCATTGACTTTATCATCAAAAGTGAACCCCTGACAGACAAAGAGCAAGAAGCAATAAGTGAGTTCATTAAAAACTATAAAATGAAACACTCAAAAAAGAAAACAATTGCTGCAAAAAAAACGACTACCTCTGCCAGAAAGAAATCTTTTGCATAAAAACTACCGCCAATCGGGTAACGGATGGAGTTTCACCTCTACGTCCTTACATATCCGTCTCTTAGCCGTGCACAAGGCCGGCACGCAAGACACAATTTATCTGCCGCAGGCATGACAAAGGCCGCCTGCAAATCTGGATGACCAGCAAAGGCAAAAAAACAGTTTTACAGAATTTAAGACGGACTGAGGTAACCTGTTCTCCGGATGTATGAACAGACACAAAGGCTTCTTCACTAAAGCCCTTGCAGTTTTGCAATGACTGAATTAATCCGACAGGCAGTTTCATCGGGTAAATTTATATAGTAGAATGATAATGACGTGGCAATACTCAACCATCCAAATGACAATCTTTTGTTCCTGATAAGAAACATACTGTCATCTGATGAAAATCAACCTGCGCCAGTTTTTCTTCGGCTTATTCATATACTACTTTTATGTAGCATATAATTAATTCATCACCAAAATTGACTTGCCATGGTAGATACAACTGATGTCCTGCTTGGACAGACTATTGCCTATACCCTTTACGTAGCGGCTATCCTTCTCGTAATGGCCTGGTTTGGTTATCAGATTACCAAAACAGGTAAAGGGAACTTTGTAAAACCGGTATATTTTTATTCGTTTGTAACATTTCTTGTTGCCCTGGGGGTTAGCCTGCATTTGGTCACCCATGCCACCATTCCCTGGAAGCCTGTTGACCTGAACAGGGACAAGATAACCCCAGACAAAGTTTTTGAAATAAACATCAAAGACCACCAGTTCACACTTCCAGCAAACACACTGCTTGTAAACCAGGGCGAGATGGTAAAATTTAAAGTAAACTCAGAAGACCTGACTTATGGCTTCGGCCTTTTCAGATCCGATAATTCAATGATATTTCAAATGCAGGTGGTGCCGGGGCATACCAATGATATTCTCTGGAAGTTTTCAAAGCCTGAAACACTTACTATCCGCTCCACCGAATACTCAGGCTGGAAAGGCCACAATATGATGGTGAAAGACGCAGTGGTGGTTAAATGATTCAATAATCAATAAAAAAATATTTATGAGCTTCACTGATACTTTAATGAACGGGGCACAGGGATTGTTCAAACACAAATCACTCACCCCCATGCAAAAACTTACCCTGCGGTTTGTTGTCGTAGGTTTGGTTTATTACCTATTTGCCGTGGTTGAAGGCATGCTGATGAGGATGCACCTGGTTACTCCGGGTACTTTTATGGGCGACAAACAATACTTTGCCATAATGACGGCCCACCCCTTAGTAGGCATATTCGGCTCCTCCTATCCGATAGTTTTCGGGGCATTTCTGTTCCTGGTCCCTTATCTTATGAAGAAGCCTTTATGGAGCCTGAAACTTGCTAACTGGACACTATGGCTGATTGCAGTTGGAACATTTGTATTCTGGTTTGCAGGCTTTCTCTCACATTATTCACCGCTTTATACTTTATACTGGCCATTGCCGGCCGATTTTACACAGTTTAGTGTATTAGGCGGAACATTCTTTGTGGTGGGAATAGCCCTTGTAATGGTGGGTACACTCTTTTTTGTATTGAATATTTTTAAAACAATTGTTTACAAACCTAAAGGTCATGAGCAACAACCTAAAGGTATTCTTACCGCAGCTTTGGGTTTTAAAAAGCTGAAGAATGCTGATGGCACAAATGTGGTATCCACACCAGTGGCGGCAGTTGCAAGGGGTACGGTTGACACTATGCTGAATGCAGGCATTATTACGTTTACCGGCGTCCTTCTCCTGGTTTATATGATTGGTTCATTACTTGGTTATAACCTGAAACATTCCTCAGTTGATGCTTTGCTGTACAAAAACTGGTTCTGGTGGGGGCTTGACCTGATTGCAGACGGCCTTGTACTTATTTATGTTGCAGGAACCTGGTATTTGCTGGCAACATTAATTTCCGGGAAAAAACTCTTCATGGAAAAATGGGCCAGAACTGCCCTGATGGTTGAAATGATTGTGTCATGGTTTGTATGGTCGCACCACCTGATGTCGGACCAGGCACAGCCAGCCTTTCTGAAAATATTTTCTGGCGAAATGCTTACCGCTTTTGAATTAATTACACAAGGACTTGCATTTTTTATTACGCTTGCAACTTTATGGCAGGCAAGACCATTAAAAATGAGCAATCCCTTAAAATTCTTACTGGGAGGATTGCTTGGCTTTGCACTTGCAGTGCCGGCAGGTATTATGCAGGCCGACCTGGGACTGAACCGCATATTGCACAACACCCAATGGATTGTGGGGCCACATGTGCATGTTGCCATATTGGTTGGATTAACGATGACGCTGTATTCCGCTATTTATCTGCTATTGCCAATACTGACCAACGGGGCAAAACTCTACAGTCAAAAATTAGCCAACTTCCACTTCTGGGCCCACCTGATTGGCGGTATAGGAATGGGTGCTTTTATGGGTATGGCGGGATTAAAAGGTATGCTGCGCCGTACCGTTTATTTTAACGGAGAGTTTAATTTGTATATGGTACTTGCTGCATCGGCCGGGGCATTGTTATTGCTCAGTTTTCTTGCTTTCTTCTATAATATATTAATGACAGTAGGAGTAAACGGGCTGTTGGGAATTTTCACCTCTTCCAAACTAGATAAAGACAAACTGCTGCCCGAAGAAAACGCTTAACAGGGTCTAATCTTATAAAAAAGGCTGGTTAAAGAACCGGCCTTTTTGTTTGCAGATTGTATTTTTGAAAGAAAAATGTTTTTATCCAATACAGCGCAATACGCCGTCAGGGTTTTATTATATATGTCAGAAAATCCTGAACGAAAGTATTCTGCTGCCGAATTAATCCAGAAACTCAGCATCTCTGACAAATACCTGCGAAGGATAATGACGAGCCTTGCAAAGGAAGGATTTGCAGCAAGCAGCCATGGCCGGGATGGCGGATACAAATTCAAAAAGAAAATAAATGAGATTAGCCTGGCAGATATTGTTTTTGCAATTGAAGGAAGGGATAAATACCAGAAATGTATCCTTGGGTTTGAAGAATGTGACGATTCTCATCCCTGCAAACTTCACGACACATGGCTTGCAGAACGCAATAACATCCTTACCTTTTTAGAAACTACAACACTTGACAAACTTGACGATATTGCGGCAAAACAGTTTTGATGTTTACATACTAATATGCTATTCAAACAAAGGGCTTTCATCTGAAAGCCCTTTGTCATTTTAAACTATTTCTTTTATAAACTCTTTATTTCACTCACCAGATCCTGCAGTACTTTTTTGGCATCGCCAAAAAGCATATTTGTTTTTGGCCGGAAGAACAGGTCGTTTTCGATACCTGCATAGCCGGGTTTCATACTGCGTTTGTTTACAATTACGTTTTTGGCCAGTTCCACATCTAATATCGGCATACCGTAAATGGGCGATGAAGGATCCGTTTTTGCTGCAGGGTTCACCACGTCATTTGCTCCCAGAATCAATACCACATCAGTCGTATTGAATTCTTCATTGGCCACTTCCATCTCAAGTAATTTATCGTAAGGGACATCAGCCTCGGCCAGCAATACGTTCATGTGTCCGGGCATACGGCCTGCCACCGGGTGAATGGCATATTTTACATCGACACCTTTGCTTTCGAGCAGTTTTTCCAGTTCGTGGCACACATGCTGCGCCTGGGCAACTGCCAGCCCATAACCTGGCACAATAAATACTTTGCTGGCATAGCTCATCACCACAGCCGTATCGCTCAATGTAATTTCTTTTACAGTTCCCTGTTGTTTTGTACCGGCAGGTCCGGCAGCTTTTGTACCGCCGCCAAATGAGCCAATGAGCACATTGGTAAGGGAACGGTTCATGGCATTACACATCAAAATCGTCAGCAATGTACCTGCTGCACCTACCAGGATACCACCAGTGAGCATTACTTTATTATCGTAGAGGAAACCTCCGCAGGCAGCGGCCACACCGGTAAATGAGTTGAGCAAAGAAATAACAACCGGCATATCAGCACCGCCAATCGGCAATACGAACATTATACCATACAACAAGGCCAAGGCCAGAATTATATAAATGATTGTATGTGATGAGGCAGGTGTAGAAACTGCCATCCACACAGCCACGCCAAGTGTTGCTAACAATAAGGCAATGTTAACCAGGTGCTGACCGCCAAAGGCAATGTCTTTGAACTTTCCGCTCAGTTTGCCCCAGGCAACCATACTGCCGGCAAATGATACGCTGCCAATAATTAGCCCTGCAAGAATGATGATCAGTTTTCCGGCAGGCTCTGCACTGATATCTTCAATGTGGCCAAACTCAATGATAGAAATCAAGGCAGCACAGGCACCACCCATACCATTAAACATACTTACCATTTCGGGCATGGCAGTCATTTTCACTTTCTTCGCAGCTAATGTTCCAACTATTCCTCCGATTGCAATACCTGCGAATATCCAGCCGTAATTGGCCAGCTTAACGCCATTTTCTTCATACAGGAATATTGTGGCAACAATGGCTATTGTCATACCGGCAGCGGCTACAAGGTTTCCCTTTCTTGCCGAAGCGGGATTTGAAAGCATCTTTAAACCCAATATAAAAGTTACCGAAGCGATGAGGTAACAGATTGTCAATATATTCAGTTCCATATTTAGCCCCTCCTAACCTCCCCGCAAGGGAGGCATCCACACACAGCCCTGAAAGCAGTGAGTGAATTTTTTTATTTAAAATGATTTAAAAGAACAAATGAAAAAAACTGATTGGCCACTCTTAATGAGTGCTTACATAAGTACAATCAGGCTTTCGGAGGCCTTTTCTTTTTGAACATCTCAAGCATCCGGTCTGTAACCACAAAACCACCCACCACATTCAGCGTACCGAGAATTACTCCCAAAAATCCGAGTCCTAAAGCCAGGTAGTTATCACTTTCAGCTTTGCCCATTACGATAATAGCCCCGATGATAACCACACCGTGTATAGCATTGGCGCCACTCATCAGCGGTGTATGCAATACACTCGGCACATGGCCGATTACTTCAATGCCCACGAAAATCATCAGGATAACGATGTAGATAATCTGCTGGTTTTCCTGTATCCAATTCAGTATTGAGTCCATAAAATAGCCCCCTCTAACTCCCCCTGAAGGGGGAGAACCCACCCACAGCCCCTGAAAGCACCGGGTGGTTTATTGTTATTAAAATTGTTTAAAGAACTTTTTTCATTGCTGCTCCTTATTAAATCAAGGAGCCATGACCTGTGATGCTTCAGGCTTTAACCCTTTCATGCACCACTTCTCCATTATGTGTAATGCAACTTCCTTTTACCAGTTCGTCTTCCCAGTTCAGGTTGATAGTTCCTTCTTTGGTGATGATGAGCTGTAAAAAGTTCAGCACATTCTTTCCGTATAATTTGCTGGCATCTGATGGTGTTGTTGATTGTAATGATGAGTTACCAACAATGGTGACCCCATTTTCAGTCCTCACCGTTTCATTGTTCTTTGTGTATGGCGTATTACCACCGGTTGCTGCAGCAAGGTCAATAATCACCGACCCATTACGCATGGCAGCAATCATTTCTGCTGTAATCAGAACCGGTGCTTTTTTGCCAGGTATCTGAGCAGTTGTGATAATGATATCTGCTTTGGCGGCAGATTCAGCGATGCGTTGTTGTTGTTTTTGTTTGTATTCCTCAGTTTGCTCAACGGCATAACCACCGGCTTTACTGGCATCGGCTGCACCTTCCACTTCGATGAATTTGGCCCCGAGGCTTTGTACTTCTTCTTTCACCGCAGGTCTTGTATCAAATACTTCAACCACGGCTCCCAATCTTTTGGCAGTTGCAATGGCCTGCAAGCCGGCAACACCTGCACCCAGTATCAGCATTTTTGCAGGAGCAATACTGCCGGCTGCAGTCATAAACATGGGGAAATATCTTGAGTACATTGTGGCAGCTGTAAGTACGGCTTTGTAACCAGCAATATTTGCCTGCGAACTCAGCACATCCATTGCCTGTGCCCTGGTTGTGCGGGGCAGCATATCAAGAGAAAAGACAGTAGGACCGGCTGTTGCCCATTGCTTCATTAAATCTTGCTGAAACAGGGGCTGATAAACGCCAACAAGAACCTTGGATTTTAAACTATTCAGTTCTGGCAGTTCAGGCTGATGAATAGCCAAGGCTATATCGGCTGCAGCCAGTGCTTCTCCCCGGCTCTTAATAACAGCCCCGGCTTTTTCATATTCTGCATTACTGCAAAAAGCTTTTTCTCCGGCGCCATTTTCTACTATAACTGAAATTCCTTTTTTGGTAAGAGTTGCTACCGCTTCTGCCAGCATGGAAACCCTGGTTTCATGGGCAGGCTCTTTAAGAACTACAATCGTCATAATATCTCTTTAAGTTACAAATCAGTTTTTTGGATGTGTGAAGGTATTGTTTACTTATCCGCCAGAGAAATCGCAGCAGATGATTTTTTTCATACTAACACCTGTTATTAATCAGGATGTAACCTCTTATTAATCAAACACTAAAAACGGACAGAAAAATGCTGCTTTTCCCTGAATTCCTCCCGAAATAATACAATTCCCAGAAAGAACAAATCGATTGTACACCTCACTTTTTCGTGGTTTTTAATCGTATTCCAGGCGGCTTCCATCTCCCGGCTCCAGTGAATATCATCAAAAACAAGAATGCTGTCGTTGTGCAAACAGGGCAATACCTGGGAGAAATATCGCTCCGTTGGCTCCTGCCGGTGGTTACCATCAACAAACACAAAATCAAGCGATGGTGAATTATTTATCACTCCAGGCAAAGTGTTATCAAAGTTGCCTTCTGTCAGATGGACATTCGTCAGCCCGATTTCATCGAAATTCTTTCTTGCAATGGCAGCAATGGAGCCAGCACCCTCCAGCGTTTGCAACTGTGCATCCGGCTTTGCCAGTGCCAGGCAGGCAGATGTAATACCTAAGGAAGTGCCTAACTCCAGGATATTATTGGGCTGATATTTTCTCACCATACGGAACAGCATCTGTGCCAGTTTGGGTGATTTGGCAGCATGCCTGGCGATGGATGCAATCGTCCGGCTATTGGTTTTGGAAACTGAAGAGCCTGCCCCGAAATCTTCAACAGTGATAACGGTTTTGTCTTTCTGCAACCGGTGCCTGAGTTGTTCAACAGTTTTGTATTCAGGAAAAGCAGTTTTATCATTCAGCACTTTTGTAATAAACTCAAATACAAAAGGAGAATGAGTGCCATGCCCTTTACCATTCAGAGATGTGAAATAATAATGAAGATATCTGGCAACTAACTGAAAGCTGTTGTACATCGTAAAATTTATCTGAAAACGGGAACCTGGTTTTTCCCATTATCAATTAACAAACCAACCCTCCTAAATCCTCTCCCAGATCTGAAATGAATAATTGTACATATTCTTCTCGTCGGCCTCATTATCCTTCTGGCTTACAAGCCGCCACTGCGCAGGATCTAATTCGGGAAAAAAAGAGTCAGCTTCAGGTGTAGCTTCCACCCTTGTGAGGTAAATACGCTGAGCCCTTTCAAAAAATGCTTTATAGATTTCGCCGCCACCAATAATCATTACTTCGCTGGCATCGGTTTCATTCGCCACAAAAAGGGCATCGTAAATCCGTTGTACAGCCACCACACCTTCGGCTTTCCAGTCCTGCTGCCGGGTGATTACAATATTTTTTCTTCCGGGAAGAGCCTTACCCAGGGAATCATAGGTTTTGCGTCCCATAATAACCGGCATTCCCCATGTTACATTTTTAAAATGCTTCAGGTCGGCAGGCAGGTGCCAGAGCAATTTTCCTTTTAATCCGATTCCGTTATTTGATGATGCAGCAACGACGAGTGATATAGTCATAAAACAGATTTATAGAAGAAACAAGTCACCAGATACAGGTGTTTGCTACTGTAAAAATAATCTTATTTATCAAACTGCAACCGGCGCTTTGATTGCGGGATGAGATTGATAGTCCTCTAACGAGAAATCTTCGAACCTGAATGCAAAAATATCTTTAACCTCAGGATTAATCTTCATTACCGGCAAAGGAAAAGGTGTACGGCTTAGTTGCAACTTCACCTGTTCCATGTGATTGCTGTAAATATGCACATCGCCAAATGTATGTACAAACTCACCGGGCTGCAAACCGCAAACCTGTGCAATCATCATTGTAAGCAGCGAATACGATGCGATATTGAAAGGCACCCCCAGAAAAACATCGGCGCTGCGCTGGTATAACTGGCAACTAAGTTTGCCATCGGCAACATAAAACTGGAACATATTATGGCAGGGCATCAGTGCCATATATGGCAGGTCGGCCACATTCCAGGCACTTATAATCAGGCGGCGGCTGTCGGGGTTTTTCTTTATCTGGTCAATTAAATCGCTTACCTGATCGATTACTTTTCCGTCTTTTCCTTCCCATTTCCGCCATTGTTTTCCATAAACAGGGCCCAGGTCGCCATTTTCATCGGCCCATTCATCCCATATTTTTACACCGTTTTCTTTCAGGTAGGCAATGTTTGTTTCCCCTTTCAAAAACCAAAGCAATTCATAGATGATACTTTTGAGATGGGTTTTCTTAGTGGTAACCAACGGAAAGCCTTTTTGTAAATCAAACCGCATCTGGTAGCCAAACACACTTTTAGTGCCTGTGCCGGTACGGTCAGTTTTTTCGGTTCCGTGGTCAAGTATATGGTTAAGTAAATCAAGATATTGCTGCATGGCTGCAAGTTAGGTAAAAGGTGAAAAGTGAAAGGGATAAGGTGTAATGTTGTGGGCAAGGTGTGAATAGCAGCATAATTACCGTTCTATTGAATATAAATGAAACAAAGAAATTTTCTTTTGATTTTCGGCATTTACAGGGCTGACAATCGTCAGCAGGATTACAACCGTCTTTTTTTACTTTTAGTTTATGGTGAACACAAGAAGGTTTTATAAGGAGTTGGGGAATCTCTTTTATGCCATTGCTGCCGCAGATAAGAAAATAAGAAGAGAAGAAAGAGCACAAATAGAGAAAGAAATACAGCGAACATGGCGCAACCACGACCACACCACTGACCGGTTTGGAACCGACAGGGCATTTCTGATTGAATTTGAGTTTGAAGCGATGGAAGATGAAAACGAAACAGCAGAAACTGCATATATCCGTTTTGAATCATTTTTCGAAGAATATGGTAACCAGGTAGATGTTCCCACAAGGCACTCCATATTCAACAGTGCCCGGCACATTGCAGAATGTGTCCGGAAAATCAATACAACCGAATTGGATTACCTGATGAGGCTGAAGAAACTGATGAGGGTGTAAACAAATATGCCGTTATTTTATACGCCTGAGTTTATACGGGCAGCCCTCAATACAAAGAAAAACAGCTAATGACATTTCATTATTAATTACAGTATCTCCCAGGTACCAGTTAGCCGTTTCATTAGTCAACGAAGAAAACATCTTAACCTGGTAACCATTTCTGCTGAACCTGTCAAACGAAGCAGCAGACATTGGGAAATCAGAAGAAAAAGAAAAACTGCTGTCTGCCTTAAATTCAATGGTAAACCGTTCAGCATAGCTTAAGGGGTACCACTCTCCCCCGCTGCCCGGGCTGCGAAACTGCTCTTCAGCCTTCCACTTGCCCACCATTCCCTTTCCATCTGTATAATCTGAGCTATCATTCTTTCTGCACCCCTGCAACAACAGAAGATAGGCCATTGCCATAAAAATCATTGCGATTTTCATATTGCATTTCTTATTTGACAAGCTCTGTCAGGAAAGCGCTGCTTATTATTTTTTTGCAGCTTTCCGTCTTGCCGACTCTGTATTTATCAGGTTCATTTCCCGGCTGGTTTGCCCTTTTACTGATGTGTTTTCCTGTGCCCGGCGCATCAGGTAAGAGATTACATCTTTTATAGGACCAAACGGCAGGTACTTGCTTACACTGCATCCGGCTTTGGCAAGGTTGAAAGTAATATTATCACTCATTCCATATAGCTGGCTCCAGTGTACATGCGGGTGGCCAAGCGGCAATCCCTTTTCTTTAAGCAAATCAGCAGCATACATGTTGCTGTATTCGTTGTGCGATGCCACCATCAGTGCCACTCGGTTAATGTTATCAATACAGAATTTCACACCGGCATTATAATCCCTGTCAGTGGTTTCTTTATCAGGCTGAATGGGCGATGGATACCCCTTCTCCGCAGCCCTCCTGCGTTCTTTCTCCATATAAGCACCACGTACTAATTTAGAGCCAAGAATAAAATCCTTTTCTACAGATATATCGTAACTGTCAATAAGGAACTGAAGCCTGTCGTGGCGATACATCTGCAGTGTATTATAAACAATAATCCTGCCTTTATTGTATGTGCCCATCATAATGATAGTAAGGGCATCCAGCGGATCGGTAATCCATGTTTCTTCCGCATCGATAGAAACGCCAATATTGTGTTTTGCTGCGGTTTCACATACTTTGTTTACCCGCTGATATACTCTTTCCCACTCCTCTCTGTCGGCCTGATCCATGTCGGCAACGGTCTTTTCAAATCGCTGCATAAGTGTTCCTGAACAGGCCGCCATCATATCGTTCATCTTTTCTAGTAAAGCAAACCTGGCAAAACCTGTAACCTTTACACTCATGTAAGGAATATTGGGCTGGGTGGCCGCATATTCAATTACTTTCACAAACATATCCCGGGCTTTATCAAAATTTTCTTCCCCTTCTTTTCCTTCAACGCCATAATCAAGGATAATTTTTACATTGTATTCGCCCAGCTTCTTTGCCACAAGTGCAGTTTCTTCCAGGGTTTCCCCTCCTACAAACTGCTGAAAAATAGTTTTGCGGATTATTCCCTTAACGGGCAATCCAACTCTAAGTGCCCAGGGTGCCATTTTAGCACCGATTTTTACAATCCAGGGTTTCCCCATAAAGGTAAACAGCAGTTTGGCCCTGCTTAGTTCTTTATCCGGTTTGTATTGAAAAGCAAATTCAGTGTTCTCGAACGAGATGGGAGGGTAATTGGTTTCCATACAGCAAGCTTTAGTTTCAGAATTTATCTGCCGCAAAAATAAAAGAAAATGAATATCAGTTTCCTATGAGTTTTGTCAATCAGGAATATGAGAAAACAATTTTTCCAATTAATATTTCTGACATACCGGAGGATTACTGCACAAAACTCCAAGGCAAAGAATATAACAAAAGCAAAAATTAAGAACCGGGGATTTCATCTAAGCATTACACGTTAATCCTGAAGCCCTGATTACACAGAATGAATTCATGAAACCCTCCATGCCGAAAACCAGCGTTTATTCACTCTTTTTCAATAACCTGTACTTCTTGGGTGACACCCCAATGATATTACGAAACCGCTTTGAAAAGTAATAGGGGTCGTCAAAACCCATACTGAATGCCACCTCTTTAACTGACTGATTGGTAAAATCGAGCTGCTGGCAGGCCTTCTGCATTTTCATTTGCAGGAAATAATCAATCGGAGCATAGCCGGTTTTCTTTTTAAAAAGATTTGAAAACCGGGAAACTGAATAATTATAATGTTTGCTAAGCTCACTCAGCGGGATATTTTCATTGATGTGTTCCCTCATGTAAAGTATGGCATTATCCACACAATCCAGTTTTTCTGCACCTGAAGATTCAAAATGGCGGAAATTATAAACAAACATTGTCAAAAACTGTGAGAGACACATATTGGCAAAAAGCAAATTATCGATACTGTATCCTAACTGAAGTGTCTTGTAAATTTTATTAAAAATTGAAATAATCTCTTCGCTGTTCTTTATATAGGTGGGCTTAAAATGTTTTTCAACGGCCTGAATCTTATTTAATTCGCCAAGCGCCGCTCCGCCAAAATGTATCCAGTAAATAGTCCATGGATGGTCGCCGGAACTGCCATAGGCATGGGCCTTGTTCTGAGGGAGTATGAAAAATTCGTTTGGCCTTACCTCATGCCGCTGGTTATCTAACTCGTACCAGCCTTGCCCATCAACACAATAAAAAAGAAAGTTTTCCGGCAACCCTTTCTTACGAAACGTAAAATGGTCTTTTGCTTTAGGGTAATAGCCGATAGAGCAAATATGCAGGTGCGAAAGCAGCAGGTTATTCTGTACTTTCGACTTAAGTACAGTTTTCGGGATTTCTATCCGTTGCCGGCCTGCACCATACCAAATGTTTTTATGCGATCCTTCTTTATTTTCTTTCATCAAGCAAGGCAGTTATGGCTGAAAATTACTGAAAAGTTTTAAACCACAACAAAACCCGGCATAATCAACAGTACAAGACGGAGAGCCTGCCAGAATACTTAAATTAGCATCAGATTATAAACAAATAACAATGATTGCCTCCAAAATTTCATCAAACATCTTCACTTTTTTCCTTTCAGCTATTCTTTTTCTGCCAATAACCTCTAAAGCTGATATCAGACTACCCTGGTTTTTCAGCGACAATATGGTGCTGCAACAGCAAACAGATGCAGCTATCTGGGGATGGGCAAAGAAAGGTACAAACGTGACTGTAACCACTTCGTGGAATAAAAAGAAGTACAACACTGCAGTTGACACTGAAGGCAAATGGAAACTGAAAGTAGCCACACCTGTTGCCGGCGGCCCATACTTGATAACCATCAGTGACGGCACACCTGTTGTTATTAAAAATATACTGATTGGAGAAGTATGGCTTTGCAGCGGACAAAGCAACATGGAAATGGCCATGAAGGGTTTTAAAGACCAGCCGATACTTGGCAGCAACGATGCAATACTGAATTCAGCCAATGATAATATTCGCTTATACACAGTACCAAGGTCAGTACAACGCCTGCCACAAGACACCAGCAAAAACTCGGCATGGAAACCTGCGGAATCTGAAGTGGTTTCTAATTTCAGCGCTACAGCCTACTATTTTGGAAAGTTGTTGTACGAGCAACTGCATGTACCCATTGGTTTGGTAAACATCAGCTACGGCGGATCACCGGTTGAAGCATTTATGGATGAGAACACATTGAAAGCATTTCCCGAAATCAAAATCCCATCTCCCACCGATACTGCAAAACTGAACAACAAAGTGGCAACCGTTTTATACAATGGCATGCTGAAACCCTTTTTAGGCTACACAATTAAGGGCTGCATCTGGTACCAGGGTGAAAGTAACAATGACCGTCCTCAACAGTACGAAACTCTCTTTCCTGCATTTATTAAGCAAATAAGGGAACAAACAGGACAGGGGGATTTCCCGTTTTATTACTGCCAGATTGCCCCGTATAATTACAACAATCATGCTGCTGCTAATGTGGTGAATAATAATTCAGCCTATCTGCGGGATGCACAACGGAAGGCTCTCGCAAAAACCCCAAACACTGGCATGGCTGTCCTGATGGACATTGGTGAAGAGTTCAGCATACACCCAATGGATAAAGCCACAGGCAGTAAACGTCTTGCTTATATGGCATTGGCCAAAACGTATGGAAGAAAAGGGTTTGCCAGTGAAAGCCCTCTGTATGAATCAGTCAGCTTTGCTAATGGCATTGCCACAATAAAATTTACTAATGCGCCTAATGGCTTAACATCTTATGGGAAAGCATTGCAGAACTTTGAAATAGCCGGAAGCAATAAAGTTTTCCGCCCGGCCAAAGCATCCATTTCAGGAGGAAACATTATCGTATCATCTCCTGAAGTTAAAGAACCGGTGGCTGTACGATATGCCTTCAAAGATTTTGTAACAGGCGATTTATTCAGTACCGAAGGATTTCCGGTAAGCAGTTTCAGAACGGATGACTGGTGAGATTATTTCAAGAACACTTCAACATCCTTTTGTCTTTCTTCCGGTATAACCTTTAAGAAACCAAGCTTGCCATCTTTCCATTCGGCCTCAACAGTTGTATTGTAAGGTGCATGCAATTTAAAATGTACATCCTTATTTTTCGGCCACGCCGGGAAAAGAAGGATACGTTTATCATCTGTTTGCATCAGCATTTCCTGCATACCAATCATTCCGCTGCCGCCCCAGTTATGATCGGGTACCCAATCGAAACCCGGACCCCAGAAAGCCGGAAACCGCCTGCCCGAATTCTGCATCTTAAGCTGATTCAGTTGCCACGCCTCATCAACCAACCCAAGCCTGGCAGCCCAGATATTATCCTGCTTCCAGCCCACATGGCTTTTAAACTTCTGTACTAATGTATCATAACGCCATGTATTAATGGCTGTATCCAAACCCGGCTTACCCACACCATACATTCCCCACGGAAAAACGGTGTACAACTGAGGAGACTCCTCATTATTTACCCGTTCCCAGCTTTTCGCAGGTGCTATGGTCGTATGTCCATTAAACGAAGTGTAACTTATTGAAGGTGTTCTTTTCAATAAACTGTCGTAATGGTGCTGCTTCGCTTTTGAAATATATTTCTCTGGAAGTGCCTGCAAACGTTTAATGATGGTCTGCAATGCCGCAAGTGTTGCCGTTGAATTGGTAGCCAGCTTAAAAGTCTCGGCACCGCTGCCTGGATAAAAAGTAAGTTTTCCGTTATTGTCAAATGGCCTTGCGGTACGTTTCCTTGCTTCGTACCAGTAATGCTCATAAAAGAACTGGATACAGCTTTCTATAAAAGGAACTTTATCACTTATGTCTTTTCCTGTATAGGCACTTTCCTCCAGCATCATCAGGCAGAATTCCAGTACAGTATCCCACTCATATTCGAGCCAGGCATTGTATTCGACACCTTTATCCGATTCAGCCGGCCGCTTCACTCCATATTCGGCATAGTTAGGTAACCCGTAGTTCTCCATTTGTTCTGTAAAACAAGCTCCGCCGTGGTTCCAGTAAACTTTACTTCGCAGTTCCGCATTCTTTTGAATGCGCAAATAAAAACCTAGTTGAGGTTGCAGCAAATCCCAGTCACCATTTTTTATCATTGGAAAATAAACAAGGCGTTGATTTTGTGCGGTGTGCACTCCCCCGCCCCAATTGCGGTAATCAGGAGTTAATTCACGGTTTCCCCTGTCAGTAAACTGGGGGTCAACAGTTAACAAACCACCGTTAAATTTTGTCGGCCAGACACCTTTCGCATTACAGGCAAGCATGTAACGGAAGATTTGAAAATTTCTGCCCAATTCCCATGCTGCCGAATCTTTTTTTTGTTTATCAACATAAATAAAACTCCTGCCCCAGAATTGCTGCCACCATGCCTGCGATTTTTCAAATGCTGTTTTATCATCTGCCGCAGGCAGCGTAGCTAATAATGAGTGCTGCCATTTTGCAACATCATGCGATTGTTCAGTATGCAAAACCAGGGATAAGGATTGTTTCTTGGCAGCTGTTTTACTTTTCAGCCTCCATGCTCTGAAATCCGTTTCCACGTATTTTCCGTCTGCTTCCCCTGCAGGAACAAAATTTTCTCCTGAGAAATATCCGCCAAAAACAAGTCCGCTTAAAGGATTATATAGTTCATCCTTTACAACTTCCAATCCTTGCTGAGCTACCGTTGTATCAAATATGGTACGTTCTGCATTCTGATGATAGAATAATACGCCGCCGTTGTTAAAACCAATTTCATCCTTGTGATAGATATTGTTCTTTGGGGGTGCCCATTTCCATGAATTGGCAAAATTCTCCCTTGGTACAATTGCCCTGTCTTTGTACCGCCAGCTTTCATAGGCGGACAGCACTTCCACCTTTTTATCGGCTGATACATCCACATGCACAACCGGGTTGAATACATCCACCCATATTTTCACTGTTGCTTTTACACCATTATTCTCTCCGTCAATTGTTACATATCCCTGCTGCAGGTGTAACTGCTGTTTAAAATTTTTTCCGTTGAAAGGGTTCGGAGAAAGATTTAAGCGTAACCTTCCGCTTTTCATCAGGGCATTATCTTCATTAAGACTACCGCTCCGGCCCACATAAATAAGTATATCGCCATTTTCTGCCCATACATTCAACCCAATATCACCACCACCGCAAGGCATAGACTCAGATGAGTTTTTACTTTGACTGTTCCATATTATATCATAAGCAGTCCCATACGGCTGCGCTGACACCAACAGCGGGAAAATGATAAACAGCAAAACAAAAAGACGTTTCATAAATCTGTATTTACTTATAACAAAGCCCTGTCAAGATGTACATAACCACCATCCACATGAATCAGCTGTCCTGTGGTGTGGCTCGATACGGGTGAGAGTAAAAAAGCAACCATATTGGCTATCTCTTCTGCAGTCGTCATTCTTTTTTCAAGCGGAATTTTCTCTGTAATACTCTTCAACTTCTCCTCAGGATCAGACAAGGTTTTAATCCACTTTTCATATAGAGGAGTAAAACATTCTGCCACAATCACAGCATTTACTCGGATGCCATATTTCAGCAACTCAACAGCCCATTCTCTTGTCAAAGCATTCCGGGCTCCGTTTGAGGCAGCATAGCCTGATGTATTGCCCTGCCCTGTTTCCGCAGTCTTGGAACTGATGTTAACTATTGCACCTTTCGAGTTCTTTAACGCAGGTAAAGCATAATGCACCACAAGATAATAGTGAACTGCATTTTTGTGATAGCTCTCAATGAATTTTTCATAATTGCCGCTTTCCAAACCAACTCCATCATTCACCCCTGCATTATTTACAACTCCATCAATCCGGCCATACTGTTCGATAACAGAATTTACAGCCTTCGCTGATTCTGCAGGTACTGATAACTCTGCTTTAACTTGCCCGGCTTTTAATCCTTTTGCAATGATGGCATCAACAGCCTTTTGGTTATCATCGCTGTTTCTTCCTATAATTACGGGGATGGCACCTTCGGCAGCCAGCACTTCCACTATTCCAAGTCCTATTCCTTTTGCACCACCTGTTACAATTATTACTTTATCCTGAAGCTGAAGATTCATTTCTTAAGTATTAGTTTTTCTTAAAAGCAATTACATTTTGTTTGGATGAGCCTAAACCGTCAATGCCCAGCTCCATCACATCGCCCGGCTTGAGATATACCTGCGGGTTTAATCCCAGCCCAACGCCATGCGGCGTACCTGTACTGATGATATCACCCGGCAATAAAGTCATAAACCGGCTAACATAAGAAACTACCTGCGGTATATTGAAAATAAAATCAGAAGTGCTGCCATCCTGCATCATCTTTCCATTCAATGACAGCCACAACCGGAGATTATGCGGGTCATCCACTTCATCTTTTGTGACCAGATAAGGGCCAACCGGGGCGAATGTATCGCAACCCTTTCCTTTGTCCCATGTACCACCCCTTTCTAACTGGAACTCCCTTTCGCTGATGTCATTATGCAAACAATAACCTGCCACATAGTCCATTGCTACATTTTCTTCCACATAAGATGCTTTCTTGCCAATAACAATTGCAAGTTCTACTTCCCAGTCTGTTTTGACAGAATCCTTTGGAATCATCACATCATCAAAAGGGCCGCATAAAGCAGTCGTTGATTTCATAAATACTACAGGCTCCGCCGGAATAGCTGCACCAGTTTCTTTGGCATGACTGGCATAGTTCAGCCCGATACAAACAATTTTTGAAGGCCGGGCAACCGGAGAATCAAACTGCTCTGGCCTGAGTTCAATTTCCGGTAACCCTGAAGTTACTTTTGTTGCAAAAAAGTCAAACTCATGCTGAAAGAAATACTCATTAAAATCTGCAGCAACAGATGAAGCATCATAGTGTTTATTGTTTACATAAACTCCTGGCTTCACACTATTGCCATCCCTAAATCTGAAAAGTTTCATTTGTATAATTTAATTATTCAGAGTAATAAATCCGCCATCTATGTTATAGTTATTACCTGTAATAAACGAAGACTCATCGCTGCACAGGTAGAGGGCTAAAGTAGCTATTTCATCCGGTGTACCCATCCTGCCTATAGGCTGCGTTTTTGAGAGTTTTGCAAACATCTCTGCTTCATTACCCGGATAGTTCTTGGCAAGAAAGCCATCTACAAACGGAGTATGCACCCTGGCCGGGGAAATACAGTTGCAGCGGATATTATCATTCAGGTAGTCTTTGGCAACACTTAAGGTCATAGCATGAATGGCCCCCTTGCTCATGCTGTAGGCAAACCTGTCGGGGATGCCCACCCATGCGGCAATCGAGCAAAGGTTTAGGATAACACCACCACCATGTTCCTTCATTGTTGGTATAGCAGCAAACAGGCAATTGTAAGCCCCTTTTACATTTACATTAAACACTTTTTCAAAGTCTGCAGCACTTGTTTTCTCCACATTTCCCACATGGGCAATACCTGCGTTATTAACTAATATATTAACCCGGCCAATCTTATTCATTGTATCAATCAACTGCTGCTGACTGGAGATATCGCAAACATGAGAAACCGCTTTTCCGCCACTGGTATTAATTTCATCTACAACAGTTGATGCCGCAGAATCGTTTACCTCAATAATATGAACCATGGCTCCCTGCTTTGCAAAAAGCAAACTGATAGCACGGCCAATGCCGCTGCCGCCACCAGTGATAATGGCTGTTTTATTTTTTAAGTCCAGCATATTTATGTTTTTATAAATTTTTGTTATCAATCATAAACCCGCCTGATTCATAAAGAAATTGGTTTATTACATTCTGATCCACACTTTTCCGGTAATACCTGCAGGAAGCAACGGTTTATCCTTAACGCCATAAGGTGAGTTATACCATGTAACCTTTTTTTCGGGCGGAAGCATCTCATCTCCAATCAGCCTGTTACGCCATGTATTTGACACTTCAATCTCAATGGTATTCTCTCCTTGCTTAAGCATTTTCGAAATATCAATGGAATAAGGCTGCGTCCATAAAGTACCACAATTCACACCATTCACTTTAACTGTGGCAATATTCCACAAAGAGTCAATAAATAACCTTGCTGTTCGATTGAGGTTCTTATAATCCCAGCTAACAAAATTCGTGTAAACTGCCGAACCGGAATAATACTTAACAGAATCATTTGCAGAAGTAGTCCAGCTTGTTAGTGTATCACATTTTATTTCCGCAATTGGTCCCCCATTAGCCTTATCGAATTTTATTGTCCAACCTTTGTCGAGATTAATTACCTGGTATAGACCCGCACACTGCAAGTCTGAATATCCAAAATATTGTTTGTCTGTTTTCTTTCTGAATATAACAAAAGCTGATTCATGTGGCTCCAGTACAAGTACTACTTCTGTTCTGTTTTTATTAAACTCCCCAACCGGGGCTTTGCCCAAATCATTAGACATAGGATAATACAACTCTGGGATTTTTCCTTTAATTCTAAAAGAAATTCTTGGTGTAACCTTTTGCAGCGATTGATTTGAAATGAAATAAATTTCTGTATCACCTTCCTTTCGGTGTGCCCATGCAATATTCTTTATCCCGTTAATCACTTCAACATCTTTTTCAATGACAGCTTGTGCAAATGTGCTGTCAGTGTAAGGTGTTGCAATAATATCCTTTTTGTTTTCAAACTTTTCACGATGAACACTGTCCAGCACAATCTTTACACCGGCATCAGCCAGTTGTTTTAGTTTTTTCCTTACCGCTTCACTCATCTGCACATTTGGGTTCATCGGGTGTTTTCCTGGAACTATCAGAAGAGCATAGCTTGCACCGTCCGGCGTAACAGCCCTTCCGTTCTTGACGGTCATTTGCATCAGCACATCCGGATTAAAACAATCGTACTGGTAACCATTCAGCGGATCAATATAGTTCTCAGGGTCAGCCATATTGTCTGAATGAGTAACACCGGCAGGCAATTCTCTCTGCGGCTGTCCCTCAAACTGCAAACGTTTTTTTTCCGCTTCCGCTTTTTCTTTTCCAAAAATACCGGGCAGTGTATTAACTAATCTGTCCGGTAAAACTGAACGTCTTGGTATTTCTTCACCTGTAAACACACCAATATCCACTACTGGTTTGCCCAGTTGCAATAATGCCTGGCATCGTGTTAAATACTCAATCCAGGCCTTGCTCTGTTTAAACCAAGTTTGATCCCGCTGAAAAAACAATCCGTAACCATCCAGAGTGATACCGGGTTTCTTATTCAGCCATGGGCTGTGCATAAACACATGCAAAGCCAGCTTATTTACACCAGCAGCAAAAGCCCGGTCACCTGTCGCTTTAAGGCTGCCCGGATGTTCGCCCCAGTCACTTCGCAGGATGGTGAAGGCCTCTGCTCCAACTATATTCTTCCCATAAATATGCGCCCCGCTGATGGCGTCAAGCATATCGTTCGGCTTGTCATGAGTAGGACTGTTAACCCAAAACTCACCCATCGGCAAATCAACATTTTTGTAATGTAAGAGCCCATCACTTACAAACGTTGGAGCAATGCTCTCGGCACTAAATTGACATCCCTTTGCATGTGCCAGTTTTCTCAATGTGCCATAGAACTTATCAGTCACCAGTTCTGCTATTGTTTCCCTCACATCATGTAAAATTCGTTCAGAGGTGGCAGCATCATTAACAGGTGTACCCGTCATTACAACTAAATATGGCAACAAATCATACCCTCGCCGCTTTTTGAACTCAGTGGAAAAATTGCTGCTCCAGTTCTGGCTGCCGCATTCCCAGCTATCCATATGGAAAACCTTAATGACTTCTTTGGCAATAAGCGGATCCGTCTCAGTGTAAAACTTTTCAAACCAATTTTTAAATTGCAATGTTGCAGCAGCAACACTGAATTTATCACACTCTAATCCCTTACCGCCACCGGCAGTGGCATTCATGTATCCTGTGCTTGTATGGCCAATACGGACAACTACCCAGTCCTGACCAGCAGGCGGTTGCCAGTTCAGTTTCCCAGATGCAGAGATTTTGTTTGTAAGATTGATGATTCTCGAAAACGGAACTACATCCTTAGTTGTCACCCTGTCATTTGTTGTATTGGCAGTCACACGCCACATACTGCCATTCTTGGCCTCTATGTTATTGATAACTGGTTCATCACTGATATAAATGCCCTGCACTTTTAGCACAGGTTTCCATTTTGCAGCATCTAAATCCTCGCTGCCCGGCTCAGTGCCATCTTTTTTCCAAACAAACCGGATATACTTTGAAGAAAAAGCTCTCACAGCATGGGTATAAGGTTCATCCCAATCCTGCCAGCCATGACGGGGTGGCAACAAAGTGTCAACAGCAATGAAATTGACACCATCATCACTTTTTTGAATAATAAAACGCTGTGACTGATATGGATTGTTTTGCTTTTTAATCTTAACCTGGCGAACTGTTACAGGCTGGTTATACGAATATTGAATCCAGCAATCTGCCTCACTCCTGAAAGTTTGCTTCTGTGTCTCATCTGCCAGAAACCATGCAGCACTGTCGTTACTGGCAGTAACAACTGGCTTCAAATTATTTCTTACAATCACATTGCTATAATTGGCCGGATATGCAAACACGGCAATGTCTTTATAGTAATCCTGTTTAGCTTCGGGCCTTGGTAAAATAATATCATCTTTATTTGCAGATGGCACAAATGTCTTTGTCCAAACAAGTTTTTGCATACTGTTTTCCGGCTTTATCCAGGGGCCGCCAGCCAGAGCGAAACCATCACTTACATGTACGCCTATTTCTAATTGCAATCTTTTCGCTTCTATTAAAGCAAACTTCACCAATGCCCACCATTCATGTGTCAATTGCCTTACCTGAGGCTGAAATGGAATTTTTGAGTTAGTGTCTTTTATTGTCATCAGGTATGCACCTCCAATACCAACTTCCTTCATAGCCTCAAGATCAGCAGTAATACCTTCCTTCGAAACAGCCCCCTGCAACCAATACCAAACCACCCATGGTTTTGCAGATGAAGGTGGATTGAGAAAATTTTGTTCAATACTTTTCTGTGCCGTTACATCTGTTAAGAACAAACAGGCAAACAAAACCAATAACAATATCTTTCTATACATCAGCAAACAACTTCAAATAATCAAAATGCTAAGTTACTCTTTCCTTTGTCAACAGAAGTGGCGACAGCAATACCCCTGTTATCTTTTTTATCGACGGCACAGTAAAAGTGATATACCACTCCTTTCCATTTCACCACGTAGCTTTTGTGAGCATACTTCGCATCATATTCTTCTGATGGTTTGATGAGATCATCACCTTTCCAGTCGGTCCAGTTAACCAGGTCGTAACTGCAGGCAAAACGGCTGAAGGTTTCTTTTTCCCTGCCGGTCCAGAATGCACCAAAGTAAAACATCACCCACACATCATTCATTTTCTGCAGTACAGGATCGCCGGTAATGCCCTGGCCATGTTCCATCACCGGATCAGCATGGTAACGTTTCCATGTAACCATATCATCACTCACAGCCATACCAATGCGTTCAAACCAACGCCATTTGGGTTTATTGCCGCTGCTGTCGCCATTGGCATTATAGTACATGATAAACTCGCTGCCGAGTGATTTGCTTTTATCCCTGATGACTGTGCTCTTGTATAATTTCCGGTTTTCCCACCAGCGGATATCTTTATCAGTTATACTCAAAACCGGCTGTTGCATACGATTCCATTCATGTGGTTTTGATGGATCACTTGCAGTACTTGCAATACCAATCGCCAACGGGCCTGCTTCATAACCGGAATCTTTACCACCGATATAACTCATCCAGTATTTATTCTGAAATTTTTCCAGTTGATAATTGCCTCCCCATTTTGTATTCTGCAGTGAAATATATCCTGCCTTCTGGTTATTATCCCAATCGGTTGTATCGGAGAAACTCATGATGCGGCCGAGTGTTGTCCAGTGAAGAAGGTCTTTACTTTTGGCGATCCATGTTTCATAACCACGACCATCAAACTGGATATAAGTCATAAACCAGGAATTGCCCTTGCGGAAAACGGAAGGACAATCAATTTTTTTTATACTGTCAGCAGGAGTAATAACCATTCCGTATTTGTAAGGTGTTTTTACATCGTCGTAAACTTTTTGCATTACCTGTTGCGGTACTTGCTGCGCCCAGGAGAGTTGTTGATTAAAAAGCAATATGAGTACAATAGTTCTTTTCATAATTATTTAGTCCGTGATGGTTGATTTTCTTGCTGGCCAAACTATGGCTACATTTGGCACCAGGCGAAACGAATAGTTATAGTTTTTTGCAGGAACCTGATACTGTTCCAACGGTGCAGCTACATCGCTCCAGCTATCATTTCCACCAACTCCCATTTGTATTAAATCGATATTCAATGTAATAAAGCCTGCCTCTTTTAGTTTATTTGTATGTTTTGCTGTTCGTATGTTTTCTTCTGTATAAGGCCATGCACTCATACTTAACAGACTATCAGCATCTATGCATAAACTTTTAATTTCCCATTTTTTAGACTGAACATCGTCCTTCGGCTTAAACAACATCCAGCGCACATCTGTTCTGTTGCCGTTTTCCTGTGGCACCACATAAGGCTCCATAAATTTTTTTATTCCTGATGAATACCTTCTCACATCAGAGCCATACCGGCGGTCAATATAATTTTCATACGGGCCACGGCCAAACCACTCGATATTGTTATAATTTTCCGGTATGCCCATTTGCATTCCAAACTTTGGAAGATTAGGCAAACCTGGCTTAACCACCATAGCCTGGCTCACTTTAATTGTTTGATCTCCTCTTATTTCATAAGCTACTGTAACCTTTGCGCTATCATTAATTAAACTATACACAGTTTTAACTTCAATGATACCATTGTTTTTATTGACAGCTTCACAGGATTTTACGTTTAATTCAGGATTAAACCATTGTTTTAATTTTTTATCGGCCTTCCATCCACAACGATCATTATCTGTCAGAGGTCTGGAAAAGTGAGGAAGTAAAGGTTGCAGTACGAGTTGTTGCCCTTTAACGATATAGCTCGACAATGCACCCGTTTTCCTGTCTACAATTACCTCAAAATCTTTTCCCTTTATTTGAAACTTTTGTTCAAATTGTTCAAGGGTAATTACATCATAAGAAATATTAGTGGCCGTAGTTTGCTTTTTGATAATGGGAAGATCAAGTTGGCTACTTGCTATAAATGAATCGTATTCAGCCCATGCTTTTGGCTTCTTATCTACAAACTTAACATTCAAATGATATTCATTCCCTTCTTTAAATGAAGGAAGCAGCGCTTTAATATCAATGATGGTATCCTTGCCAGGCGCCAACACCAAATCAGGCAAATTTTTCCTCCAGATACTCATTCCATCTTCCAAAGTGGAAATTCTTCCATAAAAGTCACACAGGTTTAATACGGCAGCCCGATTGGTAATCCTGATAAGTCGTTTATCATTATCAAACCATTCAACAGCGAAGGGCTGGAAGATTCTTTTACATTCTTCCATCGCTGCCTTCGGCCTTCCATCAGCAGCAACAATGCCCTTAATAGTGAAGTTGTCAAAATATTTTTCTCCAAAATCGCCACCGTAAGCATAATATTTTACACCGGCTGAATCTGTTTTCTCTAATCCCTGGTCTTTAAACTCCCAGATGCAACCGCCAATTACTCTTGGCAATGTTCGCCATTGGTCCCAAAAATCTTTTAAGTTACCTGCACTGTTGCCCATGGCATGTGCATACTCACAAAAAAAGATGGGGCGGTTATCTCCATTTTTTTGATTCACCAATAACGGCGCAGTATAATCAGATGGATACATGCGGCTAACCACATCTACATAATATTGGTCAAGCGGATTTTGAATGCGGTGTGAATGGTCGTTGCTTTTTAAATACTTCGGGTCGCTGGGGTCAATATAGCCTTCTTCTTTCGGGCTGCCCATGGCGGGCTCGTAATGCAATGGCCTTGTCATATCAAAATCTTTTACCCAAGCGGCCATGGCTGCATGATTGGGGCCGCTGCCGGCTTCATTGCCTAAGCTCCACATAATAATACTCGGATGATTTTTGTCTCTCAAAGCCATGCGGCTTACTCTTTCAATGTATGCGCCTGCCCATGCCGCATCATGACTTAACTTTCCACCAAGCCCATGTGTTTCTAAATTGGCTTCGTCAATCACCATCATGCCAAACTGGTCGCATAAATCAAGCAGGTAAGGGTCGCTTGGATAATGTGATAAACGAACGCAGTTAAAATTATACTGCTTCATTGTTTTGATATCCTGCAAAATATCTTCACGGCTTAATGCTTTTCCTTTGGTGGGATGATGGTCGGGGCGGTTTACGCCATATAAATAAGTGAGCTTGCCGTTGATGAGTAATTTACTATCGCTTTTTCTGAATTCAATAGAACGGAAACCAAGATTGCAAGTTTTTACTTCAACAATATTCCCGGTGCTATCTTCTAAACTTAATACCAGTTTGTACAGATTCGGTTCTTCTGTGCTCCATTTTTTTGGATTGCTGATGGTTGTTTCCATCAAACCAAACTTTACTCTATCAAGGCGTGGATGAATTTCATTAATGATTTCAGCTGCTGGTTTCTGCAATGGCTGTGTCAATACCGGCTGATTGTTTGCATCAAACAACTGTGCTTTCAATACATAACCATTCATTTCACGACCGGTAAGGTTTTCAATTTTGGGACGAATGCTCAGCACTGCATCTTTATATTCTTTATCCAGTTTTGTTTGATAAAAGAAATCGGCAATACGCAGTTTTGGTTCAGCCATTAAATACACTTCACGATGAATGCCACTCATACGCCACTGATCCTGGTCTTCTAAAAAACTTCCATCGCTCCAGCGGATGACCCAAACAGAAATTACATTTTCTCCTTCCTGCAGGTATGGTGTGATATTAAATTCACTTGGAAGAAAACTGTCTTCAGCATAACCGGCAAACTTTCCGTTAATCCATAATTTATACGCTGAACTTACTCCGCCGAAATGAATGGAAATATTCTTGTCTTTCCATTCAGCTGGTACAGTAAATGTTTTTTGATAACAACCAACACCGTTATAATCTTTCGGCACATAAGGTGGATTAACAGGACGGAAAGGATATACCGCACTTTTGTAAATAGGCTGATCATATCCCTGCATTTCCCAGTTGGAAGGAACAGTAATTTTTTTCCAGCCACTGACTTTGCTTTTGTAAAAATCTTTTGGCTCATCGCCGGGCTTTAATGCAAATGCAAAATCCCATTGACCATTTAATGAAATATAACGACCGCTTTTTTCCCTGTCGTTTGTTAATGCATCTGCAACGCTTGCAAAAGAATATGCAGTTGCTCTAGACAGTTCCCTGTTGATGCCGCTTACCAACGGATCTTCGTAAGGTTCACGGTTGTAAACAGAAGGTGCAACGGGAACAGGTGCAGGTGTTTTATCAACAAGCTGAGCCTGGGAGAAATGAAAAGTAAAAAGTAAAAAGTAAAAGAAAGACAAGCTTTTTATTTTTGACTTTTGCTTTTTGTATTTGCTGAACAACACATTCCGGCGTACAAGTGTGCGACGCAACGATGATGCCATCTGTACTTCAGTTGATAACATAATTATTCTTACTTAACTGCTGTTAAAAATTCATTTTTAAACGTAAAGCCCCAGCCTGGTACATCGTGCGGCACTGCAAATCCATCATCAAACTTCACGGGGTTATCAATCAACGGATCAATCCAGTCGAATGATTCTGTTCCTGCACCATTGGGAATTGTTGAAAGCAACGGCACATCATAATCCTTGTAATAATGCGGCAACACAGGCACATTGTATGCACCGGCAAGTGCTGCACTGTTACGCCAGGCTTCCACTCCACCCAAACGCAAAATATCCGGTTGCCAGATGTCGAGTGCATTACGTTTTAATAATTCACGTAAAGGAGTTGTACTGTATTCACGTTCGCCCATTGCCAATGAAATACCAGCCTGGTTGCGCAGAATACTGTAACCTTCATAATCGGCATGATCAATTGGTTCTTCAAACCATTGAATACCGATGTTACGTGCTGCTCTTGCCAATGCCAACGCATCAGGCACATTCATTCCCTGGTTGGCATCCATCATGATTTTAATGGATGGGCCAACAGCTTCACGAACGATCTGCAAACGTTCAAGATCTTCACGCCAATCGGGTTTACCTACTTTTATTTTTACTGATTTAAATCCTCTTGCTGCATACCCTTTTACTTCATCCACCAGTTCATCAATACTGTAACTGATCCAACCACCACTGCCATAAGCAGGAATTTTTCTTGCTGAATTGCCCAGCACTTTCCAGATAGGTTGTTTTAAGATTTTACACCAAGCATCCCACATGGCAATATTGTATGCAGCCTGTGCCCAGCGGTTGATCCCTTCGTTTCCAAAATATTCATTGGTATGATTTAAAGCTGTATAAACTTTCACAGTATTGCACACATCTTCACCAATTAAATATTGCCCCTGATCTTTTAATGCACCAATGATTGCCTGCGGACTGTACTGAAAACTTAATAAATATGCTTCGCCCATTGTTCCGCCTTTAGTATAAATGCGCACAACAATAAACGATATTTCAGTTAATGTATGTGTGGCATCGGCAATGGGTTTATTCAGTTTTGCTTTTGCAGTAAACAGTTCAAAATTTTCAATCTTCATGTTTTTAATTTTTTCTTTTCAACAACTCCATTTCAATACAAGCCTGTATAAAAGGTCCGATGGCTTTCAGATCATCATCTCTTCTTGGCTCATTTACATAATATTCATACGTACCATCACGGTAAGGCGTGCCGCCTAAACCTGCACCTGCAACAGCCTGGATGAAATGATATTGACCACTTGCATCTGTTGTTACAAATTGTTTAATCATTCCATTGTATGCTTTCTGCAATGCTGCATTAAATGTTGCAGGTAAATAATGCAGGCGTATCCCTTTTGCCAATGCAAATACAAACATGGCCGTACCTGATGATTCGAGATAGTTCTTTTCTTTATTCGCCTTATCGGTTACCTGCCACCATACGCCACTCTTTACATCCTGGAATTTTACAATGGCAGTTGAAGTGCGATTCAGAATTGCAATCAACTCTTTCCTGCGTGGATGATCTTTCGGAATAAAATCCAACACATCAACCAATGCCATCATATACCAACCCATGCTGCGGCTCCAGAATTCAGGTGATACACCTGTTTGTTTATTCGCCCAGCCCTGCAGTTTACTTTCATCCCAACCATGATACAGCAAACCTGTTTTTGCGTCACGACCATATTTTTCCATGATCACAAACTGGTTGATGATATCATTAAAATCTGCCGGTTGATTTTTTACAACTGCATACGCTGCATAAAACGGCTCAATCATGTACAAACCATCGAGCCACATTTGTGATGGATATTTCAGTTTGTGCCAGAAGCCTCCGGCTTTATTACGTGGCTGAATGCTGATCTGGTTACGCAATGTTGTGGCAGCAGTTAAATACTTCTGCTCTTTATACAAATCATACAAGCGAAGTAATTGTCTGCCGGGAGGAATATTATCACTGTTGTATTCATCCATTACATAAGTACGGATGCTGCCATCGGCAGTAATAAAATGATCAATGATGTGTTTGGTATAATCAATATAAGTCTGATCTTTTGTTAACTGGTGCAGGCGTTCAAAGCCCATCAGCACCACACCAATTTCATAATTCCAGTTTGCAGGACGGTTACCTTCCGGTAATTTATCCTGCTCCAGGTGACTGGCATATTTTTTCACCACCATTGAATCCTGGTATTGTTTCATGATGGTTGCAGCCATTTGTTTTGCATATTCGATCTGTGCATTCGCATTGAAAGCAACAATCAACAACAGTAAAACAAGTATTCGCTTCATGATATGCCGGTTTAACTTTTGTGTTCTTTTGTGTCTTCGTGTATTTTTGGTTCAACAGATTTTCTACGCCAGTAATTTGCCAATATACTTCCGCTGATATTCATCCACGGACTAAACACTGCTGCTGCAAGACCAACTGTTCCCAGCTTGCCCATACTTCCTGCAATGCCGCTTGCCATACCTCCGTTCTGCAAACCTACTTCAAATGCAATGGTTCTGCTTGAATTTACATCCAGGCCAAACAAACGGCTGAGCCAGTAACCAAAGAAATATCCAGCTGCATTATGAATCACAGAAGCAATAAACAACAACACACCCACACGCATCAGGTTTTCCCTTCCTGCAGCTGTTGTTACGGTGGTGAAATAAATAATGCCAAACATTGAAATCAACGGCATCAGTTTATCCAATTGCGGAGACCTGTTGTACAACAAATGATACAGAATACCCACCACAACTGCTCCTGCAAAAAAGCCGGAGAGATTGGCCGACTGCAGCACATGTACATCTGTTATATTTTTCTGCAGCAAAGTAACCAGCAATACAATCCACACTGCACTGATTGCTCCAGCAATAAATATTTTTTTGGCTTGCTCTTTTGTTGCACGTTTTAAATAATCGTGCAGTAATGCAGCACCAATAGGAACCAATACAATCTTTACAATCTCCATCATCATATCCACAAACTTCACTTCAATCAATGTGCCTGCCAATGTTTTCATCAGCAATGGAGTCAGCAATGGTGCAACCAATGTTGCCATAGCTGTTACAATTACACTCAGCACAAGATTTGCTTTTGCCAGATACACCATCACATTACTTGCCAAACCGCTGCTGCAACTGCCAATCAGAATAATACCTGCTGCAATCTCCGGTTCAAAATGAAAAACTTTTGTGAGCAATAAACCCATTAACGGCATCACTGAAAAATGACAGAACAAACCAACCAGCACACCTTTCCCAGTTGTTGCAATACCGCTGAAATCTTTCAGGCTCATATGTGTACCCATGCCAAACATCACCAGCTGAATGATGACAAGTATTAATGTCTTATCCCGCAGGTTTACACTGCCCCAGCTTTTAAATGCTTCAGGAAAAATCATTCCTGCAACAACTGCTGTAATAATCCATGCTGTGTATTGATAACCTTTCAACGATGGCACTGATCCCAAACCAATTGCTAAACTCATGGCTGTGATTAATGTAAAAGGTTTGTACAACGATTCATGCTGCGTTGCAATACCTGCAACAACAAGTACAATACTTATGAGCGATATGTACAGAAAATATTTCTTCATATTGTTTCTCACTGATTACCCAGGTTTGCACAAATGAAATTCAATAAACAAATCCGTGTTAATCTGCGCTGTCTGTGAGTACTGTTTTCAAAAATTCCATTGCCACCGGCGGACTGGCCAGTATCGGCACTTTCTTTTCAGCATTAGTTAACGTATCCACCACCCTTGCCATACTTGCCTGTGCCAATACAATCACATCCACTTCATTTGCCAGTTGCTTTAATGCATCACCCACTTTCTGATCATGTGTTGCAGCATCACCACTCATCAATGCTTCAAATGCACCTTCACACAACACAGCTTTCAATTCAATTTCTTTTCCTGCAACTGCAGCTCTTCTTCTTACTAAATCACTTGTTGGATTTAATGTGGTTGATAAAGTTGCAATCACACCAATCCGTTTTCCTGTCTGCACAGCTTTATCCGCCATTGGCTGATCCACACGCAGCACAGGCACACCCGTTAACGTTGCAGCAGTTTCAACTGCTGGCCCAATGGATGAACAGGTGAATAAAATATAATCAGCACCTGCTTCCTGTGCTGATGCTGCATAATTCACCACCCGCTTTGATGTATCGGGAGTAAGTGCTCCACGTGCAATGGTGTTCTTGATTAAACTGTCATCCACAATGTTGAATGTTTTCACACCCGGCAGATACTTGCTGCACAACTCTGCAAACACAGGTACTAATGTTGCCGATGTATGTATGAGTCCTAAAGTTTTTTCCGACATCTTTATTTTCGTTTTTATTTTTTATTGAATCAGCTTTTACTTTTCTGTTTAACTTTTGTTGTGTCACTCTCTTGTACGTTCTGTATTTCTATTCATCATTCATAACTCATCATTCATCACTTAAAATAATCCAAAGTAATCCTCCGCTCCTACCTGTCCGCCTTTAAAGTTTACCTGCAGACCATTGATCTTTTTATCCGTTGAATAAGCTTTGCACAAAGGCGCACCACTTACGAATGATGCAATCATTTCAACCGCATCAATATCCATTGCCCTTGCAGCATAACTGCTGGTATCGCCACCGGCAATTACCACACGTTTTAAATGCGAATGTTTCACTGCATGTTTTGCAATAGTGCCCAATGCTGTTCCCAGTTTTTCCGATGAAAGATTTTCCGGTTGTTTGGTTCCTGTATGAACAATGACATTTTTCTTTTTCTGCAACAGTACTGCTACATGATTCATGACAGCAGCATCCATCACTTCTTCTTCACAAATCTCAACTGCATCAATCATCACTTCTTCAAAACCATGTTCCTTCGCCCACTCAATCTGCGCAGCAGTAACGGGCGAACAGCTGCCGGAGATCACCAGCAAAGGTTCTGCCTTAGCCAGCTGCTTCCATTCTGCAACTTCATTCAGCAAACCTTTTTTATTCCAGTAGCTGCCTAATGCTGCTTCTACACCTGAACCTCCAACACTGAACACTGTTTCGCTTTCATCAAGACCAGCTATCCATTCACCAACCAAAACCAGTTGTTCTTCATACATCGCATCAATCAACACAACTTCTTCACCTGATAATTTATTCTTCCATTCAGTAACAGGTTGCTGCATCTGTACCAAATCGATCAGTCCGATCTTTTTTGTTGTCTGCTTACCGATATGCAGACGCAGATCGCTTTCATCAGCAGGTGTAACCGGATGTTTACTCATGGATGGATGACGATCGAGCCGGTAAATATTTCCATTACTGCCAATGCCCATGCGTGCAAACAAATTTCCAAACACACAATAACGTCCAAGCGATGGTGCACCACCCAATACAGGAATGAATTCATGCTGAAACACTTCAGCACCGCAATCTATTGCCTTTCCAATACTTCCAACAGTTGCTGATGAATCAAACGTAGAGCATACTTTATAATGCACCTGTTTTGCACCGCTTGCTTTTAGTTGCTGAAAAGCCGGTACCAGGATTTTTTTCATTTCTGCAGGTGACAATGATCTTGTTTTACCAGCCACACCAATGACATCAATATCCGGAAACTGTTGCAACTGCTCTGCTGTTGGCGGTTCAATAAACAACACAGCTTTGGCTCCGGCTTTTGTAATAAACTCCAGTGCATCGGTGCTGCCGGTAAAATCATCACCGTAAAATGCGAGTAATATGTTTTGTTTGTTCGTCAAATTCGTTTTCTATTAATTAAGCGGGCTAAAGCCCTTAAGAATTTCACTTTCAATTGCCCCGTCCTTAAGGGCGGGGCAATTGAAAACCACAGTATCAATGGGCTTTAGCCCTGTTACTTTTTCCCAAATTTTTCTACCGCTGCTGCAAACTCTTTGTATTGCTTTGCTGCATCTTCCAGTGTTAACCCATCCACAGCTGCTTTCCAGGCCTGCTGCAACGCCACAACACCTGCAGCAGCTCCCATCGGGTGAGCCATGATACCGCCACCGGCCATGTACAACAGATCAACTGTTTTCGTACGACGATAAGTTTCAAAAGCCTGTCCGCCCCACTGACCCGATGAAACAACGGGCACCACCGTTTTATGATCGAACATTTTTGTTAAGCATGCTTCAATGGACGCCACTACACTATCATCACTCTCCCAGAATTTATTTTGAATTCCGTTCACATGCATTTGATCTGCGCCTGCCAGCCGCCATATTTTTTGATACGCTTTGTAATCAATTCCCAGTAATGGATGTCTGGTCATCATTCCCCAACCATTGCGGTGTGCATGTACTGCCAGTTGTCGCTGATCCATAATTTTCTTTGCACCTGCGAGACCAACACTGTTAATGCTGATCATGGCACAGGTACCGCCACTCTTCACGATCTTATCATAACCTTGCAGCATTTCATCCACTTCACCGCTGATGTTGAAAGCATACATCACTTTCTTACCGGTTTTATCTGCATGTGCATTGATGACGTTCATTACTGCATCAACACGATCATTGAAGTTTGAATTGGCAGATGAAGAAAGCAGTTCATCATCTTTTACAAAATCAATTCCTGCTTCAGCCAATGTTTTCACCATCGAAGCTGTTTGTTCAACCGACAAACCAATGGATGGTTTGATGATGGTGCCGATTAACGGACGATCCTGCACACCTGTTAATGTTCTACAACCTTCAATACCAAAAGCAGGCCCTTTGAACTGGTTGCCGAATGATACAGGCAGCTCAATATCCATCAACTTTAAACCGGTGAACTGTGTGATCTCGAATAAATTTCCCTGCAATGTTGAAACCATCACAGGAAGATTGTAACCAAAGTTTTCAATACTCCACGATACTTTTACAATTGCACGATGATATTTTCCTTCCTTGCTTACTGCACCGGGAATAGCAGGTTCGTTTACTGTTGCCAGCACTTCAACTGATTCCACTCTTGCTGCAAAGCGTTGTTTTAATTCTTCTGTTTCGCCGGGCACTGCTACAAATGTTCCCGATGATTGTTCGCCTGCTAATACCGCTGCAGCCTTTTCCGGTGCATACGGTGTTTCGATAAAATATGTTGCTAAAATTCGTTCCATGTTATCTCATTAAAGGCAACCAAACCGTCATATCCGATTTACCACGGTTGGCCCATGCGTAATACGGAATGAGTTTAATGGTTACCGGTTTGAGTTTTGTATTTACTTCTTTATACAATGTATTGTTCCACTGATTCTGATCGAGCAATCTTGCTTCGCCTGTCAGCGCCATTACGTTTCCATCTGCTACTTTCATGGCAACAGCTTGCAGTTTGATCGTTGCAGGAATCACCACATCAAATACTTTTTGCTGTGGCAGATCATTCGATTCGAGGCAATAAACAATTGGCCCACGCTTCACCGTTACCTGGTTTCTTGTTTCTTCCACCATCGGGTTACTTTCGATGAGTGTAGCTGGCATATCAAGATTCAATTCTAATTTGTCGTTTGCATTTACTGCAAGTTCAACAAAGCCATTTACCGATTTTGCAGTAAGCAATTTTCCGTTTTGCTTTAAACTAAAGTTTTTACACCAGCCGGGAATGCGTACAAACAGCTTTGCATTTTTCTTCGATAGTTCTTTTACGTTCATCACAACTGCACCACTCCAGGGATAATTCGTTGTCTGTTCCAGTTTGATCTTGGTTCCATCGTGCAATTCTGTTGCAAGCGTATTACCACCATACATATTTACATACAAACCTTTTTCACCAATACTGTACATGTAATTGTTTACTTCAGCGATGGTACGCACCACGTTCGGCGGACAACAATTCGATTTGCTGATGTAAGGCACACGGCCACCTTCCCAACGCAGGTGATACGGATAATCAGCTGTTGATGCCAATGGGTTGGTGTAAAAATATTTTGTTCCATCAAGACTAACGCCACTCAACACACTGTTGTATAAAGCAAGCTCAACAATATCTGCATACTTCGATTCGCCTGTCAGCAAAAACATACGCCAGTTCCATAACACATTACCAATGTTAGCACAGGTTTCGTTGTGTGCACTGAAGTTGGGCAGTTGATAATCCCGTCCATAACTCTGGTGCACTTTCTGCACAGTATCCGGTTTGTAAGCTGTACCATCCACACTCACTCCATCATACAAAGCACCGCAACCACCAGTTACATACATTTTGGTATTAATGACGTTGTTCCACATTTTGTTCAATGTGTTCATCAAGGTAGCATCGCCTGTTTCTGCAAATACATCGGCCACACCTGCAAATAAATAATTTGCACGAACTGCATGTCCTACCACTTTGTTCATTTCACGGAAGGGTGCACGGTCGCTGTTGTCATCTGTTCCTTCAACCGTACCACGGATGTTGATGAGATGAATAACGAGATCGAGATATTTCTTTTCGTTTGTTGTACGATGCAATTCCGTTAAACCCATGTAATGCGACGGGCAGATAGCATTGCGGGCAAGCTCCGGTGTTGCTGTTGCATAAAAAACAATCAGGAAGTCGGCTGCTTTCTTTGCAATGTTGAGCAAAGTGGTTTTACCTGTTGAACGGTAATGCACACAGGCTGCCGTCATTAAATGACCAAAGTTGTAGGCTTCAAAACTCAACTGATCATCAAACATTTTATCCTTACCTGTTTTCTTTTGCTCGATGATGTTCTTGGTATAAATGTACCCGTCATCTTTCTGCGCTTTACCGATCACTGCAATGGCTTCATCCATCCAAGCTTCCAGCTTTTTATCTTTTGTGTTGGCATACATCGCTGCAACTGCTTCCAGTGTTTTGTAAAAATCACCATCATGAAACGATGGACCACGGAAGCGACCGGTATCGAGACCGGCAGCTACTCTGAAATTCTGAAACGAATAACAAATGTCTTTGCTGGTATAAGTTTGCCAAAGTTGCGGCAGCATGGCATCACGACAAACAGCAAAACGTTCGGCCCAAAAACCTTTTGTCCAGCTAACATCACTGATACCAACGCCGGTGAGTTTTGCATGACTACTGCCTTGTGTGTTTACAAGACTTGTTTGTGCGTTTGATTGATTGAAAAACGCAACAGCTCCAATTAAAAATGCACTTACACGTTTCATTTTACTCTGCTTTATAATTGATAACATATTCTGTTCCCGGTTTCACAGCAATTTCATACAAATCGCTTCCTTTTGCAACTGCTGTAATATTATTACCTGTGGGCTGTGTTTTACTTTTCAATACAACTGTTCCTGCTCCGGCAGCCGCTTTGATCTTCGCCTGTTCTTTGGTTACATGCAATTCAATATTTCCATTTGGTGTTGGTACTTTTCCTTGCATCCATTCAAGACCACCGAGACTTGGTTCTACCACATAGCTTGTATATCCGGGTGCAGTTGGTTTTACACCGAGATAATATTTGCCCAGCAAATACAATGGACTTGCACCCCATGCATGGCATAAACTTTTTCCAAACTCACGACCATACATGGCATAATGTTCAGCACCTTGTTTTGTTGGATTGTATTCTTCCCAGAAAGATGTTGCACCAAACTTCAGCATGCCGCCCCAGTAATCTTTCATTTCTTTCAACACATGGTTCTGTTCGCCCATAGCACACAACGCTTCCAGTTCATAAAAACGCATGTACGGTGTTGTGATCTTTTGAATATCATCATTCAACAGCACCGAAGTTTTTACCTGGTTCTTTTGTTGCTGATTAAAATAATCGAAGAAGATGGAAAACATGTTGGCATAACGGGTTACATTTTCTGTTTGCTTGCCATCCACACGGCTGTGCACCAATGCCTTTTTCTGATCGTTCCAGTAAATGTCGAACAATTTTTTGCGCATATCAGTAGCCAGTGCGTTGTACTGCGTTGCTGCTTCTTTATCATCAGTAATGTTTGCACAAAGAGCCATTGTTTCAAGACTGCGTGCAAGCAATAACTGTTCAAAACTCACTTCACCTTCTTTACTAAGACCTGCTGCCCAGTCGATAAAAATCCAGTCGCCGGACTTCCATTCCATTAAACCATCTTTGTTTCTTCTTGCCAGCACATAATCCATCAGCGTCTTCATACGATCGTAGTTCTGTGCAATAAAATGCTTATCACCTGTGTAGAGATAATAATCATAAATGCCGAGGAACCAGAAGAACGTATAATCCATGATGGTGTTGATGTGACCTGTTACCGGATCTTTACCCCGCAATGCATATGTTGTACGTTTTACTGTTTCCCTATCGAAGTAGAGATAATAATTCATGAGATAGCTTTGGTAAGCATCACCACTCCATACCCAGCGATCTCGCTTGATGCCATCAATGAAAAACTCTCTTGTGTTTAATTCAAATGTATATTTTGCTACATCATAGATGCGGTTGATCTCTTCATCATTGCAGGTAAAACTTCCATGTTCTTTTACATCTGCATATTCATACAGCATCGAAACCGAATCGAGTGTTACAGCTTCATCGAATTGCACATTCACAAAACGATAAGCTTTCGACAGCTTCATCGTTTGATCTTTCTTCTCTGTGCTGCTTACTTCTACTCTATCCAATGTTTCGCAATGTTCGGTTGACAATGCTTCTTCCTTTGATTCGCCATAGTAAACAGATAGTTGGCCTTTGCCTTTTAATCCGTGCAGTTTGATGAAACCAAATGTTTCTTTTCCAAAATCAACCAGCATGGAATTATTTCCTTTAGTTGTTGAAACAGCTGATTGTTCTCTTGTCGGCAGCATAAACTGCGAAGGCAACTGTGTGGGCGAATTAAAATTCCAGCTTCCTGCATAGAGCCATTTGGTAGCTGAGATGTCGGATGCTTTTCCTGTTTCATCAATCCATTCTTTGTCTTCAAATGTTACAAGCCATGAAGCATCCGATACAATTGTTTTTCCCTTTACATAAATAGCAGGCACATTAGCCTGGTTAAATACTTTGATGTTGATCTTGTGTTTACCTGCAGGAACGGTGATCTGCTTCGGACTACCTTCAAATGCTTTCCCATCAAGCTTTACATTGTATTCTCCTTCAACATAAATGTCAACAGTTTCAGGTGCAGGCACATCAAATACTTTATGAAAATCCATCAGCACATAATGGCTATCGATTTTCCAAAACACCGGAAAGAATGTACCACGTTCTGTACGGCGGTTTTGCATTTTGTTAGCCAGTACTATTTCAAAATCGCCGGGATACCATATCCATGTTGGAGCAGAAGAAGTTTCCGGTAAAAAAGAGTTATCCATTTGCTTCACGTTAATTACTTCACTTTTATTTACTTTGTCCTATTTGGTTTGCACCTGTATATTGACTAAAATCAATAACGGCTCGGCCTAAATATCCTCTCCATATCTTTCTTTGGTTATTTGTTGCAATGATTTGCCACGGGTTTTGGGTGTCCAGATCGTTCCTATGATCAGCGCCACAAGAAGCAGCCCGATCATAATGTAAGCTGCGGTGTAAAATCCTTCCCCGTTTTCACCATAAATATGAACAAACTTCAATCCCCATATTGCTGCAACACTTCTAACGGCAAAAAACATAATACCTTGGGCAGCTGCCCGGTATTTGGCAGGAAAAAGTTCCGATGCCCAAAGCGCATAAAATGCCTGTACACTTATTCCGGCATGTATGCCCCAAAGAATAGTGAAAGTCCAAAGTGCTACATGATTCTTTATCCCTATAAAAATAAGAATACCCCAGGCTACTACCCCTATTGATGTGCCGAAAACATAGAGCCAGCGCTGATTGACTTTATCAACCAGCAAGGCAAAACCAAAATATGTTACAGCAATAATCACAATCCATTGTACTGCCGAAATCATATTGGCCTGACCGTTGGAAAGACCGCCTGCGGTTTCATAAATATGCTGCTGAAAGAAACCCATCACCGAAGCCACCATATTCCAGCTAATGTAAATGCCTGCCAGAAAAAGCATGGTCCGGATATTTACTTTGTTGGTAAAAAGGGTACCAAAAGATGCGAAAACGCCAGGGTGCTTTTCCTTAGTTTGCATTTTTTGTGCTTCTTCCCAATCTTTCGATTCATTGAGTTTCCGCTGCAAAGTCCATGCGATTAACGCCACAACAAACAAAGATCCGAAAATAATACGGCTGCTAAATACATTAATTGCTTCAACGCCTGCATCGTTTCCAATAAAGAATGCAGCAATTTTTTGCACATAACCAAATAAAACACCGGCTGAAGCATCCACTTTGCCAGGAGCAAGGAGCATACCCAAAAGTAAAATAACCATTGGACCCACCCCCCAGGCAAACTGTGAAATGCCCATATTCTTTCCGCGGTTACCCACTTCTGAATTTTCGGAAATATATGTCCACGAGGCAGGAACACCCACTCCCACTGAAATACCTGTAACCAGGAAACCGGTCAACAGCATGGGAAAATTAACGGTGAACATGATAATGGCAATACCCAGCATATACACAAGCATATTGTAAGTGTAAATGGTTTTTCGTCCGTATTTGTCGGCCAGGAAACCACCGATAATGGCGCCGATAGCTGCGCCGAAGCAGTTGGCACTGATCGCATTCAGCCAACCGAGATGTCCTTCGTTAAGACCAAGGTAATTTTGCCAAAGAGTTAACCCGCTTGCACCTGCCACAATTGCGCCGGCATCCAGGTAATTTGTAAGCGATACGGCGATCGTACTTTTTAAACTTCCTTTTTTATGTTCCATATGTGTATTTAATGTCCGTTAAAAATGATGTAAAGGGATAGTATAACAAGTCCTAATAAAACAAACAGGATTTTCACCTGCTTATCTGTTTTTGGTAAAGCTTCAGTGTCGATGGCAGCTGTTACTTTCTTTTTACCAAGTAATGAAATGACAATTGCTGCTAAAAATAATACAGCAAAGATGTAAAATGAAATCAGGAAGTAATGAGGCCACCAGGTGTTTTCACCCGTCTTTGCATCAGGAGGTAATATCCAGAGATTAAGCATACCGACAAATAAACTGAATGCAGAACCTGCCGATAAAATGATATTCACAGCAAGCTTAGTTGTACGTTTCCAGAAAACACTCAACAAAAAAGTTACAGCCAATGGTGGTGCGAGGTAACCTAAGATTGATTGAAAAATATCGAACAGCGTTTTTCCTTTGATGTTATCAAACGCAATGGCCATCAGCACAGCAAGCACACAACCTGCAATAACGGTGTAACGTCCAACATTGATCTGTTGTTTTACGGTTGCATTAGGGTTGATGTTATTGACATAAATATCCTTTGTAAACACCGTACTCAATGCATTTAAGGATGAGCCGATGGTTGCAACCAGCACTGCAATCAATACACAAATCACCAAACCATTTAATCCTGCAGGAAATAAGTTGGTCACCATGGTCATGTAAGCCAATTTATCATCAGTAAGATCAGGATACAATGCAAAACATAAAATACCGGGCAGAATAAACATGGGTAATGCTAATACTTTCAACCAGCCTATAAAGTTTACACCAAGTTGTCCCTGTTTTAAATTCTTTGCGCCTAACACACTTTGCACCATACTCTGATCGGTACAGAAAAATGCAACAGCCGACACAGGATAACCAAGCAACAACGCATGCCAGGGATAACCTGGATCGGATGCAGGATGAATTAAATTCCAGAAGTGACCCGGCGTTTTATCAATTAATGCAGTAATACCGCCAACTTTTTGAAAACCAATATAGGTAAGCGATAATGAAACGATGATCAATAACATCATCTGGAACACATTTACTTTGGCGATTGCTTTTAATCCTCCCATGTAAGTAAACAAACCGGAAAACGCAACCAATGCTAATGTTGATTGCCACATGGGAATCCCTAAAATTTGTCGTACTAAAATTCCTCCGCTGAACAAACCCAAACTCAACCAGCTGATGAGAATTTTGATGAGTGCATAGCCTGCTAAAATATCCTGTGTGCTTTTGCCATAACGCTTACCCATGAACTCAGGCATGGTGGTTACTTTACTGGCAATATAACGGGGAGCAAACACCATTGCCAGTAACAACAGAAACACAAATGCATACCATTCAAAGTTTCCGCCAACAATGCCTGCAGAAAAACCAATACTTGCAAATGCAAGCAAGGACGATGGACCAACATTTGTACCCCACATATTGAAACCAATGTTGTACCAGTTTAATGAATGACTGGCAAGAAACAATGTTTCATCTTTTTTCTTGTTGCGAAAACTGGCAACATAACCAATCGCCAACAGAATAACCAGGTACACTGCAACAATGGCAAAATCCAACCCGGTCAATTTATCGTAGATAGGATTCATAAACCATATTCATTTAAAACATCCTGTACTTTCACCGGCTTGCCTGTTTGCAAACTTTTATCCATTGCCTGTAATAATGCAACCGTTTCGATTCCTTCTTTCATATCAGGATAAGCAGTAAAGCCCTGTTCAATTGAATCAACAAAATATTCAAGATAGTTTTGGTATTCGCCGGCATGATGGCTTTGCCCCTCGAACCGGAAGTAGTATTTTAAATAACTGTCGCCCCAAGTAACAATCCGTTCTTCGCCAGTTTTATCAGTGATTGCATAACGCAATTCATGATAATCTGCCTGTGAGGCCCCTTGCGTTCCACGTAAGACGCAACTCATGCCACTCTCCCTCTGCACAGGTTGCGTTGGTGAGGTATATACTCCACTTACTCTTGCAACACGGCCATCAGTTGATTTAAAGATGAAGTGCATTGTATCTTCATTTTTCAGTCCGGCTTTTTTACCGTTTGTACTTATCATCCCATAACCCATTACTTCTTCAATGTTGGGTAAATACCAACGGATAAAATCAACAGGGTGGCTCAAACCTCCATACAACCATTTGAAAGAATCTTCCAATGCCCATTTCTTTTCCAGGAACCAACGATGATCTGCATTGTAATGACTTTCGATCGTAATGAGTTCGCCAATCTCTCCTGCTTCAAAATCTTTACGCTGACGTTTATACGGCTCAAAGAAACGGGAGCTTTGACCCACAAATACACTCTTGCCTGTTTGCTGCTGAATCTCCAGCAATTCTTTTGCCCTGCTTAAATCATCAATAAAAGGTTTGGTACAAATAACATGTTTGCCATGCTGCAAAGCCATAGAAATATGCTCAGCATGTAAATGGTCTGGTGTATAGATGGCAACAATATCAATTTCTTCGTCATTCAGCATCTCATTGTAATCAGTGGTATAGTCATACATCTTAAACTCATCGGCCCGTTGGCGGCAGACTTCAAGATTTGTATCACAAATCATTTTCAGGTTCAGTTTTTTACTGTTCAATGCCGCGGAAATAGTGCTGCGGCCTTCTCCTAAACCTAATATCCCAATATTCAGCATAGTATAACTTTTATAGTTTTTGTAAGAACACCCACGTATCTCCTTTCTTTGTCCCTTCAATTCCCTCCTGGTATTTTTTCATCATCTTATTCCATTCATCCACTCTTGGATTGTTCTCCGTTGTTTTTGGATTGAGATGATCCAGGCTTTCACCTTTCGGAATACTGATCACCAACATTAACTGGCGTCCATTCCTGAACAGCAACAGCTGTTGAAAATCTGCATTGCAGAAACCTTTTGCAACTTCAGGCCATTGTTCAAACTGTGTGGCATGATAATTCAAATACTCCTTCTGTAATTTTTTATCTGCAACAAGATTGGCTGTAAGAATAATATGCTCCCACTCCTTTGCAACCACTTTATCTGTACAATGTTTCTTCTTGCTGAACTCATAAAACATATTGTGATATGCCTTCACCACTGCTTCCGGAAAATGATTCTGCAGCCTGCCTTCCATCACACCTAAATCCTGCACTTTACTAAAGATGACATAATGATTCTGCCATTGATAAATGGCGCTGCTGTCCATATTGTTCTGCGCAAGTAACTGTTTCAGTTTTGTTATATCCAGTGTTTGTCCATCCTTCACCACCAGTTCAATTACTTCGTTATGTTCTTCATTAATTGCCCGGAGCTTTGGTGTTTTATTCGCTGTTAAGTTTTGAAACCGTTTTTCTAACCCGGCATTTTGTTTTACACTGTCATGCACCTGCGGACCATTGTTGCTCCACACATTACCCGGACCATTGGCATTCTGTAAATACTTTTGAGAAGGTGTCCAGTTATTTTTAACCGTGAAATGCGAAGAACCTTCATCATTATAAATATAAAACCAGTGCGAGGGCAAATGTGCAATGGGCGATTTGTAAATACTGTCAATATAATTTTCTTCAATAACCGAACCGGGCTGTGCACTTAATGTATAAATACCGGCGCAATCGTAATTCCATTTACCATAGTGATGAATTTTGTTAGCAACGATCCTGTTGCCCTTCATCATATTTTCTTCCGGCGACCAACCCCAACCCAGACTGATACCGCTGTACGATACATTTTCAATTTCATTGTGACGGATACTTGTTCTGCTTACAAAACCACAACCAATACCCACTGTGCCCCAGTCTTCATTCGTGGCATTGGTAATAAAATTATTCTCAATGAAAATCACATCACATTTCTCCCTGTTATCTTTCGGATTAAACGGCAAATGAATTTCTCTTCCTTCATCACCATAATTACCGGCTAAGATGGCTGTACCACCAATATCGCTGAAGAGGTTATTCTTCGTCATGTTATCCTGCACACCCTTTTTCAGATCAATCCCTGTTGCCGCCAAATGAAGGAATGAACAGTTCTTAATTCTTGTACGCACAGCATAACTCATTTCAACTGCTGCTGCCTGCCGGCCAATCCATGCCTGGTTATCCAACATCGGCTTTGCTTTTGTTCCAGCAGGCTTTAACCGGTATGCTTCTGTCATATACAATCCCACCTGGTGCGGCACATGCCCCTGTAGCGAAGGACGTAACCAACCTGTATGCTGAAAAGAAAGACCATCCATCACCAGGTTTTTTACAGGCGCATCAATGGTTCCTTCCACACGGATTAATGTTTCAGTAAAAGGCGCCAATACTTTTGCCGTTGCTAAGTTTTCGTTGCTGCGGGGCCAGTAATAAATTTTTTTGTTCGCAACATCGGCATACCATTCACCCGGTTCATCCAAGAACTGTATTGCATTGGTTAAATAGAAAGCAGAGTTACTGGTTTCGGTACTGATCCACGGCGCAGGCCATGGATGTTCGTTTTGAATTTTGCTTTCGGGCTGATGAAAAAACAGTTTTGTACTGTCGCCCATTACCTGCACTTTCTTTACACGCAGACTGGCAACTTCCCACCATTGATGAATAAACAGTTCTAATCCGTTTGTCTTATCTAAATTCAGAAAAGGTAATGTTGGAATCGCACAGGCAGCTTCAGCTTTGTTCCAGTTTACAATACGCAACATCGTATCTCCGTTGGAAGACTTTGCCCTTACAGCTTTTACATCATTCACCCATAACTGCCGGAAGTTAAAAGCATTGCCATTCACCATTGGTAAATCAGCCACCCATATATTTGTTTGTATGTTCTTTTGCAAACCATTGATGTTTGCCGTTACTCTTTTCCAGTTGCTGATTTGTACACCTCCACTCAACACAGGCTTTTCATTGGGGGCAGCTTCAATAAAGGTGGAACTTTCACGGGTACCATTATCTTCCGGACGTATGACAATGGTTTCCAAAACCTGGTAAGTACCGCCCCGTAAAATAATATGGATGCCGTTTGTTATCGAGGCATCATTCAATCGGCGTAAGTCTCTTGCTTTAAGTATAGCAGCCTGCAAAGTAGCAAGAGGTTGATCTTTTGTACCCGGGTTAGAATCTTTTCCAAGGGGAGAAACAAAGATTTCGGCCGCAAATCCGGTTATGGACAGCAGCAAAAAAAGAAGCGGTAAGAACCGGAGCAATCGTTTCATTGGTAACCCAAATTTCAGATATAGAACTATAGCTAACTGAACTCAAGTTACCATCGAGAGACGGGGTTAATACTGTATGTTTTCGCTTTTTTAATGGAAAATATTATCATTTCCAGCCAAAATTTGACTTTCCAGAGATGAGGACTTCCTAAGTAATTCTTTTAGGTCTGTTTCACAAAAAAGCCTGAGCAGTATTTCACAGGCTGTATTCAGAGTACGGCAGCGCAGACAAGGCAGTATCAATCTTTGAAATTCTTTTTCAGCTCCATCAGCTTGGCCTGAAAAGCATTCATTGGCTCTGGTTTCTTATTGAAAGATTTCGGACCTTTTGTATCCGGTCTCTGGCTTCTGACTTCCTGCCTGTCGCCTGCATCCTTCAATGATAAAGCAATTCTTTTTCGGGCAATATCCACTTCCAGTACGGTTGCCATCACTTTCTGGCCCAGTTTCACTGCTTCGTTCGGGTCACTGATGTAGCGGTTTGCTAAATGTGATATATGCACCAGCCCATCCTGCTTTACTCCAATATTTACAAAAGCACCAAAATTGGTTATGTTAGTAACAATACCGGGCAGTTTCATACCGGGCTTTAAGTCTTCCATAGTGCTTATACCTTCGGCAAAACGGAATTCTTCAATTGGTGAACGGGGGTCACGACCGGGCTTCTCCAGTTCTTTCAAAATATCTTCAATAGTGAACTGACCGATTGTTTCCGTAATAAAATCCTTCGCTTTCAACTGCTTTCGCAACTCAGTATTTTTTATAAGCTCCGGAACAGTGCTGCCGGCTTTGGCAGCCATTGCTTCGACCACATGATAACTTTCCGGATGCACTGCGGAATTATCCAGCGGATTTTCAGCATTTGGTATTCTTAAGAACCCTGCACATTGCTCAAAGGCCTTGGGGCCCAGCATAGTTACTTTCTTAAGTTCATCCCGTTTTTTAAAAGCTCCGTTCTTTGTTCTGTATTCCACAATATTCTTTGCAACTGTTGAGCTCAACCCGGAAACATAGGTCAGCAGATGCTTGCTGGCAGTGTTTACGTCCACACCTACAAAGTTCACACAGCTTTCCACCACCTGGTCGAGAGAGTCTTTCAGTTTGTTCTGGTTCACATCATGCTGATACTGACCAACACCAATACTTTTCGGGTCAATCTTTACAAGTTCACTCAGCGGGTCCAGCAGTCTTCTTCCAATACTGATGGCTCCACGAACAGTAACATCTTCATCAGGAAATTCTTCCCTTGCCACTTCGCTGGCAGAATAAATAGAGGCCCCGCTTTCGTTCACCATAAAAATGGAAACTTGTTTTCCAAAATCAATACCCCGCACCAACTCTTCAGTTTCTTTACTGGCTGTGCCATTGCCAAAACCGATAGCTTCAATATTAAATGCAGTTACCAGTTCTTTAATAGTTTGCCCGGCACCATACTTATCGTTCTGTGGTGCATGAGGGAAAATGGTATTGTATTTCAAAAATGTTCCATGCTCATCAAGACACACTACTTTGCATCCTGTTCTGAATCCGGGGTCAATAGCCATGATTCGCTTTTGTCCCAACGGCGAAGCCAGCAATAACTGCCGCAGGTTTTCTGCAAATACCCTTATCGCCTCTTCATCTGCTTTTGTCTTACTTGTCATCCGGAATTCGGTTTCAATAGAAGGCTGCAAAAGACGGTTATATGCATCCTCGATAGCAACTGCAACTTGCTTTGCAGCCGGTGTTGATGATTTCAGCAACACCCTTTTCAGTTCTTCAACGGCTGTTTCTTTATCAATGTTAATCGTCATGATAAGGAAACCTTCCTTCTCACCCCTTCGGATGGCAAGTATCCGGTGTGAGGGACTTTGCACCAATGGTTCTTTGAATTCAAAATAGTCCCGGTATTTCTGTGCATCCTCTTCTTCTCTTTTTGTTGTAAGCACCCTTGAGGAAACCACTGCCTCTTCGGTAAAGAGTTTTCGTACCAGGTTTCTTGCCTGCTCGTTTTCTGAAATCCACTCCGCAATAATATCCCTGGCACCCTGCAAAGCATCGGCAACATCTTTCACTTGCTCAGTGACGAATTTTGCAGCTTCTTCTTCAGGATTTATATCTCCTTGCTCATAAATAACTTTAGCAAGAGGCTCCAGTCCCTTTTCAATGGCAACAGTTGCTTTAGTTTTTCTTTTGGGTTTATATGGCAGGTAGATGTCTTCCAGTTCAGTTGCGTTGACGCAATCTTCAATACGCTTCTTCAGTTCCGGTGTCATTTTACCGGCATCTTCAATCGTTTTGATAACAGTTTCTTTCCTTTTTTCCAGTTCAGTAAAGTATTTAACCTGTTCGATTACATCTGCAATTACCACCTCATCAAGGTTACCGGTTGCTTCTTTCCGGTAACGGGCAATAAAAGGAATAGTTGACCCTTCCTGGTGCAAATCGTAAATACTGTTGATCTGCTTAAGTGAAAGGTTAAGAGTTGCCGCTATATGTTGTAAATATTTCAGTTCCATTGTTTAAAAAATTGGGGCAGCAAATGTAATGGCTGCCCCAAAAGAAAAAAATTTTGTTTTTACAATTGTTTCTCTGCACTGTCTACACTCATCTTTTTATTCTTCCGATGTGTTCTTCAATGCCGACAAAACAGGATATGGGTTCTTAAGTACAAGATTTTTCGTTAGAAACTCTTTACCTGCATCCGTAATTTCAACCCACCCTTCTGACTTTATTCCTGTTGTAACTGCAATTAAGCCAAAGCTGTTATTTCCCTTCGCCTCCACCACATATTCCGAACTGCCATACCTTACAACGGCTTCTTCCGGAACAGCTGCAACCATTGCACCTTCCACATTAATTTTCGCATTCAGAAACATTCCCGGCAACAGTTTTTTGGGCTGATTAACAAAGTGGCAATGCACCAAAGCCGTACGATCTTCGCTTACATTCTTTGTTACCAGCAGTACCTCACAAGGATATTCAACTTTGGGCTCGTCAACAAATGAAACAAGCACCTGTTGCTTAGGCTTAATTTTCGGTATATCCTTTTCAAAAACAGTAAGCGCAGCATGCATATCTGCAGGATTAATCAGCTCAAATAAAACATCTGACGGATTCACATATCTTCCTATATTGATATTTACTTTCGAAACAAATCCATTAATTGGAGAATACACCGGCACCGTACGGGAAACAGATGATTCGGTCAGAGTCTCAGGATTAATATGAACCAGCCTGAGTTTCTCACTATATCCCTTCAGCAATATCTTTTGTGAGAGATATTCAGCTTTTGCCTGCTGATACACCTTGTCGGCATTTACATTGTTCTCATTCAGCAACTTTTGCCTTTCATACTCAAGGCGCAGGAACTCAAGCCTTGCTGCAGTAACCAGATAATCCTGTTGTAACTGCACCAGTGCCTGATCCTCCATCCACGCAATAACCTGACCTTTAGCTACATGCATACCTGGCAATAGAGCTGTTGACTTAAGGTATCCTCCAATCGGAAAACTTACAGATACGATATTCTGAGGCGGCACATCTACCAGCCCGTTTACTTTAAGTTCGCTGTTCATTATCCTTTCCTGCGGAATGCCAGTCTCAATACCCGAATTCTTTATTTGTGCAACAGTAAGGGTTACCACATCTGAAACAACCTCTTCTGTATTTTTTTGTTCCTCTTTTTTTGAAGTGCAGGAGACAAGCAAGCCCGCTGCAATTATGATGAAAGTTTTATTTCGCATAATATTTTATTTTCCGATTAAGTATTCTAATTCAATTACTGCAATATTGTACCTGCTTACGGCATCAAGCCATGAAAGCTGAATAGCGACTGCATTGTTCATCAGCAGAGACCACTCCGAATAACTAACTTCTCCTTTCTGAAAACTTATTCCCGCATTCTTTATCATCAGGTCTGCCTGCTGCAATCCGCCCTGTTCATAAAAATTAATGCTATTTTGAAGTTTACCCAGTTCCAATACAGCTTGCTTTCGCCTGTTGCCAAGTTGTGCAGTTGTTACAGCGGCTGCCAGTTCTGCTATTTGCTGATTAACTGTTCCGGCTTTCACTCTTGCTTTCACAGTTTTATTAAACAGAGGTATGCCTACTGACAGACTATAGACATTAAACCGGTCGGAGCCGCTGTAATATTTTTGCGATACGCCATCAGGACTTTGGAATCCAATTATGGACATGTTACTATAACCAAGTGTAACATCGGGCAACAAAGCCGATTTTTCCGTTTCAGTTTCGGCCTTAAAAACCTTTTCCTGCAATTGATATTGCTTCACTAAAGCATGCACGGCACTGTCTTCTGTAATTTTTTGCAAACCTTGTCTCTTTCCGCCAGAATACAAGGGCAAAAGCATTTCATCGGTATTTAAGAGCCATTTAAGCTTTTGCTGCATAATCACAATATCTGCTTCTGCTTCCTGCTGTTGAATTTTTATTTTTTGCACATGCAAATCTGCAGCCGTTTTCTCCAGCATGTTTGCATCACCCGCCTTCAGCCTCAGATCAGCAGATTGCTGATAACGGCTGTATACGGAATCAATCCTTATCAGTAATTTTTTTCGTTCAATTATATCGATTAGCTGATAAAAAGCCAGTTTTACTTCTTTCGACAATTCTGCCCATTTTATTTCTGCCTGCTGCAATTGCATTTCCTCATTGGCTTTATACAACTCTTTTTGCCTTCGGTAAATAATGGGCAGCGCCAAAGGCTGGCTTACATAAAAACGGGAATCATTATTGAAGCTGTTAACATTTCCATATTCAGCACCCAACTGTGTCTTACCCGGATTATATCCGATACTTTGAAGGGCTTTCCAATACTCAGCATTCTTTTTTGTCAACTGAACAGACTGGTTTTTTTCTGCAGCCATTTTCAGCATTTCATCCAAAGACACAGTCTTTTGTGCGCCAGCATTCACGGAAAGTAACAAGATGAGTATCGCTGCCGCAACAGGTTTAAGCTTATGCTTCTTCTTCTTTTTTTCAAACCAGTTGTAAAAAACCGGCAGAATTACCAGAGTGAGGAATGTTGCAGAAATCAAACCGCCAATTACTACTGTGGCCAGCGGCCTTTGAACCTCTGCACCCGGACCGTTGCTAATAGCCATTGGCAAAAAGCCTAGCGAAGCCACTGCCGCTGTCATTAGAACAGGACGCATACGGGTTTTTGTTCCTTCCATAATAATATGTTTCAAATCGTTGATGCCATGTTGTTTCAACCTGTTAAATTCTGAGATAAGTACAATGCCATTTAAAACCGCCACACCAAACAGGGCAATAAAACCGACACCGGCGGATATACTAAAGGGCATATCTCTTATCCACAGCGCAAAAACACCCCCGATTGCAGACAGGGGAATAGCAGAGAAAATAAGCAGCCCATGTTTCAGCGAACCAAAAGCGAAGTAGAGCATTACCAGAATTAATAACAACGCTGCTGGTACGGCAACAGACAATCTTTGTTTTGCTTCAACCAGGTTCTCAAACTGACCGCCATAACTTATGTAATAACCTGATGGCAGAGCCAGTTCAGTACCGGTTTTTTCATTTAGTTCATTCACCACTGTTTCCACATCTCTGCCCCTGACATTAAAACCGACAATAATCCTTCTTTTTGCATCTTCCCGTTGTATCTGATTAGGGCCTTCTTTTATTTCTACTGATGCCACCTGGTAAAGAGGCACCTGTTGTCCGTCAGGTGCGGGAATGAGCAACTGTTGTACATCAGTTAAATCATGCCTGGCTTCATCCTGCATACGCAATACCAAATCATACCGCCTCTCATTCTCATATACAGTTCCGGCACTTTCTCCAGCAAAGGCTGTTTTAATTACCTGGTTAATATCTGAAATATTCATCCGGTAGCGGGAAATAGCTTCTCTGTTGTAATTAACAACTATCTGTGGCAGCCCTGTCACTACTTCTACGTACACATCTTTGGCACCTTTTACCTTTCTTACAATCTCCGAAAGTTTATTGGCATATGCAGAAAGACTATCCAGGTCTTCACCAAATATCTTACAGACAACATCCTGCCTTGCACCAGATATCAGTTCATTGAAACGCATTTGCACTGGAAACTGAAAACCACTGGTCATGCCTGGAATATCCTGTAACGCCTTACTCATTTTATTGGCCAATTCTTCAAAATTTGAGGCAGAAGTCCATTTACTGATTGGTTTCAAAGTGATAATAATGTCAGTCATTTCCACAGGCATCGGGTCAGTGGGGATTTCACTTGCACCGATTCTTGTTACAATTTTCTCAACTTCAGGGAAGTTATTTTTCAAGATAGCTGCCGCTTTTTGAGAAGTTTTTATCGACTCAGTTAAAGAACTGCCTGTTAATATTCTTGCATCAACTGCAAAATCTCCTTCCTGAAGTTTTGGAATAAACTCACCGCCCAGCCGTGTCAGAATAAACACTGCCACTACAAAAACAAAGACCACCCATATCACAAAAAGCCGGGAATACCGAAGTACAAATTCCATTGTCGGTTTATAAATGCCATACACCCAGCTAATCATCTTCTCAGCAAATGTATCATTGTGCGAAAGTTTTTTGCTTAACACAAGCGAAGACATCATCGGAACATATGTAAGTGATAAAAGAAATGCACCAATTAATGCGAAGGATACCGTTTGCGCCATTGGCTTGAACATCTTTCCTTCGATTCCCGTAAGTGTTAATATTGGCAAATACACGATAAGTATTATTATCTGTCCAAACACGGCGGAATTCATCATTTTACCGGCAGAACTTTGCACTTCGTCATTCATTTGTGGCTGCGTAATATGCTTCAACCCATCAAAATGCTTATTATGTGTAAGCCGGTGCAATACGGCCTCAACAATGATAACAGCCCCATCAACAATTAACCCAAAGTCAAGAGCGCCTAAACTCATCAGATTTCCCGATACACCAAAAGCATTCATCATGATAACTGCAAATAGCATCGCCAACGGAATTACAGATGCTACAATCAGACCTGCCCGGAGGTTTCCGAGAAATAATACTAAGACAAAAATCACAATCAGAGCTCCTTCAATAAGGTTTGTTTTCACTGTACCGATTGCGTTGTTTACCATTTTTGTCCTGTCATAAAATGGCTCGAGGGCAACACCTTCAGGAAGAGTCTTCTTAATCTGCTCTATACGTTCTTTTACATTATGGATGACATTAGAAGCATTGGCGCCTTTTAACATCAGCACCACGGCTCCGGCCACTTCGCCTTTATCATTATAAGTCATCGCACCATACCGGATAGCATGACCAATCCTGACTTCTGCCACATCACTAATAAAAACCGGAATGCCTGTTGATGTGTGCTTTACAAAAATGTTTTCAATCTCGTCTTTTTTTTTAACCAACCCTTCCGTACGAATAAATAAGGAAGTGGGCCCTTTTTCAATGTAGGCACCTCCGGAGTTCTGATTATTTTTTTCCAGCGCAGAAAAAATATCGGCAATTGTTACGTTCATGCTTTTGAGCCGGTCCGGCTTAACTGCAACTTCATATTGCTTCAGATATCCCCCGAAACTGCTTACGTCGGCTACACCCGGTGTACCCAGCAATTGCCTTCTTACAATCCAATCTTGTATTGACCTCAGCTCAATTAAATCATACTTAGATTCGTATCCCTTTTTTGGTCTTAAAACATATTGATAAATCTCACCAAGACCTGTTGTTGCAGGAGCAAGTTCTGGCCGGCCGGCGGAAAGAGGTATTTGATCTTTTACCTGTCCCAACCTTTCCGAAACCTGTTGCCTTGCCCAATAAATGTCTGTAGCATCATTAAAAACCACGGTGACAACAGAAAGCCCAAACCTTGAAATAGAGCGCATCTCGGTGATGCCGGCAATATTGGCAGTCGCCTGTTCAATTGGAAAAGTAACAAGACGCTCAACTTCTGGTGCTGCCAGTGATGGAGAAACTGTAATTACCTGCACCTGATTACTTGTGATGTCAGGTAATGCGTCAATTGGTAATTTCTTTAAGTCCAGCACACCCCAAATAACCAAACCAAGTGTGCATAAGCCAATAATAAGCTTATTCCTTACAGAAAAGCGGATAATTGCATTTAACATGTATCTTTTTTTTTGTGCCTTAATAAAAATGATTTCTGTCAGAATCAGGCACAACGGGGAGGCTGGAAAATATCGAACGAAGAAAACTGAGGCTTTGCGTTATCGTTAAACAGATAATAATTATTATCAACTTCTAAAACAGGGGTTACTTCAAATGAAATCAATTGACATTCACACAAATTAACTGAAATTATAAACAAAGGAGTGGTACCTTGAAAGGGCAATTGTCTGTCTCTTTCATAATCCTGATCGTAAGTAAGAGGCTCAAAATAATGCAAATTGATAAATGACCAGAAGTTCATTTCAGAATCGTCTTTTCTATGTTCACTGAAATGTTCAAAGAGAACTGGCAACTTCAGTAAATTCTGAAATTCAGCAAAAGTAAATAAGTGTATTATAATAAATAATATGCCGGCAACACGCTTCACGCCGGAAAGATAAGTAATGATTTTTTAAAAGGAGTGAGTTATATCACATTTACGCCAATGACAATTCAAAAAATGTTTTAATTCCGCAGCAGTTCCTTTATTGACCTCTCTAGCATCTTGCCCTCCAGATCCATTTCCTGTAGCCGTCCTTCTTTATCAATAAGGAAAGTTGTGGGAATACCATAAATTCCCCAATGTACTGCTGTACTGGCATTAAAGCCGCCGGGTTCGTTTACCTGCAGCCAAGTGATTTTGTCTTTTTTAATGGCATTTTCCCATTTGCCGGCATTATCGTCTATTGAGACACTAAATATTTCGAAACCTTTGTTCTTATATTTTGCGTATAAGTTCACAAGGACTTTGTTAGAAGCACGGCAAGGAGCACACCAGCTTGCCCAAAAATCAAGCAAGACCACTTTCCCTTTTAAAGAAGAAAGCCTCAACGTATCGCCTTGTACCGATGGCAAGGCAATTTCGTCGGCCAGCATACCTTGTTTTGGCTGCGCCATTACATTTGTTGTTCCGAGCAAAAAGGCAATTGCTATTGTTATCGCAATTTTCATTATTCAGTTTTTGTATAACCATGTCCGGCATCTGCCGGACATGGCAAATTAATGAACTTTCAGTTTCTTATTCTTTATGCCTCAGTTTATACCGCACACCGGCATAAAACATACGTCCGGTAACCGGTGCCCAAACCATTGAGGCATCAAAGTACTGACCAAACGGCTGGGCCGCACTGATAATTGCATCTTTCTGAAAATAATTGGTCAGATTCTCGGCACCCAGGTAAAACTCAAGAGGGAATTTCTCTCCTGCCATCTTTGTCACCTGCGCATTCATCAGCACAAAAGATGGCGAAGTTTCCCGCCACTGGTACGCTGCCGGATTGTCCTGGCTGTGCGGCAACCGCTTTTGCCCGTTAAATGAAACAGTGTAATCGAACTTGAATTTCGATACTTCGTAAGCAAGATTAATAAAGCCCCTGTGTTTTGACAGCAACGGTTTTTGCATCAGCATTCCATGATAAGCAGTTCTTACATCGAAAAGGCGGTATGCCAGGCGCAGTTCCAGTTTCTTCAAAACTTCATAATTAATCTCCGCCTGGAAACTGTTTGAGAATGACTTTCCATCCAGGTTGTAAAAACTGACCCGCCTTGCCGTTTCATCCCAATCCACCACAACCTGGTTTTTAAAATCAGTACGGAAGAAATCAATGCCTATTGAACCATTTCTGTTCATCAGTTTAAACTTCTGGTCAATGGTAATGCCTTCGTTCCAGGCAGTTTCCTGTTCTAATCCGTATGCTTTACCGGCATCAGCAGCCAGTATATTAACAGTTCTTGAACTCACAAACATACCGGCATTTTCTGCAAAAATGTTTGCGGTACGTTGCCCTTTACCCGCAGCAATCCTTATTACAGTACCCTTTACCGGCTCATACCGCAGGTGCAGCCTTGGCGTTACAAATGCACCATAGATGTTATTGTAATCGGCCCTTAGCCCTGCAATCATACTGAAGTGTTCGCCACCGGTAAAAGTATATTCAAAGAATGCTCCCGTTACTGTTTCGTTTCGCCTGTAAGTTGTGGTTTTCAGCAGTTCATCATACCTGTCTGCCACCACACTCAACCCCGTCCTGAACTTGTGATTTGTATTAGAGATGATGGACTGATAAATCAGGTTGGCATAATAATTCTTCTGGCTGGCGTTATAAACTGTTGTTCCAAAATAGGAGCCCTGCTTGTGACTGATAGCAGATAACTGCAGTCCCACACTCTTGTATTTCCTTCCGGGGAATACATAGCCGACTTTTGAGAACACTTCATAACGGCTGATGTCAAAACCAAGGCCATACACATCAGTGCCGAGCTTATTTTTCTTCGGGTCAAAAGAAGTTAAGCCCCCGGTCTTGTCATCCATCAGCACCCTGCCGCCAAACTGTATTTCAACTCCCTTATCATCAAAATATTGCCATCTGTTTAATGCGGTAAAGAGATTGCCAGAAGGAATATCCCTGAAACCATCCTTATTAAAGTCCACATCTGTTTTTTTCAGAAATGCATCATGCAGCAGCAAGGCCGTTGACCACTTTTTGCTCACCTCATGGGCAAGGTTCAGGTTTATATCCGTTTTTCCGGCATCATTCACATATACGTTTGCATACAGATGGTCGCTGCTTTCAGGCTTTGCCAGCTCAATATTTATCTGGCCCGCCACACTCTCAAAACCATTTACCACTGACCCTGTTCCCTTTGAAAGCTGGATCGACTCCACCCATGTACCCGGGATGGAGTTGAGTCCCATCGGTGTGGCCAGACCTCTTGGCCCCGGCAGATTCTCAACGGTAAGTTGTGTATAATTACCGGCAAGCCCAAGCAACTGCACTTGCTTTGAACCAGTTACCGCATCATTATAAGATACATCAACAGACGGGTTTGTTTCAAAACTTTCACTCAGGTTGCAACAGGCTGCTTTGCCCAGCTCCCGTTTTGTCATCACCTGGGTTCTTACAGTTGACAATGACGAAACATAAGTTGAACGTTTTACCGACAGCACTTTTATCCCTTCCATCGGCTGAGATTTGTTTAAAACGATAGTCAGGTGGTCGCCCTGCCTGACATCTATTTGCGCTGGCTGAAAACCAACATAACTAACTTCAATAACAGCCTTTTCATTTTCTGTTTCAAAACTGAAAAAACCGTTTTGTTTAGTAACAAGGCCCCCCTTGCCTCCTACCAAAAAAATACTGGCACCCGCAAGTGGCTTCAATACGCCATTGTTATCCTCTTCCATAATCACACCCATCACTTTAGCCGCATGATGTGCTGAATTATGTTCAGCTACTTTTGCTGCATCCCTGTAAAGGCAACATTCAGGCAAGGTGTTATATACCTCATCAGGCGCCAGGAATGGCTCAGTGTCATGCCCCACTTCCGCAATTTTCTCCTGGAGTTTTTCCTTAGTAACCTTTGCCTGATTGAAACTTACTGTCAGTAGTTGTGTCTGACTGTTCCACCTGGCTTCTTTCGCCCCATTTTTCAAAGCCACATCTGTTATTCTTTTTTCGCACATGGCACAACTGCCAGACACTTTGAAGTTTATAGTGGTATCCTTTTTATTTTGTGCAAAACTGAATGAGCTGATTAATAAACCAACTATCAATAAATACGTTTTCATACACACATGGTTTACAGGTATGTACCCGCATACATAAAACAGAGGTCAGCTTATTATGAAACTGAGAACTGACAGAATGCAATAGCATTGCTGGCGCATACCAAGGTTAATTCTCCCGCCTGTTTATCAGCGGGAGAAAAATAATTCAGAAAAGTCAATTAGTGTTTTTCGCAGCTTGCTGCTTCTTTCTTACAGCATGCTTTGCCATCATGACCTTCCTCTTTGCATTCTTTTTTGTCAGCTAATTTATTTTTGCAACAATCTTTACCTTCTTCAGCACCCTTCTTGCAGCACTCTTTGGCATCCTTTCCTTCTTTCTCACACTTAGCGTTGTCACCATCCTTTTCACAGCAGCTTTTGCCTTTTTGATTCTCAGATTTATGGTTTTCACCATGTGAACCACAACTCATTTTGGTATGATCACCTTCCATTTTGGCGCATTTGCCATCCTTCTTTTCACACTTATCAGTGCAAACATGCTTTTCTTCTTTTACTTCTTTCGTCCTGTCATATTTGCAACAACCGGGAAGTTTATTATATACATCGTCCGTGGTTTTAAAACCTGGGTTATCATGGCCCACATCAGCAAGCTTTTGCTGAATTTTAGCTGTATTGGTGAGGCTGCTTTCATAAGTAACGGTAAGTTGCTTTGTATCCTTATCCCAACTGGCACTGGCAGCTCCGGCATCTTTGGCTGCTTTTTCAATACGGGTTTTGCACATACCACAGTTACCTGAAACCTGGAAGGATTCAGTTTTTGACTGGGCAAATGAATTGAAAGTAAATGCGATTACTAAAGCTATTGCAGAAAATAATTTTATTGTTTTCATTATTTGATTTTTAATTCAGTTTATAAAAATTCCATTTCACTTTAATAAACAAAGTGATAATCCCTTATAAATCTGAATATCAAATCCTGAAAACACTTATCTGGATATAAGTATCCTGTAAAGACAATAATGGAGGGGAATGAGACCTGAAACAGGCAGGAATATGTTCATTCTCGAAAGAAGCCACCATAAAAGCAGAAGGTGTACTTACCGGCATATCCGCCTGAAGTAACTCATAGGAGAAATCCGGTAATTTATTCTGGTCTTGTTCCAGTTTCACCACTTTTATCTCATCGTGGCAACAACCGTTTGATTCATGAGAAATCATACCACAGCGGCCGCACTCATCATCAAATTTTTCGAATAAATGTACAGACGAAAGTTTCTTCATGCAATAGTGGTAATTAATCACCACACCGCAAGTAGCTACAAAGTAAACAAAGACTGATATGGCAAATACTGCCTTTTTCATTCGTGTAAAGGTAATATGATTTTGCTAATGCGAAAGAAAGAACCCTTTTTTTAACAACCCGGAAGGAATTAGTTTACAAATCCCCAGTAAACCCCAATCCGTATTTGCAAACCGGGTAATGCATAACCCGGTGCAACCAGGTTATTACCGGTAAACCCAAATCCGCCGCCACTTGCCACCCGGGCAGTGTTCAGGTTCTCAGCCCTGATAAATGCCTTGAACGGTTTTATCCTGAAATGCACATAGGCCGAAATATCGGGAAGATTATTTTTTATAGTAATGCTGTCCTGGTAAAAGAAACGGCCAAGCGCCGGAGAATAGCCGTCGGCTTTGTATGCCGACCGGTATTTGGCTTCAAGCCCCATTGCAATATCCAGGTTTTTAAAGCCAAGGTTTCCTTCGTAAGCAAACCTGTTTCTTGTATAAATAAGCGGAAGATTTACCGGGGCATCACCAATCCGCTGCTGCAGGTAAATATCAGTATGCCAGTTCCACCGCCTGCCCACCTTAAAGGTCTTCTGTAAAGCCACCTGCAGTACATTAAACACAGTGCTTTCCTGCTTTAACTGGTAGTAATTTGCCAAGTAGGAATAATTGGTAACGAGATAATAATGGCCGGTTAACCTTAGTTTGAATTTGGGAAGGAAATACGACGCAAAAATATGAGTTGTATTTTCCTTCTTAAAAGATTCAGCAGATTTGAGCAGGTAAAAACTGCTGCGGTTGTCAAAAATAAATGAAGGTGTGCGGTTTACATTTTCAAAGCCTGCTTTAATGTATCCGAGCTTTTTTCCTATCATGCTTTCAAGGCTGATATGTGCCTCGAAATCTCCTTTATTGAAACCCGTAAAGAATAACTTGCCATTTGCTTCAATATCCCATTTTTGGTTACGGGTTTTGTTCCTGTATTCGGCATGGCCAAAAGTATTTACAAACGATGCCTTACCGGAAGACAAATCGCCACTGATGAATTGAAAATTAATGCCCAGCTTAATAAACTGGTGCAGGTTCTTTGCATCCGGAAACTGGTAAATGGAAAAATCGTTACTGATTATCTTCCAGCTCTCCCTCAGTATCAGTGAATCTGTTGGCCTGCGCAAAGACGTATCGTAGTACGTTTTATAATACACCGAATCGCCGATATAATCCTGGTAAACATACCGCTGCTGATCCCACTGCAAAGTGTGCTGAAAACGAAACCTCGGATAAAACAAAGGAATAACTGTTGAATCGGTCACAACAGAGTCTTTTCTGCCTAAATCATACTGCTGGCGAAGCAATGCCGTAAAAAGATTATAACGGTTGCCGGTATTAAACTTTGTACTGAAGAAGTTCGATGAAAAACTTTCCTCATCGCCAATGTAAGTGGGAATGATAAACCTGTCTTTAAAGTTGGGATTATCTAATGGTCTCACCGTTCCGGTATCAATAATTCCGCCATTCTCTGCCGACGATAATTTATTTCCCAGCAAAACAAGGTAATTGTGATACCTGAGATTATTTGACTGGTATCTCGAAGTAAACAGGTAATTATTATGATTGGTCTTCTGGCTTTTAAAAAAACCCGGGCCGTTGATTAAACGGTATTGAAAAGAAAAGTTCCAGTTGGGCTTAATATTTTGCGTATGCAGTAACTCAATAATCTGCTCTGTCCTGCTCCCCAAAAAATAATTAAGTTCTGAGTATGGCCGTGTAGTGGTAAAAAACCTTGCGTTCTCTAACTTCCACTTATACACATCAAAAGCATGAAAACCCGGATCGAACCCAGCGTTCATCTCAGGTAAAAAAAGAAGTGATTTTGCAGCATTGCCGGTGTTACCCAGGTGTATCCATGTGGCAGGCACAGGGTATCTTCTGTGAAAATCGCCCACTGAAGTATCAAGCTTATATGACCGGGTTGAATCCAGGTAACGGAAACTTATTGTAATCGAATCGGCATTCTTGTCTCGGTGCTGCAGGCTGTCCGTTCCGCCACCGGCCCCATTAAATGCACCGCCCATATTCCTGATCCGGTTCCCCATTTGCTGCATTAGCTGAGGCTCCTGGGCAGACAAACTCATCCAGCCAAGTAAGACGATTCCTGTAAAAAGGAGATATTTTGTTGCTAATCGGTACAAAACCTGCTGTTAATTTTAAATGTGCTGCAAAATAAGACCGCAAATGTAAAAAGTCGGGGTTTAATTTGTTAATAATACTTGCAGCCAATCAATAACGATAAAAATCGCAGTATTCTTCATCGCAGAGCAGGTTTCGCAGTACAGGATGTTTTAATACTTCTGTATAATCCATCCATTTGCCGTTAATTCTCACTTTTCTGTATATCAGCCTTATGCCCTGGCTGTAATCGACCCACCAGTTAACATGCCCGGTGTATAAAGGTTGTATTGGCTTACCATCAGGTTTGTGCCATCCATAAATGGCCACCCTGCCTGGTTTTGCAGCATGGGAAATTTTTCCACTGATGACCACATCTTTTTTTATTCCTGCAATAAGTCCCTTCCGGTCCTTTCGTTGCCCTTCGATGATTAAATGATGCTGCCACATGGTGGGAGTACTGTCACGAAAAGCATACATCGGAACAGGTTCAGGTTTTACTTTGGCCGCTTTATAAATGTCATCTGCCATTTTTTTTGTTGGTAAAAAGCAGTGAAAACTGTCAGCTACCTGTTGAGCCGCCATTGGGGTGATACAAATTCTGGCCCAATCCCTATCTGTTCCGACAGACAGATAATCCGGAGAAGCATAAAAAACAGCTTCGTATCCTTTGCCAGTTGCTGAGTCAAAATAACTGGTACGTACGGCGCAGAATCTTTTTAAGAAAGAAGGAAAATTTCCGGCCTGTATTTCTTTCAACACGAATGAATCCCTGGACTTCCAGTTCATGGCTGCTGCCTGCTTATAAAAAGCAGACCCCCCGAGACTGGAATATCTTTCGCTTTTAATAACTTTTTTCACAGATGTGCAGCCTGCCAAAGAAAGCAGAAAGAATATGGTTATCCACCTGAACATACTGTAAGATAAAAAAAGCTGCCGGTTTGGGCAGCTTCAGTTCTGTTTTATTGCTTTACAAACCGGATATGCATAATCTCACTATCTGATTTTATTGTCAATACATAAAGCCCGGCCGTAAGCTTGTTTACCGGCAGTTTGTAATTCATTTCCCCTGCGGAGATAAAGGATGTGAAAACTGTCTGGCCTGTTAAATCTGTAATCCGAACCGGGTACGAAACCGGGTTTGATTTATGAAGGGTTACAGTTAGGTAATCACCGGCAGGATTTGGATAAACACTTACCAATACAGGCAATTCAGGAACAGAAACATTAATAATCCTGCTGTATTTTGACACTCCATTCAGGTCAACCATTTTCAGCCTGTAATAAATATCACCACTCATCGTCGCCGTTTCATTGAAGGCATAACCGTTCAGGCCGGGTATATAATCAACAGTTCCTGAAGTGGAGAAATTTCTGCCATCATAACTTCTTTCAACTTCAAACTTACTGAAGTGATCTGCATTGGCAATATTCCAGTTAAGTATTACCGAACCTGACTGATATTTTCCGGTGAAAGAAATTAAATCTGCCGGTAAAGAAGAGCAGGATGCTCCCCAAATCTGGTCCACATACTCGGGATGATCAACAAAAGGATTTCTGTTGCCCTGGAATCCATACCCTGCATTATTCCTGTCAATTTCCTTTTGACTGACAGGATCAAGGTTGTGCCAGGCCATCATTAATTGAAGGTAGGCCGGCTCCACCGAAGGCCATGTTGTCCCGTCCATCGCAACATTTCCACTGGCATCCTGATTTTCCCAACTGGCCATATTATTTTGATAACAAGTCACCATATACAAAAAGGCCCTGGCCACATCACCTTTATAAGCATTAATAGGTTCAAATACAGTTCCTGTAATTCCAGACCAGTTGCTGGTTCCCAACTTGCTGCCATTATCAGAGGTGTAAGATGCTGAGCCCACCCTGCCGTAAGGATAATTAGATCTATGGCCATTTACATAACCGTCAGTTGGAAAAATATGGTGGTAATCTGTTCCGGGACCTGCGGATGTACCACCGCCAAACCAGCTTTGTGGAAATGAGTGCTCCCGGTTATAGCAATCGCCTTCACCGCTATAAGAACCGCATTGGTCAGTAACGGGTGTAAACTCATAAGGATTGTTGCCGGTAGGATTATCTGAATAAATATCCCATATCACATTCGCAGTGCTGAAGTCGCTTTGATGAATATCGCCGGTTTGATATATTGTCCATAGGTCGCTGTATGACTGATGCGTAAAGCCGGTATTTATGATGGTTCTAAGCGCCGTCTTCAATGCAGCGCAGCTAAGCCCGGCAGTACTATTGTAATAATTTGCCGGCTCCCCGGTATTATTGATTGTTGAAAAAGACTGCACTGTATTTCCGCTTGCCAGATAATCAGGCGATGAACTGCAGGGGTTGTACGTATAAACAGTAACATAATAGGTTGTCAATACTGTAAGCCCGGTAACTGTTAAACTGTTTCCTGTGCCTGCATAAATTACCTGCTCACCACCAGCATAAGCAGTATTGGCAGTATAGGTAACGCCATCTGACGGGCCGGTAAAGCTGTTGGCAGTATTAATTTTCACCAGCGAATTGCTTCCATTCCCTGCTGCCCAGTTAATAACAGCAGTAGTTGAAGATGCATTTGCCGTAATGCTGTTGGCCTGAGTGGTTGGTTCCGTACAAACAACAATGGTCGTGGCATTTGCCGTGGCCGAACCGGTTGTATTGTAACAATTATCTGCACTGTTAAAAGAATAAACAGCCGCATGGTATGTTGTTCCGGATGAAAGCCCCGTAACCGCAACACTGTTGCCAGTGCTGTTATATACAACATACTCTCCTGCTGCGATGGTTTGACTACTGCCAAAAGCCGCATTGGCTGTATAGGCAGTGCCGCTAACCGGGCTTCCGGCAACTGAGCTGCCGGCTTTAACCACAACCAATGAATTTGTACCGTTTCCGCCGGTCCAGTTTACATTCATCGAATTGCCTGTTACCCCGGTAATAGAAGCAGCAGATGCCTGTGTAGATGGCGGGGTGCAGCTACTGATATTAGAATAAGTAAGATAAATGTCATCAAAACCAGTTGTTGCTCTGTTATTGGCACCGGAAGAGCCAGTAAGCGTAACAATTCGTATCCATACGTTCTGACCTATGTTGTCAAGTACTGCTCCAAAATTTACCGAAATAGTATTATTAGAAAAACTGAACCCACCCGTAGTTAAAGTTACAGGAGAAGTTGCAACTGTTGTAAAACTTGCAGGTGATGTCCCTGTTCCATATTGAACCAACCATGTTGTTACCCTCTCAGAAGAAACATCTAATGACTGCAGTTTAAAACTCAGGTTAAAGTTTGAAAAACCCGTAGTATTCGCAAGCTGAAACTCTAATCCAGCACCGGGATCAGCAGTAGAACCACTCTGCCTTATTCCCACTACACGGTCAGTGCTGGCATTTTGTACAGCAGAGCTTGATGAACTGGTTAACCCATCTGCGGAAGCAACATTTTTCCATCCGCTTGTAGTACTGTTCCAGGCATCTTGAGTAACGTTGAAAGTTGCAGCAGTTCCCAGGCTGGCAGCAGTGGCATTTGCTGAAACCCGGAAACCTGAAGGAAGACTAGTCCCCACTCCATCAAAACTCTGCGTATAACTGGTTCCGCTTAAAGTAATCTGCCCCTGGGTCGAAAACCAGCAAGCAGCAAAAAAAATCAATGACAATAATCGCTTCATAAATAATAACCCCTTTTCCGGGGGCGCAAATTTACAGCTTTCTCACCTCTAAAACATGACTATACTCACTTAACAAAACCTCACCCGGGCAGGGATGAAACCCACCGGAAAAACCATTGGCTGTTCACCATTCGTTATGCCCTAAACATTACCTTTGCACAAATTTTTTCAGATATGAACCTTCACGAATACCAGGCCAAGGAATTATTAAAAAAATACAATGTTCCCGTTCAGGATGGTTTTGCCTGCAGCACCGTACATGAAGCGGAAGAAGCTTACCGCCAGATAAAAACTCAAAGCGGAAGCAAATTTGCCGTAGTAAAAGCACAAATCCATGCCGGCGGAAGGGGCAAAGGCACCATCAAAGAAAATGGTATCAACGGTGTTAAAGTGGCCAAGTCCCTGGAAGATGTTCAGGATTTTGCCAGTAAAATCCTCGGAGGCACATTAGTTACATTGCAGACAGGCCCTGCCGGTAAAGTAGTGAACAAGATTTTTGTTGCTGCCGATATGTACTACGATGGTCCCAGCGAAAGAAAAGAGTTCTATCTGTCAATCCTGCTCGACCGTACAAAAGGCCAGAATGTTATCATGTACAGTACCGAAGGCGGTATGAACATTGAAGAAGTGGCACACAATACACCCGAGAAGATTTTTAAGGAGTGGGTACACCCCGCAGGTGGCCTGCAGGGTTTTCAGGCAAGAAAAATTGCCTTCAACCTGGGCCTTAGCGGTGAAGCCTTCAAAAACTGTGTAAAGTTTGTAACCAACCTGTATAGTGCTTATGCCGGACTGGATTGCTCCATGCTGGAAATAAACCCGCTGTTTAAGGCATCCGACGATAAGATCATTGCGGTGGACTGTAAAATGAACCTTGACGAGAATGCCCTGATGCGCCATCCCGACCTCAACGCAATGCGTGACATTACTGAAGAAGACCCAACTGAAGTTGAAGCCGGCCAGTTCAACCTGAACTTTGTAAAATTAGATGGTAACGTGGGCTGTATGGTAAATGGCGCCGGTCTGGCAATGGCTACCATGGATATGATTAAACTGAGCGGTGGCGAGCCTGCCAACTTCCTTGATGTGGGTGGCACTGCCAATGCACAGACAGTGGAAGCCGGTTTCAAAATCATTCTGAAAGACCCGGCCGTAAAAGCAATCCTCATCAACATCTTTGGCGGTATTGTACGTTGCGACCGTGTGGCACAGGGTGTTATAGATGCCTATAAAAACCTGGGCAATATCAATATCCCGATCATTGTACGCCTGCAGGGCACCAATGCTGAGGATGCCAAAAAACTGATTGATGAAAGCGGCCTTAAAGTACAATCGGCCATCCTGCTGAGCGAAGCGGCTGACCTGGTGAAGAAAGCAGTGGCTTAATTGCACTGTCACCCTGTCCCGATAGCTATCGGAATTGTCGAAGGGTGAATCGAAAACATATAGAACCCCGTCCCGCACACTGCCGGACGGGATTTTTGTTTATGCAATACCCCGGATTGCCGCATCACTCTGTTGATAACGATTATGGCGAAAAACCGTTTTGGTTTCAAGTGATGGTTTTCCCTGCTCTGCTTTATGTGGAGCAGGGTTTTTATCCTTTAGAAACCGCTGTTCTATCTTTGCTGCATGTCTATATTCATCCGCCGCATACAACCCGCCGATAACCCGGTAATTGCAACTATCATCCGCAACACACTGGAAGAGTTTGGCGCCAATCATCCCGGCACGGTGTATTACGACAAAACAACCGATGCCCTTTTCGAGCTTTTTCAAAAAGAGAAATCAGTTTATTTCATTGCAGAAAAGGACGGGAAAATTGTTGGCGGCGGCGGCATCTATCCTACTGACGGATTACCTGCTGATACCTGCGAACTCGTAAAAATGTACCTGTTGCCCGAAGCAAGAGGCACCGGTCTTGGATCACAGCTTATCACCCATTGCCTGGAGCATGCAAAAGATTTTGGTTTTAGCAAAGTGTACCTCGAAACCATGAACGAACTGAAAGCTGCCCTGAAAGTATATGCCCGGATGGGGTTTACTTACCTTGATGGCCCGATGGGAAACAGCGGCCATTTTGGTTGCCCATTGTGGATGATTAAAGAAATATAAAAGGGGCATTACTGCCCCTTTTCCTAAAAAAATTCAGTATTTACTTTCCTCTTACTTTGTCCACCTGTCCTTTGAGCAGGTACACCTGGAAGCCAATGTTGAAAGAAAATCCACCTGTGCCATCAAAATCCTTATACTTGGTTCTTTCGTATCCCATCAACCCGTCAATAGATACATTATCACTGATGAAAATAGCAGCTCCGCCACCAATAAAAAAGTTGGTTCCGTTATTCTTAGAATCAATGCTGCCCACTGTTGTTTTGGTGTTCATGAAATTAAAACTACTGTGAATGATGGGGCGAACCGGCTGGTTATCTGTAGTAAAATAATACCGGACAAAGGGCCCTACGGCAAACCCTGTTGATTTGATATCTCCTTCCTTAGCATGGGCAATTGAAAGGTTGCCGCCAATAGCAAGGTTATCGATAACAAACAAACCTGCATTTGGGGCAAAGGATATTTCAGTAGCGTTTTTTGCCGTATTCAGGCGAAAGCTTCCGCCTACCATCCAGTCGTTTTTATGTGTTTGGGCACTGGCTGTTGTAATAGCTGTAATAACAAAAATTCCTAAAATAATTTTCTTCATAATATCATTTTTAATACCTGCAAAGGTAATAATTGAAAAGCTTACAGTTAGCAATTTTCTTCCATATAGAAACAGAAGCTGCATTTGAATCTTTACATGAGCTGCTGTACACTTTTCGCTTCATAAACCGGGCTGAACAAATACACTTTGCCGGTGGCCACCTCCGTACATTTGAAACGCTTCCGTAGTTTTTCCCCTTTCTTAAAAACCCTTCCATCCTTTATACGGAACAAACTTCCCGGAGCAAGTTGTTCCACCAGTTGTAAGCCGCCGTTATTTTCATCATAGTTCCGCAACACACGGAGCAGTCCTTCCTCTGCACAACTGCTTGCCGCAGGATTATGTAATGATTGTAATAACTCGTATTCAATATCCGCCGGAAATACTTTGCTTTCTACAAACTGTTTCAGCAGGCCGGAGAAAATCATTTTCCATTCACGGCCATGCGCCTGCACACTGCGGCCAAACTGCTCGAAGGTGAGCAGGTGGGCAATTTCATGCAGCAGAGTTACCAGGAAAGCATACTTATTCAGGTTGCCGTTTACACTGATGCGGTGGTTGGTGTGGTGAGTGCGGTGGCGGTAATCACCCAGGATACTCTTTCGTTCCTTCGCCACTGTAAGGTGCACCTTATACTGGTGCAGGTATGCCAGTACGGCATCGCCGGTGCCCGGGGGCAGAAAATGCTGCAGGTGTGATACAGGAACTTCCTTTTTAGGCATTCTTGTGTTTCTTCAGTGTTTTCATCAGGGCTATTGTTTCCACGGTGGTGTAGATGATGTAAATGGCTGCACATACCAGCAGCCCTGGCTTATTCAGGTTTTTGCCGGCAAAGTACAGGTACAAAAAAGCTGCCAGGGCTATAACCATAAACTTGATTACAAACCCTGCATTTACCGACCGTACAAAAGCATGGGGATTGGATGATTTCAGCGATCGCTGTAAAATAAAATATGCAACTATGCTTACTACGAACAATAAAAGGTTACCAATGATTACTAATGCCGGGTCTATCCCATTTTTTAGCAGCCATCCTTTCCCGGAAATAAAAAAAGCTGAAAGTGCGGCAAAAACGATAAGCATCGGACGTAATGGTGAGTGGATCTCTTTGGTCATTTCTTTTGATTACTGCTTGTCTCTTTGAATAGTTTATAAAAGAATGATGCAAGGATAAGTAAAGGAAGGGCACAGGTAAGTACCGGTGATATGCTGAGCCATTCATCGGCCTTGATTCCTGCAAAAACCCCGATAGCAATGGCAGCAATTAATTGCGAACCAAGCCCGGCGTACTTCAGCAGAAACTTTCTGTTACTTTCAGACTGTTGCTTTTTGCTGATCATAGTTGGTTACTTCTTCAGTAAACGTTCCCATATGACATTGGCCATTGAAAGTGGCCGTAGGTTCCACTTGCAGTTTTCCGGTATAGACATTTCCCTTAACCAGCGAATCGCCACGCAACTGCAGCAGTTCTTTAGCCCTGATGTTGCCGGTTATCTTACCCGTAATATCGGCCTGGTTACACACAAGATCACCTTCCACCAAACCACTGTTGCCTATAATAATTTTTGCGGCGCTATATACATTTCCAATTACCGTTCCGTCAATACGCAGGTCGCCGCTGCTTTTCATATCGCCGGTAAGGGTTGTACCGGCAGCAATCAATGTGGCACCTGTACCGTTTGTAACAGCCTGTTGCATTTCAGATTTGTTGTTTTTACTGTTGAACATATTTCGGTTTAGTTAATCCTGCATTTCTTCTGGCTTGGGTACATCCAGTTTCACCGTATCTAATTTTGCCGTACCGGTTCCGCCCAGTGCCTTTTTCAACCCGTCAATGTATTGAACGTTTTGCTGATTTTGTTTTTCCAGCCCGTCCACCCTGTATTTCAGTTCCCGCAATTCCTCAGCCGATCTATAATCCGTATTGGTGCCTGGTATATAATACTTCAATGGTGTAAACACAATTAAAGCCACCGTCAGCCCCACCAGCAGTACAAAAATTGTGCTGAGCACAATATAAACACTTAATCTTGAAAGTTTAAAGGTCACCACTTCTTCATAAGTGTCATCATTCATTACCACCAGCCGGTAGCGGTTTCGCAGCCTTTTCAGGGTTGATCCGGCCTCTAATTTTAGCATATTATCGCAATTTGGTAAATAAAGGTAAGCAACGGGGTTATTTTTGCCAGCTCCGGCCGCTCAATTTCTTATAAAAAAATGACTTAGTTTTATACTAAATTATTTGAAATTCAGTTAATAAGACTTTAGATTGCGGCGGAAATGCGTTTAAACCAAAATACTGTTTTCATAGCGGTTCTCCTTATCCTCTTGCAGGCTCATTTGCCTGTGGCAGGACAACTGGGTATTTCTTTTGATATTAAAAAACCTAAAGAATACGAAGAACGGGTATTGCGGTCAGAAAAATCTGATCAGAAAAAGTTTACCCTGCCCCGCCGTTTTATTCAGAATACTGTTACACATTACAACTACTTTTTCAACGCCAATAACAAGCTGAATGAGGTTCTGGAAAGGGCCAAAGAATCGTTTAAAGACGATTACAGCCGCCTGCTTCCTTTTTATAATTATTCGCTTGATGTTACCGCAAGAGATTCCATCCAGTTAGATTCAGTTACCTATAAATCGTCCACCGGTATCGCCCTGCACGACCTGCGCAACGACTGGACGGACAACCTTTACCTGCTGTGGGGTGCCGCTTTTTACCTTCAAAAGAAATTCGACTCGGCCTACCTCATGTTTCAGTTTATCAACTATGCCTATGCCCCCAAAGAAAAAGATGGCTACTACAGAACCATTGGCTCCACAAGGGATGGCAACCAGGCCTACAGTATAGCCACAAAAGAAAAAGGCGGGATTCACAGGAAACTCCTGAGCCGCCCACCCAGCCGCAATGACGCATTTATCTGGCAGATAAGAAACTTCCTGGTTCAGGATCAGTTTGCCGAAGCTGCCAGCCTTATTGTTGCATTAAAAGGAGATCCGGCTTTACCCAAAAGGTTGAACGATGACCTGGCAGAAGTGCAGGCATTATGGTTCTATAAGCAAAACATGTGGGACAGTGCCGCCGTGCATCTTGAAGCAGCACTTGAAAATGCAACCACCAAACAGGAAAAAGCCCGGTGGGAATATCTTGTTGCCCAGCTTTACGAACTGAGCAAAAACTATAAAGAAGCAGCCCGTTATTATGATAAAGTGAGCAGCCATACCACCGACCCTGTGCTTGACATATATGCCCGCCTCTATGCCATCAGGGTAAACAAAGATGGCGGTGAAAAGGATATTCAAAAAAATGTTGACGACCTGCTGAAGATGGCCAGGAGAGACAAATACTCCGAATACCAGGACATTATTTATTACATGGCTGCCCAAATGCAGCTCGAAGGCAACAATACAGATGCCGCCATTGAACTGCTGAAGAAAAGCACAGCCGTTGTTTCGAATAACCCGTTACAAAAGAACAGGGCATTCCTGCAACTGGCCGAACTGTCTTATGCCAAAAAACAATACCGCAACGCTTATAATTTTTACGACAGCCTGAACCTTTCAGATACTTCTATCAGGCATCCTGAAGAAATTCAGGCCCGGAAAGCAACGCTGGGAATACTTGCTTCAAATCTTGAAATAGCAGACCGGCAAGACAGCCTTCAGCGGATTGCGGCCCTGCCTGAAGACGAAAGAAAAGACTTTGTGAAAAAGCTGGCTAAAGAATTAAGAAAACTGAAAGGGTTGAAAGATGAGCCGCTCACAATTGGTTCACCCATCCAGTTGCAGACACCTGCCACACAGCAGGCCCCGCTTTTCTCCGGAAGCCAGAAAGGTGAATGGTATTTTTATAATTCTGCATCCCGCAGCCGCGGACAGACAGATTTTAAATCCCGCTGGGGCAACAGGCCCAATATTGATAACTGGCGCAGAAGTGCCGCCCTTGCATCCGTTGGACAGACCCAGATGGGTAACCAGCAGCAAGGACCCGGAAATAACCAGCAGGGAACAGAACAGGGTGAAATAACTTTTGAAAGCCTTTATGATAATCTTCCGCTGACGGCACAGCAAAAAGCCGCTTCTGATGACTCTTTGCAGAATGCCCTTTTCATCATCGGTAAATCTTATGTGCAGGAAATTGAAGATTGTGCGGCAGGCACAGAAACATTTGAACGCATCAGGGCACAGTTTCCTGCATTCCAGAAAATGGATGAAGTGCTGTTCAACCTTTATTATTGTTATAATAAGAATGGCGAAACGGCAAAAGCTGCTGCCATCAAACGCCTGATGGCAGAAAAATATCCTTCCAGCAACTTCACCACCATCGTTACTACCGGTAAGAATCCGCTGGCTAAGAATGGTAACAACGAGGCCACAAAAGCATACGAAAGAATTTATGACCTGTTTATCGAAGGAAACTTTAACCAGGCAGTTGCTGAGAAAAAAACAGCAGACAGTATCTACGGAAATAATTACTGGACACCACAGTTGCTTTACATTGAGGCCGTATATTATATTAAACAAAGGCAGGACAGTGCTGCAGTTGAAGTGCTGAACTCAATACAGGCAAAATTCCCGAATACACCTCTTGCTTTAAAAGCCACCGGTCTGTTAGATGTTTTGAGTCGCCGGGCACAGATTGAAGAAGAACTGAAAAACATGAATGTCAGCAGGCAAACTGAAACTCCGGTTAAGCCTGCGCCGGTTGCCAATGTCACCACAGCACCTGTTAAAACAGTAACCGATTCTTTAAAAACACAGCAACCCGTTGCGACAAAACCTGTTACCAAACCCGATTCACTCAGCAATAAACCTGTTGTGCCGCCTGTTCCCAGTGCACCATACACCCATACACCCGATGCGCCGCATTACGTTGTTGTGCTGCTGAACAAGGTTGACCCCGTATTTGCTAACGAAACCAGGAATGCCTTCAGCCGCTATCATCGTGAGGTCTATTACAATAAAACATACTCACTCGACCTGTTCCAGCTTGATAGTGAAAACAGGCTGCTGCTGATTGCCCCGTTTGCCAGTGCGGCAGAGGCCATTGCTTATGTTGACAAGACAAAGCCCAAAACAGCATCTGAGATTCTTCCCTGGCTGAAAGGCGGCAAGTATAGTTTCCTGATACTGACAGACAGCAACTTTAACTTGCTGAAGGAGAAGAAAGACACCGAAGCTTACCGGGCCTTCCTGGAACAGCATTTCCCCGGAAAGTTTTAACATTCAGTGCCATACCAGTTGTTTTTTGCAAAAAATTAATTACTGTTTCCCATCCGCCGCAGGCATTTTATGTATTTTCGGTTTTGATTGTCAGGCTGTACACTGTCTGCCCGTAAAATTAGAATATGAAAAAAGCTGTCCGCATTTTCTGGAGTATCTTTTTTATAGGTTTCGCCGCTTTTGTTGCCCTGTTGCTTATGGCCAATTTTGGCGTATTTGGCAAAATGCCCACCCTGTCAGAACTGGAAAATCCTTCCATCCTGCAGGCATCAGAAGTATATTCAGATGATGGCACACTGATGGGAAAGTACTACCGTGAAAATGGCAACCGGAGCGTAGTGAAGTACAGCGACATTTCGCAGCATATTGTAAACGGCCTGATTGCAACAGAAGACAAACGTTTCTATGCTCACTCCGGTGTGGATATGAAAGGAACCCTGAGAGCTGCAGTAACTCTCGGAAAACAAGGTGGTGGAAGTACACTGACGCAGCAATTAGCCAAAGCGCTGCTGGCACACGGCAGAGGTAACAAAGTGGGCCGGGTATTTGAAAAGCTGAAAGAATGGATCATTGCCGTTAAACTGGAAAAGAATTTCACCAAAGAAGAAATCATCACTTTATATCTCAACACAGTTCCTTATTCAGACAACGTATTTGGTATCCGCAATGCCTCAAGGACCTTCTTCCAGAAAGAACCTGACCGGCTAAGTGTGGATGAAGCAGCCCTGCTGGTGGGAATGATTAACGGTCCCGGCCTGTACAACCCCCGCCGGAACCCAAAAGCAGCCCTGGACAGGCGCAACCTTGTTATCAGCCGTATGGAAGAAAACGGAAACCTCACACCTGCCGAAGCTGCAAAGTTCAAAGCACTGCCTATAAAACTGAACTACCGCAAACTTGATGAAAACACCGGCTATGCCCCTTACTTCAGGGATGTGCTGCGCAGTGAAGTAAAAACTGTGCTGAAAGACCTCAAGAAACCCAACGGCGATTCATACGACCTCTACGATGATGGTCTTAAGATATACACTACCATCAACCTGCAGATGCAGCAATATGCTGAGGAAGGCATGGCGCAGCATATGGCCATGATGCAGAAAGGCATCAGCGCCAGGGGCAACTTTAAAAACTTCAGCATCTGGAAGGGACATGAAAAAATAATTGAAAAGGCCATTAAAGAATCTGACCGCTGGAAAAACATGGAAGAAGACGGCTACAGCGACAAAGAAATCAGGGCCAGCTTTGATGTAAAAGTGCCAATGAAAGTATTTGCATGGAATGCCAAACGGGAAAGGGACACTACCATGACTCCTGCCGATTCCATCAAGTACCACCTGCAGATGGAACAGGCCGGCTTTATGGCTATGGACCCGATAACGGGAGAAGTAAAAGCCTGGGTAGGCGGCATCCATTTCAAAACTTATAAGAACGACCACGTCAACCTGGGAACAAAAAGACAGGTAGGCTCCACCATCAAGCCTTTCCTGTATGCACAGGCTATTGAGGAAAGAGGCTTCACTCCTGATACCGAGGTGGAAAACGTTGCGCAAAACTTCGGCGGCGGTGCATGGGTACCCGCAGGCAGGCGATGCGGTGGTGGCACCATGACAATGGCGAATGCCCTCGCCTACTCAAAGAACTGCGCCACTGCTTACATTATGAAACAGGTGGGTCCCAAACAGTTTGCTGAATTTCTGAGCCGCATCAGCATACCCACAGAAGTAAAGCCCTACCCTTCTATTTGCCTGGGCACCTGCGACCTCTCCATTTTTGAAATGCTCTGGGGTTACTCCATTTTTGCCGGAAGAGGTTTCTCCACCAAACCTATTGCCATCAGCCGGATTGAAGACCGCAATGGTGTGGTGATAAAAAGATTTGACAACACGGCTAATCGCAAAGAAGCCATCAGCGAGGTAACTGCTTACACTATGTGCAAAATGATGCAGGGTACGGTTGACAGAGGTACTGCCAAGGGTTTGCGCACAAGAGTTGGCGCTGCCGAAATGGGTGGTAAAACAGGTACTACCGATGACAATGCCGATGCATGGTTTATTGGTTATACACCGCAATTACTCGCCGGCTCATGGGTGGGATTTGAATACAACTTTATGCGTAACACTGCCGATGGTAACACCATTGCCCGCCCGATTACAGAATACTTTTTCAGAAAAGTACTGGCCGATAGTAAACTGGGTTATGAAAGGGATGCTAAGTTTATCAAGCCAGAGGAAATGGAAAATGAAATCAACAGTGCGGATATCTTCATCAGCGAAACTGACCCCAGCCCTGCCGGCGAAGGTGTGGACCAGGGCGTTGGTGATGCCAGCGATTATATGTATGAAGATAATGGAGACACACTCGGCCCCGAATCGAAAGAGTATGAAGATGAAGAAGCCCCTGCACCTAAGAAAGATAAACCTGCTAAAAAGGACTCGCTGAATAAGTCAGTGGTGTTAACCGACGAACGAAAGCAAATACACAGTAAAACAATCAAACCGTAATAAGAAGAGGCTCCGGCCTCTTTTCATTTTACTCCGCACTCCATCAGTTTGCGGGTGTCGAGCTGGGTTTCAAATTTATACACTATCAGTTCCAGCTCATGGCCGGGGAATAAATAGCCAACCGGCTGCCCGGCTTTCAGGCTTTGAAGTTTTTTTACATACACCCTGTCGAGCCCGGAATACCAGATGTAATAATCCTTAAAGAAAAACACCAGTTCCCACTTGCCTTCTTCATTCATCTGTATGTTTGACACCTTACCATCGTGGCAGGCAACAACCAGCGTATCCTTGCTTACCATTACCTGTTTCTGGTCCTGCTTATCCCAATGGTAGCCACTAGTGTCCTGTTGTATCAGGCTGGCATTTTTTAATGGGCATTGCAGCCGGATAGTATCTTTTTGGGCTGATGCACTTAGGACAGCAATCATAAACACTGACGTTAGCAGCATGTTGCCCGTTTTCAACGATTGTAAAAGCCTTGCCTTCATACCTTTAAAGTTTCATTGGTTTGAAGTTAGCTAATTCCGGCAGTCAATGCCTTTGTGGAAAGAAATTCCTTTTCTCAAATATTAACCACCGCATATTATTAGGTGTAAACAGTACCTTTGCCGCCAATTAAAAAAGCAAATAAATGTCAACATTATCTACTTCCATTGATTTCAGCCTGTCTTACAAAGTGGCTGATATTTCCCTTGCAGAATGGGGACGCAAAGAAATCCGCCTGGCCGAAGCTGAAATGCCCGGTCTCATGGCTATCCGTAAAGAATACGGCCCTACCCAACCACTCAAAGATGCCCGCATTGCCGGTTGTCTGCACATGACGATTCAAACTGCTGTTCTTATAGAAACTCTTGTTGCCCTTGGTGCCGAAGTAAAATGGAGCTCCTGCAACATCTTCTCCACACAAGACCATGCCGCTGCTGCTATTGCCGCTGCCGGTGTTGGTGTATTTGCCTGGAAAGGACAAACCATCGAAGAAGCTGACTGGTGTATTGAGCAGACATTGTTCTTCGGCGGTGCCGATCGTCCGCTGAACATGATTCTTGATGATGGCGGCGACCTTACCAATATGGTGCTGGATAAATATCCCGAACTGGTGCAGCATGTAAAAGGCATCAGCGAAGAAACCACTACCGGCGTACACCGCCTGTACGAAAGAGTGGCCAAGGGCACACTGCCTGTTCCGGCGATTAACGTTAACGACTCTGTTACCAAATCCAAGTTCGATAACAAATACGGATGTAAAGAATCACTGGTGGATGCTATCCGCCGTGCCACCGATGTAATGCTGGCCGGTAAGGTAGCTGTTGTGGGTGGTTATGGTGATGTGGGTAAAGGTTCTGCCGCTTCATTAGCTGGTGCCGGTTGCCGTGTTATCGTTACCGAGATTGACCCCATCTGTGCCCTGCAGGCTGCAATGGATGGTTTTGAAGTAAAGAAAATGATTGACGCTGTGAAAGAGGCCGATATCGTTGTTACCGCTTCCGGTTGCCGTGACCTTATTACTGGCGAACATTTTAAACTGATGAAGGATAAAACCATCGTTTGTAACATTGGCCACTTCGATATTGAAATTGATATTGCATGGCTCAATACCAACTATGGCGATACAAAAGACACTGTAAAACCACAGGTTGATATTTATAATGTAGATGGAAAAGACATCATCATTCTTGCTGAAGGCCGCCTTGTTAACCTTGGTTGCGCCACCGGCCATCCATCGTTTGTAATGAGTAACTCATTCTCCAACCAAACGCTGGCGCAGATAGAATTGTGGAACAACCATAAGAACTACGGGAAGAATGTGTATGTGTTGCCCAAGCATCTTGATGAGAAAGTGGCAAGGCTGCACCTCGCCAAGATTGGTGTGCAGCTTGACGAACTTACTGCGGCACAGGCTGAATACCTGGGCATTACCAAAGAAGGTCCGTTTAAGCCTGAGCATTACAGATATTAATGATCACCACATAAATAGTTTTAAAGCCCGGTTTAAAGCCGGGCTTTTTTTTAAATACCCTCACCAGGGTATAAACTATCCGGTTGTCAAAAGCTACCTTACAACAAACTTCACCGTATGTACAAAACAATAGCCAGCCTTATTATTTCTTTGACCTTTCTGCTGCAGGCAAAAGCCCAGGACAGTACCGCAGCCAAAGCCCATGCAAAGTATTGGTGTGAGTGCCTGTCAGAAGTAGATCCACAACTTCCGGAGGATTCCATACTGCAAATGGTGGAAACCTGCCAGTCGCTCAGCATTACCAACCTGCTCAATAAAAAAATTATTGAAATAGGGCACCTGCTCGATTCTGCCGTGCATGCCCAATTCAATCAGATAGCTATAGCACTGATGCTGAAAGACTGTTCTTTGCTTTCCACGCTGCTGACTCCGAAAAAGGAAGCCGAACCTGTCTTCCGGAAAGAGAACCCTCAAAACATATTTATCCCTGATTCATTTTATAAGCCCTTCGGGCTGATACCCGGAGAGAAAAATAATTTGCTCCACGTTTGCAACATGGAAAATAAAGACAACAAATTTCAGCGCAGTGTTGATATACGCTGGGTGTTCAGCAGCCGGGAAGATGCTTTGAAATGGCACCGCCTGAAGCTGGAAGAAAACGCCGAAGGGGGCGAACCTGTAAAGGGGGCATTCCGGGTGGAAAATGCTGAAGAAATAAAAGTTTTCCGTGAGTCGGCAAAAGCAGCCGAAATGCTGAAAGCTTTTGGCCTGGTACAGCGGCACCATTATTTCATATTTGTGGTGGAGAATGTGGTTTGTAAAGTATTTGTTGCCACAGATGGTACAGTAGAATCGGATGGGGCTTTGCCATTTGCCATAGCTGCGGCCAGGCAGGTTAAGGAAAACTTACCGGAATAAGTTGCTGCACTGCAATGCCGCCGGACATTGTCGTATGTATTTTCCCGTTGTTAGGATGATTGTCTTTATCTCTCATTAGTTAGACCGTCACGGTCTGAACATTAAAACCTGACACACAGGATATAGAAGTGATATAAAGAAAGCAGTGAGAATATTTGGCAGAAAAGAAAGTTTTGGATTTGCTTATATACCTCTTATAACGTTTATAAAGTCTTCCAGTTTATATGCTCCGTCAACTGTCCGCCTGTCGTAAACCATGAAGTACCGGTAATCATTTCCTGCTTTGCTTGCCCAAAGGTTTCCGAGCCTGATTTTTTGTTCAGCATCTAAGTGGTCTCCCTTTGTTTCAAGTAAAATCGTCTTACCGCTTTTGGTATGAATAATGAAGTCGGGATAATGATTAACAAAGCCGTTAATTCTAAAACCTCTTCGTTCAATGTTCCTTGTCCAGAAAGCAATGTTTTGCATGTTCGCAATTTCATTAATTACTCTTGCCTCAAAGTCATTCATTTTGCCTTCCTTCTCGTAAAGCGATTTGGTAATATCTTTTGCTGTATCTCCGGGGGTAATACTGTTTGGCAAAGTAAAAACAGGCTTTATAAAAACTTTGTCCGTGTCTAAAAACTCCTTGAACTTCTTCTCTGCAAATACTTCTGAAAGTTCTCTGATTTTCTGTTTTATCTTGTCGGTGTAGGTATATTCGTTATTGGCAAAGTCGCTGAACTGCTCATCTTTGAAATCGTCCAGAATTCGGTTAATGTATTTTTCAATCTCCTTATCGGGAATTGGATACATGTTTCCGATAATGTCCATAATACGTTTGGTGAAATTCTTAACCCTGCTTTCTTTTCTTGATGGGTCAAGCATGTAGCTGATAATGCTTTCTTTTATGTTGCCATCAAGTTTTACAAATGTTGGAGTATGCTCTTTTTTAGTTTCGTCAAGGTCAACCTTGTAGAGTTCCGATGAAATGTTGTCAAAAACGATGTCTGTCGGCTGTTGGCTCAGTTTAAAACCATCTAAAAGGCTTTCCTTTTCCAGTGCAATATCTTCTTCCTTTTTGCCGAATAGGTCATTGGCTGGTATCTTCAAAAAGAACTGGGGCAAATTGATTTTTGCTGCTTCGCCTTTGAAAACGTCTTTAATTCCGTATGTTTTCACTAATTGTTGAATTTCGTTTGGTAATGCGGGGGCATTCGTTGCTTCCATTTCTGAAACAGTTCTTTCAAACGCTTCATTTTGTTCAATGGCTGATTGTTCTATTTCGGTAACGGTGTCACTTGGTTTTGCTGTTTCAGATGGCAATACTATTCGAGTGCTGTCTATATCGCCGGTAATATCTTCAGTTTCCGCAGCTTCTGTTGTCGTCGGGAAAACTGTAAGTTGTTGTAAAGGGTCTTGTTTCTTAGCTTCTTCCAGCATAGCCGGGTCAGCAAGTTTGTAGTCTTTATCGCTGAAACCTGCTTTGTTCAATCCTTTCACAATGTTGTCTAATGTGTCAAGAAACTTCGATGATGCTGTTAAAACATAACTCAAATTGAGCAAAGGAAAATTGTGTTTCATAACATAAGGCTGGCGTAAAACCCTGCCCAATATCTGTTCTACATCAACTGCCGAACTCTTGTCTGCCAATGATGCCAGGATATAAGCAAACGGACAGTCCCAGCCTTCCTTTAATGCGTTTATTGTAATGATGTAGCGGACTTCACAGTCCTTGCTCATCAGGTCAATGCCTCTTATTTCATTGATGTTTGCCGTTTTAATTTTGATTTGATCGGCAGGAATTTTTAACTCAATCAGTTTTTCCTTTAGTTTCTGAACATTTGATTTTTCTTCTTCTTCGTTCAAAAAGTCCTTCCCGTTTTTCGGTTGTGCCTGAAACAGCACAATTGGCCGGATGTATTTGCCACCTTTCTTTTCTTCGTCAACAGCCTGCAGTTCCAGACGCTTTTGCAATTGTAAAGCCGAATTAATCACTTCTGTTTTATCCTGGTGGTTGTAAACAATAACTGGCAACTTTACCATATTTTCCCTTTTCAGTTCAAGGGCATCAATAAAACTTACAATATTGCTGTTCTTACGGGGTGTGGCAGTAAGGTCAAGAATGAAACAAGGGTTTACTTCTTTCAGCATTTCCACACTCAAATCACTCTCGGCATTGTGGCTTTCATCCACCACTACCAGCGGATTTAAGTATTTGATGACTGCTCCTAAAGTTATTTCGCTGTCTTTGCCAAGCAGGTTTTCAAAACTTTGCAGGTTGCCATTTTCCTGAAATACTTTTCGATCTTCTTTGTTTTTGGCTCTCAGGCTGTCAAAGCTGAAAACCATGATGTTTAGTTGTTCTTTTACCGTTGTGGCATTAAAGCCACTGCCTTGCAACAAAGTTTCTTTGTCAAACACCTCCACTTTATTGCCAAAATGCGAATTAATTTTTTGACGGTAGGGATGCGATGGGTCTTTTAGGTTTTTAATGGTTTGTTCTAAAATGGTAATGGAAGGCACTAACCAAACAACGGCTTTCGGACGGTCGTAATCAAAGGCATCAAAAATGGGTTTTATGGCATTGCAGGCAATAAAAGTTTTTCCGCCTGCCGTTGGCACTTTTACGCAAATGTGCGGAACACGGGGAACATTGTTTTTGTAGGGTTCAATGGCTGTACCCGGATAAGGAAACAAAGGTGTTCTGGGGTGCTTTGCCCAAAAGATATTAAAAGCATCTTTCACGTCTTTGGTTTCCTGTATGGTTTCCAAAAACTGTGCAAGGTCGTTGATTACTTGTTGCTGATATGGTTTTAATTCCATCGCTTAAAATCTTGTTATGTCTCTTGGTATTTTCTTGAAAATGATATTGTGCTTCGTCATAAACTCTTTGGTGAGCAAACAGTTGTCGGCATATATTACATACTGCCCGGCTTTGGTTTTCATGGTGGCTAAAAAAGCATGGTCTAATGTGGTAACTCCGTCCGCTTCGTAGTGGAAATAATAAGCTGTGTCGTTGTGCCTGTTCAGGAAATATGGGTTGTCTTTGTGTGTAAGGGCAGCTAAAGGTGTTTGGGTTTCTGTGTAATATACATATTGCCTTATCCTTTCCTCGCCAACCAGCTCATTTAAATTACCATCTTCCAAAAACATGGGTTGCCCCAACTCATAAAAATCAAAACTTCCGCCTGTGCCTTCGGCTTGTGGTGAGCCTGCCGAACCATAACCTTTGATTACTCGTTTTACTCTTTCGGCTGTGATAGTTTCGGCATAGCCCTCCATTTCAATTAGAATAAATTGACGATTACCGTTATCTTTTTTGTTTAGATTTAATACCGCTTGAGCAGTCGTTCCGCTACCAGAAAAAGAGTCAAGAATTATCGAGTCCGTATCACAAATGAAATTCAATAGATATTGAATTAGCGTTGGCGTTTTGGGATAGTCAAATATTTTTTTTTCAAAAATCTCTTTTAATATAATACCACCTTCTTCTGTAGTTCCTACATAATCATTTGCATCAATCAAGTTTCTTGGAACTTCAGGTGCATAGTTTGCTTTGTCGTATCGTGGAGCTAACGATTTTCCTTTGAAAATAATCTTTGTTTTTTTTTGAATTTCGCTTTCCAAGTTTTCTTGTGTCCAAATGAATTTTGATTCAAGTATCAAGTCATCAATGAATTTCCCATTTTTAAACCAAACATCCTTTTTCAAAACAACTTCATTAACCTTTGTCCCGTATGTACCTGCTTCAAAAAAGAAGTCTTCTGTCATTGTGCTTTCAATAACTTCTTTTGGAAATCTTAATGTTTTCTTTTGATTGTTGCTTTTTATTAATGGATTATCAGCTTCGTTTACTTTATACAATCCACGATACCTATTATTATTTCTTAGCTTTTCATAACATAAAACATACTCAAGACATTTTTTACTCTTATATGAAAGATTAGACGGGGAATAAGTTTTATACCATGAGAAATATTCAATGAAACTTCCTGCCCCAAAAATTTCATCCATTATTAATCTCAGATTTGCTAATTCAATGTCATCGCATGAAATAAAAATTGCACCATCGTCTGAAAGTAATTTGTGCAGCAACTTCAAACGTGGATACATCATACAAAGCCATTTGTCGTGTCGGCTTAGGTCTTCACTTTCTTTTCCAACAACTTGCCCGAGCCACTTTTTTATTTTCGGGTCGTTCACATTGTCGTTATATACCCAGCCTTCGTTTCCTGTGTTGTAGGGAGGGTCTATGTATATGCACTTAATGCGTCCTTCGTATTCAGGCAATAGGGCTTTCAGGGCTTCCAGGTTGTCCCCATGTATTACTTTGTTACCGCTGTTGGTTTCCTGGTCTGTTTGTATTCCATTGTCAAAGCCGTAGGAGTGTTCCAAAACCTTAAACGGAACATCCATGTGATGATTAATAACTTTCTCTTTTCCTATCCAGTGGAGAGTTGGCATTTGACTCTTTGTGTTACCAGCCACAAAAAATCTGCGTGGGACATTGCACTTATCCGGACTGAGGCACTGGTATGCCCATACACGAAATAAGGAAAGCCCACGCATTGCGTGAGCGTTTCGCTTTATCTCTCGTGTATTAAAAATTACCAGTTTTCAGTCCGAGAATTTAGCTAACGCAAATTCTTATATGTCTTAGTTAGTTAATCTATAGTTTTTACTTTAGTATCAGTCAAATATAAATAATGAAGCTTTGCAGTCAAAAAAGACTTTAATACGCTGATCCGCCTTGCTGTGTCCCCACGCAGCTTACTTTCTTTTCAAAGTCCCTGCCTTTCCTCTGTGCATCAATCTGTGCTATCTGTGGTTAATCATTTCCATTTTTCCCGCCCATCATCTCCCCCGCTTACACCATTCCCTTCCTCCCCCAAAACAACCTCACTCCCCCGCACTTACCACAAAGTAGTATTGCCAAAAAAAATAAGCCCACTATATTTGCTCTAATTTATTAACCCTAAACCTTATCACCATGTCATCTGCCATCGAAACAGGTCATGCAAAAAATGTAGCCAACTTCAGCACACTTATTTCCTTTTGCATGGCTAACCCCGGCTACAATCCATCCGCACCGGCACTCACCATCGCCGGTCTCACCAGCAAGCACACCGCTGCACGAACAGCCCTCGATAATGTCATCGCCACCGGCAATGCTTTCAACAATGCAGTCAACAGCCGCAAAACAGCTTTCGCTGCTCTCTGTCCCTTTGCCACCAGGGTCATCAATGCACTCGAAGCATCAGGAGCCACTGCCGAAACAATAAAAGATGCCCGTACCATCAACAGAAAACTGCAGGGGCAAAGGGCCACAAAAAAAGAACCCGCTGCTGCGGCCGCCACTTCCGGCAATACGCCCAACACCATTTCCGCATCACAGCAGAGCTACGACCAGCTCACCGTTCATTTTTCAAAACTCATCAGCCTGGTTACATCCGTCCCGGCCTATGCCCCCAACGAAACCGATATAAACATCGCAGCACTCAATGCAAAACTCAGCAGCCTGCAAACAATCAGCTCCGCCGTGGCTGATGCATACACCGCATGGAGCAACAGCCGCATCGTCCGGCTAAATGAATTGTACCACACAGATACCGGCCTCGTTGCCATCGCCGGTAAAGTAAAGAAATATGTAAAATCAGTCTCCGGTGCCGGCTCACCGCAATACAGGCAGCTAAGTGCATTGTTGTTCAAAGCCGAAATCAGGTAGCCCCTTCTTCCCGTTCAGTACATATTATTAAACGGGGCATTGATTTGCCCCGTTTCTGTTCAGTAATATGCTGCTTTACCCTTCCCACACAATATTGGATGCTCCCGTAAGCCCGGTTCCACCCTCCGAAAATTCGGTTCTCCTTTCCGAAAACTCGGTTCTCCCTTCCGAAAATTCGGTTCCATTTTCCGAAAATTCGGTTCCGCCTTCCGAAAATTCGGTTCCGCCTTCCGAAAATTCGGTTCCGCCTTCCGAAAATTCGGTTCCGCCTTCCGAAAACTCGGTTCCGCCTTCCGAAAACTCGGTTCTCCTTTCCGAAAACTCGGTTCCACCTTCCGAAAATTCGGTTCTCCTTTCCGAAAATTCGGTTCTGCCTTCCGAAAATTCGGTTCCGCCTTCCGAAAATTCGGTTCCGCCTTCCGAAAACTCGGTTCCGCCTTCCGAAAATTCGGTTCTCCTTTCCGAAAACTCGGTTCTCCTTTCCGAAAATTCGGTTCTGCCTTCCGAAAGTTTTCAGCCAGAAGGTTACTGCTTATTGGTGCCGCCACAAGGCAGGAACAACAGCACTCAATCCCCATCTTTTGTAACTTCGGTCGGCAGCAGGCAGACGGAACACAGAATACCGCCACAGAACCAATGATCAACCTCAGTTGAATTTCTAAAACAGAAAACCAAATGAAAGCTATTACCAGAACCTTGCTGGTGCTTGTAATCTCAGCCACCTTTTTAAAATGCATTTCGCTGAAAAAGGTTGCGTTCAAACCAATAGAGGTTTATAAAACAAATAGTTTAATCGTAATCCAGGTAGCAGAAAACTCGTTTAAACATACTTCGTTTTTACAAACCAACGATTTTGGCAATGTTCCCTGCAACGGCCTCATCGTAAGAAGCAGCAACGAAGTAATCATCTTCGACACTCCCACCAACGACAGCAGCTCAGAAGAACTGATTAACTGGATAACAGGCACCCTGCATTGTAAGATAAATGCAATAATCCCCACCCATTTTCACGACGATTGCCTGGGAGGGCTAAAAGCTTTTCATAAAAATAATATTCCTTCTTATGCGTATTTCAAAACCATTGAGCTGGCAAAAAAGAATAATTATACTGCTCCCAAAAACAGTTTCAGTGATTCGCTTATTTTAAAAGCAGGCGATGAAACCGTAACTGCCCGGTTCTTGGGAGAAGGACATACAATAGATAATGTGGTGGGTTATTTCGCCGGCGACAATGTACTGTTTGGCGGTTGCTTAATAAAAGAACTGGGTGCAAGCAAGGGTTATTTAGGTGATGCGAATGTTAAAGACTGGTCTGCCACAGTTGAACGGGTTAAGAAAGAATACCCCGAAGCAAAAATCATTATTCCGGGGCACGGAGAACACGGAAACCGTAAACTGCTTGATTATACCATTACGTTATTCGGGAAACAATAATGAAAGTCTTCCTTGCTCCGGAAACTTTTAATTCACCGTAACTGTAGCCGAGGTAAACAAATCATTACCGTTGTAGAAGTTGAGGGTGTTGACACCGATGGCGGCATTATCAATACGATAAGAGGGATTGGCATATACCAATGCCTGGGCACATACCGGCGAGCCGCAGGGCACAGTGGCTTTGATGCGGATGGCATATTCCCTTTCGCCGGTTTTGCGCACATCGTAATGGGAATAGGTGTAACATAAATTAGCACCATACGCCTCCACGGTAAGTATGATGCCGTACTGAATACCTGAAGTGTTTACTGCGGTGGCTTTGGTGATCACCATGTCGGCCAGGCAATTTTCATTTTCATCTTTTTCGCACCGGAAAAAGGAAAACAACGAAATGACGGCGGCATAGAATACTAACCTCATGTGTGCTTTATTATTATGACACCTGCCGCAAACCTTTTGTTGCATCAGATAAGTTCTTTAAGCCGGGCCACCACCACATCAATTTCTTCTTTTGTATTGTGGCGGCTGAAGGAGAAGCGGACTGTAACCCCATCGGGGTTGTTGTACAGGGTGCCAATAACATGGCTGCCCTTTGCTGCCCCGCTGGTGCAGGCACTGCCGCCCGATACACAGATGCCCTGTATATCGAGATTGAAGAGCAGCATTTCTGATTTATCGGTTTTTGGAAAAGAGGCACTGAGTACGGTGTACAAACCATGACCGTGGCTGTCGCCATTGAACTGCACGCCGCTGATATGTGCCTGCAACTGCTCCCGCATATATGTATTGAGCGAACTGATATAATCGAAATCTTCTTTATGCCTTGCCATGGCAAGGTCGAGTGCTTTGGCAAAGCCAACGATGCCGTAGAGGTTTTCGGTACCGGCCCGCATGTTGCGTTCCTGCCCGCCGCCCCAGATGTAGGGACTGACTTTTACATCGCCGTTGATGTAGATGATACCCGCCCCTTTTGGCCCATGAAACTTGTGGCCGGAGGCAGAAATGAAATGTATGGGAATTGAGCTGAGGTCAACCGGGTAGTGGCCTACGGTTTGCACACAGTCTGAATGAAAGATGGCGTTGTATTTCTGGCACAGTTGCCCCACCGCCTTAATGGGCAGCAGGTTGCCTATTTCGTTGTTGGCATGCATAAGCGACACAAGGCATTTTTCTTTGGTTGATGCCAGTTGTGCTTCCAGGTCGTGCAGGTCTATATGGCCATCGGGCAGCAGTTTTACAAAGCTGCGGGTTACCTCACCGGTTTTTTCGTAGTGGGCGGTCGTATATAACACAGCATGATGCTCGATGGGTGATGTGATGATGTGGCGGCAGCCCAGGTCCCGTATGGCGGCCAGAATGGCGGTGTTGTTGCTTTCGGTGCCACCACTGGTAAAGAATATTTCGCCGGGAGATACATGCAGGTGTGCGGCCACGGTTTTGCGGGCATTTTCGATGGCCAGCCTGGTTTCCCGTCCATAGGAATAAATGGAGGAGGGATTGCCGAACCGGGTGGTCAGGTAAGGCATCATGGCATCGAGCACTTCGGCATCGAGCGGCGTGGTGGCGGCATTATCAAGGTAAATCCGGGTCATGTTGGTATAAAGTGGGCAAAGATAAATTTTTCGGAGGGGATATACATCAATAAGGTAAACCAGCAGGTTTATACTATTGGAACACGGATTGTACAGAATCTACGGATGAATACGGATGATTTTCTGCTTCGCAGAAAATGACAGAAACCACATCTGTGGAAATCAGCGAAACCGGCCATTGGTATAATTATTTTTTTCTGATGAGATGCTTGTGGTAAATTTAGCAAGCAAATAATTACACATGGACCAAAACAAAGACTGCAGCGGCCGCAGGGATTTTATTAAGAAAACAACGGCTCTGACTGCGTTAAGTATCGTACCGGCATCCTTGCTGAAAGCCGGAGAAAAAAATGAGGCGATTGCCACATTTATTGAGAAAGCCCCGCTGAAACTTGAAATAAACGGCAAGCCATACAGCCTTACCGTTGACCCGAGGATGAGCCTGCTGGATATGCTGCGGGAACAGGTGGGACTTACTGGCACGAAAAAGGGATGTGACCAGGGACATTGCGGCTCCTGCATTGTGCATGTGGATGGCAAACGGGTAAACTCCTGTCTTACATTAGCTACCGAAAACAACGGAGCTAACATAACCACTATTGAAGGGCTGGCTGATGGCGATAACCTGCACCCGATGCAGGAAGCATTTATCAGGCATGATGCTTTTCAGTGCGGTTATTGTACGCCGGGTCAGATTATGTCGGCTGTGGCCTGTGTAAAAGAAGGGAAAGCCAACAGCCCGGAGGAAATAAAAGAATATATGGGAAGCAATATCTGCCGTTGCGGTGCTTATCCCAACATAGTGGAAGCGATACTGGATGTAAAGAAAAGCGGGGCGAAAGTGTAGATGCAAAAAAATGATGCACAACGAACAGAACGATGAAGTGTGCGACGCAATCAGGATGCCATGAAAAACTGCAGCTGGCTAACTAAAAAAAATAACATTTCAAACAGCGATAATGGACAACAATATAAAATCACCTGCCATTCAATTTGCCGATGATGACCGTGTGGACGGTATTGCAAAAGTTACAGGCCGGGCCAAATACACTGCCGACCAGAGACCAGATAACATGGTGTATGGAGTGTTTGTAACCAGCACCATTGCCAAAGGTGCCATTAAAAATCTGGTACTGCACAAGGCAAAGGATGCACCGGGTGTGATAGAGATTATCCACTACCTGAACTGCCCGGAAGTTCCGGGGCATACTCCTTATAAAAAAGATCCGGCCAAGAAAGGATACGAATGGAGAGGGCTGAAGATTTTCCAGAACAACTTAGTGCATCACTTTGGTCAGCCCATTGCGCTGGTAGTTGCTGATACCTGGGAACGGGCATTGCATGCCTCATCACTGGTGAAAGCGGAGTACATTACTGAAACGTTTGAAACAGACTTTGACAAACTGCGTAAGGATGAAAGCAAGCTGAAACCGATGGGTACTTATAAACGGGGTGAGGAAGATGCGTATAAGAAAGCTGATTTTTATGTGGAGGCAGAATATGATATTCCGATTGAAACACATAACCCGATTGAAATGCATGCCACCATTGCTGTGTGGGATGGAGATAATAAGCTGACGGTGTATGATAAATCGCAGGGGCCAAAAGGAACACAATCGGAACTGGCCCGGAACTTTGGATTAGAAGAAAAAAATGTAAGGGTTATTACAGAATATGTGGGCGGCGCTTTCGGCAGTGGATTGCGCAGCTGGCCGCATGTGCCTGCGGCCTGTATTGCAGCCAAGATGGTGAAGCGTCCCGTGAAAGTGGTGCTGAACCGGAGGCAAATGTTCAGTATGGTGGGCTACCGGCCGCAATCGTGGCAGTGGATTGGTATTGGTGCCAATAAAGACGGAAAGCTGGCGGGCATCACCCATCATGCCATCAGCAATTCATCAAGGCTTGAGGATTTCAGGGAAGGCATTGTGAATGCCTCGCAATACCTGTATGAGTGCCCGAATGTGAACACATCGTATAAAATTCTTCCGCTTGATATTAATACACCCACCTGGATGCGGGGACCCGGCGAAGCCAGCGGTGCTTTTGCATTAGAATGTGCATTAGATGAACTGGCTTATAAAATGAATATGGACCCGGTGGAGTTGCGCATCCGGAATTATGCCACTGTTCACCCGGTAAGAAAACTGCCCTGGTCGAGCAAGTACCTGAAGGAATGTTATGAAACGGGTATAGAAAAAGTGGGCTGGAAAAACAGGCCTGCTGTTCCCGGCAGTTTGAAAGAAAATGGAATGCTGGTGGGTTATGGCATGGGCGGCGGTGTGTTTGGCGCAGGCCGTGGTAATGCTGCAGTAAAAGCCATTCTTTCTCAAGACGGTAAGTTAGTACTGCAAAGTGCTGTAAGCGATATGGGGCCGGGCACTGCCACCACGATGACCAAGGTAGCTGCAGAAACCATGCAGATGCCGCAACAGAAAATTACGTTCATGCTGGGCGATACAGATTTTCCTCCGGGTCCCACACAGGGTGGTTCCACCACCACTTCCACACTGGGTGGCGGCGTAAGCCTTGTATGTGAAGAACTGAAAAAGCACTTGAAGGAATTGGCCATTGCCCATGCGGACAGTTTCAAGAATATGAAAGCCGATGAGCTTGATGTGAAGAATGAAAAAGTAGTAGCAAAGGCTGATGCGGCTGTAACAATCTCCTTAACAGAGTTACTGCAAAAAGCAGGCAAGCAGCAGGTGGAGATTGTAAAAGAATCCGGCGGGCCGGCTGAAGCATCAAAGTATGCAATGAACTCGTTCAGTGCCCATTTTGTAAAGGTGCTGGTGAACCCGCAGACCGGTGAGATAAAATTCGGCAAGGTGGTGGTGACCGGTGACGGTGGCCGCATTGTAAGTGAGAAAACTGCCCGCAGCCAGATGCTGGGTGGCGCTGTAATGGGCATTGGTATGGCACTGACAGAAGAAGCACTGATAGACCATAAGACAGGCAACTACCTGAACAATAACCTGGGCGATTACCATGTGCCGCTGCATATTGATGTGCCGGAAATTGAATCGTGGTTTCCCAATAAGCCGGATTTTATTATCAACCCGATGGGCTCAAAAGGCATTGGCGAGATTGCATTGATTGGTTTTGCCTCAGCAGTGGCCAACGCTGTGTATAATGCAACCGGGAAAAGAATAAGGAGATTGCCGATTAAGCCGGAGATGGTGGTGTGAGGGGGAATAACTTATTCCTTTCTGAAAATCTTTTTACAATAGCTTGGCTCGACAATCGGCAGAGAATAGTACATTATTTCATAGGCTATTGTCCTGAAGCCATCTTCTTCGTTTATCTTTTCGAGAATGGGGCCCGGTAAGTTCGTCATCATATAAAGACCATAACCACCTTTCAATTCTGTTGTGAACCAGACAGTACATTTCTTTTTTTTGATTTCGCCGGTTGCCTTTGTACACTCTAACCCCATTATCACTTTCTTTTCACCGGTTATCGTCCATGTTCCGGTATCATTTACTCTCTCAATTAACCTCCATTGCTTTGGCTTATTATACTTTCCCTCCGGAAATATTGAAGTATTATTTTTCCTATTGAAAAAAGCCCATTTCCCCCAACCACCACTTCCCAATGGAACTGGCATATCTACACCAGACTGGTTATTTTCATCTGCTGATGCACAATATGCAAATGTATCCTGTACAAAAAGCTTGCGAGGATGGAATGGACGATGAGGTTCCAAGCTGTCATCAGCATAAAAAGAACTCCGGTATGTAATTGTATAATTGTTCTGGGCAGCAAGAACAAATCCCTGAAGTAAAAATACAAATAGCATCAAAGTCCTTATGCACTTCATACACTAAACTCCTTTATATCCCGCATTATCTGCATGGCGATATTATTCGCCTTGGTTTCAAAGTCGCTTTCGGCATAAATGCGGATGATAGGCTCGGTATTGGAGGTACGCAGGTGCACCCAGTCGCTGTCGAATTCAATCTTCAACCCGTCTTCTGTATTGATGGGGTTCTTTTCGTATTTCTTTTTAATCTTTTCAAAGATGGCTTTTACATCAATGCCTTTCTCCAGTTCAATCTTGTTTTTTGAAATGATGTAATCAGGATAAGTGCCACGAAGTGCAGAGATGCTTTTGCCAGTTGCGGCCAGGTGGCTCAAGAACAGACCAATGCCAATCAGCGCATCACGGCCATAATGAAAATCGGGAACGATAATACCGCCATTGCCCTCACCTCCTATCACAGCATTCACATCCTTCATTTTCTTCACCACATTCACTTCGCCAACGGCAGAAGGGAAATACTGTCCGCCATGCTTCAGTGTTACTTCCTTCAGCGAACGGGTGCTGCTCATATTGCTTACCGTGTTCCCCGGTTTTTTGCCTAATATATAATCGGCGACCGCCACCAAAGTGTATTCTTCGCCAAACAGGGTTCCGTCTTCGTTTACAAAACAAAGCCTGTCCACATCGGGGTCAACAGCAATGCCAAGATCTGCTTTTTGTTTCACCACTTCGCTGCACAGTTCTGCGAGGTGTTCCGGCAGAGGCTCAGGGTTATGGGCAAACTTTCCGGTTACTTCCGCATTCAGCACAATAACATTATCAACACCCAATGCTTTCAACAATGCCGGAACAAAAACAGCACCGGTTGAATTGATGGCATCCACCACCACTTTGTATTTTCTTTTTTTAATGGCCTTAATATCCACCAGCGGATAACTTAATATCGCATCAATATGTTTCTGCAAATAGGTTTCATCGGTTGTGACAGTTCCCAGTTTATCAACGGAAGCAAACGAGAACTCCTCCTTGGCTGCCAGTTCCAGCACTTTGGCACCAATTTCAGCAGATATAAACTCGCCTTCGTTGTTCAGCAGTTTGAGTGCATTCCATTCTTTGGGGTTATGGCTTGCAGTAAGGATGATGCCGCCATCCGCTTTTTCCATGGTAACAGCCACTTCCACAGTAGGTGTGGTGGAGGCACCCAGGTCAACCACATCAATACCCAGGGCCACTAACGTATTTACAACTAAGCTTTGCACCATCGGGCCGCTGATGCGGCCATCCCGCCCAATTACAATTTTTGTTTTTGATTTACCATCGGCAATAATTGTTCCGTAAGCAGCAGTGAATTTCACAATATCCACAGGAGTAAGATTATCACCGGGTTTACCGCCAATCGTACCACGAATTCCAGAAATACTTTTTATTAATGACACAGTTCAGATTTTTTTTGAACTGCAAAAATACAACAGGATTCTTTTTATCGCCTCCTTTGTTGTTCACACAAACTGACAGGCTTTATCTTTGCTTCATGGTATTACAATCATGGTATAATGACTGGTTTGGTTCACCTTTCTATCACAAACTCTATTTCGACAGAAATGATGAAGAGGCTTCTGCATTCATTCACAAGCTTATCCAGCACCTTCAGCCTGAACCGGGCAGCAGGATGCTTGATGTGGCCTGCGGCAAAGGACGGCACAGCAAAACACTGGCTTCACATGGTTTTTCAGTAACCGGTATTGATATTTCTACCAACTGCATAGAAAATGCGAAAGGTTCTGAAAATGAAAACCTTGATTTCTATGTACATGATATGAGGCTTCCTTTTTGGGGCAACTATTTCAATTATGCTTTTAACTTCTTTACCAGTTTTGGTTACTTCAAAACCAGAAGGGAACATGATAATGCCATACGAACCATTGCCAGCAGCCTGAAAGCCGGTGGCACATTTGTTATTGACTACCTGAATGTGCATTACGTGGAAGACCGGCTGGTACATAACGAGGTAAAAGAAATATCAGGCACCACATACACGATACACCGCTGGGATGACGAAACCCATTTTTATAAAAAGATAATTGTCGCCGATGCTGCGCTGAACAAACCAATTGAGTACACTGAAAGAGTGGCGAAGTTTTCTTACAGCGATTTTACCGATATGCTCAGTTACCATGGCTTGCAGGTGCAGGAGGTCTTTGGCGACTATCAGTTAACCCCCTATCACATAAGGAATACGCCACGGCTGATACTGATTGCCAGAAAGTAATTGGTATAACCGGAGTTATTCTTTGTCGTTCTTCATCAGCATGTATTTTGCTGTTTCGTAGAAGGCTGAAGTAAATACTGAAAGTTTTTTCAATACAGAATCCTGATGAGCCTGTGGAAGCAGCGCAGCATCAGCATGCATCGGGTTCACTTGTTCTTCATTTGAGTAGAGATTCCTTGTAAACAAGAAATCATCGGTTACCATACCAATCAAATCGGATGTATTGGTAATAAATGCAAAACTGTTCTTCTTTGAAGGATCGAGCAGGTCACGGCCCAGTGTTGTATTTACATACGACTGGTGCAGCATACCGGCAACGGTGGGCATAATGTCGATTTGTGAAACCACTTCGTTGCGGCGTTGTGGTGTTAGTAAATAAGGAGCATAGAAAAGTAAGGGAACATGTTCGTCAGTAAGCCTGTGGGATGTCCATACCGGCGGGTAAATATTGTCAGCGTTGCCAGCCAGACCATGATCGCCTACAAAAACGAAAATGGTGTTCTGGAAGTATTTCTCTTTTCGGGCTGCTTCAATAAACTGCTGAAAGCAATAATCTGAATAGCGAAAACAGTTGTACTCATCCAGCGATTCAAAACCGTATTTCTTAATATCTTCATCCGGCACAGTTTTTCTTACAAAATCCGTATCTGTCACAGGTATTGTTTTATTGTATGGCCTGTGGTTGCCTGATGTCTGGATGTAAGCGAAGAAAGGTTTGTCTTTCGACTTGAATACATCGTTGGCTTCCAAGAACAATTCCTTATCGCTGATGCCCCATACGTTAACCTCGGGTATGCCTTTACGCTGGCCGGTGTGCATCTGCAGGTTATTGATATTATTCAGTACTCCTTCAAAATTTCCGAACTCGGGATCACCACCCAGGAAGTAATGTTTTTCGTATTCGGTAAGGTTATCAATAATGGTGTGCTGTTTTACTGCATCGGGGTTGCGACTTGAGAACTTAAACAGTTGTGCATCCGGAATACCTGAAATAATGGCAAATAATGCACGGGCCGTTGAAAAGTGCGGCGCAAAACAGCGATCGAAGAAAATACCGTTTTTACAGAGTGAATCAAAATATGGGGTTGCATTCAGCGGATTGCCGCTCATCGAACTTTTGTACATACTGAACGATTCGCATTGCACCAGCACAATATTCGGTTTGCTTTCCAATGAGCTGCTTCGGGGCCCAGCTTCTCTCCTGTAAGAAAAACTGTTTTTTTCAGGCAACTGCAACCATTCAGCAACGATTGGAAATGCTTCCCTGGCTTTTGCTTCATTAAAGTCAGGTTTCCGCAAACGTAAGGTTGCAAAAAAGTTCTGCAAGGGATTAATGGCCAGGTATGATTTGAAGCTGTTTCCAAACCGGAAACTGTCATTCCGTTTTAAGGGATGGTGTGTAACACTTCCCCATATAAAAAAGCCAAGAACCAGCGCAGCAATTATAAAATACTTTCTTTTGTAAGGGATCCCTTTCCCATCAGTCTGATGCACCACCTGCCAGTGGCTGCGGTGATACATCCACCGGAACAAGAGAACGGCGACTATCAAACCCAGTATCATCCACACCATCGGATATGTCTGAAACATCATTTTCAGCGACACTTTCGGGTCCTCCACAAAATTCATTGCCCCTGCATCCAACGGCGTCCTGTTATAGGAAAAACTGCCAAAGCCAGCTGCAAAAAAGAAGAAAATGAAAAATGTGATGATAGCAAGATACCATGTCCACCATTTCTTATTCCTGTTTGAAAAAAAGGGTGACAAGCGGCGAATATGACTAACCAGAATGACAGGTGATAATACAAGGGCAATCCATCTTGCATCATAGCGAAGCCCCAGAAAGAAAGAAGGCATTACATCCCAAAGAGACAGGCTTTTTGGCCGGAATGCTATGAAGGTGGCCAGTCTGAATAATGTAAATATGAGCAGGAAGATGATAAAGAGATTTATCACCCATAATATTGTTTTTGGAATTTTAAGCTTCAAAAACATCTGCTTTCTGAATTGATTCTTCGTTTAATGTTTACAAAGTGATAAAGTTAAATGCCTTTCAGCAATTTTGAGTTATCAGTCTGCCACCACTCTCTTTTTATTATTGAATAAAAGATACCGCGAGGCTTCAAAATAACCCATTGTCAGGTTCCTGATTTCATTCAATATTGCCGGTTCGGGTTCACCAGCCGCTAACGGAATGTTGTTGAGCAACGGAAAAACGGCTTCCGTTTTGGAACGCAGGTTATATTGATAATAGTATTTTGAAGTCACCAATCCTATCAGACTCTGGTCGGGGTCTAACACAAATGTATGGTCGCCTGCAATGCTGCTGTCGGCAGAAAATGAGGCAGAAAAGACATTTCGGCCAAGGGTTGTGTTTTTAACAGGCATATTTGCCAGCGAAGCGATGGAAGGCATTATATCCACCTGGGAAACTTTTCTTTCCTCCACTTTTGGTTGCAGCATAGACGGAGCATAAAACAACAGTGGCACATGCTGTGTAGTAAGTCCCTGATCAGTCCATACCTTAGGGAACATGTTACTGGCATTGCCACGTATGCCATGGTCGCCAACAAACACAAAAATGGTATTATTAAAATAGTTCTCTCTGGCGGCAGCCTCCATAAACACTTTGTAAGTATAATCCATGTAAGTGTAAGCATTCAGTTCCTCGTTTGACCAGAAACCATTTTTCTCTAATGAATCTTTTGAAAAGGATTTTAACTGCAGTTGTTTTCTGTCTTCTTCGGGAATGGTATATGGCCGGTGGTTATCTGCTGTTTGAATAACTGCAAAGAAAGGTTTGGTTTGCAGCTTCAAGACTTTATTTGCCTCAAGAAAAAGGTTTTTATCACTGATACCCCACACATCAATTTTGGGCGAACTATAATCTTCCTGCTCGTACATATGCAGGCCCTGAATGTTATTGGTCAGCACTCCCCGGATATTTGCCCAACTGGCACTGCCACCCAGAAAATAGAACTTCTCATACCCTTTAATATCATTCATAATGGTGTGCTGGTCAACCAGGCTTGGATTGCGGCTGGCAGTTTTTAACTCCGTCACATCCGGAATGCCCGTTACAATGGCCCACACTCCCCTTGCCGTTCCATAGGCCGGAGAAAAACAGTTTTTGAAAAACACTCCTTTTTTACACAGTTCGTTAAAATAAGGTGTGGTGTTGAGCGGATTGCCCCACATGGAGCTTTTGTATGCACTGAAGCTTTCGCATATCACCAGTACGATGTTTGGTTGACTGGCATTTGCAGAATCAGCCATTTGTATCGTTCGGGTAAAGTTCAATGAGTTTGAATCAGGTCTTTCTATACCCAGCTTAGCGGCCAGTAAGGAATAATACTGCCTTGTTTTTGCTGCATCAAAACCGGCACTACGGAACTTTAAACTGCTGAAGAAACTCTGGAAAGGGTTCAATGCAAGGCTTGCCTTATAATCGCTGTTCATCCGGTAGGCATCACTCCAGCGCAAAGGGAACTGTCCCACCCTGCCGAAAATGGCAACAGCGAAAAGCAGGAAGCAAAGTACCGAAGAAACAATCCTGTTCGCTCTGCCGGATTTATCAGGCGGCCTGTTACTTAGTTTATAAATAAACCTTGTTGTATAAAAAATTAAGACAAAGCATATCACCCATCCCAGCAAAATTTTTATTACCGGGTAGCTCTGCCATACCATCGAAAGAGAAATCCCTGCATCTGCTGCATAGCTCAATATGCTTGCATTCAGCCGCTGGCGCAGGTAGGCAAAATGAGCAAAATCGAATGTATAGATAATAATCAGCAAGAATCCAAACAGACGGGAAGCCACCAATAATATCTTTTTTTGTAACCTTCCGGTGAAATTCCGGTATAATCCGAACAAACCGGGCAGGAGCAATAAAAGCAGAAAGATGCAAACTATCCTGGCATCAAACCGGAACCCCATCCAGAAAGCACGGCTGAGACCGGCTTCTCCTGCCTGGCTGAACACCTGGTGAAAAATCATCCTGAACAGTGACATCAGCAGTAAAAAGAAAATGCCTGTCAGCAACATCCAGCGAACAAACCTTGACTGTACAATACGCTTCATAATCCGGTCATTTCAAAGCAGCTAAAGTATTACTTTCGCCAAAGATTTTTACTTTACAGATTGTAAACTTCTGAAAAAAATCATGCAAAGCATTTTAGACTGGGACAGGCAACTCTTTTTCGCAATAAATCATGGCAGTGCAAATGATTTCTTCGATGTTATTCTGCCCTGGGCAAGAACAGCCAATACATGGCTGCCACTGTACCTTTTTTTAATTGCTTTTGCAACAATCAATTACGGGAAAAAAGGCTGGTGGTGGGTACTTGCTGCGGGTGTTACCGTTGCTCTTACCAATTACATCAGCAGCGACATTATTAAAGAAACCATTTTGAGGCTACGGCCTTGCCGTGATGTTTCCATTGCCCACCAGGTGCGGTTTATTGTGGAGTATTGCCCTCAAAGTTCAAGTTTCACATCTTCTCATGCCGCCAATCATTTTGGCATGGCAGCGTTTATCTTTTTTACCGGCAAGAAGATGTTTAGGTGGCTTTGGCTTTTCTTTCTTTGGGCTTTTGTCATAATATATGCGCAGGTTTATGTAGGTGTTCACTACCCGGTTGATGTACTTGCAGGCTCAGTAATCGGATTTCTAACAGGCTATTTCACAGCATCCATCTTCAATAAGCGGATAGGATTTCATATCTTCGATAATCAACCAACTTCGGTTTCCTGATGGACATATTTATTCTGGGTTTTCTGATTTTACTTAACGGTCTTTTTTCCATGTCAGAAATTGCACTTGTTTCTGCCCGTAAAGCCAGGCTGGAGCACCTGTCTGAAAAAGGCGACAAAAGAGCAAAACTGGCTTTGGAACTGTCCAATCATCCTGAACTTTTCCTTTCCTCGGTTCAAATTGGCATTACACTTATTTCCATCATAACGGGTGTTTATTCTGGCGAACGTTTCAGTAAAGACCTGCAACCTGTATTTGATAATATCAGTGCATTGCAGCCCTATGCCGAAACGATCTCCACCACACTCATCATTATTGTCGTCACTTTTCTTTCTATCATTTTTGGAGAACTGATTCCTAAAAGAATTGGTCTGCTTCGTTCTGAGAGAATTGCAAAAGCTGTGGCGGGGCCGATGCGCTTCTTCTCAAGGCTCTTTCATCCGTTTGTCTGGTTACTGAATAAAACAAGTAATTTATTTTTCCGGGTTTTTAATATCAAACGCTCCAGCGATGATGCTGTAACAGAGGAAGAAATTAAAACCTTAATAACAGAAGGCGCCGAAGCAGGAACCATTGACGAAGCCGAACAGGAAATCATTGAAAGGGTATTTCATCTTGGCGACAGAAATATCACTTCGCTAATGACACACCGCAGCGACATTATCTGGTTTGGCGTTGATGAAACCGAAGAGAAGATAAAGGAAAAAATTTTGCAGGAGCCCCATTCCTCCTATCCTATCTGCGATGGTTCGGTAGACCATATCAAAGGCGTTGTCTCAATCAAAGATTTATACGTAAGTCCTGACAACACTCTGTTTAAAAACATCATGCAGCCTGCACTTTTCATACCGGAAAATAACTCTCCTTACCAGGTGCTTGAAAAATTCAAACAGTCCAAAATTCATTCTGCCTTTATTGTGGATGAATATGGAAGCATTTTGGGCCTGCTTACCTTAAATGATATTCTCGAAGGTATTGTCGGCGATATGCCACAGCCCGATGTGCTTGAATATGAGATAAGAAAAAGAGATGACGGCACCTACCTTGTTGACGGGCAGATACCATTCTATAATTTCCTCAGCCATTTTGAAAAAACAGATTGGATGAATGAAGACGAGCATGATTTTGACACTGTTGCCGGTTTTGTACTGCATGAACTGGAACGTATTCCCCGGGCTGGAGACAAATTAGAATGGAAAGATTTTAAGATTGAAGTGCTGGATATGGACGGCCACCGGATAGATAAACTGCTTGTTACACTCAGTGACGAACTTAAAGAGGAAATGGAAGACGAATAAGAGTTTCGGGTTTTTGAGTTATGGGTTTGGATTCATTGTTAAAAAAAGTCCAATTGGTTTTTCTTAAAAAAATCTGCTCATTCTTCACCATCAGAACTCAACTTTCAGTTCCTTATCAGGATAATTAAGCCGGTTACTTTTTCTTTCTCCGTTAACTTTTACGTGGAATATATTCACCTGGTCATCAAACATATCATATAAGACAGTTGATGATATCTCAATTTTCTTCACTGCAGCAATGTTTTCCGCTTCTACGTAACCATATACAGCCTCTTTTTCATGTTCATACCCCAGGTAAGAAAAATGAACAGTTTTCCCGTCAGCTTTTACACTCAAATGACTTAACAGATATTTTTTAATCAACGAATCCATCGCTGCCCTGTTAGCAGGGTTAACCAAATCCACTTTCGTCTTATAATTTTTGGCCAGAATTGTTTCAAAATCGTCTGTAAACAGTTTGCAACTTACCTGAATAGATTTATCCTGTGAACTATGCTCAATCTCTGTCACACTTACATGAAAAGGATGAACAGCAGTTAATACGGGAGTTTTACCCGGAAGTAAAGCCGAAAAGCTCAGCAACAACAGCCATTTATTTATTAATATCACCATTAAAACAATATATTTTACAGTTACAAAAGTCTGGATTAATTTGGCAAATCAGCAGACCTTTCATAAAGATATTTCTCACAATGTTGCCTGCTGCAAAAACTGACGAATTTTAATTACTAAAAGATGCAGGAGTTCAATTTCTATTTTGGTTTAGGCTGGGAACATATTATCAGCAAAGATGCGCTGGACCACCAGTTGTTTATTGCAGCATTAGTGGCCATTTACCTTTTCGGCAACTGGAAACAGGTGCTTATCCTGGTTACCGCTTTTACCGTCGGTCATTCTTTAACACTTGCCTTAAGTGTGCTGGATATTTTCAGGCTTAACAGCAACCTGGTAGAATTCCTGATTCCCTGTACAATCGTTATCACAGCAGCAAGCAACCTTTTTATCAAGGATTTTTCGCTTAAGTCAATAAGAATAAACTACCTGCTGGCATTAGTTTTCGGATTGATTCACGGAATGGGTTTTGCCAATTCCATCCGGTTTATGATGGCAGATGACCAGAACCTTGTGTGGAGCCTGCTTGGGTTTAACGTGGGGCTTGAAGCGGGACAAATAGTAGTTGTTCTCATTTTATTAATTCTGGCGCATATTGTTATTGAATGGATGAAGGTAAAGCGTAAAGATTGGGTTCTCGTTTTATCAGCAGGTGTGTTCAGTTTCTCCCTATACATGGCAATCACAAGAGTTTCATCATTATAAAAAAACCAACAGAAATATGAATAAGCTTATTGGAAGTTTCCTTTTCTCCTGTTTTGTTTTGAGCAATGTATTGGCACAAAACACCCAAAACAATCCGGGAAGCAATCACGGAAACAAATTTGAGCAAATGGGCAATATCCTTGCCTCACCGAATGAATACCGGACTGCCAGTGGTGCACCAGGTCCAAAATACTGGCAGCAAAAATGCGACTATGACATTAAGTGTGAACTGGATGAAAAAAATCAGAAACTGACGGGAAGCGAAACAGTAACATATTTCAATAACTCTCCAAACACACTTACTTACCTGTGGCTTCAGTTAGACGAAAACCAACACAGCAATCTTAATAATGCAAACTACCAGCGCAGCAACCCGATGAGCAGGCAGACAAATCCGGCACAATTAGATGATGTACTGAATGCTGGCGAAAATAATGGCTATGGATTCAATATTCTTTCGCTTACAGATGTTGCAGGCAAGAAATTAGGTTATACCATTAATAAAACAATGATGCGGGTTGAATTACCTGTTCCGCTAAAACCCGGACAACGGTTTTCCTTCAAACTCGACTGGAATTTTAATATGGTGAACAGGATGCGTAGAGGTGGCCGCGGCGGCTATGAGTTTTTCCCGGAAGATGGCAATTACATCTTCACGGTTACCCAATGGTATCCCAGGCTTTGTGTATATAGTGACTTTAAAGGCTGGCAGCATGCACAGTTTACCGGCACCGGTGAATTTGCACTGACATTCGGCACTTTTAAAGTGCAAATGACAGTACCCGCCGACCATGTGGTGATGGCAACCGGCGAATGTCAAAACTATGCTTCGGTATTGAGCCCGGCTCAAATGGCGAGATGGACAAAGGCACAAACTGCAGCAGAACCAGTTGAAGTGGTAACATTAGACGAAGCAAAGACTGCAGAGAAAAATGGCCCTGCACTGATTGCATCAGCAACTCCAAAAAAGAAGACATGGATATTTAAAGCAGAGAATACAAGAGATTTTGCCTGGGGCTCTTCCCGCAAGTTTATATGGGATGCAAAAGCCACAAAAGTGGAAGGAAAGAATGTGATGTGCATGAGTGCTTACCCAAAAGAATCGTATGGCTTATGGAGAAAGTATTCAACCAAAGTGGTAGAGCATACTATTCAGACCTATTCCAAATTTACCATTCCTTATCCCTATCCTGTTGCACAGAGTATTGAAGCATCAAGCGGAATGGAATACCCAATGATTTGTTTCAACTATGGCCGCACAGAAAAAGACGGCACTTACAGCGAAGGAACCAAAAACGGAATGATTGGCGTTATCACCCATGAAGTAGGCCATAACTTCTTCCCCATGATTATCAACAGTGACGAACGCCAATGGGCCTGGATGGACGAAGGTTTTAACACATTTGTAGAATACCTTGCTGAAGAACTATGGGACAATAAGTTTCCAAGCCGGAAAGGATCTGCTGCTTCCATTGTTGATTATATGAAGCTGCCTAAAGACCAGCTTGAACCTATAATGACAAACAGTGAGAATATTATCAACTATGGCAACAATGCGTATTCCAAACCAGCATCTGCCCTTAATATTCTCAGAGAGACTGTTCTTGGCCGTCAGCAATTTGATTATGCCTTCAGGGAGTATGCCCGCCGCTGGGCATTTAAACACCCAGAGCCTTCTGACTTTTTCCGCACAATGGAAGATGCTACCGGCGAAGACCTGGATTGGTTCTGGAGAGGCTGGTTTTACAGTACTGATGCCTGCGATATATCGTTGGATACGGTAAAAAGAGCTATTCCAGACCTGGAAGCAAAACCAACCGAAACACAAGAGATGACAGTAAAACGCAGTGTTGAGAAGCCTGCACAAATTTTATACGACGACATCAGCAAGCAAAGAAACCGTGAAGATGAAACTATTGTTTTCAGAACTGACGCAGACACCACACTCCGTGATTTTTACTGGCGTTATGCCCGGGGTATCGAACCATATGATACAGCAAAATATGAAGTAACGATTCCGGGAAGAAAAACTGAGGGGCTTACTGCCGAAGAAAAAGAGAAATACAAAGACATGAACATGTATGAACTCACCTTCAGTAATAAAGGTGGGCTTGTAATGCCGATTATTATTGAGTGGACTTATAAGGATGGCAGTAAAGAGATTGAAAAAATCCCTGCACAGGTGTGGCGGCATAATGAAAATAAAGTTGTGAAGACTTTCATCAAAAGCAAAGAAGTAACATCTGTAAGGCTTGACCCCAACAGGGAAACAGCAGATATAAACGAAAGCAACAACTCCTGGAATGTAAAAGAAGAGCCTTCAAAATTCAGCATTTTTAAAGAAAACATGGGCCGGAGCAGAAGAGGTGGCGGTGGAATACCCGGAGGCGCCGGAGTAAACCCCATGCAAAAAGCCCAGGAGAAAAAGGGATTTTAATGATTTCGATTCTCTGATATGTTTAATGGTACAGCGGGCAGTTTTACTGTCCGCTTTTTTTATCTTTATTGTATGAGAAAGACAGTAGTTTCTTTAGTATTCCTGCTTGCATTAAAAACAACTTATGCCGCATCCGTAGATACAGTGAGTATTTTCAGCAACGCCATGAAAAAGAGTAATAAGTGTGTTGTGATAAAACCCAATGGTTACAAGAAAGAGAAAATCGGATTCCCGGTTGTTTATTTACTGCACGGCTATGGAGGCGATTATGCCAACTGGGTGAAACGGGTACCAGAGTTAATGCACCATGCAGATGAATTAAGGCTGATAATTGTATGCCCGGACGGGAGCAAAGGAAGCTGGTATATTGACAGTCCGGTTGACAGCAGTATGAGATTTGAAACTTATGTTGGTAAAGAAATCCCAGAATATATTGATGCAAATTATAAAACCATCAAAGACAGAAAAGCAAGGGCAATAACCGGCCTTAGCATGGGAGGCCATGGCGGATTGTTTCTTGGCTTTCGCCATGCAGAAACATTTGGCGCCTGTGGCAGCATGAGCGGCGGAGTTGATATCAGGCTCTATACCAAAAACTGGGATTTACAAAAGATCATCGGCGATACTGCCACCCATGCCGCTGACTGGAATAATCTGACTGTTACTAATGTAATAGAAAACAAACTGGTACAGCCGCTTGCCATAATGATTGATTGCGGAACAGATGATTTCTTTTATGCAGTGAACAGGACTTTACATGAAAAAATGCTAACACTCAAGATTGCCCATGACTATATTGAAAGACCAGGAAAACATGACTGGAATTATTGGAGAAATGCGGTCAAATATCAATTGCTTTTCTTTAAAGAGTATTTTAATTCAAAATAAAAAGGAGCCCGAAAGCTCCTTCTGATATTCACAGTCTATTCTGTTAACCTAAATCCAGTTCTTCTTTTGGCAATGGTTTCATGCAGAAGAACCAGTCTTTACAATAAACATTCTCGTCTTTTCCATCCATTCTCTCTTTGGCAACGCCACAACTATTAGCAGGCGGAACGATTACATCCTCTCCCGGTCTCCAGTCAGCAGGTAATGCCACCGCATGTTTGTCAGCAGTCTGTAAGCCAATGATAACCCTTTTCAGTTCATCAAAGTTGCGACCAAGCGAAAGCGGATAATAAATCATAGCCCTGATGATACCTTTGGGGTCAATAAAGAACACAGCCCTTACCGCTTTGGTACTGCTCTCGTTTGGCTGAATCATACCATACTTTGCAGCCACATCCATTGTAATGTCCTCAATAAGGGGAAACTTAACCTCGACATTCTTCATGTCCCTGAACTCAATTTTCTCCTTAATGGTACGAAGCCATGCGATATGACTGTATAATCCATCAACACTCAATCCTACCAGTTGTGTATTCAGTTTTGCAAATTCATCTTCCATCTTTGCAAACGTCATAAACTCGGAAGTACAAACCGGGGTAAAGTCTGCCGGGTGGCTAAACAGGACTACCCACTTACCACTATAATCTGCCGGAAACTTAATATTGCCTTGTGTGGTTACCGCTTCAAAATAAGGAGCAGGGTCGCCAATGCGGGGCATGCTTACTGTTGTTCTTTCATCTGTCATGGTTATAATATTTTTGGATAAATAAATGTGATTAGTATGCTGCAAAGTAAGTGCTGATAAATACCGGTTCCTATGACTAATGTCACAATATCTTTCCTATCGTAATAAGAACCGCAATTTATTTTGTTCCGGGATTATAAGTCACATCCACAGTCTCAAACTCGCCATAACAGAAATCTCCATCCGGGTAAGTGTAAACTGTTTTTGCAAAAGCCGGAAGCCTGTATCCGTTTATTTCTCTGTAATTGCTGAGCGGAGTTGACCATCTTAAGCGTTTCATGGTCCCATCGCCCATGTCAGCATACCTGTCATCTGATGTGAAATTAACCAACTCTCCTTTGTCATTAAACTGTAACCATGCCACCACAGTAATGCCATTATTTGTAAAAACAACTTTTGCTTTCCCTGAATCTGCTTGCTCCCATTTTATACGATTATCAATTAATGTGGCTGGTGCCATGCAACACATGTCATTAAGCAGTGTAACTGTTTCTGCAGTATCCATTTGCGGGCCGTCCTGGTATTGCACCCTGAATAAAGAAAAAAGCCTGATATCCATACTGGCATCGCCACTATTATAACGGTGATAACCGGCAACAGGAAGTGCTTTCATTGTTGCCCTCATGAAGAAAAACCGTTTCGCCGACTTGACAAAATTGTGTTGCTCCGAGGTAAACGACATCCATCCTGATTTTTCATCTTTGCGGATGCGGCCTTTAAACTCCACCCTGAAATTTTCAATCTTAGGTTTATTCAGCGAACCTGTATAACGGAGATACTGTTGTACCACCGGAGGAAGTGAAAAAATATCACTCTCAGTAAGTAAAGAAGAGGTTACTGTATTTTCATGAAACCCTTGTCTTACGTCTTTCAAATACTTCTCATGAAAACTCCAGGCGGCTGCGCCGGTAACAACCACAATCAGCACAATAATATTGGCTACTGTACCGGCCTTTGCATCAGACCAATTTGCAATAATGAGATACTGCGAAAGAGCAATACCAAATACAGCAATTAACCACCAATGCCAGCTATTAAAGAAAAAGTAAACAGCAGCAGCAACAAGCAATAATGCAGAAAGCAACCACATTACTCCATTAGTTTTAGAAATAGATGCCGTTAACTGATGAACAGTGGCAAGATTGAAGGATTTTGTAAAACCTATCAGATGAATAAGCCCATGAACAACCAGAAGCAAAAGAAAGAAAACCCGAAACATAGAAAAGAATTTAACAACAAGGTTACTCAGCTAAACAGCAGAATAAAATGATTGTGAACCAGTACAAGATTGACATTACTCATAACCGGCCGGATTTCTTTCTGTTAACACAATATGAAACCGCAGTTCCGTATTTGCCTTACCTTTAGACTCTCAATTCAGTTTATGAGCAGTAAGTACCCGGCAAGATGGAGTTGCCTTATCAGAAACGTTTTTATCCTCTTTTCTTTTATCCTTGTCACTATATCCTGCAGAAGAAATAATTCTCTGCCTGTAAACCCAAATCCGCCTGCGGATACATCACTTCAGCTATTTCAACTGGCAGACCTGCCCCAGATGTACTTAGAAATTTCAGCGCAGCAATGGGATTCACTTCTCGTACATTTTGACCAAAATCCGATGAATGAAGAATATATTGTATCAGAATACAGGTTTGTCCTTGGCGGAAAGAATATACCGCTTGACAGCATTGGTATCCGCATAAGGGGCAATACAAGCCGTCGGAGGCCTGAAGGAAGCACCGGTCAGTTGCATAACACTCAAAATCCTGACTGGCACCATGCTCATTTTACACTCAACTTCTCCAAGTACAGAAAAAACCAGCGGTTTAACAGCCTTGAAAAAATAAACCTGAAATGGTTTAAGGATGATGCCAACTATGTAAGGGAAATTTACTGTTACGATCTTTTTAAAAGATATGGCATATGGACAGCACCCAAAGCATCGTATTGCCGGCTGATGATTCATATTAAAGGCGATCCGCAACCTGCCTACTTTGGTATTTATAGCATGATTGAGAGTGTTGACGAAGACTATCTTACTGCAAGAAAAGACAAATGGGGCATAGATACCGGATACTTGTGGAAAGGCGGATGGGCCGGCAGCCTTAATGCCAACATGGTGCAGACATCAAGCATAGGTGTGGAAGATGTAAAACTGAACCCGGCTCTCTCTAAATACTATGCATACGATTTAAAAACTAAAAAGAAAGAACTCAGCACGGCAAAATCACAACTCATCACTTTCATCCAGGAACTGAATAGCAAAACGGGAACAGAATTTGAAACCTGGATTGCTCAAAAGATGGATGTGCCCTTGTTCTTAAAAACATATGCAGTAAATGTGATGGTGGGCATGTGGGATGACTACTGGGCAAATGGAAACAATTATTATTTCTATTTTGACAAAAGTGGGAAAGCCTGGTTTATTCCGTATGACTACGACAATACTTTAGGCACCTCCTACTTTTTTAACGCTGGCACACAGGACATGCTGCAATGGGGAAATATGGCAGAACGGCCATTAATAACCAAGATCCTTCAAATAGACAGTTACAAGAACCTGTACAAATCTTATCTAAAAGATCTTGCTGATGACAGTAAATCGTTCTTCGGCTATACGGCAAGCCTGCAACGTATCAACCAATGGCAGCAGCTCATCGGAAACTACATAAGTAACGATACCGGAGAAGACATGGTTATTGAAGACAAGCCTGCGCCGTGGGGCAATGCTCCTTTTTACAGACTCAAAAGCGGAAACGATCTTGGAGGCACCAGCGGAACTGCCAACTTCTTTACAACCAAGGCGAAACAAATAACCTGGTAGTAAAGCCACCCTTACCCAGCCAGTGAAATTGTTAAAATTTTGCAATCCTGACAAAGTAATGTAACAAAATACGAAATTCATCGTATTAAATACGAAATACAAATTCTATAACTACAAAATTGAGATTATGAAATTCAAAACCAGCTTTGCCGGAGTTGCAGCTACAGTTGTTGCCGTTGCCGGATTATCATTTATGCTTATCTCATGGGATTACTCGCCGGACAAATACAAGTTTGCGGGAAACCAGCAGAAAAATGACACAATTCCACCTCCGAAGATCAAAATTGAAAATCCGGATGTAAACATTGATCTGGAGATAAAGAATGCCATGCAAGAAGTGGAGAAAGCCCTGAAAGAGTTTGATGCTTCGAAAATTCAGGCAGAAATCAGCAAAGCATTGAAAGAAGCAGATATGGAAAAAATGAAGGCAGAACTAGATGCTTCGCTGGCCAAAATTGACGGAGAAAAGATAAAGGCGGAAATTGAAAAGGCATTAAAAGATATAGACTTTGAGAAGATAAAAGCAGAACTCAAAGAAAGCCTCGAAAACGTGGACATGGAAAAGATAAAAAGAGACCTTGACATGAAGAAGTTAAAAGAAGAACTGAAGGGGCTTAAAAAAGAACTCGAAAAACTGGGGCCGGAAATAAAAGAGTCGCTGCAGAAAGCCAAAGTTGAGTTGGAGAAAGCAGGTGAAGAACTAAAAGCATTCAAAGATTTTATTGATGGACTTGAACAAGACGGACTTATCAGTAAAAAAGATGATTATTCCATAGTTCATAAGGACGGAGATTTGATTATTAACGATGTTAAGCAGCCAAAAACAGTGTACAAAAAATATCGCACCTACCTGGATAAACACAAATCGTTTGAGATAAACAATAAGAAAAAAGCCGAAATACAAGCCGATTAGCTAAGAGAGATAAACAATGCAAAGAACCACAACAGCCCCGCTCAGGGGCTGTTGTGGTTTATCAGGATGATTGTTTGAAGTGATTGGTATATTTGCTGTTGTCTTGCCGATTTATCAGAAATAGCAATACCGATTCTTCATTTGTTCAATCTTTAACAATGAACCGCCTGATAATTTTTCTTGCTTTGTTGCTTTCAGCAGGAATAGCCAAAGCTTACGAACCCAGAAATTTTCTCCAAAAGAAAGCCAGTCCGCAACAGGTAAAAAAAATGCTGGCACCAAAATCAGAATGGATTAAATATCCTGCCTATACTAACCGTGAAGGATGGGACAAGATTACAGGATCGCTTAAAGAGAAGATAATTGAAGGCGGAGAATCCTGCCTTACCTACACATGGAAAGTAGTGACAGCCTCCGATTACCTGGAATACGAACGCAGCGGCAGCCGCACTGCGATGGAAAACCCTTTTGGCTCGAATAACAAAGCGATGAGCTATCTTGTGTTTGCTGAATTAGCAGAAGGAAAAGGCCGGTTCATTAACCAGATAGTAAATGGTGTATGGTATTCATGTGATATGTCATCATGGGTATTATCGGCACATCTTCCGGTACAAAAATCAGGACGGACACTGCCAGATTTTAATGAACAGATTATTGATCTCACTTCTGCCGAACTGGGATCTTTTTACTCATGGATATATTATTTTTTCCATGATGAGTTTGACAAAATAAACCCTATCATATCTGCGAGACTGAAATTAACAATACAACAGCGCATTTTACAACCATATATCGAACGCAGTGATTACTGGTGGCAGGCATTAAGCAAGCCCGGTGTGCTCGTAAATAACTGGAATCCCTGGTGCAATTTCAATGTGCTTACCTGCTACCTTTTGATGGAAGACGACAGCGACAAATTATCCACCGCTGTATATAAAACCATGCAGAGTGTTGATGAGTTTATTAATTATGTAAAGGAAGATGGGGCCTGTGAAGAAGGTCCATCATACTGGGGGCATGCAGCAGGAAAACTATATGACTATTTGCAAATGCTTAGTAATGCCACCAACGGCAAGATCAGCCTGTTTGATGAACCTATGATAAAGTATATGGGTGAGTATATTTCGAGGAGCTATGTCGGCAACGACTGGGTAGTAAATTTTGCAGATGCCTCTGCGAAGGCAAACGGTAATGCAGGCATCATTTTCCGCTATGGAAAAGCTGTAAAAAGCGACGAAATGAAACAGTTTGCGGCTTACCTCGTTAAGAAAACAAAAGGAAAGAACGAATTTTCTGACACCAGAGATTTTTTCAGAACAATCGAGAATATTGTCACTTACGACGAACTGAATAATACCATCCCTTCACTCACATCTCACCCTTATACATGGTATCCGAAAACAGAATTCTGTTATATGCAGAACAGGCAAGGCTTCTTTATTGCTGCCAAAGCCGGTTTTAACAACGAAAGTCATAACCATAACGATGTGGGAACTTTCTCACTGTACGCAGATACTATTCCATTTTTCATAGACGCTGGCGTTGGCACTTATACCCGGCAAACATTTAGCAGTGAACGATACACCATCTGGACTATGCAGAGCAATTACCACAACCTGCCGGTGATAAACGGGGAGTCGCAGCAGTTTGGCGCTGAATACAAGGCCAGGGATGTAAAGTTTGACCCAAACAAAAAACTGTTCAGCATGGATATAGCCGGGGCATATGCCGACACATCTGATGCGCAAAACTGGATTCGCAGTTATACATTGAAAGAAGATGCCCTCATAGTTGATGATGTATTCATGCTAACGAATATGAGGGTAAATAATGTCATTAACTTTCTTACCTGGGCGGAACCAGATATTTCAAAGAATGGCGTTGTGCTGCTTCAAAAGAGCGGAACTATACTACAGCTAAAATATGATTCCGGCATTTTTGATATAAAAAAAGAAACAATCCCGCAAACGGATAAAAGACTTACTGCCGTATGGGGTGATAATCTGTACCGCTTTTCGCTGATTGCGAAAAAGAAACAACTAAAAGGAAAGTATCGGTTTGTTATCAAAAAAGGATAACCAGCGAACTACAGATACTGGTTATCTACCAGCCATTTTGCTATTCTTTTAATAGTAAACTGGTTCTTGTCAATACTTGCATCAGCAATCAGAATTTTTTCCTGCTGTGGAATTGGTACAGTTCTTTTTAAATTATCCTTTGCAGTAAACAGCTCCATATTCTGTGCATTATTGCCACCGGCAAAAGATACTTTAGCAATAATAACACCTGATGGCAATGTGAATTCGTAATGGTCAAGGCCATTGCCGGAACCGGTTGGTTTAAAGTTGCCGATTATTTTACTGTTCTGCTCGATAGTTTTATCTTCTTTCAGGCTTACAGGCCATGCTTTGTTTCTGGATACAAGAGTATAATCAACCGCAATACGTGGGCTGGCACCATTGGTTGCAATAAACTGTTTTACCTTGCTTTCGTCCACCTTGTCATTCACCAGTATGCCACTGCCGCCAACAAGCTTTGCAAAAGATTTCTCCTGGCTAAGTGAGGAGACTTTAAATATCCCCACCTGGTTAGCAGTCAAAAAAGTAAACCTGTAAAACAGGTACGAGTTATCATTTTTGTCCGCTTCGAACTCGGTAGCTGGTACAGCTGTAATAATTTTCTCACCAGAAATTGAAAACACATCGAAAAGCTTAGTAAGCCCAAAATTCTGCTTGGTCACTTCCACTTTTGCATAATCCTTTCCATCCACCAGTATCATACCTTTTTTATACTCTACATCCTGGGCCAGGGTAACAGAAGCTAAAAAACATATGCTTAGCAAAGTTGTCAATTTCCTCATAAAAAATATTTAGGGTTCAAGATAAGAAGAAAGACAATGAGAAAAGCTGTTTCCTCAGAAGAAAGTAATAACTGCTTCGATAACCCTTCAACTGCCAAAGCAACAACCCGATATTCTATAAGCCTGCGGGTATCTTAATTTTCCGTTTTATCATTTCTTCCTTGAGCTTTTCCGGCAGACCGGGCCGGCAATTACAGTTTTTCTGGTGTTCGATATGCCAGTCAATACGTTGCTGAAGTGTGGGGTTTTTAGGCATCCGGTTATTCTTATGCCAGTCTGCATTCAGGCGGGGTTTTGTTTGCATAACCAGTTTTAAAGACAAATATCTATTTCCAGGGCAAGGCTATGCAATGATTTTTATCAGCACAGCAGATGAAAGAAGTTCACCTACTTCTGTATCCGGTAGCACCATCTGAACAGTTTATCCTCAAAATCAAATGGAGTAGTGACTTTTGTAATATCCTGTATAGATGCCGCATGTATTGATGGAGCATCCAACTGAAACCTTCTGAAGTTAGTACTGAAATACAAAACTCCTCCCGTTCTCAATGTACGCAGGCAATCGTTGATAAGTTCAGCATGGTCCCGCTGTATGTCCAGAATATCATCCATACGCTTACTATTGCTGAAAGTAGGAGGATCCATTACAACTATGTCAAAGTAGCCGGCCTCTGCAGTTTTCAGGAATTGCTTTACATCAGCATGTATAAACCGATATCTGTTATCATCAGTAAAACCGTTTTGCTCTATATTACGCTGTGCCCAATGCAGGTAGGTCTTTGACAAATCCACAGTTACCACTTCTTCGGCTCCACCTGCCGCAGCATATACCGAGAATGAACCGGTATAGGCAAACAGGTTCAGTATCTTTTTTCCGCTGCTCTGCTCTTTTACTATCTGTCGTGTTATGCGGTGATCCAGGAAAAGGCCGGTGTCCAGGTAATCGCCAAGGTTAACCAGGAACTTAAGGCCATTTTCTTCCACCACAAACTCTTTCTGTTTTGCATCCAGTTTCTGGTATTGGCCCAGCCGCCCGGGCTTGCGTTGCCGCAGCTTCAGGAAAATATTCTCCTTTTCCGTCTGCATCACTTCTGCAACTACAGCAAGGGTTTCCTCCATCCAGACGTCATGCTCCTGTTCTGTCATGCCATGACGGCGCTTATATTCAGCCACATATATCTTATCACCATACAATTCAATACAAAGAGGGAATTCCGGCAGGTCATGGTCGTACACCCGCCAGCAGTTGATTTGCTGCCTGCGGGCCTGTTTGCCAAGATGCCGAAATACTTTCTGCAACCTGTTGCGTAGCATTATGAATTTCTCTTCGTTCATACTTCTAAAACTTTTGCGAAATTCGCATTTCATTCGGACAGTTATCAGGATAACTTTGCAAATATTTTATGTACGCAGTAGTTGATATAGAAACAACAGGAGCCTATGCCGCCGCCAATGGTATCACCGAAATATCGGTGTATGTCTTTGACGGGCAAAAAATAACTGAGCAATTTGAAACACTGATCAACCCCGGTCAGCCTATTCCATATTACATTCAGAGCATGACCGGCATCACCGATAAAATGGTGGCCACTGCTCCCCGTTTTGAAGAAGTGGCTGAGAAAATATACTCACTGCTGCATAACAAAATATTTGTTGCCCATAATGTAAGCTTTGACTATTCTTTTGTGAAAAGCCACCTGAAGCAATCTGGCTTTGAACTGAATACAAAGAAACTTTGTACGGTGCGGATGGGCCGCAAAATTTTTCCCGGACTTCCTTCTTACAGCCTGGGCAATCTTTGCCGGTCTCTCGGCATTACTATATACGACCGTCACCGGGCAGGTGGCGATGCAGAAGCTACTGTAAAAGTGCTGCAGCAACTGATAGAGAATGACAATGAGAACCATATCCAGAAAAGTTTGCAACGTAATTCAAAAGATGCAATCTTGCCACCTAACGTTCCCAAAGAACATTTTGAGCAACTCCCTTACACACCCGGTGTATATTATTTCCATAATGCAAAAGGCAAGGTTGTTTATGTAGGCAAAGCCACTAATATCCGTTACCGGGTAAACAGTCACTTCAGCAATAATTCTGAGAGCAGGCAAAAGCAGAACTTTATGCAGCATGTGTACAGCATCAGTTATCAAAGCTGCGCCACTGAACTTATGGCCTGCATACTGGAATCAGCCGAAATAAAGAAAAGATGGCCGGTGTTTAACTCATCTCAAAAAAGGTGGGAGGACACTTACGGCATTTATATGTATGAAGACCAGAGAGGCTATTTAAGGCTTGCCATTGATAAAAACAGAAAACGGCTGAACCCGGTTTATACTTTTCATTATTTAGTTGATGGGCATGCCATCCTCAGAAAACTGATAAGGGACTACAACCTTTGCCCGAAACTTTGTTTTCTTCAAAAAGACCCCGGAAGTTGTGAAGGGATTGAGGATGGCTATTGTAAGGGAGCTTGTGAGCAGACGGAGTCAGCAGCAGCATATAACGAAAGAGTAATCAATGCCGCTACTTCACTGCGGCGACAGCCGACATTTGCCATTATTGATGCTGGACTAAACGGAGACGACAACTCCTGCATACTGGTGGAAAAAGGGAATTTTTATGGTATGGGGTACATCCCCGCAAGTGAAGGGGCAAAAGATATTCTGAAACTCAAAGAATATCTCACCCAATACAGGGAAAACAGCTTCATAAGAAACCTGGTACACGGATATGCTGCCAGGTTTCCCCAAAAAATTATCCATCTTGGCATATAGAATCTATTTCTGTTAATTCTGATAAGCAGGCCCGATTTCTCCCCTGTATCCTTTATTTTTGACGATTTAACAACATATATACAAAATGAAGAAACTGATTATCTGTTCTGTCATTACTGCATTATCTGTATCTGGCTTTGCCCAACCAGGCACAAAACCTGCTTATAAACCGGCCACTAAAATGCCGGTACCTGCTATAAAAACAGTCCCACAAGTACAGCTTAAAAACATCAGCGACTCTATCGGCTATGTTTTTGGTATCAATATTGGAAATTTTTACAAACAGGCAGGGATTAAGAAGATAAACACTGCAATTATCTCGAAAGCCATTAAAGATTTTTGGGGTGACAGTGCCAGGATAATGAGCCCTGCCGATGCCGACAATTTCCTTAATTCAGCTATTTCCCGCATTAAAGCAGCTGAAACAAAAAGGAAACAGGTACTGCAGATACAGAACAAAATCGTTACTGACGCAAAGAATCCGGCTTTTGCTTTGAAAGGAGCGAACGATACCATGAGTTATGCCATCGGAATCAGTATTGCCAATTTCTTCAAACAATTTGGTATTAAAGACATAAATACCAATACTGCAGAATATGCCATCAGCGATATTCTGATAAAAAAGAAACAACTGATAAGCGATGAAAATGCCAATGCGCTGATGAACGCATATATACCTAAACTACAAGCAGAGAAATCAGAAAAGGTTATCCAGGAAGGAGAAGCTTACCTGGCTCTTAACAAAACAAGACCAGAAGTAAAAGTTACAGAAAGCGGTTTACAATACGAGATTTTAAAAGACACAACTGGACCCAAACCCGCAGCCACCGATACAGTTACAGTTCATTATATGGGTACTTTTATAAACGGAAGCAGTTTCGATAATTCTTATTCAAGAGGCGCACCAACTTCTTTCCCGCTGAACGGTGTAATAAAAGGATGGACCGAAGGCTTGCAACTGATGAGCCCCGGGTCGAAATTCAAGTTCTTTATTCCTTATACCCTGGCCTACGGACCTACAGATTTTATGTCAATACCGGGTGGTTCCATGCTGATATTTGAAGTTGAATTACTTGAAATAAAAAAAGCAGAGGTTAAGAAAACGGAGTAGCTATATCAAAAGCTTAGTAAAAGAGGCTGCAGTAAATCTACAGCCTCTTTTTATTTCAGCATTATTGAAATATACTTTTCAGGTAAGCCGTATTTGCTCCGTAATTGTATTTGGTATCCGATGGTTTTTTTGCGTCCCGGCTGCGTTGCCCGTAAGAGCAAATAGTAAGATATATACCAAAAGTAACCGGGGCAATCGTTTCATTTCGTTAACTGTTTGTAATGTCCAATCTGCCTGTGCGGCAGGCCATTAGACTGCTAAAGCTACCCCAATTATTGCCTCCAAAAATGTAAGTATTTGCTATAAAGATGGAGAATTTTCCTGTTTTACCAAGCTGCTACTCTGAGTCTGACGAAAGGGTGATTATGTACCAGGCTGCAGTACTACTATCATCTTTCGTTGCGTCGCACTCTTGTACGTTCGGTAATTCTATTCAGCATTTGAAAAGTATCCCTATAGCTTTGCATAGTTATACAAACAGGCAATAAAAAAAGATTACTAAAAATAGAGCTTTATATGGCAGATTTAGTTCTGAAAAATGAAAAAGAAAAAATATTCCTTGAGAATTTAATCATTTCTGAAGATGTTTATGATTTTCCAAAAGTGAGAAATCAACAAGAGTTTAGGCACCTAATGACCTATAGAAACCATCAACGTTCATGGGGTCTAACCGAAGTAATAAACGAAGTTGAAGATAACCTTTTAATATTAGTCAATAAGGATACAAGAGTTGCATATCTAAATAGATTATTAAGAAAAATAGATTCCAAAAGAGCAATTCAACGGAACAGAATTGAATTAATAGAGTCTGAAAAAACCGATGAATATCAATTTCTCTTAAACTATCCAAAACAACCTCAAATAAATTTTTCAATTTCACGAAAGGCTATCGTACACAATATAAAATCAAGCCTTGTTTATTTACATATGTTTGAAGTCTGTGTTCTAAAAGAATTGGAAGTCGAAGGCTACACTCAAAGTAATAAAAGCGAAGAAATTGAAAGTATTTTCAAAAAAGGGTATCCTGATAAACTCATTCCAATAATGAGAGATTTAGAAATTATCGATAGTGATAATAAAAGTATTTTAACCGCAAGAACTGGCTATAAGCTATTTGCATTTATTGATGCAATAAATGACATTGCACTAAGTCAAAAAATATTGACAAAGAAATATTCCACTGATGAACTTGTTTTAAAATTTAACCACTACTTGGGAACCTCTTATAAAAAACATAACCGCCCAACAAAAAAAGAAAAATCTCAGGGAAAGATGAAGGGATACTTTCAATGTCTTAGCAGGGCAAAGGAACAAATTAAAAAAATATAGTGGTCGCCATATAGTCGCCATAAACTCGCCATATTCTTCTTTGTTAAATCACAGAAATAAGAACTTTGATAAAAATTCAAATGAACAACAAAGAATACATACGATTTAGTTTTTTAGGGTTGAAAGTCGAAATAATGACTCCAAGTATGAAAACAATATTTATTTTGGCTGTCCTACTTTTCTTTTTTCTGATTATCTTAAAAACATAGCAGGATTAATCTTACTCCTGAAACACCTTTTTCAAATACGCCACATTCGCCCCATAATTATACTTTGTATCAGAAGGCTTCTTAGCATCCCGGCTGCGTTCAATAACAAGCCAGCCAGTGTAGCCCATATCATCCAAACATTTCTTCACTTTGAACATATCAATTTGCGGATCGTTTTGCAACCAAACGCTGTCTTTATTGCTGGCATGTATCATGGCAATTCTTTCTTTGCCCAAAATTTTCAATTCGCTGATTAAATCCCTGCCTTCTTTTAAGGGGTTGCTGAAGTTGAAGTAAATCTTTATAGCTGGCGAACCTATTTCTTTCAACAACTGCACTTCTTCTTTTGCAGATAAAGCCGTTTCAATACCGATAACCACACCTGCTTCCTGTGCCATTTGGCCGGCTACTTTTAATCTTGCCACAACAGAATCCCTCTCTGATGGTGTCTTCTTTAAATCGCACTGCACACCCAATGGCAGGAAAGCTGTCTTCACATTCATTAATTGCATCGTTTTAATACAATCTTCAATACTGCGTTTGTATTCTTCTCTGCCGCAAAAAGACTGTGCATAATAACCCGTCATGGCAAGAGAAAATATCTCCACTTTATTCCCCTTGGCTGTTCTTAGAAACTGGTTACGGACAGAATCTATCAGCAGCGCATTGTCGAAAGTGGGACGATTGCCCAAGCCACCCATATCCACTTCCACACCATCAGCTTTTAGTTGTGCAGTTAATGTGATTGCTCCCGGTTTTTGCCTCTTCAACAACATTAAATCAATCAGGCCAATTTTGTAGCGTTGATTTGCCCTCGCTTTTTCTACTTCGTCGTAATACAGTTTCCGGATATTATCAAAACCTTTTACTGCATTCACAGGAAGATTCTCTCCTTTATCTCCAAAAACATAAAAGGCGTTTTCTGGTTCGACAGTAATGGCAGTATCAACAATATTGCCGTCAGCAGTTTGAATAGCTTTTAAATTCAGCTTAAGGTGCTTTGCAAAAAAATCATACACCGCTTTGCGTTTACTAAAGCCAAAATCATGTTTTTCATTGGGCAGATGCACATTAATAAGATTATCACTCTTTCCATACCAGCCGTAAATTTTCTGCAGGTACAGTAAATCATGCTCAGGCATCCGGTCTGTCCAGTCGCCGCCATCACTCACCACCAATTGTGGTTGCGGTGCGGCCATGGCAGCAATTTCCAGGTTATCAGTACGGCCCATGCAGCCGTGTACATCTTGTCCGCTTTCGCAAGGGCAACCACCGTAGAAATAGGAAGAAAGATTTACTACAGGTGCAGACACCTTTATTCTATTATCCAACGCCGCCATAAATACAGTATGTGTGCCACCTCCGCTACCGCCAACTATAGCCACACGGCTGGTGTCTGCATCTTTTTGTGCAAGCAGGTAATCCAGAATACGTATGCTGGCTAATGTTTGCAATGTCATTGCAAGGCTTTGGCGGTGATCTTCAAAGTTTACCTGCAACAATGATTCGCCATAAGCAAACATGTCGTAATTAAACAACATCGCTCCCATTTTTGCAACAGCAGCTGATGTGTACTGACAATCGGCACGGTAGCGGTGCTTTTCCCAATGTCCCTGCGGATGCAACACCACAGGGATCTTTCCTTTGAACTTTTCAGGTTTGTATAAAGAACCATTAACCCATACCCCAGGCAATATTTCGATTGCCATGTTCTCGATGGTGTAACCATTTTGTTTTCTGAAGTTAGCCCTGACAGACTGCGCATTTGGCCTTGCTGGCAAATGTGCTAGCTGTAATGCTTCCAGCAGGCAGGGTTTTAAATCAGTTTTACGTTTCTCCCACTCCTGCACAGTCTTGTATTGTGAGGCAATGCGGTCGAGTTCAGCCCAACCATCTTCAGCACTCCAGCGGTAGTACTCATAATTACTCAGCTTATATACTTTATCCTTCTCCTTTTTAACTTTCATTTCCAGCGGCTTCAGGATATTATCCAGGGTAACTTCAACATCAGTCCGGTACTTCCAGTCGGCATAGGTCACCTTTTTATTGGCTACCATGCTGTCAACGTACTTTATCTGTACTCCAAATTTTTTTTGAATGTCGTTGAGAACTTCTTTGAGGGGTTTGGCGAATTGATTTTCGGTGTTGAGTTGTGCATTGAGCCACAAAGGCGCAAAACCAAGGAGAAACAGGTAGGATTTCACGCAGCGAACGCTGCGGTTTCGCTGCGACCGCTGCGAGGGAATAGCTGAATAGCGAACAGAACCCTGAAGTGTGCGACGCAACAATGATGATAGTAGTAATGCAGATGACTTCATAAAAAAATATTTACTGCTCATTTTCATTATTTCGATTTTGCTTCCAACTGCTGTACAGCAGATTTTTCTCCAACACTGGCTTCGGAAAAAATAAACTGGCGACATAGCCCACTACAATTACAATAATATGGCTGTAAACACCGAGCATGAGTTTATGATGTGTAAAGTTAAAATTACCTAAATCCAGCAGCAGTCTGGGATTTTTAAGCCCTACAGGAGTGCTGGTAAGGAAAGCCCAGGCAGTAAATAATATGCAGGTAATGATGCCGATATTTACGCCCTGCCTGTTGGCCCTTGCACTAAAAAGCCCCAGCAGAAATATACCAACAATGCCTCCTGAAAAGATAGCATAGATAGTGAAGATAATACCGAGCACACCTTCATTACCTGTAACAAGATATAATGCGCCGATAGCAATTGAGATGAGGCCAGATAATACAACAAAAAGCTTGCTGGTTTTTAAGTACTGCCCGTCAGTTTTATTGGGGCGTAATTTTTTATAATAATCCTGAATACCGACAGCAGCCAGCGAGTTCAAATCTGCACTAAGGCTGCAAATGGCAGCACTGATAAGAGCAGCAACAATAAAACCAATAACGCCAGTGGGTAACTGAGTCATGATAAAATGCGGAAAAACAGCAGAGGCATTTGTGCCTTCTGGCAAAGGATTTTGTTTATAAAAGACAAAAAGGGCTGTTCCGATAAACATGAAAATCGTCCAGATGGGAACGGTTAATGAAATGCCCAGAAAAGATGCTTTGATAGCAGCCTTATCGGTTTTTGCCGTAAGGTATCGTTGAACAACTGTCTGGTCTGTCCCATATTTTTGAATAGCATAAAACGCACCGTTAATAATCATAACAATTAAGGTGAGTTGAGTAAACTTAATATCATACGGGCCAAAACCGGCACGGTTATTTTCTGTTGCTACTTTTATTGCTTCAGGCACACCTCCCTTAATCGAGAACAACAATACACCTAAGCAAATAAGGCCACTGGCAAAGAGCATGAATCCCTGGAATACATCAAGCCAGATAACAGCCTGCATTCCTCCTTTCAGGTTAACAATAACCAAAACAATCCCCACAACTGCCAGAATAATAAAGGGATCAATTGTTGTCATCTCGCTTATGGCAACTGCGATAAGGAAAAGAACCGTTCCCATGCCTGCAAACTGGCGGATAATGAAAGATGATGAACTGTAATACCTGGCAAAACCACCGAATCTTTTCTCAAAGTATTCATAGGTACTTAACCCGATTACTTTTCGAAACAAAGGAACGATGAACCAAATAGTTCCTAATAGTACGACAGGCACCATCAAGCCCTGCACCAGCAAAATCCAGTTGCTGGCATAACCTTGTGAAGGATAACCAAGAAAAGTAACACTACTGATAAGAGTGGACAATAAGGATAAGCCCAGTGCCCAAGCAGGAAAGTTTCCTTTAGAAAGAAAATAGTTCTCGGTTGTTTTTTGCCTGTTGGCAAACCGGAAACCAAGCCAAAGGGTGATACCTAAAACTATCAGTATGATAGCGTAGTCTATAAAGTGCAAATGGTTCATGCAATCGTGGCCTCCCCAAACCCCTCCGAAGGAGGGGCTTTAGACCCTGACAACTCAGGATTCTTTTAAATTGTGAATAATCGTTTTATTTCTTCTGGTAATTGATAACTGCCCGGCTTTACCGTTATAAATAAATTGCCGACCTTCATTCTTACTACCCCCCTGCTTAGTTCATTTACCGGAATTAGTTTTTTAATATCCAATTCTTCCAGCACTGCTGCGGCAGTTGAGCCACCCTCAATAAAAATTTCCTGCACTCCAGTTTCTTCAATCACCGCCCTGGCGGCTATTGCCATTTTTACTCGCAACTCCTGCGCTGTTTTGTCTGTTTCACCTACAGCAATAACCAACCTGTGTTTTGTTTTGATAATGGCTGCTGCCTGTTTCAGCCAGCTGTTATCTGCTTCATCGGTCAAATACAACACACATTGCTGCTGATGGTATAACTGCCTGATAAATTTTCTGCGTTCTTCAATTGCTGTTCCGCAGATATACAGGTGTGGCCCCGGTATTTCACAAGCTGGCAGGTTTGCAGCCTTGAATCTTTTTTCCAGCAAAGCAGTAAAGAAATCACCAGCTCCGGCCAGCAACCAGGAGCTATCAAGTTTGCCAGCCCATGTGTCAACATCTGCTTTAACCAATGCCTCGCCAACCACAATTCCATTTTCGGGTAATTCAGATGCTGGGGCCACTACTTTCACCTCATCATTCAGTATTTCTTTTACAACAGAACTACTGACGGGAAACTCAGGATCATTGGCAAAAGACGTTTCGTTGATTTTAACACCGTTCACAAAGTACTCCCCATGAACAACTGTTCTGCCCAACGATGGATTTGCTGGCAAAACAAAGGCCTTATTTAGCCCCATTTCCTGCATCTGCACTTTCAGTTCATCAACCACATAACCCCTCAGCACTGAATCAATCTTCTTGAAAACCAGCGAAGGATTCTTCGTTAATAATTGCTTTGAAATATCTGCAATCCTCCGGACAGCTTCTCCCCTCTTTATAGAGCGGCTATCAACAGAAATTATCATTACATCAGCGCTGCAATCGTTTACATCTCCGACTAACAACTCTGCACTTAGCCCATATCGCAATGAAATACCGGCTAGCTCAGCAGCACCTGTGAAGTCATCAGCTATAACAATAATCATCTCGTATGCTTTGCAAGTTGAACAGCACTTTCTATTGCGAGCAACATAGCATCGGGACTGGCTATTCCCTTGCCGGCTATCTCGAAAGCTGTACCATGATCAACTGATGTCCGAATGATTGGGAGTCCCAATGTTATATTCACACCTTTCACACTATCCATCTGCTGCTTTTCAGCATTCCACTTAAAACCGGCAAGTTTAAAAGGGATATGTCCCTGGTCATGATACATTGCCACCACACCACCATAAGCACCCTGTGCTGCTTTAGCAAACATTGTGTCAGGCGGCACAGGGCCTTCCACATCATAACCCAGCCGCTTTGCTTCTTCAATTGCAGGGGCAATTTCTTCAATATCTTCTATTCCAAACAAGCCATTATCCCCAGAATGAGGATTCAGTCCGGCAACGCCAATTTTCAAATTTGTTTTACCGAGGCGCTTCAGCCCGTCTATTATCAATTCTATCACCTGAATAATTCTATCTTTCTTCACCAAATCGCAGGCCTGCCGCAGCGACACATGTGTACTCACATGAATCACATTGATATTATCCTCTACCAGCAGCATGGCGTACTTCTTTGTGCCGGTGTAATGTGCATATATTTCAGTGTGCCCTGCAAAATGATGACCAGCCTCGTTGATTGATTTTTTATTGATCGGACCAGTTACAGTTGCATCAACCTCGTTCGCTATGGCGAGTTCTATAGCCTTCTTTACGGCCTGAAAGCTGGCCTCACCACACATGGCATCAATTTTTCCAAATTCAAGCTTACTAACATCTAGGATGTTCAAATCAAAAACATCTATAGCTCCAATTACAAATTCGGCATCGGCCACTTTGTGTACAACATTAATTTTTGCAGGCAATTGTAATTTGTCGATTATCTGCTCAAACACTTTTGCATCACCAACCAGCAACGGCCTGCATATTTCATAAACCTCCGGCCGCAATAATGCTTTTACTGCAATCTCCGGGCCAATGCTGGCCGGGTCACCCATGGTAATTGCCAATATAGGTCTGTTAGTCATATTTCAATTCATTTATCATTATAACGGCGGCATTACGTATTCCTCACAAATCCCTTTGGCTTGCATCAGCAATTTTAACGCATGCAAACTTTCTCCCAATGTACGGTTAGCCTGGTATAAAGCACCGTAATCGTCACTAAGCTTTTGCAAAGCATACAACCTTTCCTTGTCGCCTGATTTAAAGGCTACAATCATGTCCTCATAGATTTCAGGATTGATATTTCCCGTACTCGGCACTAATCCATCAGCCCCATTTAATAATGCTTCGGCACTTTTAGCTGCCCAGCCAAGGATGTAATGAAAGTTCTCCCGGTTGCGCCACAACTGCAATGCCTGTAACATTCTTTCTTCACTGCGTTCACTGTCTTTTAATCCCACAATATTTTTATGCTGGCTCAGTTCATCAATAACAGACAGAGGAATACTCATGTGAGTTGTAGCCGGGATATTGTAGATGAACAACGGTAATGAAATATTATCTGCCAGACTGATGAAATAGTTCAGCATTTGCTTTTCTGTCAAAGAATAATAAGACGGCAGTGTTGCCACCACTACATCTACAGCATGAGCAGAACAGAATGCCGCAAACTCAATGCTCTCTGCCATGACATTACTGCCGATACCAGCATACAGCAGTGTTCCCTTTTTTTTATTTTGCTCTGCTGCCACTACATAATCCCTTTTCACTTGTAATGGCAACGATGCAACCTCACCTGTAGTCCCCAAAATAAATGGAGAAATATTATGAGTGTAAAACAATGTAAACAGCTTATTAACCGCCAAATCATCAATTTGGAGATTCTCTGTAAGCGGTGTTACAGCCGGAACAATCACACCTGTATATTTTTTTTCCTTAATCATCTAGTATGCTGCTTTATAAATTTCAATCGCATCAAATTCTGTAATCTCCCTCGGATTGTTTTTTAATAGTCGCTGTATCTTCAGTGTATCCACGGCCATTTGCGGAATGGCAGATTCAGGCACATTTACTTCTTTTAGTGTTGCAGGTATGCCACATGCCTTAATGATCTGCCTTATTTTTTCTACTCCTGCATAGGCCATTTCTTCGTCAGTGGCTTTTTTGTCACAACCTAATGCAGTAGCAACCCCGGCATATTTTCTTGTTGCCGCAGGAATATTAAATTCCATTACGTAAGGCAGCAGCAACGCATTGCTTAAACCATGCGGCAAGTGAAACATACTTCCTAAAGGATAACTAAGTGCATGAACACCGGCAGTATTCACAGGGCCAAGGCAAAAACCACCCAGCAAACTTCCCATCGCCACTTTTTCTCTGGCCCCGATATTGCTGCCATCCTTTACGGCAGTTTCAATATGTGCTGCAATCAGACGCATACCTTCGTATGCAAACATATCAATGAATGGCTGTGAAAATTTATTAGTGTAAGCCTCAAGACAATGTGTTAAGGCATCCAGGCCAGTTGCTGCCGTTATGGCTGGCGGAACACTTACAGTAAGCAGCGGGTCAACATAAACTATATCCGGCACCAAATACGGACTTATAATTCCCTTCTTCTGGTTTTCATCATCCACCAAAATAGCATTTGGCGACACTTCACTACCAGTACCAGAAGTTGCAGGCACACAAATCAATTTCTTTCTCCTTCCTTTTAACAAACCAATACCCACATAATCCTTCAGTTGTTGTTCATTCTCCAATTGTGCGGCAACCAGTTTGGCAATATCCAGCACACTGCCCCCGCCAATTCCTATTACTACATCAGGATTGAATGGAGCTACCTTCTGCATTAACTTCTCAAAATCGTTGAAAGATGGTTCAGCAACAATTGACGTATCAGTTAATACTTCAATCTTTCCTTTTTGCAAGCTTTCAACAAAAGAAGATAATGTGTTTCTCAGTGGTTCTATTGTTGCAATAAAAACCTTTGAAGGTTTCGTTTCCTGTACATCGTTTAGCAACAGTGGTAAAGTGCCACTGCCAAAAATCAATTTTCCAGGGAAGAATATTTTAAAAAAATTTTGCGTCATTCGATATGTTTAAATAGCCGCATCTAATGGATACTTTGGTAACATTAACTGCTCCACATCCACCGGCCTTATTTCCAATCTTTCACACCAAATTTTAAAACTGTCATGTATCTCATCCAAAGTCCTCTTTTGTTCCGGTGTTAACTCCAGGGCGGTAGCCCTGCTGATAGTACGCACCGGCAATCCTCTTTTGCGCAAAAAATACTTTGCACTCATCGGATAAGCAATATGTATCAGCGGATCAACCCTGGTAATTTCGCTTTGTAGCCATTTAACTTCCTCTTGCTTCTCCGGGTTATTGGCATTATTAACCATCCACACCAAGACCTCCGGGTAGAAATTACCACTGATACTGCTCATGCCTTTTGCCCCCATCTGCAAACTATACATGGCATTAGGTGAATGAGCATCATAAAATTCAAAACTGTTGCTGGCAGTTTTCACTACTTCGAGTTTTGCTTTCACATTTTCCAGGTTGATAGAAGTGTCTTTGTGATATACAAACCGGTTGGAGGACAGCAATGTCTTAAAAACTTCCGTACCTAAAATTCTTTTGTAAGGCGCCGGGCACTCATACATTCCCAAAGGAATATTACCGGTAAGCCTGAACATATGTTCAAAATTTCTCAGCAGCACATCATCCGCATCATCAACATTGGCATAGTGACCGGTGATCAGAATAGCAGCAGCAATCCCGGTATCATTAATCTTCTTAGTAAACTCTGCCTTATCATTTATTGTCAACCCAAATGATGATGTGGCTACAACCGGCACTCTTCCATTAACATGCCTTACCACATGCTGCGTTAATTCAAGTCTTTCATCCTCAGTAATACTGTACATCTCACTGCTGAGGCAGTTGGCAAAAAAACCTTTCACCCCGGCAGCAAGGTAGAAATCTATTAGCCGGCTTACTGCATCCAAATCAACCTTTGCCTTCAAATTGAAAGGAGTAATCATAACCGGCACAAACTTTTTTGCTTCCATATTACTCAACAGTATTTAACAGTTCACCAATACCATCTATTGATACAGAAATTACATCGCCACTTTTTAAAGTAAAACTATTTTCCGGCACCAGACAGGTTCCTGTCATCAGGTAAACACCTGCCGGAAAAGAGGATTCCCTGAATAAAAATTCAACAAGCTCGTCCGGTTTCCTTTTCATCATTCCAATAGTTGTATGTCCTTCATACATCCGTTTCTGTTCTCTTACAATGAGGATACTGATGCCTGTTTCCTGAGACAGCGGATTCTCCGTTACCAGTACACAGGGCCCCAGCGCCGCACACTTATCATATACTTTTGCCTGTGGCAGATACAAAGGATTTTCCCCTTCAATACTACGACTGCTCATATCGTTCCCAATGGAATATCCAACTATTTTACGGGAAGATGTTACTACCAAAGTTAGCTCCGGCTCGGGCACATTCCAGATACTGTCCTTACGGATACGAACAAAGTCATTGGTACCAACAGTACGATGTGCCGTGGCCTTAAAAAATAATTCCGGCCTTTCAGCTTCGTACACTTTGTCATAAAAAACAGATGCCCCGCTTTTTTCACTTTCCTCCATTCTCGCTTCTTTACTTCTGAGATAAGTAACCCCGGCTGCCCAGATTTCCTGGGAACCGACAGGAGCCCTCAGCTTAACCTTTTTCAGAACATCCGATTTGCCACTCGAAGAAAGACCTTGTATCGCAGCAGAAAGAAAACTGTACAAATCATCCCTGTTAATAAGAATATCCCAGTCCTTATATGGCAACTCATAATACTGCTCCTTAAATACTGCGGCAACGCCATCGGTATGCTTGTATAACTTTATCATTTTCTTATTCTTGAAATAATACTTGTTAATATAAGCCCTGTAAAAAAAATTGAGAGTGTTCCCACTGCAATAATCATATTTTTATGCAAACTGCTCTTCAGCCAGTTGTATTCATCATTAAGTTTGTCGGAGAAAGTCATCCAGACAATTATCAGTATTCCAATCAGCACTGCCGCTGATGCCTCTGCATTCTTTGTCTTCCTGCTTATAAATCCAAGTAAAAAAAGCCCAAGCATCCCTCCAGCAAAAATCCCGGACAGTTCCCACCACACGTCAAGTATGCTTTTGCTGCCTATCATCGCAAGCCCTGCAACCAAACCTGCAGCTCCAAAAAAGGCAGTACCTGTGTGTAATGAACGAAGCCTGCCATGCTCACTCATATTCTTTTTAAAATATTTCTGGTAGATGTCAATTGAAAATACCGTAGCTGATGCATTCATGCAACTGCTGATCGTACTCATTGCAGCAGAAAGGATGGCAGCAATTACTAAGCCTACAAGACCCGGAGGAATTTTGGCAACCATAAAATGTGGCAACACTTTGTCCCCATAATCAGATGGCCGAAGCTGAGCCACTGCCGCTGCCAGATGAGCCGGATCCGCATTTATCCCAAGTTGTTCCTTTGCAGCTTGCAATTTCACTGCATTTGCCATTTCTGGACTCACATTATAGTAGGCAAAAAGCGATGCCCCGATAATAAAGAAGAGCAAGGATATTGGTATGTATAAATAAACTGAAAGCCAAACAGACTTCGATGCCCTTTGTTGTGTAACTGCTGTATGATAACGCTGGATATAATTCTGGTCCATGCCGAAATTATTCAGGTTAATGAAAAATCCATAAAGCAGTATTACCCAAAAAGTGGCTGATGTAAAATCAAGTGAAATGCTGCCCAGGCCGAATTTGTGATTTGCCTTACCAATTTCAGCTATTGCCCCCACTCCCCCCGGCATATCCTTTATCGCATAAACCAAAATAAGCAATGCACCCAGTGTAAGTATGATTCCCTGCACCACATCCGTCCAAATTATTGCTTCCATACCACCCATTACAGTATAGATAATGATACAAATGCCCATCACAAGCATTATTGAGCTCATCGAAAACCCTGTTAGTGCCTGCAAACTGAGTGCTATACCGAAAAAGATAGAGCCCATCCTTGCCACCTGTGTAAGCAGAAAACAAAGAACTGCATACGTTCTTGCCCATGGTCCAAATCGTTTCTCCAGATGTGTATAAGCCGAAACCTCACCGGCGTTACGATAGAAGGGCACAAAATATTTTGTTGCTAACCATGCAGCCAATGGCATAGAAAGACTGAATACAAAAGCATTCCAGTTGCTGCCAAACGCTTTCCCTGTAACACCTAAAAATGTATTACTGCTTAAAAAGGTAGCAAAAATAGATACGCCAATTGCCCATCCGGGTATTCTTCCCTTCGCTGTTGTAAATCGTTCGGCGCTTCTGTTTTTCTTCGAAAAATAAAAACCAATCCACATCATCGCCAGCATATAGGCAAGTATTACGGCAATATCAACGACGGGGAGGCTATTCATTTATGCAATCGATTTTTTTATGAACCAAACTGTATTGCTACTATCATCGCCTGTTGCGTCGCACTCTTCTACTTTTGGATATTCTATTGAGCAAATAGAACGCTGATAACGCTGATTCAAATGGCTGACACAGATAAAATCCGTTCGTATCTGCTGCATCCATGTCATTAGTGTTCTATCCTAATCATCCGTTGTTTTTCCTTCTGCCTGTACTACTCCTGGCCATTGCTGGTTCACTATTTCTTTCAATTCTAATTTCGCCGGGTCTAACACCACATGTTTAATCCTTTCTCTTCTCCATGTATAAACAATATGTACCAGCCCATCCTTTGTTTGAATAACTGATGGATAAGAATACTGGCTAACCGGTGAATCTTCCAGCACCGAAGCAGCATACCATTTTTTCCCATCAATACTTATCGCCACATTCAATGGTGTTCTCGGCCCTTTTCCCTTGACCCAGCTTTCCGTTGGTAAAGTATGATTATACACCAATAAATGTCTTCCGTCTTTCAGTGTCACCGCATCAGTACCAGAATTATTATTCGGCAGCGCAGAGGCTTTCATTGCACTCCATGTTTTTCCATTATCCCTGCTCCAGCTTTCGTTAATGGTGGTGTTGCGGCTACGGCAAAGAATTTGTAATCCACCATCCTTATGCCTTAGAATACTCGGCTGTATGGCCTGCATATCTTTACCATCATTTAAAGCTTCACTTTTAAACCACGACTTACCAAAATCAGTTGTGTACTCAATATGTGCTTTCCATCCGTTCTTCTCAGTACTGCTTGGACAGAGCATTACTCCATTAATCATTTCTGGCTTATTTTTTATCGGGCCGAGAAAGCCGTCCGGCAATGCTTCCCTTTCACTCCAGGTCTTCCCATTGTCTTTGCTGCGTTTCATCCAACCCGTCCAGCCTGCTACATTAGGGCCAATTTTATAAAATAACAACAACTCTCCATTTGGCGCATAAAACAATACGGGATTGTAACAGGCATACCTGGTACTGTCATTAAAAATTCCATCTGCTACTTTAACAGGCGATGTCCATTTGTTTTCTTTGTAATGACTTGTCCAGATGCAAACATCTCTGTTTCCTTCTTTGGTGCCACCAAACCACGCAGTAATCAGTCCCTCCGGTGTTTCGGCAATAGTAGCAGCATGGCTTTCCGGAAAACTTGCCCTGTCGAAAATAAATTCATCTTTTACAATCCCCAGCTTCCATTTTTTATTACGGACAAAAGAATAGCTGCCTGAAGCAATTTCAAAAACAACAGCACCTTTTTCTATTTTGATAAACTTAATATCAGCGCTGCCAGCAATGGTTTTACCACTTTCTGTAATTTCATCTGCACTGTTTGCAGGAATATAAACTGTAGCAGTTGTATTTGCCGGTATTGAAATATTCCATTCAAACTTAACAGTACTGTTTTTCCAATAGCTGCTGATGGTACCATGCGGACTCTTATACGAAGCCTTTACAAAGTTCAACCCCGCAGGAATTGCCGGCTTCATGATAACCTTTTTAAAAGCTACATCAGTTTTATGACTACGGATACCCGCCAGGTTTTCATAATACCATATCAACAAATCGCCCAGCATCATTACATGGTTCTGGCTGTTCATACTTGGATTCGCTGTATTACCATTCCACAGTTCCCAAATGGTAGTTGCACCATTCGCTGCCATATAACCCCAGCTTGGATAACTGGTGTTAGAGGCCAGTGTATATGCCAGCTCGGTCTGGCCAATCTCTGTCAACCCCCGCATTAAGAATTGCGTCCCGATTAAACCAGTGCTGATATGCCCACGATTCTCCACATGAATTTTCTGGCGGATTTTTTCAGCAATAGTCTGCTTCAGTGAATCAGGTATAATACCAAAGTAAAGCGGCAATAAATTTGCAGTAACTGTATTGTTGCCATACTGCTTCAGTCTAGAATCATAAAATCTTTGCTGAAATGCTTCTTTTATTCTTGCAGCCAGTGAATCATAATCAGCAGCATCCTCTTTATTGTTAAGCAATCCGGCAAAGCGCTGCATGTATGAAAGCAGTTTATAGTAATATGCTGTTGCAATCAGCTTCCCATCTGTAAGTCTGGCTGAATCTTTTGCATGAATCAATTTCAGGTCTTCAGGCGGAACGCACCAGTCTGCAAATTTGTCTTTGGTCATAATATAATCAACCATGTACTTATCCTTCATGTAAAATATCCACTTCTTCATTGAAGCATAATGCTTTTGTACAGTACGTAAATCACCAAACTGATTGTAGAGGTGATTGGTGATGGTTATATAAGCCGCGGGCCATGTAATGTTATCTGAATAATAATTCCAGAAAGCAGGCACCACATCAGGCACACTTCCTTCTGCAGTCTGGCTTTCTTCGATATCCTGCATCCACCTGGCGTAAAGTTTGGCATTGTCAAACAAATAACTTTCGCCCAAAGCACCGATTGTTCTGTCGCCCAGCCACGGTTGCCGTTCATTTCGCTGCGGACAATCCACCGGCATTCCTTTATAGTTTGATGCTATACCCCACCACGCATTACGGTGAATTGTGTTGAGTGTTTTGTCCGACGATTCAAATGTGCTGGTGTTGTTCAGCGCATCGTAAACAAGCTGCCCTTCAAAATTATGGAGAGAAAGCGGTGTCTTTATTCCGCTTACTTCTGCAAAACGAAACCCGTGATAGACAAATGTGGGATGCCAGCCTTTTGCACCTAAAGGAGAATCGCCAAACATGTACTCGTCAGTCACTTTTGCATCTCTTAGATTAGCTGTATATAATTCACCATTGGGTTGCAGGCTTTCTGCAAATTTTATTGTCAGTTTATCACCTTTTTTTCCTGCTATATTCTTAATAACAAGCCAGCCTGCAAAGTTTTGCCCCATATCGACAATATACTTTCCATTAGCAAGAGGCTTAACAGAAACTGGCTTTATAACCTGCATCACTTTCATCGGCTCACTCATTTGGGCAGTCAGGTGGCCTTCCGGCTCAGTGACCAATTCCGGCTGTAACCAGCCCTTATCATTATAACCGGTGTTCCGCCAACCCGGAAACTCTTTAGTAGCATCGTATTCTTCGCCGTCATATTCATTGTTTGTACGGATGGGGCCATCCACATTTAGTTTCCAGGTTTCGTCGCTAACCACAATTTGTTTAGTGCCATTTGCATATTCGATTTCTAACTGTAAAAGCATTTTGGGAAACCCGAAATTGTTATGCTTGTGCGTCTTATAATTCTGGCGCATGGTGAAGAAACGACCGTTGCCAAGAACGGTGGCAATTGCATTTTTGCCTGATTTAACCAGCTGCGTCACATCATATGTATTGTACAAAACAGACTTACGGTAATCGGTAGGATTGGAAGCCAAAACCTGGTCGCCAACCTTATTGCCGTTTACATACAGTTCATATAAACCAAGTCCGCAGATATAAACTGTTGCTCTTTTCACAGCGCCGTCATTGGAAAATTCTTTGCGAAAATATCTTGCACTCAAACGGCTCCATTGGGTGATGCTGTCCCAGGCAGAGGCTTTGTCGTAGCCAATCCATTTTGCTTTCCAGTCTTCTTTATCCAACAAACCAATGGAGAAATAATTTTTGCCAGACGATACCGCTTTGCCTTTATTGGTAACAACACTTACCCGCCAGTAATACGTTTTGGCAGGTTGCAGTTCTTTTCCGGCAAAAGTGATTTGTATGGACTGTGAGGAATTAACAACATCGGAGTTCCATACATCACCGTTTCCTGTAGCCAGTTTTTCCTCGCTGCTACATACTATAACCTGATATGAAGTTTGCATAACATTCCGTTGCTTGCTTTCCAACTGCCAGCTAAACCGTGGCTGGAGCACATCAATGCCTAACGGATTTTTTAATTGTTCACAACGCAGATTGGTTATGGTTACCTGTGCATTTATTTGAACCACGAAGACACTAAGAACACTAAGAAGCATAAGGCATTTAACCGCAAAGAATGCAGAGTTGTTCGCAAAGGCCGCTAAGCCTTTGTGTTCTTTGCGCTGTATTTCCTTAGCGGTCTTTGCGGTTGAAACAGCTAAACATAGAACCAAACGTCGAAGAGTGCGACGCAACGATGGTGATAGTAGTACTGCTGCTCGTATCATAAAATTTTTATTCACTTATTGTTCTGTCGAAAAATTAAACCACAGCACCATTTTTAATGCACGGCTTTTATCTTTTTCGTAATCGTAAAAAATATTTTTGAAGCCCATGCGGCCTGTAGTTTCATTGCGCTGATTTTTTGTGCCAATGCTGCTGATGCCCTGCATAAAGGAAATGTCACCCGAAGGAAACAATGGTTCATAATTGTGCCATTGGTCCGTTTTCCAAGCGGGGGTGAAAAGGCGCAGGAACATATCTTCGGTTTCACTTACTACTGTAAAGCGATTATTTTTTGTAAAAAAATACCCCCCGTAAAAATTGGAATGATAGCCTTTGAACTCAGGATAAACCCAGGGAGATTCACCGGTCTCCGTATTATTATAAGTCTTACTCCACACACCAAACTGGTTGCCCTTCATACGGTTTTTCCACACACGGTAAGGGCCATTGCCCATATAAGTAACAGACTTTATTTCATTTTCAGGGAATGAAAAATTAATGCCTGTGAAACTTGTGAAGTATGCTCCCGGAAAATACTGGACTTCCAGTTGCAGCCAGCCGGATGGATAGACAGTCCATTTTATTGTATTATAGGAATCATTTTTATCAAACACCGATTCTATAACAAGGTTTTTTCCATCTGCGTAATGTTTAATGCCTTTGAAATTATTGATTCCCTCCTGAATGACAGGTCCGTTATTGAAAGGCAAATCACCCTTTGCATTCTTCACCGAAACAAGCAAACCACTATTCTTATTCATTACAACCATAACATCTTTCACGGTAATAGTTAGCAATGAATCAGCTTCTGACAGAGAAACCTTGTCGTTCCCTTCCTTTACAAGCATTCTTTCAGCCGTACGTTGCGGACCGCTGATCAGAAAACTCCAAGTAAATAATTCCCTTTTATAATTATCGGTTGCAGTCACATATAACACATCATAACCACTCCATCCGGTCGGTAGTTGCAGTTGCAGCGTACCTTTTTCGCCAGGTCTGATATCCGGAGAAACAGCTGAACCGGTTTTTTCATCTATGTTTCTCAAACCAAATTTTCGGAGTTTCCAGCTAAAACTGCATTGATTTGTGTTTGTAAAATGATACCGGTTTTCAATACTCAGTTTTCCATCAAACGCACCGGTAACTTCTTTCCGTTCAAAATGTACGGGACTCCATATTTCTTTGATAGCATAAAAACTACCTTCCCGTTCGTGGTGCGGGCCGAGTATGCCATCAGCAGCACGGTGCTTATCGGTGTCAAGAGAATCATTTAAATCCTTTCTTACCACGGCGTTGTCTGCAAAGTCCCACAAAAAACCACCGGCACCCAGGGGATTGTGCCACATCTTTTCCCAGTAATCTTCCAGCCCTGCACCATGACCGCCATCAAACCAGCCGTGCAAAAATTCAGTAGGCATCACAATTTCTCTTCCATATTCATAGTTGCCGATGCCGTAATTATATTCCCGGTAATGCTGTGTTTCCACGCCGTTAAACAACTGCCATGGATGTACAACAGGCCGCTTTTGAAAATCAAACTCAGTAAAGTATTTATCAAGTTCCAGATTATGCCCGCCCTCATTACCATTTGCCCACATTATTACAGATGGATGATTGGTATCATGATCAATCATTTCTTTCAGCAATTTCTTTCCGGTTTCCGTGTCATAATTGCCGTGCCAGCCTGCCAGTTCATCCATCACAAACAAACCGAGTGAATCGCATACATCCAAAAAATGATCATCCGGCGGGTAATGGCTCATGCGAACAGCATTCATGTTCATCTCTTTCATCAGCAGCACATCTTCAATACTTATTTGCTTGCTGGTTGTCCGTCCGGTTTCCGGACGAAAGGAATGGCGGTTCACTCCCTTAAATTTCATTTTTACACCGTTGATGTAAATGCCGTCTCTTTGTTTGAGTTCAACAGTGCGAAATCCAAATTTTTGTGTAACAGTATGCAGAACTTTGTTGCCCTTATAAAGTGTAAAAACCGCTTTGTATAAATTAGGAGTTTCAGGAGTCCATAACTTATGAGGAGAAAAAAATTGACTTTTGCTTATTGATACGTGACGGTAAACATTATCCTGTTCCGTTCCTTTTGAACTTGCAAGCAATTTACCATCCATAGAATATAAGTCGGTTTTTACATCCGCAAACATGTCAACAGCTATGAAAGTTGCATGAAACTCTCCATCGGCTGTAGCATTAATAGCTACATCTTCTATATAATTTACTGGTAGTATTTCCAACCACACCGGCCTGAAGATGCCGCCAAAAATCCAGTAATCACCTTTACGCTCTGCTTCATTCACCGATTGATTGGCAGAATGTTTTGCTACTGTTACTTCCAGTAAATTTTCCTTACCATACTTCAGCAGCTTCGTTATATCATACTTGAATGCATAGAAAGCTCCCTGGTGAATTTCACCTGCTGACTTACCATTTACTTTCACTTCAGCATCTGTCATCACTCCTTCAAATACAAGATTAATTGCTTTGCCTTTCCAATTTGCAGGAACATTGAAGCGGTACTTGTACAATCCTTTTTCTTTTCCTCTTACACTATCTTTTGCATAACCATAATCGTATTTGCCAAAGCCCTGTAATTCCCAACAAGAAGGGACAGCAATCGTTGTCCATTTATTGGCATTCATGCCGCCGGTACACATGAAGTCCCATTGCTTGGTGTTATCACTACCAGTGCCGGACAGATAAATTTTCTCTGTCTGTTGACAGAATAAATCAAAAGACAAAATTGAAAAGCAAAAAGTCAGAATGATTTGATAATATTTTACACTCATAATTCAAAGCTTATAGTTCATAGCTTACCAGTTAGCTTATCTAACTTCTCTCCAGCTGCTACCTTCTTTCCATTCACCAACACACTTAATCCTTTTCCTTTTTTATATTTCGTCCCTGTTTTATCCCAGATGATAGTGATAATTTTTCCATGATACAGTACATTATCCAGGCAAAACCATTCCCATTTACTATCGGGCAATAGTGGGTTAACTTCAATTATATTATCAGCTCTCGGTCTCAAACCAACAAGGCCAGTAATAATTAAATCATTAAAGGTTGAGTGATTGTAATAGCGACTGCGTTCTTCATCACCTTTTAACCAGAAGCCTGTCTTTTCATCTAAATATTCACCGATATATGGACGGCCACGATAGTATTGTGATTCAACATAAGTATTCAGTAATGAAAAATAATCGAAGTCAGTTACATAATCCTGCTTGTAATTATTCAGAAGATTAGCCATGGCAGTAAGCGTTTGTGATGTTGCAAAAGGCCACACAGCTCCATCCCATTCGCATTTGCAGCAGCCATGTGTGCGGAACTGCGGATGACTTCTGTCTGCAGTTGTAATACCAAAGGGCGCACAGAATGTCTTGGTATCCATCAGGCTTTTCCAGGCAATGCTGTAATTGCTATCGGGCATATTAAAGTACCAGGGAATAAAACCGATTTCCTCTTTTACATTAGCAAGCGTATCGCCATGTTCTTTTCTTACTTCAAAGAAATTATGTTCGTTATTCCAGAGCTTTGAGGCCAGGATATTCTTAATCGAATCAGCTTTACCTAAATATATGGCTTGAGAAAGCCTTCGAAGCGGATCCCATCCAGAAATTTCTGCAATAGCTTTTACATTACCATACATATACCCATTAATACTCGGCCTTGGATTTTTTTCTTTTCTGCCACCACTGATCGTTTCTTCCATTGCATCTCTTACATCATATTGCCAGAATAGTCCATCCGGATTTCTTCTTTCTTTTTCCCATTCGGCATAATTAGCCTCCATATCGGGCAGCAAGTCAACAACAAATTTCTTATCTCCGTTTACCAAATAACGATTCCATATCGCATCTTCATTCCAGCTGCTATAAAAACGAAGTTTATTAAGTGGCTTGCCGTTATTACCACGATACCAGATATGCAGGTTATCATCCATGTACTTGTTTTCATGCAGCCAACGGCTTTCATAAATATGATGTCCTAAACCGCTGCTGATAAGATTGTATTTATCTGCGTAACTGCGCTGTACTAAAAATTCAGTAAACGCAAAACCTATATCTGTTTTTTTAATGTGCTTCCGCAATGTCCACCAGCGGAAATAAAATATTTCTTCAAAATTTTGTTGCGGGCATTCAAAGAGTGGGATGTTCTTTTTCATCCAGTCCCAGCTTTGTGCATTGGGAATTGCCTGCTCTATATTAGGAGTTTCCATTGTGTTGAAATAATCAACATAATGTTTGAAGTTTGCCTGTTTGAGGATGAAGGGTTTTGTTTGTGCATGAACAATATTCCCAACAAAGGCGCAAAGCACAAAAAGGGAGGTAATATATTTTATTACATTCTTCATCATTTTGCAATTTCTTTTTTCCAGCCTTCATATCCCTGCTGCACAGTACCGTTTTGCAGATTCGGCTGATGCAATTTTTTATCAGCATTTAATTTTTTCAAACTGTCAATACTTTCATACACACCGGCTTGTAAGCCTGCTAAATATGCAGCACCTAAAGCTGACACATCGGGCATACCGATGGTGGCAACAGTCTTATTCAGCAAATCGGTTAAAAACTGGATAACAAATTTATTTGAGGTGATGCCACCATCTGCATTCAGCTCTTTTAAAGTTACAGCAGCATCTTTTTCCATTGCAACAATCACATCTTTAATTTGATAAGGAATACTTTCTAACGCTGCCCTTACCAAATGATTTTTTGTGGTACCGAAACTCATGCCTGTTAACGATGCCCTGCGTTCCATATCCCAATGCGGTGAACCGAGACCGCTGAATGCAGGAATTAAATACACTCCGCCATTATCAGCAATGGCATTAGCCATAGCTTCTGTTTTCTTACTGTCGGTAAATAGATGCAATTCATTTTTCAGCCACTCAATAGTGGCTCCGCAACTTACAATCACACCTTCCAGTGCATAATCAATCCTGTTGCCAGCGCTCCAGCATACGGTTGTTACCATTCCGTTTTGTGACTGCACAGGCTTGCTGCCGATATTCATTAATATGCTGCAGCCGGTGCCGAGTGTTGCTTTGGCAGTTCCAGTTTCAAAACAGCCTTCGCCAAATGCAGCGGCATGTGAATCGCCGATTAAAGCGGTTACAGGAACTGACGTACTGAATAATCCTCCTAAAGTTGTTTCGCCATAATAAGCCGATGAAGATTTTATTTCAGGAAGACAGATGCCTGTTAAACCAAATTCATTTATCAACTCAGCATCCCACTCCAATGTGCTTAGATTAAACAGCAATGTTCTGGATGCATTGGTATAGTCAGTGGCGTATTGTTTTCCGTTGGTGAATTTGTACAACAGCCATGTATCTACTGTGCCGAAAAATGCTTTACCGTTTTTAACAGCCGCTTTAATTGCTTCATTGTTTTGTACCAGCCATATTAATTTGGTGGCGGAAAAATAAGGGTCAATAATTAATCCGGTTTTTTCATTCACCCTTTGTGATATTCCTCTTTGCTTTAGCTCCTCACAAATTTGAACACTCCGTTTGCATTGCCACACCACTGCATTATGCAATGGCTTGCCATTTTCATCCCACAGCATAAAAGTTTCCCGTTGATTGGAAACACCAATGGCTGCAATATCATTTTTATCAAATCCTTGTTCTGCAAACCGGGCTAAGCATTTCTTTACTGATGCCAGCACATTTTGATAAATTACTTCGGGCTCCTGTTCTACAAATCCGTTGGATAAATAATGGGTATGTAAATCTTCTGAACCTTTGGCAATGGCCTGCCCGCTATCATCAAAGATTAATGATTTGGTGGAGCTAGTGCCCTGGTCAATGGCAAGAATGTATTTTTTGTTCGACATGCTATATTTTTAAACCCGCAAAGAACTTCAAGTGTTTCGCAAAGAAGCGCAAAGCTCTATTTCAACAATTTCATTACTTTATCCGAAATTCCATCCTCACTGATTCCATAATGCTTAAATATATCTCCCTGCGGACCGGCTACTGTATATTCATCCGGAATACCCATTATCTTAAATGGCTTTAAAATGCCGCTTTGCATTAAGAACGAGGCCACCGCTTCTCCCAATCCTCCATTTATGCTGTGCTCTTCAACTGTTACAATTCCTTTACATTTTTTTGAAAGTGATAAAATCAATTTTGTATCCAAAGGCTTAATGGTATGCATGCTTACCACAGTTACGGCAATACCATTTGCTTTTAGTTTTTCTGCTGCTTTCACAGCAGGATACACCGTTTCTCCATTTGCAATGATGGCAACATCATCTCCTTCTGTTATCAAACGGCCTTTGCCAAATTCAAAACCATCACTGTTATCTTCTTTCAGTTTAGGCATTACCTTTTTGCCAAAGCGTAAGTAAACCGGCACTTTACTTGCTGCTGCCAGTTCGGTGGCTTTTTCTGTTTCAAAATTATCTGCCGGAGTTACAATGATGATATTATTAATGGCACGCAACACAGCAAAATCATGCAGGCTGTGGTGTGTGCTGCCCAAGGCCCCATAACTTACACCGGCGCTGATGCCAACAACCGTTGCTGGATTATCGCTATAACAAATATCATTTTTTATTTGCTCAAGCGATCTGGCAGTCAAAAAGCAGGCCGGTGAAACAGCAAACACTTTTTTGCCACAACTTGCTAAACCTGCTGCAACGCCTACCAAGTTTTGTTCTGCAATACCTACTTCCACAATTTGTTCAGGAAACTTTTTACCAAAGGAAACTAATTTACCTGAGCCTCTGCTGTCACTTGTTACAGCAATAATATCCTTATCGGTTTCAGCAAGCCGCTGCAATGTTTCCGAAAAAACATCCTGGTTGGGTTTGTCTGCGCCTTCACTAAATTTTACTTCTGCTGCCATTATACCTGAAAATTGAGTATTATTTACTAATTATTTAGCCCAATGCCTGCAACGCTGCGTCCAGCTCATTCTGTGCCTGTTCATACTGTTCTTTATTCGGTACACCATGGTGCCACTTCAGTTCATTCTCCATATAACTTACACCTTTTCCCTTAGTGGTGTGTGCAATTATTACTGATGGTTTTCCTTTTTCAAATGGCAAGGCAGCAAATGCAGCTTTCAGTTCATCAATATCATTACCGTTTACTTCTTTTACTGCCCAGCCAAATGCTTTCCATTTTTCATCTAACGGGTCAGTGTTCATTACTTCTGAAGTCGGTGCTGTAATCTGCAATGTATTTTTATCTACAATAGCACATAGATTATCCAACTTATAATGAGCAGCGCTTAATGCCGCTTCCCAGTTGCTTCCTTCTGGCAGTTCGCCATCACCCATCAGTGTAAATACTTTGTAATCCTTCTTATCCATTTTAGCAGCTATGGCCATACCCGTACAGATAGGCAAACCATGCCCGAGTGCACCGGTATTTTGCTCCACTCCTTTTACTTTTTTTGTAGGATGGCCTATATAATGTGATTTGTATTTACACATTGTTTCTAAATCACTTTCCGGGAAAAATCCTTTATCAGCCAGTACCACATACAAGGCTTCCACACAATGACCTTTGCTTTGTACGTACCTGTCCCTATCTGGTGATGAGAAATTATCAGGCGATACATTCAGCACTTCGTTATACAGGACATTCAAAATATCAGTGCTCGACAAACTGCCACCGGTGTGGCCGGCATTAGCCCCCAGTATGTACTTCAGAATATTTTTCCTGTAGTGAATTGATTTTTGTTTTAATTCTTTCGTTGTCATAATTTATCTCTCACAGATAACGCAGATAAAGACAGATGAATATAATCAGTGGAAATCCGTGCCATCTGTGAGCTGTTTTATCATTGATGATTATAGGTTTCCCAACCCAAATAATTTTCGAACGCTTCTTTTAATATACCAGCCGTTTTACTGGCGTTCATCACCACATGGTGCTCAAATCCATTGCGACACACATGGTTCATCAATCCCTGTAAATTGCTTATCTGTGCTACGGCACGGTTGCCAAATGTGTTGAGTGCATCATTGGTCAGTTCGCCTTCGCCCACATAAGCCTTGATGATTCCTTTGCAATCATCGGTGCTGATGCGGCCGTATGTTAACGGCATAGCAGTTGTTCGACCATCCAGTGCGCCATATGTATTTTCAGTACCCACACTTGTTCCTAAAATGGGCGCTGTGCTTATAGAGATATCCGGCAAAAATGATTTGGCCCAGTTGCCGCAATGGAACAACACACATTTAGTATCATCATCGGCATAGTTATTATTCCAGTCAACCAGTGCAGAAGGAGAACCACTTGCCAATTGCATTGCATACATGCTAAGCGTACCGGTAACATCCACTTCACAGGCTGAGGGCAGCATATTCTCACTCATCATACTCATACTGGTGCACACATTGCAGCCATAATTTTTTTGTATGGAAGTCCAGCATTGAATGGCTGTGGCATCCAGACAATTTTCTTCCATAAAGTTTGCCAGCACCACATCCAGTTTTGCAATCTGCACTAATTTATCCGGTGGTGTTAAACCGGTATTGGTGTAGGCATGAATTTTTTCCAGCTTTTCTTTCACCGCTTTATCATCGGCTGTTAATTTATTTGCATTGCCAAGTATTTCTGATAAGTCGACTGTAGTAACAGAAATACCATTACGCTGCAATAATTTTTCGCTGTAGCGAACGGTGTTGAAAGCCGTTGGCCTTGCACCCACGGCACCAATACGAGCCTTCCGCAAACCATTTACCACACGGCAGGTAGCAATAAAGTTTTTTAAATCGGTAATGAAAGATTCATCCTTGGGGCTTACCACATGTTTTGTGGTTAATGAATATTTTATACCGTACTGATACAGATTATTACACACTGAAATTTTTCCGCACCAGGCATCTCTACGGTTCACAACATCCATCTTCCCTAAATCATCGGGATAACCCTGAATTAAAACAGGCACTGTTAATCCAGACAGTTTGATTGTTTCTGCCACACCTTTTTCATCACCAAAATTTGGAAGCACCACTAAGATGCCATCAATTTTATCTGCATGTTTTTTAAACAATACTGCACATTTTTGTGCTTCTGTAAATGTTTCTACGCCACCAAGTTTGCTATCGGCATCACTTAACATTATCGGAGTAATATCTAGTTGCTTAAACAAGTCTAAAATTTCTGTTCTTGCTTCCGCCACCAGTTTATCAGGGAAAAAATCACGGTTGCCAATGATAACACCGAGTGTGCTGTTTTTAATTGCTGCCATTTTATTATAATGCTTTTGTTTTTAAGTAATGAATTTGAAATACCGCTTCTTTGTCTCTAGAATCTGCATTGGGCAAATCATAATCTTGGTCAGTAAGTGTATCTGCATTAGGGAAACGACGTACACTTCCGGTTCTGAAAACAATTCTTTCAACAGCTGCCACAGGCGCAAAACATAAATTGTTACTGGACTTGCCCCCGTTAATAGTTACAGTATAAAATCTCGTTGTGGTGTTCAGTTCAATTTTAAAACTGAGCTTTTCACCTGCATTGTATTTACCCAACGATTTATTACGATAGCCTTGTTTGGTTAAAATACTTCCGGATAAATCTAACATAATGCGTAAACAGGGAATGCCTTTTGCATCCACCAGTTCAATTTGTAATTCGCCGGTATTGCTTTGTTGTGGTGTTACAGAAAACTCCACTGCAATTTTTTTTGACGCAGGAAAAACCCGTTCAGCTTTTGCATAATCGAATGGGTCGCTGTCGGCCAGTGTTAGCGCATTATCTTTTACAATTGTTCTGCACCAAACAGGGCTATACAAATTCCAGTTATTGATTGTTGCAGCATTTGAAAATTTTTCGTGAACAGGTTTCAGCTCTTTATCCTTTACTGGCACCGGAATTTTACTCACCCAAATATCTTCTTTGTTCATGCTGTAACTCACCCACATATTTCCATCAGCAGGCTTTCCATCCATCTCCTGTATGCCACGTACATACTGCGGACCGTAACTTTTGTACGCACCACCATAACGCAGCGATGTTATTTCTCCATTTACCAGCAGCAGGTTTTTATATTTCAAACCATCATCACTTACACTTACTGCAAGCGGCCAGCGGAATTCAGAGGGATTGTACACCGTTGCATATTTACCATCACTTGTTTTTTGACCCCATATTTTTGCATTGGCATTTACAAACCCCGGCGCTCTTGTTGGATTGTACTGCCATGTTTTGCCATTGTCTTTACTAATACTGGTGAGTGCATATTTCCACAAGCCTACCACCCTGCCATCTTTCAGCCTGTAATAATTAAATGCTTTAAAATCTTTTTGCAGCGGAATTAACGGATCGTTGCGGTCAGCTTCTTCAACTGTTTGCATCATCAATAAAGGAGTACCTAAAATTTCTTCGCAAGCTGCAATTAAATTATTATCGCCTGATGATTTGTAAAACGGATACGAAGTATTTTGTTCATTAAAAGAATGATTGTAACGCAGAAAATAAATCGAGCCAAAGCTTCCGTCCTTTTTTATTTCTCTTATTACACGGCCCACACCATTACCATCGTTAGGGTCATCTTTTGGTGCCAGCACAATACCGTAATAAGCCAGTGCATATAACTTACCGGCTTTACTGGTATAAAAACCCATGCGCTGGTGCATTACGGCAAAAGTATTTTTGGCTGCTTCTTTCACCCCTTCTTTTGTAAACCCATCCGGAATTTTATATGGTGGGAAAATAATTACTGGGTCAGTCCAGCTATACCCATCTTTTGATGACTGCAATAATGTTTGCCCTGGCGGAATATGCTCACCAATAGAATCGCTCAAATATTCCAAATAAAAAGTGTTGTTCCAATAAGCCAGCATGGTGGCATGGTTATATGTCCATGAAGTGGTTCTGTTTTTATCAGCCCTGTTAGCCCTCATGGTTTGAATATTATGTACACCAATAGCGGGAGACAACTGGCCGTGGTGATAATCTACATTAGAAAGCGTACCACCCACATAACGGACAGTATCTTGCCCAATTAATAATGAGTAATTAATAATTAATAATATCGTAATTGCTAAACGCATAATTTTTTTCAACAGCTTTTATTCAAACTGCTGACGGGGTTTAGAGCCGCCGTCAGGGTTTGGCGAAGTTTCTTTTTAGTTGTTTTATAAATTTCTTTTCCACTGGTACAATCGTTCCGTGTTTATGTCCCGCAGGTACACTCACTTTTGCTGTCACATTTTCAAAATGCACAAAATCTTTTGTAGCAGATACCTCATAAATTTTCTTCCGGTAACTGTCGTAATAAATCAGCCATTCATTTTTCAATTTCACCACCGAAGGGCCTTCCGTGAAATTATCAGTGAAGGCTTTTGATACATTCCTCCATGGACCAACAGGCGTTTCGCTAAAAGCCACTTTTATATTTCTTTCCGGACGGGTATTATCTTTCAGCACCAGCACATAATCGCTATTTGCCCGTTTTACAATCACTGCATCAATTACACTAAAGCCGGGGTCATAAAATAGTTTTGTTTCGCTAAATGTTTTAAAATCTTTTGTTTCCGTATAGTACATCCGGTGATTATTGCTGTCTTCTTCAATGCCCCGTTCAAATCTTCCGGGTATGCAACTGGCCCAGATAATGATGTACTGCTGCTGTACATCATCGTAAAACAATTCAGGAGCCCAAACATTCACGGTAGTGAGTTCTTTATCCATTACAGAAATAAAGCTCTGCCCACTCCAGTGTATTAAATCTTTTGATGAGGCATAGCCAAACCCCATATCACCTCTCCAACTGCTGGTCCATACCAAATGAAATGTACCATCCGGCCCTTGCACCATGCTGGGGTCTCTCATCACTTTTTGCTTACCCACTTCTGGCTTCAGCAACACAGTATCCACATCATTCCATTTTCTCCCATCGTAACTGTACAGCATTCGTAAGCCAGCATCGGCAGGTTCATGAAAAGAAGTGAATAAATATGCCTTCTTATTGCAGGAAGCAAGAAGAATTAATAATAAACAATTAACAATTAATAATTTCAGCCGCATAATTATTACTTCTCTAAAATGAGCACCCAGTCGTTTCCATTTTGTTTTTCACCGGGGGGGGTAAAACTTACAACTCCCTTATTTTTAAAAGCTGGTATTTTTTCTTTTGTTCCGGTCCGTGGATTAAACCAGTTACCCTTACTAGCTATAAATTCTAAATAACGGGTATTCGCCTTAAACTCTTTTCCATCATACACATAAAACAGTGCAAAATTTTTCCCTTTAGTCGCCAGTACTCTTTCATACTTTTCACCATTATCAACTACCAATTCCTGCGCAGGCTCCCTGTCGAAATATGAGTATGACTCCATCAATTTTTTCAAATGTCTCATTTGCCCCGCAGCTCCGGCCATCAATCCTGTTTTCCAATCCTGCCTTGGGAAAAAGGAAGCATCCTTGTCTCCCTGGTTGTAGTATTGCATTACCGCATTTTGCCCATATGTAAAACCGGCACCACCGGCAAACACACTCCAGTAGGCATAACGACGGATATCCGCAGCATTCCAGTATCCATCTGCAGTATCATGCAAGCCGTATGGGATGTCTTCATAACTTGGCTCACCATCCAATGTCGGCTTCACTGGCTCCATAGCATAGTCTTCTTCAATATATTTCCAGTTGTCCTCACCAAAATGTCTTCGCTCCTTTGAAGAAGTGTCTTGTGCATAACTTTTATGTCCGCTCTGAAACATGTTGAAGTCCAACCAAAGCGACTGATGAAACCAATCTGTACTGCTCGTCCTTCCCCTCGGGTGAAATGTCATCAAATGATTATTGTCAAAATTCTTAATAGTGCTGCCAATTTTCTCCCAAACTGCATATCCATCTTTCCCGGGGATGTCACCGCCATTCAGCCAAATGATATTGGCTTTACTTTTATACCGGTTCGCCAAAAACTTTGCATACACCTCCGCCTGCTGCTCGTTTATCTTACCACTCTTTACATTACTGCCCCATGTAGGTACAAGGGCCATGTATATGCCTCTTTTTGCTGCTTCGTCAACAACGTAATCTACATGATCCCAGTAATCATATTGCAACGAGTCACTAAAACTATTGCCTTTAGTTATTGCCGGCTTTGATACGTCGAAATTCTCTAACGCCCAGTCACCGTAAGCATTTTTTGTATTGTTGAAATCATGCAGCAGCATCACCTGCACAACATTAAAGCCCTGCTTTTTTCTTGTGTCTAAATAAAGTGTTACATCTTCCCTTTTACATTTTACAAACAGCAGCCAGCCTGTATCACCCAGCCAGAAAAAAGGCTTGCCATCCTTTGTCTGAAAATATCTTTTGTTGGCAGAAACTTTTAATGGCTGCACTTGGCCATTGCCGCTTATCCCAATCAATAGCATCGCCACGACCAGTAATTTTTTCAGGTTACCGGCAGCAGTAATTCTGCTCATCGTTCCTTGCGTCGCACACTTGTACATCATGAATTCTATTCAGCTTTTTTTAATACAGGTTTATAACCTTTTATCCCAAAGTATAATATCACTAAAAAACAAATAAGCGGCACTATATAGCCCACCTGTATGTTATCATTTGTAGCATCAATAATTCTTCCCATCACAAATGGAATAATAGCTCCACCAACGATTGACATCACCAGCAGTGAACCACCAATTTTTGTTTCCTTATCCAGGCCTACAAGTCCCAATGCAAAGATGGTAGGGAACATGATGCTCATAAAGAAACCCATCGCACCCAAAGAGTAAATCACCATCTTTCCATCGGTAACAATCGCAAGAGTGCAAAGAAGTGCAGCCATCAACGCATACACCCTCAGTAATTTCTCAGATGCAAAATACCTGGTTAATGCCACACCGATGAAGCGTCCGGACAGAAACAATGTGCCATAAATGCCTCCCAGGTAATAACCTGCCATCTTTTCATCAACACCGCCGTATTTCATTGCCATACGGACAAAGAAACTGGTTACACATACCTGGGCACCAACATAGGCGAACTGTGCAATTACTGCCCACTTTAAATGCTTGTGCCGGAAGGCTCTTATAAACTCGGATAACTTTGAAGTTTTTGAATCATCCTTAACTTCCGGCAACTTAAAAAAGAAAAATAGTATTGCCACCAGTATAAAACCTCCTGCAATGAACATATAGGGAGTTTTTACTGAGGCCGACTCCATATCCAGATAGGCGGTACGCTCCACAACTGACATGGCAGATAATTCCGCTTCGGTATGATTGATGCCTGAAAAAATGAAGATAGATCCAACAATCGGGGCTATTACAACAGCAAGACCATTTATGGCCGCCCCAAGATTTAAACGGCTGCTGGCAGTTTCGGGTTCTCCCAAAATAGCAGAATAAGGATTGGCTGCTGTTTCAAGAATTGCGATACCGCAACCCACTACAAACAACGCAAATAAAAACAAAGGGTAGACTCGTCCACCTGCAGCCGGTAAAAATATCAGAGAACCTATTCCAGCCAGAGTCAACCCCGCTATGATACCATTCTTATAACCCCATTTTTTTAAAATCATCCCCGCCGGAATTGCCATCAGAAAATAAGCGAAATACACTACCTGGTCAATATAAATGCTTTGCGTATTATTAAGCTGGCAGGCTTTTTTTAAATGCGGAATCAATATTCCGTTCAGGTTATGAACCATTCCCCAAAGAAAAAACAAGAAAGTAACCAGTATAAATGGGACCACAAATTCCCTTTTAGTAAGTGACTTATGACCAGAATTCTTAAACATTGTTTGAGTTGGCTGCATCGTCAGGTTTCGTTGAATTTATTGAATTGAAAAACGTTTGGTTTCTGTGTTGTATATCACACTTTTCTTTCCATTGCTTAAAATATACTCGTTACTGACAGGTGATTTCACCGGCTTCATCGTTACCGCAGTCTTTAACACATCCGCATCTGTATCAATTGGTAATTGTGCCATACTTCCACCCGCCATAAATGCTGCAATGCCAAACTCCGGGTAACTGTCGCCACTGTACATTACAACCTTGCCGGGAAATTTTTCTTTGTATTCCTTAACGGCCCGGTACACCTGTTCAAAACTTGTTTTCTTTGGTTTTAACAAACGGGCATGTTGCCGTGGAGCTAAGTTTAATCCTCCTTTGGGTTCATACGTTGTACCATCTGCCTGATAATGCCAGTAGCGGATGTCAATAATATCAATCAGTGAAGCATAAGCAGGCATAGCCAGAATAGAATCCTGCACATCTTTCGTTACACTTAAACCAATCAAAGGTTTTTTCCCGGTTTCCCTTTCCCAGTCACGAATAATATCTAACCAGAATTTTACAAAATGTAAAGGCCCGGTGTATTCCTCACTGATGAATTGAATGACCCCGTTGTTATCTTTAAAACTATTCAAACACTGGCGGATGTATTTTTTGTGCAGTTCTTTTCTTACAGGATTTGAAATATCATAAAACTGTTCAGCATAAAAAATCCGCTTATCGCCGGCATAGTTCACCGGCTCAACGAAACCTGTATTATTGATGTTATTGGCGGTTCGCCAGGGAAAATCGGCATAATGTGCACCTGCCTCAATTATGTTATGCTGGAAGTAGTTTTGATGCACAAGTACCAGCCCATTCCGGTCAGCTAAATCTGCAAACTGCTTTAACCGGCTCCAGTAAAATTTGTTATACTTGGTCAGATCGTATTTGCTTAAGCCATCCCATGCGGTGCCTATGCCACTTCTTGCAAAAGGGAGTTCATAAAATGGCGGCCAAACTTCTCCGTCCATTCGCCTGATGCGCTCATGGTCATCTCTTCGTCTGTCGTACCACAAACCATAGTTATGCTCCAAAGCAACTGTACCGGTTGCTTTCATCTCGTTCACCACTTCATCAATATTATCAGTTAAACCTTTGCCTGCCCTTCCAGGAACAAACCTGGTCAGATGAGGCTTCGCCTGTTGAATATCGCCTGGCTGCAATCCACCACTCCACCATTGCACATTGGTGCGTTTACCAGTAAGTACTACATTATCAAAAACCAGCCATCCGTTTTTGACGGATACACTACCAACCTTCTTGCTCACTGATAGAGAGTTTCTGGACTCTATATTTTTAATAAGTCTTTCCAAATCGTTTTGAGGGAGAACTTCCGCTATAGAAAAGGAAACAGGTATAGGATTTCTTGTTCCGGCAGTTTCAATCCACTCTTTCAACTGCATTCTTCCCTTGTTCGCCTCTTTTGTTAATGCCAATGCTGTCTCCACACTTGGACTGCTGCTGGCCTCAGTAGGTACAAACAGAAGCTGTGCCTGAGCATCCACATCCTTATTTAATCTTTCTTTTAACTGCTGGTAAAATAAACTCCGTGGAGTAATTGTGTTGTTCGATTCACCCCAGTAACCATTACCGCTGAATTGTGCCCAACTGCCAAAAGCCCAGTTTTGTGCCGTGGGGGGCTGGTAGCAATCAATTTTCGCAGCAGAGCAATTCCAAAAAACGCTGTTGGCAGCAGTCCAACCAGCGCCATTAGCATCCTGTCCACGGTTGCCAAACCGTAAGGCATTTCCATCCACATTCACCACATCAAACAGCACACCACTGGCCCAACTATCAATAGCCCCGCTGAAACTATAAGGCAATACAGACTCACATTGTATGAAAGCATTAGGGCCCGGGGCACAGTAACCAACCGCAAAATCATGGTAGCCACTTTGTGCATAACACCGCTGAAACAGTGTTTGCTGCCCGGTGGTTAAGAAAGTATAACGCCGTTGCCCGCCAATTTCAGAAACAGGGTTTTGAGATATACAATCTTCCACAGTTATGCGTTTAGAAGTTTCCAGCACACTTACTGCACTGCCTGCAAAATTTTCAAAACTGATTTGCCGAATCCAGCAGTCTTCTGCCGCTTCTACATTAATTGCATTCCAGCGGTGATCTTCGTCTTTAATATTTATTTTATCAAATGCGGAAACCATTTTGATGCTTTCTATGCCGCTGTTGCTGATACGGCCCGCACTGTTATAAAAATAAAAAGTACCGCCGCCATATGTTGTATCTAATGCGGTGGTTATTGGCGCATCAATGTAAATTGTATTGTCTTCTATTTTTGTAATGGTACGGTCGAAGAACAAATCCCTCTCGCCGGGTTTCCAGCCGAGGGCGGAAATACCGCCACCAAAAATATCGGTACCGGTTGCTTTTATCCAGTTGGCAGTTGAAGGCCTGCGAATTATTATTTTATCAGAATGCTGTTTAAAAGCAATAGAACTGTCCACATGAAAACTCATGGCATTTACCGGCACATAAGCATCCATAATTTTATTACCATATAAGTCCTTTGGCACATCGTTTCTGCCAACAATTTTTACCAATGCCAGCCTGCCGGTTCCGGCACCAATAATAGTTGTGGCATTAATCCCGCAGCCACGCAGTACAACACCGCTTGCAGTGATACGCAACTGCCCGAATACTTCGTAAGTTCCTTTTTGTAACAACACGGCACCACGAAAACCGTTAACGTCGGCTGGCAGTGAGGCCACATAATCAAGGGCTGCCTGAATGCGTTGTGTTGCGTCGCCCTTTACAACAGGCACCACCACTTTTACTGTTACTTTTGGAATTGCTTTTTCAGAAGCCATATAACCGCAGTAAGAAAAATCGGGGATGCGGTTGTTGAGAGAGTCGGGTGAATAGACAAGCCTCCCCTTATCAAAAGATAAAGGAGGAACAGGCTTCACTGCTTTTTGAGCCAGTAAAGCCTGTTGAAAGAAAATGAAAAATATTATTACAATCAGATAATATGACTTCCTGTAATTCACGCAGACTCATTAAACTGAATTAAATCACTTCTTTACAACAGCAGATGGTTTTACATTCTTTACATCCACCACACTGTTTAAATATACTTCAATATTGCTATAACCCGAAGCAGTAATTTTTGCAGCATCAGCAGCATCGCTTGGATTCAGTTTGCTCTTAATTTCATACGCATCAGGCATCCCATCATTATCAGAGTCCTTATAAGGAGTGCCATTGTACTCAGGATAGCCGCCTACCTGGCTTATATCAGTAATAATTCCCTGCTTATATGAATCAAGCGGCATACGGCGATGCTTGAATTGTACAGTTGGCGCCACTACATTATCAGGAACCTCAATTTTACCGGTTATTACCTGTTTTACAATCCTGCTATCCACAGCATCTCTTTTTGGTAACGTAGCACCAGCATTGGCTAACACATACGTTCTGGCTTCTTCTGCCTTGAGAACTGTAACCGAAGGCATCGGCAATGGCCGGGGCCATTTCATATAGTCCTTGTATTCACCGGCATCTTTTTCATCTTCTATCTGCACACCACCATTCCAGTTATCTTTAGTAACCGCAGGATAGCCTTCCACAACATTACCATTAACATAAGCCCTTCCGTAAACTTTAGTCTTCAATTTACTTCTGCCGCTTTCAGGTTTAAGAATGCGGTAAGCTATCGGAGTTTTAGGTGTGGCCGGGCCGGGCTTGAAATAGTTATTGATGATATTAAACTGTGCCCTATAATCGCCGCCATCAATACTGCGATGTACCCAGTTGAACACAACGTTATTTACAAAGTTGAAAACACCATTCCAGCCTACAGATGGATTGCGGCCTGCGTTATTGGCCCACAGGCTGCGGATAAACGTACAGTTCTCCCCACCCAGTGTGCTGCCAAATGCATGGTTCCAGGTATCTAATGCTTCGCCAAAAATGGAATTCTGAATAGTAATATTTACAGTAGGAAATTTATCTTCTATCTTACCAGTACTGTCGTTGTACATGTGACGGTACATACTCATATTCTCATCCAGACCCCATGTGGCACTTACATGGTCTATCATAATATTACCAATGGGATTACCGCCAATCGCATCATCCCGGCGGCCCACCCATGTTTCGCCACGGCGGAAACGCATATACCGGATAATAACATCATGTGTATTAATCCATACACTTTCACCAGCCACACATACTCCATCTCCAGGAGCTGTTTGTCCGGCAATTGTAATATAAGGAGCCCTGATTATTAAAGGAGTTTTTAAGCGGATAATGCCCGCCACATTAAAAACAATAATTCTTGCACCACCTTGTTCGCAAGCCCAACGCAAACTACCTGGTCCATCATCATTTAAATTAGTAACAACAAACACTTTTCCACCCCGGCCACCAAAACTATACTTTCCTCCACCTTCTGCACCCGGAAATGCAGGAATATCTGCCTGTGGCAATTCATCCACTCTTGAAGCCCAGGGAATAAAAGGCTTGCCGTGTCTTGCATCTTCCATAATGATGGGATAAGCAACTGCCCATGCCGAATCTGAATGGCGGCTTGCCTCTTTCAATAAAGAATCCGATGCCCGTTGCACATCGGCAGGAATATCAGGATACTGTGAATAAGCACTGCTTACCAATAACACCGAAAAGATTCCGAAGAAAAAAAGCTTCAACTTCATAAGAAAAAATATTAGACCTGTTTGACGTAATATTTGCCACTGAATTGTAGCGAAACACAAAGAAATCTAAAAAAGAAAGAGAAGATTTGGAGTAATCTTCTCTTTCGCAATACGTTTTTTTATTGCCTGTAATCATAAGTTCCCGGCACACCACTGTAATCGTTCCATCCGATGGTTTGTTTCAGCCATGGATTGAGAGATAAAACAGTAGAAGTTAAACCGGATACGTAATAGTTCTGTCTGAAATTAATATTTACAGCATTTCCTGAAGCATCCTTGTCTAAGGGCTGATCAGTTCTTACAACTATTAAGTTATTATCAAAGAATGTTTTTAGATTATTTAGCTGCGTAGTGAAAGTAGCTGCATCCGGATCACACAAAATAGCAGTACGGGTGCTAAGCAATGGGTCGGCACTGGTAGCCGCAACCTTATATTGCCACAACCTTCCTGAACGGGCTGTACCGTTAATAGGTGCAATTCCTAATTTAGCACAGGTTGTGTTTCCTGCAGTTGCATCATCGTTATACAGCATCCAGCGTTGTGCATCCCAGAAACGTTTGCCTTCATAGGCCAGTTCCACACGGCGTTCGTATAAGCAAGCCTCAATTGCTTCATATTTTGAAGCCAGTGTGCCAATACCATAATTATTTGCAGAAGGTATGCCTACACGGGCACGGATTCTTCCGAGATAAGTAACAGCATTACCGATATCGCCTTTGGCAGCATAACACTCTGCAATGTTTAACAGCAATTCTGCATACCTGTATTCAAACAGGTCTGTACCGGAATATGCCAAACCATCAACAGTGCTGGCACCGGTTAGATTAGTCATCTTACGAACAACGGCAGGACTTGAGGTCTGGTTATTATCACTATACTTTACACTTGTTGAATAAGTCCACCTGTACAGCCAAACAGTGTCATTTCCAGCTTCTTTTAACTGCCACCTGCTTCCGGAGAAGGCGAAGGTGCGGTAGAACCTTGGATCCCTGTTCATAAAGAAGTGCAGCGAGTCATAGCCATTGGCAATAGTGGGACGTACTCCATTAGCCAGCGGGAACAAATCAATCATCTCTTTAGGAGCTGAAATACCCCCAGAGCCTGTTTGCTTGGTTACACGAATACTCCTTTCCCAGCCGTTGTTGTCCACACCTGAAGAAGCAACAGTGTTTTTCAACAATCTGACAGTAATGGCTTCTTTATTAAAAGTATTATCATTCTTCGTCCACATTTCACTCCAGTCTTTCGCAGTTGACCCATACAGACCATGTCCTGCCGCTGTGAGTGCTGCTTCTGCTGCAAGACCCGCATCTAAAGCTTTCTGCCAGCGGGCATTACCACTATTGTCCCAATCTGTATTAAACAGAGGACTGGCATAGGTTAATAATACACGGCTCTTCATGGCCAAAGCAGCACCACTGGTAAAACGACCATAATCTGTTGCTCCCCATGTTGCTGGCAAAAGTGCTGCAGCAGAATCAAAATCCGCAGTTATCTGGGCAACTAACTCTGCAGGGGTTGCACGGGGAAGTTGAATAGAGGGATCATCTGCGCTTGCATTTTGTGCGGTGGTTACGATTGGCACACCGCCATATACTCTCATCAGGTCAAAATACTGCAGGCCTCTCAGGTAAAACATCTGCCCTCTTACTTTCTTTCTAAATGCTTCAGACAGATTCTGTCCTTTTTCATCAATTTTCTGAAGGAAGAAATTGGCTGTTCGTATACGGGTGTAAGGGTTATTAGTTACAGAAGCTGATAAACCGGCACCATAGTACGCATCCCCGTCGGTTGCATTCTGCAACGTTTTATTTGGATTAATATAGTCAGTCACTGTACCACCAATCTCTTCAGTAGATCTTGTCCTCGTATCAGTATATGACCCCACTACAGAAACTATCGGAGATTTGTAGGCAGAAAAATAATCATAGTAAACTCTGTCCACATACCAACCGGTCAGTACCTCATTTTCAAATATGCTTTCATCATATTTATCAAAGCTCTTCATTTCCTCCAGGAACTTCTGGCGGCAGCCGAATGCCAACGAAACAGCTATTATAAAGAAGCCTATTTTATATATCTTTTTCATACTAAACATTTCTTAAGTTAAAGATTGAATGTTAAAAAGTGGCGTTTATTCCAACCGACCATGTTCGCAGGGTTGGATAAGCAACCTGTGGGTTATCATACATATTCCGGTATTTTTCCGGGTATGGATTATAAAAATCCCAAAGGTTGAATCCGGCTGCACTTACTTTCAGTGATTCCATTTTCAGTTTTGAAGCAATCCCTTTTGGAAGTGTGTAGCCAACCGTAAGACTGCGAACAAAACAACGGAAAGAAGAAATTTGCCAAAAATCAGATGATATATTATTACTAGAATGATACGCCAGGTTTGGCCATGCACCACCTACATTATCTAATGTATCATACATATTGTTCAGGTAAATTTCATGCGACCACATATTATTGGTACTGCTGGTTCCCTGTTTCACATAATCAATCCTGTTGTATCCTCCCCATGAAGATGAAATTTGTGTGGTTAAAGAAAAATTTCTCCAGTTCACACCAATATTTGCCACAATACCATAAGACCTGTCTTTCTTCACTAATTCTGTAAAATCTTCATCATCCCTGATTTGGCCATTTGGACCTGCGATTGTTTGGGTCGCAGCATTTAATATTCCTCCCAAATCCTGATAAGCCAGCATACCCTTCTTCATATTTGCCTTAGCAGATATATTGGCACTCCCTGCATTATAAAGCGGTGTAGTTCCAGCCTTAGTAGCCAAATCAGTCAAATATGCCCAATAGGCATCAATATCAGCCTGTGTTCTCAATAAACCATCGCCACCTTCATTTCCTCTCCACACAAGATAACCCCACTTAGGCCTGATGGTAGAATAACCTTCTTTTGTAGTAATTGTAGAAGGGAAGTTGAACGGAACATCAATCCATTTAGTTACTTTATTATCTCCTGTACCAAAGTTTAGGCCAATGCTGTAACTGAAATCCTTTTTTACTTTGTCTTTCCATGTTGCACTGATTTCAGAACCCCATGCTTTCACTCCGCCAAAGTTTTGTTCAGCAAATGCGCCACCTACTGAAATAGGCACACCGGTCATTCCGGCCAAAGTCATCAGCATATCATAGTTATTGTCCCAATACCTGTCGTAGCTAAGTGATAACCTGTTGTTCAAAAGACCCAAATCAACACCAAGCCCTTTTTTAACTGTTTTATCCCAAGTCAAATCTGGATTTGGAGTCGCATCAGGAGCTAGACCACCTACCAGAAGGCCACCATTGTTAGTTCCAAAACCAAGACCCTTGTCGGCAGCATAAGCATAAGTTTGTGTCCAGCGCCATGGCCTTACATTGTCTTTACCAGTCCTGCCTATAGAAGCCCTTAGCTTCATGTAATCAATCCACTCTACTTTATCCCTGAACCAGTTTTCTCTGGACACTACCCAGCCAGCCGAAACACCGGGGAAGAAACCCCAATAATTAGAAGGTGAAAACTTAGTGGAAGCATCTGTACGGAAAACAAACTGAAGCAGGTATTTGCCATCGTAATCATAACTCAACCTTCCTAAATAAGCCAAACTACCCTGATCAGTTCTGTAAACATATGTGTTAGACGGATTCAAAGTACCAGCAGAAGGAGAAGAACCATTGTAGGCTCCGAAAATCGGAGTATCATAAATCACAAACTTTTTCTGGTAATTCTGTTGACCTTTTTCTACAGAGGCCATTGCAGAAACATTGTGCTTTCCGAACTTACGGTCATAATTCACATAAAAGTTGGCCTGCTGTACTTTTCCTATTACATCCGAGAAGCGTACTGTTGAACGGCTGTTGTTAATGGCCACATTCCACAAAGTGGTATCAGTATAGAGGTGATAACCTGCCGAAGCGGTATTAGTGGCAGCAGCCAGTTGTAATCCCAGCATTGCCTGCTCATTATTAAGTGTAGAATAACTTAATCCATAAGAGGCTTTCAATGATAAACCTTTTACATAAGGAACATCATACTGCAAAGAGAAGTTCGCATTATACGACTGATTGTCATCTCTTGTAAACGAGCCATTATTCAACAGGCCAAAATAGTTCCAACCGGATATGTTATTCTGGCCGGAAGGATTTGATTGTACCCTGTTCGGGCCCAAAGCAGGAGAAGTGTATTGTTTCAAACCATTCACTGTGTATTCCCATGGAATATACTGCGGCATGTGTAACAATACCGCATAGTCTGTTTGCTCTGAACCAGATGTATAAGAACCATCATTGATGCTGATCTTGGTAAATGATTTTTCCACCACAGAATTATTTGCAGAAACTGAAGCAGACAGTTTCAGGTTGTTCACCACTTTTACATCAACACCTGTCCTGAAAGACCACCGGTTGTAATCCTGGCTTCCCAAATTTGCACCTTGTGTAAAATAGCTGGCACCTGCAAAATAGGTAGCCCTGCCTCCACCACCACTTACATTGAGTGAGTGCTGCATGGCCCCAGCAGGCTTCCAGGCTTCTTTAAGCCAGTCATAGTTCAGGTACTTCATCATCTCCAGTTCATTGACATCAAAATAAGAACTGTTGCTCCAGTTAGAAGCACGGCCAAACCGGTTGGCAAAAATGCCATATTCGTACGCATTCATCACTTTTCCAAAACTTACAGCATCATTAAACTCAAACTTACCTGAGTAAGATATTTTAGGTTCACCCTGTTTTCCTCTTTTTGTTTTTACTATAATAGCACCCTGAGATGCTCTTGCTCCGTAAATAGCGGCACTGGCATCACGCAAAACAGTAATGCTTTCCACTTCTGATGGGTCAAGTGCATTGAACTGATCCATAGTGGGCAATCCTGTATTCGGATCCACCTGGATAATATCATCAATAACAATAAGCGGTAATGTGCTGCTTCCGTCTTTACTGAAACCAAAATTCTGACGGATGCTTATTACAGAGTTATCGCCTGGCCTTTGGCTTCCTCCTGATACATTCAATCCAGGAATCTGGCCTTTCAGGCTTTCTGCAAGGCTGCTTACTGGCAGGTCTGCAACTTTCTGCATATCAACAGTGGCAACAGAACCAGTAAGATTGGATCTTTTTTGAGCACCATATCCTACCACTACCACCTCATTCAAATCCACACCTGTATTCTCAAGATGGATAGAAAGATTTCCGTTACCAACTTTTGTTTCATACAGTTTGTAACCCACATAACTGATGGTCAGCACAGTTTCTGACGAAGGGGCGATAATAGTAAACATCCCGTTCGCATCTGTCATTGTTGTAGCCGTTCCATTTTTAACTTTAATGGTAGCGCCGGCCAATGGCAGAGATGTCTTGCTGTCAGTAATTATTCCTTTTACTGTTACCTGCTGAGCAAACAGGCTGCCAGAAACAGAAATTGCTGCTATCACAAACAGCATCGTCAGCAATCGTTTTAGTTTCATAAATTGTTAGTTTTATTTGTAATTAGAGAACCCGATTTTGTTTACGACTTATTTTCTTTAGACTCTTTCTCTCTTTTTTCTTTTAGCCGCTGCTGCCAGGCTTTTTCTTCCGCTTTCATGTCGTATCCCTGCGAGGATAAATAGTTATTAATTTTCCCTTTGTATTTGCCAAACATCTTATGCTTATCATCTGATGAGCCTTCGTCCATTGCTTTCTCCCTTGCCTCTACCAGCCATGTATATATTTGTTTTTTTTGCTCATCAGTCAATGTTAAAATCATGTCCTGATAAGCTGTAAAGGTTACATTGAGTACATTATAAGTCATGCCGTCTTTCACTTTCTCAACCTGACCTTCAGTAAGCAATCCTTTTAGTTGAGCGATAAATCCTTCATGTTGCTGCAATAAAAGAGCAGATTTTTTTTCTGCTTCAACTTTAATAGCCGCATCAGCTTCTTCAGCCAGTTTTTCCTGCTTAATCGCTGCTACAACCAGTTTCGACTGGTCTTGTATCTTATTTAATGAGATGTACTGGTTTGTAATTGTTTCGAGTACAGAGTAATAATTTGCAGAATCTGTTATGCCTAATGTGTTTACGATTTTTGCAGCCCTGCCTTTAACTACCTCTTTATAGTCAGCTTCTTTTTGTGCATCTGTTATTTGGGCACCTGCATTCGTACAATAAATAAAGGAAAACAGCAGTAACAAAACCGGCAAGGCTTTAAGGGGGGCAGACAAACAACCCAAACTTTTTTTTACAATAACAAGCAACTGTCGGTTCATTAGTAGCATTTAATCGTCAGAATAAAAGACACATGAGTATAATGGTCTCATTCACAGAATAAAATTACTGCCCCCCGAAAGGGTAAAAAATGTAAGGTTTCGCTATAAAGATGGAAGATTTTCCTATGTAATTCAAATCAAAAACCGGGAACGATTGCGTAAAAAATTTACCGTTTTCAGTTTACTTTCAGTGAAATAGACGCCGGTTTCAATCCGGGGCTTTTGGCTGTTAATGTAATATTTCCCTTTTTTTCGCCTGATTGTATTATTGCCAGAGCAAGGCCTTTCCAGCAATTCCTGACCGGACTTTTTAAGCTGACAGTATCGGCCTGGTAGCCGTTATCTGTTCCAGCAATAGTAGCAGCACCTTTAAGAGAAAAAATTACCTGGTTGTTTGCATCGGGTACAAGATTGCCGCTTCTGTCTGTAATTCTTGCAGTTACAAAGCACAAATTCTTCCCATCTGCTTTCAAAACACTCTTACCTGCTATCAGTTCTATCCTTGCTGCCTGACCTGCCGTTTTTATTTCTTTTGTAAGAACAGGTTTCTCATTCCTTGTAGTAATCACTTTTATCGCTCCTGCTTTATAAGGGACCCGCCACATAACATGCAAAGTGCTGTCAGTTTTCTGCCTTTTGCCTGCCGATTTGCCATTTACGTACAGTTCTGCCGCATCGGCATTGTTATAATATGCCCACACATCAACCGTATCACCTTGTTTCCAGTTCCAATGCGGAAATACATGCAGCACAGGTTTATCAGTCCATTCACTTTGGTACATATAATACACATCTTTGGGAAAACCTGCCAGGTCAACAATTCCATAGTAAGAACTTCTTGAAGGAAATTTTGGATATGGCAGTGGTTCTCCGAGATAATCAAAACCACTCCAGACAAATAAACCGGCAATATGCGAGTTCTTTTTAACTGCCAGCCAGCTTTTTTCGTGAGTGGCACCCCAGTAGGCATGTGTATTGTCGTAAGCAGCGCAGGTAAAATCTTTATTGCCATGGGCAAATGTATCCTGTGCCTTATAATCAGGTGGCCAGATGCGGATACTGTCTGACGGGAACTGATAGACACCCCTTGTTTCTAAAGCAGATGCCGTTTCGGTAGCTATGAATTTCTGACCGGGAAAACGCTGTGGCAATGCCTCATAGTCGTACAGCTTATAATTAAAGCCCAATACATCCAAAGCATTTGCCTGGCTGATGAAATTTTTTTCAGCAAAGGTTTCTGTCAACGCTGTTGTAACAGGCCTGGAGATGTCGACAGTTTTAATAGCTTCCACCAATTTCTTAACCAAGACAGTGCCGCTGCTGTCAAATTGTTCCCGCTGCTCATTACCAATACTCCACATGATAATGGAGGGATGGTTTCTGTCCCGATACACCATATCCTGAACATCCTTAACAGCCCACTCATCAAAGTACTGGTGATAATCGTATTTATTTTTTTTCTTTTTCCAGATGTCAAAGGCTTCATCAACTACCAGGAAACCCATTTCATCACATAAATCAAGCATAGGACTTGCCGGTGGATTGTGCGAAAAGCGGATAGCATTGCAGCCCATTTCTTTTAATATCTTCAGTTGCCTTCTGGCAGCTTCTTTATTGAATGCCGCACCCAAAGCCCCCAGGTCGTGGTGGAGGCATACTCCGTGAATTTTTAAAGGTTGATTATTGAGAAAAAAACCCTTTTGTGCATCGAAGTGGAAAGTGCGGATTCCAAAGGTGGTTTCAAATTCGTCCATTAGAAGTGCAGCAATAAAAACTTTAAACTTTACTTTATAAAGAGCCGGCTTATCTATACTCCATAAATCGGGATTCCTTAGCTTATATGAATACGTAAACAGCCCTTTTTCATTAAATTTTTCTGATTGCATTCTACCCAATAAATTGTTTCTTGCATCATACAACTCTGCTGAAATACTTATATCCGTGTTTTTAGTAATGACCTTAACTTCTGCTTCCAAAGAAGCAATCCCATTTTGCATTGAAGATGTGTATATAAAAGCATCTTCTTGTTTTATGAACCACCACTTAGTTATAAGCAGCTTCACATCTCTGTATATACCGCTGCCGGTGTACCACCTGCTGTCGGGCTGCAAACTGTTATCCACTTTTACTGCAATTACATTTTGTTTGCCGAAAAAAAGCCAGGGTGTTAAATCATAAGAGAAGTTGATATAGCCATAAGGCCGCTTGCCCAGGTAGTGACCATTAATCCATACTTCACTGTTTTTATATACGCCATCAAACTCTATGTTTACTTTTTTTTCTCTGGCAGATACAGGAAGTGTAAACGTTTTTCTATACCAGCCAATGCCACCCGGCAAAGAACCACCCTGGTTGGTGGCAGGGGCCTCTTTTATAAAATTGCTTTCTATACTCCAGTCGTGAGGAAGGTTGAGTTTTCGCCATTTCGCATCGCTAAATCCGGATTGCATGGCAGTGCTGTCATCTCCCAAGAAGAATTTCCAGTCCTTGTTAAAATCAATAACTGTTCTTACCTGCGCAGAAACAATACTGCAAACAAGAAGAAATACTGTATAAAAGAATAATCGCTTCATATTTACATTTCAACCATTGCCTTTATAACACCTGTGGCCGGGTTTAACCAACTGTCAAAGTTATCTTTTACTTCGTTAAACTTTACCCGGTGAGTAATGTAAGTGGAAGGCTGTACCTGTTTGCTGCGCATCGCATTCATCACCTGTTCAAAATCTTCTTTGGTGGCATTGCGGCTGCTCATTAATGTCGTTTCCCGTTTATGAAATTCAGGGTGACTGAAACTGAAATTTTCTTTTTGCAAACCCACCAGTACATACCTTCCGCCATGCGCCAGATATTGCAAGGCATTATTGATCGCCTTAAGGTTTCCTGTGGCATCAATAACTGCGGTTGGCATATCACCACCGGTGATATCCAGCAATTGCTGATGCTCATCTGCTGATGCCGCATTCACTGAAAAGGGCACCTGTAACTTGTCTTTGCAGAACTGCAGGCGGCTTTCATTAATATCCATTGCAATCACCTTTGCCCCGGCAATACGGGCAAACTCCATCACACCAAGGCCAATGGGGCCGGCACCAATTACCAGAACATATTCCCCGGCTTTAACACCTGCCCGGCGGATACCATGTGCACCAATAGCCAGTGGTTCAATCAGGGCAAGTTCATCAAAACTCATATCATTCCCCTTCAACAAATATTGCACCGGCACAGAAATATGCTCACACATCCCGCCATCCGCATGCACGCCAAAAACAGAAATGGATGCACAACAATTAGGTAAACCGTTACGGCAGGCAATACAAGTGCCGCAATTGAAATAAGGAATAATAGAAACCTTATCGCCAATAGTAAAGCCGTGACCCGGTTCGACATCTTCGATAACTGCCGCCAGTTCATGCCCCAATACCCTTGGGTAATTAAAGAAAGGTTGTGTACCCTCATAAGCATGCAGGTCGGTGCCACATATCCCGATGCGGTGTACTTTCAATATGGCCTTCCCCTTATCCGGCACCGGTTTTTCACTGGTGCCGTATTCAAATAAACCTGGCTTCTCACAAATCAAAACATTCATACTACTTCATTTTTATTTTGTACTGATACTTACCTGAACCTGTTTTTATTATCTTCTTACTACCGGGTAAATAGATGTCAGCAGTTGTATTTGCCGGTATTGTTACATCCAATACAAATATTCCGTTTTCAATTTTCCAGTCACTCACTACTTCACCATAAACCGATTGATAAGTTGCTTTTGCAAATGTTATATCACCCACTGGTTGCGGTTTAATAACTATTCTCTTATATGCCAAAGTGCTTTCTGATTGCTGTATGCCTGCCAGACCTGTATAAAACCAATCCATTAAATGCCCGAGCATAAAATGGTTATTGCTCACAATAGGCAGCCCCTGCCAGGACTCAGTTAAGGCGGTGGCTCCGTTTGCAATCTGGTATCCATAACCGGGCACATCAGTCCTGTTGTTCATTTTGTAAATGACATCATTACGGCCAGCATCAGTAAGTACTTTCAAAAGGTGATGAAAACCAATATCGCCACTGGTCAGAGCATAGTTACGCTGTTCAATATCCCTTACAATGTTTTGTATTACGGCAGCCTTATCTTTTTCATTTACCAATCCCATACTTACCGCAATGGCGTTGGACGTCTGACTGCCACTTCCATATTGTTTGGGTTCAGTATGAAAGAATTTTTTGTTAAAAGCCTTTTTCACACTATCAGCCCAAACCGCATACTTCACTGCATCCTTTGATTTACCCAAAACAGAAGCAACAGATGTCATCAGGTTCAGGTCATAATAATAATATGCTGTTGCAGTTAACCCCATTGGTGTTAACTGGCAAAAACCGGGGCGGTTGGGGCCAAGGTCATACCAGTCATTCAACCCATACATCAGCAAATAACTGCTGTCTTTACTGCGCAGGTAATTAATATATCGCTGCATGGCCAGGTAGTTCTTTTTCAACTCTTCTTTATCACCATACCACCGGTACAAATTCCACGGCATAATAATTACGTTGCTGCCCCATTCAGGTGAGTCTCTGAAATAGCCATCAGCAAAGTGCATCTCTGTGTATTCAGGAATGGTAGAAGGCACTAAACCATTCTCATTTTGCTCTGCCCTTATATCTGCGGCAATCTTTTTACCCAGCGAATGAATATCGTATGTATGCTGCAGCGCATTGCCCATCAAATGCAGTTGCTCCTGCCAGCCCAGCCGTTCCCGGTGCGGACAATCGGTAAAAACACTTTGCATATTGCTGTTGATGGCCCATTTTATTAAACTGTATGTTTTATTAAAGAGTTCGTTGCTGCAGGTGAAGCTTCCGGCAGATGCAGCACTGTTTCTTGTATGCAGTGCCTTTACTGCAATAATTCTTGTTGCAGTGCTGTCATTATCTTTTGGCAATATTTCAATTTGTACATAACGAAAACCATAGTATGTAAACCGTGGTTGCCAAACCTCCTCCAAATCACCTTTAAGAACATATAAATAGTAACTGAAGCTACCCGTTGCTTTCTGGTTAACAGTTCCGTCTTCTTTCAATAGCTCTGCGGGAGTAATTTTAATAGTGTCACCTCTGCGTCCCTGCACATTTACCCCGGGTATTCCACTCATATTCTGTGAAAAGTCATATACCCATATGCCTGTATTAATCTGTGTTGCTTTTACAGGCTCAAACTGCTGCATCACTTTTACCGCCGGAGCAGATTGTGAAACCAATTTATGCGGAGACGCTATTACCACATTTTTCCAGTTGCGGTCATCAAAACCAGGTTCGCTCCACCCCTGTTGCTCTAATCTTGCATCATAATTTTCTCCACCGTACAAACTGGAATACGTAATGGGTGAAGGTGCAGTTTTCCAGCTTTCATCGCTGATGATGTTTTGTGCAGTTCCGTCAGCATATTCAATCAGAATCCTCGCAATCATTTTGGGATAACCGTTAGCACCGGTCATTTTACGGTAGCGTTCGCCGGGAATATAATAAAATCCATTGCCAAGCATTACGCCTATTGCATTAACTCCAGTCTTTACATTTTCAGTAATATCAAATGTTACATACTGCGCCTGTTTATCATACTTTGTCCACCCGGGGTCTAAGAAATGGTTCCCAACTTTTTTTCCGTTAATGCTTAGCTCAAACTGCCCAAGGCCACAAACAAATGCAGTAGCCTGTTTGATTTTTTTGTCTGCGGTAAACTCTTTGCGCAGCAATGGCAGCACATCGGGCCGCTTGCCCCATTCCTTTTTTCCATTACCATGTTCAGCAGGAACAATCTTCATACTGTCAGGAAGATTCTCATAAGCAATCCACTTTGCATTGCTCCAATCTGCTTCTTCTCGCAACCCCATTTGCCAGAAAGCAATACTACTTTCCGCCACATTGCCTTTGTTATCCGAAACCTGTACTTTCCAGAAATACTTTTTTGCAGACTGTAATTTCTTACCGGCGTATTGTATTTGTATGGATGCTGCTGATTGTACTCTATTGCTGTTCCAGGTATTGCCAGTTTCCTTTTTAAGCAGCAGCGAATCATCACTCACCAAAATCTTGTATGCAGTTTGCAGAACACTTTTTTGTGTGCTTTGCAATTGCCAGCTAAAGTGAGGAGCTGCGGTCTCAACTCCAAGCGGATGGGTACTGTACTCGCAACGCAGGTTAGTTACCTGCAATTGCGCCTGTACATTTTTAATAGAGAAAAACAAACTTGTTATAATCAGCAACCGCTTCATTCAGATATATATTTAAAATCGGAACGCATATGATGCTGAATTAACAGATTAATACTGATTTTATAAACGCAAATCAGTTTCATCCGTATCATCAGTGTTCTATCCTATTGCACATCAATCCCACTCAACGCCAAACCTCCGCCACTCTCAACTACCAATCTCACTGTATAATTACCGGCATTTATTTGTGAGCTGGTATTAATGGTAAACTGGTTCCACTTACCGGGTCTTGTAAAAGTAAAACTGACAGGAATATCCATCATCATGCTGCCACCTGCATCCAGCAATTGTAATCTGCCTTCAACTGTATCTTGCTTATCCCAATAATACTTTACAGTCAGAGAATAGTAATCCGCAACACCAGTATTTATTACATAATCAACATTAACAGTTCCATTGTTCTTAAGTACTGCACATAATCGTCCGTTTGCTGAGTCCTTCACCAATCCATCAATAAACCTCACCGCATTCGTTTTATATTGAACAATGGTCTTTAAATCATAGGCAGGGGAAATTTTACTTACCGGTTGCCATGCAATAATCGCTTCTCCGCCATAAGGCAATTCAATTGAGGAATTAGCATTGAGCTTTTTCCTATATACGGAATAACGGAGACCACCATTCTCATCAGTAACTATTTCTTCATTAATATCTTCAAAACCAGGAACGGGTTTATATCCTTTTCTAATCGCCACATATACATAAGTATCCTTATCAACACCAATAGTTATTGGACCACGGTCATTTTTGTTTTCAAACTGCATCCAATCAGCACCAAACAGAAAAGAAGGAAGAGAGTTTATCAATATATCATTGTCCTTATATTGTTTATCACCGATATCTAACCAGGTCTGGCAAACACTATAATTATTATCAGCCTGAACACTCCGTTTTGTATTACCAGATAAAGAGGCAACAGCAATAGCTGAAATCACCGCCTGCCCAACCTTGCTTTCAGGAAATGAAATAATCAGTTTCCCATTTACCGCTTTTGCCTTTATTGATTTTTTCAGGACTTTATCTGTTCCGGCCTCATTCCAGATGTCTAAATCATCCAACACCTTTTTACCATTAATGACCACATCAAATAACCGCATGGCTTTGGCATTCATACCACCGCCAACGCCCAACCATGGTTCAATGAAATATAATTCAACTAAATACTCTCCGTTGGGCACTTTAAATTCATATTGCAGTTTATCTTTTCCGTAGCGGAAGCTTTGAAACAGTTTCCAGTCCTTTGTTCCTTTTATGGGAGAGAATGTTCTGCGCTGGCTGGCGAAATCCGTTGACAGTTCGGGAAATCTTTTTGTCCATGAAGTGACAAATTCTTTATCGGTCTGCCACTCATTACCATTTACATCTTTGTATTCCGGACCACCGCAATTAATACGATATAGATAATTATAGCCAACCTGCGGCTTTGTAATATTCTTTGCAGCAGAAAATAGTTTATCAAAACCCGGCGACTTCGGAAGGTGAAACAATGTAATCACATCTTTAGCTACTGCCTTACCATTTACATAACCCACTGCATATAATACATTGTAACGGATATTCGCACTGTCCCACTGGAAATGTGTACCAATGCCATTACGCTTTTGTTTACCAAGGGAAACATTTTCAACGTCATTAAATAGCTCAACTTCATCGCAATTGGAATAAACAATGATGCCGTTTTTTATTCCGGGTGTCATCCAGCGGTTGGGCCAGGTGTGGGAAACAATGTACACCATTGGTTCTTTGTACTTATCTGCATAATTACTGCGATACATATAAAATGCATCAGTGGGTTCTTCCCAAGGTGTTAAAAGGCCTTTATAATTGACCGGGCCAATTCTGTCTAACTCTCTTAGTCCTTCGCCACCCTGTATTCTTCCAGGATTATCATGCGATGTAAGCAGCCACATAAAATGGCCTGCCACACTGTCCTTGACACTTTCAGACAGACGAATTTTTTTCTCCATTAATGATGCAAATCTTTCCTCGCTATATGGTCCATCTTGCTTAAACTCACTTTCATCATGCAAATCAATTGTTCGCCATGCCCCGTATTCGCCAATCAGAATATCCCTTTTTAAATCCTTTCCATAAGTATCGGGATTGCCGCCATAAGTACCTGTCCAGTTTTGCGGCACATCCCAATCAGTTCCTTCGCCGCCGTTGCAGGTGGTGACTAACCTTTGTGTAGAGGCTGTCGGGTCTAAAGAACGGATGAGAGCAGTGCACTCCTCAGCAAAATCTTTAGGCAGTTTGCTTTCATTTTGCAAGCCCCATAGAATTACTGACGGGTCATTACGCCGTTCAATAACCCATTCCTTCAGCAATGCTTTGAAATTATCCCTGAACACTTTGGTGTCGTACCAGACATGTGCAGACAACTGTGTCCACCAAAGAATACCTTTTTCATTCAACAGCTTTCCATATAGCAAATTATGCGGCTGGTGACCATCACGAAAAGCATTGAACCCTGCGGCATGTATCCATTTTATTCTTGCTTCAATCTGTTCATTGGAGAAGGCGTGGCTTTGTCCGAGCAAATGTTCATACTCGGCAATGCCATTTAGAAAAACTGGTTTGCCGTTTAAAGTGAATTGACGGGAAGGATTATCCCATTTTACAGTTCTGAAACCAAAGTCAGTTTCTAATTTATCAATGACGATATTTTCATCTTTAATGAGAGATACAATTTTGTAGAGATAAGGGCTTTCAACCGACCATAATTTTGGGTTAGCTACTTTAATTGCAGTTGACAATAACGCAACAGAATCTTTTGCCTTCAGTAATTGCTTAGCAGAGAAATTGGCCACCACTTTTCCATCAGCATCTTTTAATTGGCTGATAACTTCAACTGTTCGGTCTTGTGATGCATAGTTTTTGAAAGTGGTATTCATCCATAAATCAGTTGCATTACTTTTAACATCTGCCCATGCATGCACACCAAATGGTTCTATTCTTACATCGTTCGTTACAATTAAATGTACAGGGCGGAATATTCCCAGCGGCTGTGAGCCCTCAGAAAATCCTCTTTCCTCGCTGCAGCCACCACAAACCCAGGGCTGATCTTTAATATTGGCAGGATGTGATGCCTTTACCATTAATTCGTTTTTTGAACCGTCGGCTTTAATTACATCTGTTACGTCAATAGTAAATGTTGTTCTTCCGCCATTGTGTTCGCCGACCTTTTTATTATTGAGAAACACGGTGGCATAAGAACCAACACCTTCAAAAAAAAGAAAGAACCGTTTACCTTTTTTCGATTGTTTGATAGTTACTATTCTTTTATAAACGGCATCGCCGTGCAGGTTGCCATGCAGCAATCTTCTGTATCCATAATAATCATCCCAGTTATGAGGAATATTTACCTTTTTCCATTCCTTGTTGTTGAGAGATGTGAGCCAGCTGGCGTTTAAAGAGATATCTTGCCTTTGCGCTGAAGCATTGAACCACAAAAACACAAAACCAAGGAGAAGCAGGTAGGATTTCACGCAGTGAACGCTGCGATTTCGCTGCGAGAAGATAGTTGAATAGCGGACAGAACGCTGAAGAATGTCCCGATTTTCATCGGGATAAACTTGCAACAGGCGATGCCATGAAAAACCAAAACTGGTCATCCTAAAAAAACTATAGTTTATTAAGTGAAGCATTCAATTGGTAAACACCGTTTTTAGTTGTGCTGATTTTTTTTATAACCCCGTTATACCGCAACTGCAATGGCATCCCTGCTTTTGAAACAACCTTCAGCCGCTCCAATTTTCCCTCACTCCACTTCATATCCATCACGAATCCGCCTCTTGCACATATACCTTTTACTTCTCCATTGGCAAATGCAGCCGGCAATGCAGGCAGAATATCTATATACTGTGTATGACTTTGAATAATCATTTCTCCGATGCCCGCAGCGCCGCCAAAGTTGCCATCAATCTGAAACGGCGGATGCGCATCAAACAGATTAGGATAACTGCCGGCTCCACCTTTCACTGGACTCAATAACATTTTTACCATGGTAAGTGCATGTTCTGCATCTTTAAACCTTGCCCAGCAATTTATTTTCCAGCCAAGGCTCCAGCCAGTAGCTTCATCGCCTCGGAAAAGCAACGACTGCTTTGCAGCCTGCATCAGCTCCGGCGTGGCATCATAATTAATTTCATTGCCTGGATACATGCCCCACAAATGTGAGATGTGCCGGTGCTTGTTCTCAGGCCTGTCAACATCCTGCATCCATTCCTGCAACTGCCCATATCTGCCGATTTTGTTTGGGGCAATCAGTTTTATTTTTTGTTGCAATGCCTCGCTTAATTCAGAATGAATATGCAAAATTTTTTCTGCTTCTATTACATTACTGAACAAACTGCGGATAATCTGATGATCCATTGCAGGGCCTGCTACCAGGCCACCTTGCTCCGGCGAGTTAGAAGGTGTGCTGATTAAAAAACCTGTTGCAGGATCTTTAATTAAAAAATTATTGAAGAACAAGGCCGCTTCTTTCATTAACGGGTATGCTTTATTCTTCAGAAACATTTTATCCTGCGTAAACAAATAGTATTCCCACAAATGTTGTGTCAGCCATGCACCACCAGTAACCCATATACCATGATTGGCAGCGTTGATGGGCGCAGTACCCCGCCACAAATCGGTATTGTGATGCAGCACCCAGCCCGGAGCATTGTAATGTTCTTTCGCCGTTTGCTTACCGGTTACAGACAGCTCTTCAATCATTTTGAACAACGGTTCATGCATGGGCGACAGGTTCAGTAACTCTGCAGGCCAGTAATTCATTTCTGCATTAATGTTGGTGGTGTACTTGCTGCCCCAGGGCGGATTCGTTAAATCGTTCCAGATACCCTGAAGATTTGCCGGTCTTGTACCAGGTCTTGAGGAAGAGATGAGCAAGTATCTTCCGTATTGTGTATAGAGAGCAGCGAAAGATGGGTCGGCACCAGTTACAAAATCCTTCAACCTTTCTTCCGTAGGAATGTTTGCCTTTGATGCATCTCCTAACGCAATTGAGAAAGTGTTAAACCATTTTTGATACTCTTTGATGTGGGCTGCTTTGATTTGCTGGTATGTTTTCCCTGCAACAGATTTCAGAGCAGTAATACAAGGCTGCGACGCATCGGCACTCACATCATTGTAATTCTTATAGTTGGTTCCCGCTGCGAGATATAATGTCACTCCATCAGCTTTATCAATTATCAACTTCTCATTATCAATTGTCAGTTTTCCTCCTTTAATTACAACCTTCAAATAACTTTTCCCTTGCAATACTCCCGTACGGACTTTCACTGAAAGTATTACAGTATTACTGTTTAATTGTATTACTGTATAATTTCTATGAGGGCTACTAAGGACTGCATTAAAACTGATACTTTCTTTTTTACTGGCAGATAAGTTTACCACCAATGCCTGGTTAACCGCAGAAACAAAATATTCCCTTTTATAATTAACTCCGTTTACTGAATATGATGTTGTTGATACAGCCTTGCTGATATCCAGTTCTCTCTTGTAATCAGTAAAACCTGTTGTATTCGCAAATTGCAAATTCAAATCACCGAAAGGCTGGTAGTCGGCCTGGTATGTGCCCACTGGCGGCGGATTATCATTCACAACAGAATACTTCCATTGTCCGTTTAATGAAATTTTAGCTTTTTCATTATTCACCGGGTAAATACCAATATGATTTACTGTATCCTTATAACCATATATGCCACCTTTATTAGAAAAATTCAACACCAAAATAGCAACAGTATTTTTGCCTTTATGCAAAACATCTTTTGAAACCGCATATTTCCTTCCTTCTGCATTTTGCTGGCTGCCCACCAGTACTCCATTTACATAAGTATAATCCCAATCCCGGATACGGTTAAAGTCAGCAATCATATCTGTTGCTTCCCAATCATCAGGCAGCACAAAGCTTGTACGCAACCATACTGCCCCATCCAAAGCTTCAAAGCCCACCGTTTCCCAACCATCCCAACTGGGGACGGCCATTGTTTTCCACTGGCTGTCGTCAAATTTTTCAGCAGCAAATTTCTTATCAGCACTCACTTCATTAACCCAGCTGGTCTTTTCCGCTTCAAAACTCTTTAACCCCATAAACTCCTTTTCGGCCAATGCTTCTGCTTCTTTTTGTTTGCCTGCAAACAACAAATTCCTGATGCTGTCTAAATACTTATACGCACCGAGGCGGCTGTAACTTCTGGGTTCGCCACTCCACAGTGTTTCCTCGTTAAACTGAATACGGTCGTTCTCAACCCCGCCAAAAACCATCGCTCCGATGCGGCCATTACCGATGGGCAATGCTTCAGTCCATTTTACAGCAGGTTGTTTGTACCAGAGTTTTACATCCTGCGCAAAAACTGTAACTGATAACAGCATTGCAATAATGAAAGAATATCTTTTTTTGTTTATCATCGTTTGTAATTCTATTGAACTTCTGTTGCGTCGCACTCTTCATCTTCCTGTTCGCTGCTCAACAATTGTGACACGGACTTGCACAGATTATCTGTGCAATCTGTGAGAACCTATTCGAATAACCAATCTATACTCTTATTCCTCAGATCACTCATCAGTCCGGCATCATACACCGGAACAACTGTATCACCATCCACGAAACCTAAAATCAAACACACTCCTTTTTCCAATTTCAAAGTGTGCTGACCAGCTTTAAAATTATATACATGCACATTTACCGGCGGCATGCCTTCAATGGCTATAGCGTTAGAAATTTTTATTTCGGCCTGGCCGTAATCATCGGCGCTGGCATTAGTCTCCAACTCGGGTGCTTTTAGGAAAATGGTGTCTGTGGTAAAGGCACCCCGCTGTGTTTTAAAGAATCCAACCAAAACTTTTATCGGCTTTTCAGCAGTGAAAGAAATTCCAGTTGCATCTTTTTGCATCTGCCTGAAAGGAAGGACTGCCGCCTTTAACCCTTTTAACTCACCTGCAATATTCTTAATGACAAGCGAAGTATCTGAAAACAGGGTAACTCCATTTTCTAAACTGATACTATTTATTGCAGTTTGCACTGCTGCATTATTAAATGGCTTAACCGCCACTGCAATTTTACCGGCATTGTTTTTCAGCGAATCAATTTTGTGCTTAAATATATTTAGCTCCTTTTCAAAAACCGGCATCATTTCTTTCCAGTGCTTATAAGTGCCATCAACCCCTCTCATCGGTATTTTGCGCTGTGAGGTTTGCATGCTGTTGGCATATAAATAGGTTTCGTTGGTTAGCTTTGTCAGCCGGGCATAGCTTATTACGGATTCATTGAGCTTCGCTGCTGCACTTTCTAGGTCTTTTATATCATTGCTGTATTTATAGTGCAACGTCATTAATGCAGCTTCTGCTTTTTGAGAATAAAACCATGCCATTGCATGATAACTGAGTATATCGCTTTTCAATCTTTCAAATTCCTTTTTGTTTTTCGTTGGCTTTACAGCATAGATGACTTCCCTTGCAATGTCTGCATGTCGCCTTACATCCATAATAACCGTTAGCGGCGTTTCTCCAGCAGGATTGGTTCCCTTTGCCTGTTTATCTGCATAATCCAGCAGCATTTCTCCTTCCGGAGCTTCCGCATCATACAATAATGTAAACAAGCCATACCTGTATGGATTAATTAACTGTGTCATCAGCATTCCCAGTGTGAGAGTTTGCCTGTTGCCATCGGTTATTCCAAAGCGGCGCAGAAGCTTAGGTGCAATCTCACCTGTTTCTTCGTAAGCTTTCAATATCCAGCGGCCATCCTCTAAAGAACATCCATACTTATCAGCCAGCAGCTTACCCCAGTAATTAATTTCATCATCCCTGTTTCGCTTTGCTTTCCACGCATAGCGGCTCCATGCTTTGTACCAAATCCAGTCCCGTTCAATTTGCAACAAACGTTTGCCGCCTTTTATACTGTCAGCACTGTAAGGCCAGTCCCAATAACTTGCCTGCGGATATAAATGCAGGCCATTTCCGCCCATCACTTCATGCATACCAATCACACTCTGCTGGATAAAATCGGGTGAGCCGTAGCGGAAGGGTTCTAAATTGGCTAGTATATGTACGTTTTCTATTTGCACACTGCCCAGTTTGCTTAATGTCTGGTGCAGTTTTGCCCACTCTCCTCTTGGTCTGGCATAAGTAAGTGCTTCGCCGTTAAACTTTGCTTCAGTATATAAGTTTTTATACAAAGGCAGTGCAGCCTTCATTAAAGCTGGCGCATCGGTGTCATGTGCCCGCAAAACAATCGGTGGCTCCTCCGTTTTCCCTAATGCTTTCAACCCATCCTGTACACCGGGAATAATCGTTTTGGTAAACCATTCTATATCGTCATTACCTACGCCTTCCATCGCTTCGCCCAGGCAAACCATCAGTCCTACGTTGGGATATTTTTCAACAAACGCTGCAATACTCTTTCTTGTATAATCTGCAATGACAGGAATAATCGGCCGTTCCCGTTCCTGTGTCTTTATTTTATGATATTCTGCAAATGGTTTTGAAACGATGATGTTATAAAACATCTGTATCACCCAGATACCCCGCTTATCTGCTTCAGTAGTAATGAAGCGGTACATTTCTTCATTCCTTTTGAACGTAGCATCATCTACTTCCAAGGCATAGGGATAATCGTTCAGCTTTACCAGTGATGCAAAAGGATGGCCGTTCCAGAGGTACAAAGAATTCATCCGGTTGTCAACCATCGAATCCAGCACCTGCAGCCATAATTTTTTATTGTAGAACCATGGGAAAGTTTCGGGAGTGTAAGGATACTCATACACATTTCTGCCTGGCAGGTAAGTAGATTTCTGCAGGCCGATGCACTGTCCACGGAGTACCATTTCAGGGGCATCAGTGATGTTTAGTTTTTTGGGATAGCCTTTAAACTTTTTGAGTTGCGCCGCAAATTCAAGACATCCGTAGAGAAGCCCTGTTTCATCGCTGCCCACTATCCTCGTTTTATTATCAGATGTTGTAATGGTAAAGCCTTCTTTGGGGCCTTCTTTGTAACCAAAAGAAATAACATGGCTGGTCCTTTTAAGATTTAGTGTATTCTCAGCCTCCCAGATTTTTTGTAAAGCAAACTTTTCACGGGGTGTCTTGACTCTGTCACCCCAACCTGTCTGTGCAGTAGTGGCAAATCCAAAAAAAAGAAATATTATTAAAATTATCCGGTTCATTTATATTCTTCAGTTGAAATGTGCGACGCAACGAAGATGCTATGAAATACTGAAGCTGGTCCCACTATTAATACTGTGTAATTGAAACCCCGCCCTGCTCACTGCTCGCATAAGCCGCTTCCACACATGCCATGGTGTAAATACAATCTTCTACCGAGTTATCCGGTTTATCAATTATACCTGATGCTGCCAGCAATACTTGCTCCATACTGCCAATAAAAGCATGGGGAAACCAGCTACCTTCTACTTTCATCTCTTTCCATTCCGGTTCCTTGCCTTCCTGCAACAAAACATACTCGCAACTGTCCGCAGCACCACGGGGATAATCTATCAGTGCCCCAAAACTTATCTTGACAGCTCCCTTGCTGCCTTCGATTTTGATATATGACTGCTGCTCAGGCCTGCCATAATTATGACAGTGATTGGTATGAATGCTGGCCGCCACCATATCACCATAGTCCATAATAATATTACTCCTCACCGATGCCAGTTGCGGCATAGAAGGATGCTTTGTTGTTTTGGCATACACCGATCTGGGATTGCCCAGCAGGTTTCTTACCAGGTCGATGTAATGAATGCTGTGATATAAGATTTCGAGCCGGGGAGCGGTAAACAGAAAATCCCATAGATGCCAGGGAGTGTAAACGTTTACATTTATTTCAACATCGTTTATTTCGCCGATCAGCCCTTCCTGTATCAGCTTTTTTGTTTCCAGAATATATGGTGCATACCGCAACTGAAAATTCATAGCTGCCTTCAAATTCTTTTTCCTGCACAGCTCCAGTATTTGTTTCGCTTCTGCCAGGGTTTCACCCATTGGCTTTTGAATAAGCACTGCTGCATTTTCAGGAAGTTGCTCCAGCACCGGAACAATTTCAGTACCCGGCACAGCAACATCAAACACAGTGTCTGCAGTTGCCGCATGCAGCATATCCTGAAAAGAAGTGAAGACTTTTGGTATTGAGAATTTTTCAGCCGTGGCTTTTGCTTTCTCCGGATGAATATCAAAAATGCCCTGTACGTTAAACCCGGCTATCCGGTAGGCCGGCAAATGTGCATCATTGACGATGCCACCGGCACCGACGACGAAAATGGGAATCTTCTCCACCTTACTTGCAGAAAGAGATTGCCCGTTGCCTGTATTTTCAGTTTTTTCCAAACTTCTTAATTCTGTTAATCAAAAAAGGGAGTAATAATTACAACCCTAAATTATAAAAACGATTGGCATTGGTAAAGTACACTTTCTTCAGTTCTGTTTCGCCAAGCAATGAGGCTAAAATTGTCTTTGTATTCTTCCAGGTATTTGAGTAAGTATTTGCCAATGCCGATACCGGCCAATCACCTCCGCAAAAACAACGCTCCGCTCCAAAATGCTCCAGCGCAAATGCCACATACGGCTTTATATCTTCTGTGGTGCGGTCTTCAAAACTGCCGCTGGCTGTTCCCAGCCCTGATATCTTGGCATTAAAGTTTTTGTGCTGTGCCGCCACCTTCATCAGTTCTCCCCACCTGCCGTATTTTTCTTTTGCCGGAATCGGCGGCGCATTCAAATGGTCGAAAACCATTCGCAATTCAGGCACCAGCTCCGCAACTTTTAATACTGTTTCAATATGCTCCGGCTTTACACCCACAATATCATAAGGCTTATTGTTCTTCGCCAGTAATTTCAAACTTTCGATAACAGCAGGCTGCAACAACCATTCAGTATCTTGCTCATCATGTATTAAGTGCCGCATACCTACAAAATAAGGATTGGGCAAAAACTCTTCCTGCAGCAACCGCTCAGTCGCCTTTGTATCCATCAACGGCAGCCAGCACACCACACCATGCAGCCATTCGTTCTGGCTGGCCACTTCCAGCATCAGCCTTGTATCATCTAGGTTGCAACTGGCCTGCACCATTACTCCATCCGTCACACCTGCAATCTTTCGTTCTTCTTCAATCTCACTTATCGAATAAGTGCGGTTCAATATGGATGTATCGCCTTTCAGCCAGGGATAATCTGCACGGCTGAAGTCCCAGATATGAATATGTGTGTCAATAATCCGCTGCATAGCTTATTTTGGTTTCACTGCAGGCTGCAGTGTTTTGCTTAAACCATACTTTTCTTCTATCACCTTATTGTGTTCACCTAAGTAGGGAGCACCTGCCGTACTTATCAGTATATTACCGTCAACCTTTATTGGGCAACGGGTGGTTTTCACCGTAAGCCCCTTACTGGTTTTCGTGGTTATTTCCATATTCAGCACTTTGTAGCCTTCCTGTTTAGTCAGCGCATCATAGTCGTAAACAGGGGCACACCAAATATCGGCTTCTTCCAAAATACCCAGCCAGTGTTCTGCTGTATTGGTAAGCAAATGTAACACCAGTACCTGCTTTATCTCATCCCGTTTATCAAACCAGTCGTCTGGATTAATGTATTCCTTTAGTGCATCACACCCCAGCAATTGGCCCAGTTTTACAATATCCGTCATCGCAAGGGCAATATAAGCAGATGCAGTTTTATATAATCCATATGGAGCGGCCACATAAGCATGTGCATTATTAATGGCACTTCTGTCGGGCAGCTGACCGCCGTCATTATAATAACAGGTGAGTACTTCAAACTGGAAATCCAGAATGCTCTCAAACATACTAACCTGAATCAAAGCTCCTTCGCCGGTTTTACCTTTTTGAAACAAAGCCGCCAGTATGCCCTGAGTCAGATGCGTACCAGCGAGAATATCCACCACAGCCACACCCATCGGTGTGGGATTCTCTTCATTGTTATTGCTTAGCCAGGTTAAGCCGCTGGCCGCCTGCAATAGCAAATCCTGTCCGGGTAAATCCTTCCACTCTCCTTCTGTACCATAACCGCTTATCTCTGCATAGATAATTGACTGATTAATCTTCTTCACCGATTCATAATCAAAGCCCAGCCTTTCCATCACACCCGGCCTGAAATTGTGCATCACCACATCCGCCTTCTCAATCAATGCCCTTATCCTTACTGCATCATCAGCATTCTTTAAATCAGCCGCATAACTTTCTTTGTTCCTGTTAATGGCATGGAAGATAGTGGACTCTCCATCCATCACCACATCACTCACATATAACTGACGGCAGATGTCACCCGTCTCCGGTTTCTCCACCTTTATCACTTCCGCACCCATGTCGGCCAGCCGCAACGATGCCGATGGCCCGCTGAGAAACTGGCTGAAGTCAATCACCAATATGTCCTGCAATAATTTCATTCCCTTATAAATTATTTGCTCCTAATGCCGGGGCCGGTTTGCTGTTAGTAATTATTTCTCCGTTTATCCGTATCGGGCAGCGGGTAGTGATAATGCGCTTCCCGTTCGTTTCAATCTCCTGCTCCATTTCAAGCACCTTATACGCCTGCTGCTGCATCATTTTTTCCCAGTCCAGCACTTCCATTGCCCACAGGCCATGCTCATGCAAATAGTCAATCCATACTTCTGAATTATGCTGCAGGAAAAAGTCACCCAGTATTTTCTTTATCTCATCCCTTTTACTAAAACCTTCATCCTTCCCAAACTGCTTAATGGCCTCGCAACCGATGGCATCTGCCAGCTGGTAAATATCCATCATCGCCAATGCAATAAACCCATTCTTTGTTTTATACAATCCATAAGGTGCTCCTAATAAAGCATGCCCGTTGTTTGTATAGCTGCGCTGCGGCTGTTTACCGGTGGCATAATAAGTAGTGAGCAATTCAAACTGAAAATCGAGCAGCGATTCCATCAGACTGGTTTGTATCAGTGCCCCTTCACCAGTCTTCTGTCTTCTTATCAGTGCGGCCAGTATACCCTGTACCAAATGCTGACCAGCGAAAATATCGCCGACAGAAATACCAAACGGCACCGGGCCATTATCGCCATTGCCTGTCGTATATGGAATACCGGTTACCGATTGCAGCAGCAAATCCTGCCCGGGTTTATGTTTCCAGGGACCTTCTTTCCCATACCCGCTGATTTCACCATAAACAATCCGCCTGTTAATCTTTTTCACATCCTCATATCCCAATCCGTTTTTCTCCATCACACCCGGCCTGAAATTATGAATCAGCACATCCGTATCTGCCAGCAGGGCTTCTATCCTTTTCTTGTCATCAGCATTTTTTAAATCAGCCGTAAGGCTTTCCTTATTTCTGTTGATAGTATGAAAAAGTAAAGAGTTCCCATCCCCGGCCCACAGGTTTTTAATCGCCAGCTTTCTGCCAGCTTCACCTGTTCCCGGCCGCTCCACTTTTATAACAGCAGCTCCCAAATCGGCCAGACGCAGCGCAGCCGACGGCCCGCTGAGATACTGGCTGAACTCAAGCACTTTAATTCCTTTCAATGGCAGGTTTATCATACCGCAACAGTTATATCATTCAGTTCAAAACTCTTTTTATAAATAACATTCATCGCTTTCAGCACTTCTTCTGGTTCCGCTTTTCCCATCAGGCATTGCTGCAACGGCAGCCCGGCATGGTCCTGGAAATACAGGTAGCCATGATACCTCGGACGGATATACCCGTTCTGCATCACCGGCAGCACATTGCTGAAAAATCCATTTGCAATACTGTTTGCCTCCGGCGAAAGCCATGCCTGCAAATGCCCCGGCTGTCCTCCATGCTGCACATAGATGGTCTTCTGTATGTCTTCACTCACAACCCATGCGGCAAAGTCTGCAGCAATATTCTTTTGTGCTGATGAAGCTGATACCGCCAGCCCTGTTCCTCCAATCGTTGTACGCAGCTTCTTCCCGTTTACAGATACAACATCAGTATAATGAAGCAGGTTCTTTGCAAAACCTGCCCTCGAATAATTACTGTAGCCATAGGCAAAGGGACAATACCAGTAATCATCCGTACTGCTCATCAGTTCGGCCACGGCAATGGGATTGCAGTCAAACATCTTTTTATCAACCAGCGAATACAACTGCTGCATAGCACGGATAGCAGCCATACCGGTTTCGGCATTCACCACCTCCTCTTTATTGGCAAACGGAACCGTTCCGCAGGCAATACAAAAACTGTAAAAGTTCATCAGCAAGTCAATAGGAATGGCCGGCACGGCCACTTTCCCTTTCTGCGCCAGTGCAATCACTTCTTCCCATGTTTGCGGAACAGTCACACCATTCTTTTCCAGCAAGTCTGCCCGGTAGCTGGCAGCCGGCGTAGCCGCATCAATAGCAAGTGCCCACTGGCTGCCCTCATAGTTATAGCTTTCATGCGAACCACCAACAGAGTTGGCCAGTTGATTGTCTAAGTATTCTTTGTCTAAATATTTTTCTAACGGAAGCACACAACCCGTAGCGGCAGCAGTGCCCACCCACGGATGGTCAATAATCAGCAGGTCATAATCAGCAATAAGTTTTTCAATCGGGAAATCGGCAAACTCCTGTAGTGTTCTTTTCTTCCACTGTATCTGCACTCCGGGATGCAGCTCTTCATATCGCTGCGAGGCGGCCAGCAGCGGGGTGATGCCCCTGCTATGTCCCCATGTTATGCCCCGTAGTACCGCAGTCATTTCAGTTTTCTTTTTTATTTACCAGCAGCAGATGTTCGCATACCATCACCAGTTCATCGTTCTGGTTAAAACATTCCACCAGTTCTGTCACAATTCCAAAACCCGGTTTTTTATGGTCTTTCTTATCCTTAATTGTTGCCACCACATAAATGGCATCGTCAATAAACACCGGCCGCACAAAGCGTATTTTATCATACCCGTACGTCATGCTCACCTCGTTAATAACATCCGCTGTCAGTCCCACAGCCACTGTAATAATCAATGTGCCATGCGCCATCCTTTTTTTAAAAGGCTGCGTCTTGCACCATTCTTCATCCATGTGATGGGGAAAATAATCGCCTGATTCTTTGGCATGCAGGTCAATATCTGCAGCAGCTATCACCCTTTTATCCGACCGGCGAACTTCATTGATCTCTATATCTTCAAAATAGCGTTTAACAAACATATGACTTGCTTTCAAGATGGTAATCAGCTGACGTACCTCTTACAACCGGCGAGGAAATTGTGGCAGTTGGCAGGAAAGGACAGGTACAAAAACATACGGCTATCTTCCTGGAAATGAACACAATCGTCCCGTTGGTCTGGCACACTCCTTCAGCTTCATTTTCAGAGCAGAAAGTTAGATTTGATGCGTACCGCATTCAATGTCAGGTTTTACTGCATTGATGGAATATCTTCCTGATAGGTGGGAAGGGCTGCCTGACGAGGTATAAGAATCTTTGGTGGAGAGTTTGGCTTGCTGAAACAAATGAGATTGCAAACCGGCATCTGCAGATTTTTATTTTTTTTGCCTGTTGGTCTGAACGTCCGGTCTGACAACTTTAAAAACCGTATTACTACGGCAGGTATTTCAAAAGGAGAGCAATAATTTGCATATATAAATAGTATTTTGACTATCATTACAGAATATAGAAAAAACTAAAGTACATGAATACTGACGAAAGATTAATTGAACGTTGTATTGCTCTAGAAGAACTTATTATAGCCATTAAACCCTTTTATCATAAAAGCAGCACTACTGATAATCAAAAGGCTTTTTTGGAAACAGTTATTGGTGCAGGCCTTTGGTATTTTCCTCATAACAAAACTCACTGGAATAAGAAGATTTCTAGAAAAGCTATCCAACTTGTGAAGCAGAATTCCAATTCTAAATTGACGAGAGATCATATATATCCCAGAAAACTATCAGGGCGCAGATTGCTATCTGAGGATTTAGGGCTAACTGGCGAAGGAATTACTTTATTTGAATTATATCAAAATGAACTAGCGACATTCGCCGTTGTGACACCGGAAGAAAATCGAAAACTAATAGAGGTTCAACAAGACTGTGAATACGGTAATTGGCTTGAAGCCTACAGTAAAGCTCAAATTGAATTAATTGACTTTGACAACCTAATACATACCGAGGAGATTCAATTTATTAGTCTTTTGAAAAGAAAAGTATAAACTCACCTCCGATTTTTGTAGTGATATTTAAGCTATGCCTCGCCTCAACGAAGTATCGTCTTTGCAGAAACACCGAATACCTGCCAATAGCAATCTACAACCTTTCAATCTCTCCCAGCGCCTTGTTTCGCCGTACTGTAAACCGCTATAAAAATAAAGACTTGCAAGGCGAAACACAGCGCCTTTCGGTGCACCGCACAACAGGCAGTAGGGTCTTACACCATCCCCTTACCAACACAAAAGACTCCCACAGTTACAGACTCTCAAGTGCGTTGGCCGGACAAACGGCGGAGCATTCGTTTGTCCTTGACTTTTTTGTTACTTTTTTTGTCCAAGAAAAAAAGTAAGGAAAGAAAAAGATTCAAGGCGAAACACAGCGCCTTTCGATGCACCGCACAACAGGCAGCAGGGTCTTACACCATCCCCTTACCAACACAAAAGACTCCCACAGTTACAGACTCTCAAGTGTGTTGGCCCGGAAAAAAGGCGGCCTGTCCCGAACTCGATTCGGGAAGCCGTTCTTTTGTCCTTGACTTTTTTGCCTGCCTGCCGACAGGCAGGTTACTTTTTTTGTCCAAGAAAAAAAGTAAGGAAAGAAAAAAATTCCCCCCACTTTTTTGGCAGCATTTACCCCATTTCCTATTTTCAGCAACCAATAATTTAGTAAACAATAAACCTGTCCCATGTATTCAACCTCCGAAACCGGCCATGCAAAAAATGCAGCCGCCTTCCGTGATTTAATCGCTTTTTGCACAGGCAACCCCGGTTACAATCCCTCAGCATCAGCATTAACCATCGCCTCCCTTACTGCAAAGCTCAGCGATGCCCGCACTGCACTCAGCAATGTTATGGCCGCACAAACCATCTTCAACAATGCCGTCAACAACCGCAAACTTGAGTTTCAGAACCTCAAGCCCCTCGCCACAAGAATTGTCAATGCACTCAATGCCTCCGGTGCCCCCGCCGAAGCTGTAAAAGATGCAAAAACAATCATCAGGAAATTGCGGGGCAAAAGAGCCGCAGCAGAAAAACCCGGTGAGCCGGCACCCGGCACAACACCGCCCGGCAATTCAATATCCGTTTCGCAGCAGAGCTACGACCAGAAGGTCCAGCATTTCTCAAAGCTCATCGCCTTGCTCAGCACAACTGCCACCTACAACCCAAACGAAACAGAATTAACTATCACCGCCCTCCAGGCCAAACTCACCGCTTTGCAGGCCGCCGAAACTGCCGTTATTGGTGCGTACACCGCATACAGCAATAGCCGCATTGCCCGTGATGAAGCCCTCTACAATCCGGCAACCGGCATCGTAGCCACGGCAGGCAATGTAAAAAAGTATGTAAAAGCCATCTCCGGCTCGGCCTCCCCTTATTTCGATCAAATAAACGGTCTCCCTTTCAGGGCAATTAAAACCTGAAAACCGCCTTCGGCAAAAAGGAAATAGCCTTCGGCAAAAGGTGTTCGGGCAACTGCAACGAGTGTTCAGCTTACTGCAACGAGTGTTCAGCTTACTGCAACGGGTGTTCAGCTTACTGCAACGGGTGTTCGGGCTACTGCAACGGGTGTTCGGGCTACTGCAACGGGTGTTCAGCTAACTGCAACGGGTGTTCGGGCTACGGCAACGGGTGTTCGGGCTACTGCAACGGGTGTTCGGGCTACTGCAACGGGTGTTCAGCTTACTGCAACGGGTGTTCGGGCTACTGCAACGGGTATTCTGGCTACTGCAACGGGTGTTCAGCTTACTGCAACGGGTGTTCTGGCTACTGCAACGGGTGTTCAGGTTACTGCGAAAAGCATCCTGCTTACTTCCAGGCAAAAAAAAGCCCCGGCCTAAGCTGGGGTTTTTGTGCCCGGGACTGGATTCGAACCAGCACAACCTTTCGGATGCTGCCACCTGAAGACAGTGCGTCTACCAATTTCGCCACCCGGGCATTCCTTTGACAGGGGTGCAAATGTAACCTGTAAATTGAAAACTATAAAATTAATTTCGGCTGCTTACCACCTTCTTAACTGGCTCTTGCTGAATGTCCATTCAGGCGTGTAAATCTTTTCTGCTTCTGTAAGCAGGTACCACGGCCCCCTGTCCGCATCAAGCGGATTTACCAGCACATGAATATCCTGCGCCGGCATATATCCCTGTGCCAGCATGTACATTTTTTCTCCTTTCTCGTTCTCTGCCATATCCACAACAATAACGGCATGGCCGGGAAAGCCTCCTCTCACCAGTACATCTCCGGGCTGCAGGGCTGCAAAGTCTTCTGCCCTTTCCATCTGCTTTTCCAGCGATGCTGAGCCGCACCACCCAAATACATTGGCTAAGTAACTTTCAAACTCCTGGCGGTTTCCTCCATTCCAGTTATAACTCCTGTTTTCATAATCAGTAAATACGATTGGTATTTTTTTCTGTGCAAACAGGTATTCTGCCCGCAGCCGCATAACAGCATCAGCACATTGCTGCAAATCCCTTTCTCCAACCGGCATATCAATCACAGCATACTGCGCCTGCTGGTTCTTCTTCTTTTGACCATTATACAAATAAACTGTCCTGTCTTGTTTAAGTGGCATCCGGCGCAACCATGCCGCAAAAGAACTGTCAGCAACCCTCCTTCGCATAAAACCTTCCGGGGCCGGTATTGAACCAATATCAGAACAGGCAACATTCGCTGATGAAGAATGATTTCTAACTGGTGGAAAAGCACCGGGTTTGTTTTCCTGCACACAGGCAATACCCGAAAATAACAGTCCGGCAAGTAACAGAAGTCTCATATCCCGGTGAAGCAATGCAGAACCAATTCCATAATTAGTTTGTACTTTCACCTCAACCATTAAACAATAATTAACAGTATTATGCTTACGCTGAAAAAAACAGGTGTATCACTGTTGCTTGTAATCCTTGCTTTAATTGCCGGATTCTTCTTCCTGTTAAGGGGCTGCCTGGCAAAGTATGATGAACGCTTTGTCAAAACACCGGCTCTTCACTTTACTATCAATGGTCGCAACATCATATTCGCAATAGTGGAATATCAAAGAGCAGTATCCTATTCAAGGCAGGGCGGTTTCGTCAGAAAATCGGTAAACACTTCTTACTACCTGCAAACGAATGACGGCAGCACAGCAGAACTGATAAAGCTGGAGAAAATAAAGAAAGGGTCTGCCATAAAAAATTACCCGGTTGAAATACTGGGCAGTTCCGGCAACAACGCATGGCTGTTTATGAATGAGCCCATGGCTTTTAATGCCCTTACGCTTGAAAAAGTTGCGGATATTGATATTCTCGGACAAAAGAACCCCTCACTGAAAGGATTGTTCCCCGCCGAGAGACAGTATTACACCTTTGACCGGCAAAACCAGAACCTTTACCTCACTGCCAAAGACGGCAGCAAATGGATGATTGATACAAAAACATTACTTGCCAAACAGGCTGATTACAGTAAAGAAACCGCTGTTGAAAACAGCATTGAAAACGAAATATTGAAAACCCGCAGACTGCTTGACTCATTATACCAGCAAAAAAACTACCGCCCTTCCCGTGATTACAGTGCTAAACGTATTGACGCCGCCGCATACAAACGAATAACGGCTGAATTCTACAGAGAAAGGGAGTTATTAGACAAAAGGCTTGACAGTCTGCAGAATGTCCGGAGTAACGAGGAAAAGTCAAAACGCAATACCGATGATCTGAAACGAAAAATCGAAAGCCTGCAAAATACCAATATCAGTTTTCCGCAATGCAGGGCAAACCATGATGTAACGGGCGACCGCCTGTTTATGCTTTGCAGCGACGAGGAAGCTGATAAAATTGAAGAACGTTATTGGGACCGCTCATTGTACGATGAAACTGCCCGCAGAAATCTTTTTAGTGGCCAGCTTGTACTTAACCGCTGGAAGGATATGTCGCTTGAAAAAGCAGGTATCCGGAAATTGGGCAACCACTCTTTTCTGGATGGAGGGTTTTTACTCGATAAACAAACAGCCCTGCCCCTCAAAACAAAGGATGGTAAAAGCTGGCTGGTGGTGCATAAAAGCATTGTAGGAAAGGAAGGTGATATTATGCTGACCAGCCTGAATGAGGATGGAACAACTGCTTGGACTGTAAACACCAGTTTACCACAATGGAACGATTGGATATACTCAGGCGATTACCTCTGCGTATTTGGCGTGGACAATGAAGAACTGAGTTCCTCTGAATGTAACCTGCTGCTGTGCATCAACCTGCTTACAGGAACATACAGCAGCTATGATTATTTTCTGAAAAAAGTGGTAAAGAAATAAACCTGCTTACCGTTTTTATCTCAAAAGATTAATACTTGGTCAGGGCAATAAATAAAAAAACCCCGGTTCCCCGGGGTTATATAAGCAATCAGCCTTGTTACTATTTCATTTGGAAGTCATCCATAAACTTGGTGTTGAACGTACCGTTTCTGAAACGTTCATCCTGCATCAGTTGCAAATGGAATGGAATAGTGGTAGCCACTCCTTCCACCACATACTCACTCAATGCCCTGTACATTGTATTAATGGCTTCTGGCCTTGTCCGGGCGGTGGCAATAAGTTTACCAATAAGGGAATCGTAATGCGGAGGGATAATGTATCCGGCGTAAGCATGACTGTCCACCCTTACCCCATGTCCACCAGGAGTGTGCAGCACTGTAATTTTGCCTGGGGATGGCCTGAAATCATTATACGGGTCTTCTGCATTAATCCGGCACTCGATGGAGTGCATCTGAGGAATATAATCCTGTCCGCTGATGCGTTCGCCGGCAGCGATTTTTATCTGTTCTTTTATCAGGTCGAAGTTGATAACCTCTTCTGTCACCGGATGCTCCACCTGTATGCGGGTATTCATCTCCATGAAATAGAAATCATGGTTCTTATCTACAAGAAATTCGATCGTTCCCACATTTTCATAATTAATGGCAGCAGCAGCCCTTTTGGCAGCTTCTCCCATCCTGATACGCAGGTCATCTGTCATGAAGGGAGAAGGTGCTTCTTCCACTAATTTCTGATGGCGCCGCTGAATCGAGCAATCCCTCTCACTCAGGTGACAAACAGTACCGTACTGGTCGCCGGCTACCTGTATCTCGATATGGTGAGGGTCTTCGATAAACTTCTCCATGTAGATGCCATCATTATGGAATGCGGCTGCAGCTTCAATCTTCGCATCATGAAAAGATTTAATCATCTCCTCTTCTTCTCTTACAATACGCATCCCTTTCCCTCCGCCACCAGCTGTTGCCTTTAGAATAACAGGATAACCTATCTCTCTTGCCATGCCAATTGCCTCATCATCGTTTTGCAACAAACCATGTCCGCCTGGAATAACTGGTACTCCGGCCCTGATCATTGTTTCCTTTGCCGTTATCTTATCGCCCATTGCCGTTATCATATCGGGGGTGGGCCCGATAAACTTAATCCCATGTTCTTCGCAGATGTGCGAAAACTTTGCATTCTCGGCCAGGAATCCATAACCCGGATGAATACTGTCGGCATTAGTAATTTCAGCCGCCGCCATCAGGTTGGGAATATTGAGGTAAGATTCTGTGCTTCGGGGGCCGCCAATACAAACAGCTTCATCTGCAAATTTTACATGCAGGCTGTCCCTGTCAGCCGTGGAATACACCGCCACGGTTTTGATGCCCATTTCACGGCAGGTGCGAATGACCCGCAGGGCAATCTCGCCACGGTTGGCTATTAATATCTTTTTGAGCATTTTAGTTTAATCTGATTATGTGATAACTATACTGACTGGCAAATGCACTGATATCCCGAAACACTCAGCATTATTATCCGGTTATAAAATAAGAAAGCTAATTAACCGGGGGGCAATTAGCTCTTTCTATTTTTTAAGCAGGTTCAACCAGGAACAGCGGCTGATCGTATTCTACCGGCGATGCGTCATCCACCAGCACTTTTACGATTTTACCGGATACTTCGCTTTCAATTTCATTGAACAGCTTCATAGCCTCTATAATGCATACCACCTTACCAGCGGTTACGGCATCACCCACTTCAATAAGGTTAGGCTTATCCGGCGATGTTTTGCGGTAGAATGTACCAATCATCGGGCTCTTAATAGTTACAGTATTTGCGGGAGCGGCTTCGGCTTTGGGTTTAGCGGGAGCTTCTGCAGCCGGGGCAGCTATTGGCTGGGGTGCAGCGGCTTGCACCGGAGCAGTATGGTGTACTGGCACAACCGGGGCAGAAACTACCTGGGTAATATTTTCTTCTTTTTGCTTGATGGTAAGTTTGAAATCCTTTTGCTCAACCGTAAACTCACCAATATTGGATTTGTTGATCATTTTGATCAACTCCTGAATCTGTTTAAAGTCCATGTTTTTCAATTTAATAAACAGTTTGGGTTTAGTGATTCTTTATTATTCTACTGACGGGCGGCTAAGGTAGTGAAATAGAAATGACAATTTGCAGGATTTGGAGGAAAAATGAGGCAATATGGGGTAAAATCATATAAAAAGGGCTCAAAAACATGAATTTTGAGCCCTTTTTTAATAAAATATGAAAGAAATCATTCCTTCACTCTTTCGACATATTCTCCTGTTTTGGTATTAATCCTTATCAGTTCTCCCTCATTTACAAAAAGGGGAACACCAATAGAAGTTCCTGTTTCCAGTGTTGCTGGCTTCAATGTTCTGGTAGCAGTATCTCCACGAAGACCCGGCTCTGTATAAGTAACCTTTAAAACAATTTTATCAGGCAGTTCAGCACCAAGCACCTGGTCGTTTTCTGTATTAACCAGAACACCCACTTCCTGGCCTTCTTTTAAATACTGGGGAGCATCAATTGTTGCTTCCTGCAAGGCAATTTGTTCGAAAGTCTCGTTATCCATGAAGTTGTAGCCGGTATCGTCTTTATAGAGGAACTGGTAAAACCTTCTTTCCACCCTTACCGGATAGATAGTATCGCCCGAGTTCCAGGTTTTTTCAATAGAACGGTTATTATCCACTCCTTTCAGCTTGGCCCACACTTTGGCTGCTGCACGGGCAGTTTTGTTCTCGCCAAATTCCACCACACTGTAAAGGCTGCCGTCAAGGTTCAATATCATACCACGGCTGATGTCTGAAGTATTTGCCATTTTTTTGTTTTTGAGGCGGCAAATATAAGGCAGTGGCTGCTTATGGCAAAAGGAGGCTTACCCGTAGCACACAAGCAGCCCTGTTTTGGTTTATATTCGTTGCGACTTAACCTTTTTATGAAATCACCAGTTTTAAGGCTCCTGATCGCATTTCTGTTTTGTATGCCTCCTGCTTTTCTTGTGGCGCAATTACAAATAACGCCACATCCCAATGCCCAGGCATTGGCGCAAAGATTGGTTGGAGACGGTGTATCAATCAGCAATGTCAGTTTTACCGGCAACAGCCTGATGGCCGCTTTCTTTAATAACCTGGGCAATAATAATATCAGCATTGACAGCGGTATTGTACTTACCAGCGGCAGGGCCAAAACATCGGGAAGCAACCGTGGACTGGACGGTAACGGCACTACTACAGCCAGCAGTGCCTTGGCTGATAACCCCTGGGGATTGCCGGGCGATGCAGCACTGGCCGCAGCTATTGGTTCCCCCCTTAGTGCCCTGGAAGATGCCTGTGTGCTGGAATTCGACTTTACGCCTTTGGGGGACAGTATCAAGTTCAGTTATATTTTCAGTTCCGAAGAATATACCCCCGAATATGTATGCGAGTATAATGATGCTTTTGCCTTTTTTATTTCCGGGCCGGGAATTACTGGTCTTAAAAATATTGCTCTTGTTCCCAATACCACTATTCCTGTTTCTATATTTAATGTGAACGATGTACCCGGTGGAACCTGCCCTAACAATACAGCTTACTATATCGACAATGCGGGTAACACAAGGGTAACACATGACGGGCATACTACTTTGCTCACTGCACAAGAAAGGGTGCAGCCCTGCCAAACTTACCATCTCAAATTAGTCATTTCCGATGTTGGTGATGATTTATACGACTCAGGGGTATTTCTGCAGGCAAAAAGCTTGTCATCTAATGTGATTAAAATGACCAACCTGACCCAGACTGACCCGGCAACAGGCCTCAGCTACCTGGTGGAAGGGTGCCAGGTGGGCGGTTTTAATGTGAGACGGCAAAGAAAGGATCCTCTGCCCCTGAATGTAACCCTGTCATACGGCGGAACAGCGCAAAACATCGTTGATATACAGGCCATGCCCACCAGTGTGGTAATACCTGCCAACGACAGTTTAGTAGAGGTAAATGTAGTACCTGTTATTGACGGGGTTACAGAAGGAATTGAACTGTTTAAAATATATGCACTTGCCGGATGTGCTTCGGGCAATCCAACCGACAGCACTATTATTCAGATTAGGGACTATGATATTCTTTCCCTTTCACCCGACACAACAGTTATTTGCCGTAGCGGATCGGTGCAACTGAATGCCAGTACCGGTTATACCACTTACCAGTGGAATCCCGATCCCACTCTAAGCAGCACCAGCATACCCAACCCGGTAGCTTTGCCTGTAAACAATACCACAACATATATATGTACGGCGAACATTGGTACCTGCAATGCGCAGGACTCTGTTTTTGTACAACTGAAAACAATGGAATTTGTTTCAAAAACAGAAGTAAACTGTCTTAATGGATCTACCGGTGTTATTAAAGTAGCCGGTGGCAGGGAATGGTTGCCGCCTGTATCGTTTTCTTTGGACGGGATTAGCTGGCAAAGTGACAGTACTTTTAATAATCTGCGGGTGGGAACGTACTGGGTAAAAATGAAAGATGCCTTCTGCACCGACAGCGTTCAGGTAATTATTTCACAGGCATACCCGGACCTGGTTGTTGACAACAGCACAGATACACCTGCTACCTGCTCCGGTAATCCGGATGGCCGCATCACCATTTTCCCGGCCGGTGGCCTTGCACCTTACCTGTACTCCACCGATGGCATCAGTTTTCAGGCCTCAAATATTTTCAATGTAAATGCAGGGTCGTTTACTGTGACTGTAAAAGATCAGAACGGATGTACCACCAGCCGCAACTTTGCAATTCCACTGAAAGACACTATTGCTGTTGACGCTGGTGCTGATGCCATTATCTGTGAAGGCACCAGTTATACAATGCAGGCAACATCGAATGGTGCATTACACAATTGGTCACCGGCAGGCAGTCTCTCCAATGCTGCTTCACTAAACCCTGCAGCCTCTCCGGCTGATACAACCAAATACTATCTCACTGCTACTACCGGTATTTGTGTGCATACTGACAGCGTAACTATTAATGTAAGAAAAGCTCCTGTTCCGAATGCGGGTGTTGATATAGATGTATGTTTTGGTAAAATTATCCAGTTGAATGGGGCTGGTGGTGTACAGTTTCGCTGGTCGCCGGTTACTTATATGACATCTCCTGCTAACATTCAGTCACCATCAATAAAAGCCACAGAAGATATTATTTACTCGCTGCATGTTACTGATATGTATGGCAGTCATTCACTCGCTGCCGACCAGGTAGCAGTTAATGTAACCCCGGCAGTAAAAATATTTGCAGGCAAAGACACCGTAGCCGCCATTAACCAGCCGCTGCAATTAAAGGTTGTTGAGCTTGGCAACTCAGGAGTAACTAATTATTCCTGGTCGCCGGGTAATTTTTTAAGCAATGCTGCTGTTGCCAATCCTGTTGCAACATTACCGCATGATTACAGGTATGTGGTAACCGGCACCACACCTGAAGGCTGCCAGGGTCAGGACGATATATTTATTAAGGTATATAAAGGCCCTGAAATATATGTGCCTTCCGGTTTTACCCCTGACGGTAACGGGCTTAATGACATACTTCTTGCAATACCCGTTGGCATCAGGGAATTTCGCTATTTCCGTATTTACAACCGATGGGGACAACTGGTTTTTGCCACACAAAACCCTACCACAGGATGGAACGGGCAGCTGGGCGGGGCCAATCAACCCACAGGCACCTATGTGTGGATAGCAGAAGCTATTGATTTTCGGGGTAACCTGATGCAGCGGAAAGGTACTGTCACAATTATCCGGTAAAAGATTTGTTTATTTGCGCATGAAGAAAACATTCCTTTTGCTGCTTGGTTTGGCGATGTTGTTCAACGCTTCAGCCCAAAATGATACAATTCAGCCACCTTACAAAAAAGTACCGTTTTATCCGCCTGTTAAACTGCTGATGACGGACAGTGTTACTTTTTACACTAAAGCAGAACTGCCAAAAAACAAACCGGTACTGCTGATTGTTTTTAATCCGGAATGTGACCACTGTCAGCATGAAACCGAAGCCATTGTACAAAACATTGATAAGTTTAAGAATGTACATATTGTAATGGCTTCATTTGTACCTCTCACTGAGATCAGCAAGTTCAGGGAAAAATACAAACTGGGTAATTACAAAAACATTGTGCTGGGACAGGATACACATTACTTCCTGCTGTCATTTTACCAGGGCCACAGCCTTCCCTATCTCGCCTTTTATAATAAGAAGAAAGGCCTTATCTCAACTTTTGAAGGCTCAATGCCGATAGAAAAAGTGCTGGAAGAGATCAAAAAATAGCGATTTTAGTCATGTTCTGAAATACCGGCAACCGTTACCTTTGCCGCCTGCAACGCAGAAACCGAACTTTTTTTTAATCCAAAATAATAACACATGAAAGTAACTGTTGTTGGTGCTGGTGCCGTAGGTGCGACCGCTGCTGATAATATTGCCCGGATGGGAATTTGTCGCAGGCTTGTTTTGCTAGATATCAAAGAAGGACTGGCTGAAGGTAAGGCCCAGGATATGATGCAGACAGCCACTCTGCTTGGTTTTGACACCAAAATCACCGGCGTAACAAACGATTACAGCAAAACTGCTGACTCTGATGTAGTGGTTATCACCTCCGGTTTGCCCCGCAAACCCGGTATGACCCGTGAAGAACTGATTACCGTTAATGCCGGTATCGTTAAAGGTGTTGCCGAAAATATTCTTAAGCACTCACCCAATGCTATTTTTATTATTGTAAGTAACCCGATGGATACAATGACTTACCTGACCCTGAAAGCCACCGGCTTACCCAAAAACAGGGTGATAGGTATGGGTGGTACGCTTGACAGCAGCCGCTTTAAGTACCAGTTGAGCCGCCGCCTTCGCTGCAGCCCTCTCGACCTGAATGGCGTGGTTATCGGTGGCCACGGCGATACTACAATGATTCCTCTTATCCGCCATGCTGCCTGGAACAGTGTACCTGTTACCGATTTCCTTTCGCAGGAGCAGCAGGATGAAATTGTAAAAGATACTATGGTAGGCGGTGCCACACTTACCGGTTTGCTGGGTACTTCTGCATGGTATGCACCGGGTGCAGCCATTGCCGTACTGGTGGCTTCTATCCTCAGAGATGAGAAAAAACTCCGCTCATGCAGTGTTTATCTTGAGGGAGAATATGGCCAAAGGGATATTTGCCTTGGCGTGCCGGTTGTAATTGGTAAAACTGGTTGGGAAAAAATCATTGACCTGAAACTGTCTGAAGAAGAACAAGAGACATTCAACAAAAGTGCTGATGCCGTTCGTGCCATGAACGATGTGCTGAAGACGATGTAAAATACTACGGTTTTCATAAACGATTATTCACCCCCGGCCATCTGCCGGGGGTATTTTTTTACCAAGCTGACCCGTTTGATGAACTTTCTCAGCAATGAGGCATTGCCATGACCATAATCAGTTGCAGATATTATTTCCAAAATTAATTTTATGCCTTATTACCACGACAACCACTAATTATATGAAAAGTCTATTGGCCATTCTCTCCCTGTTACTAATGATGACACAAGAATTAACTGCCCAAAAAAATGAAGATTGCGGCGGGGCAGTTACCGGCATGAATGCCCAGGCTATTACCTGCACGGCTGTCAGAGTGCAATTTTACAGGCCATTAAAGCCTTCAAAATTCTGGAGTCAGAAAAATGAACCAGAGTATGAATCCAACTTTACAATAGTTTACAGGCCTTACTTTTCGCAAGCCCAGACGGGTGACTGGGTAAAAGATATTGATACATCAAAGAAGGAACATTCTTTTCAGTTAACAAAAAACGAACACAGCTCCTATTGGGAATTCATCGATCTCATTCCCGGAATGTCGTACGAGTTTTGTATTTATACCCGTTGCGGCCAGGAAAAAATTGGGCCATTAAGCCATTTTGCCACTACTTCAAACGAAGTCCCCTGTAAATTTGAAATCAGCCAAACCGCCGGAAATGCTGCTTCCTTTAAGATCAAGTATAACGACAAGACCAATATTTTCGCAAAGCAAATCCTGCTTGAGTATAGAGAGAAAGACGGCGACTGGAAACAAACAGAAATAAACGATAGTTACAGCGCTTATATCTCCGGCCTTAAAACTGGTGACGTTTATTATGCACGGGTAAAATTTGTTTATTATAACGATGTTGTATCTCCTTACAGTAATGAAGTGGTGTTCAAAGCCCTGGATTAATATTTGAACCCATTAGCTTTAACCATTTGTGTACGGCAATAGTAGCGCATCAGGTATTTTGTTATTTCTCTCATCTTTCCAAAGTCCTTCAAACGATTTAAAAAATATAAATATGAAAAGCTTACTAACAGGGATGGCATTAATTTTATTTCTGGCGAATACAGCTATTGGCCAGGAAACCGGAGATTGCGGGGGAGCTGTAACCGGAATGAATGCAAGTCCTGTTTCATGCTCCGGTATCAGGGTTCAGTTTTTCCGTCCCGAAAGACCCAAAAAATTTTGGAGTGATAAAAGGGTAGCAGAATATGAATCGTATTTTACAATTACTTACAAACCTTACTTCGCACAGGCCATTAAGCCCGAATGGGCAAAGACTGTTGATACAACTTTGAAGGAACATTCATTTCACATAACAAAAAACGAATACAGTTCTTATTGGGAATATATTGATTTGCTTCCGGGAACATCTTATGAGTTTAATATTTATGCCAGGTGCGGCACTGTAAAACTCGGGCCACTTACCCATTTTGCAACAACACCCAATGAACCTCCATGCGACCTGGTGGTTACACATACCAGCAAAGAAGGAGCTTCTTTTGATTTCAAATACCATCCCAAAACAATCATCCGCCCCAAACGTATTATTCTTGAATACAGGAAAGCAGGTGGTAAGTGGGCAGAAAAGGAATGCAGCAGCAGTAACAGCAGTTTTCTTTACAACTTAGAAACCAATACCACTTATTTTGCCAGGTTAAAATTTGAGTATTATAACAAAGTGGTCTCCCCATATACAAATGAGGTGAGTTTTACAACAGGAGAGAAATAGTCCTGTCATTTCAGAAAAGCCTGTATCAAAATATCAGTCAGCCAATAATATACATTTTATCATCTCAACCCCATCAAATGAAAAAAACACTCCTCGCTGCAGCACTGTTTGCAACTATTTTTGCCGGATGCAAAAAAGACAATGACGAAGATTTCCATGTTTCATTTTCTGTAAACGGGACTAATAAGTCATATACAGGACATGTATTTGCCCATAAGGAATCAGTCAGCGGTTTTACAACATTAGTAATAAACGGAAGTTCTTCAGCAACTTCCTATGATGATTACCTTGGCATCTATCTTGATAATTATCCGGCCGGGGCCAGCTTTGCCACTGGTGAATATAACGATGCCGGAACGACTTATTCACTGCTTACCACCTATGAGAACAGCGGATCTGAATATGAAGCCGGGCAAAGTACTGCGGAGGATGCCGTAACATACGGGGTAACTATTACAAACCACTTTAAGATCAATATCACACAGCTTAATGCGGAAAACATCAGGGGGACATTCAGCGGCGATTATTATCCTGGCGGAAATGTCCGGGCTGCCGGAAAAATTGCTATTACCAATGGTGAGTTTTATGCAAAATTTCAGTAGGTAAGATAGAAAAGTACAAGCATATTATTTTCAAAAATTTTGGCCACGTTGATTTTGCGGCGAAAACAAAGCTGATGTTATATTGTGGATGTCTTGTTGCAAGTGGTTCTTCTGTTTGAGGGCAGAATGCAACACCAGAAACGGCATGTGAGGTAAGCTTATTGAATTACTGTAAAGAAATTTCTGTCTTCATTCCCTCACCAAACAGCCTTTAAGCAAGACAGAATATGCTTCCCGGAAAATGATAATTACATAAGATGTCAATGTTCCATGCCGCAGCACAGGCAGTGCTGTAAGCCTTGGCTGAAAACGGGTGAGGATAGTGGGAAAAAATGTAAATGCCATATATATATTTTGAAATAAGCAGATATATTTGCACAATCAAACTTACTTATCAAATGAAAAAAGGTCTGCCTCTTATTACAGCACTACTGCTTTTACATTCTGCTTTTGCACAAGATGTCGTTTTTGAAGATGGAACTACTGTTCATTTAAATCATGCCTCATTTGATTATGAGAATATTCGTCGTGCCAGCGCAGGCATAGTAACAAACTATGATGGATTCGCTGGTATCAAGTCGGTATCTGCTTCTTACCTAAAACCCGAAAAATTTTTCATTTGTGCTAATGCCGGGTTTTCCAGTGCCAGCGTGGAGGCTACTTATTTTTTTACCGGAGAAACAAAACTCAGGAAAAAACATTTTACTTTAAAATATCGTAATGAAGGGACTTATAAAACAAAGGCCTATGTGCTTAAACAGGATGTAAGGAAACGAAAGGAAAAAGGATTATACTTTGCCATTAATAATTATGGTGGTATATGGAATGACCCCTATAATTCTTTTGATAATTTCACATACACTAAGGCAACCCAGTTATTTGCCGGGTTTTCTTCAGTAAATTACTGGCATGCCGACATTAATGTTGATAACAACATCCTGAAGAGAGCACAGTTCACGGGACGTACGATAATTGCACCGTTTATTATCACAGGTGCAGTTGCAGACACATTAGGATATACAGAAGATGTCATTCCAAAGTATGGTGCCAGAGTTATGTATGAACTTTCAAATACTTTCGGATTTCGGGGAGCATCAATCCGTGGCCGTACAAATTTGGTAATCCGAATTGGAACTGATATTTCCTACCGTAAAAACAAAACAATTGCCTATATGCTAATCTTTGGCGGAGGTGTTGTATATAATTTTGGAGAAGGCAAAAACAGACTTTTTTAAAGAACCAACAAAAAAAGGCTCTCCCCTTCGGAAGAGCCCTGTATCTGTTTTGCAAGCACTTACTGCTTAGTTGTGATTTCCACTACACCGCTTTTTCCCTTTTCTCCATATTTCCCTGTAGCCTTTTCTCCTTTCAGTACAGATACCGAAGCGATTTGTTCCGGCTTCAGGTTTTCCATATCGGCCTTGGTTTTAATTTCTCCATCTATTACATAAAGCACATTTTCCGGCAGCTTGTCTGATTCTGCGGCATTCACCTTTTTCGTAGCATATCCTACTACTACTATTTCTTTTTGCTCTGTAGCATTTGGTACGGACGGGATGGGTTTGCCTTCAACAACTATCGGAGGGGGCGGCGGCGGTGGCGGTGGTGGTGGTGGCGGTACCGGCAGTTCCCCATATTTGGAAATGATCTTGTCACGGTCTTTTTTATCTGTCATATTATATTCTTCCACTGCACCACTTTTCTTATGAATATAAAGTATCTCCTGGTTACCTTCATTCTTGAGTGCCCAGGAAAGATTTTTTACATCAGGATTCTTTTTCAGAAAATCTTTCAAAGCCTGGGGCTGTTTGACCGGAGGTGGCGTAAACCGGGCAGTCTTTTTAAGCGGGGTGGTATCAGTACCGGGAGTGTTTATTACCGCAGCCTGTTTCCTTTCTGTTATATGGCGGTTAGCTGCCGGAATTGACTCCCGGCTGTTGCGGAATGCCAGCAGCATTACCGAAACCACCGGCAAAATGAAAAGGAAGCGCAGCAAATTCACTTTTGCTGATTTGAATTTGTTCATCATGGCTATTCTTTTTTTAAGTGAAGAAAAATTAAACTGGTTTGCTATACTGTATTGATTATTCCCCAATACTTTCAGTAATAGGTACTGGTATTCTTTTCGGTCAAATCCGCCCTGGAGTACTTTGTTATCGGCTATAAATTCCAGGTTTTGCCTGATCGCTTTTTTCAGCAGCCATGCAGCCGGGTTAAACCAGTTGATGATGCATAATAACTCGGCCCACAATATATCCATGCTATGGTATTGCTTTACATGCACAAATTCGTGGCGGATGATTTCCTGCATTTCACTTTCCTGGTGCAAACGGCTGTTGATGAATACTGCATTGCCAAATGAGAAAGGAATAACATCCTCCTCCACTTCATAAAGCTTAATAGCCCCGCCGGAAACCAACCTGGCTTTCTTTTTTATTCTGTAAAGGGATATTGCCTGGAATAAAAGCCTGACCAGCAATATAACTGTGCCAGCCAGTAACACCGTCAGCAGTATGCTCCAGCCGGAAATACCGGAATCCGGGGCCTCGCCTGTTGCTGCGGCAGGACTACCTGCTAAAACCGGAACCCACTGCATCACCTGTGTGCTGCCCCATTCGCTTTTGCTGAGCACCGGTGAAATATTAATAAAGGGAATACAGAAACTAAGGAAAGAGTAACCCAGCAGGTACCACCGGTTCCAGTTATAAAAAGTAAGCCTGCGCAACACAAAATGATAGAACAGGAACACCACCCCAAGGCTGATGCTTAACTTAATAAGGTAAATGATGAACAGCGGCATAGTGGTGTTTTATTTTGTTTTTCCTTTTTCAATCATATTCACAATCTCTTTCAGTTCGCTGGCCGAAAGTTTTTTCTGCTCCACAAAGAAGCTGACAAGTTCCTTATAAGAGTTTTCAAAGTATTCTTTCACCACTTTTCCCATAAACTTCTCTTTGTACTGTTCCTCGCTGATGGCCGGTTTGTACAGATAGGCATTGCCCAGCATGCGGCTGGTGAGGTAGCCTTTCTTTTCCAGGTTTTTGACGATGGAAGCCACCGTGGTATAAGGGATTGTTTCGTCGAGGTTTTCCATAAATGCCTTGACGTTTCCTTCGCCGGTGCGCCAGATAGCCTGCATGGTTTCTTCTTCAGTATGTGTAAGCCGTTCCATTCTACGAAATTTTCGTAAATCTACGAATATTTCGTAATTGACCAAATTTTTTTATTTCCCAGCTGTAAAATATCTGTGTGTGCTGTAGAAATCAACATCCGTCAATACATCATGCCGTTGATGTCTTGGCCTGCTGCCAGGCTACGAGCAACACTAACAACGGGATACCCTGATAACAGAAACTGATGTTATTTTCTGATTGGCTACCAATTTGCCCCTGATGCTGTGTAAGACCTCTTTGATTGGCTGTAAGATGCCTTTGAATGAATGTAACTGCTCTTTGATTGACTGTAAGATGGCTTTGAACGAATGTAACTGCTCTTTGATTGACTGTAAGATGGCTTTGAACGAATGTAAGTGCCCTTTGATTGACTGCAAGATGCCATTGAGGCAGTGTAAGGTGACATTGAAGCAGTGTAAGATGCCTTTGAATGAATGTAAGACACCATTGAAAGAGATGAAAATGAAGACTTTAGGATGAAAACTGCGTTTTCTTATCGGTTTTGAGTTATAACTCATGACAGCTTTTTGAAAACCACTGTGTTTTATTAGAGGAGAGTATAAACAAATACGATAGTACAGTTGATTTTTTATTAGTCGGGCCAGTCAAAGCCTCCTTTCTCTTTATCAATTGCTTTAAATTCAGCACTGATAATGGCGGCCCTTGAAGCAATACGTTTCAGAAAGTTCAGGTTGGGTTTAAATATTTTGAAAGTTCGCAAAGCACCTTCGTCAAATATCAACTGAACCCCATTTTTGTAATACACATATTCTTCGTAACCAGGATATGGTGTATTGATATAAGAAGTACCAAAATACTGTACACATTTTTCTTTGTCGTCATTAAACCGAAGTTTTTTATCAAGAAGCACCCTTTTTACCAAGAGACTGTCATCGAGGTAGGCTGTTACAATTATGCAATTGATCCGGCCATTCAGCAAAAATATTTTAAACACCGGCCAGTACCGGTTGAGGCTGTCGCTTAGCTCCAGGCATTTGTCAAAACCCAGTACAAACTGGGTGATGCTGTCTATACGGATTGTCCGGTTGTGATACCAGTATGCCATCATCTCTTCCTTGTATGTTGTGGTCTGCAGATCATTCCCCAATATGGCACGGACCTGTTTTTCGGTCATGCCGATTTTTATTTTTCCGCAGTTACTGCCGGCTGCAGCAGATATATCTTTTTGCGCAGCAAGTGAAGTGGCAAATGCAAGCATTGTAAAAAAGGTGATAATCTTTTGCATAAAATGTAGTTTGGCTGTGACGAAGATAAATGAAGACGTTTGTATCTTTTTCAAACTCCAATTTTACCTTTTCGATGTTCCGGGTAAGTAAAAGGCCGTTGTTCAGTTGAGCGGATGGGAGTTGTAGCCCTGTTCAGAGGAGCTATGTTGCTGCTGATTTTTTACCGCAAAGACCGCTGAGTTTTGCGCAAAGGACGCATGAGGGAGTTTGTGATTTTGATGTTCTTCCAAATCGCCGGGAGACCTTGTTGCGTGTCGCCACGCAAGATTTACCATTCTGATGCTTGGAGAATGCACCGGGAATTAATAGAAATATTAACCGCAAAGACCGCTGAGTTTTGCGCAAAGGACGCATGAGGGAGTTTGTGATTTTGACGTTCTTCCAAATCAGCCGGGAGACCTTATTGCGTGTCGCCACGCAAGATTTACCGTTCCGATGTGTGGAGACAGGATCGGGGCATTCTCCTGTTTACAGACGGTAAGCAAGGCAAAGAAGAAAACAAACTTATGAAGAGGTAATAGTCCCTCTGCACCAACATACCAGTAAAAGCTGATATTTTTTCAGCAATATGCTGGTTTCTTCATCCATACTATCAAAATCATCTACACTTATTTCAGTGATAAAGCCATCGTTTATTGTTCCATAATAGGTGTGATTGCCAGTTTTACATGCAAAGCCATTCTGCACATATCCTGCATGGCCATTAATTGCCAATGCACCTTGCTGGTTTACATTGAGCAACTGTATGAACTCAAGCCAGGGTATTGCAAGGGATGTACGCTTAATAGTTCGAACATGAATTGCTGAAAACCCTTCGCTTGCATCTAAATCCCTCTCTCCGTCGGGGAAAATAATTGATTCAATTTTTTTCATTTCCTGCTGAACAGCATCCAACTCTGTAACAGGTATAAATTCCGTTTGCCGCCAATCATCTTCATGAATTGTCAGAATAAAATCATAATAAAGCCTGTCTGTTGAAACTGCCGGCAACTCATTACTAATAGTGGGAACTGAAAAGCGTATATCAGAAGGATCAAACTTCAGAACTTTCTTTATCCATAATGTCAACTCTCCTTTCCTCACAAAGTCTTGCGAATGAATTGGCTCTGCTCTGTCAACAATCCAGTCTATGCCTTCAATATGAATGATAGTTTCCTTATCAGGTGGAAAAGAATCCGGCAATTGTTCAGGTGCAAGTTTTACTGAACCATACGATTCTCCTTCAATAGCCCCGATCAGTTCCACCTTTATCTTCTTTCTAAATAAATTCTTCAACATGGATAAGAAATTTATTGGAAGTTACTAACTCAATATCAATTCTGATTCTTTTTACATGTTGTCACGCAACATTTATCATTAGATGCGTTGAGAAAGCATCGGGGCTTTTTCCTGTTTACGGACAGCAAGCAGGTAATGTTTTTTTTCTTTCCTTACTTTTTTTCTTAGACAAAAAAAGTAACAAAAAAGTCATGGACAAACGAATGCTCCGCCGTTTGTCCGGCCAACGCACAGGAGAGTTTGTTACTGTGAGATTCATTAGTATTGGGAAGGGGATTGTTTTGGACTCTCCTGCTTGTTTTGCAATGCAACGAAAGGCGCTGTGCCCCGCCTTGAATGTGTTTATTGTAATTAGTGTTTTAAAGTACGGCGGTGCAAGGCGCTGGGCGGTCGTTTTGGTTTGGTGGTACAGAGTTGTAACCCTGATTAACCGCCAATGTCCACGCCGAAGCACAGGCCAACGCTGTGAGACATGGCGGGAAACGGATATCAGGAACGGCAGAGAGCTGGAGACGATGGCGGGAAAAAAATTTTAGTTGTATTGTATGCGCAGCCTTGTTGCTTGTCCCCACGCAATGCTTTTATATTTCAATGTTCCGATGGTGGGGGCACAATAGGGGCTTTGGCTTATTTGCAGACACGAAGCAGGGCGGTGGTCTCCTTTTAAAAGTGTTTAATAAATACTACTAAGTAAGAGTTTGGCATTCACCACCATAAAAACCAACTCCCGTACGTTTTTTGTTTGGTCGCAGATAATTTTCAAACTAACCTGCTTGTCTTCCACTTTCATATACTGCACTTCAAATTTGCTGGGCTCAGTTATATATCCCGATAGTTTTTCCATAAGACCGCTGCAATAAACTTTATCCGTGGCAACGGCGGGGTTACAGGCTTCAGCCCTGTTCTTACGTTTAGGATTGTCGGTACCAGTGTAAAGTACCCGGCGGCAAAAACTATCTATTTTATGGTTGTTAGCTAAGCCTATAAGTATTTGTACTTCATTTAAAACAGTTTTGCTGCTGATTGCATTTTTATCAAAAATAAATGGGAGGTTTTCTTTGTACTTAAAATTCCGGCCATTCGTTTTTACACTCATTGTAAAAGCAGTTTCCACATCACCGATATCTATAATTTTATTGGAGGCCTTATCTATGTACAGTACCACATCATCCCAATAGGTTCCATTTGCCTTATACATTACCAGCAATACCCTGTTGCCCGTGCCAATTGCTTCTATGGAATAGACACTGTTTATAACCGCAGTCCCTAAATCAATCTTGCTTTTTTCAATATTCTCAATAAGCTGTTTTACTTTTTTTTCAACCAGTGCCTTTTGAGCAGGGTTCTGCGTTACCAGCATATCAGGTACATAGCGGTTCCAAACCCAAAATATATAATCTTTTGCCATTTTTGTATCATCAGCAGGCTTGGCGGTATTTGTTATTAGTAACGTAATGGCTACCCAAAGAAGCGATTTCATTGTACTTCGTTTATGGTAAAAGTAGACATAGCTGCACAATATTGAATACCGGATAGCAGGTATTTTTTGTATAGATTTTCATACTCCTCCGCAAAGCCATGCTGTGAGACATGGCAGGAAATAGATGAAATGGGAGACGTGGAGGGAAAAAATTAGCAGTTTACACAACGCCGAGTCGGCTATACCATACTCGGCTGGGAAGAATTACTTATTTCTCTTTACGAACCAGTTTAAAAGTAGCGCAACAATAATATAAGACAAAGCAATAAAGGGATTGAATATCCATAAATAGAATGGAATTCGTATACCTTTTAAACTCTTTGATAAATTTTTGTTATCGAAAGTATATTTGGCATTGTCCGACGAAGTAATAAAACGGCCAGTTCTATCGAATATGAATTCCTTCTTAGATCTTCTTGCAATAATTCTTAACTGATTGTCCGAATTTATTTCTGCAACAAAGTAACCACCCTGTGCATTGACGTGCCAGCTGTTTTTAAAAATGCCTTGTTTGTCAAATGTCTGCACCCTTTGATATGCCACATCCGTGTAATAATAATTACCTTCATCATCTCTTACAACATTTCCAATGTCACCGGGCGGGAATTGGACATCTCTTACCTTAGTTAGCAAAAACGAAGAGACTGGTAAAAGCAAAATACAAAATAAGAACAGAAAACTTAGAAAGGCGGCAGTCCATGAAAGATAAGTTAGTTGCTTGGTAGTTAAAGGTTTCATTACTAATTCCTAATCCAAAACTACATGTTTATTGAAAGAGAAACAAGGACAACAGGGACGATTTGTAACTGACTTTCCTTCTCCGAGTCCCTTTCAGGAGACTGGGAGGGAAACAAGTCGGAGACTTCGCAGAGTTGTATAGAACCCCTAAAAAGATTTCATCTCTTTATAAAAATCATCTTTAGAAATTTGATAAATATTCATTTCCCCCGTGCCTTTTTCAATTGTGATAAAATCTTTTTTTCCGAGATAATAAACACTATCCTTTTTGCCAAATGCCACAATCATCACATCTTCTCCCGGAGGGATACGGGAAATTGCATATTTATCATTCTCAATTAAACTTGCCTGCATAAAGGCCTTCAGTTTTTTAAAATAAACCATTACATGAGCACCATTAAAATTAGGTGTGGATATATAATAATCAATCACTTTGGGGTAATTCAAAAAACGGTCACAATTAATCCAGTTAACAGCATAAGTAAACCCAACATACTCTTTTCTTTTAAATTTTACCAGGAAGGTGGTATCAAAATTCCTTAAGCCATGGGTTCTTAATCCAAAGTTTCTGAACCTGATTTTTACTTTTACTCGCAGAGTAGCTGAATCCAGTTTCTGAATAAAATGAATTTGCTTTTTAATTTCGCCTTTTCTTGATTTTCGCCTGAACAAATTCCACCCGCCAGAATAAATTTCTTCCTCGACTTTGTGGCCATTCTTCCAATCATGGAAATTCATTTTATCCAAACTCCAATGCCTTAGCTTTCCTTCATAGGGAGGAAAATCCCAATAACTATTTGTTATGCTGAAAAAACTGTCAGTTTTTTGCCAATTCATTGTATCCAAATGGCTTCGCTCAAAAACATTCATTTTCTCAGAGTCAGAGGTTTTATTTATTACCGGCATCCTGATCTCAACAGGTTTTACTGACCTGTCAGACATTGTATCCTTTCCTTTTATAATCAACAAACTAAACATACCACCTGTTTCAAGGAGTTTATCCATTGACAGGGTGTTTAAGCCACTTAGCATTATATCACCAGGTTGATAGTATTCCTTTAACTGTAATTTTGCTATCCCCCAAACAACATGCCCTTTTCTGTTCTGAATGCTACCTGGTGATACTTTTATTACAGTTCCCTCTTTTCCATATATCCAAACTGTATCATTAAGATTAATTTCATATTCCTGCAACTCCACATCTTCAAAAAAAGGCTCTAAGATTGTTTCCACTTTTTCAGAAGCAGGTGTAGAAAAAGAAATACCAATCTCAACCCGCCTGTTCAGATGCTGCTTATTTGGCTCAGATGTAATAGGCTGTTCTTTGCCAAATGATTCGCTAATTATTTCTACAGAAGATTCCAAGCCCCGCTTAATTATTTCTGCAACCACTTTTGCTCTTTGAAACGAGAGAGCATCATTATAACTTTTTGAACCTATTTCATCAGTATGTCCACTGATATTTACAGAAAGAATCCTTTTGCCCTGTATTTTTTTTAGAAACCCCTGTAATGAATCTTCCTCTTGTGAAGATATTTCCGACTTATTAAAATCAAAATAAACCGTATGTAAGATAACCTGCTGTGTTTGTGACAAACAAGAAAAACTAATCAATAATAATACTAAAAGCAATGAATGTTTCATACGCAGGCTTTTAAAAAACTTTGGTAGAACTCTCCTTTAAAATTACACCTTTTATTATTAAATAATGTTTCCCTTACTTATTGCCCAAAAGTGATATAAGGCTGAAGTGTGCGACGCAAGGGACAATGATAGTAGTAATGTCGCTGGGTAAATAAAATTCAAAAGCCCCAACTTTCGCCGGGGCTTCTAATTTACTTTATTTTATCCGTTGTTTCATTTCGAAAGACTACCGTGTTGTCGAAAACGTCCACCAACACCGGCTTGCTCTTGTCAATATCTCCGGCAAGTATGCGTTTGCTTAGCTGATTTACAATTTCTTTTTGTATCAGCCGCTTCAGCGGTCTTGCACCAAACTGCGGGTCGAAGCCCTGCTCGGCCAGGAAGTCGAGTGCATAATCGCTGAAGGTCAGTTCTATTCCGCTTTCCCGCACTAATGCAATCAGCTTGTTCAACTGTATGCCCACTATTCCCCTTATCTCTTTGCGCAGCAGCGGCTGGAACATGATGATTTCATCCACCCGGTTTAAGAACTCGGGCCGTATGGTTTGCCGCAGCAGGTTCATTACTTCCACCTTCGCTTTTTCGGTGGCTTCTTCAATATTTCTTTCGTTTACTTTCTCAAACGCATCCATAATGAGGTGACTGCCGATATTGCTCGTCATGATGATGATGGTGTTTTTAAAATTCACCACCCGGCCTTTGTTATCGGTAAGGCGGCCATCATCGAGCACCTGCAGCAATACATTCCACACATCGGGGTGTGCTTTTTCTATCTCGTCGAGCAGCACCACACTGTAGGGTTTGCGGCGTACGGCTTCGGTAAGCTGCCCGCCCTCATCGTAACCCACATAACCAGGAGGCGCCCCCACGAGGCGGCTCACAGTGTGCTTTTCCTGGTATTCGCTCATGTCAATCCTCGTCATCATGCTTTCATCATCGAAGAGGTATTCTGCCAATGCCTTGGCCAGTTCGGTCTTGCCCACACCGGTTGTGCCGAGAAAGATGAAAGAACCGATGGGCTTCTTAGGGTCACTAAGGCCGGCACGGCTGCGGCGGATGGCATCGGCCACAGCAGTGATGGCTTCTTCCTGTCCCACCACCCTTTCATGCAGGTGGTCTTCGAGGTGAAGGAGTTTTTCCCGGTCGCTCTGCAACATTTTTTGTACGGGTATGCCGGTGCTTTTGGCAACGCTTTCGGCGATGTCTTCGGCGTCCACTTCTTCTTTTAACAGCCGTTTCTCGTTGCTGGTTGTTAGTTGCTGGTTAAGTATCTCCGCTATTTTTTCTTCTTCTTTTATTTTTCCATAGCGTATTTCGGCAACTCTTCCATAATCTCCATTGCGTTCTGCCTTTTCGGCTTCCAGTTTCAGGTTTTCAATTCTTTCTTTTGTGGCCTGTATTTTCTCCACTACTTCCTTTTCCTCCTTCCACTTTGCTTTCAGCGTATCCCTTTCTACGGCGAGGTTGGCAATCTCGGTGTTGAGTTCTTTTAATTTGGCTTCGTCATTTTCCCGCTTGATAGCTTCCCGTTCAATTTCCAGCTGGCGGATTTGTCTTTCGAGTGTATCCAGTTCTTCGGGCATGCTGTTCATCTCCAGGCGCAGCTTGGCGGCACTTTCATCAATAAGGTCAATAGCCTTATCGGGCAGAAAGCGGTCGGTAATATAGCGGCTGCTCAGTTCAACGGCTGCAATAATGGCTTCATCTTTGATGCGTACATGGTGGTGCGTTTCGTAGCGGTCTTTCAACCCACGAAGGATGGAGATGGCATCTTCCACCGAAGGTTCACCAATCATCACCTTCTGGAAACGGCGTTCCAGTGCCTTGTCTTTTTCAAAAAATTTCTGGTACTCGTTGAGGGTGGTGGCACCCACGGCCCGCAGGTCGCCTTTGGCCAGGGCAGGTTTTAAAATGTTGGCGGCATCCATCGCCCCTTCGCCACCGCCTGCACCTACGAGGGTGTGTATTTCATCAATAAAGAGAATGATTTCGCCTTCGCTGGTGCTTACTTCTTTTACCACGGCTTTCAGCCTTTCTTCAAACTCGCCTTTATATTTTGCACCGGCGATGAGCAGTCCCATGTCGAGTGCATAAATGATTTTGCTCTTCAGGTTATCGGGCACATCACCGTTCACAATACGGTGGGCAATGCCTTCGGCAATGGCGGTTTTACCCACGCCGGGTTCACCCACAAGAATCGGATTGTTCTTGGTGCGGCGGCTGAGGATGTGCAGCGTTCTTCTTATCTCTTCATCACGGCCAATCACCGGGTCGAGTTTGCCCTGGCGGGCCAGTTCGTTCAGGTTCTTGGCGTATTTGTTCAGCGCATTAAACTCCTGGCTCTGCGTTTGCGAGGTAACGGTTTCGCCTTTGCGTAATTCTTTGATGGCGGCGATTAATCCTTTTTCCGTAAGGCCGGCATCTTTAAGCAGTTTGCCGGTGCTGTCGTTGCCCTGTACCAATGCCAGCAAGAGGTGCTCAGGCGTTACAAATTCATCAGCAAACTGCTTAAGTGTGGCTCCTGCCCGCAGGATAACATTGTTGGCCTCACGGCTTACCTGCTGTGCTGCATCGCCACTTGTAGTGGGCAGTTTGCCGATGAGTTCGTCTAATTTATTATCAACAAGGTTGACGGTAACGTTATTCTTCTTCAAAAGATAATCCACCGGCGAATCCTGCTGTTCAAGCAACGCCTTGAGGATATGCTCCGTCTCAATGTTCGGGCTTTTGGCGTTAAATGCAATTTGCTGGGCCTGTTGAAAGGCTTCGGCTGCTTTTATGGTTAAGTTTCCAAGATTCATAGCTATTTTTTTACCACAAGGAACATAAAGTAATTTCACAGAGAGTTCAGATAACCTTTGAGGACTTTGTGCCTTATCTTAGTGAACTTTGTGGTTCATTATTAATATTTTCAGATAAACATCAAATACTCATCCAACGTTTCAAAAACCGAAACTATGTCACATAAAGTTAGTTTAACCTGTCTTAAAGTCTTGTCTGCATTGATTTTCCTGCTATTCTTTCAGCCTGCGTTTTCGCAATACAACTGGTCGGCGCTGGAAGATGAACTGAACGCCAAACAGAAAGTGCTGGGCAATGACCTGGTGGCGATGGTGTATAAAGGCGATTCGCTGGTGTTTAAAAAAGAAATGGGCAGTTTTAACAGCAAGACACAGGCACCCATTGCCAGTTGCAGCAAGTGGCTGACAGCCGCCTTAGTAATGCAGTTTGTTGATGAAGGAAAACTGTCGCTGGAGGATAAGGTGACGAAGTACGTACCGGAGTTTGAAAAATACTTTAAAGGCTATATCACCATCCGTCATTGCCTCAGCCATATGACAGGTATTGAAGATGAAGGCAAACTGCTGAAAAAACTGTTTGAACGTCGCAGGTTTGAAACACTGGAAGAAGAGGTAAATCATTTTGCCAAACAGCCCATCCGTGCCAATTGCGGTACAGATTTCTGGTACGGCAATATCGGGCTGAACATTGCAGGCCGTGTGCTGGAAGTTATCAGCAAAAAGAAATTTGATGTGCTGATAAAGACCAAACTGTTCAACCCGATGGGGATGACGAAAACCAGTTTTACCAACCTGAACGGCGGTGCGGTAAATCCATCAGGCGGGGCTGTATCCACTGCTGACGACTACATGAAATTTTTACAGATGCTGCTGCACAATGGCAAATATAACGGCAAGCAGATACTGAGTGAAAAGTCGGTAAATGAAATGCGGAAAGTTCAAACCACCCCTGACCTGATAAAGTATGCACCCAAAGCAGCAGAAGGTTATAACTATGCATCAGGCAGCTGGGTGTTGGAAGAACAAAACGGAACGGCAACTGCACTCGCCAGCCCGGGCCTGTTTGGCACCTGGCCAATGGTTGATTTTTGCCGTGGTTATACCTACATAGTTTTTGTAAAAAACCTCCTGGGCGAAGAACGGGCCAAAGTACATGAAGGGCTGAAAGAAATTATAGATGAGCAGATAATATCAACCTGCAAATAGCCAGTAGCACTTTTTAACGGTTTCGTTTATTGGCAAATACTTATTTTTAGCGCTTAAAAAATTATCATGCAAAAAATTGTTTTAGTTCTGCTGGCAGGTTTTATGCTTCCTCTTTTTTCAGGTGCCCAAACTGCGGCTGATGTAAAGCCTGCGGCGGCCAATGCAGGCATACAGGTGAAAGCAGGGCAGAAATTCCGTGTGAAATCAACCATTAAACTGACCAGTGCTGCTGAAACGATGGGGCAAACAATGGAGACCAATGCCGACTCGAAAAATGTTGTTGTGTATGAAGTAATAAATGCCGGAAATGCAGAAATTGAAATGCAGAAGACAATGACTAAGCTTTCCGTTAACACCAGCATGATGGGACAGGAAATGAACTATGACAGCGACAAAGACGATAACCCTGACATGATGAAAGAAATGTTTCAGAATATTATTAACAAAGCTGAAGGAATAACTATTGACTATAAAGGAACAATAATTAAGCAGGATGAGTTCGCTTCGTCCTCTAATCCTGTAATGGCCATGAGCGGCGTAAGCACTAATGCTTCCGCAACAGAGCTTTTTATCCCAGAACTGGCAGGTAAAGAACTGAAAGTGGGTGACAGCATCAGCAGTGTATCTGTAACCAAGGTGGACAAATACAGCTCTAAAGATTCAGGAACTTATAAAGTACATTTAGTTGATAACGGAATTGCCAGCGTTTCTTACAGTGGCACACAGCAGGTCACCACCGTAATGGAGCAAATGGGAATGGAAATGAACAGCGCAAGCAGCAACGTAGTAAAAGCAGAACTACAATTAGATACAAAAACCGGGTTGGTGCTGGCAAAAGCCACTGTAATTGACACCAACACGACTATTGAAGTAATGGGCATGCAGATCCCTTCAACAGGGAAAGTAATATCAACAATTACTGTAGAGACAGAATAGTAAGCACTCTTATAAAAATTAAAGATTCATTGGTAACTTTATTACACCAATGAATCTTTTTTTATGTACGAACACCGGAAACAGCCCCTCGCCACCAAACAGATATTTTACAGGAGAATTATCCGCAGTATTCTTGTCGCTTCTTTTATTATGCTCATTTGCCTGCTGATTGGTGTGGCCGGGTATCATTATACCGCTCATATTCCGTGGCTGGATGCCCTGCATAATGCTTCGATGATACTTAGCGGTATGGGCCCTGTGGTAGAGATTACCACAACCGGCGGCAAATGGTTTTCTTCTGCCTATGCCTTATTCAGTGGTATTGTTTTCATAACCAATGTGGGTATAATACTTGCACCAGCAGTTCACCGTCTGCTGCACAGGCTGCATGTGGAGGAAGAATAGTGCCACGCAGAGAAAGATTCATCTGTCCAAATTCAATACGTAGTTACAATAACACTTTGCCGCAGTTTCTACTTTTTCTTCTTAAGTACAATCTGTTCATCCAGTTTAGCAACCACTTTTGCAAAAAACTCACGGATGCCGTTATACTCTGCCGGAAAAAAGATTGTTTCATCAATAAACAAGCGATACTGCATCATTATATAATTTGCTGATGAAGAAATCTTATACTCGAAGAAAACTTTGTTACCATTCTGTTCCAACTTAAGGGTAACAGATTTTGGCAACTCATCCAAAACATAGCCATCCGGCATCTGTAATACTAAATTATACGTATCATTGATCCTGTATGGCATTTCTACCGGGTATTGCCTCTCGGAAGCCTTAAGCGGATTTTGTTTAAACCGTTCTCCCAAAACCGGATTAACATACAAAATATCGGCGTTTTCATTTACTGACCTGAGCGTATAGTAAACAGTAAGGGGTACATTCTCGTTCTGTAAAGAGTCATATTTCAAATCACTGATGGCAATATCATTCCCGTATTGAGTTTTTAATTCCTTCATAAACGACTCATTTCCTTCAACCCCGATTTTCTTTCTTGCCTGCAGCGATTCGTAATAGCCATATAGTTTTCGTACCTGTGTTACAATACTGTCTTTCGAGCTGAACACCTGGAAAAAAGACTCGCTTTTCTCTATAACCTGGTTTGCTTTTAATTTAATGGGTGTGGCCGCTTCGTTCACCACCCTTGCCTGGCCATTGTAACAGTCGAAATGCAATTTACCAAATCCCATTCCCGGCCTGGCTGCATCAAGAAGCCATTCTTTACCTTCGGCCTTAAGCAGGCAAATAACATAATTAAACCTGGATAATATCGGGTAATTTTCATAGGCAAAACCGTTTTCTCTTGTACTAAGAATCACAGGTTCCGCATCCAACCCGGCATTTCGCAGCATCGCAGTGAGCAGAAGATTAATTTCGGCCACACCTCCAGCTTTCTTCTCAGCTACTTTTTTTAAAGATTCCTGAATAACCAATTGGTCATGATCTGTACAGGTAAACTGATCCCTGACATAGTTATATATCTTCCTGGCTTTTTCTTCCCATGTTGCGACTGCGCCAACCGCATTTTTTACAAAAGGAGAAATCCAGTCAGCACTTTTTTCTATTTGCTGCCCAAAGTCCTCCCGTTTAAGCAACCGCCTAGTCATATCTTCCCATGTTGTCATTATTTTCTCTGGTTCCAGCGGATCCAGGTAACCTGCTAGTTGAAATTCGAGCTTCGCAACATAATTTGCAGGCGAAGAAGTATAGGCCTCTTCATTAAATGCAGGAACATCCTTCATCACCCACCTGAAATCTGAAATACCACAGGAAATATTTATCCTGTCACTTTCCATTCCTCCGCCATAAACAGCGTTTCTTTTTACCTCTACTGAATAGCTGCCTATTTTATCTTTCCGATCTTTCAAATAGTATGACAAACCGCCCTGCGGCACCGATATATAATTCATAAACTGCGGTAAGGAAACAGTGTACTGGCTCCATAAAACAGGAATTTCCTGCTGAAAAATCCATGGCTGTATATTAAAGAGAAAGTCAGAAGTAATTGTATATTCATATTCAATAACAGACCCCTCCTTCACATTGATGAATGCAAACTTTTTTAGTACTTTGTTCTTATTGATTTTCTCTTTGATAAGCGCTGTTTTTGTATTCAATTTTGTTTCTGTCACTTTCCCATTTTCATAATTATACGTAACGGCTTTCAAATCTTTTAATTCTTCTTCATCTTCCCCATCGGTATATAAAGGGATGGTAACTGCGGCATAACCATAGGCACTGCTTTTTCGTATCAGGATGCGCCGCAGCCGTTTGTACTCTAAAGAGAACCATCCTTTATGATTTCCTTTTATTTGTGTGGAGCCGACATCAGCCAGTACGATGGCACTTGCCCCGGTATCAACAGCCATAGTCTTAATATTAAAATCCGATTCACTTACTTTCCCGAATTTGAAAGCAGGCACCTGCTGTGAAAATGCAACAACATTGAGTAATGCAATTACTGCTGATAATAAATATTTCATAGTGCAATGTTTAGAGAAGAATTATTATTGACCTTCTTTTTTTACCAATACAACCTTACTGCGGTCGGCTTTATAGATCACTTCGTAAAACTTAACAAGGTCGGCATAATCTGCAGCGGGGTGCCGTCCTGCAAAATGCTCCATCGAACGGATATAAACGAGTTTGTTTCCGGACAACTTTACCGATGACTGATACCTGCCAAATTTATTACTGAACAGAACATCCTGCGGCATTGACTCCGCACTGTACCCATCCGGGATGGTTATCTCAACTGTATCAACATCCTTATATTCAAAGGAAAGATCAATATCATATTTTCTGGCAGAATCAGCAGACAACTTACGGTGGTGGCGGGTCATAACATTAGGCAAAATAAACAACCGTTTGCCGGTGATTGTAGCATAATTGCTGACCACAATATCCAGCGTTTCTTCTATTTCCGGTTCTATTGATTTTTTTTCTTTGTAGTCAAAACTCCTGATATCGTAAGTGGCAAAATCGAGGTCTTCATGTAATACCTCTTTTAATTTATCTTTTGACAAACTGTTTATCAGGTCGTGATACCGGTCCTGCTGAATGCCCCCATAAGTTGTAGATGACTTGATATTCAAAGTTGCATCTGCCTCTAAAGCCGCTATAATATGCCGGGTCTGCAAGTTTTCTTTAATGCCATATTTTGGTGTACGTACGAGGGCACTGCCATTTTCCTGAACGATGAGTGCATACCTGTCACAAGTAAAATCGCCGAGATAACCAGCAGGTAATGTCTGGCTGGTACATTCGAGCCAAACGGTATCTTTTACCAGCGGCACACATAAAATGACATGATTAAACTGCTGCGACGGGAAATCAGCTATCACTTCGCTTGCCCTGCGGCCAGCCTTTACCAATGTATAACAGGAATTTATGCCGGCTTCTTTCAGCAGGCTATACATATAATTAGTAAGTGCCTTACAATCGCCATACGATTTTGTGGCCACATAAGTGGCATCAAAAGGCTGCCAGCCACCAATGCCTAACTGAACACTAATATACCGTGTGTTCTTCTGCATGTATTCATACAGTCTGCTGATTTTTTCAAACGGACTGGCTGCATTATCCGTCATCTGATGTACGGCCGCTTTTACCTTTTCAGGCAACTGATCTTTTCCCTTCTTGAGAGCATATACAAAATCTCCAAAAGCCTTCCAACTGCTCATATCGCCTTTGTACTTTTCCATCTCAAAGGCTGTAGGGCCGAATAACACGACAGTGTTTATTTGAAACCAGTGCGGTGAAGCATACTCATCTTCAATAGCCGGGAGGTCCCTGGCGGACCAGGTGATTTCTTTTCTGCCTTTTTCTTTGTCAACAGAAACAGGATTGCCCGGATAATTAAATGCACGGAACCTTACCGGGTTCGATTCGGGATAGACGATACTGATGTTGCTGCTTTCAACAGAAAAATTCTCATCTTCACGGGGCAGCCACAGCGGAAAGAACAATGTGCCTTCATATTTAATTTCCACTTCGTACTCCACGGTGTAAGGATAAACCCGGTGAAAGAAATTATGAACCTTGTTTCTGTTGTCATCAATAAGGTTATTATCACCGCCGCCGGTAAGGTCCACCACCTGTTTATTCTTTAATCTTTTTAACTCTTTACCATTTCCATCGTATAAGGTACCTTCAATATTCCTGATTTCCCTGAACTTATCATAGTTTTCAGAAAAGAAAGCATGTTTGTCTCCGTTTTCATTCAGAACCGTAATGGCATATTTTTTTCTGAGGACTGCTTCATCATCACTAACCACTTCAAAACTTATCTGCTCCGTTCTTTTTACAGCATTAGCCTTCTTAAGCAACGCTTCGGGAATAGCGGAAACCGGATACTCTCCGCCTCCGGCATGAGACAGTAACGTATATCCAACCAGGGAAATACTAATTATGAATTTTCTAAGCATTGGGTACTATTTCTTTTTAAAAACAATCTGTTCAGCATGTTTCTTTACTACAAGGTTAAAAAATTCCCGCAGCATCTCATATTCTTCAGGCTGAAAAACAGTACGGCTGATTCTTACCCTTGATCTGAATGAAATATTATCCCCTGATTGGGAAATCCTGTACTCAAACATGCCCTCGTTTTCTTCGTTTAATTTCACTATCATTGATTTTGGCAATTCATCCACCACATATCCCTTTGGCACTTCTATCTGGAGATTATACGATTCATCAAACTTATAAGGCATCTCCACCGGATATTTCCGTTCTGCCGACTTGAACGGATTTTCCTTCTGTCCCTCACCAAACATCGGGTTCAGGTAAATTATGTCTTCCTTTTCATCTCTGATGTCGAAATCGTATTTCAGTGTTATCGGGTTATCATATAGCTCCAATGAATCTATAACGAAGTTCTTTATCGCAATCTGTGAACCAAAGCCTGAAGTAATATCTTTCTGAAGCTGGTCTTTCCCTTTTTCTTTTATCCGGTTCCTCAGACTGTACGACTCATAGTAGCCCGGCGTTTGCTGCATACTTCCGGCCCAGTTTCCTTTTTCATCATTAATAATGAAGATACTGGTGTATTTTGCCTCATTAAGAGAATCGGTACTGAGGTAAGTAGCATCACCCGTTTTGTTGATAATCCTTGCATGGCCATTGTAACACCGAACCGGCAGGTGACCAAATCCCATTTTAGGTTCAGACGCATCCAGAAAATAAACCTTGTTATCAATAACTGCTCTCGCCACCACATAATTATACTGGCTAAGTAATGGATAAAGAGAATAGGTGTACCCATTTGAACGGGTACTCAGGATTACGGGATCAGTATCAATATCTTCATAACGAAGCATCGCTGTAAGCAACAGATTTATTTCTGCGACGGTTCCGTTTTTGGTTTTAAGGATGTTCTTCAGTGACTGACTGGTAAAGACATCAGAATAATCTGTGCAGGTAAAATTATCTCTGACCCAGGCATATATTTTTCTGGCCATCTCGGGTTTAGTCTCTCCTCCTTTACGCAGTGGAGTAATTATATCTTTTAACCACCCATTATCTTTTGAAACCTGTTTACCAAAAAATTCGGCATCCATCATTTCACCGGCCAGTTTATCCCATGTACCCATAATCCTTTTGTATGTAAGCGGATAACGGTATTCTGATAACTGGAATTCAATCTTTGAGATGTGGTTATCAATAGTAGAAGTAAAACTTTCTTCCTTCAATGCCGGAACATTTTTCATTACCCAGCGGTAATCAGAGACATTTGAATTGAGGTTATAAGTTTCGGATGCCCCGGTTCCCCGGCTGTCAATAATTCTGAAAGCCTCTTTCCTTTCCTTTCTGTCATTTATGTCATATCTTTTGAATCCTTGTGTGAGAAAAACATAGCCAAGGAATTCCGGAATTGTCAGGTTGTATTCGCTCCACAGGCGAGGATAAGCCCCCTGAAATTCCCAAGGCTGAAGATTGGATAAGAAATCAGAAAGAATTGTGTATTCAAACTCAATAATTGACCCCTCTTTCACATTCGGGAAGGTAAATTTCTTTACAACCCAGTTCTTATTAATCTTGTCTTTAAATACATTATTCTTTACATCCAATTTCGTTTCGACTACTTTCCCATTCTCAAGGTTATAAGTATAAGCTTTTAATTTATCCAGCAACTCTTCATCCTGTCCATTTGAATAAAGCCGGATGCTGACATTCGCTATATCATAACCATTTTTGTTCAGAATATGTACCCGTTTAAAATGTTTGTAGCGGAGTGAAAACCAACCTTTGGTATTACCTTCCAGTTCGCTTGAACCGACGTCAGCAATAACAACTGCATCAGCAGTGCTGTCAATCGGATATACTTTTGTTTCAAAATCTTTGGCAGAAACTTCACCAAACTTAATCTTAGATTTTTCCTGAGAGAACAGCGAAAGAGAAACCAGCAAGGTCAGAGAGCAGAAGAATAATTTCATAGTGTGGTAATATTACGTTTTAAGAATATTCAATTTTAGCCAGAAAAAGATAATCTTGCACTGATTTTAGTCATATTTTTCTATGATTCATTCTTCCCCATCCTGCAGATGAAGAATCTGCATCAAAATACAACACTAATAAAACAGGCGGCCAGCAACGCCGGGTTTGATTATTGTGGTATTGCCAAAGCTCAAAAACTGGATGACGATGCCCGCAAGCTGGAGAGCTGGCTGCGAAAAGGAATGCATGGCTCAATGCATTACATGGAAAACCATTTTGATCTCCGGGTGGACCCTACCCTGCTTGTTCCAGGGGCAAAATCAGTAATTACAGTTTTGAAGAATTATTATCCCACAGAACAAAAAAAGAAGGATACACCAGGCATCTCGAAATACGCTTTTGGCACAGACTACCACTTTACAATAAAGGAAAAACTGAACGCCTTGCTGGAAAACATAAGAGAAAATATTGGGGATATAAATGGCAGGGGCTTCGTTGATTCTGCCCCGGTGCTTGAAAGAAGCTGGGCCACCCAAAGCGGTCTTGGCTGGATTGGAAAGAACGGGAATCTCATTACCAGGCAAAGCGGCTCGTTTTTCTTTATTGCTACTCTTATTACCGACCTGGAACTGGAACCAGATAACCCCTTTGCGAAAGACTATTGCGGTTCCTGCAGCCGGTGCAGTGATGCCTGCCCTACAGGAGCCATCCTTCCCGATAAAGTGATTGACGGGAGCAGGTGCATTTCTTATTTCACCATCGAATTGAAAGATGCTATTATTCCTGGGGAGATGAAAGGAAAATTTGAAAACTGGATGTTCGGTTGCGATACCTGCCAGGATGTTTGTCCCTGGAACAGCTTCAGCAAGCCACACAATGAGCCTGCCTTTTCTCCAATACCAGAAATACTCAATCTTTCTTCAAAAGAATGGGAAGAAATGAGTGAAGATGCGTTCAGAAAAATATTCAAACATTCTCCGTTAAAGCGGAGCAAATTTGCAGGCATTCAAAGAAACCTGAAATTCATCCGGCAATAACGTCAGAAATCGTTATCGGCCTTCAACGCTGCCAGGTTCTTTGCAAAAGCTCTCCACACCTTTATTGCATCGGGGAACTTGTAGTATTTATTAAACAGTTTTTGCGTTTCAATAAGGTTCTTACCAAAAGCATAATAATAAGCGGCCAGGTTAAAGGCAAATTCTTTTCTCAGCCCGTTATCAAAATCGGTAACATCGGCCAGTTTCTCATAAGGCTGTTCCCCTAGTTTTCCTAAGTTATCATAGATAATGCTCTTTAGCTCTTTATCACCTGGAATAATCTGCAACCTTCCATTCTTATATTTCAACGCAACGGATGAAACATCTATTGGGGCAGCATCCGTCGTATCACCATAACCACAGGCATAGCAAGTAAAGAAGTACCCGAAATATTCATTCAAGCTGAACTGAAAAATTCTGTCTTCCATTATCATGGTGTGCCCACCAAACAGTTTAGCCGTCTGCTGGTATTTATTTGCAGAGATATTCCTGAAAATGTAAATCTCATCGCAGCAATGTGCACCTCCGGTATAGTTCCAGATAAGTAATTCGTTTTTCCCATCGTTATCCAGATCGCTGAAAGCATGATCTGCATACAAGGGAGCATCTGCCAAATCTCCGTTTAAACCAGCAATGAATTTCTTAAGAGTAACAGTCTTTTTCGACTTTGTAACTAATGTGAATTTTTCAGGGCTCTTTGTCTTTTCAGCCTGCTGAAAGAATAAGGTAGTTGGATCGGTCTCCAATTCGATTACACTGTCCCTGGCATACATAACTGAGTCCTTTTCTTCCTGACCATTAACTGATAATGCTAACAGGCCCGTCATTACTAATACAAAAAACTTGTTCATAACCGTTTTTTTGATAGATGCTGTTGATACCTTATTGGCTGCATCTTATCTTGATACAAAATGCTTTTTCAGGTTTTCAAGTCCTTTTTCCATTAATGGCCCGTATCTTTTTTCCAGCAGCAGGCTTGAGAATTTTTCCCAGGGATACCAGCGAAGATGTACATCCATATACCATTGAACGGTGGTTGTTCCCGCCAGACCGGAATTATGAAATATAAATCCGCTTTCACTGCGGCCTTTCCTGTTAATAACCAGGCTTGAATCAGTAATGTCGCTTATTTCGGATTTTACCTGTACAGAATCTGCCCACGGATACCAGTTTTTCCAATTAGCAGTGTCCTTTATTTGGTCCATTATCTGCTCTTTGTCAGCAGTAATATCAGTTGCTTTTGAAATGCGGATGTAGGAAGGGATGAATAGGGAAAAAATCGTTATAAGGATGGCAAATGCCAAGATGCTGATAAACCCGAGTTTAATAATTTTCACAACAATACTATTTATGTTACCTCTTTGATAATTCAACCTACTGGCTGTTATTCGCCTTCTATTCCCACTTAATCACTTTTACAGCTATCACATAAGCAATCGCTATCCAGATACCCAAAATGCCGATCTCCTTCCAACAGTTAAGAACTGTTAATCCCTCGAAAGAAACCTTTCTTACAGCATCGTTATACTGTGTTAAGGGCAGCACTTTGCATACTTCCTGCAACCATCCGGGGAATACTTCGAATGTAAAAAACGTACCTGATAACATCATTTGCGGCAAAGCAAAAATATTAATCAGCAAAGGGATGGATGAATCCGTCTTTACCACACTGCTGAAAATAAGCCCCACCCCCATCAGGAAAAAGAGCATGACAAGTGTTAACAAAAGTATTTGCAGGAAAGTAAATGCACCGTGAATCAGTGTAAATTTCATAGCAAAATGACCAAAGAGAATCAGCACTATCACACTCAGTACCTGAAATGCCAGCCGGCTGAACCCGATGCCCATCAGGATGTTAATCCTGTTAACCGGCGTGGCGTAAAAACGCTTCAATACAAGTTGCTCTCTTAAGCCAAAGAATGTAAAAGCAATTCCAAACAGGGTGGAAAAAAGAATTGAAAAACCTAACTGTCCTGGCAGAATGAAATCTATTGCCCGGTATTTTCGGACTGTTTCGATATTGGGCTGACTCACCACGACTAAATCCTCTGTATTATTGCCGAGAAGTTTCTCCAGCTTGAGCTTAACCAGTTCAAGGCTGGGTAAAAAACTGTAGATAGTATTGCTGCTGGCTGTGGTGGTTCTTACCGCAACTGTATATTTCGTTTTACCAGCAGTATCCGTCTTTTTCTGAATGTCAAGAATAGCAGTTAGTCTTCCCTTTATCATATCCTCCCGTCTTTCAACAGTATCAGCATACTCCACCACTTTTAGACCGGGAATTTGCAGCAATCCATTGTAAAAAGTATCTGTAACGGGTATTTTGTTTTCAAGTGCAATCCTGTAAGTAAGGCCTCCGCCATTGCCAAAGGCCCCGAAAATCAAAACAAATATGATAGGAAAAAGAATACTGAAAATTATAGCACTCGGGTTTTCAAATATTGCCCTGAAACTTGCTTTAGTGATTGCCCACAAAGCTTTTGACTGGCTGTATTGCTGCATCGTTGGTTTCATTCCGGCAAATGTATTTATTTTAATGCTTAAGGGATAAATTAAAGATATTTGCCTGCCAATTATGAATACTGCTTTTTTATTAACCGGTGGAAACATGGGCGACCGTGCCGCCAATCTTGCCAAAGCAAAGGAGATTATTTCGCAGGATTGCGGACGCATCATTGCACAATCATCACTGTATGAAACAGCCGCATGGGGCAAAACTGACCAACCAGCCTTTCTAAACCAGGCCATTTGCCTCTCCACACCACTTTCTGCAAAACAGCTATTACACCGTCTGCTGAAAGCAGAAAAAGTACTGGGCCGTGTCCGGGACGAAAAATTTGGCCCCCGTATTATTGATATTGACATCCTTCTCTTCAATGATGAAGTGCATAATCTTGACCAACTCAAAATCCCTCATCCGGAAATGCCAAACCGGCGCTTTGCACTGCTGCCCCTTGCTGAAATTGCTGCCGGCGTGGTTCATCCTATACTGAAAAAAACAATTGCGGCACTCCTTGAAGAATGTCCAGACATCCTGGAAGCAAAAAAGTATTCCTGATTTTTTCCACAGGTATTTTTAATCAATTTTTTTGCAGCCGCATTTGGCATATTTTGCAGCCGTACTTGTACTTCCTGTCTTGTACATCGTCTTTCATGAACTATCATTTTATCACTATAGAAGGTAATATAGGTGCCGGTAAAACAACACTGGCACATTTGCTAAGCAAACATTATAATGCCCGGCTGGTGCTGGAAGAGTTTGCTGACAACCCTTTCCTGCCTAAGTTTTATGAAAATCCGGCCCAATATGCCTTTCCGGTCGAGCTTTTCTTTATGGCCGAGCGGTTTAAACAATTAAAGGAACTGATACAGCAAAAAGACCTGTTTCAGAGTGTAACCATTTCCGATTACCTGTTTACCAAATGCCTTCTCTTTTCAAAGGTAACCTTGCCTGAAGATGAGTTCCGGTTATATCAGCGGCTTTTCGATATCATTCACCAGCAGCTCGTACAACCTGATATTCTTATTTACCTGCATTCGCCAATATCAAGGTTGCAGGCCAACATTAAAAAAAGAAACAGGTCTTACGAGCAAAATATACCTGACGAGTATTTGTTTAACCTCCAGGAAACCTACACTCACTACATAAAGCAGCACAACATTAAAACGCTTTTTGTTGATGCCAGTAATGCCGATTTCCTGGGTAATGAAAAACACCTTGAGGTTATTTATGAAGCGCTGGAGAAAGATTACGAACATGGCCAGCATTACATAACATTACCATGAGCAGGGCATTTCAAATAAAGAACCCTCTCAGGGTCATCATCAACCCGGAGTTTACATGGTATATTACAGCAAGAGTCCTTTTCATTGCAGGCCTGCGTATGACCCCTGTATTGCTTGGCTGGCGGCTGTACGAAATAACAGGAAGCAAACTTGCATTGGGTATTCTTGGCCTGGCAGAAGTTATTCCTGCTATTTCCCTGGCACTTCCGGCTGGTGTAAAAGTTGACAAAAGCAACAAACACCGCTTAATCAGCTTTTGCATTTTGCTTTATTTTTTTATTATGCTGGGGTTAATGCTGGTAACATCTGACTGGATGCGCCAAAACTATTCCAGAAGCACTATTGAGTGGAGCATTTATATACTGATATTTATTACCGGAGCAGTAAGGGCATTTACCGGCTCGGCATTCAGTGCCTTTATGCCCCAGCTTGTGCCTGCTGAATCGTTAGTAAAAGCAATTTCTTTCAATAGTATGGTTTGGCTGATTGCTGCAGTAATTGGGCCAGCCGTTGCCGGTGTTATGATGGGCTATACTGACATAACAATCGCCTTTATTCCCGTTTGTGCATTGGTGGGCATTTCATTTCTGTTTTTTCAGAAAATAAAACCAAAACCGGTAAGCTGGCAAGGCACCAGTAAAACATGGGATGGTATGCTCGAAGGACTACGTTATGTATTCTCACAAAAAGCATTACTTGGCGCTATGAGCCTTGATATGTTTGCTGTATTATTTGGAGGTGCAGTCGCTTTATTGCCGGCTTTTGCTACAGATATTCTTCATGTAGGCCCGCAAGGTCTTGGATGGCTGGTTGCTGCCACTTATTTGGGCAATTTTATTGCCATAGCATGGCTTACTTCCCATCCCTTAAAAGGCAAGCAAGGTAAAATACTGCTGTATGTTGTCGCCGGTTTCGGACTTTGCATACTGTTATTTGCCATCTCCAGAAATTTCTGGCTGAGTTTCATTGCCCTTTTCGCCAGCGGTTTGTTTGATGGAGTTAGCGTCATTATACGGGGAACAGTAGTGCAAATATTTGTTCCTGATGAAATGCGGGGCCGTGTGTCATCAGTCAACTCTATCTTCATCAATTCATCTAATGAGCTTGGCCAGTTCGAAAGTGGTGTTGCCGCTACTGCAATGGGCATGGTGCCATCTGTGATTTTTGGTGGCTGTATGACATTGCTTGTAACCGTTATTACATGGTTTAAGGCTCCGGGATTAAGAAAATTTGAGTATTAATTACGTTGCCAGTCCCTTTTTTTGCCAGATACATTGAGCATCTTCTTTGTGTCCGCCAAAGGCGTATCATCTTTCTGCACACTAATCGGCAAAACATATTCAGGTAATCTCATTAACTTTAGTAACTACTAATTGAGAACCCCTAAACCTCAGATCATGAACCGCCGCTCATTCATTCAAAATACTGCTCTCACTTTCGGCGCATTGACTTTTGCGCAAAAAAACCTGTTAGCCTCCTTGTTTGAAGATCCCTGGAAAATTAAAATGCTGACAGACTCCATAGGAATCTTTACAGAAAGAGGCGGCACTATTGGTTTCATGCTTTCCAAAAAAGGGATAGCCGTTGTTGACACCCAATTTCCCGACCAGAGCAAACACCTGATTGACGAACTGAAGAAAAGAGGTACGAAGCCAATCAAACTGTTAATAAATACACACCACCACGGCGATCATACATCAGGAAATATTGCTTTTAAAGGAATTGCAGAAACAATTGTGGCACATACCAATTCCAAACTGAACCAGGAAACAGTTGCCAAACAAAATAAGTCAGAAGACAAACAATTATATCCTGACATAACCTTTACTGATAAGTGGAAGAAGAAAATCGGAAGCGAAAAAATATCACTTCATTATTTTGGTGCTGCTCATACAAACGGCGACAGTTTAGTACATTTTGAACATGCCAATATTGTACATATGGGTGACCTTGTATTCAACCGCCGCCATCCTTATGTTGACAGGCCGGGAGGTGCCAATATAAAAAGCTGGATACAGGTATTAGAGAAAGCCCTGGGTAAATTCAGTAATGACACACAATACATCTTTGGACATGCTGGCGCAGGATACGAAGTAACGGGCAAAGCTGATGATCTGAGGGCATTCCAGAATTACCTGGGTAATGTATTGCAGTTTACAGAAAAAGAGATGAAAGCGGGAAAAACAAAAGAAGAATTACTAAAAGCCATATCAATCCCCGGTTCAGAGGAATGGAAAGGCGATGGAATTTTCAGGCCGCTTACTGCTGCCTGGGAAGAATTAGGCGAAAAATGAGAAACATAAGGCCCCGGAGAAAAGGAATTACAGATTTCCCTCAACCCTTTTATCAAAGTATATTCTTCTTTTATTCAGAATTTTTACCTTTTTAAAATCACTTTGCAGCGGATTTAAAATAAAATTTCTTTCCTCAAATACAATTACGCTTGGTACTGAAAGTAACAACTGTTTTTTGTCTGTCAGGAAACTATCCCCTGTTTTTTGGGTAAAGTTTCTTATATCCGGAGCATCCCAACCTGCAGGTAATTTTTTCAAATCAACTTCTTGCACAACAGTAGCGTCAGGAACAAAGATTGTAACCAGGATGTAAGGTTTAGCGTCCAACATTTTGGCAGGTGTATGTGCAAGTGTTTCCAAAAGAGCTAAAGCTCTGCCCGATGCGGCATATAATGCAGGATGACCTTCACTGTTCCATCTTCCGCCAAACAGCTTTGCCCCGTTACCGCTCAGATCATCTGCATATTGCTCTTGTGTAATCCTGTATAGTTCCATTTATGATATAATGAGGGCCTAATAAACACCCTGCTCGAGTCTTCCTAATATTTTTAAAACTAATTGTATCCCAAAAGTTGTATCTAAAAAATCAAGAGGGGTTTTATTGCCGAGAGAAATTAAAGGGCTGTGCACCCACTCAATAAAAGCACCTTTAGAACCGATAACTTCTATTCCCCGTTGGGCAAAAGCGGCAAGTTCCAAAACCTTTTCGGTTTTTAATGTGTCAAGAAGCTCATCTTCATCTTTTCGCTGGATATTGCGGTGAGAACTGTGAAGCAAGCCACTCATAACTTCCATAGAAATTCCAAGATGGGCCGCCAGAGATTTTAAAGTAGATTTTTTTATCCCTTCCCTGGTAAGGGCTATTAAATCATAATCTCCGGAAATAGATTTTTCAATCGAAGTATTACCCCCAAGAATGACCCGGAATATATTGTATTTTAATGCAGGTTCTTCCAGTATCAGGGTTTCATTTTCTTGTACAGAATATGATTTTAATTTTTTAGCCTTAGCACCCATTTTCTTTTCCTTTTTCCAAAAATACGACATTTTGCAATAATAATATCCAAATTGTCGTATTATTTTTTTTCTATCAATTTTTCGAGTACATAGTATGTAATCGGGCAAAAGGTGGAATTCTTCAGCGTAAGGGCTTTTCGTTTGATGATTACATCCTCATCTGTATATGGAAATCGCTGGCAGTCAGAAGGTCTTTGGTCGTAGATAGAACAGTAGTTATCAGTACCAAGAAAAGGACATGGCGATGAATTTACCACAAAATCACCGTCCTCATCCACCCGCAGGTAAGTCTCAATAAAATCACTTTCCCTCAATCGCAGATACTTACTGATGCGTTTTATATCAGGCGTTTTAAACCGTGGAGAGAAATTTTTACAACAATTGGCACAACTTAAACAATCAACTTTAGAAAATGCTTCTTCATGAAAACCGGGAAGCAGGCGCAATACATCATTCTTGCCAGCCCTTTCCAGGAACTGTTTGTACAATTTTTGCCGCTCCTTCGTTTTCTTTTCCCAGTTATGCAATAGTTTATCTGCCATAAGGCAAAGAAAAACATTTCACTGCTTATCCCCAGCATGTTTGCTGCACTGTTTTTCTCGCCACTGCATCTTACCTTTGCGAAGCTAAAAAATGGCTAAAGGACTATTAGCCGATTATTCTTTCTATAAATCACACTCATACCCTGATTTTATGAATCTGATTGAAAAACAAGCAAACGAATTCGCAAAAAGGCATATAGGACCAGGCAATGCAGACACAATGGCAATGCTAAAGATGGTTGGAGAAAACAGTCTGAACGAACTGATTGCCAAAACCGTCCCTGAAAAAATCAGGATGAGTCGTGCCTTAAACCTGCCTGCAGCAATGAATGAATATGAATACCTGCAGCACATCAAGGCAATTTCGCAAACGAACAAAGTATTTAAGACCTACATAGGACAAGGTTATTATGATACCATCACCCCTTCGGTGATAATGAGAAATATTTTTGAAAACCCGGGATGGTACACACAATACACTCCTTACCAGGCAGAAATATCCCAAGGCCGCCTTGAAAGCCTGCTGAACTTCCAGACAATGGTAAGCGACCTTACAGCATTACCCATTGCGAACGCCTCATTGCTTGATGAGGGTACTGCTGCCGCAGAAGCAATGGCCATGTTCTTTCATACACTAAACAAACAGGACGTTGCTGAACGGCCAAAGTTCTTTATTGACACTGAAGTTTTCCAGCAAACAAAAGATGTACTTGCCACAAGGGCTATGCCCATTGGTATCGAACTGGTAGAAGGAAATTACAAAACAGCAGAAATAGACAACAGCTATTTTGGAGCAATTGTACAATATCCGAATGATAAAGGTTCTGTTGAAGATTACCGCAATTTCATCGAAAAAACCCATGCTGCCGGTGCCCTTGTAGTAATGGCAACCGACCTGCTGGCACTCACACTCCTCACACCTCCGGGTGAACTGGGTGCAGATGTCGCTGTTGGCTCCGCCCAGCGTTTTGGCGTTCCATTGGGTTATGGCGGACCACATGCTGCATTCTTTGCAGCAAAAGACGATTTCAAAAGAAGCCTTCCGGGGCGTATTATCGGTATCAGTATTGATGCGCAGGGTAACAGGGCATTAAGAATGGCTTTGCAAACCAGGGAACAGCATATTAAAAGAGAAAAGGCCACATCAAATATCTGCACCGCCCAGGCTCTTCTTGCAAATATGGCTGCTATGTATGCAGTTTATCACGGTCCCGACGGTCTGAAAGATATTGCCAAAAGAATTGCCACCCTCACACAAACAGTGGCTGTTTCACTTCAGGAAATGGGTTATGAATTAGTTTCGGACACTTTCTTTGATACCATATTTGTTAAAACAGACAACAATACAGTTATTAAAGAAAATGCTGAAGCAAAAAGAATCAACCTGCGTTATGCCGGCAACAATCTTGTGGGCATTTCAATTGACGAAACAACAGAACTTTCCGACCTGTTTGATTTAATCAGTTGCTTTGAAAGTGAAATCGATACTGTTAGTTTTGAGATTGATCAGGATACAACGCTAGAGTATATTCCATCTTCATTAACAAGAACCTCAGCTTTCCTTACACATCCTGTCTTCAATACTCACAAGAGTGAGAGCCAGATGATGCGGTACATCAAGTATCTTGAAAACAAAGATCTGTCGCTTAATACTTCCATGATTTCGCTGGGCAGTTGTACTATGAAGCTGAATGCTGCCTCTGAAATGATTCCGCTTAGCTGGACACACTGGAACAAAATTCATCCTTTTGCACCTGTCAGCCAGACAGAGGGCTATCAATACATTATTGATGAGCTTAGTAGATATCTCTGTGAAATAACAGCATTCGATGCCTGCAGCCTTCAGCCAAACAGTGGTGCACAAGGTGAATATGCAGGCTTGCTTACTATCAAATCATACCATGAAGCAAATGGAGAACATCAACGCAACGTAATGCTGATTCCCATCTCAGCACATGGAACAAACCCCGCTTCGGCTGTAATGGCAGGCATGAAAGTAGTGGTGGTAAAGGCATTGGATAACGGATACATCGACATTGATGACCTGAAAGCCAAAGCCGAAGCTAATGCTGCAAACCTGGCGGGAATTATGATTACATATCCGAGCACCTATGGTATTTACGAGGAGACTGTAAAAGAAATTACAGATATAGTTCACCAGCATGGCGGCCAGGTTTATATGGATGGTGCCAACATGAATGCGCAGGTTGGCTTAACTGCTCCGGGCCTTATCGGTGCCGATGTTTGTCACCTGAACCTTCATAAGACTTTTGCTATTCCACATGGTGGTGGTGGTCCGGGAATGGGGCCAATTTGTGTAAGAGCTCATCTTGCCAAACATTTACCCGGCCATTTTCTGGCTGACAGTCCAGACCTTGCAGAAAACAACGGAGCAGTTTCCGCTGCGCCTTATGGCTCTGCACTTATTCTTCTTATATCTTACGGATATATCCGGATGCTTGGACCTGATGGACTGAAAGAGGCAACAGAATATGCTATTCTGAATGCAAATTATATGCGGGCAAGGCTTGCGGATAACTTTGATATTCTATACACAAACAGTAATGGCCAATGTGCCCATGAATTCATTGTTGACTTAAGGCCATTCAAAAAATCAGCGGAAATTGAAGCAGAAGATGTAGCAAAACGCCTGATTGATTATGGCTTCCATGCGCCAACGATGAGCTTCCCAGTACCAGGAACAATAATGATTGAGCCAACAGAAAGCGAAGACAAGGCAGAGTTAGACCGTTTCTGCGATGCGCTGCTCTCCATCCGTGAAGAAATCAAGGCAGTTGAAGAAGGAAACGCTGATAAAAAAGATAATCCGCTGAAAAATGCTCCGCATACCCAGTTTGTGACTACTGCCAACGAGTGGAGCCATGCTTACACCCGACAGGAAGCCGCCTTCCCATTACCATATGTGGCAACAAATAAATTCTGGCCATCTGTGGCAAGGGTAAATAACACCCACGGCGATAGAAACCTTATTTGCATATGTGAACCTGTTGAAAGTTATATGGAAGCTGAAGCCTGATTTCATTTTGTATGAAATAATAAAAGGGGCTGTCTGAAAAGACAACCCTTTTTTTCATTAATCATGGCAAAACTTAAAATCTTCCGCGGTTTCTTCCGCTGTTATTACTATTGCTGTTTCCATTATTTCCTCCGCCGTTATTACGGCCACTGTTGCTACCACCACCATTGTCTCTCCTTTCAAACTGGCGGGAAGGTTGCGACTGTTCGCTTCTCCTTTCTATTTGTTGTGGCTGGCGTTGTTGCTGAGGCTCATACCTCCGTTCCATCTGCTGCGGTTGCCTTTGGGGCTGTTGCTGTTCATTTCTCTCAAATGTCCTTACTTCCCGCTGGCGTTGTGGCTGGTTGCCGTTGTTGTTATCATTAGTCCGCCGTTCAAAGTTTCTGTTATTACTGTTATTTCCAGGATTATTTGTTCTCTCGTTTCTTTCAGAAGGTCTGTAAATCCTTTGCTCATTTCCGGGCTGACGGTTGTCATTATTTGTTCTGTCAAAGCGGCGGTTATCCTGCCTGCTGTTGTTCATTTCCTGCTGCCTGTTATTATCATTTCTTCTGAAACCATTATCGTCAATCCTGTCGCGGCGGTCAGGGCCATTATTATTCCGGTTATTCAATTCCCGCCTGTCTTCACGGTATGTCCTGTTTCTGAAGTCACCGCTGTTTCTTTCGTACCTGTCGAACTGACGGGGTGCAAACTGGCGGCTTTCTTCTCTTCTCACATTTGGTCTGTACACATTTATTTCGTTATTACGGAATACTGTGCGACCGGGTGAATAGCTCTGGCGGAAACGTACCGGCTCAATCCTGCCGCAATATCTTTCAGCCTGGAACCTTGAAGGACCTGAACGGAACCCATAACCACCACCATAGTTATAATTAATGACTGTTGTGTAGTTAATGATGGTAACGTTCTGATATCTTGGCACACAGTAGTCATACCAGCGATTAGAAACAATGTGCCTTCGTGGTACAAAGCACCAGTAGTTGGATGGAGGATTGTATCCACCCAGGTTAAAGTTGATGCTGATATTTATTCCGGGCCTTAATGGTGCCCAGCCGTAATAATCACCACCATCTCTCCAGGCCACCCATGCTGGTGACCATTCATAACCTGGAACCCAAAACCATCCATAATACCTGTCTTGCTCCCAGCGGCCATAGTGAAATGGAGCCCATCCCCAGTCATAATCGGATACCCACATCCATTCGTAGTTATCTGTCCACACCCAGTGGCCATTTGTACTGTAAGGCTGAAAGTCTTCTTCTACTTCGGGTACCCACACATAACCATAGCCCGGATATTCAACCCAGTTGCCGTAAGGGGTAAGGTTGTCATAAAAATCCTGGTAAGTTACATCCCTGTCTTCTCCATACCTGTCATCGTACCTGTTGTCGTACTTGTCGTTACCATAATAATCATCATTACCGTTATTGTATTGCGCCAACGAGGTAATACTGATTAACATGCTGGCTGGCATTACTAAAGCCAGAACAGCAAACCTTATAATTCTTTTCATGGGTCAATTGTTTTTTGTGTAAAAAATCTAGTCATTACGATTTTGCCTTTTTTACATATGACCCATTACTATGCCAGCAAGCGTTAAAAGGTTGACGGCAACATTTTTTTATCAAAAAATTGTGTTAACAAAAAAGGCCGCCAAAATGACGACCTTTTCTCTTTTATGATTGCAGACTTAGTTCCGGCGGACCCTGAAGTTACATACCACATTCTTTGGTGTGACAAACATCATCTGAATATTGAAATTACCTTCAACAAAACCAGTCAGCGGTGGCCCAAATGCTGTAATATTAATTGTCGGATTGGATGTGATAATTTGGTTAGCAGTAAAACCTAACCCTGTTCCAATTGAAACTGAAGCTAATGGCAAATTACTTGCTGCAACCTGATTGTTTAAGAAACTAAACTGGGCCCAACTGGCGGTACCAGAATTTTGCCTCGTTCCATATACTGATGACCTATGGCTAAATGGCCCGGCAGAAGTAGAATCGTAATGGCCAAGAAAATCTGGTGGTGAGGCAAAATTGGTTGGAGAACCGTCAATTAATAACTCAATATATTGTGCAGATGAAGTACCGCAAGCCTGCAATGTGCCCACATTTACCGAACCTGTTGTGCCGCTGCCACTAACGGGAACGCTTTGTTGCAGTGTTGAATAATCAACCCCCAGCACCGAAAAATTTAAAGTACCGGAACTGCATCTCATCACTGAAAATGAGAATGTACCATTCGTAACAGGCACAGTATATTGATGCCCTCCGTCTAAATAAATTGCAGCCGCACCGCTTGTAACATTGGCTGAAGCACAGTTGGTAACAGTACCCGTAATAATAAGGCTGCTAGCTGCAGGGATGGTAACAGTAACCACAGGCAATGTTGTATTTGCACTAAACGGCCCGATGTTCTGGCTATGAACTACAGTATTGCAAATATCAAGCACTTCCAGTACCAATGATTCATTCTTTGGCACTTTTCCGCAGAGGTTTCCGGCAGAGTCTGTACGGCCATAAGCGTATGTCCCATTTACTGTTCTTTTTATTCTAACCTGGGCATTTATCAAGGCCCCGCCATCATCATCCTTAAATGACATACAAAGATCGACTAATGGAAACGGAGCATCGCAATTCCAGAAAGAAAAATGGCTGACCTGTGCCACATAGTTATTTCCTGTTTTTGTTGCTGTTCCCTCCTGTTTCCACCGTGCTGTTACTTCATCAAAATGCCAGAGGTCAATCGTCGCCGGAGCACTTGCCTGCAAAGATGCAGGAACAGGAAATGTCAGCTCGGCAGTTTTTCCACTGGCAATTTTAAGTGCCTGGCCAGATGAACCGGTTAGCTCCACGCCAATCATTCCATAAGTAGAAAGCCCTCTTTCTGCACCAGCAGTTGTTATTCCTCTCAGGTCGCCCATAACAGTATAAGGCAAATCGGCTGAAGAAGGGTCAATCCATGTCATTGCTACATTTACCGTACCAGAATAGGCCGTTCCCACTGCATCAGTTATCGCATTAACAGGCATTACCAATTTTGCACCGCCTGAAATATTTACCGTGCCTCCCGCAGAAGCAGCGAAACTTCCGCTGTTTGCTTTGGGCAACATTTTTATTCTTACGTTGTTAATTCGACCAGCTACTGATACGAATGTTCTGTAACCAGTAAAGTATCCGTTCTTTTCAACTTTAACTGTACCGTTTGCCTTAGAGAGATTAATATTTCTGAAATGAAATACTCCATAACGGTCTGTTGTGGTTGTATTCGCTCCGCTCCTTACAGTGGCACCGGCAACAGGACGGTTGTTTTCATCTACAACGATACCATTTACTCCTCCCGTAACCATTTCATTATCGTTAACTGAAAGATCGGCAGGGACGACTACATCAGGTAATGTACCTTCCACTTCCCGCTGGCAGGAGGTAACAGTTACGGCAAACCCCAGCACTAAAAGTGCAGGCAAATAAAATTGCTTAATTGAACTTAGCATATTGGCAGTTTATATGATGTGAAGCTAAAAAAATAATCGCAGCCATACAAACCTGACTACGAGTACTGTCAATATATCTCAAACAAAATCAATTCCCCAATCGGGCTTCTACGCTATCCCAGTTCACCACTTTCCACCACGCCGTGATATAATCTGCACGGCGGTTTTGGTATTTAAGGTAGTAGGCATGTTCCCACACATCCAAGCCAAGCAGCGGAACTCCCTTTAAATCACTGATATTCATCAACGGATTGTCCTGGTTTGGGGTCGAACCTATGATAAGTTTTCCTTCATTTGAATTTACCAGCCATGCCCAACCACTGCCAAACCTGTTCTTTGCAGCATCGGCAAACTGGTTCTTAAAAGCATCCTCCGAACCAAAATCTCTGATTAACAATTGAGAAAGTTTATTTTCCGGTGCATTTGCATCTGAAGGAGCCTTCATGCTCTTCCAGAAAAACTCATGATTATAATGCCCGCCACCATTATTTCTCATTTTGGCAGAATACTTATTGATATTCTTCATCAACGCAGTCAACGACACCTTATTCGTATCTACATTTTCAGCTTTTACAGCATCAGCCAAATTTTTTGCATATGCGGACGCATGCTTCGAATAATGTATTTCCATCGTCATGGCATCAATAACCGGCTCCAACGCATTGTAAGCATATGGCAGGGGTTGCTGTGTGTATGAAAAATCTTCGCTACCAATACCGGTCACTTTCGTAGTTCCTGCACAAGCCCACGAAGGAATAACTGTCGCTCCTATTCCAGCCACTGATGTGGTAATCAAAAAACTTCTCCTGTTTAGTTTTTTATCTGCCATACTATTGGTTTTTGTTCAATAAAATTAGGCTATTTTTATTTACTGCTGATTTCCAAAAAACTGTTACATATTCAGCAATTATCATGGCATTTGTAATAAAAGACTATTATGAAATACTTGCGGTAGAACCGTCAGCCACTATACCCGAAATAAAAAAGGCCTACCGGAGACTTGCACATCAATATCATCCTGATAAAAGCAACAACGACCCTTATGCCATTGCACAATTTGCAGAAATAAAAGAAGCCTACGAAGTGCTGACTGACCCTGCTAAAAAAGAATATTACCTGCAGCAAAGATGGTATGCACAAAGTATCGGTAAAAGAAAAACTGAAAGTGTGGTTACTCCTGTCACAATCCTTCAGCAGGCTATTGCATTGGAAAGGCATACTGCTACGATTGATGTTTTCAGGATGGATAAAAACGGCCTGCGGGATTATATCCTTGATATACTAAACTCAGAAACAATCCAGAAGCTGCAGTCTTTTGATGAACCTTTCACTATCCGGCAAATTATTGATACAATCCTCCGTTCATTAAAGCCCCTTACAAAAGAACATACAATCACAATATTAGAATCACTTAGGAAACTATCATCAAACGACAAGCAGGCCTGTGAACTCATAGATCAGTTTGAAGAGAAACAGCAGCAAAGGCACAAATCTGAAAAGTTGACAATACCGGCAGTTATACTCATCACCCTTCTGATCTGTCTTATCATGTGGCTGGCATCCCGATAATTGCCACCTGTGCCGAATAAAATATATTTGCAGCATGCACTATATCTCGGTCAACGGACTTACAAAAAGCTACGGCATTCAGCCACTATTTCATAACATCTCTTTTAACATTGAGGAAGGTGATAAAATTGCCCTCATTGCCAGGAACGGAACTGGAAAATCAACACTGCTGAAAATACTAGCAGGAATTGAAACTGCAGATGAAGGGACTGTTTGGGTAAATAAAGACGTGGATGTAGTGCTCTTTGAACAAGACCCCGGGTTTGAAGAAGAAAAAACAGTACTTGACAATATCTTTTTCCATAATCACCCCATCATCAACGCCATTAAAGAATATGAGGCAGTAGCCGAAGAGAATGACATTGAAAAACTGAATGCAGCCATCATTAAGATGGATGAACTGGGTGCCTGGGATTTTGACGCCAAAGTGAAGCAGGTATTGGGCAAATTGAATATTCATAACCTGGCACAACCGGTTAATACATTAAGCGGTGGCCAGCGGAAAAGGGTGGCCCTTGCAAAAACACTGATTGATATTGGCTTTGAACATAAACATGTGCTGCTGATAATGGATGAGCCTACCAATCACCTTGATGTGAGTATGGTTGAATGGCTGGAGCATTATCTGGACAAAGAAAATGTAACGCTGTTGCTTGTAACCCACGACCGTTATTTTCTGGATGCCGTATGTGAAGAAATCTGGGAACTTGACAGCAGTGAAATCTATGTATATAAAGGCGACTATGAAAACTATCTTGAAAAAAAATCTGCCCGTGCCGAAAACGATGCAGCCAGCATAGACAAGGCCCGGAACCTGTACCGCAAAGAACTGGAATGGATGCGGAAGCAACCTAAAGCAAGAACAACCAAGAGCAAAAGCCGCCAGGATAACTTCTATGAAATTGAAAAGAAAGCAAAAAAACAAGTGGCAGATGAACAAATGCAGCTTGATATGAAAATGAGCCGGCTTGGAGGCAAAGTGCTTGAACTGAAAAAGGTTTACAAAAACTATGATGAAAAAATAATCCTGAAAGGATTTGATTACACTTTTAAGAAAGGCGAAAGAATTGGGGTAATTGGGAAAAACGGCGTTGGCAAATCAACCTTCATTAATATTCTCCAAGGGATGGAGAAGGCCGACAGCGGAAAAATCAATATCGGCGACACTGTTGTTTTTGGCAACTACTCACAACAGGGATTAGTGATAAAAGAAGACATGCGGGTGATTGAGTTTGTAAAAAACATAGCTGAAAATTTTCCACTGGCCAGTGGTGGTTCGCTGAGTGCAGCCCAGTTCTTACAACTCTTTCTTTTCGACCCTGATAAGCAATACACCTACATCAGCAAGTTAAGCGGAGGAGAGAAAAGAAGGCTCCACCTATTGTCAATCCTGTTTCGTAATCCCAATTTCCTGATATTGGATGAGCCTACCAATGACCTCGACCTTCCGACATTGGGTGTGCTGGAGAATTTTTTAAGTGAGTTTCCCGGTTGCCTGCTTATAGTATCACATGACCGCTACTTTATGGACAGACTCGTTGAACACCTGTTTGTCTTTGAAGGCGATGGTATCATCCGGGATTTCCCTGGTAATTATTCACAATACAGGGAATCAACAATAAACAGTCAACAGCCAGTAGTTAATGGCCAACAATCAACAGACGGCAATACGGCCATTGAAGCTGAACGAACTAATAAAGAGAAGACCCGGCAGCTTTCCTACAAAGAGAAAAGAGAGTTTGAGATGCTGGAAAAAGAAATACCGGAACTTACAAAGGAGAAAGAAACAATTACTGAGAAACTCAACAGCGGCTCTGCTCCTTTTGAAGAATTGCAGCAATTGTCACTAAGGATTGGGGAAATAACACAACTGCTTGACGAAAAAGAAATGCGCTGGCTGGAACTTAGCGAATTGCAGTGATTTTAGTATCTTGACCAGGCATAGACCATTAACCATTACAAAATGAATTACTCACTCAAGGCTGTATTTTTTACAGCAGTATTATTTTCTGCATTTACATCATCTGCACAGATAATCAATATCGAAAATGCCCGCATGCACTCCGACACTACAGGCTGGATGGGCGGAGCCGGAGCAGCTTTCAGCCTGAATCAGAATAAAGAAAAAATTACAGGCGGTAATATCCAGGCACATCTTCAGCACAAGACAAAGACTGACAAAAGCCTATGGCTTCTTTTAGGCGATTACGGCTTACTTAAAGCAGGAGGCGAAAAACTAATAGCAGAAGGTTTTGGTCATATCCGGTACAATAAGAAAATAAACAACTGGCTTCGCTGGGAAGCTTTCGGTCAGTTTCAGAAAAATGTAATTACACAAATAGATTCGAGGTATTTAATTGGCACGGGGCCAAGGTTCAGGATTATTAAAAACAAAATCTTCAGATTGTATGCTGCCAGTCTTATTATGTATGAAAAAGAAAAGGAAACTTCATCAATAGTTCCTGTACAAAATATAGGAAGAAGCAGCAGCTATATTTCTTTCACACTTACACCTGTTGAAACAACAGATATTACAAGCACAACATTCTTTCAGCCTGCAATAAATAACTTAAGCGATTACAGAGTTCTTAACCAGGTTAAGATCGGGGTAAAGGCCACAAAACATTTTTCACTTTCTCTGAAATGGAATTATCTGTTTGACAACCGCCCTGCCGGAGCAGCACCAAAAACCACCTATTCATTGTCAACTGGTATTGATTACGACTTCTAATTACTCTATAATTCCGAATAAGCTCTGGCTCCGTAATAAGAATAGCCTTTTGATTCCCTTTTTGTTCCGCATAATACTGAGTGAATAAATCCGTTCAGTTCCACCTGCTGAGTATGGTATATGCCACGGTCGAGATTGTGTTTGAAGAAAAATTGTACTTTACCGTCAGGTGTTTTCCAGATATCAAGACTGTCTGTTTGCAGATTATTAAATACAAAATTCTCTCTTAGATGCGTAAGCAATAACCGGCTCCTGTACCATGTGCCACCAGTAGCCGACACAACAGGTTTTCCATTGTACAATGCAACGCTGTCATTATAAGCAAATACGTTAAGATAATTATCCCCCTTTCTTAGCCAATACCTGAGTTTTGGATAATAGGTACTGTCATATCCGTAGTCGCTATCCAGAAACGAAATCCTTTTAATGTAAGATGGCATCTGGCTAACTCCTGCAATAAAGCCGAAGATAAAACTGCCGCCGCCGCTATGCCCATTTAAATAAACGCTTCTCCTTTTCCCAAATAGAGCAGACAACGAATCCACTAATCCTGTAATTATAACCTTAAAATCCGGGTGTTTCGTTTTCCAGGCAGGCCAGCTTTTGTAATCATTCTCCAGGTAAATAACAATGAAGTCATTTTTGCGAAGCTGACCGCGGATAAATTTTGTCTGTGCTGCTATATGCTGAATATCAAAATGCCAGTCATCTCCAGGCTGCATCATCTTCCCCATCGTTTGTGCGGTAGTATTCCCATTTGGTAAGGCGTAAAAAACGATTATTTTATTACCACTCTTTGAAATAGTTTCAGGCCTGTCAACAGTCACTTTTATATCAGAATAAATACGGAAAGAGTCTATAATATTTTTATGCTGACTAAAAAGCAGCAAAGGAATGAGCAGAAATATAAAGCCGGACAGCAAATTTTTTATCACAGAAGTATTTGTCTAAAGTTACAATCTTGCCATTACTTTTCTCAACACTTCATCCGGCTCAATCTTTTGCATGCACTTAAAGTGCCCCAGGGGACACTTCTTATAGCCAATCTTTGAACAGGGACGGCACCAGAGTTTATTTACCTGCATAATGACATCTGTAGCCGGCGCATCGCCATAATAGGGTGTCATCCCAAAAGAAGGAACTGTATTTCCCCAAAGCGAAACGATTGGCTTCTTATAGGCGGCGGCTATGTGCATCAGGCCGGTATCATTGGTTATCACCAGTCTTGCTTTTCTTAACAAGTCTGCACTTTCATTCAGTTTAAATTTGCCACAGGCATTATATACTTTTATATCATCCACCGCAGCAATTTCTTTTCCTGCTTCTGCATCTTCAGGCCCTCCCAGCAGTATCACCGGGAATTTTATCTTTGAACAAAACTCTTTCCATCGATCTATTGGCCACTTCTTTGTGCCCAAAGCTGCTCCAATTACACAGGCAACATAGCCCACAGAATGAGAGGCGGGAATATCCTCTCTCCTTATTTCATCCGCTTTCGAAATAAAATAGTCAAGTCCTGCACCATCATTCTTTACTCCAAAGGATTCTGCTGTTTTCAGGTATCGGTCAACAATATGAACCTTCGGAAGAAAATTTATCTTAAACGCAGTGTAGAGATACTTCTCGATGTTAAGTTTATAAAAAGAATATGATTTCTTTTTTAACGCCGATTTTACACGGAGTGTTTTTGTGTTATGATGCAGGTCAATAATGTAGTCATAGTTTTCAAGTTTCAGTTCTTCAATCATCAGTTCCCAGCTATGTGCTAAGAAGTGGATTTTGTCTATATATGGATTATGCTCCACCACCGGCAGAAAAGCGGACTTAGTTAAAAAATGCACCTCTGCATCCGGCACTTGTTGCTTCAGGCAACGGATTACCGGTGTGGTGAGGACAATATCACCAATGGATGAAAAGCGGATAATTAAAAATTTCGCCATGTTATTAAGGCATCATCTCTTCCATTTCGAGGAAGTTCAGGTCTTTATTAAATGTTTCCTTTGTGAATATTGCAGCAACAACTGTAATCACCATTATGATAATTGCTGCCACCCATCCGGCTGTCACATAATCCATGTAATTACGCAGCAACAAAAATAGTGGCATAATAAAAAAAGTCAGCATTCCCCTAACCATATTTGGAATGGTGGTTGCAGCGGTTGAGCGGAGGTTAGTACCGAACTGTTCCGCTCCCATCGTTACAAAAATTGCCCAAAAGCCAGTGCTAAACCCAAGTCCGGCACAAATCCAATACATTCTTTCGGCAGTTGAATTCCATAAAGTGGTAAAGAACAATGCTACAAAAATGGCAGTAAGAAGATAAAAAAGAAACAACGCCTTCTTCCGGCTTTGGAGCCATTGACTGACAAATCCCACTGCGATATCTCCAACTGAAATAGCAGCATAGGCAAACATGATGGCCTTACCGGCATCAATCTTTTCGCTGATGCCGAATTTTTCACCAAACTCTTTTGAAAAGGAAACAAGTACACCAATTACAAACCAGGTTGGCAATCCTATAAGAATGCTCAGCGCATATCGCTTAAACCTTTCCCTGTTGTTGAACAGCATTTTGAAACTGCCCCGTTTTATATCCATTTTCTTCACCGTATGAAACATTCCGGATTCAAAAACAGAGATGCGAAGCAAAAGTAACAATAAACCAAGTCCGCCACCGATGAAATAGCAAACCCGCCAGTCGAATTGCTGCTTCATGATAAAAGCAACAACGGCTCCTGTGAGACCGATTCCTGCTACGAAAGAAGTAGCAATCCCTCTTTTTTCTTTTGGAATTAATTCAGAAACCAAAGTAATGCCGGCTCCTAATTCTCCGGCAAGGCCAAGGCCTGCAATAAAACGTACAGCTTTAAACTGGTCGGGAGTTTGTACAAATCCATTTGTAATATTGGCAAGGGAATAAAGAATAATAGAACCAAACAGGACACTCAGCCTTCCTTTTTTATCACCCATTACGCCCCAGATAATGCCGCCGATAAGTAACCCTGCCATTTGCCACATCATTATGCTTTCGCCCTGACTTGTTACTTGTGCTTCAGAAAGACCAAATGAACGCAGGCTTGGAACACGGGTAATACTGAACAGCAGTAAATCGTAGATATCAACAAAATAGCCTAATGCAGCCACCAGTACCGGAACAGATAATATGCCATACTGTTTCTGTTGCATAAATTGATTTCTGATTGCCTGCTATTGAGGATTATTCTCTTGCGGTTTCTTTTTCGAGGGTGCAAACATTTTAATCAGCACCGGAGCAGTGGTTACCACAACAATACCAATAACAATTATTTCAAGATGCTCCTTTAAGTCGAAATTAAACTGCTGAAGTACCCATTTTTGGAGAAAGAAACCTCCTAATATCATCGTGGCAACCCAGGCAATACAACCAACAACATTAAAGAAATGAAATTTCTTTCTGTCCATCTCCACAATGCCCGCCACTATCGGAGCAAAGGTGCGGATGAATGGCAAAAATCTGGCTCCAATAACGGCCAGTCCGCCATGTTTTTCATAAAAATCATGTGCCTGATGCAGGTATTTTTTCTTGAACAAAAGCCTGTCCCGCCAATGGTACATCGCCGGTCCTACTTTTCGGCCTGTCCAATAGCCAACAGTATTTCCTAAAATACCCATTAAAGAAATTAAGCCCACCAGTACAAAAAGATCAAGCCAGTAGGTATAAGGATAATCAAATCCAAAATGTTTTAAAAACTGGTAACCTAGACCTGGTGCAGGAGCCTCCCCTTTTTTTGTTATTTCATGGGCATAAATGCCTGCAACAAATAACAGCGAATCACCAGGCAGAAAGAAACCAACAAACAAACCAGTTTCTGCAAAAACCACAAACAACAACAGCCAGAGTCCTCCATTCTCAATATACCATTGTGGTTGCAGCAGCTGAGACCAATGAAAACTATCCAGCAAATACATCAATTCCATTGCCATAATAACATTTCTTTATTTCTCAATAATTGCATCAGCATCATGCTCATTGAACGCCAATGCTTTTTTATCATCAAACTCACCTTCCCATCTTGCCACCACACAACTTGCCAAAGTATTGCCGATAACATTAACTGATGTGCGGGCCATATCCATGAGTTCATCAATACCATAAATCGCCATAATCGGCCATAATGGAAAATGAAAAGTTGCTGCAGTCGCTATAAGAATTACCAATGAAGCCCTGGGAACTGCAGCTACGCCTTTACTTGTTAACATTAGTGTAAGGCCTATCATTAATTGCTCACCAAAAGTCAAATGAATACCTGCAGCCTGTGCTACAAATACGGAAGCCAATGACAAATACAGTGTTGTTCCATCCAAGTTGAAAGTATATCCCGTTGGAATAACAAATGACACAACCTTTCGTGGCACACCAAATTTTTCCATATTCTCCATTGCCTTAGGTAATGCAGAATCTGAACTTGTTGTAGCAAAAGCAATGGAAACAGGCTCACGGATAGCCTGGATAAATTTCTTAACAGGTATCTTGATAAATAGTGCAATCGGCAATAAAACAGCCAGAATAAAAACAAACAATGCAACGTATAAAGTCGCAAGCAAAAGAAATAAGTTCTTGAGAATATCCAGGCCAAGATGACCAACCGTAACTGCAATGGCTGCTCCAACTCCGAAAGGAGCGAAATACATAATGATATTGGTGAACTTAAACATTGTCTCAGCCAGACTCTCCGTAAACTCAAGCATCGGTTTCTTCTTCTTGTCGCTAAGCAAGGCAAGGGCTATACCGAAGATGACGCTAAAGAATACTATCGGCAATACATTGCCTTCATAAATTGACTTGATAATATTTTCCGGAAAAATATCAATAATATGATCTTGCCATGTCTTTGGTGGAGTGTCCGGCAGTTTACTTATCAGATCTTTGGGAATCGGGACACCGGCGCTATCCAAAATGGCAATGACTTTTGTCTGCATCTGCTTCTCTGAAGATCTGGGCAATTCTTTAAGAAGCTCTTGCGGCACATCAATTCCTTTTCCGGCACCGGTAATATTGATAGCAGCAAGACCAATTATCAAAGCAGATGTTGTTACTAATTCAAAATATAATATAGACTTCCAACCCATTCTCCCTACCTGCTTCAGATTTGAATGGCTGGCGATACCAACAACCAGAGTTGCAAATAAAAGCGGGGCTACTATCGTTTTCACCAGCCGCAGAAAAATAGTACTGAGAAACTTTAAATCCTGTGAATCAAACTTGCCTGGATCTTTATCGGCTGGGAAATCCAGGCCAATTTCCACACCAATAGCCATAGCCACTAATATCCATGTTGTGAGAGACTTCTTATATACTGCAAATAAAACAAGCCCTGCAATCAATCCCCAACGTGAAATTGTAAGTGCATCTGAAGGCACATCCACTATACCCTGCAAATGCAAAAAGTGGATAATTGTGACAACCGAAAAAACTATCAATGCAAGCAACCCGGCTTTACGTTGGTTCATACAGTTAAACTAAGTTCTCAAAACTAATGGTTTACTCCCAATCAGTGAAATCAATAATGTTTCCTCCATTCACAATTCTTTTCAGCCAAATTACAGGAAATCAGTATTTTCCAGCCTGTAAATAACTCACCTGATGACAGAAAACAAAACCACTTTTAAGCAATCCCTCGGGTTGCTTGATTCTACCATGATTGTAGCCGGTTCCATGATAGGCTCCGGTATTTTTATCGTAAGCTCAGACATTGCACAAAATGTGGGCAGTGCCGGCTGGCTTATTGCCATCTGGCTGATTACAGGCTTTATGACCATCACCGCTGCTGTAAGCTATGGCGAACTGAGCAGTATGTACCCAAAAGCAGGCGGACAGTATGTGTACCTGAAAGAAGCTTTTAACCCTCTGGCAGGATTTCTTTACGGCTGGAGTTTTTTTGCTGTTATCCAAACCGCCACCATTGCAGCTGTGGGTGTTGCCTTTGCCCGTTATACAGCATATCTTATTCCGGCATTAGGAGAAGACAATATACTTTTTGGCATTGAAAAAGGATTGAATGCGGCAGGTAAAATGGAATACTCGTTTTCCATTAACGCAGCACAACTGCTTGCAATGGCTTTGATAATCTTTTTGACATACACGAACTCCAAAGGCATTAAAGGAGGAAAGATTATTCAAACGACTTTTACCACAACCAAATTAGTTTCACTTTTTGGTCTTATAATTCTCGGATTTTTTCTGGTAAAAGAGAGCTTCTGGTCGCAAAACTGGCAATCCGCCTTTGCCGCCAATCAATTGCAAAAAGACGGTTCCTGGTCATCAATCAGTGGCACAGTACTCATTGGTGCTATTGCTGCTGCGATGGTAGGCTCAATATTCAGCAGCGATGCCTGGAACAACGTAACCTTTATTGCGGGTGAAATAAAAAATCCGAAAAGGAATATTGGTCTTGCTCTTTTTCTCGGTACTCTTATCGTAACACTCATCTATGTTTCTGCCAACCTGATGTACCTGAATGTGCTGCCGCTTAAAGGAACTGACAGTATTGCTTTTCCCGAAGGAGAAAGAGTTGCTGTAGCCGCCTCTAATGCCATCTTTGGCACAGCCGGTGCTGTTATTATTGCCATCATGATAATGATTTCAACATTCGGATGCAATAACGGACTGATACTTGCTGGTGGCCGGGTGTATTATACAATGGCTAACGATGGCCTTTTCTTCAAAAAAACGGGAGAGCTGAATAAAAATGCTGTTCCCGAATGGGCCATGTGGGCACAATGTGTGGTGGCCTGCCTGCTTTGCCTGAGCGGAAAATATGGTGACCTGTTGGATATGGTTTCTTTTGTGGTTGTTTTATTCTATGCACTTACCATACTTGGCATTTTTATTCTTCGTAAAAAAAGGCCGGACATTGACAGGCCGTATAAGGCATTTGGCTACCCGGTGCTGCCGATCATCTATATTTTGATGGCAGTCACTTTTTGTTACTTTCTCATAACGATGAAACCAACCTATGCAGGGATAGGCCTTGGCATTGTGCTGGCGGGCATTCCTTTATATTATATCGCCGTTTCAAACCGCAAATCAAATAAGCCTTAAAATATTAATGTCAATCCTTAACTTTAAAACTTATTATTAAAAACAGCTTATGAGTTTATTTGTAAGAAAGCCGATGGCAACCTTGTTGAATGAAGCTGCCGAATCAGGTACACATACGTTGAAAAGAACTTTAGGTGCTGGCGGACTTGTCGCATTAGGAATTGGAGCAATTATTGGCGCAGGATTATTCTCTATCACAGGTATGGCAGCTGCCAATCATGCCGGGCCTGCTATTACCATTTCATTTATCGTTGCCGGTTTAGGCTGTCTTTTTGCAGGTCTTTGTTATGCAGAATTTGCTTCAATGATTCCGGTTGCAGGAAGTGCCTATACTTACAGTTATGCCACAATGGGTGAATTCATCGCATGGATTATTGGCTGGGACCTGGTATTAGAATATGCAGTCGGTGCTGCTACGGTTGGCATAAGCTGGAGCCGCTATCTTGTAAAATTTCTGGAAGGGTTTAATATTAATCTCCCGCATGAATTAACTGTCGGCCCCTGGGATGGAGGGATAATAAATCTGCCCGCCGTATTTATTATTGTGCTGATGAGTTTGTTATTAATAAAAGGAACAAAAGAAAGCGCCACTGTGAATGCAATTATTGTTGCGCTTAAAGTGTCTGTTGTTTTAATATTTATTTTTCTTGGCTGGAAATACATTAACAATACCAATTACAATCCTTACATCCCTGACAACACAGGAAAGTTTGGTGATTTTGGATTTAGCGGTATTATAAGAGCAGCTGCCATTGTATTCTTTGCGTATATTGGTTTTGATGCCGTAAGTACAGCTGCACAAGAAGCTAAAAATCCCAAACGGGATATGCCTATAGGAATTTTAGGTTCACTTGTAATTTGCACTTTGCTCTATATTCTCTTTGCCCATGTAATGACGGGTGTAACCAGCTATAAAGCTTTTGCTGGGAAAGATGGAATAGCACCCGTGGCCGTTGCCATTGAGCACATGGGAAGCACTACCAACACTGCCGGAGTTATCCAGCCTGACTATCCTTGGTTGAACAGGGCAATAGTTGTGGCAATACTGGCTGGTTATTCATCTGTAATCCTTGTAATGCTGATGGGACAAAGCCGTGTATTCTTCAGCATGAGTAAAGATGGCCTTATACCAAGAATCTTCTCAACTGTAAATGCAAAAACCCAGACACCGGCTAAGAGCAACCTGCTCTTCATGCTTTTTGTAAGCCTTTTTGCGGCATTCGTTCCGGCAAGGGTCGTTGGAGAAATGACAAGTATAGGAACTTTATTTGCCTTCATTCTCGTTTGTATAGGAATCCTTGTAATGAGAAAAAAGATGCCAGACTTACCACGGGCATTTAAGACACCGATGGTGCCTTTAGTACCCATTCTCGGCATTATCACTTGCCTATTCATGATGGTATTTCTGCCAATGGATACCTGGATCCGCCTTTTATTGTGGATGCTGATAGGCCTGGATATTTATCTTGCTTACGGGGCAAAAAACAGTCACTTGGGTGATGGCACCCTTGAAAGAAGAGGAATGAGGCTGGCCCGTATTACAGGGCTGGTTTTAAGTGTACTGCTTGTAATCGCCGGATTCCTGCATCAATATGTAGTCGGGTTTGATGCAGACAGAATACTTCTTTACATTTCTATCGGTTTTGCATTATTTCACCTGGCGCTGTATGCAAGTAAGCTCAACAGGCCTGAATCTGCCAGTTAAAAAATCAAACATAACCTACAAAACCACCCACCACCGGGTGGTTTTTCATTTTCAGCCATTCCCTTACATTTGCAGCCCGGATTATCAATTAACTCAATACCCAAAAACATATTATGGGAAGAATTTTTGAAGTACGAAAAGCCTCTATGTTTGCCCGCTGGGACAAAATGGCTAAGAACTTTACCAGGATTGGTAAGGAAATTATCATAGCTGTAAAAGCCGGAGGACCAGATCCCGGAACTAACGCTGCTCTCCGCCGCTGCTTTCAAAATGCCCGGAGTGTGGGCATGCCGAAAGACCGGGTAGAAGCTGCTATCAAGAGGGCTCAGGGCAAAGAGCTTGTAAACTATGACGAAATCCTGTACGAAGGTTATGGCCCACATGGTGTGGCAATTCTGGTAGAAACTGCAACAGATAACCATGTAAGAACAGTGGCCAATGTAAAAAGCCATTTTAATAAAGGCGGTGGCACAATGGGAAACAGCGGAAGTGTTGCTTTTCAGTTTAAGAAAATGGGTGTATTTAAATTGAAACCCGAAGGACTGAATGCAGATGATATGGAGCTGGAACTTATTGACTTTGGCCTGGAAGAACTAGGTGAAGGAACCGGCGAAAATGGCGAAGACATATTAGTAGTTCGCTGCGGATTTACTGATTTCGGTCATATGCAAAAAGCATTAGAAGATAAAGGTATCACACCAATCAGTGCTGAGGTTGAATGGATTCCTTCCACAACCGTTCCTCTTTCCGATGCCCAGGCAGAAGATGTGAGCAAACTGATTGAAAGGCTGGAGCAGGATGATGATGTACAAAAGGTATTTCATAATATGGGATAACGAACCCCCACAAATAGAAAAGCGGCTGAGTTTTCAGCCGCTTTTTTTAACTGCACTGGGTATTATCAGTCTGTTTTAGGCGTGATAGCCAATGTCTGATCGCTGCCAGTAAACCTTTTTAACGGAGAACCTCCATTTTTGTAAATCTCATAAATAACACCACCACCCCGGGCGCAAATCCTCAAGCCGTCAAGATTCCAGTTATCACCACCAATGCCACCACCGAATGTGGTTTGCAGATAAATATTCTTCAGGTCGGCAACGGGTACCGCTTTTGACAAAGGCACAGTGTAATAAACAAAAGAACCGCCGCCTAATCCTGCACTTTTATTAAGGTTGTTCTTCACCTGTTTTGTTCCGTCCTTATACAGTATGGTGAGATTGATATTGTCATTACCACCCCGAAGATCATCACCACCAGTCGCAACTTCAACAATAAGTTCTCTCACCTTACCATCACCCGTTGGGTTATATGTTACAGGATATGTCATCTGTTTCATACTGCCAGTAAATCTGTACAGAGGTGTTCCCGCTTTAAAAAGAAGTTCAAGGTCGCTGTATGTATAAACTTTTATCCAGTCCAAATTCCAGTTATCGCCTCCAATACCACCACCAAAAGTGGTAGCAACTGTAAAGCTCTTAAACTCACTGAGAGGCACCGGTGTGTTCAGTTTCACCGGAACTGTTTCAGTGTAGTTGCCAATCCACCGGGCACTCCGGTTCACATTCTTAACAGTCTGTGGGGGCTTGGTCTTGAAGTTGAAAGTAATATTTACATTATCATTTCCTCCCCGCAGGTCATCTCCCCCAGTCCTGAACTCAAAAAGTAATTCATTGATCATAGCATCAGAAGATGCCGGAGTATAAGTAATGGTGGGCGGTGTACTGAAACCATATTTCTTATTTACAAAATACGTTTGCCATTGGCAGCTCTTTTCATTCGGTCTTGACTTATAATAATAAATATTCTCTGAAGGTCTTGGCTTCAGAATGTTTATTTCCCCTGGAAAATTTGGGTCATATACAAAAATCTCAAGGTCTTCTTTATACTGGCCAAGGTCTCCTTTGTATCTGCCACCATTATAACCTATAGCCAGGACCTGGTGATGCGGGCCAGCACCTCCATCCCCCGGTTTAAACAAACCCAAAGGAACCGGGCTCCCCTTATCAATCATTTCTTTCAATTCCTGTAAACGGCCACCTCCGGTTACCTGTAAGCCCCAGTTAAAAAACTCGTCTGTTCTCCATCCAAAAGGATTAACAAACAGTTCCGTCCATTTGTCGATATTATCAACAACAGAACTTCTTTGCCGGCCCCACATATAATTATACAGAGTTGTTCCATTAGACGGCTTGTACGTTTGAGAAGGTATTGGTTTACCCGCCTTAAAATAATCAAGGGAAGTGTACACCATGCCGCCGCAAAAGCCAGACATGCGGATGTCATTAACAACTTCAACTTCCAGTTGATTTGAAAACCTGAAACCATGAACTTCCGGATTAAAGGTTGTCATTTTGCTGCCCACCTGTGCATGAATTGCCGAAACAATAACAAGCCATGAAGCTGTGATTAAGAATGCTTTTTTCATACTCTCTGTTTATGGTTAAAAATGGGTGATTCAGTTTCAAAAAAGTGCATGTACCTATGCAATCAATACCTTTCGTTACTGACATTATTCTTCCTTTTGTGTCATAAAGATGAGCGAAGAAAAAAAAGCAAACAATAACACAATCGGGTGATAAAAGCCAATTACAGGTTCACAATCTTGTGTCGCAAAGCCTTGGCAACTGCCTCTGTTCCGCAGTTTACATGCAGCTTGTGATAAATATTCTGTAAGTGCCTTTTAACAGTATCTACGGATACAGAACTTTTGTCCGCAATCATCTTATAGGAATTTCCCTGGACCAGCAATTCAAGTATTTCTTTTTCCCGTTTTGTAAGATTAAACTCATCAGCACCTGAGCGTTGCTCCCGGAAATATTGAAACATACGATGCGCAACAAAGGGACTCATCGGAGAGCCCCCATTCATCACTTCCAGCAATGATGAAGACAGCAGCACCGGTGATGTATTCTTGAGCATATAACCATCTGCACCAGCACAAATAGAATCGAAAATGCGGTTATCATCGTCATACATTGTGTACATCACCACTTTTATTTCAGGGTTAACCCCTTTAATCCTTTTCACACCTTCAATACCACCAATACCCGGCATATCAATATCCATTACCACCAGATCTGCCTCAAACTTTTCAACTTGTTTGTCTGCCTTGTCACAATCCTGAAATGAGGCAACAACGCTGAAATTAACTTCATCATTCAGCAGCAATTCAAGTGACTGGCGCAGTCTTGCATTATCTTCAAATATGATGAGCCGATAAGCCATAATCAAAATTAAATTTTGTACTTAGCAGTTACTATAACACAATAGGGTGATTTTCTATAAAAGATTCATGACTAACTGTACAGAAGTTCCTCCACCCACTTGCGAATTAACGGTAAGGTTTGCGCCATTGGCTATAGCCCGTTGCTGCATATTGGTTAATCCGTTACCTGACCGGACAACTGCAGGATCAAAACCTTTTCCATCATCTTTAACCAAAAGAATTACACAATTTTTTTCAGCGCTTACATTAACTGCAGCATGGGCCGCACCAGAATATTTTACCAGATTATTAATAGCCTCTTTAAAAATGAGATAAAAATCACGGCGTTGCTGCATTGACAGTTTTACCACTACAGTATCATCAGGCAAATCAATAGCCGCCTTAATACCGGCACCTTCAAGTATATCAGCTGCATAACGGCGCATACGGATAAACAGACCTTCGGGGTTATCAAACTTCGGATTTACATTCCACACAATATCAGATAATGCTTCACTTATCCGTTGAATATCTTCTGAGGCCTTGAGTAAATAATCCTTAGATTTTTCAGGTTCGGCTAAAGAACGCCTTGCCATTTCGTTTAGAATTCCAATATTACTTAGTGATGCCCCGATATCATCATGCAAATCTTTGCTGATTGAATTTCGGACAGCCAACAATGCTTCCTGTTGCTGTACTTTTCTCTTAAGTTTGAAACGGTTAAATAAAATAAGAGCCATCAAAACCACAAGGCCTAAACCTGCCAACAGCAAATTCCTGACGACAGCCTGGTTTTTCAGTAACCGTTTCTGTAATTGCTGTTCTTGCTCTGCAAGCTGCAACTGCTGTTCTTTATTCTTAGCAAGAAGCGATTGTCGTTCCAACTCTTTATCCTGCTCAGAAATCCTCAAGCCCTGAAGCTCCTTTTCCTTTAATAAAAGTTCTATTTCACTTTGCTTTTGCCTCGCTTCCAGCAGATTTCCTGCAAGCATTGCGTTTTGCTTGTCAATTTCTAATTGTTTCAATTGCTGCAGTGTATTCAGCCGTTTTATCTCATTATCCTTCTTTTCTGTCTCATACAGGCTTCTTACTTCTTCCATTTTGCCTATATTGCTCCGTTCAGTTATACTGTCTCTGTAAACAATGTAGCTTTTATAATAATCGTATGCAAGTTTGTAATCGCTATGCAACAAATAAAAACCGCTTAATTTGTCGTATGCGTTTGCAATGTTTTCTTTGTTGCCAAGTTCTTTCGACAGCTTCAGCCCTTGATTATAATAATCAACAGCCAACTGCGAGTCTTTGACCGCATTTGCAAGACCGCCTGCCGCCACATACATTCTTGAAAGAAGAGGCCTGTCATCCAGTTCCTCAAATAATGCAATTGATTTTGTCTGCCATTTTAATGCCTCATTGAAATTCTTGGTTCGTATATTATAAACCGACATGGCACCATACGCAATACCTTTTGTTTTGGAATTTGAAGTCTGGTCTGCAATTCTTACAGCATTCTCAAGATATTGCAGGGCTTTTACATTGTCACCCTTTAAAATAAATAGCTGCCCGATATTTGTAGCGGATGTTACCAATCCCTTTTTATCACCAATCTTTTCCCTAATTTCTATACTCCGTTGCTGATAGCCAATAGCATCATCTGTTTTACCCATCAGATAATACACAGACGAAATGTTACTGTATGTTTCTGCAATGCCTGATTCGTTGCCGTTCGACTCGTATAATCTTAACGAGTTAAAGAAACGTTCTACTGCCTTTTCTTTCTCGCCCCGGGCAAGATACAGTGAACCAAGGTTGCTATAAATCTCAGCTGTCTTAACAGTGGCGTTTTTTCCTAATCCAGAATTTAGCGCTGCGTTAAAATTCTTTTCTGCTTCGCTATTTTTCCCTGTTTCCATAGAATATACACCCTGCCGGTTATAGTGATTAGCCAGCAAAATGCTGTCCCCGAGTTGAGCAAGAGCCGGAGCCAGCAAAGAGTCATATTTAGCAGTTTCCCTGATTCTCCCATTAGCCATCGCCAGCTCTGCTAACAGATCATAAGCCTGCACTTCACCCTTCAGGTAACGGTTCTTTTTGGCAGCGGGCAGTGCTTTATTCAGAATAGAGAGAGAAGCTTGGTAGCCAAGACCGGGTTGCCTCGCCTGCGACAATAAATCAGTAATTTGCTGATTGCTCAGAGGTGCCTGCTGTGCAAAAGTTTTCAAACAAAGCATGCAAAGAAAAAACAGGCTAATTTGCCAGACAAAAAAATGCTTACGACGTTTGTGAGGCTGGTTCATGCTGGTTTCTGTAATAAAGGCATCACATAATACAAAAAAAAAATCACTTATTAATGCAAGCGGTATTACTATTTGACGGTGTCTGTATTTTTTGCAACAGCATGGTGAATTTTACTATCCGGAATGACAAGAAGGCCAAACTTAAATTTTGTCCGCTCCAATCTGAATATGGGCAAATGCTGAAAATAAAACATGGACTATCTCCTGATGCCGACACTATCGTTTTTATTGAAAATGATACGGCATATACTTATGCTAAAGCAGCCATCCGTGTATGTAAATACCTTGACTGGCCTGCAAAAATGCTTTATGGGTTTATCATAGTACCATCATTCATCAGCCAGCCTTTATATAAATGGTTTGCCCGGCACAGATACAAATGGTTTGGCAAAAAAGACACTTGCATGATCCCTTCGCCTGAAGTAAAAAGCAGATTCCTTTTGTAATCAGATTTTTATTATCCCCTTCATATAAAAACAACATTCGCCGCCAATTAGCACCCGTTCTTCGCTAAGTTGCCCGCAAACAAGTTCGCCACCTCTTTTCGAAAGCTGTTTTGCAAACATCTTGGTTTTACCAAGTTTCTCACTCCAGAATGGAATAAGCTGCGAATGGGCAGAACCTGTAACAGGATCTTCGTCAACTCCTGCCCCCGGCCCGAAAAATCTTGACACAAAATCCGTTCCTTCTTTACCTGGAGCGGTAATAATTATTTCACCAAAGTATTTCTTAATAAGCGTAAAGTCAGGTTCACAACTTGCCACTGCCTCCTCATTGTGTAATTCCACGAGCCAGTCACGATGCTTATATACACCCACCACTTCTTTTCCTCCTATGCAGGCTGATAGCTCAGCAGGATATTCATCAACCCTCTCTGGCTTCCATGACGGGAAATCCATCAGTAATTTTCCTTTATTATTTTTAATAACCAGCAACCCGCTTTTTGAGGTGAAAACAACTTTCTTTTTTTTCTTTCCCAGAATAAAGAAGATTGTGTAAGCAGATGCTAATGTGGCATGTCCGCACAGGTTTATCTCTGTTGTTGGCGTAAACCAGCGGATGCTGTAATCGGCCTTGCTTCCCTTTTCTTCAGGTACAAAGAAAACTGTTTCACTAAGGTTGTTTTCCATAGCTATCTGCTGCATCAGTTCATCAGGTAGCCATTTCTTAAGTGGAATGACTGCAGCAGGGTTTCCTGTAAAGAGTTTGCTGGCGAAAGCATCAACCTGGTAAATATTTAGTTTCATGTGCCATTTTTTTAAGTCAATTCAAAATTTCGGTTTCTGATATGCAAATTAAAAAATCCCGACCAGTATTTCTGCCGGACGGGATGAAGACTTCAGTTAATTACTTCTAAAACAAGCCTGTCATTTGTTTGTCATTCTTTCATCATTGATAAGATAACATCCACAATTTCCTCAGCATTCGGCTTACTAAAATAATCACCATCACTTCCGTATGAAGGGCGGTGATCTTTTCCTGTAATTGTTCTGGGAGCTACATCAAGGTAACGGTAGCCGCCCTGATCTTCCATCACCTTGTTGAACATAAACCCTGCTGCGCCACCCGGCACATCCTCATCAACAAAAACTATACGGCTGGTTTTTTTAAGTGATTCAAGAATCATGTGCTTTAAATCAAAAGGCAACAGCGTTTGCACATCCACCACTTCGCAGATAACACTTTGTTCTTCCAATACCTGCACCGCATCCATAACAATGCGCAGAGTGGAGCCATAAGTAACTATTGTAACATCCGTCCCTTCTTTTACCACCTCCGGTATTCCCAGCGGAACTGTGTATTCCAGCAAATTATTGGGAAGTTTTTCTTTCAACCGGTAGCCGTTGAGGCATTCCACCACCAGACCCGGATCATTGCTACGGAGCAAAGTATTATACATGCCTACCGCCTGTGTCATATTTCGTGGCACACAGATGTATATTCCTCTGAGAGAATTAATAATCATACCCATGGGAGAGCCGCTGTGCCAAATGCCTTCAAGCCTGTGGCCTCTTGTTCTCACAATCAGCGGACAAGACTGTTTGCCGACTGTGCGATAATGCAAGGTGGCCACATCGTCACTTAATGGCTGCAAACCATACAGTAAGTAATCAAGATATTGAATTTCGGCAATTGGCCTTAATCCACGGTAAGCCAGGCCAATGCCCTGTCCCATTATTGTCAGTTCCCTGATGCCGGTATCAAAAATGCGAAGGTTACCATGTTTCTGTTGCAACCCGCTGAAGCCCTGGTTTACATCGCCGATATATCCCAGGTCTTCTCCAAAAGCCAGCACCCTTGGATTGGAAGTAAATAACTGATCGAAGTACCTGTTCAAAACCTCAAAGCCATTTACCACCGATGCATCGTAATTATAAGATGGCTTTACTTCATTTACATGTAAGGCACTTTTTACACCTTCATTATAAAGATGTGAGTTATAAAGTTTCCTGCTTTCGGCCAGCAGATCATTATAATAATCCTTTGTCCAGAAAGCTGCATCTGTATCGCCGGCCATAAGCAAGGCGTTATGTAATGCTTTCATCACATCCCTCCGCAGTGGTTCTCTTAAAGCAGAGAGTTCAGTAGCAATCTTGTGTAGGCCTCCTGCCAAATCTGGTAACGCTTTTGCCATGGAGTGTATCAGTTCTGTCGCCCTTGCTACCTGTGCTTTTACCGGAGCTATGTATTTCTCCCAAGCTGTATTCTTACTGTCTCTTACAAACTCTTTTGCTTTTGAAGCAATTTCAGTCAGATCATCATCAGTTGCAAGATCATTAGTTACTATCCACTCCCGCATCTTCTTAATCCCATCCCATTCTCTTTCCCATTCCAGTCTTTCGGGAGTTTTATACCGCTCATGGCTTCCTGATGTGGAATGCCCTTGCGGCTGATTAATTTCTTCTACATGAAACAATACAGGAATATGTTCGGTTCTGCAAAGGGTAATTCCTTCTTCAAATACCTCACACATACCGGCATAGTCCCAACCTTTTACCTTATAAATTTTAATGCCGTTAGTTCCTTCTTCTTTATTTAGTCCGGCAAGTGCTTCAGAAATGGAACCCTTGGTTGTCTGCAACTGCTTGGGTACAGATATGCCGTATCCATTGTCCCACACAAAAACAGCCATTGGTATTTGCAGTACCCCGGCGGCATTCAGGGCTTCCCAAAAATGCCCTTCGCTGGTGGAAGCATCGCCAATTGTAGTGAAACAAACCTCGTTGCCACTATCCGACAAATGCTTATAAGATTGCAATTGTTCGATGTGCCGGAAGGCTTTTGATGCATAGGCTAATCCCAATGCCCTCGGCATCTGACCAGCCGTGGGTGCCATGTCGCTGGATGTGTTTTTCATGGCAGTAAGATTGAGCCAGTCGCCATTCTCATCCACATTTGGGGTGGCGAAATGACTGTTCATCTGTCGGCCAGCACTAAAAGGATCATTGTTTATATCCGGGTCAGCGTATAACTGCGAAAAAATCTGCTCAACTGTGGCAATACCTGATGCAACCGCAAATGTCTGGTCTCTGTAATAACCACTGCGGTAATCGCCGGGCTGAAAAAACTTGGCCATTGCCACTTGTGCTATTTCCTTTCCATCGCCAAAAATGCCGAATTTGGCTTTGCCGCTCAGTACTTCCTTCCGGCCCAATAAACTGGCCTCCCGGCTTATACAGGCAGTTCTGAAATCGTTCAGCACTTCATTTCTGAACTTGTCAAAGGAGAGCTTTCCTTCGTCAGCAGTTACTTGCAAATTGGCTTGTTCCATGAAGCAAAAATAGGGAGATTGGATACCAACCGTTAGCCTGTGAAAAAAATGCTGCAAGCTTTTGCAACCCTTTTAAGCCGTCTGCCATCTTTTTGCTAAATTTGAAGTCTTCAAAACCTCATTTTCATGAAGAAAATACTGGCCATTGCTCTTTCTTCAGCTTTTAACCTGGCGGTCTGTGCCCAGCAAACTCCTGTTAATGAGCATGCAGGTCATAACCATGATATACCTGCTGCTGCCGCAAAACCGGTAACAGAGAATGTGCTTACAGTTTCAGAAACTGAGTTTGATTTTGGCAGTATTCCGCAGGGGAAACCCGTTTACCACAATTTTATCATCACCAATACAGGAAAAACACCCCAGAAACTGGACAATGTAACAGCCAGTTGCGGTTGTACAACTCCCGAATGGAGCAGGGACCCGATTCCTGCAGGTGGAAATGCCACAATAAGAGTAGGATATAATTCCGCCGCCGAAGGGCCTTTTGCAAAGCCGCTTACCATTATTTATAATACCAACCAGACAATTCAGTTAATTATTAAAGGCAAAGTTTGGAGAGCCCCGGAAGGACCAGCACCAGCTAATGCCTCAATTGACATACTTAAAAAACAAACATTTTAAATTTAGAAAACCATGAAGAAGCTATTCTTACTCGCAACTGCTTTTGCTTTCACTTTTGCTGCTACAGCACAAACAAAACCAGAAGATGTAGTTAAACCTAATGCAGAAACTCACGACTTTGGTAAAATAAAGCAGGGTGAGCCTGCATCATTTGTTTTTGAACTGAAAAATATCAGTAAAGCTCCGATTGTTGTAGAAAGCACCAGTGCTTCCTGCGGATGCACCACACCGGAAAAACCTACAGAGCCCATTCTGCCCGGAGAAGTTGGTAAAGTTAAAGTTCAGTACAATGCTGCTGCTGTTGCTCCATTCACAAAAGATGTGTATGTAAAACTGGCCGGAGTTGACCAGCAATTAATCCTTCACATTAAAGGAGAAGTGCTTACCCCGGAGGCCTATGCCGACTACCTGAAAACAAAACCGGCAAAAAGCAAATAAGTTCTAACAATTATTATAAAAAAATCCTCCTGCGGAGGATTTTTTTATTTTGGGCTACATCTCATTTACTTTCTTCTGCAGTGTTTCCACATGCTTTGATGATAGTACTTTCAATTCATCCACCATTTTCTGGGCCTGCGATCTCTTTCCTTGTTTAATGTACATAAGACAGGCGTAATAGCGGGCATTTTCATTTTTTGGGTTAAGAGAAATGGCCTTATCAAAACTTAAACCAGCTTCCACATAGTTATTAGTTTTATAATAGCTATATCCTAATTCCACATAAGCTGCGGTATAATCAGGCTCCATTTCAACTGCCGTTTTAAGATAAGAAATGGCTTCGGAGTATTTTTCTGAGGAGTTCAGACAATAACCAATTCCAAAACAGGCCTTTCTTTCTTTTGGTTTAATTTCCAATGATTTCTTATACCAGCTTATTGCCGTATTGCAATCCTTTTTATTATCCCTGTACACTTCAGCAATACCGTTGTAAGGCACATGGCTTTTGCTGTCTAATTTCATGGCATCATTAAAGTATGCTATTGCCTCATTATCCTGTTTCAGTTTTGAAGAAGCAAACCCCAGTTCCAGATAGGTGTTGATGTAATCTTTTTTGAACTCTAACGATTTATTCAAGGCGTCTTTTGCCTTTGCGTATTCTTTTATTGCGTTATTACAAAAACCCTTTCTGTACCAATACAGGTAATCTGTAATTTCCTTTTTTACATTAGACTCATACTTTTCAAATTGGGAGAGTGCATTATTGTATTCGTCTTTGTCATACTCAATATAACCAAGTTGCTTATAAGCCCCGGAATAGTCAGGTTTTAGTTTCAGGCATTGGTTATAGGAAACCCGTGCCGAGTCTGTTATATTCAGTTTCTCAAACGCATAGCCCAGTTCAAAATGCACCTTGGGAATAGTTGGTATAAATTTTCTCGCTTTCCGGAGACTAACAAGAGCATCTGTATATTTTCTTAAGTCATTCTGGCACCATCCCATTTCATATATAGCATCAGCGTAATCAGGTTTCAAAGATGCGGCTTGTTTGAACTTTTCAAGAGCAAGTGCTGAATTACCCTGCTCCTTCAGTTTAACTCCCTCTTTATAAAAAGATATTGCATCTTGGGCAAAAACTGGTGGCAAGGTTGTAAGTATAGCCAAAAAGGCAATGATGGTTTTGTTTCTCATACAGCTAATATAAAAAACTGTCCGGAGAAACAAATATCACAGAGAAGGTATTTTGACTTATGGCACAGACGGTGACACTTCCTGTTCTGATATATTATTTAACGGAATATCAATTTCAAGTGTAAAACCTTCGCCAGGCTCTGTTTCCACATTTATTGTTCCGCCAAACACACCTAAGCGGCTGGCTATGTTTTTTAGCCCAATTCCATGTGTAACATTTTCCTTATCCATACCTTTTCCATCGTCTGTTATCCGCATGAAGAAACGGTTATCTGCGGTCTTTAAGGAAAAGACGACATGCCCTGCGTCAGCATATTTGATAATATTGGTACACTGCTCCTGAGCCACCCTGTAAACAGCAAGCTTCATATCATTATTAAGCAGTTCTTCGTTAAAACGGTCGTGTTTAATATGTGCATTTATTCCTGCATTCTTCAGCATTGTATCTCCAAGACGGCGGATTTGCTTAATAAGATCTTCATTTGAAAGGTTGGGAGTTACCAGTTCGTGGGCAATTTTCCTGTTTTCCTGAATGGCCATATTAATATTATCAATACAGGAAGGAACTAATTCTTCTCTTTTGTCCGGGAAATCTCTCACTACCGACAGAAGCACTTTAGTACCTACCAAAATCTGGTTTACATTATCATGCAACTCGATGCCTATTGCGTTACGTTCTTTCTCCTGCCCTTTCAGCATGGCTTCCGTAATCTTTCGCTGCTCTTCCGTTTTACTTTTAATTCTTTCTTCCTCCAGTCTTTTTATTTCCGAAATATCTATGTGCATCACTACGGCACCGTTGTTTTCCTTTCCTTTTAGCGGCGTAACAACCATTTTAAACCATTGTTGTTTTTTGCATCTTGTGCAGAGATACTCATGTACATACGCCTCAGTTCTGCCATCAAGCACTCTCCTTATCCCTTCCGAAACCATGCTTTTTTCAACTTCCCCTCCCAACGAGTCTCCCGAAAACGCTATGTAGTCTTCTCCTATCCCGTACTGTTTGCCTGCAAAGCCGCACTCCATTGTAAAAGACTTCCACTCATCGTTCACATCAAGTATGCTGCCATCCGCATCTAACAGGGCGATTTGTGCAGGCAGGGTATTAAGAATAGTGGAGAGCCGACCCGTAAGCAGCATATTCTCGTCTAATGTTTCTCTGAGTTCTCTTTGCGCTTCTGTTATTTCTGTGATATCAATCATTGAGCCAACTACCCGGTAGGGTTTACCTTTTTCATTATAAAGTATATATCCGCAATCGTATATATAAGCAATCTCCCCGTTTTTCTTTATGAAGCGGTACTCATCCTTCCATAATGGTTCTTTCTTTCTGAGGAACAAATCAAAGTTTGTGACTACCCTTTCCCTGTCTTCAGGGTGTATGTGATTTTCCCAGGCAACAGACAAATGATTGGCCCCTTCTTTTTCATAACCGAAAAGTGAATAGTAGTTTTCATTCCACCATATTTCATTTGTTTCAGGATTTAAATCCCATACAATATCCTTTGTAGCCTTTGCCACCATTTCAAACCTTTCATTCGACTGCCTGATTTCTTCCTGGCTTCTCTTCCGCTGGGTCACATTAGTTAAAACCCCATACCAGATCACACTGCCATCGGTTTCCCTGGCCGGTATGGAATTACCCTCAAGCCACAGCATGCCCATGGCAGGATGACGATAACGGAATTCGAGCCTCCACGGAGACAAGGTTCTGGCTGATTCAAAAATGCTTGTAATCAGAACCTCTTTGTCCTCCTCCTCCATATTGTTAATAATACCCTCTATACTTTCTTTTATATCGTCATGCGCCAAACCAAAAACATCTTCAACAGCATTGCTTACATAAGGAAAACCAAGTGTGCCGTCGGGCTTCATCCTGAATGAGTATATTACCCCAGGTGCCGTTAACGCAATGGTTGCCAATTTGTCCTTTTCTTCCTGCAGCTTTTGCTCTGCAATCATTTTCTCTGTGATATCAACAGAAAGGATAAATACTCCTTCAGGCACGGGCTGAATACTTAACTGAAACCACGATACAGTTCCGTCAGGATAAAGGAACTCATTTTCCATTGTGACAGGTACATTATCTTCAAAGCATCTCTTAATGCCATTGTAAAGCCCTGAATGTTCCATACCCGGGAATTTTTCCAACATGGTAAAGCCCAGCAACTCTTCTTTCTTCATCCGGGCATGGCTGGCCACTGCGTCGTTAACATATTTATACCGCCAGTCGTGTCCTATTATCTGCACCCCTTCAATCATATTATCAAGGGTGGTCCTGTATCTTTCTTCGCTTTCCCTGATTAGTTTTTCAGCCTCAATTCTTTCGGATACATCCCGATAGTTAAACACTATCGCCTTTACTGCTTCTTCATGCAAAAGGTTGGTGGCAGTTCCTTCCATCCACACATAAGCGCCATCCTTAGTCAAATACCTGAAGGTTGCCATTCCGCCTCCACCGGGAATCCCAAGCAACCCTTTCATTTTTTCTTTCAGCTCGGGTATATCATCCGGATGCACCTTGCTTAAGGCACTGGTATGCAGTATCTCATTATCTGCATTTCCGGTAAGCCTGATGGCCGATGGACTTCGGTAAGTAATATTGAAATTCTCATCCATAAGAACAACCATATCGTAGCTGTTCTCAATCATTGAGCGGAATCGCTTTTCATTCCTTGTCAATTTCTCCTCAGCTTCCTTTCTTTCCGATATATCACGGTAATTGAAAACTATCGCACTAATAAATTCTGCATGAAGCAGGTTAATCATTGACCCTTCTATATATATGTAGTATCCGTTTTTGTGCAGTATCCTTGTGGATGTTTCAATTGATTTCCCCGGTTTGCTTTTTACCTCTTCGATAAGCTTTGTTAATTTTCTTACATCTTCAGGATGAATAACTTTAGTAAGGAAGCCAGGCTTACTATATTCCTCTACCGTCCATCCTGTTACTCTAGTGGCCGAAGGGCTTCCGTAAGTGAAATTCCCGTTTTCATTCAGCATCCCAATAACATCAGAGTTATTTTCAATCAGAGAACGGAAACGCATTTCACTTCTCATTAAACGATCTTCAGCCTGTTTTCTCTTGGTTATGTCTTTTGTATTAATTACAATCGCATTGATATGCTCATCATTAAGCAAGTTGGTCATCACCACCTCAACATCAATATAATATCCTCGCTTATGTTTAATCCGGAAAGAAGTGCTAACAGGAATTCCCGGCTTGCTTTTCAGGTCTTCAAAAAGACGAACAATTCTTTCTTTGTCGTCCAGGTGAAGTACCTCTGTAAAAAAATTCATCCTGAAAAATTCTTCATCGGGCCATCCCGTAATGCGGGCTGCTGACGGACTGCAGTAAGTTATCTTGTTGTTCACATCCATCAGCGAAACAATGTCATTATTGTTTTCAATCAATGCCCGGAACCTTTTTTCGCTGGATATCAGCCTGTCCCCGGCTTTTTTGACCTCTGTAATATCATTGATAAGGATAAGCCTTGCTGGTTTTCCTTCATAAACAGATGCATAGGCAATCACCTCAACGTCCATCACTTCCCCATTTTTCTTAAGGTGCCGCCAAACACCTTTTGACGAAGAAGAATTGTTCATCTCGTACTGGTTCTCACGGGAATTAAACCTGATCTTATCTTCTTCTGGCCTGATATCAACAACTTTTAACTTCAAAAACTCATCCTTTGTATAGCCATACAGTTTTATTGCGGCATCATTAACCGCAAGTATAAATAATGATACCGGGTCAAACACCCACATGGGCATAGGGTTGTTTTCAAACATGTGCCGGTATTGTTCTTCACTCCTTTTCAATTCACCTGCCCTTTCTTCCACTTTCTTTTCGAGGCTTATATTAGCCTGTACAAGTTGTTCTTCCAGTACTTTCTTCCTGGTTATGTCTCTTACAAAATACACTCTCGAAAAAATCTCTCCATTATCACCATATATAATATTACCGGAGATTGAGCCATGAAATGAACTGCCGTCCTTTCTGGTAAAAACTAATTCACCTGTAAGAACTCCGGTTCTGTTGAAATCAGACATCTTGCTTTTCAGCCCCTCTCTGGATAAATTAAAACGTACATTGCTTGTCTTATGGCCGAAACCAAGCATTTCCTGTTCAGTATATCCAAATAGTTTTTCGGCCCCTTTGTTCCAGGTAAGTATCCGGTTATTTTCATCAAAAGAAACAATTGCTTCTGCAGACTGTTCCACAACAGTCGCCAGGAAGTTTACCTGCTCATTGAGTTTTTTGTTTTCAGTAAGATCATAGCTAAGAGAAACATAGCCGCTTACTTTTCCGTCTTTTCCCCTGATAGCTGTTAGGGAAGAATATACAATCAACCCTTTGCCTTCTTTAGTCTTCCGCTTTACCTCACCAGACCAATATCCTTTTTCTGTAATCTCTTTATAAGCTGCCTGGTATTCGGCATCGTTGAGATGAGTGTCCAGTAACTCGGTTGATTTCTTGCCGATTGCTTCCTCCCGTTTGTATCCATACAGCAGTTCGGCACCATGGTTCCAGCTTTCAATCTGCATATCGCCATTAATAATATATATGGCTTCGTGTGCCTGGTTAATCTGATGAAACATAAGTTCCATTTGCGCCTGGGCGGCCTTTCTTACAGTAATATCCCTTACAGAAGCACTGATGAATAATCCCTCTGCTGTTTGAATCGGGGACAGGCTGATCTCAACCGGAATTAATGAACCATCACTTTTGAGGGCCTGCATTTCTTTTGCTCCTCCCATCTGTCTCTCGGCAGGTTTTCTCAAATATTGCAGCCTGAAACCTTCATGGCTGCTTCGATGTACCCCCGGCATTAAAATTTCCACCGGCTTACCAAGCATTTTTTCCCTATTGTGGCCAAAAAGCGTTTCTGCCTGCTTATTTATCATGGTAATTAAGCCTTCTTCATTGGTGATGACTGTTGCATCGGGTGCAGACTCCAGTAAGTTTTTAAACTTTTCTTCACTGCCAATATGTGCCAGCATTTCTCTTCTTAATCTCCTTACCACCAATATACCTGCTATAAATACAAGGCTGATAACACTGATTAAAATAGCTCTGAGATAAAAAACCCCTTTTATGTATTTTATTTTTTGCCCGGCAAGGTTTTCTAATTCGGCGATCTCCAGCTTTTTGGCAATTCTTTCTACATTATCAGTATATATCTTTCCTTTCCTCGTATCAAGCAAAGCTTTAGCCTCATCCTTTTGCCCTGATGAATAAAGCCTGATTAACTCCTCAGAGAATTCCACCCGTTTTTTTATATAGAATTTAAGAGAGTCAACTATTCCCTGATGGAGAATATCGGCTCCATGCAGTGAATCAATCTCTCTGAGCATTGAAACCATTCTGGCACTGTTGGCAGGCAAAGAGGCAATATTTTTTTCATCTCCGGTATTTACAAAATCCCTGGCAGACTGGCCATTATGAAGAGTGAGGATGACGAGTTCCTTTGAGTTGCTGATGACATTCTGGGCATGTATTACCGAGGCCGTGGTTTCGCTGATGTTTTTCCCGTAACGGAAAGAAATAAAGAAGATAAACAGGGCAATGACCGGGATTACCAGCATTATTACTGTAAAAACCCTGTACATGACAATCTTTCTCATAGTAATTGCTTTGAGTAGTGCTACCTTACAAAAACCCAAACCCTACCTGTGATTGTCTGTGCGGCGGAATATCTTTAAAAAAACCGGGTTTTCAACAGGTTGGATTCGCAAACAGAATTTTACAGGACAGGTTTATTTTAACTAATCTCTTTAAAATAAGAAAAAATACTTATGACTTTTATCAGGCGACGAACTGCTTTTCAACAAGTAAGATTTTCTTATTTAGCTCATTTTTTCCTATAGGAAAAATGCTTCGATGGCAAAAATATTCTGCAGTATCATATCTGCTGTCCTGTACTCCCCTTTTTTTAACCTTATACGCATTAATACGTAAGGTTACGATTGATATTTGTCAAAAGCCCTTAGTTATTCCCGCAGTTCTTCCTTTCCGGATACGGCTGAGTGTTTCGTTGGTAACAGAAAGAAAAGATGCAATGTAATGAAGCGGTAGCCTTTCTGCCAGGTCTTTATAATAGCCCAGAAAAAAAACATACTTGCTTTCCGCATTTTTCAGCCTGGCGATCAAAGCTATTTTTTCTGATTCTCCAAAATAGTGCTGCAAAAATATTCTGGCGACATAATTTGTCTCAGGAAACCGTCTGAACAATGTCTGCAGATGATCCAGCCCCATTGAGAATAATTCAACATTTTCTATCGCCTGGAACGTTTGGAATGATGGCTTTCTTGATTCGATACTCGAAACAGAAGTAATCATCTCGTTTTCTTTACAAAAAAGAGTGGTAACCTCTCTTTTGCCCTCATATATAAAGCCACGAACAATACCTTTCCTGATGAAATAAATATCATTGCAGATGCTTCCCTCTTTCAATATCAGTTCCTTCTTTGAATACCTGTGTAATGAAACATGCTGTGAGATAAAATCTTTAGCTCCATCACTTAGAGGATAAATACCGTCGATGAAACCTAAGAGGTCAGAAGGTTGTGGCCGGGACACCAGATTCACCCCCTCTTGTGGAAAGCGGGAAAAATGCATGATTAAGGCTGGTTAATGTTGGTTAAATAAAAACAGGCAAAAGCCTGATTAGTTTCAGCAACTCAATATACCTGTTTTGACAGAGAAAAACAACACCGCTGGTGCCGGGCAACTTATTTAATTTTTTAAGATAGGTTTCTTGCAGCATTTCTGCTTCAATCCGCTAACACAATATAATCAGTCACGATAAATTTTTATACTGATTTCACCATTACTTCTTATGAAAGCCCGGTACATACCGGGTGTGCAAAATGGTATTGCAATATTGCCGTATTTATCAACAGCTATTAAACCTCCATCACCCCCAAGCGCCGGCAGCCGTTTCATCACCATTTCTGTTGCGGCATCCTGCAGTTTCATTTTGCCAAACTCCATCATATCACTGATGGTTTTAGCCATTACCAGGCGGATGAAATATTCGCCCCAGCCTGTGCAGCTGATAGCGGCTGTATTATTATTGGCATAAGTTCCGGAGCCAATAACCGGAGCATCGCCTACTCTGCCATATCGTTTATTGGTCATACCTCCGGTGCTGGTAGCCGCAGCTAAATTTCCATACTGATCGAGTGCTACCGCACCAACTGTACCGAATTTTCCTCCGGCAATGCCATTACCTTCTGAAGTAAAATAAAACAGTTCGCTGTACGCCATTTCCATCTCTGCATTCCGGGCACTGGCATTCATTTTTAATACACTGTCTTTCTCGGTAAGTTTCCTTATTTCATCACCTGGTTTTTTCAGATGGTTTATTAGAGAATCTGCAGCTTTTTTTTCATTTTCCTTTTGCAGTGCCTTTTGCAATCCCAGCCAGCGGCTTTCTGTAAAAAAATAAGAAGGCCCGACGATTTCCAGTCCTTGTTGCTGTGCAAACTTTTCAGCTCCCGTTCCGGTCATCATAACATGCGGGCTTTTCTCCATTACTGCCCTTGCCGCTGAAACCGGATTCTTAATAATTGTGACCCCTGCTACAGATCCTGCTGCCAAAGTCTTTCCATCCATTATGGCTGCATCCAGTTCATTTTTTCCTTCGTTTGTAAAAACGGCACCTTTTCCAGCATTAAACAGCGAGTCGTCCTCCAGTATTCTGACTGCCGCTTCCACAGCATCAATAGCTGAACCTTTGCTCTTTAAGATTTCGTTACCCGCCAGCAGAGCATTCTCAAGGCTTTTTTCGTATGCCTTTTCCATTGCGGGTGTCATATTGTTCCTGAGTATCGTTCCGGCACCGCCGTGTATTACCAGGACATACCTGGCCTTCTTATCACCTGCTGTCTGAGAGAAGGAGTTTTGAAAAACAATAACGCAGAAAAAAAAAGCGATAATATGCCGGATCATAACCAGAGTTTTATGCAAATTATTAATTGTGGCATTAAAAGAGCAGAAAAGAATGTTTCTGAAACAAATATTTAAGTACTGTTAATCTTAATGCCAAGTTTGGTATTGTATTTGCCTAACGGGCTCGATTGCATACTTTTACATCAAAATAACGGTCTGAAGCGTTTTAAGAAAATACTGAAATGGTTTTTTATCGTTTTACTGGCCCTGCTGGCAGGTGTATATATATTTATTCAAACTCCATTTGGCCAAAACTGGATTACACGGCAGGTAACCAAAAAGCTCTCCCGGGACCTGCAGACAAAAGTTTCAATACAGCATGTTGATTTCTCGCTTATGAATAAAATGCACCTTGAGGGTGTACTCGTAGAGGACAGGCTTGGCGATACACTGCTTTATGCAGGAGATGTTAAAGTCAGAATTACCGATTGGTTCATCTTTAAAAAAAATGTGCAACTGAAATATATCGGACTTGAAAATGCAGTTATCAAACTACAGCGGCCAGACTCTGTATGGCGGCATCAGTTTTTGGTTGATTATTTTTCTTCTCCGCCGGACAGCAGCAAAAAGAAAAAAGGCGGCATCTCCCTTGACCTGAAAAAAGCTGAACTCAAAAATGTAACACTGATTAAGAAAGATGCCTGGCTGGGTGATGATATGAGCGTCAATTTTGGCAGCCTTAATCTCGACGCTGAAAAGATGGATTTTAAAGGAAACAAATATCTCATCAGATCCGTCACCATTAATTCGCCGGTTATATCACTTGCCAAGTATGACAAACGAAAACCCTCAGATACTGTTTCAGCAAACGAAATTATTTCAGACGTATTCAAACCTGTTTCATGGAACAAAGGCGGTGCTGTTGTGCAAATTGCAGAATTGTCTGTAAAGAATGGAATTTTCAAAAATGATAAACTGAACGGACATCAGCAGTTTGCCCACTTTGATGGCCAGCACATCCTGTTCTCAGATATCAATGCAGATTTAAAGAATATAAGTTTCATCAGTGATACGATACTCACACAAATTGAACTGAACGCTAAAGAAAGAAGCGGCCTTATTGTTAAAGAAATGAAGGCCGATGTGAAGGTAACGCCACAGGATATGGCTTTCAGTAATATGAATATTGAGACCAACCGGAGCAATCTTCGCAATTATTTTGCAATGTCTTACGATGACATGGGCAAATTGGGTGATTTCATTCATAAAGTCAGGCTTACTGCAGTGTTTAAAGATTCATACGTTCACAGTGATGATATAGCTTTTTTTGCCCCGGCACTGAAGACATGGAACAAAAAAATTAACCTGAGCGGAAAACTCAGAGGGCAGGTTGACGATTTTGTTGGACGGGAATTACGCATGCAGGCAGGCGGCAGCACCATCCTTGACGGCGACATTACCATGACCGGACTTCCTGATATCAATCAAACCTTTATTGACTTTAACGCAAAAGATTTCAGAACTACTTATAACGATGCTGCTGCCTACATACCTGCCATACGGAAAGTTAGCAACCCCGATTTGAGCAGCATCCAGTACCTGAATTTTAAAGGCAACTTTACCGGGTTCATCCGGGATTTTGTAACCTACGGAACCATTCAGACCAATCTTGGCAACATTACCAGCGACCTGAACATGAAATTGCCAAAAGGCAAAGATCCTGTTTATGCCGGCAGTATTGAAACTGACAATTTCAGGCTGGGAACACTGATTGGCGATAAGAATACCGGATCACTGGCTGTAAAAGCAGCTGTTAAGGGAAAAGGGTTCAGCGCTAAAACAAGAAACACACTTATTGACGGCACAATAAAGTTCATTGAATATAATAACTACCGCTACGAAAACATTGCGCTGAAAGGAACACTTGACAAAAACCTTTTTGAAGGTTATGCCAAAATGAACGATGAAAATGCAAAACTGGAACTAAATGGCATAATTGACTTTAATGATAAAATGCCAAAATTTAATGTACTGGCAAATGTATTTGAAACAGATTTAAGAAAATTGCGGTTTACCAGCGACAGTATTCAGTTCAGGGGAAAAACAAATGTTGACTTCTCCGGACAAACGCTTGATGACTTTTTAGGAACAGCCCGGATAGCTGATGCTGAGATATTAAAGAACGGGCAACGGCTGCCATTTGACTCATTAATAATAACTGCAGGTTATTCCGGCAACGAAAAAAAACTTTCTGTATCATCAAATGAGTTCATGGCAGAAATATCAGGTGATTATAATCTTAAGGAATTGCCCGATGCTTTTGCCTGGTTTCTTAATAAATACTATCCTTCTGCAATAAAAGCACCTAAAAGAATTCCACAAAACCAGCGATTCAGTTTTGAAATTAACACCTACTATATCGATGAATATATCAGGCTGATAAATGACCATATCTCCGGCTTCAACTTCAGCAAACTGAAAGGCAGCCTGAATACCTCCACACAGGAAATGGCTTTTAACGGTACTATCCCTCAGTTCAAGTTTAAACAATACAATTTCGATGAGGTTCGCCTCGAAGCAAATGGCAATAAAGACAGGATTGAATTAACCGGAGAAATGCGGAACATTTTACTGAATGACAGCCTTAGCATTCCTCTCGCAAAATTTGGTGTAAACAGCCATAACGACTCTTCAAGGGTATCCCTTCAGTCGGGGGCCAGCCAGGCAGTGGAAAGTGCCAACATTAATGCCCTGGTTAAAACTTTTGGCGACGGAACAGAAATTGAGTTTGACAAATCTGACTTTACTCTTAACGGCAAACAATGGACTATCGCCGACAAGGGCAGACTTATACTGAGAAGGAATACGCCACTGGAAGGCAACGTGGTGATGACAGAAAGCGATCAGAAAATAATACTGAAAACAGAAAGGTCTGAAAATGGTAGCTGGAACAATATCAGGGCTGATCTTACTAAAATAAACCTGGGCGATATTGGCCCCTTTATTATGCCTAAAAACAGGCTGGAAGGTTTGGTTACTGGTAATGTGCTGATAGAAAACCCAACGGGAAACATGAACATCAGTTCAAACAATATCAGAACCGAGCAACTCCGGCTTGATAACGATTCTCTAGGTGAAGTAAATATTGTAGCAGCCTTCAACAACCCTAAAAAAGAATTGACTTTTAATGGCAGCACTGTAAACCAGGAAAACAACCTGACTTTTAACGGTAGTGTTTACTTAGATCCCGCAAAAGCAGCAGACAGCAAGATTGCGTTGAAGGCAAAGCGGTTTGAAATAAAAGTGCTTGAACGATTCCTGGGCACTTTGTTTTCCGATATGCAAGGATACCTGACCGGGGACATTGATCTTGACGGCGCCTTTAAAAGCCTGGCAGTAACCGGAAAAGGGAAACTGGAAAATGCAGGCCTGAAAATAATTTTCACACAGTGCTTTTATAAGATAAAAGACACCTACATAGAGCTGACTCCCGAAGAAATTAATTTAGACGGCCTAACTCTTGTTGACACTGTTACTAAGAATCCTGTATATATTAAAGGAGGGATTGAACATTCCTCCTTCAAAAACATGCTGTACAATCTGGAAGTATCTACCAAAAGACCCGGCACTACAGATACAATGTACAACAGGCCGGTTTTATTGTTGAATACATCACTTAAAGACAATAAACAGTTTTATGGGCGGGTTAAGGGTACAGGCTCTTTATCTGTAAGCGGAACAGATAAAGACATGTACATTACAATAGATGCCAAAGCATCAGAAAAAGACAGCAGTTATGTTACCCTTCCGCCTTCAACAAGCCGTGAGTCTGGTATGGCCGACTTCCTTGTAGAAAAAAAGTACGGAAGAGAAATGAACGAATCTGATTTCAGAAAAAAATCAACAAACCTCACATACGATGTGCGGCTTACCGCCAATCCCGCGGTTACTGTGCGGATGATTCTGGATGAGCTTACCGGAGACGAAATAAAAGGAAAAGGACAAGGAACACTCAATATCCGTTCGGGCACTACTGAACCGCTTACACTCCGGGGCAGATTTGATATAGATGAAGGAAACTACCTCTTTACCTTTCAGTCCTTCTTTAAAAAACCTTTTGTTCTGGACAGACGGGAGAAAAACTACATCACCTGGGATGGTGACCCGTATGGGGCAACAATGAATGTTACAGCTGTTTACACAGCATCCAATGTAAACCTTACTCCCTTAGCCACACTTTTAAATAACGATGACAACAATCTGCAGGGACAAAGAGAAGATGTATATGTCGTGGCCAATCTTTCAGACAGCCTTTTCAAACCTAATTACAAATTCAGTTTAAAGTTTCCTGAAAACAGCCGTGTAAACACCAATCCATCGCTTGCATTAGGTGTGCAGCAATTAGAAAAGAACGAAAACGAACTGAACAAACAGGTTGCCTATCTGATTGTGCTTAACAGTTTTGCTCCGGCAATTACTCAAAGTACTGCCGGCAACACAATGGGCAATACGCTGAACGAATTTGCCTACAGTACATTTACGAGTATATCTGGCCTTTTATTCAATGAAATAAACAAGGTTGTCAATAATACATTTGCCAAAATATTCGGAACTGATAAAATTGGTTTCAACATCAGTGGTTCAGTTTATAACCGCAACCTGCTTGAGCAGCGGGGCAGCAACCTTATACCTAACCAAAGCCAGCTTGATATTAATATTCCTATCTACATCAGCGACAGGTTTTATGTTAAGTTAGGAAGCCGGCTTGACCTTGCCTTGCAAAACTCATCCACTGTTCAGGAAAACCTGCGCTTCCTGCCGGATGTAACATTGGAATGGTTGGTAAATGAAACAGGCACACTCAGGGCATCTTTGTTTTATCAGCAGAATATTGATGCGCTCAACCCGACAGCCATCGGTCAACCGGGAAAGGCCACCCGGTACGGAGGCAGTTTCTCTTTACGAAAAGATTTCAATAAAATCGGAGATCTGTTCAAAAAAAGAAACTCTAAAAAACAAAAACCGGAGCCAACACAGACCGCACCTCCCGGCGAAGCAAAAAAAGAAGAACCTGTTACTGGCAATTAAGAATATCAGCCTTTTTCCAGAATCTCATGCCCCATCTTATCCCTTTTGGTAAGCAGGTATTTTTTATTGTGATTATTGGCCGGCATTTCGATGGGTACATTTTCCACGACCTCAAGACCGTAGCCTGTCAACCCTACTCTCTTTTTGGGATTATTTGAAATAAGTCTCAGCCTCTTAATGCCAAGCTGCCTAAGGATTTGTGCCCCGATTCCATAATCTCTCTGATCCATCTTAAATCCAAGATGCAGGTTTGCCTCCACTGTATCCATACCATCTTCCTGCAGCCGGTAGGCTTTTAGTTTATTCATCAGGCCAATACCCCTGCCTTCCTGGTTCATATAAATAATAGCACCTTTACCTTCCTTTTCCACTAATTGCATTGACTTGTGCAATTGTTCGCCGCAATCACATCGCATAGATCCGAGTATATCTCCGGTGAAACAAGACGAGTGAACTCTTACCAGCACCGGCTCATCTGTGTTCCATTCTCCTTTGAGCAAAGCCATATGCTCGTTTCCGCTATTCTTTTCTTTAAATGCCACCAGCTTAAAATGTCCGTATTTGGTCGGCATCTCTACTCTAACAATTTCCTCAACGAGTATTTCTGTACGTATCCTGTATTCTATCAGGTCCTTGATAGAGATAATTTTCATATTATTCTTTCTGGCAAGTTCTATCAGCTCAGGCAGCCGGGCCATCGTTCCGTCTTCATTCATTATCTCCACCAATACTCCACCCGGTTCCATTCCTGCTAAAACAGTCAGATCAACAGCAGCTTCTGTATGACCTGCCCGCCGAAGTACCCCACCATTTTTGGCAATGAGAGGAAAAATATGGCCAGGACGGCCCAAATCTCCAGGCTTTGTGCTTCTGTCAACCAGGGCATTTATTGTTTTTGCACGGTCAGAAGCTGATATTCCGGTAGTACAACCATTGCCGAGCAAATCCACCGAAACGGTGAATGCCGTTTCATGCAGGGATGAATTATCAACAACCATTGGTTTCAGTTCCAGTTCGTTACAACGTATTTCTGGCAAAGCCACACATATCAGCCCACGGCCAATTTTTGTCATAAAGTTCACAGTATCAGGGGTAATGGTCTGTGCCGAACCAATAAAATCACCCTCATTTTCACGGTCTTCATCATCCGCAACAATAACCAGTTTTCCACATTTTATGTCTTCGATAGCACTTTCAATCGGGTCAAACATGTCCGCTTTTTTTTTGCAAAAATAACCCAATCCAACCGTTGCCTTTTGACAAATAATAGCAAGCAGCAAAATACGTCCGGTCATTGTCCTTATAATCCATTATTTTTCAATAGTAGTTTGTTAATATTTGCCTATATTTATTTTGGAAATATTCCCTTTCTTTGCAACCGAAAACTAAAAACTTATGCTTAAGAGAATACTCTTCTTGTTTGTGTTGGCTTTTGCAGCCGGATCGTCCTTAATGGCACAGATTACGACATCTGCTATCGGTGGTTCGGTAAAAAACTCAGCCGATGAACCCCTTATGGGAGCCTCTATTGTGGCAACACACTTGCCTTCAGGTACAAAGTACTCCGCTATAACCCGTTCTGGCGGTACGTTCAGCATTCAGAATATGAGAGTGGGTGGCCCATACTCTATTGAAATAACTTTCGTAGGCTATAAGCCTGAAAAACTTGAAGATGTGTATCTGCAACTTGCAGAAACATTTAACGTAACACCTTTGCTGGTTAAAACTGATGCGACACTGGAAAATGTTGTTGTTACCGGTGCCAGAAGGGGAACAATTTTAAATGCTAACAGAACAGGTGCAGTAACAAACGTAGGCAGAAGGGAAATAACTTCTTTGCCAAGTATCAGCAGAAGCATCAACGATGTGTCTCGTCTTACACCGCAGGCAAATGGTGCGGCTGTAGGAGGAGGTAACTACCGTCAGAATAACATCACAGTTGATGGTTCTGATTTCAATAACAGTTTTGGAATTGGTGCCAACCTCCCTGCGCAGGGCTCTCCGATTTCATTGGATGCGATTGAAGAGATTTCTGTTAACGTTACTCCTTTTGATGTTCGTCAGTCTGGCTTCATCGGCAGTGCACTTAACGCTGTTACCCGTTCTGGTACAAACCAGGTTCAGGGTTCCGTTTACACTTACTGGAGAAATGAGAAAATGCAGGGTGACAAAGTTGGTAAGGCTAATATTGTTAAGCAAAATCTGCAGTTTAACCAATACGGTGTGAGAGTTGGTGGTCCTATTATCAAAAACAAATTGTTCTATTTTGTAAATTTTGAAACTGAAAAACAGGCTCGCCCCGGACAGACGAAAATTGCTTCTAACAGTGCTTCTGATTACGGTACTGCCTCTAACATTGCCAGGCCAACTAAAGCTGAACTGGATGCTATCAGTTCTTACCTGTTAACCACTTACGGTTACGAAACTGGCCCTTACCAGGGATATGACCTGGAAGGTGACAAACAAAAAGTATTAGTTCGTTTCGATTGGAATATTAATCCGAAACACAAATTGAATATCCGCTATAGCCAGACTGAAAGTAAAGACCCTTCATTAATGAGCAGTTCCACTTCAAGTTCAGGCGTTACGTTCTCAACCGGTGTGGGAAGAAATGATATCAATGCCCTTCATTTTAAAAATTCCAACTACTACCAGGAGTATAACTTCTATTCAATTGCCGCTGAACTGAACAGTTCTTTCTCTTCAAGGATAGCTAATACTCTCCGGGTATCGTATAACAACCAAAATGAGCCCCGCAGTTCCGACAGTAAAGATTTTCCTTTTGTGGATATCATGAAAGACGGACAGCCATTTACATCTTTCGGTTATGAACCATTTACCTATGGTAACCTCCGTGATGTAAAAATTTACTCTGTTACAGATAACCTGACAATGACTGCAGGTAAGCACAACTTCCTGTTAGGCCTGCAGGCAGATTTCACAAAAACACTGAATGGCTTCCAGCCTTTAGGTGCAAGCTACTACCGCTTCAATTCATGGTCTGATTTTACAAACGGTGTTAAGCCTACTGACTTTGCTTACACTTATTCATTAAGAAAAGACTACTCTCAGGCTTTCCCGACTTTCAAGTTTGCACAATATTCAGCCTTCTTCCAGGATGATTACACAGTAAACAAAAAACTGAAACTGAGCTTTGGCCTCAGGGCTGATAAGTCTTCTTACCCAGGTGTTGAGGAAATCAAAGAGAATCCATTGGTTTCAGGATTAACTTTTGCTGATGGAAAGAAATACAGCACTGGAACATTACCAAAAGACAGGATTCTGTTTTCTCCCCGCTTTGGTTTTAACTGGGATGTTTACGGAGACCGCTCATTGCAGGTTCGTGGCGGTACAGGTATCTTCACTGGCCGTGTGCCTTATGTATGGATAGTAGGTCAGGCGGGCAACTCTGGTATGCTGCAAATTACCCAGTCTTTCAACACACAGGCTACAACATTTGGTCCGTTCAACCCGTCTGTTGGCTATTACAGGCCAGTTACACCTCCTGCTGCTGGTACAACAATGCCTTCAACAGTTACAGTGTTTGACAAAGACTTCAAAATGCCCCAGACCTGGAAAACAAGCCTGGCAATTGATGTAAAACTTCCCTGGGGTATCGTTGGTACACTGGAAGGAATCTATAACAGGGATTACAGGGTTATTTATTCTAGGAACGTAAACCTTGTGGCTCCTGCTCCGTTGAACGTTGCCGGTTATCCTGATTCAAGACTTATTTATCCCAGTGCAACGGCAGCTAAGTATATCAACAAACTGACTTCAACTGGCCCTGGCATTCTCGTTCCAAGTGCTGCTGGTACTACTGCTTTCAGTATGATAGTTACAGGAAACGAAAAAAGAGGACATTCCGGATTCCTGACAATGAAATTTGAAAAGCCTTTCAGAAAAGGTTTCTCTGCAATGCTGGCTTATACAAAATCGCTTACCAACAGGTTGTATGATGGTATCGGCGACCAGCCTTTCAATACATGGAGCCTGATTCAATCAATCAGCGGTGCTAACAGCCCTTACCTTTCTTATGCTGATGATAACATTCCTGACAGGGTTATTGCTTCCATTTCTTATCGTAAAGAATACCTGAAGCACCTTGCCACTCAAGTATCATTGTTCTGGGAAGGTGGTATCCAGGGTCGTTTCACATACTCTTATAGCAGGGACTTCAACCGTGACGGAACCAATGCTGATCCGATCTACATTCCAAAAGATCCTTCAGAGATTACTTTCCAGAACCAGACCGTTAACGGCGTTGTTTATACAGCGGCCCAGCAAAGCGAATTGTTCTTTGCCTATATTGAACAAGACAAATACTTAAGGGCTCACAAAGGACAATATGCTGAAAGAAACGGCGCTCAGATTCCCTGGAGAAACCAGTTTGATCTGAGAGTGGTTCAGGATCTGTTTACCAATATTGGCAAAAGCAGAAATACACTTCAGTTCAGTGTTGATATCTTCAACTTCGGCAATCTGCTGAACCCGAAATGGGGTGAGTTGAAAACAATCAATGCAAGCTCTATCCTCGTTCCAAGAAATGAAGCTTCTTTGGTAGCGGGTGGTACTGTTAAACCTGAGTTCTGGCTTGCTACTGACAGAGGTCAGCTGATTACCAAAACATTCAGGGATAATCAGACAGTATCTTCTACATATTATATGCAGTTTGGTCTGAGATACCTCTTCAACTAATAAGAGAATCGTTCTCCAATAAAAAAACCCGTGTCGCCTGAGGCGACACGGGTTTTTTAGTATGTTTTATCAGGTCAGGCAAAAGCCCATCCTAAAAACTCAGGCATGGCCCTGGCCCATGTATCCACATCATGTTTGCCATCTGGATACTCAAGATAGCTGATGTCTTTGCTCCTGTCATATCCCTTTGCAACTAACTCGTCAATAATATCCATTGTATCTTCAATAGAATCAATAATGCCGTTATTGTTACGGTCGGCTGTTTCATCCATATTGCCGCATTGAAAGAAAAATTTCTGCCCTGGATTATAATTACCATTCCTTATCTCCTGGTGCATGATGCGGTGCTTGTCATCGTCATACTCCTTTTCAGTCTGGTCAATACTTCGCCACCACAGCGAGCCTGAAAAAACGCCGGCCTTGGAAAAAATCTCCGGATATTTCCATACAATATCTAATGCACTTAACCCTCCTAATGAAAATCCTGCAAACACTTTTTGCTTGAACGAAGGGATGAAATAACTCTTTTCAATGAAGGGCAAGAGCTCTTCTATAATAAACCGTGAATACTCCAGGGCTCTGCTTCCCCTGCCTGCAAAATCAGGTACACTTGCCACACCATATTCCTGCTTTCTGTCTGTGCCGCAATGTATGGCCGCACAAAATATTGGTCTGGTTCTTTTCAGGCGGGTGCAGAATTCATTAAGAATACCTTTAAACCCCATCTTTTCCATATCCTGGCCATCATTAATAAGCAATAAGCTCATGTCTTCAGGCCTTTCTACATTAGCAGGTAAGTAAAAGTCAACCTGTACTTTCCGTTTTAGAAAAGCCGAGTCAATTTCCTGTTGTTCCAAATGAATCTCCGAAACATTAGAATTTCGCATAGTTTCAAAAATAAGGATTTGGGCATTACCAGTCAGAACAGCTCCTCAGCAAATCCAATCATTTTTTTCTTTATATTGTAACGAAAAAAATCTGAAACCAACAATATTCTTAAACTTCATCAATACTCAATATGAAAAAGATTGGAATTCTGCACGGCAAGGAACGTTCTTTTCCCGAAGCCTTTGTCGCACGGATAAACAGTAAAAATGTACCCGGTATTATCGCCGAACCGGTAAGGATAGAAAAAGCTTTGCAGGCTGACCCAAGCGGATATGCTGTAATAGTTGACCGCATTTCACAGGATGTTCCTTTCTATCGTACCTGGCTGAAAAATGCAGCCGTAACAGGGACTGCCGTCATCAACAATCCTTTTTGGTGGAGTGCTGATGATAAATATTTCAATAACTGCCTGATGGAAAAAATTGGTGTTCCTGTTCCAAAAACAGCCATCATTCCATCAAGAGACTTGCCCGACGATACCTCTAATGAATCATTCAGTAACCTTGCTTACCCGCTGGACTGGAATACTATTTTTAACTACGTTGGCTTTCCCGCTTATATGAAACCATTTGCCGGCGGTGGATGGAAACATGTGTACAGGCTTGCCAGTGCAGATGAATTCTTTAATAAGCACAGTGAAACAGGACAGCTTGTTATGCTGCTGCAGGAAGAAATTGTATTTACTGAGTATTATCGCTGTTATTGCATTGGCGGCAAGTATGTGCGGATAATGCCTTATGAACCACGAAATCCGCATCACTTGCGTTATGTATCAGATTTCAACCCTGATGCGGCATTGCTTCAGCAAATGACAGATATAGTTTTAAAGATAAACGCATACCTGGGTTACGATTTCAATACGGTTGAACTGGCTGTAAGGGATGGAATCCCTTATGCAATAGACTTCTGCAACCCCGCACCTGATGCCGATATTAATAGTGTAGGCCCGGAAAATTTTGAGTGGGTGGTGGAAACGGCTGCCAATTTCGCCATTGAAAAGGCCGTGGCACATAAAGAAGGGGAAGACAACCTTACCTGGGGCGAATATGTAAAACGGGGGTCAAATAAAGTACCACTGGCTTAATCAGGAATTAGTTGACAGGTTGAAAAGTTCATCTGTCAACTTCACCCATCAACTTTTCAACGTATCAACTTATTAACTTATCAACTCTTAAAATGAACCTGAATTACAAAAGTTTTACGCTGGGTGTTGAAGAAGAGTACATGGTGCTTGACCCGCACACTTATGAGCTGAAAAGCCATGAACAGAAGATTGTACATGAAGGGCAAAAACTGACGAAAGACAAAGTAAAAGCAGAGATGCACCAGGCTGTTGTGGAAGTGGGTACTGACATCTGCGCTAATATTGATGAAGCGTACGAGGATGTGGCAAACCTGCGAAAAGCCATTTCAGGTATTGCAAGCGGCCTTGGTTTTGCGATGGGAGCAGCAGGCACTCACCCGTTCAGCCATTGGGAAAGCCAGCTTATAACTGACCACGACAGGTATCATGATATTGTAAATGAGATGCAGGAAGCAGCAAGGAGCAATCTCATTTTTGGCCTGCATGTGCATGTAGGCATGGAAAGCCGTGAAATGGCCAATCATATTGCTAACAGCACAAGATATTTCCTTCCCCATGTGTTTGCCCTCAGTACCAACTCACCTTTCTGGGAAGGAAGGATGACAGGCTACAAATCATTCCGCACAAAAGTATTTGACAAATTTCCCCGCACTGGTATTCCCGATGCGTTTGAAAGTATTGAAGCGTATGATAACTATGTTAAACTGCTGATCAAAACCAACTGCATCGATAATGCCAAAAAGATATGGTGGGATTTAAGGGTGCATCCTTTCTTTAACACAGTTGAATTCAGGATTTGTGATATACCGCTTACCGTTGACGAAACAATAACACTGGCCGCATTATTCCAGGCAATATGTGCAAGGATTTATATGCTGCGTTCCCGCAACCTTAATTTTATTCAGTACTCAAGGGCATTGCTTAATGAAAACAAGTGGAGGGCCAGCCGCTATGGTGTGGACGGATACCTGATTGATTTTGGCAAAGAAGAAGAAGTGAACACAAGGGCACTTATTTACGAGCTGCTTGACTTTATTGATCCAGTGCTTGACCATCTTGGCAGCCGACACCGCCTCAGCCACATCCATAAGATACTGGAAGGCGGAACTGGCGCCGACAGGCAGCTTGCTGTTTTTGAAAGCACAAAAAATCTTGGGACAGTTGCTGAATTTATACATAGCCAGTTTTTGCATGGGCTATAGCAGGTATGAAAACAATTCAGATTATTGTAAAGGGAAAAGTGCAGGGTGTTTATTACCGGCAATCAGCTAAGGAAAAAGCTGTTGATTTGGAAATAACCGGAACTGTACAAAATACTGAAGATGGCGATGTGCTGATTATTGCAACAGGCAATCCGGATCAGTTATCAACTTTTACTGACTGGTGCCGGGTTGGACCGACCAGGGCAAACGTTACCGAAGTCTTAATTGAAGAAATTCTGCTGCAAACATTCACAGGTTTCAGGGTTCTTCGATTCTGATTACCCTGCTTTTTCTGCTTCCAGGTTATCCAGCATATCTTTTGTCATAGCAGCCAGATCGAATTCTTCTTTCCAGCCCCACTCATTTCTTGCTACCGCATCATCAATGCTTTGCGGCCAGCTGTCGGCAATCGCCTGCCGGTAATCGGGTTTGTATGAAATAGAAAAATCCGGAATGTGCTTTTGAATAGATGCCGCTATCTCTTTTGGCGAAAAACTCATTGCGGAAACATTATACGAAGTTCTTACTTTAATCTTTTCAACCGGAGCTTCCATCAGTTCAATCGTTGCCCTGATGGCATCAGGCATATACATCATCGGCAGGTAAGTATCTTCTTTCAGAAAACATTCATATTTCTTTTCTTCGAGTGCTTCATGATAAATTTCTACGGCATAATCTGTGGTACCGCCACCGGGTGCTGATTTATAAGAGATCAAACCGGGATAACGGATGCTCCTGACATCCACACCAAAGCGGTGGTGATAATAATTGCACCAGAACTCTCCTGCATACTTGCTGATACCATACACAGTTGTTGGCTCAATAATCGTTTGCTGCGGACAATTCTGCCGTGGAGAAGTGGGACCAAACACTGCTATCGAAGATGGCCAATATACTTTATGCAGTTTTTCCTCACGGGCAATGTCAAGTACATTCAGCAGGCCCTGCATATTCAGGTTCCAGGCAAGGTTGGGATTCTTTTCGCCGGTGGCAGAAAGGATGGCGGCCAGCAAATAGATTTGTGTAATGCCCTGCCGTATCACCTGCACATGCAGCATTTCTTTGTTCATCACATCCAGCGATACATAAGGGCCAGTGCCTTGCAGCAATGGATTTTGCTCCCTTAAATCAGAAGCCACCACATTACTGTTTCCATAAATTTTCCGAAGGGCAAGTGTAAGTTCAACTCCTATTTGTCCGGATGCACCAATTACAAGAATCTTTTCTTTTTGCATAGCAAGCGATTGAGGGGCAAAGGTCAAGTATCAAATGCCAAATTCCAAATTCCGGGAAAGAAATCACCTCAGGGCAAACGCATCTGATTTTATTGTTTTTGCACACGGATGAGACGGATTATATTTTTTTCCCGGAAAACCGAAACAAAAGAATGTTTGGATTTTCACTGTCATTTTCTGCTTTGCAGAAAATAATCCGTGTGTATCCCTGTCTGCCATATCTCCGGCAGAAAAACCACAGGCAGGTGTCAAACCTGTTTCATCCGTGTTCCTGTTTTTCTTTTCTTTCCTGATTTTTCAATTTTAATGCTTTCTCCCTGGAATTCACCTGTAAAGCAATCAACTGACCACCCTTACCTTTGTTGTATGGAAAAATATTTAACCGATCTCTTTGCCGGTCAGCAATACGATGAGAAGAATTTCTTCCTGCTTGCAGGGCCTTGTGTGGTGGAAAGTGAAGAGCTGCTGACTGAGGTGGCCGAAAAAGTTTCCGGCATGTGCCGCAACCTCGGTATTCCTTACATATTTAAATCTTCATACAGGAAGGCTAACCGCACCAGCGCCTCTTCCTTTACCGGACTGGGCGATAAAACGGCCCTGCAGATGCTGCAAAGAACCAAAGAGAAATTTCATGTACCTGTTGTTACAGATATTCATCTGCCCGATGATGCTGCCATGGCGGCCCCTTATGTGGATGTGCTGCAGATACCTGCTTTTCTTTGCCGCCAGAGTGAACTGCTGGCCGCAGCGGGAAGAACAGGAAAAATCATCAACATAAAAAAGGGACAGTTCGTAAGCGGTGAGGCCATGAAATTTGCTGTGGAGAAAATTGAAAATACGGGCAACAACAAAATAATGCTTACCGAACGGGGCACTACATTTGGCTACCAGGACCTGGTGGTTGATTACCGCAATATTCCTGCTATGCAGGCGCATGGTGTGCCGGTGGTGATGGATGTTACCCACTCGTTGCAACAGCCCAACCAGACAAGCGGTGTTACCGGTGGCAACCCGCAACTGATAGGCACTATTGCTAAAGCTGCTATTGCTGCCGGTGCCGATGGATTATTTATAGAAACCCACCCCAACCCTGCCGTTGCCAAAAGTGATGGCGCCAATATGCTCAAACTTGATTTGCTGGAGGGATTGCTGGAGCAGTTAGTAAAAATCAGGCAGGCGGTATTGTAAATGCGTTTTCTTCTTTCTTAATTATATACGGATGCTGCTGCTTGTTTTGCGGGGCAACGGGAGGCGCTGTGTTTCGCCTTGTATCTTTTTCTTTATTTACTTTTTTTCTTGGACAAAAAAAGTAACAAAAAAGTCAAGGAAAAAAGAATGCTTCCCGAATCGAGTTCGGGACAGGCCTCTTTTTTTCCGGGCCAACGCACTGGAGAGTTTGTAGTTGAGGGATTGCTTTGTGTTGGTAAGGGTATGGTGTAAGAGTCTGCTGCTTGTTTTGCGGGACAACGGGAGGCGCTGTGCCCCGCCTTGAATGTGTTTACAGTATAATATGGTTTAAAGTATGGCGGTGCAAGGCGCTGGATGGTCGTTTTGGGTTGGCAGTGAGGAGTTGTGACGTTGCGGAGGCGAGTTGTAACGTTACGGACGGGAGTTGTAACCGAGCGGACAGGAGTTGTAACGTTGCGGACGGGAGTTGTAACGTTGCGGACGGGAGTTGTGACGTTGCGGACGGGAGTTGTGACGTTGCGGACAGGAGTTGTGACCGGGGAGGTGGTAATTTCGGTGGCGACAGCATCGATTTCGGTGGTGGAGTTATGCGTTTCGGCCCTGGAAAAAACGGTTTCGGAACTGACAGCGTTGATTTCGGTGGCGACAGCGGTGGTTTCGGCGCTGACAGCATTGATTTCGGGAGGTGCAGAACGGGTTTCGGTGGTGACAGATGCAATTTCGGCAGCGACAGATGCAATTTCGGCAGGTGCAGCACCGGTTTCGGTGATGACAGAACCGATTTCGGTACTGACAGCATCGATTTCGTTGGCTGATTATGAGGGATTTATGTTGAAAAAGAGTATAATTAGGGCTAAAAGGCTGGTTTGCGGCTTGCGAAATAAAAATACCGTAGTACTACGGTAGGTATTTTAACGGATGTGTAATATTTTGCATGAGTGTTACTGAATACACAAAATGTATATTAATATTTTGTTGGTTTTGAGAGGATAAGAAATTGGGATAATAGCGTACAATAGCACAAATACAATCGTAAGCCGCCATAAAGCAAGCTCTTTTCAAGTACTTAAAATATCAATCTTGATGAAACTGCCTAATTGGATAATTTCACTTTACAATTCCTTAGTTCAACTTCTAAAAAGCTGTATGAAAATTTTCGCACATTTTAAGACAATAAAAGATGATCCAGGAAAATTCATCTTATGGTTATTAACCTCAGTCATTTTATCCTTATCAACTGTTTGGCTCCCAAGCTTTGTTGGAATGATTGCTGACAAAACAGGGATATTTGAAAAGTTAATGGCTAACAACCCTTTTATTATATTTTCAGTAGTTTTTCTAAGTAACGCAATACTTACAGCTGTAAATTATAAGGGTGCCGGCACTACTAATTTCGCAGTTGCAATGAGAGGAATAACACTAGTAATTACTATTCTATACCTTCTTTTACTCTCATCAATTATTCCATTAAAAATGATTAGCGATATATCTCTCACAATTAAAACCCAATTTATTTTATTGAGCATTAGTATTGCAATTGGGATTTATGTTTATGGTTTTCGGGAGGCGACATGGGAAAGTAGTGTAGACGAGGTAAGGGCGCAGCAAGATAGAGAGGTAGGACAAATCACAGATAGGGCAAACAATATTGCTAACGATGGTAACGAAATTGCATTATGAAACTCAGAATACTGACATTTGAACAACCAATCGGTGAATTTGCTATCGGCGTAATGACGGTGAAGCAAATTTTATCCATTTCGCATATAAACAGGCGAGAATTTGACCAAATTGCCTTAGACACGAAAGGTGGGCCACAACGTGAAGCCTCAAAATCAAGAGTAAATGAAATTGCAAAATATTCAGAAACTCCCGATGCGGCTTTTCCAACACCTATTCTACTTGCATTGCCAGAAAATAAATACTCTATTGACAAAGAAGAGATTGATATTGTCGATGACTCTCATGTAGCTTCAATTGTAGATGGTCAACATAGAATTTTGGGATTAGAAAAATCTGCAAATATTGACGACTTTACTTTGCCGGTTGTTTTCATTTTAGATGCTACAGACGAACAAATGGCATTAATATTTGCAATTATTAACGGAAAACAAACAAGAGTTTCCGGATCTGTAATTTTTGATCTATTTAATGTTGTTGAAGGACGTAATCCATATAAATCTTGCCATGAGATTGCACGATCCTTAAATTCCAACGAAATCTCACCATTTTACAGAAGATTAAAAATGCTTGGGAAAAAGATAAAGGGGTCTAATGAAACACTCTCTCAGGGGACTTTTATAACACACTTACTCCCTCATATATCTAGCAGTCCAGCAGAAGATTTCAACAGATCAAGATCCGGATTGGAAGCAATTCAAAGGCCAAATTGTGTATTAAATAGTTATTACCTTTCGAATAAAGATGAAATTATAGTCAAAATAATTCTGAACTTATTTATCGCATTAAAAGAAACATTTCCTTTAGAATGGGATAACCCTGAACAATATAATCTATCAAAAACAACTGGTTATTCGGGAATTATGAAAGCGTTTAGTGAAATCTATAAAACCGGAGCTGATAGAAAAAGCTTGACTATCGAATTTTTCCTTAAGTTATTTGAACAATTAAAAATTGATTTTGCTGCAGAAGGCTTATCTTTTACAAGCGAACATTTTGCATCTAGCAGCTCCGGTGAAGCAAAACTACGTGACAAGATAAAAGCTGCTCTACAAAAAATCTAATATACGGAGGCTAACATTGGTATTTGCAAAAGCTGGGCGGACGGAAGCCGTGTTTCAACTTTTTGTTTTTCAATTGGGCTTCATATCGGGCAGACGAATAACTATTTAGCTATGTGCAAATCATCAACTTTTAATTATAAATTTAGCTTCAGGTAGCCGGTCGGACGGAAGTCTATTTCCCAGCCTTCGCAAATACCTGCTCGTTGTACCTCACTTTATACAGACTTCCCGATGACAGAACATTATTTTAAAATTTTCCTTGACGACAAATTAATCGGTGCGACACTTTTAGAAAAAGCAGACGTTCCCATGGGAGCTGTATTTGGACAAATTGAATTTGATAATATTGACAATGCTTATACTTTTTTCAAAGCATATTGTTTGCAAAATCAAATCGGCATCACTGATGACAAGCAAGATAAGTTTTTAACAACACAACATATTTCAAATTTGAAAGTGTTTGACAGCGACAATACAGAAATTAAGGGTTCAGCAGTTTCCGTTTCAGGTCAAGGAAACGAAGACTTTGAAATAACGATTGAAGGCGTTCCCCACAACATTTTTAGCTGTAAATTCCAAAACCACATTGAACATTACAAAAACTTATTTGACCAATATATTGACAAAGACAATATCGCTGAAGTCGGTATTGATGAAGAAGAAAGACTCTTCATAAGACCTGAAAAAGCAACCTTTCCTTTAATCTACCGAACAGCAACAGAAGTTCATTGGAACGACAAGGACAAACTTCTTTATTCGCCAAAACCTAATGAATGGACATATTTAGATTGGTATAAACAAATTATTGGTGTAGTAGAGTCAGAATGTAATTACAAACTTAAGTTGACAGACACCACCAAATGGACAAACGTTTCTGATGATTTAAAAAAGCAAATAATTGAAGCATAGAAAAGCGAACGCACAACATTGGGTTTTATGCAAGTTGGGCATGACCAGCAAACATCAACCAAGTGCAAATCCAAGCTGTGGTTCGGGCTGGACAAACAACTTTCAACTTTAGTTCTTAAATTCAACTTTATATTTTCAATCAGCAGCAGTTATGGGCAGACGGAATACTATTTCCCAACCTGCATAAAGCCCTGCCCGTTAGCATTTATTTTATGAAAATCTTTACTTCTGTAATATTCTCTCTTTTTGTTTTTGCTTCCTACGGACAAAATCAATTATCAAAAGATTCAGTTACAACATTTAAATTAACTTTCTCAGCATATAACTCTGGTGAAGCTATTTTTAATGGCACCGCCACATATGAGCTAACGGAGGATTCTGTCAAAGTAAAAAAAAGGTATTGGGGAGACAGCAGCAGCAAAGTTGTTTATGCAGCATCAGTTCCGGCTGAAACTGATATTGTATCGGCCATATATAGAATCGGCCTGGATTCGCTTAAGAACGGTTATGTTAATTTCTGTGTATTGCCAACCAGCGGCAACAAGTACACTTTAGTCCTTATAAATACTTCAGGCAGGAAACAGATTTACCTGCATCACTATTATTTAAAACAGATTGACGATGTTGTACTGCTTATAAATTCCTATTTGCCGGAAAGCTACCAATTACGATACCTGGAGAAAGAAACAAAACAGGACTGTAAACCGTAAAAGGAGGCTTCAGTTACTACGCCGTTGTCAGTCTTGCAATAACTAAGCATCAGCATAACGACCAGCAGCACAAGGTTTCAAACTCTCTTTTACAATTGTTCTCTTCGCAGCTTAACGAGGCTGCCCGGCAAGTAAGAAGGGCTGATAAAGAAATTACTTTATTTAACTATTGATCTTCCGATTACCAGTTCCAGTTTAAAAGTGTTTTGTTTGTCTGCCACCCTGTAGTAATTGAGGTTCACATCCGGTGCATTTTTTACTTCTTTAAAAAAAGGCACTGGTTTGAATTCAATATTCACATGTTCTTCCTCATTCGTAACCTGGTAGCAGTAGCCGGCTGGCATGGCCGTTTTTATTTTGATAGCCAGGCTGTCACCCGACCGCATGAATTTTTTTTCTTCGGTGTTGTAGATCTTCGTCAGCGTAGTGGAGAGATAGGCTTTCTTTGTATTCGCCGCTTCCCGTATCACAGCAGTAAATCCTTTCAGGTTCAGTTTGCTGTTATAATAGTTCGCATCCTTTTGCACCTTTTTGTTTGTCTTGATGCTGTTGAGCCAGGGATCTTTGCCAAATGCTATTTGGGAAATAATCTGTTTGACACCGGCATCCTCCAGTTTTTCACCGGCTGAAGTATAATAGCTGACAGTATTTCCCGGTCTGATAAGCAGCAGCACTTCAAAACTGTCTTTGCGGGCAACGCTTTTATTTTTATCCTCCTCTTCTTCGTCATCATCATTGTTATGGTTGCCATTAAAACTTTTTGAAAAACTGATATTGCTGCCCTCACAGGTGAACATAGTCGAGTCGGAAAAATAGAATGTCTCATAATGGGGATCGCCGGGGACGACCTGGCTGTACTTAACCGTTGCCTTGTAAAATGAAGCAGTATAAGCCAGCCATTCTTTCATTTCTTTATAAAAGCCAAGCATCTTCAGGCTATCGGAACCACGATAAAGGGCTCCGTAAATCATGTTGTCACTTATATAGGACTCTGCGGATCCTGGCATTTTGACCGTAGTCCCGTTGGTATTTTCCCAATCCTTTGTCCTCAACGAATCAAAAGCTGTTGACCGCTGTTCGAATACCTTAATAAAGGCATTTGCAAAAGCCTGTTTATCTGTTGTGCCCTGGGCATGCAGCTTATTACTGATTATGAAAAATGCAATGAAGAAGATGGTTAGTGGTTTCATTTGTTGGCAGATTCTGGTGTTATTATTGTTAAATATAACTATTTCCTGCCGGGGATGATCATCCTGAGCAAACGGGGGCGACTTGAGTTCTTCTGCTTCACATTCACCACTTCCACCCAACAAAAACCCCCCGATTGAAATCGGGGGGAACAACTAAAAAACACCAGCTTTTAATGCTCAGTGGTTTCATTGGAACGAACTTTCTTCGGCTGCGCCTCAGAATGACAAGGCGCAGCAATAGTGTATCATCTTAGTCGGGCTTTTTCCCGTCTAAGAATGTGTTAATCGTACTTATCTGAATCTGATTGTTACCGTCGGACTTGACCTCGTAACTGCTGTAGAAAGTTTCAACATTGGAATTGGTGTTGTACAATTCCATATTGCGGCGGATATAAGCCGGCACAGTCTCAAACTCATTATTGGGGTCAGCAGCGTTAATATTGAACGATAAGTTTCTCAACTTATGCAGACGTTCGGCTGCCCTACGTTTTTGTTCTTCGGTTTCGTTCTGCAGCGCAGAGTCCTCAACCTCGGTGGACAAAGGTGACTGAGCCTGATGGGCCAACGGCATATCCGCCGCAGGAATGTCATTCTTTTCAACGAGCTGCATTTGCAAATCGAGGAGTTCTTCCTCTTCATCGCTGGCAGCCATCTTGTGTGAAAGAACCGGCTCTTCGGCAGAAGTGATTGAGGCATTGGCCTCTGCTTTTGCTTCTGCATAGATATTGGACGGTCTGGCCAGATAACCCCCTGATGCTGCAGACACCGGGGCCGTACTACTAGCAGTACTATCTTCCTTAATGCTGAGGATTAGTTCAGCATCTGTTTCTATAATGTTTGGGGTAACGGAACCGATCGCTATCGGTTGAGAGGCCGAATGTATACTATCGGTTTTTACTGTTACCGGGCTTTTATCAACAGTAGTTATACCATTGCTTTGACTGGTAATATTACTAAGTGTTTTTTCCTGTACCGGTTCAGCAGCAAAGGGCAGGTTCATGTCGAGCTCCCAATGCACCACCAGCGGTTCTTCGTCCTTAATGTCTGTAAGGTCTATTACAGGGGCACTCATAACAGGAAACTCTTCCACCAGTTTTGGCATCAGGTAATCGTCTGCCGGTTTTATTTCGGCTTCCATCACCTGCATTTCCCTTTCAATGGCAGCAGGTGTTATCACCGCAACAGCGGGGGCCGGCATCACTTCTTCCGTTTTCTGTACATCGGGCTGCCCCAGCACCATTACAATCTTTTCTTCTTTCTTCGGTTCTTCTTTCTTTACCACCGGTTTCTGGAAAGGATCTTTATGCTCGAAACCTGTGGCAATTAAAGTGATGCCGATTTTATCGCCAAGCGTATTATCATAACCCATACCGAGGATAACATCGGTATCATCACCAGCCTGGGTAAGCAGGTAGTTCTGTATCACTTCCACCTCATCCATGGTAAACTCGTACTCACCATGTGCTGAGTTGATATTGATGAGTATCCACTTGGCACCTTTGATATCGTTATCGTTGAGCAGTGGTGAGTTGAGGGCTTCTTCGATGGCCCGCTGTGCCCGGTTGTCGCCGGCAGCTTCGGCATTGCCCAGGATAGCCACACCGCCATTGCGCATTACGGTGCATACATCGGCAAAGTCAACATTGATTTGCCCGGTGCTGTTGATGACATCGGTAATACACTTGGCCGCAGTAGCCAGCACATTGTCGGCCTTCTCGAATGCTTCACGCATTTTAAGGTTGCCAAACTGGTGGCGCAGCTTATCGTTGCTGATGACGAGCAGCGTATCGACATACTGCTTCAGGTTTTTAATGCCTTCTTCGGCCTGCAGTTGTCTTTTCTTTCCTTCGTAAGCAAAGGGAGTGGTAACGATACCAACGGTGAGGATGCCCAGGTCACGGCAAATTTTTGCAATGATGGGTGCACCACCTGTGCCTGTGCCACCGCCCATACCGGCAGTGATGAAGGCCATCTTGGTATTTACTTCGAGGATTCTCCTGATTTCTTCGAGAGATTCTTCGGTTGCCTGTCTTCCGATGTCGGGATTGGCACCGGCACCAAGCCCTTGTGTAAGATGGGGGCCTAACTGTATTTTATTGGGGATATCGCAAAAAGCCAGTGCCTGTGCATCGGTATTGCATATCATAAAGTTTACACCATCAATCTGCTGGCTGAACATGTGGTTGACAGCATTGCCGCCACCACCACCTACACCAATTACCTTGAGTATTGATGATTTATCTTTTGGCAAATCGAAATGAATCATAGTCTTAAGTTTTTGCTTCATGGAGTACGATGCTGAAATCTCACATGATGAAGCGTTGAAAAAATGGGTTAGTTAGTATGCTCTGAAAAATTTTGATTCAGAAATGGTTGCTTATAATGCTTTGTCTTCCTCTTCTTTGAACAAATCAATAATTCCATCCTTGAACTTGCTCCAGAAGCCGGTAAGATTTTTCCGCTTTGCCATTTTCATTTCGGCAATGCTTGTTTCTTCTTCCGGTGTGGCTGCTTCTTCCTGTGTCTTCTTCAGGTTCTGCGGCACTTCCACATTGCGGAAATCTTTATTAAACTGCTTGCGGTTGTGCTCATAGTCGTCATATCCTTTCAATATTAAACCTATACAGGTTGAATAGGTGGGCCTTGCCAGTTCTTCGATATGGCCGGCGGCCAGGTGCTCGTTGGGGAAACCAATCCGTGCAGGCAGGCCTGTTACATATTCTGTTAACTGGATGAGGTGTTTCAACTGCGAACCGCCACCTGTAAGGATGATGCCGCCATTAAGCATACGGTTTTCCAAACCCACCTGCTTGAGGTGATAGGTTACAAAATCCATAATCTCCTGCATCCGTGCCTGGATTATGTTGGCAAGATTCTTTACACTGATTTCCTTGGCGGGCATTCCTCTTAATCCTGGAATGGTGATGTAGGCATTTGCCTTTGCTTCGTTTGCCAATGCACTGCCGAACTGCACCTTCATGGCTTCGGCCTGTGTTTTCAATACACCCAAACCGGTTTTGATATCGTTGGTAATATTCTCACCGGCGAAAGGAATAACAGCGGTGTGCTTGAGTATTCCCTCGTAGAAAACGGCGAGATCGGTAGTGCCCCCACCAATATCAACAATGGCAACACCGGCTTCTAAATCTTCCTGGCCCATAACGGCTGAAGAAGAAGCAAGCGGCTGCAGCACCAGGTCTTTTGTGTACAAGCCTGATTTCTCCACACTGCGGTTGATGTTGCGGATGGCATTTTTATCGCCGGTGATGATGTGGAAGTTGGCGCCAATCTTAACACCACCAAAACCTATCGGGTTGGGGATGTTCTGGAAATTGTCAACAGTAAACTCCTGCGGGATCACATCAATGATCTGGTCACCAGCGGGAATATATGTTTTATACTGGTCAGCAATCAGCTGGTCAATTTCTTTGTGTGTTATTTCATCATCAGTGGTTTGCCTGACAATGTCGCCACGGGTTTGCAAACTTTTAATGTGATGCCCGGCAATACCGACATAGACTTCTTTTACTTCCAGGTCGGGATTAGACTGAAAGCAGTTGTCGAGTGCCGTCCGGATGGCTTTGATAGTTTCATCAATATTAAGCACCTGGCCATGCTTAACGCCGTTGGAATTGGCTTTTCCAAAACCAAGAATTTCCAGTTTACCAAACTCGTTCTTTCGTCCGGCAATTACTGCGATCTTGGTTGTCCCAATGTCCAGACCTACAATAATGGGTTGTTCGTTGTTCATAATTGGTCGTTTTTAGTTGTTGTTTTTTCGTTGTTTTAATTATATCCCCTGTTTGACTCTTCAACAGGTTGTTTAGGCGGCATTACCGCCTTTGGTACTTTCGCAGGAACTGGTTTGTTATTATTGTTTTGCACAGGTTTGTCATTTTTAACCGGCGGTTTGTTCTCTGTTTCTTTTGGCAAATCAGGCGTAACCGCATCGGCTGAGTCGGCTGCCAACTTCACCAACGGCTGAAGGCGCATCATTGTATCCCGGCCTGCATCACCAGACTGGCGCAGCAGCATTTCCACATTCTTTCTTAACTGCACTGAGTCAATGGCATTGCCTCCAGAAGTTTTTGAAACCACCACCTGACCTTTATACCGCACATCTATCAGCCTGTATTTATTAAACCCGGCCTGGCTTAACACCTGCTTGTAAAAAACCATCAGGCGGTTGAACTTCTTTGCCACATTATCACCATTACCAAACTTTATGATGTGGTTACCCACCAGCGGAATCATTTCAAACTCACCATCGCTGTTGATGTCCACCTGTGCCACCTGCGCCATCCAGAAATCATCGTTGTAAATGAAGTTGGCCACACTCTTCACTTCTTTCATCAGGGCACTGTCAGCCGCATTCCATTTCTTCTTGTCAGGAAATCCGGTAAACACAGGAACATTGGCCGTAAGTTTTTCAGACAATGGCATTTTACTTCCGGCACTGTCTATATAAAAAGAACTGTTTGCTGTTGTAAACACTCTTGCCACCGGTTCTTTCTCCCAAACAGTTACATGCAGCACTTCTTTATTGTTAACATACACTTCGGCTTCTTCGACCCAGGCATTTTTTTCAAGTGCCTGTTCCATGCTTTGCAGGTTCAGCGAAGAAACCAACTGTCCCTTTATTTTTCCACCGGCTGTTTTCTCCAGTATCTGCTGAACATCATTCTTGTCCACAAAAAGATTTTCTTTCGCCCCTTCGATATTTATCTGCACATCATCACACAAGCCCTTGCGCTGTTTGTTGATGGCTGCCAGCAACAAAGTGAACATACCAGCGCCTACGCAGAGCCATACTGCGACAAAAAGCACTTTCCGTATCGTTATCTTTTTACTCACTTCGTTAACATATCTTTTACCGGCTCCACCAGCATATCAATATCCCCGGCACCTGCAGTTACCAATACTTCGCCAAATTCATTGTTAATATTCACTGCGTATTTTTCTTTTATCCAGTTCAGCAATTCATCCTTACTCATCACCCGGCTGCTCTCATTGCTCATCTTTTTTATTATCATCTCGCTGTTCACCCCTTCAACCGGCAACTCCCTTGCGGGATAGATTGGCAGGAGTATCACTTCATCCGCCATATCGAGTACTTCTGCAAATTCTTTTGCCAGGTCTCTTGTTCGGCTGTACAAGTGCGGCTGAAATATCACAGTGCACTTCTTTTGCCTGAACAATGTTTTAACCCCGGTAATAAGAGCTTTCAGTTCCTCGGGATGATGAGCATAATCATCTACAAACACAATCCTGTCGTTCCTGATGATATACTCAAACCGTCTCTTTACCCCTTTGAAACTTTCAACAGCGGCTTTTATTCTTTCTGCATCTATTCCCAAACTATCTGCCACGGCGATTGCCACGACTGCATTCTCCACATTGTGCATGCCACCCATTTTCAGTTTTACATCTGAAAGCATTTTATCTTTCAGCATCACATCAAACTCATACCCGCCATCAGCCAGCCTGATATTTGCGGCATACACATCTGCACTCTCATTCTGCAAACTGTATGACAGAACATTATCTGCTTTTAGTTCCTTTCCCTTTTTCAGGCCAAATTTCTTCAGCAACAAACTACCTTCCTGCACTTTTGCAGCAAACTCTATAAAGGCATCTTCCATTGCTTCTGTTGTGCCGTAGATGTCGAGATGGTCGGCATCCATTGCCGTAATCACTGCCACATCGGGATTCAGTTTCAAAAAACTTCTGTCATATTCATCGGCTTCCACCACACACACATTTCTTTTGCTGCTCAAAAAGTTTGTCGCATAGTTGGCTGATATGCCTCCCAAAAATGCATTGCAGCCAAAACCGCTGTTTGTGAGCAAATGAGCCACCATAGTGGTCGTGGTTGTTTTTCCATGTGTGCCGGCAATACATATATTGAAAGAACTTTCAGTAATGAGTTGCAGCACATCGCTTCTCTTTACCACCTTGTGGCCATTTTCACGGTAGAAGACAAGTTCAGCATGTTCAGCCGGGATGGCCGGTGTGTAAACCACCAGGTCTGCTTTCTTTGGAATCAGTTCCAGGTTTTCTTCATAATGCACTGCAATGCCTGAAGCTTCCAGTTCTTTGGTTAAGGCCGTTGCTGTTTTGTCGTACCCACTGACTTTTAAACCCACTTTGTGAAAGAACTTTGCAATGGCACTCATTCCGATTCCGCCAATGCCAATAAAATAGACCACACCTTCCTGGCCCTGTACAAAGGGAAACCCAAACTCTTTTTCTATTTTATTCTTGTCAACCATTTTTTCATTCCCCCCAAAGGGGGTATTCATAAGGACAGTATTACCTCCAACCCCTAAAGGGGAGAAAGGGATTCGTTTACATCAAATACTTTTTCCGTTCAATATTTCAAGTATTATATCAGCCACTTTACTGTCAGCATCCGTCACTGCCAGTTTGCTGATATTGCTTTTCAACTCTTGCTGCTGTTGTTCGTTACCTGCCAGATCAGTTGTCATCCTTACCAGCTTCTGCATGGCCTCAGCATCTTTCACCATCAGGGCGGCCTGCTTGTTCACCAGTTGCATTGCATTCACAGTCTGATGATCTTCTGCAGCAAACGGATAAGGAACAAAAATGACCGGCTTCTTGGCCACACACAACTCAGCTACTGTCATCGCTCCTGCCCTGGCCACCACCATATCTGCAGCCGCATAAGCATACTCCATCTTTGTAATGAACTCATTTGCCCAAACACCTTTCTTTCCTTCACATCTTTGCCTAGCAGTTTCAGCATACGGTTTGCCGGTTTGCCAAATCAACTGGAGACCTGCTGCAATCAATTCATCAAGTCCTTTATCAACAGCTTCGTTAATTGTTCTGGCACCCAGGCTGCCACCCACAACCAGTAGTGTTTTCTTATTCTCTTGTAACCCAAAAAACTGAACTCCTTCAGCCCTGCTTACTGATGCATTCGCTATTGCCAGACGGACAGGGTTTCCGGTAACTACAATTTTTTCAGCGGGGAAAAATTTTTCCATCCCGTCAGAACCGGTAAACACTTTCGTTGCTTTCCGGCCAAGCATCATATTCGATTTTCCGGCAAAAGAATTTGACTCATGAATGAAAGTCTTTATCCCTTTTGCCTGTGCAAAACGTAAGACTGGAAAACTTGAATAGCCGCCCACACCAATTACCGCATCAGGCCTGAAGCTTTTGAAAATTCTTCTTACCTGCAGAAAGCTTTTTACAAGTTTAAATGGCAAGCCAATGTTTTTAATCAAAGAACTGCGGTTGAACCCTGCAATGTCTAACCCTTCAATTTTGTACCCGGCCTGCGGTACTTTTTCCATCTCCATCTTTCCTTTCGCCCCAACGAACAGTATTTCTATATCTCCTTCTTTATTTTTTAAAGCATTAGCTATCGCAATGGCCGGAAAAATATGCCCCCCCGTTCCTCCTCCCGCTATAATTATTTTTTTGCTCATTGCTTTTACTTTACTGTTTCGGCCACTGCTTTGCCTTCCTGTATCTCAACATTTCTTGCCACACTCAGTATAATTCCAATTGCAAGGCAGGTAAAGATGAAACTGGTTCCGCCCATACTTACCAGCGGCAAGGTTACTCCCGTTACCGGGAAAAGATTCACCGTTACTGCCATATTTGCAACTGCCTGTATAGCCAGTGTAAAGCTTAATCCCAATGCGAGAAATGCGCCAAATGCAAACGGGCATTTCTTAAATAGCCTTATACACCGGTATAAAAAAACCAGATACACAAACATGATAAAGGCACCACCAACAAGGCCATACTCTTCAATGATGATGGCATAAATAAAATCATTGTATGCCTGCGGCAGATAATCCCTTGTTGTACTGTTGCCGGGCCCCACACCAAAGACTCCGCCTTTTGATATGGCAATTTTAGCCTGGCTTACCTGGTAATCATCATTGTCCACATCCTTGCTTCCGTAAATAAAACTTTCAATCCTGTTAATCCAGGTATCAACCCGAACTAAGATGCCAGATGATGCTTTAGCCGGTGCCGAAATTTCATCCCCGGTATTTTTATGACGGATAACAGCTGCAGCAACAAGAAACACAACCGGAATTAATGCCGCACCGATGACCATCAGAATATGTTTCGTACTTGCCCGGCCTATAAACAGGAGCAATAAGCAACTTGCACCGAGCAGCAATGCTGTTGACAAGTTTGCCGGAGCAATTAACGCACAGGTAACAAGAACAGGTGCAATTACCGGGATGAATCCTTTTTTGAAATCTTTAATTACATCCTGTTTCTTGCTAAGCAACCTTGCAAGGTACATGAAGAGTGCCAGCCTGGCCAGGTCTGATGTCTGCATCGTCATGTTAATGAGCGGCAACCTTATCCACCGGCTTCCTTCATTCATTTTTACTCCAAAGAAGAGAGTGTATATCAACAGCGGAATGGAAATAAGAAATGCAATTTTTGCAACCTTTGAATAGAAAGTATAGTTAACAAGGTGGGCAAAATAAATAACCATGATTCCGGCAAGAATGAAGGCCACCTGCTTAAACAAATAAATTTCTGTATTGCCTTTGTAGTTTTTATATGCCAAAGAACCGGTTGCACTGTACACAGCCAGCAATGAAACAAGTGTGAGTAATACCACCAATGCCCAAATCACTTTGTCCCCTTTTGTTTTATTCAAAAGGTGATTGGCATTGAAAGTATTTTTCAATTCAGTAAACCTTATTTCACGGGCAGTACTCATTTATCTTATAATTCTTTTACCGCTTTTTTAAATTGTTGTCCCCTGTCTTCGTAATTTTTAAATAAATCGAAGCTGGCGCAAGCCGGGCTCAACAGAACCACATCGCCTTTTTCAGCTACCTGATAAGCAGCCATTACTGCCTCTGCCGCACCGGCAGTATCAACAATCTTATCTGTAATACTTCCAAACGCTTCATGCAGCCTTGCGTTATCCACACCAAGGCAAACAATAGCTTTGACTTTTTCTTTTACCAGGTCCTCAATCAGTGTATAATCATTGCCCTTATCCACACCACCAAGAATGAGCACTGTTGGTTTTGTCATGCTTTCCAGTGCATACCATGTTGAATTCACATTGGTTGCCTTGCTGTCATTAATAAACTCGATACCACGAACCGTTGCCACCGGCTCCATACGATGCTCCAGGTTTTGAAAATTCTGAACAGCATCCCTGATTTTGTCCTTCCTGATGTCCAGCGTAGTGGCGGCCACACAAGCTGCCATCGTATTGTACTGATTATGCTTTCCTTTCAGAGCAAAATCATATACACTCATGCTGGTGAACTCCTGTCCTGTTCTTACATACATATCCCCGTCTTTAATAAATGCACCGTTTGGTAATTCTTTTTTCATACTGATTGGCAGTTGGTTTGAGTGAATATTGAATAAGTCCTTGTATTTTATTGTTATCTCATCATCAGCACAGTAAATGAAATAATCTCCCTGTTGCTGATTCATTGCTATCCTGAATTTGCTTTTTATATAGTTTTCAAACTTGTAATCGTAACGGTCGAGATGGTCTTCCGTGATATTAGTCAGCACAGCCACGTCCGGTCTGAAAGTCTTTATATCATCTAACTGAAAACTGCTGACTTCGACCACATAAATGGGTTTGGGATCTGTCGCCACTTGTTTTGCAAATGACTCACCAATATTCCCCACCAATGCACAATCCAACCCGGCCTGTTTGCAGATGTGATAAATAAGTGAAGTGGTAGTTGTTTTTCCGTTGCTTCCTGTAATCGCCACAATAATGCTTTCGCCTTTGAAGCTATACGCCAGTTCTATCTCACTTATCACCGGTATGTCTTTTTTTCTAATCTTCTTTACTATTTCTGCCTTGTCAGGAATGCCCGGGCTTTTCATCACTTCATCCGCATTCAAAATTTTTTCTTCTGAATGAAGTCCTTCTTCAAAAGCAATACCGGCGGCAACCAGTTCATTACGATACTCGTTTTTCAAAGAGCCCCCGTCTGACAAAAACACATCATACCCCTGATGTTTGGCCAGCAATGCTGCACCAACCCCGCTTTCGGCCCCGCCCAGTATGACAAATCGTTTGCCCATGACATTAGTTCATTGTACGGAGTACGGTTCTTCGTAAGTATTGGATTCAATTACAACTGCACCACAATTCTGTTAATCAGGTCTCAACTTATTTTCTCAGGATCCGGTGGTTTTTCAAAACTGTCTTCTGATATTATTTCCAGTCTATCTTAGTTTTAATGTCACTATACTTAATACCACCAGCAGCACTGTTACAATCCAGAACCTTGTAACAATCTTCACCTCATGATACCCTTTCATCTGGTAGTGATGATGCAATGGTGATTTCAGAAATATCCTTCTGCCCTCGCCATATTTCTTTTTTGTGTATTTAAAATAGCTCACCTGCAGCATCACACTTACTGTTTCAGCAAAGAACACTCCACAGAAAATGGGTATCAGTAATTCCTTGTGTACAATAATGGCCAATGCTGCTATAATCCCACCGAGGGTTAAACTTCCCGTATCGCCCATGAATATCTGAGCGGGGAATGAGTTGTACCAAAGAAAACCCACACAGGCTCCAATCATGGCGGCAATAAAAATGGACAGCTCATCTAATCCCGGTATGTACATGATATTTAAGTAGTCAGCAAATACAAGGTTACCACTGGCATAGGCGAATATGCCAAGCAGTACCCCGATGATGGCCGAGGTTCCTGTCGCCAGTCCATCCAATCCATCTGTAAGATTTGAACCATTTGAAACAGCCGTGATAATGAATATCACGATGAGTATGTAGAGCACCCAGGTATAATCTCTCCAAGACGCAGGCAAAAGTTTTGAATAATTAAACTCATGGTTTTTTACAAACGGAATGGTTGTAATGGGGGTTTTTGTTTCTGTGAAATATTTTGCTTTGCCATTAATAGTTTTTTCAAAAGCTATTGTAGAATCTGCCGGAGGAACATGGCCTACATACTCCCTCCAGATTTTTACATCACCATTGAAATACAGTGTGGCCCCAACCAGTAAACCAAGACCTACCTGTCCAAGAATTTTAAACCAGCCGGCGAGTCCGTCTTTATCTTTCTTTTTGTACTCATGACCTTTTTGTTGTGCCAGCCTTTTGCTTCTCAGTTTCAGATAATCATCAATAAACCCGATTGCACCCATCCACACAGTGCAGATTAACATCAGTTGCACATAAACTTTTGTCAGGTTGGCAAGCAATAATGTTGGGATGATGATGGCTGCAATAATAATAATGCCTCCCATGGTTGGAGTTCCCTGTTTTTTCTCCTCACCCGGCAATCCTTCTTCACGGATACTTTCCCCAATTTGTTTTTTCTGCAGGAACTTAATCAGTCGCTTTCCGTAAACTGTTGTAATGAATAAAGACAACAATACAGCCAGCAATACCCGGAAAGTAATAAAACCGAATAGTTTATTACCGGGGAAATTGAACCCTTCGCTGTTAAGCCAGTCAAAAAAATGATATAACATGCTGGTCCTGGTTAGTTGTTATTATTATTGTTTACTTTTCTAATTCTTCAAACATTTCGTTCACCACTTCTTTATCATCAAAGTGATTTCTCACTCCATTAATCTCCTGGTATTTCTCATGTCCTTTACCTGCTACTAACACGATATCCTCTTTTCCTGCTAGGCTGATAGCAGTTTTTATCGCCTGCTTTCTGTCAACAATCGAGATATACTTCCGTTTATAAGCGACCGCCAGACCTTCTTCCATATCCGCAATAATCTGCTGCGGGTCTTCGGTCCTTGGATTGTCGCTGGTGAATATTACCCTGTCACTATGTTCACAGGCTACTGTTGCCATAACCGGCCGCTTGGTTTTGTCCCTGTCGCCACCACAACCCACTACTGTAATCACATTTTCAAAACCTTTACGTAATTTCTTAATCGTTGCAAGCACATTCAGCAGTGCATCCGGAGTATGAGCATAATCAACTATCGCAATCACCTTCTCTTTGGCTGAAACGATATAATCAAACCTTCCTTCAGCACCGGACAGTTCACTTAATGCGGTCAACACCTCTTGTTTTTCCTGGCCCAAGCAAACCGCAGCACCAAACACAGCAAGCAGATTATAAGCATTGAATTCACCTATCAGCCGGAAATGCACTTCCAGATCGTTAACCATCATCATCAAACCACTAAGGCTGTTATCAAGTACTTTCCCTTTGAAATCAGCCACAGTTTTCAGGCTGTAGTAGTATTTCTTCGCTTTTGTATTCTGCAGCATTACATCACCTCTTTTGTCATCTGCATTGCTTATGGCAAAAGCTGATGACGGCAACCCGTCGAAGAATGCTTTCTTCACCCTGATGTATTCATCAAAAGTTTTGTGATAATCAAGGTGGTCATGTGTGATGTTGCTGAAAATTCCTCCGGCATACTGTAAACCTGCAATTCTGTGCTGATGCACGGCATGAGAACTGGTTTCCATAAACACATAAGCACATCCATTATCATCCATCTGCTTTAACAAGGCATTCAGGCTGATTGCATCAGGTGTTGTATGTGTAGCAGCAAGCACTTCTTCTCCAATCCTGTTTTCCACAGTACTTATCAGCCCGCATGTATATCCCAATCTTGTAAAGAGCTTGTACAACAATGTTGCTATCGTTGTTTTACCGTTTGTTCCTGTTACTCCTACCAGCTTCAGCTTTTGAGAAGGCCTTTCAAAAAAGTTTGAAGCTATATACCCTGATGCTGCCGCACTGTTCTCAACCTGTACATACACCACATCTTCATTTTTCGGAAATGGCATTTCTTCACAAACCACTGCAACCGCACCTTTTTCAACTGCCTTGTTTATATAGTCATGGCCGTCTACACCTGAACCCCTGACTGCTATAAACAATGAACCGGTTTTTATCTTTCTTGAGTCAATCTGCACATCTGTTATGTCCACTGCAGTATTTCCCTGCACCATCCTTATAGCAACCTTGTACAAAACATCCTGAAGTATCACAACAGTTATTTTAAATTGTCAGCTTAACTCAATTAAAACAGCAGTTCCCTTTCCCAGAGGGCGGCCCGCTTCAACAGATTGTACCACCACTTTTCCTTTTCCCTTCACCTGCACTTTTACCCCCAAATTTTCCAGTAAGAAAACCGCATCCTTCAATCCCATGCCTTTTACGTTCGGCATTACCTGCTGCCTCACTGTTGCTGTTCTCACTACCGGACTATAATTATTTGCATATACAGTTGCCCATGTGGCTGTTTTAGCCGAATCGGTAAAGGGCATACTCATTGACTGAAAAATTTTTTTTATATCAACCGCATTACCCGCATAGAAAAATGCAGAACTATCTTTTGCCGTGAAAAACTGAGAAGGTGTTTTCTTTTCCACATACATAGCATACAGCTTGGTGGCAATCTCCCTGAATACAGGTGCTGCAACTGTACCGCCATAATGCGATGCGGCATGCGGCTTAGTTCTTATAACTATGATACAGGTAAACTGTGGCTTATCAGCCGGGAAATAACCGGCGAATGTGGCCTGGTAAACACCGTGAGCATATTTTATCGGGCCATCAGATACATGGGCTGTACCCGTTTTGCCAGCCACAGCAAAAGTCATTCCTTTAAAAACTCTTGTTGCTGTTCCATCTGTTACGGTTGCTTCCATTGCAGACCTTGCAGCATTTATAACTTCGGGCTTACACAATTGCTGCTCCATTATTGTTGGCTCAAACTGTTTAACCACCACCCCGTTATTACGGATGCTGTTTACCAAATATGGTTTCATCATCTTTCCATTATTGGCAATAGCGTTGTACAAAGCCAATGTATGTAAAGCACTAACCTGCAGGCCATATCCAAAACTCATCCAAAGCATATTTCCTTCTGCACTTCCTTTTTGATTGAGCGGAGCCATAGTTGGCTTGGGCACATTCGTTAAATCAATCGGAGAACGAACATCTAAATGAAACTTGTGTAAATAGTCTTTCAGCTCGGCTGGCTTTTGAGCAAAAGCTTTATAAGCAAGCTTACTCATTCCCACATTGGAGCTGTGAGCAAAACACTCCCTAACGGTCAGTACTGCCCGAGGAGATCTTTCAGCATCAACAACTATTTTCTTTCCAACCTGCAAGCGACCGGCACCTCCTACTTCCACTTTGTCATCAATGCTGCTTGAACCCTTTTCTAATACAGATAAAAGTGTTGCCAGTTTTATTGTTGAACCAGGCTCAGTTGCCCTTAATGCATAGTTGTCATCTTCCCAGTAAGTGCCATCGGGGCGACGGCCCAGATTTGCCAATGCCTTAATTTTTCCCGTAGTGGTTTCCATTACGATCGCCGTACCATAAGGGCCTTCGCATTGCATCATCATCCGCATTAATGCGGTTTCTGCTATATCCTGAATGTTTACATCTATCGTAGTATAAACATCTTTTCCGTTAATTGGGTCTGTTTGCGAACCTTCAATCGGAATTGCTGTACCGCCAGCTATATAGCGAACAAGTTTCTGTCCATCTGTTCCGCTTAAAACAGAATCGTAGCTCATCTCCAAACCCACATTCTGCTTTTTTGTTTTCTTATCGGCACCTACAAATTCTCTTGACAAACCAATTGTCCGGTTGGCCAGCAAACCGAAAGGTGTTTCTCTTTTGCTGTTAACTTCTACAATTACTCCGCTTTTGTTACGACCTAACCTCACCAGTGGAAAATCCCGAAACACCTTATACTGCTCAAAATTTAATTTCTTCTTCAGCAGGAAATAGCGGTCTTTCAATTTGTACGCCTGCTGTAGTTCTCTTTTGTACTGAGATTGAGTTTTATCCTGAAAATAATTGGCCAGTGATAAGGATAAAGAGTCCAGATTTTCAATAAAGCGTTTCCCTTTTTTCTCTCTCAGACCTTCTGCATTAAAGTCAACATAAATATCAAAAGTGGGGATAGAAGTGCTCAGCATCTGGCCGTCTTCGCTGTAGATGGTACCCCTTTCAGCATCCAGTGTAATGTACCGCTGGTGAAGACTGTCGCTCATATTGCGCCAGTAGCTTCCCTGGAACCGCTGGATGTAGAAGGCTCTTCCAAGTACCATCAGGCTTAGCACCATGATACCGAGAAAGCTGACATATACACGCCATAATATGTCCTTTTTTACTTCCACTGCTTTAAATAACCAATACGCCTGCTGGCAGGGTTTTGGTTTGTTTTTAGTTGTTGTTCGTTAGTTGTATTCGTTCACCTCTCCTTAGTTCGTTTCGGAAAGGTTTTTATTTGTCTATTTCTTCAGCACAGAATCTTTCAGCACTACCGGCGATTCCACCAGTTCTTTCAGCCCCAGTGGCTCCACCGCTTTAATCAGTTCGCTTTGCTTGCTCTGAAACATCACTTTGCTTTTCACAGCGATGTATTCATACTTCAGCTCTTTAACCTCTCTGGCAGTTTTGTTTATCCTTCTAATAGTCTTATCGGCATAGTGACCATTGTAGATATACAGTACAGCCAGCACAGCAAGGAACAAAATGAAGGGCAGTTGCTTAACAACAGACTGATAATTTAGCCAGCGTTTCCAGCCGGCCTGTTTTGCTGCTTTCTCATCTTGTAATTGCTTTTCCTCCATAGCTTTTACAGAACTTCTGTTTGTGGTTTTTATCAACCCTGCCTGCGGATCTGCCGGCAAGCAGGGTTGATTTCAAGGGATATAGACTTTCCAAAAATTTATGCTCAGGGTTTATCTTCTTACTCTTCAATTATTTTCTCCACCACTCTCAGCTTGGCACTTCTGCTCCTGGGATTTCTTTTCATCTCGTCATCAGTTGGCACAATAGGCTTCTTAGTAATTACCATTAATTCACTTTTTTTCTTTGTAACCGCAAAAGGGTTTTCATCCGGCTTTTCATCAAGTGAGCCATTACGGAAAAAATTTTTCACCAACCTGTCTTCTAATGAATGAAACGTAATGATAGCTGCACGGCCACCAGGTTTTAATAAGGATGGAATTTGCTGAAGCATTTCTTTTAACGCACCTAATTCATCATTTACCTCAATTCTCAATGCCTGAAAAACCTGGGCGAAGTACTTGTTGGGATTTCCTTTTACAATTTCACGGAGTGCATTTTTAAAACCTTCAGTGGTTTTGAGAGAAGCAACTTTTCTGACGTCAACAATTTTCCTGGCAAGAGTTTTTGAATTTGTCACCTCTCCATACCGCTCAAATATCTTATGCAGTTGCTGTTCGGAATAACTGTTCAGCACATCGAAGGCTGTTTGTGCCTGTCGTCTGTCCATCCGCATATCCATTTCTGCATCAAAGCGAATAGAAAAACCCCTGTCTGCTTCATCAAACTGATGACTGCTAACCCCGAGATCTGCCATGATGCCATCCACAGCCATTATCCCCTCCAACCTCAAAAAACGCTGCAGGTGACGAAAATTTTGTGAAACAAAGACTAATCTTTCGTCATCAGGCAAATTGTTTTTAGCTGCTGCATCCTGGTCAAACGCCACTAACTGTCCATCTTTTCCAAGATGCGACAGAATAGCTTTGGAATGTCCGCCACCACCAAATGTGCAATCAACATAAGTGCCGCCGGGTTTAATCGCCAGTGCAGCTATTGTTTCTGCAAGCAGTACTGGTATGTGGTAGCCCGTTTCCACAATTACTTATTCTTTAGGCCCGCCACCCAGCACCTGACTGCCCAGGTCGCTTAATGCATCCGAAGAAATTGAATCAAAGAACTGTTTGTACTTATTACTATCCCAGATTTCTATTTTATCGCCTGTTGCCATCAGCACAATGTCTTTCGTCATTTCCGCATAAGCCTTCAGGCTGGGCGGCAACAGGATTCGGCCTGCTGTATCCGGTTCCACATAAGTGGCTCCGTTCAGGAAAGCCCTTCTGAATTCCCTCTGTTTCGGGTCAAACTCGTTCAGGCCTGCAATTTTTGCAAAGAGCGGCTCCCAGGTTTTCATCGGGTAAAGGGTAAGGCATTTTTCAAATCCCCTGTTGATAACAAACTTTTCAGCCTCACCTTCGGGCAATTGCTTCTTGAAGCCCGAAGGAAGGAGAAATCTTCCCTTGGCGTCCAGTGTAGCCTCATATTCACCCAGAAAGCCGGTCATTATCAATAATTTGAGAGGATTTGTATTAAATTGACACAAAATAACACTTTTTCCCACTTCTTAACCAAATTTTTCTAATTTTCTTTTTTCCACAGCACTTATTGCCCCGAAACATCCTACCAGAGTAGGTTTCGAAGAATGGGACAAAATGTGAATCGATTTTACCGTGAATTGAGTGTGAATTGCAGTGGATAAGCTGTGGATTAGGCAAATTTTTGAGATTTCCGCACCTTTGCAACTCACCAAATGCAACAGTTAGTTGTGTTATGACAGACCCGAAATTTATTTCCATCAACGAATACACTTATTCGCTCCCCGAAGACAGGATTGCCAGTTTTCCATTGCAAGAAAGAGATGCATCGAAATTGCTGATTTGCAAAGAAGGCAACATTACTGAAGACATTTATAGAAACATTGCATCACATATTCCCGATAACTCATTGCTTGTTTTCAATAATACCAAAGTGGTGGAAGCAAGATTACTGTTTACCAAAGAAACCGGCGGTATAATCGAAATCTTTTGTCTTGAGCCGCACGAAAAGTATCCTGACGTATCTACCGCCATGTTGCAAAAAGGGAAAGTGTGGTGGCATTGCTTAGTAGGCGGCGCTTCAAAATGGAAACCGGGGCAACTGCTGAACAAAATGGTAACTGCCGGTGACACAAATATTAATTTGCAGGCAAAATATATTGAGAAAAGAAGCGGTTCCTTTATTATTGAACTGTCATGGTCACAAACTGATTTTAGCTTTGCTGAAATTCTCCACTTTGCCGGAGCAATTCCACTGCCACCATACATTAAAAGATCTGTTGAGGAATCTGATACTGAACGTTACCAGACAGTATATGCACAACATGATGGCTCAGTGGCAGCACCAACTGCAGGTTTGCATTTCACCGATAAAATTTTATCAGAAATAAGGAATAAGAATATTTCCACTGATTTTGTTACACTACATGTGGGAGCAGGCACATTTAAACCTGTGAAAACTGAAACGATGCAGGAACATGAAATGCATGCCGAATGGATTGATGTTTCCAGGTCAACAATAGAAATTCTTCTTGATAACCTTGATAACGATATCATTGCGGTTGGCACTACTTCTTTACGGACATTGGAAAGCCTTTATTGGATGGGAGTAAAGAAAACAACAGGCAATACTAAGCAATCAACGACCGAAGACAATACTGTTTTACTTTCGCAATGGGAAGCTTATGAACTGGAAGACAGAAATTTATCAGTGGCTGAAGCGTTAGGCGCTTTATTACATTGGATGGATAAAAACAATCTTGAAAGATTAGTCACCAAAACACAAATATTGATAGCCCCGGGCTATAATTTCAAAATTGTAAAAGGGTTAGTCACCAATTTTCATCAGCCACAATCAACTTTACTTTTACTTGTTGCAGCACTTATTGGAAACAAGTGGAAAGAAGTGTATCAGTATGCGATGGATAATAATTTCAGGTTTCTGAGTTATGGAGACGGAAGCCTGTTGTGGAAACAATAACAGGTCATTTGTTATTCAGCCTTTAAAGGAAATTCAAGAAGAAAAGTACTCCCCTTGCCCAATGTACTTTCTGCCTTGATGGTTGCGCCGTGTGCATCAACCATTGTTTTAACATAGCTAAGCCCCAGGCCAAAACCTTTTACATTATGTACATTACCTGTGTGGGCCCTGTAAAATTTTTCAAAAATTCGTTTAAGCGTATCACGGCTCATACCAATACCGTTATCTTCAATACGAATGACAAAATTTTTGCTGTTCGACTGAGTTGAAATTTTTATATCCGGCGGAATATTCTCCTTGGCGTATTTTACAGCATTGTCAACCAGGTTGTTCACAAGATTTGTAAAATGTACTTCGTCAGCGTTTATCAAATCATTATCCGCCGTCATCAACAGATCAACCTTGCCATTTTTTTCCTGCAATTGAAGGGTGAAATTATCCACTACATCACCAATTATGGCATGTGCATTTACTGGTTTCAGGTTCAGCTCAACTTCCTGCTTTTCTAATTGGGAAGCCCTGAGAATAGTTTCTACCTGCCGGTTCATCCGCTGGTTTTCTTCTTTTATTATCCCGCTGAAATAACTAAGTTTCTCTTTGTCATTAATAACTTTCTCGTTCTTCATAGCATCCACAGCCAGCGATATGGTGGCAATAGGTGTTTTGAACTCATGTGTCATGTTATTAATGAAATCATTCTTTATCTCTCCCAGTTTCTTTTGGCGCAGCATGGTGCGGACCGTAAGGTAAAAAGCAGCAAGTATCACCAATGTAAATATGAATGAAACAGCAATACGCCACCGGAGAGATTTTACAGCCACACCTTCTATATCCGGCACCACTACAAATAAAGCTTCCGTTACTGTAAGGTTTTCACCAGCAGTGCCACTTAATGCTTCCAGTTGTTCATTTGATGAGTGGTTATGAACTGAATCGTCAAGAGCCTGGATAAAATTGGGAGTCATCTTCTCAACCCTGAAATTTCCATTCGCTTCAAATGAGGCTATACCAAACTCAAAAGGAATATTCTTCAGTTTGTTCTTCAAAAAAGCAACCTGAATTTTGTCTTTGATTTCATTCGCATCAAATGTCTGCCCAATTGTAACAGGTTTAAAAATATCAAACCCGAAGGGATCAGCTAGCATATTTTTCTTATGCATGCCCGAAGCGTAACTGCCTTTATGCTGCGCCAATTCAGTCGCCACCATCCTGGTACTTTCATCCACGCTGTGCCTGATCTGCTCGATACGCAAAGAAATCATATTCTTAATCCAGGATACCTGAATAAGGATGATGCCTGCCAGCGACAGGGTAATAAGAATCGTAATGATGGTAAAAATGCGTTTCACAACAGTAAACAGGCCGCCTAAGATAATCATATGCAGGCAGCATGCAAAAATACAGCCTGTATATGGCTGCACATCATTCCGGCACTTTAAAAAAGCATTTTTAACGGCCTTTTACAAAAAAGACAGGTATCATCTTTTTTGCTAAATTAGATTATGATTGAACCCGGACCTGGTATATTGCTGATTGCAGACCCATTTCTCAAAGACCCAAATTTTCTGCGTACCGTAGTATTTCTGTGCGAACATAAAGATGAAGGCAGTTTTGGTTTTGTGTTAAACCGGATGTTTGAAAATACTCTTGATGAACTGCTTCCTGAACTGGAGAGCCACAAAATTCCTGTTTATTACGGCGGCCCAGTTCAGTTAAATTCTGTGCATTTTCTGCACCAGTACCCGGAATTAATTCCCGGCGGACAGGAAGTCCTGAAAGGTATATTTTGGGGCGGAGATTTTGACTTAGTAATTGAATTGATAAAAGAAGGAAGTATTGACCTGAAAAAAATCAGGTTTTACATTGGCTATTCTGGCTGGGGAGAAGGACAATTAAGTGGCGAGATAAAAGAAAAGACATGGCTGACAGTTAAAGCTACGAAACGGCTTATTTTCCATCCACGGCACAAAGAGACCTGGAAGGATTCGCTGCTGCAACTGGGTGGCGAGTATGAGCAAATCATTAATTACCCGATTGACCCGCAACTGAATTGATAATTATTAAATGAGTTAAGATGAGAAAATTATTAACCTTATCGCTGGTTACAATATGGATCAGTTTTTCAGGTTGCAGCGTTTTAAAAAAAGCGGGGCTTATTCCTTCAGAACTTGAAATGGTGATGGGCATGAAAGATGCACTTTCGCAAGGATTATTTAAAAGCCTTGACGCATTTGCAAATCCCGAAGGTAACCCGCTGGTAAGGTTCGCCTTTCCAGGCGAAGCCGAAAAAATTGAAAAAACTCTCCGTGACCTTGGCTTCGATAAAGCCGTAAACGAAGTAACCGGTAAGTTTACAAGGGCTATGTCTTCGGCAGTAAGTGCAGCAAAACCTATGTTTACCGATGCTATAAAAAAGATGACGATACGGGATGCAACAAAAATCCTGGTAACCGACAATACCCATGCTGCCACGGACTACTTTAAACAAAGCATGAAGCCCGGGCTGATGGATGCCTTCCGGCCGATTGTGGACAGTACCATAAGAATTGAAAAAGCAGATAAAGAATGGAGCAGTATTACAAGTATTTACAACAGTATCCCTTTTCTGAGCAGCAAACCGCTTGAAAATAATCTAACCGATTTTATCTCGGCCCGTGCCGTTGATGTAATGTTCCTGATGATTGCCAACGAAGAAGAACAGATAAGAACCAAATACGAACTGAGAAAAACAGATATGATGAAAAAGGTGTTTACCTGGGCAGAGGGGGAATTGAAAAAAAGATTACCGCTTAGCAAGTAAAAAACCCTCCCGATAAACGAGAGGGTTCAAATAGTCTTCATAATACCCAATACTGGTTTCCCTGGTATTATTCCACTGGCTCTGCACCTTCAACCAACACTGTAACTTTATTATTAAGCACTTCCACAAAACCACCCTGAATATCAAAGTTGGCAATATGGTTTTGCAAGTCTTTCAGCACTTTTATACGGCCCGCCTTTAAAGCGCTTACCAGCGGGGCATGTTTATCCAGCACTTCAAACGAACCGCTTACACCCGGCATTTGCACACCGAATACCTCGCCGCTGTAAAGTTTCTTTTCAGGAGTTAATATCTCTAAATTCATCGTTTAAATCGTTTAAAGGTTTAAGGTTAACGTTAAACTTCTTAAACGTTAAACCTTTCAAACCATCATTATCCCTGTGCAGCAGCCAGCAATTTCTTACCCTTCTCAATCGCATCATCAATATTACCTACAAGGTTGAAGGCAGCTTCTGGATATTCATCCACTTCACCATCCATAATCATGTTAAAGCCACGGATAGTTTCTTCAATGGGTACCAGCACACCTTTCAAACCGGTGAAGGCTTCCGCCACATGGAATGGCTGAGAAAGGAAACGCTGTACCTTTCTTGCACGGGCCACCACCATCTTGTCGTCATCGCTCAGTTCATCCATACCCAGAATGGCGATAATATCCTGCAATTCTTTATAACGCTGCAACATTGATTTTACACGGTCAGCACAGTTATAGTGTGCTTCTCCCACTACCAGCGGAGAAAGAATCCTTGAAGTAGAATCCAGCGGGTCAACCGCAGGATAAATACCAAGGTCAGCAATCTTACGGCTTAATACGGTTGTGGCATCAAGGTGGGCAAATGTAGTTGCCGGAGCCGGGTCAGTAAGGTCATCTGCAGGTACGTAAACGGCCTGTACCGATGTAATAGAACCATTCTTGGTAGAAGTAATACGTTCCTGCATGATACCCATTTCAGTAGCCAATGTAGGCTGGTAACCCACCGCTGAAGGCATACGGCCCAGCAGGGCTGAAACCTCAGAACCCGCCTGCGTGAAACGGAAGATGTTATCAACGAAGAAGAGGATGTCACGGCCTTTACCTTGTCCATCACCATCACGGTAATACTCAGCAATTGTCAAACCGGACAGAGCCACCCTTGCCCTTGCTCCCGGAGGCTCATTCATCTGTCCGAAAACGAATGTTGCTTTTGATTCTGCCAGTTCATCCATATTTACTTTGCTCAAATCCCATCCGCCTTCTTCCATGCTGTGCTTGAAGGCATCGCCATATTTCATAATGCCGGCTTCGATCATTTCACGCATCAGGTCGTTTCCTTCCCTTGTACGTTCACCCACACCTGCAAACACTGACAAACCAGAGTAAGCTTTGGCGATATTATTAATCAATTCCTGAATCAATACTGTTTTACCCACACCAGCACCACCAAACAGCCCAATCTTACCACCTTTTGCATAAGGCTCAATCAGGTCAATAACTTTAATACCGGTATAAAGTACTTCAGTGGCTGTACTCAGGTTTTCAAACATAGGAGGTAACCCGTGAATGGGACGGCCATTTACCTTGCTTACAGCAGGTAAGCCGTCAATCGGGTCACCGGTTACATTAAACAGGCGTCCTTTGATAGCTTCACCGGTTGGCATGGCAATGGCCTGACCAGTATCTGTAACAAGCATACCACGAACGATACCTTCTGTCCCATCCATCGCAATGGTACGAACACTGTCTTCGCCAAGGTGTTGCTGAACCTCAAGAACCAGCGTATCGCCATTTTCCCTTTTTAATTCCAATGCGTTATAAATTTCAGGAAGCTTGCCATCGAACTGAACGTCGATTACGGCGCCGATAACCTGTTTTACTTTTCCAGTGATTGCCATATTAAATATTTGAAGTATGATGTCTGAAGCCGGAAGCCGAAGGCATTAATTCAGTTTGCTTTGTCAGATATCTGACCCCTGGCATCCTGCTCCTTTTTCAGGCCGCAAAGGTAAGGGCGGAGGGCTAATTTGCCAATTAGTTAAGTAGAAAAAAGACGATTTATCCGGCCTGTGGAAAATGGGTTAAAAACCTGCCCTGAACATTAATCCCTATTTTTGTCAATCTGCTGAAAAATATGAGGTTAACTGAAGTAGCCACACCACAACAGGCAAAAGAGTTTATTGAAGTTGCTGTCTTGCTGAATAAGGGCAATCCGGCCTGGATTCGTCCGCTTGACAAGGACATTAACGACACTTTTAATCCCACTAAAAACAAAACCTTTCGTCATGGCGAGGCTGCCCGTTGGGTACTGAAAGGCCCGGAGGGCAAACTGATTGGCCGCATAGCAGCTTTTGTTAACAACAAATACAGAACAAAAGATGACGATGTGCCTGTTGGCGGCATAGGCTTTTTTGAGTGTACCAATGACCAGGAGGCCGCTGACATGCTGTTTGATGTTGCCAAACACTGGTTGCTTCAACGAGGCATGGAAGCTATGGATGGCCCCATCAATTTTGGGGAAAGGGATAAATGGTGGGGATTGGTGGTGCAGGGCAACGAAATACCGCCCTTGTACTGCATGAATTTCAACCCGCCTTATTATCAGCAGTTGTTTGAAACGTATGGTTTCAAAAACTTTTTTAACCAGGTTTGTTTTTCGCTGAAAGTAAAAGAAAGGTTGCAGCAGAAATTTTATGATCGCCATGCCGAATGTGCGGCAGATCCGGGTTTCAGTTCGGCCCACATTAAAAAAAACCGGTTGTCAAAATTTGCCAGCGATTTTACAATTGTATATAATAAAGCCTGGGCAGGCCACGGTGGCATGAAGCAGATAGAAGAAAAGCTGGTGCTGAAGATGTTCAGGGCTATGAGACCTGTAATGGATGAACGCATAAACTGGTTTGTGTATTACAAAAATGAACCTGTTGGCATATTCATCAACCTGCCCGACCTGAACCAATGGTTTAAGTATCTGAACGGGAAATTTGGTTTCTGGCAAAAGTTGAAGTTTTTATGGCTTAAAGCCACCAAAAGGAACAATAAGTTCACCGGGTTGGTATTTGGGGTAATCCCTGAATGGCAGGGAAAAGGTGTGGACGGATATATGATTGTTGAAGCCTGCAAGATTATACAGGGAGTTTATATCGAAAATGGCGAATACAAACTGGGAAGACCTATTTATGAAGATTATGAAATGCAATGGATTGGCGAATTCAACCCAAAAATGATTAACGTAGCTGAAGCTCTGGGCACCTACCGCAGCCGAATGCTCACCACTTATCGGTACAATTTTGACAGAATGAAAGAATTCAAACCACATCCGGTGCTTGTGTAAAAAGAGAAAAAACTGCTGCCAAAACTTTCTTTATTATTGCACAAAAGATGAGTGTTATTGGTTTGAGGTTTTTCTGACTTCCGACCTCTGACTTCTGACTTCGCACTATGGATAAATTCATCGTATCGGCACGGAAATACAGACCACAAACTTTCGACACTGTCGTTGGTCAGTCACATATTACCACTACTTTAAAGAATGCCATTAAGCACCAGCAACTGGCACATGCATTTCTTTTTTGCGGACCAAGAGGTGTGGGTAAAACCACCTGTGCCCGTATCCTGGCCAAAACCATCAACTGCGAAAACCCCACCAAAGAAGGCGAAGCCTGCGACAAATGCCAGAGTTGCCAGTCGTTCAACGATGGTGCCTCAATGAATTATTTCGAACTGGATGCGGCCTCTAACAACTCAGTGGACAATATCAGGGATTTGGTTGACCAGGTTCGCTTTGTGCCGCAAACAGGTAAGTACAAAGTATATGTGATTGACGAGGTGCATATGCTTAGTTCTTCTGCATTCAACGCTTTTTTGAAAACACTGGAAGAGCCTCCCTCCTATGCCATTTTTATTCTGGCCACTACAGAAAAACACAAAATCCTTCCTACAATATTAAGCCGCTGCCAGATTTTTGACTTTAAACGAATTACCACCAACGATACAGTACAACACCTGGAAGAAATTTGTGAAAAAGAAGAAATAAAAGCTGAAAAAGCTGCCCTGCAAATCATCGCACAGAAAAGCGAAGGCTGTATGCGGGATGCACTGAGCATCCTGGACAAAATTGTAAGTTTTACAAGCGGCGAACTCAATTACACTAATACACTGGAGCACCTGAACATACTCGATGCTGACCTGTATTTTAAACTGCTTGACTATATGCAGCAACAGGATTTGGCCGATGCAATGATGCTCTATGATGATATTAACCGCAAAGGTTTTGAAGGCGATCTTGTCATTAATGGCTTTGCCGAGTTTATCCGCAACTTGCTGGTATGCAAAGATGAAAAAGCAGCCAGCCTGCTCGAAGTCGTGGAAAGTTTTAAAGACAAATATGTAGCTGCTGCCAAAGGAGTTTCCTTCCCGTTCCTGATAAGTACTCTTAACATTCTTAATGAAGCAGAAATTAATTATAAAGCAGCCCGTAATAAACGGCTGCATGTTGAACTGGCCCTTATCAAGCTCTGCTACCTGCAGCAAGCCCTGCAAATTACTGCCGAAGGAAATGCAGTAAGTAAAAAAAAACTGATTGAAGGTGCACAGGCATTCAGGATATCGCCGATAAAGTTGTATAGCAGTCCGCAGGTGCATGTCAACGTACCGCAAAAATCAACAACAGAAGCAAAACTGATTATAGAAACACCTGCGTCAAAACCTTCAATAGTTGAGGAGGATACGCCGCAGCCTCAGGCATCGAACAGGAAACCTGTTTCCTCAGGTCTTTCGGCCCTTGATAAAATCCGGAAACAGTATAAAGGAAATGGTAATGGCAACGGAGATACCGCTAACAGGCCATTAGCCCAGGAAGAACTGCAAAAGGCCTGGAACGATTACATTTTCCTGCTGAAAGAAAAAAGAAACCCGGCTGCACAGCCTTTTGAGCTGGCACTGCTGCGCATTAAAGATGAAAACTCGTTTGAAGCTGTAACAGCCAACAATATCGAACAAAAATTCATTGAACAGGAAAGAAATCATCTGTTTCATTTCCTGCAGGATAAACTGCACAACCGGCTGCTTCAGTTCAATGTAATTGTGGAGGAAAAAGCCTCTGACCGGCCTGTTCTTGAAGTTACCTTAACTTCAAAAGAACAGTTTCAGAAAATGACCGAGGAATTTCCACTGGTAAAAGAATTGAAAGACCGCCTGCGGCTGGAGTTGGATTATTAGTTTTCTGCCCGGGAGTATTTCCTCTGAAACCATAAGCTGCATATTCAATGCCGTCCCGCAGCATCCTGCCCCATTCATTCGTTCACCATTCACTATTGCTCATTTTACCGTATTTTCGGCCAAAATTTAAAGGCAATGGCCGAAGTGATATTGATGCCCCGCCTCAGCGACACAATGACAGAAGGTGTAATTGCTGCCTGGCACAAAAAAGTGGGCGATACAGTTAAAAAAGGTGATCTGCTGGCTGAAATTGAAACAGATAAAGCCACCATGGAACTCGAAAGCTATAAAGATGGCACACTGCTCCATATTGGTGGCGATAAAGGCTCCAAAATACAGGTGGACCAGTTGTTAGCAATAGTTGGAAATGCTGGTGAAGATATTTCAGGCCTGCTTGGAGGAGCACAACCTGCTGCAAGTACTAATGGCCCCCTTGGGGACAATCCGCAACCAGAAAAAATCACCCAAACTCCGGTAGCTGAACTGTCAAAAATGGACGAAGTGGTGCTAATGCCCCGTCTTAGTGATACGATGGAAGCCGGTGTAATTGCAAACTGGAGTAAAAAAGTTGGCGACACTGTAAAGAAAGGGGAAATTCTTGCCGAAATTGAAACCGACAAGGCAACAATGGAATTGGAAAGCTACAAAAACGGCACCCTGCTCTATGTCGGCGCACAAAAAGGTGAGAAGATACTGGTTAACGACTTACTATGCATAATTGGAGACGCAGCCAAAGTGAATGTTGAAGCAGTTGTAGCAGCAGTAAAATCTGGCGCTGCCCAGCAATCGTCAGGAGCTAACCAGTCCTCAGCGGCCACTTTGGAACAACCAGCAACCAGCAACCAGCAACCAGCAACCAGCGGCGACAGCCGTATAAAAGCATCGCCTCTTGCTAAAAAGCTGGCAGCAGAAAAAGGTATTGACCTCAGTACAATAAATGGTACAGGCGACGGTGGAAGAATTACAAAGGCCGACATTGATAATTACAAAACGCCATCTGTAACGAGCAATCAAACACCAGCAGCCAGTAACCAGCAACCAATGGCCAGCAGCCAGCAGCCAGCAACAACTTATCAGCCTGTAACAGTTTCTGGTGAAGAGGGTTATACTGACATACCTAATTCACAAATGCGTGGAGTTATAGCAAAACGCCTTGCAGAAAGTAAATTCTCAGCACCGCATTTCTATCTTAAAATGGAAATTAGCATGGATGGTGCAATAGAAGCCCGTACAAAACTGAATGAGTTAAGCCCTGTAAAAATCAGCTTTAACGATATGGTGGTGAAAGCTGCCGCTATGGCCCTTCGCCGCCACCCTGCGGTAAATGCCTCATGGATAGGCGATAAAATAAGAAGATACAGCCATGTACATGTGGGTGTGGCAGTAGCCATTGAAGATGGCCTGATTGTACCTGTTATACGTTTTGCTGACCAAAAAACCCTGCCTGCAATTTCAGCCGAGACAAAAGACCTGGCGACCAAAGCCAAAAACAAGAAGTTGCAGCCTAATGAATTTACCGGCAACACTTTTACCATTTCCAACCTGGGCATGATGGACATTGACGAATTTACAGCCATCATTAACCCACCCGATAGTTGTATAATGGCTGTTGGCCGCATTAAAGAGGTGGTAGTGCGCAAAGGCGAAGGATTTGCAGTTAGCAATGTAATGAAGGTTACCCTTAGTTGCGACCATCGTAGCGTTGATGGAGCCACAGGTGCTGCCTTCTTGCAAACGTTTAAACAGTTTCTGGAAAATCCAGTAACAATGTTGTTATAAAAAATTTATGTCTTTTAAATTTTGAAGAACTGCCAAATCTGGCAGTTTTTTTTATGCCTTCGCAGAGGAGTCAGGATTCTTCCTTTTATACTGTTTTAAAGACAGTTAAAGCAGATGCCATTTTTAAAATGACTCGAAAAGTAAAAACAGAGCAGTTTAAAACCCGATATTCAGTTCTTATACTTAGTAAAACTTCTATTCCATATTAGTATCAGCTTCTATAATCAGCTATTTTTTTTCACACCATCTTGCAGTGGCAAAAAATTTGATACAAAAAAGAGATATTAAACCGTTGCAATAAACTATGAGAAACACTGAAAAACCAGAAAAGGACGATTCCATGCCTCTTCTTTTTTTTATTACAGGATTGTCGGCTTTTCTTTTTGATGGTATTATTTATATTCTGGACGGAAGCTTCTCTCCGCTTTTTACCTGGATTGGTGTCATTACCATATCCATTGGTATTTTACTTTTCGTAGTAAGTAATTTTCTCCCCAGAATAAAGAGTTCGCCGCCAAAACGTACTGCTTAATCGGTATTGTTCTGTTCTTTATAGAGCAATACAATCTTGCCATCCATGGTGGAAACCACCAGCTTGTCCTTACTTATAAGTTTGACGGTATTCACCATAGAGTTATCAATCTTATGCGACCATACGACTTTTTGCTCTGCCGGGCTGATGCAATACACCACCCCGCTTTTTGTGCCAAAATACACTAATCCTTCTTTTTCTATCAGCATGGAAGGCACATGCTCATATCCAAAACCGCAATGCAGTTTCCAAGTGGCTGATTGTTTATCTTTTGAAGCAGCATAAGCCACAATAGTATCCTGCATCGTTTTTCCATATACCCATTTTCCATCCTCAGATAAACCTATTGATTCACGGACAGTGGCATCATTATTTCTCCAGAGTGTTTTTCCTGATGCTGCATCAATTGCTGAAATATACCGGTCTGGTGCCACTACATAAATAACCCCATCAGCCGCAACCGGAGTGCAGGCAGCAGGTGAATAGTTTCTTACAGATGAGCCATTATTCCATTTCCAGGCAAGTTCACCGGTGCTGCTGCTGAGTGCATACAGATGCCTGTCCCATGCACCAAAAATGATTTGATTGTTGTATAATAACGGGGTACTTACCACCGGACCTTGCAAACCGGTAAACTTCCAGATTAGTTTGCCAGTAGTAAGGTGTAGTGCTGCAAAAGAACGGTCGCTGCCCCCGATAAAAACAGTGTCACCATTAATAAGCGGTGAGCCTAGTACTGATGCTGCGGCTTTATATTTCCACAACAACTTACCTTTTTCCTTACTCAGGCAATAGACATTCCCATCGCCCGAACCAAAAACAAGTTTCTTATCCGAAACTGCCGGTGATGAGAAAATTGCTCCACCCGTTCTATATTTCCATAATGGTTTTCCATTTTCCAGGGAAAATCCTGTCATCACACCGTTTTGATTTCCTGCAAATACTTTTTCTTCACCAACTGCCGGTGTGGAAATAATATTTGCATCAGAAGAATTAGTCCATGTTTCCTTTACATTGTTAAAAATTGAATTAACACTGTAATCTGGCCGGGGAAATTTCTTTGTTAAATCATACGGGTTTACAGTTGTTTTTACAGCGGCCCATGTTTTCTCTTTACCGCTTACTGGTTTTCTCTCTGTAAACAGTATCGAATCTTGTCTGACAACCACAAGGTTATATCCGCCCTCATTGGCTTTGGCCCGCAGGTTAGAACGCCCCATAATGCCAGGTATATCTTCAAAATTCATCAACTGATTTGCATGACCATGCCCGCACAATGCCATCCATGTATTGTGCTGGCGAAGCCTGTCGGTTACTTCATACCAGTTATCCAAACTGTTGTCAATGGGATAGTGATTGAGAAAAATAAGTGGCTGACCGGGTTTCAGCTTTTTTAATTCTTTATCCAGCCAGTTAACAGCATCACGGGGCACATGTCCGTCACTCATCCGCACATAAGGACCCGAAGCACAACCCAAAAACCGGATGCCATTATACTCAAAACTGAACTTATCCATTCCAAAAACAGCAGTGAAGGTTACGCCGCCGCTTTCACTCCAGCCTGTATCATGGTTGCCGGGGAAGATGTACCACTTTACATTCAGACTGTCTAATATCTGTTTGGCAAGTTTTATTTCTTCATCTGTGCCCAATTCAGTTACATCACCAGTAACAACAACGAAAGCAATATCCTTCATGGCATTAATATCCCTTACCGTACGGCGTAAATCCTCTTCGGCATTACCGCCAGGGCTTCCGATATGTGTATCTGTAATAAACGCAAAGCGAAAGGGCATAAACTGGCTATATCCAGCGTATGATATGCAAAGCAGCAGGAACAGTAAGACTTTCTTCATACAGCAATTTACAGCAAGACATCACCCAAAAAACAGTTGAGCCAAATTATTTTGAACTGACAGAAATCAGCGTACATATTATCAGCAATGCTTATTTTCGGTATCTAAACATTGCCTTTTGCTATGATTTTGTCAGACTTTTCCACCTGGTGGCAGACCAAACCAGCCTTTGAACAAATATTCTGGGCTTTTGCCTTGTTGTTTTCCCTGTTTTTTCTGTTACAGTTAGTAATGTCTTTTATCGGCGGCGACAGCGATGTCTCTGGTGGCGATGCCGACCATTATGTTGGAGATGACGACGGCACTGGTCACCAGTTCTTCACTATTAAGAACCTCGTCGCTTTCTTCACCATTTTCGGCTGGACAGGCGTGGCAGCGATACAAGGTGGTATGAGCAAGGGAGTAACTATCGGTATGGCAGTGCTGGCCGGTTCTCTAATGGTTGTAATGATGATGATACTCTTTCGCAGTATGAACAAACTCAAACAAAGTGGCACTTTGCAAATGAAAAATGCTGTTGGAATCATTGGCGAAACCTATCTTTTCATTCCTCCTGCACGGGAAGGATTTGGAAAAGTGCATTTGAAAGTACAGGGATCGCTGCATGAACTGCAGGCAATAACCGATGATACTGAGAAAATCGCCACAGGTAAACTGGTAAAAGTGGTGGATGTGGTAAACGATAACGTTCTGCTGGTAACTGCAAATCTTTCCTAATCATATTTTAATCTTCACATCATGGCTGAAAATCTTTTATTCGTCATTGCGGCGGCGGTTTTTTTCTTTTTTATTTTAGTCTATTCCATGTTCCGCAGGTACAAGCGGTGCCCTTCCGACAGGATACTGGTTGTATATGGCAAAGTAGGTAAAGGTGCCGAAGGCACACACACGGCAAAATGTATTCATGGTGGTGCGGCTTTTATCTGGCCCATTATCCAGGATTATTCTTTCCTCGATCTTACGCCTATCTCCATCGAAGTAAACCTCACCAGTGCCCTGAGCAAACAAAATATCCGGGTTGACGTTCCCTCCCGTTTTACAGTTGGTGTTTCAACAGAACCCAACGTAATGCAGAATGCGGCAGAAAGGTTGCTGGGTATGCAGCGTCCTGCCGTTCACGACCTGGCAAAAGACATTATCCTTGGCCAAATGCGCCTTGTGGTTGCCATGATGGATATTGAAGAGATTAACAGCAACAGGGATAAATTTCTTGCCAATATTGCATCTAACGTTGAAGCAGAACTGAATAAGATTGGTCTGAAAATGATCAACGTAAACGTAACCGACATAAAGGATGAAAGCGGTTACATTGATGCGCTGGGTAAAGAAGCTGCAGCCAAAGCCATCAACGAAGCAAAAATCCGTGTGGCTGAACAGGAACGTACCGGTGAAATAGGTAAAGCCACAGCCAACAAAGAAAGAGATATTAAAGTGGCAGAAACGCAGCGGGACAGAGACACCCAGGTGGCCTTTGCAATGAAAGACAAGGAAATTCAGATAGCAGGTGCCAACCGTGATGAAAACATTGGTAAAGCCGAAGCCGAAAGGGATACCCGTGTGAAAATGGCAGAGGCAAATGCCATTGCCGTACAGGGAGAAAACCTTTCCAAAATTGAAATTGCCAACTCTGATGCAGCAAGAAGAGAACGGGAAGCCGAAGCACTTAAAAAGGCGATAGCGGCTGAAAAAGTACAATCTGCAAAAGCTCTTGAGGAAGCTTACCTGGCCGAGCAAAAGGCTGAAGAAGCCCGTGCTGAAAGAGACAGGGCCACGCAAAATGCCACAATTGTTGTGGCAGCGGACATTCAAAAACAAAAACTCATTATTGAAGCACAGGCTGCTGCCGAACAATTAAGGGAAAAAGCAAAAGGCGAGGCCGATGCCATTTTTGCCAAACTGGAAGCCGAAGCAAGAGGTGTATATGAAATGCTCACTAAGCAAGCCGAAGGTCTGGAAAGGATAGTTAAATCTGCAGGTAACGATCCAAAAGATGCCGTATTGCTGCTTATTGCCGACAAACTGCCTGAACTGGTTAAAATGCAGTCTGAAGCGATTAAGAATATTAAGATTGATAAGGTTACGGTTTGGGATGGTGGCACCCAAGGTGCAGACGGCAAAGGCTCCACTGCAAATTTTGTAAGCGGATTGTACAAATCTGTTCCGCCATTGAAAGATATTTTTGATATGGCAGGTATGGATTTGCCGGGATACCTCGGCAAGAAAAAAGCTGATGCTGCAGTGGAAGTAAAAGCAGAAGTGGTTGAGCCTAAGAAGGATTCAAAAAAGGATGCTGAATAAGAAAAACTACTAAAACAAAAAAAGCTGACTCAAACGGTCAGCTTTTTTATTGATTCTTTTTATCCCTATTTAATCGCCTTCAGAATATATACATCATTGCCAATAGCACCTTTAAACACTAATGTACTATCGTCTTTCTTCTCCATTTCTTTCACAAGTGTCATGGGGCCTTCAAAATTAAACTTGCCTTCTTTTACCGACCACTTTGCTGAAGCATTGTCTTTATCTGTGCAACTGCCATCGGCGTTCAACTTAAGATCATTCCACATATCCATCTTCGGATCCTCTTTGGTGGATACCAGTATTTTGCCTGAGAGCCACTGGGTCAGTTCGGCATCAGCGCCGGTTGCAGCAGGCTGTGCAGGTGTTTCAGTTGTGGCTGGAGCAGCAGGTGTTTCGGTTTCGCCTTCATCAGTTTTTTTGTCCTTACAGGATACTGCAATCGTCAGAGCGAAAACGTACAGAAAAATTCTTTTCATGTTTTTTGGTTTTGGTGATAAAAATGAAAAATAATGAATATTTCAATACCCAACTTTCATTTGGATTGCAACGCCGGCTACCTCAGACAGGCATAATGAATCAGATAGCAACACAGATTATAAGGAAGCGGACTTTTTGCATTCACCCGGCAGATGATTAAATTACACTGTAAACATACTGACTCCAATTCACAACTTCATGCAAAAGAAAACTCTTGTACTCGGCGCTTCTGACAACCCTTCCAGATACAGTTATCTTGCTATCAATAAACTTCGCCAGTATGGGCATCCGGTAGTGGCAGTTGGCAGAAAAGAAACAATTGTAGCCGATGTGCCTGTAACAAAGACACTCATTCCTGTTACCGGGATTCATACTGTAACATTATATATGAATCCCACTCATCAGAAGGAGTTCTACAATTACATTCTTTCTTTACTCCCAAAGCGTATCATTTTCAATCCCGGGACAGAGAATGAAGAGCTGGAAAGACTTGCTGCCGAAAAAGGAATTGAAACTCTCGAGGCCTGCACCCTGGTAATGCTGGGAACAAGTCAATATTAATACAGCCTTATACTTAACCAGACGGAGTTTTACGATTTGCTATCGAGTATTATCACTTTTTTCCTGAAGAATCTCTTAAAAACACTTTGCGCCTAAAAAATAATTAGCAAACCTTTGTTCATCCGTACCTGCTCTGAAGACTGCAACACCTGAAAATGTTGCGAGTTAAAATCCTTTTATTTAAAACTGTTAAGATGAAAAACCTTCGTACCGCACTTATGTGCTTATGCACAGTTTTTATTGGCGTCGCCGCCTCAGCACAACATGGCGATTCGCCTGTTAATGAGCCGGATAATAATAAGCCGAAACTCTTTAGCAACCTCCCGAACAAAATAATTCTGGAAAAAGTCGTCATTAATGATGTACTGACCAAACAACCGGGACAGCCTGCCGATATAAAGTTCAGTGCAGACAACAGCATCCGCTTTGAAGGATCAGTCGCCTCATCTGCCAGCAAGTATAATAACACAGTAAATACGATTGTGCTTCGTTCCACTAATTATCCCGGTGCCACATTGTCAATTACCCGCATTGCTAAAGAAGAGGGCGGGTTTAGCTATACTGGCCGGCTGATAAGCCTGAAAAACGGCGACCTGTTCGAGTTAAAAGAAATTGACGGGAGCCTGGTTTTGTTAAAAAAGAATTTTTATGACCTGATTAATGAATAACGCAAAATGTTATCAAAGCATTGGCCCGTTTTTTAATCCATACCCTATCTGATACGTACCTATTGAAAAACAAAAAAATCCATCTGTATGAAAACCTATTTGAAAACTGCAGTATTGTTGCTATCCTTCATCAATATTGCTCAATCCGGTAAAGCCCAGTTCCCCGTGCTGAGCAGCAATCCCTCGGCTTCGGCGGTTATCTTCCTGGATTTTGATGGCCATACTGTAGATAATACCAGCTGGAACTATGCTGGTCCTATCTATTGCGGCGCAACTACATTGAGTGCTGCGGGTATTACCGAAGTATTTAACAGGGTAGCTGAAGACTATCGTCCGTTCCAGGTTAACGTAACGACTGATTCTACCAGGTATTTTGCCGCCCCAATAACCAGCCGGACCAGGGTAATCCTTACCACCAGTTGGGAATGGTACGGATCAGCAGGAGGAGTAGCCTTTGTTGGCTCGTTTACCTGGGGTGATGACACTCCTTGCTTTGTATTCACTTCTCTGCACAACAATAGTGTAAAGAATATCTCTGAAGCTGCCTCTCATGAAGCAGGCCATACTCTGGGCTTGTATCACCAGGCATTATATGATGCCAACTGTGTAAAAACCTCAGACTACAACAATGGAACTGGCACCGGAGAAATCAGCTGGGCGCCTATTATGGGTGTGGGATACAGCAGAAACCTGACCCTTTGGAACAGCGGCCCAAATCCTTACGGATGTGCCACAGTACAAAACGATCTCACTGTAATTACAAATAATAACGGTATCAGCTACCGAACCGATGAGTATGCTGCCACATTTGCCGGGGCCACCAATATTCCCTTTGTTTCTAACCAGTTTACAGTAAGCGGAATCATTACCCAAAGTACCGATCAGGATATGATCAAGTTTACACAACCATCTAACGGGAGATTTCAATTAGATGCAATTCCTTATAATGTAGGCACAAGTAATGCCGGCTCCAATCTTGATCTGCAGGTTACTTTGTTCAACAGTTCTCAATCGCAGCTTAATATTTACAATCCCGGAACACTTCTGAACTCTGTTATTGACACAACCCTTAACGCCGGCACATATTACCTGCGTATTGAAGGAAAAGGAAACATCTACGCACCTAACTATGCAAGCCTGGGTTCATATTCTTTAACAGGAAAAATCCTTAACGGCACTTTACCACTTCGCCTGCTGAAACTGCAAGGCGAAATAAGCGGTGACAAACACAAACTTAGCTGGGTTATTGATGCCGATGAGCAAGTAACCTCTCAAGTGCTGGAAGTATCTGCAGACGGTATCAGTTTCACTCCGGTGGTAACTGCCGATGCTGCTTCCCGCACCTATACTTACAAACCATTTGTTTCCACTACTGCTATTTACAGGCTGAGTGTAACATTCGATAATGGCAAGCACTACTACTCAAATATGGTTACCCTTCGCAATACCGGAACCAATGATATTCCCAAACTGGTGACGAATGTTATCGGCACCGAAAATATCAGGGTGTCAAGCCCGGGTAACTTTGATTACGCTGTGTTTGATCTGAATGGCCGCCCTGTTGCAAAAGGCCGGTTAACCAGCGGCATCAACAATATCAGCGGTGCTGCACTTTCAGTTGGCATGTATATAATAAGATATTCAAACGCCGGTGAACAATGGACCGACAAACTAATCCGCCATTAAACTTTTACCTATGCTGTTAACCTGATTTGATTATAATACAGGTAACAGTGTGATAATCCGTACTCTCTTAATCCGTACTCTTTTTTGTTTTTCAGAAGGTTTTCCTTTAACTTGGGAAAACCTTTTTTTATGCGATGGAGGAAATTTAACGGCGACCCTATTGAATTACCTATCTATTCTGCAGTAGAAAATGCCATCCGCAGAGAAACCGAAGCCGGACACCGGCTTAAAGTCTGCATCGGTACCGACAGCCAGGTTAAAGCAAGAGAAACAGAGTTTGCAACGGTAATTGTTTTCTTACGGGAAGGACAAGGAGGTTTTATGTTTATTCATAATGACCGGACAACCCAGCCTTTTACTATAAAAGAAAGAATGCTGATGGAAGTGGCAAAAAGTATTGAGATTGCTTACGAACTCTGCAACCTGTTTACCATCCACAATGTAGATATGGAAGTACATGCAGACATTAATACTAATCCCAACTTCAAGAGTAATGATGCACTTAAAGAAGCTATGGGCTATATTTTGGGTATGGGGTTTGCCTTTAAAGCCAAACCCGAAGCTTTTGCCAGCAGCAGCTGCGCTAATAAAGTAGTGAACTGATTCCGGGGTTACTTACTGCCTGAAGTGCCGGTTTTCTTTCTTCTGCGAAGCAAGCCGGCAATCAACACTCCGAGAAATCCCAGCCCCAATGCTATTCGGGTAATGGCCGCTCTTTTTTGTTTCCGGTTATTTTCTTTCTGCAGAGCAATCAGGGCATCTATGTTGGACTTAAAAACGTAAGTGTCTTTGTAAGAACTTTCAACAGGCTTTGACAATGAAGTTGTATCTGATGGCAGTATTAAAGTGTCTTTTGCAACTGGCTGTTGCGCATTGCTGCTTACGACTGCAACAAATGTTAAAAGCAGGAGTACTTTACGTAAACCCATAAACGATATTATTTCTGAATGAATTTATTTAGCGGTTGTGAAGATCAGCGTATCTGTACCAGGCACCTCCGTACTTTCAACTATTGTACTGCCGGCTGTACCGGAACTTATGCCTTTTTGCATCCGCTCCATTTTCTTGGCATCCTCCTGGGCCATTGAGAAAGTTATCAGCACCATTACGAAGAGTGCGACAACAATATTTCTTTCGGATAAGATATTCCTCATATGTAGCTTGTATTGGCTGCAAGATAATAATTAATAACTATTGGCAAGTCTATATTATTATTTTAATAAATTTAAACGACTGTAAATGTACTGTTTAAGTCAAAAAGATAGTTCAGCAAATCTTCCCTTCCACTCTTTTCAACCGCAGAGGTGACGAAGTAAGGCGGGGCTTCCTCCCACTCTTCCAGCAGTTTTCCGATAAACATTTCTACCCGGCGCTTGGTACCTCCGGGTTTATTTTTATCCGACTTGGTAAAAACAACAACGAAAGGCACCTGCCACTCCCCTAACTGTCGGATAAAATCAATATCCACTTTCTGTGGCTCGTGGCGGCTGTCAATCAATACAAAAAGACAGCCCAGGTTTTCCCGTTTACGGATGTACGACTCAATCATGTTCTCCCAGTTATTGCGGGCCTTTTGCGATACGGTGGCATAACCATAGCCGGGCAGGTCAACAATGTACCAGTTTTGTTCAGTGGTTTTACCCTGTTTGTTCTTATGCCTTGACGTAATTGCAAAATGATTAATGAGCTGTGTTTTGCCCGGTGTGGCCGAAGTCTTGGCAAGTTTTGTCTGGCCGGTAATCATATTTATCAGCGATGACTTGCCCACATTGCTCCGCCCGATAAAAGCATACTCGGGCCTGTCGGCCTTGGGGCATTGCTTGTGTGTGGCACTGCTTACTAAATACTGGGCTGAAATAATCTCTGTCACCATAATGCAGCGAAGTAAATGCAAATTGCTGAATGGGCAATGAGGGGAAAGCCAGAGGAAGGAAGTCTGATGTAAGAGACCTGAAGCCTGAAGCAACCACCAGCCAATAACCATCCAGGGCAAACGCATCCGAATTTATAGTGAAATAGAACACGGATGCCACGGATTGTATAGATACACACAGATATTATTCGCCCCAGGCGGAATAATATGGATCGCTTTTATAATCCGGTATCCGCCGAAGGCGGATTATCTGTGTTCATCCAGTATAAACCAGATAAGACTTGGTGTTATAATTTGTCTAAACCATAAATTTCCGTGTAAATCCGTTTAATCCATGGCATCCGAGTCCAAATTCGTCGTATTCAGATGCATTTGCCCTGAATAACCATCCCGCCATAGGGGACAGCAACCAGAACCCTTACCTTTGCACCCCATGTCTGACCCATTACCGCATGATCATATTACCCCTTTCAAAGAATCTGAAAAAGGGAAGAAAGAGCAGGTGGCCGAAATGTTCGACCGCATCGCTTTTCGCTACGACCTCATGAACCGCTTTCTGTCGGCCCGCACTGATGTGGGCTGGCGCAAAAAGGCAATCAAACTGCTGGGCAAAGAACATCCGCAGCAAATACTGGATGTGGCCACCGGCACCGGCGATATGGCCATTATGGCGGCTAAAATGCTAAAACCCTCACAAATCACTGGTATCGACATTTCGGAGGGCATGCTGGAAATGGGACGCAAAAAGGTTGAAAAAGAAGGGCTTGCAAATGTGATTCAGCTCTTCAAAGGCGATTCAGAAACAATAAACTATCCCGATTATTCGTTTGATGCCGTGATGGTGGCCTTCGGGGTACGCAACTTTGAAAACCTGGAAAAAGGACTGTCTGAAATGCTCCGGGTGTTAAAACCCGGTGGCCGGCTGGTGGTACTGGAGTTTTCCACGCCAAAACGCCGGGCAGTTAAAAGCCTCTACAACCTCTACATGAGGATAGTGGCTCCCCAGGTGGCAAAATGGTTCAGGCAGAACACTGAGGCGTATGAGTACCTGAACAAATCAACCAATGCCTTTCCCGACCGCCACCGGCTGACTGATATTTTAACAAAACTGGGATACACCGATACAGGTTTTACCCCGCTAAGTTTAGGAATATGCTGCATCTACTCAGGACGAAAACCTGTATAAACTTCTCTCTCCTCTTTGCTTCGCTGGCAATGGTGCTGCTGTGCAGCCCCATGCAGGCGCAGTTATTGGGCAAAGAAATCAAGAACGAAGACCACGACAGCAAGCCTTACTACTTCGGCATTTCTGTGGGGGTTAACCTGGCCCGTTTTCATACCGAGCTGCACGACAGTTTTCTGAACCAGGACAGTGTGATGGTGGCCGAGCCTACCAACTCCGGCGGTCTTACACTCGGCCTGCAGGCCACGGCCCGCCTCAGCAACAGGTTTCAGTTGCGGTTTAACCCGCAGCTGATGTTTATCGAACGCAACATCTACTATAAACTTAAATACACCGACCCGCTGGAAAACAGTACCGATGTTACCAAGAAGGTGGAATCTATCATCATGAGTTTTCCGCTGCAGCTCAAGTTCCAGAGCGACCGCATCGGCAACTTCAGGGTATATACACTGGCGGGCTACAAGGCCGATATTGACATGGCCAGCAATGCCCGTGCCCGCAAGGCCGAAGACCTGGTGAAGATTAATAAGTTTGACCACGGCCCGGAGTTTGGCATCGGGTTCAATTTCTTCTTCGAGAGTTTTATTTTTTCGCCTGAGATTAAAATCAGCAACGGCATGAGTAATATGCATGCCCGTGATGCTAACCTTAAGTACTCAAATGTATTTGACAGAATACAGTCTAAGATGATTGTGTTTACTATCCACCTGGAAGGGTAATTTTCTTTTTGTTTTTTGGGGGATTGATTTAGTGGCTTCTGGCGGGGCGCAATGGGAAGTGATATGTAATGCCTTGAATCTTTTTATTTATTTACTTTTTTTCCGCCTGAGGCGGACAGGCTTGGACAAAAAAAGTAACCTGCCGGCAGGCAGGCAGGCAAAAAAGTCAAGGCAAACGCCATTGCTCCGCAGGCTTTGCCGGGCCAACGCACTTGAGAGTTTGTAGTTGTGAGATTGTTTTGTGTTGGTAAGGGGATGGTGTAAGAGTCTGCTGCTTGTTTGGCGGGGCAACGGGAGGCGCTGTGCCCCGCCTTGAATGTGTTTACTGTAATGTATGGTTTAAAGTACGGCGGAGCAAGGCGCTGGATGGTCGTTTTGCTTTTGCAGTAAGCTGAACACCCGTTGCAGTAGCTCGAACACCTTTTGCAGTAAGCTGAACACCCGTTGCAGTAGCCCGAACACCCGTTGCAGTAACCTGAACACCCGTTGCAGTAACCTGAACACCCGTTGCAGTAGCTCGAACACCCTTTGCAGTAAGCCGAACACCTTTTGCAGTAAGCTGAACACCTGTTGCAGTAAGCTGAACACCCGTTGCAGTAAGCCGAACACCCGTTGCAGTAAGCCGAACACCCGTTGCAGTAGCCCGAACACCCGTTGCAGTAGCCCGAACACCCGTTGCAGTAAGTCGAACACCTTTCGCAGTAAGCTGAACACCTTTTGCCGGAGGCAGTTTTCTTTTTGCCGAAGGGAGTTTTATGCCGGAACTGCCCGTTTTGAGGTGGAAAGGGGGGAATATGAACGGAGGAGGGCTGGTTTGCGGCTTGCGAAATAAAAATACCGTAGTACTACGGTATCCACATATTACGATTTTGAAATAAATTGCATTGGCGCTATTGACAACCTGCCTGACGGCAGGCAGGTACAAAATGTATAATACTATTTTGTTGGTTTTGAGGGGCTAAGGAATCTGGCAAGTAGCGCACAATAGCACTAATACAATCGTTACCAGCAAGCCTATTGACACTCTATCATAAATGAGTCTTTTCAACAATGAAGAAAGTAACTAAGACAATTGAAGCGGTTCCATCTAAGAGGATGTACCGCTCTATAATTGCAGATTATAATCCAAAACTTGCAATTTGCGAATTAGTTGATAATTCTATTGATTTGTGGACACGGGAAGGAAAAACAAAGAATTTACAAATCGAAGTTGAGGTTAACACTGATCAACAGTCTATCCGTATAATTGATAATGCAGGAGGAATAAAAGAGGAAGACATAAAATTAATTATTGCTCCAGGCTATTCTTCTACAAATCCAGATAGCGAAACGATTGGTGTGTTTGGAGTAGGATCTAAAAGAGCGGTAGTTGCTTTAGCACAAAATATCAAAATCCTAACTAGACATAAAAATGAAACCACATTACTGATAGAATATGATGACAATTGGTTTAAGAGGGAAGGTTGGGATATTGACTACACTATCGAGCCAAACAACATTCCACCTAATTCAACAATAATTGATTTAACAAAACTTCGTTCAAAAATTGGAGACGGTTTTGAATCTGAATTAGTGCAGCATTTAGCAGTTACCTACTCTAAGATTATTACCAATCCTAAACTGACGCTTCTAGTGAATAAAAAGGTTATAGAACCTAAACATTTTGATTTAAGTTGGTCATATCCTCCAAATTTTCATCCACAAAGGCATTTAATCCAGATTGATATTGATGGTGAAAAGCCAATGAATGTGGAAATCCTTGCTGGTTTGGTTTCGAAAGAGCAGGTAGGCGAAGGCGAATATGGTGTTTACTTCTATTGTAACAATCGGCTTATATTAAGAGCAGACAAAAGCTATAATCTCGGATTTTCTTCAGGGCAAGCAGGATTACCTCACCCTAAATTTAATATGGTACGGGTTTTTGTTTACATGACTGGTAATCCCGAAAGGATGCCGTGGAACAGCAGTAAGTCTGGCATTAATTTTCAAGACAAAATATTTCTGGATATACGAGAAAGAGTAATACAATTAGTAATTTATTTCTGTAAGCTTGCCAGTAAGTTTTCAAATAACACTGATGAGAATATTTATCAATACTCTTCTGGTGAAATTTCTGAAACAAAAATTTCAGGAAGTACCCCCGTCAAGCTTTACCCTCTTCCAGCGCCAACAAAAAGACCGACTTTCGAAAGTATTGTCAGAGAAAAAAATGCGACTGTTGCAGAAAAGAAAACCTGGGTAATAGGGTTATTTGAAGGAGTAATTTTAGCTGATGAGATTTTCAACTCCAATTTTACTAATAAAAATAGATTTGTCACTATTATCTTAGATAGCACATTAGAAATTGCTTTTAAAGAATATCTAGTTCATGTAATTTCAAAAAAAGCAAGCCCTCCTATTGGCAACAATGCACTAACAAATTTGCTTCAAAACAGAACACATATGGAAGGTAAAGTGAAAAGTTATCTTGGCGCAAGGATTTCTGCTAGTGATTGGAATCTGTTAGACCATTATTACAAAATGCGGTGTGATTTAATTCATTTGAAATCTACTTTTGAACCAAAAGATAATGATGTTTTGAAACATAAGGGAATTGTTGAAAAGGTATTGGGTGTTCTTTTTAGCTTAAAGTTTTAAGGCCTGCTGGTAACATTGGTATTTGCAAAAGCTGGGCGGACGTAAGCTGTGTTTCAACTTTTTGTTTTTCAATGTGGCTTTATATCGGGCAGACGAATAACTATTTAGCTATGTGCAAATCATCAACATTAAATTTATAAATTTAGCTTCAGGTAGCCAGGCGGACGGAAGTCTATTCCCCAGCCTCCGCAAATACCTGCTCGTTGGGCGAAATCATGCAACAGTCAATCTATTTGACCATATTAACTTTAACTCTTCTTTCTTGCAATGCTTATAAGAAAGAAGAAACAAACACAAACGCTATTAATTCCGACACATGTGCGGTACAGATTTACTGGGACACAATAACATACACACTAGACACTTGCAATGCATCATATTCCGAAGAGCAGTTACAGCTAAGTTTTGCACCTAAAAAAGATACATCTTTCCCGTCCTATGATTTAAATGTTACAAAAGCCTTTAATGACAACAAAATTCTAGTTAGACAGACATCGATGCTAACAGATTGTTTATATGTTGCAGCTTATTTCAAACTACTTAATGAAAAGTTATATTTCCAAGATACTATTTTCCAAAAAGGGTCAAAAATCACCGGGACACTCGATTTGCTTTTACTAGGTCACAAACCATACTTAAAAGAACCTGGTGAAAATAAACTTAGAACTGACTTTGATACAGTTTGGATCAAGGGGAAATTTACATCGACTATACAATGACTTCGCCCAACATGAACTAAGCAAAAAAACTCAACCCGCCAAGCCCATCATGCAGCTCAGAACGTTGGCTGAAAGTTTTTCTAACATAGCACTCTTGCGCACAAAAAACCTGCCGGAACAGCAGGTTGGTTTTTTATTCAGTCTTCTGCATTACTGCAAATCCACTTCTTCCACACCGGGGTATTTCTTTTTATCGAAGGTAAACTGTGTGTCGGCAATGGCCGCATTGGTCTTCATGGTGCTTACTGTATATGTATAGCGGTTGCCTGCATTCTCCAGCACTTTGGTGCTGTAAATCGTTTTGGCATTCTTATCCACCAGCACATACACTTTGTGGAAAGGCTTGCTCTTGTCAATCGGGGTGAGTTCTATTTCCTGCAGGGTTTTTGTACCCACCTTCTTATCCCCGTTCAATATGTAGCGAAAGTCCTTATCGTAGAAATTGGTAAACAGTTTTTGCGGGGTAATGGTGCTGCCATTTGCATCCAGCTTGCTGATGGTAACTTCATTGGCTAACTTATCGTAGTTCCACACGGTGGTGCCGTTGCAGAAAATTTCCTGGCCGCCAAAACTCACCTTATACTTTGTGCCTTTCATCCAGATGGTGCCTGTTTTGGAAGAAAGAGTTTTGCCTGAAGCATTCTCCACTTTGTACGTAAATGTGGCCTGTACGGTTGTGAAGGTTTTAAATTTGGCGCTTACAGCATCCAGCACCGCTTTTGCGGCAGGATCACTTTTTTGAGAGATGGCGGATATAGCCAGTACGGATATGAACAGCGTAATAATCAGATGCTTCATGATGGTTGTTTTTCCCTTTACGGGGCGCAAAGATAAATAAATACACTCACAGGACAGGCAATAAACATACCCGGTTGCATTCTGACAATTTTCTTAACAAGCAGGTAACAAATCAGCCCAGAGAATCAAGGTGTTGCTGCAAATCGGCCTCGGTTTTAATGAGTACTTCCCTGGCCTTGCTGCCCTGGTTGGGGCCTACTATTCCTGCCGCCTCCAGCTGATCCATCAGGCGACCGGCCCGGTTGTATCCCAGCTTCATACGGCGCTGCAGCAGTGACGTGGAGCCAACCTGGTTCTGTACGATAAGGCGGGCGGCATCTTCAAAAAGGGAATCCCTGTCGTTGAGGTCAAACTCACGGCCTTCGAGGTCTTTTTCATCAACATACTCTGGCAGCAGGAAGGCATGAACATAGCCCCGCTGGTCGCCGATGAACTCCACAATTCTTTCCACTTCGGGTGTATCCACAAAGGCACATTGCAGGCGGGTAACCTCGCCGTTGTAGGAAATCAGCATATCGCCTTTACCAATCAGTTGCTCGGCACCACCGGTATCGAGGATGGTTCTGGAGTCTATTTTTGAAGATACTTTGAAAGCAATCCGTGCCGGGAAGTTGGCTTTTATCACACCGGTGATGATATTTACCGAAGGCCTTTGCGTAGCGATGATCAGATGAATGCCGATGGCCCTGGCGAGCTGTGCCAGACGTGCAATGGGCATTTCCACTTCTTTGCCGGCGGTCATAATCAGGTCGGCAAACTCGTCTATCACCAACACAATAAACGGAAGATACTGGTGGCCTTTTTCAGGGTTCAGTTTTCGCTTGATAAATTTCTCGTTGTATTCTTTGATGTTCCGGGCACCGGCCTCCTTCAGCAAATCGTAGCGGTTATCCATTTCAATGCACAGTGCATTGAGAGTGTTAATGACTTTTTTGGTATCGGTAATAATTGCTTCTTCTTCACCGGGCAGTTTCGCCAGGAAATGGTTTTCAATCAGCCGGTACAGGCTCAGTTCCACTTTCTTCGGGTCGATCAGTACAAACTTCAACTGCGACGGATGTTTTTTGTAGAGAAGAGAAACCAATATGGCGTTTACCCCGACTGATTTACCCTGACCAGTGGCACCAGCCATCAGCAGGTGCGGCATACTGGTAAGGTCAACAATGAAATTTTCATTATCAATCTTCTTACCAATAGCAATTGGCAGGTTGAAGTTGTTGTTCTGGAATTTTTCTGAAGACAGCAATGTCCGCATACTAACCACGGTCTTCTTCACATTGGGCACTTCAATACCAATTGTGCCTTTACCGGGAATAGGTGCAATAATACGGATACCCAACGCTGCAAGGCTGAGGGCAATATCATCTTCAAGGTTCTTAATCTTTGAAATTCGGACACCAGGGGCAGGTACAATTTCGTAAAGGGTAACGGTAGGCCCGATAGTGGCACTTATCTTTTGTATTTCGATCGCATAGTTTCGCAGGGTGGCAATAATCTGGTTCTTATGGTTTTCCAGTTCGCTGGTATCCTGCACAATTTTTTCGCTGCCATGTGTTTCCAGTAATTCGAGTGACGGATACTTATAGTCCCGCAAATCGAGAGTGGGTTCATAAGGAGGCAGGTTCTCAATAACGCTGGCTGCCTTTTCGGCAACAGGATCGGGAGCCACTTTTATTTCCAGTTCAATCGGTTCGCCTGGTTTTTTTGAAGCCCTTTCTTTCGGAGGAATTGGCAATTCTTCTGCCACAGTTATTTCTTCTTCCTCTGCATCAGCCTCACCGGTTTCCATATCGGCAAATTCATGCTGCTGCATTATTTCGTTTACAATTTCGTTCTCGACAGTGGGTTGTTTTTGTTCAATCTTTTCAATCGCCTCCGCCAGTTCTTCCTCTTTCTCAATTACCTTAAACTGGTGCAGGGGCATTTCAGTATTATCAGGAAAATTGATAACCACATGCCCATCGCCTTTCAGCGTATTACCTTTCCTCTCTGTTTCTGTTTCCTGTGCTGCATACAAATCATTAACGGATTTTGCCACGACATTCTCCACTGCCAGTTCCTTTTCAGGTTCTGGTAATGGAATATCATCTGGCTTTTGTTTTTTCTCAGGCAACGTAAACGTTGGATTAAACTGCCAGATAAAATAACCGACAGCCAGCAAGAACAGAACAGCCGCAGTGCCGAAACTGCCTAATGCACCGGTCAGCTTTCCGCTAATCATATCTCCTACTGCACCACCAAAAGCAAAATCGCTGCTGGCAAATACAAATGACAACGATACAGACAACACCAGCAAACCAACAGTTACATACTTCAGATTTCGCCAGATAGAGAAAACCTTTCTTCTGAAAAGAAGGTTTACCCCAACCACAAAAAAGAAAGTGCAGATTAAGAAAGAGGCTATTCCGAAGGCATTGAAAATAAAAAAATGAGATACTACAGCCCCGAGCCTTCCCAGCAGGTTAGCAGCAGGCATATCAGAATCCATTAAAACTGATAAACCTTGCTGGGCAATAGCCTGATCTTCCTTCCAGGTAAACAGGTAGGAGAAGAATGATATAAACAGGAAGATGGAGATAAGCAGGAAAACAGTGCCTATGATTTTCCATGTCCGTTCATCACGGGCAAGCTGTTTCAGATCAACCTTTTCTTCCTTTTCACTTTTGAAAGGTTTAAAATCAGCGTCTTCTTTCTGAGCAGGTTTTTCGTCAATCTTCTTTTTCAGCCTGTTAGCCATAGCAACAAAGATACTATTTCACTCAAAATATTACCTGAAAGTAATACTGAAAAGACAAAGCGTTTTATTACATTTGAAAGACACTTACCATGAAAATAAAAAGTATCATTTCCCTGTTTCTGCTGCCTGTATTTCTGTTGCTGCAAATAAGAATTTCAGCCCAGGATTCAACGGCTTATCCTTATGCGGATGTAAGCAGTGTAAAAGTTGTAAAACAGCTAAGTAAAATCTCCGGTTCCAGTTTTGTTTCTCCGGACACAGATGCAGTCTTACACTTCAAATCACTGGTTTTCAAAAATGGCACCCAATACAGCGGGCCTGTTCCCGACAAAATGGTACCCAAAACCCTGTTCCTCAAATTCAATATTACCAACAGCGCTGACTCCGCAATTAACATTTGCTTTTTCCCGGGATTTTTCTACACTGCTGTTGATTTATACAGCCTGAGAAACGGCGAAATAAAATCAATATCTGCCACAAAACCACAAAATACTGACAGCTACAGTTTCAGGATGTTCTCAGTACAACCGCATGATTCATTTACGATGGTTGTAAAACTAAAGTTTGCAAAAACGTACCTGAACACCATCAGGCCCAGGCTTATTTCTCCCGATCAGATTGATTTTTTCATTGCGACAATACGGGACAGTCATACCAACATACATATTTTCACTTACATATTTTGCGGGCTGTTGCTGATGATGATTCTTTTCTCTGTTTCCAGTTTTCTGCAAGGTGCCAACAGGGAGTTTCTCTATTATGCTTTATATGCCTTTTTTTCCGGGAGCATGCTTTTTACGAAAGCCTATTACGATTTCAGGGCAACGGAACTGAGTATCTTTCTTGAAAGCTACCTGGATTTCATTATGCAATCACTAGGCGTAATGTTTTACCTGATATTCATGCAGCGGTTCCTGAACACCAAAACGCAGCATCCTTTTCTCTATAAGTTTTATAATGCAGGCATAATTCTTATTGGAATTGCAACCATTACTTATACAATACTCCACTACTTTACCGGCCTGTTTTACCTGCAAAACACAGTAGAAACAATAACAAAAATCCTGTTACTTGTAATGATAATAATTTTTCTTTTTTACAGTTTCAGGCACTGGAATAATATTTTGTTCAGATACCTTTTTTGGGGCAACCTGCTGCTTTTTATTTTCTCTCTTATATCCCAGGTGGCCGTACTGTTTGACAAGTATTTCAATACATTCCCGGGCATTTTCAGTTCTTCTTTGTTTTATTACGAGATTGGCCTGTTTCTCGAACTGGTTCTTTTTCTTGCCGGGTTAAACTATAAAAACAACCGCCGGATCATTGAAGAAACTAAAGAAAGAGAAAATCTTAAGGCGCAGAATAAGCTGCAGGAGTATGAAAAACAACTGGCTGTACTGACCGCACAACAACAGGAACGGGAAAGAATATCTGCTGACATGCACGACGAACTGGGCGCCGGCATGACCGCTATCCGGCTAATGAGCGAAATTGCCCGCAATAAAATGAAAGAAAACACTCCTGTTGAGATTGAGAAGATATCAAACTCTGCAAACGATGTGCTCAATAAGATGAATGCCATTATCTGGAGTATGAACAGCGGCAATGATACTATCGACAACCTTATTTCATACATAAGATCATACGCCAACGAATATTTTGAAAACACACCAATCGGGTGCAAGATTTCTATTCCTGAAAATATTCCCGCTTTGACAATCAGCGGGGACAAAAGAAGGAATCTTTTCCTCTGCATTAAAGAAACACTTAACAATGCTCTTAAACACTCTGAAGCAACTGGCATAGAGATTAACATAAGTATAGCTGCAGAAATAAAGGTTGTTATTGCCGACAACGGGAAAGGCATTAATAAGGAAACGCTTCGTCAGTTTGGAAATGGTCTTAAGAATATTGCCCGGCGTATGGAAAGCATCGGAGGCAGCTTTACCATCGAAAATAATAATGGCACTGTTACCACACTTACCCTTCCATTATGATTACTTTCTTTTAAGCACAGCGGCCATCAGCAACAACCAGCCCGCAATAAAACAAACACCACCGAGTGGAGTGACCGGCCCGATGGCTTTTACCGCACTGCTGCCCTCAACCTTCAGCCAGGTCATCAGGTATAAGGAGCCGGAGAAAAATACAATCCCAAGTATGAACAGAACAGCTGCAGTATTCAACAGCTTGCCCCCAAACTTCTCAAACAGGATACCTGTCGCAATTAAAGCCAGTGCATGATACATCTGGTATTGGGCCGCTGTCTGGAAATTTTGGATGATTTTTATATCCTCAGTAATTTTTTGCAGGCCATGTGCGCCAAATGCACCTAATGCCACGGAAAGGCCACCTAAAATTGCTCCGGCGGCTATAAACTTTTTATGCATGGAAAATTTTTTCTACCAGTTTATCTAATTGAACAGGTTCTTCATCCATTATCACATCAGCCTGCTCGTAATATATTTTTCTGTCTGCGAATTTCTTTGCGATAAAGGATTTCAGCTGTTCATCACTTAACGATTTTATCAGCGGACGATGTTCCTTTTCAGCAACCAGCCTTTTAAACAACGTCTGCAATGGTGTATTAATCCATATAACCGTACCTGCCTGTTTCATATAATCAATATTATTGAAATAGCAGGGAGTGCCGCCACCGCATGACATTACAAAACTGTCGTGGCTCTCAGTAATCAAATACATAACCTCTTTTTCCAGCAGGCGAAAATGCTCCTCTCCTTCTTCTGCGAAAATTTGTGTGACCGGCTTTCCGGCATGAGCAATAATCTGTTCATCCAGGTCAAAAAAACGGACACCCAGCTTTTCGCCCAGCAGTCGCCCCCAGTGTGTTTTCCCGGAGCCCATAAACCCGATTAAGAATATTTTCATCCCCAAAACAGTGTTTTAAAGTTTTAGTTTCCCTTTGCCCCTAAAGGGGAGAAATTGAAAGGTCACTTTTTGAAAGTATCGTTATAGTTGAATAGCGAACAGGACGATGAAGTGTGCGACGCAACGAAGATGATAGTAGCAATGCCGTTGATTACACCAACACATACCTGTTACTATAAGAACTTATGCAAATATCAGGTTTTATCTTCCTAAGTTCTCCCTTCAGGGGGACAGGGGGCACTATTTAAACGCATTAAATCCTGTTACATCCATTCCTGTTATCAGCAGATGAATATCATGTGTGCCTTCGTAGGTAATCACACTTTCTAAATTCATCATGTGCCGCATAACCGGATATTCGCCGGTGATGCCCATTCCTCCTAATATTTGCCTTGCATCACGGCAGATATTGGTTGCTATCCCGCAGGAATTTCTTTTGGCCATACTTACCTGCTGGGGTGTTACTTTTCCTTCATTCATCAGCACACCCAGCCGCCAGTTCAATAACTGTGCCTTGGTGATTTCAGTAATCATTTCCGCCAGTTTCTTTTGCTGTAACTGAAATGCCCCAATAGGTTTACCAAACTGAATCCGCTCCTGCGAGTATCGCAAAGCTGTATCATAACAATCCATCGCAGCACCAATCACCCCCCAGGCTATGCCATAGCGGGCCTTTGTTAAACAGCTCAGCGGCCCTTTCATTCCTTTTACATTGGGCAAAATATTTTCTTTTGGCACTTTTACGTTATCAAAAACCAGTTCACCTGTTGCTGATGCCCTCAGACTCCATTTACCATGAGTAGTTGGGGTGGAAAATCCTTCCATACCTCTTTCCACAATCAACCCATGTACTTCGCCTGCTTCATTTTTTGCCCATACAACAGCCACCTGGGCATAAGGTGCATTGCTGATCCACATCTTTGCACCGTTGAGAATTACATGGTCGCCTGCATCTTTAAAATTGGTGAGCATACTTGACGGATCGCTGCCGTGGTTGGGTTCTGTTAACCCAAAACAACCGAGCCATTCGCCACTGGCTAATTTGGGCAAATACCTGTTGCGTTGCGCCTCACTTCCATAAGCATATATAGGAAACATGACCAGTGAACCCTGCACCGATGCAGTTGAACGGACACCGCTGTCGCCTCTTTCCAGTTCCTGCATCATTAAACCGTAGCTGATATAATCCAGTCCTCCGCCGCCATACTCAACCGGAACGGTGGGACCAAAGCAGCCCAGTTCGCCGAGTTGCTTCACAATATGCTGCGGAAATTCTGACCGCTGTGCATAGTCCTCAATTATGGGAGAAATTTCTTTCTTCACATAGCTGCGAACAGTATCCCGGATCATCTTATGCTCTTCGGTAAGCAGTTCATCCACTAAGAAATAATCAGGACTTTGAAAAAGGTCGGTGCGGGAAGCCATGTTGGTATTTTAGGTTTTAGATTGCAGATTTTTGGTTTGAAGTTATCTTTAATAAAGGTAAGAAAACTGGTTCAGCAGTTATTATTTGTGGGAAAAAGAGGAAGGTAATATATACAGTAATTTATATAAATTTGTGTAACACTTTTCTATGAAGCCTATCCTTGCGTTTGTAACTTTTTTACTTTTTTCCGCAGAAACTACCGCCCAAAGAGGGAATAACTGGGTTTTTGGCAACAAGGCCATTATAAACTTTTCAACTGTACCACCAAACACCGGAGTAAGTGCCATGGTGCAATTAGAAGGCTCATCGTCCATTTCTGACCTGGCAGGTAATTTACTGTTCTACTCAGACGGTGTAAGTGTATGGAATGCACAACACCAGGTGATGCCCAATGGCACTGGTTTGTTTGGAAACATGTCAAGCTCACAGTCTTCAATGATAGTTCCGTTTCCAAACGACTCAAACAGGTATTACATTTTTACAGTTGATGCCTTTGGAGGCAATCATGGACTATGCTATTCGGTTGTGAACATTGAACTTGATGGAGGTAAAGGTGATGTTGAACAAAAAAATATACAACTGGTTACACCAACAAGTGAAAAAATCACCTGTGTAAATCATTGTAATGGTAAAGATGTATGGGTGATTACCCATATGCGGCTTACAAGCGAATACTACGCATATCTTGTTACTGCTGCAGGTATCAATACTCCTGTTATAAGTATTTCAGACAGGATAATAATGGCTAACGGCCTCTATAGCCTCGGTTATATAAAAGCATCTCCGGATGGAACAAAAATTGCTGCGGCTCATACATATTGGGGACTTGATTTGCTTGATTTCGATTCTCAAACAGGGCAAATTTCTAACAGACGGGCTTTAAGTAACGTTGCAGTTGGAAATACAGGACCGTATGGCGTTGAATTCTCGCCTGATTCAAAACTCCTTTATTGCACAAACTCCAGAAAAAGCACTCTGCCAAACTATTATCAATCTGAAATTGACCAATATTCCTTTCTGAATTCAGATATCACAACAATTCTGAATTCGAAGATTAAACTGGATGAAGACAGCACAATTTTTTTGTACAACCATTTTTCAGCTTTACAATTGGGCCCTGATGGGAAACTGTATATGGCTAATCAAATGTCTCCATATCTGGCAGTAGTAAATAATCCCAACATTACAGGTTTTAATTGCAATTATATACGTTACGCATTAAGGCCTGCAAATGGGACTGGAGCTAGATATGGCCTCCCCGATTTCAACCAAAGCTATTTCAAAGGAAGTTTTAGTTACATAGTATCATGTACCACAACTAGTGCAGATTTTTATTACAGCAGACCAATTAATGCAATGGCTGTAAAATGGAATTTTGGTGATCCGTTGAGCGGAATAAACAATACTGCTACAATTGATAGTCCAATGCATGTATTTTCCGCACCTGGTACTTATACAGTAAAACTGATAGTTGGATTGAGTTGTCGTAACGACACAATGGTTAAAACAGTAAAGGTTGATCCATTTACTGTTAACCTTGGCCCTGACAAAAGGATTTGTTATGACTCATCTGTCTTATTAGACCCGCAAAGCGGTAAGAACCGTACTTATCTGTGGCAGGACAATTCCACAGATTCGACTTTAGTTGCATCCGATGAGGGACTGTACTGGGTTGAAGTAACAAACCCTGATAATGGTTGTAAAATAAGGGATAGTGTTTTACTTATCAACAAACCCAACCCGGTTAACAACTTAGGGCCAGATAGTTTTTTATGCGAAAGAAAAAATCTTCTTTTAGATGCAGGTAATCCCGGTGCACAATATACCTGGCAGGATAACAGTACCAGCCAAACCTTACTTGTTAAAAAACAAGGAACCTACTCTGTGAAAGTGAATCTGGAAGGTTGTATCATTTACGATACCATAAACATCAGGGGAGAATATTTCCCAAGAGTATATTTAGGCAACGATACAGCCATGTGTGACGGAATGACAATTACACTAAGGCCATTTCTTAACCATGCTGAAAATGCCTCCTTCTTATGGAGCAATGGAGACACTTCTCATTCCATCACAATCGACCAACCGGGCAGCTATTCATTAGAAGTCAGCAATATTTGCGGAATTGCGGCTGATGGCATTGTAGTGAAACAGGGAGTTTGCAAACTATATATGCCTACCGGATTTACTCCTAACAATGATGGCAAAAATGATATAATGAAACCCGGGTACGGAGAAAATGTCACCAGTTTCAAAATGGAGATTTACAACCGGTGGGGCGAAAAAGTTTTCATAAGCGATAAAATATTCAATGGTTGGGATGGAAAACTAAAAGGTGTACTGCAACCTGCCGGAATTTATGTTTGGTTTATCAGGTACAAGGTTTTTAATGACCCTGTCGAATATTCACAGAAAGGAACAGTATCATTAATTTACTGACAAAATCATAAATACTCCGCAATCTCCTTCTGATACTCCATAGCAGCATCTCTTGCTTTTTCTGCAAAATCTTCACCAGGTGAAGCATATATAACCGCACGGCTGACATTAATGAGCAGGCCGCAGTCTTTTATTTTTCCTTCTTTAAATACCTCCTGCATACTGCCGCCCTGTGCTCCCACACCGGGAACTAAATAGAAATGATGTGGTGCCAATTTCCTTGCATTGCTCAACTCCCCGGCACGGGTAGCGCCAATTACAAACATCAGGTTATCTTCTGTTCCCCAGGTGGAAACTGTCTCTAACACTTTCTCGTAAAGAAATTCACCGCCGGTGTGCAGCAATTCAAAATCGCTGGCCCCTTTATTAGATGTAAGTCCTAATACAATAGCCCATTTGCCCTTGTGCTGCAGAAAAGGCTTAACACTGTCTTCGCCCATATAAGGGGCAACAGTAACAGCATCAAAAGGAAGTGTTTCAAAAAAAGCTTTAGCGTACTGATCAGATGTATTGCCAATATCGCCTCTTTTTGCATCGGCAATTTTGAAATGCTCATCGCTAACGTAACGGACTGTTTTCTCCATGGCTTCCCAGCCTTTTACACCTTGTGCCTCGTAAAAAGCCGTGTTGATTTTGTAGGCAACACATAAATCCTTTGTGGCATCAATAATAGCTTTATTGAAAGCAAAAACTGGGTCGGGGTCAGTCAATAAATGCTCTGGGATCTTAGTAATATCTGTATCCAGCCCCACACACAGGCAGGACTGCTTAGTTTTTATCTGTTCAACAAGATGGTGACGGTTCATAACACAAAAGTACAACAGTTGGGAAGTTATTTTCTGAATTCAACCGAAGGTTTTCTTTCCTCCATTATTCCGGCAACCTGTTTTGCATCACCGTCCTGTTTTTTCAGTTCATCCACGATGTTGTCATAACTCTTTTCATCACGGTTCTGGCTCAGCTTGTACACATTGTCGAGTTCAGTTACTTCAATTTCAAAGCCAACAATAGCACTTAGCAGTTTTTCGATGTAATCAGCCGGCAAGTTGTCGTAAACAGTTGAAGACTGAACATTATAATTTTCAAAGTGCAGCGATGATCTTTTAAGAACTGTAACGAGTTCGTCCGCTTCCATCCATCTTACCTTGCCCCGTGCATGAATTGCAATGTAATTCCAGGTGCTTGCCTGATGAGGGTCGCTGTACCATGTTCCGCTGACATAAGAATGCGGGCCTGTAAAGATTACTAAGGCATTACCACTTTCGGCCAACGCCTTCTGATGATCTGATTTGCGGGCAATGTGGCCGGCGATAAAAAGCTTTCCATCCTTCTCATCCACCATTACCGGAACCTGGGTAGCTTCAATTCTGCCATCGGCACCGGCAGCAAGCAGCATAACAAAAGAATGCTGGCGCATAAACGCCAGCACTTTTTCTTTATCATGTTCTTTGTAATGATTGTAGTTGTACATCCTGGTTGCTGGTTTTTGGTTTCTGGTTAGTGCCTTGAAATTAGAAAAACTCTATTATTCTTAATTATGTTTTAAAAAAGAATTGGAACCCAAAACACAGAACATCAGACTTTCTCCGCAATTTTTTCTGCGCTTACATTAGCATTACGCATGGCAATACTTCTCACCACTATCGAAGCAAATTCTTCAAATGCTTTTTTAGTGATTGCATCATCTCCCATCATTATAGGTACACCCTGGTCGCCACCCTCACGGATGCTTTGTACTAATGGTATCTGGCCGAGGAATGGCAAATCATATTCATCTGCCAAACGCTTGCCGCCTTCTTTCCCAAAAATGTAGTATTTATTTTCTGGCAACTCGGCCGGAGTAAAATAGCTCATGTTCTCAACTAGTCCGATAATCGGGACATTCATTTGTGCCTGGCTAAACATGGCAATGCCTTTCTTGGCATCAGCCAGTGCCACATCCTGCGGTGTGGTAACAATAACTGCACCTGTAATCGGAACAGTTTGCATCAGTGTCAGGTGGATATCTCCTGTACCCGGAGGCATATCCACAACCAGGTAATCAAGTTCATCCCAATATACATCTGTTACAAACTGGCGGATGGCACTGCTGGCCATCGGGCCACGCCAAACCACTGCATTTTTTTCATCAACCAGCAAACCGATACTCATCAGTTTTATACCAAACCGCTCCAGCGGAATAATCATCCCTTTTCCTTCAATATCCATCATCATCGGTCTTTCACCTCTTACGCCAAACATAATAGGCACACTTGGCCCGTAAATGTCGGCATCCATCAAACCAACTTTTGCACCGCCCTGTGATAAGGCCAATGCCAGGTTTGCTGATACAGTTGATTTACCAACACCACCTTTGCCGCTTACAACAGCAATAATATTTTTAACCTTTGGTAATACATTCTCTGCATCATTACGCCGGGAAGAAGTGTTGGCCGTAAAATTCACTTTTACATTTGCCTCTTTGTTCACCAGCATTTTAATAGCATTGGTACTGGCTGTAGCCATCATATCCTTCATAGGACAAGCCGGCGTGGTAAGCACAATAGTGAACGACACATCATTACTATTAATCTCAATATCCTGCACCATGTTAAGAGTTACGAGGTCTTTGCCCAGATCAGGCTCCATTACATTTCCAAGGGCTTCAAGTACTTTTTCTTTTGTCATAGTAAATTTTTCACAATTTTGGCGCAATGCAATTCATGTTAAGGCACAACAACGGTGATAGCAGCAATGCAGCCGATAAAACAATATTTAGAACTAAATGTTAAAACGGCAAAGTTAACCGTTTCGGGTGCCAATTTGTTTTACGAAATCAGCAACTTGTCTTTATTTTTGGCGGAGTGAAGAAATTTTTACTTTATACCCTTTTGTTTTTCAGCATGGCGGCCTGCAAACAGGCCAGTGCCCAGTTTGAAAACACCCGTGATTCAGTAGTGCAGCTTTTTGGCGTAGTGATGACGGCTGACAGCCTTGAAGGGATTCCGGCTGTGAGTGTGATGGTGAAAGGTTCAACCCGGGGCACCATTACTAATGCGCATGGTGTTTTTTCAATCGTTGTGCTTAAAGGCGACCAGGTGGAGTTCACCCACGTAACCTACAAGCCTAAAACAATTACAGTTCCAAAATCACTTGAAGGCAATCAATACAGTGTGGTGCAACTGATGGTGGTGGATACAGTGTATCTTCCGGCAACGATAATTAAACCACGGCCAACCTCGCAGCAGTTTGCAAGAGACTTTGTGAACGTAAAAGTGCCTGACGATGAATACGAAATTGCCCGCAAAAACACCAGTGCCTCTAACCGCCGTGCCTGGATGCGGACAATAAGCGGTGATGGCGGCGAAGCCACACGACAGCAGTTTAATAAGATAGCCACTAAAGCAACCTACCAGGGACAAACTCCCCCGATGAATATCTTTAATCCTGCAGCCTGGGCTGAATTTATACAGGCATGGAAACGGGGAGATTTTAAAAAGAAGTAAGACAGAACCACGATTGAATTGATTAAGCAGGATTAAAAGAATATGGTTAAACCCACATGCTGCTCAAACTCACTGATTAGTTTAAATCACTTTACCAAGTTGGGTGAATCTCATATCTTGCAGGTGATTTTTAATTAAACGTTTTTCAATTTTATGTATATGATTCAGAATGTTTCTGTTATTGGTGCCGGTACAATGGGCAATGGCATTGCCCATATTTTTGCGCAGCGGGGATTTAAAGTAACACTTATTGATGTTTCTGCAGAGCAGTTGGAAAAAGCTGTTGCCACCATCAGCAAAAACCTCGACAGGATGGTGAACAAAGAAATCATCCGCAAAGAGCTGAAAGAAGAAACACTGAAAAACATTACTACCAGCACATCGGTAACTGCCGGCGTAAGCAATGCTGACCTGGTAGTGGAAGCCGCCACCGAGAATGAAACCATCAAGCTGAAGATATTTCAGCAAATGGATGAAGCAGCACCGGCTGATTGTATTTTGGCAACAAATACCTCTTCTATTCCTATTACTAAAATAGCTGCTGTTACCAAACGCCCCGGAAAAGTAATAGGCATGCACTTTATGAACCCCGTACCGGTAATGAAACTAGTGGAAATAATTAACGGAAAGGCTACAGAAAAGGAAGTAACCGAAACAATTGTTGCCCTCGGTAAACAATTGGGTAAAGTGCCTTGTGTAGTGAATGATTTTCCCGGGTTTATTTCTAACCGCATATTGATGCCGATGATTAATGAGGCCATCTACAGCCTGCATGAAGGTGTGGCAGGTGTGGAAGAAATAGATACTATTATGAAACTGGGAATGGCCCATCCGATGGGGCCTCTGCAACTGGCTGACCTGATTGGGCTGGATATCTGCCTTTCAATTATGAACGTATTACACGAAGGATTCGTAAATGATAAATACACACCTTGCCCGTTACTGGTTGAATTAGTAAAAGAAGGTAAGCTGGGCGCTAAATCCGGTGAAGGGTTTTATCTGCACACACCCGGCAGTAAAGATTTGCTGGTGAGCAGCCGGTTTAAATAATATTAACCTCCCTTTCTAAAAGAACGCCGAATTTTGACTTAACAGACTGAAGAATCTGTTCACTGAGTTCAAGTATCTCAGCACCTGACGCATTTCCGTAATTGATAAGCACCAGTGCCTGCTTTGCATGACAGCCAGCATCACCCTTGCGGAAACCTTTCCAGCCGCATTGTTCAATCATCCAGCCTGCCGCCAGTTTTACAGAGCCGTCTAGGTTTTCATAACCGGAAATTTTGGGGAACTGGGATTTTAATTGTACATATTGCTCTTTGGAAACAGACGGATTTTTGAAAAAGCTTCCGGCATTGCCTGTAACAGCAGGATCGGGCAGCTTTGACTGACGGATGGAAATAACAGCATCGGAAACAGCTTTGAGCGACAAATCCTTTACCCCCATTCTCTCCAGTTCCTGTTCAATAGATCCGTAAGAAGTATTAAAACGGGGCTTCTTCCTTAACTGATAAGTTACTGATACGATAACAAACCAGCCTTTGTATTTCCGTTTAAATACACTTTCACGGTAGCCAAACTCACAATCACTTTTTGTAAAAGTGTACAGTTTTCTTTCACTTAAATGAAAAGCCTCAAGACTCCAGAACACATCATCTGTTTCAACGCCATAAGCCCCGATATTCTGCATTGGCGATGCTCCCACATTGCCGGGAATCAGCGACAGGTTTTCCACTCCGCCCCAGCCCCTCTCGATACAATACAAAACAAACTGGTGCCAGTTTTCTCCGGCACCGGCTTTTACATACACATATTCACTGTCTTCATGCAGTTCGGCAATTCCTTTTATTTCATTTTTCAGCACAATCCCGTCATAGTCTTTTGTAAGCAAGATATTGCTGCCGCCGCCGAGAACCAGGTTTGGGATTCCCGGTTTAAGGGTTACGGTTTCTTCTAACTCTTCTATACCGGTAAAGCTGGCGAAATGCCTTGCGGTAGCATCAATGCCGAATGTATTATATGACCGGAGTGAAATGTTTTCCTGAACTTGCATGGTACAAAAATCGGAATTCTTTATGACAGCCACACTTATTGGTGCCACTGGCCTTATCGGCAGCCACCTGCTGGAATTACTGCTTGCTGATAATGTTTTCGATACTGTACGGATATTAGTACGCCGCCCTTTTGAACTGACCCATCCAAAACTGGAGAAGAAGCTTGTGGATTTTGATGATATGGAAAGCTATCGCCTGGCACTGGAAGGCAGCGATGTGATTTTTTGTGCAGTGGGCACCACACAAAAAAAAGTAAAGGGAGATAAAGATGCTTACCGGAAAGTGGATTTCAATATTCCAGTGAATGCGGCCCGGCTGGGCAAGCTATGCGGCTGCGAAACTTTTGTACTGGTTTCTTCTGTTGGGGCCAGCAGCAGGAGCAATAACTTTTACCTGAAGCTGAAAGGCGAAGTGGAAGATGCCGTGATTGCAACCGGCATTACACATTTACATATTATACGGCCTTCTTTACTGCTTGGAATAAGAAAAGAATACCGGTTTGGAGAAAGGATAGCGCAGGCTGTGATGCCGGTAATTTCTTTTTTGCTGCCGAAGAAATACAGGCCAGTGCAGGCGAGGAAAGTGGCTGAGGAAATGACAAACTTAGTAAAATAAAATTCAAAAATATTCATGAAACACAGATGTGGCATTATGAGAAAGTTTCCCTTTTGCTTAATTATCGTTTTGTTTCTTTTCAGTGCGACAAGTTCTGCTCAAAAGGAGCCACTTGATTCAAATATTCTTGTTGTTGTTAATGATAAACCTGCAGGAACTATAAGGGAAATAAAAAAAGACATAAACTCTCTTTTTCCTGCTGCACAAATTGAGAAAGTCAACATTCTGAAAGATACGCTTTCACTAAAAAAATATGGCCAAACGGGAAAATATGGAGCTATTGAAATTTATCTGAAACAGGCAACTTACATGCACCCCAAAACAAATGACGAAGCCGTAGCGACTGAATCGCCAGTAAAAGAAACTGATACACCACCTGCTTTTAAAGGAGGCCAAGCTGCATGGATTAAATTCCTCGAACAAAGTTTGAACTTCACCATTCCTTATAATAATTACGCCCCTCCCGGAACATACAAGGTTGTTGTACAGTTTGAAGTCAGTAAGGATGGTACTATAGGAAACCTGAAGCCCCTCACCAATTTCGGTTTTGGGATGGAGCAGGAAATTGTAAGGCTTCTTTCAAAACGACCCCAATGGAATCCGGCTATTCGCAACGGGCAACCAGTTGCGGCCATTCATGAACAGGCAGTAAACTTTGTAGTCTTTTATGATTTTGAACTTTCAGCGTATTCTGTTCCAGCAGGAAAACCGGTTAAAATAGAAGTGAGATTCGAAAACAAACCTTTAGACCCGAAGGAATTTGAAATCACACTATCCGCCGGGAGTATCATACATGATTCCGTTAATAAATACATAGTCACCGTTGATAAGCCGGGGATTGTCCTTCTAACTCTGTTACGAAAGGGTAAAGAAGAAATAGGAAAGGTCGCTATTACTGTAAAATAGCATTAGCCGCATACACATTCTCTTCACTATTGCATATCTGAAAAGTTTATCCTGGTGCAGTTGGATAACGGGAGGTGATGTGTTTTGCTTTGAATCTTTTTCCTTCTTTACTTTTTTTCTTGGACAAAAAAAGTAACAAAAAAGTCAAGGAAAAAAGAATGCTCCGCCTTTTTTCCGGGCCAACGCACTGGAGAGTTTGTAGTTGTGGGGTTCTTTTGTATTGGTAAGGGGATGGTGTAAGAGTCTGCTGCTTGTTTGGCGGGGCAACGAAAGGCGCTGTGCCCCGCCTTGAAAGTGTTTACAGTATTATATGGTTAAAGTACGGCGGTGCAAGGCGCTGGATGGTCGTTTCGGTTTGGCAGTAAGGAGAACCGAACGGGAAGTAACGAGAACCGAACGAGCAGGTGGTGATTTTGGGGATGACAGGGTCGATTTCGACAGCGACAGCATCGATTTCGGTGGTGGAGTTATGCGTTTCGGCCCCGGAAAAAACGGTTTCGGGACTGACAGCGTTGATTTCGGTGGCGACAGCGGCGGTTTCGGCGCTGACAGCATCGATTTCGGAAGGTGTAGAACGGGTTTCGGAGGTGACAGATGCAATTTCGGCAGTGCCAGATGAAGTTTCGGCAGGTGCAGCACCGGTTTCGGTGCTGACAGAACTGATTTCGGTACTGACAGCATCGATTTCGTTTGCTGATTATGATGGAGTTATGAGGAAAAAGACCGAAAAAAAGGCTGGCTTGTGCCTTGTGAAATAAAATACCGTAGTACTACGGTAGGCACATATTAAGATTTGCGATAAATTGCATTGACGCTATTGACAATACAAAATGTATATCACTATTTTGTTGGTTTTGAGGGGATAAGGAATTGGGTTAATAGCGTATAATAGCATAAATACAAATGTTAGCGGTAATTTTATGACAGACCCTGTAAACATATTGGAAGACATTAGAGATATTTTCTCAATCCTTCACGATGGGACAACTTCGACATGGACAGGTGACAAAAACTTGTTGACTCTTAAAATTGATTCCGAGTGGTTGGCTGAACGAATTGACAAATCTTACAAATGTTTTTATATCGAATGCGGACAGATTGAGAAAATGGAATTTCATCCATGGATGAACCCAATCACTCTTCCTCAAACATTATTGTCAAACATAGGCGACATTTTCAAAGCAAGTTTAGAAATATTATCGGCGGACATTGAAAGTGACTTTGTAAAAATTACATGTAATCAACATAATACCGATTTTGACTATTGCGGTGGGACACTTTTATTAAATTGCAAGTCTATAAAAATATTTGACCAAGACAAACGACAAATTACTCTTGACTACTTTAACTCAATTAACAAAAGCTATTGGGACGACTTTAGTAAAGAGATTGAGCAAAATATAATTGACAAGAATAATTGTGGCTAATTGCATAACAAAAACTACCGCTAACATTGGGTTTTATGCAAGTTGGGCATGACATTGTAACATCAGCTATTTGCAAATCCCAGCTTCGGTTCTGGCAGACGAATAACTATCAGCTTTTGTACATAACTTCATCAATACATTTTCAATCAGCAGCGGTTATCGGCAGACGGAATACTAATTCCCAACCTGCATAAAGCCCAGCTAGTTGTACGCAATATTTGCAGACCATGACAGATACAGATGTAGAAAATAAAATAAAATACATTTTAGTTCAAATCTCTAAGCAAAAGGGAGATGAAGATTATATAATTGAACTGTTAAATCATTCTCAATTCAAATTTGAGAAACATTGGAATAGTCAGACATTTCCCAATGCTTATAACCTTGAAATTTTCATTACGCCTGATGTCTTTACAAAAAATTATTCTACAATTTCCGACATAGCAAGAATAACAAAAAGCAGAATTAACAACTCAACAAAACTAATTATTGACAAACTGAACATTTTACCTGACTACAATAAGCTGCAACTGATAAATTCTCAGGTTATTCCTGTAATGACAGAGTGGCAAGAAATTAATAGTTTACAACAGGAGTTAATAGAAAGCCTTCAAAGAAGTACGACAACCACAAATTTTCAGAATATAGGCAACTCAGCAAGAATTATTATGGACAAATTAGCCAGGATAGTTTTTGATTTGGAAAAGCACAAACCAAAAGACCCAGAAAAATTAGTTTACAATGGTAAGTTTAAGAATCAATTACATTCTTACATTGACGCTGTTCTCTCTGGAGAGAAAAATAAAGAGTTTAGGAAGCTAGCAAAATCAGCCATTGACTTTGTCGAAAATTCGTGTGACCTGATGAGTACGACAACACACAAATTAGATGCGGAAAGACATTTAGCGGAAGTTTGTGTGATTAGTACAGTTAGTGCAATAAGTATCATAAACCTGATAAGACAGCTTGAATAATACTGCGTGCAACATTGGGTTTTATGCAAGTTGGGCATGACCAGCAAACATCAGGCAATTGCAAATCCAGGCTGTGGTTCAGGCTGGACAAGCAACTTTCAACTTTAGTTCTTAAATTCAAATTAATATTTTCAATCGGCAGCGGTTATAGGCGGACGGAATGCTAATTCCCAACCTGCATAAAGCCCTGCCCGCTGCCAGCAATTATACCAGACCATGCGTAAATTGACAATCATTTTTCTACTGACCCTTTTAAGCGGACTTGTTAAATCACAAAACATATATTCTGCTTTACAATTAAATGCAGAACGAGATTATAAAACTAAAAGACCCAAGAAAATTGTAGAGACAAATACTTTCTTTAATTCAAGTGGCAAACAGATTGACAAAAACATTAAAACTTTTGATGAGGCGGGTATGCTTCTAACAGAAGAACGGTATGACGACAATGGTACTTTGAAAGCAAGGCTCACTTATACCAGCGACACAGTTCATAGAATAAAATTGACAAGAGTTTTTGAGAGGTGGACACACTTTGGCTACTCAAAAGAAACTGCATTTTATTCCTACGACACAAACTTCATTCTGACAGGTACGACTGACAAGGACGCAAATGGAAATATTATTCGCCAAACTAATCTTGTTTCTAATGAAAAGGGACATCCAATCAAATTGTCACTATTCGACGGCAATGGAAATTCTTTTGGCAAAGAGACAGCCACATATTTATATGATAAAAATAAAGTTGTAACCTCTGTTGTATCGAATGACGGCAGAGTTTTATCCAGCGACACCGTAAAAATCAGTTTTACACAATCAAGCAAATTTCCAGACGACAATGAAGTTTATAACGTAAATGGTGACTTAACAAGCTGGGCAAGACGAAATATGAATGGAACTGAAACCATATTTGAAGGAGAATATACTTATGACAGTTTTGGTAACTGCACAGAAAACAAAATCTACAAAGTGACAGTTAAAGGAAACGGAAAACGCAAACGAGAGAATGACAGAATATTTAGAAAAGAATATTCGTATTGACAAAAATAACTGCTGGCAACAAACCGTTTGGCGTCAGTCGGCGGGACGACAATATATTCTCAACTTGTGTGCTACTATCATCAGCATATTCAGCAGACGTAACACGGATGAGCTTTTGTAGTAACTATGAACATCAGTAACTTTAATCGGCTTCAGTTGTCGGCTGACAGTATTTCAAATGCCCGACCGACCGCCAAGCCGAAACCGTTAAAGACAACGAAAAGGCCAGTTCACCATTATCATCAAGACAACATGAAATTTATCTAAAATGGCAGTGGATTTAAATCGTGAAATTAATAGTTCAAGAGTGCTTAATGCCCCTTTGGCTGTCGTTTACAATTTGTTTGCCAATCCATCACATCTTAAGAAATGGTGGGGGCCAAAAGGTTTTACCAATACTTTTCATGAATTTGATTTACGTCCCCAGGGGAAATGGGTATTGACGATGCATGGGCCAGAAAAAGGGAACTATGAAAATTCATCTGTATTTAAAACAGTTGAACCATTCAAGTTAATCAGCTGGACAAGAATCTCCCAACCGCTATTTGACATGGAGGTGGCCTTTGAAGAAATCACCGATTTAGAAACCAGGATTTCCTTCAGAATGATATTTGCCACTGCAGAAGAATGTGAAAAAGTCAAACCATTTGCAGGCCCAAAGAATGAAGAAAATTTCGACAGGCTTGAAATCGAGATTGCCAATACCTTGATATAATTTCTTCCCCTCAAAAAAAACTCTTCATCGCCTCTCCCGCTTCCGCATTGCGAAAAACAAAACCGGCCTGCTGTATTTTTCCGGCACTTACAGTGGCACTCTTCAGCACCTCAATACTCATTTCGCCCAGCATCACCTTAAGCACAAAAGCCGGCACGGGCAGCGTAATGTAAAAACGGTTGCGGCTTTTGGCAATCGCCTGTATCAGTTGCCGGTTGGTTACAGGCTGCGGGGCCACCGCATTATATACTCCGTTTATGTGGTCGTTTTCCAGCGCATAGATAAAGAGCTGCACCAGGTCGTCAATATGTATCCAGCTTACCACCTGCCGGCCGCTGCCCAGCACGGAGGCCACTCCAAACTTCAGCGGTTTTACAAATTCCTTCAGTGCCCCGCCATCGCTGCTCAGCACAATACCAATGCGCAGCTTAGCCAGCCGTATGCCCATTGCGGCAATGGGTTCGGTGCTTTGCTCCCACTGCAGGCAGGTTTGCCCCAGGAAATCAGTATGCGGCGGTGCCTCTTCCGTAAACGGATGCGGGTTGGGCACCGATGGGTCGGGCCCGTACCAGCCAATGGCCGAGGCAGACACAACGGCCTTTACTTTGTTGGGTATCTCGCCCAATGCTTTTACAAGCAGCTCCCCGCTGCGCACCCTGCTGTCAGCAATCTCTTTTTTCCGTGCTGCCGTCCACCGCTTATCGGCCACACCGGCACCCGCAAGGTGTATAATATAATCAGCCCTGCTGATGGCATCGGCATCAATGGTTTGCTGCTCCACATTCCACGCAGCCATGGTGAGCTGCGGATTGTTTGTTTCCTGTTTCTTCCGGCTCATGATGATGACATGATGGCCCTGTGCCAGCAGAGCCTTAGTGAGTGCCCTGCCTACCATGCCAGTGCCGCCGGTGATGAGTATTGTTTTCATAATTGCCGCTAAAGTTAATCCGTTGGCAGTGTTTTTTTCAAACCCTGTACTAAAGTGCCGCCCCTGCAGGGCTTTGGCTTAAAGTATTAGCATCGGTTACCAAACTACCGGCCCTACGGGCCTTGTTACAGGAATAAAACAATTTGTTTACCGCTAAAGTTTAATCTTGTGCACTAATCATAAATTTCCGGCTCATTCCGCATAATCTTTTATCTTGAGCATGAAAAGCAATCCGAATATGAATCATGTATTATCAGTAAACAATCTCTCCAAGAATTACGGCGTGGTAAGGGCACTTGACAACGTAAGTTTTGAAGTGCCCCGCGGCAGTGTGTTTGGCATATTGGGCCCCAACGGCAGCGGCAAAACCACCTTGCTCGGCATCATCATGGATGTATTGAAAGCAAACCAGGGTTCTTTCCTGTGGTTTGGCCAGCCGGGTTCGGCAGAGCAAAGAAGAAACATTGGTACACTGCTGGAGACACCGAACTTTTACCACTACCTCAGCGGACAAAAGAACCTTGAAATATCAGCAGCCATTAAAGAGAAAGGAAAGGAAGATATTCCTAAGGTGCTGGAGATAGTAAACCTTACCCAACGGAAGGACTCGAAGTTCAACACCTATTCACTGGGTATGAAGCAAAGGCTTGCCATTGCCGCCACCCTGCTGGGCGACCCCGACATTTTAGTGTTTGACGAACCTACCAACGGCCTCGACCCTGCGGGCATTGCCGAAATACGCCAGCTGATAAAAGACCTGAGCCACAAAGGCAAAACCATCATCATGGCCAGCCATATACTGGACGAGGTGGAGAAAGTATGTACCCATGTGGCCATCCTGCAAAAAGGTGTTTTAAAAACCAGCGGCACTGTAAGTGAAGTGCTGTCGGGCAGCAGCAGCAGTGTTACCACTGCGCAAATTGAAATTGCTGCTGATGATATGGCCGCACTGGAAGCCGCCATCAGGCAGATGCCTGGTGTGGAGCATGTGATTGCTGAAGCAAACAGCCTGGCAGTGGAAATAAACGACACCGTTTCGCCTGCTGCTGTTAACAGGTATCTGTTTGAAAAAGGAATTGTGCTGAGCCAGCTGAACCTGAAGAAGACAACACTGGAAAAACGTTTCCTTGAAATTACAGGAGCGAAAAGCGAACATTAATTTACAGAAACAGCAATAAAGAAATCTTATGTTTAAGAATCTCAGAATTGAATGGATGAAAATCAAAAACTACCGGGTGTTCCAGGTATTCTCCTTTATGTACATCGCCGGTATTTTGCTGATCATTTACATCTTCTATAAAATATACATCAACTTAATCGGCAGCATCCAGGAATCGGTAACAGGTGTGCAAAGCGAGGGCAGCGATTTGTTTCAGCTGTTCGGGCCTGAGAATATCTGGCGTACGGTGTGTTTCTCCACCAGCTTCCTGCTATACCTGCCGGGGATGATTGTCATAAACCTGTTTATTAACGAGGTGAACTTTAAAACACACCGCCAGAATGTTATTGACGGCTGGAAAAGAGAAACCTTTATCTATACTAAAATCGGTTTGATCCTTTGCATGTCGGCAGTAATTACACTGATGAATCTTTTTGCCACACTGATCATGGCAAATATCACCGGTTCGTCGTTCTCCTTTGAAGGGTCGTGGATACTGGGGCTTTGCTTTTTGCAGTCGTTCATCTACCTGATGTTTGCACTGCTGCTGGCCACTTTGTTCAGGAGAAGCGGCATAGCGATAATCGTATTCTTCATTTATGGTTTAATACTGGAGTTCTTGCTGATGTGGATGGTTGGAAAGGTTGCGCCCGGTGCACAGCATTTTTTACCATTGCAGGTTGCCGACTCGCTGGTGCCTTTCCCCAAAGCTAAAGAACTGTATAAAGATTTACCCGGAGTGGAAGTGATGCTTCCGGCAGCTCTTGCCATGGCAGGCCTGTATGTTTACTTTGCTGTCAGGAAATATAAGAATGACGATTTGTAGAAACTGATGCCTGCCCGTTTGCAGGTATTATGCTCTTATTACAGATAATTTTCACAGTGCCTTCCGTAACTTTAAGCGGCTCTGATGCAATACAAAATGCATAAAAATGTAATCTGCTTTGGCGAGGTGCTGTGGGATGTGTTCCCCTCACAAAGAGTGGCCGGTGGCGCACCGATGAATGTTGCCATCCGGTTGCAATCGCTGGGTGTACCGGCTGCTGTTATTTCAAAAATAGGCAAAGATGACCCCGGCAGGGAACTGCTTTCCATCATTCAAAACAAAGCTGTCGATACTGCATTGGTACAACACGATGAAACCTTGCCAACTGGTGAGGTATTAGTTAAACTGAATGTTGAAGGAATTGCCACTTACGACATTGTTTATCCTTCGGCCTGGGACCGGATTGAACTGAACAATCAGAATACAGAAGCAGCCCGAAATGCAGAAGCCTTTGTATTCGGCTCTTTGGCCTGCCGGGATGATGTATCAAAAAACACCTTGCTTGCATTGCTTGATGTGGCATCGTATAAAATTTTTGATGTAAACCTGCGGCCGCCATTTTATGACACAAGTTTTGTTGAGCAGCTAATGAATAAGGCAGATTTCATTAAACTGAATGACGAAGAGCTGACGGTTATCGCCAGGGCGATGGGTTCAACAACCGATGACCTTGAAGAGAACATCCGTTTTATTGCTGAGAAAACCGGAACAAATACAATTTGTGTTACCAGGGGAAAAGATGGTGCCCTTTTGTTTGCCGAAGGAAAATTTTACAGTCATACCGGATATGTTGTGAATGTGGAAGACACTGTTGGTTCTGGCGACAGTTTTTTGGCAGCTTTGATAAATAAGCTGCTAAACAAAGAAGATTATAAAAAAGCAATAGCTTATGCCTGTGCAACAGGTGCCATTGTTGCCACCTATAAAGGAGCCAACCCTGAGATATCGCCTTCAGAAATTGAATGGCTGATAAGCAACTGATATAAAAACAAACCCCGGAAAGTTCCGGGGTTTGTTTATGTTCAGCAATTCGCTTTATTATTTGTACAGCAGTTCGTAGTACTCATGCGCCATCCGGTTGCTGTCGAACTGGAAACGAACATCTCTCATGCCATTTTTCATAATCTGCCTCCAGGTATTGTAGTTTTCGTAATACAATGGCAGGATTTCGTTCTGCAGGATTTCATAAATCTTATCATAATCATACTTATCCTGCTCCTGTACTGTCATGTTATCATAATCTGCTTTAGGAACTACAAATCCATTATGGCCATGGTTAATAAACTCCGGAATCCATCCGTCATCAGTAGAGAAATTTATCGTACCGTTCATGGCGGCCGTCATACCGCTGGTGCCAGATGCCTCTCTTGGTACACGGGGATTGTTGAGCCATACATCACCGGCTTGTTTCAGCCTTTTTGATAAAGTCAGTTCGTACCCTATTAGCACAGCTACATTTTTATGCCGTTTGCTAAGGTGTACCAGCTGGTTGAACTCACTTATTGCCGGATGATCAACCGGGTAAGGTTTACCAGCCCATATAACCTGCACAGGGTATTTGGAATTATTCAAGAGTTCTTCAAAACGTTTTTCATCAGCAGCTATAAGTCCTGCCCTTTTATAACCGGCAAAACGCCTTGCCCAGACAATTGTAAATACATCGGGGTTAAAGAGTTTTCCTGTTTGGTCAGCTACAATATCAAATGCCCTTTTCTTCAGGTATTTCTTACGATCATCAATACCATAATCATCACCGGCCTCCATAAACTTGTATAACTGCTTATCGGCCCAGTACCTCCAGTTTTGTGAATTGGTGATGGCAATTATAGGGCAGATATTCTCGTACTTGCCCCACATGGCTCTTGATACCACGCCATGCAACTGAGACACCCCGTTTGCCAGTTTGGCAAAGCGCAAAGCTGCCAGTGAATGATTAAACTGGTCGCTGGATTCACCATAAAGTGCCTTAACCTCGTCAACAGATAAACCACAGAAATAGCTCATACTATGGCAGAGATAAATATCATGTTTTTCGTTTCCGGCCTCTTCAGGAGTATGTGTGGTAAACACCAGCCTTTTCTTCACCTCCTCAATATTATTACCAAACTTTTTATACAAGTAAAATGCGGCGGAAATACCGTGAGCTTCATTCAGATGATACAGGCTGGGATTGAAGCCCAGCAGATCAACCAATTTGGCACCACCTACACCCAACAGGATAAACTGTGCCACTTTGGTAGCCACATTCGCATCATAAAGGCGGTGAGTAATTGTTTGTGATACGTAATCATTTTCAGGAACATCTGTTGACAACAGAAATAAAGGCGCTGTTTTAAATGTTTCCGGGTTGAGATACCAAACCTTTACCCAAACAAGGTGGTCATGTATCGATACCTGGAATTTAATTCCAGTATCTTCCAAAAAGCTATATTGCTTTTCGTTCCATGCAACATCTAATGTCTGATCCTGGTTTCTTTCCTGGTCGTAATAACCATATTTCCAAAGTATGCCAATCCCTATAAGATTTTGCCTTAATTCATAAGCACTGCGCAAATGAGAGCCGGACAAGAATCCTAAGCCTCCGCTATAAATCTTCAGAGGCTGATGCGTGGCAAACTCCATTGAAAAATATGCCACCTTTTTTGCGTACCGGTCTTCAACAGGATACGGCACTTGAAACTCGTTAAAATTCATAATGTGTCTTTTTTACACGAAGGCGCAAGTTAGTGCTTTCTTACCAAATCGCTTAACCAATTGAGCCTCAATAAAGAAACTTTTTTGAAGGGGCAAGATTATATTGATTTCAATAGAAAATAAAATTTATTTCTTAACAGACTTTTTCTCTTCGGAAGGCTTCACATATTTCTTTCTTGGAAAACTGCCATTAAAAGAACAGTTGAGGCTGGTACGGCGGGAGCCGCAGTTTTCTTCAGAAATTGTAACTGATTTACTGCTGAATATCAATTTAAGAATACAAGGATCTCCGCTTTCTTTATATTCAGCAACGGTTGGCGTTTTCCACACGGCCTCACCTTTCAATTCACCATTACAGTTGCCACCTCCTTTCTCGAAATGCACAAAAAAGGTAATTCTGTCGGACTTTTTGCCATCCCTTACAGATACGAGGTTCATCTTGCCAAAACCATAGTCGGCTGCATATTTATGTTTCCGTGGCAATGTATCAATAGGATTGATTAGCTCAGTTACCTTTTCTTCCAGTGCATCTGTCATAATCAATGTAAACGTACCTGCACCTGTATTTAAAACATATACATCCTTGCCATCACTCACAGTGCCATCTGCATTTTTCCTGAGAACATTTTTTGTAATTGTAAACCGCTTATCCAGTATAGCCGACTGATTGGTTAAAGAATTATTGTCGGGACGCAATGCTGTGAATGCAGAAACGAATTTATCTTCTGCATCAAACGCAAGAATGATAACCGCTTTCTTTTCTCCTGAAAATGATTTTACAAAAAGGTAACAGCCTGCCCCCGGTTCATTCACCCTTGCGATTGTATAGATTTTTGGTTTTGCATTTTTTCCAAATATTTTGGTCAATACTGAGTCTGGTACAAATTGTTTAAAAACCTTAGTGCTTATCTGTAATGAGTCTTTATCCTTCTTTTTAAAAATGGAATCTGTTACCTGATAAGGAGGTGCTGCTTCTTCAAAAAAAGAAATGAAGTCAGATACTTCAACCAGTTCATCACCAGAAAGTGATGGTTTCTTTTTTTTACCACAGCCCGATATAAGGGCCATTGCCAACAGTAACCAGAATGCTTGTTTTAGCAGCGCCATAAAAACTTATATAACCCGAAAATAAGCTTTTATACAATCTGTTATAAACGGAATTTGGCCAATTGTTTAGCAATTTTTAGATTTGTCTAAATAAATTTTTAGCCGACATGAACTTTTCGATAAGTGAAGAGAACTATATAAAGGCCATCTTTCACCTTCAGCAACAGGACGGTTTTGCCACCACTAACGAAGTGGCTAATGAGCTGAGCACCAAACCGGCTTCTGTAACAGATATGATGAAGAAGCTGAAAGTCAAAAAACTGCTTCACTACGAGCCATACCAGGGCTTTCGGCTGAGCACCGAAGGAAACAAAGTAGCACTTGATGTTATCCGCAGGCACAGGTTGTGGGAATACTTTCTTTCCGAAAAACTAAATTTTACCTGGGACGAAGTACATGAAGTGGCTGAAGACCTGGAACATGTAAGCAGCAAGAAACTGATTGACCGGCTTGATGAATTTCTTGGATTTCCCAAGTTTGACCCGCATGGTGACCCAATACCAGATATAAATGGAAATTTTACGGTTACAAGGGTTATTAGTTTGCAGGATATGGCAATTAATACAAAAGCTGTTGTTTCAAACATTAAAGACCAGTCAACAGAAATCCTCGAAGTGCTGCAGCATAAGAATATCAGTATTGGTACCCGCCTGGAAGTGAAGAAAAGGTTCGGCTTCGACAATTCACTTGAAGTGAAAATAGGGCGGCAGCCAGTTATTACGATCAGCGAACAATTAGCCAAAAACATTTTTGTAACTCATGATTGAAAAAACAAATAGTGACGCCTCGTTAAGCGAAGTACACCAAACGATTGACACCACCAGCACTAAAAAAGGGTGGAGAAGAATGCTGGCTTTTTTTGGCCCCGCTTATCTTGTAAGTGTCGGTTACATGGATCCCGGAAACTGGGCAACAGACTTAGCAGGAGGCAGCCAGTTTGGGTATCAGCTCATCTGGGTATTACTCATGAGCAACCTGATGGCACTGCTGCTGCAAGGCCTGTCTGCACGGCTTGGCATCGTACGGGGAAGAGATCTTGCCCAGGCTAACCGAGAAACTTATCCGAAGTATATTAACTATGCTTTTTATGGACTTGCCGAAATAGCAATTGCAGCCACCGATCTTGCCGAAATACTTGGTATGGCTATTGGCATTCAGTTATTAACGGGCCTGCCCCTGATCTGGGGAGTTCTGATAACAGTACTTGACACCTTTCTTTTTCTGCTACTGCAAAAATTGGGCATGAGGATAATGGAAGCCTTCATCATCAGCCTTGTTGCCATTATCGGGTTTTCATTTCTTGCCGAAATACTACTGGCAAAGCCCAATCTAAAAGAGGTGGCAGCAGGTTTTGTTCCTTCAATACCGAATAATACAGCGTTATATATAGCAATAGGAATAATTGGTGCCACCGTTATGCCCCATAATCTCTATTTACATTCCGCACTGGTGCAAACCAGGAAAATAAAGAGGGATAATGCAGGCATAAAAAAGGCCATTAAAATGAATTTCTTTGACAGTGCCATTGCACTTAATATGGCCTTTTTTGTAAACGCAGCCATTTTGGTACTTGCAGCAACTGTTTTTTATAAGACAGGCCGTACAGATGTTGCAGAAATAAAACAGGCTCATGAAATGTTGTCTCCAATGCTGGGGACAAGCCTTGCTCCGGCTCTTTTTGCAATTGCACTGATTGCTGCTGGCCAAAGTTCAACTATCACCGGAACGCTGGCTGGCCAAATTGTAATGGAAGGATACTTGAAGCTGAGGATTAATCCATGGGTTCGCAGATTACTAACCCGGTTAATTGCAGTTATTCCTGCCGTCCTGGTAATTCTTATTAATGGTGAAAATAACATTGACCGGCTACTGGTGCTTAGCCAGGTTATTCTCAGCCTGCAGTTAGGCTTTGCCATAATACCATTGATTCTGTTTACCAGTAATAAAAAGACAATGGGAATATTTGCCATTAAACCTCTGACCATTTTTATCGCATCGTTGATTACTGCAATCCTCGTTTACCTTAACATCAGAATGGTCCTGCAACAGGCTGCCGGCTTTTTTTCCAACCCTGGTAATTATACCTGGAAATTTATTATCATCATTTCAGGTGTTCTTTATTTATTCCTGCTCTCCTTTGCAGTGATTTATCCACTCAGAAAAAGAAGGAATGAAGAAAGTATTCAATTGCATCCCGAAGCTTCTGAGCTTGAAAAGATCATTATTCCTGAATACCCTACAATTGCTGTTGCACTGGATTTCAGCAGTAACGATATAAAACTTATCAATCATGCTATAGGTCAGGGCTCTCAAAAGACAACGTATCTGCTCATTCACGTTGTAGAAAGCCCAACCTCAAGGTTATTGGGAAAAGAAACAGATGATATGGAAAGCAGAAAAGATCAGGAAAGGCTGGAACATTATGTAGCAAGGTTAAAGGAGAAAGGATTCAGTGCCAAAGGCATACTGGGTTTTAATGACCGGGTGAAAGAAATCGTTAGAATAATTAATGAAAACAAAGCAGAGATGCTGGTAATCGGAGCCCATGGACACACAGGTCTTAAAGACATGCTTTATGGTCACACCGTCAATGCTGTCCGCCATGAAGTTAAAATACCCGTACTGGTAATTAACATTTAAGAATAACTGTCCGACAAAACTAATTCTTAGAAGGCCCTTTCGTAAGGTGTTTAAACCGGCTGAAAGTTTCTGGCTTTATGTGCAAATAAGAGGCAAGATATTTCTGAGGAACCCTTTGCATCAGTTCAGGATGATGAGAAACAAATTCAAGAAATCTTTCCCTCGGATTCATTTTTATGAGTTTCATCTGCCACTTATCTTTCAGCACCATGGTAGCGGTAACAACCAGCCTTCCCAGATGCTCCATTTTTTGAGATGAAGCAAAAAGGGCTTCAATTTCTTTATATGTTACGGAAGCTACTGTACTCGGTTCTATCGCTTCGATGAAATACTCGGATGGTTTCCGGCTGTGAAAAGATTCCTGACTATGGATGATATGGCCTTCTATTGATATCTGGGTATTAATTTCCTCCTTTCCTTTCAGATAATATTTTCGAATCAGACCGTTCAGAATGAAATTAAAATGATTCTCTACTTCGCCTGCATTTAAAAGCAACTCCTTTTTTCCAAAATTTCTGATTTTTATTATCGGTAGAATGTGGCTTTCGAATTCAGCCTTTGAAATCGGGACAAACTTATTCAGGTAATCAAAAAAAATATGCAGGTTGTCCATACCACTAATTGATACAGAAAAGTTACATAAAAATTGATTAAAATCAAGAGGAGATGTGCAAAAAGAGGCTACAACTTGCCCTGCTTTACCAGTAATTTCATCCGGCTGAAAGTTTCTGGTTTAATCTGAAGATAAGAAGCCAGGTATTTTTGGGGAACCCTTGCAAGCATATGAGGGTGCCTGTTAACATACTCAATAAACCTTTCCCTGGCGGTATGTGCGGCATCAATATATATCCTCTCACCCTTTTTTACATACATTCTGGTTAGTATCATCCGGCCTAATTTCTCTCCCTGCGGAAATTGTTCAAGAGCCTCGTTCATTTTGTTATACTGTATTGAAATGACGGTAGCAGGCTCCAGTGCCTGAAAAAAAACTCCTGAAGGTTTTCTTTCCAAAAAAGAAAGCTCAGACGTAAAAACATGACCTTCTGTAGCAAGCTGCAGCGTTTCCTCTCCTTTTTTAACCCGTACAAACTTTCTCACCAGCCCCGAGATAACGATATTCAGATAATCATCGGTCATACCATCCTCAACGATCATTTCCTTCTTTGAAAAATGCCTTATTTCGCAATAATTCAATAATTCCTTTATCTCATCGAAAGACATCAAAAGAAAAGGCTGGAAGAATTGCTGTATCCCCTTTAATGATTTTTCATCGATATGTAACAGCGATTTAATCATTATGGTTATTCTTAGAATTTTTTTTATGCATCAGGTGCCGTTTCATCCGGGTAAATGTTTCGGGTTTAATACCAAGATATGAGGCCAGGTGTTTTTGAGACACTCTTTGGATAAACTCCGGATTATTCTGTACAAAACGAACAAACCTTTCCCTTGGGGTGAACATCGCCCTTTCTAAAATACCACGTTCTTGCCTTAACAAAAAGAAAGTAGTTACCAGCCGGCCAAACCGTTGCCATTTTTTACTCCGTGTATATAATTCATCCAGTTTGTCTTTTGACAGTACCAATGCTGTTACCGGCTCTAATGCTTCAAGTGTGTACCTGGATGGTCTGCCTGTAAAAAGGGAATTGGTAGAGCTGGTAATAGTATTCTCTTTCGCAAGGTCAAACGTGACATCCTTTTTCCCTTTCAGAAAAAAAATCCGCACCACTCCTTTTGTAAGAAAATACAGGTTGCTTTCAACTTCTCCGGCTTTTGTGAGTACCGCTTTTTTTTTGTAATGCTTTTCCTGCAGGATACCCATAAGTTCCTGCAGCTCTTCATCAGATATGGCAACTATCTGCTGAATGAAGTTTTTTAATGGTTGATAATGGCCCACCTATTGCGAAAAAACTGTTTTTTGCTGTTACAAAGGTATGAAGCCTCACATAAAAAACACTTTGTATAAGCAGTTATTTGCAGTAGGTTTGCAGGCACTAAAAAAACAGTTATGGCTACAAAAATCAAAGTTGTAAATCCTGTGGTAGAGCTGGATGGCGATGAAATGACCCGGATTATCTGGAAATTCATTAAAGACAAGCTGATTTTACCTTATATTGACGTGGATATCAAATACTATGACCTTGGCGTGGAGTACCGGGATCAAACCGATGACCAGGTAACAGTGGATGCTGCCAATGCTATAAAACAATATGGAGTGGGTATTAAATGTGCTACCATTACCCCCGACGAAGCCAGGGTTAAAGAGTTTAACCTGAAGCAAATGTGGAAAAGCCCGAACGGCACCATCCGTAACATTCTTGATGGAACAGTATTCCGTGAGCCAATCGTTATTAACAACATACCCAGGCTTGTTACCAACTGGACAGCCCCGATTATCGTTGGCCGGCATGCCTTTGGCGACCAGTACAGGGCCACTGATACAGTTATCAAAGGAAAAGGAAAACTTACAATGACCTTTACCCCTGAAGGCGGCGAACCCCAGACATTTGAAGTGTATAACTACAAAGGTGATGGTGTAGCGATGACAATGTATAACACAGATGAAAGTATTTATGGTTTTGCCCGCAGTTGTTTCAATATGGCTTTAAGTAAAAAATGGCCGCTGTATATGTCAACCAAGAATACCATTCTCAAAAAATACGACGGACGTTTTAAAGACATTTTTGAAGAAGTTTATCAAAACGAGTTCAAAGCGGCCTATGATGCTGCCGGTATTACTTATGAACACCGCCTTATTGATGATATGGTGGCCAGTGCCCTGAAATGGAATGGCAATTTTGTATGGGCCTGCAAAAATTATGATGGTGATGTACAAAGCGATACAGTAGCCCAGGGATTTGGCTCTTTGGGCCTGATGACTTCTGTTCTTATAACACCTGATGGTAAAACAATGGAAGCAGAAGCAGCCCACGGAACAGTTACCCGCCACTACCGTGAGCACCAGGCTGGCAGGCCTACCAGCACAAATCCTATCGCAAGCATATTTGCATGGACAAGAGGTCTGGCTTTTCGTGGAAAACTGGATGACAATCAGCCGTTGATTGATTTTTGCCATGCTTTAGAAAATGTGTGTGTGGAAACTGTTGAAAGCGGCAAAATGACAAAAGACCTTGCAGTGTGCATAAATGGCAACAGGGTAAATCACGGCGATCATTACTTATATACTGAAGAGTTTCTTGATGCGATTGATGGGAACCTTAAAAAGAAGATGGGACTCTGATAAACAAACCTACCTTTGGGCAGCAAAATTGCTGCCCTTTTTTTGTTTTTAATAATAGCATAATATGAAAAAAAACAACCTTTTACTTACTGCTCTTTTAGTATCATTCTCATTTATATTGTCATGCAAATCCGGACCGACAGGAGAAGCTTATACCCTAAAAATGAGGTTGGCTCCCGGAGACAACTTCAGTCAAGAAGTTAAAACCAACATGGATATGAACATGGCAGGATTTTCTATGAAAATGAATATGGACGCTGAAACAAATTTTGATGTTCTTCAAAATGATACAGCAGGAAAACAGCTGAAACTAACCTATACAAAAATGAGTATGAAGATGGATATGGGCGATTTAAACCAGGCTGTAAACTCTGATAGTATGATGAACGAGTCTCAACAAAAATTAGTTGGGAGGTCTGTAACACTCACTCTTTCCCCACAAAATGAAATAACCAATGTCTCAGGGTTTGACTCGCTGTTGAATAGTGACATGTATGATCCAGTAACCAAACAACTTTTTGAAAAAACTTTTTCAAAAGAACAATTGAACAGTATGTTTGGAATGGTATTCAGCATGTATCCCACTAAGCCGGTTCGGGTTGGCGAAAGCTGGACATCAAAATCAAAATTTAATGTAGCTAATATTGACATGGGAATGAAGGTAAAGTACAAACTGCTCAGCGTTAAAGACGGAATTGCCGAAGTTAGTGTTGACGGAACATTTGACGGTGATGGAAATATGAAACAGGCAGGCATAAATGCCGGAATGAACATGGAAGGAACTCAAACAGGAAGAATACGGATTAAATTAACTGATGGCTATCTTAAAAACGGAAATTACACGATGAATATAACCGGCGAGGTAAATGTGATGGGGCAAAAAATGCCCATCAGCATGAAAGGTGATTACGAACTAACAGGAAAATAAAATTCAATTTACCCCAACTATCTTAATACTATGCTTACTATTTCAAACAGGGGCATTCAGATGCCACCTTCACCAATAAGAAAATTAGTACCATACGCAGAAGCGGCTAAGAAGAAAGGAATTAAAGTTTATCATCTCAATATCGGTCAGCCAGACATCGAAACACCTCCGGCCATAATGGACGCTGTTCGCAATGCCAATATCAAAGTACTTGAATACAGCCATAGTGCCGGAAATGAAAGCTACCGCCGCAAACTGGTGCAGTATTACAAGGGAGTGGGCATAGATGTAACCCACGAACAAATACTCATCACAACCGGCGGCAGTGAAGCTATTATGTTTGGCTTTTTTGCTTGTCTCAATCCCGGTGATGAGGTAATAATACCTGAGCCGTTTTATGCTAATTACAACGGCTTTGCCTGTGCCGCCGGGGTAACAGTTGTTCCAATCAAATCGAATATCGAAACAGGTTTTGCCTTACCACCTATTGCTGATTTTGAAAAAGTAATTACTGATAAAACGAAAGCCATCATCATTTGCAGTCCTAATAATCCTACTGGCTATTTATACAGCCGGGCAGAAATGGAAGCATTGAAAGATATATGTCTTAAGTATAACCTTTATCTCTTCAGTGATGAAGCCTACCGTGAATTTTGTTACGATGGCGAATACGTAAGTGCCATGCACCTTGGCGGACTGGAAGAGCATGTTGTACTGATGGACACTATCTCAAAACGGTATTCTGCCTGTGGTGCCCGGCTTGGAGCTTTTGTTACCAAAAACAAAGCTGTGTATGATACGGCAATGAAGTTTGCCCAGGCAAGATTAAGCCCTCCCGGCCTTGCCCAAATAATGGGTGAAGCTGCTGTTGATTTACCTGAAAGCTATTTTGATGAACCAAAAGCTGAATATCTGAAAAGGAGAAACTTACTCGTCAGCAGGCTAAACGCAATGCCCGGTGTGTTATGCCCTAATCCCGGCGGTGCTTTTTATGCAATGGCAAAATTGCCGATAGACGACAGTGATAAATTCTGCCAATGGTTACTTGAAGAATTCTCTTATAACAATCAAACTGTGATGCTGGCGCCAGCTACCGGCTTTTATGGCACAGAAGGACTTGGTAAAGATGAGGTAAGGCTTGCTTATGTATTGAATACTGACGCAATCAGTGCGGCAATGGACTGCCTTGAAAAAGCCCTTGAACAATATCCCGGCAGAACTAGTTAATGTGTCTCCATAAAAAAGAGCTCTCTTTCACACACGAAAGAGAGTTCTTTTTTTGAAAAGTTACAACTAACAACATACACTCTGCATAGCTTACAAATATCAGTCAGATAATAACCTTTGTTACGAGTCTGCATTTTATCTGGCAGCCTAAGTTTATCACTTTTAATAAGCACTAAAGTTAAGTTTACTCAAATACCTTCTGAATAACAACGTAGCCTGTCGGTCTAACAATAGTAACAACAACCTTACCACTCTGTTTATTTGCCACCGCTACATTAATTTTTTCACCTGGCCTTATTTCCGGAAGCAAATTACTCTCAGACGACAAATAGTTATCTGTCCTGTCTGACACATAGATTTTGTATCCCTTAACCTTATGCTGGGGCAATCCAATACTTCCAAAAAGCGTCACAGTTATTTTCCCGTTACCAGAAATTCTGACGCTATGCACTTCTACCGGCGATGAAAGATTTCTTAACACTTTCATTGATGGCTTGGCATTTCCATACATATCATATATACCATGTATCCTGCGCCGGAACTTGTTTGTATCAGTTGTGCCCGGATAATGAGTCCGGTAATCTGTAAGATCAAAATAAATAGCACCTTCCACATAAGGCTTGCTTTCATAAATACTCATATGGTAAATCAGGTCTTCAATCCGCCTTTCATCGCCCCCTTTAAAATTTGGCTCGCACAAGCCAAACTCAGATATTAAAAAAGGTTTATCAGGATAGCTCATATGCACACTATCCAGGTAATAGTGAATTTTTCCTGCAGGAATATCCCACCAGCTACCGCCATATTCGTTCATCATTAAATAATCGCCGCCAGCACCCGCATCCGGAACAAATGAAGAATTATTAACAAACCCCGATGTAAGCGTATTGCTGACATAAGCTGTCATCCTTGCCGGGTCAAGTTCTCTGCAACGCTTCAACATATCGCTAATGAATTGCCTCATATCAGCATCTCTGCCCCGCAATTCATTACCCACACCCCACGAGAAAATTGAGGGATGGTTATAATAGTTGTTCACCATCCTTTCTATCTGCTTCATGGCAATTCCCCGGATGGTATCATTTGCAGGTGTCTCTGGTCCCCACAAAGGGATCTCCTGCTGAACAAGAATTCCATTTCTGTCGCAAAAATCATAAAACAAATCATCCTGCTGAAAATGTTGCCTGGTAAAAATCGCATTAACATCTTTCATCAGCTTGCAATACCTGGTGATAACCGAATCTGGTTCGGCAAAACCAAAGCCAGGATTAGAACCTGCCGTCCACTCAACTCCCATCAGTTTTACTCTTTCACCATTTAGCAATGTTTGTCCATCAACAAACTTCAACTCACGAAACCCAGTAACAGCGGCAATATGATCTACTACTTTGTCATTAAGAATAACAGAAATATCAACTCTGTATAGATTTGGAAAATCAAAATGCCACGGATTAACCTCTGGAAGTTCAACTTCTACAATGCCTTCATTTCTATTCCAGACAGGCTTCAGTATTTTGTCGAAAACTATTTTAGAAGAAGGCTGATTTTCTTCCTTAATTCTTATTCTGAACTGTATATTAGTTTTATCCGAAAGCCCCATTCCTACTCTGGCAGATAAGCTCCCCTTTCCATTTATAACATTATATACAGGCCAGAGATGTATATATTCTGCAGAAATCTTGTCACTTATGATTAACACTACCTTTCGAATGATTCCCCCATCGTTGGGCCAGTCAAATGAACTACCGTAAGGCACCTTAACAGTCCCATAATCATTATTAACGGCAACAGTAAGAGTATTTTCCTTACCAAATTTTAATTCACTGCTCAAATCCACAGAAAACTTACTAAAACCATCGCCTGTATTAACAGCAATCTGCTTACCATTCAGGTAAATAATACAGGTATGATTAACAGCGCCAAACTCAATAACAATTTTCTTGGTTTTCCAATTCATGGGGATACTCATCCTTTTTTGATACCATCCCCATCCATAGTGATTCTGATTTTCATCCTCCACATTCCATGTATGTGGTAACAGGACAGACCTTTCTGCCTTAAGAGGCTCTTTGAACCATTGTTCTCTAAAACCGGATGTGCTTTTGTCAATAGTAAACACCCACCCTGAATTCAGAGAAACGGTGTCTCTCTGTGCAGTGCAAAAAAGAGACGGCAGAATAAGAAAAAGCAGGAACAGCTTATTCATAAGAAAATATTTTAGAGCAATGACTTATAACCCGAAACTGCTGTTTCACTAACCTGGTGCAGATCAAAAACAACAATTTCATTTTTCCCTGGCTTTAACCAGGATGCAGGGCAATAAAGACGTTGCTGAGGACCGATATTCCAAAAACGACCGAGATTGTGTCCATTAACATACAGGATGCCCTTTGAGTAACCGCTCATATCAAAATAAGTATCCCCTGTTTCATCAAGAACAAACTCCCCTTTAAAAAAGTTACACAGCCGACTGCCATCATCTGTTTTGCTTTCGGAATATTTTAGTCCCGCCACAAACTTTTCATCCATTGGAAGCAAATAAGTCTGCCAGTTCATCAGTGTCATTCCATTCAATGTTACCCTTTCTGTAATTCCCTTCCTGTCAATCATGAATTGCGCAAAGTTGATATGTCCCATCCCTTCCACCAGTATTTCAAGCACAGGCTCTTTGCTATCTGTTTTTGGCAGATCTGCTTCCCACTTACCTCCATCCCTGTAAACAGTGTCAACAAATTTTCCATCCAGATATACAAGGGCATAATCATGAGGTTCCCAAATTTTTAGCTTTCCGCTTTTATGACCTATCAGTTTTGTTTTATACAGTATCAAGCCCTGGTTTTGGTCGTAAGCCTCCATAGGTTTCGGCTGGGGCGAAACAACAGGCACTGGCAAATGATTCCAAACAGCATCAGCTCTTTTCAGTTTAAACGCTGGTATGCTGATCATCTTAACCGGTTTCGGAATTTCCGGCAAAGATTTGCCAGTATATTGAGAGATAAGATTACGAAGCATAAAAAACTTAGGCGTGGCTTCGCCAGATTCACTGATTGGCGCATCATAATCATAACTGGTAATATCAGGCTGGTATGCAGTTGGGGAAAACGCATTGGCCCCAGCAGTAAAGCCAAAGTTGGTACCGCCATGAATAACATAAAAGTTAAAAGATTTCTTGTTCTTTAAAAGAAACTCTACTTCCTTTTTCAGGTTATTGGTATCGGGCCTTGCCCATTTTTCGCCCCAGTGTGTTAGCCAGCCAGGGTATGTTTCAGAACTGAAAGAAGGAACATTTGGATTGTGCTTACGGGCCTGTTCAAAATCTTTTTCATCTCCCCCACTGTCGAGACCGATAGCAGCACCTTCTAAACTGCCGGCCTCCAGCATATATGGTGTTGCACCATCAGCGGTATAGAAAGGAACTTTTATACCATTGCGTATCCACAATTTTCGGACTTCTTCCATGTATTGCCTGTCATTCCCATAGCTGCCATATTCGTTCTCTGCCTGTACCATTAGTATCGGACCGCCATTCACACACTGTAAACGGAGCACCTCTTTTGCCAGCCTGTTAACATATCCGGTTACAGCTTTCATATAGCGGTCATCCATACAGCGAATCTTAATGTCAGGAATTTTTAAAAGATATGTTGGCAATCCACCAAAATCCCATTCGGCGCAAACATAAGGTCCGGGTCTTAACAGCACCCACATTCCTTCCTGCTGACAGATACGGATAAACTCAGCAATATTTTTATTGCCGGTCTTGAAGTCAAATATACCCGGCTTACTTTCATGATAATTCCAGAAAATGTATGCAGCTACAGTATTACAGCCCATTGCTTTTACCATTTGTATCCTATGCCGCCAGTATTCAGCCGGTATCCGGGCCGGATGTATTTCTCCACTTATGATTTGAAATGGCTTTCCATTCAGCAAGAACTCTTCCTTCCCCAACGAAAACACATTTTTTTGCTGAGCATACAATGAAATGTCAGTTGCAGCAAAAAAGAGGAGCATGGTAACAATAATAAATTCTACCCATTTTCTAAGTCTGATTTTTCCTTTCATTTTTAATCCATTTAACTATGAACAGGAGCCAGAAACTCCCAATTTTATTCGCAGTACTTAACTGCGGCATTTAGTGACACGCCTATTCGCCGTCGGCTATTACAAAAGTAAACATCCATTTAACCGGATTATTCCAGTCCTTTCCCTTAAAATTTTTAACAGGTGTCTTTACCAAAATCGTATTCCATCCTTTTTGAAAAAGAACCTTAGCTGGTTCTCTGTATTCGTAACCTTCGTCAATAAGGGGAATTTCTAAATTTCCAGTTTGACCGGCTCTTTTCCATTTCGGAGGATCTATCAGTTTCCCGTTCATCCAAATTGCACTTCCTTTATTGTCCCATGCTCCTTCTGGCGGAGAATCTGTTGCCTGTGAACGGGAAAGATTACCAAACCCAATCCAACAATCCCTTTCAACTGTTTCATCGCTCCAGATACTTGTTGTTGCATACCACGTTGTATTCTCCCTTGGTTCATCAATTGCTCCTTTGATCAAAGGAGCCCACCAATGACGTAAAACAACAGTTCCGCCACCAACCTGTTTGCCTAATAGGGATGTTTGTGCACTCCACGAATCAGTTTCTGGCAGAAACTTTTTCGAAGCATCTCCTCCGTTATCAAAAGGTCCATGTAATGTCCACTTTAAGTCTGATTGCTTTGCATATGTAAAGGGTTTTTCCTTAAAGTATAAATTCTTATGATCCAAAAGACGCATCTCAAATTCTGCAAATGCTTTTTCATCACCATCGGTGATATTCGCAATCCACCCATCTTTGCCGCCACCAACCCAGCTTCGTTCCGAAAAAGCAAGCATGCCAGGATAGACGGGATTCATTCTCAGTATATCGCCACCTTCTGCTACCGACCTGTCGTTCCACATACAAAGAGTACCTCCAAGCATTGAGCTGTCACCTTTCTCTTTGTTTAGTATTTTTCTATTGAAAATTGTTACGACAGACTCTAACGGATCCATATGATTCAGGTACAAGTGCCGGGAATCGATATACTTTGTTTTTGCGACTGAAGACAAATGTCCATTATCATCCATCCATAGCTGACGAATAGTATTGTCAGAAAAATTTCCACCGGGCTGCCACCCAATAACTTTCTTCCCCAAACCCTCAATATACTTAGTTACCTCTGGAATGAAATTCCTGTTTATTATCTTCACTTCATCGGCTCCAATATGCAAATAGGACACATCGAATGTCTCGCAGAATTCTTTTAGTATATTCTTTACATACTGAAGACCAGTATCACTCTGCATATCAGTTTTCATCGCCCTTTTAAAGGCAGCACTATGGCCAGGCATATCAATTTCAGGAATGAAAAGTATATGTCTTTCCTTACAAAAAGCTATCAATTCTTTTATCTCTGCTGCAGTATAAAATTGACCTTTATTCCGGAGCATATTTTCCGGGGCGGTCAATTGTGGATATTGATTTATTGCAATTCGCCATGCAATATCTTCGGTAGCATGAAAATGGAAAACATTCAGTTTATATTGACTCATCACTTCAATTTGCCGCTTAAGTGATGAAACTGACATGTAATTGCGGCCGACATCAATCATATATCCACGCCACGCAAAGGCAGGCCAGTCTTTAATTTCACAGGCATCAACCAACATTTTATCCCGCATCAATTGCTTAAGAGTCTGAATGCCATTAAAAATTCCATGAGTTGTATTCGCAGTTATCAGGATTTTACTTTCAGAAACATTCAATGCGTACGCTTCCTCATCATTATTAACTGAATCAAGTTCTGATAGTCGTAGTTCAATGTATTTTTCTGAATCCTTAGCCTTATTGACTATTTCCGGACTCCAGCCATATGAAGCTAGGGCCTCTTTTAACAGCAGGGCTTCCTTTTCCAATTCCTTTTGGCTGGCAACAACAGAACGGCAGTTATAAATAGGAAAATAACCCTGATTCCATTTAATACGCTGCGGCAATGGAAGTAAAGACGGCTTTTCCTGTAAATCATAAACATAAGGGAATACGAAATGCTTCCACAAAAGATATCCTTCGCCTGTTAAATGCAAGCCATCATTACTGAACTTTACATTCATCTTTCCTTCAGCATTGCAGAAATATTTATGAACATCAAGAAAGATATAATGATGCTTTTCAGATGAAGCAAACAATTTTTCATTCGCTTCCCTGATCTGTTGTCCTTTGTTGACATGTCCTCCAAATTTTCCAAACACATCGTTTACGGGCAAAATGCTCTGTACAAAAAGCCTTGTTGAGGGAGATTTGTACTTAATAAAATCCGCAATAGTTAAAATGTTTTTTATCACACTATCGGGTGAGACACCTCTGGCCAAATCGTTTACCCCAATCATTAAAAAAACTTTTACCGGCTTCCTGTCAACTATTTCCTGAATACGGTTTATCACACCGGCAGTCACATCTCCGCTAATGCCCCGGTTTTTAATCTTTTTATCGCCAAAAAGTTCACTCCATTCTCCCCCATCAGTAATACTGTTGCCGATGAAAACAATATCCCCGTTTGTAAAGGGCAGCAATTGAAACTGTGTCCGGCGCTGATGATAATATGTCGAAAAGGCTGAATCAGGGTAAAAGGGCAGTTGCACCTGCGCCGGCAATAATTCTGAACACAACAAAAGGAAAAGTATAACAAGTTTTTTCACTTCACTTCTATTTTAAATGTTGATGCAGGAAGTTCGTCCGAATTAACAAGATTACCATCACTAAAAGGTTTCCAGCAATAGAAAATATATTCTGGCTTTGCAGAAGCAGGAATAAGAATCTTTCTGCCATTAACAACTGCCTCCGCCTCATGCTTGCCATCAGTCGAAAAACCTCTTAAAGGTTTACTATCCGAAGTCTTCAATCCATCGCCTGCATATTGAAATGCAATAATCACTTTTCCCCTTTTATATATAGCCTTTAAAGGCAAAGGTCCGGAAGGGATAATATTTTGATGATATGTCTTATTCAAAGCCCATCTTGCCAGTCTTTCGCCAACAAGTTTTTTATTAACAGGATGTACATCATCTTTATTGCCGATATCGCTGCATACAGCCATGCCTGAGTTTGGGATAAGATTCATCATACCTCTTTGTTCATTTCTGAAATGAGGCCAGAGTTGTCCTTTGTATTTTAACGTATCAATAGAAGACAGTTGCACATAATAAAATGGCAATTTTAAATTTTCCCATTTCGCCCTGTAGTCATCAATCATCAACTTTGTCAAAGCGGCATATTCATTCAGCCTTTCCATTTCCTGCGCATTACTTTCCCCCTGGTAAGAAAGAATTCCTTTTATCTGCGTAAACAGCAGAGGGGCAATACCGGCAGCATAAGCAAACCCAGGTTTAAAAGCATGGTTCTTACCCTGCTCATCAGCCGCAACATTTTGAGCCATTAACACATTCTGCTTGCCTCTTTCCCTGATCCATACAGGCAGCGCACCATTATCCAGCCAATCGCCATTTACTTTTCCTGAAAACTGGTCACTGTTCTTTAAAACGTTTTTATCAATAAAAGTTTCCAATGGCGCACCTCCGATGGAAAGATTCACTAATCCAATTGGCACTCCGGTTTCTTCAGTCACTTTCTTGCCAAAGTAATAAGCAACAGCACTCATATTTTTAAAACTGCTGCTGTCGCATGCCTGCCAAGCTCCTTTGTAAAATTTTTCCGGAGTAAGTAGCTGCTGCACAGAATCGCTAAAGGAAGAATTAAATATACTCTTACCTGCATACGCAGGATTATACAATCGCAGCAGCGGCTGACTACTACCTTTGATTTCCTCCTTATAGTGCATTTCTTTAATTACCGGCCATTCCATATTACTTTGTCCGATACAAATCCAGACATCACCAATAAGAACATCCTGAATATTAATTTCTTCCTTGCCTGAGGTTACATGAAGACGTTGAGAAAAAGAATTTGCTTTCTGTGGCGGAAGGTAAACACCCCATGATGAATCGCTTTTAACTATAGTTGATTTTGTTTCCTTACCAAGAGTAACCGTGACAAATTCTCCGGGAGTACATTTACCCCATACATGAACAGGCTTGTCCCGCTGAAGCAGCATATTATCTGAAAATATCCTTCCTAATTGCAACTGGGCTTGCACTCCCGCAGGCAACAGCAATATGAGGATTAGCAACCGAAGCATTATTTTTTTGTCAGATATTCTTCCAGTATTTGCAGGCAATACCATTCTTGCCTTGGCAGATGAAATGGCCCTTTGAATAAGTTCCCCTTTGCTGTTTGCGCTACAGTTCCGTTGCGGTGCAAGTACCCGTACCATTCGCCATTTTGTTTGTCATGGAAATGAGAATAGGAATAATCATGCACCATTTTATGCCACTGAGCATATTTTTCATTCCCTGTCATTAAATAAGCAAGCAAAGTGGCAATTATCGTTTCATTGTGCGGCCACCAAAATTTCATATCCTGCCAGTATTCCTGCACTGGTTTGTTAAACACATCCCGGAAGTAAAGGATGCCTCCATATTCTTTATCCCATCCCCGTTCCCACATGTAATCAAGCATCTTGCATCCGAGTTCAATTAAATGCGGGTCATTATTCCGATGTTTTGCTTCATGCAAAACAAACCATGCGCCTTCAATTGCATGGCCGGGATTCAGAGTCCGGCCATCGATATGGTCAATTATAGTTCCATCCGGAGCTACCTGTTCCATCACACATCTGATATCATCTTTAACAAAATCTCTTTCTATTTCTGCAATCCATTTTGCAATCCACTCATCACAACGTTCATCTCCGATTGTATTTCTCAGCTGCTGTGCCGTATTTATCATAATCATTGGAACACCAATCCCTTTCGCCGGTCTTGAATTTGTAAATTTCGGCTGTAATCTCTTTTCTCCGCTGGCATAGGCAATACACTGCCCAAACACTTCTCTTGCATTATGGGCTGCTTTCTCATCACCGCTTGCTTGTGCATAAGCTGCTGCAGCAATCACATAAAATGTTTCAGAAAAAAAGTATCTCCTTTTTCGGATTGGTTTTCCATCTCTTGTTACATGAAAAAACATCTGACCGTCATTATCGAAACAATGTTTGTTTAGAAAGTCGTAGCCAAGTTTAGCTCCATCTAACCATTCCTGCTTTTCTTCAACTGTGTTATATAATGCTGACAACAACCATGTCGCCCTTCCTTGTATCCATACAGCTTTATCGTCATCGATCAGCGAACCATCTGCATCACGCATCAGCAAAAAACCTCCATGCTCTTTATCAAAAGAACGGGGAAACCAAAAGGGAACAGTATTACTCAACAACTGCTCCTTATAGAATGCTTTTAAGTCTGTTAGCTCTATTATAGTATATTTCATATTGCATTTCCTACTTAATAATATCCCTGACAGGCACTTTTACAAAATACAAATCCTTTGTGCCTTCATATAAAATACCAATGGTATTATCATCAATTTTTGTCAACGATGAATAACCATAACACTGTCTTTCATCAATTAAGAGCTGATTGGCCGGTAACCAGGTCTCCCCTAAATCGAGGCTTGCTTTAATGGTGATATTATAGCGGCCTGATTTTGTATCGGGGTTACTGAAAAACAAAACATCCTTCATTGTTCCGTTTACATTTACCCTTGCTTTAATTAAGCTGGCCATACAAACCGGATCTTGTAATGTGTTGTAAGATGTTGCATGTTCTGTCCACGATGAGCCCATATCGGTAGTGGTGGCCACACTGCGGAAACTCCCACGGTTATCCCGCATATTCAGCATCAGTTTTCCCGGTGTTGTTTCCACCACCTGGCTTTCCGTAGTGTTTGATTTTGGTCCAAGAATTTTTCCAATCCAGGTTGAGCCATGATCTGAACTGTAAATAATAGTTGAGTAAGGCATCTTGGTTTCATTCCAGTATTGAGCTGCAAAAACTAATTTACCATCCTGCATGACAATACCGCTGCCGGGACCATTGAAAAAAATATGCCAGGCCGGATTTTTTACCTGAGGGGTAATGGTATAAGACACTGTCCATGTCAATCCATCATCATTGCTGCTTACCAAAACAAACTGGCCTGTTGAATCAGGTGATAAACCGGGAAGTGAACCTGCGATTGAACGATTGCCCTTACTCCATAAAGCGGCTACAAATATTTTTTTTGTTACAGGGTCAAACAAAATGGCCGGGTCGCCAATGCCATTATTATCATGAGGGGCACCCATATCCATAATCACCCTCATAGGCTGCCAGGTTTTACCACTGTCAACACTGCGACTCATACCTACATCAATATTGCCGGGCAAATCACCACTGTTTATATAGCGGTTGTCATATACTGCAATCAGTGTGCCTTTGTCAGTTTGCACAATGCCGGGAATGCGGTAAGTATTTACTGCATCATCACCAGCCTTCCGTACTGCTGTGCCGGTTCTTTTCACAAATAAATTACCCCCTTCTTTCACAGTTAGCTCTTTGTTGGCCTCGTCCACTAATTTGATACAATGCAACTCAATAATATCATCAATGGCGGCACTACTTTTCAAAACAACACTGAACCAAATGAATTTTCCATCGCCACCATTCATATTTAGTGTTACAGGAATATCAAAATTAGTTGCCGTCGGACTATAGGATGCTAGAAAACTGCCAGTAGAGAAAGTTTCTGCTACAGTGATGTACACGTCTATTTTGTCAACAATGTTAATCGCCCCTGTATTAATATTGCAGCGCAGTTTACGGAAATGCTGTTCGGCATTACCTGTCGGCACCGATAATGCAATTCTTAAAACGAGGTTTACGTTCAGCCCTTTCAGTACAGGTACAGATGGGGAATGGGCAATAGCCTGAATTTCACCCTGCGGATTTTCAGACGGTTCTTTAGAGCAATTAAAACTGCTGGCACCAATAAAGAGCAGGGTCAGAGCAAACAGATATTTACTTTTTTTCATAATCAGTTTATTGCGTTACCACAGTAAATACAATCTTTGTGTAATCATCCTTCTCATACAGAATCCCGATTTTCTTTTTATTCAGCCGCACAATATCGGAATAGGCGGTATTAGCCCTTTTGCCTGTTGAATCAATAAGGAAATTTTTCTTCCATGTTTTTCCTTCATCGTAGCTGATGCGCAGTGTCAGGTTATCCCTTTTCGCTATATCTGCAGCATTACAGAAAGCCAAAATCGCTTTACCCTTTTTAAATCCAATATTTAATAAGCTGCCTTCATTCACCGGGTCGGGCAGGTTTTTATCAAAAAAAGTGGTATCCCATGTAGCTCCTCCATCACTACTGATGGATACAATTCTTGCTTTTACATCTCCCCGCTGATTGCGGCTGTTCATCATCAGTCTGCCATCAGAAAGCGGTGCAGCCGTAGATTCATTGGAGCCGGGCATATTCACCGGCTCACTCATCCGAAAAGTTTTACCATGATCGTCTGTATAAAATCCATGTGCTTTATAATCCATCGCTTCCTTTTGTGGCCCACCCGCCGAATGATTGGCTGCTACATAAATCCGTCCCTTATATTTTCCATTGCTAAACTGCATGGCATGTCCCGGAGTATTGGCATAAGTCCGCCAGTCTTCGATAAAATTATAGGCGGGATTAATATCTGGCTTTTGGGGTTTATGAACCTGTAACGTTATATCAACAGGCGTACTCCATGTGTATCCTCCATCGGTTGATGTTTTATACCACACCTGTTTATATCCTTTTCCTTTTCTTACTTCGCCTTCATGATTATTGCCGGTGTTATAAAAAAGAAAGATGCGTCCATTGGGATACAGAGGGTCTGTTAAATCAACCACCGGAGCCGGATTGCCGCATTGTAACGTATCAAATTCCGCCACCAACTGTATGTCGCCCCAGGTTTTCCCTTTATCGCTGCTGCGTTTCATAACAATATTTATATCTCCAAAATCACCACCGTCATTTACCCGTCCTTCGCAAAAAGCAAGTATATCTCCGTTTGGCAACCCTATAATAGCTGGGATGCGATAAATCTTATGGCCTTCGCTACCTGATATAAACACAGGAGTGATTGTTGGTTGGGCACTCATACAGCCGGCAGATATAACCCCAAAGAGAATGAAGACCGCAATTTTTTTAAGAAAGCACATGAAATAAATTTTTAGGATGTTTGGCATTATTCATCATCCGCAAAATCATTGGCCTTTGGCCGCAGAAATGAAAGCTGAATAATTAAGGCAAGCAGTACAATTCCCCCAAGCATGGCAAAATCTTTTCCCAAACTGCCAGCATCTGTCGATTTGCCGAGCCATCTAGTTATTTCTGCACCGGCAATTACCCCCATCATGTTCATAAAACCATAAGCAGTGGCCCTGTATTTTACAGATACAAACTGGCAAAGAATAGGCATATTGTTAGCATCAAACATTCCATAGCCAAAACCGAAACAAAATGCAGCACCGACAATGGCAAAGATGCTTGTACCAAATCCGACCAGCACTAAAGCTGGTATTGTTAAGCCTAAACCTATTGCGCTGGTATAAATTCTTCCTCTTAAGCTTTTCTGTACCCACTTATCTGATAAGATTCCGCCAAAAACCACACCGAGAAAAGAAGAAGCTGCAATAGTAATGGTTGAAAGCGGACCTGCTTTACTCATATCCAAGTGCAGATTTTCTGAAAATAAAGTGGGTAACCAATTTTTAACTCCCCATCCTGGCAAGCTGGGAACAGCAAAATAGAAAAGTATAATCCAGAAAGAGATATTGCTGAACAATACAGCAAGCCCTTTAAATAAAGAATGTTTAGATTTAACAAGATTTGGAGTTGTTACTTGTTCAGTGTCTCTTTTCTCATGCAGAAATAAAATCAAAACAACTGAATATACAATCCCAATCAACCCAAAAGACATAAAGGTGTTTTGCCAGGAGAATGTTGCAGCTATAGTTGCGCCAAACCCACCAAGTGCCTGCCCCATATATAACCCGGTCATGTGGATTCCCACGGCCAAAGATCTTGTTTTGTTCTGGTGATAATCAGCAATGAGTGACAGACCTGCGGGTATATATAAAGCTTCGCTAACTCCCATTGCGGCACGCAGCCAGTACAGCTGATCAAATGTTTTTGCATAGCCCATTGCAAAAGTGACCGCACTCCAGACAAACAAACTGCCTACGATTAGCCATTTTCGGTTTAATCTGTCTGCAATAATTCCTGATAAAGGACTCATAAAACCATAAATCCAAAGAAAAATGGCCATCAGATAACCAAAATTGGTAGCCGATTGCAGCTCATGTATATCAAGCATCATCGAAGGCTTCATAGTGCTGAGCATTTGCCTGTCCATGTAATTAAGCAACGCCACCACCCACAAGAGAGCTACTACAACCCAGGGATATGATTTTGATTTGATCATTTTTGTGGTAATTTACCCATGAGTATCTGGGAGGTTCTTACTCCTGCTTTTATTTCTCCGCTCGGGATGAAACAGTAACCATTCCAATTAACAGCAGTAGTTGTCACCGGCACTGAAAAGGGAATTCTTCCCACCGTCGTCCATTCATCTGTTTTTGGGCAATAGCATAAGACTTCATCAGAAAAACCGGGATGAGACACCTGCAATTGATTTTTTTTCTGAACTAACTGCTGCTTTTTTACCACATCGTTTTCCTGGCTTATTGCAGCAATCAATTCTTCCACTTTGTGGAAAGTTTCTCCCTTATCACCACCAAACAGCAGTATCCTGTTGCTGCCAACAGAAAGGCCTGTTCCTGCTGATAGAGTGTGAGGCAATGATTGTTTTTTCGCCCATCTGTTTGTTCGAAGATTAAACTCATAAACGGTATTGTATAATTCGCTGACACCATCAGCCTTTCTTTGGCGTCCGCCGATTAAATAAATACAATCATCAATACCGTTCGACTGCATTGCTATTACTGCATGAGAAACCGGAAATGGCAACGCAGGCAACTCTTTCCATTCTGCTGAGGTATTTGCCAGATCAAGGCATATAAACCTGTCCGATACAGATCCCGTAGTCTCTCCGCCAGCCACGTAAACAATGTTCTTAACAACAACTGCGGCTGCATTACAAAGAGGAAATGGAAGTGGTGCCAGATTCTTTTTTATTGGTGTTTTGCCGGCTTTATTCCACAAGATTGAAAAAACTTTGTCTGAAATTCCATGTGTACTCTCCCCGCCGATACATATAATGCCTGAATCAGACGAGACAGAGGCTCCATATGCAATAGAATCTTCAATATGAAATTTATCCTTTACATACCACGAAAAATTTTTCTTTCCAGTCTTTTTCAAAACATATAGCCCATTGTAATAAACCTTTTTTCCTCCATTCCAGGGCATAGCATCCGGAAAATTTGCGCCGCCAGCAATAATCATTGCATCATTACTTATTCCAGAAAAAGCACCAGCTATACCAATATTTGCAGTTTTGCCGTCAACCGATGGCAACGTTGCTGCAACTGACCAGTCAATAATTTTATTTCGTTGTGCCATTATAAGGCAATTGGTTAATACCAGCAAAAGAGCAAATGCAAGTTTTAAGAATCTGGTCATTCCTTCAGACGTTTGTAACAGCTGGCCGTTTTGATTTAAAAGCTTCAAAATTCAGCGTTCCCACATCCTGCTTGAACATCTCAAATTCTGAGGAGCTCATGTTCTTCACAGGCAGGCGAAATTCTCCACAATCCAGGCCTATGAGTTTCATATATGCCTTACCTGTAGCAATGCCTCCATACTTACCAAGTAAGCGAATCATATCAATTGATTTTTGCTGATAAAGTGCTGACATCTGCAAATCACCGGCATTAAAGGCTTCAATTAACTGATAATAAAGCGGAGCAGCATAATTAAAAGTACTTCCTACAGCACCTTTAGTTCCGAGTGATAATGCCGGAAGCATGTTCTCATCTCTTCCCCATAGCATATCATACTTTCCACCTGCATAATGAATACAAGAAAGAAAATCCATGAAATCTTCATGTGTATATTTTACGCCTGCAAAACCTGGCAGTTTGCCATCTAATTCCTGCAATAAATCAAGCATCGGAAAATTAACTCCGGTTAATACAGGTATGTGATAGTAATAGAATGGCATATCCGGAACAACAGAAGCCACTTCAATACAAGTTTGGGCAAGTGCCTGTACATTCACAGGTTTAAAATAAAAAGGTGCTGTAAAAGAAACTGCATCCATGCCCACTTCCTTTGCAAATACTGCTAATTCTTTACAATCATTAATACTTGTCCCTCCCAGCAACGGCATCACAATAAAATCATTGTCTGCTTTTGAACAAGCTGCCCAGGCTGCTATAACAGCTTTCTTTTCCGAAAGTGTCATCGAAACCCCTTCGCCTGTAGAACCACATATAAAAGCGCCTTTCACATTGTTATCCTTCAGCATTTCATAATAAGCGGGGATGATGGTTAAATTAAGCGATCCATCACTATGCATAGGTGTAAAAGGTGCAGCGACCAGCCCTTCAATATGTTTTATTTCCATTTCTACTAAATTAACAAATAAATAATTCACATTAAGCATGGGTTACCGGGGGCATTGCCCCGGTAATCACCAAATGCTAATTGCTATAGAGAAAAAATCAATACCCAGGTGTTTGTGTTAGCAATGGGTCTGAGGTTAACATCGTTTGAGAGAGTGGCAATAAAAATTTAGCTGTGCTTGTTGCTGAGAAATAAGTTGGATTCAGGTTTGCATAAACATACGAATCACCAGCCCTCCTCAAAGCCCACCAGCGTTTGCCTTCAGCGATGAACTCTCTGAGATATTCTTCTAATACGGCATTCATATTATCAGTAATGGTTCCATTTACATGCGGTGTATATCCGGCTCCATATGCCCTTTGCCTGATTGCATTAATTTCTGCTGAAGGATCTTCTCCAAGTTTTGCTTTCGCTTCTGCGAGCAGCAACAGCACATCGGCATACCTGTAAACAGGATAATCATTATTATAAATTTGTGACGTACCTGAAGTTGTACCAATATATTTTGTCAGGAATATTCCCCTTACCGCAAACGGCGATGCATTAGAATACATTACCCGGAAACTGTTACTGATACGCTGATCGGCAGGAAGAGCAGTAAGCCTGTTTATCATTGCCTGGTTCATGCCTACCCTGTTTGCTCCGTTTACATATGGATAAGCAGAAGATACAGTAGGAGTAGTCGCTTGTGCAAAAGATAAGGTACTGGCCTGAATTGAGTTCACCAGAAAATTGCCAAATACCCCCATTTGTGCCTGTTGCAATTCGTAGTTAATTGCAAAAATTATTTCTTTGTTATTATTCTTTTTGGTTGGGTCAAATATGTCAGCATAATTTGTCTGAAGGTCTAATGAAGCTCCCTGCAGGTTTCTTACCTCCTGCAAAGTACTTTTGGCAATTGTAAAATCTGCATTGCCTCCACCCATATGTGTGCCAGACCAGATAAAAACATCTCCCTTCAAAATTAATGAGGCTACCCTGCTCCAATAAACCCTTTTGCCAGTTGATAAAGTATTCGCCGAGCCAAATAGCTGAAGCGACTGCTCAATATCGCTTTTTATCTGAGTCATTATTGTATCCGCTCCCGTACGGCGTTTATACGTTTCAGCTGTGTTGTTGATAGTTTCAACTGGCTCAGTATTTAAAGGCACTGCACCCCAAGTACGGAGCATAGTGTAATATACATAAGCCCTTAAACCATATACTTCGGCAAGAATCTTGTTTTTCTCAGCATCGGGCAATGTAGTTTGCGGAATTATTTTTAGTACACTGTTGAAATTGTAAATAAGATTATAGAAACTACCCCAGTTTGTAAACGGAACGTTCAGGTTGCTGATATTATGCCTGTAAAGGTTTTGCAGGCCTCCGTCAACAGACTCGGTAAAAAGGCCATCTACCCAAATATCTGAACGCATTTCTCCCAATTGATAGAATGTAGCATTATAAGACCTGAAAATACCGTACACCCCATGATACAGAGTTCTGGCAGCATTCGGATCTTTTAATGCCTGGTCTTTACTGATGGCATCTTGTGGCACTACTTCATCCAGCTCTTTTGTGCAAGAAAAGATGCCCAACATCAGCATAAACATTCCGGTTATTAATAGAAATTTATTGTATTTCATTTCAGTAATTTTTTATGTTGAATAAACATTTATAAAGTAACCCTTACACCAATTGTAAGTCTTTTAGGCAATGGGAATTTACCCTGATCAACTCCTCCAAATTCCGGGAAATTGCCACTGTAACCAGAAAAATAGGCCAGGTTAGTCCCTGTAACATTTACACTCAAACCCTTTATCCTGTTCCCGAGATATTTGCTAAGAATCTGCGATGACAGGTCGTACACCAATGTAAGTTCCCTTAGCATCACATAATCTCCCTTCTCCCACAAATTGGCGGCAGGGTTGTTACCACTAGCATCTGTTGCATAATTTCTGCCCTGGTTGGCCCAATAATATCTTGGCATGGTGCCATTAGGATTTGTTGGTGACCACGTTTTTAATACATCTGTTGTTGAATTTTGAGAACCTTGTACCTGACTGAGGCCCCTTACAATCTGGTTATTCATTATAACAAAATCAAAAGCATAATCAAATCCGGCGTAGAGGCGAATACCTTTATATGAACTGCTGATATTGAAACCGCCTGTATGCTGTGGCGTTGTGCGGCCTACTTTCACAAACTGACGGCTGTCAATCGTATCATTTTTATACACCTGATGCCATTGAGCATCCCCCAATTGTTTTATCCGTTTGTTTGTATAAGGTAAAAAGGCATTATACACATTCGCATCACCGGTAATTTTTGCCTGATCGGTATAAATGCCATCCCACTGAGGCGCCCATACTTCATCCAGCCCAATTCTTTCACCTTCAACTAATCCGCCTACATACATTTGTTGTCCGGGGTTGTTTGGATCCCACACAAAGAATCCGCTTGTTCTGTTACCTGGTAATCCATTAAACGGAAGTTTTTTCGCAAAACTTTTTACATGAAAATAGTTTACACTAACATCAAGACTAAATCCATCAGCCTTTTTAGGGTCAATTACCCTTGCATTTACCGCAATTTCAACACCCTTATTCTGTAACTGGCCCAGGTTGGTAGTAAAACTGCTGAACCCGGTTTGTGAGGATATATTTAATCCGGCCAGTTTATCAAATACGTTTCTGATGAAATAATCAAACGTTAGTGTAATCTTTTCTTTGAGGAAACCCAGGTCAGCTCCAAAATTCAGGCTATTGGTACGTTCCCATCTTACATCAGAATTAATATATGAGGCTGCATAAGTACCGCCGAAGCCGTTATAAGTTCCTGCACTATTATATACCTGAGAAGTTGCAAAATAGCCAAGTGAGTTTACATTTCCGTTTACTCCATAGCTAATTCTTGGTTTCACACTGCTCAAATATTTTGATACTACAGAGCCTTTATAAAAACTCTCGTTATGAAGGTTCCATCCAACAGAAACACCGGGGAATGTGCCGTAATAGTTTCCTTTTTTAAGCCTGCTGGAACCGTCAATTCTTACAATACCTGTCAATAAATAACGATTAAGATATGTATAATTGATTCTGCCTATTACTGATGAAATCCTTTCCCATTGATTAAAGTTTGAAGAAGCCCCTGCAGGATTTACGATAGTAGTGCCCTGAACACTCGGAGGTGTCGAAGCTGTCAACCATGGGATTAAATCAGTAGGTGCACCTTGCGAAAACCCTGAGTTCACATAACTTTTATAATCATAAAACTCAGTTCCGGCCAATGCGGTTACATTATGCCCTTTGAAGTTTTTATTGAACTGCAAGAAGGCATTGGTTGTATATTGAATTAGCTTAGTATTGTTGAAACTGGCTGCTCTGTTCGTATTCATTGCCCCGCCATTACCTTGCTGGTATGCTTTTGTAAAAAAGTTATTATTTGTATATTGGTAATATCCTGAACCGCTGGCCAATACCTTTAGAAAAGGTAGCACAGTATATTCAAGATTGATACCACCTAAGAAGCGCTGCTGGTTAGTATTATTATTTGTGAGATTACTCCAATACAAGGGATTACCAAGGGTTACATCATTGGGTCCGGGTAAAATGGCTCCAGAAGTATCATTTACATACCGAACTGTGGGAGCAACACCTACAAAACGCTGCAATAATCCTCCTGCGGCACCTCCTTCAGGATCTACACTATTAAACTGACCATATGGTAAGGCCTGTTCTACATTATAGGCTCCGATGTTAGTTGTTATCTTGAGATTCTTACCAACATTTAGCCCTCCATTAAAGTTCATGTTCATTCGTTTCAGGGATGAACCGATGATAATACCATTATCTTTCACTGTTCCTAATGATAGCGCAAAAGACCCTTGCTCATTTGCACCTGAGAAATTAATGTTATGTTCATTTGTATTTACCTGCTGAAGAATCATCGCCTCCCTGTCCTTTGCACTTAAGTCTGTAAAAACAATGCTATCCATCTGAGAAGGATTGAAAGGATTTGGATCAACCAGCAATTTCCATCTTGGATCATTTAAAAGCTGACGGTTCTGATTATTTAATAACTGGGTTGTATATAACCCTTCTGCCGATCTCCAGCCTGAACTAACTGCCCATCCCCATGAACCCAACAACTGATTACGGTCAGTATTCATTGCATTTACATTATTATCCAGTGAATCACCCCTGAAACGGGCCTGAAGACCAAGACGGTTCATCCGAATATAATCGGCAGCACTGAGGTATTCCGATGGATTCCTGCGGATGTAGTTTGTCGTATGGCTGTAAGAATATGTTACCCTCGTTTTACCTTTCTGCCCCTTTTTTGTTGTTACCAAAACCACTCCATTAGCAGCTCTGGCTCCATAAATAGCAGTTGTGGCAGCATCCTTCAAAAGGTCAATGTTAGCAATATCATTAATATCCAAGCCATAAAGTGAAGGGACGATAACACCATCCACAATGAATAACGGAGTACCCCCACCGCCAAATTCAGTGCCCCCACGAAAGGAAATAGTTGGGGTCGTACCCGGCTGACCAGTACGCTGCTGCACCCTTAAACCTGGAGTATTGCCCTGAAGTACCGTTGCCACATTTGTACTTGGGCTGTGCTCAAAAACTTTGGGACTAACTGTACTTACAGCTCCAGTCACCTCTTTTCTTTTTTGTGTTCCATATCCCACAACCACCACTTCATCCAATTTGGAAACGGCTGGCAGAAGAGCAATATTTAATACGTTGTTTTCTCCAACAATAATCTCTCTTGTAACAAAACCAACATAAGAAATAACAAGTACATCGCCGGTGGTCACTTCAATTTTGAATTTACCCTCCGCATTTGTTTGGACTCCGGTGCTTTTTCCCTTGACTGTTACAGAAACACCAGGCAAGAGAGAATTATCTTCCTGAGATGTAACGACCCCGGAAACACTCTTGTTTTGAGCCAAAACTGAGAGTGAAAAAATGAGGCTGATCAACATGAGCCCCATCTTAGAAATAGCTGAAATCATAAAGCAATCGTTTTAATTTTGTATTATGTATGACATTATAAAGATAATAGGTAAGCCTTTAACCATCCAAATTTTTTTTTAAAAAAAACATAAAATATTATTAGTCAATTATTTATAAAAAAACAGATTGTATTATTTCAAAAAAACACTAAATTTGAATAATGTAATACATAAGATGCAACATGACGATAACCGCACTAAAAGACAACTTAAAATCGATTGATACGAGTTCCCTCGTTGATAAAGTGGAGGCAGGTCTGGTTGATTTGCTGCAGCAAAGAAAACTCAGTGTTGGAGACAGTATTCCAAAAGAAATTGAATTGGCTCAATTATTGGGAGTCAGCAGGACTGTGGTGCGGGAAGCATTACTTCGCCTGAGAATGATGGGACTTATTGAATCGAAAAAGAAAAAAGGTGCAGTGATTACAAGTCCGGACTTATTTGGCATCATTGGTAAAAGCATGAATCCGCATATCCTGGACCAGGAAACACTTAAGGAAATGTTTGAAATAAGGCTGGTGCTGGAAGTAGGTATGGCAGATTTTATTTTCAAAAGAATAACTCCGCAAGATATTGCAGAGCTTAGAGAAATAGTTTCTAACGAACCCCCATCAGCTCAATATCATTTATTTAATATCGAGCATGAAATTGCATTCCACGGTAAGCTTTATGAAATCACATGCAACGAAACATTAAAGAAATTTCAAAGGCTTTTGCTACCTGTGTTTGACTATGTTCATAATAGCGGATTACTAAAAAAGCAAACAACACTAAAAACTTTCGTCTCTCACAAAGAACTTGTTGAAATCTTAGAGAAAGGCACACCAGATGATTTCAGAATGGGAATGCGAAACCATCTTGAAAATCACTTTGCAAGAATATTTGAACAAAATCAGTGATCTTTCAGTAAGCAACCGAAACAGAAACCGCTGTTGTTACTGAAACAAGGCTTAAGTAACTTGCAACTTTTATTTACAACGATACAACCCTAAGTTAGTACAAAGACTGCAAATTGATATACAATCACTTAGACAAAATACTCTAAAACAGGCCTGATACAATTTTGAACTCCGTCCGCCGCAGGCGGATATGAATCCAATGCCAAAAACGAAAAAAACTCCCGAAGGAGTTTCTTAATATGTACCGGAGAGCAGACTTGAACTGCCGACCTTCGGGTTATGAATCCGATGCTCTAACCAGCTGAGCTACCCCGGCAACGGGCGGCAAAAATAATAGATTTCAGCCGTTTAAAGAACAAAAAGTTACCCTAATCCGATTTCGTAATGCTGCTCCGGAATCTCTACATCAAGGAAACCTTTCCGCAGTAACCGTTGCTGAAACTGCTGCTGCACTTCATATTCACCATGCACCAGGAAAAGTTTTCTTACGGCCTGAGGATCCTGGCAGGCAAGCCATTGACTCATATCTTCATAATCGCCATGGGCACTCATGCTTCTGATTGAGCCAATTTCAGCATGTACCTCATGCTCAATTCCAAAAATGGTTACTTCTTTATCTCCTTTCATTAACCGACCACCCAACGATCGTGGTTCACAATAACCAGTAAGGACAATAGAATTTCTGCTATTTTCAATATTGTTACTGATATGATGCTTTACCCTGCCCGCATCAGCCATGCCACTGGCAGAAATGATGACCATCGGGCCATTCAGGAAATTCAATTGTTTGGACTGATCAACTGTCTGTATATAGCGAAGTCCTTTAAAAGCAAATGGGTCTTTATCAGACTTCATTATTTTTTGAATCGTTCTGTTGAAGTACTCCGGATACCTTTTAACAATCTCTGTGGCTTCAATACTTAAAGGGCTGTCAACATAGTATGGAAGGTCAGGTAGCCTGTTTTCCAGTTCCAGTTGATTAAGGGCATATAGTATTTCTTGGGTTCTTCCTACGCTAAACGTTGGCATTATCAGTTTTCCTTTCTTCTTCAGGCAGGTTTTTTCAATCCAGCTCAACAGCATATCGGGTGTGGTAACAGCTGTATCATGCAGGCTGTTTCCATAAGTAGATTCCATCACTATTACATCTGCCTGAGGAAAAGTATCAGGCGATTTAAGGATGGCATCTCTGTACCGGCCAATATCGCCGCTAAAAGTGAAATGGGTTGGCTTACCGTTTTCCTTTATTTTCAGGTTCACGCAGGCACTGCCAATAATATGGCCTGCATCAGTAAACATAGCCTGTACACCTTCAAGCACATCAAACCATTGTTCATATTGTATTTCCACCAGGTATTCAATTGCCTTTTGTGCATCCTCAACCGTGTATAAGGGCCGCAGATAAGGCTTTCCCTCGTTTGCTCTTCTTTTATTGATAAACTTCACATCGTCTTCCTGTATTTCGGCTGAATCCTTTAACAAAACGGAAGTAAGATCCTTTGTGGCCGGTGTGCAAAAAATTTGTCCGGCAAAACCATCCTTCACCAACTTGGGGATAAGGCCACTATGGTCAATATGTGCATGAGAAAGAATCATGACATCAATTTCTGAAGGGTCAAAACCAAAATCCCTGTTCAGCTCATCTGTTTCTTTACCCATACCCTGAAACATGCCACAGTCCAGCAAAATCTTTTTACCATTCTTAAGTGTAATAATATGTTTGGAACCTGTTACTGTACGGGCTGCGCCGTGAAATGCTATTTTCATCTTTGAATTATTTTTATTGCTGTTGTTTTGCTTTGAAAGACCATGTAATAAAAAACTCAGCCACAATCTCGCCATTTTTATTTGTACCAACTGACTTTGCTTTAACCGTTCTGGACTCGCCGGTTGCGATTGTTTCTTCCACTGCCGTACGAAACAACGCTCCATCTTCACATATAAAAGAAGTGCGGCCTGTAGCTTTTTTGAAATACTCTGATTCAACCTTTACAACCAGCATGCTTACCGGCGGATCAGATTTATACAAATGTGCCAAAGCCAGCGCACCAGTGCTCATTTCGGCAGCCATACTCAGGCAGGCAAAATAAGTTGACCGGAACGGGTTTTGAGAGAACCATTTAAAGGGAACTGTTGCTGTACATTTCTCATCATCCAAATCCCTGATTCTTACTCCTGAAAAAAAAGCTGATGGTAATTTAGTAAGCAGAAACATCCTGTAAGTAACAGGATGTTTCATTTTTTGTATAAAAGCTTTAGTTTCTGTACGCATATTACCGCTTGTCTATTGCAACAATGCAAGCCACCGCTTTATTGCTGTTTGCATCCACTCTAAAATATATCCCCCCATCGTTTGTATTGCTATACCGTGCAGATGGAATCAGATCACCCTGCAACGCCTCGTTCACCCTTGAAGCAAAGTCGGTACGGGTGCTCCTGGTAATCGCATTATTAATTGCGTTGTAATCCATTTCCTCTTTGCTAACTACAATAGCTATATAATCTTTGTTGCCAATATTATCGGCTTCCATTGATTGTCCTTTTGGAAACAGGCGATAACCAGTGATGCCACAATACGGAGAATGTTTGGAAATGGTTTCTCCCGGTTTCAGATAAGGGAAGAGAACATACGTTGTATTGTTGGTATCAAGTCCGAAAACATAGATGTAACACTCCGTAGCATTTTCAATTGACATTTTAAATCTTGTACCTGCTGAAATGGGTACCCTTGTTTGAAAGACATTACCTCCCGCAACCCTAAGTGGAATATTTTGTTTGCTTTCATTATTAACTAATCCGATGCTGCACTCCAGCGGAATATTGGCGACATTACTTCTTTTGGGCAAAGGGTCTATTCCATAAGCTTCCCGGACATAATTCTTAAAATCGCCGTAGCGTACCCAGGCCACACCATTCTTGCCCCATTCAGGTCCCCAACTGTTCATAATCTGAAAAGCACCACCAAATTTTCTGTCGTCATATCCAATGACACTCATAGCATGGCCACCCATTCCCATCTGGCTGGCATCCATCCCCTGCGGAGTCCATAATTCCTGCCCCATCATGTCCTGCATAAAACTCTGGCCCACCATCATGCCGATAGCTACCGGTGCATTTTTTGCAAGATGCTCTTTAACACCACGAACACTAATTTCATTTATATTATCGCCATTAGTAATTCTTGTAAAGCCGTGTATCACATTTTGCCTTCCGGATTGTATATCAGAAGATGATGGCTCACTTTCACAATCATCATCTCTGTAGGGATACTGACTCAGGGGAAGTCCGCCGTTCTTGCTCATTGATTCCATTGCCCGCTGTATATATGACCCCTGGCAACCTTCCAGTCTTATCTGATTGTATAAGTACGAAGGACTGAAACGGATTGCATTGGGATCCTCGCCGGTGGCTGCCGCCGTTAATATTGTTTGTGAAGCATAGGCACAACTCCACGCCACGCAACTGCCTTGTTGTCCCTGATTGAGCCTGTCAGGTGCAAATCTCAACAGTGATACAGCCTCGGGCAACGGATTTTTGTTGTTATCATCTTCCAGTCCTTCATAAACGGATGCTTTATTAAATTCAGAAGGACTGAAATTATAGCCACTTTCAGAAAACTTCTTTACTACTTCGGCAACATTGCAACCGCCGCTGCCACGACCCAGCAGAAAATAGGCGCCAGCAGCAAGGATAAGCAAGAGGAAAATTCCTTTTCCTTTAAACAACCCTAATAACATAGGAAGCAGAGAGAACAAACCTCCGCCGCCACCTCCGGGAAAATTGGGCTGGTTTCCACCACCGCCACCATCATCATAGTCCTTTTCGTTCTGGTCAACAGGGTCGTCAGTCATTCTTATTGGCATAGCATAACTTTTTGCGTCTTTGCGACAGTTAGAAAATTTGATATTATATAAAGGAGAAACAACTGCACTGGTAAATTTGTCCTCAGCATTTTTGTTGTTTCCCGCTATGCTTTGGGTAAATCAAATTTATACAACTTCCGGCTGTTTGCGAAGCAGATCGTCAAATTCATCCCTTTCCCGGATAAGATGGGCTTTACTTTCGATAACCAGTACTTCTGCAGGCTTATATCTTGAATTATAATTAGAAGACATTTCAAAACCGTAAGCCCCGCCATTCAGAATTGCAAGCACATCTCCTTCCCGTATTTCATTCAAAATCCTGTCTGTAGCAAAGTTGTCAGTTTCGCAAATATTGCCGGTCACCCAGTATTTCTTTTCGTCCCCGGCAGGGTTAGAGATGTTAACGATATGATGATAGGCATCATACATCATCGGCCTGATTAAGTGATTGAGACCGCTGTCAACGGCTGCAAAGGTTATTTCGCCGGTATCTTTTAGTACTGTAACAGTAGTGAGCAGGTAACCGCTTTCACTAACAATAAACTTTCCCGGCTCAAACCACAACTGCAAATCTTTGTTTTGTGTTTGCGGATGACTGTCAAAGGTCTCTTTAATCTTTTCTGCGAGCAAAGGCATATTAACTTCACCCTCATCCGGCTTATAAGGAACCTTAAACCCACCTCCAAGGTCAATTATTTTTAAGTCAGGAAAATGCGTAATCAGATCAAATAAGACTTCGATACCTTTTACAAATACATCTGCATCTTTGATGTCGCTGCCAGTATGAATATGCAGTGCATGGATGCGGACATTTGTATCCTGCATTATTTTTTCAATTTCAGCAATCTGCTGAACCGGAATGCCAAATTTGCTTGCAGTATGACCTGTAGATATTTTCAAATTGCCACCCGCCATGATGTTCGGTCTTATCCTTACACCAACCGGATAGCTATTGCCAAATCTCTTTCCAAATTTTTCGAGATTAGAAAGGCTGTCAATATTGATGTGCACTCCTGCCGCCGCTACTTCTTCAATTTCTGCAAATGAAATGCCATTAGAGGTGTACAGAATACCTGAAGGTTCAAATCCGGCATGTAATGCCAGTTTTACTTCGTTAAGCGAACTGCAATCAACATTACAACCAATGTTCTTAATATACCTGAGAATGTTGATATTGGTAAGTGCTTTTGAGGCATAGAAAAACTTAGTATTAAGAATGGAGAATGCGGAAGTCAGTTTCCCGTATTGTTCTTTAATTTTTTCTGCATGATAAACATATAAAGGTGTTCCAAACTCTTTGGCCACCTGCAGCAAAAACTCATTTGATAATCTCTCTGTCATAACTGCGAAAGTACTTAATACAACAATGCCATCCGGTTGAGGATGGCATCATAAAAAATCTTATTATTATTATTTAGCTTCCCTCTCCTTCTTTCTTGTCTTTGTTCTCCACCAGTTCGCCATTATCTGCTACCGAAAGGTTTACGGTCTCTTCCCCCAGGGCTTCAGTTGCCGGCACCTCACTTTCGCTATCTTCTTCTGCCATTGCATCTTTTACAATGGTCGGTTCCACTAATTGTTCAGCCAATACTTCCTTTATTTTAGGTAAATCATCTGCAGTATTGATACCGAAATAATCCATGAAGTTTTTGGATGTGGCATACACCAGCGGATGGCCGGGCAATTTTTCATTTCTTCCGGTAATAATTATCAGTTCCTTTTCAAGCAGCTTCTGTACAGCATAATCTGAACTTACCCCACGGATAGATTCAATCTCGCCTTTTGTAACCGGCTGCTTATAGGCAATTATCGCCAGTGTTTCCAATGCGGCAGCAGACAAACGCTTAAGAAACTTATCACCGTTTAACTGGGCAATGGTTTTGTGATATTCAGGCCGGGTGAGAAATTGCCATCCGCCGCCGCTTTGTTTTACTTCAAACGGATAAAAGTCGGCGCTGTATTTCTCAGTAATACCTTCTAACGCAGCTTCAACCTGATCAAGAGAAACCCTGTCTTCCAGGAAACCCAGAGCATTATTTACCATGTCGGTTAAATCAAGTGTGCTCAAAGGCTTGTCACTTGCAAAAATCAGCGCTTCAATATGTGGTATCAGGTTAGTTATTTCCATGCCCTGTTCCCTAATAAGGGGAATTTAATTTTTAAAGGATTGCGAAAATACGCCTTTGGTTCAATTTCTGAACCCATTCTTTTTATTGTTCAGGAGGGAAACTATCCCTGCAATGCTGCTGCACCGCTTACAATCTCAGTCAATTCGGTGGTAATGGCAGCCTGTCTGGCCCTGTTATAAGAAATCTTCAGAGTCCGCAGCATTTCATTTGCATTTTCGCTGGCTTTGTCCATAGCTGTCATCCGGGCACCATGCTCTGATGCATTAGCATCCAGCACCGCTTTGAACAGCTGGGTATTCAGGATTTTGGGCATCAGTTCAGCTATCAGTTCATCTTTTGAAGGATCGTAAATAAAATCAGCTTTTACAGCACCGGCCTTCTTTTCAACTTTTGGAACAGGCAGAAATCTCTCTACAACAAACCGCTGTGTGGCGGCATTTTTAAACTGGCTATACACAATTTCCACCACATCAAATTCTTTGTTTCCAAAAGCTGTCATTGCCGCTTTTGAAGCCGTCTGCACATTTTCAAACGTAAGGTGATGGAAAATATCTTTGTACGTATCGCTGGCTTTGTAATTATTCTTTACAAAGTGTTCAAACCCCTTTTTACCGATGCTCCAGATGGTAATATTCCCTTTTGTGTGTTGCTCAGGATATTTTTCAGCTATCGTAGCTTTTGCAAGTTTAATAAGGTTGGAGTTATAAGCACCGGCCAGTCCACGGTCGCTGGTAATAACAATCAGTAACACTTTCTCCGCAGGACGCTCAGCAGCCAGTGCCAGACCATCGCCTCCATCGCTGTTGCTCACAATATTGCTCAGCATTTCCTGAAGCTTTTGAGCATAAGGCCTCATTTGCAGGATAGCATCCTGTGCCCTGCGCAACTTTGCCGCACTCACCATTTTCATGGCTTTTGTAATCTGCTGTGTACTTTGTACTGACTTAATACGGTTTCTAACCTCTTTTAATTGACCTGCCATATAATAAAACAATTTGGCCCTGCCTACCGGCAGGCAGGCGCAAAAGTAAGCCCTTGATGCTGAAATTCCATACCGAATTTGAAATAGACGAATACAGCTGCCTGATAAAAAGACGCAAGAGTAAAACTTTAATTATCAGTTGGTTTTAAGGATAAATTCCCGTTGCAATGTGTAGTAGAAACTGATTTTGCCTGCAACACTCCCATTGTTGGACATGTATCTTTCATATTCACGGGTCAATTCCAGTTTAACCGGGCCATCTTCAAGATTACTAAGTTGCCAGTTTGTTATCAGAAGTTTTCCGTTTTTCACTGTGTCGGCATAATTGATACCCTCGCTGCCAAAACTGGTGTCAACCATCACTACTCTTATTATTTCTCTGTCAGAAATACCTGCCAGTTGGAGTTTAATATCACCTCGGGATACTGTTTCCGGAATCGTTGTTTCCAGGGTAAATGGCTCAAAAAGGAATTCTTCTGCGCTTACTTTACTGTTTTTATCAGTGTAAGCAAGCTTGTGGCGGCCTGAAAAACCATCAACCGGCTTAAATATTTCATAATACACTCCCCCGAACCTGGCAGTGTCTGCCACCAGCGGTTCACCGTCAAGAGTAAAGCCGGATGGAGGGTTAAGGGAAATGGCTTCGCCAAACTCAGTATCTGATTTTAGTTGTGCCGTAATTACCAGGTTGTCGGTCCCTTCGGCAGCAGAAATAATGTATGCAGGATAAACCGAACCCGCAGTTTCTTTATCCTTATTCCTGCATGATAAACAGGTAAAAAACAATACAGCCACCAAAACGATGAACAGGTTACTGTTTAATATCAAGTTTCCTTTTTTAATATTATTTATTGCCGCCAAAAGCTATTTAAAAAATTGCACATCTCCTGTGCGAATTAATAAAACAACCGAATAACTGTTCTTCCCCATGCTTGTGTTTAATACAGATGCCTGCACTGTGACGTTGCTGCTTAATCCTGCACCTCCGGGAAATTCAAATAATGTGCAGGCGACCCCGGAAGTGCAAGTCATTTTTTTCTCTGCCAGCAGTACGGGATTGCTACCGGGTTTTATCACAAATTGCATCTGCTTTAGTTTGCCGGTTAACTCTTCATAATAGCGAAGGGCTGTTGCACTGTCGGCACCTGATTTCATAGTAGAAATAAAATATTCCTTCTGCTCAGGGCTAAAACCCAACTGAGGATTTTTTTCCAAACGGGTAATAACCTCATTGTACTCTGAGCCCGGCAGCTTAAAATAGCTCTCATTGATATAATTCTCAATCACATCTTCAGGCCGGTAATACTGGTATTCCTTTACAGAACGCAGATATAAGTTAAATACTTTTAGCTGATCTGCATGACTGGCAAGAGTTAAAATTCCCTCTTCAATATTTTGCGGAGAAAAATTAATACTGTTTCCGTTTGCATCTGCCGCACTTATTACTTCAACCAGCGAATCTTTGGACCAGTTGGCAGTGATATTATACCCCGACGGGAACACCTTTACACACTCTCCATCCAGGTTGTTTTGCCTGTAAGAGCCAATAAAAAGAACATTCGATGCAGTAGAAGACATTCCCTTTCCTTCAAAAACACCATTAACGGCATTACCAATGTAAGTAGTACCATTCTCAAGGTTCAAAAAAGTACACAAAGAGTCGTTCAATACATCGTCTTTAAAATTGCCATTATAAAATGAAACGCTTCGTTGCATTATCGAGCAAAAGCCGTCTGCTTTTCCTGCTTTCAGGTTACCGACAAAAACAAGGTTTCCGTTTATAAGTACACCGGATGTAAACTGGCCGTCCTTAAACAAACCAAAATACCTTTCCCTGCCGTCAGCGCCTATTAAAAAACCAGTATCAATAAACATATTGTTCTTATTAAAAATGCCCATTCCCTGTGCTTTGTCATTCTTAAACCCTTTAAACCGCAAATCCTTAAGCAGGCTTTTGAAAGTAATATTCTGTTTTATCCATTTACCATTTTTCCAATAGCCCTCAAACAGTTTATTATCTTCTACCTGGTACTGGATATATGAACCTGTTTGCACTCCGTTCACATACCGCTTGTGATAAATAGTTTCGCCGCTGTCGCTCACATATAAATCCGGGCCATGAATTATTCCCTCCCTGGTACTATAAAAAGAAATGGTATTATCGTTCTTAACGGAAATTACCTTCCCATTACTTTTCGCTTTCACAAATGTTTCAGTGCCAAATGCAGAGTTGTTCTTAAATGTCACCTTGCCATCAGGCTTGCCATTTAGAAACCGGCAACTGGTAACAGATTCGCTGAACAACAACAGCCCTGGGCCATTGGCCAGGCCGTTAACAAAATACCCTGTTAGCCTGATTGCATCTTTGTTTTCAGGATACATCAGCATTCCCCGGCCATTAGGTTTGTTATTCTTAATTTCACCGATGTAGGTACAAACGACACCTGCAGCATCTTTTACACTATCTACCCTGCCAATGCGTATCTGAGAGGACGCCAGAAATGGCGCAATAAGGAAAACAAACAATCCGGCACTTTTAAAAAAGTTTAGCATATTATGGCATTTAAATATTGAGTTTCTGCCAAAAACCACACTTCAAAATGCCTACCTTTGACCACTTCAAAAACCATCCTGCCAATTTGGCCTGTAAGGTTAAGTAGCATGGTTTTTGGCCATAAAGAAAATCTGCATTAAAAGTATAACACATTATTCAATAACTGTTTAGACATGCTTGGTTTTATTCAAAAAATGTTTGGCGGCAGCAAATCAGAGAAAGATGTAAAGAAATTGCAGCCCGTTGTTGCCAAAATCAATCAGCACTTTCAGTCCTATCAATCCATCAGCAATGACCAGCTTCGGCATAAAACGCAGGAGTTTCGCCAGCGCATAAAGGAGCACCTGGCCGAAATTGACGCTGAAATAGCTGAAAAAAATAAGGCTGCAGACGAACTGCCCTTTAACGACTTGTATGGGAAAGATGCCATCTACCAGGAGGTCGATAAATTGAAAAAAGAAAGGGATAAAAAAATCGAAGAAGTTTTGGAGCAAATTCTCCCTGAAGCATTTGCCGTAGTGAAAGAAACAGCCCGCCGCTTCTCGCACAATACTGAACTCGTATCAACAGCCACCGATCTTGACCGGGACCTGAGTGTAAAGAAAGATTATGTCAGCATTGATGGGGCAAACTCAATTTTCAAAAACACCTGGACGGCTGCAGGCGGTAATGTAACCTGGAATATGGTTCATTACGATGTGCAGTTGATAGGTGGTATGGTTTTACACCAGGGAAAAATTTCTGAAATGGCCACTGGTGAGGGTAAAACATTAGTATCAACCCTGCCAGCTTATCTGAATGCCCTTGCCGGTGAGGGTGTGCATATTGTAACAGTGAACGACTACCTTGCCCGTCGTGACCAGGAGTGGAACGGAACCCTCTTTGAATGGCTTGGCCTTACTGTTGATTGCATTGATAAGCACCAGCCCAACAGCGAAGAAAGAAGAAAAGCATACCTCGCCGATATTACTTATGGCACCAACAATGAATTCGGCTTCGACTACTTGCGGGATAATATGGTACACAACCCCGATGAAATGGTGCAACGCAAACACCATTTTGCTATGGTGGATGAGGTGGACTCTGTGTTGATTGACGATGCCAGAACACCATTAATCATCTCTGGCCCCGTGCCCAAAGGCGAAGACCAGCAGTTTCATATACACAGACCAAGGGTACAGCAGCTATACCAGGAACAGGAAAAAATTGTTCGGGACAATCTGAACGAAGCAAAAAAACGTTTCGCCGAAGGCGATGACGACCCAAAAAGCGGTGGTCTGCACCTGTACAGGGCATTCCGCGGATTGCCAAAATACGGACCGCTGATTAAGTTCCTGAGTGAACCTGGCGTAAAAGTTAAAATGCAGAAAGCAGAAAACTATTACCTGCAGGACCAGATGCGCAACATGCACATTGTAGATGCAGAACTGCTTTTCCAGATTGATGAAAAAAACAAATCAGTTGACCTTACAGATAAAGGTATTGCCACTATCACCCGTTCCGGCGAAGACCCTGAGTTCTTCGTACTGCCTGATATTGGCGTAAAACTGGCTGAAGTTGAAAAAAGCAGTGCCGGTTCTGACGAAAAACTTCAACAGAAAGAAGCCATCCTAAACGATTATGCCCAAAAGGCCGATCGCATCCATACTGTACAGCAATTGCTGAAAGCCTACACACTTTTTGATAAAGATGTGGAGTATGTGGTAATGGACGGTGCCATTAAAATTGTTGACGAGCAAACAGGTCGTATCCTGGAGGGTCGTCGCTATTCCGATGGTTTGCACCAGGCTATCGAGGCAAAAGAAAATGTGAAGATTGAAGCGGCCACACAAACCTACGCCACAGTTACGTTGCAGAATTACTTCCGTATGTACCACAAACTTTGCGGTATGACGGGAACTGCTGAAACAGAAGCCGCAGAATTGTGGAGCATTTACAAATTAGATGTGGTTACCATCCCCACTAACATGAAAATGATACGGGATGATAAACAGGATCTGGTGTACAAAACAAGGAAGGAGAAATTTAAAGCCGTCATAGACGAGATAGAAGCGTTGCGCAATGCTGGCCGCCCTTGCCTGGTAGGTACTACCTCAGTTGAGGTGAGTGAATTACTAAGCCGGATGTTGCAGCAGAAAAAAATTCCGCACAACGTACTGAACGCAAAACAACATGCCCGTGAAGCAACTGTTGTTGCAGAAGCCGGTTTACCTGGTGCTGTTACTATTGCCACCAATATGGCAGGCCGTGGTACAGATATTAAACTCGGACCCGGTGTGAAAGAAGCAGGTGGGTTAGCCATTATTGGTACTGAACGCCACGAAAGCCGCCGTGTGGACAGGCAGTTGCGTGGCCGTGCAGGCCGCCAGGGCGACCCCGGAACTTCTCAGTTCTATGTATCGCTTGAAGATGACCTGATGCGAATGTTCGGCAGTGAGCGGATTGCCTCTATCATGGATAAACTGGGCTATAAAGAAGGAGATGTAATCCAGCACAGCATGATCAGCAACAGCATACAAAGGGCTCAAAAGAAAGTGGAAGAAAACAACTTTGGTATCCGTAAGCGTTTGCTGGAGTATGATGATGTAATGAACAAACAGCGTAATGCGGTGTATGAAAAAAGAAATCATGCCCTGTTTGGTGAAAGGCTGGCGCTGGATATAGACACTTCTTTCTCTTCATTAGCATCAAGCATTGTTGATTCCTTCCGTGAGCAGGAAGATTTTGAAGGTTTCAAATTGGCCTGTATCGTAAACTTCGGTCTTGATACGACAATTGAAGAAGAAGAATTTAAAAGGGGAGACATTAACAAACTGAACGACAAGCTGTACAGCGAAATAACAGAACGCTATACCCGTCATAAAGCCGAGTTGGCTAAACAGGCCATTCCTGTTTTCAAGAATATCAGGCTTACTCAAGGCAGTCATATTGAGAATGTAATTGTTCCTTTTACTGACGGCAAGAAAGGCCTGAATGTGCTGGCACACCTTGACAAAACCCTCGGCTCAGGTGGTACAGAACTTACCAATGCACTTGAAAAGTCAATTACCCTTTCTGTAATTGACGATGCGTGGAAAGAGCACCTCCGGGCTATGGATGACCTCAAGCAAAGTGTTCAAACCGCTTACCTTGAGCAGAAAGACCCGCTTGTTATTTACAAAATGGAAGCTTTCAACCTGTTCAATAATATGAACAATGATGTAAACAAGGATATCGTTTCCTTCCTTAGCCATTCATCATTGCCTATACAGCAGGAAAATGCACAACTGAAGGAAGGCCGCCAGCAGAAAACAGATATGAGCCGCCTTTCTGCCAATAAAGACCAGGTGGATGATGCGGGACAGGATTATGGAGCCAACGAAAAAGATTATTACGACCCGTCGGGTGGTGCCAAGCAGGAACCTATAAAAGTAGGCCCCAAGATCGGCCGCAATGACCCTTGCCCCTGCGGCAGCGGCAAAAAATATAAGCAGTGCCACGGAAAAGATGCGTAAGCAAATATTAGCTCGAATAAAAATCCCTTCGTAAAACGAAGGGATTTTTATTAATATCTTTAGCCCTGCCAAAACGATTGCACATGTACAATGAGGTAAAAAGAAAGGTTTACGGTTTGCTTGACCCGGACACCGTGGGAATACCCAAATGGGACCGGATTGTAAACGTATTTATCATCGTCCTTATCGTACTGAATGTAATAGCCGTAATGCTGGAAACAGTGAAGCCCATTCATGACAGCTACGAAACCTTTTTCAAAAACTTTGATCTTATTTCAGTCATCATTTTCACCATTGAGTATTTGTTGCGGCTATGGAGTGCCTCCCACTCCTACAAATACAAGCATTGGTTCTGGGGCAGGTTACGGTATATGTTCACTTTACCGGCTTTAATCGACCTTGCGGCTATTTTGCCTTCTTATCTCCATGCATTTATCGGACTTGACCTGCGGGTATTAAGGATGCTCAGGCTGTTACGCTTTCTCCGTCTGTTCAGGCTAACTGCCTACATGAAAAATTCCACTCAACTCATAAGCAGGGTTTTAAAAAGAAGGGCAAGTGAGTTAACGCTGAGTTTTGTAATGATTTTCTTCCTTATCATTATTGCTTCATGTATCATGTATTTTGCAGAGCACCTGCACCCTGTTAATAAAGAAAAATTCACCAGCATCCCCGCCACTATGTGGTGGGCAGTGGTTACACTAACTACTACAGGCTATGGCGATATGTATCCGATGACAACACTTGGCAAAATAATGTCTGGCGTTATAATGCTTACAGGTTTTGCCTTGTTTGCTATCCCATCGGGTATCTTTTATGCCGGTTTTTTGGAAGAGTTCAGGCGGCGAAATAAAAACAGGAGAAAAAAATCATGCCCGCATTGCGGCAAAAGCCTTGATAGTGATGATGACGATTATCACTAAATGCGATACCAAGCATTACAACTTAGTTTAATTATCTTTGAAACTAAATTTTTCAACCAATATGGCAATTGCCAAATCAATAATGCAAATTCCGGATTTCGGCCTGTCACCACATATTGACCAGGTGGGTGTGGAAGAAAGGGCTTCCCGTTTTACCAAACGCAGTATTAAGAACGAAACAAAAAAGAACGGGCTGCTGCTTACATTGAACATGATCGACCTGACCACCCTGGAAGGGAAAGATACTGACGGAAAAGTAAAACAGCTTTGCTACAAAGCCATGCATCCGCATGATTCACTACCGGGCTTGCCCACTGTGGCTGCCGTCTGTGTGTATCCATCTATGGTGAAAGTGGCAAAAAAAGCACTGGAAGGTTCTGGAATAAAAGTGGCTGCCGTGGCTACGGCATTCCCCAGCGGACAGGCACCAAGAGATGTAAAACTTCGTGACACCAAATATGCTGTTGCAAACGGGGCCGATGAAATTGACATGGTCTTCAGCCGTGGAAAATTTCATGCAGGAGAATACAACTTTGTTTTCGATGAAATAGCAGCTGTTAAAGAAGCCTGCGGCCCTGCAAGACTGAAAGTAATCCTGGAAACCGGTGAGTTGGGCACTTTTGATAAAGTGAGAAGGGCCAGCGATATTGCCATGTATGCCGGTGCTGATTTTATCAAAACATCAACAGGAAAAATTCAGCCAGCTGCTACCATGCCTGTTACATTAGTAATGCTGGAAGCTATCCGGGATTTTTATTATAAAACCGGGAAAATGATTGGTATGAAACCGGCTGGCGGCATATCCAAATCAAAACTGGCTTTACATTATTTAGTAATGGTGAAAGAAGTGCTGGGCGAAGACTGGCTGACAAACCAATGGTTCCGCTTTGGTGCCAGCAGCCTTGCTAATGATGTGCTGATGCAATTAGTGAAAATGGAAACGGGAATGTACCAGAGTGCAAATTATTTTTCGGTGGATTAGATTTCACGCAAAGGCCGCAGCGGAGCAACGAATGCAACGCCGCTGCCCTGCAATTTCGCTGCGAGAAATGAAAAGCTGATAAGCAAACAAAACGATGAAGAGTGATTAATTTATCCTCTTCCACTGGAAGAAAATAAATTAACAAATCTGCGATTGCAACGGAAGTTCATCCGTGGTAATGTCGCCGGTAAAATAAAAATAAATTATGGCTGTTAAAACAAACCCTGCCAGCCGTGCAGGAAAAGTTGCTAAGAAAACGGTGAAGCCTGTAGCAAAAAGCAATACACTGAAACTGAAGTTTGACACTTCCTGGACTTATGCTCCTGCACCAGAAAGTAAAAGTGCGGCCACCATCAACAAACAATACGACTTGTTTATTGATGGCAAATGGCAAAAGCCGCTGAGCAAGACTTACATTGATACCATAAACCCGGCAACGGAAGAAAAACTGAGTGAAGTGGCAGTGGCCAATGAAACTGATGTAAACAAAGCTGTTACTGCCGCAAGAAACGCTTACGAAAAAGTGTGGAAGAAAATGCCGGCAAAAGAAAGGGCTAAATACATCTTCCGCATTGCCCGCATGGTGCAGGAAAAAGCAAGAGAACTTTCTATAATTGAAACGCTGGACGGCGGTAAACCCATCCGTGAAAGCCGTGATTTTGATGTACCTACGGCTGCCAATCATTTCTTTTATTATGCTGGCTGGGCCGATAAACTGGAGTATGCTTTCCCCAACAGGAAAACTGCCCCGCTGGGAGTGGTGGGACAGATTGCTCCATGGAATTTTCCGCTGTTGATGGCTGCCTGGAAAATTGCTCCGGCACTGGCAACAGGCAACACTGTTGTGTTTAAGCCTTCAAAAACAACACCCTTAACAGCACTGAAACTTGCCGAAATAATTGAAGAAGCCGATTTACCACCCGGAGTGGTGAATATTCTTTCCGGAGTGGGCTCAACCGGCGATGCAATTGTAAGACACCCTGATGTGAACAAGATTGCTTTCACCGGTTCGACCGAAGTGGGCAAGATGATACAAAGGGCTATTGCAGGCACTGATAAAAAACTGACATTAGAACTGGGAGGAAAGGCGGCCAATATTATTTTTGAAGATGCCCCGATTGACCAGGCCGTTGAAGGCGTTATTAACGGAATCTTCTTTAACCAGGGTCATGTGTGTTGTGCCGGATCAAGGTTGTATGTACAGGAATCCATCGCAAAAACTGTTATCAGAAAACTGAAAGACAGATTAGAGTCGCTCATTGTTGGCGACCCGCTGGATAAAAACACAGATATCGGAGCCATCAATTCAAAACAGCAATTAGAAACAATTCTGGAATACATTGAAATTGGTAAAAAAGAAGGTGCTGAGATATACCAAAGCAGTTGCGCTGTGCCGAAGAAAGGTTTCTTCTGCAAACCAACACTCTTTACCAACGTAGCACAAAGCAACCGCATAGCACAGGAAGAAATTTTTGGGCCGGTGCTGGCAATATTGACATTCAGAACGGATGATGAAGTAATTGAAAAAGCCAATAATACTCCTTATGGTTTAAGTGCTGGTGTCTGGACAGATAAGGGTTCCAAGATTTTTAATATGACCAAACGAATGAGAGCCGGTGTTGTTTGGGCCAATACGTTCAACAAGTTTGACCCCACTTCACCTTTTGGCGGTTACAAGGAAAGCGGATTTGGAAGAGAAGGCGGATTACATGGGTTGTTGCCCTACCTTGAATTAAAAAGCTAAGCTCTCACTACACAGACTTGCACGGAATAATATGTGTTAATCTGTGAATAAAATATTAACTATGGGTAAAACACTTATAAAAAAATCTGCAATGGCTATTAGTGAAAATGGTTTAGAAAAAGTCTCTTCCCAAAAGAGAATCGAAGTACTCAAAACCTACAAAATATATGTAGGCGGCCAATTCCCAAGAACAGAGTCAGGCCGCTATTACATTCCGGTGAATGCTGCCGGTAAAAAACTGGCCAATGTATGCCTTTGCTCCCGCAAAGATTTTCGTGACGCCGTTGTGGCAGCCCGCAGTGCCTTTGGCGGCTGGAGTGGCCGAGCTGCTTTTAACCGCAGCCAGATTCTTTATCGTATGGCAGAAATGCTTGAAGGCAGAAAGGCCCAGTTTGTAGAAGAACTGATGTTACAGGATGCCTCCAAAGTAAAAGCGGAAAAAGAAGTGAACCTGGCTATTGACCGGTTAATTTACTATGCCGGTTGGTGCGATAAATATCAGCAATTGTTCAGCGCTGTTAACCCTGTGGCTTCATCACATTTTAACTTCTCTGTTCCTGAGCCAACCGGAGTGGTCGCCATCATTGCTCCGCAAAGCGACTCGTTATTAGGATTAGTATCTGTGATTGCTCCGGTTATTGCAGGAGGAAATACTTGTGTAGTTTTAGCTTCTGAAAAGAAACCGCTTTGCTCTGTCACCTTTGCCGAAGTACTCAACTCGTCCGATTTGCCCGGTGGCGTTGTGAATATATTAACAGGTAAACCATCTGAGTTGGCAAGCTGGTTTGTTGACCACATGGATGTGAATGCAACCATTTATTGCGAAAACAATTCTGATGTAAAGAAAATGATGCAGGAAAAAGCGGCGACTAACGTAAAAAGAGTTTTCTTCTACGATAAAGTAAAGTGGGAGACAGAAGAAGGGCAATCGCCTTATTTTATTCTTGACACACAGGAAATTAAAACAACCTGGCACCCGGTAGAAAACATTGCAGGTGCTGGTGGCGGATACTGATTTTTTGGTAAGAAATTTGCAATAAGCAGCACATGAAAATACTTTTCTCCATATTCTTATTATTGACTTCGGCAACCTTATTCAGCCAGAATTCACAAAAACTTGCTACAGACACAACCGGAAATAACGTTGACAGTGGTTCAGTTATCGTACACAAAGATGCAAGACTTGACCTGCTGGTTAAAAAACAAGCCGAGATTAATGAAGCCACCACAAGAGAAAGCAGAAGAACTGACAAGGGCTTTCGTCTGCTTATTATAAGTACTAACAGCCGTGAAGAAGCAATTGCTGCAAAAACAAAAGTATATAGCACCTTTCCGGAGTTAAAAGCATACTTGTGGCACCAGTCGCCATATTATAAAGTAAAAGCAGGAAATTTTAAAGACAGAAAGGATGCAGAAACATATCAACGAAAACTCAATCCATTTTTTCCTAAAGGGGTTTTCATTATGAAGGATGTTATCGAAGTGAAACCTGGTAAAGAAAACGAAACCGAAGATTAATCATCATATCCGCTGATTTTGCATATAAATCCCCCGACATTGCCGGGGGATTTTTGCATTTGCCTCCGGCGCAGATTGTTTATTTTTGTGAAATGCAATTGAAAATAAAAGAACTGGCAAAAAAATATGCCCCTGAGTTTATTGAAATCAGGCGGCATATACATGCCAATCCTGAGCTGAGCTACCAGGAGTTCGAGACCTCGAAATTTGTTCAGCAAAAACTAACTGAGTTTGGAATTCCTTTTGAAATTAAAGCTACAACTGGTGTAGTGGGGTTGATTAAGGGTAAAAATCCTGAAAACAGGATTATTGCCCTGCGGGCAGATATGGATGCACTGCCTATTAAAGAAGAAAATGAGGTTCCGTATAAATCAAAAGTGGATGGAGTAATGCATGCCTGCGGACATGATGTGCATACTACCTGTTTGCTTGGTGCCGCAAAAATTCTGAGCGAATTAAAAGACGAATGGGAAGGCACTGTAAAGCTGATTTTTCAGCCCGGTGAAGAAAAGAATCCTGGCGGCGCTTCATTAATGATAAAGGATGGAGTGCTGGAAAATCCTGCACCACAGGCCATACTAGCCCTTCATGTACACACCATGATGGATACTGGTAAACTCAGTTTCCGCAGCGGAAAGGTAATGGCCAGTGCTGATGAATTATATTTTACCATAAAAGGAAAAGGAGGCCATGCAGCTTCGCCACATCTTGCAGTCGATCCGATACTAATCAGTTCACAATTAGTTATTGCATTACAACAAGTCGTCAGTCGCAACAATAATCCTTTTAATCCCTCTGTGTTGTCGATCACATCATTTAACGGAGGTAATACAACAAATGTTATCCCCGGCGAAGTAAAGCTTATGGGAACTTTCCGGGCAATGGATGAGCAATGGCGGTTTGAGGCGCATGAGTTAATCAGAAACATATCTGAAAACATTGTTCACTCAATGGGAGGTGAAGTTGATCTGCATATTGATGTTGGCTATCCTTGTGTCTATAATAGCGAAAAAGTGAACGATGCAGCTATGAAAGCTGCAGAAACTTTCCTGGGTACAGAATATGTAAGCGAAACAGAATTACGGATGGGAGCAGAAGATTTTGGCTATTATGCTCAGGAAATTCCAGCTTGCTTTTTCAGGTTGGGCACTATGAACAAAAGTAAAGGGATTACATCCGGTGTTCACACCCCCACTTTCAATGTTGACGAAGACGCAATTGAAACAGGAATGGGAATAATGGCCTGGTTCGGAAGCAGTTTACAACCATAAACACCAGTTCTTACAATTATCACACTAAGCAGGAATAATATTACGTACATTGCAAGGATGCTGCTGTTACAGCAGTTTATATAACCGGAATTGATACCGGAGTTAGTATAGAAGATGAACAGAATTATGTAGCGGAATAAATTTTTTACCATGCAAAACGACCTACGCAAACAACAAGCACTTGAATATCATGCTAACGGCAAGCCCGGAAAGATAGAGGTAATTCCTACCAAAGAAGCAAAAACACAAAGAGACCTTTCGCTTGCTTATTCACCCGGAGTGGCATGGCCATGTCTCGAAATTGCTGCCAACAAAGACGATGTATATAAATACACTGCAAAAGGAAACCTTGTAGCAGTAATCAGTAATGGTACTGCGGTGCTGGGACTTGGTGATATTGGACCAGAGGCAGGCAAACCGGTAATGGAAGGCAAAGGAGTTCTTTTTAAAATATTTGCCGACATTGATGTGTTTGATATTGAAATAAACGAGAAGGATCCGGTGAAGTTCGTTGAGATTGTAAAATCGCTGGAGCCAACTTTTGGCGGAATCAATCTTGAAGACATTAAAGCACCCGAATGTTTTTATATTGAAAAAAGGCTGAAAGCCGAAATGAACATCCCTGTAATGCATGATGATCAGCACGGAACAGCAATCATCAGTGCAGCCGCCCTGCTTAATGCCTGTGAGATTCAGAAAAAGAAACTTGATAAAGTAAGGGTAATCGTAAGCGGCGCAGGTGCTGCTGCCATTTCCTGCATTAAACTGTATATAGCTCTTGGCGCAAAAAAGGAAAACTTCCGTGTGTTTGACAGCAAAGGACTGATACATGAAAGCCGCACTGACCTCGATGATCAGAAAAGAGAGTTTGCCTGCAGCGGGAAAAACAACTCACTGGAAGAAGAAATGAAAAATGCTGATGTATTTATCGGACTCAGCAAAGGCGGCGTACTGAACGCAAATATGATTAAGAGCATGGCAAAAAACCCGATTGTATTTGCCATGGCAAATCCAGATCCGGAGATTACTTACGAAGAAGCAACCGGTGCCCGTAAGGATATCATCATGGCAACAGGCCGCAGCGATTATCCCAACCAGGTAAACAATGTGCTGGGCTTCCCATACATCTTCCGTGGGGCATTAGATGTCAGGGCAAAGAAGATAACTGAGGAAATGAAACTGGCAGCCGTAAGAGCATTGGCTGATCTCGCAAAAACAACAGTTCCTGATATTGTAAATATGGCCTACGACGAAAAGAACATCATGTTTGGCCCCAACTACATTATTCCCAAACCCGTTGACCCAAGATTGCTCGCCACTGTTGCCCCGGCAGTAGCCAAAGCAGCAATGGATGCCGGTGATGCACTATCGCCTATTACCAACTGGGATGAATATGCCGACAACCTGAATAAACGCCTTGGTTTAGACAACCAGGTAATGCGGATTATTGGCAATAAAGCAAGAAGAAATCCAAAACGTATTGTATTTGCGGAAGCTGACAATGTGAAAATCCTTAAAGCAGCACAGATTGTATTTGACGAAGGAGTTGGTTACCCCATTTTGCTTGGTGATGAAAAGCGTATTAACAGGATTGCTATTGAAAACGGAATTGAGATTGAAGGTCTGCCTGTGATTGACCCAAGAAATGATGAACAGGAGGACAAAAGAAACGAATACGCAGATATCTTTTTGCAAAAGAGAGGCCGCCGCGGATTCAACTCATACGAGGCAAGAAAGATTATGCGTGACAGGAATTATTTTGGCAGCATGATGGTGGAATGCGGAGAAGCGGATGCTATGATTTCAGGTCTTACCAAAAACTATCCTGATACTATCCGTCCGGCTATTCAAATCATCGGCACAGAAGATGGTATCAAGAAAATTGCCGGCATGTATATGATGCTGACAAAGAAAGGCCCGCTGTTCCTTGCTGACACAACAGTAAACTTTAACCCAACTGCTGAAGACCTCGCTGAAATCACACTGCTCGCTGCAAAAGAAGTGAGAAACTTCAACATTACACCCCGGATAGCCATGCTTAGTTATTCCAATTTTGGCAGCAGCGACTCTCCGGAAGCAAGGCTTGTAGCCGAAGCAAGGTCAATTGTAAAAACAAAAATGCCGAGTTTAATCGTTGACGGTGAAATGCAGGCCAGCGTGGCGTTTAATAAAGAGTTGATTAAAGAAAATTATCCTTTCAGCGAACTGGTGGATAAGGATGTGAACACCCTGATATTTCCTAATCTCGCCGCTGGTAATATTGCTTATAACCTGATGAAAGAATTAGACACCGCGGATGCAGTAGGCCCAATTTTGCTTGGATTGAAAAAACCAGTGCACATTTTACAATTAGGCAGCTCTGTCCGCAGTATTATCAACATGGCTTTGATTGCTGTTGTGGATGCCCAGATTAAAAGTAAATTGCCTACTGATGAGATTGTGAAGAAATCTGGCTGGTGGAAACGGTTTAAACCTGCTGAGAATAAAGAACTGTAACAAAATGGAAAGGATATTCGCAATGATAATATTGGCCATATAAGTAGCTTTGTATTTGTAACCGGTAAAAAATGACCATTTTTTCTGACATAGGACGTTTTCTGCTGATGCTGAAAGGGATGTTTTCCAAACCGGAGAACCAGAAGATGTATTGGAAAGAACTGATGCACCAATGTTCAGAGATTGGAGTTGGTTCATTAGGTATCGTAGCCATAATCTCTGTTTTCATTGGTGCTGTATCAACAATCCAAACGGCCTATCAATTGGTCAGTCCGCTTATCCCGGCATCTACGATTGCGCAGATTGTCAGGGACACTGTAATTCTTGAATTTGCCCCTACACTTGTCTGTATCGTTTTAGCTGGAGTGGCTGGCAGCCGCATTGCCAGCGAACTGGGCAATATGCGGGTTAGCGAGCAGATAGATGCCCTGGAAATAATGGGAGTAAACTCAAAAACATATTTAATACTTCCCAAGATTACAGCCGCATTATTGATGATACCTCTCCTTGTGGTAATCGCAATGGTGTTAGGAATCTGGGGAGGCAGGCTTGCCGGCACTGCCGCAGGGATTCTTACAGGCCCCGTTTACGACAAAGGTCTGTTAGAGTTTTTTGTGCCTTTTAATGTGATTTTCGCATTGATCAAAGCTTATGTCTTTGCTTTCATTATATCAAGTATCCCGGCATTTTTTGGTTACTACGTAAAAGGCGGTGCATTGGAAATTGGTAAAGCAAGTACAAAAGCAGTGGTTGTAAGTTGTATAATGATATTATTCGCTGACTATTTATTATCTGCATTGTTGCTGTAACATGATTGAAGTAAAGAACATAAAGAAAAGTTTTGGCGGCAAAGCGGTAATTCAAGATGTTAGCTGCATTATGAAAGCTGGCCAGTGCAACCTTATAATTGGCAGCAGTGGCAGTGGCAAAACTGTGCTGCAGAAATGTATGGTTGGGCTTTTTGAACCCGATGAAGGCCATGTGCTGTACAACGGTCAGGATTTTACAGCCATGAAAGGTGAACATAAAACAGCCATCCGGAAAGAAATCGGCATGCTCTTTCAGGGGGCGGCTCTATTCGATAGCCTTACTGTGGAAGAGAACGTAATGTTTCCGCTTAGTATGTTCACCACTGACAGCTTCAGGAAAAAACTTGACCGGGTAAATGAAGTGCTGACAAGGGTCAATATTGTCGATGCAAATAAAAAATATCCATCAGAACTCAGCGGCGGTATGAAGAAAAGAGTGGCACTGGCAAGGGCCATTGTTCTTAACCCCAAATACCTTTTCTGTGATGAACCCAACTCCGGTCTCGACCCTCAAACTTCGCTGGTTATTGACAGGTTGATTAAAGAAATAACACTTGAGTACAAAATGACCACCGTTATCAATACCCACGACATGAACAGTGTGATGGAAATCGGTGATTACATCCTGTATATGTACCAGGGGCAAAAGGAATGGGAAGGCAATAACAAAGAAATAATCTTCAGTAAAAACCAGCGGCTGAACGATTTCATCTTTGCTTCCGAATTTCTGCAGGATGCCAAGGATATGCGTATGCTCGAAGAAACCGGGCAGATTCCGCACCACAGGAATATCTTTCCAAAGAAAGACCAGCATCTTTAACAAAGGTTTTTTTTATATCCATCGTTGAGGCACAATTTGTGAGACAATTATGTGCAACATTCTTTTATACCAAAACCGGATATATGAAAAAAATACTCCCCCCGCTTATCGTTACTTTATTACTCCTTTCCTGTTATACCAGGCGGATAGATTACATCGGGGCTTCTTATCCTCCCACAGACATTGTTGATGTATTTGTTGACGAATCTGCAATCAGCAGGAAGTTCATTATCATTGGCCGTATTTATGTATCTGATGACTTCTGGAATAATGAAAAAGAGGCTGTGCTGAAATCAGTAATTAAAAAAGGGAAATTGACCGGAGCTAATGCGGTTTTATTCAGAGAAGGATATTCAATTCCTGTTCCTGTTACTGACAGCCTGATCCCTAAATCTAACCGGCTGCAAATGACATCAGGACGGGCATTGATAAGCTATAACAGGAGTGAAATCCTTTTCCTCAGATATGTGCAATAGCAATAGTTAATTCATTACTTTTGCACCACTTTTAAGCATTCATTTATGAGTATTCTCATTAACAAAAACTCGAAAATCCTTGTACAGGGTTTTACCGGAACAGAAGGCACTTTTCATGCCACTCAGATGATTGAGTACGGAACCAGCGTAGTTGGCGGCGTAACTCCGGGAAAAGGCGGCAGCACCCATCTCGACAGGCCTGTTTTCAATACAGTGTCTGATGGTGTAAAGGCAACCGGAGCCGATGTCAGCATCATTTTCGTTCCACCTGCATTTGCTGCCGACGCCATAATGGAAGCCGCAGAAGCCGGTATAAAATTAGTTGTCTGTATTACTGAAGGTATTCCCGTTCAGGATATGGTGAAAGTGAAAAACTACCTGCAGGGAAAAAATACAAGGCTGGTTGGCCCTAACTGTCCCGGTGTTATTACTGCCGGAGAATGTAAAGTGGGCATTATGCCGGGCTTTGTTTTCATTCCGGGCAGAATTGGCATTGTTTCCAAATCAGGCACACTTACTTACGAAGCAGCCGACCAGGTAGCTAAAGCAGGTTTGGGCATTTCTACTGCTGTAGGTATCGGTGGCGACCCTATCATTGGTACAACTACCAAAGAGGCTGTTGAGTTCTTTATGAACGACCCTGAGACTGATGCTATTGTCATGATTGGTGAAATCGGCGGCGGTATGGAAGCCGAAGCTGCCCGCTGGATTAAAGAGACTGGTAATAAAAAACCTGTTGTAGGGTTTATTGCCGGGCAAACAGCTCCTCCCGGTCGCCGTATGGGACATGCTGGAGCCATTGTAGGCGGTGCAGAAGATACAGCGGAAGCCAAAATGAAAATCATGACCGAATGTGGCATCCATGTGGTAAGCAGCCCCGCTGATATTGGCGCAACAATGAAGAAGATTTTAGGTTAACCCCAAAACCGATAACAGGGCTTTTAGATATCTATCAAAACATTTCCTATAAAGCAAACAACCCTCCAAATTTTGGAGGGTTGTTTGCTTTATAGGGTGCTTCACTCCCCTTTAGGGGTTGGGGGTTATCTTGATTCACGGATAAAACGGGCCAGTTCGTCTTTGCTGCTGCTAAAAGTGAGTTGCTCACTAAGGATGTAATAATTATTCCTGTCAACAGTTTTGCGGTAAGCATACTTTGCAATTTCCAGTTTCTTGTCATCGAAAGAAAAGAGCTGCATCAGTTCCCTTACCTGTGTTGTTGTAAAGTAGTTTGCATCAATAATGGTTTTTGCAGTGCTTACCCGGCTGCTTTCAAACCAGTCTTTCTTCAGGGTTTCTTTGGCCTGCTCAAAATCCCGGTTGTTCATTTCCCGGTAATTACCATTGTTCCAGCCACCGTTTCCATGATTATTATCTTCGTAATAATCCTCTTCATCGCCATAGTACTCATCATCGAACCTGTCAATCATTTCCTCATCAGTAAAAACTTTACCGAACCTGTTCACAGTAATATCAAGGTGATAACCCCTTCTCAGGAAAACACGGCTGTTGTACAGTACTTCCTGCTTTGCACGGCCATTGCCCCAGGCGTTGTTGTTCTTTATCACTTCACGGAAGATTTTCACATTGTGATAACCATCCCCAATATCCCGAAGGGTAATGCTGTTGTCACGCATCGGAATTTTGCGGCCATCCACTTCTACCTTAAGATTCATTTTGTTGTTCACTGCAGAAATACTCAGGCGGCTGTTGCCATTGTAAGCAAACAGTGAAAGCGACATCATCGTAACTACTAAGAGTGTAAATATTTTTTTCATAATCTTCTTTTTTAATCCCGCCTGATACGAGATGGTTAAAAAATATTGTTTCAACATTACCTTTTCCAAAGCCGTGCCATCTCATCAAAAATGGCATCAACAAAATGTTAAAGGAAGCATCTCAAGCTTTCAGTTTGTTGCCGGTTTCTGCGGGAACATAATGCCAGTAAAGCTTTCAGGGGAAACTTTTATGCAGGTTTTATTAATAGAAAACTTATGAAATCGCCTGACGTATGGCATCTTATTCACGGAAAACTTTATTTACCTTGTAAAAAATTTCAGTTTTATGAAATGGCAAGTTCTTCAACGGTTAACCGTAACCTTATTATTCGCAAGTTTATTTAACATGAGTGCCAGTAGTCAAACCCCGATAAAGAATTACGAAAAAGAATGGAAAAAAGTGGAAGGCTTTGTTCAGAAAGGTCTTCCCAAGTCAGCACTTGAAGAAGTGAAAAAAATCTATATACTGGCTAAAAAAGAAAAACAGGATGCACAAATTATCAAGTCGCTTGTTTCTATTGCCAGCCTGCAATCCGAAAACAGGGAAGATAATGAAGTGCTGTCCATTGCTGAAGTGGAAAAAGAAATCAGAACCAGCAAGGGGCCTGTATATTCTATACTCAACAGCATTCTTGCAGGTATGTACTGGAACTATTTCCAGGAAAACCGCTGGCAGCTTTATGACCGCACCAAAACAGCAGCATTTAAAAAAGATGATATCGCCACCTGGGGCATAGATGATTTTCATAAGAAAATAAGTGAATTGTACCTGCTCTCCCTCGCAGATAAAAAACTGTTACAGGAAACAAAACTGCAACCCTACGATGCCATCATTATTAAAGGGAATATGCGCCACCTGCGCCCCACCCTTTACGATTTGCTGGCGCACAAAGCACTTGGCTATTTTGAAAACGATGAAAGAGACATTACCAAACCGGCTTACGCTTTTGAAATTGACCAGGCCAACGCCTTCGACCCTGCCGCTGATTTTATAAAAAGAAAATTCATCACCAAAGACTCTTCATCTCTTCAGCACAAGGCACTGCTCATTTACCAGGAACTTATTGCCTTTCACCTGAATGATGCAAAACCCGATGCACTGATTGATGCCGACATACAGCGCATTGAGTTTGTGAAAGAAAAAAGCACCCACTCTGATAAAGACGGGCTTTACTTCAAAGCCATTAACCAGGTTGCCGATCAATACACTAATAACCCCGCGGCTGCGCAGGCATGGTACTTACTGGCTGCCTGGTATAATTCAAAAGCCGACAGTTACAAACCATATGGAGACACCACACACAGGTATGACAGGATAAAAGCTAAAGCCATCTGCGAAACAGTTTTGCAGCAAAAAGACTCTTCTGAAGGAAGGGTAAACTGCTACAACCTGCTGAATACAATCAATACAAAATCATTTTCCTTCACGTTAGAGAAAGTGAATGTAATTAACCAGCCTTTCCGTTCACTGGTACAGTTCAGAAATGTAAACACAATTTACCTGCGGTTAATTAAAGCAGATGAGGCACTGAAAAAACAATTAGAAAACGACAATAACAGCAAATACTGGGATATCCTTACCGCCGCCAAAGCACTAAAAAGCTGGTCACAAACACTGCCCTCCACCAACGACCTTCAACATCACAGTGCAGAAATCAAAATAGACGCATTGCCCTCCGGCAATTATTACCTGCTTGCATCTGATGACAAAAGTTTTAGCGGCAAAAAAACATTACTTGGCACCCGTTATTTTCATGTGTCCAACATCAGCTATGTAAACAATAACAACGATTACTTTGTACTGAACAGGGATAATGGCAACCCGTTAGCAAAAGCAGCTGTGCAGGTGTGGGTGCAGAAATACGACTACAAGCAATATAAATACATCAAAGAAAAAGGCAAGCTCTATACAACTGACGCCAACGGATATTTTGCACTCGACAGGGGAAAAACAGACAACAGCGGCTATGGAAATAATTCTTTTCAGTTTGACATAAAACATGATGACGACAGGCTCTTCATGGATGACTTTACTTACGACTATTACTACCGTGACCCATATTTGCCAGATGAAAAGCCTTATACCAGAGTTTACCTGTTTACCGAGAGGAGCATTTACCGCCCCGGGCAAACTGTCTATTTCAAAGGCATTGTTCTCACAGGAAATATGAAAGAAAAAGGCGCTGCCGTTAAAGCCGACTATACAACAACAGTGGTGTTAAGAGATGCTAACTACAAGGATGTTGACACCATTCATGTCACCACAAACGAGTTTGGTTCTTTCAATGGAAAATTCCAGTTGCCACAATCAGGCATGAACGGGCAGTTCAGCATTTATACACAAAAAGATAATGGCAATGCTGCCTTCCGTGTGGAAGAATACAAGCGGCCAAAATTTTATGTCGAATATGAGCCGATAAAAGGCACTTACAAAGTAAATGACAAGATAACTGTAACAGGTGTTGCCAAAGCCTATGCAGGCAACAATATTGACGGTGCCACCGTGAAATACCGTGTGGTAAGACAACCCCGCTTTATCTATCCCTGGTTGTTCTGGCGCTGGTGGCAGCCGCCGGTTGAGGAAATGGAAATCACCAACGGTGAAATAAAAACTGATAAAGACGGCAAATTTAAAGTAGAATTTACCGCCATCCCCGACCTGAAGATTGAAAAGAAATTTGAACCGGTCTTTGATTACACCGTGTATGCCGATGTAACAGATATTAACGGCGAAACAAGAAACGGCGAACAGATGGTTTCTGTAAGTTACAAGTCGCTGATGCTCTCTGTTGATATTCCCGAACGGTTACCAGCCGATAGCCTGAAACAGATTTTCGTCCGCACCCAAAACATGAATGGCGAACATGAACCTGCCATTGTTAACGTGGTGTTCAATAAACTGAAAGCCGAAAACAGGCTTATCCGCAGTCGCTATTGGGAACGGCCCGACCAGTTTGTAATGGTAAAGGACGAATACATCAGGAACTTCCCTTATGACGAATATGACAACGAAACTGACTACAAGAGCTGGGAAAAAGGTGCAGAAGCGTTTAACAAAAGCGATTCTACAAAGGAAACCGGTGAATGGAAAGCAGTGAACGGAAAATGGACTTCCGGTTTTTATGTGGTTGAAATATCAACGAAAGATAAGAACGGAGAAGAAGTTAAGGATGTAAAATATATTGAACTGCACGATGAGAAGAGCAGCCAGCTCAGCAACCCGCAGTATTTGTGGACCGGCACCACCAATACAACCGTACAGCCAAATGATACTGCCACTGTTGAGCTGGGCACTGCTGCCGACAATCTCTTTTTAATACAGCAGGTTGACAAAAAAGGAAATGCCTGGAACCAGCTCTTGGGCAACTATAGTTTCCAGAAACTGTCCGGCCAGAAGAAAACCTTCTCCTTCCCTGCCGGCGAGGCCGACCGTGGCGGCTATGGTGTGGGATGGGTGTTTGTAAAGCACAACCGTTTTTACCAGCATAACCAAACCATACTGGTGCCCTGGAGCAATAAGGCGCTGAAAATTGAATACGCCACTTTCAGGGAAAAAACACTCCCCGGGAGCGAAGAAAAATGGAAAGTAAAAATCTCCGGTCTGCAAAAAGAAAAAGTGGCTGCCGAAATGCTGGGCAGTATGTACGATGCCTCTCTCGACCAGTTTGCATCGCATGGCTGGTATGCTCCTTCTGTATGGCCTTATTTCTACAACCGCATTAGCTGGAATGGCTCTCTCTGTTTTGCCGACTGGCAATCGAACCAGAAATACATCCAGGAAAAAGAATGGAAGGGAGTTGATAAGCGGTATGACAATTTACTCAATGAGGAAGTCGGTGGTTATTATGGTAATTACAAAATGATGAGAGGTGCTGTAGATTTTGCAAATGCTGCTCCAGCTCCTATGGCTGATGGTGGAGGAAGAATGGAAGAAAAGGCTGTTGCTGATTCAGCAGGCGTCGGATATAATGCAAACATAGCAGTATCAAAGTTCACTGTTCCGAAAATAAAAGATGGCAAAGGCACAATAGACGAACTTGAAAAAACCGCAGACCAAAAAGCCGGCCAGCAAGGCAGCGAAGTTAAAATCAGGAAGAACTTTAATGAAACGGCGTTTTTCTTCCCCGAACTACGTACAGATGAAAATGGTGATATCGAATTCTCCTTCACCATGCCCGAAGCATTAACAAAGTGGAAGTTTATGGCGCTGGCGCATACTAAGGATGCAGCCTTTGCTACCAGCACCAAAGAAATCGTTACACAAAAAGACCTGATGGTGCAGCCCAATGCGCCCCGTTTCCTGCGTGAAGGCGACCGTATGGAATTAAGTACCAAAGTGGTGAACCTTTCTGATAAAGAAATAACCGGCACTGCCGAATTGCAGCTTTTTGATGCCACCACCAATCAGCCGGTGGATGGCTGGTTTAAAAACTCAATCCCCAGCCAGTTCTTTACCGTAGCCGCTGGTCAAAGCGAAGCTGTGATGTTCCCTATTGAAGTGCCTTATCGTTTCAACAAAGCATTGGTGTGGAGGATTGTTGCCAAAGCCGGCACCTTCTCCGATGGCGAAGAAAATGCTTTGCCAGTGCTTACAAACCGAATGCTGGTAACCGAAACCATGCCGTTACCAATGCGTGGCACCGGCACTAAGGATTTCACATTCGAGAAACTGCTGAATTCCGGTTCATCATCCACATTGCAGCACCATGCACTTACAGTTGAATACACCAGCAATCCTGCCTGGTATGCTGTGCAGGCACTGCCCTACCTGATGGAATACCCTTACGAATGTGCCGAACAAACATGGAACAGGTACTATGCCAACTCTCTGGCCACTTATATTGCCAGCTCAACACCCAAAATCAAACAGGTATTTGAACAGTGGAAGATAAAAGACACCGCTGCGCTGATGAGTAACCTGCAAAAGAACCTGGAACTGAAAGCCGTGTTGCTGGAAGAAACACCGTGGGTATTGCAGGCAGAAAACGAAGCACAGCAAAAGAAAAACATTGCCCTGCTGTTTGATCTGGTAAGGATGAGTGAGCAACTGAACAGTGCTTACGACAAACTGAAGCAGATGCAAAGCCCTAATGGCGGTTTTGTATGGTTTACCGGCGGGCCCGATGACCGCTACATCACACAATACATTGTAACCGGTATCGGCCATCTTAAAAAACTGAAAGCAGTAGCAGATGGCCAGAGCATGAACATTGCAAGTATTGTAAACACCGCTATTCCCTATCTTGACAGCAAGATTACTGAAGATTACAAAAACCTCATCAAGTATAAGGTAAACCTGAAAACCTACACACCAGATTACACTATTATCCAATATCTGTATATGCGGAGCTTCTTCCCCGAATTTGAAATAGCGGGTAATAAAAAGGCCTACGACTATTTCCGCAGCCGTATGCAGCAAACCTGGGTGGGGCAAAGCAAGTATATGCAGGCCATGGCAGCACTGGCCTTATACAGAACCGGCGATACTAAAACACCGGTAGCAATTTTGAAATCACTGAAAGAAACATCTATCAGCAACGAAGAACTGGGTATGTACTGGAAAGACCAGCGTTATGGATGGTTCTGGTATGAGATGCCGATTGAAACTCACTCACTGATGATTGAAGCCTTCCAGGAAGCAGGAAAAGACACCAAAGCCGTGGATGACCTGCGTACATGGTTGCTGAAAAACAAACAAACCAATAACTGGAAAACAACAAAAGCCACTGCCGAAGCCTGCTACGCATTATTGTTGCGGGGAACAAACTGGCTGGCAACAGAACCGGTTGTTACCATCAATCTTGATAACATGGTTATCAGTTCTGCTGATAATAAGACGGAAGCCGGCACCGGTTATTTCAAAAAAACTATTGAAGGCAATAAAGTAAACCCGCAAATGGGCAAAATCTCCGTTACTGTAAACAGCCCTGTTAACCAGCCAACCAGTCAACCAGTTAACCAGGCTTCCTGGGGCGGTGTGTATTGGCAATATTTTGAAGACCTGGATAAGATCACATCAGCCTCCACACCATTGAAGTTGTCAAAAAAGCTCTTTGTAGAAAAGAACAGCGACCGTGGCCCGGTAATCACTCCGGTTAATGATGGCGATGTGCTGAAAGTTGGCGATAAGATTAAGGTACGGGTTGAGCTGCGAGTTGACCGTGATATGGAATATGTACACATGAAAGATATGCGGGCATCAGCCCTGGAACCAGTGAATGTGCTGAGCCAGTATAAATGGCAGGGCGGCTTAGGCTATTACGAAAGCACCAAAGATGCCAGCACCAATTTCTTCTTCGGCAACCTGCGGAAAGGAACCTATGTATTCGAATATCCGCTGTTTGTAACCCATAAAGGAAACTTCAGCAATGGCATCACCACTATCCAGTGTATGTATGCCCCTGAATTCACCTCTCACAGTGAAGGAGTGAGAATAACGGTTGAGTAGCGAATTAGTTTTTTAAAGCCCTGCATCTGCGGGGCTTTTTAATACATTTGTGTTTTACAATTTTATGCTTACGCTGATAATAGTCCGCCACGGAGAAACTGTTGAGAATGGCCTTAAAATAGCCCAGGGACAAACAGATGGCACCCTTACTGAAAAGGGTAACGCCGAAAACGATGCTTTGGGAAAAGAATTGCAGCAATTCAGTTTTAAAACTATTTATTCCAGTCCGTTGGGCAGGGCACTGCAAACAGCAGAGGCTGTTCACCGTCATAATCCCGATGCCACATTAACTACTGATGACAGGCTGATGGAGCGGCACCTTGGTGTGCTCCAGGGCCAGCATTACCCGGAAGGATATAAAGAATCAGATTTGCATGAAGGCGTGGAATCTGTGCAATCAATGGCAGAAAGAATGAGCAGTTTTCTTTCTTTTATCAAACAGAAGCATACTGATGAAACCGTTGTAATGGTGAGCCACGGTTATGTTATAAAAGTGTTGCTGTCGTTAATCAATAATTGGCCCGTTGAAGATTTTCATACGGTACAACTTATGGGTAACTCGGCATACTCTGTTATCCATATCTGACAATATAAGACATCCTTTAATTTTACTGTATGCAAGTTGATATTTTAATCATCGGTCAGGGCATCTCTGGTACGTGGCTTTCTTATTATCTCGAAAAAGAAAATAAATCATTTCTTGTTATTGATAATAACAATCCAAAGGCCCCTTCAAGGCTTGCTGCTGGTATCATCAACCCGGTTACAGGCCGGCGGCATGTTGAAACTTGGATGATTGATGAGCTGCTTCCCAATACCTGGAATGTATACACCCAACTTGGAAAAGAACTGGGCATCAAAGTCATCTCTCAAAAAGATGTTGTTGATTTCTTCCCCAGCCCGCAAATGCGGCTGAGCTTTCAGCACAGGGTTGATGAGAATGCTCCTTATGTGTCAATGGATGAAAGCAACAAAGGATTCAGCAACTATTTCAATTTTGAATTCGGTTATGGCGAAATTGTTCCGGTTTATACAGCCCATCTCGAAACCATTATTCCTGCCTGGAGAGCTTACTTAAAAACCAAGAATCTTTTACTGGAAGAAGATTTTGATTTACCACTGTTGAGTGTTTCAGCCGGAAAAATTGAGTACAATGGCATAACCGCCGAAAAAATTATTTTCTGCGATGGCATTGCCTGCAGCAACAATGCTTACTTCAAAAATCTGCCCTTCGCAGGAAACAAAGGCGAAGCTCTTTTGCTTGACATTCCACAATTGCCTGCCGACCATATTTATAAAAAAGGGATGATGCTGGTGCCGCTGGCCACTCCTGGCCAATGGTGGATGGGTTCTGCCTATCAATGGGATTTTGCTGACATTGAACCCACCGCAGCATTCAGAGAAAAGGCAGAGCAAATACTAAAGCAATGGCTGAAACTTCCTTATACCATCACCGGCCATATAGCCAGCAACAGGCCAGCCACTTTAGAACGACGGCCATTTGTCGGACTGCATCCCCAGCATCCTTCCGTTGGAATACTCAATGGCATGGGCACCAAAGGTTGTTCGCTGTCACCTTTCTTTGCCAAACAATTGGTTGAGCACCTGGTTTACAACAAACCCATCAGTCCCGAAGCTGATGTAAAACGTTTTACCAAAGTATTGAGCCGCTAATCATTTTGATACCAGTATAAAATTTTCATAGCATCGTCCCTTGCAAGTTTATCCCGATGAATATCGGGACACTTTCATCGTCCCGCACAATGGGCATCAATTTGACTTCCTGAAGTTTAGCTTTCTTATATTTTTCTTATTTTCCGAAAAAAAAGATGGGGCAGACTATTGTAACCGATAACCAATATATCATTCCGGCCAAATACCGCCGGATGGAAAATATGCATATTGTTTTCTGGCTGCTGAAAGACATCAGCTGGTGTATGATATGGAGAGAACTGGGCCTTGCCATGTTTATACCCACTTTAACCATTGCCATCGTTATTGCCTGGCGTACCCGGGACATAAAATCAGAACTGGCCCATAACCTGGCCATTGCTTTCTGGATTTGTGCAAACGGCTACTGGATGATAAGTGAGTTCTTCCATTTCGACGAAGAGATAATAACAGGAACAGTTACCGGCAAGCACCTGGCACTTATCCCCTTTTTAACAGGAGCTCTCATTCTTCTTTATTACTATATTATTCAGAGGCCGAAGGAAATAAAAGAACATAAGACAACGACGATGTAATGGCAATCATTATACCCAGATCCCCGCTATTTCGGGGTCAATAATTTTTCCCGGCAACATAGGATCCTGGTTCAGGGCATCACATATCTCCTGGTATAAATCGGGAAGGTTGTGTTTGAATAATTCTGGATTTTCAAAAAATGTCTCAACTGACACTGCCCAGAACTCATCAAAGTTGGTAGTAGCATATTCATCCAGCACATGACTGGTTACCTTCTTCAATGCCCTGAAAACTGGCACACCATCTTCAGTAAATTCCTGCAAACGAATTTTGAAATTACGGTCATGCATATCCTCATAGCCCAGATAAGCATCAAATGAAAGGGCATGTGCCATCTCATGTAATCCCACATTCACAGAGTCTGAATAATCCTCATACCCTTCCTGGAAATGCTTCCAAGATATATATATTCCGTTATTGCTTACATGCCCGTAATAGGTTTCGTTATCCATCTTCAGCACATATTCCTTCTTAATCACATTGATAACCGGATAATAGTCCATAAGGAAATTCTTCAGCCCGAAGGTGAGTTGTACAGCAGCCCCACTTATCAGGACAGTAACTTTTTCATCGGGTTCGAGAGAATGAAAATGGAATTCTTTAGAGTGAATAAATTGAATCACCCTTGTCAGAAAACGCTTTCTTAAGTCATGCGAAAGTGAGGCATAATAGGGATTGTGATCCTGAAGCCATTTGTCATAGTGCATTTCCATATTTACCAAATCCTTATTGCCAACAGGAACATTGCTGCGGCGAAACAGGCCCAGCTTGTCTTTAATGACTGAACCTATCAGTCCCGCAATAATAGAAAGACCCACAACAACTACAAAAACAAACAGCCAGGATAAATCCGGTTGTTGCTTTTGTTCATCTTCAGGATGATAATAGCTCTTGTATTCCCGGTAAACAGAATCGAAAAGCCGGCTTCCTGCTTCCTGTTGTGAATCTGCTCCTAAAACATAAACTGTATCTGGTGGCGGCATGGTGAACTTTCAATGCAAAAAAATCACCTGCAAAGTAAGGAATCTTATCTTCAGATTATTTGATATTTGAAAGTCTGGCTAAAGCCTGTGACTCGTTTAACTATGCTTGCCCGGGCCTTAAGGCCGGGGCAAGCATAGAAAAGAGCTGATCTCTATTTCTCAATCACCACTTTCTCACACTCATTTCTGCCATAGAACACCGGAAAGTACATCAGTTCTGCCTTTGCAGGATTGATGGTATAGCTTCCTGAATACCTCGGCTCCAGTTCAATGCTGTAAGTGTATTTTCCTTTTCTCAGATGTTCAACAAAAATCAGCACCTTGTCCCGGAAGTATTCCCTGTGCTCATACCAGGAACCGCTGTGCTTATTTCCATAAGTACAACCCGCCGGAATGGGCACTTCAATCTGCACATAATCCGCATCTTTCAATACTTCCACCACCACCTGCAGTTTTGCTTTTTCTCCGGCTTTCAGTTTTGAAATGGTTGTTCCGTTTTTATCTTCAAAAGAAGTCCTGATCCTGAAGTTAGAATCAACCGCCAGTGGTGCTGGATTAAACACCTGCTGCGATGCTGTGAAATAAACCAGGCCTCCGCCTTGTTTGCTGGCTGTGATATTTGTTGCACCCGGTTTCAGTTTGGCTGCAAAGGGAAATTTATTCACCACAATACTGGTGTCGCCGCTAATCGTAAGTTGTGCTTGCTCTGTAAAGTTTTGATTCCGCTTCATAATATCTGGCAGCATGGCTGACAGAATGGTGGCCGACTCCACCGTGTTGCGCCAATGCCCTTCTTTGCGTTGCTCTAAGAAATACTGTGTAATCAGCCTTTGTTCATTCTCGTGGCCGTCTATTTTGCCCAGCGTCTTATAAGCAAGTACTGTAGTGGCCATTTCATTCCTGTCCCACCAGTAACATCTTTCTCCCCAATGCAGGCCGCCGAATATGGTAGAAGTTTTTTGTTTCATCAGTTTCTGCAGCTCATTTTCATAACCCAGTTTTTGTTTGTGAAGTATGGAAAGCATCTGCCATTGCTGATGTTGTGATAATGAATCGAAGGTTAAACGCTTCAGGAACGAATTGTAATCCATATCATGTCCTGCTTCATTCAATGTATATAGCGTTTCGAGCAACTCATACTTGTTCATCTTTGGCAACTGGTTGTTGAGGAACAGCAGTGCATTGCGGATGTTGGTTTCCAGCAAAGCATCGCCCCGCAGTTGCAGCAATGCCCTTGTAATGTAATTGGTGATAGTGATGTTGTAGTGACTGCCTTCCCACCAGCCCCAGCCGCCATCGAAGAGTTGCCCCTTCTGTATTTTGGCAAGCAGCTTACTGATTTCTTTTTCTTCCTTAAATTCCTGCTTCAGCGCCAGCCTTATTTTTTTCTCCATCAGCAGACCAGTGAGTTTGGAAGCGGTTTGCTCCATGCAGTAATAAGGATATTTTTTCAGATGGTCAATTTCATCCAGCAGCACATCAAAAGTGTTGTTCTGTGCAAACAACTTCACAGCACCGGCATTCTCATGAACAGTAACTGTAACTATTGTATCACCTTCCAGTATATTAAACTGGCCAATAGTTTCCATAGTTCCTTTTCTGAGTACCGGTATTTTTCTTTGTTCTCCATCAGCAAAGCCATTATCGGCTTTCATAGTGAAACGGGCAGTCAACGTATCTGCTCCCGGAGTGGCTGTTATTTCCAGTTCGCCAGTGGCGGCATCATTTGCTTTTATTGTTTCTGAAACAGTGGCTATCTCCTTACCGTTAACTGAAAAATCGGCCTTTACATTGATGGGAGCACTTGTATAATTTATTTTCTTACCCACGGCTTTGGCTATATCTCCTTCTATTAAAAACTGCGGAGCGGCCAATTGCGCCAGCATGGGCTTGAATGATTTCACTAATTTGGATGCCTTGGTAATGCGGTGCTGCTTATCCATGCCCACTACCCAGGTCTGCCAGCTTGTAATATTATCAGGATACGTAACGGTGAATTTTGCTTCACCATTTTCATCAGTTATCAGATTTGGTTTCCAGAAAGCATAATCCCTGAATTCTTCCCGCATCATTTTCGGGCTAAAGCCTTTTGTGGAGATAATGATGGCACCATTGGCAGCCCTTGCACCATAAATGGCTGTTGCGGCGGCATCTTTTAAGACAGACATATTGGCTATATCTTCCGGCTTCAAATCATCGGGCATTTTATCTACCGGCACACCATCAACAATAATTAAAGGTGATGCGCTTGCAGACATAGAATTAATCCCTCTAATCCTGATTTCTGCATCGGAACCCGGATATCCTCCAACATTTAGACCGGATACTTTTCCAGTAAGTCCATTTTGTAAATTCACATTCATTGCCTGTGTTAATTCTGCAGCATTTACCTTAGATGTCGAATATGCCAGTTCTTTGGTTTTCCGCTGAACCCCATAGCCTATTACAACCACTTCTTCCAAAGCAGACCTGCTGGCCACCAATTCTGCATTCACAACTGTCTGTTGGCCTTCATAAATGTTGCATTTAGTTTCCATTGTATTGTAGCCAACAGAAGCGAATACCAGCACATATTGCCCTGCAGGTATTCCACGCAACATATAAGTTCCATCACTTAATGCCATCGTTCCGGATTTGTACCCTTTCAGCATTACACTCACTCCAGGTATCGGCGACTTACCACTTTTGTCTGTTATCTTACCTGTAACCACACCTGTACCGGCAGGCAGGTTCATCAACGGATTTTTGTATTGTTCGTTCTTGATTTCTTCTTCCTTCTTACGCTGCAAGGCCATTTCCTCATTGAGCTTTCTGATTTCTGCCTGCAGTTGTACTATCTGTGCAACAACTAAATTTGTATTTGTGTACACCGGCTTTGCCCCCACCGTATCTTTCTGCACAAACTTCACACAGTAGGTTCCAATGCTGTCAACCTGTATATCAGCCGCTTCCACATAATGGAAATTATTGGTTACCATCACCACTGTATAATTTCCTTTGCTGATGTTATACAGCATATCTGTTCTGCCCCAAATCACCCGGTAATCGCTTTCTTTTTCGTTATTCTGCAACACCGTAAATACAAACGTACTGTCATAAGGTACTTCCAGTTTTATCCGGCTGGTAAAGGCATTGCCTCCATAATTATTGCCGTGTTGCTCTAAGAAAGGCAGTGCAGTCCGTTTCTTTTCATAACTGATAACCGGTAAGTCTTTGACGGTATCGCCCAGGGGCCACCATGCCCCGCCTTTTGGAGCAAGCGGCACTTTACTGTCAAACGAAATAAGCGGAACCTTCTCCAGCCTTACTACTTTGGGTGAAACCCTGTAGCGGTAGCCGGGCTCAAAACTGAACTTAAAATCAAAATCGCCGGGCTTATAAAACTGTATGCTGTCGTTATTGATAAACGGACCGGCAATATGCTCTCCGGCATTGCCAAGATAATATGCCTTATCATCCTGCCATACATAACCGTTATTGTTGCGGTAGTTGTTTTCAACCCGGAGTATTTGTTTGTTAAGAATGTCTTTTTCCTGCCATGTCCAGTATTGTACAGTATCGGTAACCCAATAGTTATTCGCCAGCTTATCAATATCAAATACAATATCATGCTTGTAATAAGGCTGCAGGTAGATACTGTCGGCCACAATCATCTTGTCTTTCAGCCGGATGATGATATGTGTGTATCCGGGGAACCGGGGAACAGCATACACTGACTTATCTGATACGCCATTATAATAAACCAACTGCCTGTTGATGTACAGCAGGTACACTTCCTGCGGCACTCCCTTTTGTACAGCATAAACAGATACCTGTGGCAGCAGGTTTTGTACCCTCGTCTTCACCATGTGGTAATACCCCTTCGGAAACAGGAACTGGTAATAAGGCATCGTATCCAGGTTAAACGGTTTGCGCCAGCCCTGGTGCATACCCAAAGCAAATTTCCGGCTTGCTGATACATCATCGGTTTCGTACAAGTCATGCAGTATGGGCTGCTTGCCCCTGAACTTCTGGATATAAGGAGGCTCGGGCACCCGGATGTCCGCAGCAAACTGCGAGTTATAACTCACTGCTGTAAGGTTTACGTTTTTCAGTTCCCGTTGCTTGTAATCTTTAACTTTTATAGTGAGGGTATCCGTCTGCCCGGGATAGACAGTGCCGGCTCCGCCAATTTCTGCTGAAGCAAGCTTAGATAGCAGGGCAATGTTTTCATTATGATACTTCTGCTCTCCCGCCCAGTAATACTGCCAGCGCAGGTAATAAATTTTATTCTTTGGCATTTTGCCTTTCCAGATTATATTCTCTTCAGTCGAACTGGCTGAGATAATTTCCCTGTCTTTGTCGAACAAACTGTAATAAACCGGAATCCTGTTTGGGTTATTCAGCACAAATGCGACCGTATCGAGGTGCTGCACACGGCTAAAGGGAACACTATAGTTGCGGGGCACATCAAAACTTTCCCACTCTTGTATTTCTTCATTATCATCAGTATAAAACTCATACTCTTCTGTTTGCGGGTCAATCTTTCCGCTGTAAGGAAACCTAACCGGCACCGGGTTAGTGGTGAAGTCTGTTTCCATAAACCCTTTGGCTGAAACTGACACACCGTTTTTGTACAGCACCGCTTTTACCAGCCCTTTTTCAATGCTGATATCAATTTTTGTTTTGCTGTTATAGTAATTTACATCAGTGCTTTTCTCCTGCACTTCGTTATTGCTGTTACGGAAGATGGCAACTGCCTTCAACGCCACATCCGCCACGGGGAAATTGTTTGTTGGAATCAAAAATTTTGTATCGCCTTCAACAGCCAGCGGTTTTTCCTGTTGCCACAATGTGTCGGCCACAAAAACCCGTTCCTTATAAAAGTCATCAATCTTCTGCGCCAGCAAAACTAATTTCACCCTGCCGTCCATCAGGGCAAGCCCGTTGGCATCTTTCGCCAAAGCAGAAAACTGCAATGTATCACCCGGATAATACTTATCGGCGGGGCTGCTGACATTATAGCTTGCCACTTCATCAAGCAGGTAGTCTTCAATCTCAAAATCTCCGTTCAGCAATATTTTTTCTTTTTTGTTTTTAAACTGCAGTGTAAACCTGGTGTCGTTTGGTAATGTATCGCCGGTGGTAAACTCATACACAAATGCTCCCGGGGAAATGGGGTTCAGGCTTACCAGTTTACGGTTAGTTGAAACTCCTTTGCTATAGTAACTAAGCCAGGCTTCGACTTCTTGTTTATACTGTCTTCCTTTTTTGTCGAGCAGGTATGCTTTGAACTTAACTGTATCAGACGGGAAATATTTGGGCTTACTGAAAATAACATAGCCCTTTCCTTCTGCCCTGTATTTGTTTTTATACCTTTTCCTGAACCAATACTTTGGTTTGTTTTTCACGAAGTATTTTATCTTATCTGGTGCCCATGCTATAATCCGGCCAGCCTTTGTTGATTTCAGCCGCATCCAGCGTTGCTGCCGGGCAGTGCGGTAGTTTTCCCGTTCAATGGCCAGTTCCGTAAACGAAGTATCACCTGGCAGTTCAATCCGCACAAAAGCCTCATCCGGGTTCTTGCTATTAATAAGATACGTAGATGTGGCTTCACTAAATCTTGCTGCTTTGCCGTTAATGTGTACCACCGCATTCTTCAGCACATCTCCCATTTCATTCCTCAGCAGCAGTTGTGGTTTTACCTGGTTGTTGATTATAAAAGGTGTTATGGCGGTGCTGCAATAGTATTTTACTTCAATCATCGAGTCCAGCACTGAAATCAGCAGGTAGTTTCCAACCGGTATATCATCATAATGAACCGAATCGGCATGAAAAATCATTGCCGGCGTTTGCGACAGGTAATGATCAATTTCCTTGATTCCTTTCTGCAGATATTTCTCCGCCGTATCAGCCGGGATGCGGTATAAAAAAGCCTGGTAACTTTTTTTTCTTATTTGTTGCAGCGGTTGCTGAGAAAATGCAGAAAAGCCAAGACCGGTCAGGACGAGCAAAAAAATCAGTGCCTTCTTCATAAACAGTTGAATTTGTACCTGTGAGATGCCTCAAACCGTAAAATTACATATCCCCGGCTGGGAGGGCCGAAAAAAGGTGCTGCTAACTTATCTTTGCGGCCTGTTGGGAAATACGGGTTCACTGGTTAACCGGTTAATTTGTTAACAAGAAAACCCGGCCGTAATCCCATTTCAACTTTTCACCATTTCAACTTTTCAACTGATATGTACAGAACTCATACTTGTGGCGAATTAAGATTAGTGAATAAAGGTACCACCGTTACGTTATCGGGCTGGGTGCAAACCGTAAGAAAATTCGGAGCCATCACTTTTGTTGATATCCGTGACCGCTACGGCATTACCCAATTGCTTTTTGGCGAAGAATTGAACAAGCAACTGGAAGAAAATCCGCTGGGCCGTGAGTTTGTACTGCAGGCAACAGGAACAGTCAATGAAAGAAGTAATAAGAACCCGAATATCCCAACCGGAGAGATTGAAATAATTGTGTCGTCATTCTCTATTCTCAATAAATCAGCCGTGCCGCCATTTACCATACAGGACGACACTGATGGTGGCGACGATCTGCGGATGAAATACCGCTATCTCGACCTGCGCCGTAATGCTGTTAAGAAAAACCTTGAGTTGCGGTATGCTGTTGGCCGTGCTGCCCGCAACTATTTACACAACCAGGGTTTCTTAGATATTGAAACGCCTTTTCTGATTAAATCAACTCCCGAAGGCGCCAGAGATTTTGTGGTGCCCAGCCGGATGAACCCCGGACAGTTTTATGCACTGCCACAATCGCCCCAAACCTTTAAGCAACTGCTGATGGTAAGCGGCTACGACCGATACTACCAGATTGTAAAATGTTTCCGGGATGAGGACCTGAGAGCCGACCGTCAGCCTGAGTTTACACAGATAGATTGCGAGATGGCTTTTGTAGAGCAGGAAGACATTCTCAATATGTTTGAGGGGCTTATTAAATCCATCTTTAAAGACGTAAAGGGGATTGATTACAGGGAAGCCGTACAACGGATGAGTTGGGAAGATGCTATGTGGAATTACGGCAACGATAAACCCGATATCCGTTTCGACATGAAGGTGCTGAACCTCAAGAAGCCTTCTACTGTTTATGTAAACAAGCAAGACAATGCCGGTTTGATTAACGGAGCAGACTTTAAAGTGTTTGATGAAGCTGAAACCGTTGTTGCTATTGCCGTTCCGGGATGCAGCGAATACAGCCGTAAGCAAACAGACGAAATAACGGAGTGGGTAAAACGTCCGCAGATTGGCATGAAGGGCCTTGTGTTTATTAAGGTAAATGCAGACGGCACTTATAAAAGCAGTGTTGATAAATTCTACAGTGAAGAAAGGCTGAAAGCTATCGCCGATGCCGCCAATGCCAAACCAGGTGATTTAGTACTGATTCTTGCCGGAGCAGAAGAAAGAACCCGTAAAGCCATCAGCGAATTGCGGCTGGAAATGGGAAAACGTTTGGACCTGAGAAAAGAAGATGAGTTTAAGCTGTTGTGGGTACTTGATTTTCCATTGTTTGAATTTGCACTGGAGGACCAGGATGGTGGCGGTGCCGGTCGTTGGGTGGCAAGACATCATCCGTTTACCAGTCCGAAACCCGATCATATTGAAACAATGATCAGCAACAATCCTAAAGTTGATAATCCTGATAAATACCTGGAACATCCATATGCCAACATCAAAGCCAATGCTTATGATATGGTATTGAACGGAAATGAAATTGGCGGTGGCTCTATTCGTATATTCCAGAGAGAATTGCAGGAAAAAATGTTTGCAGCCCTTGGAATGGATGCCGAAGAACAGCAGCATAAGTTTGGCTTCTTATTAGGAGCATTTGAGTATGGTGCTCCGCCGCATGGAGGTATTGCTTTTGGCTTCGACAGGCTTTGTGCCATCCTGGGCGGCAGTGAAAGCATCCGTGACTTTATCGCCTTCCCGAAAAACAACAGTGGCCGTGATGTAATGCTGGATGCACCGGCTGCAATTGCTGCGAAGCAGTTTGACGAGCTGCAGATTAAGCTGGATTTGAAGTAGAGATTGGAACACGGATGACACTGATTAAATAGATCTAAAAAGATTTCTCTAATAAGAAACTGCCGCATCAAATGATGCGGCAGTTTCTTATTAGACTATCCGTTAAACTATTCTATCTCGTAAGTCTGCGTTTCATTAATCTTAGCATCTCTTGAGTTGATGGCTGTATTCGATGAGTTGATTACCAGCGCAACAAAATGCAGTTTATTGGCCTGATACGTTCCGGGAATGGTATAACTGAAGTTCTTTATGTACTCATTTCCTGCAGTTGTAGTGCCAGTAATTGATTCGCCAAGAATTGAGCTAGTAAGCACAGCTCTTACAACATTATTATGAACGAAGTTTGTAATCACACTACCTCCACCATAATAAGTGGTATAATTGGTCTGGTTGTAAATCAGGTTGTCTTCCAGCACATACACTACCAGCTTCAGGTTACTGAAATCATCACCAAATTTCACTTTTACTGACAAGTCAACATTGCTGCCTGCCGTTGTTGAACTCATGGCAATTCCCAATCTCGGATTAACACCTCCGGTCAGGTTTACAGCCTGAGCAACATTACTGGGTTCCGGGTATGTCCACCGGGTTGTTCTGTTCAACTGAGCAGTTGGATATCCGGTTAGCCCTATTTGTGATTCAAGAGGACTGGCTCCGGAAAAATTAAATGGATCTACGTTAGAGCCTGATGCATTGCCCCTGTGTATTGCCACAATTACGGCGTCATTCGTCTGTGTAAGTAACTGATCAATAGCATAAGCCACCCTTGGGCAATATCCACACCATGCGCCGGTAAAGTCCTCAACAAGTACTCTTTTATTGAAATTGATTGTAGTGGCAGCATTAACCGTTATTGCAACAGTTGGTGATGTCAATGTATTGCCATTAAAAACGTAAGTAGCATAAGCATTATACGTTCCTGATACCGGAGGTGTATAACTGTTGCCTGTTATGCTATTACTGTTTACATAAATAGTTGACTGCGCCGTTATATTAGCATCGGTATTTGTAGTTACTGTGAATGAAATCGGAGTTCCGCTTGTTACATTAGTAGCCGAAGGAGTAAGTGTAATGGATGTAACCGGCGTTGTAAAGGTCACCTGAACCTCATTGCTGGTTAAGCTGTTGTATGTAGCCTTAACAGTATAAGTACCCTGAGTATTGGTAGTAAAACTATTACCGCTTATTGCTGAGTTATTTACCAGAATTGTTGACTGGCCTGTTACATTTACTCCGGTATTTGTAGTTACAGTAAATGTTACAGTACCTCCGGTGCTGACAGCTGTTGATGAAGCCGTAAGCGTAACTGATGTGATTGGTGGGGCAGAATATGTAACCTGCACAGTATTACTCTCTAATCCGTTATACATAGCTTTTACACTGTAAACACCCGCAATACTTGTAGTTATGGAAGTTCCGGTAATCAGCGACCCGTTTACATAAATAGCTGACTGGCTGGTAAGATTCGCCCCATTATTACCAGTTACTATAAATGACACTGTTTCCCCCGTGTATGCACTCGTACTGGACGCAGCCAGTGTAATCGAAGTAATGGCACTTGATGTAGCCGTGAAGGTAACCTGGATGGTATTACTTTCCTTACCTGAATAGGAAGCCTTAATATTATATACTCCTGCGGTAGGCGTAGTAAAGGTTCTGCCAGAAATTGCAATTCCATTTACATAATAAGTTGCCTGTCCGGAAACATCACTACCTGCACTGGTAGCAACAGAAAAAGTTACCGTCTGATTAACCTCAAGAGAGGTTTTATCGGCACTGATTGAGATTGTTGTGTTGTCTGTTGGGGTCTTATCCCCTCCTTTATTACAGCCCAGCACAAAAACAGCAATTGCCACTAAGGCAAACGAAAGGATATTTCTCATTTTGCAGTTGTTAAGAAAGTAAAGATTTTTTCTTTTATATCAGAACGCCTTAATTAATTAGCTTTGTTAAACAGCTAAACCTTAACTACTTGGCAAGTTAAACAAAAAAACCCATGACTAAAATTTTTTATCTGCTGCTATTCTTTCTTCCGTCAATCTCAAATATATACACCGAACTGCCGGACATAAGCCTGAAAGGTGCTGATGGGAAAATGTATGAACTGCAAAAAGATTTTGCCGAAAAGGACAAACTTTACGTTTTTTCTTTCTGGGCTACCTGGTGTGTGCCCTGCCTGGCCGAACTTGATGAAATCAACGATCAATACGACGACTGGAAAAAAGAACTGAATTTTGAACTTATTGCTGTTGCTACAGATGATGCCCGCACTGAAAAAAGGGTTAAACCGCTTGCAACCGGAAAAGGCTGGACTTACCGGATTCTTTTCGATTCAAACCAGGAATTAAAAAGAAGGCTGGGCATAGTAGATGTGCCGCATACCATTGTAGTTAAGAACAATAAGATTGTTTATACACACAGCGGATATTCTCCCGGGGATGAAGCTGATTTGTATGATAAACTCAAGACCCTTTGAAAAGACTTTCAAACTGATTAGAAAAATAGCAACATGAAATACCTGTACACCCTGCTGCTGATGGCCTCATCTTATGCAGTTATTGCCCAAGAAGATAAAACAAAAACCAAAGGAACTCTTACCGGCAGTTTTGAGTCAAACTCCCAGTTATATACTGACGATGAAAAAAGGTTTTTTGAAGCTCCTGAAAAACCATTCCGGTCAAACTCTTACCTGTCATTACAGTATAACTACAAAAAATGGACTATTGGTGCACAGGGAGAGGCTTACCTGCCTGAGGCATTACTGAACCTGAATCCAAAATTGGAAGGAGTTGGGCTAGGCACTGCTTACATCAATTACAAATCAAAGAAACTGGATATCACAGCAGGACACTTTTATGAACAGTTCGGCAGTGGACTGGTTTTCCGTACCTGGGAAGACAGGTCCCTGGCTATCAATAATGCCATGTTTGGCGGCCGGGTTAAGTTTACACCTTCCCCTTATGTAAGGATAACAGCCCTTGGAGGCAAGCAACGTTCGGGTTTTTCTCTTTCTGAGGGGATTATTGCTGGCATGAACGCAGAAGTTGATGTATTGTCGTTGCTAAAGAAAACTAATGAAGAACTTACAATTGGTTTCAGTTATTTAGGAAGACATGAAGACATTGATACAGCAATTAAGAACCCAAATTTCAAAGCTCTTACCAATGCCTTTTCCGGACGCATCAGCTATTCAAAAAATGCTTTCAACGGATCAGTTGAATATGTTAACAAAAGCAAGGACGGCATTTTATATGATATGCGGACCGTTAACAATGATTTTGTAAAGCCTGGAAATGCAGTATTGATAAATCTTGCTTATGCCAAAAAAGGAAGCGGAATAAACCTGTCACTTAGACGTCTAGAGAATATGAGTTTTTACTCTGAAAGAGAACCCGAAATTCTGGCCCCTGAAAAAAGCAGCATTTATTATAATGACAAATTGCTGAACTATGCCCCATCCCTGAACAAGCAACATTCATTTTCATTAGCGAATATTTACGTTTTCCAGGCACAGCAGCTGGTAAATCTTGACCCAAATACCAATGTCGGTAAAGCCGGTGAAATTGGCGGAATGATTGATTTCTTTTTTGAGTTTAAGAAAGGAAATAAACTGGGTGGAAAGAACGGCACAAAAGTGGAGATTGCCTTAAGCAACTACAATAACCTAAGCGGTGATTATGTGTTGTACCCACCTTCTTATAAAACAGATTTCCTGGGTTCCGGACAAAAATACTATTCAGACTGCAGCATAGAAATTTCTAAAAAAATCAGCACCAAATGGAAAGGCAGTCTTGCCTTCATCAACCAGTACTACAATAATAAATGGATAACAGGAGCTGCAAAAGTTACTGTAAAAACAAATATTCTGGCTACAAAATGGGAGTACAAAGCTGGCAAAAAAACTTCAGTAAAAGTAACCCTTGAACATATGTGGGCTGATGAAGACAGAGGTAATTGGGTTTCAGGATTGCTGGAAATCAGTGCAAGTAATAAATTCTCTTTCTTCATTTCGGATATGTATAACTACGGCTACGACGAAACAAGCAACCTGATTGACCACTTTACTGACCCCTTTGATATACACTTTTACAATTTTGGAGGAGCATATAAATCCGGGACATTCAGGGTTGCTCTAAATTACGGAAGACAGCGTGGGGGATTGGTTTGCACAGGTGGTGTTTGCAGATTTGTTGTTCCGAGTACTGGCTTAGGACTATCTGTAAGTAAATCTTTCTGAGTACGAAATTGACTTTTAGATTGGAGATTAATTTAGGCGGCTGCTTTCTTAGTAGCCGCTTTTAAATGATGGGCACATACTTTGCCGCCTGTCGCCACGGTATTTTTCGAAGATGCCTGTTTTAACTAACGAAAGTTCAAGACCGCCTCTTGAGCCGTTGAAGTTATTCAAATCAGAAATTGTCACATCATAAGTGAAAGTAAAAGTGTAATCTTTCAAACCAATGCCTATCATCGGTATTATAGCATCTTTATGCCTGTAATAGGCACCGGCAATCAGAATTTTTTCCCCATCACCAGAAAGATTGTAATGGGCATTCAGACCGCCAACTATTTCATAAGATTTTGCCTGCACCGAAGCATATACATTGGGATTGAGGATTACCCTGTCATTCATTTTAAAGCTGCCATTCAGAAAACCGGTATATCGTACCGGCACCCGGTTGTCAATACCTGTTTCTGATCCAAAAAAAGTTTCCTTTGGCCTGTTTACATGCATTGCGGAAAAGCCGGCATTTACATAGACATTGTCATTTGGAAAATATGCATAGTTCATCCCCACCTGCATATCCAGGTAATTAATATTATTCGCATCCAGTTTAGGTGCAGTGGCTGAATGTCCAGCATCGAAAAATTTTCCGTTCCACTGGCTGGGAAATGTAAGGTTTGCAGTATTAATATTCTTATTTGCCCAGCCGACATTAAAACCAAGGCTCACCAGACTGCTGTAATCAACCATCTGGTGATAAGCAATTGACCCATAAACTTTGGTTGAAGTAAGAACACTGGTACCAGCCACATCTCTCAATATTACACCTCCCAGTCCCAACCATCCGGTCGATTCTTCATTTTGCAGTGTCTGCACATCGGCCCATGCACTCATGGTTTTATACGGAAAAGCTGTTACAGAGCCCCATTGGTTCCGGTAATTAGCGGCAAGACGATAGTCGCCATCAGGCATAAAACCTGTGTTGGCAGGATTGGTGAGCAAAGGCGAATTCATGAACTGAGAAAAATGCAAGTCCTGCGACAAGGCAGGCATCCCTGTTCCTGCAAACATTAACAGCAACAATGCCAGTGGTATTTTTTTTACACAGTTCATTTTCTTCTTTACCTTATTAAAGTTATATCACCTTTTTTAGTCACCTTTTGCCCGTCTGAAAACTCAACAGACAAAGTATAAGTATATACATCCATCGGCTGCAGTGTTCCCTTCAGTTTGCCATCCCATCCCACCGACTGCGTATTAGTTTCAAAAACTTTTTGGCCCCACCTGTTCCAAATGGTAAACAGCATCTTGGCAATACCAAACCCCCTTACATAAACCACACTGTTTTCATCTTTGCTTTGAGGTGTAAATGCACTGGGTACACCAACCACAGGTTCTATGATAGCCCTTACTGTCATCGGGAAGGTATCTGTACAACCTGCCTGGTTATAGGCAATCAGTTGAGCCAGATAGGTACCGGTAGCATTATACTGATGAGTAACTGATTGTAAAGTATTGGTAAGCAAAGAATCTCCGTCACCAAAGAACCATTTATACTGAACAGCATTTAATGAGGAGTTGGTAAACACAGTTGCCGTATTGACCGCCGGTGGATCTGGCGAGAAACCAGCAAGCGCAACCGGCGAATCATATACAGTGATGTTAAGCGTTTTTGTATCCTGCCGGTTACAGGAGCCTGAATTAAATGCTGTCAATGTTACCACAAACGGACCTGCAGTTGTATAAGTATGAAGCGGATTCTCATCTGTGGAAGTAAATCCGTCTCCAAAATCCCACAGATAGGTTTCTGCCCCGGTCGAATTACTGGTAAACTGAACCGGCTGATTGATACAGACTATGGAAGGTGCGCTTAATGTCGCCACTACATTTAATGCAACATCAATCCGTAATGTGGTATCATCCGGCGAGTTACAATAAGTGGTATCATTAAGCAGCAATTTTACATTGTATGTACCGGGGCCGGTAAACTGGTGCGTAATAAGCGGATTGTTATACCCTGTTTTAATCAAAGGGGATCCATCGCCAAAATCCCATACAAAGCTTGTATCCTTGAAAGGATGTGTCGGAGGTTGTAATGTTGTATTTGTAAACACATACCTGAATTCATCGCATGGGGCTTGTCTGGCATAAGTAAAAACCGGCAATGCCCGGGTTATCCCGATTTTGATATTCATGTAAGAACTGTCCCGCTGGTTACAGGTTGTAAGATCAACAGCCACAAGCATCACCCGATGAATACCAACAGTGTTAAAAGTCCAGGTAAAATTTGGTGTAGCCGTTACCTGTGTAGGCGTATTTCCCGGAACATAATCAATATACCACTCGTAGCTCTGGGCCCTGCCAATAGTATCAGAAAATATCACAGTCTGTGGCACACACCCTACAGTATCTCTTACTTGGCCATCAATGGCTGACTGAACTCCTGCATTAACCCCGGCAAGGTTCATCGCAATTTTTATCATTGCCAGGTTACATCCCGCCCGGTTATTAGAAGCATAGGCATTATTAACCGTATAGGCAGCTCCGGGTGTTACAGGAAAAGCCGGGTGCGGGTTGTTAATAAAACAATTGGCACAAACCGCCTGGTAAATAGTCCCTTCCCTGTCGAACCGGCTTGTTCCGCCATCAACGTGGTCATTACCTCCGTTTTGAGAGTTATTTTCCCCAAAGAAGCTACCGTAAAGTTGTGAAGCGGCATCCTTTTTTAAAACAAAAAAGTAAAAGTCCTTACCATCTGTAGTGCTCTTGAAAGCATCGGGTGTTACGGGAAGGCCGATAGTGCCGGCACTTGAAAAACCTGTACCAAATCCAGGTCCGCCCCAACCCGAAATGTAAACATTCTCACATTTGTCAACCAGAAAAGCCACCGGCGAAATATTGGGAATTGATGAACCAGTACCAAACATTGTTGAATAAACATAAGCCGATAAATCGGGCTGTAGTTTAGCAATAAACTGTTTACCGCCTGCATCACTGTAAATTGCAGGACTTCCCGGAAGGTTATTAACAACAGGCCAGGAACCAGTCGTTTGTCCCATAACATATGGAAATCCGTTTGCGTCAAACTGAATACCAAACACCTGATCAATACCAGAAGTTCCTATATACGTTGAACGAAGACGGTTTGTACCCGAACTGTTAATTACTGTTACAAATCCATCAATATTTCCATGATTAGCAGTGCCAATGGTTCCTGTTTGCGGGCCTGGCAAATTTGTGCTTTCCGTTCCTCCGCCAACATAAATATTTCCCCCCGAACCTATTGAGAGAACATACGCTGCGTCGTTTCCCGAACCGCCAAGATAGCTTGTAAATAAAACTGTACTTAGCGACGAGTTCAGCTTCAGTAATAATCCATCTTGTGCCCCGCCCCCAAAGGCCGGTTGAAAAAAACCGGTAGTGCCCGGAAAGTTAGCTGACTGTGTACAGGAAGCGACCAGAACATTACCAGCATCATCAAGAATCACTTCACTCCGGCCATCGTCACCATAGTTACGTTGCAAAGAACTTTGTGTTCTTGAGGTATTAATATTTACTCCGTCATCATTAGTTCCCCCTATTTTCCGTGAAGCCAGCAAGCCACCGGTGCTGTTCAATTTAAACACCACAATATCATACCCGGAACCGGCAAGGGCACCATTATTTAAAACAGGAAAATTGGAAGAATTACTTCTGCCTGCACCAAACAGATTTCCCTGATCATCCACTACAAGACTATGGGGCTGCTCCAAACCGCCACCAGTTGAACCACCAAGGTACGTTGCATACACTCTTGCTGAACCATTCGGCGTTAGCTTAATAATACCAATATCATAAGTACCTCCGCCAAAAGTTGTTTGTGCACCACCAGGGGTTGTCGGGAAACCAGTTCCATATACCTGTCCGCCGCCAAACATACTGCCATCTGGGCCATAAGTAGCTGTAAAGCCCCAGTTATCGGCAGAGCTGCCGGAGAAAGAACAAAACACTATTGACGGATCTATTACCAACGTAGCGGCCGGATCAAACTTCTTTATATCAAAGCGTACAACATTATCGCTAACCGTGTACCTGCAATTCACTTCGTTGCGGGAAGTAAGACCGGCCTGATAGGTATAGGGCTTACCTTCTTTGAACTCACCGATTGATGTGGGCAGAACCAGTTCTTTGTCCTTCACCTTCAACCCTTCGATGCCATCGTAACGCAGTGCTATTTTGGATATATCACCACCCGGTCGCACAATTAAATCATATTTCAATGTGCCATTATCAGTGTAATACCTGGCATCAATATTTGGGTAAATATTCTCAAGAGTGACTGCCTGGTACACTCGGCAATTGGCAGCCCATTTAGAAGGCTCATCGCCGACATAATAATTATTGTGATACTGCTGAAGTTTGGAGGGGATTATCCTGCAATTTGCTGAACTGCCAACAAAATCAACATGCCAGCTATGGAAACGTATTATCTCCGGGCCTTCATTTTCTTTTTTAGTTGTGGTGGCACCATACTGGTGTTTGTAATTCATATACCGGGCCACATCAACCGGGTTTTGCTGAACAAACGTAATACCGGTGTTCCTGACAAAAACGGCACCGTTACTTACATCTCCTTTGTAAAGTACCCTGTTGTCCCACTGTCCTTTATTCTCCACAAACTCAATCGTTCCCTGCCCAAATGCAAACAGTGTACAAAACATAGCCATCAAAAAAGATAACACCTTATTCATAAGCAACTCCGATACTTTAAATTAACCAATTTACTCCTGATTAGTTTGAAAACATCTGTTAAGAATTGTCCCCGCCTGGTAAATTTCCTTTTTCCGCAAACAGAACTAAGAAATCTTGCTCCACATTACTGCTCCCTTCTGATAGCGTAAGAAGTTTTTCAGCCGCAAATTCTCTGCCGAAATCAAATCAGGGTCGTTTTCCACCACTTCTGCCGCCAAATTTTTTGCTATCTCCAATAAATCCCTGTCTTGGACTATGCTCGCCAGTTTGAAGTTTAACGCTCCGCTTTGTCTCGTTCCTTCAATTTCGCCCGGCCCCCGCAACTCAAGGTCTTTTTCGGCAATTTCAAAACCGTTATTGGTTTTGGTCATAATACTGATGCGCTCCCTGGCATCTTTACCCAATTTGGACCCGGTTAATAATATGCAATAACTTTTTTCAGCACCACGGCCTACTCTTCCCCGCAGCTGGTGCAGTTGTGACAGTCCAAATTTTTCTGCACTTTCAATGACCATTACCGATGCGTTGGGCACATTCACCCCTACCTCAATAACGGTTGTTGATACCATAATCTGTGTGTCATGCTGCACAAACCTTTTCATATTTATTCCCTTCTGCTCAGATGGTTGCCTGCCATGCACCATACTAATCCAATACTTTGGCTCAGGAAAATATGCTTTTACATTTTCGTAGCCTTTCATCAGGTTTTCGTAATCCAGCTTGGCACTTTCTTCAATCAAAGGGAAGATGATATAAACCTGTCTGCCTTTCTGAATCTCAGATTTTATGAAATCCATCACCTTGCTTCTGTGGGTTTCATATCGGTGAACTGTGGTTATAGGTTGCCGGCCCGGAGGCATTTCATCAATAACGCTGTAGTCCAGGTCACCGTACGCTGTCATTGCCAGTGTGCGGGGAATTGGCGTTGCCGTCATTACCAGTATATGTGGTGGTATGCTTGCCTTCTTCCACATTTTGGCCCTTTGTGCCACACCAAAGCGGTGCTGTTCATCAATAACCACCAGGCCAAGATTTTTAAATTCCACCACATCCTCAATTACAGCATGTGTGCCTATCAGGATATTTAGTGAGCCTTGCTGTAATTCGCTGAGGATTTTCTTCCTTTCGGCGGTTTTTGTTGACCCTGTAAGTAACCTTACCGGCACATTCATCTGCTCAAGTAATGATGAAATCGTTTGAAAATGTTGCTGTGCCAGTATTTCTGTTGGTGCCATCATACAGGATTGAAAGCCGTTATCTGCCGCAAGCAGCATGATTAACACTGCAACAATCGTTTTACCACTTCCCACATCACCTTGCAGCAACCTGTTCATTTGTCTGCCCCTTGCAGTATCAGTCCTGATTTCTTTGATTACTCTTTTTTGGGCATTTGTAAGTTCAAATGGCAGGTGCTTTGCAAAAAATTCATTAAACATATCTCCCACCTTTGCAAACAGGACTCCCTGCGAAAAACGGTGCCGGCTGCTGCGTAAGAGATTCATTCGTACCTGGGCAATGAAAAGTTCTTCAAATTTTATTCTTCTGACGGCATTTTCATATTCAACGATGTTCTGTGGAAAATGTGCCTGGTTGTATGCTCTAAACCGGCTCATTAATTCAGTTTGATTTAAAATGTCATCAGGCAAGTTTTCTTCAACATCCTTTTCCCGGATCATTCCAAGCAACTGAAAGGTTAGCTTGGCCAATTGGCGGGCCCCAAGCCCCTTAGACTTTAATTTCTCTGTTGTTGAATAAACCGGCTCAAGGAAGTTTTTTTCAAGGGGTTTTTCAGGAGTCAGTACTTCAAAATCCGGATGTACTATCTGAGGAATTCCATTGTAAAATGTTATGCGGCCAAAAGCCAGGTAAGATTGACCTGTTTCGAGTTGTTTTTGTACCCAGCTATGGCCCTGAAACCAGGTGAGTTCAATAACACCTGTTTTATCTTTCAGTTGTGCCACCAACCTTTTTCCCTGTCTTTGACCCACAATCTCATGACTTGTAATGACACCAGCCACCTGGGCAAAATCAGTTGCAGGTGTTATGTCGCCAATCGCATTGAGTTTTGTTCTGTCAATATGCCTGAAAGGAAAATGATCCAGCAGGTCGCCAAACGTAAAGATGCTCAGTTCTTTTTTCAACAAATCGGCACGCAGTGGACCCACACCTTTCAGGTATTCAATCGGACTTGATAATATGCTTGTAACAGAAGAAATAGAATTTTTTTCAAAAATAAGCTTTCATTCTTCTTGTCAACCTTAAGAAATGTTGACAGGGTTTGAGCAGGTTTCTCTTGAAGACTTCTCCCAAATTGCTGATTGGCTTCCACTCAAAAACTTAAAAAAGCCTTTTACCAGACAATAATGCATAAATACAAAATAGAATGGCACAGTAAACAGGCCAGCTCTTTTTCCTGACCTGGCAAATAACCATCCTGCAAGTGCAAATACATAAAATACTGCCTGCGCAAACAAAAAAGAAAGATATAGACCATCCCTTTCCATTAACACAAGTGTTACGTTTCCGGCAAAGAGCAACAAAAGCATCAAGGGACAAACAGTCCACCTTAAAAACCTGCGGGAAAAAAACTGAAAAGCAAGCAACGGGTATTTAAAGAAATTGAGACAGCCTGTTAGATAACCCAACGACTGATACGCCCCGGCCGAAATCCTGATTTTTCGTTTTTTTTCATCTGCCAGCGAAACGGAAGGAGATTCGGTGGCAAAAGCATCCGGCTCATATTCAATTTTATATCCCTGCAGGCATATTTGCATTGACAGAACAAAATCATCAAGGATAATAGTTTCATCCATTTCCCTGTACAACTCTGCACGGATGGAAAACAGCTCTCCGGCCGCACCTACCACAGTATATAGCTCTGCATCCATTTGTTTCATAAACGATTCGTATTGCCAGTATATCCCCTCGGCTTCGCCTACTGCAGAGTGACTGTTGTTTTTCAAAATTTTCTTTTCTCCCGCTACTGCCCCTGTTTTTTCACTGTTGTAGTGAACAACAATCTTTCTGATGCACTCCGGATTAAGCATTGTATTAGCATCAGTAAATACAACAACTGGTGTTTCAGCTATTCGCATTGCACTGTTGATAGCGGCTGTCTTGCCTTGTCGTTCGGGCCTGTGCAAAAGTGTTATTCCGGCATATTGTTTTACCTTGTCCGGTGTTCCATCGTTTGAGCCGTCTGTAACAACTATGATTTTAATTTTTTCGGCCGGATAGTCTATTGCCATAGTATTGGCAATTTTTTGATCAATAATAACTGCTTCATTAAAGGCAGAAATGATAACTGTCACGGCAGGTAAATCAGTTATTGAAGCCTTTTTCTGGTTTCGAAACAGTACCCTGATGTTATTATACAGAAAGATGAGCAGCCCATAACCAATATAGCAATAGAACAGGACTGCTATGCTTAACCAGAATATGTATTCAAAAGCGATCATTAAACAGTAAGGAAATTTACGACAATAAACCTGCGAAACCCCTTATTATCGAGTTGTTGCCGCTTACTTATTACCCAAAAGCAGGAAAAATAAGTATTTTTACTGATGCTGGGGGATGTATGTAGTATTTTTTGTCCCTTCCGAAAATGATAACCATGAACGATTTCTTTTTTTTAGTACAAATAAATATGCCGGCAGGCAGTTTGAGGGTTCTTTTGCTTTGCTTTATAACTGCCTTTATTGTAACACTAGTTTCAATCCCGCCTGTAATCAGCATTATTCGTAAATACAGGTTGTTTGACAAGCCTAATGCCCGTAAAGAACACACTACGCCAATACCAACAATGGGGGGAATTGCCATATTTGCCGGTATGCTGGCTGCCCTGTTGCTCTGGTTCCCTTTTATGAACGATACCGTACAGGTTTCATTCTTCTTTTCTATCATCACTTTACTTGTACTGGGAATTTTTGATGACATGAAGGATATTTCAGCCAAATACAAATTCGTAGTACAGGCAGGACTTGCATGTCTTATTGTACTTTCCGGTGTAAGAATAACCTCCTTCGAAGGTTTTCTTTCTCTCACCACACTTCCCCTATCGGCCCAATATACAGTCACAATACTTGCCATTGTAGGTATAACCAACGCATTTAATCTTATTGATGGTATTGACGGACTTGCAGCAGGCCTGGGGTTCATGAGCCTAATAACCCTTGGAATCTTCTTAAACATAAGTGGCGATACCAATACTGCGTTGATTGCATTTGCGCTTGCCGGTGGCTTGCTGGCTTTCTTATATTTCAACCTGAACCCCGCCAGGATATTCATGGGAGATACGGGTTCATTGGTCCTGGGTTTTGTAACGGCCGTACTCTGCATCCGGCTTATGCAGTTTAATTTTTCAGCCGGGCAACCGGTTATTCCTTACTCTCCTGTGTTTGTGTTAAGTATTGTAATGATCCCGGTGTTTGATACACTTCGGGTGTTTGGTGTAAGAATGTGGAAAGGTAAATCGCCTTTCAGCCCCGATAAGACGCATATCCATCACCTGCTTACCAACCAGGGTTTCAGTCATGCCTTTGCCACAAAAATAATTTGCTCCATGCACGGTGTGATACTTTTGGTGGCCATCTGGCTTAAGAACATGAAACAAGAAGTTACACTGATAATCTTGTTTGCACTAATGATACTTTTTATTTTTCTGCTAAAAAATATTGGATTACTGCTCAAGAGAAAAGAAGAATATATCAGTAAGAAGGAATAATGCAGGGTTTACTTCTATCCTCCTTAACTAACACTTGTTACCGCAAACATTCTTTGCCTTCCCGGCAGAAACAAAGTACTTTTGAGACAGTGCAAAAGCCGTAACAGCAATGAATGAAAAACTTCAACAATTAGCCCGGGAATTAGAAGGTGAACTTTTTTTCGACGACACCATACGGACACTATACGCCACCGATGCTTCAGCTTACCGTGAGCTGCCACTCGCCGTTTCTATTCCAAGATCATTTAACGATATTAAAAAACTGATTTCATTTGCCCGCAATGAAAGAACATCCGTCATACCAAGAACGGCGGGTACCTCACTCGCAGGACAGGTTGTTGGGCCGGGCATTGTTGTTGATGTTTCAAAACATTTTACACAAATCATCGAACTGAACAAAGAAGAAAACTGGGTAAGGGTGCAGCCAGGCGTTATCCGTGACGAACTGAATATGTTCCTGAAACCACACGGACTTTTCTTTGGGCCTGAAACTTCAACAGCCAACCGTGCCATGATTGGCGGGATGGTTGGTAATAATTCATGCGGTTCCAACTCGGTGGTTTACAGAAGTGTCCGAGAACACTTGTTAAGCGTAAAAGCAATATTGAGCGATGGTACGGAAGCAGAGTTTAAAACACTGAACATTGATGAGTTCCACAACAAATGCGAGGGCAATACACTTGAGGCAGAGATATACCGGTCTGTCAGAAAAATGCTCAGCAATTATGAAACACAGGCTGAGATAAGAAAAGAATTTCCAAAAAGAACCATTGAAAGGCGAAACACAGGGTTTGCTGTTGACGAGTTGCTGGAGACTGCACCATTTACTGCCGGTAGTGAAGATTTTAATTTTTGTAAACTGATTGCCGGTTCTGAAGGCACTCTTGCTTTTCTTACAGAAATAAAACTGAATGTAGTGCCACTGCCACCAAAAGAAGTAGGATTACTTTGTGTTCACTTTAATACGATTGACGAATCGCTAAGAGCCAATCTGATTGCTCTGAAATATAAACCAAGTGCCTGCGAACTGATTGACCATTACATATTAGAATGTACAAAAGAGAATAAGGAACAGGCTAAGAACCGTTTTTTTGTTCAGGGTGACCCGGGAGCTATTCTTGTTGTTGAAATCGCCAGAGAAACAAAAGCAGAAGTTGAAAAGATATGCAGTGAAATTGAAAAAGAAATGAAGGCCGCAGGCCTTGGCTATCACTTTCCTGTATTGTTTGGTGATGATACTAAGAAAATATGGTCGCTGAGAAAAGCCGGTTTAGGACTACTTGGAAATATGCCCGGTGATGAGAAAGCGGTGGCCGTAATTGAAGATACTGCTGTTGATGTGAACGACCTGCCGGAATTTATACGTGAGTTTAATGTCATCTTGCAAAAGCACAACCTGTACTCCGTACACTACGCACATGCAGGCTCCGGCGAGTTGCACCTGAGGCCTATCATTAATTTAAAAACGGCAGAAGGGCATAAACTGTTCCGGATTATTGCAGAAGAAATTGCTACACTGGTAAAAAGGTACAACGGGTCACTTAGTGGTGAACATGGTGACGGAAGATTACGGGGTGAGTTTATAAAGCAGATGATTGGCTACAAAAACTACGAACTGCTAAAAGAGATTAAAAGAACCTGGGACCCACAAAACATCTTCAATCCCGGCAAAATAGTTGACACACCGCCGATGGACACCATGCTGCGTTATAAACCCGGACAGCAAACACCTCCTTTCAAAACGATATTCAGGTTCTATAAGCAGAACATACTGCAACATGCAGAACAATGTAACGGAAGCGGCGACTGCCGGAAGACACATCTTTCCGGAGGAACAATGTGTCCTTCGTTTATGGCAACAAGAAACGAAAAAGATACTACCAGGGCCAGGGCAAATATCCTGAGAGAGTTTTTAACGAACTCTGAAAAGCTTAACCGCTTTGACCATAAAGAGATTTACGAAGTAATGGAATTGTGCCTCAGTTGCAAGGGCTGCAAGTCTGAATGTCCAAGCAATGTTGATGTCGCCAAACTGAAAGCAGAATTTCTACAGCACTATTATGATGCCAATGGTGTTTCATTCCGTTCAAAACTGATTGCCAATTTCACAAAGCAGATGAAATTAGTTTCAAAATTTCCGGCTCTGTTTAACTGGTTTTACGACGTTCCTTTTTTCAGAAAAACGGCTAACAGGATTGTTGGCTTTCATCCTGAACGAACCATGCCAAAGATGGCAAGCCAAACTTTACTTTCGTGGTACTCGATAAGTAAAAAACAAAATACTGAAACACCCGATTCAAAAGCGGTTTACCTGTTTTGCGATGAATTCACCAATTATAATGATGTAACAATCGGAATAAAAGCTATTGATGTTTTAGAAAAAATCGGATTCCGTGTTATTATCCCTCAACATATTGAAAGTGGCCGAACCTGGTTATCAAAAGGGCTTATTAGAAAAGCTAAAATGATTGCAGAAAAGAATATTGAGATGCTAGCCCCGCTGGTTTCTTCAAACACTCCGATAGTTGGTATCGAACCTTCTGCAATCCTCACCTTCAGAGATGAATATCCTGACCTGGCAGATGACAGCCTGGTGGAAAAAGCAAAACACCTGGCAGCCTGTTCATTTACTATTGAAGAATTTATTGCTGGCGAGATAAGCAAAGGATCTGTTTCAAAAGATGTCTTCACTAAAGAAAAAAAACACATCAAACTGCACGGACATTGCCAGCAAAAATCTTTGATTGGTACAGGTGCGACAGTCCAAGTACTTTCTTTTCCTGAAAATTACTCTGTGGAAACAATTCCTTCAGGTTGTTGTGGTATGGCTGGTTCTTTTGGTTATGAAAAAGAGCATTACGATTTATCCATGAAGATTGGAGAAATGGTACTGTTTCCTGCTGTAAGAAATACTCCAGAAGATGTAGTTATCGCTGCTCCGGGAACCAGCTGCCGGCATCAGATTAAAGATGGCACTGGTAAAAAAGCTATACACCCCATTGAAATAATCTGGGATGCATTGATAAAATAATATCATAAACTCAGCAAACAGAAAACCTGTAAACAGTTGTTTGCCTGTAAGTTTCTCCGGGATGCAGAACAGTAGTTGGAAAATCTGGATGGTTAGGGCTGTCAGGAAAATGTTGTGCCTCTAAGCAAAATGCTCCATGAGCCTTGTATTTAATTCCTCCTTTGGTATGCTGAAGGTTTGCATCAATTGAATTGGTTGTATATAGCTGCAAACCCGGCTCTGTGGTTAAAACTTCCATCCTTCTTCCGGATTTTGGCTCAGTTACAATAGCAGCCAGTTTTAAGCTGCCATCATAATCAGTAAGCACATAATTGTTATCGTAGCCGCCATTCATCGCATTAATATCCTGCCCGATGGTTTTAACATTCGTAAAATCTAACGGGGAGCCATTAACGGACACCAACTCTCCTGTAGGCACTAACGTTTCATCTGTTGCCGTAAACCAATTAGCATTGATGTGTAATTCATGATTATAAATTACTTCATCCTTCCAGGCAGACAGGTTGAAATAAGGATGACTTGTAAGATTAACTGGTGTCGGCCTGTCTGTTGAAGCAAAGTAATCCAGCGTCAGCTCATTCTCCTCATTAAAAGAAAAGATGATTTCCACTCTCAGGTTTCCCGGATACCCCTCTTCACCGTCTTTGCTGATGTAAGAAAGCTTCACGCCTTTGTCCTGTAAAATTTCTGCATTCCACATCACTTTATCAAACCCAACATTACCTCCGTGCAGGCTGTTTTCGCCTGCATTGCAGGCCAGTTGATACTCTTTTCCGTCAATTATAAATTTTCCCCTAGCCATGCGATTGGCATACCTGCCAATTATGGCGCCAAAATAAGGATTACCACTTTGCAGAAAACCTTCCAGATTTTCAAACCCGGTAACCACATCCCCCATTTCTCTGTTTTTATCAGGTACAACAACCCTGGTGATGATACCTCCATAATTACTAATACCTGCAAAGGCCCCTTTGCTGTTAGCTATTATAAACTCCTTAGCCGGTTGTCCGTTCAGAATTCCAATTTGTTTTTCTGCGATAGAGATATTTGCAGCCATTGTTTATTAGTTTACAGTACACAGAAATAGTTACTTTCCGATACAAAAAATAGTGAACCCTTATATATCAGGGCTTTCCGAAGATTGGGCAACAAATAGCCAACAACAACTGATTAAGCAAGGGAAAACGCTACACAAAGAAAAGAAAAATCTTTGTTCATGCAAGGGTGTGCTGTGCCTTATCATAGACAAAAGGAAAGATAAGATTTCTACTTACCTAAGTTGCTTGGCAACCGTCTCCGGTTGCAAGCCCATGTACTGGCAAAACTCATCAACAGTAACAACCTGGTGCTGCTGCTTCTTAAAGTGATCTTTAATCTTCTTGATGAGGTTTCTTCCATACCTGTCGCTTCTGCCTGTGATTACCTGAATGTCCTTCGGATAAATGCACAGTCTATTCATTATTTCAATTAT